>BNJS01003741.1_pt1:0-1017500 | contig 1362160 bp, 1642 predicted proteins | sample 8540461 | NCBI WGS metagenome assembly BNJS01 (sample SAMD00202454, study PRJDB9452) | human saliva metagenome | isolation source: human saliva | place: Japan
ACAGACTATCCAAGGCATTTTTCTGTTCGTCATTAACGATATGGGTATACAAGTCTGTTACTTGTGTGCTAGCATGTCCTAGCTGGTGGCTGACCAAAACTTGGGATTTGGTTGCGTCATAGAGACGCGTTGCAAGAGTATGACGAAGCTTATGGGGTGTCACACGAACTTTAAAGTCCTCTGAATACTTTGCTACCATCTTTTCAACACTAGAAGCGTCAATCCGATTTGGAACACCTCTATATAAGGTTAGAAAGAGGGCTGTATCCTTTTTTTCTGTCTTATAACGTTTGTCTCGAATAGTGAGATATTGTTCTAAATAGGGTTTGGCAAAGGCAGCAACATTAACGGAGTCTCGTTTTCCACCCTTACGAGTGACGTCAATCACCATCATCTTAAGATTGAGATCTCGAAGATCCAGGTTAACTGCTTCAGAGAGACGGACACCAGAGGCAAGAAGGAGTGCTATAATGGCTAAATCACGTTCTTTATTTTTATTGAATGATGAAAGAGCGCGATTTGAGAGTTGTTGAGGGTACTCTTGGTCAATATAGTTAAGGAAACCTTCTGTCTCATCGCCTAAAAAGAGTTTTTGTTTGATATTTTCAGCTCGAGCGGCTAAGGTTTCTTTCTTTTTCTTGGTAGCAACCTTCTTCATGACGTTACGGTAGAAATAAGGTTCCCCTTGTTCATTTTCAACCTCTTCGGTCAAGTACTTATAGAGACTAGAAAGGGCAGAAAGTGTACGGTTAATGGTTGTTTGAGAAACCCCATTTTTAGTTGTGTTAGCATTAAGTAAGGGACGTTCACGTAAGTATAGAATGAAAGATTCCAAATCTTTCTTTGTCATGTTTTCTAAAACATCTAATGGGATATTGGCCATGGTGTCAGCATCCGATATACCAGATTCCAATACCCATGTGAAAAATCGATCGTATTCCTTGAGGTATTCGTACAAAGTCGTAAAACTGTATGGAACTGCCAGTTTCGATTGGTAGTATTCCAATACATACCAAGGCATGACTTGTTTGAGTTTATCAATACGTTCTAATAAGATCTCGCGTTTCATGTTTTTCTCCAAATCTTTCTATACTAGTAGTATAGCATAACCAGATATATTTTTCAAGAAAAGTATAGTTTTTTTCGGAAAGATGTTATAGAGGGATATCTATCGTTAACTGAAAAAATTTTTTTCGAGCAAAAATAATGTACTTTATTCCCGTGAAAACTAAATCTTTCGCATACTAAAAATTCTGTACACTATCTACTTGAAAACTAAAAATACAATCTTTTAAAATAATGTACTTTATAAAAATCTATGATAAAAAACAAGTTCAAATTTGAACCTGTTTTTTAAATTTTCCTATAAGGAACAAAATGTTCTCTTTTTCGTCTACGCCCTTTACAAAATATGCATGGCTCGATAGATCGTTTTACATTTGCAATCTTATCTACAATAGCCATTCTATAACGATGCTCTGGATTATTCTTACAAATCCACCAAAAATCTTAATTGCGTATTATTTGGGATTCTTTCTGGATCCCCTAGAATAAGATTGTTAAGATAGTCCCACTCGTTCATCAAATCTTCAAATGAGATATTATCTTGTCTTTCTTTTAATTCTGCACAAAATGGACACATTTCTTTAAGATCTTTTGTCTCGGAATTTAAATACTTATTTAATATAATGCTGAAGCGCTCATGAAATTCGAAGTTACATTCTTTGCAGCGCCATAAATAAAACCTTTTTTCAGTTAATAATGGAACAAAACTATCTATTGAGACTTTATTATTTGGTGCCCACAATTTTGCTAGTTCAGGGTACAAATAATCAAATGTATTATACCCATTCAGAGGCTTATCGTTGTTACAGAAAGGACAACACTGAGAAACTTCTCTTCGAATTGGGATAGAACATAAATATGTCCCATGACACTTTGAACAATCCCACCAATATTTTTCGTTTCTATTGTTGTCTGAGATAAATGAATAGGAATTTTATTTTTATCGCTCCATTCTTTGATGAGTTTTGGTTCTTTAAGGAAAATATTATTTTTAAATACCTCAGTCCTCCAGTCACATTGATTGGGACATGTTTGAAAGTTTTGATTTTCTAAATCGGTTCGACTGATCATTTCGGCTGGGCTACATTGAAAGTTGATTTTACAACAAGGACAAACCCAACTAACTACATTATTTGACTTAAACCAATATTCGGAAAAATCCCTTTCATTACTGAGGTCCCAAAATTCCCTCAAATAGGGATGTGTTTCATTTAGTGTATTAAAATCCTGAAGTTTTTCTCTATTTGAACAAAATGGACAAGACCTATCTGTTTTTTCAAATAGTGAGCATGAATACTCTCCGTGACAATTCGTACATTCCCATAACACATGAACATTAGATAATACATCAACTTGATTAGGTGTAATATTGTTCCTTTTAGACCACTCCTTGAGCATGGAAGAATTTAAAAAAGATAGAGGAGAAACATCAAAATCTTTATCCAATAACTCTTCAAATGAAGAATGACACTCCAAACAGTAATGACCACTTCTTTTAATTCGGTTCAATAATCTATCAATAGATAATTCAAATTTGCAATGACACTTATCACATTCCCAATGGATAGGTACTGTTATATTGTAACTCAGCTTCAGTTCGTTAAATTTAAATTTGTTTAAATGTTCGCTATAGATTTTAGCTAAATTTGGATAAATTGATTTGTAATCGCAATGATAGGAAGTTTCATTGCAGCCAAAATGAAATAAATCCCCACTTGTTAGTTGAAATAACCTCTTATTTGTCGCAGAATCTTTCCAACTTAATTGACACGTCGGACATTTAAAATTGAATTTTCTTTTACTATTGAACGGCAAGGTAAGAAGTTTCTCATCTAATTCTTCATCTTGCTCAATGCTGTAGTTTATATAATTTCTGAAATCGGGATAAACCTGAAGGACGCTCTCATTTTCATCAATGGAACGTTCACCTAATCCACAATGGGGGCAACACCTAAGATATTCATAACTGTCAAGCTGCACATCAATGATTTTCGCTTCCCAATGGTGTTGACAATAAGGGCAAGACCAATAGGCATATTTTAAACTATTTGACGATAATTTTTTGGGGTCAAGAACATTTCGTTTTTGATCCCAGTACATGTAAATAGCTGGATTATCTTTAACTTTCTTGTTCATTTCTTTCCTCATTTATAATTAGTTTTGCTGTCTAGTAAGTTTTTAATAGAAACCACTTTAGTTGATTTTTGAGGATTTTCTTGTTCAATAAGACCACCAGAATGAAAATCTATTTCTGAATCAGCGGTGATGATATTGTCTGCTAGGAAATCCTCACTGATAACCTTTTGAGAATATTTTAACAATCCTTCTTCTTTTAAAAGCTCATTCGCAATTTCTGGATAGACACTTGTTTTGATTATTTGTAATAGTTTTTGATTCTCATCACTTAACTCATTTTCTCTTTGTAGCTTCTGTTTTAAATCTTCATTAGTTGACTGTAGTTCAGAATTTAAACTACGTAACTTATCTGCTTCTTGTTTATAGCTGGCCGCAATGTTTGCTATTTTCTTGTAGTATTGGCTAATTTCCACCAATGCTCTTTTCATAGCACCTGGAGCACGATTTTTTGCCATAAAATTGTCAGGATCTATGGTCTTATAAGTAATTACAGCTTCATAATTTTCATCTTGGTATTTAATTTCACTTTCTTTTAAAAAATCCCTGAATCTTTTATTACGTCTAATGGTTGTATCCGCAACATTTTGATAGCCATTATTCCTAACATAGTCACCAAACCGAGGGATTTTTACCAAGCTTAAATCACAGGAACACTGGGAAATTAAATACTGTTCAAACAAATGAATCAATTCATCATCAGAAATTGATTTCTTTCTAGCCATTAGACTTATTCTCCTCTAAAGATAGTTGTTTAGCATTTAAGTAATCTTGATAGGTATTGCTAACTGTTTTTAATTTCAACAAAGCTTCTCCAATATCTTCAATATGACCTTTCCCTTGCCTAACTTTTCTAATCGCTTCATCTACAACCATAGCTTTTTCATCAACTGACTTTTTAAATGTTTTATCCATTGAAAAATAATCTTTACCTGCTTTACGGTAAAAAGGGCAGCTCGTACAAGCACCTAGTTCTGCATGCTCACTAATAACTTTCAGACAATCTGAATAATCACCTTTCGCAAAGCGGGGTGAGTAACACCGTCCTTTATTTTCTAAAGTGATGTATTGTCCTTGTGCTGTATAAAATGGCTGTCTCTTACTTATGGTGTAATTCGTATTCTTACTCGTTAGTTTACGATACATTTGATAACTACGACATTCAATAAATTGGCTTAAATTTGAAAAATAGTGAGATGAAGTTGTCACATCTTCATGACCAGCTAAAAGCATAGCTGTAACAGGACTAGCCCCTTCTGCAATTAAATTGATCATTGCAATGTGTCTCGTATCCCCAATATGAATCAAATTAATCTCGTTTTCATCTAATCTAGCTGGAAAACTAAAATAATTAACTTGATAACCGTATTTTTGAGAAATAATCTCATTAAAAAAATACCTCAAAATAGTATTGAGATTAGTGTAAGTTAAAAATCGGTTATTAACACCTGTTCGACGACCCCAACGGTTATAATGAGGATCAGTCACAAATAATGTATCTAATTTAGTAGAATTATCATTTTCCGTAAGTTTGAGGTAAGTCTTTATTTCAGAAGCTAATGAATTAGTAATTTCATAAGTATTCAAAGTATAATCTTCAGAAATTTTATGTGCAACAAGTCGATCCCTTCCTTTGATTATATTTCTCCTTAATGTAAGAAAATATTTTCCATCTTTCTCGGTTAAACAGTTTCTTTGTATTAAAAGAAATTCTCTTGGCCTTAAAGGTAAAATTGCTGTAATCTGCCACCAGAGATACAATGGATAATAAAATAGACGTTCTTTCTTAGATAATGTTTGAGACCAATAATCATTTAAAATGTCATTAAAAAGTAAAAATAGGATTGAAATTGCGCTAATTGTCTTTGCTGTTTTGACCTCTGCTTTTTTTGAAGGTTGATAGTTAATTTATTATCTAATTGCTCCAATAGTTGATTTAGTTGACTATCATCTGAACAGGGAAGATTTGAGAAAAAGTCAATACATAAACCAGGAAATTTTTACAGAAATATTTTCTAAATCTAAAAACGTATCTTTGGTTGTATTTTTTTAATAATTTGTTTAATATCCATTAGAAATAGCTGTAAAGTTTTTTTAAAACATGTTGTTTCATTGAGAAAAACAATAAAACTTTTTAAGTAATTGATAAATTCCTTATAAGACAACTGAAAAAAATGATTGATAAAATCTCCTATATTGAAATTCAGAAATGTTAAAAAAACAGGCTAATATTGGCATATTCATTTGTAGTTTCCCATTTCTTATGATCAAAATCGTAACTTAGAATAATTCCTTTATCAAAATAGTCATCGAAAACTTCTTTTGCTCGCAGAACACAATCACGGTCAAAAGTTTCAAAATAATTTTCAATTTTAAAAAGTTTAGCTTGATTGTTCAATTTATTAACTCCTTTATTATTTCTTCGTAATCATGTAACACGTCATCTCCATATTGCTCGCATAAAGCTTGCAACATTTCAGTTAAACAAGGTTTTATTTGTTCTTCTAAAATACTCCGAATTTTACCTTTTTCTAAATCAGTTCGAACTCTAGAGTATTGTTTGTTCAAACGATTGAATTCTCCTACTAATAACAATAAAGTAGATTTCGTTTGTAATTCATAATGACAACCGATGCAATGTTGCCTATCGTCATATGGACAAATCTTTCCAAGCGCAGATAAAAGACACATGCTTTCACCTTGTTTTGAGAAGGCTTCACCGTTTCCTATACGATGACAAATAGTAAGAAGTTGATTAGGCTCTGCTTCTTCTTCTACCAAAATCTTTAATGCCTTTTGCGATTTCACTTCTGCCTGAATGCTTAAAGCCAATGTTTTTTCAATCTCATTTGGTGTCAAATCTAACTGTTTAATCATCTGAGTCTGTTGACTAGGACTTAATTCTTTATACTTTCCTCTAGTTACAATCGTCAGGATCATTGATGGAATCATAGATAAAACACCTCGTTCAAATAGTTCTCTCGCAACCATTTCTGGTTTAAGCTGGCTTAGTTGGGCATCTTTTAGGTACGTTGTTGTAGTTTGTGCAAATTCATCGAATGAACCTTTATGGCTACGGGCTAATGCGGCTAAAAAATAGCCTTTAATATTTAACTCAGATTTTTCTTGCAAAACATCATCTGCTAACATGGCAACAGTTTGAAGATAGGATTTATTTGCAGATCTAGAACTAAAATTCCTTTCAAGAAATAAGTCTCCAATTTCTTTCCCCATATATCGATTAATTCGTTTATATTCTTTTATTTGTCGAATTAAAGGTTCATCATTATTATCTTTATTCAACTGATAATGAGCTTCACAGATAGCCAACAACGTTCCAATCAATACCTGACAACTCTCAGGGACCTGAAATTTAATCTGACTAATATTTTTAGTTCGCTTTGTTTTGTTTGGAGTAATATTTAAATAAGTTAAACGAGTTGTAATACTTAAAAGAGTTCTTCTTGCCTCACTGCTACTCCAATTACCACTTCTAACTGATTTTAGAACTTCTTTCGGTGTTCTAGGAAGTTGTGGATGTCCAAGTTGTTCTAAATCTGTTCCACGTAGCGCACATATAAAATGAAGTGCTAGAAATAGCCAGGTATCTGCGTAGTCTTTTGAGATTGCTGCTTTATAAAGCATATCTTCTTTTCTAATGTAATTGTCATTAAAAAGAAAATACAGTAATTCTAAATATTCGTCTAACTCATAAGCGTTAGTCTCCTGTTCTAATGTGTATCGAGGTGTAAATTCATATCTTTTGTGATAGTTACATCTCATTTTATTCATTAACCACTTTAAAAAAATCAATAAAAAAACTTCGCCTTTTTTTGCTTTTTCAAGTGCATATACTGCTTCTTCAACCAACAATTCAATCTCATTATCATTACAGAGAAATAAATCTCTTTTAAGATAAAAAGCAAGAAAATCTTGAACATAAAACATGTTTTCCTTAGATAAGTTGCTATCTTCTGAGTATTGCTGAAAATATTTGTAAGTTAATGGGAATTTTTGTTTAAATATAGGCTGAATTCCTGCTAAACCAGTTGGTCCAAGAAGATAATTGGTTATTTTTTCTATTAATAATTGAGCATCTTTATCTGAGATAGAATAGTTATCCAAATCAATCTCAATATTAAACCAATTGTTATCAACTAAAAACTTACTAATTTTGCCTTTATACTGTATATCGTTTTTTCCGAGTTCACTTAACAGATTTTCGATCAAAGATTTAATTGAATAAGTCATACATTACCTTTCTAACTTATCACCAAAAAGTTCATTTGCTCGCCAATTCATATAGTCAAAAACACCATTATTAACTTGACCATATTGTTTTGCGATTTCTCCTTTGTTTTGTAGATAAACCCAAGCACTCTCAGGCGATTTATCACCTCTTGCTGACATAAGCTCACTTATTTCAGAAACCCCAGATAATACTAACTGTGTCGTGTACCAGTGTCTGAAAATATGTGGGGAAATATTATGCTCCTGCAAAAGCTGCCCAAAAAAGACAACCTCTGCATCATCAGATTTTAAGAAGATTGGGATCATTTCGTCGCGAATAATCTTACGAAATCGTTGATAGTATACATCGTATGATAATGCTTTTCCTCGTCTGTTAAGATTTAAAGGTCCATAATCCTTCTCATACTTCTTACCTTCCAGATAAGTCATATAGTCATTATAAGTGTCTAAAAAGACCTCCAGAAAGATATAAGGTACTGCTTGAAGTCTTTCCTTTTTAATCCGTCCAGTTGGCTTTAAATCGCTTCGGAGAGGTATTTCTTTTCGTAGATCGATCTCAATCTTAAATACTTGCCCATCACTTTGGTGAAACAAAATACCTGGCCCTAGAGGACTATCTTCACGTCTTACATTGCATGCTTCTGATGGTCTTAAGCCAACAAAGGCTCCCAAGGCCACAACCATGAGTAGATCTTTATGATAGTGTGCTATGTGAGAAAATAACATCTCAAAAGCACTATTTGGCATATCACGAAAAATAGCTTTCTCAGTGTTGCTATCATTTACGTATATTTCAAAATTTGGTTCTTTACGCTTTATAACCCGTCCTCTACTATTCGTAAAAGTTGTCGTAGAATACAATTCTTCTGCTTTTAACTTAGCCTTTCCCTCTCGCTCACTTAAATAAAGAGTTAAGAAGTCAAGAACTGCATTTACGCATTTTTCAACGGTGCTTTTCTTTCTTTTTTCTCTATCTCCTGGTAACTGAGATAATCCATAAAGCGTAAAAAATTCTCTAACCATTTCAAGTGTAAGTTGATCTATACTTTTAAGTCCAGAAGTACCAAATATAAAATTTAGAAACTTAACAACGTAAGAAAAAGCGTTTATTCCCATCATCTGAAATAGACTTGATTCTTGAAGTAGATTTAACATAACGATGAAAATCAGTAAATTGTAAGTTGCCGTCATCGTGCTTCAGAACGATAAATTGCTTTGTCACGATGTTGTTATCACCTAAAACTAGTGAATGTTTATATACAACAAATCTCATGTTATCTCCTTGTTTAATATGACTGAAGGTTCTGACTGGGTTTTTAGGATGTCAATACACAAAAAAACGATCAAATCAGTACCATTTTTCCTTTGTGCTCTAAACTGCATAAAGGGAATATCGATGAGTACTTTCATTGATCGTTATTATTATTTGAATTAATTCAATAACAAAAGTAACTTCATCTAAGTAATAAGAGCAATTAATTAGCTCAGCAACAACGATAACCACAGCAACTCCTTCTAAACAATGAAAGGAATATCCGCCGTGGCTATCTATTTACTTTTTTTCTTTTTACTTTTTGTAAGTTACTTTTTGTTATTTTTTTACTTTTTTTCTGTATTATATCATATTTTTGATTAAATTGTCATCTGAGATAGTGATTTTAAAAAAACTGGAAATTTTTTTAATTGTATATTTTGACAATAAAAAACATTTTTATATCAATTTAATGATTTTAGAGCGTTTTTAGCTTATTTGATTTTAAAGTTGTCGTCTATTCCTCAGGATTACTTGAAGAACAGGAAAAATTCGACAACAAAGTAGTCGATCTATTCAGTTATAAAACCTATGAAGGTCTTTCTGCTGGAACTGGCCACTCCTACTTTGGAGATGTAGATTATACTCTTACTTATTCAACTGAGAATATCCCTCATGATTTCTCCTCATGTGCTGAGAGCTTTCTTCTATACTAATAGACGAAAGGGTGTGAAAATGATTTTTAAATGATACTGTGGAACGGAACAGTAGCCCTAGTATTGACTACTGTCGTTTCTATTCATATTGGCTATTCTAGGACTGAGATGAAAAAATCTATAAATGCTCAGAATAAAATTGAACCCGCAAATCTCCCCAAAACAATGGTGAGTCATGTACTTGTATTATTCCGAAAAAATACACCTCTGGTGCAGTGAGACAAATTGGTGTATCTTATAGTGGCTTCGTAGATGAAAGCTATACTCTACTATCACTCTTTGATGATGTAGAACAAATTGAAAAAGATAATAGACTTCAGACAGCTATTGATGTTGTCAGAGAACAGTTTGGTTTTTTAGCCATACAAAAAGGAACCGTCCTAACTGAAGGTTCCAGAAATATTGAACGCAGTAAACTTATCGGTGGTCATTCCGCGGGTGGATTGGAGGGATTAAAATGAAACAAGAAAAAAAATACAGTACAATTTTTCAGAAATCCGTAGCAAAGGATGTAATGATATTGAAATGCTTGAAAAGATTTTTTTACATGGAATCGTTGAAACAGCAACTTCAAAACTTCGTCAGAGAAAAACTCAAAACAACTGAAATATCGATACGACTAGTACATGCTAAATCTGAAAAACCGATTACCATTGGAATTTACATTTAGCATTAAGCCAACAAGCTCATCTGTGATAATCTATACTGAGGTAATCAATCGCTTTTAAAGAATGTTACACAGGTGGGGGAAATTCAAGGTTTTACGATTCAATTTGATAAAAAAATACCCTTGCCTCTGCATAGAAAAGGATTTGATATGATTGACCGTTCATATTTACCATTTCAATCAGCAAGAGAGTACCAGGATACAAAGATGCAAAAAAATGGATGGGCTTTTTCCTATCTGAACATGCATCAGCACTCTCTGATGATACAAACAAAGTAACGTACATGTCTGACTTATCACTAGAGAAGAAATTATTACTCCTCAGTCAAGTATACGCCGGGCAGCTACGCACACGCATTCAAGTGATTGAAAAAAACAAGCGTGTTTCCTACACTGGAACAATACCAAGTCTGACCAAAGATTTCATTTTGATAAAAACTACAACAGGTCACATCAATTTGAAATTAAAAGACATTATTAGTATTGAACTTGTCGAGGAGGTGCTCTATGAATCAGCTTGAGTTTCAGCGTAATCACCTACAAATGGACTATTATAGCGAGAGCTACCAAGATTTTGAACGTGACTTCTACCGCTACTCTAACATGAATATTCCATTGACCTTCCTAACTGATGATATCCTAAAAAAACAATGGCGACTTCACGTAAGAATTACTTTGTCCTCAATAAGGAAAAAGTCCAGAGATAACCGCGATCACTTCTTCATATTTGAAGTAAGTACCGTAGATGAGAATCCGCTAATCTATCATTATACATATAAGAAAAACTACAATATATTTAGCAGAAAAAAATAGGAGCAGTTCAATTGACTGTTCCTATTTTTTTAATATTCATAAAATCTAAAGTCTTTATACTCTTTTAACAATGGAGTCGCCAACCAGAACAGACTATACTGACCAGCGACTACCTTAAATTTAATGTTTCAGATTTATTTTTCTTATCTCTAATTTCATAAACTACATCTGCTACATTTTTCGAGTAATCGTTTATCGTGGGTGATAAACACGATAGTTCAGTGTACTCCTTCATTAGTATTTCCAAAAGCCTCTAAACTTGGTATGTCAAGGAAGTTACTGGGTTCATCCATTATTAGGATGTTATATCTACCCATGAGCATTTTTAGCAAGCAACAATTTTATAATTTCTCCACCGCTTAAAAACAGATAAACTTTTTTTCCAATATCGTTCTGTTTGAACCCCATAGATGCTAGCACTGAACGAATTTCTGATATATTGTAGTCACAATCCTTCTGCATAAACTCCATAACATTCTGATTACTGTTGTACTTGTAACCATTCTGTGCAAAGTAACCTATTTTTTTGCCTTAGGCGAAATAGAAATTCCTTCTTCATGGTTTAAGATCATTTTGGATTAAAGTTGTTTTTTTCCGATTCCATTACCACCAGTTAACGCCACTTTTTGCTCCTAACGGAATTTGAAAAGATGCATTTTTCAAACAGAGCCTTATCCCCAAATACTTTATTAATTTCTGCACCGACTATAGGGTATGGATTATGGAGCTCCAATGCTTTACTTTGCCTGAAACGAATTCTGCGAATGCCTTCCGGAGCTTCTACTTTTCCTAAGGCCGCAATCCTGTGCTCTAGGGTTTTTAGCAGCATTATACATCTTTTTTTCCTTACTTCCTATTGATTTTTTTGATGAGCTAAACGCCCTCCGTCTTCAGTACTTTTTTTCTTTGAAGAACCTTTTGCCTTCTGTTCTATTTTACGAGCCTGTTTTCGCTTTTCCTCCGCAGCCCTTTCCAATCGGGCACGTTCCGCAATAAATTGTTCGTATTCTGCAGCTTGGCTCTTACGTTCTTCCTCTTTCTGACGAAGATAATCAGAATAGTTTCCCCAATACTCAGTGATTTTGCCATCTTTCAGTTCCCATATTTTTATCTACTATTTCATCAAGAAAAATAGCGGTCATGGCTAATAACTAACAGTGCACCTGTAAAAATATTTTTAGCTGTCCTATTAGAAAAATCAATTCCTTCACGGTCTAAATGGCTCGTAGGTTCATCCGCTAAAATACCATGAACCTGTGCCGATAAGGCCTGTGCTATTTTAAGCCTTGTTTCTTCACCACCGCTCATAGTCTGTATATTTAATTGCTCAACACCTAGCTTGCCTACAAGTGCAAAAATCTTTTTTCCTCCTGCAGAGTTACTTCGTCCAACTGGGGAATATAGGCAAGTTCACCCAGACGATTCATTTTTACATCCTGGGGAGTTAATTCTCCTAAAAAGTACCCTGAGTAAAGTGCTTTTTTTCCAGCACCATTTGCTCCTACTAAACCAATACGGTCATAATCATATACTTCTAATTCATTTATATCTAAAACATCGCGTCCTTTGAATTCCACACGAATGTCTTTTGCTTTTAATATTAATTCCATAACATTTCCTCCTGTCTATAATCGCATGCTTTCATTTGCTTGTATGCAGGGAAAACCCTGCGATTTTAGCAGGAAGAGTTATGAAAATAAGATACATAAATATTCCTCCAATATTGTTTATTTTTAAATCTAATTTTTCTAACCTCAGTTATCATTTGGCAAACTATAGCAATGCCAATAATTAAAATACCTGATAGTAAAAAAACCAATGATTTACACCGATTTTTATCAGCAAAGAATCCAGAAAGAATTAACCCAATTGGCATAGCAAGTGACATGATACTTCCGATCAAAGAAAATACACGTCCTAAATATTCAGGCTTAATTTTTCTCCTGAAAAAGAGCTGTTTGCACACCGCTATAAAATGGCACCGAAAGCCCCATTATTGCACAGCAAACTACGAATATTACAAATCCATTTGGAGGAAGTATTCCCGAAACAGCTAAACTGGTCCCCATTATAAAAAAATGAACTTGTTATTAGTAATACATGCTTTTTCGAAGCCCCTAATCTTCCTAATAATAAGCCTCCTGCTAGCATCCCAAATGCAAAGGAAATTTCCGTAATAGAAATATGCACAGGCGTTCCATTAAAGTGTTCCATGCTTATTAAAGGAAATAGTGCATTGATTGGCATATAAACAAAAGTATATAGTGTTCCTAAGAGTAATAAGGCAAACAATCCTTTGTTTTGTCTCAGAACCACAACTCCTTCTTTCATCTCCCTTATGAAATTTGGTTCTAAACTTTTGCACTTGATTACCCAGCTTAGGTATACGTACAATTGCTACCGTAATAGATGCAATCACAGCACCCAATACGTCGATGGCAATAATAGCATTTAAATCCCAAACGGAGTATAAGAGTGCTGCAACTGCCGGACTAACAATATAGCTTATAGACTGCAAAGACTGACTATAGCCTGCGCATTTCGTTAGCTGTTCTTCTGGTACTAAAAGTGGTGTAACCGCATTGAGTGCTGGGGTATGAAAAAGCTGTTCCAATGCTACGGATAAACAATACTATCATAATCATCCAGACAGGTAGCTCCATACAGAATGCAACAATAGCAAGCACTGCACCAGCTGCTGCGATAATTAAATCGGCACCAATCATTATCTTCTTCCTATCATGACGATCCACTAGCACACCAATGGCAGGTCCCAAAAATCGCATAGGGTAAAAAAACCTACTAATGAAGCCATAGACAAGACCATCGCAGATCCTGTTTTTTTCTGTAAGGTAAAAAAATAATCGCCATTTGCAGGATGGCACTAGTGATTAATGATACTGCTTGCCCTGCCCATATTGCATAAAATTTTTCGTTTCCAATTGTTGTATTTTTTTCCATTTATATTATCTCCTGCATATTATTTTTGCTTGAATTTCTATTTTTGAATAGCATTCTAGGCAATAAAAAATGCAGGCCAAACCCCACAATGTGGCTTTTGGTCTGCATACATACAATTTGGAAACATTCATATTAAAGACATAGTTAAATAAAGGTATAGTTAAATAACCAATATCCTCACCGTAACTAATGAATGCTCAATATCGTATAAATAAGCACAACAAAAAAGCCTATCATCGGGTATAGATTCTGCTTTTTTTATTGCCAGCTTATCTTAAACGCATTGAGGCTGTCATAGTTTCGGTTCCTCCTACATCTTTGTTTATATCAATTTATAGTATAACACAACAAGATGATATGTTCAATATAAAAGTTATGGAATGAGACTCATACTTCCAATTCGATGCCAGATTTAAAGGATATGACGAAGTTTTTCTTCATGAGACTGTAACGCTCTGGATTATCTTCCTTAGTAGCAAGCGATTAGCTTTCACAAAAATCTTCTGTTTGTAGTTTTTAAAAAAATTCATCAGGATTTTTCTAACTCAACCTCAAAATATTTCATTTTACATTCCCTCATTTCATTTATTGATAAATTGAGTTTGCAAAAAAAGAGTGGACAATTTTTTTGTCTACTCTTAACCTTTAAAAATAGTTTTTTAATCGATTTGAAGTTGCCTAAATTATTACTTATTCGGTAAAAATGAAGTATTGCTTTCAACAGATTTCCTTCAACTACACTTCACTTGATTCAAACAAGGTGGGTACATTTCTATTCCCACAAACTCCTTGTCAATGGAAACAAACACGTACCCACAGGGTAAATGGAAATAGAAACTGATAATTTCTAGCTATCACTTCTACTCATTCCAAAAAAATTTTTCTCACTCTGATACTTACCCACCATAAAGCAAAAAAAGCCTTGCAATCAAGGCTTTCATTATCCCTTTCGTTCAAAGGTTTCTAAGCTTTTACGAGCAGAGCGACACACTCAGCGGTTCGCTATCTCCGTTCTGTCTGCGTGCTAGCACTTGTCAATCACGGACAGCTATCGCATGGGCGGAAGTAAATGCTAATCTTCGTCGTTTTACTCCTTGACTAGCAAACTTACCGCCTCAACATGTGGAGTTAGTCAAGCTTATATATTATAGAACGAAAAGGATAGAGTGTTTTATAAAATTATACTATAAAATGAAAGAGAATTACACACTCAACTCAAACAACTTATAAAACTCACCTCTCCTATCCATCAAATCACTGAAAGAACCATCTTCAACAATAACGCCATCTTTCATAAAGAGAATTCTATCGTATTTTTTCAAAATGTTCTCATTCAACTTGTGGGTTACTACAAGTGCAGTCAAATTTTGAATATCCAAGATTGAACTTTCAATTTCAGTAGTTACTTGATTATCCAAAGATGAAGTAGCCTCATCCAATAATAAGATTGGTGTTTTTCGAATCAAGGCACGCGCAATACTAACTCTTTGTTTTTGTCCGCCAGATAGATTTGAGCCATTCTCTCCACATAAAGTTTGTAGACCAGATTCATTTTCTAAAACATAACTTTCTAAACCCGACTGCTGTACAGCTTGCTTTATTTCCTCATCAGTGAAGGATTGATTAAGAGTAATATTTGCTCTTAAAGTATCATCAAAGATATAAACGTCTTGTTGAACAATTGTCATTAAGTTATAAAGGCTCTCTGCTGAAATAGCTTGCAAATCTATATTATCAATGGAGATGTGCCCACTTGTTACATCGTAAAAACGCAGTAATAGATTGAGCAAAGTTGATTTCCCACTCCCTGACATTCCAACAATTGCAATTTTTTCTCCTTTTTGAATCTTCAAAGATAAATGGTTAAAAATTTTTTCTTTAGTATTAGGGTAAGAAAAGTCTATATTTGAAAAAGAAATAACATCATCGAAATATTCTTTTGTTTCACCAGTCTGAAGCTCAGTTACATCTTTTACCTCAAATGCATCTAGTGTTGCCTGACCTTCACGAAATTTACTTATTCCCATTCCAACTTCATTCAGTGGCATTACTACAAAATTGACCAGTTGAACAATAGCTGTTACACTCCCAATTGTGGTAGAGCTATTAAATACGAGATACATCCCTCCACCAAAGGCTACCAAAAAAACAATCATCCCTGAAAGCTGTGAAATAACATTAGTTAAAACGTCAAATTTCCCTTTTATAAAATTTATTTCATCAAATTTTTCACTTTCATGACTATAATCCTCACAGATAGCATCTTTCACATTAAAACTTTTAATAACAAGAAATCCTGCTAAAATATCTTTAACCTTAGCTAAATACTTCTGATCGGCAACCATAGCTCTATTTTGTAAAGAGGCTGATTTTTGTCCAATAAATCCTGAAATCATCATCGGAATGATGCTAGCAATGATAACTAATAAGGTCAAAAACCAATTACCTATAAACATAGTTAGAAGTGAAAAAATCATTAAGGAAAGGTTTTTTGAAATATTAAAATACTGGTATAGATAATCTTGCTCAATTTTCTTCATATTTTCGGTTAATACGGAAATAAATTTCCCTGATTTTTCTTTAGAAAAGTCTCTATAATCCCTATCTAAAATAGATTGGAACACCTTGTTTTTGTATCTTGACATGATTTGCCTAACAAGTTTATTTCTCAATCGAAGAGATATAAAGTTGAGTGCTGCATAGATGAAAATAACAGTAGCTCCTACTAGTACCGCTTGAGTTAAGGCTTCTTTATTTTGGGACATGCCACTATCAATAATACCTTTAATAGAATAAGCAAAAGCAATATTAGTTAAAGGGACCAGTATATTAAATATCATGAAAGCATAAAAAGCCTTCTGATGGTTCTTTATCAATTGTTTCATCCTTAATCTACCTCATAATTCTTAATTTCATTTAGAAAATGTGACATAAAATATTCTTCTAAGTCAATATTCTCTCTCCTAATCTCTTTCATAGAAACCTGTTCTACAATTTCTCCATTTTTGATAAAGCCAATTTTATCTGCTATCTGTGAAATTTCCGATAATATATGACTCGATATTAGAATAGTAATTCCATGCTCCTTAGAAAGCGACAACAAAAGATTTCGAATTTCTTGAATCCCTATTGGATCTAAACCATTGATTGGCTCATCTAAAATTAACAATTTAGGTTTTGTTAGAAAGGCACGAGCTAAACCAAGCCTTTGCCTCATTCCTAACGAAAAATCTTTTACTTTTTTAGTCGTATTTTTTAAGCCGACCATTCTTAAGGCTTTTTTTATATCTGATTCAATAATATTTTTCCCCATATATTGAGCGTGAATTTCCAAAATTTCTTTTGCAGTGCAATTATCATAAAAAATTGGTGATTCAATAATACTTCCAATCTGACTTAGGATTTCTTCTCTGTGTTCTTGTAGATTTTTCCCAAAAATTTCAATACTACCTGATGTAATTGTTGATAAGGTTAACATACATTTCATTAACGTTGTTTTTCCAGCACCGTTCGGTCCTAAAAAACCATAGATTTCTCCTTCAGCAATTTGAAGGTTGATACCACTTAAAATTTCTTCTTTATCAATTGTTTTAAAAACTTCTTTTATTTCAACAATATTTCTCATTTCTATCTCTCTTTCTATATCCAGCTTTAAATGAAAGAATTTTTCTCCTGGAGCATAAATACCAACTTATACAGCCTCTTTTTTTATAGAAATCATCAAGGAATTATCACATTCCTTCAATTAAATTCAGCTATGCTACTTGATACTAATATCTTGTCTTGAAATATTATAAATTGAAAATGAAGTAATCATTAAACTTATGAAACTTGCAAATATCAAAAAGAATAAGTTATCAGCAATATTATTAGATAAACTTCCTGGACTGGCATTCGAAAGTAATGCTGCTAAACCAAGTCCTGTAAGCATTGTTATAGCTGTTGAATGCTTAATCATACCTAAAACAAATGGTAATAACCCTATTAGTACTGTTCCAAACGTAATTCCAGCTAAGTTAATTAATTGATTAGCTACAGGGATACAACTAGATTCAGTTACAACAGCCATGAATCTAATGAATATTTGAATAACTAAATGTGCAGAAAAATGGGCAATAAATGATATTAGGATGACTAAAAGAATTTTTCCCCATAGTAACTTTATTTTAGAAATAGGGTAAGAAAACAACTGAAAAATTGTTCTTCGTTTAAATTCATCAATGATAATCGTAGATAATAAATAAGATTCGAAAATCAAAAATGCTGCTTTTGTAAATAAAGATGAAAACAATGAAGCTACAATTGCCCAGCCTTCCCATTTACCAGTAACTCTAATAACATTAGAATCCTGACCAGCGAATTCTCCTAGTTTATTGTCAGTACCTAAACCCATAATAATGATTGCTGTAATGCCTAACACTATAAAAATAGTACACAACCAGGCTAAAAATAATTTAGGTTTAGAAATTTTATTTAATTCAATTTTAATAAGCGATAACATAGATTCTTTCCTCCAAAGTGTAAATAAAGAGTAAACTATTCAAACTAATCTCAACAAATATTTAAAAAAATTAGCTTATTTTTTTCAGACAATTACACCATACATACTATCGGTATGGCTACACTGAAAAATAAACATACCTACGGTATGTATAGTGGATTTTTTTAATAACACACTTTAAGTGTGTTATTTTTTTAAATTATAAATTATGTAATATAGTTTATTCAATTGATAATACATAAATAGAAATTAGTATTAACAAGAATGTCATGCGACTACTTATTTACTATTTTTTTAAGTGATCAAATAAGTTGAAAATCACCTCCATCATTTCATCAGAAATTAACTGTACCCCTAGACCTTCAAAAGTAAGTTTAATGAAATTCATTTTGCGCTTTAATTCTACTAATGAAAAAACGGAAATTTGAAAACCAATCCAAATATTTAGAGTTAAAACAATTAAATCTGCTAGCTCTTCTGGATATTCTGTTTTAATAGACCCATCTTCAACTCCTTCGTAAACTTTTTCTCTAATTTCGGGTAAAAAATCAGAAAATAGACCTAGATACTGCTCTCCTAACAAACGTGGACTTCTAAGCATGATTGAGGCAGAGTAAACGAGCCTTTGGTGTTCAAAATTAGAGAAAGAGTCCATCAAAGAATTTTGTATCTTTTCTAACCCAGTATTTCCTCTCCAATTATAATTTAAAATTTCTTGATTATTTTCGCTAATGATTGTTTGCAGTATATCGTATTTAGACTCAAAATGATGATAGATAACACCTTTTGTTAATCCACCTAACCCATCTATGATATCTTGTATTGACGTATTATCAAATCCTTTTTCTAAAAATAAATTTTTAGAGACCTCTAGTATTTTTTGTCTAGTTTCATGTGAGTTTCTATTTCTTGCCATTCCAGTCCCTTTCTATCATACCAATGGTATGTAATTCTATTGTAGTGGAAGTAACTAATAATGTCAAGTTCTTTATTGGAATATGAAAAACCTTTATAATAAAGGCTTTTCATTATTACTTCGCTACAAGGTTTCTAAGCTTTTACCAGCAAAGATACACACTCAACATGGGTTTTAGAGGACTAAATGGAGTCTGAATTGCCTGATAGAGATGTAGTATTGATTAAGCCATCAACAAAAAATGTACAAAACAAAAATAAAGTACACTACTTAATGAGTGCACTTTATTCTTCTAATTCAGTTTTATCAATGGTTTAGCTCTAGTTAAATCAATTGTACATAAACTTTTAGTTTTTTTGGAACAAAAAAATATCCTAAAGTCTACCCTATCAAAGTGAAAAACTGGAAATTTATTAAACCTGAATTTTTAGTGAGAATATACTTTACTAAAATCATATAGTTAAAAGTCTGACAAGGAATTTGCCAGACTTTTTGTCATCAGTGTTCTTTAATATAATTCATCCCTGATTGATTCAACAAACTCCGTGTAAAAGCGCTGAATGGATTGCTTAACATAATCAGATTGGCGGTCATCAGTCCCATCTAACAATCTCTGATAGCTATCCAAAGATTCTACATCCTTGAGTTGACTTCAAAGGTGTGCCTAATACACCGGCTTCTCAAAGTCACTAAGAAATCCTTTTAGCGATTCTTTTTTTGCATTCCTTGGTAAATATTTTTATCTAACCGAATACCAAGAGTGTTTAACTCAGTTGATAGGTTGTCGTAAAGTTCTTGTAAGTCCATAATGTACTCTTTGTAAATAAATTTCATGCGGGAATAGAGATATCCATTTGGACATTTGGGAGAATATCTCTGAAATTATTGCTGTCTGTTAATTAAATACTTGCAATATTTTATAGTTTTGGTATAATATAGTTAACTCATCGACCAAGTTGTTGAAGGAGATTGCGATTACGTCCCTAATCATAGGGACGTTTTCTGTTTTTCTCAGTTAGTTTTATATTTATCGTATTCTTTCAGTTTCTTTCGAAGTACATTATCATAGTGTATGTAAAATGCTGTTATCAATAAATAGTAACTAGGTCTTTCTTCAAGTACAATAAAATAGCGATCTACTGGATCTAATAAAAAAATATTCTATTAGATTTTTTTATACGGTCGTTCATATATTAAGAAACAATCTTGTTTGCAAATCTTGTTATGATCCGTTTCTATTGCAGGTCTTAACCAACATAATCTTTCGCTCCTTCTTAAATCAGGTTCTCGTTCTTCTGAATCTATATCAAAATTTTTACAGGTAAGATGAAAATAACTATCTTCTTTACCTTCAAAATACGGATACGACTTTAACTCGACAAATTTCCCTCTAAAAGTTATCTTGAAGTTGAACAATTGCTCTAAAAATACATTCTCATATAAAAAATCATCATAAAGAGCATAGTCACCATTAAATTGATCAAGTGTTATCTTCGGAGGAAGGATAGGACAAAAATCTGTTACGTTACTGCTCATCACTTAACTCCATTTTAAAAATATTGAATTTTATTGCGTTATACTTTGTATTCGTTGTTAACTCATGCTTAGCTCTATTAGAGATTAAATTACTTAGCCTGATTCTAGCTAAACTACTTTCAAAGCTCCTATTTTTATAAGCTACTGCCCCTATCAATAGGTCAGCTAATTGCATTATTGAGTTTTCATGAGAGCGAATTTGTTGAATATTTTTGATATGTTTGGGTGACTGCTTCCAGTTTTTCAAGAATATTCTTTAACTTGTTAACTTTTAAAATACTATTTGTGTCTTTTATATCTATAAAAACGTTAACATCATCCTCAAAGAGAAATTTTTCTTACTAAATAAAAAGTACTGCTTATAGTAAAAAAATCATCGTGGGTTTGATTATATTTCTTATGGTTTAATTTATTTTTTTGTCTATTATAACTACTCTAAAAATTAAGATGCTCATTATCAAAAAAATAATTTACAAGATCTTCATAAAAAGGTAATTTTTAGAATTTGAAACTTTCCTCCACTTTATTTCAGAACGTGAAGAAATACCGTGTTTTTCTTTTTTTATTTCTTTTATCTCCTTATAGACAATATTCCTTACATAGTCTGGACAAGAAATCCCTCCTATTAACATTACACTCTCACCATCATTTTCCAAATGACAAGACTCATCACAATATAAGTTGAGCATCTTAATAACTCCTAATTTTTGTAGTAATAATTCTATTATACCACGAACCCCCAGTAAAACTAAGACTTACAAAGGATTATTCTTCAAGAATTAGTATGTATTTTTAAGAACAATAATCTAAAAATAGATTGGAGAACAGACATCTTACTTCGGTGTCTGTTTTTCTATACCTAAAAATGTACTTTTGCTCTTCATCAACTTCACCAAACTTTCTTCTAAAATATACATTAAAAAATCTCCTAATGGACTACAATATAGATACCACGATGAACGTTATTCTAGCTTTTTTTCAATTTTTACATAATAAAATAAAGTACATTTTTTCAAATAGTCTACATTACTCCTTAAACTCAGTTGTATCAAGGGTTTTATCCACTGTCTCGGGAAAAAGTACAAAAATTTTTTTAGTTTTTAACATGTAGTAATTTTCAATGAAAACTTTATGTATACAAATAAAAAAAACAATATATTGTGTTTTGCTGAGTCTTTAATAAAAATAATTTTAATTTTTTGTACTTTTTTATTCTATCAAATATCTATCTTAGACTTAAATTTTTTTCATTATTCCATAATTTGGGTTCATCAGGAAAAATATAGTCATGTGTTTTAAAATATTGCTCTCTTACCACATCAATCCACTTATTTAGCATTTTTGCAGCTATTATAGAATCACCAGATGGATATACCATCAAAAGCAACCCCGTAAGTTGCGCTATTGTTATAGCAGAGTGTTCACCAGGTATTGTTAGTCCATAATCAGTATGCCCTACACTTATTTTCTCTTCCCCGTCCATTAGACCTAATCGATTAAATGTGCCTTGTGATGATGCATGTGTGACTTCATTAGAGATTCGATATGGTTGTTGCCATAATTCTGATGGGAAATTGGATTTTTTTCTGATATCGTCAAAACTTATATATCTCTTTTTAGGACTAAATTCACCACTAGCTCTTGCCCATTCATAACGATCTTCTGTATTATGTGATGAAATATAAGCTTCAGCAACTTCCTCTCCATATTCTGAAATAAACGACGCAATAATATTTAATTCGTAAAGTGAACGCCATCTAGAATACGCACCATCAGCAAATCCATTTTTCATTAAAGTGATTATCTCTAAAAATTGTTGTAGACCTCTTCCGTGTATGTATTTTAAGGCTGTGTATTTATGAATAGATTTTTCTCTCTCCTTGTTATCAATTTTATTTACATAATCAGAATAATCTTTTACAGATTCAAGAACCATCATATACATGGTCTCAGATGTAGCAAACGCATTAGACCACTTTTGCTCTATTCTTGCAATTATTTCTGTTTCCTCTCCTCTAAACAGTAACGTATTCTCATGCATTATCATCTTAGCATCTCTTACCATTTGATTTGAAGTGTCATTAATCATTTCTAGATATAATCCTGAAAAATCAGCCTTTTCATATTTTTTTCATAAAAATTTATCAATTTCAGATTGATTTTTTTAATTCTTTTACATGTTCTACGAGAATTTCTTTTTAGTGTATCTTTTAAAAAAACTGTCCAAATTTATCGGCCATTATAGCTCCTACCTTTTTTTAATAGTTTATACATAGTATTTATTGCAATAATCTTCTAGTCTAAAAAGAAAATAAATTAGAAAATCTTGTATTTTACGTTTAGAAATAGCGCATCATCTATCATTAATTATACCATCAACAAAATAAAAAAATCTATATCTTGTGTTAAGTAGGAACATAAATAAGTTTTTAAAAAAATGTACAATTGAACCACCACTTCTTCTGCACTTATTAGAGTAAAAAAATGTACAAAAATAATCCCTTAAATCAGATGATGTTATGAACTAGAAAACATACAAAAATACCACTCCAGAATAATGTACAAAATAAAAAAATAAAGTACACTTTTTTAAAGAATGTACTTTATGCTTCTAATTCAGTTGTATCAATGGTTTAGCTCTAGTTAAGTCAATTGTACATAAACTTTTAGGCTAGTATACTCCTATATTAAAGAACGAAAGTAACTGAGTTGTTGTTTAAAAATTAAAATGTAGAATGAAACTATTTTATAGTTACCATTTTTCAACTTTATAGCTGATAATTGTCACTTAAAAAATTTACTTGCTAACTTGTAAACTTGTTGAGTCTCTTTACTTTTAACGTCCCAACTACCAAATTCTTCTTTAATCAACTCTTTTATTATTCAGCTTTTTTCTCAATCAAATACCAACTAGGAATGATTTGCTTCATATCATCATACCATTCTAAAATTTCCTTAGCTTGATTTTGCATTACTGATATTTCTTCAACTCCGTAAGGAACAGACCATGGAAGAGCACCAACTATGTTATTTAGAATATAGATAGCAAGAAGTTTCCAAAATAAATCTGGAACCTTATGATCAAAATATCCATCTATCATACCAGAGGCAAAAGAAGGTGAAACTTGAGCAGACCATACAATACGATTGAATTCCTCCCAAGGATCTCCAAGGTCAAATCGATCAAAGTCAATGACATAAATATTACGATCTTCACCAATCATGAAATTCCCGATATGATAATCTCCATGTTGGAAAACCTGAGGTCTATCTTTTAATAATTCTCTATTTGCATTTAAAAAATCAATAAAAATCTGACCATTCTCGTATTGAACGGGGCATTCTTTGTATTTTTTGATTTTGTCATCAATTTTACGATTAAAAAAGGGTTCCCAATCTTCACGAACTTCTGTAACAGGAAGTGAATGAATTTTTCGAAGTATACTTCCTGCTTCTACTCCGTAAGTGTATTGTTGTTCTTTCGAAACAGTTAAAATGGTTTCTCTTGCATCTTTCCCGTCTATCCATTCGTGTAAAGAATGCACTTCATCATCACAGAGTTCTATACTAATCGGTTTACACATCGGAATTCCAAGAGAAGCTACTTTCTCCATCATATCATATTCAGATTTTTTAGAATCTAACTTCTCCTTATCAGAAACACGCAAGAAATATTTTTGCTGATTTTGATCTGTCACACAATATTTTTTATCATCTGACCAGCCTTTATTTATGGCTATCTTACTAATAAAATTCATCAAGCACTCTCCGATTCACTTTCCAACACTTCTTGCAGTTTTCACTAGTAACCCATCCAGTTCGTCTACACTTTAGTTTCCAATATGTAAAAATATCTTAATAATACGCTATCTAGTTGCTTTCCCTAATAATAAAGTTAAAATGTGTCTCACCGTATCTGAAAGCTGATAAACTAAATCGATATAAAATTCAGTTGATGATTTAATAATCATATCAATTGTTTTCATACTTTCTACTTCCTAATCAACTTTCAAATATATAGCGTTTTCATTATTTTCTTATCCTATTATATCATTATTCAAAATAAAAAACTGCAACTTACTAGTTGCAGTTAAACACAGATTTTCTTCCGTTCCTACTAGAAATTTATAAGTTAACATTTAGAATTTGTTCAGTTATCAAAGTTCATTTAGCTTTCTACTATGTAAGATTCTTGCTTGATAGCGGAGTAAATTTTCTATTCTACACCAAAAGCAAAAAGGATATATTTTTAATAAATTCCATTTGAAAACAATTCCTGTTCTATTATAGTAATGGTAATTCTAACTTTACACTTGCACCATGTTTATCCGAGTTGTTTTCTAATATGATGCGTCCATTATGTAATAACATTATTTTCCAAGAATTATATAAACCTAAACCATAGTTTGTAGCTGAATGTCTACTCTTATCTCCACGGTAAAATTGCTCCGTTCCTCGTTTTAAATCCTCATTAGAAAATCCTGGGCCTTCGTCTATCACAGATATTGAAAGTATCTTATCTGTAGTCATTATTAGTAATTCAATGTTGGATTTGTCTGGTGAATATTGAATAGCATTACTAAATATATTTTTGAATGACTCTTTTCAAATAATTGTATATCTATCATTACATCTGAATCTTCACAATTAATAGATTTAGATATAGTACGGTCATGTATTAGTGTAATCTCTCTCGCTATTTCACTAACTCTTTCGATTATTTCTGACACCTTTACTTTTTGTAAATTCAACGAGTTTAATTTAATTGACTGATTCATCTCCATCAGAGCTTTTGTATAATCTGATATACGTGTTGAATTTTTTATAATGTACGCTACATAATCTTTTTGTTCATCAGTTAGATCAGTTACCTTTAACAATTCAGCATTACCTTGGACAATAGAAACCGGAGTTTTTAAGTCATGCATTAATGCCGATATCTGACTTCTCTTATTCTCTTCTTTAATCCAATTCTCTCTTAATGAATCACTTAAGGCTTTTTTCATTATATCAAGGCTATTTAAGACATCATTAAATTCTTTGATATTTGAACTTCCTATTTCAAAGTCTAATTCATGGTTGGCGATTTTATCTGATGCATCTAGCATTGGAGATAATTGCCTTGTTATTCGTTTTGCCCAGATTAGAGTAGCCACAAATGCACTCATTAAAAAGAAAATGATTAATAAAAATATTAATAGTAAATCTATGCTAGGGAAATATTTTTCCATCCAATCATTATTGTAGCGTGGCTCTAGTGAATAATGGATTAATACATATCCATCATTCCTTTTAAATTCTATAAATGAAGAAGATGGAGTTGAAAATCCCTCATGATTGTGAAAATTCTTAGCTTTCAGTTGAATAGCTTCATCCATATTAGTTTTTATCACTTCACCATCTGGCGATAAAAACATATAGCTAGCTCCTTTAGGTATCAATGCTTCATCAAAGTCAATTTTATTTAAAATTTTATATTTATCTTTTTGTAATAAATTTTCTGTATGGTTAGCCGGAACAATCAAACCAACACTATAAAACGCTGTAAAAGTTAATAAAGCTAGTACGATGGCACATCCTAAACCAACTCCAACAGTCATTAAGTATTTAAGAAATACTATTTTGAGCGACTGTCCTTTTCTAATTAATTCCATTTATAACCAATCCCCCAAACTGTAGAAATTGGATTTTCACCAAATTTTAAGAACTTTGCTCTAATATTTTTTACATGTTCTGATATGGCAGAAGAATCACCAATCCCATCAAATCCAAAAATCATTTCATATATTTGTTCTCTTGAAAAAACTTGTCCCTTTCTCTTTGCTAAAAGTTTAGAAATTTGATACTCAGACTTTGTCAGATGAATTTCTTCTTCCTTCACAAATACTTGATTGGAGGATAAATCAAATCTTATATTCCCTAGGTTTAAACTCGAATGTTTTTCTCTTTGTTCTCTTCTCAGATGAGCTTCTACCCTTGCTAACAATTCACCAACACCAAATGGTTTGGTAATATAGTCATCTCCTCCACTTAATAAGCCATCTACTATATCCGTTTCCATTGCTTTTGCAGTTAAAAAGATAATCGGACAATCCACTTTGCTACGTATATTTTTACAATAGCTGATTCCATCAACCTCTGGCATCATTACATCAAGTAATATTAAGTCATATTTCCCCAAACTATTTTCATCAATATCTACCGTGGTTTGGTAAATATCAACAATATGATCTCCTTTTATTAAAATATTCTTGATTAGAGTCAGCATATCTAATTCATCATCTATAGCAAGAATTCTTGCCATACCAAACCACCTCCATATTTATAAATATTTTATTATTATTATTATTATACCATATTCCATTTACAAATACATTTAGAGCTATTATTCACTGATTGACTTTCCACCCCACCTATTGAACCATAATAAAGAGCCAGTAAAAATGACTACTGTAATAGGTATTGCTACATAGCCCCACATGGTAAACTCTTTAATTAAATATGAGCTATCAGCCAATTCACTTCCAACAATATATGTTGCAGATAATCTCGATGCCCAAGTACAAGGTAAATAATACCAGATATTTTCACCTAAATTGGTTATTGAAAGTAAAGCAATCAACGTTTCCACAAATCCCAATCCAATAGATGCACCACCACCTAACATAAGTGATACGCATAAATGAATCATATATGTAGATAAACATCCTATAAAAACTAATAATAATTCAATTAACCAAGCCATAGTCGCTTGATTACCAAATAGCATTGCAAATATAAAAAAACTGCTAAACTTATAGAAAATAGAAAAACTCAATAAGAGCATTATAAGTTTTCCGCCATAAGCCTTGCTTCTGGATTTTGTAGTTGATAGAATCACTTGAAATCGTCCAGCACTTGCTTCCATGTCAACAACCTTAGATGTGATAGCACCAAATATTATTGGTAAGATAGCACCTAAAAGCACAAAATAATTCAGTATGATATCCATATCAGAAAAATTTTTTAGACTTGTAAATGTTGCTGCTCTATAAAATATTAGTGCATATAAAACAGGTAAGATAAAGTGAGCCCAGGGAATCCATGTATGCTTCAATTTATAAAACTCTGATTTTAATATTTTCATCATTACTTCACCTCTTGCTTAGAAAACCATTTTGCAGTAATGAAAGTCAATAATGTAAACAAACATATTGATAAAATACAAGGAACAAGTAAGGATGTGTTTAAAATCATTGGATCTGATACTTCTGTTGGGATACCGTTCGGTAAAATACGCATAACGGGTACCATCAATCTAATCCCCCAAGAATAAGGGCAATAAATCCACATAGAACCGTCAGCTAACAAAATTCCTAACACAAGACCTAATACAGCGTTTACTACAATGCTTGCTATAAACCCAAACTTTTTAGCCAGGAAAAAACAAAATGGAACTTGCCATATGTTAGTTATAACCAATAATACACTTGCGAATAATAATGTCGTGAATGCATAGTTTCCTGTTAATTGTTCTCCAATGAAAAATTGAAAAACAAATACTCCTAGCATATGCAAAATAGCAGTTATACTTAGATAAATTGAAGCTGTTAATATTTTTGAAATCCATATCGTTTTTAAATCAATATTGAGTGGAAAAATTGCTCGGTAGTTTAATTTTCTCTCTTCTTTTCTATGCATCATTGCTGGTATTAAAGCGAAAGTTGCTGGCATAATCATCACATACCACCAATTATATGCATTTACACTAAAAATATAATGGCATTAATACAAACGCAACAAGTAAAGATATAATTGGTGCAATAAATAATATCTTCAACAAAAAACTGTGTTTGTGTTTCAAAGTTTCTGCAAAAATATAATTTTTCATTAATCTATACTCTCTTTCCATTCTTTACAACATCCATAAAAAGTTCTTCTAAATTTTCATTATGATCAATGATGTTTTGATATTTTAATTCTCCATCATGAATAATTCCTATGTGATCTGCAGTATGTTCTACTTCTGCCAGAATATGGCTTGATAAAATCACTGTTATCCCTTTTTCAGGAAAACTACGTATCAAATCACGTAATTCTTGAATTCCTAATGGATCTAATCCGTTTGTCGGTTCATCTAGTATCAATAGTTTAGGATTATTTAATAAAGCAATTGCAATACCTAATCTTTGTTTCATCCCCAAAGAAAATTGACCGCTTTTCTTTTTTCCGGTATTTTTTAAATCTACAATTTCTAAAACTTCATCAATTCTTGCTTCAGGCAATCCAAGTAATAATGTTCTAACTTTAAGATTTTCTCTTGCACTTAAATTTTCGTATAAGGGTGGCATCTCGATTAAAGCACCAATATCTGATAAATCATTTCTACTCCATTCATGTCCTTCAAACATAATTTCACCTGACGTCTTGTGTAACATACCTGTAATCATCTTTAATGTCGTAGATTTACCTGCACCATTAGGTCCTAGTAATCCATATACTGAATTTTCCTCAATTTTTAATGACACATTATTTACAGCTTTTTGTTTTCCAAAAACTTTTGTTAGCTCATTTGTTTCCAAAATATATTTGCTCATATTTTGTTCCTCCTTTAATCTTGTAAATAGTATAAAAAATAATTTTTAAGGATTCTGTAAGGAAAAAATATTTTTTACAAAAAGTAGCAAGAAAATTCTAATATATTAAATGTTTTGCATTTTTTTCTTTAGTCTTTTATGCCATATTTCATATACTTCATAAATAAAAAAAGGCAGAACCAGAGTTCTGCCATAAATAACTCATTATTTATCTTACAACTTCAATCTCCACCTTACTCTAAATCAAATTTTAAGGAATTGAAGTATTCTCTTTTTAATCCTATAGATATGCCTATTCTGTTCGAGTTTCAGCTAAATATATTCTCCATTCAGCTAATTCTTCAGGCAAATCATAAACAGTTTTTCCATTACATTCATAGATTTCAGAGATTCCTGGTGAGGTCTTAGAAAAAGTTTTCCAAGCTGTCACTAGTTCTTCTACAAATTGAATATTATGAGGTTCAAAAAAGTCATTAAATTTCGATAGTTCTTTACTATAAATTGTCACAACATTATAGCTATCAAGCATGATCTCATCATGACTTTTATGCCCACCAAATCCAAACTTACTTAGTCCATCATTAACAAGCAAATCACCGTATCTAATCAACAGTTCTAGGCATTCCTCTCTTGAACAACCATCAATATAATAAACATCCTTATGGGATTCCTTGATAATATTCTTTGCTATTACTTTTTCTCTATCAATACTGACAGGCAATTCCAAAATAAAAAACAAGGGCTCGTCATGAATCGCAATAAAGTGTTGAAAAACCTCTAATATTTTTTCTGAGTGTACATTCGCCATCAAATGATGTTCAGTTAACTTTGTAAATGATTCAAACAGGTTTTCTACCAAGGTAACTCGGTGACCTTTTACTAAATTCAACATTATGCGTCCTCCAGAGTATTTAGACAATATCCACATTTATAATTACATTATACCATTAAACCCCTAAAAAGACTGCAACTTCCCAGTCACAGTCTCTTATAAATCTACCTCAGTTCCTTCAAGGAAAGTTATTACAATTTGTCCAGCTTCTGAAATAGATTGATAGCATGTCAGACTATAGTATCCAGAAGCCATACTTGAACTATTACTCTGATTCTTACCCTCTATTCGATTAGAGAAGCTACCTTCACGCTTTTCATTATTTCTTTCGTTCACTTTTAAGAGCAGAGAAACACTCTCAGCGGTTCGCTGTTACCGTATCGTTTCGTCGTAAATTCCTTACTCTAAGACAGCTGTCCCATGGGCAGAACATCTTCTTCTACCTCGCTGATGCTTCAGCTCGTACAAGCAGTGATACCGCCTCAACGTGAGTTTTAGAGGACTAAATGGAGTCTGAATTGCCTGATAGAGATGTAGTATTGATTAAGCAATCAACAAATAATGTACAAAACAAAAATAAAGTACACTGCTTAATGAGTGTACTTTATCCTTCTAATTCAGTTTTTATCAATGGTTTTAGCTCTAGTTAAGTCGATTAGTTAAATGAATTTAGACTATTGCTTTTTATAACGACCATAAATTGTATGCTTAATGCTATAATTTATCTTCCAAATCTACTTCTTCATAATTTATCGGAATTAAAAGCAACTTCACTGCTTAGAGTAGATTGTTTTTCATTTTCACTTATTTGAATGGCATTTTTTAATGAAAAAATAACTTCTCTTACAAGATTTAATAAATCTAATGTACACTCTTGCAATTCAATTTCAGTTAGATATAATCTGCTTTCGTCATTGTCTTTATTTACATCAATAAAAATTCAATGTAATATTAGTAAATCTATGCTCTAAATAATTTCTAATAGTTTTTTAATAGCTTTGCGTGTGGATTTGCTGTTAAAGAATTATCACCATTATCAAAAATCTTTCGATATCCAGAATATAGAAGACAAACCAATATTTTTTTATCCAACAATTTATTTAAATTACTATTTGTTCTCCAGATTGAATGAAAATTTACTTGTCGAGGCATGATTTTTTTAGACAATAATATTCATTTATAAGCATTGCTACTTTATCTAATAATGAATATAGTGTTTTTAAAAAGCTGCTTTTAATCCTTCAATTCTGATAGAGTATTGTACGTAGTCTAGACAATCAATAAGATTAACATACTCGTCAGCATAATGAACCGAATCAATCTCAATGCTATTAAAACAGAGATAACGCGCATAAACATATTCTTGCTTAATTTGATTAAACATAGAAAAATATTTGTTTAAATCTTTATCTGATTGAAATAATAAACTTGGTAGTAAAAGATTATCATCATATCTATTTATATCGTCAGCTTGTAAGTCATTAAGTGGATTAAGATACAGCCCGTTGTTCCAACACCATTCGCGATACTTTTGTGAATTAGGATTATAATCGATGGTTTTACAAGAGCATTCATCTAAGTCTTTATAATTAAGATATTGTTCGTAAAGTTCAATAAATCGCTTTTCTGCATAATCAACTCTGTTTGGATCTGAAACAGTTATACTTGTTTCTATTAAATTTTTAATTTTTTTAATAAAGTGAAGATGTTCGTTATCATTCAAAAAATTACGATAATGATGTAGACAAATAGCCAAGTTACCACTAGCCATTGTGAATCTTGGATTGATTTGTATACATTTACAATACATCTTAATAGCTAACTGTTTTTCTACCACAAGCATCTAATAGATTTGCGTAATTGGTGTATAGTGAACATAATAATGGGTGAATAAAAGCTATTGTTCTCAGGATCTATATCAATATTATTTGAAAATTTCGATAGCTTTTTCTAAAGTAATAAATTTGTTGAACTGTACAATCGGTATCTATGTTGAATACTAGGTTATTACTTAGTTCAAATATATCACCATATGCTGTCCCAATAGAATAAAATAATTGAATTTTTGGAAATATCATCAATAGTATTTTTCCATATTTTTTTCCAAATTCTATTAGTCTATAGATTTCCACTATATTTTTTTATGTTTAAAAAGCATTATCGAAATCCTTTGACAATTTAAGTACACTATGATTAATTGGATTATTTGTTAACATCTTCATCCTAAATATTTCGATTTTTAAATTTGATTTTTCCTTTATTTTTCTTGTTCTTCAACTAACATATCAGATAAAAAAACTCTTTTTATCATATTAAGATTAAGAAAAAAATTCGAGTTGCAATAAATTTAAGTTATAATACCTTATATAAATTATAAATAGGGTAAACCTGATATCTTTCTTGAGTTTCTTTATCTAACTTAGTCCAAAATAAATCAGCTTGTGGTTTTGATTTTAATAACACTGATGCACCAAAACAAATTTCATCATTATCTTTATTATTTAATAAAATATTAGTAAGCTTCTCTATTTCAGTATTATCTAATTCACGATTTCTATATTTAATTTGAAGATCATTTATGATGCTTATGCTATTTTCTTTTATATGGTTCATGTTCCAGTCAGAAAGACGTTGAGCCCAGTTAAGCAACTGTTCTTTTTTTGAAACTTCTTCTGTCATATCGGCTGCAGCAACTATTTTTATTATGGTATCGTCAGCACACACGTTTTCTACACTACAGTCAACTAATCTTTGGTATGAGGCAATAACCGAATCAAAGTTACAGTTATCAATTGTTAACCAATCTTCGGGCCTAAAAACCTCAAATAAAGAAATATCCTCATCCTCGCCTCTCCTGCACCAAGGAGTTTCAGTGAAAATATCTATCATAGTTCCATTATTACCTTCATGAAATGCATATAGAGTACTAATATGTATGTTAGCAATCTTAAGATTAAACAATTTCGATTCCTCGTAATTTAACGCCACCTTGTTTTTTAATACTAGACCTGAATTAAGGATATTTAAATTTCTTTGAGATTGTTCATTAAAGAGGGATAAATCAAGCTCTTTTTTTATCCCCATTTTCTTTATGAAATTTGATATTTTCGACAATTCTTTTATATGGCTATCTAAATCAAGCGAATTAATATCCGATAAAGACCGTTCATCTAGTTCTATACTAATACCATTGAGTGTGAAAAATCCTACTTTTCCTAGTTCTTTAAGTGCCTGAGTACACTTTATAGCATCTGACAGCATATTAGGTCTTGAATAATTAAATTTAGGTTGAGCTTTCCCATTGTTAAAGGATATTTTAAAACCTTCCCCAAAATGAAGCTGTACCTCTCCGTCAGGAAAATAATGTCTCTCTATATCTTCAAAAATATAATCTCCTATCTCAATAATTAAATCTGTTGCTTCGAAAGTTTCAACAATCTCTATTGAATTTTCAAGTGGAATTTCGATGGCAGTTTCAGGATCCCTAAGATAAAGAAAGAGGTCGTGTTCCTTCTGGTAATTAAATATTCCTTCATGCCCCTGACCATAAAAGTAAAGCTTGATCTCTTTATTATTGGGTATATTTTCAATTGACATCCCATCGATATTTATAAAACTATGCTGTTTCTGACTATTAGTAACAAAATCAACTAACATCGAATAAATTTTTTTGTTCATCTAGTTTATGAATCTGTACCGAAAGTGTTTTTATAATTTGCAGACTTATTTTTTTAATTTACTTCTTTTTAATTATTTTTCTTTATAGAAAAAAAGGTGGCAGTGATTTATAATAAATATCTTTTAAATTGCTATTCTCATCTAACCAAACTACGAATAAAACTACCCCACCGTTTTTTGAATACAATTCTAAATCACGCATATCTACTGGGAAAGATTTCATTGAATTGTTCTTACGTTTAGTTGCTTTAATTTGGACAGGTACTCTCCCAAATATTTCGCTCTTTTTCTCACTAGCATTTTTAAGAACATGAATTTCCCCATCCCACGCTGGAGTTTTATCATTGTTATCGAAATAAGTCTGAAGCAACTTATTTCTGTTAATAAATGTTGCCAGATATGAAACGCCTAACGTTTCAATTTGTCTATTATTTGCCAAATTATCACCTCATAACATAACACTATGTATTATTTATTATACCATCAACAAAATAAAAAAATCTATATCTTGTGTTCAATTGAAACTTAAATAAGCTTCAAAAAATGTACAATTGAACCACCACTTCTTCTACACCTATTAGAGTCGAAAATGTACAAATCAATTTCTTCGATTAGATGATATTATGTACTAGAAAACATACAAAATAACACTCCAGAATAATGTACAAAATAAAAAAATAAAGTACACTATTTAAAGAATGTACTTTATGCTTCTAATTCATTTGTATCAATGGTTTAAGTCTTGTTTGGTCAATTGTACATAAATTTTTAGTTTTTATAACAGTAATTTTTTTGTAACCAAAAAAAATTTTTTTAGTTTTTTTCTTTTAACTAATTTATTGTGATTAATGTTTTTTTATATTTTTTTGTTAAATGCTCCTCTGTCGTTTTTCGACTCTAATAAATGCATAAATGTAATTCAAGTAAAATTTGATTCTTATTATCATAAAAAAACCAAATCATATTTGATTTGGTTTTTGAGTTTTATATTTCATTTTATTAAAATGAAAAAGTTTACCAATACAATCAGTTACGAATATACTCTTCTTTTTTATTCATTACCATATAGCACGAAACTAAGATGACGAAGATTTTTATCAAATAAGTTTCGTATTGATTAGTATCTATGGTTAGTTGAGACAAGACATTAATAATTGAATGAGTCATTACACAAATCCAGAGATTGTTTGTTTTAATATAAAGTGCTGATAGTATGAAAGAATTTGTCAGTAATCCAAATAAAAACGGCGCCAGTTGTAATATTGCCAGAGAACCATCTATGTAAAAGTACAACAGATGCCAAATAGTCCAACTAAAAAAAGTTAAGATTGTTGAGAGAAAATACGGCAAATGTTCTTGTAAAATTGGTTGAAATACATATCGCCATCCAATCTCTTCTATTCCTCCAAATAAAATAAATTTGAAGAACATCAAAAAAGGGAGATACCAGCTAAATTCTATTATTTTCCCACCAAACAATATGAAAGAAAAATCAAATATAATTAGGAAGAAAGATAATAAATAGTGTTTATAACTAGTATGAATGTTAAAAATCTTTTTAAAAATCTTCTTAAAAATGAATATGAAAATATCGGTTCGCAACAATTATTCCCCAAAAGAGCTGAAGAAATTCCACCTAGAATGATTCCTGAAATAGTAAATACATCGGACTGAACAGAGTAACGATTCAAAAGAAAGAAAACTAGACAAACTGATACTAATTGGATAAATGTTCCCAGCAAATATACCAAAATTGCCTTATTTTTTTTCATAGAGAAACCTTTCAAAATATATTATAACTTTTCGTAATAAAAATTATGTAAATTAACACTACTTATAAAAGCAAATCTTTTACATTTCCAATTTCATTTTTTGGAATTACTAAGTAAATCATATCTCCCAGATACATTCTTGTTGAACCATTAACAGTTTGGCTTTTTCCGTTGTGAATTTGAGTTGTGATGAGGACATTTTGTGGGAGGTTCAATTCATGAACTTGCTTGCCAGCAATTTTGTCAGAAACTGGGATTTCAATCAGGGTCACTTCTCCATGATGATCCACTTCTTCTGGTAGCATCTTTTCTAGCATGGCTTCATAGACAGGTGCTCCCTTAAGCAAGTCCATAACAATGTAGGCTACTAGGGTTACAAGACCAAGTGGCATAAGACTACGAATATCTCCGACCATCTCAGTTACTAGAATCATAGCTGTGAGAGGAGCTTTAGAAATAGCTCCAAAGTAACCACTCATCCCTAAAATAATGAAAATCGGGAATTGGTCTTGACTGATTAGTCCAAGCTGGAGGCAGATTGTTCCCATTAAGGCTCCCAAGAGAGAGCCTAAGGCTAAGATTGGCAGGAAAATACCTCCAGGAAGTCCACTACCAAAACTAATCATTGACCATACAAAGCGGATGATAAAGAAAACCAGTAAAACTTGGAAAGTATAGCTTTGCTCCGTCAAAGAGAGGATTAACTGATTTCCTCCTCCGAGAATATGGGGTAAATAAAGACCGATTGGAATAATAAGGATAAAGGCAAGTACAGGATAATAAGCACGATCTAGATGAATGCGATGTCCAATCCAATCGTAGACTAGACCAACATTGAGAACAGCTTTCTGATAAAGATAGCCTGAAATCCCGAGGACAAGTCCCATAACCAAGTAGATCCAGTACTGATCCAAACGCATCTGAGGAATATGGTCAGGCATATCTAAAACCGGTGTTAAACCAAACATTAAGAGTGAAACAAAGTTTGCTACAAGGCTTGCGACGAGTGTAGAAACCCAGAAAAATCTTGAAAAAAATGATGATAGACTTCTTCCACAACAAAAAGAAGACCAGCTATAGGTGCATTAAAAAGTCGCAGTCTAGTCCAGTCATGACTCGCTTGCTATCAGCGAACGCTCTTCGACAGGGCTAGCTTTAAGCCATTTGGCAATACCTTTACCACCTACAGCTCCCAGTTGGATACTAGGTCCTTCACGACCGAGCATAAGTCCACTTGCTATTGCTAAAGTTCCAAGAATGTACTTTTTCCATAGAATACTCCACCAATTGAGGTTCATGAGGCCTTTTAATTCAGCTTCTACCTGAGGAATACCAGAACCTTTAATATCTTTATCCGAACGTGTCAATCTAGCACTTAGAAAGATTATAAAAATATACATAATTAAAATTATGAAAATGTTGATTAACCAGTTCGACTGGTCTTGGTATAAGTGTTGAAAAAAATGAAAAGCTTCTTCGATTAAAAAACGAAAGGAGCCGACAGTTATACCTACGATAAGCCCGACAAGAATTCCCCGAGCCACTTGTGATAAAATTGAGCTCGAAGCAAAGTCAAATTCCTTTTTAGAGCTTACTTTATGTGATTCTTCCTCCATAATTTCTTCCTTTTCTTAATTTTCTTTTGGGGTAGCAACCATTGACTTAATGGGCTCAAAGCTTGTTCTGTGAATGGTTGTTAAGCCAAGTTTAGCTAAACCTTCCAAATGTTTTGCTGTACCGTAACCTGCATTTTGAGCAAAATCATAACCTGGGAACTCCTGGTCATAGTTTGCCATGATCTTATCTCTGGTAACTTTAGCTATAATCGATCGCTGCTGCAATGGATAGGGAATTAGCATCACCTTTGATGATAGATGTCTGAGTGATCGGCAAGTCCAACCTCATAGCATCAATCAAGAGGTGTTGAGGTTGTGGTTGAAGTTGCGAAAACAGCGTCATTCATGGCTAGTTTCGTCGCTTCATAGATATTGACTTGGTCAATGACATGATTGTCCATAATCCCAATCCCTGATTGCTAAAGCATGATTTTTAACAGCTTGAAAAATTTCCATGTGCTTCTTTTTAGGAATCTTTTACTGTCATTTAGGCCCTTTATTTTTGCAATCTTTGGGGAGAATAACCGCAGCAGACCACAACTGGTCCTGCTAGAGGACCACGTCCAACTTCATCAACACCTGCAATCAAGCTGATACCCTTGGCATAGAGTTCCTTCTCATATCTGAGCATAGTTTCCAAGCGGTTATTTTTCATCAAGTTCAGCTTGTATTTCTCTTTTTCTTTTTAGGATTTCCTTTTTGAACTCCAGCTCTGGGGTCTTTTTCCTAATTCTTCAAAAAGTGAACTTTCTAGGTCTGTAATGGTTGTTAATAGTTCTTTTATTTCTTTAATCGTTGCCATTGAGATCATCCAAGGTATCTAAGGTATAGCTACCTAGTTTTCCGTCACGAACTTCCTTAACAAAGAGATTATAAAAGCGATCGTAGTCATCACGGAAACCAAGTAAACGAGTCATATCCATAATGATCTCTGGAGCTTCATTATCCAGATTCATTTGTTTAAATCGTTCTTGCAGTCTTTCTGGATAATGGTTTTTAAAGTAACTAATACCAAAGATTGTAACCTCATCCATTGGCAGTAATTGATCCTTGATTGCTCCCGTAAGCGCAAGTTTGAGTGCAACAGTTTCATCTTCAAATTTTGGCCAGAGAATCCCTGGAGTATCCAAAATTTCTAAATCCTTATTGGTTTTAAGCCATTGTTGACCTTTTGTCACACCTGGTTTATTACCAACTACAGCAATTTTCTTACCAGCCAAACGATTCATCAGAGTTGATTTTCCTGCGTTTGGAATCCCGATAATCATGGTGCGCAAGGTTTCGATTTGAATACCACGTTCTTTTTGACGAGCAATCTTATCTGCCATGAGTTTCTTAGCAGCATCAGTCACGACTTTAACTGTAATTTGCTCTTTAGAATTGATAGCAAGTGTTTGAATTCCTTGTGATTCAAAGTGCTGACGCCATTCTTTAGTAAGGATTGGATCAGCAAGGTCAGCCTTGTTTAATATTAAGAGCTTCGGTTTATCTCCAACAATTTTAGTAAGCATGGGATTCTGACTAGATAAAGGTAGTCTTGCATCCACCAAAACCGTCACAAAATCAACAAATTTTAAATTTTCCTGGACCTGTCTTCTGGCTTTAGACATATGCCCTGGAAACCATTGAATAGTTGCCATTATTATTCCTTCTCTTCAAACAAACTTCTTATATATTCATAAATCAACACTGTCTATTTTATCATATTTTAGCCTTTTTTGCAGATGCTTAGAATTTGAACCAGCAAAAAGCCCCTATTAATGAGATAGGAGCTTTAAAAATTTTATTGATGAACAGCTTGTGCTGCAGTAATCAATGTAAGGTTGTATACGTCGTCTGAGCTACATCCGCGAGAAAGGTCGTTAACTGGCTTATTCAAACCTTGCAAAACAGGACCTACGGCAGAGAATCCACCAAGACGTTCTGCAATCTTGTAGCCGATGTTACCAGCTTCGATACTTGGGAAGATGAATACTGTTGCTTGTCCAGCAACCTTACTTCCAGGAGCTTTCAAAGCGGCAGTTTGTGGATGGAAGGCAGCATCAAATTGCAATTCTCCATCAATTTCAAGGTCTGGGCGTAATTCGTGTGCACGTTGTGTAGCTGCTACTACCTTATCAACGTTTTCACCAAAACCAGAACCTTTACTTGAATAACTCAACATTGCAATTTTTGGTTCGATACCAAACATTTTTGCTGTAATTGCAGAGTTGATAGCAATTTCAGCTAATGCGTCAGCGTCTGGATTGATGTTAATTGCACAGTCACCAAATAGGTAACGTTCATTACCGCGTACCATTAGGAAGGCACCTGATGTACGAGTTACATTTGGACGAGTTTTGATAATTTGAAGAGCTGGACGAACTGTTGCAGCAGTTGAGTGAAGTGCACCTGAAACCATACCATCAACTAAGCCCATATACACCAACATTACGCCGAAGTAGTTAACATCTTCTCGTAAAGTTTTACGAGCTTCTTCTTCAGTCATTTTACCACCGCGGCGCTCTACCAATGCAGCAACCATTTCATCAAATTTAGCGTAGTGGTCAGGGTCAATGACTTCGTAACCTTCTGTAATTCCTTCGATTTCAAGGTAAATTTTAATTTTTTCTGGTTTACCTAGCAAGACAGGAATTACATCTGTTTCATTTACTAGACGTTTAGTTGCTTGAAGAATACGAGGTTCTTTCCCTTCAGGGAGAACAATACGTACGTTTTTGCCAACTAGGTTGGCTTTTAGACTCTCAAAAACTTCCATGAGTTTTACTCCTTTAATTTTATATAATTGATAACTTAGTAATAAGGTTCTTAAAATCATCCGGTAGAGGACTAGAAATTTCTAACTGTTCTTCTAGAAAAGGATGATAAAAGGACAAGAAATGACAATGTAGCGCCTGGCGCTCAATGCCATGCTCAAGACTTCCACCATAAAGGTCGTCTCCAAGCAAAGGAAAACCAATATGCGAGAAATGGACACGGATCTGGTGGGTTCTACCAGTATGCAAACGAATATCTACTAAATGAATATCCCCAAAAGATTCAACGATTTTATATTCGGTGTGGGCATATTTGCCACCCTTGGCAACACGTCTGGTGATAATTGAGTCAATATCTCTTGCTATGGGAGCAATGATATTTCCTTGTGGTTCTAACACCCCTGCTCCTTTAACTAATGCAAAATATCGTTTTTCAATAGCTTTTTTCTGGAGTTGTTTGTCCAACCGAGCGTGGGCATATCCATGTTTTGCAAATAGCATTAAACCAGATGTATCACGGTCGAGCCTTGTTACAATATGAACTTGCTGATTCTCATAGGCCTGTTTTACGTAATATCCTTTGATATAATTTGCAATGGTATTAGTGTGATTGACACTCGGAATAGAGGCAATTCCAAAGGGTTTATTTAATATGAGGAAATGGTCATCTTCAAAGAGGAATTCCAAGGGATAATCAATAGCTTCCAAAGTTTCGAACCCCTCTTCAGCCGGAATATCAATGACAACTAGGTCACCGATATCTAAAAGATAGGTTGCGTTTTGCGGTTGCCCATTCACAAGAATTTGGCCACCTCTAAACTTTATTTTAGCAAGTAGACCTTTAGAAACTTCGTGTTTTTTGAGGAAGATTTTTACCTTGACGTGTTCATCAGCAGTAAAATCAAACCTCATAACTCATCAACCTCACCAATAAAGGCATCTTTGACACGATTCCAAAAACTTGTATGGCTTGGTGTTGCTACGAAATGAATCTTATGATGATCAATTTGATACTCAATTCGTTCAATGTTTCGGAAGGAATAGATACTGTTATCGACAGAAATCGTATGATAGTCATTTCGAGTTGGAAAGACTTCAATCTTATCCTTCTTCGGTACGATAACTGAAGAACCAAGTGTTCGATAAATCCGATTGTTTAAACTGGCAATTTCCGTTAATTGAATAGCTTCAATAGTTGGATGTAAAACAGCACCACCGAGAGATTTATTATAGGCGGTACTACCAGTTGGTGTAGAAACAGTTAAGCCGTCCCCACGGAAGCGCTCAAAATGTACATGGTTAATGACTACGTCAGCTACCATGGTACGGTCTGAACGACGAATACTAGCTTCATTAAGAGCGCGATAAGTTTTAACTTCACCATTTTCCAGATGTACTTTTACATTTAACAATGGATATGAGACCTTGGCCCCAGTATCCAGTTGTAAATTGGTAACTAGTTGCTCCAATTCAAAGTCTCTATAATCTGTAAAAAAACCTAAATGACCGGTGTGAACACCAACGAAACGGACCTTGTCCAACTGGTCTTCATACTTGTGAAAAGCAGAAAGAAGCATTCCGTCACCTCCAATAGAGACAACGATATCTGGATTTTTATCATTAAGTATGAAATGATGCTTTTTTAAAAGATCTTTCAACTCATATAAAACTTTTCTACTCTGTGGTTTTCGGTTTGCGATCAGATCAACCCTTTTACCTGTATTCTTCATCTGTATCGTCACTATTTCCTACCCCGTCATTTAATTTGCGATGCAAAGGATCAAAGAGTGCTTGTGCCTCTTGGATATCATCCCGAATCTTACTCATTTCCTCATCTAGCTGGTGAGAAATCCGAGCTGTGATTTCCAGGCGTTCCTTGATTTCTTTCGGAAAATCTCCCTGATACTTATAATTAAGAGAGTGTTCAATCGTCGCCCAAAAATTCATTGCTAAGGTACGGATTTGAATTTCAGCTAATATGGTTTTAGAACCATTAATAGTGTCAACCGTATATTCAATGATAATATGATAAGAACGATAACCTGATGCTTTGCGATGGTTGATGTAGTCTCGCTCTTGGATAATTCTCATATCCTGTCTTTATGCAGAATAGATACTACTTCTTTAACGTCATCTACAAACTGGACCATTACACGCAAACCAGCGATATCTTGCAAGTCATTTTCAAGAGTTGCATAGGTAATCCCTCTGCGTTCCATCTTTTCCTTGATACTTTCGATAGGTTTGACACGACCTGTAACAAATTCAATCGGTGAATGTCGATTTTGTTTGCGATACTGTTTTCGAATTCCACGCAATTTAATTTTCAACTCGCCAACAGCTTGAATGTAAGGATCTAAAAATTCTTCCCATTCAGTAATCATAAATCTTATTGACTCACCTCTCTTAGCTTTTGGACTTATTTACTCTTTGATTTTAAGCAAAAAATCATATACAATAAATACAGTAAATATTATACCATAAATCGCTTTCAAAGATAAAGAAAAGGTTCCGAAAATGAAACATTTAGAAATCGAATTAAAAACCCTTCTCAAGAGGGAAGACTACCTCAACTTAAAAGAATTATTTTCTGATGTGAAGCCTGTCACCCAAAAAAACTATTATATAGATAGCCCTGATTTTATCCTTCGTAAGAATAAAATCGCTATGAGAATTCGTACTTTTGAGGATAGCGCTGAATTAACTATTAAAATTCCTCAAACCGTTGGTAACATGGAATATAATCAAACACTTAGTTTTGAAGATGCAAATATTTGTTTAGATCAAGCAGTGATTCCTGCTGGCCTCGTTCTAGAAGAATTAAGAAACAGAGGTATCCAAATTACAAACTGGCTTGTTCTAGGATGTCTAACCACTACTCGTTATGAAAAAGAGACTGATATTGGGCTTATGGCTCTGGATGAAAGTCACTACTTTGATGTTACAGACTTTGAACTAGAATTAGAGGTAACTAATCAGGAAAAAGGAACAGCAGATTTTCTAGCTTTTTTTAGAAAAACGATATTGAATATCAGAAGGCAGCATCAAAATTAGTTCGATTTATAGAAAAAAGAAAAAAAGACTGAAATTATCTACTTTTTTTGGTAAAATAGAAGGATAAAAAAATAATTGAAATCAATTTCATAAAAAGTCTTAAAGGTTATCCTTAATCTTTTAGAATTTAAGGATTTTATTAAAGATTTTTATGTTTGAGATTCATATAATTATAGAGGACGGTTTATCAATGTCAGATACAAAAAATATGAAGCTTTTTGCTCTTAATTCCAATAAGGAAATTGCTCAAAAAATTGCAGAAACAGTTGGTGTTCCACTCGGGAAAGTATCTTCTAGACAGTTTTCTGATGGTGAAATTCAAGTAAATATCGAAGAAAGTGTTCGTGGATATGATGTCTATATCATCCAGTCTACTTCTTATCCTGTCAGCAACCATTTGATGGAACTTTTGATTACGGTAGATGCTTGTGTTCGCGCCAGTGCAAGCACAATTAACGTTGTTATGCCATATTTTGGTTATGCTCGTCAAGACCGTATCGCTTCTTCTCGCGAACCTTTAACAGCTAAACTAGTTGCCAATATGCTGGTTAAAGCTGGTGTTAATCGCGTCCTTACTCTCGACTTGCATGCTGTCCAAGTCCAAGGTTTCTTTGATATTCCAGTTGATAACCTTTATACTGTCCCTCTATTTGCAAAGCATTACTGTGACAAAGGTCTATTAGGACCTGATGTGGTTGTTGTTAGCCCTAAGAACTCTGGGGTTAAACGTGCACGTAGTCTAGCAGAATACCTAGATGCACCAATTGCCATCATTGACTACGCTCAAGATGATTCAGAGCGTAACCAAGGCTACATTATTGGAGATGTGGAAGGTAAGAAAGCCATCTTGATTGATGATATTCTAAATACTGGTCGTACCTTGCAGAAGCTGCGAAAATCGTTGAACGTGAAGGCGCTACAGAAATTTATGCTGTCTCAAGTCACGGTCTCTTCGTTGAAGGTGCTGCTGAATTATTGGATGCAACCAAAATTAAAGAAATCCTTGTGTCCGATTCAGTAGCAACTCAAGGTAAGACTCCAAAAAATGTCAAATATATCACAGCAAGCGAATTAATCGGTGATGGTATCGTTCGTATTCACGAGAGAAAACCACTCAGTCCACTCTTTAAATAAGAAGGTGATCCTTTGATTTATTTAGACAACGCTGCTACTACTCCCATGTCTCTACTTGCTATTTCAACAATGACAAAAGTCATGCAGGACATTTATGGCAATCCTTCAAGTATTCATAGTCATGGTCGGCTAGCTAACAAATTACTTAGAGAAGCTCGCCAGGAACTTGCAAAACTTTTGGGAACTAAACCTGATAAGCTATTTTTCACAGCAGGGGGTACAGAGAGTAATAATACAGCTATCATTGGCTACTGTTTGAGAAATCAGCATCGAGGAAAACATATTATCACGACGGCTATTGAACATCATTCTGTACTAGAACCAATCGAGTATCTAGTCAAGCAATTTGGGTTTGAAGTAACCATCATCCAACCAGATAGGCAGGTAATCACTGCCCAACAAATCCAAGAAGCTCTACGCAATGACACTATTCTAGTTTCAACTATGTTCGTCAATAACGAAACTGGTACCCTCCTTCCCATTGCTGAGATTGGAGAACTCTTAAAAAATCATCCTGCCGCTTATCATGTGGATGCAGTTCAAGCAATTGGAAAAATCCCTATTATCCCTAATGAGTTAGGAATTGACTTTTTAAGTGCCTCTGCCCATAAGTTCCATGGTCCAAAAGGTGTCGGTTTTCTATATGCCTCAGATGCTAACTTCGATTCTTACCTTCATGGTGGGGATCAGGAAAGGAAAAAACGGGCTGGAACCGAAAATCTACCTGGAATTGTGGCTATGGTCGTTGCTTTAAAGGAAGAACTGGCAAATCATGACCAAAACTATCAAGCTGTAGATGATTTACAAAAGGTATTTCTAAGAGAGATTGAAGGCTGTTCCTACTATCTCAATCAAGGAAAAAAACAGCTTCCTTATGTCTTAAATATTGGATTTCCAGGTCAAAAAAATGATCTACTACTACTTCGGCTAGACTTGGCTGGAATCTCTATCTCCACAGGCTCTGCTTGTACTGCTGGGGTTGTTCAACCAAGTCATGTCCTTAAAGCTTTCTATGGAGAAGATTCTCATCGTTTATCAGAATCGGTACGAATCAGTCTCTCTTCTCAAAACACAAAGGAAGAAATCATTCAGCTCGCAAATACATTAAAAGAAATAATTGGAGAAAAGTAAATGGCTTTTGAACAAACTATTCGTCTATCAAATTGTTTGTATGACTACACTATTAGTCCTTCTGTAAAAAAATTCACTCTTAAAGATAATACTTTCTTTGAAACTAAAGTTGGTAATTATGAATTAACTCGTCTACTCGAAAAAGTTCCAAATAGTGGTGAAGGATTTAAACTTAAGATTGTTATTAATAAAGAATTGACAGGTGCTAAGATCAATATTACTGACAAATCTGGTTTACGTTTAGTTGATATTTTTAAATCTGAAGACCATGAGATTCATCAGCAAAAATTCTATTTCTTAATGGATAGCTTAGTTGAACGTGGCGTATTCACTAAAACCACTAGATAGAAGGTCTTAACATGTTTCAACTAACCTATCTAGATGCATATCAGGTTGAGCGCACACTAAATTATGCAGATTATGATGAACTAATGCTATCCTTATCAGGATGTGTTACTCTTCCAGATTCCTACCGTGTAACTTCTCTCACTTTTCAAGATAAGCTTATTTATCAGGGATTTGTTGGAGATTTATACCGTTTTCTTAAAACAATTGATTTAACAAAGATAAACTAAGATTTTTCTTAGTTTTTTCTTGTTTTTGTTGATTTTTTCACAAGCTTGCTATACAATAGAACTAGAAAGGTTGTGATATTGTGAAAGAAAAACAATTTGATATTCCTAAAGCCACAGCAAAAAGACTTTCTCTATACTATAGAATTTTTAAACGATTTAATGGGGAAAAAATTGAAAGAGTAAATTCCAAGCAAATTGCAGAAGCTATCGGGATTGATTCAGCTACTGTCAGACGTGACTTTTCATATTTTGGTGAACTTGGTCGTCGTGGATTTGGTTATGATGTCAACAAATTGATGACATTTTTTGCTGACCTCTTAAACGATAATTCTATTACCAATGTTATGTTAGTTGGTATTGGGAATATGGGTCATGCACTCCTCCACTATCGCTTCCATGAACGCAATAAAATGAAAATTATCATGGCCTTTGATTTGGACGAACATCCAGAGGTTGGAACCGTTACAGAAGATGGTATCCCTATTTACGGTACTTCTCAAATTAAAGATAAAATCAAAGATGCTGATGTAAAAACCGCTATCTTGACTGTCCCTAGTGTAAAATCACAAGAAGTTGCTAATCTCCTGGTTGATGCGGGTATTAAAGGGATTCTCAGTTTTTCTCCAGTACACCTTCACCTTCCTAAAGATGTAGTGGTCCAATATGTCGACTTGACTAGCGAGCTACAAACACTTCTCTACTTTATGCGCAAAGCAGATTAGAGAAAGACCTTTTTAAGAAGATACTATACAAGAAAAAAACTGTATTGTATACAGTTTTTTTAGATGAGGTCTGTCTTCTCACGATAACTAAAATAATCGGAGTGTGAGACAATTAGATGGTCTAATAAGACCAAACCCATTAATTCACAGGCTTCTTTGACAAGCTTCGTAACATGGTCATCATTTCTACTTGGCATGACAGCACCAGATGGATGATTATGTACCAGTATCACGGATGTTGCCATATGCTTTAAGCATAGTGGAGAATTTCCCGTGGTTCAGCAATACTTCTAGTAGCTGATCCGATAAAAATGGTTTGCTGATGAATGATTTGATTTTGAGTATTCAGATAGAGCGCCACCAGGTGCTCTTGTTTTTTATCTCCAAGCTCAGCTTGCATCTTTTTAGCTAATTTTCGACTGCTAAGAATACTCTCCATTTCCACTGTTTCCCTTTTATGGATACGGTAGCCTAATTCAATAACGGCTTGTAATTCGATGGCCTTAACACGTCCAATACCCGATAGAGTCTGCAATTCCTGTAGACTCATTCTTTTGAGGTCAGTTAAACATGTCAGCTGATTTAAGACCTTCTGTGCTATTTCAAAAACATTAGCCTGTTTTGTGCCTGTCCTTAGTAATATTGCCAGTAATTCTTGGTTGCTGAGCGCTTCTACTCCTTCTTTTACTAGTCTCTCTCTAGGTAAGAGCGAATCTTCTTGAAAAGATATACTATACATAAAAATCCTCCTCACTTTATTATTCGTGAGAAGGATGTTTAATTCGATAAAAACTAGTTATTTTTAGATTTTTTCAAGTGCAAGACGCAAATCTTCAATCAAATCATCGACATTTTCAAGACCGATTGAAAGTCGGATTTGATTTTTAGTTACTCCTGCTGCTTCCAGATCAGAGTCAGATAATTGAGCATGTGTTGTAGTTGCTGGATGAACGACCAATGATTTGGCATCTGCTACGTTTGCAAGTTTGAAAAGATTTCTAAGCTATCAATCACCTTACGAGCTTCTGCTTCTCCGCCTTTAACATTGAAGGTAAAGATTGAACCAACACCTTTTGGTAAATATTTCTCTGCCAAGGCATGGTAAGGGCTATCAGCTAATTTTGGATAATTGACTTTTTCAACTTTCGGATGATTCACAAGGAAATCAACGATTTTCTCAGCGTTTTGCACATGACGTTCAACACGGAGAGATAGTGTTTCAAGACCTTGTAGGAGCAAGAATGAGTTAAATGGTGAAAGGGCAGCTCCCATATCGCGAAGCAATTGAACACGAGCAGCGACGATAAAGGCTGCAGCACCTACATCTCGAGTATAGCTCAAATTATGGTAGCTTGGATCCTCATTGACGAATTGAGGGAATTTCCCTGAAGCAGCCCAGTCAAATTTACCGCTATCAACAATGACACCGCCAATAGTTGTACCGTGTCCACCGATAAATTTAGTTGCCGAGTGAATTGAGATATCTACACCGTGTGAAAAGACATTAATGAGATATGGTGTTGCAAAAGTATTATCAGAAACCAAAGGAATTTGGTGTTTGTGGGCAATTTCAGCAATTTTTTCGATATCAGGAATGTTGATAACTGGATTACCCAAAGTTTCAATCAAAACAAGTTTGGTATTATCTTTAATCGCTTGCCTCTACTTCTACTAGATTATCAATATCAACAAAAGTTGTGGTGATTCCGTATCGAGGAAGGGTTTCTTTCAAAAGGTTAAAGGTCCCACCGTAGATAGTTGAAGCTGCAACCACATGGTCTCCTGCGTGAGCAAGTCCAAGGATAGTATAAGTAAGAGCTGCCATTCCAGAAGCTGTGGCAAGTGCACCTACTCCGCCTTCTAGCGCTGCAATACGCTCTTCAAAGGCTGAAGTTGTTGGATTGGTAATACGAGTATAGATATTTCCAGCTTTTTGAAGGGCAAAAAGGTCTGCACCCTCCTGTGTATCTTCAAATACAAAAGATGTTGTTTGGTAAATTGGTACAGCACGAGACTTGGTAGTAGCATCTACCACTTGTCCTGCATGCAATTGAAGAGTTTCAAATTTAAATTCACGAGTCATCATCAGACCTCCAAAGATTTCATTACATTAATTGTATCATCTATGACAGTCAGTTACAAATACAACTTTGTTATATATTGGCATAAGCAATAGCTATGGCTATTATTAAAATTGTAGAACTTTTTTCAGAAAGTTTAAAAAGTTTGTTTTCACTTCTCCCATACTTTATAATAAATATAAAGGAGAAGAATATGTCAGAAATTACACATGAAATTGATTCAAACTTCGCTGGTCGTTTAAATATTTTACGTGCTGGTGTACTCGGAGCCAATGACGGGATCATTTCCATCGCTGGAGTTGTTATCGGGGTTGCCAGTGCAACCAGTAATATCTGGATAATCTTTCTTTTCAGGTTTGGTCGCCATCTTAGCGGGTGCCTTCTCTATGGCTGGAGGTGAATATGTTTCAGTATCTACTCAAAAAGACACTGAAGAAGCCGCTGTAGCCCGTGAGCAATTACTTTTGGATAAGGATATCGAGGCTGCAAAGAAATCTCTCTATGCTGCTTATCTTCAAAATGGTGAGTGTGAAACTTCAGCTCAACTTTTAGTCAATAAAGCTTTTCTTAAAAATCCACTTAAAGCCTTAGTTGAGGAAAAATACGGAATCGAGTATGAAGAGTTTACCAATCCTTGGCATGTCTGCGAAAGATCTAGCTTCATCGCTTTTTGTTCTTGGTAGTTTACCACCAATGCTTTCCATCACCATCTTTCCAAGTGACTATCGAATCCCTGCTACTGTTTTTATCGTTGCGATTTCTCTATTGATTACAGGTTACACCAGTGCCAAACTCGGAAAAGCCCCAACCAGAACAGCTATGATTCGTAACCTTTGCATCGGTCTTTTAACCATGGGAGTGACCTATCTATTGGGTCAATTGTTTAGTATCTAAGAGAAAAAAATGATGCTGGGCAAAAACTAGCTTTAAAATAAAACCACACAGTGATTTCAGTCTTGAATTCCATCAAGAAGAAAGAAATACTGTGTGGTTTTTGAATAGTAGATATTTTAGAGGCTGGACTCTTGACTAATTTTGTGAGATTCATAGTCATGAAGGTGAATCTTATCTCTGTTTCGACTGCTTGTTTGTTCCTAACACGTACTCTTCTAAAGCAACAAATAATCTATGCTCTACCATTTTCAGGGTTCATTTGAACGATTTTAGGTCCAGATAACGCTTGAAGAGCATAGGCGAACAGTGCATTTTCATAAACATAGCTGAAAAAGTCAGGGCAACCAGTATGAGAATTTTCCTATAGAAACATTTGACTTGGGATACTGTCAACAAATAAACTAAACATTCAATATTCATGAGTTGTTAGAATATAACAGAACAGAATTACTTCCAAACTCAACTGATTTATGTTATAACCTGTAAACATTATCAGGATTTTCTATGTGTTCTTTGTTACTGTAATTATAAAGCATGACATGAGAAAGTTTTTCTTTCATAAAATACTGGTACTGAACCCCTGAAATATCAATTGACGCAACATCTGATAAACATAAATTGATGATGCGATAGACCTAACTTTGTATGCGTATGATACACATAAGTAAACTGAATGTCATTGTCTTCTTCAGGACTATTTGTAAGTTTTATCAACTAAAAAGCGCAATCATCAAGATAAGATACTAGGATTTAAAAATTGACTTTTTTCTATCAAAACAGGCAAATAAATCGCAATCACTTATTTTTTTCTTTAAAAGATTCATATATTTTTTTATATACCACTTTTATATCTTTTTTCTGAGAATTCAACTCTTCATTACCGTAGTCAAAATTTGCTACTACAAATCCCTCGTCAGCATTAGAAAAAGTAAAAAATTCTATTCCAATGAGTTTATTATGCTTAGAGTCCTCAATAGTGTCTCCTAAATTATTATTAAATTGCTTCACTTCTTCTTCACGAACTCCGAACCCAGAAGCAGCACCATTTGCAATGATGTTTGAAAATACTTCTTCTGAAGACGCTACTTCTTTCACAGTTATGATGTATGTAGCTTCTTCCGTTTCTACTTGTTTCACTTTATTCCATTTTTCTGTATCACTAGAAGAAACCGTAAAAACTGTTAACTCCAACGTTGGTTTATTGGTATTCTCTTTTGAGATCATTTGTTTTCTAAAAAAGAAGAAGGCAAGTAACCCAGCTACAAAGATCAAAGCAATATAAATTATCTTTTTCATACATTATCCCCTATATCTTTCATATCAATGATCACATCAACTTTATTATAGACAGCTGGATCATGCGTCGCTATAATAACATATTTGTCTTCATCTCTTTCATTTAATAATAAACGAATAATTTCTTTTCCAATCTCACCATCTAAAGCTCCTGTGGGTTCATCTGCTAAGATAATTTTACGTGGTTTCATTAACATTCTAGCAATAGCTACACGTTGAGCCTGCCCTCCAGACAATTCATATATTTTTTGATGTAAATAGTCGCTCGACAGTCCTACTTTTTCAAGTACATCAGTTATTATTTTTTTGTCTTTAGTGATAAGTTTCAGATTATCATATACTGTTTTGTTTTTCGATTAAAGAATAATTCTGAAATACATATCCAACAGTATTTTTAAAGAAGGTTCTTTCTTTTATCTTCCAAATATCCTGTTTATCAACTAAAACGTTCCCACTATCAATTTTTTCTAATCTTCCTATAATATTAAGAAGAGTACTTTTACCAGAGCCAGAACCTCCAATCAATGCATAGCTTTTCCCAGATTCAAATGTTAAATTTAAGTCTGTAAAGATCTTTTTTTGAGCCAAAAACTTTTTGAAACGTTCAAAAGGTCAATTGTCATGTTTCATCTCCTTTTAAAAATTTTAGTATAGCTTTCAGATAATTTTTAAAACTCATGATTATTGACAACATCAAAACTAGTATAGAAGCAAGACCAATATATAGCAGCTCTATTTGTCCTGTCATAAGAAATGTAAATAGAATAACCATTGTAATAGCCATCATAAAATACTTGAGACTTGAAATTGCTATATATGTTTTTTTGACAGACCCAAAAATGATTTTTCACATATTCATTCTGTTTTAGGGCAATATAAAGTTGGACATATTGATAAATGAGTATAAAGACAATACTGTAAATTATCTTCTGCAAAATTTGTGACAGTAGAATTTGGTGCTCTAAGGATTGGATTTTCAACTTCACAATTTGGTAAACATCTACTGGATTCATTGAAACATTCAACTGGGTAGCCATCTCATTTATTTTCTTTACCGCCTCAGGACTAAAAAGAGACTTACTTGTTATATTACTAGCCAAAAGAAAACTTGTTATTTTTCAATCATTTTTGTCCGTATCTAACACAACAACTATATTATCTTTGCTATCTGCTACACTTGACATTGGTAAATGCTCTTTCATTTTATAATTATCATCAGCATCCTCATTGAAATAAAAAATTTTATCACCATCAGGAATTATTTGTACTGCAAGCTCTTCTTTGGTATAGTGTGTTCCAATAAATTGTTCTGCTACAACTGTATTCTCGATAGATTTCTGGTTTTCTTTCCATTTCTCAGGAATATAGATGGTTGCTATCTTATTATCTAAAAGATGATAGTTTGTTCCATTCACTTTATTTTCTAGGTTAGCACCTGTTTGATTGATATAAATCAACTCTTTATTTATTTCTGGATTCGTTATTCCGTCATTTTCTAATTGTTTAGAAAAGTCTTCGAAAACATGAGATGTTTTCATAAAATCTGGAACATATGCTGAGGATCGTTCTATATATAAATAATCTAAGTTTTTTAAGGAAGCAGCTATCTGTAGATACTGACCATCCGAATCGCTTACTTCTCCATTTTTAGCAGAGTTATTTTCAATTCCAAGGAACTCAATCCTTCTCCAGTCTTTTACTGTGTCCCATGGTGCTAAATTCTGTATTTGTATATTAATACTGGATTGACTACTCTTTGTTTCTTGTAAAAAAATTCCTGATACAACGATAATAATCGAAATAATGGCAAGCCATACGACAAAAATAAGCTTGTTTTTTGCCTTGTTTTTGATAATTTCAATGGGCTTTTCAATCTGAATCGTCAACCAAAATAAAACAAAGGTAATGAGATCAATGATTTGAAATAGTATAAAATTCGTTAAAAGCAGAGAGAAAAATAACTTAGAACTATAAGTGAAGAAACCATTTCCCAAAAAAGAACTGTAAAAAATCATCAATAAAGCCATCATAATCAGTTCAAAAATAAGAGAAATGCCATACTCTCTTCTTAGATCGTATACAGGCAATCCCAAAGAACGTCGTATCACTCCTTCTTTAATCTGCCTCGTTCTAACAACAAATAACACAACTAATAAGGTTAAGTAAATTGACCCCATTAACAGTATTCTTAAAGTTCCAGTAAATTGTAAGATTCCTCCTATATACCAGGATAAGCTTTCATATGACTGTTTGTAGTCCAGTCATCGTAAGTGGTTTCAAACTGTCTATATTTATTTTTCCAAGGGTGTAATACATCCCTATTATTGGTGCTGACTTTAATTGTTCATTATTTACATCATCGAAATTTACATACTTCAACTGACCAGAACTCTGAACGACCGGCTTGTAAATGGTAACATTTTCCGTTTTTGATAGGTCACGAATCATTTCGTAAATTTCGTTATTGAAAGATTGCTTTTTCCTTGAATAGAAAAAGGCACCATCAATTGGTAAAGGTATGGGCGTCTCGGTATCGCTAATAGTGACCAGACCAATTGCGACAATCAAACAGAATCCAATAGTACATAATTTTAATTTCATAAGCATTTACTATATTACAAAAAGACCCTAACTTATAATCGGCTCTCTTGTTTTCATAAATTATTTTTAAAAATCTATAATAATCTCAATATGCATTTAAGCGAAAATTGTTTCAAGATTTTTTTCTTGAAATGTCTATCTATAATCTTTTTTATCGTGAACTTTAACGTTCCCCAAATATTCGTTTGGGTTAATACTATGATTCCTTGACAAACATTTTTTTATTATATTTGAACAATCTTGCGATAACTTCTTGAAGTAATCATAAAGATTAGGACATAGACTAAAGCAAAGATACCACAAATGGAAAGTGTTACGCTTAACATCATAGCTGTATCCACACCACCAATAACCTTGATAATCAAACTCAACATGTGATAGGTAAAGGCTAGATGTAGGAAGGCGAAGATTACAGGGAGGAAGAATACAGTCAAGACTTGCTTGTTAATGGTTTGCTTGATTTGTTTTTGATCCAAACCAACCTTTTGCAAAATCACGAAGCGTTCACGATCCTCATAACCTTCTGAGATTTGTTTATAGTAGATAACCAGTACAGTTCCTATCATAAAGATGATAGAGAGGAAAATACCAATAAAGAGGACACCTCCATAGAGAGCATTCATTTGGGCAATTGCATCACTTGAACCATTACCCCCGTAAACCATAGCATCTTCACTTTTGAGATTATGGTTAAAATTATTTACATACGCATCAAAATCATCAGATAGCTTAATTGTTCCTCTAGACTTGCGGTGACATCCATACCACCGTAGAACTGAGTGTAGACAGCAGAATCTTGGTACTGATCCAAAAAGCTTTGAAGATCTGGTACAACTAGGTAGTTAAAATCTGAAACTAAAAGGATATAGAGATTGGAAACATGGTTAGCTAAAAAATCTTGCTGGATTTCTTGCTTGATACTATACTCCTGACTGTTAAGACTAAATGATTTCTGACCTTTAAGTTGGTTATTTTTAGCCCAAAGACCTACTTCATTACCAGTAAGATTTAGCTTTTGTCCAGTCATTTTTTCATAGTCTTTTTGATCAAATACTAGAAAAACTGTCTTAGGTAATTCCGTGATTTGTTCTTTAGTCATGATGGTTAATTTAGTTCCATCTTGACTAGAAAGGCCAAAGCTAGCATAGCTAAGAACGTCTTTATTGCTAATCGTCAAGTTCTTTTCACTGGCATATTGAGTCAATAGTTGGTCTAAATTCTCAACTTCAATATTATTTCCCTTTGCCTTAACATCGAAATCATGAGGATACATGATATTTTTTATATTTTCAGAACCGTTGTAGATACTGGTTGCTGCTGACATAGTAACCAAAACCATGGTGGAAAGGATGGTAATGGTTGCTAAACCGACAGCGTTTTTCTTCATACGGAAGATAAGGTTAGAAACAGAGATGAGGTTATTTGGTTGGTAGTAATAACGCTTGTTTTTCTTGAGTAAGTGTAAGAAAACTGTAATACCCGCATTGAATAAGAGGTAGGTCGCAACAATTACCAACAGGACGGCTATAAAGAAAGTAACAGTCGCTGAAACTGGATCTTTTACGCTTTGTGCTAGATAGTAGCCACTACCTAGTGCAATTAGCCCTAGTAAAGTTTGAAGGACTAAGAAACGTCCCTTCTTCTCCCCTTTTACTTTTTCACGAGATAGTTGCAGAGCATCCATACGGATGATACGTAGGGTATTTAGAAACACAAGGACTAAAAAAAGATAAGACCAAATACTAGAAGAATTGAAAGGACTACGGACCATTGAAAGGTTGCGACTAGCTCTACCTTCATCTTTGCAAGTTTAAGCAATATAGCAAAGATGAGATTGTCAAAGAGGGCACCAATGCCAATCCCAGAAGTCACTGTTACCAGCCCAAATATCAAGAGTTCCTTAAAGGTCATACCAATCAAATGGCGTTTTTCTAAGCCCAACATGCCATATACACCCAGTTCTTTTGAGCGATTTTTCATGACAAAACTATTGGCATAAAGAACGATAATGGCAGATGCAAGTGTCACAACGACAAGCCCTAGTTGTAGGGTAAATTGTATAGCAGATGCACCACGTAAATCCACAATTTTAGGATTAAAGGCTAGGGAGTAAAAGAGATAGCTGATAGTGACTGCCAAAATGACAGACAAAGCAAAAGGATAATAGAGTTTGCGGTTTTTAATTAAGTTGGATATGGCCAACTTATTGGTTAATCGAAACATACTAGTTCACCTCACTTGCCATAACAGTCAAGGTGTCAGAGATTTCTTGGAACATCTGACGATCCGTCTTTTCACCACGATAGATTTGATTATAGAGAATACCGTCCTTGATGAAAAGAACACGTTTTGCACGGCTAGCAGCTGCTGTTGAGTGGGTCACCATGAGAATGGTTTGCCCTTGCTCGTTGATCTGATCAAAGATATCAAGGAGGGCTGCAGATGATTTAGAGTCTAGGGCTCCTGTTGGCTCGTCCGCAAGAAGAATTTCTGGTTCTGTGATGATAGCCCGTGCAACTGCTACCCTTTGTTTTTGCCCTCCAGAGATTTCATAAGGGTACTTCTCCTGCAATTGATTGATGCCAAGATTTTCGGCCGTCACGACCAATTTTTTCATCATTTCTGTAATAGGCTTTCTAGACAATACCAAAGGGAGTAAGATATTGTCTTTAACAGAAAGCGTATCTAACAAATTGAAGTCTTGGAAGACAAAGCCTAACTTTCACGACGGAAGCTTGATGCTTCAGAATTTTTAATGATGGCTGTGTCAGTTCCGTTTAGGAAGACCTGCCCACGCGTTGGCTTGTCAAGCATAGCAAGAATATTGAGTAGAGTAGATTTACCAGATCCAGACTCACCCATGATAGCGACGTAGTCGCCTTTTTCAACGGTAAAGTGAATATCTTTCAGGGCTTCTACTTGGTTGCCTTGGAATCGTGTTTTATAAATCTTTTGAACGTGTCTTACATCTAATAATGTCATGATAATCTCCTTTTTAATATTCCATTAATTGAAACTGAGCCTGCATAATAGAGCAACCGAGCTGAACTCGCTCGATCTCTTTTGGACTTGGTTTACTTGTTTGTTTCTTTTGTAAAATATTTTTCATAGTATTGCTACTTTATCTTTCTGATATAAGTGTACTCTAAAAAAAGAGTTGGTTCCATAACATAACCTTACAAAAGAGGTCTGTAATCTTACATTTTTGTAAGATTGGATTATTTTTTTGATATGAACTACTATTAGTTTACCACAAATTTTTAAGCAAAAGAAAAACCCTTGATACTACAAGGGTTTAATACTTCAAATGAATGGTAATATGGTTACCAAAACCAACCTTCATTATCATTAATTGGTTCAGCCTCTTTAATCTTACGTGGGCCAGTTCCATACATTTCTGCTTCGATATCTTCCTTTGTTGGCAAGATAGAGGCTAGGATGATGTAGATGATGATTCCAAGTCCGAAGTTTGCGATTGTAAAGATAGCAAAAATAAAGCGCACAAGAGTAACATCAAGGTCCCATTTATCAGAGATTCCAGCAAGTACTCCTGATATCATACGATTTCGTCTCATTTTATAAAATTTTCTATTCATGATTTTTACCTCTTTCGGTATTCTTGAAATAAGTATAACATGAACTAAAACACCCTGCATCAGTCCTTAGGCGGATTTTGCAAAATGAGTTTGCCACGACAGAGACCACAAAGATAACGTTTAGTATCAATTCGTCGCTTTCGTTGATAGGTTTGGTGACAAGTCTGACAAGTATAGACTAGAACTGGAGTTTGAATGACACTTGATAAGGGAGGAACAAAGCGGAGCCCGTCTACTTCTTTTAACAGTTTCTTAAAGGCTACATCTTTATGTTTATACCCCTTGCCCTCATAGTATAGATGATAATGACAGAGTTCGTGACGGACAATTTTCCGAAAAACCTCTAAACCAAGTTCTTGATAGACTTTTGGATTAAATCCAAATGCCCATCCTTTGGAAAGAATCGCCCACCTGTCGACCGTAGGCGAGTATTCCATTGAGCTTGGTGTTTGAAAGGTTTCCCAAAGTCTTCTAAAGAAACTTGTCGAACGTAGTTAGTTAGATTCATCTGGTGCAAGGAGCGACAGATTTACTTTTTCTCGTTGGACATCAATCTTCTTCACCCAAATGGTTACCAAATCACCAACTGAAAGGACTTGACTCGGATGTTTGATGAATTTCTTGCTCATGTGAGAGATATGAATCAGGCCATCCTCGTGAATACCAATGTCAACAAAGGCACCGAAGTCAACGACGTTACGGACAACGCCCTCAAGCTTCTGGCCAACTTTCAAGTCTTTGATATCCAAGACATCCTGACGAAGGACTGGAGCATCAAAAGAATCACGGAAATCACGACCGGGTTTTAGAAGGTCTGCAATAATATCTTTGAGAGTTTCTTGACCGAGGTCTAATTCTTTGGCCATTTCCTTGATAGAAATAGATTTTAGTTTGGCTTGTGCTTCTTCATTTAAGTCTTTAATGTCCAAACGTTTGAAGAGTTCCTTAACAGCAGCATAGTTTTCTGGGTGAACACCTGTGTTATCAAGGATATTGCTACTTTCAGGGATACGGAGGAAACCTGCAGCCTGCTCAAAAGCTTTAGCACCTAAACGAGGAACTTTCTTGATTTGGGCGCGTGAAGTGATTTTACCTTCTTCTTCACGATACTTAACGATATTTTCAGAGATAGTTTTGTTAAGCCCTGCGACATGAGAAAGCAAGGCTGGACTAGCTGTATTGACATTGACACCGACTTGGTTCACTACTGTATCAACAACAAAGTCTAGACTTTCAGACAGTTTCTTTTGACTAACATCGTGCTGATATTGACCGACACCAATGGATTTGGGATCGATTTTAACCAACTCAGCAAGTGGGTCTTGCAAGCGACGAGCAATCGAAATAGCAGAGCGTTTCTCAACGGTTAAATCAGGAAACTCTTGACGAGCAATTTCACTAGCTGAGTAGACAGATGCACCGCTCTCATTGACAATGACATAGCTGACCTCAGGAAAATCTTAAGTACTTCAGCTACAAAGGCTTCGCTCTCACGACTAGCAGTACCATTGCCGATAGCAATGATTTCCACACCATATTGGCCAATCAAATCTGCCAAGTCTCTTTTTGCTTCTTCAATCTGACGACCTGAAGCCGGTTTGACAGGATAAATGACTTGCGTTGTCAGCATTTTCCCGGTCGCATCCACGACTGCAAGCTTGGCACCTGTACGAAAGGCAGGGTCAAATCCAAGGACCACGCGCCCTTTAAGAGGTGCTACAAGAAGGAGATTTCGTAGATTTTCGGAGAAGAGTTGAATCGCTCCTTCTTCTGCCTTCTCTGTTAATTCAGTACGAATACGGCGCTCAATAGCTGGCAAGACTTTTTTCTTAACAGATTGCTGAATAACTTCGTCAATATAAGCATTCTTAACTTTAAAACGACCACTAAAGAAAGATAGAATACGATCAGTCGCATGCTCAAAGCCAATTTTCAAAATGCCTAACTTCTCACCACGATTAAGTGCAAGCGTACGGTAACCTTGCATGTTTGCAACTGTTTCTGAGAAATCGTAATAAATCTGAAAAACTTGTTTTTCATCAAGACTCTCATCTTTGACTTGAGAAGTAATCTTAGAGCGTCTAAGTACCTCTTGATATGTCATTGAACGTAAATGAACATCCTCGGATAGTGCTTCAACCAAGATGTCTACAGCTCCAGCCAAAGCTTCTTGAGGAGTTTCGAAACCTTCACAGATAAATGCTTCTGCTTCTTTTTCTAGGTTAGAAACATTTTGTAAAATTAAACGAGCAAGTGGAAAAAGTCCAGCCTCACGGGCGACAGTTGCCTTTGTCCGACGTTTTTCTTTATAGGGAAGATAGAGTTCTTCTACATCTGCTAGTTTTTCAGCTGCTAGAATCGCTTCTTCCAATTCCTTGGTCAGCTTGCCTTGCTCTTTGATTTTTGCTAAAACTGCTTCCTTACGGTCATTGAGGTTGGTTAGACTTTTATCAAGGTCAATAATTGCCTTAATAGCCACCTCGTCTAAGCTTCCAGTCATGTCTTTCCGATAACGTGCAATAAAGGGAATGGTCGCACCCTCTGCTGTCAAAGACAAAACCGTATCAATCTGCTTTTAAAGTTACACCCCAAATCTTGGGAAATTTTTTTCATATTTTTTTATCCATGAAACTATTATACCATAAGGAAGAAAGCTTGTTTTCATTAATGTCACAGTTGACTTGGTATTTGTTGAAATTGAAAATTCACTCGTTTTAACAATTTAAAATTAAACTTTTTGGCTGAAATAATAGTATAATAGAGGAAACAATAAGAATTGAGGTATGCCCCATGGCTGTCAAATTTACAAAAACTGATGACTTAGATAAAATGTTTGAAGAATTCGCTAAACTCCCTGATTTAAAGCAAGTAACATTTCCAGATGAAAAAGAAAAGAAAGATAAGGCAGAAAAGAAAAAATAGATGACACTCTTCCAAAGTTTACCTTCTAGTGTGTTACAAGCTGGCGCCATTTTTCTTTCAATTATCATTGAAGCTTTACCCTTTGTCTTAATCGGTAGCATTATCTCTGGTGCCATTGAAGTCTATGTTACTCCTGAAAAGGTCTATAAATTTCTCCCTAAAAATCGCTTGGGGAGAATCTTTTTTGGTAGCTTCATCGGTTTTCTCTTCCCTTCTTGCGAGTGTGGAATCGTTCCGATCATCAATCGTTTCTTGGAGAAAAAGGTTCCAAGCTATACAGCTGTACCTTTTCTAGTGACAGCTCCTATCATCAATCCCATCGTCCTTTTTGCGACCTATTCAGCCTTTGGTAATTCTATCCAAATGGTTATCCTAAGAACTTTGGGCGCGATTCTAGTTGCTAATATATTGGGCATCTTTCTTGGTTTTGTCTGGGAGGGACCTATCCAAAAAGAAAATAGATTGGCTTGTCATGAGCATGATTTTTCTCACTTGAGCAAAAGTCAAAAATTGCTTCAGGTCTTTATCCAAGCTATCGATGAATTCTTTGATATGGGGCGTTACTTGATCTTTGGCTGTCTTTTTGCCAGCATTGTCCAGGTCTATGTACCAACTCGAATCCTGACATCTATCAGTGCGACGCCACTGCTTGCTATTCTTCTTCTGATGGTCTTATCTTTCCTACTATCCCTCTGTAGTGAAGCGGATGCCTTTATCGGATCTTCTCTTCTATCAAGTTTTGGTCTCGCTCCTGTATTAGCCTTTCTGGTTATTGGTCCCATGCTGGATGTCAAAAATCTACTTATGATGAAGAATTATCTTAAAACGCACTTTATTTGGCAGTTCATGACAATTGTCACTCTTGTTGTACTTGTCTATTCTTATCTAGTCGGGGTGATGCTATGATTCGATTTCTTATTCTATTTAGCTATTTTATCTTAAGCCTTTATCTCCACCTATCAGGTAAGCTCAATCAGTATATAAACCTCCACTACTCTTATTTGGCTTATATCACAATGGTTCTAGCATTGTTACTAGCCATTATTCAAGCTTATATTTCTCTTAAGCGTTTTAAAGAACACAGTCACTTACACAGTATTTCAGCCAAGCTTGCTAGTTTTATCCTCTTAAGTTTACCCTTGTTAGTCGGATTTACATTCCCAACTGTCACTCTAGATTCACAAACAGTATCGGCAAAAGGATATTATTTCCCTTTGTCGGAAGGAACTGACAAGGCAATCCAAGCAAGTGAAGGAACGAGCAGTCAGTTTCTTAAGCCGGATACGAGCAGATTTTATTCACAAACAGCTCATGAAAATATTATTCGAAAGAGTGCTGATAAATACTTAGCTCAATCTAGTATAGTTATTAATGATGAAAATTACCTGGAGGTCATGGAAGCTATCTATGATTATCCAAATGAATTTGAAGGCAAGGAAATCGAGTTTATTGGCTTTGTCTACAACGATCCAAATCATACCAATAGTCAATTTGTTTTTCGCTTTGGTATTATGCACTGTATCGCTGATTCAGGCGTTTTTGGACTTTTGACTACAGGAAACATCAATCATTATGAAAATAACACTTGGGTGAAAGTTAAAGGTAAGATTAGCAATCACTATCACAAAGAACTCAACCAAGTCCTCCCAACAGTTGAGGTCCAGTCCTTCATCAAGGTTGATAAACCTGAGAATCCTTATGTTTATAAAGAGTTTTAAAAAAGTAGCCTGAATAGGCTACTTTTTGTTTAGTAAGATTGAATGTTTGTCATATTCAAAAATATTAGTTTTTTCTGCATTACAGAATTCTAGTACTGTCTGTTTAACTATTTTTTACTTTTAGGATTTAAATATCCAAGCTTAAATTTGGCTATTAGCTCTAAATGAATGTTCAGAGACCCATTTGGTATAGATAGATAACCTTTCATCTGTTAAGAATTCTACTGCGATAGTTACACAAATATCGACTGCTTCTTCAACTGTTGCAGAAAAACGATAACCATTTAACTGTAGAAATTTCACCAAAACGAAGAAAGAAGTTCGTTTATTAGCGTTGGCAAAAACATGCTTTTTGATCAATTGGACAAATAGTATCGTTGCCTTATCAAAAATTGTTGGATAAAGAGGTTTACCGAAGACGAATTATTCTGGTAAATTGACAATCATATTTAAAGCTGAAGGACTAACTGTTTGAATTTTTTCATTAGGTGAATAACGGTCAATTGCTAAAGCATTGATTTTCTCGATTTGACTTTCTGTCAGATAGACTGTCATTTTTCCACCAAAGCTTTGAAAACATCATCGTATTCGTCAAAAATTTTGTCCAAATTTAAGTCAAAGGCATCATCAGATACATAAGAAATCTGATGTCCAGACTCTTCGGGAGTAAAGATAATTTCACCACTTGGTAACAATTTCGCTTCGTATTTAACACCACTTGGAATATTGAATTCACTTGGAACAGTATTGGTGATTGAATTTCCTTGTTTTCTTGTTTTTACTACCATCTGATTTCCTCCTTTGAAGTATTATAACAAATAATTACCGTAATTAAAATGACAGAATATTAGTCAAAATACTCCTGCATGAGAGATTTCTTCAAATAACTCATCCGAATAAACCGAATAAGCATTTGGATCAGAGGCTTGGTGGTTGTTCATTGCTTGCCCACATTTACAAGTCCATTTACCCATATTTAACATCAGTCACGACTTAATTCTTCAAGGAAAAATTGATTGAGAGCCTTCCAGTCTCTTTTATCCTTGCTAACACTAAGTCCATTTTATCAGAATCCTAGGACATTATCAAAAAATTATTATAGTATCTACAGAAAAAAACTAGAGTTCCACAATTGGGAACCTCTAGCTTTTTTGTATCTGAGAACTATTTTGTCTCAGACTTTTTATTATCTATTAAAGCTCTGACTTCTTCCGCTCCGATCTCATCTCCGGCCTTATCAAAGAGTTGAATAGCGTGACTAAAATAATCATGGGATTTACTCGAATCAAGTTTTCGATAAATCTCTCCCAATCCTCTATAAGCGCAGGCCTGAGCGATAAGGTCATCTGTCTTTAGAGCTGAATTTAGCGACTGCTGCATATATGTCTTCGCTTCAACTAGTTGACCTAACTTCAATCGTAAATAACCTTGCTCATAGTCATTAACAGAAGTTTTTAGAGCATCCTCCGCAAAAACTTGTTCAATTACTTCTCGCTCTTTTTCAATATAGTTAAGAGCAGTCTGAAAATCATTCATTTCACGATAGACCATGGCTAATTGATGATAGGCGATATGTTCATTCTCACGATCCTTTTCTGTAATAGCCAAGTGGAGATAACGTTGGTAAACCTCTAAACAGTCTTCATACTTTTTTTCGTACAAATAGATATAGCCCATCAAGTTTAAAAGACTGTAATCTTTACAAGTTGCTAAACAAAAATCCGCTTGAACCAATTGCTTCGCTTCATCAATCTTTCCCTTAAATAATAATTCCCAAGCTTGATTCATTAAAAGAACTCCCTATCTATTCTAGAACGATAATTATCTAAACTAAAAATATAAATAATTATTTCACAATATCTTTATACATATCTGGTCTTCTGTCTCTAAAGAGGCCCCAGTTCAGGCGCTCATGAGCTCCCTTGTCAAGGTCATAGGTAGTTAAGAGGATTGCTTCATCTTGTCGTTCGGCTTGACTTAAAATAGCTCCTGTTTCATCGGTCATAAAGGATGAACCGTAGAAATTAAGACTGGAACTTTGTCCCCCATTTTCTTCACAAGGACTGACTTCTTCCAAACCATAACGATTGGCTGCGATGACCGGTACAATATTTGCTGCTGCATGTCCTTGCATGGTACGTTGCCAATGACCACAGCTATCTGTATCCAAAATCGGCTCCGAACCAATGGCTGTTGGGTAAAAGAGCAATTCTGCACCATTTAGCGTAAGACAACGGGCTGTTTCAGGGAACCACTGGTCCCAACAAATGCCAATACCAATCTTTGCATAGCGAGTATCCCAAACCTTGAAGCCTGTATTTCCAGGTGTGAAAAAGAATTTCTCCTGATAATAATGGTCATCTGGGATATGAGTTTTGCGATAAACTCCTAGCACTTCTCCATCCGCATCAATGACAGCAATCGAATTGTATAAGACATTCCCATCCTTTCATAGAAGCTAATGGGTAAAACGACCTTAAGCTCCTTAGCAATTCCTTTAAAATGCTGAATAGCTATATTTTCTGTCACCGACTGGGCATACTGGTAGTAGTCATACTGACGCTCCTGACAGAAATAGGGACGTTCAAATAATTCAGGCAAGAGAATAATTTGGGCTCCCTGCTCAGCAGCTTGTCGAACTAGACGTTCCGCTGTTTGGATATTGGTTTCCACATCCTTAGCGCATTGCATCTGAATAGCTGCAACCGTTACATTTCTCATCTTTTTCTCCTATTCTGGAATTTGTTGGGTAATACAGTGGATATTTCCACCACCTAAAAGAATATCTCTAGCTGGGATTCCTACGACTTCACGGTCTGGGAAACACTGACTGAGAATATCCAAGGCCACTTGATCGTTTACATCCTGAAATTGTGGCACCAAGACAGATCTATTGGCGATATAAAAATTCACATAGGAAGCTGCTAGTCTTTCACCTGCATAACGCTCCTCTTCGCCTTCTTCATAAGTATAGCCCGGCAAATCCTTCTCTGTAACTACTTGATGTATAGCTGGGATAGGAAGTTTATGAATAGTGAAACTCCGGCCTTTTGCATCGGTTTCCTTCTCTAAAAGAGCTAGATCTGCTGCAGACATGGCATACTGAGGATCATCTTGGTCGTCCGTCCAAGCTAAAACAAGCTCTGCAGGACCAACAAAAGCTGCAACATTATCGACGTGTTCATTTGTCTCGTCTTGATAAATACCGTAAGGCAACCAGATAACTTTTTCGGCACCGAGGCTCTCTAGTAAGATCTTTTCAATCTCCTCTTTAGTCAGGTGAGGATTACGACCCGGACTGAGCAAGCAACTTTCTGTGACAAGAATCGTTCCTTGACCGTCACTATGAATAGCTCCGCCTTCCAGTACAAATGCTTTGGCATCGTAAACAGGTATCTCTAATACTTTTGCAAAGCGACTGGCTACTTGGTCATCTGCTTCATAGTCTTGGTAAAGACCGTCAACAGCACCACCCCAGGCGTTGAAAGACCAATCTACCGCCAACTTTTCCTTTTTATCATTAAGAAGAATGGTCGGACCTGTATCACGAGCCCAGGCATCATTTGTCTGAATATCTAGATAAACAACATTGTCTCCAAGATAAGATTGTGCTTCAGATAGATAGTCTTGCTCCACCAAAAGGTAAACTGTTTCCCCTGAGCAATCGTTTTGATAATCCGGCTAAAAGCAGACCTTTAGCGGCCTTTGCCTTCAAAATGGCCAAGAACCTGGTCGAGTAGGCCATATCATGAGAGTCCCATGATGAGGTTCATACTCTGCAGGCATACGATAACCCTAATTTCTTTGGGCTGTCCATCATGATAATCTCTCCTTAAAGTCTTGGTAGCCAAATGCTTTGACTAGACTGCACTCACCCTCTTTATCCATGAGATACAAACTTGGAAGTCCAATCCCGTTAAAGGTATTATTTTTGACAAAGGAGTAAATAGCCATGTCTTCAAAATAGAGGCGATCGCCGATTCCTATCGGTTTTTTTCAAAGCTGTAATCCCCAATGATATCCCCTGTCAGGCAAGTATTTGAAGATAGTCTATAAGTATAAGGTTTTTCTTGCGCTTCAAAACCATCTCTCAATGGAGGACGATAAGGCATCTCAAGGACGTCTGGCATATGACAACTTGCTGAAGCATCTAACACCAAGGTTTCAATCCCGTTTTCAACAATATCCAAGACCTCTGTCGCTAGATAGCCCGCATTAAGGGCAATAGCTTCTCCAGGTTCAATGTAGACGTCTACGTTATAAGTTTCTCGAATGCGTTTAATCTCAGAAATCAGCAAATCCAAATCGTAGTCTTCTCTTGTGATGTGGTGTCCGCCACCCATGTTAAGCCATTTAACTTGATGCAAATAGGCACCAAACTGGTCTTCTACTGCTTTCAAAGTCGTTTGTAAATCATCTGCCCCTTGCTCACAGAGGGTATGAAAATGAAGTCCGTCAACCAACTCCAATAAATCACTTGGTATCTTGTCTGAAGTCACTCCAAAACGAGAGCCAGGAGCACAAGGATCATAAAGCGCGTGGTCACCCTGCGTTGAACATTGAGGATTGATGCGAAGACCCACACTGATACCAGCCTCACGACAACGTTGACCATACTTTCGAAGTTGTCTCTCTGAGTTAAAAACAATATGATTAGATATTTGCAGTAACTCTTCCATATCTGATTCCTTGAAAGCTGGCGCAAAAACATGGACTTCTCCAGGGAACTCTTCTCTAGCTAACTTAGCCTCATAGAGTCCACTAGCCGTCGTACCTGACAGATACTTGCTAATCAAAGGATAGGTTTTATAGAGAGAATAAGCCTTTTGAGCTAGTAGAACCTTACAGCCGGTTTTTTCTTGAACCTCTTGTAGAATGCGGCAATTCTCTTCTAATTTTCCTAAGTCAATGATATAAGAAGGTGTTGGTACTTGTTCTAATTTCATTAGTCCACCATTTGTGGATTTTCAACCACAACCCATGGCAAACCGTATTTATTTAAAGCTTCCATGAATGGGTCTGGATCCAACTCTTCAAGGTTATAAACTCCAGGCTGTTTCCATGTACCATCCATCACTAATTTTGTCCCAATCATGGCTGGAACACCTGTTGTGTAAGAAATAGCTTGTGAACCAACCTCTGCATAGCATTCCTGATGATCACAAACATTGTAGATGTAGATTGTCTTTTCAACGCCATCTTTGACACCTGTAAAGATACATCCAATATTAGTTTTACCAACAGTACGTGGGCCAAGGCTTGCAGGATCTGGAAGCAAGGCTTTCAAGAATTGGATTGGTACGATTTCTTGTCCGTTAAAATTAATAGCATCTGTACGAAGGAGACCAACGTTTTCCAAGCATTTCATGTGAGTTAGATAAGATTGGCCAAAAGTCATAAAGAAGCGAATGCGTTTAACTCCTGGAATATTTTTTGCTAATGATTCGATTTCTTCATGGTGGAGGAGATACATGTCTTTTTGACCAACTTGAGGGAAATCATACTCACGTTTGATAGACATAGCTTCGACTTCTACCCATTTTCCATCTTCCCAGTAAGAACCTGGTGCAGAAACTTCACGCAAGTTGATTTCTGGGTTGAAGTTTGTTGCAAATGGATAACCGTGGTCACCACCATTACAGTCTAAAATATCGATATAGTGGATTTCGTCAAAGTAATGTTTGAGTGCATAAGCTGAAAAAACGCTGGTTACACCTGGGTCAAAACCAGAACCAAGAAGAGCTGTCAATCCTGCTTCCTTGAATTTTTCTTGATAAGCCCATTGCCATGAGTAGTCAAAGTAAGCTGTAAAACCAAGTTCCTTACAACGTTTCTCATAAATAGCACGCCATTCAGGATCTTCTGTGTCCTCAGCCTCATAGTTTGCAGTATCGATATAGTGGACACCTGTTGCCAAACAAGCATCCATAATAGTCAAATCTTGGTATGGTAGAGCTACGTTCAAAACGGCTTCTGGTTTGTAGCTTTCAATCAAGGCAATCACTTCTTCTACCTTGTCTGCATCAAGAGCAGCTGTTTCAATCTTTGTACTTGTTTTACCTTCTAATTTAGCCTTCAAGTCATCACATTTTGACTTGGTACGGCTAGCAATCATAATTTCTTTAAAAGTTTCGCTATCTTGACAAATCTTTGAAATAGCAACTTGGGCAACGCCCCCACATCCGATCACTAATAAACGACTCATTTTTTTCCTTCCTCTTCTTCTAAAATGTCCTCAACATACTTAGGCAACATAAAGGCTCCCACATGTAAGTTTGCAGTGTAGTATTCAGTAAATAACTGGCGTTTTTTCCAGCCTTCCTTGTCAAAATCTTTGACAGGGTGATATTTTTTCGATGCAAATCCAAACAACCAATAGCCAGCAGGACTAGTTGGGATATGTGCTTGGTAAACCCGACTGATTGGAAAGGCTTGATTGACCTTGCGGTGCATGCTTCGGCATGCTGACTCATCTTCGTCAAAGAAAGGACTACCATGCTGGTAGATCATGATTCCGTCTTCTTTCAAGGCTCTATAGCTATTGCCGTAAAATTCCTTGGTAAAGAGCCCTTCCGTATGGCCAAATGGATCTGTCGCATCATTGATGATGATGTCGTAATCATCTTCACAGTTTCTCAAAAATCTCAGTCCATTTTGGTAGTAAATGGTGACGCGAGGGTCATCAAGTCCTGCAGCAAAATCTGGGAAGTATTCTCGACAAACCTCAACCAGCATCTCATCTGGTTCTACAATATCGATTTGTTCCAATTCAGGATATAGTGTCAAAACCTGGGCAACACCGCCGTCACCACCCCCAATAACCAAGACTTTCTTTGGATTTGGATGGACAGCCATAGGAACGTGAACTGTCATTTCGTTGTAGACGAAATCATCCGCATCTGAGAACAAGACATGCCCATTTAAAATTAACACTTTCCCAAAAGCTGGGGTGTCAAGAACTTCGATATCCTGCCATTCACTTTGACCAGAATACAGTTGTTTTGCTGTTCTCATCGTTAGCTTAACATCTGGAGTATGAACTTCAGAAAACCATAAATCCATCTAATTCTCCTTTCTTTCAATGACATTGATATGATTAACCTCTGGATCTTCAGTACCTTGGAGGGAACAACCACGTTCCTTGGCAAATTGAATATAATCAACAATTTCTCGTGTAATGCGTTCACCTGGAGCTAGGATTGGGATTCCAGGAGGGTAACACATGACAAATTCGCCACAGACTTGACCAATGGACTCGTCCAAGGTTAGGCTTCTTCTATCTGAGTAAAAGGCTTCCTGAGGAGACAGCACCAACTCTGGTTGGATATATTCTCCAGCAATCAAATCCTTCCCATCTCGTGAGTATAGTCTCTTGATATCAGCTAAAGCACCGACCAAGCGTTCAATGTCTTGGATACGGTCACCAATCGAAATATAAGCTAAGATATTGCCGATATCACCAAACTCGATTTGAATGTCATATTCATCCCGTAAGAGATCATAAACTTCAATCCCTGTTAGACCAATTCCCTGAGTGTAAACTGACAACTTAGTCACGTCAAAATCACAAACCGAGACACCGTCTATTAACTCTTTTGAGTAGGCGTAGTAGCCACCGATGGCATTGATTTCACGACGAGCATACTCAGATAACTCAATAACTTTCTCAAAGGACTCTTTACCACGAAGGGCTAAGTTTCTACGAGAAACATCTAGACTAGCCATTAGCAAGTAGGATGCTGATGTTGACTGTGTCAGATTAATGATCTGACGTACGTATTCAGGATTCATCTGATCACCAACTAAAAGAAGGGAACTTTGAGTCAAGCTGCCACCAGATTTATGCATGGATACAGCTGACATATCTGCTCCTGCATCCATAGCGGATAGAGGAAGTTTATCTGTAAAGTGTAGATGAGCACCGTGCGCCTCGTCTACTAAGACTTTCATTCCTGCGGCGTGTGCCATCTCTGTTAAACCCTTAAGGTCGGAACAAATCCCATAGTAGGTCGGATTATTAATTAAGACAGCCTTTGCATCTGGATGTTCCTTGATTGCCTGAGCTACACGATCATTCTCAAGCCCCAAAGCAATACCGATTTTGGGATCCACACTCATCTCGATATAGATAGGAATAGCTCCGCATAAAACGAGTGCATTAATAGCTGATTTATGGACATTTCGTGGAAGGATGATTTTATCACCGGATTTACAGGTGGAAAGAATCATGGTTTGCACGGATGAGGTTGTCCCGCCAATCATTAAAAAGGCATGAGCAGCCCCAAAAGCTTCCGCTGCTAGTTCTTCAGCTTCTCGAATAATCGAAATAGGATGTCCCAAGTTGTCCAAGGGCTTCATAGAATTGACATCGATACCAACACATTTTTCCCCTAAGAGTTCCACTAATTCTGGGTTACCACGTCCACGTTTGTGACCTGGTACATCGAAAGGAACTATTCTTTTTTTTCGTAACTTGACCAGTCCCTCATAAATTGGAGCTTGGTTTTGATTTAACATTATAGAGACATACTCCTTTATCATAGTTTTTTCACCTTGTATAAGGCTCTAAAGGATACTTATGAAAAAAGAGCAGGTTGGCACCTGCTCTACAATCTTCTGACGTTTTTATTTTGGTTTCTGTTGAGTATGTCTGTTCCTGATGTTTCCTAACTCTCTAGTAGCAAATATTACGTACTTTATTGATCGTTTCACAAGATGACGTGTGCTTTCACCACACTAACAAATTATACGAATTAGGACCTTTGTCCTAACATCAACTTATAAAAGTAGGCTTTTAACCCTATCAATAATGTGGCTCTTCAACCACGCTTCGGCATTCAACCCTGCCTGTCCGTAGGCATTTTTTACTCGGGTTTATATTTACCAGAAAACATCTATCTCATTTTCTAAGCTTAACTACTATATCACATTTTATCAAAGATGTAAATAGATATAGTAACGATTTTTAAAAGATATCTTCATTGGTCGTAAAATGCCAAAGTTATGGAATTTCGAATTGTAATTTTCTAAAAAAATACAAAAAAATAAAAAGAACTAAAATCCTTTAGTTCCCTGTCTTTTTATTTTCATTTTATTAAACGAAGAGAAGTCTGCAAGCGACTAGCATTGTTGTAACAATTACATCTATTGGTCCCTTGCTATCTGGGATCGCAAATTCAAAGTCAATCATCTGATAATCTTCATCCAATCTAATGATACTATAATACTCATTCCAAAAGAGATGATCACTATTAGTGGACCAGTTCAAGCCATACCACAGTTGACTTGTATCAGATGGACTAGTAGGTGGACTTGACCATAAATGTTTTTCAAAGTTTGATGTAACAGTATCTAAATCAAGTTTCCCAAGTAAGTGTAGTTCATTTAACCTAAGAGAAATAGCATGGGACTTGGCTGCCTCAATGCTCTCTTTATTAAAATGTATCTGAATGACCTTGCTATTTTCTAGAACTAGACTCTGTTCCTCTGAACTGTAAAAAGTAACACTTCCTAGAACGATCCCATCTTTTGCTAATAAATAGGGAGCGTAGGGAACAGCATTGCTATCAAGTCTGAAGCCTTTTTCGATAGTAACTGATTTATCTCCTGAATACTTTTTGAAATTGCCGTCTGTCAGGAGGTCTTCGTAGTCGCTACCACCATTACCTTGTCTTACATAGATATCAAATCCAGCTTCCATCAAATCACTTGCTTTTGTTTCTGCTAACGTGATTTTACTTTCATTAATTTGCAAAATCGGTGCTTGAGGTGGGAGTCCAATCGTGAGATTAAACATGACTCCTACTAGAAAGACAAGGAAGGTTATAAGGAGGGCAAGTAATGACTTTCCAGTCCTTTTTCTCGCATTGAAAAGGGCCATTAGAGCAGGTAGGAGGATCATTTTGGCTAAAATAGAATTCCCAACTCCACCTCTATTTAAGGTCTGAAATGCAAACATCCCTGCGATTGCAATCAGGGACAGGTAAACCAAAATCTCACCTAGACCCAGTTTTTCTGTTCGAGTTTGTTGGTTTACAGGGGATTCGTACAATGACTGTCCATTCTCTTTCCTTTTTTAGAAAGAGATAAAAGCCCAGACCGAGTAGTAGATTAAAAATTGCAAAAGCAATTAAAGTACCTATAATCAACGTTCTACCCATGGCTCTCTACTCCTTTATGTTCTCTCTCAAATCTTATCTTTCTCTTTAATGTCCAATTCCCAATCAATAAAACCATTAAGAAGAAGGGGCCACCTTCTATCAGTACAATCGGTAAAGCCAGTATAGCAATCATCAAAAAACTAGCTTTCTTTTGACGCCAACTACCGCCCCATTCTCCGTTTATCAGCTGACCCAAATAGTCGAAGTAGTCAGTAAACCAAGTCAATAAGGGATTTTGAAAATCATTGAGCCTTAGGTAAATGAACATAGCAGAATATAGCAAAACATAAAGAATTCCAAGGACTAGAATAATCTTTTGACTAGTTCGAGTAGCCTCTAGAACGATTTTTTCTCTCTTCTCTGGTTTTATTTCCTTGAGACTTGGATTCTTACAAGAGTGTTTTTCAAATCTATAGACCAGAAATCGGTAGAGATAATATTTTTTTATATCACGCTTCATAAAACCCCCAAACTAGGAAGGACACTCAATTATAAATCATGGTTTAAACATCTAATTTCAAGGAATTTCCTTCCAAATAGACGGCTTTTGACTCAGTGATTTTGATTTTTTGATCTTCTGAAAAGCCAATGGTTTCACCGTCCTTTAAGGTGACATCACTGCCTAAAACATACTGAAGAATAGACAAGAGGAAATAATATAAGTCATCGCTATTCATAGGAGACTCGATAATTTCAATCTCAGTTTTTCCAAACTCTTTCAAACCATAAGTGTAAATACTAGTTTTATCTCTCTGGTTGATAATTCCCATATAAATCCAGAGTTGAAGGGGAAGCATTTCTTCTTTCAAAAGGTCAGCCAGGTCTAGATAAAGATCTTTGGGTAAGAGCAAGGTGGTAGAACCCTGATAAATACCAATAGCTGATTGACTAGTTTTTAGGATAGAGGCATTGACTTTAGTTAATAGGGAATAGGTTTCTACTGGCGAAAGATTGTCAGACAGGATAGAAACAATGGCGTGTTGTGTGTGCTCCTGTGTTTCCTTCTCAACATCCTGCCAGAGGTAAGAATAGGCATACAATTCTTCAAATTCTTGACTGGGGATGGGAAGATCCATCAAAGCCAGCGCAACGAGAGCACCATCAATCACAAAGGTTGCACTAGAATCATCCCCAGAAACTTCAGAAATTTCAAGTCCCCAGTTAGATTTCAATTCCTGAACGACCTGGTCTAAAGAATAGGCCTGCTTGCCTTTAAAGAGGGGCATGGACAAGATCAGTTGTTTTTTCTTCTCTGACTTTTCTTTCTTACTAGTAAATAGATTTTTTAAAAAATTCATAGGACTTCTCCTTTTTTTCATATTAGTTGGGAAGCAAAGCTATCTTGGTCAAAGTGAGTCGAGATACCAAGTTTCCTCATCCTCAAAACCGTAGAATTTCTCATCAAGTAGCCAATTTCCATCCACCAATCTAAGTACAAACTGATGCTTCATTTCTAAAGCTTCTTGATAATGGGTGATGACTCTTGCTACTTCAGCTTTTGTCATGATAAAATCTACAGAAAAATCTTTCGTTTGAACATAGTTATACTCACTTGGGGATCCATAAGAATTTCGAACTCCTCCTTCCAAGCATTTTTGAGTCACTCGTCCAGTTATAAGTTGGATTTGTCTATGAAAATATTCATCCATAAGATCGTTCCACTTGGGATGAACTTGATTTGCTGGGATGCCAAGGGCTTCTTTTTCCTTATCCAGTGCTTTGTTACGCTCAAAAATTTCCTCTTCTAACAAGGTTAAACTTTTGAGTAAATCAAGCAATGGTGGGATGATTATTTCCACCATAGCTCGATAGTTTTCAGGGGTATTTTTATAGTTCACTCTCATAATAAGCCTCTTAATCATCTTGGATTAATTGCTTTAATTCTAGGTCTGAAAGAAAGCCTTTCATGTAGAGTTTTCTAAGTAAATCTTTATCAACTGTAATTTCATAATAGTCTGTCACAAACTCATGAAATCTCTCAAAGCTATCAAAGAGGTAAGATAGCAACCATTCTCCACCATCCTGATCTTGGTAAGTCTGTTGATGCGCGTGACCATCATACCAGATAAAGAAGGTTGTTTCATCTTTTTGATCTTCAGAATAAAGTGAGACATACTTTTCATCCAGTCCTTTATAAAAACTATCGATGATATCTTGATTCCACTCGTCAGCAGCAAACTGGCTTAAACTATTTTCATGATCAAAGCCTTTTATAAGGATCATTTTATCAGTCAAAATCACATCTAGAGAATCACCAGAGCAATCGTCAATAAGGTAGCGGACTCCATAGTCTTCCTCAGTCTTAATCACGAGTCTGAGCCAATCCTCACTCGGATCCGTCAGATATTCGTCAATGACCAGCAAGGCATCTAAGCGAGTCTTTATATTGTCCCAATCTATCTTTCTCATTTCTAAAAACCTCCATCTTATTTTTGCTATTTATCAAGATCACAAGCCCTGTAACGAGCTGTTAGATAGCCTGAAAAGCTAATCTGAGGGATATTCCACTCATTAGGCAAATAAATCGAACAAGCTACCTGATCACCTAGAGGGGAATTTGCTGAGAAGACATATCTTCCCAAATCCTCATTATTAGGATTTCTTTCAACTTGACCCAATCTGCTAGTATTGAACCAGTCTTTAAACAGTAACCAGATTTGCTCGGCATCTTCGTTTAATAGGGAGACTTTCAAGTTGTAGCTGATTCCGACCCTACATCTTTTTTTGAATCCTGACTCATCAGCCTTACAAACTTTTATCGATCCCTTATCATACTGCCAGTTGTCACTGTCTAATGGGGGAAATTGAACAGATAGATTGTCTTTAAATCCCTGCATAGTATCAAATAAATCTTTGGAGGCAGCTTCGAATACTTCTAGTTCTTCCATAGTCTTCTCTTTAATTTTCATAGCTAATCACATTTCGATTTAATCCGCATCAACCCAAATCTGGTATTTTTGACAGTGGAGGCATCTGAAAAGGTAGCTGCAAAGAGAACCATCCTTAACCAAGTATTCTTCAATATCTTGATATTCTCCACGCTCTTCATAGTCTGCCAAGACTTGCTCGGCAATTCCCATGGCCTTTAATTCTCGAGTGCCAACTATACCCAAATAAGCACAATAATCTTGGCAACAAGAAAGCCAATTTTCTCCCTGCCAACTCGAGTAGCCCGGAGTCTGGCAAAAAAGAAGCTTATCTTTTTCTGGATTTGTTTGTCCTGACCACTCGGCATCTTGGACAAATTCTGCATCAAATTTCTCTGCTGCTAGCCCGTTTGCGATGCAAAATGGACAAAGGTTTTCTATGTTGTCGATACAATAAGGGATCAAGTCATAATAAACATTGCTTTCTTTCCCACAAGATGGACAAACCTTGGCTTCTCCCTCTACAAAAGCTCCTGTTGCTAGAGGATCTGGATGATAGATAAAATGCGGTAAAGATTTTGATAGCTCCTGTCTCTTACTCTCTTCTTTTTCCGTCAGAGGACGAGGAAGGGCAAAGCGATCCCCATGGCTTTGACTCATCTCTTCTAAGCGAGCTAACTTTTTAATTTGTTTACGATCCGGTTTAGTGAATATTTTGGTAAATAAATCATAGGCACTAGCATAGAGCCCCAATTGCTCATAGAGGTCCACTAATACCTTCTTTGCTTCTAAATCATCAGACTTGGTTAATTCATCAGCTAAGTCATAAAGAGCTGAGACACTTGATGGATTGCCCTCTTGGGCTATATATTGCTTCTTTAAAGTAATGTATTTTTGTAAATATGGATTCATGGGACTACCTTTCTAATGGAATATAAAAACCTTAACAAATAGTCACTAAGACATTCCCCTTGTGTTTTAAGATTTCCTTGTAAAAGTCTTTCATTTTGACAAAGCAGGTTAAAATATCATCCTTGATTTCTTCCTCTTCCTCAAGATAATCCCAAATATCAGGATACAAGTCAGCTTTTTTACAAGCTTCCATACTAAAGTTAGCCATAGCCTTGTCCATATCAAATTCTTCTAAAGCTTCTACAATCTCGGCTATCTTGGTTTTTTCAGTATAGGCGATATATTCAGATACATCCTCTAGAGGAGTCACCCCTAAAACAGCTTCTCTCAAGGGATTGTCATCCAAAAATTCTGAACTACTAAATCCTGTCATGACAAAAACTAAGGCATCCCACATCTTATCAATATCTAGTAAGATATCATGACTATCAGCGGAGTCCTCAGCAAAGTCTAACAAGTCATCTTCTTGTTTGGAAAGACCTTTTATTTGTTCTAATTCATTATCTGCTAAATATTGATAATTGGCAATCATTCCCATAATTTTACTCCTTTGAATCTGTTAGTATCATACGGATATTTCTAGCTCTATTTCCCTAGAAAATGCTATAATGGAGCTAAGAAATTGTTTTATTGAATGTTAAATAGGGGGAAATAGTAATGTTCACAAGTATTGTTTTGGGTTTTTATGCTCTTTTCTTTCTATCCTTATCCTTTACTATCTATCTCTATATTAGACTTGTAGTTGCGGTTAAAAAAGGCAAAGACATTCCCAAATGGATTTATAAACTTGGCCATGCTGTTCAAGGTAGAATTCACGTTGACTATGAAGAAATCACTGATGCCAATGCCCTTAAAGAGATTCATTGGTTCTTGCTAATCTATTTAATCGTAAATCTACTCGTATTGGCTGTCTTCTACTATCATGGTAATAGCTTTCCTCAAGCCATTTATGAATGTTTGAAAAAACAATTTTTTATCGTACTTGTTAGTATGGTTTTAAAAAGTATTGGTAAATTTGTTGTACTAGCTATAAGAAAAACCTTTCATAACAGTCATGTCTATGCATCAACCAACGCTTTTGTCGGGACAGCTTTTTTAACGAGTTATGTTTTTATGTTTTGCATGATGATGAGTGGCCTTCCAGCTCAACCTGTTCCAGTAACCATTCAAGATACTACTGTCATTATCGGTGAGACCAAGGCTTCCGAGCTTTTGGACCAAGGCTTTAGCTTCGAAGATAAAAGTCCAGAGAGTTCCATCACCAATCCCAAAAACGACCACTTCTACTATGGTCAGCTTCTCGAAGTCAAGCGGGATAATCAATCCTTTGGCTTTATGAGCCTTACTCCCACAGGTAAAGATACTGATCAGCTCAAAAACTGCGTCATCACCTATTACAAAACACCTAAGGATAGCAAGCAACTAGAAGAAATTTCCATCAATCATGTCAAGCTAGCAAATCTCAAGCTCCAAGATTTTCAAACACGAAAACTAATCAATATCTTTGAAGTCAATCCTGCTGATTATAATGTCTCTGATAAGGATAACAACTTTATCCTTATCATTCAAACAGCAGATTACGACCTCTGGAAAAGGTACCGTATTGAATCCAAGTTCAATTCAGATGGTTCGATTGATAGCTATGGAGTCAGAGCCCAACATAGCATGTGGGAATGATTCACCCTTATTTTCCTCTTATCAGATAGACATTAGACTGAAAAAATATCATCGACAAGTTTATAGGTTTCGATGAACCGTAGGCCAGAAGAGCCTTTATCTCTAGTGATTTCTTCATAAACATCTTCTAAATTATGGGCAGGTGCCAGCATCCAAAGACTAAATGGGCTGAGTTTCACCTGTCCAATTTTTTCAATATTTTCTAATAATTGCCCTAAATCTTTGTGATTAAACCAGCAATCTGTATCCAGAGCAAACTTCGTATTGTCCATCTTACAGGAGATATGACTGGTCAAAAAATCATCGATTGTGGGCTTTTTTGTTTGTAAGAGGTGCGTGCAAGCCAAATGATACTCAAGCTTTCTAGGACTCTGCTCAACCATAGATACAAAGACAAGACCATACTCATCTTCGAACTTAACAGCAAGGATATCTCCTTCTTTAAAGTAAGGTTTGCGTTTAGCTTTTGCTTTAGGAACCTTTAGAGGTCTAGGATTTTCAGTTTGCAACTGAACTGCAAGTTTTTCAAAAACCTTTTGCCTTTGCTTCAAAGCTTTTGAGTCTATTTCCAACCAAAATGGATCAGGACCTTTTTTGATAAGCTCTAAGGTTTTATCTCTGATGTCGCCTGTCAGATGACCAATCTTCCACAGTGAATAGGCAAGAGCAGTCCAATAAATTTCTGTAAAAAAGTCTGTTTGACAGTAATCTTTCTCCTCATCGAGGATATCCTTTATAATGTTCGCCACCTGTTCACGGTCTCTATAGCGACCAACTACCTCATTGTAAATGTCATAACCTTGATCACTGTCAATGATTTTAACGCCATTAATAGCCATACTCAACTCCTATATCTTATTAAATCTCAAAGCTTATTTAATATTATGCTTATTCATTTTCTCTTGGAAAATATTTGTAAGAATTTGGCGTAATTCTTGAGCTTCTTTTTCTGGAAGTTGGCCTTCTTGTTCAGCAACAGCGTACAATTCCGGATACTCAAGAGAGATTCTCTTAATCGTACGCGTAATAGCATGTTTTCTAACAAAAAACGGGATACGCTTAATCATCTCTTGAGGAATTAGAGCGATTATCTTATCGGCTGTTTCCTTATCGCTAAGTTTAGAAAAAGTTAATCCCTTTTTAATCATTTCTTGTTCTTGTTTCGTAAAATCTTGTAATTCCATATGTCTAGTCCTCATCTTCTGTCACTTCCCAAACTTCAGCTTGGTAGGGTTCTCCATCTTCATCGTATTGATTGATATAACCAATAAACCTTTCATTTTTTCTTGGTCTCTGCTGATTTCCTTTGATAACCCAAACAGCCCATACCCCTATTAGGAATAAGACTATCAGTCCAAACAATGCATCCATAATGTCTACTCCCTTAAAATTGAACCCACTTATCATTATCCATAATAAATGGTTTAGCTAGACCTTCTCCTGTATAGTTTTCGTATTTTGTATCTAGATATTTGTAACAATCTTCCTTGGTCGCAAATTTGATGGCTTGATAAGGCTCTTCAAAGGTCAGCTTTTCGACAAAGAGATAACCGTCTTCGCTTGGCACAAGTATTCCGACATGACCAATAAAGAGGGATTGACCATCCAAGTCATCATGGACGACTACGGAAAGCATTCTTGCATTTTCGTTAAACTTGAATTGAGAAAGGAATTGTTCCATCTTTGCTGCATGGATCTTGACATCTGTCGTTGCTTCGGTCTTGACTCTTGAGAATAAGATATCAAAAGCATCCTTGTCTTCCGTACCAAAGACTTTTCCCTTATCAATGGCATCATTATCGACAAACAAGAGCGAATCATCTTTCTCTAACTTAGGGATTTCGATAGAATTTTTTAATAAACAATAACTGTTAATACGACAGTTGGTACCGACAAAATCACCCTTTTTAGGTGTCCAAAGATTGCTTATCTTTTCAACATCATAGTCTGTTTTGGTAAATGTAGAAAAATCTCCAGTTAAGCCTACTGAACCGACAGTCGCGTTATAATCATTTACAAGGTTGAAAAATGCATCGACACTATCTTTATCCAAATGTGCAGCCAAGGCCTTCCGAACTTCTTCTGCACTTTCCTTGCTATTGAGATTGCTATAGGTTCCTTTGTAGCTTTCTTTATCTGAGCTAACCAACTTAGTAGTTGAACTATTCTGTTTTTCCGTAGATTGGTTTTGGTTTGTACCACAGGCAGCTAAAGTAAAGATAGCTAGACCACAGCAGCTCATTAATCTGATTTTTTTAGATATTTTCATAAAATGTTTCCTTTTTAACTAAGACTTTTCAGGTCGATTAGCTTCTCTTATATTATAGTTCAAATTTATTTTAAGTCCAAGCATTTTGCTAAGTAAAGTAGATTTGAAATCATTAAAAAGGAAGCTGGCAAACAGCACGCTCCCTAATAAGTGAAATATCTTTGAAATATTTAATTTTAGTCACCTTTTAGCTGTACCTGTGTATGAGCTATAAGGTCACCTAGATGTCGCTTATCTTTCCTGAAAATCATCATTGCTAGTAGGGCAACTGCGAGGAGAGTAGCTAAAATCGAGAGGATAATAGATAAGAAATCAAACTCACTATAGAAACCATGTATCGTACCCATATGACCTATTTGCCAAGGTAAAAATTTAACGGTGTTTCTAAGCAAGCTAGCTTGAACTGTTTTTTTCTTGTAAACCAATTGAAGTCCTGCTTTGGCCTTCCCAAAACTCCCATTTTTTCTATAATCTAAGAATGTAAAAAGTAGAGTGATTGGCAAAACAGAGGTAAAAAATACAAGACACTGCGACTGAATTTCTGTAAACTCTGGGATACCATTAAAAAAAATAATGTAAAAAAGCATAGAACCTAAAAACAGAAGTGCTAAATAAGCTAGTATGAAAAGATAATCAAATAGTAATTCAATCATTCTTTTTTTAAACGAAATTGAATTAATTGCTAAAATCTTTATCATCATCGCCTCCTTTATTATCCACTATTCTTTTCAAAAGTTTATCATTCTTTCGGTTGTGAATAGACTTCGATATGCTGACCTAGCACCTTGATTTCTACTGGCAGGTCATCAGATTTGTCACCATCAACATCCGTTTCTAATTCAGAATCAGAAGAAATTTTGATGTGACGAGCTTTCATATACTCGATATTATCATTTACGACGACATCCTCTTTTAATAAATCAGGGATAACTGACAATTTGGTAAGAATAGATGCATCTTTTAAAATCAAAATATTAGCATAACCATCCTTGTCTTCATCAAAGATTTTTTTGTCAGCGAAATAGTTGGTAAGGAGAACCAAGACATGGCTGGCCGGGCCAATATAATTTCCATTTTCTGTCTCAACAGTAATATTAAACGCTTGATCTGTAACAACAGACTTCATGGTATTAATCGCATAGGCAAGCATACCAAATTTTGTTTTATCTTCTATCCCAACGTTATGGATGGCTTCTGGTAGTGATCCAATACTAAAAATATAGCCAAAATAGTTTCCATTAGATTTTCCGATATCAATCTTGTTGGTAGAATTAAAATCAAGCTCGTCAATGGCACCATCAATATCTTGATTGATCTCTAATAGTTTCGTAATGAGATTTCCAGTTCCTCCTGGGATAATCGCAAGTTTAGGAATGTAGTCTTTTTCCGCGATACCAGAGATTACTTCATTTACTGTCCCATCACCACCAAAAACAAGAACAGCATCATATCGCTCACGAGAAGCTTCTTCTGCAAAGTTTGTGGCGTCTTGCGCTTTCTCCGTAATTCTAATTTCCACTTCTTCAAAATAGTCTCTAGCTTTATTCTCCAGTTTTACCTTATAATCCAAAGCTTTTTCGCCACCAGAGGTTGGATTGATAATCAACATTATTTTTTGCATTCATTTTCTCCTCAATATCTATTTACATCTTTAGACTATCAATATATCTTTTTTTGATACACTTTATTATATAATGAAATTTCTAAAAACAAAAATTGAAAGTACTGAACTAAAATAGATACAATCATGAACTGTCTAAGAATTTTTCTATCAAAAATTGGAAAAAAATAGAATTTGTGGAAAAAAATTTTTATCAAGTTACAAACTGAAGAAATCATCTCATTCACTCTTTTCTTCATATACGACAGTTTTTATTTTTACTTTAAAACAAAATCTATGCTTCTATTATTTTTTTAACCACAAATGTTGTAAAAAACTAATATCTTTATAAGGTTTTAAATCACATACTGCAAGTTCAATCTTTGTCATTTCTTCTAACCAGTTTTCTTTGCTCTTAAATTCATTTGGTTGTAGACTGTAAAATGTTCGAATCCCCAAATAGTTTTCTAATTTAAGACCAGACAAAGCTAATAATTCCTCTATCGTATAAGTAGAACCACTTGCAAAAGATAGGCTCTCAAAATTTTCACCATTGAGTAAGCTAAATGCTTGATTGATATCATTAGCAAAAACAACACTTTGTAGAACTTTTCCAACTTGATTATGCTTGATAATTGAAATTAAGCCATCATCTTTTAAAATTCTTTTGAACTCCAGAAGATAGTCTTTTCGGTCATTAGGATCTATATATTCTAAAACATTATGGCAAAGGACAAGATCAAAGGATTTATCCGTAAAACGAGCGAGTTTGTCAATACTTCCCCACAATTTTTCATAGGATGTGGAAGAGTTGGCATAGAGCATTTCCTCATTAGGTTCAACAGAAATAACTTGATTCTTGCGAGAAAGAAATTCACTGACCAAGCCAAATCCAGATCCAAAATCAAGAATTTTCTTACCTTCCAGATGAGCAAGTTGGGCAAAGGTTATTTCATATTGTATCTTTCCCCAAGGTTGTTTTAACATATTTCTATAATGTTCAAGATCAGATTTTTTACTTGTCATGTCTTACCTCATTGGAACTGATATTTTTTTAAATCATTTCTTCTAAAAGTTTACAGTAAACTCCCGGATTTTCAGTGATCTTACAACAGTGGTCATATCCTTGCCAAATATGAAATTTGGAATGAGGATACTTTTTTGGAAGAACTTTTTTAGCAGCTATCAAGTCGAATTCTTTTGAACCATAAAAGAAAACACAATTTTTTTGTTCCTTTGGCGTAAGGTTAGGCAAAGCTACGAAGGCACAATCATGGGAAATATGTTTGATGCTTTCTTCATCCATAGCAATGAAAGAATCCGCCATCATCTCTCCTTTTTTTCCATAAAGTGCAACCATCTTACGAACAGCAAGATCTCTATTTCTCAGAGCTTTTCTATGCTTTATTAACAATAAATACCTAGTAAAGACATCAAGCAAGGGCGCATTTGTCCATAAACTAACCCCTTCAAAAACAAGTTTTCCAAACCTGATATCCTTGTAATTCAATAATTGCAGTAATACAACACCACCCAAGGATGCGCCAAAGGCTAAACACAAGTCTTTTATATGATGAGCTTTTAGATAATCATAAATCATCTGGCTTTCCTTAAGAGCCGATTCGTAGATGAGCAAAGCTGATTGCCCATGCGCCGACAAATCCGGAATGATATATCTAAACTCTTGCCCCATCTGATCTGCAATCAGGGACTTCATCCCTTGAGCCGATGATAACATCGGGTGGATTAACAATATCGTATCTTTCTGATTAGAATTAAGATCAAGAATGTTCATTATCTATCACCAGATTTCTTTCCTTTTTAGCCCTTATCCTTAAAGAACTTATACCATGCATTTATGATTTATTCAGATAGTGCTTCAATTATAATACCTTCACTTGAACCCCTTGCTTGTCGAAGGTTTTTTTGACATGTTCAAAATTACTGCTTATGATAGTCGCTTGCTTCAGATTTGGAAACTGTTGCAGTTCTTTAAGACTAACTTCATTTAGATCGAAACCATCATCTTCTCCATCCCACTGAGGAATCAAATTCAGATAAATTTCATTTCCGCCATCCATATAGATTTCTTGGACTTGTTCGGCATATTTCTTAGGTATAGGAAGATTCATCATATATTCAAGTGCCGGCTGAATAATCTCCATACTTTCTGTGTCGATTTCCTCTTCACTAAATTCTTCCGCAAAATCATAGATGTCAAAGTAGGGTTTCAGTACAAGTAAATCATACATCAAAACTTGGATAATAGTTAGTTTAAAATTTATATTGTCAAAGCGTAACACTTCTTCGTCAGTTTCTTTTAACTTGTAACTTTCCCGTTCATGTTTGAACTCTGGAAAGTAGGAAATAGAAAGTGTGTCAGTGATGGTCTCTGCAATGCCATTAAAATTCGTTCCGTAAGGGGTCCATAAAATAAGGTTAAAATCCCCAACTCTCTGTCTATCAGAAATAAAATAAGGGCTTTTTCCATTACAAGTTATCAGGGCATTGCAAGGATTGAGAGGTAATTCTTCCTCGTCCCACATGGGTTTGACCTTCTCTCCAAAATATAAACAAAGCTCAGTAATCAAATGTTCCTCATCAATATAGACCTCACAACTCTTTAAGTGTTGTTTAACTTCAAAAGAATGTTCAAATACAATTCCAGCTGTGTCATAAATGTATTTGATAAACTTCCCATCTTTTTTGACAACCTGGTCAGGCTTCCCCAATACAGCTTCAATATCTTTCAAGGATAAAGGAAAAGCTAAGCTAGTTCCGTTAATAATCATTGAATTGTTGTGGAGATTGATTTCAAGTATTTGTGTGTTTTTTCTTAAAAAAATGAAACATATTACTACCTTTTCTTAAGTTTCTTCCATATAAATTTTGACCGCTTGGTATTCCTGTTCTCTAGCATAGGCAAACACCTCTGAAGCTCTAATGTAATCAAAGATATTTTCCTCTAAATCTTCATCCCAGGTCGATTCATGAAATATTTGATTGTTTTGACTAGCTTCATAGAAAATATCGAGGTGAACTTGATAAAACTCTTCATCTTCATTTGGGGCTTGCCTTACTAATGATAATTGAAACAAGGGCTTATCAGATATCGTTGTAAATGTCCCTGTTTCAAATAAAATCATCTCATCCTCAACATGCTCACGACACAAGTCTTCAAAGATGGCTACCATTTCCTCTAAGGGCATCTTATCAGTGATTCTTTCTCTTAAAAATTCAAGTGATTGTTTCATGTTTTTTCTCTTTCTAGACGATTTTTCGTTCTTGGAAAAAATTTTTAAAAATAAAATACCTACATCTTATATTATACTACATAAACAGAAAAAAAGACCGAACCAGATGGCTTTCACCCTAGTTTCAGTCTAGATCTTTTTGATAATCGGAATAGCCAATGTAAGGACGTCTATCCCAAAATTAATTCCCTGTACTTGGTAGTGATAGATTGGAACAGAGTAAATTTTTTGAACTCTTTTTTTGAGGTGACTATCTATCATTTCAAGTAAAATCCCATCTAATAAATGAGGAAATTCTGGTCCACTAAGTAAATCTTCTTCGAGCAAATTCAGGTCCCACCCCTCATCGATAGATCTGCAGAAAAGAATCTTACCAAAATCTATACAGTATTTGAGCTTTTGATTCTTTAAGCCTTGAAGAAAAATTTGTAGGTGATTTTCTTGAGAAAGTTGACATCTTAATTCATACCAATCATACTTGATTTCCTCACCAATATTAACCCACTTCATGCTTGACCAACCTCTTCTATCCTTATATCACTCTCTTCATTTTTATAGAAAACTAAGTCAATAACTAGATTCTTGGCACAAATTCGAAAATGAACCAAGTCTTCTTCAGTCAAAACTCCACCTGCCCTATGAATCACTTCTGTAATCAGGCTACTAGTCTCTAGCTTACAAATAGGGGATTCAAGGTCTTGAAATTGAGGGATCTGATGAAAAGCATTAAATAAATCTCTAGCTATAATTTGATAAAAATGACAGAATGGAAATTTAAGAACAACTTGATATTTTAGACCATGTAGAGCAATTGTAGAAAGTTCATAACTTGTATTCTCGCTAAATTCTGCACTAGCTTGGTAATCATCTTTTGGAAGAGATAAAAGCTCTAGGCTCAAAGCATTTTTCTCTGATTCTTTTATCATTTCAAAAATCTTTCTATTTTTTTAATCATAATTCCATCATATCATTAATGCTAGAACGATTCAAATAGTTTTATGTTAGACAATCTCTTTAGGGATATAATTTGTAATTTAATGGCAATTTATGTTATAATGAATACAGAAAAAGAGCTGAGCGCCAACTCAGCTCCATGTAGAACCGTTAAAAAGACGGTGACTCGTTATTATTAGACTATAACTCGTCCAACAACTCGGTCAAAAGTGGGGACGGGTTATTTCTTTTTGTCGTCATCTTTGAAGATTTTATAGCACAAACCAATCAAAGCAATGGTAAAGGTCCCAAAGCCAAAGATTGTCTGCACAACTTCAAATGAACTCAAACACGCTCCTCCTTTCCGCCAGATTTCGATGATTTACCCATAGGCATCACCTCTCTTTCGGTATAAGGAGCCACCGTCTTCACTTTTCTACAGTTAAAATTATACCATATAAGCCACCATTTTCGGTGGCTTGTTTAGCCTTTTTGCTACAAGAAAAACAGGCAAATTTTACTTCGCCCGCTTCTGATTTCTATTTCTTTTATAGTCCCCTAACTGACTTTTTCCTGACCACGAAGCGACTGTTGCCTTCTTCTGTTGCAAGCCCATGCGGTACTGACGTATCAATTTCAACGGCATTCCCTAAATCACGGACTACTTCAACAGTGATATATTTTTCTAAAGGAAGTTTTCTAACTTCCACCTCTTCCAATCCAAACACTGGAAGTTTGTCATCGAAAGCATGATCTACTCCGTTCGCATCTGTCAGAATCACCTTGCACCAACCTGGAAACTGATCAAGATCAAACACTTCTATGATACTCACTTTACATTCAACCATCTCGTTCTCCTTACAAGACCTCTTCAAGCACCTCTTTCACATATTCCTCTACATCTTCAATCTCTGCAAATAGCGGATCTAAGTGACACAAGAAGTGCCAATCTTCGGTGCCGCGTTTTCTGTAGAGAATTGCTTCGCCGTCTTCACTTCCCAAAAAGCTTCTATCGACTTCATACCCTCTGCTTTCTAAGAAAGCTTTTACCTTGCGGAAGTTTGCTTCTCTGGCTTCGACATAGGCTTTCACTTCATCGTTATTCACGACATAAGCATCTACTTTTGTAGCACCTTCTATTACTTTATCGTTTTTAACGGATAAATTCGAAATTTCTTTCCAAATAATGTCCACATTTTTTTCAGGTTCAAACGAGAATCTAGATAAAGGGACAATATTTCCATTGAAGACAATCTCCATATAATCCGGCAAGTGTTTAGGATTAACATACTCTGCTTCAAAACCATCTTCATTTTCTAGAGTATATCCAGGTATTTTGGCTACAAATTCTCGTCCTTCTTCAAAAGTCTCAAATAAGACTAAATCCTTTGAATAATTGTTTTGGTACAATTCTAATAGATACATCATTAATCCTTCCAATATTTGAAAAAGCAACCGAGATTTAAGCGACTTACAACCTAATTATCTATCCTTAGTATACACATATATTTCATAACGAAGATATTTAACTATAGTTTATCCAGGATCTACATTTATGGAAGTTAATTTGTAACCATCCTCATTGTATAAAAAAACTCTAATTGTAGGGTTAAATCTACTAATTCAGAATTAGAGGTCATCTGATATTCAACAGCAAAGCCAGTTTGATCATTAAATTCATAAACTTGTAGTTGAGAATACTCATAATTCGGATGGAAATTACATTCTACACCATATTCATCAATTTTATCAAAAATCATTTAATTGTAATGAATCGTCAATATATTCAAGCAACTCTCTTACATCATCAACTTCTGAACCATCAACACAATCCATAATATCTCTATAATTATTTAGATGAATTGCTCTTAAAAATCTTTTTAAGTACTTCAATTACTTTTTTTCTTCATTTTGGCATTTTTTCTTTGTACTCAAAAATCATCGAATATTCCCATGACAATACTTCCTTTTCTAAAATTTAAAAATGTTGTTTCCCTTTACTAATTCTATTACTAGCCAATATAGTATAAATTAAATAACCAATAAAAAAATAACATAGCGACCAGTCTTACAACTTACTACTTTTCATATGATAATTTACAAATGTTTTTCCAGCCACTCGATCTTTTTAAAATCCTTATTGTTATTTTGTTCATTTCGATAGGAGTCTTGAGAAGAAGCTTTGTAAATACTTAGATACTGCTCCAGACTTGGAAGACGAAAAGTGATGCCTTCAATGTGAATAAGCTCTATATCCGATTCCGAAACTCCTGCAAAATCAAGTAAGGAATCGATACTTCCAAATTCAACACTCTCTCTATCCTTTTGGAATTCATGCTCATGAATATCTATTAAGACGTAGCCTAAGTCTTTCATCACTTTCATTATCTTGTCCCAGTCATAAATTCTGAGATGGTCAGGTGCTTCCCAACCTCTAGGGTCACCAGGTACATGAATGTCAATGTCAGACGGCACCCAATTTTCTTTCGTTCTAAACTCCAATCCCAAAGACCCCATCAGTGTCGGTGTAATTCCGACTCGATTTAAATGGAAACAAATGGTTTTAAATTCTTCAAATAAGAGACTCATGTTTACTCTAAACCTTTCATCTAAATGTTCGTTATTTCTACTTTATTCCCTTGAACAAAATCATCTTCATTTTCTAGAGTATATCCAGTTATTTTGGATACAAATTCTTTTCCTTCTTTTAAGGACCCAAATGCAACTAGATCTTCATAGGAAGGATTTTGATACAATTCCAGCATATACATTTCTAGTCCTTCTTATTTTTGAACGATTATCCACACTTCACTAACAAACCTACACACTCGACATGTGGTAATATTCTTCTTTTATACTAATAAACGAAAGGCAGTAAAAACCATTTTAGAATGATACTGTGGAACGGAAAGATTTTCGCCACTTCAAAAGAAACGACATTCATCACTCCACTTTAAATTATAATAGATAATTCTCTAACATAGGTCATCTTATTAGCAAATCGTTACTTTCAATAATTGATATACTAATCTAAAGTTAAAATTACTTTTTCCTTACTAATTCTATTACTAGCCAATATCGTATAAATCAAATAACCAATAAAAATGATAATAAAAAAATAACATTAATTTTTTTAACACAAAATAGAGATTTAACAAATTTGCGAACGCATGAAATAATATGCAGTATCCCACAGATTTCGTTTGACGGTAAAGAAGCCCTAAAACAAAACTTAAAAAAACAATGTATATAAAAAAAATAAAATAAAAGGAAATCCTTGATGACTTTCTCCAACTATAAACCATAAAGGCAGATGCCAAATTCCCCAGATTGAACCTACAATCAAATTAGATTGCCAATAAGTATATTTTTTTATCAAGTAACGGTTGTAATACACCTCTCCATCCTAATTCTTCATGTCCACCACCAAAAATTAGTTGTATAAAGAATAATGGCATCAGATAAATTGATACTTCATTTAATTCTAAGGAAGATACAGAAAATAGTATCAAAATTGCTAACAAATGAATAATGAAATAAATACTACTATTTCCTTTCTTACTAAATAGAAAATGTTGAAATTTTTATATTATTCCTTTTTCAAATAAAAGCCACTTGCAATAGCTGGACCAAGTGCACCTACTATATGTAACATTCTCCCTATAATTGTTTCTAATCCCAAAATATGAGATTGCGTAAAGATGGCAAGAATCCCCCAAGCTATATAAGTAATTCCAAAAGTAAAATAAAGATAATTTTTTTAAATTCTTTTTGTCAATTTCTGTCATTTTATCTTCCTTATCTTGATTATTTAATGAATAATATTTTTTTACTGTTTCTTATTTGCTCTCGATTTATAACTAACTATATTCTATCACAAAAATGCAAAAAGCCTTACAATCAAGGCTTTTCATTATTGATTCATACCAAGCTTTCTATACTTTTTACGAGCAAAGATGCACACTCAACATGTGGCACTAGTCAACATCTATATTATAGAATGAAAGGGATAGAACCAACATTTAAATAACACTTTAGAACGAAAGAAAATACTGTATTGAACCAAATTCCTATTTTAAAAAAAGGGTAAAATAATTTATTACTAAAATAGTTAATAATTTACTCCAATAACACTACATTCTGTAAAACTAAAAACACAAAGTTACCAATAGTACCTTTTCTCACTTAGATATTGTTCTTTTTGTTCTCTAGAATTTTCATGATTTCTGATTCCTAATAATTCATCTGTTGAAGAAACTATTGGGTCTATCCAGTCAGCTTTGGATCTAATCCAATCAATTTCATCCTTACTAAGTTTCCCTGATATCTCCAGTTTATCAGCCATTAATCTTAAATCACTTGCTGTTCGAAAATCTTCTAGCATGTTCAGAAGAAACATCGTCCGCTTCTTCTCTTCTTCGATTCTATTTTGTAATTTTCTTTTTCGCTCTTGTTCTTCTTCGTATAGTCTTTCTCTCTCTTCACGTTCAAGTCGTAAATTCTTAACTTTATAATACTCTTGGTAAATTAAAACGATTATTTCTGGGATTGATTGTTCAAGTGTGAATTCTTTAGTATCTTTAATGTATTTACCATCTATTATCTTAAATCGAAATTTTCCATTTGGTATATAGTCATACTTCTTTATTCTTGGTTTATAAGCATATCTATTAAACTTAACGCTATCATTGTACTCTGCAAGTTCTTTAGCTTCTTCTTTTGTTAATTCATGACTTACTTTGTCTGTTGATTCTATAACCTCAAAACGAACAAGATCCTTATCAATTTGAATATCCCAATTTGAAGTTACATTATCACCGATTCTTTCAATTACAGTAACTAGAGTATCTAAAAAGCGATAGAAACGTGGAAGAGAATTTAGTGAAATACTTTTTACAAATTTAGGTTCTTTTAAATCATTATATCTGTGTCTAGAATCAAAGTAAGGATAGGAAGCAGCTTTTTCCCTCTTATTCCACTCTGCGATTTTATCTCTTAGATTAGCTACAGATTTATGTAATCTCTTATTTGGAGCCTGGTTTAAGTTTGAAACGGCTTCTATAATAAGCTCTATTTTATCGTCCTCTAAAAATGATAATGAACTTCTTATACTAGTTGTATCAAGTTTAACAGTATCTTTATTTTTATCTTCCGAAGTCTCCTCTTTATGATTAGTAGGTTTTTATTCTATTGTTCTTTAGACTTTTTCTATCAATATTAATTTCATTTACGTCATTTTGTGGTAATGGAACAATAAGTTCACTTAAATCTTGTCCAGTATTCTTACGATACCAATAACTGCCATTTGGAATTGGGATTTCAAATTCTTTGCATTTCTTGAGTAAGTCTGAATAGCTTAAATCATATTTCAATGAAACTTGTTTTGCACTTATCTCCCAGATTTCTTCATAGAGTTCTTCTCTAGAAAAGGTCTTTATCATCTTCATTTGAAACACCTTTACCCTTATATTCTACATCACTGTTTTTATATTTACCAAGCGAAAACGCAAATTCAAAAACTTCTAATTCTTCACTTCTGCATTTTCGCTTAATATAAAAAGTAAATCTTGTTTTAAACCGTTAAATTCCTCTATTATTTTATCTAAACTAGTTTCAATATTTTCAACACGGATCTCTGATAGCTTACCGTGATTGTATGAAATCATTCTTTCAGCGATAATATGATATGACCAACTCTCAGTGAAACGTCTGTCTCTTTCTTCGTTATGAATAGCAAAACCAATTGGAAGAAGATTATTTCTAAGACCTATCGCAACTGCTTGTGAACTTATACCTAAATAATCACCAGCAATTTTTAATGTGATTTTATTTAATTTTCTAATATCTTCGTCGGTATATTTCGCCATGTTAATACTCCTCTGTTATATTTCAAAATGCAATATCATCTATGTAAAAATATCTTAATACGATGCTATCTAGTTGCTTTTTCCTAATAATAAAATTAATATGTAACACACAGTACTCTGAAAGCTAATTATCTAAAAAGCTATTCAATGAAAATTGATTCTCAATCCAAAAACAATCTCTTCAAATTCATAGTTACGATGTTTTCTATGAATTCCAAAAATCTTTTTCGGTAAATTACCTTTTTACTATTGTTTTTTTACTTTTTTTGTATGGTAAAACACACCATTTAAAAATAAATCCATTGATTAGCTCCTGATTTAGAAGTAAATAGTTATTTACTATCTAGGTCAAAACCAATCTGCCAAAATCCCATATCAAGTATTTTCATTTGAGGATACAGCATATCAGCAACATTAAAATTCTTTTGAACTGAATCTAACTGTTCTATGTTTTTTTCATAAAAATCTACTAGTTGTAAAATAGATTTAATGTTATAGGTTCCACTTGCAATCTTTTGTGATCTTATTCCAGAAAAAAATATCTATCATATGCCGGAACACAACCAAGTGTGCCCATTTCGATATATCTATGTGATTACAATTAATTTTAACTATCTAGAAAATCTTTCAAAATTTCAAAAACTTCATTCCGATTCAATAAAATATCATCATTTTGAGGAATAGTTGATATCACAGACTCAAGTTCTATCACAAAACGGTGCATATCTGCTTTCACCGTGTCACTATAGGTTATATTTGACAGTTTGTCACTCCCTAATAATAAAGCTGTTAATCGAGTAATATCGTTCAAATGTTTTTTAATAGCTTTACTTAAACCTTGAGTACCTGTTGCAGAGCGTTCTCTCATATCCAACCAAGCTTTAGCCTTGAAAATAATTAAACCACGATTACTCAACACCGAGTATCCCTGAACGTATTCTTTTTCATGTACCAATATATTATAATAATCCTTATCCAATAGTAAGGCTGACAAACTAGCATCTTCATCAAAATGTAAGGGGATTTCTCTCCCCTCCTTTTTTAATGGGTATTCTGGTAAAATACTAAATAATTCAATCATAGAAGGAAAGTCAGGTTTATTTGTTGTAAATCGAAATAGCTGTGCTTTTTCATCCTTCTGACTTCCTTTATATTCTCCCAATTCTAAAAAGTGATTTAAGGTATCATAAAATTCCTTATTTTTTAATTCATCAATGATTACCATATCATAATCTTTTGTTGTCCGACTTTTAAATCCTTGCGAATCCAGTATAATAGAGGTTGCAGTTCCTCCAATCAAAACGTAATAGTCTTGAAAATTCGCAAACATTTCTTGAAAAATAGCTTTCGTATTAGCTGGCATCGTCTTCTCCTAGATACTGTAATATATTATTTTTTAGTGATTCAATCTCTTCCTCCACACGTGGATCATCATCATCTTTTAAGGTCAAATAAAGAGAAATAGGATCAACAAACTGCCCATCTTGAGTTTCCTTAAAATCGTTCCAAAATTCAGATACAAAAGGACTATATCGCCATATCTCTAATACCTTGCCTTCTAAAACATGCTGAGAAAGTGGCAAGGATAATTTATTGAATTGTCTCAGTGATATGACATAGCTACTATTTTCATCTGATTCAGCTAAAAAAGTCAAATAGGATAAAGCATAAGTACCACCGTATAAAAGCCTAGAATCAGTTTGTATCTTCTTTAGATCAAAATCTGACAACAAGAGCCGTTTTTTGATGGGATTAAATAAAAATGACTCTGATTTTAAGAATAATTCTTTCTTTGATGCAGTATATGTGTAAAGTTTATTTGGCTTGTTCAACCAATTTAAAGTTTTAAAAGTTCTCAAACACCTATAAATTGTTGAGTTTGGCAGTCCAGTTATCTGTGAAAGCAAATCAACATCTACTACTTTTTGACCTTTTGTCAATAAAAAGGCAATCCAAGTTAATTGTTCACTAGGTGTTAATTCCTTAAATACTTCAACATCACCATTAGCATTCAATGCTAATCCCAATGGAGGGAAGAAGAGATTCCCCTTGAAGTCTACAAAAGGAACTCTAGCTTGAAGGAGTTGTTTTTTTTCATTGTCTGATAGCTTGGTAAACACCAAAATAACATCCATGCTAGCTTTTCTACCCATAGTACGAGCTTGAGTAACAAATGAGTTTAAACTTCCTCTTCGCTTTTCTTTAATCAATAAAAACGACTCCTTATTAAACTTCATTTTGGCATATTGAAATCTTTTTTCAAAACTGATTGGTAAAGTTAAAGCTATTTTTTCAACACTTACATTAATATAAAACGATTGAAAAATAGAAATTATCTTTTTAACATTCATTGTTTTTTTCCTTTTTTTATCATTTTTGTTTGTATTTTTATCATTTTTAAGTGATAAAACGCAAGTTTTTTTGATAATAAAAACAAATTACATAAACTATAAGTCACCAAAAATATTACAAAATTTCAAGTAAAGATTCTCTATTTCGTCTTATAAACAAAATTCATGGCACTATCTGCATGAGAAAACCGTCTGCCATTGACATTAGTTTCCGATACCAGAAATAAATCATCTGGATAGACCTCCTTGACAAAAGACTCATGATCATAAGGAAAAAGGTTCCATTACTGCCACCGACAAAGGAGATAATAATCTCATCCCTTGAAATAGAGACTGTTTCACCAACCAGAATTGCAGCGGTTTTCACCCAGTCTTGACCAGTGTCCATTGTGTTGATTATAGAAATCTTCTCCCCATTGCTGCCCTTGAGTTTTAGTCCTAACTGGTTGATGCGAGCTGCTACTCCCAAAGTACGCTGGCCATAGGAATAACAATACCATCGCTACCTCCTGGAATCGAGTTATCATAAAGCTCCCTTTAAACACTTTCCAAATCCTTAGAATCACTTTGTGCTGTGCCTCCGTTTGGCTGACAAAAAAACTTCTCAATCTGCTAATACCACTCTGTCTCTCTGGTCTCGCGTTCTAGTAACTTGTCTCCTGAATTACCCTCCCAGTCGGTTAGAAAGAGCTGTGAGAGACTAGCTGTACTACCCGTATTTATAAGCCAATTGGTATAATAGGAATTGTTCCTCCTAAGCACTACTAAGAGACAGCTCTATGAGGGCTTTAAGATGAGCATAAGCCACCTTGACTTTCAGTTTCATGTCCTCCCTTATGTCGTTCATCCTCAAAGAGAATTTTTGGGAGTTTCTAATTGCGCTCAGACGCTTGATATTGATTTTCTGTAATCCGTCTCATGAGATACATCCACACTCTTATATCTCCAGTTCACCACTTGGTTGGATTTGAACCAAGCAACTCTTTTCCGAATCAGCTATCAAATCTGTTACTTCAACAATATCCAGTTCCATTTATAGGACTAGATAAGAAATCACGGTATAGCGTGACGATCGCATTTTTTTCTACATAATTCCTCATTAAACGCCAAAAAACAAGAACCATATAAAATAGTTCTCGCTTGATATATATATTTATTCTTGTATACAATTCTCCGAAACAGCGGAACATCTGCTTTTACTTCACTGATGAATCAGCTCGTACAAGTAGTGATACCGCCTCAACATGTGGCACTAGTCAACATCTATATTATATAACGAAAGGGATAGAGTTGATGTTTTAAACTTAAACTTTAGAATGAAAAATATTTTATAGTACCTTTTTCTAATTTTATAGCTAATAATTGTCACTTAATAAATTTACTTGCTAACTTGTAAACTTGTTGAGTCTCTTTACTCTTAACATCCCAACTACCAAGTTCTTCTTTAATCAACTCTTTTATTATTCAACCTTTTTCTCAATCAAATACCAACTAGGAATGATTTGCTTCATATCATCATACCATTCTAAAATTTCCTTCGCTTGATTTTGCATTACTGCTATTTCTTCGTTTCCATAAGGTAGAGCCCAGGAAAGTGCTCCCACTAAGTTACTTAGAATATAGATGGCAAGAAGTTTCCAAAATAAATCTGGAACCTTACTATCAAAATATCCATCAATCATACCAGATGCAAAAGAGGGAGAGACTTGAGCGGACCACACAATACGATTGAACTCCTCCCAAGGATCCCCAAGATCAAATCGATCAAAGTCAATGACATAAATTTTGCCATCTTTTCCAATCATGAAATTCCCGATATGATAATCTCCGTGTTGAAAAACCTGAGGTCTATCTTTTAACCATTCTCGATTTGCATTTAAAAAATCAATAAAGATCTGACCATTTTCATATTGGACGGTACATTCTTTGTATTTTGCGATTTTGTCATCAATTTTTCGATTAAAAAAGACCTCCCAATCTTCACGAACTTCTGTTACAGGGAGTGAATGAATTTTATAAAGGATTCTTCCTGCTTCTACACCGTACGTGTATTGTTGTTCTCTCGAAGTAGTTAAAATGGTTTCTCTTGCATCTTTCCCGTCTATCCATTCGTGTAAAGAATATACTTTGTCATCGCAGAGTTCTATGCTAATTGGTTTACACATCGGAACTCCAAGAGAAGTCACTTTCTCCATCATCTCAAATTCAAATTTTTTAGAATCTAACTTATCCTTATCAGAAACACGCAAGAAATATTTTTTCTGATTTTGATCTGTCACACAATATTTTTTATCATCTGACCAGCCTTTATTTATGGCTATCTTACTAATAAAATTCATCAAGCACTCTCCGATTCACCTTCCAACACTTCTTGCAGTTTTCACTAGTAACCCATCCAGTTCATCTTCACTTTAGTTTCCTAGTTCCAGATTTACATAATGAAAATTAGTCAATTTTCTCAATAATGTTTCCAAGTTTATCTAATACAAGACAGGAATAGGCATTTAGTGGGATTATGGGAACATTAACGAGTTCTTCAGCTCTATCCTTATTAGCTTTATCATTCCAGGAATCATAATGGACACTAATTAAAAACTGACTAAAGAGTCCTAATCCATTTTTTTATCTTTATCTGATGATCTGAATTATCATTAGGTGAAACATAGACTTTTTCTCCTAATAATAGGGCTCCTGCAGAAAATCCCATAACTTTCGCCCCTTTATTCAGCATACGATCGATATAATTTTTGAACTGCTGATTGACGTAAGTAGCTAAATACTTTTCCGTATTTCCACCACCGATAATAATTAGATAAGCATCTAGATAACTATCAAAATTAATCTGCTCAGTGTCCAAGAGTAAGTAATTAGTGTTTAGGTTAAAAAAATGACTTCGGAAAACTTCCGTGTACTTTTTCATATACGGTTCCCAATTTTCTCGATAAACTGTAAAAATGACAATTCTTTCGATCTTCCTTGATGAAACAATTTTATTAACAATCGTATGGTTCTTTATCGGCGGATTTCCACCCGTCAAAAAAAATTGTTCTTTCAAGTTATCACACTTTCTAAAGATACATAAATTTTGACCACGTTCTGAAATTATAATTTCTTCTTAAAATGAATAATTCTATTTGCCTCCTGAAATCCAATATTGAGATGAAATCTTATAGAATCCGTATTCGTTAAAGTACAGTCACTTGCAAATTCCTTACATCCTTTATTTTTCGCCCATTCCTCACATTTTGTACAGAGATTTTTAGCAATATCCTTTAAACGATATTCCTCGTCGACAATAATCCCTTCTAAGAATCCAACAGGACTATATTTACAACCTTCAACATAATCAAATCTGAGTGAACATAGTGCTAGACCTACAATTGTGTCACCTTCAACTTCAGTAAAGATTGCAGTATTTTTGCCATTCGTATATCTTTTTACTTCATCAATAGCTTCTTTATCGGTCAATTGGGGCCATAATTGTTTCATTAATTTAGCCGTTTTTATAGAATCTTTTGTTATTCCATCCATATTGATGTTCCTCCGCGAATTACAAGCAAATGTTACGAATCATGCTGTTACTTTGTTACTCATTGATTGATACCAATACCATCACCTTCTGCTTTTCTCCATAATAATTAATTTCCCCCTTTTTCCTTCTAAATCTTTTTTCACAACAAAAAAACCTGAATTTCTATATGCTTTTTGAGCCAATATATTTTTTTCATTTACAGCCAATATGATATGGTTAATTTCTAATTTTAAAGTTGAATCTATGAATTCAAATATTCCATTCAGAGCATTAGAACCATATCCTTGATTTCTGAAATTATCATCAATAGAAAATCCTCTAATAAGCGCATAATCATTTTGATAATAGCCGTACTCTTTAGGACCAGTGTTTAGGGTGTAGGCAAAAACCAATTACTTTATGGTCTTTTATTAAGTATTACTATTGGGTATCTATCCTTATCTTTTTTTAGACTTTTCAATAATATTTTTTTGGGGTATCAGTATGTGTAATATCATTTAAAGAATAAGAACTTAAAGAATGGTAATGTTCAACTTCACTATACAAAAGATAATTTCATGATAATTAATTCCTTTCTCTTTATGTAAGATACATAACTAAATCAGTTGATGATTTAATAATCATATCAATTGTTTTCATACTTTCTACTTTCCTATTCAACTTTCAAATATATAGCGTTTTCATTATTTTCTTATCCTATTATATCATTATTCAAAACAAAAAACTGCAACTTACTCGTTGCAGTTACAAAGATTTACTTATATTCGTTCTATAAATGGACTCAAGTTAAATTTCGGGTATTAGAGGAATTGAAATATTCTCTTTCTAATCTATAACTATACCTATTCTGTTCGAGTCTCAGCTAAATATATTCCCCATTCAGCTAATTCTGTAGGCAAATCATAAACAGTTTTTCCATTACTTTCATAGATTTCAGAGATTCCAGAGATTCCTGGTATTGTCACAACATTATACTTATCAAGCATAATCTCATCATGACTTTTATGCCCACCAAATCCAAACTTACTTAGTCCATCATTAACAAGCAAATCACCGTATCTAATCAACAGTGCTAGGCATTCCTCTCTTGAACAACCATCAATATAATAAACATCCTTATGGGATTCCTTGATAATATTCTTTGCTATCACTTTTTCTCTATCAATACTGACAGGCAATTCCAAAATAAAAAACAAGGGTTCGTCATGAATCGCAATAAAGTGTTGAAAAACCTCTAATATTTTTTCTGCGTGTACATTCGCCATCAAATGATGTTCAGTTAACTTTGTAAATGATTCAAACAGGTTTTCTACCAAGCTAACTCGGTGACCTTTTACTAAATTCAACATTATGTGTCCTCCAGAGAATTTAAACTATATCCACATTTATAATCTCATTATACCATTAAACCTCTAAAAAGACTGCAACTTCCCAGTCACAGTCTCTTATAAATCTACCTCAGTTCCTTCAAGGAAAGTTATTACAATTTGTCCAGCTTCTGAAATAGATTGATAGCATGTCAGACTATAGTATCCAGAAGCCATACTTGAACTATTACTCTGATTCTTACCCTCTATTCGATTAGAGAAGCTACCTTCACGCTTTTCATTCTCCCTTTCGTTACAAGGTTTTTACGCTTTTACGAGCAAAGATACACACTCGACATGGTGCGTTTGCGGAAAAAGATCCACCGACTGGACTTTCTTCAATTCATAGCCCAACTCTTGATAGAGTTTGATATCACGTGCCATGGTGGCGACATTACAGGAGATATAGGCAATACGGTCAGCTCCTGTTTGGGCGCTTGCTTTGATAAAGCTTTCGGTCAAGCCCTTGCGTGGTGGGTCGACCAGAATGGCGGTTGGTTGGATTCCTTCCTTGAGCCAATTCTTCATAGCATTTTCAGCTGTGTCACAGACATAGTGGGCATTGCTAATATTGTTTAATGCAGCGTTCTTCTGACTATTTTCTACTGCTTCTGGAATGACTTCAACACCATAAACTTCCTTAACATGCTTAGCGACAGATAATCCAATAGTCCCTATTCCTGAATAAGCATCGATCACCACATCATCTTCACTTAACTCCGCAAAATCAATAGCTGTCTGATAAAGCTTCTCTGCCATTTCTGTATTGACCTGATAAAAGGCTGGTCCAGAGATTTGGAAATCATTTCCCAACATTTGGTCCGTAATGTAATTTTGACCATAAAGTATACGCCATTCTTTTCCAAAAAAATAGCATTGGTATTCTGGTCATTGATATTTTTGCATGACCGAAAACAATCTCTGGAAACTGCTTGATGACTTGTTCAATCAACTGTTCAACTCGGAAAATTTTTAGGACGAGTTGTCACCAAAATAACCATAATCTGACCTGAATGATGCCCACGACGAACAACAAGGTTACGAATCAAGCCAGACTGTTCCTTCTCATCATAGGGTTTTTAAGTCATAACGACGGAGTAAATCACGCAAAGCAAGGATAACCTGGTCAATGACTAGATCCTGAATATAAAAATCTTCCAATGGCATAAGGTCATGAGAATTCTTACGGAAGAAACCAGTCTCCAGAACACCATTGACACGACGAACAGGAACCTGAGCCTTGTTACGATATTTGATAGGATTTTCCATGCCAAGAGTATCTGCAACCTCAACATCCGTGATTCCAGCAATTTTATAGAGGCTATCTTTTACTTGTTTTGTTTTGAATTTGAGTTGTTCTGGATAAGCTAGATGTCCCAAGTCAGCAATTCCTGAACGCAAATAAGCCAAATCTAAGTCTTGATTACGATGCGGAGATTGCGTAAGGTATTCCTCGACTTTACCAAAGCCAATCTTCTTGTTGACTTTAAGGACTCGCATAAGGATTTTTTCAGTCGGTAGAGCATTCTCTACAAAAAAGACCAAGCCATCTACCTTGGCAACACCTGCTCCTTCATGGGTCAAATCGACAATCTCAACTTCAACAATATCATTTTTCTTCAACATATTTTTCTCTTTCTATGAGCCGACAAAAAAAGACGGCAACAACTCTGTTACCATCTATTATACCATGAATTGACCTAAGCACCAAAACTCTTGAAGAAATCAAGGATAGCTTGCCAAATTGAGCTAAGGATGTTTCCACCGTCTTGTATAGCTTTATTAGCATCAAAGTTTAGGTCGATATTGCTGAAACTGTCACCTGCTTGAGCAACGATACTTTGTTTCAGATCTTTTAGGGTCTTAGTAAAGTCTTCGTTATTTAAAATATCACTTTTTGAAAGATTAAAGGCAAAGTTGATGATGACATTGATCTGATTTCCTGTTATGACCTGATCTAGCTTATAATTTTTTAATGTATCTTCGACAATCTTACGAACATCATCCTCTGTAAGTTCACCCTTAGACTCTTTGGCTTTAGCAATAGCAGCCTTAATATCAGCAAGGGCTACATTGAGTTTATTGGCATCATAGCCAGATTTGTCCTTATTTTCGTCATTGATGTCTGACAAGGCTTTTAACTCTTCCTGAGCCAAGTTTTTATTTTCTTGAGGTAATTGAACACCATTAGATTCAAGGGAATAGTAAATACCTGCTAAAGCACTTTCTCCAGTAACTGGAATTGGTGCCGCAACGGTGATACGCGCGTGCTCCACACCCAAGGTAACAGACGCATTACGGTACATATCTTGCGTTACTTTTGTGATATTTTCAGGTGTCTCAATCTTGACCTCAAGGGGAGATTTTTCTCCTAATTTTTGAATTTTTGCTGATGAATAAAGTTGAAGACTTGAATCATTTGCTACATTCATAATCTTTGAGTAGACATCCGGTGTCATGGTCTTCAAATCTTTAGTATCTTTTGAGGCATCATAGCCAAGTTTTTTTAGTGTTTGATTTTTTTGATCTTCCGTTAATGAAGAACCTAAGACATACTCAGGTTGAACATAAGTTTCATCAATGACTTTTTGAACATCAGTAGCTGCCTGGGCGCTTTGCAGTGTTGCAACCGCCAAAAGAACAGCAGCGCTCGTCAGAAAGAATTTCTTTCGCATGAGACGTTCCTCCTTTTCTACTCTAGCATATTAAAGTATCCTTAAAGAAAACTTATAAAAGAGGCTGGGACAAAAATCCTAGCCTCTCAATTGTCTTTGGATTGTCGAGCAAGACGCAGTGGTTGAGTGGGCTCTACTACGCTGATTTCATCAGCTTTTACAGCCCTACTCAACTGTGCGGAGGTGGGACAACGAAATCGAATTTTAACGAATTAACGATTTCTGTCCCACTCTCTTAAAACAGATTAAAAATTTTCATGATATAGAGATTTAGCTGAACCTGTCTAGAGTAATAATAGTTTCCCCCGTCCACATAAAGTTCTCCACCCTGAAAAATAGAAATGGGATTGATGTAGCGATAGGTTTTCCCTGTTGTATTTCCTAATATAGGTGCGACTGTATCTCTGGAGTATTGTTTAGCTAGTACAAGAGTATTCTTTTTCCCATTCTGGGCGATAAAATCGATATAAGCAGGTCCAAAGTTATAAGCTTGAATGGCTGTCCAGACATCCACTCCTTTTTCTTGAGCTAGATAGAGATTTTCTGTCAAGGTTTGAACCCCTTGCCGAATACTACTTTCATTATCGTTTATGGTATCAGTAGAGCCACTAGCAGATTCACTTGACTGCATCACGTCTCCTTCTTTACCCTTAGTTTCTGTATAAATCATGGCGAGCACAAGCTCTTCGTTTGCTGGGGTATCTCCTTCATTCAAGATTTCGCGAACCATAGGTTGGTAGGTCATGACTTGTTTGACATCCTGACGAATCAGATAAGCTTTATATCCAGCGAAAAGGAAGACTGCTAGCACCAGCATTCTTCGTATAAATTTAAACATTATTTACTTTGTATATCCTCGATATTTTTGATTAAGATAGAGTATGTTCCATTGTCGTTTTGAATAAATTCAACCGACTCAGCATCTTGATAAATACTATTTGGCACAATTAATTCAATCCCATTTGATAGAGAAAGTTTTTGGTTTTCAAAGCGTTTCAGTTGACGAGTAGCATCTATTTCATCAAATTGCACAGGTTCTGGTACTGCTTCTTTCACTTGATCAACAAAGCTTAAACGAGCCGTCAGATTGTTATCAAATAGGTCATTAGCTAATTTTTCAGGAGAAAGTTCATTATTTTCTTCTAGATGATTGAAAATTGCTGACTTGACCTTAGATTGAAATTGGAAATCATCAGAGTTAAATGTTTCGGCAATCTTTTGAGCTGTTTTTTCTAGTTCCTTGATAGATTTCTTTGGAGAGATTTTAGGATTTACAGCTAGGAGATTTTCTGAAAAATAATTGAGAAAGGCTCCGTTGTATTTGATGCGCTTTTCAATGAGGTGGTATTTACGAGTCTGTAGATTAACGACTAAAGCTTCATCAGCACCTGTTCCAAAACTAGGTAAGTTATTCTGAGTCAGCCTGATTGGATTTTCGACCTCTCCACCAAGGTGAGTTAAAGTCTCACGTAAAGCAATACGTAAAAAAGCAAAATGCTCTACGCCATCTTTGGAGAACTGAATGAAAATTAAATCATTAGTCTTGAGATTCTCAGAAATGCTGAACTCTTCTTTCCAGAGATTGGCTAGTGTTACTGAAGTCTCCAACAAATCGTCTGTGATGTGATTGAAGAAGGGATTTTCTTCTTCGAAAATCCCAGTCTTAGCTTCATCTGAATACACACGCTCAACCTTTTTGCGTAGGTATTCTTCGATTTTTGGAGTAATATTGAGAAACTTATCCGCTAGAAACAACTCCGTGTCATTAGGGCTGAACTGATGGATAATGGCTTTCTTAATATAAATGTCCATAAAAGTATTAGTCCTCGTATAATGGGAAGGCATCTGTCAAAGCTTTGACTACACTTCTTACTTCTTCTAATACAGCTTCATTATCTGCATTCTTGAGTGCTTTAATGATGAGCTCTGCCACTTTTCGGCTTTCTTCTTCACCAAACCCACGTGCAGTTATTGCGGCTGCTCCGATACGAATACCACTTGTCTTGAATGGAGACAAAGTTTCGTATGGGATAGAGTTTTTATTTAGCGTGATATTTACTTCATCCAACAAGTTTTGAGCAACTTTTCCGTTTTCAACAACCTTGGTTACATCAACAAGGAAGAGGTGGTTTTCAGTACCACCAGAAATGATACGGAAGTCAGGGTCTTGCAAGAAGACAGCTGCCATAGCCTTGCTGTTTTTGATGACATTAGCAGCATATTCCTTGAAAGCTGGATCCAAAACTTCTTTGAATGACACCGCCTTAGCAGCGATAACGTGCTCCAAAGGTCCACCTTGGATACCAGGGAAAATAGCTGAGTTGATTTTCTTAGCTAGGTCCTCATCATTTGTCAAAATCAAACCACCACGAGGTCCACGAAGGGTTTTGTGGGTTGTTGTTGTTGTAATATGAGCGTAAGGCACTGGACTTGGATGAAGACCTGCAGCAACCAAACCAGCAATATGAGCCATATCTACCATGAGTTTTGCACCGACAGCATCAGCGATTTCACGGAATTTTGAGAAGTCGATAATTTGCGAATAAGCTGAAGCTCCAGCAACAATTAGTTTTGGTTTAACTTCCTGGGCTTGTTTCAGGATAGCATCAAAGTTCAAGACTTCTGTCTCAGGATCGACACTGTAAGAGACAAAGTTGTAGGTTTGACCTGAGAAGCTGACAGGAGCTCCGTGAGTCAAGTGCCCACCTGCTGCCAAATCCATTCCCATAACAGTATCACCTGGTTCGATCAAGGCCATGTATGCTGCACAGTTAGCTTGACTTCCTGAGTGAGGTTGGACATTGGCAAATTTAGCACCAAAGATTTCTTTCGCACGTTCAATAGCTAGACTTTCGATAACATCCACTACATCAGTACCACCATAGTAACGACGTCCAGGATATCCTTCTGCGTATTTATTAGTCAAGATAGAACCTTGAGCAGCCATAACAGCCTTAGAGACTACGTTCTCTGAAGCGATCAATTCAATATTATTTTGTTGGCGATCCTCTTCTTTGGCAATGGCATTCCAAAGTTCTGCATCATATGTTTTAAAATCATCTTTGTCAAAAATCATAGTTTTCCTCCTTTAATTAACTTAATAAATCGTTTCTGCACTTTATCACAGGTATAACCAACTTTTTCGTAAAATGCATGCGCACCAAGACGATGGTCTGCAGAATTTAATCGAATAAACTCATAACCCCGTCTTTTTGTTTCTTTCTCCAACCCTTCAAGTAAGTCTCTACCAAACCTCTACCTTGGCTTTGCGGCAACACTGCCAAGGCTAAGATATTGAATCCTGCTTTAGAATAGAGAGACTCATAAACCTCAGCGTGAATATAACCAACTAGTTCATGACTAGTATCATCTTCATAACCAAGTAGGTAGTGATGGGAGTCTTGAGACAACTTAACTAGTTGACTAGTCGTTTCCTCAGGGCTAAAATCATAACCTAAAGCATCTTTGTTAATCTCATGAATCGATGCAACATCTGTTGCTTTCAAAGCACGTAGCATATCATACCTCCTCAAAAGGAATTTCAGGTATCTTGGCAAGGATATCTTCTCGCGTTATCGAACCTTGGCGTAGAATTCTTGCCTTACAAGCAGTCAAATCTAAAATAGTCGAATCTTGACCTGTTAAAAAAGCATCATCTTCTATTCCCAGAACCTCTTGTCCAAAGTCTTTTAAAATTTCTTTAAAGCTAACACCGCTTGTATGTCCTGAAATATTTGCAGACGGTCCGATTAAGGGACCAAACTCACGAATCAAGTCTAGAGTGACGGGATGACTGGGCATCCGAAATCCAACAGTCGTTAAGTCTGAATTGACCCAGTAAGGGACCTTGTCATTAGCTTCTAGGATAATGGTCAATGGACCAGGAAGAAAACTATCAACAAGTTTTTGTAAATAAAGTGGCTGATTCTTAGAAAAGTTCAAGATATCATCTAAACTAGCAACATTGAGATTGAGTGCCTTATCTCTAGGGCGACGTTTGAGCTGATAAACGTAGTCAACAGCCTCCTCATCCAAAGCTTTCGCAAAGAGACCATAAACTGTTTCGGTCGGCAAAACTACTGCTCCACCCTTTTCCAACTCTTGCTTAATTTTCTCAATCATCAATGACTACCATCCTATCTTGGTCAAATTGGTCTTTGAGCGTTCGAACTCGTTTCTCGGGAAGATTTTCCATAAAGAGAGCGGGCACATTTTGACCTTGTTTGTAACCAATTTCAAGATAAATCTTACCACCATCATTTAGATAGTCCTTGGAGTCTTCCGCGATTCTACGGTAGATAGCTAGGCCATCCTCGTCAGCAAAAAGTGCCAAATGTGGTTCTGAATGTAGAACATTCAAGCCAACTTCTTCTTGATCTTCACGAGAAATGTATGGTGGATTGGATACAATTATATCATATTTTGAAGAAATTTCAGAGAAACAGTCAGATTTGATAAAAGAGAGATTTAGATTTTGATCGTTAGCATTCTCCATCGATAAGTCTAAAGCATCCTGTGAAATATCCGCAGCTGTGACCGACCAATCTGGTCTATTTTTAGCTAAAGCAAGGGCTATTGCACCGCTTCCTGTTCCAATATCTAGTACTTTGAGATTTTTCTCAGGATTCTCAGTCAAGATGAGGTCTACTAGCTCTTCTGTCTCTGGACGGGGAATTAAGACGCGCTCATCTACCTTTAACTGCATCCCAAAAAATTCAGTATGACCAATAATATACTGGGCAGGTATGTGTGCTGCTAATTTCTTGTAAATTTCCTCCACAAATTGCTTCTCTTCCTCTGTTACTTCTTGCTGAAGAGTAAAGATGAAGTCTGTAAAAGATAGATTTTTTAGGCTACGATAGACAAAGGAGAGGCTTTTTGCTTCCTCTCCTTGTACTATCAACTTTTCCTCAAAATCTTTAAAAATTTGAGCTAATTTCATTATTTGTTTAATTCTTCCAATTTTTGTGTTTGGTCATAAAGAACCAAGGCATCTACAACTTCATCCAATTTACCAGCTAAAATTGTATCGAGTTTTTGTAGAGTTAAACCGATACGATGGTCTGTTACACGGTTTTGTGGGAAGTTATAAGTACGGATACGCTCTGAACGATCACCAGTACCGATAGTAGACTTACGCTCTGCGTCTTGCTCATCTTGGGCAATCTGAGCAAAGTGGTCAGCAACACGCGCACGAATAATCTTCATAGCCTTCTCACGGTTTTTCTGCTGGGTACGTTCTTCCTGCATCTCAACCTTGATATTGGTTGGCAAATGAACGATACGAACGGCAGTCGCAACCTTGTTGACGTTCTGTCCACCAGCACCTGATGCATGGTAGATATCGACACGTAGGTCTTTTGGATCAATATCGTACTCTACTTCTTCTACCTCAGGCATGACAAGAACTGTTGCTGTTGAGGTATGAACACGGCCTTGACTTTCTGTCACGGGGACACGTTGCACACGGTGAGCACCAGACTCATACTTGAGTTTAGAATAAACTGACTGACCAGAAACCATGGCAACCACTTCTTTGAAACCACCAACCCCATTCATTGAGGCTTCCATAACTTCAAAGCGCCAGCCTTGAGCTTCAGCATACTTTTGATACATGGTTAGAAGGTCTCCAGCAAAAAGTGCTGCTTCGTCTCCACCAGCTGCCCCACGGATTTCAAGGATGATGTTCTTGTCATCGTTTGGATCCTTTGGAAGAAGCAATATTTTTAGTTTTTCTTCGTACTCTTCTTTTTCAGCCTTAGCGTCCTTGAGTTCTTGCTTGGCCATTTCTTCCAAGTCAGCATCTCCGCCTGATTCTTTGATCATTTCCTCAGCGTCGACAATATTTTGAAGGACTTGTTTGTATTCACGGTAGGCTGTTACTGTGTCACGAGTTGAAGCTTCTTCTTTTGAAAGCTCCATGAAACGCTTGGTGTCTGAAACGACATCAGGGTCACTGAGCAATTCTCCTAATTCTTCATAACGGTCTTCTACAGCTTGTAGTTGATCATAGATGTTCATTTTTTCTCCTTATTTTTCAATTGTTAAATCGTATATGGCTACTACTTCATTCTCAAATATTTCCCCAGTTTCTTTAAATCCATAACTGAGGTAACAAGATCTTGCATGTTCATTTCTGATTCATAAGACAACCAAAGTTTATTGGATAAACCTGCTGGCGCTGTCCGAACATAGTCTATCACCTTATCCATAATTGGTTTAAAATAACCTTGATCTTGAAAATGCTTATCAATCATGAAACGAAATAGTAAATAATTTTCATTACTAATTCCGATTTTTTTATCATAAGCTAACATCACAAAACCTATGATTGCATCATTATCGTAAACTGCCAATGGAGCTACAAAATCTCCATTTTTTGTGTAGACATATGCTTCAGCTAAACTAATTGCGTTGGTAGCAATAAATTGTTTTTGATATTCCTTAACATCCAAATTCAGAACATCAAAATAATTTTTCATCGTAACATCTCTTAGTTCAATTGTCATAGTCTTGTTCCTTTTTAGATGTTATCAGTGGGGCAAAATAATGTTTACGGCAAACCGAGACATAGGTTTCATTACCACCTATCTGGATTTGTTCACCTTCATAAGTGGGTTTCCCATCTAACGTTCGTAGTACCATGGTCGCCTTTTTCTTACAATACTGGCAGATGGTTTTGATCTCATCAATCTTGTCTGCTAGTAACAATAGATGTCTAGATCCTTCGAACAGCTCATTGCGAAAGTCATTCTTTAAACCAAAGGCCATAACAGGTATGTCTAACTCATCGACAACACGCGCTAGATCGTAAACATGGTGACGCTTTAAAAATTGGGCTTCATCGACAAGAACACAGTAGGGCTTTTCAGGTAAATCTCGAATAAATCCAAAAATATCCGTAGTATTATCGATAGCAATGGCTGGTCTTTTCATCCCAATCCGACTTGAAACATAGCCAACACCATCTCTCGTATCAAGAGCTGAAGTCATGATGACAACACTTTTGCCTTGCTCCTCATAGTTATAGGCTACCTTGAGAATCTCGATGGTCTTTCCTGAGTTCATGGTCCCATAACGATAATACAACTGTGCCATGCTTCTATTTCACGTCCATTTCTAATTTTTTGCTACATTCTAGTATATCATATTTTCTCAAAGCTTTAAATGGCAAAATATGGTAAAATAAAAGAAATCATTTAGTGAGTGGAGGGAACTATTATGCCATTTGTACGCATCGATTTATTTGAAGGACGCACGCTAGAGCAAAAGAAAGCCTTAGCTAAGGAAGTAACGGAAGCCGTGGTTCGTAACACTGGTGCACCACAATCTGCTGTTCATGTCATCATCAACGATATGCCTGAAGGAACTTACTTCCCGCAAGGGGAAATGCGCACTAAGTAAAGCTTAAGCAATCTGCTTAGGCTTTTCTTTATAAGTGGCATTCGTTGAATAAAAAAATTTATTTTGTTACAATTTTAAAAGATATTAGTAAATAAAAGGCTTAGATTTTTAAAAAGGAATTAACATGATTACACGTGAATTTGATACCATTGCTGCAATCTCCACACCTCTTGGAGAAGGAGCTATTGGTATTGTCCGCTTGAGCGGAACAGACAGTTTTACCATTGCGCAAAAAATTTTTAAAGGCAAAGACTTGAGTCAGGTTGCTAGCCACACACTGAACTACGGCCACATTGTTGACCCTTTGACTGGTAAAGTTATGGACGAGGTCATGGTTGGAGCTATGAAGTCTCCGAAGACCTTTACTCGTGAGGATATTATCGAGATTAACACCCACGGAGGGATTGCCGTGACCAATGAAATCCTGCAATTGGCTATCCGTGAAGGGGCTCGCATGGCAGAACCTGGTGAATTTACCAAACGTGCCTTCCTCAATGGTCGTGTGGACTTGACTCAGGCTGAAGCTGTTATGGATATCATTCGTGCTAAGACTGACAAGGCCATGAATATAGCAGTCAAACAACTTGATGGGTCCCTGTCTGACCTCATTAACAATACTCGTCATGAAATTCTCAATACCTTGGCTCAGGTTGAGGTTAATATCGATTACCCTGAGTATGACGATGTGGAAGAAGCCACTACTGCTGTTGTCCGTGAAAAGACCTTGGAGTTTGAACAACTCTTAACCAATCTCCTAAAAACTGCACGTCGTGGGAAATTATCCGCGAAGGAATTTCAACGGCCATCATCGGTCGCCCTAACGTTGGGAAATCAAGTCTCCTCAACAACCTCCTGCGTGAAGATAAAGCCATTGTAACGGATATTGCAGGGACTACTCGAGATGTCATTGAAGAATACGTCAATATCAACGGTGTTCCACTGAAGTTGATTGATACTGCAGGTATTCGTGAAACAGATGATGTCGTGGAACAAATCGGTGTCGAGCGCTCCAAAAAAGCCCTCAAGGAAGCTGATTTGGTTTTACTTGTCTTAAACGCCAGCGAACCACTAACTGCTCAAGACCGACAACTTCTTGAGATTAGTCAAGATACTAATCGAATCATTCTACTTAATAAAACTGACCTCCCCGAAGCGATTGAAACTTCTGAACTTCCAGAAGATATAATCCGCATTTCGGTCCTAAAAAATCAAAACATTGATAAGATTGAAGAACGCATCAATAACCTCTTCTTTGAAAATGCTGGCTTAGTCGAACAAGATGCTACCTATCTAGCCAACGCCCGTCATATTTCTCTGATTGAGAAGGCAGTTGAAAGCTTACAAGCAGTTAACGAAGGACTTGAACTAGGAATGCCAGTTGATTTGCTTCAAGTTGATTTGACACGCACTTGGGAAATTCTTGGGGGAAATCACCGGAGATGCTGCTCCAGATGAACTTATTACACAGTTGTTTAGCCAATTCTGTCTGGGTAAATAACATAAAAACTAGGTCAAAAAAATGCTAGTCAACTAAAAAGAGGTTGGGAAAAAAGATCCCGACCTCACTTTTTATTATCAATCAAAATTTGACGCGGTAGCTGATTGAACTTTTTGTTCGTCTTTCAGACTCCAAAAAGCTCCTAATCATCCTCGCGGGGCTGAGACTACGAAATCAAGACTTTGTCTATTGATTTCTGTCCCACCGCCTTTTCTTTCACCTTCTAAGTTATATCCTGCCTTAGCAGAAATCTGAAACAAACCTTATACTCAATGAAAATCAAAGAGCAAACTAGGAAACTAGCCGCAGGCTGTACTCGAGTACGCCAAGGCGACGTTGACGCAGTTTGAATTTGATTTTCGAAGAGTATTACCAGTTCTTTTCTATTTTCACTTAGTCTTTAGGTAATTTGCCAGCTTTTTCAAGCATTTTTTTGATTAAATAAGGCATCTTGACATTTTCACGACCTTTTTTCTCAATTAATTTTTTAACAAATTCTGGCATTTGTAAGTCTTGTGATTCATCTAAAATATTCTTAGTTTCCTCCGAAGGGACTAATTCATCAAAGGTTTCTTCTTCTGGGAGGAGTTCTCTAAAATCTTTATGTTCGTTAGCTCGGACAATATTGACCAAGGCATCAATCAAACGAGAATCTGTATTTGGCATTGGTGGACGGTGGTAGTTCACCTCCAATTCCTGACACAAGTCTTGACATTCCACATCGTTGTCAAACAAGACTTCAATATGCTCACTGATAAAACTAATAGGCACAAAAATATAATGCTCTGGATGTTCTTCCTGTTCTCTAAGATACTCCAATACATCTGGTTTAATCCAAGGAATACCAATATCACTTTCGCTCTGCCAAGTGTTGGTATATTGCTCTGGTTTCAAGCCTAATTTCTCAGCAATTAACTTGCTATTTTCGAAAATCTGGTCGATATAGGGATCACCAAAATCCAAGGCAAAAATGGGTACACTGTGGGCAGAAAAGATGACTTTAAAGCTATCCTGTTTCACCTTTTCCTTTAAAATTTTAACAATTTCAGCTGTCCAATAGTTTAATAGTGCTTCTTCTTGATACCAGTCCTTAATAACTAAAAACTGAATTTGTTTGCTTTCCAGAAACTTTTCGTACCCCATGACAGAGTAAAAGGAATAGTGTGGCTCCAAAATCAAGCAAATACACTTTTCAATTCCATCTACTTCCATTTGCCGAATTACATCTGGAATAAAAGGGGTTGAAAATTTATTGGCAAAATAGACACTATATTCATTTCCTAACCTAGCTTCTACCAAGGCAACTTCTTTACGGGTAATTTTTTGAAGCGGAGTGCCTCCAATTCGAACATAATTATCATAAAGGGTTTGAATCTCGTGGTCTTGAGGTCGAACTCCTCGACGAATGTTGGTAAAAAAGTCGGCTACTCCTTCAAAGGTAATCTCTTCTGGTGAACCAAATGTCATCATTAAAATTGCTTTTTTTCATCTCTGCATCCTTGTGATATTTTTATCTTTTTTATTGTATCACTAAAGAAGCCATAAGTAAACGCTAACATAAGGATTTTATCTCCCTTCCGACTTTTGTTTTTCTCTTCTTTCTATGATACAATGGTTTTAAAAGAAGGAAAAAAGGAGTTTTTATGAAATACCCTACATTACTAGAGCGTTTTTTAACTTATGTTAAGGTTAACACACGTTCAGACGAAAATTCAACTACTACACCAAGCACTCAAAGTCAAGTAGACTTTGCCACTAATGTTCTCATCCCAGAAATGAAACGTGTCGGTTTGCAAAATGTCTATTATTTGCCAAACGGTTTTGCTATCGGTACTCTTCCAGCTAATGATCCTAGTTTGACTCGTAAGATTGGTTTTATCTCCCACATGGATACGGCAGATTTTAATGCTGAAGGTGTCAATCCACAAGTAGTTGAAAACTACGACGGTGGCCTTATCGATCTTGGAGAATCTGGTTTCAAGCTCGATCCAGCAGATTTTAAGAGCTTAGAGAAATATCATGGACAAACCTTGATTACTACTGATGGCACTACCCTTCTCGGTGCCGATGATAAATCAGGTATCGCCGAAATCATGACAGCTATCGAATACTTAACTGCTCATCCTGAAATTAAACACTGCGAAATCCGTGTCGGCTTTGGACCTGATGAAGAAATCGGTGTCGGTGCCAATAAATTTGATGCAGAATACTTCAATGTCGACTTTGCTTATACAGTTGACGGTGGACCTCTAGGTGAACTTCAATACGAAACCTTCTCTGCCGCGGGTGCAGAACTTCACTTCCAAGGTCGCAATGTTCACCCAGGAACGGCTAAAGGACAGATGGTTAACGCCCTTCAGTTGGCAATTAACTTCCACAACCAACTTCCAGCTGGTGACCGACCTGAATTGACTGATGGTTACCAAGGTTTCTACCATCTCATGGATATAACTGGTAGTGTTGAGGAAGCGAGTGCTAGCTATATCATTCGTGACTTTGAAAAAGAAAACTTTGAAGCACGTAAAGCTGCTATGCAAGCTATTACTGATAAGATGAACCAAGAACTTGGTAGCAATCGTGTTACTTTAACATTGACAGACCAGTACTACAACATGAAAGAGGTCATTGAAAAGGATATGACACCAGTAACCATTGCCAAAGCAGTTATGGAAGACCTTGGTATCACACCTATTATTGAACCAATTCGTGGTGGAACTGACGGATCAAAGATTTCCTTTATGGGAATTCCAACGCCAAATATCTTTGCTGGTGGTGAAAACATGCATGGCCGTTTTGAATACGTTAGCCTACAAACCATGGAACGTGCAGTTGACACCATTATTGGGATTGTAGCTTATAAAGACTAAAGAGATCGGGAAAAAAATTCCCGACCTCTTTTTTATCAGCAGCCTACTTTTGACACGGTAGCAGTCTGAGTTTTTTATTATTCTGCTACTTTTTCTCTTGTTTCTGGAGAGCTAGTTGCAGGAGTTAAGTTTGACTCAGCTTGTTTATCGTTTGTTTCTGTATTGGCTGTTTCTGTGCTAGCTTCAGCTGGCTCGACTTTAGATTGAAACTCTTGGTTTAATAAAACAATTTCTTGGGCAACAGCTAGAAGAGCTTGCTTGTCTTTGCTAGCTGCTGCTAGTTTATCAAACAGAGCATCTACTTTTTCAAAGTCAGCATCTGAACCATGATTCATCTCCAAATAGCTATGGAGGGCAATAATTCCGTTATAAAGCTGTTGATAAAGTGCCAAAAGTTGTGGATCTTGAGCCTCTTCCTGGCTTTCTTTCTGAATAGTTAATGAAATACGTTTCAGAAGATCTTGTACTTGCGTGTTTAATTCATCTAGGTCAGCACCCTCTTTGTCAAAGGCAGCTTTCAGATTCTTCACTTCGTCAACAAGTGAAGCTTTAACACCTTCTTCTTTCACTTGGCTTACCAATTCTACAGCTTTTGTTAAAAGTCCTGCTACCTGACCTTTTAAGACATGGTTACTTTGGTCCTCAGGTTGAATATCATCAAACAATCCTTTCAAGAACTCATAAACCGCAGTTTTAGCACTATGGCCATCAACTTTTTCTTTATCCAAGATTGTCTCAGAATGCTTACTTGAAACTGGTTCATTTTTAAGAGCTTCTTCAACTTCTAGTTTTGTTTGATAGATTTCTGGGAAGAGTTTATTTAAATCAGTTGCCTTAAGGAAGGATTGTGACTGATAAAGAGTCCAGGTTAAGTTAGCAACTTTATCACGGAGATTGTCATTTAAGCGACCATCAGATAGATGTTGATAGAAATATTTAATATACTCAACTGTTGTGACACCAGTACGGTCATTAAAATCTTGCAAAGCTTGTAACTTAGCTTCAACTGCATCTAAACCTGCTTCATCTTGGGCTAGTTTATTTTCTTGAAGCTGAGTCAATAAATCCTTCTTAGGAAGTCCATAAGCATCTGTGTCTAAGGTATTAATCTTATCTACTAAAGCTTGATATTTCTTGTCTAAAGGACTGATTTCTGTTGGTTTGACACTTGAGTCAATGTGAATATACTGCTTATCAAACAAATCCAAAGCTGCCAAATAACCTGCAGTAGAGTTGGTTGATAGCTTCTTCATATTCTCAGAAAATTGCCCCAAAGCAAGCTCAATCTGTCTTTGTAAAATTGGTTTATCTTTATAGACTTCACGACTCTCTGCCAAGAGTTGATCAACCTTATACTGGACTGCTTTTTCATCAAAAGCACCAGGTTGATAAGTTGACTGTAATGCAGTAATTTTGTTTTTCAAAGCAACTTCATAACCTTTAGTTTGAACCTTGATGTAGTGGTTGTGGTCTCCATGAGGAATGACGAAACTACCATTTTCAACCTGCAAACTATAAGGAGAGACTCCATCACGAAGAGCCGTTGTGTATAACTCATTTAGGAAATCAAGTTCTGGATCTCCAGTTACCAAAGGAATACGAACATGTTCCTTACGAACAGCGTAAGGGTGTATGTGAGTTGGATCATAAGCCTGGTCTGGATTACCAAATACAAAGAATCCATTTGAAATACGAATGGCTTCAAGTGGAACACCATAAGTCTTAGAAATATAAGCTATTTTTTCTTCATCACTTGCATCTCTAGAAAATGCTTCTACATCTTTTGCAAGTGGTTTAACAGGTTCTACCTGATGATGTTCCTTCAAGTGCTCTTGAGCAGCCTTAATCTGCTCTGCTGATAAATCCTTTTTAAAGAAATAATGATTGTGGTCCCCGTGAGAAACGACAAAACCTTGCTCATCTTCACTTATAACACGATCAGCATCGAATCCGTGTTCGTGGTCTTCACCATGGTGGTGATCGTGGCCATCTTCATCATGGTCATCATCTGATGGATTTGGTTTAACTTCGGTTTTACCTTTCAAGTGCTCTTGAGCAGCCTTAATCTGCTCTGCTGATAAATCCTTTTTAAAGAAATAATGATTGTGGTCCCCGTGAGAAACGACAAAGCCTTGTTCATCTTCACTAACAACTCGATCAGCATTAAATCCGTGTTCGTTGTGATCCTTGTCTTGGTGATTGTCATGATTGTGGTCATGGCCTTGTCCTTGTCCTTCGCCTTCGTGACCATGATGATGTTCCTTCAAGTGCTCTTGAGCAGCCTTAATCTGCTCTGTTGATAAATCCTTTTTAAAGAAATAATGATTGTGATCCCCGTGAGAAACGACAAAACCTTGCTCATCTTCACTTATAACACGATCAGCATCAAATCCGTGTTCGTGATCTTCACCATGGTGGTGATCGTGGCCGGCTTCGTCATGGTCATCATCTGATGGATTTGGTGTACCTTCGGTTTTACCTTTCAAGTGTTCTTGAGCTGCTCTGATTTGTTGAGCTGTCAAGTCTTTCTTGTAGAAATAATGATTGTGGTCCCCATGTGAAACGACAAAGCCTTGTTCATCTTCACTAACAACTCGATCAGCATTAAATCCGTGTTCGTGGTCATCCTTGTCTTTATGATTGTCATGATTGTGGTCATGGCCTTGTCCTTCGCCTTCGTGACCATGATGATGACCCGGCTCTTCCTGTTCGTTGCCTTGGTGTTCATGATTTCCATCTTCATGGTCTTGTGAAGGCTTGCTTGGATGTTCATGAGGTAACTCCGGTTTTACAATAGGAGAAAGTGGGATCATGCGAGCAATTTTTTTGCTCCAAGGCTGACAAACTGCTAAAAAGGGATAAAGTGATAGTGATTTCCGTGAGGAATAGCTACTCCGCTAGTTGTACGACTAGCAATTTTCGCTGGATCAAAGATTAAGCCATCAGATTCATGGTATCGTTGACTTTCTGGCAAGGCATATAATTGAGCTAATAGACTTTGGAGATCTTCTTCTTGACCTGGCTTAACACTGGTTCCAGGAACTTCAACCTGAGGTCTTGAATCATTACTCTGACCTACTTGGTTGTTTGTCAGACTTGGTTGGGTTCTTCTACCTGACAAATAAGCTTGAGTCACTGCAAGTTCACTAGCTGATAGAGAACTCTTAGGAACGTAATGATAGTGGCCACCATGGGGGACAATATAAGCATCCCCAGTATCCTCAATGATATCCGCTGGATTAAATACATAGCCATCGTCAGTTGTATAACGACCTTGAGCCCTAGCTTGAGTAACTTCCTTGTTTTTACTAGATTTATCTGATGTGTGACTATGCTTTTGGTTTTCAATTTGTTCCTTAGTACGGATATTTACAGCATGGTTTGCATCCTTTAAGTAAACATAATATCGACCGTCTAGCTTAATAATATAGCCACCTTTGATTTCGTTAACGATATCTTGATCCCGTAACTGATAATTTGGATCCTTCATAAGCAAGTCTTCGCTAAAGATTGCATCAAAAGGTACTTTACCGTTATAAAAGTGGAAATGATCACCGTGCGAAGTTACATAACCTTGATCAGTAATCTTTGTGACAATTTGCTCGGCTTCAATGTCTTCCTTTTGATTCACCTGGTCAGGGGTTAGATTTTCATTTTTCTTATTTTCTGAACTTTTATCATCAACATAAGAGACACGATTATCAGCCTTCTTTTCAGGAGTTTGATGCTGATTTAAAACATATGCACAAACACTTAGTGCAAGAACTACGGCTGATCCTGCAATATATTTTTTAGTATTTTTCATTCTTTCCTCATTTCAATTCTTTAGCTAAAATAGCAATATTTTCTTCTAAATTTTCCAAGAAAGATTTATCATTTTGTGGGTCTGCTTCTAAGGGATTGAGTGTTTTAAGCTGAACCCCTGTTGACTTGACTAGTGTTTCAGCTACCTTAGATGAAATATTACTTTCTGTAAAAATTGTTTTAACCTGGTATGTTTTGACAAATTCTTGGATTTCAGTTAGTTGTCTAGGACTCGGTTCTTGTTCAGGTGATATACCAGCAATTCCAAGTTGCTTTAGACCGAAACGTTTTGACAAATAAGAAAATGCTGTATGTTGAGTCACAAAAGTTTTTTGACTAGCTTTTTCAAAGTCTGCTTGGTATTTCTCAGTTAATTTATGAGCTCTAGCAATAAAATCCTTAGCATTTTTTTGATAGGTTTCTTTATTACTAGTATCAAGCTCGGAAAGCTTATCTGCAATAATCTGGGCTTCCTCAGCAACTTTTTCTGGATCTAGCCAAGTATGGGGGTCATATAGTGTTTTTTCATCCATACCTTCTCCTACTTCCATATCCTCAAGTCCAGGTACGCGATCTAAGGACATTCCTTCAGATGCTTCTAGGACCTTAACTTTTGAATTTTTTAGATTAGGATCCAGACTACCTGCCCAAGACTCTAGGGTACGAGAATGATAAATGAAAACATCAGCATCATAAATTGCGACAATGTCATTTGCAGATGGTTCATAGGAATGTATTCCACTACTAGACTGAATCATTCGAACATCATTTAAGTCGCCAGATATTTCTTTGACCATGGCGTAAACTGGATAAAAACTGGTTACAATTCTCATTCCCTTACCTTCTTGGTTTCCCTGACTATTCTCTTGATCACAAGCTCCTAATATCATACTAAACAGAGCTAGCATCAGACAAATAATACTCCTTCTTTTCATATAAACTCCTTAACTAGTATTTAACCATTTAATTAACTAGTAAACATTTTACTCTTAAAAATTTAAGATGTCAAGTGATAGATTTAATTTTTTTATATTTTTTTCTAAAAACAAAAAGCATCGATAAACGATGCTTTTTATCTTAAACTCAATATGGATATCTGAGAATTTCTCGATGATGAGGTTCCAAAGTTCTTCCAATTGTTCTTGAACTGTCTTAGTAGTTTTAATTGTCAAGTTATGTTTCTTAGTGCTATCCTTGAGAATGTAGCACAATTGATAAACTTTGTTTGTGAAGCCATAACGGTGATAACTTGTCTCGATTAGATAAATCTGTTGAACATTATTTAGATTGATCGCCTGAGTACCTTTGAAATAGGTAATAAGGTGATTTTTATAAAGAATAACCTTTAAATCCTGATCGTAAAAATCTGCTTGGTCAGCAATTCCTTCAAGATTTCCTTGTAACTCAGGATAGGTTTGATAAAGTTCTTTATAAGAAGCGATTGATTTTTTACGTAGTAGAAAGGCTCCAACAAGTGTAAATAAAGCAAGGCCACCAAAAATAGCAATCCCGATGACATAGTACCAACCTTCACGTGAATGTTCAGTCAAACTCAAATAGACACTAGAGTTCATGTTTTGATAAACAGTAGACGTTGGGTCCAAAATAGACTTAAGGAACCCTGATAAATCAACGATTCGATTGTTACGCGATTTATTAACATTTGTACTAAGTGGTTGTAATTGAGTCCCAACAAGAGTAGCAGGATTTTCTGCTAAGGTACCAGCTGTAGCTTGGTCGATGAGTTTTTAATAGATTCATCAGTTTCTTTAGCCTCAACAACTGCAAATTTCCCATCGCCATCCTGACTATATTGGACAAGGTAAATAACACTTCCACCATCTACTTCTCCAACAACTTCAGGATAAATATCATAGACAGTCAGTGTTACTTCTTTGCCTGAACTAGTATCATCTGCAAATGGATCCGTCGGGTGTTGGTGAAGATTCCACATGAATCCCATACCACCAGCTACAAGGAATAATACAAGAGAAAGTATGAGTCCGGAAATAAATCCCTTATTTCTATTTTCTTTAAACATAAAAGTCTCCTTTAGTTTGATAGTTAAATTATATCAAAAAATACAAAGATTTTCAAATAAATTCTTGATTAGAAAATCATGTAGAAATTTTTATTAAAGATATTTTAACAAAAAAAGTTTGAGAAAGATCTCAAACTTATCATTTAAACTGAGTTATCCTCTAGCAATTTTTTCATCATGCTCAAGCTGATGAACCAATTCATCAACAGACTCAAATTTAACCATATCTCGAATACGATCTAACCAATAAACTGTCACTCTTTCGCCATAGATATCATCCGAAAAATCAAAGATATTCACTTCAAAACGCTCTTCCTCTCCATCAAAAGTAACGTTCTTCCCAACACTAGCCATACCTCTGTAGATTTTTCTTTGAATTTCAATATCTACGGTATAAACTCCATCCGCTGGCATATATGTTCGATCTAAAAGCACTAAATTAGCTGTAGGATAGCCAATAGTTCGACCACGCGCATTCCCGTGAACTACAACTCCTCTAGATGGTAGAGGTGCTCCAAGTAGTTGACCAGCTTCTTTAACATCACCATCAATGATTGATTGACGAATGCGAGTTGAACTAATTTTACCTTTTTCGTCTTTAACAGCAGGTACAATTACTACTTCACCATCAAAAATCTCTTTGAGGTCTTCAGCTGATTTTCTATCCGAACCCAAACTATAATCAAAACCAACAACAATTGTTTCTGCTTTAGCTTCTTTGACAAAAGTGTCAACAAATTCTTGAGCTGTCATATTTGCCACACGGCTGGTAAAGTCCATCAGATAAAGGGCTTCAACTCCCGCACGTTTTAACTTACGTTCGCGCTCATCAGGATTCAGAATATGCAATAACTGCTCTGGTGAATATTGGTGCAAGGTTAACTTTGGAGATTCGTTAAAAGTTACTAAAGCTACGCTCAGATTCTTTTCAATCGCAATCTTTCCTGCAATCTCAAATAGTTTTTGATGACCCAAATGAATGCCATCAAAATAACCTAATACAAGGACGGTAGGTCCTGGTATTGCAATATCTTTTTCTGTTTTAATAGGTATTGTTACAATCATATTCACATTATACCAAAAAGAAACTGCCTTTCAAAATAATAAAGATTTTAATCATCAATTTTTATGATTTGAACTGGTCTCTAACTTCTTTCCTAAGATCTTCTAAATTACTAATCCCATATTTATCCATAACACTAGGTAGATTTTCTATGATATCAGGGCAAGCATATGGATTGGTAAAGTTTACTGTCCCAACACCAATAGCTGAGGCACCTGCCAAATACATTTCTAGCGCTGCCTCAGCCGAGTCAACTCCTCCCATTCCAATAATCGGAAGATTAGTTGTTTGAGCTACTTGTCAGAATGAGTTTTAGAGCTACAGGAAATACTGCAGGTCCAGACATTCCTCCTGTCCCATTTGCAAATGAGTTGGTTTTCTAGTTTTTGAGATCAAAGCGCATACCAACAAGAGTATTAATCATGGTTAGCCCACTAGCTCCTGCGTCTTCTGCAGCTTTTGCAACGGAAGTTATATCGGTCACACTTGGTGTTAGTTTTACGTAAACAGGAACTGATGAAGCCTCTACGGCTGCTTTTACCACATCATAAGCCAAATCTGGATCTTGACCAATTAATAATCCGAGATTCCCATGATCGACGTTTGGACAAGAAATATTGAGCTCAATGGCTTTCACGTTAGGTGCCTTGGAAATACCACTAGAAACGGCTGCGTATTCTTGCTTTGAAAATCCAGCAACATTGGCAATGATTGGAAGATTTGGATACTCTTTTTCTAGCCAAGGTAATTTTTCAGAGAGAACAGCATCTAGTCCTGGATTTTGTAGACCAATGGCATTCAGCATACCAGCAGGTGTTTCTGCCACTCGTGGAGTAGGATTACCAAAGCGTGGTTCAAGGGTTGTAGCTTTAATCATGATAGATCCTAAAAGATCCAAATCATAGTATTTGGCATACTCTTGTCCGAAACCAAAACAGCCTGAAGCAGGAATGATAGGATTCTTTAACTCTAAGCCTGGTAGAGAAACTTGTAATCGATTTGTTGTCATGACACACTCCTTATAAAACTACTGTTCCTGTTTTAAATACAGGACCATCTTCGCAGACGCGTTGACTAACAGTTTCATTATCTGGCACTTTCAGGACACAAGCGTAGCAAGCCCCCATGCCACAGGCCATACGAGATTCTAGAGATAGATAAGCTCTTGGATGGTCATGGAAGGTTTGATTGATATATTTCATCATCCCAGGCGCTCCGCATGAGTAGATGGCATCAAATTTGTTATCAAATTCATTAATCAATACCGATACATTTCCTTTAATACCATGGGAACCATCATCTGTTGTCACATATACTTGACCATATTTGGCTAATTCAACATCTAAAATGACAGCATTTCTATTAGAAAATCCTAGAACAGTCGTAATTTCAACACCTCTCTCATGTAATTGTTTAGCTACTTCAAATAAAGGAGGCACACCAATTCCTCCACCGACTAGGAGAACATGACTCTGCTTGTCTAAATCAGATAAGTCAAAGCCATTTCCTTGAGGTCCCATGACATCTAAAAAATCGTCAGCTTTTAATCTTGAAAAGATTGCTGTACCAGAACCCTCAACTCGATAAATGAGATGGCATTGATTATTAGGCTTATCTATAGATGAGATTGAAATCGGACGACGCAAGAGATGGGCATCATCAGGTACACGCAAATGAAGAAATTGGCCCGCTTTCATAGCTTCGACCATTTCTCCTTCAAGTACAAGCTCAAAGATTGCTGGCGCGATTTCCTCCTGAGATACTACTCTCATCACTTCCAAGCGAATAGCTCCCATGCGTTTTCTACAATTTGGATTCATAACTTTTCCTCCTTAAATTTTAAGGGAATCAGATAAAGAAAAACCTTGCAATTGCAAGGTTTCAGTTAAGATATTTAAACAAAAGTAGCAAATAAGCACTTACTTACTTGTTTCCATTGTAGCTTCTTTTCTCTGACACCTTGTGAGTCTCTCTGGACTGCCCTTAAAGGTTAAATTTTCACTAGTATACTGTATCAAACATAAAAAGTCAAGTAAAAATAGGTAAGGTATCAGTTCATAAAAGTTGCTTATTTTTGTGAAGAAAGAATCTTTTCTAATTTTTGATAATCTTTAACACTGTCGATTTCATAGATAGAGTTTTCTTCCAACTCTTCTACATATACATCTAGTTCTTTGATATTATCTTTGACCATGTTGTCCCAATAGAGGTCAACAAACTCGCCACTTGCATAGGCATCATCGATAAACCCAACAATTTTCTCAGCTGTTGGAGCATCCCAGAATGACACACCACTCAAGATGCGTCCATTTTTGCTATCGACAATGATATCTTGAACTTTGTAATCATCTCCGTAAACTAGGAACCACTCATTATCACAATCTTCACGATAAACACTGAAGTAGGTTGAACGTTCAATATCATTTCGGAACATATTCTTGAAAAGATAGTTATCCGCATCGATAACATAGCTGTTAGCCAATTCTTCCTTACCAAGTAAAGCGAGTAAAAGTTATTGTAATCAGCATACTTTTCGTTGAAGACCAAACGAACTCCGTATTTTTCTTTAAGATAGTCGAATTGTTCTTTTAAATAACCTACAACGATGATAATGTCATCAATTCCACGTTCTTTTAAAAATTCAATTTGATATTCGACTAAAGGTTTTTCATTAACCTTGACCAAGGCTTTGGGAGTATTTTCTGTCATGGGTCTCAAACGAATTCCCAAGCCTGCTGCTAAGATAACCGCTTTCACGCGTTTTTTCCTTTATTATTTAATGATAATATAAACACCAGCCATTACGATTAGTGAAGTAATGATGGTCAGTAAAATAAGGGGAGATCCCAAGAAAATTGCTGCAAATAAAACAGTCCATACTACATAACTGACATTTAGACCAGTAGCTTTTGCTGGTTGTAATCGATTGATAGCCATATAGTAGGCAAGATAAGAGATCATATTAAATGCCGCAAAGACAATTAATAGACCAAACAATTGTCCATTTGCCACTTCTGCAAACGAACGATGTGAGAAGAGCACAATAACAAGATAGGATAAGAAGGATGTGACTTGTCGTATCAAGAGTGCTTCGAGTTCACTGAGTTCACTTTCCATAGCAAAGGAGCTCAGAACACTTTCGCTTCCCCAAATTAAGGCGCAAAGAATACCTATGTAGAAAGAAGTGACCTATTCTGCTTTATAGGTCGGAGCAATAATTCCTGCAATGATTAGAAGAATCCCAAAAACTGTATTCTTAGAAACCTTATGCTTTAAGAAAAAGAAAGCGAGAATGACAGATACTGCAGGATAAATAGCTGAAACCGATGATGCCAAAGAACTACCAATATACTTGACTGCATAGAGATTGGCCTGCATGCCAATTGGCCCAGCTAATAGAGCTCCAATAATGACACTGACATTTCGAATGTTCAGGAAGATTGAAAAACGTACTTTCCCTTCTTTAACTAGAAGATATCCTAGCAGGATAAAAATACTCAGAAAGTCGTGTGCTGCTGCTACTACAAAAGGTGATAGGTCAGTAAAAATAGAGAAGATATAGGCACTAATGGTTAGCCCTAATCCCCAAAAAATACCTGAAATAAGTCCAAAGGAAACTCCATTTTTAGTCTTCATCAATACCTCCCTGAGACTGCAATTCTTTTACAGCTCTATTATAACGAGTGATTCCATAATCTCCAAAATCTGCACCATTTTCCTCTTTGTAAATGGTCCATAGGCTCCAAATAATGTCTTGCAATATTTTATAAATACGAATCTTCTCATGAGAAACTGGTGTCTGTTCGCTTTCATAATATGACAAGAAGGAATTTTCTTGGTCTGGAGTAAACTCTGACTCTAAAAAGAGAGCTGCAAGGTCCCACATAGGGTCATTCATGGAAGAATATTCCCAATCAATCAGATAAAGATGTCCATCTGGTCCTTCAATAAAGTTTTCTGGAACCAAATCAATATGACATGATTTCTTATCAACTCCGATTTTCTCAAGCTCATTTTTTAAAGAAAGAACTGATTTTCTGACATCTTCATAGTTTGGATAAGAAATCTCCCCTTGAATCAATGATTCATATTTTTTGATTTCCTCAAAAGGAGCAAACTCTCCTTTTAATTCTTTACCAGAAGCATGGATCGTTTGTAAAATTGGGGCTACCTTATCAAATTTAGTTTTAATGGTAGTTGAATCAAGTGTTTCAGCATTTTCAATGTATTGATTGACCTTGATTCCTGCTTCGATATCAAAGAGATAATTCTCGACATCTAATTTCAAATCTTTCAACAACTCAAGATTGAACTTTTCATTCTGGCGGTCGATTAATTTATCCGTACCTTTACCGAAAAACTTAACGATGTACTGGTTTGAGGATGTCTTTACCAAATAGTTTTGATTAGTCATCCCCCCCAACTGTTCAACGCTCTGAATTTCTTCATCACCTGATAATAAAGAGGCAATCTTCCCCCATTAGACTTCCCACTTAAATACTGTCTTGAAGGCAGTATTAAGGTCCGTTGCAAAAACTCGATGAATATCTTTGATCTCTCTTACTGGTTCTTCTAAATAAATAATATTTTTCAAACGATTAGCAAATTTTTTAATTTCCATCATTTGGATGGCATTTTCAAAGTCAACTCTTCCAGAACGAGAAGATCCAACTAATAACAAGCCTTTTTCCAATGAATCACGAGTATTGATATTAACCTTATACTCACTTACTCCCATCATCAAAATGGTACCTTGTGGTTTAATGTAGCGAATCAAGTCATTAATAGCAGGTCCACATCCATCACCACCACAGCATTCGAAACCATGGTCAAAACTAAGATCCTCTGGAATGCTATCAGTAATGTAGAGCTCTTTTGCAAATGAGAATAATTCTAATTTCTCCCAGTGACGTCCGATAACAATAATCTCAGCATCAGGCAAAGTGTAGTTGATAATATTGGCCATGACAAAAGCTAAACTTCCATCACCAATCACAGCGATACGTTGACGTCTACTGTGAGATACCGTCATGAAACGATTCATAGCGTGCATACCCACACTGACAAACTCTGTAATGGCAGCAACTGTGTCTTCGATTTCTTCGTAAGATACCACACGATCCTTAGGCAGAGAAACAAATTCTCGCATGAATCCATCATAACCACTTGATAAGAAATATGTTCCAGTCATGTAATTTTCGTAGAATTCCTCATCACTTTGCATAGGTGGTTGATTTGGAATCATAACAACCTTCTGACCAACTTTGTAGGTACCGGTTGGATCAGAAATGACTGTACCACAAGACTCATGAATCATAGCCATTGGTAGTTTTTTCGCTAAAATTTTTGGATCACGTTTACCTTGGTAGTAACGTTGATCCGCGTGACAAACCGCCATGTAATTTGGTCGGATGAGGATATGATTCTCTTGATCAATTTCTTCCTCCTGATATTTAATATTAATAAACTTTGGTTTTGTCAGTTGATAAATTTGATTAATCATATCTCTAGTCTTTCTCAATCATGCTTTTAGCAATCTTCAAGTCTGTAACTGTTGTAATTTTAAGGTTTGAGTATTCACCTTTTGCCAAGGCTACATCTTTACCCTTAATGACAAAGATTTTACATGCATCTGTTAAAATTTCTTTTTCTTCTGCTGATAAAGAACCATACAAATCAATAAAGTCTTTACAACGGAAGGTTTGAGGAGTTTGCCCTTGATAGAGATGAGCGCGGTTTGGAATATCTGTAATAAATTTCCCATTAGTACTTTCAACAATGGTATCGACGGCTTCAACTACAGTATCAACAGCATCATGATTTTGTGCAAGAGCAATGTTATCTTGAATCATTCGAAGTGTGATAAAAGGACGAACTGAGTCATGAGTGACTACGATATCATCTTCCGTAATTGGACGGTAAGCATCAATAGCTTCGATGATCTTTTCAATACTCGAATTACGATCAGCACCACCTTTTGTGATGATGATACGGTCCTTGTGGAGTGGAAGGAATTTTTCAACTAAATCTTCTGCGTGTGTCACCCAGTCTCCGTGAACTCCAACTACAATCTTTTCAATAGTTGGCTCTAAGACAAATTTTTCAATTGTATGGATTAGGATTGGGCGGTCTCCCAACTCAAGAAATTGTTTGGGTAGGTTACTAATACCCATGCGCGTGCCGGTTCCACCTGCTAAAATTCCAGCGTAAATCATTTTTATACTCCTTTGGTTTGTTTTAAAAACTCATTGTTTACTATTATATCACAATCTACTGGTATCTTGAAATAAATAGCGAGCAAGCAAAGCTATAATGAATTTGTATTCAAATAATAATCTGAACTTTTAGGATTAATCATTTATTTAAAGTAAACAATTATCCAAGAAAACTTTCTCTATTTATGAAACTGAAGATATTTGTTCGGATAATATAGAGTTCTTTAGAATATTATAAAAACCTTAAAGAAACCTTAAACTGTTTAAATAGCTAATTGAAAAAGAGCTGAGAATTTAGACAAGATAATGATCTTGTACCAATTTCTCAACTCTTTTAGTAAGTTTCTTTATTTTTCTTCCGAATCCCCAAGGCCTTTAACGGCTTTTTTAAACTCAGCAAGCATTTTTCCGACCGACTCACCTAATTCTGGCAAGCGTTTTGGACCAAAAATCAACAAAGCACCAAGGATGATGATGATCAAGCCAGGGGGCACCAATATCACGTAAGATTCCCATTCTCTTCTCCTTTCATTTTTCTTTTTTCAATTCTTTTACTTAAGGCAATACTAATCTCGTACAAAAGAATCAGGGGTACCGTCATTGCCAAGTCGCTAACAAAATCTGCTGGTGTCAGTATGACGGCCAGAACCAATAAAATAGTAAGCATAACGACGATAAGTTATCAATAAACTTGGCCCAATAAACCCAATGGAAGTTAAAAATCCAATAATAACTGGCAATTCAAAGATAAATGCTAGTGGTACAGTAGTTTGAAAGACAAAAGCTAGATAATTTTGTGCTGTTAACTGCGTCTCAAATAAGTTTTCACCCAGTCCTAGCAAGACCTGAAGTAAAGCTGGTGTTATAAAATAAAATCCAAAGGCTAATCCTAAGATAAAACAAAGGAAAGTTGCAGGGATATAAGCAAAAACCGCCCCTGCTTCTTCAGATTTAAGGGCTGGTCGGACAAAACTCCAGACTTGATAAACGGTAAATGGCAAGGTAAGGCTAAAGGCCATCAAACTTGCTAAACGGAGATAAATCCATAAAATATCATTCGGTCCTAAGACGATCAACTTCTGATTAAAGCCTTGTGTGATAAATTGATAAACCTGATCGGCAAATAATAATGAGACGCAAAATACTAGAAAAAAACAAACAACTACTGCTAGCAATCTCTTTCTAAATTCTACCAAATGTTCAATAATTGTCAATTCCTTTTGATTCATCATTTTTCACCCTGTCTAATGGTAACAAGAATCACCACAAGAATAAAGAGAGCCTGTCCTGCCAAACTTTCCCAACTAGGGTAAATTCCCAATATATCAATACTTGGTATTCCTGCGATCAGATGGTTCGGTATCATATTTGTCAACTGTAAGGCATGAATACTGACTCCCGTCATTTTAAAGGCTAAAGCATAAATCATCCAAGTCAGGATAAAGAAAACCTTGTGAGGTAGGAAAAATTGACTGGCCTTGTTCATCACAAAGGCAATCACGACTAAGACTAAGAGGGCTAGAAAAATTCCTAAGACAAAATCAAAACTAGAAATCCTTGGCAGAATCCCCACATAGAATAAAATCGTCTCAGCACCCTCTCGGAATACAGCTAGAAAACTCAGAGCAAACATAGAAAGGAAAGATCCTGTTTTCGTGACAGTTTGCATTTGTGATTCCATAAAAGCATTCCATTTTTTAACAGAGGATTTGCTATGAAGCCAAATACCGATTAAAATCATCATGAAAACCGCAAAAATCCCGACTGCACCTTCGATGATTTCACGGTTAGTTCCTGAGGTGACTGCTGGAAAGGCAATCTGTAGGATATAGGCAATTAAAAGACTGGCCACTATACCCGCAAATGCACCACCATAGACCCACTTGAGTCCCTTTCTCATCTTAGCAGCTTTCAAAGTTGTCACAAGCGCCATGACAATCAAGAGTGCTTCTACACCTTCTCGGAGCAAGATGAGCATGGCGTCAAATGCATTATAGGAAGCGCTAGTATCAATTTGAGATAGCTCTGCAATCAAGCTAGAAAGCTTTTCTTGATATTCACTATCCTTTCCCTTAACCATGATGACAGGACTTTCACTTTCAACCTTGGTATAAAGCGAAGGATTGGTTGTACTTACAGAACCCTCAATGGTGGGCCAAATAGTAATAAACTCCTTCATGGTTACAGCTGCTTCACTATCTTGACCAGCTTGAAATTGGGTCAAAGCCTTCTTTAAAAGGTCTATCCCATCCTTCAGTGTCAGTTTGGATGATGTTGTCGCAACTTCTGTACCTTCAACAAAGTTAGAAATGGCTTTTTTCAAATCATCAAACGATGCCTGAATAGTATCAAAGTTCGTTGGTTCAGTCTCAATGCTACTACGCAGAAAGGAAATTGCTGTTTCCACTTGCCCATAATGAGCTGTACTATGGTCGCGAACCACTGCTTCATTGATGGTCCAGGTTGAATTCATTTTTTTATAGGCTTCTCTTACTGCTTCCAGATCTTGAGAAGCGATCGCCTTATCTAAGGATTCAAAACGAGGTTCTAAACGTGAAACAAGTTTCTCTTTTTCTGCATTAAGGTCGACTGGATTTTGCTCTTTCTCAAATGTTAAAAGAGCTAAAGAAATCTGAGTTAGCTGGTCTTCAGTAATATCACCAGTTAAGGCTAATTTTTCTTGAACTTTACGTCCTGCTTCAGAGTCAGAATTCTCGACTTTCTCGAAGTCTTTAGTAATTTCATCGATTAGTTTTCTTGCCTGATCTTGTTTTCCTTCTTTAACAGCTTTAGTTGCATCAGTTATTTTCACAAAGTAGGGACTCAAATTTTCCTTAGCTCCTACCGGAAAAATCAATAGAAAGAAACAAGCACATAGGAGGATGATACTTTTAGGATTCCAATAATTTCTGTCCAATGTAACCTCCCTTCTCCACTCCACCAAAGCAAGCAAAAAGGCCACTACCTATATGAGTAACGTACTCATTCATTTTATCCGTAGCCCCCAGATTGGTCTGAACTTTAACAAAACTATCAGGGTCTTTTTGGAAAGAAATAAAGAGTAATCCTGTATCGAACTGACCTGTCTTTTCATCAATTCCATCAGAATAAGAATAAGAGCGACGTAAAAGAGGTTTATTAGCTTCTTTTGCTAAGCGAACGTGAGAATCATCTGGAAGAAGACTTAAATCAATCTCATCGAATTCATGTTTCTTGCCAAAGGGAGCACCGCTTTCTTTATAGCGACCAAAGGTATTTTCTTGTTCCTCGAGATTGGTTCGATCCCAAGTATCTAGGAACATCTGGATGCGCCGAACTGCCATGTAGGAACCATTTTCCATCCAATCTTTACTATCAGCCCAAACAATATTATCAAATTCTTTTTCAGTAGTAGCGTTAGCAGTGCCATCCTTGAATCCAAAGAGATTACGAGGTGTTTCCATACGGTTACCAATAGCAGCAAAACCTGATTGACTCCAACGAAGAGTAACAGCATTTCTTCCCTTGCGAATAAGGTTACGAATAGCATGAAAGGCAACTTGCTCATCATCAGCACAAGCTTGGATAACAATATCTCCTCCCGTGTACTTTTCTCGTAACTGTTCCTTTGGAAATGGAGGTAAATCTCTAAAAAGTTTTGGACGTTTGTTTTCTAGTTTCATTTTTTCTAGGAAACTAGCCGAAACTCCAAAAGTCAGGGTCAAACGATGAGGATTAAGCCCAACTGTTTCTCCAGTATCACTTGGAGGCTAGAGGCTATTGTTACCATCTTTTTTAACCAATTCTCCCTCTACAAGTTTGGCACTATAATCCGTCCAATCTTTAAATAACTGGATGATTTTCTCTTTGTCAGTTGTATGCAAATCCAAGACAACAAAATAGATGTTTTTTTGCATGACTGTTGTAATACCAGCTTGGTGCTTGCCATAGAAGGCTATTTTTTCATCCCCGTACGAGATTTTCTCCTGACCATCAAGCTTAGGTGCGAAAAAAGCAGAAGCACCTGAAAACCCAAGTGCGAGACCAGCCCCTCCGATACCTGCTTTTTTTAGAAATTCTCGACGGTCCATTTTTTGTTCAAAAAATTTTTCGCCTTTGTTTGTCATATTACTTATTCTCCACCAAGAAATTTACCCATTTGTGACAATGGTTCTCCAAGTTTGGTTACCGCCTCAGATAATTCTTTAGTGTCTTCTTTTGTTAAGTCTGTATAGAGTTTATAATGCTCTTTATCAGTCATGTGTTTATCTAAAAGACTATTGACAGATTTAAAATCTTCTTCTAATTCTTTAACCAGAGCTGCATCAGATTTTTCAAGCAAAGGTTTAAAGAGTTGGAAAATCTTTTCAGCCCCCTCGATATTAGCACGGAAATCGTATAGGTCTGTATGAGAATAGATTTCCTCTTCACCAGTAATCTTGCTTGTTGCTACCTCATTTAATAGGTCAACAGCACCTGTCAACATGACTTTGTAATCTACTTCCACTGTAGCAATTTTAGCTTTCAATTCTTTAATATCATTGACTAATTGATCACCATATGCTTCGGTTCCTTTAGTTGTATTCTCTTCCCAAAGAATACGTTCGATACGGTGGAAACCAGACCAACCTTCTTCTGTCTTGTTTTCATCTAAATAATCTGCCAAACGAAAGTCAATCTTAACATCAGACTCTCCAAAACTTTCAGCAATTGGTTCTGAACGCTCATAAGACATACGAATTAATGGATAAACCTTTTTAGCTTCTTCCAACTTACCATCCTTTAAGAGCTGAACAAAACCTTCTGTATCCGTCAATAACTTATCTATCTGGTCTTCCACAAATACTTTATAATCACTAGTTGCCTTGTCTAATAATTTTTTATTATCATCAGTTAATTTAGCAACTGTAGTTGAATCATTTGTATTAGATGATTGTTCAAAGCGAACTGCACATGCAGACAATAATAAAGCTGACGACAAAAGGACAAAACCAAGTTTTTTCATTTAAGACTCCTATTAAATCATGGAAAACCCATTTTATTTTCATTTTATTATAACATCCTTTTTCTCATTTTTCAATATAATTGTCAGAAAATTTTAATGTTTGAGTAGACAGACTATTATTAGACTTTTAAAGTTAAAATTGATAAAATAGGAAAGAAATAATATAAAAAGGAATTTTAAAAACATTATGATGAATATGCAAAACATGATGCGTCAAGCTCAAAAACTTCAAAAACAAATGGAACAAAGCCAAGCAGAACTTGCTGCAACTGAATTTGTAGGCACTTCTGCTCAAAATCTTGTAACTGCTACTTTGACAGGGGACAAGAAGGTTGTCAAAATTGATTTTGATGCTGCTATTGTTGATCCAGAAGACATCGAAACTCTATCAGATATGACTGTTCAAGCTCTTAATGGCTGCACTTGAACAAATCGATGAAACTACTAAAAGAAACTTGGCGCTTTTCGCTGAAATTACCGTTTTTAGAGGCTGACAGCCTCTTTTCTATTGCTAAAAATTAAAGAAATCCATTGCCTTCTTTAGCAGTAAATCGCTATATTCTGGGTCTTCTTGAGCGGCAGCTAGTTGAGCTTGCATACTTTCAAGATCATCTGTTATCATACCATCAACCCCCAGATGGAGACTCTTATTAAAAGCTTCTGAACTATTGATTGTCCAGACATAGAGTTTTTTCTCCGTATTCCAAAGTTTAGTTACAAAGTATTCATCTAAAGTAGAATACTCCATAGTATAACCACTAGCATTAGTTCTTGGGAAGACCGAATTATAAGGCATAATAAAGTAGACCGGAATGTCCTTGTCGTAGTTTCTAACTTTTTCAACTACATGATAATCCAAAGATTGCATCTGATGGCCATATACTTTAATTTTAGCACCATAGTGATCCAAAAAGTTATCCATCATTTGTTCACTATCTTTGCTACTAGTTTTAATCTCAATCAATAACTTTTGATTGAGTTCATTAGCGCGTTTGATATAATCATCGAAAGTCGAAAATCTTTGCTTGATGATCATTTTCAAAAATATCAAATTTTCTTTAACTCTTCTAAAAGTCAAATCCTGCGGACGGATGTTTAATCCTGCCAAGTTTTTTAAATTGGCATCATGCATCATGACAAATTGCCCATCCTTGGTTTCTTGGACATCTATCTCAACCAGATCTGGTTTTAGAGTAACTGTTTTCTCTAAAGACTCTACAGTATTTTGAATACCATTAGCATCTGAAACACCACGATGAGAAATAACCAATGGTGGATTGACTAAAGGTGCCTCAAGATAATTATAACCTTCTATGGCAAAGATGAAGCTAGCACAGAGCATGACACCCCATCTCATGATATGGTCTTTCTCTCGTCTAGGTATTAAATCAAGTTCTTCTCCCGTTAAGAAAGAGGTGAATTTGACTAAGAAGTAAGTCAAGGCCATATAGTGAGCATTTTTGATGATAACAAAGTTTAGAATGGCAAGGATAAGAGATTCTTTTTGAGTTAGACTATCCACTAGGAATTGACAGAGCAGTAATGGAATTAAAATCAAATAGAAGAAGAAATTCATCTTCACCAATATCCAAAATAAATGCCAGGCATAAAACCAAAATTGGTTTTTTGTTTTCTCTAAGCTATAGCACGTTGCTTCTCTCACAGACAGGTTGTCGTAAAAGATTTTAGGAAGAGCAAACATCAATCTTACAGATATATAGAGTAATAGCAAGGATAAGATAATAAATCCTAACCACCACATCCAATATTGTTCTTCTACATATGTCTGGATGAACTCTGGAATGACAATCTTATTAAGATAGTAGATTTTAAACATCCTTCTAATGAAAGGAAAAAGCATAACTACGTAGAAGAAGATAAATACAACTTTAGATAAGTTCAAGTTTCTCATAAACTTAATGCTTTCTCGAAAAACTTTTCGAGTGTACTCTATCAGCGTACGTTTTTCATGATAAAGTAGATGCCTTGCTCCGATAAAGAGGAGACTGAGCTGAAAATAAGCTACTAAGAGGTTGATAAAGATTAAAACTAAGAAGCCAAAACTAACTAGAGGGGCATTTTTAACAATAGCGAAGATGTTGTTGTAAGATATAAATAAGTATCCAGTTCGTGTTAGTAAAAGTCCCGCTAACCATGAGTTTAAAGGTAACCACAAATACTCAACCAACATGAAGATTAGAAAAAAGAGAAAGAGGATTTTATCAAGATTTAGGTAAATCTTTTTAAAGCCCAATTTTTTTGGTTTTTCAGGAGTCATTAAAAAACCTCCTAATCAAATAGTTTTGAAAGGTCTATTCCTCCAAAAGGATTGGAATTTAGATTACTTTGGGCACTTAATAATAGTTTACCTTCATCTGATTCAAGAAATACCTCATAAACTTCAGCAGTCATACGAGCATCTTCTAGACTATTATGGGACTTGCCCTTCAACCCTAAAAAACTCGCAACAGTCTGTAACTTAAGGTTGGCGATACCATGTAAATCAGAACTACGACGCTTAAAAGCCTCATCATAGAGATCGACACTGTACTGAGAACTGTAATCAAAACCGTGTTCCAACAGTAATGGTAAATCACTATTAGCTGCATTGTAACCGATAAGAGGTAATTCCCCGACAAAGCTATGAAAGTTTTTCAAGACCTGATCGACCTTTGGTGCATCCTTCAAAGTTACCGTGGTAATTCCGGTTAAGCCATTTATAAAGCTTTTTAAAGGGACATCGGTATATACATAAGAGTCAAAGGCTGCTACTTCTGTACCATCCCTGAAATGAACAGCAGAGACCTGTATCAAGTGTGTTTTGCCTTCATGATTGTTAAATTCTAAATCAAAAGAGATATATTCTCGTAATATTTCCATACAAAATCATTTCCTAAATCTATGATAAAGAAAAGAAACCACTTGGTTTTTAACTAAAACCAAGCAGTTTTTTCTTATTTTCCAAATAAACGAGCAAAGAAGCCTTTTTTCGTTTCTTGTACTTTTTGTTTAGCTTGATCTAACTCCAACTGAAGAGTTTCTTGATCCTTCATTGCTTGTAAGGTTAATTGCTGTTGTTGATCCAATTGCTTGTCTTTTTCAGCAATTTGACGGTCTTTGACACGCATCTGCTCATCCTTTTCAGCAATTTGCTTATCCTTAGCTTTTAACTGTTCATAAAGTCGGATAATCTCAGCATTCTTTTCATCTACAAGGATCTCCATCAGTTCGCGCTGCTTGATTTCATCACTTACTGGCTCATCTTCAAAAATAGTCTTTTTGTAAATCTCCTCTAATTTAATCAACCCGCTACGTGTAACAACAGTAACTCCCTTGTCATTTTTTGTTGTATCTTCTTCAGGTAATTCCTTGACACGATTATTGATTGCTTGGCGAGATAATCCCAAGACCTCAGCAATCTCACTGACAGTCATCTCAATACTCATAATTTCCTCTGAATTTTTCTAGCTTTTCTTTATTTAAATAGTATCATAAGCAAGGCAAACTGTCAAATACCACCGTGTTTTCACACATTTTCAAGTGAAAAATTTATGATTTTATTGGCCCTTAATGCCAATTCAATTACAATTAACATCAAAGGGTTTACACTTTTAATCCAGAAAAACCTTTCTAGGTTTGTAGAGATTGTCTCGTTTTTCCAGAATAGCCAAAAGTTTTTCTCCTTCAAAGGCAGCAAGTTGATTTTCTGACTGATCTAGATCGATAAAACGTCCAAAACGTACCTCCTGAGCTTGCTCTGGTGTCAGGTAAACTTTGACCAAATCCCCTGTCCCAATCTCGAGAGGATGGAGAAAGTCCAGTTGTCCAGCCTCTACTTTTTGGGCAATTTCTTCTAAAGTCAGGGCATCTTCCAGTTGCAAGCCAGCTGCACTAGTCCGTGTAAGATGAGACATATGAGCTGCATAACCAAGCTTCTCTCCCAAGTCAACCGATAAGGTACGGATATAAGTTCCCTTGCTACATTTTACTCGGAAGGTAAAACGCGCAAGTTTATCCTCGTAGCAAATGGGGCTGGTTCTTTCAAAACTATAAATGGTCACCTGACGTTCTGGACGCTCGACTTCCTGACCAGCACGCGCATACTCATAGAGCTTTCGACCATTGACCTTGACAGCCGAGTACATAGGTGGTATCTGAATGATAGGTCCAGTCAAACTAGCAATGGCTTCATCGACAAGCTTGTCATCCAATGGAGACAAAACAGGAGTCTCTGCGACAACTTCCCCACTAGCATCCTCGGTCGTTGTAGAATATCCCAGAGTGATTTCCCCCTCGTAGACCTTGCCCTCATCCTGCATGAACTCTACCATGCGAGTCGCCTTCCCTACAGCAATGGGTAAAACGCCCACAACATCAGGATCCAAGGTACCACCGTGACCAATCTTCTTGGTTCCTAAAATCTTTCGTAGCTTAAAAACCGCGTCATGCGAGGTCATCCCCGCTTCTTTTTTTACATTAATAATTCCGTTCATGTCTTGCTTTCTGATTTCCTTTCTCATCTTATGCTAAATTAAATTGCACTAATTACATTTTTATAATATGTATAACAGTAATAGATTAACAAGTATCATAAATGATTGGTTTCTATCACTACTATTGTTACGAGTTTCACAATTGTTTAAACATAAACCATTTTTAATTATTTGTAATAAGATTAATGATTTTTCAATATTTAATTCTACTTTTTAGAATTCATTTTTGAATCTAGTATTTACTTTTTTTATGAAATAAAGAAAAACTTCCCAAAAATATCCAGTCCTATCAAAATTATAAATATTCTCCCAAACCAAATAAGCCAAAGGGGGGTGTATGAACTAGGACTAAAATAGCCTATATTATACATAATACTTAGGAATATTGAACAAAACAAAATCTCAAGGAAAATTCTAATCTTTGCTTTCTTCAAACTGAAATCCTTAAATAAATTTCGAAAAGTCTCTTTTTTCTTAGGTACATCTTCCCAATACTCCTTGCTTTGAATTTTTAGATATAAAAGATAGGCGACTTCTGTGATGAGTTGGGAGAAGCCATAGCTAAAAAGTACCGCTGTTAGAATTCCTAAAACTAGCGCAAACTTACCAGAAAGAACACCGCCTAGCATGGAAACTGTAAAAATAATGAGAAGAGAATTATTATTGTGGGCACTAGATTTCGCAAAATAATTACCCATTGTTCTATTGGTAGAAAAACCTTTTTTTAACTCTCTTTTTAGCCAAAAATAGTGATAAACAAAACCAAAAACTGTACAGATTAACAAAAAAGGAATGGTGTATAATGAACGTTCGTTATATTCTTGCAAATTAGTCCCTGAATAAACAAGAATAATATAAGATATAAGTATCAAAGATAAAAATACCTATATAAGATAAAAAGTAATAATATGGTTGATAAAATCTGTCTACGATAAATAAATGTCATTCCTAGCGGAATAAAGGTTGCCACGACAAGATAAATAATATAAATCAAAATAAAATCAAAAAAGTAATTTTCCAAAGGATTTATTCCGTAGCCTTTAACAAAAATAAAAATATTGGAAAAGCAGAAACAATGCCAAAGCGAAGGCTCCTGCAAATGAAATAACCATCATCGTCGCAGATGCCCGAGTATTCGCTAAGCTTTTAAAATATGCTTTATTTAATTCTTCAACTTCTTTCACTGTTTTTCTTTCACTTTAACCTCTTAAATTGATCTAACTATAAAGCTTGTTTCATTAAAAATCGTAGCTTAATCTGCTTTATTCTTAATTTTGAATAAATTGATTAAAATCTCTAGAAATCAATTTTTTTCAATTAAATATCTTTATTTTCTAATTCTTTTGTTTAACTGTCTAAATAAGTTATTAATTATTTTTCCTCTTTGGAATATCTTATTATAAAAAGAACATAAAAATATAGTCATACATAAAATTGAAACAACTCCCCACCCCATTAAAAAATCATATCCAATGATAGCTAGAAAAATAAAGCAAAGAGATAAAAGTATTATCGGTCCCACTACAAAATTAAGTATAATTTTTCCAGACTTCTCCGGGATAATTTCTTCAGAGTCCAAGTCAACCAAACAGCTCGTGACGATAATAATTACAATGGCATAGATAAGGGGGAGAGATAACTTTAGAACAATAAAGTTATGGTCCCCACTTAAACTACTAAATCCAATAATGGTATAAACATGACCAGTCAAATACATGAGATAGGTTCCAAAACTGGTTAAAATCCCTCGCTTAAAATCCAGTAAAAATACCAGATTTAAAATCCAAACAACAATCCCTGCAATAAGCAGTCCTTGATATAAGTCCTCATTTTTTAGAACCTCTAGCCCTCCTGCCACAAACATAAAAAAGGCTATAGGATATAAAATAAAAATCCCATTTAATACGCCCCAAAGTGGAACTGGTCCATGGACACTCCTTCTTTGAAACTCAAAAAATTTTTTGATTCTTTCAATAGTCATTTAAACCATCCTCTCATGCCTTTAATTAGGGCTATGTGGCACTTTTTAAGATTTCCTTTTAATGTAGTATCAATAATAAATCAATAGGTAAATACCCTACTACTCACCTCTGTTCTCCAATTCTTTATGATATTATAAATAGAAATGTATCAGTAGTGCTACTATAAGTGAGAACAAAGGGCGTAATGATACCAAACTGATACCCACAACAAAGAAGGCTGATAAAAAATAAATGATAAACGCCTCTAACTTAGAAGGTTTTCTAGCCTCTGGAAGCATATCTAAATGTTCCTTCGTTAGAGCTGAGCGATTAGTGAATTGATAAAAGAAACGATATCTTGCAGATAAAGAATCAATATCTAAAAAGTCATATCCCCTAATATAATCAATTACGTAAAACATCAGTAAATTGTCAATTTCGTCAATATTTTCAGTATAGAGAGAAAAGTTTCTCTTTCCAGCAATTGCAATATTACTTGCAGCATAAACGGCAATCGGAATGCCATCTTTTGTGACAGGTAGAATATCTCCTTTACTACCTGAACTTACAGACTTCATCTCATAGTTATTTAAATTGAATTGAAAAACTCCATGCCAATATGCTTGTTCCCATAAATGTTCAAATCTTTCTTCTTCAAAATAAATCAAATCCTTATTTAAACCCTCTTGCGACTATTCTTTTCTTTTTAGAAATGAATTCTGATTCTTTCAAGACAAGAATTTCTACATCTTTTGCATATAGACGATAACCTTCCTCTTCTTGAACGATTTCAATTCTTTCAGTCCAATGTTCATCATCAGGTAATTTTGACCGAAGGATAAATCCTTCTGAGTTTCCACGCAATTGTAATTGCATTTCCATGTTTTACCACCCTATTGATAATCCCAATCCAAATCGTCCTAGTTTCATTTTTGCCTCTGCTTTTTAATAACTGGACAATGATTATCAATCATGACAGGTTCCACACCTTCTCTCCCTCGAACAACACTCCTAAGCGGTAAAGCCGTACGTTCTGACATCAGTTTTCTCCTTCTAAATATTTGTGCGCTTCCTGAACATAAAAGAGTTCTGGATTTTCATGGGCGATACTTTCAAACAAACTACGGGCACGTGCTTCATCTCCTTTTAATTGAGCATTGAGAGCTCCGTAATAAGAGAACATGATTCTTTTTAGTTTGTTTCGTGGTTCATTTGTATCAAAATAGTCGTTTACTTTTTGATTATAAACAATATCATTTATGGCTTGAGATTGGGCGATTAGTTTAGCCTTACCATCTTTCGAATCCGGCGCCTTGGACAATTGTTCCTAAAAGAAATCAATATTTTGCGTATCTTTAAGATGAATAGAAGATAGAAATTCATAATATAATTTCTTCAATTCAAATTTTCCCCTACTTTTTTTAGAAATATTAGAAAGATTGATATTTGAAATATTGACTAAGTGATAATAAAAATCTCCTCTTAGGTAAGATAATTCAGCTGTGATTAATTCAAAACTTACTTCATTAAATTTCTTATTAAAGCTTATTGGAATGACTAACACAGTATTCACAGAAAAGATTGATATTTCTTAAAAATCAATCAAAGTCTCCTTAAAATATAGAAGAACTTTCCTATGTCAATAAACTTAAAAAGATGCCAATAACTATAAATAATACCGACAAAAAAATAACAGATAACGTACTGCAATAATATTTTTGTTTAAACAATAAAAAGCAAATCCCAAAAATTGCTATATAAACTGCAACGACTATTAAATATGAAGATAATCGAATACAAATATTATAAAGAAATGTTTTACATCTTTATTTGCTAATAATTTAATCAAGCTTTTCAATTTTATAAAAATCCTCCAAATAAAATTGTTTACTCGATTCTCTCAGTAAAAAGATTTTTCAAAAATCACCTTCATCTTCAACTATTGTATACACTCCGTTGTTAACGATAAAATAGTCATTATTAATCATGTAGTATCCATCGGAAAGTCCTGAAAAATCAATGTCTTTTAACTTCAATTTGTCACTTTCACTAAGTGTTAAACGTAAACGAAGGGCTCCCTCTTTCATATAGTCTTTAAGAGAAATTGCTGCATATCCTCCAAATGCTTGTTTTTCTGGACTATTTGATAAATCCAATCTATATACGGAAATAAAAATAAAGAAAAAATAAAACTCCAAAGATCCAGATCTTTTATAAAGTCAAAGGAAACAATCATTTTAAATCTTAGCAAAAACATTAGAAAAGATGCTAAAAAAACATTGCCAATCAATAGGAATGCAATCAGACACTTCGTTCGATTTTTTGCCTTTTTTACATAAGTTATACCTACAATAAGATTGGCTAGAAAGCTAAAAATATACCCAAAAATAGTTGGAAGAAGCCCAACTACACCAAAAAGCAAGTCATATTTAGATCTTTCGTTAGAAATTGTTGAGCCTTCTAAGTTCAAAAAGCCGTATAAAAAATTGAGCAAAAAAACAACTAATGGTAAATAGGCAATATATACATCCGTAAATTTTAGAGTTTTTTTGATAGTCAAGGTCACTCCCCCTTCAGAGCATCAAACTTAGCCTTCATGGTTGGATTCTTCCGAGTCAATTTTTTGACTGATACATCATCCAGCTTATTATTGGCAAGGCGGAGTTGGTTCTCGGATGTGGTTAGGAATTTCTTGACTTCTTCCATCCGCTTGATGGCTTTGTCGATTTCATCGATGGCCTTGCCGAAGTTGACTGAGGCTGAATTGTAGTTCTTAGCAAAGGCCACTTTGAAAGCATCTAAGTCTTCCTCGAAATGGGTGATATCAATGTTTTGCTCACGGATTAGTGCTAGCTCCTGCTTGTATTTAAGAGAGTTAAGAGCCGCATTGCGTAAGAGACCAATCAGTTGGATAAAGAACTGAGGACGCACCACATACATCTTCTCATACTCGTGGCTAACATCCACAATCCCTGTGTTGAAGTAGTCATTATCCGCTTCAAGCATAGTCACTAATACGGCATACTCACAGTTTTTCTCACGACGATCCTTGTCCAACTCCTTGTAGAAATCGGCATTCTTATGCTTCTTTTCAGTCCCGTCAGCTTCATTTTTCATCTCAAACATGATAGAAATGAATTCTAGCCCATTTTCATCAAAATCACGGAAAATAAAGTCCCCTTTAGACCCACGAGCTGAGACTTTGTTGTCCTTTTCGAAATAAGCGTTTGGAAAGGCAAAGCTACGGACCTTGTTAAACTCACTTTCCGCATACTGCTCAAGACTTTCCCCAATGGCCTTGGTTGATTGTTGGGCCTTAAAGTTCTTGTAGAACTCAACCTGTTCATTGGCCGCCTTAAGCTGGGCCTCATAGTTTTGTTTAACCGAAGTCAGAGAAAGCTCGTTTTCTTTTTCTTGTAGAAGGAGCTGATTTTTAACCTGGTCTCTTTCTTTCTCTAGATTAGACAGTGTCTTTTGCAGTTGGTTTTCATGCTCCAAGCGCAAAGTGGCCAACTGATTCTCAAGTTGTTGAACTTCTTTTTCTTTCTCTAGCAGACTTTGGCTAGCGGTTTGCTCTACTTCTTTCTTTGCCAACTCTTTTTCCGTATCAAAGTTCTGAATTTGGCTTTGGAGTTGAGCTATTTCTTGGTCTTTTTGAGCCAGTTTGGTCTGTTGTTCATTCATGGCTTTTTGCTCAGCCAAAGCCAACTCTTGCTTCATACGATTATGCAATTCTTTATCGAACTCTGCCGTTCTGACCTGAGATAATAGCTCAGCATACTGGCTTTCATTGACCGTAAAGACTTCACCACAATTGGGACATTTAATCTCGTTCATGTTATTCCTCTATATTTGTCTATTTTACATTCATTATAGCATGGATAATCAAAAAGAAAAAGTTGGAATCAATCCAACTTTTAATCTACATATGTATCTTCGTTTTTGTTTAAGAAGGCGTATGGTAAACCAATCAAAAGCCCACCACCGATAAGGTTACCGATAAAGGTCACATCCCCAGTGACGAAGGATATTACCGATACCAAAGTTAGCAATTGTGTCTGCTTTGACACTGAATTTTACGATAGCGAAGGAAGCAAAAGTTAGGCGCAATGTGTTCGTTTGTCAAGAATACAAACATATAAATAGCAGATAAGACAATCCAGAGTTTCGCAGCACTGTCTTTAATCAAGACAAAGGAAAGAATGGCAATATTTACGAAGACATTTGCCAAAATAGCTTCAAGTAAGACTAAATCATTACCACGACTTAGCTTCATCTCAACAACACCTGAAATAAAGCTTTCATGTGACAATTTTGCGAAAGCTGCCGAGTGAGCGAACCCCCATCCTGCTATGAGGGCACCAACCAAGTTGAAGAAAGTACAGTAAAGTAAGATCTCTGCTGTTTTCTTCCAGTTAATCTTCTTCAAGAATGTACCTGCAGTCAAGAACATCATATTTGATGTTACCAATTCTGCATTTAAGAAAACGATATAGACAAGTCCCCAAGCAAAAACAAATGGGAAAAGGAAACGGCCTGTTCCTGGGACAATTTTATTGATCAAGTCAGCACCAATCGCACCCGCAGCAGTACTGAAGGTCAAAAAGGCACCTGCAAACATCGAACGAATAGCGTACTTGAACTTGTGCTGATTGTATAGACTTTCCTTTTTGTGACAAGCAAATTCAATCTTTGAAATAAATTCTGAAGAAACCATATAAACTCCTAAAACATTTTATTTGTGAATATTATAACATAAAATCAATATTATGGGAAGGCTTTCCTAAATCAATCACTAATATTTTTTAAAAAATATCGGAATCGTTTACACCCTTGTAGTATTAAGTTTTTACACTTCAAATATCTCTGAAAACTATTCCTGAACTTCTAGGAGATATTTATTATATTTAATATAATTTTTAACTAAAATAAAAAGAGAAACCTAGCATTTCTCCCCACTTCAATTGATATATTTTAGTCTACATAAGTCTTTTCATTTTTATTAAGATAAGCGTATGGTAAGCCTATCAATAATCCTCCTCCAATCAAATTGGCAATAAAGGTAACTCCCCAATGACGTAGGATATTAGGAATATCAAGTTAGCAATTTGATCAGCTACAATACTAAATTTAATAATGCTAAAGGATGAAAAGTTAGCTGCAATGTGCTCGTTTGACAAGAAAACAAACATAGAAATAGCTGACAAGATAATCCACAGCTTAGCACCGCTATCCTTAACCAAAATAGATGATAGAATGGCAATGTTTACAAACATATTTGCCAGAATCCCCTCCAACAAGACCAAATCACTAGGTCTTGCTAACTTCTTAGCTACAATTTTAGGTAGGTAACTGTCGTGTGTTAGATGTGAAAAAGCAGATGAATTAGCAAAGCACCAACCTACTAAGATAGCTCCAACTAAGTTGAAAAAAGCACAATAGAGTAAGATAATAAAGGCTTTCTTCCAATCGATCTTCTTCAAAAATGTTCCAGCTGTCAGGTACATCATGTTTGATGTGACCAATTCAGCATTTAAAAATACAATGTAAACCAGTCCCCAAGCAAACACAAAGGGAAAAAGAAAATAGCCAGCACTAGGAATGATGCTATTTAGTAGATCAGCACCGATAGCACCAGCGGCTGTACTAAAGGTTAAGAAAGCACCTGCGAACATAGAACGAATGGCATATTTGAACTTACTTTTGTCAAATAGATTTTCTTTCTTATGACAATAATAATCAATCTTTGAAATAAATTCTGAAGAACTCATATAAACTCCTAAAAAATTTTCTGTTGCTATTATAACATAAAAAACTTTAAGAGAATAAAGAATTTTGCAGACCTTATTTTTCCATCATCTTTTTTAGAAATCCTTACCCAAGCTACAATGAAAAATCATCATCTAGTTATTAGTTGCCAAAGTTCATGATTTCTTCTCTACTCATTCCAACAAGCTCTGAAATCCACAAGCCGACAATATCTGACAAAATAGAATCACAAACATATTCATCCTCAGCATGACCATATTTACAAGTGAAAAGAGGGGTTCTTATGGCTGATTGATAAAATTTTAAGGCTAACTCTTGCAGTTTCTCAGGGTGAAATTCGAGTCCCAACTTTTGTGCAAGTCCAGTTCTCACTTTATCCCAATCTTCGCCTTTTGACTGGTAGTTTTCTCGTGCTTTATTGAGAAATCCTTGACAAAATTTTGCCAACAATTCCTTGTTTTGATAGAGCAAACGACAAGAAAAATCAGAGATAGAACCAGCATGAAGTAAGAAAGTAAGCAAGTCGTCAAGACTTTCTGATACCCGACCAACTTGGCCTTCACTCCCTATAAAGCCGATACTCTGATCCTCAAGAATTACATATTATCCCCCGCTGCAATCTTTAGCAAAGGCCCTGGGCGAAAGAGAATAAACTTCATTGTTCTGAGAAAATTCAACCTCTTTCAACTGGTCATAAAATAGAATATCGCATTCTTGCATCAATAAAATTCTTAGTTGTTTATCTTCTCTTATTACTTGTAGTTGATTCATATTAGCTACTCTCCTAGCTTTGACAACTGTCACAAGTGACAACAATCCAATTTTAGCAATCGACTCTTAATAATGATGGATTTTAATATGGCACTTCTTGGCCACATTGGCAAGATTTTTCAATAACTCCTCGTTTCTTTTGCTTTTTCCAAAATAAAAAGTAAAAGATTTTCCATCTTTCCTTGTAAAGTACAGATGATACCTGTCCCCATTCATTCTTCTCCCTCGAACGTAAGCAATATCAATCTGTCTAATTTCAGCTAGAGGAACAATCCTTTTTCTAAAAAGAATAATCGTTTGAATGTATAATCTTCCCTTTGCAATATGAAAAGGATCCAACATACTCCCACCACTTTTTAAGGCTGTTGAAACTCTTTGGAAAAAAAGATAGGAATAAAATAATGCTAAGAAAATTAACAAAAATCTAATAATCTGGTGTTCCCAAATGATTTCAAAAACTGAAAAAATATAACTATACATACTAGAAAAATCCCTTATATTTTTCTTTATTATACCACTTTATCTACTAAAGAACCTCAAATATAAAGAAAAAGCAGTTGAACCTGGTTCAACTGCTTAATTGTTTAAAAATTATCTAGTCAAATCAATTCGTTGACCAATTTTTCCAATGATAATAGCTCCGATGATTAAGGAAGCAAATTCTCCGATACCTGTAGTGAACCATGTCAAGAAAAATGGAGCTTCAGCAACAAGATACAATTCAGCTGCAATTGTTACCATAGATATTGAGAATAGAATTGAAAAGAAGAAATGATCTTTTCGAATCAATCCATTAAATAGATAGTCTTTGCTGTATTTGCTAAACAAGATGACTCCAAGACTTAGAAATACTAAAGTCGATCCACCTCCAACGGCAACGTCGATAATACCAAAGCTGAAGAAATTGGCAATCATACATCCAATCGTAACACCAATGATGTACTTAGGATTGTAGAAAGCTAAGAAATTCATCATCTCAGAAATACGGAACTGATAGGCACCATAACTGATAGCATTTAGCGGTGGAGTAATGGTCAAGACCACATAGATAGCGGCGACAATGGCAATATCTGCCATATCACGAACAGTAAGTTTTTTCATATTTTCTCCTTTAGCAGTTTACCCGCGTTTAATATGCTTGGTGAAAGAAGCTAAGCACCAAGGGTTGATGAAAAGTCAACTTTACAAGTATAGCACAATTATTTGCTTTGTGCTATACTAATTTTATGAAAAAATATTTATAAAAATTTTTTGATAATGAAATACTTTCCTATTTATTTTTCGGTGTTGCTACTACCATAGTTTCTGTAGGAACTCGCATGATCATTTTTTATCTAACACGCGAAGAGCTTTTTGCCACAGCTGTTGGAAATATAACTGGAATTCTCTTTGCCTTTGTTACAAATGATACCATTGTTTTTAAGCAAAAACGAAAAATTGGGTTTAATCGTTTAATAAAATTCTCAGCAGCTAGATTCTTTACTTTTGTACTAGATCTTCTTCTAACTTTTGTTTTTGTAACGACCTTCCCACAAATTATTGGCCAATTTGTAGGTCACTATATAGATGCTATTAATACTATTGAAATTTTTATAGCTCAGGTTTCTATTGTTATATTAAATTACCTTTTTAGTAAGCTTTTTGTATTTAAAAATAAATAGTTAAATCCCTTGATTTTCCTATAAAACTGCGATATAATGTAGTCTGAAAATATGAAAGGAAAAAGATTATGTTAAAGGATCTTAAAAATTTCTTACTCCGTGGCAACGTTGTTGACCTTGCTGTCGGTGTGATCATTGCCTCTGCTTTTGGTGCTATCGTTACTTCATTTGTTAATGATATCATCACTCCACTCCTATTGAACCCAGCCTTGGAAGCTGCGAAAGTACAAAACATTGCTGAGCTTGCATGGAATGGTGTTACATATGGTAAATTCTTGAGTGCTATTATCAACTTCCTAGTTGTAGGTACTGTTCTTTTCTTCGTTATTAAAGCTATTGAAAAAGCACAAAACCTTCGTAAGAAAGATGAACCTGTTGAAGAAACTCCAGCAGGACCGACTGAATTGGAAGTTCTTCAAGAAATTAAAGCACTTCTTGAAAAAAAATAAACATTTAAGAGGATTTAGTTTTTGCTAAATCCTTTTTAGTATCCTCCATATAGTGCATATACATTAGTCTTGAGTTACACCATATTTTTTGATATAATGGTGAAAGTTTCCACCCTTAGTGTAATGGATATCACGTAAGATTCCGGTTCTTGAGATGGGGGTTCGATTCCCTCAGGGTGGATGGATTTAAACAGAAAACAGCCAAGCCGCTGTTTTTTTCTGTATTAATCTTGTCTTTGAATATAAATCATTGATACCAACGAAAGTAAAATAACTCCGAGTCCTATGATTAAAAAGGAAACTAATTTCACACTTGGTAAAAATGTCATCAAACCTTTCGCAATCGGCATAAAGAGAATTGCCAGGGTAAAGATTGTACTCAATACTCTTCCCAGATATTCTCCGTCAACCTTGGTCTGTACCTGAGTGAAAAAGTGAATATTAAAAATTGTCATAAAGAGTTCACAAATTAGGTTTCCTGAAAAAGTAAGAAGATTTGGCAGTGGTAAACCCATCATGAAAACTCCTACTCCTGTTAAAATCAATAAGAATAAAAGCATCTTCATACTTGATTTAAATTTATTGGCTATCAGTGCTCCTATGATTGAGCCAATCGCACCCATGGTTAAGATAGTCGCATAGGCTCCGTCTACACCATAAAGTTTATTTGAAAAAGGAAGCAAAAATTCAAAGGCAGCAAAAAAGAAATTAACGCTGGAAGCCACTAACAAGAGAAAGAAGATCTCTTGTTGACGCCAGATATAGTTCAAGCCATCCTTGATATCCGCAAAAATATCTTTCCCAGTAAAAGGTTTCTTATCTTGAACCTTTGGTTCTTCTTTTGGAAGTAAGGCTACTAAAACAAAGGCAATGAAAAAAGTCAAAGCATCTAGTAAGAGCGCCATATGAAGACTTGCAAATTGTAAAACAAGGAAAGAAAACACGGGAGAACTGACACCCACCACCTGCAAAACTAGCTCCAAATGAGAGTTATAGGTCACTATCTCGTCTTTCTCTACAATCTCTGTTATAATAGCTTTATTAGCAGTGCGAGAAAAAGCAAAGGCAATCGCCTGAACAATATTAGCAAAAATTAGAGCCACAATCATCCAGCTATCATTTCTGATAAAAGAAATGGCCAAACAGAGAATACCACAAATCAAGTCTGTCATCATCAAAATCTTGCGACGTGAAAAACGATCTGAAACAACCCCACCAAAAGGATTGACTAGAATGGATGTGACGAGTTCAGAGATCTGATAAATCCCTAAAACGGTCTGTCCTATCGTTCCCATTGATGCCAACCAAACACTGTTTCCATAATCATAGAGCATATTTCCTATCTTGTTTATAGCTCCACGACTAATTAACTGTACTGCATATCGATTCATAAAAACTCCTCTCAAATTTTGAAACTATTGTATCAAAACTTGGAGGAGTTTCTCATTTTTCCCATATTTGGGAAAATTAATTTTTTACAAATTTATCATAATGCTCCTGATAGTAAGCTACCTGCTCTGGAAGACCTAGCACGTCAAAAATATGCATGGCTTCATGCATCTGTCGACATCCTTCTTCTTTTTTTCCCTTTTGATAAAGGGAAAAGCCTTTTAGATAATGGAAAATATTACGCTCATACAGTTTGATACCATTACCGATAATCTTCTCTACGTAAGCTTCAAAATAGCTTGCATTTTCAAAAGCAAAATTTTCCAAGCAATGCTGGTAACAATTAAGAGCTAAAATCAAGACCAGTTTTCGATGACGACCAATCTCTTGATAAAATTCTTCGCGCTCCATCACTTCTCTACCAAGTAGAGCAACATAGTCCACATCATAAAAGCTGTAGAGATTGCCGAAGAGGATCAATTCATACATGGTCCACTCTTCTGTTTGAAAAAGATAATCTGCTACCTTGTCCAAATCACTTTGTTTCATACTGTAACTAGCATCTCTTTGACAAATTAGACCTTGTAATAAAATCCAGTTCAGCTCAAAATAGAGGGAATTAGTTGAACTCTTAGCCTTTTCAAGTTGTTCTCTTTGAAGCTTTTGAAAACCTGCAATATCATTTGAGTAGTAAAGTGGAATAATCTGAGCCATCAAGCTGACATGCTCATGATGTTGAAAATTTCTGGCCTTATCCATAAAATTTTCAAGCGTCACGTGGATATTGTCTAATATCTCAAAGAAGCGAGACGTAGCCAGATCCGACTCCCCCAATTCAAAACGAGATAATTGAGAGGTCGAGCAGGCTTCTCCTGCAGCTTCTTTTAGAGAGTAATTTTTACTAATTCGAAATTCACGAAAAACTTTTCCAAGATTTTCCATCTTACACCTGCTCCGATAATTCTTCCCACTCTAGCATTGCTTCTTCTTGACGATGGCTGATTTTATCCAGTTCTGCTTGTAATTGTATGAGTTCAGCCGCATCATTAATAGTATGCATTTGTTCAGAGATAGCTTGGGCTTGAGTTTCCAGTTCTTCGATTTCTGTCTCAAGACTTTCAATTTGTCTCATTAACTTACGAAGTTCTTTTTGACTTTCTTTCTGAGCCTGGTAATCATTTACCGGTGCAGATGACTTTTCAAGAGTGTTAGTTGCTGCTTCTTCCGCTTGACTAGCTGCCTGCTCTGCTTTTTTATCAAGGTAATAGTCATAATCACCTAGATAAAGTTTTGATCCATTCTCAGATAATTCCAACACATGGGTAGCTACACGGTTGATGAAATAACGGTCGTGACTGACAAAGAGAAGAGTTCCATCAAAGTCAATCAGGGCATTTTCCAGAACTTCCTTACTATCAATATCCAAATGATTGGTAGGCTCGTCAAGAATCAGGAAGTTATTATTTTCCATTGATAGTTTAGCCAGTAACAAGCGAGCTTTCTCTCCACCTGAAAGCATGCCAACTGATTTCTTAACATCATCACCTGAAAAAAAGGAAGGCGCCTAAACGATTTCGGATTTCCACTTCTGGTGTCAATCTAAAATCATTCCAAAGTTCGTCTAGAACACTATTACTTGGTGTTAGCTTACTTTGAGTTTGGTCATAGTAGCCAACCTCAACATTGGCACCAAAGCGCTTTTCTCCCTTGATAAAGGGAATCTGGTCCACAATAGACTTGATAAAGGTTGTCTTTCCAATCCCATTCGGACCTACAACTGCTACGGCATTCATCTTACGAAGGTCGAGGTTGATAGGCTCTGATAATATTTCTCCATCATATCCAATAGCAGCATTCTCAACTGTCAGCACAATATTACCAGATGTTTTATCAGAGTGAAAGGTCATATTGGCTGATTTATTCCCAGCTTCAGGCTTATCTAAACGCTCCATCTTTTCCAGTTGTTTACGTCTAGATTGAGCACGCTTGGTTGTCGATGCTCGAACGAGATTTCGGTTAACAAAGTCTTCTAAAGCAGCAATTTCCTTCTGTTGCTTTTCGTAATTTTTAGCTTCAGTTGCTAATTTTTGTTCTTTTTGCTCAACAAAAGAAGAGTAATTTCCCACATATCTATCTAGAGAATGCTTAGTTAAGTCCAAAGTAATGGTAGCGACCTTATCTAGGAAATACCGGTCGTGGCTGACAATAATAAGGGCACCGCTATAATTTACCAAGTAATTCTCTAGCCAGGCTATAGTTTCAATATCTAAGTGGTTAGTTGGCTCGTCCAAGACCAAGAGATTGGGCTTTTCAAGGAGCATTTTTGGCAAGGGCTAAACGGGTATTTTTGACCACCGGAAAAGCTCAGCGATTCGCATCTGCCACATGGACTCGTCAAACTTGAATCCATTTAAGATAGAGCGAATATCGGCTTCATAGGTAAATCCTCCAACCTGACGGAAATTTTCTGATAGGCGATCATAGTCAGACATAAGTTTGTCTAATTCTGCACCAGTCTTTTCTCCCATCTCCAACTCCATCTGTCGAAGTTGTCTTTCAGTCCGACGCAAATCATCAAATACATGTAGCATTTCATCGTAAATAGTATTTTCAGACTCAAAGCGACTATCCTGTGCGAGATAAGAGAGGGAAATATCTTTTTCTTATTGATTTTCACCAGTGGTTGGCTCCTCTTCTCCAACCAATATCTTGAGCAAAGTAGACTTTCCAGCACCATTTTTCCAACGAGGGCAATGCGGTCTCTTTCATCTACTTGTAGGTTTATATTATCAAAAAGAACCTCTCCAGCAAAAGAACGTTCAATTTTATTAGCTTGTAAAATAATCATACAGTTAGTATAGCATGCTTTCGGTTAAGCCGTTCAAGACTTGTGGTTTAGGTACATTTCATAACTTTTTCAGAAACTCATGCTAACGTTTTACTAAAACTTCAAATCGTGGTATAATTTAAGCGATTAGATTATATATTAAAGGAGATTTCCTATGGCTTACCAAGAAAACTACCAAAAATGGGTTGATTTCGCAGAACTTCCAGACTATCTTCGTCATGATTTGGAAAATATGGACGAAAAAACTAAGGAAGACGCATTCTATACAAATCTTGAGTTTGGTACTGCGGGTATGCGCGGATTGATTGGTGCGGGTACAAACCGTATTAACATCTACGTTGTTCGTCAAGCAACTGAAGGTTTGGCTCGTTTGATTGAGTCAAAAGGTGGAAATGAAAAAGAACGTGGTGTAGCCATCGCTTATGATAGTCGTCACTTTTCTCCAGAATTTGCCTTTGAATCTGCAGCAGTTCTTGCTAAACACGGGATTAAATCCTATGTTTTTGAAAGTCTCCGTCCAACTCCTGAACTTTCATTTGCAGTTCGTCACCTCAACTGTTTTGCGGGTATCATGATTACTGCCAGCCACAACCCTGCCCCGTTTAACGGATACAAGGTATATGGTGAAGACGGTGGACAAATGCCTCCACACGATGCAGACGCTTTGACTACCTACATCCGTGCTATCGAAAATCCTTTCGCTGTAGAAGTTGCAGATGTGGAAGCTGAAAAAGCATCTGGTTTGATTGAAGTTATTGGGGACGCAATTGACACTGAGTACCTCAAAGAAGTAAAAGACGTTAACATCAACCCTGCATTAATTGAAGAGTTTGGTAAAGACATGAAGATTGTCTACACTCCACTTCATGGTACTGGTGAAATGTTAGCTCGTCGTGCTCTTGCTCAAGCAGGATTTGATTCTGTTCAAGTCGTTGAAGCTCAAGCAACTCCAGACCCAGACTTCTCAACTGTTAAATCTCCAAACCCAGAAAGCCAAGCAGCCTTTGCACTTGCAGAAGAACTTGGTCGCCAAGTAGGCGCTGATGTTCTTGTTGCAACTGACCCTGACGCTGACCGTGTTGGTGTTGAAGTTCTTCAAAAAGATGGTAGCTACCTTAACCTTTCAGGTAACCAAATCGGTGCCATCATGGCTAAGTACATCTTGGAAGCTCACAAAAACGCTGGTACACTTCCAGAAAACGCAGCCCTTTGCAAATCTATCGTATCAACTGACTTGGTAACGAAGATTGCTGAAAGCTACGGCACAACTATGTTCAACGTCTTGACTGGTTTCAAATTTATCGCTGAAAAAATCCAAGAATTCGAAGAAAAACACAATCACACTTATATGATGGGATTTGAAGAAAGCTTCGGTTACTTGATTAAACCATTCGTGCGTGATAAAGACGCTATCCAAGCTGTTCTTGTCGTTGCTGAACTTGCTGCCTACTACCGTTCTCGTGGTTTGACTTTAGCTGACGGTATCGAAGAAATCTATAAAGAGTACGGCTACTATGCTGAAAAGACAATCTCTGTTACTCTTTCTGGTGTTGACGGTGCTGAGCAAATCAAAGCAATTATGGCTAAATTCCGTGAAAACGGGCCTAAAGAATGGAACGCAACAGCAGTTTCAATCACTGAAGACTTCAAAGCACAAACATCTACTGCAGTTGATGGCACTGTAACAACCTTGACAACTCCTCCAAGTGATGTATTGAAATACACTCTTGCAGATGGTTCATGGATTGCAGTTCGCCCTTCTGGTACTGAACCAAAAATCAAGTTCTACATTGCAGTTGTTGGTGAAAGCAACGAAGATTCACAAGCTAAGATTGCTAACATCGAAGCTGAAATCAATGCCTTTGTAAAATAAGCAACTATATAAAGGTCGGGAAAAATCCTGACCTTTATTTTTATGACGAAGTATAAAGCTTACTGTAATTTATATCTTCTATTTTTGATGATGAAGTAAAAGATGACTGTAATTTATATCTTCTTCTTGTTCTTTTGAGCAGAACTTCAGTTTCTCTATCTTTAAAGAAACATGGATATTGGACTAGAAAATCAGACTTAGTCTACTGATTTCTGCCGCACCATCTATTTGCGTATCAAAACTGAGCAATTTTAGCATTTTTATGGCATACTAGTTTTATCAAAATAAACGAGGTATTCTCATGGAACAATTTTTAGAAAACATCAAAGATCTTGAAGTGACTACAGTTGCGCGTGCACAAGAAGCCATCGACAAAAAAGAAATAGCAACCTTCTTTATTGGACGCCAGACTTGTCCTTACTGCCGGAAGTTCGCTGCTAAATTAGCAACTGTAGTAGCTGAAACAAATGCACATATCTTCTTTATCAATAGTGAGGAAGCTAGTCAACTTAACGCTTTGCAAGAATTCCGTTCACGATACGGAATTCCAACAGTACCTGGATTTGTTCATGTTGCAAATGGTCAAATCAAGGTTCGTTGTGATTCATCTATGACAGAAGAAGAAATTAAAGAATTTGCAGGATTATAAAAACCACTCGATTGAGTGGTTTTTATGTTTTCTAAATTAATACTTTTTAAGCAATTCTTGTACCATTTTATGAAGTTCTTCAATCCTTTCAGCCTGCTTCTCGACTAAATGCCTTTGCATAACCAATTCATTCTGTAGTTGATCTAATTTGGATTCTTCATTAGAATTTTCTTTAACAAAAAAATTAGTTAAGGCACTTGTCAGCATCCCAATCGTTCCAATTCCCACTAGCATTAAGATTATTGCTAACCATTTCCCAAATATCGAACTTGGGACTATATCACCATAACCAACAGTTGTTACTGTAACAATAGCCCACCAAAGACTGTCTGAAAAGGCTTTCTCCTCTACAATTGATAAGATTGAGCTTCCAACTAATACTATAAATACATTGACATATAAGATATAAAGCAAGCCATTCGTTCGCAGTAATCTACTAGCTTTTCTTTCTAATTTTCCACTTAAACCAATTATTCTTAATAACCTTGAAAGTTTAACTAATTTTGTTAATTTTGCTAAACGAAAAATACGGCCCAAACGGAAAACTGTAAAAATAGCATTTAAAGGAAGAATCGCTAATAAATCAAAAACATTATCAATAATGAAACGAAATTTTTTCTTTACTAGAAAGAGACGCCATAGATAATCCACTATAAACACTATCCAAATCATTAAATCAATAATATTGTAAGGCGGATTATCCAAATCTATAACATCCATAAATCCAAAAACAACCAACACCACAGATATCAATGCTAATAATAATATGGTTGTGTCATAATAATCTGCAAATGTCCAAGTCTTTTTCAATTTATATTTCTCCATTATAATCGCTTATGAAATCATTATAGCATAAATTAAAAACTAAGATTCATTAAAAAGGAACACCAATAGGTGTTCCTTTTTATATATCCGTTAAAGGTGTTGCAGTATCTGGTGAAGTGTCATAAACTTGAAAGTCTACTCCTACTCCTAGATCTGCCTGAGCCAACTGATTGACCATCGTCATATGAGCCAGCTCCTTGATATTATTCTCCTTAGACAAATGGCCTAGGTAAATCTTCTTGGTACGATTTCCTAGTGTACGAATCATGGCATCTGCACCATCTTCGTTAGAGAGGTGACCCAGATCAGATAGGATACGTTGTTTTAGTCTCCAAGCATAAGAACCTGCACGGAGAATTTCTACATCGTGGTTAGACTCGATTAGGTAGCCATCTGCATTCTCGACAATACCAGCCATTCGATCACTGACATAGCCTGTATCAGTCAATAGGACAAAACTCTTATCATCCTTCATAAATCGGTAAAACTGTGGAGCAACTGCATCATGGCTAACACCAAAACTTTCAATGTCAATATCACCAAAAGTTTTAGTCTTGCCCATTTCAAAGATATGCTTTTGTGATGAGTCAACCTTTCCAAGATATTTGCTATTCTCCATAGCCTGCCAAGTTTTTTCATTAGCATAAAGGTCCATGCCATACTTGCGCGCAAGAACCCCTACTCCATGGATGTGGTCCGCATGCTCATGGGTAATCAAGATAGCGTCCAAGTCTTCTGGTTTACGATTAATTTCATTCAAGAGATTTGTTATTTTCTTGCCAGATAAACCTGCATCCACTAAAATCTTCTGTTTCGGGGTTTCCAGATAAAAAGAGTTACCGCTGGAACCTGATGCTAAAATACTATATTTAAAGCCTTCTTCACACATTCTATTCTTCTACTTCATCCTCCCATGCTTCTTCTTTAACGGCATCCTTTTCATAAGGGAGTACAATGGTAAAGGTTGAGCCCTTACCGTATTCGCTCTTAGCCCAGATAAAGCCATTATGTTGTTTGATGATTTCCTTGGCAATTGCAAGTCCTAGACCTGTTCCACCTTGGGCACGACTACGGGCACGGTCGACACGATAGAAACGGTCAAAAATCTTAGGTAAATCTTGCTTAGGAATTCCTAAACCTTGGTCAGAGATAGATAAAATCATCTGATCATCTGTTGTTTTCATGCTAACCGTAATTTTCCCACCATCAGGTGAATACTTAATAGCATTATTCAAGATATTGTCAATAACCTGAGTCATCTTGTCTGTATCAATCTCGATCCAAACAGAATTAATAGGGTAGTCCCTGACTAATTCATACTTCTTGTCCTCATCTTGGCTTTTCATCTTATCAAAACGATTGAGAATAAAAGTAATAAAGGCTGTAAAGTTAATCAATTCGACATCTAAATGGCTAGTTACATTATCAATACGAGACAGGTGCAAAAGATCCGTAACCATCCGCATCATACGGTTGGTTTCATCTAAAGAAACCTTGATGAAATCTGGTGCAACTGGCTCAGATAGAGCTCCTTCATCCAAGGCTTCCAAGTAGGATTTAACACTGGTCAAAGGGGTCCGCAGTTCATGGCTAACATTGGATACGAAAAGCCTTCTCTCTCGTTCCTCTTTTTCTTGTTCGGTCGTATCATGTAAGACTGCTACTAGACCAGAGATAAACCCAGACTCTCTCCGAATCAAGGCAAAGCGCACGCGCAAACTGATATACTCACCATAAACATCTTGAGAGTCAATCATCAGCTCAGGACTTTGAGTAATCAGATCTCGCAGCTCATACTCATCTTCAATATGGAGTAATTCTAAAATATTTTGGTTGAGTGCTTCATCTTTTACAATCCCTAATTGTTTCTTGGCCATATCATTGATCATGATAATTTGCCCACGGCGATTGGTAGCAAGCACTCCATCAGTCATATAAGAAAGAATAGAATTTAATCTTTTACTCTCTTGCTCAAGATTTTCATGGGTCAGACGGATAACTTCTGACAGGTCATTGAGATTATTTGCGATATTAGTAATCTCGGTAGAACCTTGAAGGTCTAAAACGTGAGAATAATCACCAGCAATCAAATCCTTTACTTTTTTGTTTAATTGTCTAAGTCTAATGCTATCTCGACGATTTTCAAGCAATAGAAAACTGAGCAGTAGAATAAAACCAATTAAAATGAGGCCAAAGACGAAATCTCTTGTGAAAATTGTTTGTCTAATTACTTCAATCATTATTTCTCATATAATATCCTACTCCACGACGAGTTAGGATGTATTCTGGTCTACTTGGTGTGTCTTCGATTTTCTCGCGGAGACGTCTAATGGTCACATCAACGGTACGAACATCTCCGAAATAATCGTATCCCCAAACAGTCTCTAAGAGGTGTTCACGAGTAATCACTTGGCCGATATGTGATGCTAGGTGATACAAAAGCTCAAACTCACGGTGAGTCAACTCTAGCTCCTCACCATATTTTTTTGGCTACATAGGCATCTGGGAGAATTTCCAAATCACCAATTTGCAGACTTTGTAACTTAGTGTCTGATTCTTGATTATCAGTAGCAAGTACAACCGAACGACGTAGCAAGGCTTTAACACGTGCCTGCAATTCTCGATTTGAGAAGGGCTTGGTCACATAATCATCAGCTCCAAGTTCTAGTCCGATAACCTTGTCAAATTCGTTGTCTTTGGCAGAAAGCATAATAATAGGAACACTACTTGTCTTACGAATAGTTTTAGCAACTTCAAGTCCATCAATCTCTGGCAACATTAAGTCCAAAATAATAATATCAGGTTGTTCGGACTCAAATAACTCAATTGCTTCACGACCATTAAAGGCTGTCACAACATCATAGCCTTCCTTAGTCATATTAAACTTAATAATATCTGAGATGGGTTTTTCATCATCTACAATAAGAATTTTTTTCATATAGTCACCTTTTTCCTTTACTCATTATACCAAAAAAACATAAAGAAGACATAAAACACTGACTTTATAGACCTCTTTTTAAATAGGTTTGCCAGATTTTCTGTTGGGGTTTTGCTAGTGGATACAGACTAAATTCTTCCGGAGTCAGCCAAAGGACTTCTCTATCAGTATAATCCTTATTTTCAGATACCTGACCGGCAATAAGTTGAATATGCCACTTACGATGGCTAAAAACATGCTTGACTTCCTCAAAGCTAACATCAAGCCAATTTACATCAAGGTCATAGTCTTGTTCAAAGCTGGCTTGGGGGGACGGACCCATTTCTAGAATTGGTTCAGCAACTTGACTAAAAAGGTCCAAATCATGAGTTTGCTCTGAGAATTCATTAACTTCAATCAAGGGAAAATGCCAAAATCCAGCTAATAGTTTTTCGCTCTCGTTCTTTTCCAATAAGAATTGCCCTTTTTCATTTGATACCACTAATGCCTTTAGATAGATTGGAATTGGTTTTTTCTTTGGCGCTTTAATAGGATAGCGATCCATGGTTCCGTGTAGAAAGGCTGCGCTAAAGTCCTTAACTGGACTATCTTGAGGTCTAGGATTGACAGGCGCTTCAATATCAGAACCTAAATCCATCAAAGCCTGGTTAAAATCACCTGGACGATCTGGATCAATTAAGATTTCCATCATAGCTTGAAAAATTTTACGATTACTGGGATTGCCAATATCATGATTTACCTCAAACAAGCGAGCCAAGACTCTCATAACGTTCCCATCAACTGCAGGTTGTGGAAGATTAAAGGCAATACTTGAAATAGCACCAGCCGTATAGGGACCAATCCCTTTCAAGCTTGAAATACCTTCGTAAGTTGAAGGAAATTCTCCATTAAATTCATTCATAATCTGCTGAGCAGCAGTTTGCATATTGCGAACACGCGAGTAATAACCCAAACCTTCCCATGCCTTTAATAAGCGTTCTTCAGATACATTTGCTAAAGTCTCTGCAGTTGGAAAGCTTTCTAAAAAACGTTCATAATAGGGAATAACTGTATCAACTCTGGTCTGCTGCAACATGATTTCAGAAACCCAGATATGATATGGATTTTTGCTTCTTCTCCAGGGTAAATCACGCTTATTTTCATCATACCAAGCTAAAAGTTTTTGACGGAAAGAGAAAATTTTCTCCTCTTCCCACATGGACACACCATATTTCTCTAAATCTAACATATGTCTAGTATAGCATATCCTTAAGGGATACTCAAAATCTAGTTAACCGAGGTATATATTCGTTTAGTTTTTTGATATAATAATTTTAACCTCATTCTCAAAGGAGATTATTATGCGCTATAATCAATTTAGTTATTATCCTGTATCCAAGGAAGAAGCTTTGACCCAATTAGCTGAACTTGGTTTTAAACTGGATCCTTCGGCTTCTGAAAAAGATCAGTTTGAGTCATTTGTTAGAAACTGTTTTTTTTATTACAAAAATAAAGATTATCCTCTTTCTACTTTAGCAGTTGATAAGGAAACAGACCTTCTAGCTTTCTTTACATCTGAACGCGAATTGACAGCAGAAATTTTCTACACTGTTGCCTTTCAATTGCTTGGATTTAGCTATCTAACAGACTTCGAAGATGGTCTTGCTTTTCACAAAGAAACAGCGTTTCCGATCGTTTACGGAGATTTAATCGACAATTTCTATCAGCTTTTAAATACACGCACTAAAAAAGGGAACACCCTTATCGATCAGTTAGTTAGTGATGGTCTTATTCCTGAGGACAATAACTATCACTACTTCAATGGCAAGAGTTTAGCGACTTTCTCAACTAACAATGTCATTCGTGAAGTAGTTTATGTAGAGACTCGTGTTGATTCTGATAAGGATGGCTTACCTGACCTAGTCAAGGTTAATATTATCCGTCCATCTTTCTCAGGAAGAATTCCTGCAGTCATGACAGCAAGTCCATACCATCAAGGAACCAATGACAAAGCAAGTGATAAGGCCCTCTACAAAATGGAGGAGGAATTAACAGTTAAAGAACCTCACAAGATTAGCTTGGAGGAGCCTACATTGGATTTGGTTGATCCTGTAGGCCAAGCTCAACTTGTCACTGAAGCTGAAGAAAAACTCACTCATATCAATAGTAGCTACACACTTAACGACTACTTCCTTCCAAGAGGATTTGCCAATATCTACGTATCAGGTCTTGGTACCAGGGATTCTCAAGGTCAGATGACCAACGGAGATTACCGCCAAGTTGAAGCTTATAAGAATGTTATCGATTGGCTAAATGGTCGTTGTCGTGCCTTTACGGATCATAGTCGTAAACGTCAAGTAAAAGCTGATTGGTCAAATGGTAAAGTGGCAACTACTGGTCTTTCTTACCTAGGAACAATGTCAAATGGTCTTGCTACTACAGGTGTTGAAGGTTTAGAGGTCATCATTGCTGAAGCTGGTATTTCTTCTTGGTACAACTATTACCGAGAAAATGGTCTTGTGACAAGCCCAGGCGGCTATCCTGGAGAGGACTTCGATTCATTAGATGAATTAACTTATTCTCGTAATCTCTTAGCTGGTGACTTTATTCGTGGAAACGAAGCTCATAAAGCTTCCATAGAAGAACTCAAGAAAAATCTAGACCGTAAAACTGGAGATTATAACCAATTTTGGCATGACAGAAACTACCTTCTTAATGCTAAAAAGGTTAAGGCTGAAGTTGTCTTTACCCACGGTTCACAAGACTGGAATGTCAAACCACTTCACGTCTATCAAATGTTCAATGCTCTTCCAAGTCATATTAATAAACATCTCTTTTACCATAACGGCGCACATGTTTATATGAACAACTGGCAGTCAATTGATTTCCGTGAGTCTATGAACGCACTTCTGACACAGAAATTATTGGGTCAAAGCAATGACTACCAACTTCCAAGAGTCGTTTGGCAAGACAATACTGCTCCTCAAACCTGGCTGTCACTTGAAGATTTTGGAAATCAAACTGACCATAAAACTTTCTCTTTAGGTACTGAAGAAGCTGTCATTGAAAATCATTACCAAGATTCTGACTTCGAACGATTTGGAAAGAGTTACCAAACCTTTAATAATGAATTGTATCAAGGTAAGGTGAATCAGATTACCATTGATCTTCCCGTGACTGAAGATCTTCATATCAATGGTCGTGTTAAACTAAACCTTCGTCTCAAGTCTAGTACTAATAAAGGTCTTCTCTCTGCTCAACTTCTCGAACTTGGTCAAAAGAAATACCTTCAACCTTATCCAGGAGTCTTGTCTGCTCGTACTATTGATAATGGTCGTTACCATATGCTGGAAAACCTTTGCGAACTACCATTTAGTCCAAATGCTCAACGTGTTATCACCAAAGGCTATCTCAATCTTCAAAATCGTCATGATTTATTGAAAATTGAAGAAGTTAAGCCTGATGAATGGATGGAATTCCAATTTGAACTCCAACCAACTATTTACAAACTAAAAGAAGGCGATACTCTCCGTCTCGTTCTTTATACTACTGACTTTGAGATTACTATCCGTGACAATACAGATTATCAATTAACTGTAGATCTTGCGCAATCTAGTCTTGAAATCCCAGATCAAAAATAGTTAGTAAACTTGAAAACCCGTGATAAAAATATCACGGGTTCTTTTATTCTTATTTTTTTTCTTCGGCTTGTTTCTTCATTCTCGTAAGTCTCAATGAACGATTGGGATTGAGGCGATTAAAAAGTTCTTCTAATTTCTTTTCATTCCAGACATCTGCTGCAGATACGAAATTTCCATCAGCATCTCGGAAAGATATTGGTTTATCCCCCATAACTATCTCCTAGTCTACAAATTCAAACTCAAATTTTCCAATACGAACCAAATCTCCATCTTTAGCACCGCGAGCACGGAGGGCTTCATCAACACCCATCCCTCGCAATTGACGGGCAAATTTCATAACAGACTCATCACGGTCAAAATTGGTCATGTTAAAGAGTTTCATAAGCTTATCACCTGAAAGAACCCAAGTTGCATCATCATCACGACTGATTTCAAAGGCTTTTTCTTCCTCATCAAAGCCATAATAAACTTCTTCTTCCATTTCTGACTCATCATAAAGAAGAAATTCTGGTGTCTTGTCAAGCAATTCTGCTGTAGCATCAAGCAATGTTGCTAAACCTTGTTTGGTCAAACCTGAAATCGGGAAAATAGCTGGCAAGTCCTCAAACTCATCATAATTAGCAGCCAATTTTTTCTTGAACTCTTCAAGGTTTTCTTGACTCTCAGGCATATCCATTTTATTGGCAACAATAATCTGTGGACGCTCCATCAGACGAAGATTGTAAGATTCTAACTCTTTATTGATGGCTAAATAATCCTCGTAAGGATCACGCCCTTCACTCGCTGACATATCAATGATGTGAAGGATAACGCGAGTACGCTCAATATGGCGAAGGAACTGGGTTCCCAATCCCACACCTTGACTGGCACCCTCAATCAATCCTGGAAGGTCAGCTACGGCAAAGGATTCACCTGACTGAGTACGAACCATACCAAGATTTGGCACGATGGTCGTAAAGTGGTAGGCTCCGATTTTTGGCTTAGCAGAGGTAATCACACTAAGGAGTGTAGATTTACCTACAGATGGGAAACCAACTAAACCTACATCAGCAAGGATTTTTAGTTCTAACTGAAGTTCACGTTCCTGACCTGGTTCTCCATTTTCTGAAATTTCAGGAGCAGGATTTTTCGGTGTCGCAAAGCGAATATTACCTCGACCACCACGACCACCATGAGCTACTATAAACTCTTGCCCATTTTCAATCAAGTCCGTCAAAACTTTTCCAGTTTCAGCATCTCGTACAGTTGTACCTTGAGGGACACGGACAATCAAATCCTCAGCCCCACGACCATGCATTCCTTTGGTCATCCCTTTTTCACCCGACTGGGCCTTGAAATGACGGTTATAACGGAAATCCATCAGAGTGCGCAAGCCCTCATCTACGACGAAAACGACATTACCACCACGACCACCGTCACCACCCCATGGTCCACCATTAGGGACATACTTCTCGCGGCGAAAGGCAACCATGCCATCGCCACCATTTCCAGCCTTAACCTTAATCTTGGCTGTATCTAAAAACATACTCATAATCTTTTCTCACTTTAAAAAGGGCTGGGAAAATCCCAGACACCGAAAATATTCTATTGCAAGAGTTCTAATTGCTTAGAATCTGCTTAATACTCCAATAGCAGTAGCAAAAATGCCCGCTAGGGTTACGAACAACATGATCATAACGATGAAAAGTGTTAATTTTTCAAAAAAAGATTTTTTACGTTGACCGTTATCTCCAAATGCCATAATTTTCTCCTCCTATGTAATTCTTAAATCTTAAAATTCTTCTGAAACTGGAGCGATTGCCCACAAAATTAAATAAGCTAAAACACCTGCTCCATAACCGAAAGCTAATACTCCCCAAATAACACGAACAAGTGTTGGATCAATATTAAAATAATGGGCAGCACCTGCACATACACCACCAATTTTTTGATCTCGGCTACTTCTCATAAATTTTTTATTCATTTTTTAACACTCCATTTTTTTAGTCCAACCAATAGTCTCTAAAACTATTTAACTGCTTTCTAGAAGCTTTTAACATTCGCTTCGAACCTTTAACAGGCATAGTAACAGCCTGTTGAGGTAAATAAAATACAGTCTTTAAGAAACGTTTGGTTATCGGTTGATCACCAGTTAATTCCTTTTCAAAATTATTTGAAATAATCGCGTCTAAGTAGAACTCATGAACACGCTTGGCAAAATTTTCAGCAGAAATCTCATATAATTTTTCTGCCAATAACTTTGGATCCATATCCGGAGTAGCAATTAAGGCTTCTAAAATTGCTCCTGCAAGATCCCTTTCCTGGTAATACAAGGTTCCAAACATTTTATCCGTAATAAGATTGTCCAGATAAGGATTTCCATGAGCAATAACTGGTGTCTTACTTGCTAGACTCTCCAAATAAGTTAGGCCCTGGGTCTCACTTGTCGAAGCAGATATAAAGAAATCAGCAGCCTTATAATAAAGAGCTGTCTCACTTGGGGCAATCATGCCCGTAAAAATAACTGAATCCTGAATGTTAAGTTGTAAAGCTTGCTCCTTGAGATTATCTAGATAAGGACCATCCCCAGCAACAACCAATTTAACTTTTAGTTCTTCCTTTAGCACTTCCGAAAAAGCTGCTAGAACAGCTTGGATATTCTTTTCGTAAGAAACACGTGAAAGACTCAAGAGCATTTTCTCGTCTTCCTTGATACCTAGTTTTTCACGTAAGTCTCTCAGTTGTTCAGGTCCAATCTCAGGTCTTTCGAACTTAGCTAGATCAATCCCTGTTGGTATCACTCTTTTTTCAACCTTGACCTTATAATCAGACAGAAGATCACGAACAATTTCACTTGGACAAATGACACCATCTACATCATGTAAGAAGCCTCTGACTAAATATTTGACCATGCTTGGTCGTATTAACAAGCCTTTAGCAATATAGTGCACATAGTCTTCGTACTGGGTATGGTAGGTATGAATAACAGGAATTTTTAACTCACGAGCTATCCATACACCCAATAAACCGAGCGAAAACTCTGTTTGCGTATGGATGATATCCAACTGGTATTGTTTAGCAATTTCTAAAGCCTTTGTAAAACCACGGTAAGCGAAACGACGGTCTTTAAAGGCAAAGAAAGGAACACTAGGAATACGAATAATCTGCCAGTCTTCATAACGATTGACATCCTTATCGGTTGTCGTGAAGATAAAGACTGCATGCCCTTGCTTTTCAAGCTCTGTTTTTAAGGTTCGAATACTGGTTGCAACACCCGAAACCTGTGGGAAATAAGTATCTGTAAATAATCCAATTCGCATATACTACCTCATTTTTTTCCTAAAGCCGCTTGCTCCCGATAGAATTTTAGCCATATTTCAAGGAGATGCTCCTCTGAGTATTCTCTTGAAATAGCCTTGGCCTTTTCTTTTAACTCTTTCAAAGCTTCTGGATGCTGTCTATATTCCATAATAGCTTGTTTCATCTCTTCCACATCGGTGGTTGGTCTGTAATTGCCTTCTAGAATCACCTTATAAAGATCTAAGTCCCGAAGCATAATGGGAGCTTCACAACTCGCAGCTTCTAGAATAGTCATCGGAAATAGCTCATTATAGCTAGGAAGTAAGAACAAATCTGCCAAAGCATACAGTTCTCTCATCCGTTCTGGCTCAACAATTCCAGGGAAAATCAGATTTTCTGGAGGATTATCCATGATTTTTTTATAGCGTTCATAACCATCTGTAATCCCACCAAATGAGAAGCCTCCAGCCCAAATAAAGGTGATATCCGGTAGTTCCTCAGCAAGAGTGATGAAATCATCGATTCCCTTACGCTTCTGAACCTGCCCAGCTCCTACTACTACAAATTGATTTTCACTCAACCCCATATCTTGTCGAAGTTGACTTACTTTCTGCAGAAAGTGGGTGCCATTTTTCTTTGTTAACAAAGTTAGGAATATAGGTCACCTTTTCACGAGGAATACCAGCTGCAACCAAATCTTCGATAAAAGTAGGATTAACCACAACCAAGTGTTCCATACGGTCATAAAAAGAAAATACGTAGCGTTTAACAATCCCTTTTAAGAAGAACGGAATCTTCAAACTACCTTCTAAGGTGTCAGGCAAGAAGTGGACATAACCAATCCTACGACCTGAACGCTTCTTTTGAAAAGTTGACAGATAATAAGGAAGGTCGATTGTATGAAAATGAGTAACATCAGCTTCTACAGGAAGATTCTCCGTTACAATTAGTTGGTCTTTCGCATCACGTTTCAAAAGTTGCACAAGTTCACGGTAAGCTCCAGAAACACCTTGTCCTGCTACCTTTTCACTCGAACTTAGCATGTTGATGCGTAATTTCTCTTTTTCCATACTATCCATTATATCATTTTATTGAAAGAAAATCAGCAAATTAAAAAAGAGATAGCATAAAAGCTAGGGAATTTCCTAACACTTATACTATTTCTTTTTTTATATCATTCTATTTAATACCTAATGCGATACGAGCATAACGACTCATTTTTTTCAACAGTCCAAGCTGGATACCAAACTAATTTTACTTCAGTATTGGTAACCTCTGGTACGTCTGTCATAGCATCATAAATCTGATCAGTTAAAAGATCTGCCAAAGGACAACCCATTGTAGTCAAGGTCATATCGATTTCAGTTTCACCTGTTTCTCCATCAAAACGAATTTCATAAATCAAACCAAGGTTAACAATATCAATACCCAACTCAGGGTCAATTACTTCTTCAAGTGCAGACAAAATTTTTGTTTTAATTGTTTCAATTTGCTCTTCAGTATAAGCCATAATCAATCCCCCGTACTAATCTTCAATAAAATCACGAAGTGGTTTGCTACGACTTGGCTGACGGAGTTTTCTCAAAGCCTTTGCTTCAATCTGACGGATACGCTCACGAGTGACATTAAAGACCTTACCAACATCTTCAAGAGTGCGCATTTTCCCATCATCAAGACCAAAACGTAGGCGTAGAACGTTTTCCTCACGATCTGTAAGAGTATCCAAGACTTCATCCAACTGCTCACGCAAAACGATACGAGTTGTGTAGTCCACTGGATTTTCAATCACTTCGTCCTCGATAAAGTCACCAAGATGGCTATCGTCCTCTTCACCGATTGGTGTTTCAAGAGAAACTGGTTCTTGAGCAATCTTGAGGATTTCACGAACCTTATCAGGTGTCATATCCATACGTTCAGCAATTTGTTCAGGTGTTGGATCTTGTCCCAATTCTTGAAGGAGGTTACGTTGCTCACGGACAAGCTTGTTAATAGTTTCAACCATGTGAACAGGGATACGGATGGTACGAGCTTGGTCAGCAATAGCACGTGTAATAGCCTGACGAATCCACCAAGTCGCATAAGTTGAGAATTTGAACCCTTTAGAGTAGTCAAATTTATCAACGGCCTTCATCAAGCCCATGTTTCCTTCTTGGATCAAGTCAAGGAACTGCATGCCACGTCCAACATAGCGTTTTGCAATGGATACTACTAAACGAAGATTGGCCTCTGCTAAACGTTGTTTAGCTTCAACATCTCCAGCTTCAACAGCAAGAGCCAATTCTTTTTCCTCTTCATTGGTTAAAAGAGGGACAACCCCAATCTCTTTTAGATACATACGGACAGGGTCATTAACCTTGGCAGAGGTCGAACCAATCAAATCCTCATCATTAAGCTCTGGCTCTTCTTCTACACTTAGGACACGAGCACTTGGATTACCTTCGTTATCTGTGATTGAAATTCCAGCATCTTGAATGCGTTGCAAAAGATTTTCAATCCCTTCTACATCCAGACTAAAAGGAATGACAAGGACATTGTTAATCTCATCATCAGTAGCTGTCCCAGTTTTTTTATGATTACGAATAAATTCCGCAACTTGGACATCAAAGGTTGTTACTTCATTTTGTTTTGTTGCCATTCTTACTCCATTCTTCTTTTTTGGGCAATTAAGCGTTCTAGCTCTTCTAAGGCGGTATCTGTATCACCTACGTGACTAGCTTCCTGAACTTTCTTTTTGATTTGCAAATTTTGTTGATTTAGAATTGCACGATTCCTTGACTCTTCAACTTCTACTAGCTCCTGTGGAGACATCTCTGTTGGTAAATCCAAGGCAAGCACTTGATACCAAGCACTCTCAACCTCTCTAGGTTGCTGAGACAAATCTTCAGAAGAAATACTTCCGTTGTCAACCAAGAGTCCATACAAGGTTTGAAACTCAGGTGTCTCAAAGACAAATCATCTCTCAAGCGATAATCATTAAGTACAAGCGGATGCTCCATCATGCGATAAAGGATATGCGCTTCGGCCCGCATAACTGCAGTTAGTTGTTTGGAAACCGACATGGTTATTGGCGTTGGATTTGAGACCTGCTGGACTTTCTCCTGTCTTTTTCGAACACGACTCTCATTGATAATATGCTCAACCTGCTGGTAATCAAATGAAGGCAAGTGATCTGTCAGCAGATGAATGTAGGTGTTCTGAGCTGTGATAGAAGGTTCTTTGACAATGAGTGGTGCAATTTTCTCAATAAAATCAATCTGAGCTTGCAAATTATCACTATTAGTTGGCTTGAAATGATGAATGTAGAACTCAATCGGACTAATTCGAGTATTAACTAAGAGATAAGCCAAGTCATCAGGAGAATTCTTTTGCAAGTACTCATCTGGGTCCATTGCATCAGGGATCTGAACAATCTGAACAGGCATATCTCCAAGTTCATCCAAAGCTTTAGCCGTTGCAGCCTGACCTGCCTTATCACCATCATAAGTGATGATCACCTTTTTGGTAAAGCGTTTCAGGTGATTGACATGCTCGCTAGTTAGGGCAGTCCCCATGGAAGCTACCGCATTTTCAATACCAGCTCGATAGGCAGCAATGACATCCATAAAACCTTCCATGAGGTAGATTTCAGAGGCCTTGCCCGAACCTTTTTTTACACTCTCCAAATGATACAATTCGTAACTCTTGTTAAAAATTGCCGTCGCTCGACTATTTTTATACTTGGCCGTTTGAGAGTCAGTTTTCTGCCAGATTCGACCAGAAAAGGCAATGACCTTGCCTTGATCATTTGAAAGCGGAAATATGATCCGATTATGAAAAGTATCAAAGAATTGGTTATTCTCAGATAAGTAGAATAAACCTGAATCCAACAAGTCTTTCTCACTATAATCCTTTTCCAAACGTTGATAAAGGTAAGAGCGTTCTGCAGGAGCTAGACCAATCATAAAATGTTTAATGACATCATCAGTCAAGCCACGTTTATAGAGATAGTTTCTCGCCTCCTCACCCATTTTAGTCGTCATGAGAATAGCATGGTAAAACCTCGCAGCTTTTTCATGCATGTCGTAGAGATTTTGATGGGGTGACCTTGGCTGTACAGAACTTTGAACTGGCGCTGCCATCTGAATTCCAAGTCTTTCCGCTAAAATCCTGACAGCATCTGTAAAGGAGACTTGTTGATATTCTTCGATAAACTTAAAAACATCCCCAGAACGTCCACAGCCAAAACAGTGGTAAAACTGCTTATCTTCGACCACGTTAAAGGAAGGGGGTCTTTTCACCATGAAAAGGACAGAGCCCTAAAAAGTTCCGTCCAGATTTTTGTAAAGAAATCACTTCTCCTATGATTTCGACAATATTGGTATTGTTTTTGATCTCTTCGATGAGTCTCTTGTCAACCATAGACAATACCTCCATTTTATCACAGTTTACTTTATATAGTATAGCTTATTTCTGAAAAAGTAAACCATTTCATACCTTTTACATGCTTCTATTTCATATATTTCCACCTATCATGTAAAAGTGGATCTTCTGAGAAAAATTCTAATATTTGTTAAAAAAATTGGGAAGCTGGTCATAGCTGTAACGGTTCTGACTGAGAGGATCCGTGTCCTCACCTGGGTAACTATCCTTTGTTAAGAAAGTACCTCCCTGATTATCATAATATCTTGCTCGTAAATAGTCAATATCTCATATTTCTTAACTTTAATACATTCTAAGTTTACAAAACAGGCTAGCTTCATTGAGCTAACTCTATTTTGAAACTATCTTATGAGCTTCTATAATTCAAATTTGAATGAAACTAGCATTATTTCACTTGCTTTAGTCATAAGTCACTTCTATTTTAAACTCAATCCTTGTATCCGATACATTCTTAATTCTAATCTTGAAATCTTTCTTTGAAGCAAACGAAAAAAGTGCATTTTGAGGTGGATCCATGATAATACCTTCGCGATCGACACCAATGCCATTATGAGGATTCTCTAACATCGTTACATCCCAGCTTTGTGTTTTTTCATTGTAACGATATGTTTCAATTCGAGAATCCTTAATATTATATCCAATTCCTTTTTCAGGTTCAAACCAATCATCGCCTCGCAAAAGCTTTATCTTTCCATCTGTAGTAACGGGAATTACCCTCACATGAATGATAGAATCCAAACTCTCGGAGTGTCCTCTGACTGTTACACTTGTTTCTTCATTCGGAGATAAAGTTATTGTATCTCCTTTAAAAACACTTCTCAAGACAAGTATAACTGGTAGTGTTAGTAGCAAAATGATTAAAATCATTAAATTTGATTTTTTCATTTTATCTTCCTCGCTTCTTACTTTGTAATCATTGATTCCATCTTGTATCATGTCAGAATCTCCAGAATTATCAAGGTATGATTTGTTTGAGATATCTTTAATGATTGACCACGCTCCTACTTCTTTATTATTTAGATCAAACCATACCTGCGCTAGTTCAGCAGCTGATTTCAAATAGGTATCCAATCTATTGTTTTAGTTAACTTTTAATAACTGATAAAAACTTAATACTCTTCACAGATAACTTCGATATCTTTATCTGAAATATCTGGATAATTTTTTTATGATAAATTTTTTTATATTATTTATATCCTCATCTGTCATATATTTAACTTGGAACTCAATAATAAAATCGACTATATTTTCATTACCTGAAATAATAATCATAGCATCCTTAAAAAACTTTCCTAAAAATAGTTGGCCTACATGCAAATATCCAGTAGCTGGACTCGAAAAATACTGCTCCCACTTTATAGCACTTGAATAGCTTAGTTCCTGGCCCTTATAATAAAAGTGAGAAGTAACAATCTGCTGACTAACATCTAATAAATTCAATAAGCTATCTATCATGCTTACATCTGCTAACGCTATTCTCAATTCAACACTTAACATCATTTCATTCCTATTTATCAATACTAAGTAATTAATTACACGTTTTTTGTTGTTCTTCGATCCGTTATGATAACAGTTTAGCTACACTTTACTCATTCTACAATTTCACGACCCTGCCAAAAGAATTGAGCATCCTTTAAAGCAAGATGTTCTATCTGAATATCACGACAAATAATTGTCATTTGCAGTAATCCTATATCAACCGTACACTCCACAAAATCTGGATTATTTTCATACAGTTTCAGTGAAATTTCTTGACCATGGTGATGCAATGCCCCTCTAGTCATATCTTTGACGTGTTGATCTTTTCTCCATTGGATGTCTAAAGCATCATTGCTATACTCTACTTTGGCGCATACTAAAAACTTAATTTCCCAGTATTTTTCTTTGTTATGATAATCCTCTATGCATACAGAAACTTCATCCCCAAAATAGGATATCTTTAAATCTAGTATCCCCATTTCCCAATAATCTAGTCCTTCAAGCTCTTTTTGCTTAGTAGATAAATCAAATAGCAACAAGATTTTTCTCCTTCCCATTTATCCCCAAATAAATTCCTCAGATATTTATAGATGACTATTTTCATCAATGGCGCTAAGCTCCACCCCAAAGTTCACACTAACATCAAGTCACCATCTATCTTGCAGATTGGCATCTTCAATGTATGCTAACCAGGCATCAATAGTGGGGAACACTTCTCTTTGCTCCCATCCTATACCAGCAAAGTCATGAATTATATGCACTAGAGTACTATCAACATCTTCAAAACAGGCGATATCATCATTATCACCTCTCCTTGCAAAGGGATATAATGTTTGCTCAGGATATCTTATTTAAAGACCTCGAAATCTTCTCACTGTTTCATCGTCCTTCATCAAGTACCATACACCAAAATCAACCCTACCTTCGGAAACTAAATCCTTTAATGATTGTGGATAGGAAAAGAATGAATACTCAAATGTAATATCTGACATGAATGTTCTCCTTGTTACTATTTAAAAAAACAGCAAATACTTGTTATCTTTCTGCCCATCTAGCTAATTTGATACAATAATCTTCGATTAAAGCTTCTGTGTCATACATTTTTAGAATGTTCTCAAAATCTATCGCTGATATTTCAGACACATCAAACTCTCCTGTAGCATTTATTGCATCAAAATCACTTGGATATGGAGCTTCTCCCAACTCCAAAGGTGTCCGAGTATCAAAGTAAGCTACGTGTCCATTATGGTAGATATCTAATCGTTTTGTTTCGAAACCTTCTGCGTCTATTTCTGAGTACATTATGATCGGATCATAGTCATTCCTATGATTCCAAATTGTTTTATAATACAACATCCAATCCCCCTAACTCCCAAACTATCTATCCAATCAAAATCATCTTTCTTTAGATAATGGACTAAGTAAGTCTTTAGTTTAATTTCAACTTATTCAGTGATTGGATTATCCAGCAAGAGAATGTCTTCTCCTATTTCTATGTGTCAAGTATACCAAATAGGAACAGTCAACTTTACAAGGTCATCCATAAAATTCAATTTCCCAAGCACTACTATCGTATATTTCAACTCTTACTTGCAAAGCTTCTGTCCCTTTTTCTATAGTTTCAAATTCAACAGGAGTTGTAGAGGAAACAACTATTAAATTATTTATATCCTCTATTCCCTTTGAAAATTTTAAAAATCCGTCCCAACTCATCTGATAGCCATATTTTGAATTTAAGACTAAATCTTCAAATTCCGACATAGGCAGATTATTTGGAGCTTTTCCTACAGCATCACATTCAAAGATATACCAATCTTCACTATTAGATGGTATTTGGGAAAGAATCTCAAAGAAAGTCAGCTTTTGATTATCCTTTAACAATTGTCCACTTATTTTCAACTCGTATTCTCCAAATCTTCTGTGATAAGGTCCATCTACAATTCTTTCATCTGTCACACGGACCAAGACCTAGGTTATAAAGATTTTTTCTAACCGTTCCTTTAAAACTGAGGGGTTAATTGGTCCCACCTACTAAGCTAGTAAACCAATCATCATAAAATTGTTTCTGTTCTGCGACACTGACACAGTTTAAGTTTGGTTTATCTTGGTCAAAAATCTCATAAACATTGTTTAAACTGGCTTGTTTTCCCATTTCTAAGAAATAGGCTTTTTCTCCTCCAAAATTCATCTGCATCGGAGAGGGAAATACACACCTGTCAGCTCCATTGCATTGGAGAATCCCGCCTTCTTTCTCCAAATCCAGACGATAATTCATAAGCGCCTCAAAGAAAGAGTCGGCTTCATAGCGTTTAAATTCCGAATCTCTATCAACATCAAGAATACATAATTCTTCGCTATCTCTAATAAAAATCTGACAAGTTTCTATTCTATTCTCATCCTTATAATAAATCGGCAATAAAACGACTCTCATTTCCCACCTCTGCTGATTTTTTGTAAAATCTTTTACTTTAAATTTTTCACGATTTCGAGCATCCGTCTCATAACTTAGTTCTGTGCAAGCAAGAAAACCTACAAACTAGAAATCTCAACATTTTCCCCCATAGAAATTACATGTTCAAAGCCCAAAATATTATTATAAGACGATAATGTGCTAAACTCTATGCTAATACTCTGTAGTTCGAGTAGACAATTCTTTAAATGATATACTGAAATTCTCCCCTGATACAACTCGTTCATAAGGATTGGATAAGGACTACCCCAATTTGAATGTTCAAGACGGACAAAGACCATTGAAAAAGGAATTCAAAATCCACTTGTCTAATAGAACAAGCCAACCTTTAAGACAAGTGACATCGTAATCCCCATAAATTTATTTCAACAGAAAATCTCTTATTCTAAGCTATTATAGCATTCTTTCAAGTAAAGTTGTATGGGCTTTTCTAAAATTCATTAAAAAACACCTCATATTGTGAACCATGAAGTGTTTCGAAACGTTGGTGTAATCGTATTGGTTAACCTTTTGAGGCAACTGACTTTTTCAGTTTGCAGAACAATTTCATATAGAAAACATCTGAGTGATCCTCTGTATGAAGTGTAAAATACTTTATAAGTTCAATGGAAGCTATTCATGTTAGGCTAAATAATTTTCAGCACCTTAAAGTGCCCCTCTGGATAATTACCTTGGTAACTAACTGGAATGTAGCCTCCCTCATAAATCAAAAGTAAATCATCATGAAAAGAAGACTCTATCCCAAAATCGTCTTGCAATAATTTATAGTTTCTAAGAGTGCTTAAATCAAATAAAATCGAATCTATGCATGTCTGTAGCAAAAAATTTTTCTGTAGGTATTCTTTTAATATAGGTTCAATAGATTTACGAAAGTAGGCTGCATTTTCATTCCAGATTTTTCCTATTCCAGATCTGACCTGGCCTTTGTTCTTAAGTAAGTATTCACTACGAAATTCCCAAACAAGCTCTTCCCATTCACTAGATTCTATATGTTGAAATCCTTCAGTGCTATCTAATATTTCTATATCGAAGGGAATTTCCATATTACCTTCTCTAAAACACTCAAGAATATACTTCATATCAATATATTTTTCTTTCATTTTCAAAAAAACCTCATTTCTTTTTAGGTAATGGCATTCTACCTGGTAAATTATTTCTGGAGAATGACCTCATCACTAGTAATCTGGTTCGGATCTCACAGCAAACATTGTTTTAGTTGATTTTATAATGACTTATAAAAACTCAATACTCAGTAATAAATTACATGTTTTTTTGTTATTCTTCGATCCGTTATGATAACAGTTTAGCTACACTTTACTCATTCTACTGTTTCATTATCCTGCCAAAAGAACTGAGCATCCTTTAACTCAAGATGTTCTATCTGAATATCACGGCAAACAATTGTTAGATCCATAATACCTAGATCCATTCTGCACTCAACAAAATTTTTATTTTGAACATACTGAAGCAACGTGAAATTTTGTGCGGAATAACCAAGTCGTGTCTTTTTCAAACTTTTGACATTATAATCTCGCCAATTCTTCCATAGAGCATCTGTTGTATACTCTACTTTGCCACATAAAAGGAAGGTTACGCGCCAATATTTTTCTTGATCATCCTCATACTCAATAACAGTTTCATCCCCAAAATAGGACACATAAAAATTGTAAATAGTTGCATCCCAATAATATGTTAAGTCTAATTCTTTTTGTTTTTGTTCAATATTCATATTTCTATTTATATTTCTATTTAATAATATTCAGTCATACTTATCCCATGGAATATGGGCATCTGGACTGCTTTTGTTAACAATAAAACTTAGTGGAACAATCTCTACATCCCCAAGATTGTCAACTGAATAACGTTGACTGCCATTTTTGAACCAGCGTTCTAGAACGACATCATAGAGCATGAAGTGAGACTTTTCGTTAATCTATTGCGTTTTCGCTAATCATCTTTACATTCCCCCAATTTTCAACTGAAAACTGACTAGGATAAGCGGAACGCCAATCTGAAATAAGTTTATTTTTCAAAATATCATTTGCAATTTCAGTGTATACTTTTATATCTAGTTTGTTTTGAGTGATGTATTGTTCGACTGGATACTCTTGCTTATAATCATCTGAAAATATCCTTATTTTCTGAATTAGTTGATTTGATTGATGTTGGTACATGTATTCAACCTTCAAAATATCTGAGTTTGGCAAATCAACATTTATGACAATTAAAACATTCCCATTTCCCAACTCATTATCAGGATATTCGAATACGTAATTAATACTATGAATATTTTTAGGTAAGCTATTTTTCTTGTAGTTTTCCCCGGTTACTCCGTATAGTAAGCCTCTTGTACGTTTTTTTTCCATTTCGGGTAAAGATTCTAAAGTAGAGGCTGTTGGAGATAACCAGGACCCTACAGTATGATGGTACTCGTCATGACAAATTTCTTCAAAAACATTACTATATCGTGGCTTTAAAAAAATGAAAGCGAGCGGAAGTAGCATGATTAAAAACGCCCCTATAGATAAGCTATAAAACATTTTTTTATTCATTTAGCGACCTCTTTCTTGTTAATCAATATAATCGTGCAAATCATTTTTCTCATCTTCTAAATTTCGAATAAAATTATAAGAATCTGGATAGTTTTTCTTCAAGTATTCCATGGATTCTGCATCCGTTCGTCTACTTTAGGATTGGATATTTGGCCCTAAATCTATCGTTTTACTAAGAACTAAACTATTATATACTGCTTTTTTTAACATAATCTGGACTAACATTTTCTTTAAAAGCATTTGCTTGAAATCACGCACGTTAATCATGACTTATCTATACTTTAATATCAATTAATGTATCTCATACAGATATCCTCAAGTTTATCTTGCTTCCTTTTTCGACTTTTATAGCTACTATTTAAACTCGGGTCGTAACCAAAAAGACTGGATTTCTCCCTGCTTATCAATCTCAGCAATTGTATCTTTAAAAAATTCTACAGAATCAAGATTCTCGTATTCCGTCTTAGAAGCTATCTTCATCCAGCCAGTTTTGTCATCATAATATGTTTCCCAATCATTTGCAGACTTTACTCGAAAAACTGTCTCCACCTTCAATGTCTGTGTTGATAAGTAAAATACTACCCTCATCTGCCTTAGGAGGAATCAAGTTTTTTTCTTAATCCAGGTACAGTCGTGATGATACCCCCATAACTGAGTAGATTCCATATCTTCAGAATTAAAACCAAGAAACAAATAAATAAAACTAAAGGTTATATCACTATTTTTAATTGGTAATGCAATTAATTCTTTTGTGTTGGTACTATATATTAGCTGTTCATATAGATTTCGTTCTTTTTTTATAATTTTAAACATGTATTCTCCTATCTCACATCATTAAAGTGAACAATTTGATTTGTATCCAAATCAACAACCAACTCCTATATTCCTTCTACGTGATTATAATATGAATTTTATAATCACGTAGAAAGGGCTCAGCAACTGAAGGGCGCTAGCCTTCAATTTTCCCAAAAAATATGTCCAAAATGTTGACAGTATTCCAAAAATTCTAAAAAAGCTCCAGTGAATTTGAGTTTCTATGATTTTTTCAAATCTACTTTATTTGTTTAAACGTTTTATAATGCTCATATGCGTAGCAAACACTTTCGTCACTTCCTTATTATTCTGAAACGACTATTGAAAAATAAAAATTTTCTCCGTTACTATTTGTATACTGTTTGATATAATTTTTGGCCACAGAAATCGACTTTAGTGAATCATTATCTTTATTTTCAGGAGAATAATACCAGCTATCATAAGTTAAATCAAACATATCGCCTTGTCTTGAATACACATCTCCACCAAGAATAACAAACTTTTTTGATTCTATCCAGTCTATATATGCCAAAAACATCTTTAAATGTATATGCATAATTTGTAACACCAAACTCTTCTAACGAACTACCTCTATTTTCAAAATTAAATTTACCTAGTTCCATATGATTGGACTCCTATTTTTTTCATTTTTTTAAAAAAAGATAAAAAAACATTCAATTTCATATTTTTTTCATCTTCCACGATAACCTCTACTTCACGAATTTCCTTATCAAGCCATGTAATAGCTTTTACTATCATACATCCTATTTATAAATTATTCTGAGATTAGGAGTCAATCCTAACAAATCTGTCATAGATTTTAAATAGAGAGCAGGAATTGATTGAGCATTCTGCTATAAGATAAACTTTTTGAATAATTCTGGAATTCCACTCTCTTGTATAAATAAAAGTCTTTACAGCAAAATCATTATCGCAAAAAACGACTTCTTGGAAGTCATTATCAATTCTCCACTCGATTTCCGTATAAGAAATATTATCATTTCCTACATTAACAATTTTAAACCAACCTATTTTCACTCCATAAAAAATAATATCTTCTAATATCTGAGTTGAATATCCTTTATTTTTAATAAAAAATGAAAATAAGGTCGAAATAATCGCATCCTCCTCAGCTATCGAGAGTAAGAGTTCTCTTAAATCCTCAACAGTCATTCTTATCTACCTCAAGTTAATAGAATTAAGGCTCCCAAAAGAAGTTCTGTTCTCTGACTAAAACCTTAGAGACTTGAATTTCTTGGCACACAATCTTAATTAACATACTTGATAAAGTGATTGTAGCTTGTATCATATCATTTTTCTCTTCGATAAGCCTAATGTCATGTACAGTGTGAGACATGAGATTTTCAAAAGGAATATCTTTCATATTGAAATTTCTTGTACCAGTCTCACTTTTCCAACATGTCCAACCAGCATCCGTCTCATAGTCAACCTTAAAACAACGATAGAAAACTATCTCCCAACAATACTGATCCGTTTTACCATTTTCAATCTCGATATAGAGTTTACATTCATCCCCGAAAAATGAAGCTCTAAAGTCTAATGCGTAGGAATCCCAGTACTTCGTACTGTCAATCTGTTCCTGTAGTTTTAAAATATTCATTTCCTCTCTCCTTTGTTTTATGAAAAGGCATAGGTTCTAGTAGCGGATTCATTATTTTTGTTTTTCATCCGATACATTTTTTATTTCATATAACACTACTATATCTACTATCAGTTCAGCTACTCTATTCAGAAAAACTGAGTGGCACAATCTCTACATCCCCAAGTTTATCAACTGAGTAACGTTGACTACCATTTTTAAACCAGCGTTCTAGAACGACATCGTAGAGCATGAAGTGGGATTTTTCGTTAATCCAAGCTTCATCAATTCCATGAGGTTTTAAATACTCTAACACTTCGTTGGGATTTGTTAGGTAAAAATTAGGTATCGAATCCCCTGTTTTCGACTGACGTGATAATTCTTTATATGCCTCCAAATCTAGTTTCCCCTCATTCTTATGGAGTATATTGTAACTAGCCAACTCATACGCTACCGACCATTTAGAATCTGAAATTTCGATAGTTTGGTTAAGATTTTTATTCTTATAATTGTATCTAATAAATAGATATCTCCCATCAGATAATAGTTGCTGGTATTCAATAATAAAAGTTTCTTCAAAACCTACAATCACTTCTAAACTTTCATTTTCAGACAAGCCTGCATCAAGTCCTATGGAAATTATCCTGTCTGGATCTCTAAACGATTGACTCCCGTCAACGGCTTTACTAAAATCAGCGAGGCCAGGTAAGATACCACTATGGGTTTCTGCATAGTTCATCTCTAAAAAGACATTACTTAAAGATTCATACACTCCTTTATAATAATTCTTTTGATACAAACGATATAAACCAAACAAAGTTAGAAAAACTAATACAGTTATGACTAGGATTTTTAAAATTTTTTTCATCTATCTTTTTCCTTACTTAAATCTTGGATAAACTGATAAGCAACATTGTTCTTCTCTTTTAACATCTCCATTGCTTGTACATCATCCTATTCAGAAAAACTGAGTGGCACAATCTCTACATCCCCAAGATTGTCAACCGAATAGCGATGACTACCATTTTTAAACCAGCGTTCTAGAACGACATCATAGAGCATGAAGTGGGATTTTTCTTTAATCCAAGCTTCATCAATCCCATAAGGCTTTAAATACTCTAGTACTTCGTTGGGATCTGTTAGCTGAAAATTTGGTAAGCCTTTAGTCGAGCTAAAACTATAGGAACTTTTTAAATGTAGCTCTAAATCAGATTCTTTTCCACTCTTCACTTCTATATTATAACCAATTAACCCGTAAGCTAATGATTGATCAGATTCCGAAATTTCAATAGTTTGTTTGAGCATCTTATCTCTATAATCATAATCAATAAAAAGGTATCTACTATTAGGTAACAATCGTCTATACTCAATTAGAAATGTTTCTTCAATACCTACATACACTAATATAATTTCACTTTCAGACAAGCTTGATTCAAGACTCATACCAACTGTAATGTCCTTATCGCGGTATGATTCACCTCCGTCAACGGCTTTACTAAAATCAGCAAGTCCAGGTAAAATACCACTATGGGTTTCTGCATAGTTCATCTCTAAAAAGACATTACTTAAAGATTCATACACTCCTTTATAATAATTCTTTTGATAGACACGATATAGCCCAGACAAAGTTAGAAAAACTAAAATCGTTATGACTAAGATTTTTAAAAATTTTTTCATCTACCTTTTTCCTTACTTACATTTGGCCCAAGTTAAAAATAGTTGAGATGTAGGCTTCTTTTTCTTTGACACCCTAATTTTTTAAGATTTGAGCATTCATGTGGGTCAAATAGCTTATATTTAGAAAATATTTGGCTATTCGAAGCTTCTAATGCCTAAAATACACCTATATTCTAACAATTCTAAGTCTAGAATACTTGAGTTTTTAAAAATCTTGACTGTTCGATCTGTTTGACAGGCAATTTTAGAGTGAAGTTAAACCATTCGACAGTTCGAAGAAGTCAAAACTAGCATGCATCCTTTATTTTAATCTCAACTCATAAGACATTTTGCTTATAATCATTATACTATAAAATCTTAGACGGCGACAATAAGACTCGTTTTTGACAAACTCCCTCTTTAACAAAAAAACCTAGAAGTAGAAATCTTACTTCTAAGTTTTTAAGGATACTTGATTTAAAAATTATCTACTCAAACAGTTGATAGTAATCTGAAATCTTCATCTTGGCTTTTTCATCCTTGTTTAAATCTTGGATGATTCGTCCTTCTTTCATAACAATAAGACGATTTCCATACTTGAGAGCATCTTCCATATGGTGGGTAATCATCAGAGCAGTCAGATGATCCTTGCTGACAAAGTCATCTGTCAATTCCATCAAGGCTACACTTGTTTTAGGGTCAAGAGCAGCTGTATGTTCATCCAACAAAAGGAGTTCTGGACGCTTCAAGGTTGCCATCAAGAGGCTCAAGGCCTGTCTTTGTCCACCTGACAAGAATTCAATCGGGGTGTCCAAGTGTTTTTCTAGACCATTTCCGACTTTCTCAATAGTTGCTTGAAATTCTTCCTTGTAAGCTGAGAGTCTTCGTGGAAAGAGTCCACGTTTTTCTCCACGAAACTTAGCAATCAAGAGATTTTCTGCAACTGTCATACGTGGTGCAGTTCCCATCTTTGGATCTTGAAAGACACGAGAGAGATACTTGGCCCGTTTTTCAGGGCTGAAATTTGTGACATCCTCCCCCATGATGCGAATAGTCCCACTAGTTAAAGGTAAAGTTCCTGCAATGCTATTAAAGAGTGTTGATTTTCCTGCTCCATTTCCACCCAAAATTGTAATGAAGTCATGTTCATAAATGTCAAGCGAAACATCGTTTAGGATAATCTTCTCCTCGTCAAAGCCATTTTTCACAATTTTTGTGGCATTTCTTAATTCTACAATCGCTGTCATTTGCTTAACTTGACTCCTTTCAAGTATTTATCCTTAAGTGTTGGAATGACTAGACAAGTTGCTAGGATAAGGGCACTGTATAGACGAAGGTAGCTTGTGTTAAAGCCGAGAGCAATGACTCCCCATACTAGGAATTGGTAGCTAATAGAACCAACGACAATAGTAACCAAACGTTCTGCTAGGGTCAAACTCTTAAAGAGTACTTCTCCGATAATCAAACTAGCAAGCCCAACTACGATAACCCCGATACCACGAGAAACATCTGCATAGCCTTCTTGTTGAGCGATAAGAGCGCCAGCAAGTGCAATGACACCATTTGACAAGACCAAGCCCATAAGTTCCATACGTCCCGTATTGATACCAAAACTACGAGCCATATCCGGATTATCTCCTGTTGCGATATAAGCTTGCCCCAATTTAGTATCTAGGAAGAAAAGCATAAGAAGGATAACCAAAGTCACAAAAAAATTAAACCTGTCAGTAATTGATTAACTTCAGATGAAAATGGAAGAACATCCTGAATTTGTTTAGTCCCAAGGAGCCCTAGATTAGCACGACCCATTATCATGAGCATAATAGAATGACAGGAAGTCATGACTAGAATTCCAGATAAGAGAGTTGGTATTTTACCTTTAGTATAGAGTAGACCAGTCGCTAAACCTGCAAGACAACCTGCTCCAACAGCTACTAATGTAGCAAGAAAAGGATTAACCCCTTGTGTAATAAGAGTTACTGCTACCGCTCCTCCAAGAGGGAAGGAACCCTCTGTTGTCATATCTGGAAAGTTGAGGATTCGAAAGGTCATAAAGATTCCCAAACCTAGAATAGCCCAGACAAATCCTTGTGAAATAATCGATACTATCATGTTACATTCATTTCCTTCTTTTAAAAATTGGAGGAGATGTCTCCAACTCCTCCCGTTTTCTTATTCAATCACTTGACCAACTTCTTTAAGAACTGATTCTGGAATTGTAATTCCAAGTTCTTGAGCCAATTTTTTGTTGATAACTGATTTACCAGTTGAGAAGACATTGACTGGAGTATCTGCAGGTTTTTCACCTTTCAATACTTTGGCAATCATCTTACCAGTAGCAACACCAAGGTCATGTTGGTCCACAACTACTGATGCCAAACCACCTGCTTCTACCATTGCTGTTGCGCTTGGGTAGATTGGTTTCTTAGCTGTTTGGTTACTTGAAACAACTGTTGAAAATGCTGATGCGATTGTGTTGTCAATTGGAACCCAGATTGCATCTACTTTACCAGTCATAACATTTACTGTAGAAGCAATTTCGTTAGTTGATGGAACTGCAAAAGTTTCGACTTTCAAACCAGCTTTTTCAGCGTAAGCTTTGAACTCTTCAACTTGTGATTTAGAGTTATCTTCACTACTTGAGTAAAGAGCTCCAACTGTCTTGACATCAGGAGTTAATGCTTTAATTAATGCTACTTGTTGTTCAGCAGGGTTATGGTCAGATACCCCTGTGATGTTTCCACCTGGTTTTTCCAAGTTTTGTACAAGGTTAGCTCCAACTGGGTCTGTAATAGCTGCCATGATAACAGGAAGGTCTTTTGTTGCACTTGCTAGACCTTGAGCTGCAGGTGTCGCAATTCCAACAACAACATCATTTCCATTTGACACCAATTGTTTACTCATTGTGGCAACCTTACTTTGATCACCTTCCGAGTTCATAAAATCAATTTTAACTTGATCGCCCTTATAGCCTTCTTCAGCAAGCCCATCTTGAATCCCCTGGTAAATCAAGTCAAGTGATGGGTGAGTGACGAACTGTAGAACACCAACTTTAGCTGTTTTATTAGCCGTTTCAGTTTTAGTTTCTTGTTTGGTTAAGTTAGAGTAGACCAAGCTTCCTCCAACTACAAGTGCTAGTGCTGCGATAATACCAATTAAACGTTTATTCATATTTATTTCTCCTTATTTCACTTAAACTTCGTAATGTTCATTTCACTTTCAATAAAACTTTACCAAGCGTCGCCATCGTTTGAATTCCATCATATACCTCCTAAACAAAAGAAAAAGTCCTCACACAAAAAACTTGTGTGAGGACGTCGATGCGCGGTGCCACCTCAATTATAGGGAATCCTCCCTATCTCTCAATCTCGCTTCACGAGTTGCACTGTAAGGTGTGCGCACCGAATTCTTATGATTTCAAATTCTTAATAACATTCAGCCCAATTTTTCATCATCTCCATCTATCTGTTTCCACCAACCACAGACTCTCTAAAAAAATTTTAATGATTACTTTCTGAATGGTTAAATTATATCATTTTAAAAATGCTTGTCAAGTTATTTTATGAATTATTTTTTTAAAAATGTAAAATCAAATAAAATAAGTTTATCATAGGACTGTAGAAATCGGCTTTACAACGTATCGTTACAAAGATTCACATAATTTTGTAAATTACTTTAACCAAATATGAAACATATCTTCATCAACAATTTTTCTCAAAAAAATAATAGTACTTTGATTTATATCATATGCAATCAATTTATTCCCAGCTAAAACTAATAAGATATTATCTTCGATCAGCTTAATATCCTTTATGTAGTCTGTTTCAGATGAAAATCCAAATTGAGATAGATTGATAAAGGTTGATTTATGATTAGTCACATCAAATAGACTGAAAGCAATTTTTCCTGAATCATTATTCTCATGTTCAATTGCTAACAAGTTTTCTCCTAATTCAATAATATTAACTGGACCAATTTCATCTAAATCAAAAAATTCCTTAAGTCCTGATTCCATATCATAGTGAAAAACTTTCCCCCAAAGTACTTTTTCCTTGGTCGAGTTAATTCGATATCCACCGGAAATTGAATAGAGTTGCTTACCTCTCACAATGCTATTGTCAAAAAAATAGGTTAATTCTGGATCTTCATAGAGAATTTCTTTATTTTCAAACTGTAATTTTTGATTTTTTAGTGAAAAATGATGTAAGTAGGTTGGATAATTATCATTACTATTAACCTCTACTCCCAAAAAGTAGATATCATCACCATCGTTTGAAAAATCTGAAGCAAAAACTGAATTTTTGAAAATATATTTATCTACTTCCTTTAGATTTGTATCAAAAACTGCAATAAAACTATCATCTGTATTTGCTTCAGATGTGAAATAATAGTCTGGATTTACGCCAGCTGATGAAAAAGCATAATCGGAGGTCTTATTATAGTGAATTTTCCCAGTTTCAAAGTCAACTGATATTATTCTACCCACTACACCTAAGGGTGGACCTTCTTCAGAAAATAGCAAATAACGATTGGAAATTTCTGCACGCTTAACAACTTGATTAATCTGGCCCTTAACTATCTCTATTTTTTCATCAGAAACTTTCTCAAATGAACTATCTTTAAAATTATACCCCTCCACACTGTGGTATCCCAATAAATAAAAATCAACATTTGACTGTATAGAAAATTGTTTTGATGACGAAGCAGAATGTCTTTGGATGAAAAATAACACTCCCAATAAAAGAATAATGGCTACAACAATACCATGACCAACTTTTTGTTTCCTATTCATACTCATTTATTCCTATTCATAATTTTAGTCATCAGCCTAATAGTTATTACTCCATCCTCAATAACTATTCTCCTAATATAAGCAGATTCATCTTTATACTTGTAATTGTAAGCCTTTTCCTATACACCTAAAATAGCACTATATTTAAGTATTGTCAATAAATTTAATATTCTAATTTATTATATATCTATTTAGTAGACTAAAAGATAGCTACTGAAAATCTTTCGAACTCCAACAAGCTACGATGGAAAATAAGTATTATGAGAACGTTACAGTTCAGTTTGCAAGAGGGAGAACTACTGTGTGCTTATCTTGGCTGATCGAAAGAGTAGACATTAAATTATCCCTATACCTCTTGGGAAAGGGGAACTAATGATAATCACAACTGGCTGATTCGTATAGGATTCCCTAAAAGAAAAAAGAAAACGACTCCTAAAGAAGTCGCCTTCATTGATAATTGGATGAATAACTATCCTAAAAAATTCTTGAGCTACAAGTCACCGAGAGAGTTACTACTTGTTGCGCAACTTGAACTTGAGACTTAGCCAATCCCTACGTTTTTGGAAAATGTAGCTTGTATCAGCCCGAATTACGTAGTCCTGTAGCGATTCCGTTGATAGTTGTATGGATTAATCTTTCTTCATCTGAAGATAACTCACCACGACGTTGACGCTTAATCAATTCCAACTGGATATAGTTGAGAATGTTAAAGTAAGGCATACGATAGTTTAGACTAGCCTTCAAATAAGGATTTTCTGCCAAAAGATCATCATGTCCTTCGATTGCTAAAATGACATTCTTAGTCAACTGCCACTCATCTAAAATAGTGTAATAGATTGCTTGTACTTCTTCGCTTTCACATAGCTTAGCGTACTCAAAGGCAATATTCATATTTGATTTTGATAAGACCATGTCTACGTTAGAAAGTAGTGACTGGAAGAATGGCCAGTTTTGATACATATCTCGAAGGTATTCGATATTTTGTGGATCTTGGTCAATAAATTCCTTAAAACTAGAACCTACACCATACCAACCTGGAAACATAACACGACTTTGTGACCAAGAGAACACCCATGGAATAGCACGAAGACCGCCAATTTCAGTGATGGTTTTACGAGCAGCTGGACGAGAGCCAATATTAAAGCTTGAAATATTCTTTATTGGACTTGACTCAAAGAAGTAGTCATAGAAATGTTCGTTTCCAAATACCAAGTCACGGTAAATATCATAAGAACGATTAACTACCTGGTCCATAATGGCTTCATAATGATTTGAAGTATTGGTGTCACTCTTCTTCTGTGTAATCATCCGGTTGATGGCTGCAGATACTAACATTTCTAAGTTATAGTAGGCTGCATCTTTATTACCATATTTATTGCCAATGACTTCACCTTGCTCAGTAAGGCGGATACGATCTTTAATTGACTTGAGCGGTTGAGAAGCAATGGCATCGTATGTTGGTCCACCACCACGGCCAACAGTCCCCCCACGTCCATGGAAGAAGGTTACTTTAACACCAAATTCATCACCGATAGCTGTTAGTTGTTGTTGAGCCTTATACAGGGTCCAACATGAAGATAGGTAACCACCATCTTTATTACTGTCAGAATAGCCAAGCATGATTTCCTGATAATTATTTTTTGAAGCAATCCATTTTTTAGCTAATGGGAGTGAGAAATATTTTCTCATGGTTTCTTCAGAATGGTCCAAATCTTCAATCGTTTCAAAGAGTGGAACAATCTGAACACGCGCTTTTTCTGCATCCACAAGACCAACTTCTTTGAGCATAATGGCAAGTTCTAACATATCAGACACACTAGTTGCGTGAGAGATGATGGTTTGACGAATGACATCTTCCCCTAAGCGGTCTTTAATTCACGAGCAGTTTGGAAGATAGCCAACTCTTTTTCGAGTAGTTCAGATTTTTGCGCATGAGTTGCAGACAAAATGCGAGGATCCTCTAGTAGCTCATGTAAAAGCAAGTCACATTTCTCATCTTCAGATAAGTCGCTATAGTGGTCATTGATACCAGCGGATGCAAGCAATTCAGCTACACAGGCTTCATGAACACTAGAATCTTGACGCATATCGATAGAAGCCAAGTAGAAACCAAAGACTTCTACTGCTTCTAAAAGTTCAGCAAATTCACCCGTAATTAAAGCTTCTGCCTTATTCTCAATCAAGGAATCATGAATGGTATTTAAATCATCTTTAAATTCTTCTACAGTTTGGTAATAAGGAGCGCGATCGTCTGCTAATTCCTGTATAGCACCTGAGATACGACTACCGATGTAATCTGAAATCACTCCTTGTTGATGACTATTTCCCCCAATAAAACCTGCAACAGGACGACGCTCTTCTACCGTAGAACCAACTAGAGACCATTGTTTTAAGTTGAGCAAGGTCTGGATTAGTTTAGATTGAATCAAGTGGAAAGCACGGCGATAAGGTTCTTTTTCACGAAAGACTGAATTGTCACCTGAACGTTCAGCCATCTCTTCTACTGCTTTACTTGTTTTAGAAAGATTGGTTGAGAGAGAAAAGTTAAGGTAAAGACTAGAAATCTTGCTGATATAGTAATTTAAAATAACTTCACTTTGAATAGTAGCTGAGCGTTTAAGTGTCTCAGCTGTCACAAATGGATTACCGTCTCGGTCCCCACCAATCCACATACCCATGGTAATTGGTTTAGGTTGGTTCAAATCAATGCCTTGCTCCTTAGCCAGATGTTTGTACTCCAGCATTAGGTTCGGAATGGCTTGAAGGAAGGAACTATTGTAGTATTCCATAACGTTAGTGATTTCATTGGTCACTTTTAGTTTCTTCTCACGAATCATGTCCGTCTGCATGATGATTTGAATATAACGGCGGAGATCATTATGCCATTTATCCTTGTTAATCAAACCCATCTTCACATCGCGGTATTTACGTAAAAGATTATGGATATGATTGGTCAGGTCCAGCATACTTTTACGTTGCACTTGGGTTGGGTGGGCCGTTAAAACAGGTACCACATTTAACTGCTCAAGAATTTCTCTAGCATTTTCTTTCTCTGCGACTATTTTAATGGTTGTTGAAAGTTTACCAAGATAATCTTGATCCACGTTATTAAGGTGGTTGATTTCGTAGGCCAAGTCAACATCTTCTGAAATATTGATCAAAAGGGGCAAAATTGAAAAGTAACGAGAAATGTAGACCATTTCATCATTTGTAAGACTAGTTACAATTTCATTAAGACCTTGATAGTCTTCGTTAGTTGACAATTCTTTCAGTTGCATAATCTTGTCAAAAGTCTCAGGAGACAACATATTTTTAGTGATGTCTTCCAACAACTCTGTCAAAATTTGAACTTCTTCTTTTACAACTGATTTATTACTATAATTTTCTAATTTTTGAAGAGACATTTTTTCTCCTTTTTAAGCTGTCTTTAGATACGGTAACCCATTTCACTGTATAGTTTTGCACGGTTTTCACTGGCATCAATATTCAGTACAAAAGCAATTGCCACAGAAAGAACTAAGAGACTATTTCCCCCTTGAGATAGGAAGGGGAAGGTAACTCCAGTAGATGGGATCAAACCTGAAATACCACCAATATTAACAAATACCTGGACTAAAATCATTCCACCGATACCGATTGCCATCATCGAATTAAAGGGATCCTTGGCCCTAATACCAACCAAAATAATACGCAAAATCAAGAAGAAAACAAGGGCTAAAATAAGACTTGCTCCAACAAAACCAAATTCTTCAATCACAATAGAAAAGACAAAATCCGTGTGGGCTTCTGGGAGGTAGCCACGTTTTTCAATCGAATTCCCCAAACCTAGACCAAACCAGCCACCATTAACCATGGCATAATAGGAATTGGCCAATTGGTGCCCAGCTCCAGCAACATCATCAAAGGGATTGAAAAATGCGCTAAAACGTTTTGCTACATAACCAAATACAGGGATTTTAGAAAATTTCTCAACACCAATAAACTTAATAGCCGTCAATGATAGGGTAGACGCTCCTATTAGCAAACCTATGATAGTTCCAAACCAGCGATGGGCAATACCACTAATTGTATACATTATTATAGATACCAATAGTAAAATGGTTGCATTTCCCAGGTCTGGGAAAATAGCCAAACTACCAATCATTACCAAAAGAACAAAACGCCAATCGTTAAAAGCTCTCGGAAACCACTGATTTTGTGTCAAAACTTGGAAATCATAGATCCCTATTTCTTCTTGTTGTTTTGAAAAACGTTGAGCAAGATACCAAATAATAATAATCTTTAGGTACTCAGCAGGCTGAATCGTAACCGGTCCAACCTTAATCCAACCATAAGCTCCATTGATTGGAATCCCAACTAAACGAGCCAAAGCTAGTAAGATTAACTCAGCAAACATGACTATAAAAATCAAGCGTTCATTTCGTAAAAAACCTAATCTTAATTTATAAATTAAGGCTATAAGGAACAAACTGACTAGCCAAAATAGTCCTTGGTTTCGAACTAATTGAAAGGCACTTTTACCTTCTTCAATCAATGTTGCACTTGTCGTCGAATAAACTACTATCAAGCCTAAAATAGACAAGAGTAGATATGGCACTAAAATGGAATAATTCAGCAGGTGCCTTTTACTAATTTTCATACTTCACCATCTATCTATAGAAAATCTTGTTTTCTTTTCATCATTTCTAGTTTTACTAGCTATTATACCATTTTTTTAGACTAGAAAAACTCTTATACATGAAAGGAAGGAATTTCTACATATAATAAACTGAGTCAAAAGTAGTCCTAACATTTAATTTGACTTAGACTCCATGTTTTCTGTACTTCAATCTTCATCAAAAAAACTCTACCTAAAGGTAGAGTTAAAAGTTTAGTTTGAAGTAGTTGTTTCGCTTGCAGTTGTTGTCTCATCTGCAGTCGTTGTTGTTGTCTCTTGGTTATTAATATACTGAGTGAAAATACTTTGGAAGGTTTGGTCCTTAACCTTAATATTTGCTTCTTGCAATTCTTTACCAATGATACCTTGAACAAAAGTAGTATCATTTTGTTTTTGAGTCAAGATTATAGTTTTTAATTTTTCTTTATAATCTTCCCAGTTAGCTGATTTTTCAGATTTCTTGATTAGTTTAACAATATAGAAATTACTAGTGTAAGCTTGTTTCCCTGGGGCAGTAATAACATCAGATACACCATCAACATCTAAAGCGAAGGCAGCTTTCTTTACAACATCTGGCAATTCTGTCGATGCAGAGTCAAATGTGATTTCACCACCATTTTCTTTAGCTTTTTCATCTACTGAATTGTCTTTAGCTAACTGTGCAAAATCAGCTCCTGATTCTTTAGCTTTAGCCAGAACTTCTTTAGCTTTTTCTTCACTATCAAGACGAATAACCTGTGCAGTTACTTCTGGAGTGTACTCATCATATGCTTTTTTGTAGTTTTCATCAGTCAATTCAGCTTCTGCGACTTTTTAACAGCGTATTCTACTAATTTACTTGTTCGAATTTGTGCCTTACGACTTTCAGGTGTCATGCCTGCACGAGCCAATACAGTTTGGTAGCTATCACCGTATTTCTTTTGTTCTTCTGCAACAGCTTCTTCTACTTCTTTGTCACTGACTTCAGAACCGTATTGTTTTTCAAATACTTTTTGAATAGTCATATTGAGCAAAACTTGTTGTGCAACTGAATTATTTTTAACTTCTTCGAAAAATTGATGCTCAGTAATGACATCACCCTTCATAGTGATTAAGTCTGCTCCTTCAGAGCTCTTTGAACATGCAGCTAAAGTAGCTACTGACAATAATGTGATGGCTCCTGCCATTAATTTTTTCTTCATGTTTACTCCTTTTCCTAAAAACGGTCGAAAATTTCTCTAGACCGACTCAATTATTATACCATATTTTAAAGCAGATAACTTAAATAAGACTAAAAATACTAGCTTTTAAATTTTTTACGATTCCAGTTTTTCTTATTCCAAAAAGAGAGGCTGGGACAAAAGTCCCTAGCCTCTTCTTGTCTTTTAGATTGTCGAGCAAGACGCAGTGGTTGAGTGGGCTCTACTAGGCTGATTTCATCAGCTTTTACAGCCCTACTCAACTGTGCGGAGGTGGGACGACGAAATCGAATTCTAACGAATTACCGATTTCTGTCCCACTCTCTCTTGTTTATCGTGTGTTAATTTTTTAGTGACGTCCTTTGTAAGTTAGACCTGCTAAGCCAAGACTTGCAAAGAGGAAGCCTGCAAATCCAAGAATTGAATTTTGTTCTCCAGTATTTGGTAGGACTTTCGACCCACCTTCAGTCTTGGTATTTAGCGGTGTAGCTTGCGCTTTTGTGGTATCTGCTCCATTGCTATTTTGACCTGTGGTTGTTGTATTTTCACCACCTACAACAGCAATAGGCATTTGTATGCTACTGTCATTGCGATTTGCGCTGATATTTTTTTGAATGTCATTGCATAGATACTAAAGTGGTTGGTTTCAAAAGTCACCTTATCTGCATCTTGCTTGAAATCAAGTGCTTGCAAAAGCGCCATCTGGGGCAACATAGTAGACATTTTCAACTGGTTTGTCGGCAGAAAGGGTCACTAAAACCATGCCATTTGGCTGGATAGCCTTGCCGTTTGCGTCATATAAATGAATGTCATAAGCCTTGTAGCTTTTCGTCTCAAGTGATTTAGCCTTGGTTTCTTCTACCTTGATGTAGCTAACATTTTTGAGCGTTGACTCTGAGCCACGAACTTGAACGCTTCCAGCTTCGTTCGAAAGGACTCGGCTTGTGCTTGGAGTAACTGGTTTCTCTGGCTTAGCAGGTTGTGGTTGATCTGGAACAGCTGGTGTAACTGGTTTCGGTGTGTCTGATGGTTTAGTTTCCGGCTTAACTTCTGGTTTCGGAGTTTCAGATGGTTTCGTTTCCGGTTTTACTTCAGGTTTTGGTGTCTCTGAAGGCTTAGGTTCCGGTTTTACTTCTGGTTTTGGAGTCTCTGAAGGTTTAGTTTCTGGTTTTACTTCTGGTTTTGAAGTATCAGAAGGTTTAGTTTCCGGTTTTTCTTCTGGTTTCGGAGTCTCTGATGGTTTAGTTTCCGGCTTAACTTCTGGTTTTGGTGTTTCTGAAGGTTTAGTTTCCGGTTTTACTTCTGGTTTTGGAGTATCAGAAGGTTTAGTTTCCGGTTTTACTTCTGGTTTTGGTGTCTCTGAAGGCTTGGCATCCGCATTTACCTTCTTATAACGTAGAAACATGTAACGTTCATTCGGATAACCAAAATATCTATTCATTATCCGGTAGTCCACTTTATAACCTGGTATCCAGCTATAATACGAAACCACCTCATAGCCATCAATATTTTTATGGATATTAATAGTTTCTCCAGGGTTTAAAACTCCATATTCTCGAGATATCTCCTCTCCCGTATCTGCATCTAAATAATCGATACGGTATTTGAGCGGCTCCTGCTTTTCTTCATCTTTTGGCGCTGGTTTTGGTTTTTTTGAAGGTTTGGCATCCGCCTTTACCTTCTTATAATCTAGAAACATGTAACGTTCATACGTTTTATCACCAAAATATCTACTCATTATCCTGTAGTTCACCATATATCCAGGCATCCAGCTATCATTCGAAACTACCTCATAGCCATCAATATTTTTATGGATATTAACAGTTTCACCAGGGATTTAATACTCCATATTCTCGAGATATCTCCTCTCCCGTATCTGCATCGAAATAATCGATACGGTATTTGAGTGACTCCTGCTTTTTCTTCATCTTTTGGCGCTGGTTCTGGTTTAACTTCTGGTTTTGGTGTCTCTGAAGGCTTAGTTTCCGGTTTTTAATTCTGGTTTTCGAGGTCTCTGAAGGCTTAGCATCCGCATTTACCTTCTTATACTCTAGAAACATGTATCGATATCCAGACGAAGACCCAAAATATCTATCCATTAACCGGTAGTCCACATTATAACCAGACATCCAACGACGATTCGTAACTACCTCATAGCCATCAATATTTTTATGGATATTGATAGTTTCACCAGGGTTTAAAACTCCAATTTCTCGAGATATCGCCTCTCCCGTATCTGCATCGAAATAATCGATACGATATTTGATGGGCTCTTGATTTTCGTCAGCTTTTGGTGCTGGTTTCTCCGTAGGTTTAGATGGTTTTTCATATCCAATATAGCCCGCTGGTCGATAATAAGAATAATTAACTGAAATATGATCGCTTTCTACACCGTCAACAACAGCAGGATAAAAGTTGAATTTCTCGTAAGGTACAGTTTCTCCAGGTTTATAATGATTACCAGTAGTTGCTCCAAATCTTCCCTCTTCGTGTCTAGAATCCGTTATATCTTCCAAAATATAGCCATCTATATCACCCTTAGGTAAGTAAAACTCTCACCTGGCTTAATAGTGACTGTTATATTTCGTTTTCCATCATCAATGGAATGAGCCTTGCGATGAAGTGGGAGTGTACCATCGGGCCAAAGTTTAGGAGTTCCAGTATAGCTAAAGCTAATATGAAGAGTCCGTTCGCTCCTATTGGGCTTTTCCAGCGGAAGTGTCTCATATTGAAGCCGATAATGTGCCACGATTGTATCGCCCTCTTTGGTGAGAGTAAACGACGTATATTTCAATGGAGAATGTACGTGACTAGATTCAGATCCAGCTTTTTCCCCATAATAATTTAGTATATCATAACTAATATTCAGAATTTTGGAGTAACCTCTTTCAAGCCTATAGCCTTCAAATGTTGGAGCATCAATTGTTAAATCTTCACCAAAGTTAACAGTTCCTGTCAATGTTTTAGTAGGTTCTACTTTCTCCCCAGTCCTTATATCATTAAAATCTAGTTCGATTACATATCGGATAGGAAGATGTTTTTCTTCTTTTAAGGTTGCATCTTCCCTTGGGGCATCAGATGGTTGAGACTCTGTTGCGTTTGCTGTTGACTTAGCTTCAGGTTTCACTTCTTCAGCCGGTTTAACCTCTGGTTTTTCTGAATCACTTGGTTTGCCATTTTCTACTGATTTTGAAGCTGTATTTGGCTGTTCTGCCACATGTGTGTCTGCCTGAGCTGTAAAAGCTGGCACTACACCCAACACCGCAACCGCAAAGGTTGCGATACCGAGTTTAACAAGTTTATTTGTTTTCATAATTTCCTCCTTAGGAATGTAGATTACTTTTGAAGGTGTGTAAATACTACAAAAACCTAATTTTTTTGATATTAGTGCTTCGAACAATTCACCTCAAGCTCCTGAACGACAAGGGTTTTGGTGTATCGTCTAAGGACCGTTTGGCGAAACATTCAAAATAACAATGTGAATATTTCAGAAAATACGAATTTAACAAGGATTTGAGCCTGTGTTGGATTTGTATTTTTTTGTTTTCTAAGTGTATCGTTTAACGGTCGTTAATCGAAACATATTTACGACCTCATTGTAGCATTTTATCTTGTTTTTAGCAAGAAATTTGCGAAACATTTTTACGATTGATGGCCACCTTGTTTCGTTCCAACACTTTATAGATGGTCGAGGTCGAAATTCGTTCTGTTTCTGCTATTGTTCTGATGCTTGATTCCCCTGCTAAATACTGCTCAATAATTCTCTCTTCCTTATCTCTTGACATTCGCTTGGCACCTAGTTTAACGCCATTTTCCTTGGCTTTACGAAGACCTTCACGGGTCCGAAATCGCAGATTTTCCAGTTCACTTTCTGCTACAAATCCTAAAATGACACAAAGTAACCTACCAATGAGTGAGTCAGTTTCAGTTTTTTTCATGTAAACTGACTAGCTGAATATCCGAAGCATTAAATTGTTCAATCAGTTCTAGTAATTTGAACATGGAGCGAGTCAGGCGATCTAACTTATAGATAGTAAAAGTGACCTGCTTACCATCCTGCGAAAGGTCCGAAGCCAATTTTAAGGCTTTTTCGAGTTCTGGACGTGCATTGTTTGAACCAGATTCACGTTCGATAAAGAGCTGGTCGCAGTGCTTGAGAGCCTCCATTTGCACCTCCAAGCCCAGGTCTTGCTTGTGGGTAGAAACGCGAGCATAGCCTATATTGATGGTGGTTTGAAACATAAAAATCCTCCTGTTTTTGATACAGAAGGATTATACGATTTTTTAAAATTATTCCATTTCAGGTAAACTTACATTTTTCACATTTTTTCTCAGCATGAGAATACCGTCTCCGAGTGGAACTAATGTCGCGGTAATACCAGGATTGTCTAGAGTTGCATCAAAAAGTCGTTGTAAACCTCGATAGATGGTTCGTTGACCTCTACGGACTTCCATAATATCCTTAGCAATGTCTCCACCTTGGAAAATATCATCCAAAACAACCACTCCTCCAACATCCAGATGTTTAAAGATTTCTGGTAGAAGACGATATACTTAGACTTGGCTGAGTCCATAAATACAAAGTCGTAGGACTCTGTTAAGGTCGATAAAACATCTACAGCATCGCCTTCTAAAAGGGTAATCTGCTTGCGACTATCAAAGCGATCAAAATTCTCCTTGGCAAAACCAATCATTTCTGGATTACGATCTATAGTCGTGATTTTAGCTTCAGGCGCGTGTTCAGCCATCAAGAGGGCTGAAAAACCAATTGCCGTCCCAATCTCTAAAATATTTTTTGGTTGCATAGTCTCCATGAGAAAACGGAAATAAGCAACCGTTTCATGGGGAATAATGGGAATATTTTCCTTACGAGCAAAATTTTCTAGCTCTTTTAAGGAACCTGTCACCTGCTTTTGACGCTGGCGCATAAAGTCTACGATTTCTTCTTTGACAACTGGTCGACGCATGTTATGGTTGGCATTTTTACTATAAGATTCTACCATCTTATGCCAATCCTAATTTTTCGACGAGGGCTTCAAACTCATTCAATCGACGCTCAAAGACAGCAAATGCATCGTTGAGGTAATCTTCCTTCTCCATGTCAACACCAGCTTTTCTCATGACATTGAGTGGATAATCCGACTTACCTGCTTTAAGGTAATCGATATAACGGTCACGGTCTTCTTGACTACCGTGGACAATCTTTTCAGCTAAGGCTGAAGCTGCTGCAAATCCTGTTGAATACTGATACACATAGTAGTTGTAGTAGAAATGAGGAATGCGTGCCCATTCGTATTGAATTTGAGGATTGTCTTCCTTGTTAAGTCCATAGTACTCTTGGTTCAAGTCAGCATAGAGATTGTTTAAGAATTCGCTTGTCAAGACTTCACCATTTTGATCGGCTTGGTGAATGGCATGTTCAAACTCAGCGAATTGAGTTTGGCGGAACACTGTTCCACGGAAACCATCCAAGAAGTTGTTTAGAATAGCAAAGCGTGTTGCGTCATCTTGAACTTCTTCCAATAATTTTTCAGTTAGGATATTTTCGTTAGTTGTTGAAGCAATCTCTGCTAAGAAAATTGAGTAATCTCCATAAATATAAGGCTGTGTTTCACGGGTATAGCTTGAGTGCATACTGTGCCCAGTCTCGTGTACAAGAGTAAATAGATTGTCTAGATTATCCTGCCAGTTAAGGAGCATGAAGGCGTTAGTATCGTATGATCCACCAGAATAGGCGCCTGAACGCTTGCCTTGGTTTTCATAAACATCGATCCAACGCTCGCTAAAGGCACGTTTAACACGACTCAAGTAGTCGTCACCTAGTACTGCCAAGGCTTCTTCTGCCTTCTGCAAAGCTTCTTCATAAGTAAAGCTATAGTCTACTGAAGAAAGTGGCGTATAAACATCATACATCTTAAGGTCTGAAATCCCCAAAATCTTTGAACGAAGGGCTAGATAACGGTGTAAAAGTGGTAAATGCTTACGAACTGCAGTCACCAAATTATCATAAACACTTTCTGGGACAAAGTTCGCTGCAAGAGCAGCCTGACGAGCACTCTCATAATTGCGAACTTTAGCACGGTAGTTTTGCACCTTGACATTTGTTTGCAAAGTCTTAGCATATGTATGCTGGAATTGCTCGTAAGTTGCATAAAGAGCTTCATAAGCACCACGGCGAACTTCACGATTTTTTGACTCCATCAAACGAATGTAAGTCCCGTGAGAGAGTTGTACTTCATTTCCTTCATCATCTAAAACATGAGGGAATGTGATATCCGCATTGTCCAAGATAGCAAAGGTTTCACTGGCTGCACCAAAAATTTCTCCAGCTCCGGCTAATAATTCCTCTTCACGTTGTGAAAGTACATGATTCTTATTTTGCAAGAGTTTGTCAAAAAAGTGTTTGTAGACTTGAAGTTTTGGCTCAGCTTCTAAAAATGCATGATACTTTTCCTCAGTAATCTCCATAAACTCTGGCTCATAAAAAGAGAATACTTGGTCGAGTTGGCTATACAAAGTCATAGCCTTTGCGTAGTATTCTTGATACTTAGCTTCGCGCGTATCTTGGTCATTCTTCATATGAGCATAAACATAAAGTTTTTCTAAACGACGATTCAAATCTAGATAAAGCTCAGTAATTTCAAGTAAGCTCGTAGCACTATCTAATAGGTGGCCTTCAGAACTAGCCGCTTCTTTAGTAGCCTGGCTTAAAAGTTCAAGTTCTTTTTCCCAAGCTTGGTCAGTTTCATAGATCGTTGATAGATCCCATGTATCTTTTTCATTAATTTCATTTCTTTGTAATACCATAAGATACCTCCATCCTTTCTATTTTACCATATTTTTTGAGAAATACTGATGATAAAATGCTGGCGGGTAAAGGTTTTGTTTATTATTTTGAGGATGCTTGTGATAAAAGGCCAAAAACTCTTTATAATAGGCACTCAAATTCTGGTCAATCTGACAAAAATCTGCTTTTTCGATAGGTCTAATCTGCGGGTACCAATCCTTTAATTCATAGTTGAGGATGTTTTGGCCTTGCTGATAGGCCTGAGCCTGTTTGTTCATCCAATAGGGATTTTGATAGTAGAGCTGTTGGCGAATGTAGTAACAAATACTTGGATCTTGCTTAACCGTTAAAGTGGCTATTCCTTGTTTTTGGTAAGGACTTCGTAATATGTCCAAAAGCTTGCCCTTTCCAAAAGGAAATTCCTTGACTTGATAATGTAATCTTGCTCGTAAATCTTGATGAAGGAGATACTTAAGTCTTAAAACTTGTTTTTTCTGATCTATTTCCCAGACATAAAATCCTAGATTTTTTGGCTAAAATAGAGAAAAATCTCTTTGTAGATTTGTCAGCCTATCTTTTAACCAAAGTTTTGTTCCTAGTAGCCAGAGAACTTGATATCCTAGACTTCTGTAACCCTGACTTCTAGCTCTTAACATTTTCTGAGGTAAGGGACTGCATTGAACTTCAAGTGCTAGCTTTTCCATTTACCAAAAACATCTGCTATCTGTTGAATCTCTGCTATGGGAAACTCTAGGGCAACCGTACTATCCTTCTTAGCCCAATGATAGAGGGATTCTTTATTGCCAAGGTGTTCTGGACTTTCATTTTTCGAAATAATAGGAACAGTCTTTTTAAGGATTTGTGAGCAAAATGAGTCCGTACAACCTTTCCTTTACGCAAACGAAGTCCACCTCCACATGCGAGACAGGTATAAGTCTGCCTATTCAATTCATCCTCTAGGGCGTTTACTAGGTGGCCTTTGGCATCTCTCGCTACAAACATAGTCTCCTCCTTTTCTACTTTATTCGAAATAGAAAGAAAAAAAGACCGGCAATACCGGTCTTTCTTTGGTAGAATTATTTACTTTTTTGTTTTTTTGTATATTTTGCCAGCATAGGGATGATATTAGGTATCTGTTCACTTCGAATCACCAAAATTCCATACTCCTGACAACGATTTGCATAAACAGGATTGATCTTTCCTGTACAAACAATGAGTTTATGACAAGTTTCTCCTGCGAAGTGATTAGCATAAACCTCTAGTTCATTAATTGCCTCTACTTCTAAGTCGGTCATTTTACAGGAAATAAAAACGATGGACCGGCCCTTACGCAAGATAACATCAATCTCATTTTGAACATTGTCAGCTTCTGGGAAAATCCCATTCCAATCTATTTCTCCACCAACCATACATTCATCAAACAATTGAGATTCAAGTGCCAAGAGATAGAGATACAACTCTAAAACATGACCCTTGCTTCGGCAGAAAATCTGTGCCTCTTGATTAGGAAATGTATAGACAACTTTCTTTTTATTCTCCAACTTCACTTGAAGCATTCCTGCCTCTTGCAGCAAGGGAATTAGTGTCTTTGGATAGGCGTAAGATTTACCATTATTTTCTAGTATTTTTTCTGTTTCTGCATGTAGTTCATTTGTTTTTGCTAAGGAGAAAAACTGGGTAACTTGGTACCAGCGACTAGGGTCAGCAATAGCAAGTTTTGCTAATTTTTTTATAGCTACAACTTGTTGCTGACTAAATATTGGTCTTTTTGATTTGAGCAACTTGCCACCACGAAGGGCTATTAACTCTTGGATTGTCAGAGTAGGAATATCTAAATCTTCCTTTAATAATCTACCGGCTTGCCACTTGTACTGCTTACCCTTCTCAATATCCATAGCGACTATGGGTAGATTTCGACTTAAGCCATATTGGTAGAGTGATATTGCTAATAGAGAGTCTCCACCAAAAACATCAAGAAGAACCTGGTCATAGTTAGGTAAACTAAAATCTAACTGAGCCTCCAGTTGCTCTAAGGAAACCTGACGAAAAGTTACTCTCTTGACATGAGCTACTTGATCCAAAATAAATTGCCGAAGGGAGAATTTCTCATCATCATCTATCTTGTCCAGAGATAGGAAAAGGAGCTCATCACTATTACTGATATAGGCTTGATAGACATTCTTTTCTAAAACATGTCTATCGTAAAGTTCTACCAAAAGACTAGTCATAGCATACCTCCGACTATAGAAAATCCCTTGCTTATCAATGCATGCATCCAAATTTTACCTACTAGTTTAAGTAATCTTATCCACTCCTAGTATAGCATAAATAGGATTATAAGACCTCAAACTTTACATTAAGAAAAATGAGTAGATAATGTCTATTATCTGCTCACTTACTGTTTATTTTACTTTTTTAGCCAACATTGTTGCGAAGCGTAGTTGGATACGATTTCCGTTTTCATCACGACGGTGGAGATGGCCAGGATTTTCATTGTATTTGATTAATTCCCAATCCTGGTAGTAAGTTGCCAATTCCCCTTCTTTAAAGGTGAATGGAAAGTTGACTGAGCAAGGATAATCTTCTGTATCCATAGCACACACAATCAAATTGTAACCTCCAATTGAGGTTTGTTCTTGCATGTTTCGGATAATAGCAGGAATACGTTCTGCTTGTAAAAACATGAGCACAACCGTTGATACGATAAAATCGTAAGTTTGACCTATGCTAGCTGAATTGATATCGTAGATACCGACAGGCATTTCTAAATCTTCTTGCTCCACAATGCTTTGCAAGATTTCAAGAGATAGCTCATTTTGATCTACAGCTGTAACATCAAAGCCATGTTGAGCCAGAAAGAGGGCATTTCTTCCTTGGCCACAACCTAGGTCTAGTGCCTTACATGGTTGGACCGTCTGCATAGCTTCTAAAACTTCCGAATGAACTGGATTGCTATTGTATTTCTTAGGGAAATAATCCTCCGGTTTACAATAGAATTCCAAGTACCATTCCACATCATCTGTGGCAGCCTCTACTCTGTGCCAAGCTTGAGGTTGCGCCATAGGATTATCAGCACCTGCTTTAAAAAGGTGCTCAGCTATAACTTCTCCCTCTTCGGTCAACTCAATAAACTTAAGAATTCCTTTTAATACGGTAATCTTACCCCAGGTTCCAACCTTAGTATTGTGTTTTCTTTGAACAGCTTCTGGCATGGTGTCTTTATTCCAGACTGGCATACGTTTGTAGGCAACTAGTTTTTCCATATTCTTCACTCTTTCTATCGGTGGTTAACAGCTTTCATAACACGCGCAATATCACGGTCTTGCTCACGTCGTTTGATAGACTCACGTTTATCGTAATCGTGTTTCCCTTTTGCAAGTCCTAAAAGTAACTTGGCATAGCCATCTTTGATATAAACTTTAAGAGGAACCAAGGTCATACCTGTCCCTTTGGTTTCTTGCTCTAATTTCTGGATTTGTTTTTTATGAAGGAGGAGTTTACGACGGCGTTCTGGTTCCTGGTTCCAGATATTGCCCTCTTCATAAGGAGCGATATGGACATTACTCAGCCAAACTTCCCCATTCTTAACCTGAGCAAACCCATCTTTCAGATTGATGCGGGCTGCTCGAACACTCTTGATCTCAGTTCCTGTCAGGACCATTCCTGCTTCTAGCGTATCTACGATTGTATAGTCGTGGTGCGCCTTTTTATTTTGCGCGACGACCTTTCCCTCGCCCTTTGCCATGCTTGGCTCCTTTCTTTGCTACTTCCTTATAAAAAGGGTTCTTGCTCTTTTTCTTCTTGTCTTTTGGAGAATGCTTGCGCTTATCGCCTAAACGACCAGCTTTTCTCTTGTCTTCTTTCTTATCGGAACGACGACTTCTATCCTTACGGCCGGACTGTTTCAAGCCTTTTTCAATGACATCAAACTCACTTGGGATATAAGAGAAGTCAATCTCACCTGTCATCTTATCCGCTCTTTCAACACGAATACGGATCTGCTGTCCCACACGGAAGGTAATTCCTGATTTTTCCCCACGAAGTGTCAAATCACGTTCGTTAAAATGATAAAACTCAGGAAGATTTGTGATGTGGATCAAGCCTTCAACTGTATTTGGCAATTCAACAAAAAGACCAAATTTAACAATACTTGAAACAACTGCATCATACTCTTCACCAACATACTCTTCCATGTATTCAGCTTTTTTCATAGCTTCGACTTCACGCTCAGCCTCGATGGCACGGCGCTCACGATTAGAAGACTGGGTCGCAATCTCAGGGATGACCTGTTCGAAATGCTCCGCTACTTCCTTGGAACGTCCATAGTCACGAATCATGCGGTGAACCAAGAGGTCAGGATAACGACGAATCGGACTGGTAAAGTGAGTGTAATAGTCTGCAGCTAGTCCGTAATGACCATGATTATGCTCAGAATAACGAGCCTGTTGCATGGAACGCAAGAGCATCATTGAAAGAACATCCGCATATGGCTCGCCTTCAACAGCACGCATGATGTTTTGAAGCGCTTCTTGACTAATCTCACTGGCAGTCCCATAGATACGTAATCCAAACTTGAAGCGTAATCAATAAATTTCTGAACTTTTTCTGCTTTAGGTTCCTCATGGATACGATAGATAAAAGGTAGATCCAGCTTGCTAAAGTGTTCCGCAACTGTTTCATTGGCGATCAGCATGAAGGACTCAATCATTCGTTCTGCAGTACCACGATGACGCAGGACAATATCAACTGGCTTGCCTTTTTTATCTACCAAAATCTTAGCTTCATTGGTATCAAAATTAAGAGCTCCACGCTTAATCCGCATACCTTCAAGAATTTCATGAAGCTTGGCCATGAGTTCGATACTTGGCACAATTTTCTTGAACTCTTGTCTCTTCTCCTCGTCACCTGCTAGGATGTCATTGACATCGCTATAGGTCATACGGAAACTTGTCTTGATAACGGTCTGTGTAATCGTATAATTACGAACACGACCATTTTTTTCAATTTCCATAATAGCAGACTGGGTCAAGCGGTCCACTTGAGGGTTAAGAGAACAGATACCGTTTGAAAGGCGCTCTGGAAGCATTGGAACTACACGGTCTGTCACATATACAGAGGTCGCACGATTGAGGGCTTCTTTGTCAAGAGCAGAACCCTCTGTCACATAGTAAGAGACATCAGCGATATGAACTCCAAGTTCATAATTTCCATTCTTCAATAGCTTGATGTGAACAGCGTCGTCCAAGTCCTTGGCATCGGCACCGTCAATAGTAAAGGTAAGCTCATCTCTCAGGTCCAGACGACCTTCCATATCCTTTTGAGACGGAGCATCTGGCACACTTTCTGCTTCTTTAAGAACAGCCTCTGGAAACTCGGAGACAATGTCCATTGACTCCAAGACCTCAAGGACATCAATCCCTGCATCTGTTGAATGCCCAACCACATCTAATACACTAGCCACAAAGAAATCGTGTTTCTTACTTGGGTACTTATCAATAAAGACCTTGAGAACTTCAGTCCCTTCCAATTGAATAGCTGGTTTTTTAACGTAGATTGGTTGACTAATCTTTTGATTTTTTGAACGGATGTAACCTGCATACTTGGGTTTTTCCTCATCAAGAACGATTTGACCAACAACCGTCGTCAAACTGTGTTCTAAAATATCGATAATCTTTGCTTCAGCTGCAGTTCCTTTTTGGCGATCCGCAACCTTCTTGATTACAATTTCAACAGTATCGCCATCAATGGCATAGTTAACATCATTTTTTCCTACAAAAAGATCGTCTTCTTCTCCCTCTAAGCTAACGAAACCAAAGCCATTTTTATGAGCGTGAAAAATTCCTTTAAGGGTAATTTCCTGTTTCTTCTTTTGATTGATGGTCAAACTTCCATCTTCTTCAAAACGGATCTGGTGTTTTCTTTCCATGAGGGACAAGGTTTTTATCAACTCACGAAAATCCTTGGATCCATCCTTTCCTAGAGCTTGGGCTAGGTCATTAACTGTGACACGTCCCTTCTCTTTTAAATATTCTTTTATTTTATCTTTCATGTTTTCTTTCTAGATTTATAAATTTTTCTTTTGGTGTAAAACCTTATGTCTTTAAAAACAAAAATAGGCTAAGACCTAGTCTCGCCCATTATTTTCTTATCTACTTGATAATACCGTCAATGCTAAGGCAATGGCTAGCCAGAAAAAGACTAAGATTCCTGTCAAACGTTGCATCACAGCTTCAAAACCGCGGGCTTTGCTACGCTCAAACAAATCACCTGCACTGGCATCAAATACATTGCTAGATTGGTTTTTAGTTGGTTGCATAAAAATCGCAATTACAATCACAACAGATAATACTAATAAAATGGTTAATAATAGGTTATACATATCAAACTCCTTAAAATCCTTATCATTTTACCATAAAAGCTATTTAGATTCAAGATGTAAAGTAACTTTTCTTTCCTTTGGACAATATTTTAAGACTTCTATCTTATCTGGATGAGTTTTTGAGTTTTTACTTGTTAGATAATTGATGCTACCACAAGAAGAGCACTTAAGATTAATTTTTACGCGCACTAGATTTCCTTCACTTTTAATAATGTTCTAAATTGAATAAGATTATAGAGACAACTGATGACTACACAGCCTGCTGTTGCGTAAAAAACAGACTTATAACCAAATTGATTTGCGACTAAAGAACCTGCTAGAGGGCCAATCACACCTCCTAGGTAAAAAAATACATGGTTGAAAGCAAATACTCTCGAAATAGCAGCTTTTGGAGCCATTTTACTCAGAATAGCATTGATACCGGGAACTAAGGCCCCTGTTCCTAGACCGAATAGAAAGCGGTAAACTCCCAGTTCAACTGGACTTGTAGCATTGGCACAAAGTACGTATATTACAGTTGAATAGATTTGAGCTAAGACCAGAAGTCGATGATTGCCAACTTTATCTCCCAATCGTCCCATAATACCTGCACTCATCATACTCGATAAACCCATGCTAGAAACTATTACACCAGAGACAAAGAGAAGATTCTCCTTCTGCCCTAGTTCTCGAACATAGAGAGCGAGAATAGGTCCGATAGATTGAGCTGCAAATTGAATGACAAAACTTGTTGCAAATAAGTTAAATAAAAGATAAGGATACTTTAGACTAGCATACAAATATTTTGTTGGAATTGCAGATTCTTTGGTTACAGGCTGAAAATCTTCCTTGATAAAGAATATAGTCAAGATAGCAGCTAAAGATACCAGAGCCCCAACCATTAAAAAGGCATTTCGAATCCCAAATACTTCTGCAATCAAACCTCCAACAAAAGGGCCTGAAAGTGTTCCTGCCAAAACTCCAGATGTTATTGTACCCAAAGCATAACCTGACTTATCCTTTGGCACTTGACTCGCTATTAAGGCAGTTGCATTTGGTACGTATCCCGTAAATACTCCATTCAAAAAGCGTAAGACTAAAAGCCAAAAGATATTTGGTACAAAGGCCAAGCCTCCCATAGTAACAGTCATAGCAATCCCTGCTCTAATCATCATAGGTTTACGGCCATATTTGTCTGCTAAAATCCCCCAAATAGGCGATATAAAAGCAGCCGAAACAGCAGAGATTGAAATAGCTATCCCTGAATAGAAAGTTACCTGACTTGGTTCAACTCCTAATTCTTCAACAAAAATTGGCATAAAAGGTAGAACCAAGGATACACAAGCCCCTGTCAAGAAACATCCAATCCAAGCAATACGAAGATTTTTTTCCCAACTAATCTCTTGCATCAAGCTCGCCTCTCTCTAGTAGAGAAATGATTTGACTCAATAGTTGATCAAGACTTCCACTATTATCAATAGTGTGAGTCGCAAGTTTTTTCTTTTTATCTAGGGGCCACTGAGATGCAAGTCTTACTTCAGCAGCTTCTATTGTTAAACTGTCGCGTTTCATTAAACGTTCAATCTGTGTATCTCTATCAACATAGACCAACCAAGTCTCATCAAACCAAGACTCATAACCCTGTTCAAATAAGAGAGGAATATCCATAAAGAAAAGCTTCTCTGTCTTGGCTAATCGGTTTCTCAAAGAAGCTAATTCCTCAAGAATAACTTGACCTTGAGTTTCTTTGGACCATTCTTGTTCTTTAGGATTAGAAAAAATCAGACTAGCTAGTAGAGGGCGGTTTAGTTGTCCATTTTTTAAAACAACCTGGTTGCCAAAATGCTCCACTAAAATATTATAGAGTCGACCACCCGGAGCTTGAAGCTGATGTACAAGTGCATCAGCATCGACTACTTGAAAGCCTCTTTGACGTAAAAAATTTGTCACTGTTGATTTGCCAGAAGATATGCCCCCTGTAATTCCAATGATTTTTCCCATCAACTTCTCCTTTGACATTGTGGGCAAAAATGCGTTCCACGTCCACCTAGTTGAATTTTTTCGATGATGGATCCACATCGTGAACAAGCTAAGCCGGCCTTATCATAAACTTGGTGTAATTCTTGCATAGTACCATTCTCACCAAAGGCATTGGTATAACTTCTAATGGTAGAGCCACCCTTATCAACAGCTTGCTCCAAAACGCTTATGGTTTGTTCGTGAATAGCTCTTGCTTCTTTTTTTGTTATGGTTTGTGAAGATTTAGCCGGGTAAACTTTAGCTCTCCAAAGAACCTCGTCCACATAAATATTTCCCAAACCTACCACTAGAGTTTGATCTAACAAGTGAGTTTTAATTGGCTTTTTAGATTTCTTAAGAGCTTTTTCAAAGGTTAGTAAATCAAAGTCTTTCTTGGTAGGTTCTGGACCCAACTTCTTAGAGATAAAGTAGGATTCCAAAAGCTCAGGTGCTAACAGTTCCATAGTCCCAAACTTTCTGACATCCTCATATACCAAGGTACCCCCATCCTCAAAATGAATCAAATATGGGCGTGTTTACGTTCTGGAACTTGGTCTGGGTAATAAAAATACTTGCCTTCCATTCTCAAATGAGAGATTAGAACTTTGTCGGATAAATAGAAAAGTAGATATTTACCACGACGTCCCATTGTTTGAATGACTTGACCAGGTAACTCCTTTTGAAATTCTTCCAAGTCGGTCTTGATCATTTTTGGATAATGGACCTCTATGCTAGAAATCTTTTTTCCAAGAATCAATTTTTCTAGACCACGGCGAACCGTTTCGACCTCAGGTAATTCAGGCATACATCCTCCTTCTGTAAAAACAAGAAGCAGGCATGAGCCCACCTCTACTTAATATTCTTTCTCATTATAGCCAAAGTCAGCAAGATCTAGCTTTTTATCACGCCAGTTTTTCTTGACCTTGACCCATGTTTCTAGGAAGACCTTGTCTCCTAGCATGAGTTCAATATCTTTACGAGCCATGGTACCAATTTTCTTGAGCATGGCGCCACCTTTTCCAATAACGATACCCTTTTGGCTATCACGTTCAACCATGATGGTTGCTCGAATATGAACCTTGTCCGTCTCCTCATCACGCTTCATAGAGTCCACCACAACTGCGACAGAATGCGGGATTTCCTCACGAGTTAAGTGAAGAACTTTCTCACGAATCATTTCTGAAACCAAGAAGCGCTCTGGGTGGTCTGTAATTTGATCAGCTGGGAAATATTGAAAACCTTCTTCTAAATTCTCACTTAAGATATCTACTAAATGTGATACATTATTTCCCTGAAGAGCTGAGATTGGTACAATCTCTTTGAAATCCATTTGATTACGGAAATCATCGATTTGTGCCAAAAGTTGATCCGGATGAACCTTATCAATTTTATTAACTACTAAAATTACGGGAACTTTTGCAGCTTTAAGACGTTCGATAATCATATCGTCACCCTTACCACGTGGCTCATCTGCAGGAACCATAAAAAGCACGGTATCCACTTCACGAAGGGTGCTATATGCTGACTCTACCATAAAATCTCCGAGGGCAGTTTTAGGCTTGTGAATCCCTGGAGTGTCAATAAAGACAATTTGTTCTTTATCAGTGGTATAAATTCCCATGATTTTATTACGCGTTGTTTGCGCCTTATCACTCATGATAGCAATTTTTTGCCCCATAACGTGATTCAAAAACGTTGACTTCCCAACATTTGGACGTCCTAAAATAGCTACAAAGCCTGATTTAAATGTCATAAGTTCCTCTTATTGTTTAAAATAGTAAATCCCAAATTCTAGGGATAAAGATTAGTAAACCGATCAAAGCTGCTAAAACAGATACAACAAGGACTGCACCTGCAGCCATATCCTTAGCCTTCTTTGCCAGCATGTCGAAGTGATAATGGCTCGCCAAATCCACAACATTTTCAATAGCTGAGTTAAGAATCTCAAATGCTATTACCAAGAAAATGCTTAAAAGAAGAAAAAGCCATTCGATTCGTGATACCCCAAAAACAAAACCTGCAAGAATGACAATCAGAGCTGTCACCGCATGTTTTCTCATATTTCGTTCTTCCTTAATCGCAGTCAGAATTCCTGTAAAAGCAAATTCCAAACTTGTGATCAGGTCACGGTTTTTCCATTTTCTTTTATTGTCTTGTGAGTCCATAGGCAGTCAAAATTTCTTCCTGTAAACCGAACATCTCCGCTTCTTCTTCGGGAGTGTAGTGATCATAACCGTTAATATGTAAAAAGCCGTGAACTGCTAAGAAGCCCATCTCACGTTCAAAACTATGACCGTATTCTTCAGCTTGCTCATGCGCTTTATCAATAGAGATGAATAGTTCACCGATATAGGCATCAAATTCTGACAGCATATCTGCCAAGTCAGGATCCTCTGCTAAATCTTCTTCATCAAAAGAAATCTCTAGCTCGGGCTTGTATTCAAGACTGATGACATCAGTTGGACGATCTGTATTTCGATACTCTAAATTGAGTTCATGACTCCGTTCATTCGTCACAAAAGTAACTGCCATCTCCTTGTCTTCTTTTCCTAACTTTTTGGCAGCAAACTCTAAAATTTCTTGAGTCTGTTGTAGAATTTCGTTTGAAACTTTTCCAGTTTCATCGACCATTTCAATAAACATGTGTTTCTCGATTCTCTTTACTTGGCTTTATTATACCATATTTCTATGATTTTATTCTACCTTTTTGATATAATACTATGTAATACAATCACGAGGAGAGAACCATGTCATTTGACGGATTTTTTTTACACCACATGGTTGAGGAATTACGAACAGAATTAGTAAATGGTCGTATCCAGAAAATTAATCAACCTTTTGAGCAAGAATTAGTCTTGCAAATTCGAAGCAATCGTAAAAGTCATCGTTTGCTCCTTTCTGCCCATCCAGTTTTTGGTCGTATTCAATTAACTGAATCAACTTTTGAAAACCCTGCACAGCCATCAACCTTTATTATGGTTTTAAGGAAGTATCTTCAAGGTGCTGTCATTGAATCTATCCAACAAATTGATAATGATCGTATCGTGGAAATCACAGTTTCTAACAAAAATGAAATTGGAGATCATATCCAGGCGACTCTTATCATTGAGATTATGGGAAAACATAGCAATATTCTCTTGGTAGACAAAACTGAGCAAAAATCCTCGAAGTGATCAAACATATTGGTTTTTCTCAAAATAGCTATCGCACCTTATTACCCGGAGCTTCTTACATCGCTCCTCCAAGTACCAATGCCTTTAATCCTTTTACGATCAAGAATGAAAAACTGTTTGAAATTCTCCAAACTCAAGAATTAACTGCAAAGAATCTTCAGCATCTTTTCCAAGGATTGGGACGTGATACGGCCATGGAATTGGAGAAAATACTCCTTGATGATAAACTAAATACCTTCCGTAACTTTTTCTCTCAAGAAACAAATCCTTACCTTACGGAGACTTCCTTCAGTCCAATTCTCTTCGAAAATAGTGTAGGAGAGCCTTTTACGAGTCTTTCTGATCTTCTGGATACCTACTACAAAGACAAAGCAGAACGCGACCGTGTCAAACAACAGGCTAGCGAACTCATTCGCCGAGTTGAAAATGAACTGCAAAAAAATCGTCAAAAGCTTAAGAAACAAGAAAAAGAACTGCTTGCTACCGAAAATGCTGAGGAATTCCGACAAAAAGGCGAGTTACTAACGACTTTTCTTCATCAAGTTCCAAATGACCAAGATCAGGTGGTTTTGGATAATTATTACACTAATCAACCAGTTACAATCGCGCTTGATAAGGCCTTGACTCCCAACCAGAATGCCCAACGCTACTTCAAACGCTACCAGAAACTCAAAGAAGCTGTTAAATATTTGACAGAACTGATAGAAGAAACCAAGTCAACCATTCTCTATCTGGAAAGTGTTGAGACAGTTCTTAATCAAGCTGGATTGGATGAAATCGCTGAGATTCGTGAGGAGTTGATTGAAACAGGCTTCATCAGAAGACGCCAACGTGAGAAACTTCATAAGCGGAAAAAACCTGAAAAATATCTTGCTAGTGATGGCAAGACTATCATCTATGTTGGTCGAAATAACCTCCAGAATGATGAATTAACCTTTAAAATGGCCCGAAAAGATGAGCTTTGGTTCCACGCTAAAGACATTCCTGGAAGTCATGTCGTCATCTCAGGAAATCTCGACCCATCTGACGAGGTCAAGACGGATGCAGCAGAACTTGCAGCCTACTACTCAAAAGGTCGCTTATCTAATTTAGTACAAGTTGATATGATTCAGGTAAAAAAACTAAATAAGCCAACTGGTGGAAAACCTGGTTTCGTTACTTATACAGGACAAAAAAACTCTCCGAGTCACGCCAGATCCAGATAAAATCCAATCCATGAAATTTAGCTAAGCTTCCATGCTACAATTTTTAGTACTACAGAAAGGAGGTCTTTCTCTGAATGTATAACCATATTAAGTCCATCATGACTATCATACTAGGTGCTGCTATATTTGCCTTCGGACTTACATATTTTGTAGTCCCACATCATTTATTTGAAGGTGGAGCCACAGGGATTACCTTAATTACCTACTATCTCTTTAATATCCCTATCTCATTGATGAACATCATCATTAACATCCCGCTCTTTATTCTCGCTTGGAAAATTTTTGGAGCAAAGACTCTATATTCGAGTCTCCTGGGAACCATCTCAGTATCCGTCTGGCTGGCTATCTTTGAGAAGATTCCTCTTCAGTTTAATCTTGAAGGTGATTTAGTTATCGTAGCCTTAGTCTCAGGAGTACTCCTAGGTGTTGGATTAGGAATTATTTTCAACGCTGGTGGAACTACAGGTGGAACTGACATCGTTGCTCGAATCCTTAATAAATATACCAATATTTCAGTCGGTAAATTACTCTTTGGATTAGACTTCCTAATCCTGATGTTGATTTTAATTATTTTTCAAGATCTCCGTCTAGTAACTTATACCCTCTTATTCGACTTTATCGTATCTCGAGTAATCGATTTGATTGGAGAAGGAGGTTATGCTGGTAAAGGCTTCATGATCATCACTCAAAGCCAATGGAACTAGCTGATAAAATTAATGACGAGCTGGGACGTGGTGTTACTTTTATTTCAGGTCAAGGCTACTACAGTAAAAACGATTTAAAGATTGTCTATTGTATCGTAGCTAGAAATGAGATGGTTAAGATGAAAGAGATGATTCACAGCATTGATCCTATGGCCTTTATTACTATCACTGAAGCCCATGAAATTCTAGGGGAAGGTTTTACATTTGATCCTAGGTAAACTAGCAATTTGAACTGAAAAGCAATCCCATTACAGGATTGCTTTTTTATTTCAATATACAAAAAAACAGAAGAGCATGCTCTTCTGTTTTAATAGATACTATTTTTCAGCTGACAATGCTGCCATTGTGATGTAGTTGTATGGTTTGTTAAAGTGTGGCAAGAAGAATAGGTCAGTCAATGCCAATTTATCAATTGTAACATGTTCTTGGATAGCAAGTGAGAACATGTGGATAGCCATACCGATTGCTGAATCGCGAGATACCATTTGAGCACCAAGGATTTCACGGCTGTCTTTATCAAAGACAATCTTGATAGCAACTTCATGGTTATCATGCTTCATAAATTCTGGTTTTTGAAGGTCGTTAAATCCAGTTTCAGTTGCATTGTAACCAGCAGCTTTTGCTTTTTCAAGTGTCAAACCAGTTGAAACCATGTGGAGACCATAGATTGAGATACCATTTGATCCTTGAACACCGATTCCTTCAAGTTCATGTCCACAAGCGTTGTAAGCACCAACGATACCAGTACGAACAGCGTTTGAAGCAAGTGCGATGTAGCTAGTGTCTTTACGAGCGTTGTCATAAACAGTCGCACAGTCACCAACAGCGTATACACCTGGGATAGATGTTTCTTGTTTCTTGTCAACAAGGAAAGCACCGTTACGGAAGAGTTCGATCTTACCGTCAGCAAGAGCAGTGTTTGGACGGAAACCAACTGCAAGAACAACCATATCAACGTCAAATGTTTCTTTGTCAGTTACCAAGCGTTCAACTTTACCATCACCTTCGATAGCTTTTACAGTTTGACCAAGTGCCAAGCGGATGTTGTGGTCTTCCAAGTTTTTAGCCATCATTTGAGTGAAGTCTTTGTCGTAGTAACCGTTCAATACAGTATCAACGATATCAACAAGCACAACTTCTTTTCCAAGACGTTCGAAAGCTTCAGCAAGTTCAACACCGATGTATCCACCACCAACTACAGCGATACGCTCAAGGTGTTGGCTCTTATCAGCAAGTTTGTTGATAACTTCTTCAGCATTTTGGTACAATTTAACGAATTGAACATTTTCAAGAGTTGTCTTGAATTCACGGTTTCCTTTAACAATTTCAACACCTTCAATTGGAGGCAAAATTGGTGTAGAACCAGTAGCGAAGATCAACTTATCGTATGATTCTTTGTGTTCTTTTCCTTCAACTTCTGCAGTAACAACTTTGTTATCGTAGTCGATTGAAAGTACAGGTGAGTTCATGTAAACTTTCGCACCTTTAGCTTCAAGCTTTTCTTTATCAGAATAGAACAAGCCTTCAGCACCATCGATTTGCTCACCGATCCAAAGAGCCATTCCGCATCCAAGGAATGAAATATTTGAGTTTTGGTCAAATACAACGATTTCGTTTTCGTTTCCAAAATTGTCCAACATTGTGTTGATACATGCAGTTCCAGCGTGGTTAGCACCCACAACTACGATTTTACTCATAAGATAATTCCTACCTTTTATCTAAAATTTTTTACTGCACTAGTATATCATTTTCTGTTAGCGTTTACAAGTTTTTTTGTTTGAAATTACTTAATTTTTTGACTAAAATTAAAAATTAATTTATTATAAAAACTTATCAAAAGTATTATTTTTTTCATAATTATGTTTTTGAGCATTTTTCTTGACTTTTTAAAAAAACAAATTGTGAAAACGCTGACTTTATGATATGCTATTTATACGGGAATAAAATATAAATCTCAAAGTTACTTTCATGACAGGATTTACAACTATTTCCAATTGACTTGAAAGGAGTTAGTTTTTTGCCTTTCTGTTCATCTTCTGAACGACTAATGGGAACTACGATTACCATTTCCTTAGTACATGATCGGGCTGATTGTCTGCTCAGACAAGCTTTTAATTTGCTTAAAGAGCTTGAATTTCGGTTCAATGCCAATAGTGCTGAATCTGAATTGATGGAAATCAACTATCTTGCTGGCATTGCTCCTGTTAAAGTTCATCCTGATTTATTTGAACTGATTTCATTAGGTTTAGACCACAGCCTAGCACCTAAAAGCCATCTCAACATTAGCATTGGCCCTTTGGTTCAAACCTGGCGCATCGGTTTCCGATGCAAAAGTTGCAAGCTCTGAAGAAATTGCTTCAGCCTTAGCACTAATAGACCCTCATTTTATTAAACTCGATTCAGTCAATTCTACGGTTTTCCTAGAAAAAAAGGGAATGAAAATTGACTTAGGGTGTTTAGCAAAGGGCTATAGCGCGGATAAGGTTGCCACATTCTTGAAAGAGAATGGAGTCACTTCTGCTCTTATCAATCTTGGAGGAAACATCCTCACAATTGGTAATAACCAGGCAAAAAACGGTCAACCTTGGCAAATCGGCATTCAAGATCCAACTCATCCACGTGGTAATCATCTGATGAACCTATCTATTACTGGAAAATCAGTTGTTACTTCGGGTATTTATGAACGGCACCTGACAATTGACGGAAAAGACTATCACCATATTTTTGATAGTGAGACAGGATTCCCTGTCGAAACAGAACTCGCTAGCCTAACGATTATCTCTGATAAATCCGTTGATGGTGAGATTTGGACAACCCGCCTATTCGGTGAACGTAGCGCTTCTATTATGTGGCAAGTCGAAAATATTGATGGCATCGAAGCCATCCTCATTGACAAAGATGGACGCATCGCTTGTTCATCTGGTATCCAACGGTAATTAATTAATAATGCAAAAGAGAAAGGAAAGCCCATGCTTAAACTTATTGCTATTGTAGGAACTAACTCAAAACGTTCCACAAACCGCCAACTGCTTCAATATATGCAGAAACACTTTGCTGATAAAGCAGAAATCGAATTGGTAGAAATTAAAGATCTACCAGTCTTCAACAAACCTGCAGATAAACTTATTCCTGCAGAAGCCTTAGAAATTGTTGCAAAAATTGATGCAGCTGATGGTGTGATTATCGGCACTCCTGAATATGATCACTCAATTCCAGCTGTTCTTATGAGCGCCCTAGCTTGGATTTCTTATGGAGTATTCCCACTTTGAATAAACCAGTCATGATTACTGGTGCTTCATATGGTACTCTTGGTTCTTCACGTGCTCAATTGCAACTTCGTCAAATTTTGAATGCTCCTGAGATTAAAGCAACAGTTCTTCCTGATGAATTCTTACTCTCTCATTCTCTTCAAGCATTTGATAAGAATGGTGACTTGGTAGATCTTGATGTTATCAATAAATTGGATGCCATCTTTGACGACTTCCGTATCTTTGTCAAGATTACTGAAAAATTGCGTAGCGCTCAAGAATTGCTTCGCAAAGATGCAGAAGAATTTGACTGGGAAAACTTGTAAGATAGGAGACAAAATAGAATGAAATTTGTTGGACTTGTTGGATCAAACTACGATCAATCATATAACCGCAAACTCTTGGAATTCATCCGTCGTAACTTCAAACTCAAATTTGAATTAGAAGTTCTTGAAATCGATGAAGTTCCAATGTTTAATCAAGATGAAAAATGGGATGAAAGCTTCCAATTACGTCTTCTTTATAACAGAATTACACGTGCTGATGGTGTCATTATTGCCACTCCTGAGCACAACCACACAATTTCTGCTTCACTTAAATCAGTTCTTGAATGGCTTTCATACGAAGTTCATCCATTTGAAAACAAACCAGTGATGATCGTTGGTGCTTCATACTATGACCAAGGAACTTCACGTGCTCAAGTTCACCTTCGTAAGATTCTAGATGCACCAGGAGTAAATGCCTACACATTGCCAGGTAATGAATTCCTTCTTGGAAAAGCTAAAGAAGCTTTTGATAATAACGGAAACATTATCAACGAAGGAACTGTTAAATTCCTTGAGACTTGCTTAGATAACTTTGTCAAATACGTAGGAGTCGTTTCGAAATTGAAAAAACCAAAACCAATTGATCCAGAAGACTTAGATTGTGGAAAACCAATCGCTACAACTATTACAGAAGTTGACCCTGATGATCCAGAATGGGTAGAAAAAGTTGCAGAAATTACAGGCGCTGTATCTGGTGATACATACGTTAAACTTGACCATGGTATCCTTACAGTTAACCAAATTGATATGTTCTTGAAAGCTATGCCTTTTGAATTGACATATGCTGACGATAACAACCAATTCCTCTACTACAACAATGCTCACCAAGATCCAGATACTATGTTTGCTAAACGTGTACCTTCTCAATCAGGAGGCCGTATGTCAACTATTCACGGTTCCCTTCCACCTGCACGTATGAAGAACGTAGAGTGGGTCATCGGTACACTTCGTAATGGAAACCAGGAATACGTACGTACCATTGTTCCAGGTTCTCCAGCTGGTGTCATTAATACTCACAACTACCAAGCTATGTACTATCCTGATGGATCATATGCTGGTATCAATGAAATTGTCTTTAACTTCCAACCATGGCTTGACTGGTACTTGAAAGAAACTGGTCAACGTTTGGTAGGCGGTAGCGGACCTTTTGCTCCTGCTGCTGGAGGTCACGGAGATGCCGATGCTACTTCTGGCGCTTCTGACTCAGCCGATGGTGGCGCAGATGCAACTTCTGGTGCTAGTAACTAATAACTAACAAAAAGGAACCATTTTGAGTTCCTTTTTTATAATAGAAATCTCGGTTCGCACACACAAACCGAGAATTTTTTTATTTATGAATTCGGATCATCAAGACTACGGCCGTGTAGACCTTTTTCTCGTTGCACTTGACGAAGTTTTTCAGGAGTCACATCATTACCATCTTCATCGACAATTTTGATTCCTTCAACGTGGTGACGTACTGAACGACGATAGCCTTCGATATATTCCTCACGAAGTTTGGCTTGTTCTACTTTTTCTTCCGCAGTCAAGCCTTCTGTTTTTTTCTTTTTAGCAAGTTCATTAATACGAGCGATTTTTTCTGGTTTCATATTTGGATTTCCAATCTACTTTTTTTAATTACTATTTTTGTATTAAGAAGGTTAAAAGCAGCCACTGTTTTTGCTTTATTGACAAGTTCAGCTAGAATAGCCAAACGATTATTCTTAACATCAATATCCTCTGCCATAACCATGGTATTGTCAAAGAATGCATCAATAACTGGACTAAGAGCAAATAATTGCGCTACTTTATCACTAGCAGAACCTTTTAATTCTAGACTTTCTACCTCTCGAGCTAGTTCTTTCTCTTCCTCGTTTTCAAAGAGACTGGCATCAACTTTTACTGTTCCTTCAGCCTTTTCTGCTAGGTTAAAGGCACGAGATAGAGATTCAACTGATGATTTGTAATCTTCAGTTTTTGCAGCTTCAGTTAAGGCTTCTGCTGCTTCAATCATATCTGAAACGACAAAGTTTGAACTTGCTAGAACAGCTTCTTTAATATCTTTTGCAGTAGAACCCATCATCTTATCAACTCGAGCTTTGATGAAGTTAAGCACTTCTTCTTGATTATCATAGTTCAAACTATCAAATGATAAAGCATAAAGGCTCGCAATCAATTCGTCCATTGGAATCTTCCATCCAAAGTCTTCTAAGATACGAACAATCCCCTGAGTCGCACGACGAAGGGCATATGGGTCGTTTGAACCAGATGGAATCAGCCAACAGAGAAGAAAGATAAGAGAGTATCTAATTTATCAGCTAGTGCAAGAATAGCGCCGACTTTTGACTCAGGAAGAGCCCCGTCTGCTGAGTCTGGAAGGTAGTGTTCTCGAATAGCTTGCGCCACTGTAGCATTTTCACCTGCAAGAAGCGCATACTTCTCACCCATGATCCCTTGAAGCTCATCAAATTCACCAACCATACCGGTTAAGAGGTCAAATTTATAAATGGCTGCAGCACGAGCAAGATCAATAGATTCATCAACTGATAGACCAGCTTTTTCTGCTAGCAGGATAGCAATTTGTCCTGTACGAATCATGTGTTCACGAAGTGAACCAATCTTTTCATGGAAGGTTACGTGTGAAAGTTTAGCAACTAAATCTTCAATCTTGAGTTTTTGGTCTTCACGCCAGAAGAATTCTCCATCTTCCAAACGAGCAACCAAGACTTTCTCATTTCCTCGAATGACATTTTCCAAGTGTTCAGCATTTCCGTTACGAACTGAAATGAAGTTTGGTTTTAGATTTCCTTCAAGATCACGGACAACAAAATAACGTTGATGAGTTTCCATTGAAGTAACCAAAACTTCTTCTGGAACTTCTAGGTATTTAGGCTCAAAATTACCCATAAATGCAGTTGGATATTCAACCAAGTTTAAGACTTCGTTTAAAAGTCCTTCATCAATCTGTACTTGAACGCCTTGTTCTGCTTCAATTTCCTTAATTTGTTCACGAATCATATTTTCACGTTCAATGCTATCAGCAATGACATAGACTTTGCGTAAGTCTTCTTCGTAACTATCAGCATGACGAATTTCTACTTCATGACCAAGGAAACGGTGTCCGCGGCTGACTCTGCCTGAATGAATATCTAAGAAATCTAGTTCAAGAGCTTCATCATCCAAAAGCACTGTCAAAGTGTGGACTGGACGGATGTATTCAAAGGTATTGTTTGCCCAACGCATGCTAACAGGGAAACTTAAGCTAGCCAAGACTTCTGGAATTCCAGTCAGAACTTCTTCTGCTGGTTTTCCAGCTTCATGCTTCGTTACATAAACATATTCTTCACCTTTGATTTCACGGAATTCAATGTCATCTACAGTCAAGCCTTTTCCACGGACAAATCCTTGGGCAGCTTTAGAGAAGTTTCCTTCTGCATCCAAAGCAATTTTCTTAGAAGGTCCTTTAAAATCTTCAGTCAAATCTGTTTGTTGGTCTGCTAAACCAAGTACACGAACAGCTAAACGACGTGGAGTTGAAAATGTTTGAATCCCTTCATATGAAAGGCGGTTGTCATCCAAGAAGGCTGCCATTTTTTCGCCGAGTTGTTTTTCACTTGGTGTGACAACGTAGGCTGGTAACTCTTCGAGTCCTAGTTCTACTAATAAGTTTTTTGTCATGTTTCTTCCTTTACAAAATTCTTTTTCTGATAGGCACCTTAGGTACTGAGGACGTCGCTAACTAACTTTGTGAGTCTGTAGGGAAATCTTTTGTTTTCTTGACATAGATTTCCAACAGTCTCATCAAAGTGGATTTAGCCAACTGATTTTTGAACCTCACGTTTCAAAAATCCCCATATACCAGTACGGCGATGCCTATCCCATTAGCAAGTATCCGACTTGCCTCTGGGTTCCATATAGGCTCACTTTGTTCGCCCCTTTTCCATTCTTGTAACTCTTTTTTATTCTTCCTCTTCTGCTAGGAGTTTTGCGCGTGTGGCTTCGTCGAGAAGTGGGTAACCGAGTTTCTTACGTTCTGCTACGAATGTTTTAGCTACGACACGGGCCAAGTTACGGATGCGGGCAATGTATCCGGCACGTTCTGTAACAGAAACAGCACCACGTGCATCTAGCAAGTTAAAGGTATGTGAACATTTCAAAACATAGTCATAGGCTGGGTGAACAAGCCCCAATTCCAAAGCACGTCCTGCTTCTTTTTCAAATTTTTCGAAGTTTTCAAGAAGCATATCTTGGTCAGAAACTTCAAAGCTGTATTTTGAGTGCTCATATTCAGGTTGAAGGAAGATTTCTCCGTATTTAACCCCTGGAGCCCACTCAATATCGTAAACTGAGTCTACTTCTTGGATATAGGAAGCCAAACGCTCCAACCCATAAGTGACCTCAGCGGTAACAGGACCAGTTGCCAAACCACCAACTTGTTGGAAATAAGTGAACTGCGTGATCTCCATACCGTCAAGCCAAACTTCCCAACCAAGACCTGCAGATCCAGTTGATGGGTTTTCCCAGTTATCTTCAACGAAACGGATATCATGTTCCAAAGGATTGATTCCTAATTTTTCTAAAGACTCAAGGTAGAGTTCTTGGATGTTTGATGGTGATGGTTTCATGACTACTTGGAATTGGTGGTGTTGGTAGAGACGATTCGGATTTTCTCCGTAACGACCGTCTGCTGGACGACGAGAAGGTTCTACATAAGCTGCGTTCCATGGTTCAGGACCAATGGCACGAAGGAAAGTGTAAGGACTCATGGTTCCCGCACCTTTTTCATTATCATAAGCCTGCATCAGCATACAACCCTGGTCATTCCAGTATTGTTGCAAAGTCAAAATAATTTCTTGGAAGGTTAATTTTTTGGACATGTTTTACTCCTTTTTTTAATTCTTGTGACTTTGGATACAAAAAGAACCGTGTCTTTGCTCCTAAGTCAAGTGACCTAGGGGCGTCAGAAACGCGGTTCCACCCTAATTTATTACTTCATTATTTATAAAAAATATACCAAAAGCGCCACACTTATCTCTCAATCACCTGACTCTCACTACCACAGGCTCGCTTAGGATTTACTGATAAGATATTCTTTCTTGTAATCTATTATAACAAAATGAAATTAAAAAGTAAATTTTTTCATAAGGAATCTTTTCTAATTCATCTAAAATAGACATACCAAATTAATATCATTGCCCCTTTTTTGCCCCCTCACGAACAAAAAGAAAAACCGCTACTCCTAAGAATAGCGGTTTAATCATGTTTTTAAGCTACTAATCTAGTCGCTCTATTATTTAAGAGTAACAATTTGCTAATCTTATTTTCTCCCAGTATTAGTGGGTTAATTCCTCCATTTTTAACTTTGGCAGGAATTTGGTAGGTAAATTGATAATCCAAGATTATCTAAACTGTTTGTAATCTCTTCTGAAATTGTTGAATCACCTGAATAATACCAGTGACTATATGTATTCAACGTGGTTGACTTATCAGCATGTCCTAATCGATATGAAACATATAAGGTATCCTTATGCAATACATTTATAAGGTAGGAAGCGTGACTATGTCTTAAACCTTTCCCCGTAATTTCTGGTACACCAGTAACCCTAGCATGCCTTTTTATTATCCTAGAAATTGTAGACTTACACAAGGGGGCACCAAAACGTGATATTACATAATTTTTATCATCATTCTTGATTTGAACTTCTCGCCATTTTTTAAGTATTGTAATCGTAAAATCATCTAAATCAATTTTACGATTCCCTGCTACTGTCTTTGTTTGTTGTTTAGCATACCATACACCGTTTTTGTCTTTCTCAATTGTCGAATGAACATGAATCCATTTACGTTCAAAATCAATATCTTCCCATTTAAGAGCAATACCCTCACTAACTCTTAAGCCAGTCATAAAATATAACCAGATCGTCATGTAATTATGGAGTCCCTCATACTCACTAATATCAAAAGAGTTTATTATCTTCTTAAATTCATCAAATGTCCAAAATTTTGTATCAGGGTGCTTTCCTCTAGGATTATCTAATCCTTTAAAAGGAACTCTATCAATATAACCCAATCTTTCTGCATAGCCCAGACATGCTTTAAATCTAGACCACATATTTTTAGCATAGTTACTAGAATACTTGTCTATAATAGCTAAGCGAAATCTTTCACAGTCAATAGTACTAATATCTGATAATTTTTTACTACCAAATTGCTTAATAAATAACTGATGATGTGGTAAAGCGGTCTGATAAGTTACAAATTGAACTTTTTTTGTTGATAATATTTTAAATAAATCTCTTCCATAAACCCTCTAAAAAGTTAGAAAACTATTATTATTAATAGTAGAGTTCACAAATTCATGTTTTTAAACGAAGTATCTCTTCATATGCTTCCTTAAAAAGAATTAAACGGTAGTCCCTGTTGATTTTTTTCCTTCCTTTCTTTTTGAATTCTTTTTCCCAGTTATTGGATCAACTCCTAATTCAATTTGAAAATAAATTTTTTTCCTTTTTGAATCTTTGTATACACCTTTATATTTCTTTGTCTTTGATATAACCATTTTTCTCACCTTCTATATCTGAAAAAGAAATACCAATTAAATTTTCTACAATATTTTTAGGAGCAATGCCTAACCTTTTATTATCGAAAGGTGAACATCCTAATTGTACCGCATTCTTATCATTTTTTCTAGCTTCTTCAAACTTTTTTACAGCAATCTTTTTTGCTTGTCTAATAATATTTCTTGATGTGTGCTCTGGAAAACCAATCGCAACTAAATCTTTATAGTTTACTGTTTCCATGATATTATTACTTCCTTTCTTAGATTTTTTCACCTCCATGGCATGACTGATGAAGTCATCATAAGAATTTCACTTACTGCTCTTTTACGGTGGCAGCCTGAACGGTCAGAAGTATCATTGTATATCATTTGTATCATGGCATATAAAGTATCGCTCTATTTTATTGATGGTTTTAAAATCGCTCTTATCATGGCGAGCCATTCAAATCTGCTCCACAAATGAGGAAAGTACCATTTTGGACTATTCAATTGTCAAAGAACAAATAAAAAATCTCCTCATTTTCACACTCTATGAAATTGAGGAGATTATTTTTTAAAGCGAATTTTATCAGGAAAATCTGTCAATCCCAATAGATAGTCTGTACTGACATCGTAAAAGTTTGAGAGAGTTACCAATACATCTGCCGTCAAGGCATGCTCACCCCGTTCAATTTTAGCATAAGCTGAGTTTGTAAACGAAAGTATTTTAGCTATTTGTTTTTGGGTCAAATCGTGATCTTCCCTCAAATCTCTCAAACGTCTGTACATCTAGCTTTCTCCTGAGAAAAGTATAATATATAAAACTAGGAAATCTTTCAAAGTGTCCAAACTGGACATTTTGAACTAAAATTAATTTATTAAACGCTTCTCATAAGCATATCTATTAACCGTCTGAGAGCAAATATTTTATCAACTATTTAAAATTACTGACTTCAAAAATTAGTCTTATTGTAAAATAAAGTGAAACACAAAAGACATGTTTATCTAATATATTATAGTCTCAAAAATATTACAAAATTATAGGAAAATGTTCACAAATTAATCATACAAGAGCTTCTTTGGAAACAGGGACTTTTAACCCATTCACATAGATAAAATACACCATTTTATTCCTCCTTATATAAATTTGATAAGGTAGGAAATGGCGGTGAACGATTTTTCATAAAACTCTCTCAATTTTTAGACTTCACTATTAAGAGTGAAAAATCATGTATTTTTACCGCTGTTTTTAGAAAAATAAAAAAAGCGAAAGAGCAAATTGCTCTATCGCTTTTTTTATTTTTCTAAGTACGTCTAGACGTTTTAAAACTCATGTTGTGATTGAATTACGTTCAATACTTCTTGCATACTTCCAGCCTTCCAATTTGCCTTAGCATTAAATAAAGGCAATGGGTAATCGTAATATCCAATATCAATACCAGCACTAGTTGATACCTGTATCCCTGAGTACGAATCTTCAATAGCAATTGTCATCCGAAACAATATAATCAAAATAATTCTTCAAATGCAGTTTTTCAAGACTTATTTCTATACTTTTTTTCTTCCTTTATCAAGAAAAAAAGTTACCTCAATATTAATAAAGTACAATTCTAAATTAACTCCAATTATTGATTCATGATAATATTTCAGTAACTCATCGTGCAATTAAAAACAAGGATTTTTTTATTTCAGATGATCCATCGTGATCACTTCATCAGCCATCTCCCAAATTGCCGGATTATGTGTTGCGATAATGATTAGCCTATTATCATCTCGAAGAGATAGCAAAATCTCCATAATCAACTGAGAGGTTGCTGGGTCTATTGAAGCTGTTGGCTCATCTGCCAGAATAAGGGGTGGATTCTTTAAGATAACTTTTGCCAAGGCAACCCGTTGCGATTCTCCGCCCGATAACTCAAAGATGCGCTTATCTAAGTCAAGATAAGCCAGGCCGACCTGTTCTAAAGCCTGCTTCTGCCTCAACCGCTGTTCCGACCGACTCAACTTTTGACCAATGAGACCTAGCTTAAGGTTTTCTTCAATACTTTGGTTTTCAATTAAGCCAAAGTTCTGGAAGAGGTAGCCCAATTCGTGACGGAAAAAATCACTCGATTTATAATTGGCCAAGTCTTTACCTCGGTAAAAAATCGTTCCATCATAAGATTCTAATTTCCCAATCATGTTCATCAAGGTTGTTTTTCCGCTACCACTTGAACCAATTAAGGCATAGACTTTTCCAGCCTCAAATGTCATTGAAAGATTCGAAAATAACTCTCGTTCTCCAAAAGATTTACTCACCTGTTTAAGTTCAATCATATTAACCTCCCTTCAAAACAAGCATGGACATCTTGTTTTCTTTCTGCATTTGGACATGTAACTGTAAAAGAGATAGACCAGTAAAGAGTAACGAGACTAAGAAAGCAACTAGTATCTCTACCATAAGAAATACACTCGCAACAAATCCCAGTAAAAACACACCCAGTTGAGCAAAGATATAAGTGCGATGGATTTCTAAGAACCTGAGACCTGCAATGCGTTTGATAAAAATGGCACGTCTAAATTCTTCAAAGTAGAGCCTATTCATAGTGTTAAACAACAATATTGAAGTTGCAATCCCAAGCACAGCTCCTGCTAGCATTACCCAACGTTCCCTCTGGATATTATCCAATAATGTGATGTAGTTGTGGTAACCTGTTTGCATTTCTGAGACCCAATTTTCAATGCCTTGTCTCTGGATAAGCTCCTGGGCATCAGACAATTGATTAAAGAGAACGTAGTTCTGTACTGCGTCTACCCAAAACAAAATGGACTGTGGACCAGTTGATTGGGGTGTTATAACAATGATGATTGGATCTTTCAAAAACTGCTGGTAAGAAATAGGGGTCGTATTATACACAAAACGATCCTGACCTGATTCCAAATAACCTACCGTAGCAGTCATTTGCTGTCGTTCATCTCGACTAGACATGCGACTGGTTAAGTCGTCTTCAAACAGATTTATAATGTTCTTCCTCTGAACGGAGGTGTTCAGGCAGCAATAAGACAAACTCCCCTACATCAAGGTGATTCATCTTTTGCTTAATAGTTGTATCTACAGGAATGTTTTGACGCTCCAAGTATTGCGGTGTGACGATAAGGACATTGCCATTCGGGCTGTAATCGTACCATTCTGTAGAGGTTGTCAAGTTTTTGGAGGAAGCCATGCCATTTTGCAAAGTACGGTCAATTAACTGGTGTCTAGATAAGAAAGCCTTTTGTTCTGAAACAGCCAGATCCATCAATTGATACCAAGTTCTGAATTTCCTTTGAGCTTGTTCATCAAAACCAGGACTCGTTCCTTCACGGCTGATTGATAGGATAGTCAGTTGCCTTTCCTGACTCCAAACCTCTTGTCCAATCCGATGCTGTTGCCAGGCTTGGGAATACTTTAAACTACTCCCTATTCCCAGCGTTACAATAATAATCGCTAATAGTTGACCGATTAAAATTAAACTAATGATTCCTCTGACAGGCACTTGCCCTTTTATAATCTGCATCAGGTGTATCTTTTTTATCCCAACTGCGAAGAGTTGAGCGAAAAACAGGGAGATTGACAACAAGATGAGATTATAACTGAGCAAGCCTTCTCCTATGGTCATTAGGGATTGCGTTGGAAGCGACAGAATTTTTTGCATAAGAATGGCGAGCACACCAGCTAAACTGAAACCAACAGCTATCCCTTTCAAATCCTCACCAACTGGTCTAAGGAAAATGGACCACCGTTTCTCTCCTGAAATGAGGCGAATGCCCGACGACCGTAATTGGCTAATTTGACTAATTAAAGTCAGTGCTCCAAAGGTTAAGATGAAAATCAATAGACTGATTAACTGAAATCCGTTACTAAAGATAGCCATTAACGTAGATAGTTTAGATGGAATTGTCAGGTGCATGTTAGTCAAGCCAAGTTGACTTAGCTCCTCCTTTAGCAAGTGAATATCTAGGTGTCCATCGAATACAAATAGTTTGTTTCAACACTACTACTTTGAGCATCTTCTAGTTTTTTTTCCTGAAGCCCATCAGGTAACTTTCCGTTCCCAAAGGTCGTATAAGAAAAAACTGTAGTACCTTCTGAGTTAGGATCTTGGTGTTGAATCGCAATAAAGCTATCCGTTTCTTCTGCTAGTTTTTCCAAGCGTGTAGCAACATGCTGAAAAGTTGTTTCAGGGGAAGAATCACGTACAACAACGTTGGGGTAATAATGGGAGACATATGTATCAGTCCAAATGGTAAATACCCAAACAAAGAACAAACTAGCAAGCAGGTTGGATATGAGTATAAATAATTTTTTCATAGTGCACTCCTTATTCTAAAATAGAGGGCAAAAATACCCCTGCCTTCTATAAACTAACAAGCTTACTAAACTATTGATAAAAGAATCTTCTTAAATTTTTATAAACCAATCTTAAATACTTTAGATTTTGTAACTCATAATTTTCAACAGTTGGTTAGCTATAAAAGCATTTTATCAAACATCTCCATTCTTATATTTATCTGGTATTGTTACAAGCTCTCATCAAAATACCTTTCTCTAAATAGTTGAATTTTAAAGTAATACGAAATCAATCAGTCTTCCCAACATCAAGACCATTCGATTTTTTTGTGATTGCACTCGAATCTCCAATTGTTTATTCTTCTGAATAAACTGTTGGTAAGGAATTGTATTACTAAACATAAAAACACCTAGTAATGCAAATGTAACTAATTTTTTAATTCCACGTTTTTTTCTCATACAATGAAACCCCTTTCTGTTTCCTTGTTTTTTTATTCTAACATATATTTTTTTATTTAGCCAATTTTTTTATTGTTTATTGAACTTTTTTTAATTTTTTTATTACCATAAAGAATATTATATTCCTTTAATTTGCTATTTTGAACTAAAAATTTTATAATGAAATTAAGCAAATAGGAAGGTTTATTATCTTTAATGAATACACTCGCAGAGAAATTCAGATTAAAAAGAAAAGAGCTAGGACTCTCCCAACAAACTCTTGCAGAAGGAATTTGTGAACAAAGCCAGATTAGTAAAATTGAGAGAGGGCATTTCATTCCCTCTGCAGACCTTTTGTTCAAACTCTCACAACGACTTGAAGTACCATTAGATTATTTTTTTAATGAACAAATTGAAATTAAATCTAACCTCTCTAATTTCAAGCAATTATCTGCTCGCCTATTAGATGACAGAAATTATGATGATTTGGAATATATTTATAGAATAGAGATTGAACGAAGTACTTTTCTAACACTAGAAGACCGAACTTACCTTGAATGGATCAAAGCTATTATTGACTTCTATCAATATGACAGTAAGTGTGAGGCTATTTCTTCATTGGAAAATATATTATTAAAAGTCTCCTCAAATACTCTGATTTATTTAAAGGTATTGAATACTCTATCTAATTTCTATTCCTTAGTGGGTCGTGAACAAGAATATGAGGCAAACTACTCTCATTTAATGGAGTTATATCAGACAAAAAATTTTGAGCATCAAGAGTTTTTATTTGGCTACATCAGAGTTCGTTACAACTGCGCTCACTACCTAGTGTCAAAGGAAAAATATAACGAAGCCATCCAAGAAGCTCTTGAGACGATTGAACTCTGTAAACAAAGACAGACAAGTTACCAACTGGCTCCCCTACTTATTCTTGTAGGAAATGCTGGAGCCAAATTTCTAGACAAAGAACAAGTCAAAAAAATTATTATATAGAAGCAAAAAGAGTTATGTAAGATTTATAACGATCCTTTAATGTTGATGAAGATAGAAAATTATTTGAAAAGAATTAGATACTGTTTAGTTAATCTTGACATTATAGTTTTTCTGAAACGTTAAATAACCTGTAAGGCTGATAGTGAAATTAATACTATCAGCCTTATAGTTTTTCCATGGTATCTCAAATAACTATACTGATTTTGTTTCCCGTTCTAATTTGGTAACATTTTGATTTCTTGTGTTATCAAGTATATTGATAAAATTCTCTAATCTCCTAACCTTATATTCATAATCATCTATCCATTTAGTCATAAATCTTTGATTTTCTTCGATTTCTTTCTCCACCTGCTCCAGTTTGATAGTTGAAGTCAGGTTCATCTTGGCAAAGAGATTGAAAAGAAAAATGATAAATAAGAGTAAACGATAAGATAAAACCATTGAGCAGTTGAATTTATCCAACAAATCAATAAAAAAACTAGTAAGGAAACAAGTGAATAAATATAAGGAGATATTTGCTCAAAATAATGATTTTTTTGTATCGTATGTGATAACTAAATCTACGACTGATGCAATAAAAATTATCATAATTCCAAATATGTTTTATAAAAGATACACATTTTATATAATGGTTGTCTGGGTTCCTATTTTTGAAAACATATCCCTTCTTCTTTTGAAATTTTCTTACTCAAACGATTGATAAACTTATTCACTTTAAATACGATATTTTCATATCTATTGCTCTCTAATTCTATCTGGATACCTAACTCATTCAATTCCTTCTCAACAACATCAATGCCAATTTTATCAGTTATATTCAATTTTGAAAGATTCAATTTCATTTTTTGCTTATTTTCAACTGAAGCCAGTAAATATTCTGCTACTTGATTTAAGGTTGTCACTCGTTCTTGCAAAGCATTGATTCTCAATTCTGAAGCTGCCAATTCATGAATTAAATCATCTTTAATTGTAATATAAGAGTGCTTATCCATATCCAGCTCAAGTAAAGTATACACTTCCTCAATCTTCTCTTTAATCATATCGACTGTCGTTTTTCTGCGGAATGGAATCGTTTGATTTTCAGAGCTGAACTGTCTAATCAAGGTTCGACCTTTCATGTAGCGATTCTTCTCAGGATCGTCTTTATGATAGACATAGTAGGAGCTAGTTTCTCTAATAAAAACTTTCACCTTCTCCTCTTCAATATCGAGCTGCATATTCGGCACAAAGATAAGCCCCTCCTGACGAATACCAAACTTGACCTTGATGTAAATACCATCATCTACTACTTTTTCAATTTGATTGAGTGACAACTCTACCTCAAACTCATGAACGGCATCTCTGTTGCTCTTGAACTCTTGATAGGATTCCCAGAACTTCTCATCTCTTGGGAGTTCTTTTTCTTTGGAAAATTTTTCTTCTTGATAAAATTGAACCAAATCCTCAATTTCTGGATTTTGCCAATCTTTTCTACTCTCAAAATAATCTTGGAAAAATTCTACACCATAAAGATTTTTCTGGTCTAGTTCTGTCTCTTTCACCTCCACTCCTGCCAACTGGAAATACACATGCTTTTGTTTGGGAATGATAGTTAGATCAAAAAGTTTCGCAGTTTCAATCAAGTCATCTATATTCTCAGCCTTTGATAAGAGAAATTCCATGAGTTCTTCCATTTCCCTTTTGGCAAAGTAATTCTTAAAAAATTCTTCTGTATAAGGTTGCTTGCGATTGAGTTTATTGCCACGCACCACCTGTTTCATGGATGAGTCCGTCATAAGAAAGGTCGCATGCTTGTGGCTAAAATCCATTTCTACATGTAGTAGTGGAGCATTCTTTTTGAAATCCTCAAAGTCTCTAGAATGTTCCATCAAAAAATAGAGTCGCTGCTTGAGTTCATACTTGTGATTGGTCTTGCGATAAACTTCATACTGCTGGTGAGAATAGCGATTCTCTATAATTTTCGCCCCTGCAATTTTAGAAAATCTATCTGAAATCATTCGAAGATTTCGCTCCACTTTATAATCCCACTTAAGTTTTTTGTCAGAATTGCTGTCAACCGAGTTTATAATGATGTGATTATGCAGATGGTTTTTTTATCAACGTGGGTCGTAACGATAAAGCGAAACTTTCCACCAGTCAATTCTTTCATGGTCTCATAACCAATCTGATTGATTTGTTCAGGAGTGAGATTGTCCTCTGGCGAAAAGGACTGAATAATATGGTGAGCATGGATTTGTCGTTGTTTCTCCTCCAGCCTATCGTGTCGAAAATCGTAAAGCGTGTCATTGTTGATAAAATTTTCATGATACATCTGCACCATCTCCTCATAGCTAGGAAAATCCAGAAAATTCCTCATACCATAGTCCGATACCAATGCAAGATTCTTGGTCTTCTCAGGATTAAGAATATACTTGATGATTTTTTTGCGATAACTCTTTCCGTGAACGGTAAAATGTTTAGTGATGACCATGAAACTTCCTCAACTTTTTAGCTTGAATACTAAACTCTTTCTCTACCTCTCTTATCAATTCGGAGATTCCTTTTTTCAAGTTCTGCAATTCATCATTTGAAATTAACTGAGATTGGTTTACACTTCGGGCAATCTGATTAATATTGTTGCCAATCCTCTTCAACTCAAACACCAAATCTTGATAACCAGTTGTATCAATGGTGATGAAATTCATACCAGGATCGAGTAGGGTTCGTCGAGCATATTCTGAAAAAGATTGACAACCGCTTTGGTCGATACAATGTTTCAACTGATCCAATTCGCTATCAGACAGGAAAACTTTCTTTAGATTGTTTCGGTAACGATTTTCCATGTGCCTACCTCATGTATTTTTTACGGAAGTCTTGACTGAGAGGAATGGAGTTCCCTATTTCTTGAATCAATTCCTGCACACAGGTTAAGAGAATGGATACATGTTCTTGGGTGACTTGATTTTTTGCCCTTGATAAGATTAAAATCTCATAAACATCACGACTGATTTGTTCCAACTTTTGAGATTGCCAGAAGGTGAACCACTTTTCAGCAGTCATTTCTAACTCATCCTCCAGTAACTTGTTTCTGGCAAATGAAGAAAAGTGTTCAAATCCTTTATTTTTCATCATTACGTCAATCATTTCTAATTCATTTGCGGTCAAATTAACCTCTTTACGAATGTCTCTGTATTGTTCTGGCATACTATTTCCTCACTTTCATGCATGGTCGTACGATCCCCGACTCCGTGTCAATCACGGGAAACTTGCAAAATCAAAATTCAGCATTCTGTAAGGCTTTGCGAGCTCAGATATTGTGTCCACAATATCCCAAAAATCATATCGCCAGCCTATCAAAACCTTCTAGTTTTGACAGCCAACGATAAGATAACTTGGTGACTTCGCCCCCAAACCCCCATAGAAAATCAAAAATTGATTTTCTTAGGAATAGTATTAGGATAACAAGGATTATTTGAAGAAGTTATCACAGATCGATTAGGGACTAATCTCTAGCCCCTCTCACACCACTGTGCGTACCGTTCGGCACACAGCGGGCCAACTAAGTTTTAACGAAAGCATTATTCTCACTCATCTTCTCATTTTACAATTCGTTCTATCAGTGCCGTCCTATATTTATAATCAGCTTCCATCATTTACGTTTTCAGTTCACTGTCTTTCAGGCCAGGAATTAGGATTGACAAATTTAATTAGAGAGATATTCATTTAGTTATTCACCCTTCGCTCCATTTCCATTACAGAAATTTCTTCAATGCTATGGGTTCAGCTGACTCCCATGATTCGTTGTACTACGTCCTAAACGCTCACGGAATAAGCCGTACATCTTTCCTAGTTTACTCTCGTAATTTACGTATATAGGTTACGACACCTATTTGGATTTTAGAGTTCCTCATCCGATATATGGCTTCAAGTCACGATTCCGTTTATAGAGCCTCGATTCCGCTAATTCCTTCCTCTCCCCCCTACCCCACGATATTCACCCTTAGGAGTCGCTATTGGTTTCATCTGCAGCAGATATCCACAGAGGACTTGGACCTCAGATGTACACTATGCCTGTCGAACAAAGAAAAAAGTAGGCTAAATTTCTAACCTACTTTTTCTGGTTCTACTCTGATAAAGCCGTCTCATATATAGACATTTTATGCTTGAAGGAATCTTTCCCTCCCTCTAATTGATTGATGATATGATTTTTTATATATTTTTCACTAACATATCCCTGTGATTCAATCCATCCGTTAACTCCATCTGACTCCATAATAACAACTTGATCTGTCATAGAATTTGTTACAATTGTAGCATTATGTGTTGCTAAAATAATTTGACGTTGAGCTTTCACATCTCTAAACTGCTGAACTAAATGCCTGTAAATATAACGATTGTCTAGATTATCTTCAGGCTGATCAATAATCAATGGTCTGAAGTCTTTAGAATAATCACTATACGCTAATAGAAAATCAAGCATGGCTACAACTTTTTGTCCCAAACTTAATACACCAACTTCTTTATAGAGAATATCAAGTTGGTGTGAGGTTTCTTTGGAGTTAATATTAAATTCCAAAAATAACCTTTCATTAGCTACATGCGCTTTTAAAACTCTTTTAAACTCATTTAATAAACTACTATTCTCAATTAAAGAGTAGATACTCGTTTTTAAATGCGTAATGTTGTATTCATTAATTTCAGATTTATCTCTCCAATTATTTTTCTTGTTTTTGCAAAAATTATCTTCAGAGATACTTTTTAAAAGCATAAAATACTTATTAGGGATATTTTGTCTTACAATGACTTTAACAAATTCTTTCATTCCTAATTCCCGATAGATAAGATATAAAACGTCTGCTACATCTTGCATACTAATTCTATAATTATCAAACGAAGAACGACTATTCTTGAAAAGATAACTTTCGAAATGCGGTTCTTCCCATCTATCAATTTGCTCATAACAAATTCTTAACTTACCAATCTGAGTTTCATTAAAATCCTCAATAATTTCGAGTATTAATTGCTTCCGCTGTTTTAAATATTCATCAAGTTCCTTTAATTTTACTTCAAACGATTCGAGTGTCTGAGTTCTTAGCCCATAGTCTGGTCTCGGTAATTTTTTATTTTTTATCATTAAATTAGAAATAAATTCTGTAATTTTTTCACCGTCAGCTGTTCTAACTAACTCATTAACAGAATATCTCCTATCAAACATTTTCTCTAAAATTCTAGTTTTATCAACTAATCTAAAATAGTTACCTTCAACTTTATAAACTTTTGTGTACTGAGACCGTGTCCATTCTTTAATAGAGTCAGAATTAAATCTATAAGAATAGCCAAACCTATTCTCTCGATTTTGCCCATAATATTGTAAAATATTATCCTTATTTTCTTGTTTGACATCTGGCAAACTAACTTCAATAATATATTCAGTTTCTTCTAAAACATAGAGTACAAAAGCATTTGCATGGTTACATAGAAATTCCAATTTGCTTTGCTTATCACAATCTTGAGAAAGTACAAATTGTAGCATATCAATTAATGTGCTTTTCCCTGTACCTCTCCCTCCAATTAAACAATTCATAGATGGTGAAAATGTTAAAAAGAAGTCTTTATCTTTTTTTAATTTATCACCTGCAAGAAAGCTTCTATTTCCCCCACGATTTTCTATATATAATCCTTTTATATAAGACTTTTGTTTAAAGCTTGGCTCACATAAACTAACTGATACGTTATAATCAAACAATGCTTCTTGAAACATCTTGAAAGAAATTTTTCCACCTTTCAACCACAGATTGTTCTTCCCGAGTGAATCAATTTCGTGAGAATCATTATCTAATAGAAAGTTGGGCTCACAATTAAAATCTGCTAATAGTTTTTTTCTAGAACCTTCAATAGAATTTATATTTTTAACTCCAATAAATCGTGTATTTTCTTTAGAAAAAATTTTTCGTTTATATGCACCTGATAAGTGAGAACCTTTTTTCAAAATGTCATAACTATTGAAATGAGCAATATAGTTAACTATTTTTTGATTATTGAAATCCTTCATTATAGTCAGTGAATGTTGATAACTTCCATCTTTCTCACTTATAATATTTTCACTTAACCATTGATTAACCCATGACTCTTGTTCATAATCATATATACATACAATATGCAATTTATCCGCTGCACTAATTTCTACTCCATGTAAAAATATGAGGATGTATATCATAATTCGGATAAGTTTGCATTATGATTGAGACTGCCTTTTGCAACTTTTTTTAATACCTTTGGTAGTATTATGATCAGTTACTACAACTATTTCTATTCCATTTTTTTATGATTGCCTCTGCTAACATAAGAAAACTAATATATTCTTTTGAACTAGAAAAAACAACCTTATCAAAATTACTAAAAAAAATTGTCTTATCAACTTTTATTTTCTTATTTTCAAAAAAATATATCATATAGTTCATCTTCAGTAATTTTTCTATATTTCGTTGCAGTCCAATTAGAAAATAGCTTGTAATCATAAGAAACAGGTGTATGCAAATGAATTAAAGTCTTGTGAAAGCTACCGAATTTCTCTTTGGAATTTGTTAGTTCTTGATAAACAGACTTTATCTTGTTATTAAACCCTCTCACTTCTACTCTCCTAAAAATATAAATTGTTTATTTTTCAAGTAATTCATTAAGTCTCTTTTCCCCCACCTTCAACATCTCTTTCTCTACCTGACTCCACTTGCCAAACAGTAAGTCTTGAAGAATATCTGCTGCTGAAGTCTTACCTTCTTTTGAATCATATACACAACTTCTATCTCGTTGATAAATTTGAATTCTTTCAAAGATAGCTAGTTCTTCCAATTGCCGTGTATTATCAACTAGATGATTTACAATGAAATCATGATGTTCTTTTGAAGTTGCGCGTGCTTGATTTGGATTGATAGCATACAGTTCTTCGTATCGGATAAGAGTGCTCAGATAGGACAGCTTAGGCTTTGTCGCAATCAAGGTTAATTGTACTTCATATCCCTTATTTTTCAAGAGTTGTGCCGTTTTCTTTGGAACATCAACTGTTCGTAAAGTTCCCTCTATCAAAAGATTGTATCCCAAATGACTCAATTTGTTACTAAAGACTCTACCATTTTTCCTGCAAAATCTTTGGTGTATTCTACACTGTCTTTGCCATATTCTTGCTGCAGTTCTAAATAGTGTGGATGCTGAGAACGAAAACTATCACCATCTATGATAACAATATTTCCTTGAAATTCTTTCTGTTTAATACGATGAATTGTAGTCTTACCGGCACCACTTTGCCCTCCAAGCAAAATCGCTATAGGTTGCTTACTGGACTTTTTTCCTCTTGTCAGTGAGCGAAGGTTCCGCTCTAAAGCATGTTTGAATTCACTATCGGTATAATCTTGGATTTCCATTAGGCTACCATCCGTTTTTCAGATATCTCTAACATACGTTCAATTCCATCCAAATAACCGCTATATCTCTCTATTTCATCAAAAGTTTCTACTAAATAGATATTCGTATGAATCAAGTCAGATAGATCATCACTCATTAAAATCCAAGGATTAAATTCATCATCAATGCTAATTCCCTGACTATCTTGATAACGATAGAGTCGAGATAAAAGATTAGCACCTCTTTCTTTCACAATTTCAATTTTTAAAGTCAATTCATAGTCTTCAACAGGATTGAGCATTTTATCTTCTCCTACAATATCGACATAAGATACATTAAACTTCTGACAAATGATGTCTATTAATTCGGTAGAGACTGAACTCGTTCCATTTTCATAACGGCTCAAGCTATTTCGAGAAATACCTACAATCCGTGCAAATTCGGGTTGTGTTAAGTCATGTGATTTACGTAAGGATTTTATGTTCTTTCCAATCATGGTAAACTCCTTTATTTTTATAATTCCATTATAGCATAAAAAAGCAGAACGCACCAAAATTGGTGCGTTATTTCTTGTTTTTCTATCTAAACTTTCCTTCTATAAAAGCCACCTAAAGAGTTATTTCTTTTTAGGTGGCTTTTCTCAAAATACTATACATTAAAATACTCTTGTTTAATTTTTGTAAGCAGATTGTTAGCAACCGAAGTTACACCAACATGCATCAGTTCTGGATCAGAATAATCTAGATTACGAGCATAGCCTTCTGCAACAGTCTGAGCAATACGCTCATCCAATTTATAATTGGAGGCTTTTAATAATGCATGAAATAATTCTGAACTATATAGTTTTATATTATTTTCTAATGATACTACTGCTATTTTTGTAACTCCTCTCCTGTTTTTGATTGATAAATCTTCTCTATTTGCATTATATTACAAAAAGATTGGTTGTGAATGGATAATTGTTTAAAAGAATAGGACTTTCTAAATTTTTTTTGAAAAGTTTGTGTTTGTATTTTGGCTTGGTTTTCGAATCAAAAAGAGAGAATCAAGTTGATTCCCTCTCTATGTTAGTTTATACTTATTTTCCCTATAGGAAAGCTAGGATCTATTAAAAAATTCTTTTTTCTGTGAACTTCCCCATCTTTCAATAAATAGAACCCCCACTAGTAAAAGAATTATAGTGCAAGGCAGTAAGACCACCCCCATGCCCCAATTTAGATTGACATTATCAATCTGCTTAGGTAATCTTCCAGACAAAATCTCCACTGAACGCAAGTAAGTAAAGGGAATCAGATGCGCAATCCTCTGAAGAGGCTGAATGGTTTGGATACCAAACAATAAGCCAACTATCCCAATTAAGGAAATAAAGAGGACAGGCATTTTTTGCTTGAAAAAAAGTAAGCAATCAAGTAAACGACTTCCACAATAACGATAAAAAGCCAAGAAAGTTAAGAGCAAGCTAGGAAATAACACATCTTGTATCTTTCCAATAGTTACCTCTTGATTCACTAAGCTATAAATCGGGTAGGGATAATTTAACTGTCCAAAAGCCACTTATCAGACTTCCCACTAGAAAAGAAAAATCCGCTGATTCCGATAAACAGCACAGTTACATAGCCCACTCCAACTCCAAGAGAGGACATTGCAAATATCACTTTTGAAAAAGGATATAACTGAGCTGTGTCCAGATGATTTTGATATCTTTCTGCAAATAGTTGTGTTAGCATAAAAATAATAGCAATCACAAACAAGCTTGGGATGATAACCTCTAAAATCCAGACAATCTGATCAATCCCGTGGGTCGGATAATCTAAATTGTGCGCTTTTATGTTCAAGGGATATAAGGCTTGGTAAATCTTTCGCTCGCGGTCAACCCCCATTTTTAGTTCAGAGCTAGAAGTCGGGGTATTTGATATCCTTTCATAATTCTTCTCTTCATCTTGCCACTGCAAATAGTAGGCTTCTTTCCATCGCCCTTCTTTTAATAAAGTCAGAATTTCTGTCTTTTGAGTCAAATGATTTTTTTGCACGTCTAAATTATTTTTAGCAATTTGGTATTCCTCCGAGCTGGTGTCAGATATTTGGGAGAGTTTCTCTTCATATTCATTGATGACTCTCTCAATTGCTACAAGACGAGTTTCCAACTCTCCCTCCAAGCTAACTGAGTTTGCAGTCCGACTATTGAAATAAAAGGTGACACCGAGTACAGATACAAATAAAGCTAAGATAATCCAGTTTAAGCGACTTTTGAAAACTTTTTTCAATAAAAATAGACTAACATCTTTCATAAACTAAACCTCTTCTATCTGTCCCTGACGAATGGTTACTATTCTATCGCAGACATCAACTAGTTCCTCTTTGTAGTGGGAACTTAAAAGAACCAGTTGCTCTTGTCTATCGATTTGTACTAGCCTATCAAAAAATTTCTGTCGATAATACTCATCTAAGCCATTTGTAATCTCATCCATGAGCCAACATTTCACCTGACTGAGAAAATACATGGCAATCACCAAGCGTTGCTTCATGCCTAAGGAATACTTGCGAATGGGAAGGCTGATATAATCAGACATTTCCCAGTAGGCGATTTCATCCCTCAAATTCAGGTCTGACTTCCAGATGTTTTTTATAAGACGAAGGTAGTCCATCCCACTTAGGTTACCATCCAGCCATTCAACACTTTCATAATAAAATAAAGAAGGAGGGACTGCGAAATTTCCACTACTTATGGGAATTAAGTTGCTAAGGGCGCGAAACAGTGTCGTCTTTCCAGATCCATTGATAGCAAGAACTCCATAAATCCTACCTTTCTCAAAGGTGAAATCTACATTTTGTAAGATGACTTGTCGCGTTTTTAAGGTAACATGATTAAGCCTTAACATATCAAACCCTCCTTTTTCTCACTCTTTAAGGATTAAAAGTCTCCGCTATAGTAGATTATGATCTCATAACGATATAAATTCCGTCAGAACAAACTTTATATTTCATAATGAGATCACGACGAGATGTTAATATAGCTATGTCTGTGGTAATTCATACTAGACTTATAGTAGGTGTTACAATCATACCGATAACTTTTAGTGACTATCACAACAGATACACTGGATTGAAAAGACCAATTGATAATAAACTAGCCAATATAACAACTTTTGCTAATTCTTCATGGTTTTCACTTCACTAATATATTTACTTTAGAAAGCGCTTTAATTATACCATTTTTTTATTTGTTATACAATAGTTTGTTTGATTCGAAAAGTCTCACACTAAACGCTAGCAACTGGAATTTACTCTAAGACGACTCTGTTTTAGAGCTATTTGTCGTGCACTTTTTTCTGAGTCTTTTCGCTTTTGAACCCTTATATATCAAGAAAAAGAAAACCAGTGGAAATTAGTCTAAGACGAATTTCCACTGATTTCACGCGCTTTTCTCATACTAAAAGCTAGATTGTGGGAAAGTTGATAACATAAATACAAACCTACGGTGAGCCTCCGTAGGTTGTTCAATATTTAAAAGTCGCTATTTTACTGATGAAGTAAAAAATATTGGTATTACAGCGAAACACAAAAAATGATACAATAAAAACAATTAATAGTTCGATCATTTATCAAAGAGGAGTAAGCATTATGAAAAATATTTATATGTATGTTCAAGATACTATAACCGATTGAGAACACAGCTATTTGATGCATGCACTAAGTTTACAGGCTATGTTAGGAGAACCCAAAGTAAAAAAATATTAAAAGGTTTCTAAAGGGAAAAAAAGTCTATAAAAAAATTGATTGAAGTAAGATTTACAAAGGAGAAAAAAATGATGATAGAAGAACGAATCCATGCTACAAAAGCAGTATGTTAAAACTTTATTTGCTGATCGAGCGGATGGCCATGATGTAGAGCATACCCTTCGCGTCTATACCAATGCTATGAGAATCGCACAAGCAGAAGGCCCATGTGATATGGAGATAGTGAGCTTGTCAGCTCTTCTTCACGATGCTGATGATTATAAATTATTTAAAACAGAGAATAATGCGAATGCTCGCACGTTTCTAGAAGAGATTTGTATTCCTCAAACCAAATCGACCGGATTTGCCAGGTTATCAATGCTGTTTCTTTCAGCAAAAATCGCGGTAAACATCCAGAAACCATAGAAAGCAAGATTGTCCAGGATGCAGACCGCCTGGATGCGATAGGAGCTGTAGGAATTGCGCGAACTTTTTCCTATGGTGGCCACAAAGAGAGACCCCTTACTGATACCATCCAACATTTCCATGACAAGTTGCTCCTCTTAAAAGATGAAATGAACACGGAGACTGCCAAACAAATGGCAGAAAGTCGCCATCAATTTTTAATCACCTTTCTAAATGAACTAGAAAAGGAATTGCACTGAATAAAATATTGAAATTAACTTTTATAAAAGACTCATTTGAAAGGAAGATATGCTAAATCGACTATTAAAAACCATTCTACTGTACCTAAGTATTTGGATGAGATAGTCTCTGAAAATAATTTAGATGAAGAAGAGCAAGAAATATTGCAAACTCTCTTTAAAGAGGTTTATGATTATTTTAATGCAGATTGATGTCTATATATTTAGAACCCAAAAACACCCATCTTTACAATGGGTGTTTTTCAATGGAATTTTATTTTTGTGGGTTTAAAAAGATATCTAGAATATAATTGTGATATAATATAGGACTATAATTTAAATGAAAAGAGATATATGAGATGATTTTAGAAGAATTTGACCCTAATCGACAGGCTATCATTAATCCACAAGACTTACACAAACCGATTGAAGGATTTCCCAAAGTAGTCATATCGTGCTTTTCAAGAGTAACTTTTGCGCGCCTACTTGAGAATTACGAACATGACGAAATTACAAGAACATCTATGGCTAACTTTGAAGTCATTGTCTATGGGATTACTATTGGAGACCAACAGATTGCTGTCTTTAATGCGCCAGTTGGGGCTGCCTCCTGTGTGGGAATTATAGAGGATTTGATTCAATTTGGGATGGAAACTCGTTCTCTTTGGGACTTGTGGGGTTTTGGACCAAGATATTGAGGCGACCTCCATCATCATTCCAACATCCGCCCTTCGAGACGAGGGGACTAGTTACCACTATCTTCCAGCAAGTGATGAAGTGGAAGTAAACAAGGGAATCATTCCTCTCTTCCAATCTTTTCTGGATAGTCACAAGGTTTCGTATCAAAAAGGAAAAGTTTGGACGACCGATGCTCCCTATCGGGAAACCATCGGCAAGATGAAGCGTCGAAAGGAATCAGGAGCTATCTGCGTCGATATGGAGTGCTCTGCCGTGGCGGCATTAGCAGCCTTTAGGGGCTTTGAACTCTGCCATTTCTTCTACGCGGCGGACCACCTCTCGGAAGAAAAATGGGATATCAGAACCTTATCTTGTCATTCGGACTTAGATAGTAAGGACCGAATCGCAGACTTGGCAATACAATTTGCGCTCTTTTGGGAAAAGGCTGACTAAATAAACCAAACTTTAATGTATTGATACCAATCGCCTCTAATAATATTAATACTTAATGTTATTATGCAGTTAAATCAACTATTTATATGAAACTTTTAGTGTTATCAACATCAAATTGAGATTTATCTTCAGTTACAAAAAAGTTACTAAAATTTGAAAAATGAGTCTATTTTGCAAGGTCCAAAGTCTAGCTCACTTCCCAAATTAAATTTAATATCGATTTCTTTTTTCAAGGATTCTAAATGTCTCTATAATGTAGCATGAAACCACTGCGTCTGACCCAGTTGCTTTTCCTGCTTGGTAGTCAACTCCAAAATATTTACTTCCTTCCGTCTTTCCTAAATCTCTCTAAATTCTTCTCCAATTGTTCCTTATGAAGTTGATTTTTAGCTTCCTTTAATATGTCGTCCAAGGTTTCTTCTCTATAAGTTGATTCTGTTTTTAGTTGTTCTGATCCTTGATTTGAAGTGAAAATGATATCTAGCAGTCGGTCTATTTTTTCAAGATCTTGGACAGACATATCAGATAGTCGATGAATTAGTTTCTTAAATACATCACTATTGTCTTGATTTTTCTTAAAAAATGTTGTAAACATCTATAACCTCTCAAAAAAAGCAGCCTATTAGGACTGCTTAGTGTAATTCGGAAATCGCATCATAAATGGACTGCAATTTCTTATTGTCTTTATTCTTTGTGTCAATCAAAGTATGTAGCTCTTCAATTTTATTTTGACTACTTTGAATATCACTATTGTTATCCGCAATCAACCTTTTAAGATGTTGCTGATAACTTGTAGTGATATCTGTCTCTTTTCCTGTTATAACCTTTGTAACTTTGGGTTTAGAACTAGAATTTGATTCCGTCACAGGTACTTGTTTGCGCTTTTGAAAAGCTGCTTCATAATTTACATCATTACCTCCTTGATGATTTCCAAATAAGGCCGCAATTTTATCTGGATCTTCTTGATTTTCTGATTTACTTTCTAATGGTTGATTAAAATTCCAATCTTTTGTCATTCACTCATTTCATCCTTTCTAAATTCAGAATCATCGAATTGTCTTTCTCTACCGAAGGCATGATCAAGAGCTTCTTCAAAACTCATGTGACTGATGCTTTGACGCCTTTTGAACGTCGCAAACATCGCTGTTTCCAGTTGCTCTTTGTAAGCAGCGAGTTTTTCTGTTTCTCTTGCTACCTTACTTTCTTGCCTAGTGACCTTTTCTTCTAAGCGTTCAATAATGGTCATATACGATCCTCCTTCATTCTAATATTAGCTAAAACATCTTGATTTTGTTATCACAATTCTAAACATTGAGAGGTTTGTCTTACTGGTTGATTCCCCAATGTCTCTTTTGCAGACTCAAGCATCAATTGTAAATCTGATTTCTTTTCTATAAGGACATCATTCCAGTCTACTTTTTCTTTCCCAGATTCATTATCAGGGAAATCCAGGAAAACAGGAAATCCTGATTGAGATAACTTATCAGAAAATTCTTTTCCTGCATCATCACAATCTACCGCAAGTGTCAATAAATCAGGATGATTATCAAAATAGCTGGTGGTATCACGAATTGTATTGATTAAAGGCAATAACTTTGAAGGTATTACTGTATCCAAAAATTCCAACTTCTGATTTTCTTCAGCTATCAGTCGTAAAGTTTGATAAGCAACAACAGACCTTTTTAATCCTTCCATAGATACCAAGCGAACATCTGATAGACTTTGTTGATGAAGTTCGTAATAGCTCATCAAGTCGATGAAGGATTCACAAAAGACCAGTCTATTTGGTTTACCAATGTCAAAGGATATTCCAACATGTCCATGACTTCCTTTTAGAATCGTTTTTAACCTCTCTCTAGGAAGAGAGTAATTCTTATAAATCCCTTGTAAGCTTGCTGCCTGCAGTTTGTGACGATGATCAAAACTTTTAAAAACAATAACAGGTTCAACAGTTTCATTTGTTTTCCAACTGGCTTGTGCTATCAAACCTTGTTGAATCATCTTTTGTACGATTTCTTCTGAGATTCCTCTACATTCTGTTAAATAATATCTAGCCAGACTACAGCTAGAATCTTCTATTCTCTTTAAAGGATAATAAAATGGTCTATCTCTATTTTCTTGAACAGCTTCTTTTTGAAAAGGTTCTTCAGAAAGAAAAGTTAGAGCTTCTTTAAAGGAAGTTCCCTTAACAAGTCGAACAAAATCAATGACATCACCTTGAATATCTCTTGAAAACCATTTAAAAGTATTGGTATTCGAAAAAAATTCGGAATGAATCGTGTTCAGGATGTTCATAGACACTGCTAGAAACTTGTTTAAAGGAGATACCCAAACGACTTGCTACATCAAGAATTGAAATTTGCTTACTTTCTTCTATATTCATAAAACATCATCATTTTGTCGTAGTATTTGGCAGTGATGGAACAGATGAGGATTCTTCCAAAGCTTTGGGAGTGGTCTTATCTAAATCATCTAACCCAGATTTCCAAACCTGTACTTGATTGACCAATAACTTACCAGGTAGTTTAGAATAGGACAATTTAACCGTTCTGGTTTCTGTCTGATTGGTCTTTGATTGGTTGGCATTCTTTAAATCGGATACATAGGTTACATTATAAGAGACCATGGCAATGGCTTGATTCGTAGTCTGATTGACAAAGATATCAGCTTTTTTTCAAAAATGATAATCTAAAAATATAATCCTTATACACTTGGTTCATGGCATCATTTTTGACTTGACAATTCTTGAGAATAAGCCGATTCAGTCATATAAGGTTGAATACGTGTATTATTTTTCCCTAGCTTTTTCTTTCGTATAGTACTGAGTCAAAAAAATTCTTTTTACTGTATCCGATGACAAAATGCTGGTTTTATCTTCTGCTTGTTTATCCTCTACAAGTTTAGCTGCAGCCAATTCAATCTCTTTACGACTTTGTTTAGCAGTAGAATGTTGACCAACAGTATATCCCATCATGAGAATAAAGCTAGTTGCAGCCACTGCTCCAACACTAATTAAGGCTTTAGTTTTGACTTTATTTAACATCTTAGACCTTCTTTCTATAAAAACTAGGTCAAGAATAACAAAAAGAACTTGTAAGTTTTATCACACCACAACGAAAGGTGATTCCTTCATTTCAGGAGCAAAAATCGTACAGTTCAGAGAAAAAAATATCAAAAATTAGCTGTCTTCAGCTTTATGATATAAATATGAACAAATTAAAAGAAGAAAATTTGAGAAGAGCTCTTTCTCATATTGAACGACATAGACAAGCCATAAATACAGGTAATAATAGTGAGGATAATGATTTTCATAAATTATTACTCCAATTTAGCTATGAAGTATATGAAAGAATCAAGGCAAATAAAAAAACCTTATCCGAATTTAGATTCAGATAAAGTCTTTTTTAACCATCTAAACAAAGTTCACATACTTTTTCTTAGTTTTATGAAGTTTAATGAAAGCGCCAACTAAATCCTAGAACCAACATCAGATTGATGAAAAGGTACACAGCCGTAAAAACTAGTTAAACCATGTTGTCTGATATCATCAAAAATATAAAGTAGGTTCAGTAAAGAACAAATAAATTCCATAGACCTCCACGAAAAATAAGAAAAACTGATAAAACCCATAAGGAAAAGTCCACTGGCAATAAGAAAGAGTCTCCATAAAAGAATGAGAATTCCTCCTACTGCTATAAAAAAATTACTGGGATAAGGAGTAAATCATTCATGACTTGTTCCTTTCCTAATTAATCAACTGACGATAATCGGGTGGCAAGAGGAATCAAATTCCTCTAACTTTTTGAACTAAGTCCCAAATACTCCTCTTTCTCATGATCTTCAAAGTCCATACCTCGAGTGATTCTGAAGAGCGATTTCCAATTGACTAGTGAGTTCTCGTTTGGAAAAGCTGTAATCGCCTGTCACTTCCTCATAATGTTCCTTTAGCTCCTTGTAGGCTTGGTATTCTTCAGGTGTTTGAAATCCCTGTACCAAAGCCTCTTCTAATTGATAATAGGTATCTTCCATCATAATCGTTACCTCGTTTCTTTCTATCTTTATTCTACCGCGCTTTTCTTTTCTTGTCCGCTATTTATATCTATTTTTTAATCCAATTCAAAAGAAAGTTGTTCTTGCTTTTCTTTTCCTTTTTCGTGGAATTGTCGTAAGGCCTGATCAATAATATCTAAATCCGTTTCTGTTTCAATCAATGGCGCGAGTACATCGTATTCGGCCTTTTTAGTTCGATAATCCTCTTCCTTTGGAAAATTTTTCTCAATTTCTACCTTAGCAGTAGTCCATTTATCCTTTAATTCATCCAATAAGTTCTGAGTTTTCACTTGGTCATCTTTAATGTGGTCTATCGTATGTTGGAGTCTTTGAATTGTCCCCAAAGGAGAATACAAATCTAAACTGACAGAATACTGATTTTCTCCTACAATCTTAACAGAGAAAGTTTCAGGAAGAGGTTGATTTGTTGGAAGACTAAGCATTTTAATGTCAAATCCTCGATAACTGGCTAGGGTACGGAATTCTTTGCTGTCAGATTGATTATGACGGATAAGACGGTGTAGGGATTCACCTGCTTCTGCTCGTTTCTCAAAAGCTTGCTTACCTACTGTCATAGTAAATGCCTGATCTTTCGACATTTCAGACTGTTGAATATCTCCATCATACTTGCTTAATCGTTTCTCAAGAATGGGTATATGTTCTTCACAGTAAGAGATTGTATGACGATAGTGATCCTTGCTGCGTTGAAAGGCGCGTCTTTGATTTTCTAATAGAGTTAGATCATTCTCTAGTTCCATCTTATATTTGAGATAAGGATTACCTGTTGCTAGTGCCTTAAAATCAGAAGCTGTCATAGTCTGTTCATCAATGTCTTCCGCAGCACGAATCGGCTCCTTAGAAGTCATAATCTGCTTAATATAACGGAGTTTGTTCTCCTGAGTTGCCCATAGATAATTATCAAACGAACCTTTGGTAATATAGTGGTAAATATCCACTTCCTTGTTTTCATTTCCTTGTCGGATAATACGTCCATTGCGTTGCTGAATGTCACTTGGTCTCCACGGTACATCCAGGTGATGAACTGCTTTCATCTTGCTCTGAACATTTAAACCTGTTCCTCCTTTTTCAGTTGAGGCAAGGAGAATCCGCACTTCTCCTGCATTGACCTTTCGAGACAAACTATTCTTCTTTTCATCACTATTGGCATCATGTACAAAGGCAATTTCCTTACTAGGGATTCCTCTATCAACTAATAAAGCCTTTATTTCAGAATAAACATCAAAGCCATTATCCTTTTTCTTAGGTGTGCCAATATCTGAAAAAATCATCTGAGTAGCCTTATTTTCAATTCCCTCACGATAAATTCTCTCAACATTATCCACTACCTGAAGCAGTTTATGATTGTCTGCTAGACTATAACTAGAGTCCAATAAACGCATATCAATTGCTAGTTTTCGCGCCTCACCCGTAATTTTTAACATGTTATCCTGGCTCGGATCAACTGTTCCACATTTGACAGCATCTGACCTCATAACTAATTCTTCTAAATAGAGTTTCTGGTTTTCAGTTAACTCACTCTCAATAGGGATAATATGAGCTTCTGGAACAGGTAAATCCAACATATCTTGTGTTTGAATGTCGGCTGTTTCTTTATAGATTTTCATCAACTCAGGTAGATTGACAAACTTTAAATCGTTTCTTAGGTTGGTACTTATCCCCTGTAGGAGCTAATTCCATAGAGTTTTGAATTTCTCCAAAAGCACCTACCCAAGAGTCAAAGTAATCAACTTGATAGCGTTTTAAGATATCTGGTTGAATATAGTTCATCATAGTGTATAACTCACTAATAGAATTTGAAACAGGTGTTCCTGTCGCAAAGACAATATTTTTAAAATCATGTTCTTCCTGAATCTGTCGAACCTTCATTTCCATATCCACATTCTTCTTAGAAGTTGTATTGGTAATCCCTGCTACATTTCCAAGTCCAGTAATGGGACGTATATTTTTAAAGTGATGTGCTTCATCCACAAAGAGAAAATCAATTCCTAAGTTCTCAAAATCAATAAAACTATCACGATTAAAGCGTTGGAGTTCTTCCAATTGTTTCTCTAGACCACTTATTGATTGTTCTGCTTCTTTAACAGTATACTTATTTTCAGAATGTGTTTTAATCTCTCGTAGTTCATTAAGTTTATCCTCGATATAATTCATCTGTCTTTCTTTACTGACAGGGATCTTTTCAAATTGAGAATCCCCAATGACAATGGCATCGTAATCTCCTGTAATAATACGTGACACAAACTGTTTTCTTCTTGCCTTCACAAAATCTTTCTTAGTAGTCACAAAGACCTTTTTAGTAGGGAAAAATTTCATGATTTCTTGGCCAAATTGAGCAGATAAACTAGAGGGCACCACATACAAGGGCTTATGAACCATCCCCAACTCCTTTAATTTAAACCCAGCACCAAGCATGGTCAAGGTCTTTCCTGAACCTACCTCATGAGCTAACAAGGCTCTTTTTTCTTCTACAATTCTTTGAATGGCATTCTCTTGATGAGGACGAAGACTGATGTTTTGTGCCAAGCCATCAATGACTAAATGGCTACCGTCATACTCTCGACTAACCGTTCGATTATAAAGACGATTGTAACTTTCTTCAATGACTTGTTGAACTTCTGGATACCGTGAGACAAAGTCTTGAAAGAGTTCTTGTAAATGCTGCTCTTTTGCTCTTAGAACAGAGGTTTTTTCCAAATTTGTGATGGTCTTTTTCTTTTCCCCTTCCGTAACAGTCATAGTAATCGTCGGTTGGTTTGAATTAAGTAAATTCTCAAAAATCTTTCTTCCTGTATCATAACGTGAGCCACTGACTCCAAGACTACTATCTTTGGCACTTGGATAGCGATAAGCAAATGATGTCCTTAAATGAACCTGCCCATCGACAGGATTCACTTCAATGACTTGTTCAACATCAGGCGAAGACAATTCAAATTCACGATTGGTAAAACATTCAAAGGCAAATTTACCATAAACGGATTGAGGAATCCAACGTGACCCTATTTTAAACTCAATATCTGCCAGATGAATCCTTGGAGGGCGAACAGATTCTAACAAATCTAAAAGCATGAGACCAGTCACATTCTTGATTGTTTTTCCTCTACTAATAGTTGAACTACTTCTATCTTGTTGAGAATATCTCCTGACAAAAAAACTGGTTCTTAGAAAGATATTTTTCTTTCCCTCTTAAATAGCTTTCTGGATCCATTAAAATCTGGTCACCTAACTCATCTAAAATAGCAGCTTGGCTATGTTCGGGATAAATTGATACCATATAGTCTAAATCAACCCCTCTACCATCCGATAAACTGGAGTTTAAGGCATCTAAAGCCGTTGAAACTCTTGCAATCACTCTCTCGGTCTAACCAATGCTTTCTCAAAGGCTAAAGATTTTTTATATTTTACTTTCTGATCTTTAGAATCAATGTATTCATCTTCTAAACTTGCTAGTAAGGAATACTTATCGTCACTATCAAATAAGTTCCGATTGACTGAGGCATTCAAGTATCCAAATTGACTTACAAAGCGGTCATAGTCACGATTCAATTTGCCAAGCAATTCCTGAAAATCTGTTCGACTATAATCTGAATGACGTTGAATTTCAATTAAGGATTGATAGGTCTCTCTCAAATCAACCATGCTCTTAATACGACTAATGTCCTTATCCGATAAGGGACTTTCATAAAAGACAGTTTTTTTGAACAGTCCCTTATATTTCCCTCTTTTACTCGCTTCTTCTGACTTGTAAACATCTAGTGCTTCCTCATCTGTCAAATGAAGTTGCACGAATCGGTCTATTTTATGTTCAGACAAAGAACTGTCCCAAGCTTTAAAAACTCTCCCTTTCTCATCTACATAATAACTAATTTCGTCTACTTTTTGAACTTTTCCGAATGCCATGCGTATCTCGGTAATAAATTTGATTTCTCTCATATCCAAAAAGAATAGAGCGCTAAGTCCTCACGTATACGACTTGGGATCGAATTATCCACTTCTTCTTGGATAAAAAAACAGGTGCTTTCAAAGAATTGTCAATTTGGTTTAGGTTCTTCCACATTTTCTAACGCTTTCCATAATGTCAGTAGCTAATGTTTCTGATACCCCTTAACATTGAGGGTACCTCCATTAAAAATTACGTACCTCATATTCACCCAAAACTTGTGTATTGTATTTTCCATCAAAATAAGGATTGATCCAGACACGCTTATCCTCCTCAAAGGGAATAGAGCCACTAAAAGACAAAGCTCCTCCTCATGAAGATTCTTTGCTTGAACCTTTTTGAAAGAAGAGGAGTCTGTGGTCACTCGAGTACCTGCAATCTTTTTTTAAAAAGCCGTATCCGGCAAACGAACTCCCCCTAAAAAAATGAGTGTTGGATTTTAATCTCTTGTAAGACATTATCTGTCCGTTTATCCATTGTCCCAATAGATGAGATAATCGACACTTGTCCTCCGTCTCTTACTAAATCAAGTGAGTGTTTGACAAAGTAATCATGAATCATATAAGGTTTATCATAGTTTTTTTATCGGCAATGCGAAAAATTTCCAAAACGGAACATTCGTTAAGACTAAATCAAAACTATTATTTTGATAGGGAACTTCTTCAAATCCTCGCACTTCAATATGGGTATTGGGGTGTAGTTGTTTTGCGATTGCGCCTGTCACACTGTCTAATTCAACTCCCATAGAGTTCTGATCTCTCTCGTATACTTCTAGGCATCGCCGCAAAGAAGTTCCCAGTCCCCATAGAAGGATCTAATATCCTTCCTCCCTCAAAACCATCATCCAGTAACTTTTTGCCAAATCTGGCGAATAATCAGTGGGTCTGTATAATAGGCTGTGAGAGAACTTTGTTTCATGGTCGAGTATTCTGATTTACTTACTAAAGCTCTTAAGAGTTAAACGTTCTGTTTCATACTTTGGATTGAGTTCATCAAAAAAATTCATTGGCAAGACCACCCCAGCCGACATACTTGGCTAATAGCTCTTGTTCTTCTGGATTCGCTTGTCGTCCCTCTTTTTCTAATCTTTTAATAAGTTCAATTGCGGCGATATTCGTTTCAATCTTTTTTTCTCGATTTGTCTTAGGATAAAAGTCCTCTAAATCATCTGGAAAAAAACAAAAATCTTGAACAGGGGACATCCGTCTCTTCTATATCTGAAATAAGCGTTGTTTCTGTTTCCTTATCCTTTTTCACTATCTTCTTCCAGATAGGAAAACAAATCTATTTCCTGGCTTTCACTTGGTGATTCAATCTCAATATCTGAATCTTCTTTTTCAAGTTCTACAAGAGACAATACTTGTTCAATCTCTTCCAAACTGTTCAAGTATAAGATAGGATTCTCTTCAAATAACTGGTTGGAATCATTGAATAGCTCTAGGCGAACTAAATCATTTAACTGTGCATTTTCAATCGAAACCAACTGAAATACTTGTCCTTTATAACTTACTTGTGAACCGACTGGATATTCCCTCAAAGCTTCTTCTACAATTTTATCTACTTTAGATAGGGAATGAACTTCCACATTTTCTTTTACCTGGTCAATATTATCTAAAGGTAAGACTGCTTCCTCTACTTGCTTAGACTTTTCTCTTATAGCCTTTACTTCATCAAAATGAGTAATAATCTTCAGCTTTTGTGTCAGTGGGAGTTGTTGGTAGTTTTCTTCATGATGGACAAGATCCGTAACGGTATCTAAAGTAGCCATTAATTCAGAACCCAAATAGGCTAGAACATCTCCCTCTTTTTCTTCAAAATGAATCTCAAGAACTTCTTTTTTAAGCTCTTTTGAGTCAACCATTAGAAGAAACTCCTCTATATCTCTACTAATGCGGTCAGATAGATTATTCGCAACCCGATAGACATTGACTAAATTGACTTCCTGATTCTGATGACATACAAGCTCACTTAGTTGTTCTAGCTTTTCTTTTTCAGATTGGATGTAAAATCGAGTGGAAGATTATAGGTTGCGACTTCCAGCACCAAGTTTTTCTCCCAACTACTTAATTGAGATAATTTACTTAGACCTTCTTGTCCAAAATTTCTTGTATAACTTTCTAAATCTTGGTCATTATTTTTAGAACTACCCTCTAGGAAAGAAACAATATCTTGATGAAACGAATAGACATGAGGTATCTCTTCTATCTTGCCCTCTTCAGTCAAAAAACTCTCTACCAAGTCCTGCCATTTCTCATCAAAATGTTGCGCTTGATAACGAAGAAATAAGTCCATTTTCTCTCTATCTTTTGGAATTGTTCCACGAAACATAGCCAATAATTGTATTACTTCCATACTCGCTCCTTTCATCTATACGAAAATAGGAGAATCACATGATTCCCCTACAACTCTATCTCCATTTCAACCTCTTGAGGACTGTTTTCTAAATCACTAGATAAAAGAGAAACGGCATCCGTTCTCATGTAGTAAGTATATAAGTCTTCTAGGTCTTGTTGGTTTTCAATCCCTGTTTCAATACTAATCAGAGCCTGTATAAATTCCTTGTAGTGACTCTCCATCATATCTGAAATCTTTTGCTTCATTTCCATAAATACTGAAGATGGTTCCGTTAGACTTGTTTGGTCTATGTCTTGTAAATCCTTTTCTAAGGGATTGGTTCCTTCTTCTACTTCCACTAAATCTGAACGACCATCAGCATCAGAATCTGCGCTAAGAGGATTGGTTCCTAGCGCCAATTCTTGAGCATCAGTCAGTCCATCTTGATCCGAATCACGTTGATAAATGGCTTCCATATACTTCCTTCTTTCCTAGTTAATCTTTTTTCACTCCAATCCTATCAAATATTCCTTGAAAGAAGTATCACAACAAAAAAAGAGAACGAGCCAAAACTGCGTTCTCCTTAAAATGTAAAACATTACTATTAAAGTAAAAAAGACGACTTACAGAACCTGTAAGCCACCTAGTCAGTCGGTTTATTCTGGTGTCTGCCACCGCTTGCCCCTTGAGATTTCAAAAACTCATAAATATGTTTTGCTCATTCAAACTCATCCCCACCAAACTGACTAATTGCTGGTAAAATAGTAGTCTGAAGTTGAATGACTTTTGGGAAATAAAATTGAAGATTGACATACACCAATTTTTCTTTCTTGTTCTTATACTTTTGATAAGAAACTTTCAAACCTGTATTATCTGGTGTTTCACCGATAACATCACCCGTTAGAACTCTTGTCCCCTCAATCGCACGGCCATTATGAATGGAATATAAGGTTAAACGACTCCCATTCTCTCCTTTTCCGTTAGTGATAATAAAAAAGGAGGACTTCTACACTTTGGCGTAAAAAGTCCTCTTTTAGAAATGTATTCTTTTTCTATTATATTATTTAATAACGCATAAAAATTTTCCTAAACAAAATATCTTACTTTCACACGATAAAAGAAATTCACATACACTTATATTTTTCTATTATCATGTCATGATATTTCATATTTTTTTATCTCCTTACATCTTTAAATCTCCTTTATTTTTGATTTTTTTCAAATATGAGTATCACTATGGATATTTACAAATATATAACATTGTCAGCTATCGAATTTAAAAATTCTTGGTCATGTGAAACAATGAATATTATTTTCTTATCGCTTTTACATTCGTTGATCAGATGGGATATGTTCATCATATTGCAATAATCCATTCCACTAGTAGGCTCATCAAAAAACATAAGTTTAGATTTTTTACATAGTACAGATGCAATTGCTACCCTTTGCTTTTGTCCACCTGACAAGCTCATTGGATGACGATCTTTTGATTCATATAAATCAAGTTTTTTCAGAATATTTTCAACATAACTACTTTCAATATTTTTTATTCCAAGACCTACTTCACTTGCAATAGAATCGGTAAAAAGCTGATGATTAACATCCTGCATTACAAGGGATGATATTTTTAGCCTATCTGATTTTGAAAGTCTTTTGCCGTCCAAATAGATTTCATCCTTCGATTTTCTTTCTAAGCCTATAAGGCATCTGAGCAAAAGTGGATTTACCAAGTCCGTTTGTTCCTACTATGCCGTAAATTTTTTTCCCATTTCAAAAGAGAGGTCTTTTTAAATGCAATTTTTTTATCTATGCCATTAAACTTAAATTCAATGTTTTTTTACTTCTAAATTTCCCTTTATTTTTCATTTTTCGGGTACTGTAAGTTTTACTCTATTCTTATTTCTTAAACCTAACTTCTTTAGCTTTTTCAGACGGTATTTTTCATAAAATCTATTTGAGTATATTCCTTTTGTATTTCCCCATCTTTAATCAAAAAAACTCTATCTACAATATCCATTAGATAAAATATTCTATGTTCTGAGATTATAAGAGTTTTTCCCCTTATCTTTAAGTTTTTATAAGCATTTCTTTTTATGATTAAAATGTTTTCTTCATCAAGATTTGATGAAGGCTCATCTAAAACAATGATTTCCGTTCCAGATATATAACTTGCAGCAATACATAAAATCTGCTTTTCTCCACCCGAAAGCTTAAAAATATCTCTATTTAAAAGATGTTCTATCGGAAACAAATCCAACATATCATTTAGTCTTTCATCCATTTGTTTTTTTGAAAGTCCTATATTCTCCAAATAGAGAAGTAATTCAAGAGTAGTATTTATATTGAAAAAGTGTGTCTTTGGATTTTGAAATACATTTGATACTAAGAGCGATATTTCGTATAATTCGAGGTTTTTAATATCTTTATTATCAATCCTGATGGTTCCACCCATAGAAGCTCCATCATATCGTACAGCTAACCCATTGATAGAATTTATAATTGAAGATTTTCCGCTACCACTTTTCCCAGTAAATAATACACATTCGCCTTTTTTTACATCTAAAGAAATGTTTTTTAACACTTTAGGAGAATTTCCATAAGATAGAGATAAATTTTCAATTTCTACCATAAAGCTCCTCCTATAACCATAATCAGTATTGAAAGCACATAAACAAAATCAACTGTTTTTCGTTTTTGACGGATATGTACCTTGTTTTTTTAACAGGATTTTCAATACATTTTGTTTCTGCTGCCTTTGCAATATCATCAGAAATATTAGAAGATACAACAAGTAAAGGCACAATTACATACTCGATGTATGAAATTGGATTTTTAAATGTAATACCTCTTATTTTCATAGCAAGTTTTATATTGTGACTTTCTTCCCTAAATGAAGGAAAAAACCTAAACATTACAGCAATTGGTATAGAAACAGTACGAGGTAAATTCATTTTATCCATTGAGGATATTACACTTCCTACATCCGATGTTTTTAAAAAAAAACTTCCCGCACTAAATGGAAGATAAAACATCTTACATACAGCAAATAGCATAAAAAACATCATTAAAATCGCATCCATATTTCTAATTACATCAAGATTAGGTATCAAAGAAAGAACCCCAAAAAATAATATGTTTTTCAAGGCTTCTTTCTTAAATCCATTCATTAAAAAAAGAAATGAAATAAGAAGCACAATTCCCCATTCAAAATAGGTATTTACTTTATAAAATACAGCAAATCCAAGTGAAAAACTTACTAAAATTTTACTAATTGGATTGGGATTATATGGATTGTCTAAAGAAACGAGCATTATACAATACCAGCTTTTTCGAAATGCTTTTTTTCAAAAAAAGACTTTACCGATATATGCGCCGAGTATCCCGCCGACAACAGCACCGATATATACTAATACCATACTTCGATAATTCAAAAGTGCTATGAGCTTCATTATATAATCGTGACCCATACCGCCTGTTTCCGCCAGTTTAATAACCTTGTCTTTAGCCAACAAAACTTGCATAAGGAAACCACAAATCCAAGTGTTGAATACGACAAATGAGAGCATATTAAATTTAAATGATTTATATTCTCCTTTTTTTCTTAAAAGTTCCGCAATTGCCATACTGATTACAGCATGTATCAATATTACATATGTATTTCCCATTGCAATTGCTAAAAGACTACAAATCAACCCAAGTATAAATAATCCCCATGATTTTTGAACTTTTGCCATAAAGAGCATTATAACTATTCCTGTTATAATGCCTGCCATTGTAGGGTATGCCAAGTATAAAATCGGTACAATACCAATCATTCCCGAAGCAAACATAAGTACAAAATATATTACTGTAAATACACCTATCGTAACTAAATCTTTAATTCTTAATTTTTCCATTTTTTTATATTTTTCCTTCTAAATAAGTTTTTCACTGAATATTTGATTTTCTAAGCATTGCTTTTATAAAATTCCGAGCTTTTTACAAAGTTCTTCATCTGTCCCTATCGCTTCTATTTTTTTCCGGCATTTAATAAAAACGATTTTGTTTTGCATTTCTTATTGTTCTTAATCTATGAGCAATAACAATTGCCGTTTTTTTCTTTTTATAAGTTCGGATAAAAGCCTCTTGAATTAGACTTTCATTTTCAACATCCAGAGATGCTGTAGCCTCATCAAGCAATATGATTGGTGCGTCTTTTTAGTATTGCCCTTGCTATTGAGATTCTTTGTCTTTCTCCGCCTGAAAGTCTTTGTCCGTTTTCACCTATTACTGTATCTATTCCATCCGGCATTTTTGTCTATAAATTCATAACATCTTGCTATTTTTAGCCGCTCTTATAATCTCTTCATCTGTAGCATCTTTTTTTACCGATTTTTTTATATTATCTTTTATGCTTGAATTAAAAAGAGTAACATCTTGGAAAACGATAGAGAAATTTTTAAGGAGTGTTTCCGGATCAATTTTACCGATGTCCTCTCCCCCTATCAAAATCTTTCCTTTATCTATATCCCAAAATCTTGCAGCAAGCTTGGTGAGAGTTGTTTTTTTCCGCTTCCGCTTGAACCGATTAGCGCAGTGATTTCACCCTGCTTTTGCAGTAAAGCTCACACAATTTATTACAGAATAATCATCATATCCGAAATAAAACATCCTTGAACTCAATATCGTAATTTTTTAATGTCAATATCTTTTTTTGCCTTTTTGAACAGGCATGGTCTTTATTTCCTTTATTCTCCCTACAACCGCATCAAGCATAACTATCATTGACATAAAGGTGATTATTCCTTCTATAGGAAGATAAATACTTGCTGTAAGCATTAAAAATGCGATATAAACCAGCGCACTTACCTCCCCTGCCATAAGCATGTTGACGCCGATAACGGCAACACTTATAATTCCAAGCTTTAAAATTGCGGCAGCTATTCCTGTAAGTGTTCCGGCTACAACTTCACCTTTCGTCTTCTGTTTTGTGGATGCATTTAATTTTTCAAAAAAATCATTTAACATCCTATCTTCTAAGTTGTAAGATTTTATTTGCTCTATCTGCTCTATATTTTCCTGTAGATTATCAAAAACCTTACGATTATCATCTATCCAGCCTTGTACTATTTTTTTCTGACTTTTCTTTGATAAAAATATAATCAAAATAGAAATGGGAATTACCCAAAGGGCTGCAAGTGCAAGTTTCCAATTATAGAAGATAAGCATTAAAGCAATAATACTTGTGGATATAGCCGTTGAATATATATGAGGTACAGCATGAGAAAAAATTGTTTCATATAAGTTCATGTCATTCATCATGGTTTCCGCAAGGTCTGCCAAATCTCTTTTACCAAAATAAGAAAGAGGTAATTTCTTTAACTTTTCCGCTAACTCAATTCTTGAATTTGCACTCTCGTTGTACACATTGGTGTAAAGTCTTACATAATCCCACCTCGCTATTAAGAACATCACAATCATCATTACTACAATTAGTGCAATATAATGAACAGAAGTAAAATTGTAACTCTCAATACTTTTTAAAATGCCTATATACTGAAACAGAAACATAAAACCGATCATTGGTGCGAACAATTTAGTTAAATTAACAAGCGTGTGTGAAAATATGGCTTTTTTTAAGTTAAGAGCGCCTTTTTCTGACATCGCATATTTTTTCATAAAATAAGAAACCATATGTTTAACCTCCTATCTTCCAATTTACGGATTTTTGATATTCTTCCCAAAGTTTTTTGTAAGGCCCACTCATACCGATTAAATCTGAATGCTTGCCTTCTTCTACAATTTTCCCCTTATCAATAACAAGAATTTTATCCGCATCTACTACTGTAGATAATCTATGAGCAATCATCAATGTTGTCTTGTTTTTTTGATAGCTTCTTAAAAAGACTCTTGAATCAAATGTTCATTTTTCAGGATCTGCAAAGGCTGTAGCTTCATCTAAAATGATAATATCTGCATCTTTCAAAAAAAGCTCTCGCTATAGAAATCCTTTGAGCCTCTCCTCCTGAAAAAAATATGTGCCTTTTAGTTCCGTAAACAGTATCAAGTCCTTTATCTAAATTTTTTTAATAATATCTTTAGCCCCTGAATTGATTAAGGCATTGTCAATTTCTTCATTAGTTGCATCAGGCTTTCCGATTAAAAAGATTATCTCTTAAACTCATTTTTAAATAGTTTAGAGTTTTTGAAAAACAAAAAGCAATTTTTTTCTCATTAAAAGCCTCTTTTTTCAAAAATCTTTTTATATTAATTCCTCCAATATAAATTTCACCTGTTTTAATATCGTAAAATCGTGCAGCAAGCCTTGCTATAGTAGTTTTACCACTGCCTGATGATCCGACTAAAGCAACTCGTTCTCCTTTATTCACCTTAAATGAAATATCGTCTAATACATTTTCATCTTCATAAGAAAAGCTTACATTTTTTTAAACTCTATCCCAACATCAGAACTTGTTTTATTTCCATAAACAAAATCATCAAACTCAAGTATATTTTCAATTTTATCTAAAGCAAGTTCTGCAAAATAACTGTATTGTGTAATCGTCGCAGTTCTCATAATAAAAGTAGCAAATGCCGGTCCTATTAGGAAGTAAATAACAGAATCTGCAACTACATTAGATAAGTTTCCATTAAATTTTATTAAGAGTAATGCCACAGGTACCAAGAAAAATGCCGTCGATGTAGAAACGGTTTCAAACCACGACATTTTATTCGTATAACTCATAGTAAGCTTAAGTACATTGTCTTTTGTTTTTATGATTAACAAATATAACTTATCAAAGCTCTCAACACTTTGTGCAAATGTTTTAACAACAGGAATTCCTCGAACATATTCCACAGTCTGAGAAGATAAATCGGAAAGTCCTGCATAATACTCATCCTTCATTTTTTTTGTTTCGGTTGTCATCATAGATGACATCAATGTCATACCGATAATCATCGGTATCATACTGGCAAGTCCTAACTTCCAGTTAAACACGAAGAAAAATACAAGCAGGACGATTGGCGATATAATGGTCATCGCCATATCAGGAAGTTGATGCGCTATAAAAGAATGGGTTTCAGACGCTCCGGACACAATTACATTTCTTATCCTTCCGCTTTCTTTGTCATCGAAATACCCAAGCGGTTTGTTTATTAGTTTTGTTACGGAAGTCTTAATAATGTTATCTTCCACTTCAAATGCAAAAATATGGGATAAAATTAAACCTATTAGGTATATAAAAAGCCCCAGAACGGCAAAGACTGCTGCATAAATTGAATTTTCCTTTACATAATCAAAATTCACCATCCCATTTAAAATTAAGTTATTTACAATTCTATGAATATATACCATAGGCATCAAAAACCATGACACCTGATACAGCAGACATAACCATAGCAATATAGAGTAAAAAAACTTTTTTTCACCACCGTAAGCCATTAGTCTTTTCAGTATTGATTTCTTCTTATCCTTCACTGAACAACTCCTCCTTTTTTTAAAATTAGCAAACCCTATAAATAGCCTTTTTAGACTGATTTTAGAGGCTTGTTTTTCAAACTCTTTTGCAATATGCATAGTTTTTTTCTTGTTTTTTTATCTATCATTCATTATATAATAAATGAGGATTTCAATCAATTAGATATGGCTAAATAAGTCTATTCGGGATAATGTCTATTCGGGATAAAATATAAAAGCACGGAGGTATAATATGAGTGATTTTTTTATAACTTTGTTAAAAAAACTTTTTTTCTACAGATGAATCTATCGATAATACAAAAATACTCCACTGTAGGACATGAATTCCGTTTTTAGCACGGATAATGCAGAAGGCATATATTGGTTTTTACGAGGGCGATAATTTCACTATTGATATTTATGATGTTTTTCATAAAAAAAGAAATTATCCATACAAGTTTTTTTCTGGTTTGAATAATTTCTATTCCCTTTATTTATCTTATTTAGTTACAGCAAACGGTGAATGTTTTAATCCTTATCAAAATCTTTTCTTCAAATTCACTTTATACTATAAATACAAAAAAATTCTAAAGACTTTAGGTTTTTTTACTTCACAAAAAAACTCTCCTTATTTAGGAATCGGTATAAATTTCAATCAGTCCATGATAGAGCAATGCCTGTCCTCTTATAAGAATAAAGTCTGTAACTATGAAGATTTATTTTTTAATACCAGCATTATAATAAACAAGCCTTTAGAAAGAATCGCAAAAGATATCCTTAATTGCAAGATGGCATCTCCTGCTGCTGAAATCTTTTTTGAGTCAAAGGCAAAGGAATGGTTAAGTATTACAATAGACTCTTTTTTAAATAGGTACAGCAATCCACTATCTATTGCCGATGATGAGGCTTTGAAAAATGTCGCCAATTATATAGACGATCATTATGCAACATCTATCTCACAGGATACTTTAGAAAAAATATCCACTATGAGCGGCACAAAACTAAAAAAGTTATTTAAGCAAAAATATCAATGTACAATTACAGAATATACTCAAAGACGGAGAATGAATATGGCGGAATTACTCCTACTGAACTCTACCCTTAAAATTCAAGATATAGCAGAGGCTGTAGGATATTCCTCTCACAGTAAATTTAGTACATGCTTCAAAAAATATAAGGGATTTTATCCCAAAGACATAAAAAAATATGCGAAAAATAATCTTTCTGATTAAATACATAAGAATTTAACTTTGGGGACGGTTGAGTTAGACCTTATTGGAAAATGTTAAAGTCATAATTGGTAAACCTAAATAAATTATACGTTTAGGTCTTGTTATTATCTTGTAAAATCAGTAAAGTAGCTAATTCTACTATTTTTAGGGACTTAGTCACAAAGAAAATCAAACAGTTAGACTGACTGTTTGAGTATGAAAAAAGCAGATAAAAAATCCCTTGAGTAAATAACTTAGGGGATTTTAAAGGTTGGGGTAGGGTATTGAAAAGCTCGTACAAAGTATAATAAAAATCCCCACCAAATATTGAAAATCTATTGAAATGTATTGAAGTTTATTAGCAGAATACATAAGTGGAAAGCTTGATTTTAATAAATTTAGAAGATTATTGAAAAAGAAATATCACACTTTCATTCTTATTAAAAATCCTTATAACTGTATTTTGAATGATTTTCCCCAATCAAGCATCCCTCTCTCTTATAAAATATATACATTCAGTTGTATGAAATGTAATGTTGTTCTTATCAGACTTGAAACTTTTACTAATCCAACTATTTATCTTACACATTTAGTTTAAACCTATAGTATCCTATTTTCTTAATATTCTACAGTGTAACACTGCATTTATATTATAACGCTAATATGTTCAGAAAAGAAATACTTTTGTAAGTCAATGTCTGTTATAACGGAAATTGTTAGAGATGTCTATCATAACAGAAATTGAGATAATGTCCATAACTTTCCTGAAGATAAATTATGTAATCACAAACTATTTCATATCCAATCTAGTATATGTTGTTTGGAGCATATCATCAACAAAAAAAGAACGAGCCAAACTGCGTTCTCCTGAAAATGATAAAAATATATTTTATGCCACAAAAGATATGTAAACTAATCTTTTAAATAATAAAAGAGTTCCGACGTTTGTAAATGTTTTGAGTAAATTGAAATTACTTTTTGACCTTTTGGAAATACTGTCTTTCTCTTCAAATCTAATAAAGATTGAGGAACAATTTTCCTAGATGTCTCTTTCAATGTTAATGCTAGTATCTGTTTTCTTGTACGTAAAGCATAATCAAACTCCAAATACAAATAACGTCCTGAACCAGTTAGATGAACATGCTTTCCCAATAACTCCTCAATGGATCCTAAAACTTGTAACTTTTGCATCGTGGTTCCATCTTTTTTTATTTTCAACTCATCAATTATGACATGCCTATTTAAACAATCGTCAAAGAAACTGCCTGCACCTTTTCGGTAATCAACACCACATAGGTGCATGAAATTAGTAGGTGAAAAATGAAGTTCAACACTTTCTATTTCTGTTTCATAATACATGATTTTGCCAACGAAGTGTTCTTTAAAAAAAGAAGCCGCAATTTGTAACTGAGTAAAAAAACGCTGAAGTTTTATTTTTTCGGTGTAATTTGGATTACGATAATCTCTAGAATTTGCCATATTTTCCTCACAAAAAAGGTGGTTTACAGAGTCTGTAAGCCACCTAGTCAGTCGGTTTATTCTGGTGTCTGCCACCGCTTGGCCCTTACGTCCAAGATTGCTATCGGATTTCGTTCTGGTGTCCGCCACCGCTTGGCCCTTATGTCCAAGATTACTATCAGATTGACCATGAGCCGACCACTCATCTACACTATTTATTCTACCTGAAAATTGTTAAAATTTCAAGTATCAACTTCTTTATTTCACCGTATAGGCAAAACTGATGGCACTATCTGCTTGCGAGATTTTTCTAAAGGTATAGTTAGGGTTGCCACCATAGTTTGTTTCAGACACGAGGAAAGAACCATCATCATAGATCTTCTCGACAAAAGCCACATGACCATACTCTGCTGGTGTACCATGTGTACCTCCCACAAAAGAAACAATAGCACCTGCTCTTGGTGTAGAACCCGTTTCCCCACCAAGACTTGAAGCTGTCGCAACCCAGTCCTGACCATTTCCCATGGTATTAATGATTGAAATCTTCTCTCCGTTTCTACCTTTTAGCTTTAATCCTAACTGGTTCATACGAGCCGCAACACCCCATGTACATTGTCCATAGGCATAGGCCATACCATCTCCACCACCAGGAACAGAATGATCATACAAGTCCCCACGAACCCCTTCAAGGGATTGCGGGTCACTTTTTGCCTGTCCTCCATTTGTTTGGCTGAAGCCTTTTTCAATTTGGTAATACCATTCCGTTGCTCTGGTTTGTCTTTCCAGTAGTTTGTCACCAGAATTTCCCTCCCAATAGGTAAGGAAGAGTTGGGCGAGATTGGCTGCACTGCCCGTATTTCCAAAGAAATCCTTTAACCAACTTTGATAGTAAGGACTATCCCCGTGAAGCATAAAATCAAGTTGGAGGTCTAAATCATACCACTTCTTATTTTTGGCGTGTGCATAATTCAACAAGGCCGTGTGACGTGTTGACCCATCTGCAGTATCTGTCCATTGCCCTAAACCTAGACCTCTATGAAGAATATTAGGATAAGCACCACTATAAATGGCTGGACCTCCAATCGCTAACCAGCTTTCATCATCCCATGAGGAATCGGTAGCACCAACAGGAGGAGATAAATAATCTCCTTCAGCTCGTTTTGGATTAATAGAAGACTCTACCGACCAATTTCCTAAAATAGCCGCAATGGCTTGAGGACTTGCCCCTTGAGATTTCAAAAACTCATAAATATGTTTTGCACGTTCAAACTCATCCCCACCAAACTGACCAATAGCAGGTAAGATAGTTGTCTGAAGTTGAATGACCTTTGGAAAATAAAATTGCGGATTGACATACACCAATTTTTCTTTCTTGTTCTTATACTTTTGATAGGAAACTTTCAAACCTGTATCGTCTGGTGTTTCACCAATAATATCACCCGTTAGGACTCTTGTCCCCTCAATCGCACGGCCATTATGAATAGAATACAAGGTCAATCGACTCTCATTCTCTCCTTTTCCGTTAGTGAGAATAACATCATCTCCGTCTAGAGATACAACACCATCCATTGGTGAGACAATTGTTTGGTGAGCCTTCGCTTCTAGTAGAATATACTCCTGAAGAGTAGGTTTTCCGTCTAAATCATAGTATCCATAACGATAAGTCATGGTTAGACTATCTTCGTTGCTTTTCCCCTCAAATGGATTGTCCAATTCCTGCATGGAAGCATAGACACCCTCTTCTTTTAGTTCCTTTATTTCCTCTTGATCGTCTTTCGATAGTTTATACTTAGGAGTTTCATAGAGGTCTTGCATGGATTTCAAATCATCCCCATCGTTTAAATCATGCCACAAAGTAGACAGATAATCCTTGTAAGATTCTGAACTAAATAAGTGAACTGGTTTGTGTAACTCATAGTCATGGAATTTAAAGTTCATATACCCCATCACATCATCAACTTTTGTGTAATAAGTAATTCCTTTGTCATTTGTGCGAGTATGTTCTGCATCTTCCCAAGTTAGGTGGGTATAAGCTTTTGTTAATTCAAATTCATCTTGTTGAATCAAACTAGCAGATGAAAATCCTAAAAAGAAGCTCATTATAAGTAAAAGAAGAAAGACTATTCCTCCAACTATCCAGGTTACAGGATTTCCAGCCGCAAATGTAAAGAAGGAAAAGGCTGCTTTTAGTTTTTGATAGATATTTCGGACACTTGTAAGACCTTGTTTCTTTAATTTTCGATACCGATTTTTAAAGGAACTTGGGTTATCTTTCGCTAGTTTCCATCCTTTTCCAGCCTTAAAATGATGGTATCGCTCTTTTGTGTTGGTCAGTCTTTTCTTGGTAAAACGACCTGTTGCTTGTCCTGTTTTGACACTAGCTTTTCCAAGGTTATAAGAAAGGCGACTGTAGCGTTTTCCTTTTCTAATTGTCTCTTGAAGTGTGTGATAACCTTCTAAATCTTCATTTTCTGAAGCTAACTCTCCACCTTCACGTCCAAGGACATAAAGAAAAGTTTTGGCTTTCCTACTGACTTTTTTGGACTTATAGGCTTGTTTAGTAGATTTTAGATTCTCTTTTGCGGCCTTGACTTCTTTCTTAGCTTTTAATTCTTCTAAACTCTTCCCTTGAAAGAAAAAATTAGATTTATGTTTCGATTCCTGACCGTAGAAAAATTTTTGATTGGTTTTTCTTTCTTTACGACTCTCTTTTCTTTCTTCTTTTGCTTCTACCTTTGCTTCCTTAAATTGATTCTTGGCTATTTTCAATCGTTTCCTAGCATGAGGCAACCGTCTGTCTCTTAATTCTTTGCGATTTAAAAGAGATGGAGGACTATTTTGAAGAATATGATTGTAGTCTTCATTTGCTTGTTTTACTCTAGCCTTTGAAGCTTCTCTCATCTCCTCCAGCTTTTCCTTTATCTCTTTTTTCCATGCTTTTTCATCCAGTACAGCGGAATTTTTTTTCTGTTTCTTCACCTCCTTCTTTCCTTTTTTCAAGAATTTCTTCTCATCTTTTAGACTTCTTCTAAATGCCTTTCGGGCACGTATGATTTCTCTTTTATCCTTCATTTACCTTCTCCTTAATTAGAAGCCATTTTATCAGGATCTGTACTCATGATATCAAACAATTGAGTACCTTGAGGAATCTTATTTTTAAAGGGAACTACAACGGAACCAGCTTTTATCAGTCCTGCACCTTTTTCTGGATTGACTAGGTATTTTTCAAGTTCTTTTGACAAGCCTAAGAGTTGAACCAATTCTTCTCGGTCATTTTTTGCTTGCTTGAGGAGAATCATAAATTCACTATTTGCAATAATCCGTCTACCATTTGGATCTAACAATAAGGTTTCGACATTTTGGGTTATCCCAGTCGGACTGGCTCCATATTTTCTGACACGACTCCACAATTTAAAGAAGAAATCACTGGCATATTTATCTAATAAAAGAAGCTGCATTTCATCAAAATAAATCCAAGTCTTCTTCCCTAATTTTTGGTTCCGAACGACACGATTCCATATCTGATCAAAAACAACCATAAGAGCGATTTGTTTCAGCTCATCTCCTAACTTTTTAACGTTATAGATTAAGAAGTTAGATCCTGTCTGAATATTGGTCTTATGAGAAAAAATATCAAGAGAACCTTCAACATACAGTTCCATATCAAGTGCCAAATTCTGCGCTTCTTCTTCTGGTTGTTGGCTCAAGACAAAGACCCATTCTTCCAAAGAAGGTTCTTTAAATGACTGATAGGTGAGTCTGGTGACTCGGTCTATAATCGATTTTTCTCTCCCATCCATTTTTCTATCCAATAACTTGCCAATAAAGGATAAAAGAAATTCTGATTTTACTTTTACAGGATCTTCATCCATATTTTCCTCAGACAAGTCAAGAACATTGAGATAGGTTTGGGAATCGGGCGCAATATCAATCATTTCTCCCCCAAAAGCCCGTCCAATGACACTGTACTCTGCTTCTGGATCCACAATGATAATTTCAGTATTTTCACCAGATTCCTTGATTTTGGTCGTGATAATTTCATGCTTGGTTGCCATCCCTTTCCCAGCTCCAGATGTTCCTAAAATCAGACCAGACGGTGTATTTAATAGGCTACGATCAATGGTAATAATATTGCTTGAGATTTGATTGATACCATAATATTTCCCACTACGGTCTTGTAAGTCTACTGAAGTCCATGGAGAGTTCACTGCTATATTGGACGTTAATAAACTCCGTGATACTCCCTCTAAAAAATCACAACCAAATGGCAGCAAACTATTAAAGGCTGCTTCTTGCATATATGGAAGTTTATCAATCATTAGGTCATTTGAGCCGGCCACTTGTTGGATCGTGTCTAGGGCTTGTTTGAGTTCTTCTTCATCCTGACCAAAGACCCCAATCAAAAAGACTGTTTGAAATAGTTTATCTCCTGTCTCTGTCATGGTTTTTAAGAGTTCTTCAGCTTCATCGATATTACTTTCTAATACATGGCCTACTTTTTCTAAATAGATACCTGTACGGGCAAGTTTTTGTTGTTCCCCAATCTTTTGGGATTCCATCAAGGTCTTCTTTGTTCGTAGTTTCTTCATAGCATCCGCCTTGGTCGAACTTTGAGCATGGAGGCTCACAATCAATTCCAAATCTCCTTGCATGAGATCTCGGATAAACTGATCACCTAATTCCATGCCGTAGTCTCTCACATAGACAATCTGCAATAAGCGGTCATTGATTTGTAGGTAATTCTTGTTTTTAAAATCCAAGAGATTAGGTGCTATGAAGTGACGAGTTGTCTGACCAGATTTCGTTAAATCACGGTAAGAAAAAGGAAGATGGTGTTCTCCTCTAAGCATATCGGCCAACAAGTTGACACGCTCTTCTCCAGCCAAGGATTCAAATCGTGCATCAATTTCTGAGAAACCACTCTTGAAATATTCTCCTATTTGGGACAAGGAACGATAGGCTTGTTTGGGATTAGAATCCTTTCTACCAAAGCTAATCAGTTTCACAGCTGAAAAGTTATTTTCACCACTGTCTAAATTCTGATTCATCATCCGATTCAATTCTTTACGATAGCTATCATATCCATCTTCTTTTTCCTCATACAAAACACTTTGTCTAAACTTTTCTAAATTCAATCTTTTATTAAAGATAGTCAATTGGAAGTTAGTTTGGTCATCTAGTGAGTTAATCAAATCAGAATACTTCTCAATGATTGCCCCCTTATCTTCTAAACCAACGGTTTGGTAATTGACATCACCAAGTAAATAGCTTTGTGAGAAATAATCTTCTTTCACCTGCATCAGACCATTTTGATACAGGGCTTGATAGGAAAGAGTATTAGCCGTTGAAGGTAACACTTCCTCTTTTTTCCCTTTAGCTTCTTCCTTTTTATTAGTCATTGAAGTTTTTTGTTTCTTTAATGTATTTGATTTTCTTTTCATGTTCAGGTCCTTTCTTTCCTGTAATTGTGCGTAGGGGAACCGTTAATTCAAAATGAAGACGGTATTTCAAATAATGTTCAAAATATAAATCATTGGGTTTATAGACTCCAAATAGCATGAGGGGGATGGTAAAAGCAAACACAAAACCGTAAACAAACCAATCTCCAAATTGCCAGAAAAAAAGAGATTCAAGCCCAAAACAATAATTGTGACAATAAAGGCTGGTAAAACAAAGATGATTTGTCTTGTGGTGAAACCTAACCAAGCCCTGTGTTGGTATTTTGAGATGTCTTTAAAGACACGTGTATTCATGACTTTCCTTTCTAAAAAGGCTAAGAAGCAATCACTTCCTAGCCTTTATCTAATTACATACCTAAGATTGAGCGAGCCGTACGTTGAGAACCAACGAGGGCAATAATCAGTAAGATAGCTTGTACCAAACTACCAAACATAATTGCAAGTGATTGCAAGACTCCTGCACCATTTGAAACAGCTATTTTCCCAGCAGATTCAAACAAAGGAACAAGAGAAACAATCAGAAAAATGAGAACCCCTTGTACCGCATAAACCATAATATTTTTTAAATAGCCAATACCAATAGACTTCCACTCATCACTTAAAAATGTTGGAATCGTAAGAGGGGCAAATGGAATCATAAGGTAGAGTTGAATAAATCGAATAGATACCAAAAGATTAACCATGGCTGCACTTACTATCCGAACTAGCCAAATGAGGAGGGCGAAAAAGCCCACAATCATCCGGCCAATAAATCCTGAACCTTTTAATCCAGAGATTGTATCATACTTTGCCCCACCGTGAGCCACAATCGAAGCTACTTGTTCAATGGCATGACTCGCAATCCCGATGATGGCTTCTACAATCACGGTTGTATTGGTAATTACAACTGCGACCATGATATAACTAATCAACATCGGCGCTAATGCTTCAAAGGTCATCGCACCTCCTGAGTTAGCAATTTTCTTTGCCATCTTCGAAAATTCTAAGATGAGAACAACTGATAAAATCGCAACTCCAAGAGGCTGCATGACACTTTTAGTAATACTAGACATATAAGTCCAAACTGTTGGATTGTAGCTAGATAGGGATTTAATCAGATCTACCGTAGATTGTAAATCCACATTAAATCCTTCAAATAAATTTCAGCTGATATTTTTTCAGATGCAAGGTAAACAAAGGGTGAGACTAAACTAAGATTCATGTCATTGTTTATCCTCCTAAATTGAAATCTGGGTTACAAAGGCTCCAGCAGCCCCTACCATAACACCACCGACAATTTCAAGAATGGCATTCCGAACACCTGGTCCACCGTCTTTAATGTTGGTTGCAAGATTGACAATCCCAACAACAACGAGAAAGGCACCAACCGCAATCAATCCCTTCTGTAACAAAGACATAGCTTGTGCAAACATAGCACTTGCGTCTACTCCATAAACAAAACCTTTAAAATGCGTAATCATCTATTTCCTCTTTTCTATTTTTATTTTAAACTAGATTCAAAAGTTAAATCACGAATTCTAAGGCCTTCAAGACGATTTTCTTGTCTTTGATTCAAAGGATTGATTTGATAGTTCCACCACCGTTCATCGGTTTCTTTATTGGCTAGGTATTTCCAGTTTGGATGCTTAATGGAATTGTACTTTTTACTTTTAAAGACAGGCATATTGGCAATTCGAACCAAGCATTCATGCCGTTTCATATTTCCGACTTCATCAGGTGTCATTAAATCACGAGCAATCTTTTGATGAGAAAGGGATCCTGAACCTGTCTGGCCAAAGGAACGACTAGTATTTCGAACATCAATAGTTTGTTTACCAAGTAATCCACTCATAAATTTAAAGGTATCTTCATCATTACCACCTAAGTAGACTAAGCTATCACAGTTCCCAAGAATGGTTTTCCAAGCTTCTTTTTCTTTATAGAGCCCTTGAAGTTGGGCAATATTTTGTAGAATAGGAACGAGACTCATATTTCGAGAACGAACTGTTGAGGTTTGTTCAGCAAAATCTGGGATTTCTCCGATATTTGCGAATTCATCTAAGTAGACTCTCACATGAAGAGGTAATTGCCCCTTAAAATCAATATCTGCTTGTCTTGTTAGAGTTTGAAATACTGTTGAAAAAAAGAGGGCTGAAAGAAAGCGAAAGGTACTATCGTTATCTGGGATAACTAAGTAAACCATTGATTTTTCCTTGCCCCATGTCTTCATATCAAGAGTATCTCTTTTGGTCAAATCCATGACACTCTGAATATTGAAGAGGGCAAATTTAGCAGTGGTTACAGCTATAACAGAATCCAGAGTCTTATCCTTATAATTTTGAAAATCTGCCCAATTTCGCATGGTAAAATTTTCAGTCCCATACTTTTTAGCATAATTTTCAAATAGAATTTCTAAGACACTTTTTTCTTGGTTTTCACCCTTGGATAAGTGTTTAATGAGTTTTGAGATTTCAGCAAAACTTGGATAACGCTCTCGTTTTTTTCGCTCTTCCACTTCTTTTTTTTGACGTTTCAACAAGTTTTGGTATTCTTTTTGACTTAAACGACTTTCTTCTATGAGCTGTTCTCTTGTCTTGGGTGGATTATAGAAATCGACCAAGTAAGAGGCTAAAGCTCGTACCAAAGTCATAGAAGCTTCATCCCAAAATGGATCACTACGGGAGCCAGAGCCTTTGGTGTTATTGAAATAAACCGTCAGCATGCGATTCAAATCATTTTCTGTCTCTATATAGCGAAAAGGATTGAAGCCATCTGAGTTCTTCATATTGACTAAATCTAATACCTTTACTTGGTAGCCATGTTCTAAAAAGAGTTTGCCTGTTTTCTCGGCCAAGTGATCTTTAGGATCCACTACAATATTAGAAGTATTCATCTGAATCAGATTGGGTTTCACAAAGCGAAATGTCTTCCCACTTCCTGAACCTCCGATCACCGCAATATTCTTATTTCTATCATATTGGGGTGGTTTTTTATCTAATAATGACAAACGAACATCTTGTGCTAAGATCGTATCATGTGAAAATTTCTTACCGTAAAAGAGCTTCTTTTCTTTTAGAGTTCCAAAACGGGCGCTCCCGTATTCTATCCCTTCTCGGTATTGTTTTTTACCAGTCTCTAGATAGAGATAAACCAGCAACATCATCACAAAACCAAGTAGGAAAAAAGCACTCGATTTTCCAGTAAAAGAAACATTCCATGGCGACTGAAGAACTTCATCTTGACCTTCCATCAGAAGATGAGTCCATTTATCTAAGCTATTTCCAGTATAGGAATCATACAAAAGCGTCAAACGATGAAAAAGATAGCCTAGGAAGATACCTAACAGTGAGAATAGTAGGCATTTCTTTCCACTGTACATCATCTCACCATCTCTTTCTGTTTGACGGCCCCTTCTTGTCTAAAGGTTATTTGGGATTTAGCTTCATCAATAGCATCATCTAATGACTTATCCATGGTAAAATCAGCTAATTTCTCAGGATCATTAACCATTTTTTCTAACAGATGGTCTAAATGATTGTCTAGAATCGAACGGTCTTTCGTGTAGAAATGCAGAGAATCCCCTTGCCAAGCGATGGCTAAAGGAATCTCTTCTTTTTCTAAAAAAGCTTTAAATTTCTCTATATCAATTGGTTTGTCTAAAAAATCTTTCTTCAGATTAATTGTATCAATCGAATAAGGAGATTGTAGCAATTCTTCTAATTTCTGCACCCCTACCTTATAGGCAGAATCCTGTGCTAAAGCCTGACGTCTAGACCATTCTAGAATCTTTTAAAAGACTTTTTTACAGTAAATAAAAGACTACGCTCAGCATATTGAACTGCCATTCGTTCCTGTTGTTCAGAGGACATCTGAGGCCTCCTTCTTAACAAATAGCAGCTTTCCTTCTTTATAACGATAAGCTATCAATTTCTGACGTTGCTTAATCGACTTAACAACCTGCAGTAGATCTCTCGAATAAGGTTCTCGAAGAGTAACTTCTACTGCTTTCCCATCAAAAGATACCAACACGTTTAAATTCAATGTAGTCTTTTTTGAGATGTCCTAAGCCCATACCAAAGGGAAAGTGATGAATCAATTGGATGGTACAACCACCTTTATTTCCCATTTGTTTCAAATCATACAAGTTTACTACCTTCATGATTAACTCCTTTATCTAGTTTGTCGCATCGTTTAAGTCTGGTAACGATAAACTCCGTGTCTGTTAGAAAATTCTCACACACGTCTTGTGCCAGTTGCCCTTCACAGGGAAATACTCTCAGTCCCTACTTACACAGGCACGCTAATCAAGACGGAGTGGATTCAATTTTCAAAGAACAGGTAGCTTTATTATAGATAAGAGTAGTTGAAATTTTTATCACATTTTTGAGATTGTTGGAATAAAAAAAGCAACTCACTGCTTTACGAATGAGTTACTTTTTCACTAAAATATTTGTTGCATAATTTCCTTAATAACCTGAACAGAGTTATCAAATGAGATATCTTTAGCATACTTAAATTGGCGTTGATAACGAATCCATAGCTCTTTCTGATAATCAGAAATTTCAATTCCTCTCACTTGTTCTTCCCAATTATAAATAGTATCTTTACTTTTACGTTTTTCTGCCGTATTCTCAAGTGCATTTTTTAATACTTCGAGATTAATCTCTTCTTTTCTAAGTTTATACAAGGTGAAAAGATCATATCGATCACGTGGGCGTGTCGAAGCTAATCCCCTACTAATGATCGTTTCTAACTTTTCAGCAAGTACAGTCTCTAAATTATATGTCCATATCTTGATGCTTTCATTAGTAAAGATAGAAGTCATTGAATAAGTTATCTCTCTTGGTGTGATCTTATCACCAGTAGTAATATCAATAAAAACAACCTCCTTTAATGTATCAAAAGTCGCATTTAATTTTAATGAAAATCCTCCATATTCATCATCTTGGCGAATAGGCTCTAGCTTATCTACTGAAAATGAAAATCCATCAGTTTTTGAACAAAGAATCTCTTCAAAGATATGAATCAAATTTTCTCTGCTCATTTCGGTTCCCTTCAGAGTGACATCTAAATCCATTGTGGTTCGCTTATCTAGTCCAATCATTTGACCTATTAGATACCCTCCTTTTACAATGAAGGAATCTCTATAAGGACTAGTAGAAATCATCTTTAACACTTGCTCAATTAAATAATGTTGTTGTACTTGTTGAGCTGGAATTCCCTTATCTTTTGAAATATTTTTGATTTTTGCTTTAAAGCTATTCGCATTTGAAAACATTAAGATAGCACCTCCGTATAAGATTGTAACTTATCAGTTACTTTAAATAGTTGGGCATAATAAAATAATTTGTGTAAATGAATTTGATTCTGTTGAAAATATTTCTTAAACGCTGGTGCAATAATTTGAAGATCCACCTGATGAACTGGTCTTAGACATTCAACCAAAACACGTTCAACTTCATAAACTTTAATAAATTGACCAGGAAGACGCTCTATTTCAATAATTCCTTCACTATAGTGAGAGCGTAAAATAATAGGACATATATCTGCTTCCTTAATGTTTTTGGTATTCGTACCATAAGGAAAACTCATCGTCATGTTAAAAGGGATAGTCAAAGATAAACCATGTAACCAAAGTGCTGTCTCCAAAGAATAGATTCCCTTTGGGAAATCGATACTGAAGGACAAACCACTCATCTAAATAAATATCAGGTAAGCGATATAGCCCTTTTTCTTCAGCATCGATTTTTCCTTCTGTAATCATTTTCAATAAGGTTTTGTAGTGTAAATTTTCATCTATTACTTGTTTAAAAGTTAAAAAACCATACTGATTGAAATAGTTCATCAGTTTTTCTCTTTTATCAACCATATCATTCTCCTTTCTTAGAAACAAAATACTAACATCTTCTATATATGTTAGCATTTTATTTCTTTAAAATCAATTCATTTAGTTTTTTATTTCAAACTGAATCTATAAGTAAGACAGACCACCTATTTTAAACAAGCATCAAACTATAAACTAGTAGGTTCCACACCAAATGTAGCCCCATACTGCCCCATAAATCCGATTTATAGCGCACCATCCCTAAAAACATTCCCAATGAAACATACAAACACCAAGCTAGAATGGTTCCTGGATGATGTACTAAGGCAAATAAAACACTTGTCAAAGCAACTTGAATATCTAATTTTCTAACCAAGTTCCATAAAATTTCTCGATACAGAAATTCTTCAACCATACTCGCATTGATTAAAAACAATAAAAATGAAAACCAAGGAACTTGATGTTGAAGCCCAATTAAGTTTGCTTGATTCGTGGTTCCTTGAGCATGGATTAGGCTAAAACATAGACTTATAATCAGTAGGCTAACGAATCCAATACCAAGCCATTTCATCCTAGTTTTCATATTGACCTTGACCACTTGTTTTCGTTGACCATACATCCATAAAAAAGAAATGAGCGACGCTCCATAGAGAATCTGTAGTATAGTTAACTCACCGATACAAAGAAATTTCAGTAAGTATAGGGATACCAATAGGACATTTACTTGTTGGAATATATAAACTGGAATTATTCTTTTCATAGTTACCTCCGAAATAAATCTTCATAATCTAAATCTAATACCTGCACAATCCTTTCTACCCATGGACTTTGAGGCATTCGTTGTTCCATCTTATAGTGGCGAATCTTTTGATACAGACGATTCAATTCACTTGGATAGTGAAACTCTCCCGTAAACATTTTTCTGGTTAACTCAATCCAGCTGATATTTCTTTCAGCCAAAATAATGGACAAGTTCTCCCAAAATCGTTCAGCCATATTGTTTCTCCTTTAGTTAGATAAATAATGTGTTTGTGCCATGTAAATCAATTGTTTCGTATCTCTTGGCAATAAAGCTCTAGCCTCTTCCAGATTCAGATTTGGATAAACTCGCTTATTTGAAACCGCAAGAGGAAGTCTGATGGTTAGTTCAGGATTTTTTAATATCATTTCGATGAAATCTGTTAATCTGAGGTTATCTCGATTCTTAAATCGTAATAAATTGGGAGATAAAAACTCAAAACAATCTGAAGAATAGCTCATCATCTCAATTAATTTGTCCTTTGTCATTTCAGAAACTGAATGACAAGATACCTCTATGCCATACTTTTGAAAGAAATCCAAAAGAAGTTGATTTCTATGACAATTTTTACTTAGATAGAGATCAATCATGGGAGACCTCCAAAAGATTCGGTTCCATTTGATATTCTGATACAATTAAGGAATCTAACAAATTTGAGAAGTTAATCGGATTCTTATCTTCATCAGAAGCTTTTACAGTTACTTGGGTTGTAAGTATTCCCTCTTTTCCCTCGGCTCGATAGCCTTGTCCATATAAAATAAAAACGAGATTTTGATGATCATCTACAAAGGCATCAACCCCATTCTTTATGTCTTGACTTTCAAGGAATTCCATAACGTTTTGAAGATAGGACTCATAAAATAGTGGGTAGTTGTGTTTTTTATGGTAATCATCTAAAAATGTTACTTCAAACTCACATGGATAATTGGGTATCAAAAATAATTGTTCATCCAGCTGTTTGATTTCTGCATCATGTAATTCTGTTTCTAATTCATCACAATCTAGTATTGATTCTTTATTTAATGCTTTCATCTTTTTCCTCTATTTCTTTTAATTTCTTTGCGATTGCGGCAATCACAGGAACGGTTACACTATTACCAGCTTGTTTATAGAGCTGACTATTACTAGAGACTTTTCTAGCAGCTTCAAAAGCCCAATCAGGAAAGCCCTGCAAGCGAAAACACTCTTTAGGAGTGATTCGTCGTATCCTCAGACGGTAAAACTGTCCATCTATTAATACACCGGCTACATGATAAACTTGTTTATCTTCTCCTTCATAACTAGCAACTACTACTCCCATTTGTCCACTAGTTGTTAACGTATTAGCTATACCTTTTCCAACTCTACCACGACGATACTGAGAACTTGGTCTTTCCAAATTAATTGAATCTCCTATTTCTGCTTGAGCGTATCCTTTTTTCGTTGCTTCCCGTACTTTTAGAAATTTGATTGGTTCTGGAATTAGTATTTTGGGAATTTTATCTCCACCTTGCATTGTAGTCAGTGTTGGAGATAAACCCTCACTTCCATAAACTCGACCAGTTTCCTTAAAGCTAGTTGGTAAATCTCCAACAACGACAATACCATGGCGATCTTGAGTATTTAAAGTAAACATTGGCTCTTGATTATCCTTAAAACGTCTACCATTTTGTCTTTTTCTAATCTGTCTGGTGTCATACAAGGAATCGCAACTTTAAATCCTTCTCCTTTTCCACGAACTAAGGTTGGCGCAAGACCTTCTGAATAATAAACTTTACCGCTCATTCCACTTTTTGATGGATTCAAATTTCCTAATGTTTTTAAAGTCTCAGTGTTAGTTGCTTGACCTTCTCGTCTGAAAGGAAATAAGAGTCTGGTACCTTTCTTTCTAGAATGTCCGATAATAAACACCCTCTCTCTGTTTTGGGGAACGCCAAAATCCTTACTGTTAAGCACCTGCCACTCAACATCAAACCCCAACTCATCAAGTGTGGTAAGGATTGTGGTGAACGTCCGTCCCTTATCGTGATTGAGTAGGCCTTTAACATTTTCAAGAAAAAGAAAACGTGGTTGGATTTGTTTGGCCGCCCGAGCAATTTCAAAGAACAAAGTTCCTCTAGTATCTTCAAATCCCAATCGTCTTCCTGCGATTGAAAATGCTTGACAAGGGAATCCCCCACAGATGATATCGACTTTCCCTCTAAGTTTTTTAAATTCGTCATCTGAAACATCTCGTATGTCATGAAATTCAATTTCTCCTTCCGTTTGAAAAATGGACTTATAAGATTCTCTAGCAAATTTATCAATCTCACAAAATCCAATACACTCGTGTCCAACACTTTCCATTCCAAGCCGAAATCCACCTATACCTGAAAATAAATCAATAAATCTCATTTCTTGATCACCCCTTTCTGATCGACAATCAATGTCCAAAGAGTTATACCACTTGAAATTAAAATGAGCATAACTAATATCCACTCGATTGGCGACATTTAACCACCTCCTTTTCTAACACGGTTATTCCAAACAGAATACAAGCCGTTAAACACAAATTCAGCAAGTGCTTCCGCTCGTCGAACAAAGCGAACATTGTCAAGAGCATACTGATAGATTCTCTCAAAATCAGTCATAGCAATTTCACTGGCTGTTTCAGAAAAACCTTCTCGTCTAAATTGATCTTGTACCAATCCCCAAATATAATCTCGATCATATTTTGTGACCTTTTCTACTTTTCTTTTCAAGATAGGATGAGTATTCCTATCCTCCTCATCCTCAGTAAATAAAGAATCAGTCTCACTATATTTAGTCTCACTAACTTCAGTCTCACTAGGGGCTGAATATGAGACGGGGGCCGTTTCATTTTCAACCTGCCCTAGTCTTTTATTAACACTAGGCCTGTTTGAATTACCTACTGGGGTAGAAGATAATTCTCCTAAATAAATCTTATTAGCTAGTCTTCCTTTCTCACTTGAAGACTGTTGAACTTCATCAATTAAGTCATATTCTTTAAGAGTTTTTTTGATGGACAGTAATTTTGACTTCGAACAACCTAACAGCCTCATCAGTTTAGAATTAGAAAATACTAAATAAACCGCGCCTTCTTCATCTATCCAACCACGATTGAGAGATAATTCTAAACGATCTTTTAAAATAGAATAAGCCACCTTTACTTCTAGTTTCATATCCATATATTTCTCATCTTCAAAAAGAATTTTAGGTAATTTATAATACCGTTCTGAAGTTTGGTATTGATTTGCGGTAATTCGTTTCATAGCTCTCCTCCAAGTTCTTTGAGTATTAAATCTCCATTTGATTCCAATCGAACCAAGCCACTTTTTTCTAATTCAGCCATAAGAGATATGGCTTCAACAATGTCAATTCCCATTTCACGTACTAAAAATGAAATGACAATATAGCGTGATGATTGTAATTCTTTTGTCATTTTCCCTCCAGAAAATAAAAAAAGGAGAACAATATTCAACTGTTCTCCAAAATAATTTTATTAAAAAGAAAAACCCTGCCAAATTAATTTTTGGTAGGGTTTTTGGCAGGAAACTAAATTAATTTATCAGTTTCTAAAATGTGTTCACGATTCTAAAAGGCTGATACTATAGTATTCCGAATTCTAATTGGTATATGCCTCTTATTTAAGAGTAACTGAAGCTCCAGCTTCTTCCAATTTAGCTTTAAGTTCTTCAGCTTCTGCTGCTGCAACACCTTCTTTAACAAGTGCTGGTGCACCATCAACAAGTTCTTTAGCTTCTTTAAGACCAAGACCAGTGATTTCACGTACAACTTTGATAACACCGACTTTCTTGTCGCCTGCAGCTGTCAATTCAACGTCAAATGAATCTTTAGCAGCTTCTTCAGCGCCACCAGCAGCAGCTACAGCTACAGGAGCAGCTGCAGTTACACCAAATTCTTCTTCGATAGCTTTTACAAGGTCGTTCAATTCAAGGATTGAAGCTTCTTTAATTTCAGCAATAATGTTTTCAATGTTCAATGCCATTGTTATTTCCTCCAAATAAGTTTTAAAATTAGTTTTTTTTTTTTTCGTAGCTAGGCTACGCAGCGTAGCTTAAGATTAAGCTGCGTCTTCTTTGTTGTCTGCAACCGCTTTGACTGCAAGAGCAACGTTGCGCACTGGCGCTTGAAGTACAGAAAGGAGCATAGAAAGAAGTCCTTCGCGGTTTGGAAGAGTTGCAAGAGCAACGATTTCTTCTTTGATGCGACAGCGCCTTCGATTGCACCACCCTTGATTTCAAGTGCGTCAGCAGTTTTAGCAAAGTCGTTCAAGATTTTCGCTGGTGCGATAACATCTTCGTTAGAAAATGCTACTGCAGATGGTCCAACAAAAACAGATGCAAGATCTTCAAGACCAGCTTTTTCAGCTGCACGACGTAAGATTGAGTTTTTAATCACTTTATACTCAACTTCGCTTCCACGAAGCTCACGACGAAGAACTGTATCTTGTTCAACTGTCAAACCACGAGCGTCTACAACGACGATTGATGCAGCAGCTTTCATTTTCTCAGCTACTACGTCAACTAGTTCCGCTTTCTTAGCAATAATTGCTTCACTCATTAGTGTGTTCACCTCCGTAATTATTTTGCTTGGGGAATTTTTCCAAAAGAAAAACGCGCCCAAACCTAGACACGAAAGTACAATACGCTTCTTTTTACATGATACGTTTTGTCCTCGGTAGGATATTTATGAGTCGAGCTCCCCTACTGTCTTAGGCAGTTTTTTCAAACCGTTTATAAGTATACCACACTACTTTGATTAGTGCAAGAGTTTTTGCTTATTTTTTTAAAATTTTATTGATTCTTTTTAGCATTCTTTTTCCTCATTTAAAAAAATCTTATCTAAAATCAATTTTGCTTCTTGACTTGCTTGATTTTTTATTGTACTATACAACTGTATATACAGATAAAAAGGAGTTATTATGAATACACAAAAGAAAACACAATTCATGACCTTGACCGCATTGCTGACAGCTATCGCTATTTTGATTCCTTTGGTCATGCCCTTTAAAATTGTCATTCCTCCCGCTTCCTACACTCTAGGAAGTCACGTTGCTATTTTTATCGCTATGTTTCTTTCTCCCTGGATGGCTATCTTTGTCATTATAGCTTCTAGTTTAGGATTTCTCATGGCTGGATATCCAATTGTTATCGTACTTCGTGCATTTTCCCATATCTTTTTTGGAAGTCTGGGTGCTTTCTATCTTCAAAAACATCCTCAAACCTTGGACAATAAGAAATCTTCATTGATTTTTAACTTTGTACTTGGCTTGGTTCATGCTATTGCTGAGGTTTTTGCATGTATTATCTTTTATGCAGGAACTGGAACCAATGTAGAAAATATGTTTTATGTCCTATTTGTCCTGGTTGGTATTGGTACAATTATTCATAGTATGGTAGACTATTACTTAGCCTTAGCTGTTTATAAAGCATTAAAAAAACGCCATTAAGAAAGAGACTATGACAAAAAATAGAAAAGAAACCCTTTTACAACTCTTAAAAGAAGCTCAAAAACCTCTAAACGGAAAAAGCTTAGCAGACCGTTTTCATGTAACTCGCCAGATTATTGTTCAGGACATTGCTGTTCTTCGTGCAGACGGTGCTCCTATCTTATCAACCAATCGTGGCTATATTTATAAAGAAAGCAAAACCAATCCGTATGTTCACAAGCTGTTTAAAGTAAAGCACGAGATGGAAGAAATCGGTCAAGAACTTCTAGCTATCGTCGATAATGGGGGACGTGTTCAGAATACCTTAATTGATCATCCTGTCTACGGGGAAATTGAAACCTTGCTCAAACTCTCTTGTCGCCGTGACGTTCAGCATTTTTTAGAGCAAGTCGAACGTTCTGACTTTAGACCACTTTCTGAATTAACAGATGGTGTCCATTATCACCTTGTCGAAGCTGAAAACGAACAAGACCTCCTCTATATTGAGAAGGCCTTGGACAAATTAGGATATTTGGTAAAGGATTAAAAAGTTCTCTTTTCCCATCCATCTTCTGTACGGTGACTGTAGAAAAATTCTGACTTATCAGGAGCTTCCATCATCTCCATCAAAGGTAACATATCATAGGCCAGATCCAAGTTTGAAATCTGGTCTTTTTGTATCCAAGAAACTTCTCCTTCATCTGAAGAGCGAAGAGTACCAGAGAACTCAGTCGCCTTATAACAAAAGACAATATAACGCTCACCTGTATCCAGTGGCCAATTTTTAATGCCGACAAGTTGAGGGTTTTGAATCGTCAGACCTGTTTCCTCGTATATTTCACGAATGACAGACTCGGCAAAAGCCTCGCCATTCTCAACATGGCCTCCTGGGAAGGCATAGCCAGACCAGCGGTTGCTTTCAGGCGATCGATACTGCATAACCACGTGCTTCTTTTCAAGATCTTCAATCAGACAAATATTTGTTAAAATCGTTAATTGTGCTCGAGACATAAAACTCACTTTCTCTGGTTAATTTTCTATCACATATTTAATTTTAGACTTCATAATCAAGGGATTAATCCAGTCGTGATATTCACGAATATCATCAAGTAAAGATCCTCTATTAATCCTTATCTCCTTGTCTTTACTATTGACTTGATAGTCTATACTGATAGGCATGGCTGAGTTTGGAATAAAAGATAGGAAAAAGAATATCATTAACCAGATTAAAAGAGCGAAAAAGCCACTGAGAGTCTGAAAAATTAGATGATGCCATTGAAAGATTCTAGTTTTATAGAAGATAGTCCATGGATGAATAAATAAAGTAAGGCAAAGACTAAATAACCAGATGTTCCACACAATAGGTGTAAAAGCAAAACCGAACAAGCCTAAGATAAAATGAATCAGGGCAAAAACTAGGAAAATAAGATAGATAACTCTAAATACAGTTAGATGTTTTATCATGATTGACTCCTTTTCTTTTCAATATATTTCATTACTAGAGTTATAATAGATGCCAAACTGAAAAAGATCAGATAAGTTGCAATAGGAAACCAGATGTAGCGGTGGTCTAGGGATAAGAGAGAAGGTAAAACTTTGTGAGTCCGTGTTCTAATTCTCATTGTCAAGTGAATTATAAAAAAGAAACTATTGATATAAAGAAACGGTTCCAGATAATCTTTAAAATTTTTCTTAGTTGAGCAAATTTCTCGCAAATAATAAGCGTACATCCTACCGAATATAAAAAATATATTAAGATAAAGCGGAAACATGTAGTCCATATGTTTATAATGACTTGGAAGGGGGATAAATTGACTTAAAACAATACTTACTATCCCTACTAAGACTAGGTAAACTGTAAAATCCACTAAGAAGGCCAACAGCTTATGAGAATCTAACCACAGATTGAACTTCTCTACCCTGGATAATTTCTTTTTCCTTTTTAATTTTCTTCTGTTATTTTTCATTTGAGTGAATTTTCCCCATTTCCTTCTGTCCTCTTTTCTTTTCAATATACTTGGAAATTAAAATGGTTAAAGTAGCCACTAGGAAGAAGATCACATAAGTAAGAATAGGGAACCAAATGTAGCGGTGATCTAGGGATAAGAGAGAAGGTAAAATCCCTTTACTATTTTTCCCACCAACTCCTAGAAATAGATGAACTATCAAACCAATACTATTAAGATAGATAAATAATTCTGCATATCTTTTTATTGTCATTCTTGTCCTTGACAAGTCTAAGAACCAATAGTCAAATAATCGATACACTAGACAGAAAAGATTTATATATAATGGAAAACTATAATTGATATCTGTATAGGGCGACGGAATAGGAAGGCTTTTGAAAATTAGAGTCACACCTAAGCCTATTCCTAAAAAAAGACCAAGAACCAGGAAGAAGCCTAAAAATTTATGAGAATTCAGCCAAAACTGAAAATTTTCTTTCCTTGATAAATTCTTTTTTGTGTTTGATTTTCTTTTATATTTTTTTCATTTTTTACTCAAGAGTGGAATTACTCATTCTTCAACAAAATTTAAAAAAATGTAAATCTCTAAGCTCCCCGATAAGGAATTTTTGAACTTTCTATCTCTATTTCAGGATTGGCAAGTTTAAGATAAGGAGCAATATAGTCTGCATCCGTAACCTTTGGACCTAGGATAACCTTCGAATATTTTAAAGGAGCCAGATTGATGTATACAAATAAATCATATCTGCCATTATCTTTCGAGCTTAATACAATATACTTTCTAAAATCTTTATAGTTAACTTTATCAAAAACTTCTAACCCAATTTCTTCATTCTTAAAATACTTCTCATTTGATGAATCATTAGCATCTCTTCTAATAATGTTTTGTATAGCTGTATCATCTAAATTAATTAAAATACGATACTCCATTTCATACTCATAGTCTTTAACTTTAAAAAGGTAAGAAATCTTCTTCAATTTCTCAGCAAAACTTATCAATTCTTTTTTTCAGCTTTAAGTTCTTGTAATTTTTTTCAAATAGCTGTTTTAAATTATCAAGAGATTTACCAATATCTGTTTCATCTTTATTCTCTGACATTAAATCTAAATAATGAACTTTAACAAACTCTATCGATTTATGTTCAACTATATCTTCAAGATAAGACAGATCATATTCAAGGAATGCTCCCTGAGATGAATCTGCATACTCCTTCCACATAGGTAAACTATCAGATACCGTGGTTAGAGAAGATATAAAAACATTGGAAGTTTGGTATTGTTGGAAAAACGTATTATCAATACCCAAATAATCATATATTACTCTTCCTTCCATCGGATCGTTTAACTGTTTTAGATTAGTAAGTCGTAAAAATGGAGGTTGAATTTCAGAATTATTTTCATTTTTCCAGTCTGCTTTTATAAGATAATTTGTTAATGTATCAATCTTTGTATAATGTCCAAAGGAACCTATTTCTCTCAACTCATTTGCATCAACAGTCAATTTAGAACGAATATTGGTGATAATTTTATCTGCTTGTACTAAAAGTTGAGTCGCATCTAATGACGGAATAGATTCTAAATCACTTGTTTCATTAAGGTAATCATTATCATACTTCTCAATTAACTTAATAGCTTGGTTGCGAATTATATCCGAATCATTTTCTTCTGCTATCTTTCGAATAACTTCTATTGAATCTTCAATTATATCATCAAAGTGTCTTGACACAAAATCCAAGTATTCCTCAACATTATCAGATTGAGGGTTATTGAAATAATAGTTATTAATTTTTTTCGAGATGTTCATTTTTAAAAAAAATAGATACCATCTCATCTAATTCAAAAATACCAATAGTCAATTCTCTCAAAATCAATATCTTGGAATACAAGACTTATAAATGATTCTAATTCCCTCTTAAAATAGATTCTTCTTTCTTCTGGTAAACTTTTTCTGTCTAAATAGTCGAACAAAAAAACTGAAAACATGTCCGAAATACGGTATTTTACATCCTCTAGATTTTTCTTTTTAATATTAAATCAAGGATTTTTAAATAAATAACTATCATTTTCAAACAGTTTAGAATATTCTTCATATCTTTCTGTTTCAAATAAATATAGATAAAGAATATCTAAATAATAAGATATTTCATTCCAACTATATATTTGTGTTTTTCGTGGATAGTATTTTTATTTATTGTTTCTAAAATCTGATTTTTGGATAGTTTTATCAATTTTTCTCTAAAAAAATTTCTACAGATACGAAGAACAGTTTCAGTATATTTCAATTTTTCTTCTTCAGATAAATTCAAAAATTGATTAGTAAAGTTCTCAAGCTCGTATTTCAGGTTATTTTCGTCCAACGATTCAAAATGATTCTCTAATTCAGATTCACTAAATTTACCTGTAAAATAATTTAACTTTGCCATTTCATTTCCTCCTAACACCCTAATCCAACGCCTTGACTTCCAGCATCATGTCACGGATTTGAGCAGCTAACTCGAAATCAAGCACTTCTACAGCTTCTTGCATTTGTTTTTCCAGTTTCTTGACTAGTTCTTTACGTTCTTGTTTATTGAGGCTATTGATATCGACTTCCTTGTCCTCTTCCTTGGCAACTGCCTTGGTTACAGAGATCAGGTCACGGATTTCCTTCTTAATAGTTTGTGGGACAATGCCGTGTTCTTCATTATAGGCCATCTGGATTTTCCGACGGCGAGCCGTTTCATCGATGGCACGTTGCATAGACTGAGTCATGGTGTCCGCATACATAATCACATGCCCTTCACTATTACGGGCAGCACGACCAATGGTCTGAATGAGTCCACGCTCGTTACGAAGGAAACCTTCCTTGTCAGCATCAAGAATAGCTACGAGACTCACCTCAGGAACGTCAATCCCTTCACGGAGCAAGTTGATCCCGACCAAAACATCAAAGACACCCAAGCGCAGGTCACGGATAATTTCTGTCCGCTCTAAAGTCTTGATATCCGAGTGCATGTATTTGACCTTGATCCCCATTTCTTTGAAGTAGTCGGTCAAGTCTTCAGCCATTTTCTTAGTCAAGGTTGTAATAAAGGTGCGTTGGTTCTTTTCAACACGGGCATTGATTTCACCTAAGAGGTCATCAATTTGTCCCATAGTTGGACGGACTTCCACCTCTGGGTCTAGAAGCCCTGTTGGACGAATGATTTGCTCAATTATAGTGTCGGTTTGTTCCATCTCATAATCGCCGGGTGTCGCTGAAACGTAGACAATCTGATGAACATGACTTTCAAACTCTTCACGACGAAGGGGACGGTTGTCTAAGGCAGAAGGTAAACGGAAACCGTAATTCACCAACATTTCCTTACGTGAACGGTCTCCATTGTACATGCCCTTGATTTGTCCCATGGTCATGTGGCTCTCATCAATCATAATCAAAAAATCATCAGGGAAGAAATCAAGAAGGGTGTACGGTGGCTCTCCTTCGCTTCGTCCATCCATGTGGCGTGAGTAGTTTTCAACCCCGTTTGTATAACCCATCTCACGAAGCATCTCAATATCGTATTCTGTTCGTTGTTTCAAGCGTTGAGCTTCCAGCAGTTTACCCTCCTTCTCAAAGATAGCTAACTGCTCCTCCAACTCAGCCTCAATCTTAGCAATAGCTACTTCCATATGGTCATTATTGGTCACAAAGTGAGTCGCTGGGAAAATTGCCAAATGGTCTACTTCACCAAGTACTTGACCAGTTAGAGCTTCAACTTCACGGATACGATCAATCTCATCGCCGAAAAACTCTACTCGAAAGGCATGCTCATCACGAGATGCTGGGAAAATCTCCACCACATCTCCACGTACACGAAATCTTCCCCGTTGAAAATCAATATCATTACGTTCAAACTGAATATCTACCAGGTCATTGAGCAGTTTATCTCTAGAAATCTCAAGACCCGGACGCAGACTTACCACGCTATCAGCGTATTCCTTAGGCGAACCCAAACCATAGATACAAGAAACAGATGCAACGATGATAACATCATTGCGCTCCAACAAAGCTGATGTTGCTGAGTGACGAAGCTTGTCAATCTCGTCGTTGACAGAGCTATCCTTCTCTATATAGGTATCGCTAGACGGAACATAGGCTTCTGGTTGGTAATAATCATAGTAAGATACGAAGTACTCAACCGCATTTTCCGGGAAAAATTCCTTGAACTCCCCATAGAGCTGGCCTGCTAGAGTCTTATTGTGGGCGATAACCAGGGTTGGTTTATTGACCTGAGCAATGACCTGGCTCATGGTATAGGTCTTTCCTGTACCAGTCGCCCCCATCAGGATTTGCGCCTTCTCGCCCCCCTCAATGTTATCCACCAACTGCTCAATAGCCTGCGGTTGATCCCCAGATGGTTGGTATTTAGAAACCAGTTTAAATTTGTTGTCTGTAATTCGATTTATCATAAAAGCCTCATACACATATTCTATTCTTCTATTTTACCATAAAATGTACGGACTGACTGCTTCTCAACTGTTGAACAATCTCAAATCCATGTTATATCTTCTAACATGGCAGTGCTAAAAATTTGCCAACTTTTTTGGTTTCTGCTATAATGGGTAAATATTCTAAAAAGGAGACTAAACATGAAGAAAAAAATCCTTGCATTTTTATTATTTTTACTTCCCCTATTCTCTTTAGGCTATGCTAATGCGGATACTATCAAGATTGTTAGTGATACCGCATATGCACCCTTTGAGTTTAAAGATACAGATCAGACTTATAAAGGGATTGATGTCGACATCATCAATAAAGTCGCTGAGATAAAAGGATGGAATATCCAAATGTCTTATCCCGGCTTTGATGCTGCAGTCAATGCGGTTCAAGCAGGACAAGCAGATGCTATCATGGCTGGTATGACAAAAACCAAAGAACGTGAAAATGTCTTTACCATGTCTGATACTTACTATGATACAAAAGTTGTCATCGCGACAACTAAGTCTAACAAAATCACTAAGTATAAAGAACTCAGTGGTAAAACTGTTGGTGTTAAAAATGGTACTGCTGCACAACGTTTCCTAGAAAGTATCAAAGATAAATATGGATTCACTATCAAAACCTTTGATACTGGTGATTTGATGAATAACAGTCTAAGTACTGGGGCTGTAAATGCCATCATGGACGACAAACCAGTTATCGAATACGCTATTAACCAAGGGCAAGATCTCAGTATCAACATGGACGGAGAAGCCGTTGGAAGCTTTGCTTTCGGAGTTAAAAAAGGTAGCAAATACGAATACCTAGTTACAGAATTTAACGAAGCTTTAACACAAATGAAAAAAGATGATAGCTTGGACAAGATTATCAACAAATGGACAAGTTCCTCTAAAACTAGTTCACAAGTGACTTCTCTCACTTCTACTACAAGCGCTGGTCAAAAAGCAACTCCAGTCAAATCAAAATACGTTATCGCGAGTGATTCTTCATTTGCACCATTTGTTTTCCAGAACTCAAGCAACCAGTACACTGGTATTGATATGGATCTAATCAAGGCTATTGCCAAAGATCAAGGTTTCGAGATTGAAATCACTAACCCAGGATTTGACGCTGCTATTAACGCGGTTCAATCTGGTCAAGCTGATGGTATGATTGCTGGTATGTCTGTTACAGACGCTCGTAAAGAAACCTTTGATTTCTCTGATTCTTACTATACAGCTAATACGATTCTTGGAGTTAAGGAATCAAGTACCATTTCTTCTTATGAAGATTTGAATGGTAAACCGTTGGTGTTAAAAATGGTACTGCTTCTCAGACCTTCCTAACTGAAAATCAAAGCAAATATGGTTATATAATTAAAACCTTTGCAGATGGTTCATCTATGTATGACAGCTTGAACACTGGTGCAGTTGATGCTGTGATGGATGACGAACCCGTTCTTAAATACTCTATCAGTCAGGGTCAAAAATTAAAAACACCAATCGAAGGTACTCCAATTGGTGAAACTGCTTTTGCAGTTAAAAAGGGAAGCAATCCTGAATTGATTGAAATGTTCAACAACGGTCTTGCAAATCTTAAAGCAAGTGGTGAATTCCAAAAGATTCTTGATAAATACCTTGCAACTGATTCAACAAGTGAATCATCAACTGTTGACGAAACTACTATCTGGGGCTTGTTGAAAAACAACTACAAGCAACTCCTCAGCGGACTTGGAATTACCCTTTCTCTAGCTTTGATTTCCTTTGCAATTGCGATTGTTATCGGGATTATCTTTGGTATGTTCAGCGTTAGTCCTTATAAATCACTTCGTCTTATTTCAGAAATCTTTGTCGATGTGATTCGTGGTATTCCACTGATGATTCTTGCTGCCTTTATCTTCTGGGGAGTTCCTAACTTTATCGAATCTCTTACAGGCCAACAGAGTCCAATCAACGACTTTGTTGCTGGTACAATCGCCCTCTCCCTAAACTCAGCTGCCTACATCGCTGAAATTGTTCGTGGTGGTATTAAGGCTGTTCCTATCGGACAAATGGAAGCTAGTCGAAGCCTTGGTATCTCTTACAGTAAAACCATGCGTAAAATTGTCTTGCCACAAGCAACCAAACTCATGCTTCCAAACTTCGTCAACCAATTTGTTATCGCTCTTAAAGATACAACTATCGTATCTGCAATCGGTTTGGTAGAACTCTTCCAGACTGGTAAGATTATCATCGCCCGTAACTACCAAAGTTTCAAAATGTATGCAATTCTCGCAGTCTTCTATCTTGTGATTATCACTCTTCTTACTAGACTTGCAAAACGCTTAGAAAAGAGGATTCAATAATGGCTAAATTAAAAATCGATGTCGATAATTTACATAAGCAATATGGTAAAAACAAAGTCCTTAAAGGAATCTCAGCAAAATTCTACGAAGGGGATGTTGTTTGTATCATTGGACCTTCTGGTTCAGGTAAATCAACTTTCTTGCGTAGCTTGAATCTCCTTGAGGAAGGTACAAAAGGTCACATCACAGTTAATGGTTATGATTTGACAGATAAAGCAACAAACGTGGACCACGTTCGTGAAAATATCGGAATGGTTTTCCAGCACTTCAATCTTTTCCCTCACATGACAGTATTGGAAAATATCACTTTCGCGCCAGTAGAGCATAAGTTGATGACTAAGGCCGAAGCTGAAAAATTGGGAATGGAACTCCTTGAAAAAGTTGGATTGGCTGATAAAGCGAATGCAAATCCTGAAAGTCTATCAGGGGGGCAAAAACAACGTGTGGCTATCGCTCGCGGTTTAGCAATGAACCCCGATATCATGCTTTTTGACGAACCAACTTCTGCCCTCGACCCTGAGATGGTCGGTGACGTTCTTAACGTTATGAAGGAATTGGCTGAGCAAGGCATGACTATGATCATCGTAACTCACGAAATGGGATTTGCCCGCAAGGTTGCCAATCGTGTCATCTTTACTGCTGACGGTGAATTCCTTGAGGACGGTACACCAGATCAAATCTTTGATAACCCACAACATCCTCGTCTAAAAGAATTTTTGGACAAGGTTCTAAACGTCTAGAAAAGAGAGTGGGACAGAAATCGGTAATTCGTTAGAATTCTATTTCGTCGTCCCACCTCCGCACAGTTGAGTAGGGCTCTACTACGTCTTGCTCGACAATCCAAAAACAATTGAGAGGCTAGGACTTTTGTTCCAGCCTCTTTTTAGTATAGATGTATTGGATTTTTGGATTTTTTAGAAAATTATGATAAAATAAAGGATATGAAAAATGGGGATTCCTCATGCCTAGTTTGACTAGGAAACAAAATAGAAATTAGGTAGCTAGATGTCATCAAAAGTTATTGTTACAATTTTCGGTGCAAGTGGGGATTTGGCCAAACGTAAACTCTACCCTTCACTCTTTAGACTTTATAAATCAGGTAATCTATCTGATCATTTTGCTGTTATTGGAACTGCTCGTAGACCTTGGAGTAAGGAATATTTTGAGTCTGTTGTAGTCGAATCCATTCTGGACTTGGCAGATAGCGCAGAAGAGGCTCAAGCATTTGCTAGTCATTTTTACTATCAAAGCCACGATGTTAATGACACTGAGCACTACATCGAATTACGCAAGCTTCAGGCTGAATTAAACGAAAAATATCAGACTGAGCACAACAAACTCTTCTTCCTCTCAATGGCACCTCAGTTCTTTGGTACCATCGCCAAACACCTCAAGTCTGAGCAAATCGTTGACGGTAAAGGCTTTGAACGTTTGATCGTTGAGAAACCTTTCGGTACGGATTATGAAACTGCAAGCAAACTAAACGAAGAACTTCTAGCTACTTTTAACGAAGAGCAAATCTATCGTATCGACCACTATCTTGGTAAGGAAATGATTCAAAGCATATTTGCCATTCGTTTTGCTAATATGATTTTTGAAAATGTTTGGAATCGTGAACACATCGATAATGTTCAAATTACCTTTGCAGAACGTCTAGGTGTTGAAGAGCGTGGTGGCTACTATGATGAGTCTGGTGCCCTTCGTGATATGGTTCAAAACCATACACTCCAACTCCTGTCGCTCTTAGCTATGGATAAACCAGCAAGCTTTACCAAGGATGATATTCGCTCAGAGAAAATCAAGGTCTTCAAGAACCTTTACCACCCTACAGATGAGGAACTTAAAGAGCACTTCATCCGTGGTCAATATCGTTCTGGTAAAGTTGATGGCATGAAATATATCTCTTACCGTAGCGAACCAAATGTTAACCCTGAATCTATGACAGAAACATTTGCTTCAGGTGCCTTCTTTGTAGATACTGATCGTTTCCGTGATGTACCTTTCTTCTTCCGGACAGGTAAACGTCTCACTGAAAAAGGAACACACGTGAATATTGTCTTCAAACAAATGGATTCCATTTTTGGAGAACCCCTAGCACCGAATATTTTGACAATCTACATCCAACCAACAGAAGGATTTTCACTTAGCCTTAATGGGAAAGAGGTTGGAGAAGAGTTTAAACTTGCACCTAATTCACTTGATTACAGAACAGATGCAACTGCAACAGGTGCTTCACCAGATCCATATGAAAAGCTCATCTACGACGTTTTAAATAACAACTCAACCAACTTTAGCCACTGGGAAGAAGTTAGCGCTTCTTGGGAGTTGATTGACCGCATTGAAAAACTTTGGGCTGAAAACGGTGCCCCACTCCATGACTACAAGGCTGGTAGCATGGGACCTCAAGCTAGCTTTGATTTGCTTGAAAAATACGGAGCTCAATGGACTTGGCAACCAGATCCAAAACGCTAATCAAAGAAACGGCGTCCTCCATTTCGTTTACGACAAAATCGGACGGATTTAGGAAGCCCGCAACAGCTGTTTCGACTGCAAAACTAATACTTCGATGAAGAAACCGAACTTCATTACAACCTGATGCGGTGTTACGAGCCTGAGGCCAGGATAATTCAAATTCTATCCATAAAAATGAGAAAAGGCTCGCATAAAAACATTTAGGACTAAAATCAAAAAATCAATTTAGAACTTCAGTTTGTAAACGATCTGGCGTAAAACAAGGTAGAACTATGCCAAGTAAACATCAAATGGATGTTTGGCAGGGAGCTATAAGAATGCCTGGGTATAGTCCATCAAGAGCTAGAATACTGAGAAAACAGAATCAGCGATATTTGAGATCTTTAGGGTATTAAATTTTAGGAGCTACTAAAATGTTAGGTGAATTAAAAATCATAGATGAATTTGCGGATAAATTTGATTTTCGAATGTTTGGCCCAGCTCTTTTAGAGAAAGAAGTTAGTTGGCCTGTAGATTATAATGGAAACCCTATGCTGTTTTTTATGGGGCTTCCTGCAAATTTATTAAATAAAAAGCTAGATATTAACTTGTATTGCAATATCTTTATTACTTTCGATCATGAAGATGATCAACATTTATATGATTTGAGCGATAAAAATCCAGAGCCAAATAAAAGTTCTTGTGTAATTTTAAGTGATATTCGTTCTTCAAAAGTAAAAAAAACAAGCTGTATCGAACCTAGCAAAAAACTTTCAATCAGTGAGTCTGGTGATGAGGTACCATACTGGCTACAAGATCCTATTCAGAAATCAAATATGTCATTTCAATTTCAAATATATGCAGGAGAGATAGATAATATGTTCCAGCAAGATTTTGGAGATGAGTTTTATTATTTTTTCTGTAATGAAAATTGTTCAGAAGGTAATGTTTTTGTTCAAATTACCTAATGAGATATGTAGAGCAAGCCGTAGCCTACACAAAACCTCCAATCCCGACGTAGGGTGTGTGCGGTACGCAGTTTCTGCTTTTCAGATGACCTTCATCTTATTTCGTCAAAAATATGCGCACGAAAGGGTTTTTATATTATACTGCTGCCTTTGAAGATAGAATAAAAGGCGTATATAAAATCATGTAGGAGGATGATTTCGGAAACCAAACGGCAGAAATTTATTTCTACAAGATTGCCTAGAATTATTGGTAAATGTTCCTAGTTTTATTAATGTAAATATATTGGAAAGGGTTAATATGACCTACTTAATTAAGCCATTTGAATCAATTGGTGATTTTTGTATTTGGTACTTCTCTTGAGGAAATACAAGAAAAATATGGAAAACCAGCGAGAATCGTTGAAGATAATATTATGAATAATAAGGTGGAATATAGGAATGCTTGTGAGTTAGTTTATGAAAACAATAAATTGGTTTATGGGTATTGCTTAAAAGATTCTAATCCCGTATTAGGAGATATTGATATATTTAAAAATTCAATCGAAGATCTTAAAGCCATCGATTCAGAATTTATCGAAGGAAAAAAATATATTCTTTTTAAGAATCTCGGAATTTGTATAGGAGGTATGACAGGGAAAAAAATTCCTGAAGGCAAGTTATTAATTGCATTCGATAAAAATCACTTTGATTTTTTTGAATGTTTTATCGAGGTGTAATCGAACTGTAGCCAATGAAACTTCCAATTCCGATGTAGAGTAAGCTGCAGCCTACACAAAACCTCCAATCCTGACGCAGGGAATGTGCGGTACGCACGCATACGGTTTTGCTGTTTAGACGACATTACAGATTCCTGAGGAAATAATATTATGGATTTTGTTTTATTTGATCACCAACTATTATTGACCCGAAGTAACGATATTGATTATAAAGAAGGTATTATGAAATCGACTATTTCATTAATGAATTTTCTTAAAAAAAATGATTTACTCATAGATATTGTTCCTTTTAATGAGGACGGTTCTATTAAAGAAAATATCGTTATTAAAAAGTCTAATGTAACTGATGAAGGATTCCAATTATTTGTTAAACCAGTAAATAATTGGTGGGATGCTTTGGATAGGGGAACTCCTCCCGAGAAACTTACTATTTTGGAGAATGGGTTGAAAAAAATTCGTGCTGCGAACAAGTAATTTTATATTTTCAGACGGCCTCAATATTGCTTTTGAGGCCGTCTGAAATATTCGTTCTTTAAAAATTTCATCACTAGTCAGCGTGAAGGTCGTTTGGGACGGCAACTACACCTCTATCTACACCGACCCAGACTCCTATGAGCCTTTAGCACAAGTTCGCGATTGAACAACCGAAGACAGATAAAGCCGCTAACAAACCCACTACTTCCACTGCAACCAAGTCGGTATACCGCGCGAGATGACCGACATTTATGGCAATCTCCTGTGGTACGGCGAATATACTGCTTGGGTTGTTGGGTGGAGTTAACCTATATCACCTAGCACCTAATGCAAATAATTGAATAGATTCTTTAGGATTGTATTGGATGAGTATTCCAAAAAATCATGGAGTAACTCAGAAACCTCATATTATTAATGCACATGGCCACCATATTATTTTTAAAGGATCACTTGAACACTCTTCTAGTATGAACGCAACATTTATTCGTTCAAGAGGCATAGCAAACAAATATAATATCCCATTAAACTATGATATTAAAAACATTAATGTTAATAGAGAATGATTGATATCAAAATTTCTATGAAAGGAAAATCAAAATGAATATTTTAAGTAATTCTATAATTCAAGATTTAATTCAGAATGTATATAAAGGAGTTACAGAGACATTTAACTATGTATTAGAGAGAAATAATTCTAATGATGTTTTTTGCTTACTCATTATATATTGATGACTATTGCTCATATCTAGGTTGGGCTGCTAACACTATTTCTCACTACGAAATAGAAAAACTAAACTACCCAAAAGAAGAACAGCCTTTTATTAAATGGTATTACCCTCAATTTGCAATAGGGCTTGGAGAGGTTCCTGAGAAAATAGATAGTATATTCAATAATGAGATTCAAAATATTCTTAATGATGCAAATGCATCAATAACAGAAGATAATTTTGAGCAATATCAGTCAGAAGTATATGATTCAATTATAGAAGGATTTAAAAAAGCGATAGCAAGTGTAGATAAGGAAAAAACAAAAGATGTAATATTTTTTGTTTCTATTGCAGATAGTGATAATACTGAAATTATGGAAAATTATTCTGCTGAGCAATTGAATTCATATGATAAATTTCTTACGTTCAAAAATAGATTTCAAAGCAAGCCGTAGCCCGTACGAAACCTCCAATCCCGACGTAAGTGTGCGCGGTACGCACGTAGCTTCTGTTTTTCAGACGACCTCACTATCCTCTTTAAGGTCGTCTGAAATATGGGTTCTTTAACAATCTCGTTACCAGTCAGTTACAATATGTAGTTTCTCGAGGAGCATTATAATATTATGGAAATTAAAAAAGAGTCTAACGACTATATTATTAAATTAAACAACCAAGAAGTCTTAGTTTTTTTTGAATGGCTTGTTAAGTTCGTTGAAAATAATGTAATTATTGATGAAGCTGAACAAAAAATACTATATGACTTGGAATGCTTATTAGAATCCACATTAGAAGAACCTTTTATGGAGAAATATAAAGATCTAATACATATAGCTAAAAAATCTATTATCAATAATTAGCAAGCTGTAGATTGAGACGAGCTTCAACAAATTGGTTAAGGCGGAAATCTTCAAAAAAGACGGTACAAAAGAAATTTGGGCCTACACCTACGATGCCTTGGAATGAAGGATAGGCAAAGGCTGTCTGAAAGATGGAGAAGTTTCAGGAATGTCATTCCCGCATGATTTAAGCGGGAGCTGCCAGAAAACCCACTACTTCCACTGCGATCAAGTCGGTATACCGCGCGAGATGACCGACATCCACGGCAATCTGGTTTGGTTCGGCAACTACACCGGCTGGAGCCGGCTGAGAGAGGACGAGCGGGTTTACAAGGTTGCGAATCAGCCGTTCAGACGGCAAAATCAGTATGCCGACCGTGAGACGGGGCTGCATTACAACTTCTTCAGGTATTACGAGCCTGATGCGGGGCAGTTTGTGAATCAGGATCCGATTGGGTTGTTGGGTAGCGAGCATTTATATGCTTTTGGACTGAATACGAATACGAAGGCATGGGTGAACCCATTAGGCCTTGCTTCAAAAACAACTACAAAAATGCAACCATATAGATTTTCGGATGTTAGCGTAAAAGGAACTCATGTTAATATTTTTGTAGGAAATAAAAAAGTAACAGAAGCCCTTTTAACCTTAGATGATAAACGAGGATTAGTATGGAAACGTTTTAGTGATATGAAAAGTACTACTTCAAAAGAATCGAAAGCTGCTGATAAATTAATTTCTGAACTGAAAGATAACTCACAAATTATGTCATTAGCAAAAGATCAGCTTAAAAAGGCTCTGACTAATTTTGAAGGTGATTTAAATGATTCAAAAAGTACACTAGGTAAAAGGATATAGCTAAAAGAAGAATTGAAAAATTTAGGAAAATGCCAGAAAAATGTTAATGAGGTAATTATGGATATCACATCATTCTTAAAAACAGGTAGATTTAAAGATTTGTCTGTAGGTATGTCATATAGTAATTTTCAAAAAGTTGAAACAATTCAAACATTCATCTAAATGGTTATACGATGACGATAATATAGAAAGTGGTTTTTTTCTATTTTTTTGGAAGGGATTAGAAATTGGTTTTAGGGATGAAGTTATTTATTTACTATCAATAGATCCTTATTTTAAAGGTGTAACTATTGCTAAAAAAATATAAAATTAATAGGAAATTAACTATTGAAAAGTTTGTAAAAATATTTGTTTTTTGGCCGATATTAAATGGAAATTTGTATCAAGGGAAGAGTGGGAACATGAGTGTGAGATAAAAACAGAGGGAGGAGTTTCTATTATTTTCACATTTGAATTAGATGGTGTAAGAATCTCTAAATTTTCAGTCTCATAAAAATAAACGTAATTAAGTCGAGCCTTCCCCGTAAGGTCCCCTTTTTTCAAATACAAAAAAAGCTAAATTCTAAATCTTTCAACTATTTAGACGTTTTATGTTGCTCATTAATTTATGCAAAACCAACAACAAGTCGTAGCCAGTATGAAACCTCAAAGACGTAAAGTGTGTGCGGTACGCGCGCACGTGGTTTCGCCTATCGAAACCCTATCAACGAAGACGGAGAAATCGCCAACAAGCCCACTACTTCTACTGCAACCAAGTCGGTATACCGCGCGAGATGATCGACATCCACGGCAATCTCTTATGGTACGGTGAATACACCGCCTGGGGCCGTCTGAAAAAGGACGATCGGGTTTACAAGAATGCGCATCAGCCGTTCCGACTTCAAAACCAGTATTATGATGAAGAGACGAGACTGCATTACAACCTGTATAAGGAGACCTTAAAACTATGAATATAGACTTTAATAAAATTGCTGAATTTTGTGTTACAAAAAATCAGAAAAAGAAGATTTCTATCCTTCAAAAGAAATTTTCTTTTAATAATTCCAAGAGTAGAGAAGCACTTACTGACTTAGTTAGTAGTTTATTTGTCAATAAGATATATGAACCTTTCAAAATCATTATTCCTGCTATTTTGCAAGTGAAATTTGAAGAGGATTTTGAAATATGGGGAGATGTAGAATATATACTTGGTCTTTTAAATGAGTCTCCTATTATTTCTAGTGCTCAGAAAAAGCAATCTTTTGAATTACTAAAGTCTGTAACCGAGTATAAAAGCCAAAAAGGTGCTCAAGAAGGATTAGATAATTATTTTGCACGACACCTATCGCTATATTTTGTTGAAGAAGGAATGGAAAATGTGAAGGAAGCAATTGAAGATGATGATCTTGAACTTGAATACTTTATGAGGTTAGGACTATTATCTTCTGCTTCTGTTGTTAAAATTATCTGCAACTCTACTAATGATTTATTAGAAAAACAAATGAACGAAATTATTTTGAAACAAATTCAAGCATTACATGAAGAAAAATTGTTGAAATATAGTTAAAAACCAGCAAGCCGTAGCCCCACACAGACCTTCAATTCTGATGTGGGGCGTGCGCTACGTACGTACTCGGTTTCGCCTATCGAAACCCCATCAACGAAGACGGAGAAATCGGCCAACAAGCCCACTACTTCTACTGCAACCAAGTCGGTATCCCAAGAGAGATGACCGATGATGAAGGCAAACTAGTTTGGGGATTAGTACGGCTAGGGAAAACTGAAGAGCGAGACTAACATAACAGGAACGGCTCACCCACCCTTCCGATTGGAAAACATCCTTGTCCGCACTGGCATGTGGCTACTGCCAAAATGGATAGAAATATTATTCAAAAAAGAAATAATGGGAATGGTATATTTTCTTGGAAGTCCTACAAAGATAATGCAACCGTACAACATAGGAAATAGTATCATGTCAACTTTAGAAGATAAAATCTTTACTTTAAAAACAGAATAATTTAGTGAAAAAAATGAAAGAAATTCATTTTTTTAAATCATTTAATTTCAGATTCTGAAAAAAATTATTCCATATCCACTCTCATGTGAAATAATAAATCGTAGTTTTACCCCCTATAGAAATATAGAATTATTAAAAAGAAAATTTTTAGTTTATCAATAAAAAAAATGAAATATTAAATTTTTTTGCACCAGAGGAAAATGATATTATATATGTATACTTTTTATGGTGGAATAAATGATTCAGCTAAAACACCAATAGAATTATTCCCCTTGTTTATTATTAAAAAGAAAGAATATTAGCGATTGGCTAGAATTAATAAACAAACCTAATTTTTTTATTGTTTAAAAATTCTTTAGTAATAAAATAGATAAAGTTATCGATATATCTCTACTCGACAATGGGGAAGATGTGTTATCTATTTCTATTGGAGTGAATGCTTAACTATTTTTAAAAAAATAAATAAACTATTCCAGCAGAAGCAATCCTTGGCTTTGTATAACTTAAAGGTGGTTAGCATGAAAGAATTATTAGAAAAAAACTTGAAAAATAATAGTTTTTATTTATAAGGTCAGAATGGATCTTGAATTCGATGTAAAAAGACTATCAAGAATTATTAGAAATTTTTAAATGAAATAAAAGCATTATACTCATAATCATAATCTAATTGAAAAAAGACTAGCATCTCTTTTATATGAAATACCGAAATTAACACATATTTGGTATCTCAATTTAAAAGACGATCCAAATAAAAATACATCTTCTATTGTTAATCAACTTGAAGATGCATGGATAGAGTTAGATTCAATAATTGGAGAAGAAATTCTTGGTCAAGGACAATAAACTCCTCTTAACAAACACTAGTCATAGGTTAGGTCGTGTTCCATCAAATATCAAGAGTATCTGAAATCAATTTTCAGACGACCTCGAAGAAGAAACAGGGTTACATTACAACTTCTTCGGGTATTGTGATCCGGATGCCGGTCGGTTTGTAAATCAGTATCCGATTGGGTTGTTGGGCGGGGATAATCTATATCAGTGTACGCCGAATTCCATTGGGTGGATTGATACTTTAGATTTAGCACGTAGAGGAACTTACAGAGGAGAGAGGGAGACATAAAGGAGGAGAAACTAATCACTCTCCAGCTTGGGGAGCATATAAAGATTTACCAAATAGACCATCTTATGGTTCTGCACCTGCGTATCATATGGATAAATCAGATCATAGAGGCATGTCAAGTACAGGGAGTTCAACTACTGCTCGTCGTTGGAGAGCGCAACAAAGACAATTTATCCTTTAAGGTCGATGGGATTTGGCTATGGAGATGGATATTATTGAGACTAAGAGGAAATTTATAGATAAATATGATAAGAGATTGAGAAGGATGGTGCGAGAAGCTGTTGGACAGAAGTTAATCACTAAATATCAAGCATCTAAACTAAGAAAGGTCATTGGAAAATGCAAGTGAATGAAGTTAAAATTATTCCTTTTAAAGGCATAGATTTAGGTAATCGTTTTTTTCAGCTTGGAAATACGATGGAGCAAATTATTGCTAAATATGGAGAGGCAGCAAAGGTTACAGAAGATAGCATTCTTAAAATTACTTCTGAATATAGAGATGCCTGCACATTAGAATATAAAAATAATAAATTAGTTAGCATTATTTGTAGTAAACATCTGAATCCAATATTTGATAATTTAAATCTTTTTGAGCCTGATAATATTAAAAAATTAAAAGAAGAATATGATTGCATTGATGGAAAAGCATATATTACATTTCCCACTTTAGGTATTTCCATAGGTGGCATGTCCAAAAAAAGGATACCTGAAGGTAGAGTTGTTATAGTCTTCGTAAAAGAGGAGATAGATACTTATGAATTTTTTGCTAATGAGGATTGAGAAGCTGTTGCTCGCGTAAATCCAAGCCTTAGCTTATATGGAACTCTTTTAGGGTATATACAGAACATAGGTATGCGATTCCTGCTCTCCAGATGATCGGTTCTATATCAACTTTCGATTTCAATTATCTTTAACAATAAAGAGCTAGCAAGCCATAGCCCACATGAAACCTCAAATTCCGCCGTGGCGTGTGTGCGGTATGCACGTACGCGGTTTCGCCTATCAAAACTCCATCAACTAGAATTAAAGGAGAGTACCCAGCATGTCCTAGTTGTAAAGGTGCCATGAAAAAACAGTCGCCAGGACAATTTATGAAGCTCTGGGGACTAAACTATGGGAAACAGGAAAAAGTAAAAAAAGAACTCGTAAAGCACCTCGTCCAACTGAGAAAAGACGACAAAAATCTCCTCCTGGAAAATGTTAAGAAACAATGTGATAAGGAATTATTTATGGAAATCATTTCAAAAAACACATATTACAATATAGAAGATGGTATTCTTACCATTGCATTTGCAGATAGTAAAAAACCTAATCCTAATAATTACTTAATCTTGCAAAGAGAAGTTGACGACTTAGAATACTATTATTATGAAATAAACAGCCAGCAATATTCAGGAATAGGTGGCTTCAAAAAGGTAGAAATTTATTCTGATAAATTAGTTATTTATTTTCAAGAAAAAAACAAAAAAATTTATCAAAAATAGTATTGAAAAATCTAATTATTACTTATCAACCTGATAAAAGATTAAATGAATATATTGAGTATATTTTTTTGGAGAATCCGATTGTGAGGTTGTAGTATGCTAATTAAAAATAAATCTATGTGAACCCAGTAGTAATTTCATTTGATGAGTCCGATGATGAAGGTTTGTCATATATCTACTTTGATTTGGGAAATTTTTCATTATTTCACCCTAACCTTCAATCAAGATGAAGATGATCAAATATACTTTGAATTCAATGAACAAACGTTTTTCAATTGAAAGTAATAACGTTACTTATGATTTAAAAAGGTAATATCTTATCATTCGATTTTTGGCGAAGATATTCAGAAATCTTTGAAAATCGAGAAACATATTGATATTGAAATAAATATAGACACTGATATGGTTTCATTTAGGAAAACACTAGAAAATATTTTTTTAGCAAAAAAAACAGAATATAATTTGTATAGGTAAGCAAGCTGTAGCCTGAACAAAAACTTTTAGTCCTAAGGAGTATTTTATGAAAATCAAAGAATTAATTGAAAAATTAGAACAAAAAAGTAGCCATCAATTTGTGAAAGCAGTATCAAAACCAGAATTTGCTTTTTCTTTGCCAAAAGATTTAGAATTCTTTTATGAAAATTATGAATATGCCATTCTCAATATTGATACTTCTTGTGAGATAAGAATCAGTTCACTTTCAGAATTGCAACCAACAAACCAAATTCTATATCCAGCTGATGATGTTATTTGGGAGGAATTGGCAGATGATATCAGTAATGATTGGTTCATGATTGCATCTTCTCAAGAGCTTAGTCAATATATCAGTATAGACTTAAACAAAAAAAGATTTGGTTTTTGTTATGATAGTTTTATAGAAACTCATGCTACACCTGATGAGTCTCCCATTATTGCTAAATCATTTACAGAACTACTGGAGAAATTGGTTTCCAATGAAAAAGAATGGTTTTGGTTAGATTCCTCTTTTCAAAGCTATGGTGATGCTTATGAAGATGAATGAGTAAGTTGTAGCCCTTATGAAACTCTCGATCACAACAAAGAGTACGTTTGGAGGCACGTAAGTAGTTTCTAAATTTCAACCCTAGGAAGGATTTAATCCACGATTAAAAAAATTTAAAAAAATTAATGACGGTAAAGCTACTGCTTTAATATCTTTATCGCCTAGTGATATGCAACCGTATGATATACCCATTTTTATTGATGATGAATCAGGAGATATACAAAGAGAAAGCCAAATTTATCCAATTCTTGATAGGGTAGGGAGCTTTTTTAAACGAATAAACATTGATGATTTAATAAGAGACATTTCAATAGAGATTAATCAAGCTTGTTATGAGCAAAGTGATTATGAACCAACAGAATTAGATAATAAAGAATTAGCAAATGATTTAAAAATTGTCAATATTACAGCATATTTTGATGATTTAGTATTTATATACTATTCTGGTTCGTTTCTTCCTGATATGGAAATATCTGCTCAAATAACTTATGAAGGTGAATTAGAAAACTTGGAAATATATGATCAATAGCAAGCCGTAGCCCGCATGAAACCTCAAATCCTGACGTAGGGCATTACGGTACACACGAACACTTGGCACAAGTCCGCGACTTGACAACCGCAGAAGGCGAAAACCGCCAACAAACCCACTACTTCCACTGCTACCAAATCTGCATACCGCGTGAGATGACCGACATCCACGACAATCTTTTATGGTACGGCGAATACACTGCCTGGGGCAGATGAGGTTATAAATAATTTACATCTCAGCAATAAGAATCATTTAAATGATGCAGAACGTAAACTAATGAGGGAAGCGAGAAACAGAGGAGCAAAAATTGAATCAATAGGAGCTACTAGACCAATGTGCGGTAGATGTCAAAAAGGCGCAAGAAGTATGGAAATTTTGCGAAGAGTAATTACGGCTTTAAAAAGATAGGAATTAAATATGAAACCTCAAGAATTAACTAATGAAATTTTATTAGAAAGTATTTTGGATTGCACTGATTTTGTATCAAATGAAGTTCCTAATCTATACAAATCGGTAAAAGAATCTCTGCCTAAAAGCGATGAAATATTTTTTATGAATTTTGTTGAAGATGAAAACAAAGAGGATAATTATTATGGATATGTCTATGATAAAAAAATACAGTAATGTATGAATATTCTTTTTCAAGATAGTAAGCTATTGAAAAATAGTAAATTGTCCCTTATTGAAAAGGATGTTAGTAAGTTAACTACAAAAGATATTCTTGAGTTGCCTGCACTCAATTTATTGTAGCAAGCCGTAGCCCGCATGAAACCTCAAATTCTGACGTAGGGCAGCACGCAGTTTCTGTTTTTCAGACGATCTCTGCAATGAAATAAATTTAAAATTAAATTTTCAATAATTGAGAAAGGACGATTAAAATGCTTGATTCAGATACAAAAAATATGATTTCTGTATGGATAGGAACATCAAATAAGACGTTAGATGAATTTAATAAATACACTGAAGGAATGGAAGATTCAGATTCTCAATGTCCAGCATTTGCAGATTTTGGGGTTTCATTTATTGATTCAGACTTTTTTGTAGCTTTTCGTACCAAAAAAGGAGAGATTGTTCCAATTGAAATTTTAGCTGAAGAAATTGGTACGCATTCGAAAAAAGCCACAGAAGAAATTATAAGAGCATCTAAAGAAAAAGGTGTGAATGAAGGGAATTCTTTGTATTATTATGCAAACGCTACCTTTAAACCCGATGATCCAGAAAAACTTTATAATGACTTAAAATTTATAGGAACGTTTAAAGATCCTAGAAAAAAGTTTCGTTAAATTGGTTGCCTAGCCAGCTGTAGCTTGCATAAATTTTTAAATTCACAAGTATGGTGCGCACGTCAAAGCACGCACGCGGTTTCTGTTTTTCAGACGACCTCAATACTTTCTTTGAGGTCGTCCGAAGCATTTGCTCTTTAACAATCTCATTACCATTAGCAATGACATTCTATCAAGAGGTTGTTTTCCTTGATAGCTGAGGAACTAATTGACATAGACAAATACAGGAAAGGATATATATTATGTTGATAATATCAAATAATTCGTTAAATGGGATTGTATTGGGTCAAAAAAAGGCTGATTTTGATAATGTTACTTTAAATGATCCTAGTTATTCATTAGAGTTTGATAGAAAGCATAAGATACAATCTGATTCTAAATTAATTACTGTATCATCCTCTGGAAGTTGCAATGAATTCAGTTTAGATGGAAAAATTATTAACTTCTTCAATTTAGAAAAAAATTTTTTTAGAAGAAGAGGATCCTTTAATAGAAATTTCTGATGAAGAAGATTATTTTTTTATGTTTTTTTCCACAATATAATTTACTTTTTGTATGTTGACCCTAAGGAAAAAAATTATTCTTGCAGGTATTAATTTACGATGAAAGTATAAGAGACTTATATGAAAAATACAGGTAAAAAAATACTCAGACTTTCAAAAAAAGTAAACTTAAAGATCCAACCTCAGTTTATGATAAATTAATATTTATTCCTTATAAGGCTATAGGTGATTTTTGAATTTAATTGTTCTCTAACAGATATTATAAAAAAATATGAGATATCAGAAAATGTTATTTCAAAAGCAAAAAATATCATAGAGATAAATAATTTTGTACTGAGGTTTGATAATGAAAAGTTAACTGAGGTTACAATTTTTCATGATAAAGCGGTAAGGCTTGCAATATACTATAATGAAATTGAGATATCATCAGAAAAAGGGCTTACTGAGCTATTAAGTCAATATGATGTTATTGAGAGAACGAAATCTAAATATCTTTTCAAAGAATTAGGTCTAGTTGTGGACAAGGATCTGTCTGAATTTCGTTTTTTTGAACAATCATTATTAAACTTTTGGGCAAATTTGCATAGACCTATTACTAGCTGGTAATCACAAGCCATAAGCAAACTGTAGCTCTAATAGTACTTCCAACTCCGATATAAGCGCACGTACGCGGTTTCGCCTATCGAAATCACATCAACGAAAGCCACCAACAAACCCACTACTTCCACTGCGACCGAAATCGGCATCCCGAGAGAAACGACAGATGATTAAGGCCTGTATTACAACTTCTTCAGGTATTACGAGCCTGATGTGGGTCAGTTTGTGAATCAGGATCCTATTGGGTTGTTGGGTGGGGAGAATTTGTATTGGTTTGCACCTAATACAACGAAATGGAATGATCCATTAGGACTAATGAACAAATGTGATAATTGTTCAAAAACTGGAGTAGACATAAACCTTGTGCAAAGGAAACCAGTAACATTAGTTGCTTGTCAAACAGGAAAAGGGGACAATTCATTTGCTCAAAAATTGGCTAATGAATTAAAAGCACCTATACGTGGTGCAACAGAAAATGTTAGTGCAGTTACAGGAGAGGTTTTAAATGGAGGTAAATATGTTACATTTAAGCCATAAAATCCTTAAATTTATTTTTTTAAAGTATTTTTCTAACGTCTTATAATAACTCATACAGTAAGGATAGAGACATGAAATCTAATGCCAACATTTCAATAAATGACAGTATGTATATTTCTAAAACTGATCTGGAAAAAGTTAAAAAAATTGATGCTTCCTCTGGCAATAGTCAAGCAGCATCAAAATTAGCTAATTATTTTGCTTTTTATGAATTTAACAATGATAAATTTATATTTTGGTTAATTCGATCAGCCGAATTAGGTAATACTCAAGCACAATATGATTTGGCCTATATATTCTTTGATCATTACCAAGACAGTAAAGACAAAAACAAATTAAACGAAGCGGAAAAATGGGCTCTACTTGCTCAAAAAAATGGGATGTCTATTACTAACCTACTCACTGATATACATCGAGAGATTGATATTGCTCAAGGAGGATTAAGAAACTAAAGCTCTAAGAAAACAATTAAGAAAAGAAACCAAGAAATTTCTTAGAAAATTGAAAAAAGCAGGTAAGAAATGCCCTTAAATTTTTAGGAGAATTTAAATGAAAAAAAATGGATACGTTAATTTTAACTTTTTAGATAGTAAACCCAATATAAATAGTATATTAGTTGGACTAGATTTAGACTACTCAAATAAAGTGATAGCGCCAGATGGTCATGAGTTAGCATTGATTGCTTTTATGCCAATTGAAAATTTATTGACTATTGCACCTCAATTTAAAACAGATTTTCAGGATAAGGAATATAAAGATAAAGTAATTTACGTTTTTTCTTATTATGACAAAGAAGATTATTTTCTTGACTACATTACTGAAATTGACGATGCTATTCAAGGATACACGAAAGTTATCATCGGAGATAAAAATCAGTTCAAGTTTAACCTAGATAAATTTTATCCAATTAATCCTATTGAGAATTCAGATGAAATGAGTTTTTTAGGAGGACAACCTGAATATTTACAACAAGTGAGTGATGATTTTCTAGAAAAATATATTTTCATAGGTCAAATCTTAGGAATGGATCTACCTGAAAAAGTAAATGAAATTTTTTATCTAACTGAGAACATAGGATATATTTTTATAAATCGAGATCTATCTGGTGGATTATTCTTCGTACAAACGACTTAAACAAAACTAAAAAGGATTGAATTATGAATGAAAGTATCGAAACAGTATTAAATAGTTTTCTGATGGAAATGTATAAATGGGAAGACAATGCTAATAAGCATATCGATGCAGGCACAGATATTCCTGATGAGATATTGAAACAAACACTAAAGGAAATATACAATAAATACCTAACAGATAAATCAAGAAAAATGGGAAAGTTAGAATGTATGACTGTTAACTACCCTCCAACATTCAATCCAAATAACGAGAAAATCATTGAAATAGAAGAAAAAGGTAGCTCTATAACTGTAAAAAGTGATGTGCTTTACGCTGGAATGGAAGTACAAAGACTTTATAAATTCAAAAAACAGGCAGGTCTCTGGAAATTAGATAGTGTAAAAGAATTTGATAGTTATGATGGGAAATGGCATTCTATACATATCTAAATTCAAGTAATTAGCAAACTGTAGCCAGCATGAAACCTCCAATTCCGACGTAAAGTGTGTGCGGTACGCGCAAATCCTTGGAACAGGTACACAACTGGACCAACGAAGACGAGGAAAGCGGCCAACAAGCCCACTACTTCCACTGCGACCATAATCTCACCAGCCACCGCTTACTACGACCACTTCGGCAACCTCATCCACCGCGAACTGGCAGACGGCGAAGTGCAGAACTATTTTAACTTCTAAAGGCAAAGTTGTTAATGTAAATGGAAGAGATATAACATTTATTTTATTGAGGTATAAAAAATGAAGAAAAAAATATTAAATAGCTTTTGCTCATATTTGGAAGCTAACCATATTTCATTTAAAAAACACGATTGTATTATTTCACTTTTTTTAATGACATTTCTTTTGGAAAAATTAATTTCCAATTTAAAAAAGGTAAGCATGTAAAAATTGGGGCATTATGCTCATTTTCTATCGTTCCTTATATAAATGAGAAAAAAATATTCTAGACCAAAAAAATTTATAGAATTAAGTACAACTATCCCAAAATTTTTATCCTGAAATAAACGATATTTTTTTGATGAGAATGACACACCAAGTAATTTTTAAAGTACATGGTTCAGAACTTGGAAAATTTGATTCTATTTTTTTAAAGATTTTTGGCATTATCTCTTTATATCCAGAAACATCCGAAAATGAAATAAATGAGATAATTATTGCCATATTCGATAATTATGTATTACCAATGAAAAAAATTATTACTTTGGAAGTAATTTAGCAATAGAGGATATTTTTAAAAAAATCCTTCCTCATATAAATACCCACTATCTACAATTTTAATAATAAGTCATTTACACAACTTGAAATTAATAATTTCGTATACATAAAAAAATCCTAGAAAATTATCTGACTCAAAGGATATATCTAAAATTTTTAGATTTATTATTCGCACATAAAAAAAATATTGAGATCCGCAATGATAACAATAGTAAAAATGACCAACAAATAGAACTAGATTGAATTAGCAAGCCGTAGCCAGCATGAATCCTCCAATCCCGACGTAAAGTGTGTTCGGTACGCGCAAATCCTTGGAACAGGTACACAACTGGACCAACGAAGACGGGGAAAGCTGCCAACAAGCCCACTACTTCCACTGCGACCCAATCGGCATCCCAAGAGAGATGACAGATAAGGAAGGCAACCAGGTTTGGTTCGGGGATTATTACGGCTGGGACAAACTGAAGAACGAAACCAACATAACAGCAAACAGAAACGACAAAAGGAAAAACTATGCGTGTACGTCCTTCCTGTAGCCACGTATTAAAAAATCTTGGAATTCGCGACGGTAACGGAGGTTAAAATGACTAAAGTAAATAGACCTGATGTTATAGCAGGACGAAAATTAACCGATACATTTGATATTGATGCCATGAATTATCATGACATTCAGATAATTACGCATGATTTTATCAAAAACGTACTTTTATCTAGTCCTTGTATTCATAATCAAATACCTGATACTTTAATAGAATTAGCAGAAAATACATGTAGTAAAATTCTATTGAATTTATCCAATGTCTTATCAAATGATGAATTGAAGAAGGAGCGCATAAGAGTTTGGAAAATTTATGATTCACAAACATCATCACATGAAAGAAACTTTACTCAACTTATACTAGGAGGGTTATCAGATGAAGAACAATTCACTGATGCACTTGATAACTACGCTACAGTATCCGATATACTACTTCCCACCTTCTTTAATGTATATAAATTATGCGGAGAGAAACTTTGTAAAAAATATCTAGAATTTCTATTGAATCATCCTATTTTAAAGAAATATCGTGTTGAACATATTTGAACCAAAAGTTGGATATAATGATTGAATTTCCCCAAAGCAAGCCACAGCCCGCATGAAACCTTCAGTCCCGATGTAGCGTGTGTGCGGTATGCACGAATCCTTGGCACAGGTACGCAACTGGATCAACGAAGACGGAGAAAGCCGCCGTCAAACCCACTACTTCCACTGCGACTAAATCGGCATCCAAAGAGAGATGAGACTCCGACAGAATGGGGAATAATTCATTCATCCCCAAAAGAAGCTCTTATTGTTCCTGCATTGCCTGATATAACATAAATTCTATATTTTATTGGAGAAATTAATTATGAAAAAACAAGAAATTATTTTAAGTATGCAAAGGGCTTTTCTTGGAGCAATTTGTAACAAAGTCAGACTTATTGCATTTGATATGACTGAAGAATTATTTGCTCTTTATGTATATATTGATTCACCACTGACAGATGATGAGTATGAAGCAATAGATAGTGCAGTTACAGATGTATTGGCTGATTTTTCCAAATTTTCTATATGAAAAAAATATATTATTGAAAATAATAATAATATTCTTTCTTTAAATATATATAAAGGATGTTTTTTTATGAGATTTGAAAAATCAATTTGATTAAATAACACGTTGTAAAAAAACAGCTTCTTTGGGAACTCCATTTTCACGAAATGCCACTGCGTCAGATGCAGATTTGTTAATTAAGGAAAGTGTTCCTGCAAATGTTGCCAAACCTTAAAAATGTAGAAAGTAAGACATGGAAAAAAACAATCTAATTTTATTAATTAAAAAAATCAAATGTCAGATAAACAAAAAAATGAAAAATGCTTTACATTTAAATACACTTTTACTAAACTCTATAGAAAAATCCTAGTATAGATAATGATTGTTTCATAGAATTATTTAGCTATTATTCTAACCTATCCCAAGGAGAAGTAAGTGAACTATTTAATTTACTACAATCTTTAACCAAAAATGAAATCAATATAATTCATGATTTTTTTAGAATATATTTCCAAGTTTATCAAAGACTTAGGACTATGTTGTGAATTTGAAAAAAATTTCTTATGGAGGTAAAAATATATACGAGAACGAAATTGTCTAGAGGAAAAAAATTAGGCCTACTTTTTCCAGTTTTTCAAAGTTGCTAAAAAAATAACATCATAAGTTTTGATGATAGTGACGACTCTTATATATTTTCTATAACGCAACTATCTACTAAAACTTGGATTGAGATAACATACGATGATTTTTCTCTCAATACTTGAATCACTAGAGTGGCAAGCTTATACTAATAAGGCTATATTATATTTTACTCCTTGCTGTTTAAAAATATTTTTTTCTAATTTATCTAAATTTTATTTATATGGTTATGTTGTTGACTTTTTATATATTGCCCTAAGAAACCAAAGTACGATATTTAACACTAATCAAATCAACTTAATTATTGATTTTTTAAAATTAATCCAAAATTTTAACCAGGAAATTAGTGTTGAAACACAAAAAAGAATAACAAGTACGATTAAACTTTATTTATAACTTCCCAGTCGCAAAAGGGGTATAGAGCCGTAACTATTATTCCGACCAAGAACCGATTTGGTCGCTAGGGAGTTTTAACCTTCGTCAACTTGCATCGAATACGCATTGAACATTCTACAAAATTAAGAGAAACACAGGCTTCAAATGATGAAATTCTTAAAGCGGATTTAGAGTTTTATTTAAAACAACCTGGTTTAAAAATTGTATTCAGCCTACTTTTAAAGTAAAATATTCTTGTATACGATGATAATGATAAAAATATGTTTAGAGTTATTTATAAATCGAGTGAATTCAAAAGGAATGGTTGACATATCTGACTCGAGAGGATATTCTTTTTTCAAAGACAAAGACATAAATATTTGCCATGAAAATATTCGTTATTTGGAAGAATAAATGTATGATTCTATAAAGAATATTACTAACGTTTAACTGAAGCAAGTGCGAATTGTTACATCAAGATCCTACAGTAGGTAACAAGGTTATTTAAGGTAATTAAAAATGAAAAAAACTATTTTTTTAAATCTAGAAGTAATTGATGGTTATCCTCCAGTATCTATGGAAAGCGTTTGGGCAGAAGCGACTGAAGAAGGCTATTTTAAAATAAATAATATTCCTTTTTATAGCAAAAGAAATCTCTTTTGGTGATATTGTTAGCGTCATACAAAAGGAAGAAAATTACTTATTATATGATAAAACTATCATTCATAGTAAAAAAATAGTACATTGCGGATTGTTTTTCTTTAATGAACATCAAAAAAATTTAAAGATAAAATATTAACGAAACTAAAAAGATCTTGGATGTGAGTCTGAAGCATTTAATGTAAATTTCTATGCAATAAACATACCAATTCAAGTAGATATAGAAGAAATATATATTTTCTTAGATGAGTTTGTGGAAACTGACGATTTAGATTATGACACAGGTTATTTGGCACAATAATTTGTGCAAGTTATAACTTGCGTAATATCGCAATATGTAAAATTCTAGCATTGTTTACGTAATAGGAATTTTAAGACTATGTGACGAGAGCCATCTGTTACAGGAGACCCAATATGAAAAAAAACTGATTATTTTTTTGGTTTAAAGAATGTCCTATATGTGATGGACAAGGAAGATTAATTATTAAAAAAAACATTAACTTTAATAAGTTATTTTTCTGTTGAGATGAGTGTATGAGTTGCTGGGAAATGAAAATGTCTGGTTGGGTTACTCCTACTTCGTTAGCTAAGGAAATTAATAAATTAAATGGTAAATAAATTATGAAATCAATTTTAAGTTTAATTTTTATCTCTAATAGTATCCTCTTCTTCTAATTTACCTTATGTTTCACATTATTCTTATGATTTTTCAACATGGCTGGTTAAATATAGTTGTATCGGAATATAATAGTCAAAAAAACTTGCGGAGATATAAGGATCAGTAATAATGAGTTACAATATAAGCTTTTTTGTGGGAAAGAAAATGGAAAAGGAATGATCCCGTTAAGTAAAATAAAATTCAAATATGAGAAAGATATTTTTTCTGCCCAAAGTATTAAAAGTGGAAAAAGATTTTTTTCAATTAAATGTACGCAAGAGCAATACAGATATATAGAAAAGTATCTTAAGAAATAAAACGGCAAAAAGACAATTAAATTCTGTACAAATATAGAATTTGTAATAATCTGAAGCAAGCCGTAGACCGTATGAAACTTCTTCAGCTACTATGAGCCTGATGCTTGGAGGTTTGCGAATCAGGATCCAATTGGGTTGTGGGGTGGAAGCAATTTTTATCAATTTGCACCGAACATGCAGGGGTGGATTGACCCATTGGGACTTATAACCTCTTCAGAGGCAAATAAGGTGCAAAAGCATTGGGATACACGAAAATAAATGAGATATCGCATGGACGACCCGTTTTTAAGAAAACGAAAACTGCTCCATCGGGATGTCCTAAATTTATCACTCCCGATGTAGATAGTCATAATGGAGGCGTTTGGAAAGGTGCTGATTCAGCTAAGGCATTGGGTAGTAAGCAAACACGCTCAGGTACATATGATGCAGCACTTAAACGAATTGGAGATTAAAATGAAGTTCTCTTATAGAATCACAAAATACCATAAATACTCAAACGAAGATAAAAAGATATTATGTACCTCGCCTGAAGAATGGACGAGTTTTTCTGATGTGGGAAAAGGGATAGTCTCTCTTAATGAATACACAAAAATTGAATCTGAATATATCTGTCTTATATTAAAAAAATTTGTAAATTGCATAAGATCAAATCTCTAAAAAAATAAAAGAACTAGATAATTTCAATCACTTAAAAACAATATAGTAACAATCAGAAAAATAACCAATGAAGAAGATTTGATTAAGTTATTAAAACTTATCTTGAGAAAAAAATTTGGTGTAAATTATGTTCCAGAAATTGTGAGTTCCATTTTGGCTATGATTATTACTTATATTGCATATGTAATAAGGATTTATACTGTTTTTTTCAATACTTCATCAACAACTCTTAATATTGAAAAAAATATATCTCCATATATAAAGTACAAACAAATTACGAGAATTAAACCATTTTAAAAACCAAATTATTAATTAACAAAAAGATATGGATCGAAAAAGAAAATATAACTCCAAACACTTTAGAAATACAAAAAAATGATGAAATTGAAGGTACTTTTTGCTATGAATTATTTGAAAATTCATTTTTTTGATGAAAAGCTATGCCAAGAGCTAATAGCTGAATTACCTAATATTAATAGAACTGTAAGCTCTACACAGATCATAAAATGGATTATTTCCAGCGTAGATACTTGTTTCACTAGCCATCATGATGATAATGATCTATATAAAATAAAAAATTATTCAAAAAAAAATAGAAGCTAAATGGAAAGAGTATCGACAAATATTAGAAAAATATACTTAATAAAAAACTATTTGCTTTTACTCTACTTAACTAGCAAGCTGTAGTCTGCACAAAACCTCCAATCCCGACGTAAAGTATGTGCGGTACGCACGAACCCTTGGCACAGGTCCACAACCGGACCAACGAAGAGGACCATTAATTCAAACATCTCAAGTACAAGCCATATTCAATAAAGTTGGTCAATTAGTTTCAATTCGAGGGAAATTTAAATGAATAAAAAGTATAAAGTCAGTCCTGAATATATCAGACTTTTTCTTGGACTATTACACGAAGGTATAGATAGCAAACTTGAAGACTTATCAGGCCTGAATTTGGTTAATCAAGATAGCGTAAAGAGATTAGTCAAAGAATATCTGTACCCCGAGTATCAAAATTTTACAATATCAACCCAATTCAGAATTAAAGAAAGTTTGAGATTTGGATTAAATTTCTGGACAGAAGAACGACTACATGATCAATTTCCTAGTACCGACGCAGCCTTTGAAATACCTCAACAAATGACCGCAAAAGAACTTTATAAGCAAATTTGGGATGATATGTTTAATAATGAAGATATCACTATTTCTGATATAACAAATTATCAGGAATCGAACCAAAATTAGCAATCCGTAGCCCGTACGAAACCTCCAATCCCGACGTAAAGTGTGCGTGGTACACACGCACGCGGCTTCTGCTTCTCAGACAGCCTCGAAGAGGAACTCGGATTCGTTTGGGACGGCAGCCATTTACCGCAAGAAATCCAACCGGACGGCAGATATATCTATATCAACACCGACCAAGACAGCTACGGACCGCTGGCACAGGTACACAACTGGACCAACGAAGAAGGCGAAAGCGGCCAACAAACCCACTACTTCCACTGCGACCAAATCGGCATCCTAAGAGAGATGACCGACATCCACGGCAATCTCTTGTGGTTCGGCGGATACACCGCATGGAAAAATCACTATAAATGTAAAAGTCATCTAACATAATGGAGATAAATATGCCCTTCCTAAAAATTTCCTATAGAGATTATCCAAAAGAAGGATTGTTCAAAAACCTTTATCGTGAAAATATCTATAAAATAGAGGAATTTAAAGATGAATTTAAGTATTATGAATATACCCCAATAGAGAAAATTATTATTGATGAACATAATTTAGTACCATTCATCTTTTTTTCACCAGAAGGAATAAATTATTTAATGCCTAAAATTATTGATAGCATCAGCAATGGCATTAGAAATGATGATATCCCAGTAAATATAGAAGAATTTATTATAAATATACCTACCGCCGAAAAACATCATTCATGCTTTAAATCTCTTAAAAAAAGATGAGCTTATAATTCTAAAAAAAGTATTTAGAAAAAAAATATTATTTGAGGATTCATCAAATTTGATACAGCAAATAGGTGAACATTATTTATTCAGAAGTATTGAACATCTCGAAAAGTTAATAAATAATTCCTAAATCTACTTATTATTTTGTTAATCGGAATACATAAGCCAAGGTTTCTAGAAAAGTAGGCATAGGTTGGTTAAATATCTAACAATCTTGCAAGGTCGTCTGAAATACATTTTCAGGCAACCTGAAACAGAAGGAGCAAACCCTCTTGGACAACAACTTGCTAATGAATTAAATACTACAGTTAAAGCACCAAATGAATTTCTTTGGTTATCAAGTAACGGGAAATCAACACCTTTAATATCATGTAAACAACATCCAGAAAGAAATAAGAAAATGACTAACTTCATATCAACGGGTAGTACTTATTGGATTTCAGATGAAGAAATTCATATTCTCGAAGAAAACGCCACTAATGGAGATAAAAACTCGGCATTCAAATTATATCAGTATCATATGTTTGTATCTTTAGATCAGGATTTAGAATTTAAATGGATAGAGATCGCGGCAGAAAATGGACATCCAATTGCCCAATCCAATTTAGCTGATTTATTTTTTACACAAGGCAATAAAGAAAAAGCCATATTTTGGGCTAAAAAGGCACATAGAAATGGTGCCAAACTACCAGAAGAATTAAAAATATTAATAAATATCAATTAATGAATAAGTTTGTGCAGATTATCGTTACAAACCTATAACTTCTGGAGGAGGAGTAAGAAATTGGACACAAATCATTTTGACTACTTCTTGTCTTGCGAAGAAAATAATATTTAAGCAAAATTCAAAAATCATATTTATAGATAGCACATACCGCCCTTCTACTTGCAAAACCAGAACGCTGACTATGAAACATGGAGCATTACAACTTCTTCAGGTATTACGAACCTGATGTGGGTCAATTTGTAAATCAGAATCCGATTAGGTCGTTATTTATTTGAAATATTCCCTGTTACCAAAAGTAGCCTCGCAGTCAAACCAAAATGAAACCACATGACTAATATTGCTCAATTTAAAGTGAAACCAGGAACAACTATTATTGAAGAAAAAGCTACATCTCAAGGTTTGGGGTTGCCTGGTGGACAAACACAAAAATATATTAATGACTTAGAAAGGTTAATAAGACAATGAATCAGGAGCAATTTATAAAAAAGATTAATTTAGTTTTAGTCGAAATTGATAAAATGATTAATAATTGTGATGAATATAGTTATACAAATAAACAGCAGTTGATTTCTATAAAAAAATGAACTATATGACATGATTAATTATCTAAATTCAGAAAGTATTTTTCAACAAAAAAAAGGAAAAGAATTTTTATTGTCTCGGATAGTAATTGATTCTTGGCCATTTAATAATGAGGTTGGTAAACTCCTTGTAGAATTAGAAGAAGATTTTAATTCTTTGACTATAAAAATGCCTAAGTTAAAAATTTTGAATGAAACTCCTTTAGAATTTCAAGAAAAAAATTTTTTTGACGAATGGGAAGTCAGTTATCTTGATTTGATGGAAGTTAATCAAGGTTCTCCCCTAGTTGGAAGTCTGTCCATTAACGGTCAAGTTATTACTCAAGAACAGGGTTTTGGTGGGCCTTTGTTGTATTTCAATAGAAAAATATATATTCCTGTTTTCATTAGACGATTTTGGGTTGTTGGATTTAGGCTTGCAATATTAAATTTAGATGATTTATCAATTGAGTATATTGGAGGTATCGAAGACTTGGTTTATCTGAAAGAGATAAAAGATAATAGAATTTATTTCTATACAGACATATATAAAAAGCACAGAAAAAGAATTTAACTTTATATGAACAAAAAAATAACTCAAGAATATGCTGTAAACATCATAGCCAAAGGACTTTCATATTAATTAAATTTAAAGAATTTATTAAAAATTATTGGATTAGTATTCTAATTTCATGGATTTGTTTTTTTGGTTATGGATGGCTTATTATGGGGATAACACGATAGTTAAGTTGGTCGTGTTTCCGATCATCTCTTTCTTTCTAGTTATTTTTATTTCATTTAGAATTAGAAAGAAAAAATATTAAATATCTATCCATAATTCAAATGTTAATTGGGATGTTGCTGGGATTAGCTATACAAATCAAAAGTGAGAGTTTTATGCTCCGTGAAGGATTGATATTCGGAGGAATTTGGGGATTAACAACACCCTTTTGGGTAAAAATATTTTTATTTTTAAGAAAAAAGATAGGAAATTATGTATAACAAAGCATAAAATAGGGTAGTTACCAACAAACCCACAACTTCCACTGCGACCAAAATCGGCTTCCCGAAAGAGATTGCCGATAAGAACTACAATCTGGTTTGGTTCGCCAACTACACCGTCTGGAGCCGACTGAAAGAGGAAACCAAGGTAACGGATAGTGCATATCACCCCTTCCGATTGCAAAACCAGTATTATGATTCTGAAACAGGGTTGCATTACAACTTCTTCAGGTATTATAAGCCTGATGCGGGGCGGTTTGTAAACCAGGAGCCTATTGGATTGATGGGTGGAGAGAATCTTTATTGGTTTGCGCCTAATGGGCAAGATTGGCTAGATCCTTTAGGTTTGGATAAATGATGTGAAAATTGCAAAGTTAAAACAGAACCAAACACAGCATTTTTTGGGTCAGGTAGAACAGATGGTATTGGTGGACAACATATTGCTGCCGATATTGCCAAATCTAATGGAGGAACAACATCAGAAATGTTAATTGAAGCTAGAAAAATTATCATGCCTACGTGGGATCAAAATTACCAAGCAAGCATTAAAGCATGGGAAGATATTTCATCAGAGTATGCAACATGCGCTTCTGATACTGTAACAGGCGTTATTGGCAAAGATATGCGACCAGGAAATATATGGGAAAATAGAGAATTACCCGCTTTGAAGAACAATCCTAATATAGATCCTAAAACAAAGATTTCAACTGTTATATTTCAAAGGTAATTACTATGGATGATTTCGTAATTGAAAAAAATTTCAAGAGGTATGTTAATTGTTTCTTTAAATGGACATGAAATTTCATTTGAAGGAGAAATGTTCTTTCCAAATAATGAGTTTCACTTTTTCCCTATATGCGAAAAACAGCAAAAATTTACTAAGACCAACCAAATTTTTAAGCAAGGAAGAGTTAGATAATATTTTTAGAACATTTAAAAAAAAGAATTTATTTTTAAAAAAATAGAGTATTAGACATAATTTTTCTAAATTTAATTATCAACTGTAAAAAGTAGCCCAAGCAAGCCGTAGACCACATGAAACTTCCGGTTTAGCATCCTTGTTGATAGGTATGGTTATCCAGGAGGAACTTTTGTGTCTCCAGTAGGAACACCATACCCTATGAGAGCCTTACCTCCTGGTTCTAATCAAAAGCCTTATACCATATATAAGGTACTGAAACCAATTGACAATGTAGCTGCAAGTAAAATTATGCCGTGGTTCGGAGAGATTGGATTAGGGATACAGTATGAATTGCCAAAATCTGTTAAATCATATATAGAAGCTGGGTATTTAGAAGAGGTGAAAATAGGAAATGTTAAAAATTAATGAATTGAATTCATATCTTAAAAGTAAAGGAGTACCTGAGGATAGTTACTCAATCAATGAAATAAATGATGAATCATTATGTATTATTGAAGAAAATAAAAAATGGCATATATTCTATTCTGAAAGAGGATTAAGAACCGAAGAATATTGTTACCAAGATGAACATTTGGCAATTCTATATTTTATAAATCGGTTATCAAGAATGTTAAAATTTTCTTTTGAATGAAAAAAGTAAACCGTCAACAAACCCACTACTTCCACTGCGACCAAATCGGCGTCCCAAGAGAGATGATTAATGGAGAAGGCAATCTGGTTTGGTTTGGGAATTATTATGGTTGCGGTAAACCGAAGAGTGAAACCAACATATCCGGAACTGCTCACCCACCCTTCCACCTGCAAAACCATTATTGCGACCTTGAAACTGAGTTGCATTACAACTTCTTCAGGTATTGTGATCCGGATGCCGGTCGGTTTGTGAATCAGGACCCGATTGGGTTAGAAGGTGGGGAGGAAATCTATACTGCTCCGCTTCATCGGCCGCGACGGGGGAGGGAGAGGCAACGGTGGTGCTTTGGATTTGAAGGGTTTAAATCCACCGGGGCGAAAGTTGGTGTGTATTAACAATGGAGTAGATACATAAAGATAGCATCAATCTTGGTTTTAAATATAGGGAGTTAAGAAACAAAATGCTACAGATAGTTATTGATAATTTGGAAGCTTTAAAATTAGATTATTCTCGTTTTAGTGTACAAAAGAATTATTTTAATAGTGAGATGATTTCTATTACTTTAATATGTTCTTTACCCGATAAGATTGGAGAGCTTACCATTTGGAATGATTTGAGTATGGTGAAGGAGTGGATTGATTATGAGACAGAAAAGATAATTTGTTTAGAAAGAAAGGAATTTGATACTTTAGAAAATTTAATAAATGATTTATATCTATTTATTGAGGAATGTTGTTAAATAAACTAGATCTGCCCATATGGGACATAATCCTGAAGATGTTGTGGATTATTGGAATAGAAGAAGAAAATTTTTGGTGAAAAATCGCCTGAAGTCAGGTCATGGATGAGGGATTCAAATAGCTATCGGCTTGAAAAAGGTGCAGGGAAAGGGGGAAATTGCTCCCGTGGCGCACAAAATCGAAGTAGATATGATAGGGATAAACCAATTGGACCTAGACCGAAATCTGATTATGGTCATAATTGACATAGAAAATTTACATTTAATATCGTTTAACTTTATTGAGGAGGTGTATGCTATGAATTTAGATGCAGTTAACCCAGAATTAGAATCAAAAATTAATGATTTAGTTTGTGAAGCTTATAATAAATCTTTTTTGGAACAAGAAAAATTACTAAAAGAAGCATTTGAGCTAATACCCAAGCCAGTAACTCAATGGGCGCATCCAACTACAATGGTTGCGATTGCCTTATTCGACTTATATTATAAATCAGAAATATGAACAGGCTGAAGAATGGCTGATTATTGCTTTAAGTGTTGCTGATTTAGGAACAACTAATGCAGGAACATACCTATTAGGCGGTATTTTTTATTATGATATTGAAAAATATGATGATGCTTATAAATATTTCGATATTGCTTATAATGATGCCGGGTATTATCCATTTAGCATAGAAGACAAAAAATATTGGCAATTTTATAAGCAACGTAAAGAAGAATTAAATCCTAAGAAAAAAAATAAAAAGTAAGATTCGATATTTTCATTCGACCTCACTATCTTCTTTGAGGGGGGTCTGGGACGGTAGGTATACCTATCTCTAGACCGTTACCGACAGCTACGAACTCCTGGCACTGGTACACAACTGGACCGACGAAGACGGAGAAATCGGCCAACAAGCCCACTACTTCTACTGAAATCAAGTCAGTATACCGCGCGAGAAGACCGACATCCACGGCAATCTCTTATGGTACGGCGAATACACCGCTTGATGTCGTCTGAAAAACGAGACGAACGTAACGGGAATTGCGCACCAACTCTTCCGATTTCAAAACCAGTACGCCGACCGTGAGACGGGGCTACACTATAACTTCTTCAGGTATTAAGAGCCTGATGCGGGTCGGTTTGTGAATCAGGATCCGATTGGGTTGTTGGGCGGGGAGAATTTGTATCAGTTTGCTCCGAATGCGCAGGAATGGCTCGATGTTTGGGGACTGTGCCCGGCCAACAAAAATAAACCAAATAAACCTAAACCGCTGTTAAAGAATTTATTCAAACGTTGGAAAAGAGGCGAGCGTATTGTTTACCATTACCTAACGGTGATATGCCATCTTGGGATGTTATTAGGTCAAGATACTGGAAAAATAGGTATTTAGCCTCGAAAAGTACAGGAGAATTTTCTCCTGCAAATATGAGTAGAATAAAAAGAGGATGTGCTCCTTTAAATGCAAATGGAAATCCCATGGAGTTGCATCATCATGTGCCACAACGCTTATACCGTGCGGATAGGCATAGTCCTTTTTATTTGAGAAAAGTAACTAGAAAACGACATGCAGCGCTTGACCCTTATAGGAATCTAGGAGATTAGCTATGAAAGCAATAGAAATTTTAAAGAATTTTGTGGAAGAAAAATTATCAACTGAAGAATTGGAAATGGCGTTGTATTCCAATCAAGAATTAATTTCCCTGTTGGAAAATACTAAAGCTAAACCTTATATGAATAGTAACTCCACTTATGAATATTTAATTAATCAGGATTTGACATCTCTTGATTCAAAGTTAAATTTGATGGATATTTTCAGAGAAATTTTAGATTACAAGCATATCCCGTACTCTTCGAATTCAACAACAGAAAAAAAATTTGATTTGATTTTGGAGGCTATTCCTAACTGGATACCAGCTGATATGGGTTATTTAAATTCCTTGTATGATAAGTATAAACCTAAGACAGCAACCACTTTAAAAAAGATTATTAAGGAACATTTCATTTGTATGGATAAATATCCCAAATGGTTACAGGAGCCTGATTGGCCTATCGTTGATAATATTCCCGCAATGTTTCTAGGGCAGTTAGATATAACGAAGTTGAAGCATGATACTACTTATCTATACATTTTTTGGGATAAAAAATTAGACAGATATATAGAAATAATACAGTCTCTATAAATGGGAAAACCGTAGCAGGCTGTAGCCTGCATGAAACTTCTAGCAAGCCTTAGCGTGTACAAAACCTCCAGTCCTGACGTAGGGGGTATGCACGCACGCGGTTTTTCAATTTTCAGACGACCTCTACCAAATTGCCGCCCCCGACAGCGGCGCACGGCTGCTGTTTGCCAAAGTCGATTCTGGCAAACAGCGATTTAACCGCCGTTTATGGACGTGAAGGCAAAAAACTAGCGGTTTCGCCTACCGCAACCATATCATGGTCGATTACAGGCACAAGCGCGACAGCGTGTACGAGATTTACAAGAAAGGTTAAAAAAACGTTTGAGTAAGTCCATATCTGTTGGAGGATGTTCATCTACCAACTTACCGAAACGATTAGATTAGGAGTATATTATGAAAAAATTACTAGTATGGGGATATGCCCTACAAAGCATGGATAAAGCGGGAAAAATGGGGTTACCACGTGTAGGCAGTGGTGTTCTAGGTATATCAGAGAAGTTTAACCCTAAAAAAACACATCCTGATTTTGACTTTCCATGGAGTTGGTTCGTAAAGGGACAAGAAATTCCTCCAATGCCTGAACAGGTGTATGTATGCTTGAAAAAAGCCCGAGGTGTTACTTTTGATTTTCTTCCATATAATGATTTCTTTATCATGTCAGCGCGTTTTTTGGAATTTATTAAAAAATACGGGTTTGATCATGATTTTGGTATGAGCAAGGTAATTATTGTCAATACAAAAGGCGAGCTATTGACGAATGAAATCTATTATTTGGTAAGAATAGTTGATTGGGAAATTCAGGATGAAATTGTCTACCCAGATTTAGCATTAGATGAAGATAATTTTTCACTGGAGGCATATACTAATTCAGATAAGGATATTTTATTGTCTACCAATTATAATTATTCAGGAACATTCATGGTGTCAGAAAATTTAAAAGAAAAAATATTGGAAAACTTTTCTTTGCCTTTTCTTTATACTCTGAAAGAGTGGAAGGAATTAAATAATTCAGACTTTTTTTGGGATTAATATAAATCAAAGAAGTGTTGGATATACTTTTTCCATCCCAACATCTACTTCCTCTCCCGTGGGAGAAGACTGGGGAGAGGGCAAAACGACCGCCCCGATTTCAGACGACCTTGAAGATGAAATCCACTTCGTTTGGGACGGTAGCCACCTCTTGCAAGAAGTCTACCTGGACGGCAGATATACCTATATCTACACCAATCCCGACAGCTACGAATCCTTGGCACAGGTACACAACTGGACCAATGAAGAAGGCGAAAGCCACCAGCAAACCCACTACTTCCACTGCGACCAAATCGGCATCCTGAGGGAGATAACGGACATACACGGCAATCTCTTATGGTACGGCGAATACACCGCTTAGGGTCGTCTGAAAAAAACCAAGGTAACGTATAGCGCATACCAACCGTTCCGCCTGCAAAACCGATATGCCGATGCTGCATTACAACTTCTTCAGGTATTAAGAGCCTGATGTGGGGCAATTTGTGAATCAGGATCCAATTGGGTTACTTGGAGATGAGAATTTTTATCCATTCTAGCCCAATGTGCAGGAATGGATCGACCCTAAAGGCTTGGCAGTTTTTGCAATACCTCTTAATTGATTGCGTTAGGTAAAGCTACGCTTGTAACTTTAGGTATAGGTATTATTTATGAAAAATGGAAAAAAGCTCTTGATACAGTAATGGTGGCAGCAAATGGAAATTAAGTCGATACTGGGGTTGCTAATCAAGTTTATGAAAAAATAAATGAGTATTTTCAAAGTACATGAAAAAAACAGATAAATGTGACAAATTAAAAAGCAAGAAATGATAATTTCAAAGAGGAAAAAAATAAAAACGTAAACCTACAAAAAGTTTCTATGCTTGCAGTCCGGTTACATAAACTGTTAAGAAGGAAATAATATGTTTTTTTAAAAAAACTACCAAATAGACAAAATTTTAAATATTTCTCCATAACTCTTTTTAGTACGAAATGACATTCATAGTTATTTAAATATAAGCAATTGGTTTCAGGAGAATATAATTTTAATTAATGAATTATATCTAAATAAATTTAATTTAAGACTAGATGATATTGATATAAATTTTTGGAAAATATCATTTTTAGTTCAATAGAAAATGCTTTAAATAAAATTAAACAACAAAATTTATCATTCTTTCAAGCACAAACGAAAAAAATAGATAGGATTTTTAATTATATACGATAATCCCTTTTTTTGAATCAGGAAGAGTTAAATTACAATAATACATATGAAGCAAGATTTGTAATTATGTGTCCATATGAATATAAGGAGGTATTATTGGATTTCATTACTAAAAAAATATTGATCTTGATAACTGGGATTATGGTTATGGCATGAGTCTACTAGAAAGCCAAACGCTTGAAGGCTCTCAGATTAAATCTACAATATTTTTCAAGCAGAAATATACCATTACTCTCAGAAAAAAAATATGGAATGAAATGCTTTTGACAAAAGGATTCATTAGCTGAAAAAAAGGTTTCATTAAAGATATTTACGAATTTAATATTCTAAATCATAAGCAAGCTGAAAATATTAATTTAAAAAGTTTTTTTAAAAGAGGGATTGGAAGTTATTCTATACAAAATGAAAAAAATATATTTGGAAATTAAATTTTACTGAAATTAATTTAGTAAAACGTTTAATTAGTACAAACCCCTTCCTGCTTTCAATGACAAAAGATAAATCATGACAATAAGCTTGGAGATTTCGTCATTCTCGGTATTTGAAAGATAGGTGTAACAGGAAAAAATAACATGGTAAATGATAGAATTTCAAATTTTGACGCTTTTTTAGAATGTAAAGATCTATCAATCAATGACTTATTGGAGAAACTACTACATTCTAATAGTATTATTCAATATGAAGCAGCAAAAAAAGACTACAATTTTTTTCAGTATAAAGAGATTATTGATATAATCAGAAATATTCTCTTAACAAGTCGATATAGTAAACATAGAGAAATTGCAAATTTTATCTTGGGACAAATGCAAGAAAAACTTAGCACCACAGAACTGAAAGAGATTTTCTCCATATTAATTCACTCTATTCAAAAATGACAAAAAGTATTAAAGTAAAATCATCTGCAATATCTTCCTTAGGACATCTATTTAGAAAAATATAATCTAGAGAAGAAGAATTTCGTACTGTGGAAAAATAATATTAGTTCTATTTGGAATATGAATAGATATTCTATAATTATTTCTATTGCATTTAGTTCCGCATATTTCCCAAAAAAAGAAATTATATAAAAAGAATATCTAATAAAAAAATTTAAACAGCAAACATCACAAAATTATCTCATGGATATTATATGGATTGAAAGAAAAAAACAATATAAATCAGAATCAATTGAAAAATTTACTAATACATAAACTAAGCCAATTTGGTGAAAAAAATCCTACATTTACAATGAAATTATTGCATTTTTTAATTTCAATTAATTCTAAAAAAAGTTATCCCTTATGTTAAAAGGACACTATTCACTCAAAGTAAAATTGATGATGAAATTTATACTGAACTTAAAAATAATCTGTCAGATGAATTTGCGGAATTGAGAAAAAAATTATTAGAAAAATTTAAATAGTTTCTTGATGTCCGCCTCAACCGCAAGCCTGCCTTCGTCTTCAAAGCCAGTAAGATCAACCGTACTACCGGCGACGAATCCGCCCTGCCCGGCCGCAAAGAGGTGTTGTCGCGTACCGTCAGCAAACCCACTACTTCTACTGCGACCAAATCGGCATCCTGAGGGAGATAACGGACATTCACAGCAATCTCTTATGATACGGCGAATACACCGCTTGGGGGTCGTCTGAAAAAGGATGAGCAGTTTTTATAAGGATGCACATCCCAAGAGGCTCTTATAAAAAATTCGTCTCAAGGATAACTATAACATCCATCTAATACAAAAATTGCCTTATATTCTTCTTGTTGTTGAGGATATTGATACCTCTAAAACTGGAATTATTAACCTCTTTCATGACTTACTTGATCCTGATAAAAAGTATCTGATTTATCGTGATTTTATCAAAACATATCGTAATATGACTCCGATTGAAAAAATTGAATTTTTCAAAAAAAAGAGCGTCGAGGAAATCGCAGCAAAAAAGTAAGCTGTGGTATACTATTTAGCGGTGAGGTAACGCTATGAGAAAAACACTTTTTGGTTGGATGCTTGCATTTTCTGCATTACGCTTTCTTGATCGCTCAGTGCGACAGTCAACTTAAGTACTACGACGTCTATTGAAAAAACTTAGTTCTGTCATCAAACAGAACTTTTTTTCTTGTTTATAATCTATATCTAGTATATAATTAATCTATATCGTATAGATTGGAGATATATCATGGCTATAACTTTATCGAAACAATACAATTTTAAACTGAATGAAGCCACTATGGAACAAGCTCGAAATATTATCAAGGAAAAGGGAATGACAATGACAGATGCTATTTCTTTATTTATTGAGCAAATAGTTCTGGAGCAAGATTTGCCTATTAAGACGGCCGAAGATCTACATAGAGAACAGTTGATTGAAGAATTACAAGCCCAATCTGAGCGTGCCTTGAGAGAATACGAGGCAGGCGAAGGAATTTCCCTAGACGATATGAGGGTACGTTATGGCTTATAAAGTGATTGCTTCAAAAGAGGTCGAGGAAGCTATCGACAATATACACAACTATATAGCTACGGTACTTCTATCCCCTCAATCCGCCAAAAATACTGTGGCTAAAATCTTAGACAGCTTAACAAGTTTAGAAACCTTTCCTGAAGCAGGTTTTGACGCTGATGAGAAAATCGGAGTAAAGATTAACAGCAAGTATCCCACACGAGGAAAAATTATAGACCAATATGTTTTGCTTTACTTCATTGACCAAAAACAAAATACTGTTTTTTTATCTCACCTATTCCACACTAAAAGTGACTACGTCACTTTGTTACAAAAAGACAATAAAAAAAGCCCAAATACTTGAGACAACTTTCTTAATGTTATAAGCTCCGAAACCTTAATTTTTGGTACCTTTTTGGTACCGTCTTGGTTTAACAATACGGTATATATATAATATCTTACAGCTATATCCCCTTTAGAAACGTTGTTTTAATAAAGATTTAAACACTATAAATTATATCTTTGTAAAAATACGGTTTAAAAATTGGAGCAAGTAAAAAGGAAAAAAAGTAACTGATTGGAATGATTGGAACTATTTTTGCTTTTTGACAGGAGCTTTAAAAAAATGTCACAACCACTTAAAAAAATACTCAATATAATGATTTGACTGTTAGATACTATTTAGGAATGACTTTTCCTAAGTATAATCATCCTGCAAAATTGTATGATGAAATCAATTTAGATAAGGTAGACAATATCCGAAAAAAAGCAAAGAGACTATATCTTATTATATTGGGTTTTATAAAGATGGTAAATTAATTAAATTTGGGAAATATAGTAATGATAATAAAGTAATGGATTTTTGTTTATGAATATGATGAGAGGGGAAATCTAATCAAAATTTATAAAAATAACATTGAGGTAAGAAAACCGCTCCAAAAGAAAAGGGAGAAGAAAAAAACTGGTGCTTGTTAAATTGTTAAAGGAGGTTGTTATGCTTAGTTTTTATGATTGCAATAAAAATTTATCTGAAAATGATTTCAATGAAGTTGAAAAAAAATTAGAACTATCTTTTCCAGCTTCATTCAAGTCACATTACTTCAAATGGAATGGAGGTACTCCCAATCTTTCTTGTTTTGTCAATGATAATATCGATTATGACTATATTGAAATTCGCGACTTCATTCCAATGAAATATTCTAAGCAGTTTGAGGATGATCCAGATTTTACATTAGAAGGAAGAGCTATAAATGAATGGGAACTTAATGAGTTACCTAAAAATCTGATTCCTTTTGCTTTTGATTGGGGAGGAAATTACCTCTGTTTAGAAAAAAATAGTTGGCAAATTATTTATTATGTACGGGATGTATGGAGCGAAAATATATCAAGAGAAGCTAATTTTAAAAAAAATTCAATTATTATTGCGAAATCATTTGAGGAGTTTTTAAATTGTTTAGAAGAAAATCCTGATGATTGATAAACTGGCGTAGCGTCGTGTATATATAGTAAGTGTAACAAGCCATAGCTCGCATGAAACCTTCAATCTCGAAGTGGGATGGGCGCGCATGGATTAGCTATACTCCTGATGGAAGTGGAAAAACTACTACTTATGGCACATGGGTATACAATCCAACAAGGAAAGGTAATGGATTATTTACCAATCTTGAGCAAGATAAAGGGGCATATGCAACTCGTTCAATGCACCTTGACGATGTAGCAGAAAAACGACTAATAAACAAAAATTATGAATATAAAAAGAAAGGAGAAGATACTTAGACCCTAGGCAGACCTTGTTCTAGCTTTGCTAGAGATGCATGGAACGCGAGAACTAAAGAAGACCTTAACTCTAATAGAGTTGGTGGGTTAGGCCCCATCAGCAATTCTACCACTCTTAAAGAATCTATCATAAAAGCTAATGAAGGAATAACAAATGCAACAACTGCTTTACGTAGAAAAAATAGTATTGTCTCCTTTGGTTCAAGTGGTAGATCTTCAGGTTCTTCATCATCAAATTCACCAGGAAGTTCATTATGAAAATTAAAGCAATTATCCCTTTTCTTATGAGTATAATATCATCTGGTTGTTCGTTAACTAATAATGAAATTGATATTAATGACATTTGGAATTTTAAAATTACTATTACTGAAGCTCAAGAAAACAGAGAAGCTCATTTGACAGGTTTAATTGGTAATAGTGCAATGGAAATATCAAGTATGGAAACTACTATTTACAATGACAATGAATTAAATATTATTTTATTTCAGAAACTAACAGGATCAAAATATTCTGGGAAATTAGACACAAGCATTATTATTGGTAAAAATATTAGCAAAGTTACTTTTGGCTCAACAAGGAGAATCATATGGTATAACTAGCCCAGACGGAATCAAACTCCAATAACCCCTGTAAAATGTAAAAGAGAATGGGACAAAAGTCCTGGCCTCTCAATTGTCTTTGGATTGTCGATCAAGACGCAGGCTTGGGTTAATCTATGGGGATTACCAATCGTCAAGGAGCTAAAGGTAATCCTGCAATGAGACTTACAAAAGATCTACATAGAGCGGTTCATGATGCAAAAGCTCGGCTAAGGGCTACAAAAGGAATGGAAGAAAGGATTATTTAAAACGTGGTAAAAACGAAATTAGAATTATGTATAGATCAATGCAGGAGGTCTTAGTTGAAAATAAAAAAGATATTACACAAAATCAACTAAGACAAATGCGCAAACAGGCAATAAAATTTGCTAAAAAAATAAATGCTATTGAGGAAATTTAAATGTCAAAATTACTTTTTACTTCTTCTAAAACGCCACATAGTATTGGCTATATTGGAGGAGGAGCCGAACATATTCCGTTAGAATTATGGCCTAAAGTTCCAAATTCTGATACCTATCAAACACATCTGTTTACTCTTTATTCTGACTTTTTACCTGAAAATGTATTCCCTCGCAGAAATTATTATATCTCTGTTTTTATTTCTATAGAGGAGCATGCACTGGGAGGAGTAAAAGACTCTATTTCATCCAAATATACTGTTAATTGTCAGGATGATTTAATTTTACTTAATGATGGTTTTAGTTGTGCTGTTATTTATGAAAGAGAACAAAATATCGGCAAGCAAGATTTAGGAAGTATTTCTTTGGAAAGAAAATTTTTTGAAAGACTTGATGAAGTTGATAAAGAAGCAGATGCGAAATACAATGAAAATGAACATTTATTCTTTGAAGATAATGGAATGGGATTGGATGTATCCAAAATTTTTGGCAATCCTTATTTTGAACAAGATATAATATATCCTTCTCCTAAGTTTAATTTTTTTGCTTGCAATTATTAGAAGAAGATATAGATAAAAAATTACATATTTTTCAGAATGGTATTGGTTATTTTTATTATGACCAAAATGTTAAGAAGAAACTTCTATCTGGAAGTCAAGCAGGTATTTTCTTTATTCAAAATACTTAATCATTAATATAAAACCTTCAGTCCCGATGTAGGGTATGTGCAGTTCGTACGCAAGCGGTTTTTGCTTTTCAGACGACCTTTGTTGTATTGCATTCAACCACAGCTACACCTACGATGCACTGGGCAACCTGATCTACCGCCAGCTGCCTAATGTCGAAACCAGTACTACCAATACGATTTCGAAAATCAACTCGTCCGCGCCGAAATCAAAAAGCCGCCAACAAATCTACTACTTCCACTGCGACCAAATCGGCATCCTGAGGGAGATAACGGACATCCACGGCAATCTCTTATGGTACGGCAACTACACCGGCTGGGGTGGTCTGAAATATTTCTTCCCTAACAATCTAAGCCAAAACCGCCTACGAATACGGTCAGGACGGTCATACTCAAAAAATACAAGAACGTAAAAACAGATTAAACAATCTAAAAAAGAGCATAAAGAAAATTGCGTCACGAGTATTAAATAAAATCCAGATATTAAATTTATCAACTTAGAACTATAGGTATTGTTAATGGAAAAAGAATTATTATGTATTTTAAAAAAATATGAAACGCATCCTGATTTTTTGGGTGACACTATTGAAGATGTAAATCAAGTAGGTGGTATGGATGATACAGTTTTACATATTGCAGCCAGAAATAATTCTTTAAATGATGCTCTTGTATTTCTTCAAAATGGGGCATTGATCGATCTTAAAGGAGACTTAGGATATACCCCCCTACATTATGCATGCATGTTTGGAAATATCGAAATGGTGAAATTACTCCTTGATAATGGATCTGATAAAAATATACAAAATGAATTTGGGGAAAATGCCGTTAGAATTGCAATTAACTCATCCAGCGAAAATAAAGAGAAGATAGTAAAACTATTAAATAATTCTAAAATACGTAAATAAAAAATAGATTATAAATCAATCTTGGTGGGCTATAGCATGCATGCCCCCCTAATCTTAACAATATGGTATTGAAAGAAATATCTTTCTATCAAAAAAATTTATGGAGGATACTTTTTGTGTTCAAATTAAAAATTACTTCCCGAGGATTTTTAATATATGTATTAAGCGTAAAGTGGAAATTAAAAAAAGTTAGATAAACTTCCCAAGTTAGATAATAACTATTTGTTATTTATTACTAAATATCAGGAGGTAGAGATAATACCTGATATTTGTCTTTTTAATTATGAAGAGGCTTTAAATGAAAATAGATACTTAGAGAGTCATTATCCCGAAATATCAAGGTGTTTTTGGAGTATTGGACAAGCAGGACAGGGAGATGGATGGTTTTTAAATAAAATAGATAATACCATTTTTCATTATAATCATGATGCTGGAGAGTATACCAGATCTGGATTTACAAATTTAGGGATAGATTTCTCACAATTTATCCAGTTGGCTTTCTTATACAGAGATTTAGAACACCTATTAGATGAAGGAGAGACACTTACGGATAATGTAAAAGCTGAGTTTATAAATTCAGTAAATAGTATAAGTAACAATTTGTTTAATGTTTATCAATTTAAGTATTTCTAATTGGAATATTCAATAGATTTATTAAGCAAGCCCTAACCCGTATGAAACTTTCAGTCCCTACGTATCATTTAAGTGGAGAACTGAAAGGGAGGTACCCTCATGACGTGTCCTTTAATATGTTTGGATTACCTGATTTTAGTCGTTATTCAGTGAAAAACGTTAATATTGGTAAACCTGTTAGTGATTACTAAGATTTTAAGAAGGCAAATATATTGGCTTTTGGAAAAAATAATCCTTTCGGTGCAAAGGCTCCTCCAGCGTTTGTATGGCATCATGATACAGGAGGGATGATGAGACTACTGCCTGAAGACATACATAACTCTGTGAAACATACAGGCAGTGCGGACCAACATCAAACACGGAAGAGAAAAAGAAAAGGGAAGTGTTAAATAAATTAACCAAGTTAGTAATAGGAGTGATTTAAAGTGAATATTAAATTTAAAAAATTTGGTTTGAGCCCAGATGACATACAACAGATGAAAAATTATGGAATTTTGCCAGATAAGAGGACTTTACAAAGTCTAAGTAAAGCATATAATTCAATCAACCCTAGCATCGAAGATATTATTGAATTTCAAGATAAATTAGGTTTTAAAGTTGATACAGATTATGTTGATTTTTTTACTTAGAAATAATGGAGGATTCCATCAAAGGTTAGAATAAAAGGTAATAAGATAGTTATTGATCATTTTTTGTCTTTTAAGTCTGATTATAAACTTAATTCGATTATTGATATATATTCCGATTTTCAGCAATATGGATTACCAATTGCAAAAACTCCTTCTGGAGATAGTATTATTTTGTCCTCAGATGGGAAAGTTCGTTTTTTTAATCATAATATCGACTCTATTGATGAAGAGGTCGGTGTAGTTGCAGAAAGTTTTTTAGAATTGCTTGAAAAATTATATTAGCAATCTATGCCCTGTATAAAGCAAGCCGTAGCCTGCATCAAATTTTTAAGTAGAAAGGATTTAAATAATGGACCTGCCAAAACAAGCAATTGATTCAATTGTTAAATTATCAGCTAAAGAAAGATTGAATTATTCTATTAAAACTATATCCGGTATTGAAACTTTATACCTACTAGATGGAAAGGATGACTGGATATGTTTGCAAGATGATGAAGGAAAAGAATATCTAATAATCTTTCCAGAATCTGAGTTTGCGGAGTTAGCTCTCAAATGGAATCCTCAAGCATTGAGAATAGATGAAATAGAACTAGAGAACTTCTTAGAAGATACCGTTCCTTTAATGTCTGAAAGTAATATTAGATTAGCTATTTTTCCTATAGATGAAAAAACAGAAACTATTATTTTGGATCCAATTGAATTTGCTAAGATGATCAATGATTATTTTTATGAGTGGTTTGGTGAAGAATTTGATTTACCTTATTTATTAGGAGGTTAACAATGGGTTTACATAAAAAAGCAATAAATGCAATTCTTAATTTGTCCAGTCAAGAACGTTATGAGCATACTTTAAAAAGGATAACTGACTCTGGAGTTTTATATGTTTTAGCAGACAAAGACGGAGATTGGATATTATGGGGAGATGAGAAAAATTCATCTCTAGCCATATGGCCTGAATTAGAATTCGCAAGAATTATGGCAAATTCTGAGGATAAGAATTCTGATATTTATGAAATTGAGATAGAAGAATTTTTAGAGGATGGGATACCATGGTTGATAGAAAATAATATAGGTATAGCTGTCTTTCCGATTCCTAATAATCCTGAAACTATTGATATGAAGGCTATTCAGTTTGCTGCCTCAGTCAATAAAATATTAGATGAAAGTTATGATGAGGCCTTAGATTTGCCTTATCTTTAAACGAATGGTCAATTCGAAATCCAACCAAACCGTAAGGTCGTCTGAAAGAGGAAACCAAGGTAACGGATAGGGCATACCAGCCCTTTCGCCTGCAAAACCAATACGCCGACCGTGAGACGGGGCTGCACTACAACTTCTTTATGTATTACGAGCCTGAGGTGGGTCGGTTTGTGAATCAGGATCCGATTGGGTTGGAAGGTGGAGAGAATTTATATGCTTTTGCGCCGAATACTCAAACTTGGATAGATCCCAGTGGAAATATAGCTTTTATACCGATTCTAATTGCGATGTGAGTGGTTACACTTTCAGGTGCTGCATAGGAAAAGCTGCAAAATTATATATTGGCAAGTGTCAAGCAAAACATTTCTTTAAAGGGACAAGATACACAGAAAAAGTTAAAAACAGGCTTCATCAGGAGATTATCATAGTTGCCCTAAGGTTGTTGATAGTTTTTCAAGATATGGTAAAGTATCAAAAATTAAAGGTGATGATGGAATAACACGACAGAAACTAGAAATACCTGGAAGATATAAAGGAAAAGAAGGGGTTTTTGAATATATAAAAGAGTCAAATGGCAACATTAATCATCGATTATTTAAACCTAATAAATAACCACTGGAGTATGTTTATGAATAAATTAATTAGCATTTATATTAATAATGGAGTCAGTTTATTTGAACAAGGAGAAAATACTGTAATTATACCTATAGAATTATCTAATGATATTATAGATATTTTTAGAAAATTTAAATTTTTTTATTTTTAGGAGGAGATTTATATAAAAAAATAATAATAAATTTGAACATACCTATGATAATTGGTATTACGAAGGAAATATTCAAAGTGATAGTATTATAAATACTAGAGAATATCTAGATAACTTTAAAAATAATCAAAATTTATATGTATCATTTGTTTTCAAATAAAACTGTCAGCAAGCAGAGATTGAATTGAGCTCCTGCTTAAAGTGTCTGAAACAAAACCAACCGTACCAACCGCGACAAACTAGTCATGCCCAGCCACAAAAGCATACTTTCCCACACTGCCACCAAACCTGCCAGATCGCTGATGCATTCCTCCTCGGCTAGTATGGAGCCGCAGCTTTTATTCCGACTAATACGGGATAGGCTGGCTCGGCGAATGCTGGAGCGTGCCGGGCTGTCCGCACATCATCCGCAATGTGGCCGGATTGATATCGGAAAAAGACGTAACATAGAAAGGTGCTAATATGGAAAAATATGAAGAAAAAGTAAAAAAGGAATTAGACAATTTAACAAATACACAAAGATTACTTTTTGGAGCATGTTGCATCGATAGGATTTTACATTTCATAGAAGATTTTGATAAGTTTTTAGAAGAAAATCATATTAAAAGAGTAACTAAAGAACCATATTTTTCCTTATGTACTGAGTTGCTAGATAGAATGTTTTTTTATATTAGTATAAACAAAGAAATTTCTCCTGATAAGATTAAAAAAAACGTTGAATATATTAAATGAAATTATTCCTGACACAGAGGATTTTTTTCAGATAACGTAGCTCTATTTACACAAAATTCTATGATAGGATTATCATATCTATATGATTTCGTAAATAAAAAAATGAATTAATTTTTTTATTATAAATTGTAGTGATAAAGTAATTGAAACAATTGATATTATGTATTACGAAACAGGTTATGAACAGCTTGATATGTATTATGAAGAAGAATATAAAATACAATTTAATTGTATTGAAATGATAAAAACAGGGACAGATATAGCCAGATTACGTAAATATAATCAATTAACTAGAGTGAATAACAAGCCGTAACCTGCGTACTGGGCTGCCAACGCGTTATCCGCGATGCGTCGGATTGGCCTATATCTACAATCAGGGTCGTTTGTTCCCTTTGCCGGAAGTGGATGAAGATGATGAGGAACCGGTATTGTTTGAGAGCGAAGAGATTTGGTTCAGCAAAAATCCGGATGGGCATTACGTCATTGCTTCGCTGGACGGTTCGATAGCGCTTCGCTTTGCGCGTTTGTGGTCGCGGAAGACGGTTCTGATGTGGGTCGATTTGTGAATCAGGATTCTATCTTACTATTAGGTGGGAGCAATTGGTATAGTTTTGCTTCTAATACAAATGCTTGGTTTGATCCATTAGGTTTGAAGAAAAAACGGAATAAGAAGCCTAGAAGAATTATTCCATATGATGACATTATTGATGATGTTGATAAGTGGTCACTGGTTCCTGTTAGTCAAAGACAAAAATGTTTGATTAAAGATAAACTACCTAGTGCAAAACAAAGAAGCGTCCGACAAAATAGCATGATGCGTAGAGCTTTTTCTCGAAGACAAAAAAGCTTAATACGAGAGTGGGGACGTGAAACAGGGCATACATTGCCTGTAGGAGATACTCCTCATCATATATTTCCACTTTTCAAATACATGGTGGAATCTCACTCCTATGAAATGCTCTCATACTGGAGCTATACACGGTACTGGGTCTGCCCTACGAAAACATTTGCATATAGCACCCCAACAGGAATAATTAACTAGATTGTTCCTAGATAATAGATATAAAAATTGAATGTAGGATATTAATTTATGGATAATTTCAAAAAGATTCTTGTAGATATACAAGATTTAATCAAATCTAGTAATGGAAGCTTAATTAATTATGGAAATTCAAATTTTATTTTTTAAAAAAAGATATGATGTTTCTTTAGATGAGATAAATGACTTTGAAAAAAATATAAAGTCACATTCCCTAGAATATATAGAGAATTTCTTCTAACAGTAGGATCTTGTACTTTGTTTCAAGATGAGTTACTACCTGGATTCGATTTTTTAGCTCCTAACGAGCTTTATGATTGGTCACAACAAGTTTTTGAAGGAACTGATTGTAATTTATTCCCTAATATCTTAATTACTATTTCCATTCCAAGAACTGGCGAGCAAGCTGGTTTCCTTCTTACAAAAGAAAATGAAAATTTTGGTGTTTTTTTTCCTGATATTCCTCCTGAAGAGTGGGAAGAGGATACTGAATTTGAAAAATTTGAAGACTGGCTAGAAAACTTGATGAAAGAAAAAAACTAAAGGAAATTTAAAAAATTCTGAACAACCAATTTTAAAAATATTTATTATTTAGCAAATCTAACAAAAATAACACCATGCCGTCTGAAAACACTATCCTAAACCTTTTCAGACGGTCTTTCTCGTTCTTGAACAATTCAACTTCTCACTAACGTTTACGACCGCACCTACAACCAGATATTGCCTATCGTAAAGATGGCCGACTAGAATAATCAAAAACAATCCTGCAAGAACACTTGCAGGATTTTCTTTTATAGTAGACCTTCTAAAAGACCCTTCATAAAGTTTTCAGAATTGAATTCCCCGATATCATCGATTTTTTCACCAAAACCAATCAATTTAACAGGGATATTGAGTTCTTCACGGATAGCCAAAACAACACCACCTCGGGCAGTTCCATCAATCTTAGTCAATACAATCCCTGAAACAGGAGTAATTTTTGAAAACTCTTTAGCTTGTACGAGAGCGTTTTGCCCTGTTGAAGCATCCAGAGCTAGGAAGGTTTCATGAGGGGCTTCTGGTACAACACGTTTGATGATGCGACCAATTTTTTCCAACTCAGCCATCAAGTTTTCTTTGTTTTGCAAACGACCGGCTGTGTCAATCATCAAAATATCAATACCTTCTGCTACTGCTCGCTCCATCCCATCAAAGACAACGCTGGCTGGATCGGCTTTCTCAGGACCAGTTACAACAGGAACATCTACACGACGACCCCATTCTGCTAACTGAGCAACCGCACCAGCACGGAAGGTATCAGCAGCAACCAGCATGACTTTCTTGCCAGCTTGTTTGTAACGGTGTGCCAATTTTCCGATAGAAGTTGTTTTCCCGACACCATTGACACCTACAAAGAGCATGACTGTCAAACCATCTTGGAAGTTGATGCTTTCATTGTATTGTCCGTCTTTTTCGTAGAGCTCAACCAATTTCTCAATGATGACACGACGGAGGGCATCTGGTTTCTTAGCATTCTCAAGCTTGGCCTCATAACGCAATTCTTCTGTTAAATTAGATGCTACCTGAACACCAACGTCACTCATGATCAGTAGCTCTTCAAGTTCTTCGAAAAACTCTTCATCAACTGAGCGGAAATTAGCAAAGAAGGCATTCAAACGAGCACCAAATCCTGTACGAGTTTTCTTGAGACTGCGGTCATATTTTTCCTGTACAGTCTCTTGAACTTGAGGAATTTCTTCTATTGCTAAATCTGTTTCTACTTCTACAGCGGTATCTGATTCTATTTCTTCTGATTGAACTTGAGCAGCTTCTTCCTCGTCATTATCACTTGAAGGTACATCTTCAACTTGAGTCGATGCTAGTTGAGAACTTTCATAGAATGGTGATTCAGGTTCTTCTGTACCAAACTCTGCTTCCTCCTGAGTACTATCATCAGTTTTTGCAACTTCTGTTGACTCTTCCTGACAACAATGGCACTCAGTTTTCTCTTCAAACTGAGTCTCTTCTTCCTGAGGGGCGGTTTCTGCTTCAACTGTTTCTAGAGTAGTTTCTGCTACTGGCTCTTCCAAGTCACTAGCTTCTTCAGGGTAAATTTCCTCAACTTCTGAACGTTGATCGATTTCCTCAGTATTTTTCACTTCAACTTCTTCAGTTCCAAGTGCTTCAACTTCCTCGCTAGGTTCTGTCAGATCCAAGTTTTCCAAAGCTTCTTTTACGACTTCTTCGATTTTCGGTTCTTCTTTTCTCCCAAATAAACGATCAAATAATCCCATTCTTTAGTTCTCCTTCAGTACATATTTTTCAATGGCCCAGGCAACAGCTTCCTCGTCATTGGTCATAGGGGTTACTACATTTGCAACTTCCTTGACCTCAGGCACAGCATTTTGCATAGCAACACCGAGTCCTGCCCATTCAATCATGGAAAGGTCATTGGCCTCATCTCCACAAGCCATCACTTGACTTTGGTCAATTCCTAGATGGTCGATCAATTTAGCTAATCCAGTAGCCTTATGAACGTTCTTTGGTGACCATTCCAAAGCATGTCGCGAGATTTAAAAATTTCATAATTGTTAAACAAGTCTGGTGAAATATTAGCAATTGCGGCATCCAGTGGTTCTTGGGCAAAAGCGGTCACACACTTGTTGTAGGTCATCTGACTAGACAAATCTCCAAAGTCAATTGGAACAAAAGTCAGAGCAGGATTAAATTTAGCATACAGACTCTCTTGATCTGATTGGATTTGGTAAACTGTACCTTCTGAAATGGCGTCTAAGGGAATGCCTAGTTTTTCAGTTTCCTCGTAAATACGTGTCACATCATCAATAGAGAATACTGTCTTATCGAGGATTTCACCCGTATTTTTCTGAACCAATCCACCATTAAAGGTGATAGTATACTCGTCATCATGGCCGTCTGTTCCAAGCTCTTTGAGGAAGAAATCCATAGCCTTGAGAGGACGTCCAGTTGTCAGTACTACTTTGACTCCCTGATCACGCGCAGCCTTTAAAGTTGCCTTAGTACGATCAGTCAATTTCTTGTCTGTCGTCAGCAAAGTCCCATCTAAGTCTAGGGCAATTAATTTAATATCTGCCATTACAATCCCTCCATATAAGCAATAACTGATTGCTCTTTGTGATGTCCGATAACTGTTTCAGCTAGTTCTAAAATCTCTGGACGAGCATTTTCAGGTGCTACCGGGTGCCCTACAACTTGCATCATGTGCAGGTCATTAAGATTGTCACCGAAGGCCATCACTTGGTCCATATCCAGATTTAACTTCTTAGCCAATTCGACAATAGCAACTCCCTTGTCAACATGGTCTAAAACGATGTCAATGGATTCAAAGCCTGTCGTCATAGCCTTAACACCAGGCACATGTTCATTGACCCAAGCTTCACCAGCTTCTACTGTCTCTTCTGTAAAGTTAGTTGTGAATTTAAAAATTTCATCGGTAATATCTTCAAGACTGGCTACTTTTTTGATATTTTCATTGTAATGATGGCTAAACATAAGATAGATTTCATCTACTGTATCTAAGACATAGCAAGCCTCTTTACCAGTCAAGAGCATCTTCTTCTCATCAAAATAAGGTGAAGTCTTTAGCTTTTCAAATGTTGATAGGTAAAAATCTCTAGGCATGGTCGCTTCATAAAGGTCTTGTCCATGAAAACGAACCAGACTACCATTTTCGGCAATAAAAATAATCTCATCTTTAACATCCGCAAAATGCTTTTCTAAAGACAAAAGACCTCGGCCAGAAGCTACAGCAAAATAAATCCCTTTTTCTTTATAGGAATGGAGCAGCTTTTTTAAACGCTCCATATCAAATTGGCCAGCTTCATCCAGAAAAGTCCCGTCCATATCAGTTGCGACTAGTTTAATCATAAATACTTCTACTCTCCAGTTATAAATCTACCTTCTATTATACCATAGAAAAAGCAAAAAAAGACGTGATGAATTGACACGTCTTTGTCTTCTATAAATCAATCCGTAGGGTCATTTTAAGGTCAGGCTGATTTGCTTATACTCTTCGAAAATCAAATTCAAACCGCATTAACGTCGCCTTGCCGTACTCAAGTACAGCCTGCAGCTAGTTTCCTAGTTTGCTCTTTGATTTTCATTGAGTATTACTTTCTTTTATATCCAACCTCTCAACGCTTTTCTGCCAAAGTTCTTGATTGAATTCTATTTTGATAATTAATCAGCTATTGCGGAAAATTATCAATCTTTGGCTGACACACATTTGTCACAATCAAAAGTATCATATAGTTCTTGACATATAATCTAGCATATGAAAAAATACTTGTTGGAGGTTGATAATATGACTGAAAAAATCAAAAACTGGGTTAATATTTGCGTTTTGAAAAATCAAGAAATTTTATTACTTAATAGACAGCACGATAATTTTTCTGGCTGGATTCCACCAGGGGGAAAAGTAGAATTCCCTGAAAGTTTTTTTGAAGCTGCATTACGGGAACTTAAGGAAGAGACTGGACTCACTGCATTAAATCTTGAATTAAAGGGAATTTCAGGCTTTACTAATTCAATTGGTAATGAGAGATTTGTCTTCTATGACTTTTTATGTACTCAGTTTACTGGTGAACTAAGCACATCCGATGAAGGTGAGCCAAAATGGTGGAATCTAAAAGATATTGATAAAATACCAATGCAAGATGAAATAAGAAAAAGGCTACCACTTTATTTAAGAAAAGGAAGCTTTGAAAGTATTAACTATTGGGATGATAATAAGAAATGCATTAGTGAAAACAAAACAATTCTATTTGACTAATATTCTCTACGGTATAATAAAATGCAAAAATCTCAATCCATTAATAATTTTTTTGTATTCTTTAGTACTCAACACAATCTGTCTTTAATGACATATAGTTTAGAGTTTTACAAAATAAGGGTATCTAATAACAATCATCTACTCTGACAACTTTTCCTTGTATCTATAGATAGCTAAAAAGCCTTGGAAATAGCTTATTCCAAGGCTTTCTCTATATTAGAGAGTCAGTCGTTATTAAAAATATAAGCCCTTATCCACACTTTCCTGAATCAAGTCTTCTGTCAGTTTCCATAATTCTTCAGATTCACTTTTTATGAATTTTTTCTTTTCTAATACCATGTCTGCACTGATATTATCAGGGTTATAATTTAATTCAGATACTTCCAAGTGATTTATCAGCGGTACCAATGCGTCGATAACTCTTGCAAATCTTGCCTCAGCACTCTGCCCTTTTTCAAATTCTAGCCACGAATTTTTCATATTCAAATATTTCTCTTCTGGAAGGATGCTCATTGTTTTTTCTATAGATTCTAGCTCTCTATCATGAGAGTGGACCCTTTTTTTATCGTCAAAAACCCAAGTATCTCCAGCATAAATCTCACCTAGATCATGAATCAGTAACATAGAAATGACTTTTTCCATTTTCAACTTTTTAGGATAATAATCTTGAAGAACAATTGCAGCTATGGCACCCTGCCAAGAATGCTCGGCACTATTTTCAAATCTTCCATCAAGAGTTCTATTAAATCTTCTTACTGCCTTTAATTTCTCTATTTCTTTAATAAAATCAACTGAATGTTTCAAATCACTCATTGCTATTCCTACCTTATTCTAAATTACAAATATATTAGCAAAAATTAATCTTTACATCATTAATTTCCCGTATTTGCAAAAAATAACGCCTAATCCATATGAGATTAGACGCCTGATAAAACTAGTTTTTCCAAAAATATGCTATTGGAATTCCATCTTTCCTATTATCTATCAATTCCAAGTCTTTTTATCCATATTTGGTAACGAAAGTCCAAAACGGATGATACAAATACGAATCACAAATCCAACAATCGAAAGAATAATGAATACACTAATTCTTGGAAAATGAAGGACAAATGCCAGCCAGTAATAAATAACTCCAATTACGAAAGATAAAAGGGCATAGATGTCTTCTTTTAGAACACTTGGGACTTCATTGATCAAAAGATCTCGGATGATACCCCCACCTGCTCCCGTTAAACAGGCCAAAATCCCTGCAGACATCAAGTTCAATTTACTATCAGCTAAGGCTGTCGCTCCAATCAAGGAAAAGATGATTAACCCAATCGAATCAAAGATGAGATAGGCTTCTCTCAGCCACTTATAGAATTTTTTTTCTTGACTTGCATTGGCTTGTTTGGATGTCACAAAGACATACATGATAACCGCTACAAGGATAGAGACATAAATCGGGCTAGGATCAGCAAGAGAGGAGGGGAAACGACTGATAATAGAATCTCTCAAAATCCCTCCGCCTACTGCTGTCACAATTGCCAATAAACTAATGCCAAAAATATCCAATCGTTTCCCAAAACCTTTGATGGCTCCTGATGCAGCGAAGGCTATTGTCCCAATATAATTACAAATCATTAGGAATAGATCGAAATCCATATAAACTCCTCAAATTATCTATATTATCCTTCTGACTTCTCGAAGGTCTTTATACATGCTTTAGCTTGAACCTTTGTAACAAGAACTAACTAAGTATCCATATTCTCTATATCTTTTAGTTTAACAGAAACAATCTTAGAGACACCAGATTCTTGCATCGTTACTCCATAGATAGAGTCTGCTGCTGCCATGGTACCCTTACGGTGTGTAACGACAATAAACTGGCTATCCTTGTCAAATCGGTTGAGATAATCTCCAAAACGTTTAACGTTAGCCTCATCAAGTGCGGCCTCTACCTCATCCAAAATAACAAATGGAATGGTCTTGACACGAATGATGGAGAAAAGAAGAGCCAAAGCTGATAGGGCTTTTTCTCCACCACTCATGAGGTTGAGAGATTGGATTTTCTTACCTGGTGGTTGAACAGAGATTTCAACACCTGCTGTCAATAGATCTCCCTCAGTCAGGATTAGGTCCGCTTGACCACCACCAAACATTTGCTTGAAGGTCACTTTAAAGGACTCACGGATGGCTTCAAAGGTTGATTTGAATCGTTCCTTCACCTCATCATTCATCTCTGTAATGGTTTCAAGAAGAAGATTTTTAGCTGAAAGAATGTCATCACGCTGACTATTCAAGAATTCCAAGCGTTCATGAACTTCGTCAAACTGTTCAATGGCATCCAGATTGACTGGACCAAGTGAACGGATAGATTTTTCCAAATCCTTGACCTCTTGTTCAGCCATAGCTAAATCTTCTAATTGATTGGCTTGTTCTAAGGCTTCCGTATAGCTAATCTGATATTCTTCAGTCAGTTGGCTTTGAAGATAACGAAGGCGATCTGCAATTTTCTCTTTGGTCGCTTCCGCTCGTGTTTGCTTACGAATCCATTCTTCATTTTGTTGACGAGCTTGTTCTAAATGACTGGCAATATCATCCAATTGACCTTCAATATCGTCCAGTTCAAACTGCTTACGAATGAGCCCTTGTTGAATGTCTTCCTTCTGACTCTTAGCTTCTGTTTCCTGCTTGGTCAACAGTTCCGTGTCAACCTTTTCAAGATTATCTACCTTTTCTTGCAAAAGACGCTCAATTTCTTCTTGCTCCATATCAAGGTATTCAAGCTCTTTGTTAATCCGCTCAATATCTGCAACTTCATAACGTTTTTGTCCTAACATTTCTGTCTTGTGGAGACGTGCTTGAGAAAGCTTGTCCTGCAAGCTTTGATAACGTTCCTGAATAGCATTTTTATTGGACTTGATTTCTTCAATTTCTGATTCTAGCTTTTGCTTTTCAGTAGCAATGAGTGAAAGACGCTCTTGGCATTTTTCTTTTTCAGCTTGCCAATCTCCACCTCTTAGATTGTTTAATTCTTTTTCTTGAAGTTCTAAAAGTGTTTCGAGTTCTTCGACTTGTTGGCAAGTTTGTTGATACGCCAGATACAAGCCTTGCTCCTCTATACGAGCTTGCTCTCCTTGAGATTTAATGGCCTCCAAAGTTTGAGCGAGGCTAGCCAAGGATTCTTGAAGTGATTTCAGATTTTCTTCTTCCTGACCAAGAATCTTCTCTTCCTGAGCAATTTCTTTTTGCAATTGCTCCAATTCAGGCTTGATGAAAATACTGTTATTTTGACGATTGGCACCACCAGCATAAGAACCACCTGTGCGCAATTCTGTACCATCGAGGGTTACCATCCGAACTTGATAACGCACCTTACGAGCCGCATCACGCGCATGCTCCACTGTATCAAAGATAGCTGTGGTAGCAAGTAAGTTTTTAAATATTGCTTCATGCTTGGCATCAAAAGAAACCAATTCATCTGCCATCCCAAGAAAGCCTGGACTTGAGGCAATCACATCTTGATTCTGACTAGAAATGCTACGAGCCTTGATAGTCGTCAGAGGCAGGAAGGTAGCACGACCAGCTCGGTTTCTTTTTAGAAAATCAATAGCCTTGGTAGCTGCCTGTTCATCTTCAACGATGATATGTTGACTACTTGCACCGAGGGCAATTTCGAGGGCTGTCTGATAACGAACATCAAAGGTTAAATGTTCACTGACCGCTCCGACAATACCACCCAAACGATTTTTTTCTTGTAGAACACTCTTAACACCCGCATAGAAATTACTATGGTTTTTAAGGATGTTTTCCAGACTTTGAGCCTTAGCTTGTTTGCTTTTCAGACTATCCAAGCGATCGAAGAGTTGATTTTGCTGACTTTGATAAGCCTGCTTTTGTTCTTCTTCTTCTTTGGCACTGGTTTGATAGTCAGCGAGCAAGTTCTGTACTTCTTCTTTAGCAGACTTTAGGGCAAGCTCTTGGTCAGCAGCCTTAGACTTGGCAGAAGCTAATTGTTCCTTCAAGGATGCTAATTGTTCTTCTTGCTTTTGAGTCTGTTGGCGACTATTTTCAAGGTCATTTTCAATTCGTGTCAATTGGTTAGAGACATCCGCTTCTTCCTGCAAGAAAGCAACAAAGCGCTCACGCAGTTGCTCAATCATCTGATCAGGATCATCAGAAAATGCTACTAACTCAGCTTCTAAACGATTGAGCTTTTTCGTATTGAGAGCTAGATTTGCTTCTAACTGACTGAGATTTGCTTCTTTTTCTTCCTTCTCTTGAATAAGAGCATTTCTCTTTTCATCCAAACTAGCTAAACGAGCTTGAGCCTCTTGTTGATTGAGAGCAACCTGCTCTGTCTCCAGTTTAGACAAGGCCAATTTCCGTTCTAAATCACTGATTAGAGCAGTCAAATCCATCAAGCTAGTTTGATCTTTAGCCATCTCTGCTTGCAAATCTTGTCTCTGCTTCTTGAGAGATTGATTTTCAAGTTCTAGTGACTCGCGTTTTTGATAATAACTAGTCAACAGTTCTTGGACTTGGTTTAATTCTTCTTCTGTTAGATCCAATTCAGCCTTATTGGCTTGAATTTGTGCAACTAAAACATCTAAATAGATGCCTTTACGCTGACTGTCCAAGTCTATAAATTTACGAGCTGTTGCTGCTTGCTTTTCTAAGGGCTTGATTTGATTGTCTAACTCATAGATGATATCTTCCAAGCGGTCTAAATTATCTTGAGTTTGTTGCAGTTTACTTTCAGTTTCTTTGCGACGAGTTTTATATTTTAAAACTCCGGCAGCTTCTTCAAAAATAGCGCGACGTTCTTCAGGCTTAGAGTTAAAGATTTCTTCAACCTTCCCTTGGGATATGATGGAGAAGGAATCACGTCCAAGTCCAGTATCTAAGAAGAGGTCATGAATATCACGAAGACGAACTTTTTTGCCGTCAATCTTGTACTCACTATCTCCGCTCCGATAGATATGGCGCTCCACCTTGATTTCCTGTCCTGCATCCTTGATAAAGCCATCTTGATTATCCAGAGTAACAGTAACAGATGCATAATTTAAAGGTTTCCGACTTTCTGTCCCTGCAAAGATAACATCAGGCATCTTCCCACCACGAAGACTTTTGACACTGGATTCCCCAAGAGCCCAGCGTAAACTTTCTGTGATGTTAGATTTTCCAGAGCCATTGGGTCCTACAACCGCTGTTACTCCTTGGTCAAAAACAACCTTGGTTTTGTCAGCAAAGGACTTGAACCCCTGAATCTCAATTTCCTTTAAATACATGAATCCAGTCCTTCCTCAACTGCATTTTTAGCGGCTTCTTGTTCGGCCAATTTTTTAGATCGTCCTTGACCCCTACCTAAACTTTGACCCTCGACAAGGACTTCAACCTCAAACATCTTATCATGGGCAGGACCATTTTCCGAAATCACTTGATAACGAATATCGACATCACCATTGACTTGGAGTAATTCTTGGAGGTGAGTCTTGTAGTCTTTAATCATCTCAAAATCACCAGCCTCAACTTTCGGAATCATGACCTGGTAGATAAACTCTTTTACCGTAAGTAAATCCTTATCTAAAAGCAGGGCACCCAAAAAGGCTTCGAAAGCATCTCCCAAGATGGTATCTCGATTACGGCCTCCAGATTTTTCCTCTCCCTTACCTAGCTTGATAAACTGGTCAAACTGGCAGTCACGGGCAAAACCAGCCAAACTTTCTTCACGAACAATCATGGCACGGAGTTTAGACAGGTCACCTTCTGGTTTTTTAGGATATTTTTGGTACAGATATTCTGAAATCAATAATTGCAGAACAGCGTCTCCTAAAAATTCCAAGCGTTCATTGTGTGAAATTTTTAAGAGGCGGTGCTCATTGGCGTAACTAGTGTGAGTAAAAGCAGTTTCAAGTAATTGTTTATCTGAAAAAACAAGCCCAAAACGTTGCTCTAACACTGATTCTAATGCTTTCATGTTAACCTCTTTCTAAATCATTATAATCCTATCCATTATATCAAAAAAAGACCTTATCGTCAGAAAATAAAAGTTAAAACAACTTTTTCTCACTTGTGTTTAAAATCAATCCATTACTAGCAGTTCAAGCTATTTTTTGGTATAATAAATCTTATGGAAATTGAAAAAACCAATCGAATGAATGCTCTGTTTGAATTTTATGCAGCCCTTTTGACTGATAAACAAATGAACTATATCGAACTCTACTATGCAGACGACTATAGTTTAGCTGAAATCGCTGAAGAATTCGGTGTCAGTCGCCAGGCCGTTTATGATAATATCAAACGAACGGAAAAGATTCTGGAAGACTATGAGATGAAGCTTCATATGTACTCTGACTACATTGTCCGCAGTCAGATTTTTGATCAGATCATTGAGCGCTATCCAGAAGATGCTTTTCTCCAAGAGCAAGTTGAGATTTTAACAAGTATTGACAATCGGGAGTAATCATGGGCAGTCTAGTTATTTATCAAGGAATACCTTGCAAACTATTAGCCGCAGAGGAATCATTTCCTTCTCGACTACAGATTATCTCGCCCAATGATATCTCCAAAGCTATGCAAATAGGTTTTAGCTGTTGGGGATATCCAAATGAAATCATGAAAGAAGTCACACCCGAAGAACTAGAGTGTTTGCAACATTTCGGACGATTTCCACTGAATTGAATAAATAGGAGAAAAATATGGCATTTGAAAATTTAACAGAACGTTTGCAGAACGTCTTTAAAAATCTACGTAAAAAAGGAAAAATCACAGAGAGTGATATCCAAGAAGCAACCAAGGAAATTCGTCTGGCTCTTTTAGAAGCCGACGTTGCTTTGCCAGTGGTTAAGGACTTTATCAAAAAAATTCGTGAACGTGCGGTCGGTCATGAAGTCATTGACACCCTCAATCCAGCTCAACAAATCATCAAGATTGTTAATGAGGAATTAACAGAAATTCTTGGTTCTGATACAGCTGAGATTATCAAGTCTCCCAAGATTCCTACAATCATCATGATGGTTGGTTTGCAGGGTGCTGGTAAAACAACCTTTGCAGGAAAATTAGCAAACAAGCTCAAAAAAGAGGAAAATGCTCGTCCTTTAATGATTGCGGCCGACATCTATCGTCCTGCTGCGATTGACCAGCTGAAAACGCTGGGACAACAAATTGATGTTCCTGTCTTTGCTCTTGGAACTGAAGTTCCTGCAGTTGAGATTGTTCGCCAAGGTTTGGAGCAAGCTAAAACTAACCATAATGACTATGTATTGATTGATACAGCTGGTCGTTTACAAATCGACGAACTTCTCATGAATGAGCTCCGTGACGTTAAAGCTCTAGCTCAACCAAATGAAATTCTTCTTGTCATCGATGCCATGATCGGTCAGGAAGCCGCTAACGTTGCGCGTGAATTTAACGCACAATTAGAAGTTACGGGTGTCATCCTTACTAAGATTGACGGGGATACTCGTGGTGGTGCTGCCCTTTCTGTTCGTCACATCACAGGAAAACCAATCAAATTCACTGGTACTGGTGAAAAGATTACTGATATTGAAACCTTCCACCCTGATCGTATGGCCAGCCGTATTCTCGGTATGGGAGATATGCTGACTCTGATTGAGAAAGCTTCCCAAGAATACGATGAACAAAAAGCCCTTGAAATGGCTGAAAAGATGCGTGAAAACACCTTTGATTTCAACGATTTCATCGATCAGTTGGATCAGGTGCAAAATATGGGTCCAATGGAAGATTTGCTCAAGATGATTCCTGGTATGGCCAACAATCCTGCCCTTCAAAATGTGAAGGTGGATGAAAAACAAATCGCTCGCAAACGTGCCATCGTCTCATCTATGACTCCTGAAGAACGTGAAAATCCAGATTTGCTCACTCCAAGCCGCCGTCGTCGTATCGCTGCCGGTTCTGGGAATACCTTTATCGAAGTCAACAAGTTCATCAAAGACTTTAACCAAGCCAAACAACTCATGCAAGGTGTCATGTCTGGGGACATGAACAAGATGATGAAACAAATGGGCATCAACCCTAACAATCTTCCCAAAAATATGCCTGGTGGCATGGATATGTCAGCCCTTGAAGGAATGATGGGACAAGGTGGTATGCCTGATATGAGCCAGATGCTCGGCGGAGGACTCAAGGGTAAAATTGGTGAATTCGCCATGAAACAATCCATGAAACGCATGGCCAATAAAATGAAAAAAGCTAAGAAAAAACGCAAATAAAAGGAAGAGGTAGAAATAGATGAATAAACAAAAAATAAACAAAATCGTTGGTTCGATCGGTGCCTTTATTGGTATTATCGTTTTCATTGCTTACATTCCACAAATTATTGCTAATTTACAGGGAACCAAGGCCCAACCTTTCCAACCCTTGTCAGCAGCTATATCTTGCTTGATTTGGGTCATATATGGTTGGACAAAGGAACCTAAAAAAGACTGGATTTTGATTATTCCGAATTCGGCAGGTGTCATCCTAGGTGGATTGACTTTCCTAACATCACTTTAATAGAAATCGAACAACGACTGAACTCTACTGGTTCGGTCTTTTTTTTGTGTATCACTTTAAACAACCAAAAGATAATTGCGATCGGATTTTGCATAAAAGAGAGTGGGATAGAAATCGATCATTCGTTAGAATTCGATTTCGTCGTCCCACCTCCGCACAGTCGAGTAGGGCTGTAAAAGCTGATGAAATCAGCCTAGTAGAGCCCACTCAATCACTGCGTCTTGCTCGACAATCCAGAGACAATTGAGAGGCTAGGACTTTTGTCCCAGCCTCTTTTTTTAGTTGTTATTTCTAAGTCTCTCCAAAGTCTCTTTGAAGATAGCTGGAATATCAGAAGTAAATTCCATAGTTTCCCCTGTTCTTGGATGGGTAAATCCAAGCGTCTTGGCATGGAGAAATTGTCCATGTCCCTTTAGAGTTTTACGAGGACCATAAACTTCATCACCAGCTACAGGATGACCAATATAAGCCATGTGCACACGGATTTGATGAGTTCGTCCAGTCTCCAGTTGCAACTCTAATAAAGTATAGTCACCGAAACGTTCTAAAACTTGGAAGCGTGTCACTGCTGGTTTTCCTTTTGCAGTCACAGCTTGTTTCTTGCGGTCTTTTTCGCTACGTCCAATTGGCGCCTCAATAACTCCACGGTCGTTGGGAAGATTCCCATGAACAATGGCCCAATATTTCCGAAGAGATTTCTTGTCTTTCAATTCTTGAGCGAGCGCCATATGAGCATCATCGTTTTTTGCAATCATCAAGAGACCTGATGTATCCTTATCGATACGGTGGACAATCCCTGGACGCAATACACCATTAATACCAGATAGGTCTTTGATGTGATACATCAGGGCATTAACCAAGGTACCACTGGTGTGACCAGCGCTTGGATGAACAACCATACCCTGAGGTTTGTTAACTACTGCTACTTCCTCATCTTGGTAAATGATTTCTAACGGAATATCCTCAGCTGCATACTCCAGAACCTCTGGTTCAGGAACTTGATAGGTGATGACATCCCCCTCTTGGACTGTATACTTGGCTTTCTTAACCTGGCCGTTGACCAAGACTTGACCTGACTTGATTTGTTCATTGGCGAGACTACGAGACAATTCTGTCAGATCTGACAAAGCCTTATCTAAACGTACCCCGCCTCTTTCAATTTTAATTTCCATTCATTTCCTCTTTTAGCATTGCAAGCAATAACACAACGACCCCTACTGTCAGATAACTATCAGCTACATTGAATATGGCAAAATTGACAAAGTCTAAGTGAAACATATCCACGACAAATCCTTGGCTAATGCGATCAATGAAGTTTCCCAGACCACCTGCAATAATCAGAACCAATCCAAAGACTGTCCAGAGGGAATCCTCTATATGCTTATGCAAATACCAGATAGCCCCTGCCATAACTACTAAAGTAATCACCGCAAAAAACCACTGTTGATCTTGAAGCATAGAAAAAGCTGCTCCCCTATTTTGCAGATAGGTTAAACTAACTAGATTTGGGATCCATGATTTGATTTCACCAAGAGCAATATTCTGAACGACATAAGCCTTTACCAATTGATCTAACACAATCAAGGCTGCTATAATTCCTGCTACTATTCCTCTTTTTTTCATGCTTTCCTCTTCTGATCAAAATACTCTTGCATGACCTCTACAAATAAAGTCCCTGCTTGACTCAAGTCTACTTCCTCACGTTTGACATAAACCATGCGATTGTTGAGATTATCATTTAATGGAATAACGGTGATCCCGTTAACGCTATCGCTATCTAAGAATCCAGAACCAGTCGCATAAGCATTTGTTCTTTCAAGAATCCCATTTAAAGTAGCGCGGTCTGTTACGTTAAACATCTGAGAGCTGGCACTTGTATCCACAAAGTTTTCTGAATAATAGAGATATTCATCCTTCTCTTGTGTGAAACGAACTGTTGGCAAATCAATTAAATCTTCCATGACCAACTCTTTTTTCTTAGCTAAGGGGTGACCTTCACGTAGATAAATATGTGTTTGGAAAGGGATCAACTCAATCACTTCAAGACCTAATTTTTCAATCCGCTGCATGATACCCTTTTGGTTTTGATTGTTGAGGTAAATAATCCCAATCTCACTATGACCTTGGGCTACTTCATCCAAAATCTGAACAGTTGTAGATTCAAAAATACGGAAATTTTTATAGTCTGGGTACCGTTGAGAAAAAGTTGTGATAGTCGGTGGCAAGAAATCATAGTGCTGGCTAGCTATTGAAAACTCATCCTTTTCCTCTTCAGGATTGGCATACTGGTTCTGGAAAATATCAAATCCTTTAACCAACTCTTGGGCCTTTTCATAAAATTCCATACCTCGACGTGTAAGGAAGGTACCTGAACTAGTTCTACGGAAAATCTTGAATCCTAACTCTTTCTCCAGATCTCTTACAGAAATAGATAGACTGGGTTGGCTAACGTACATTTTCTCAGCCGCTTCACGAAAAGTACCACTATTTGCAATAGCAACAACATAACGTAATTGTTGAATATTCATGACTTCTCCTTCGTTTTCTATCCTTTCATTATACCATAAATCAAGTCTATCCAACAAAGGAAAATTATGTGTCCTAGACTTCTTAGCAAAGTAAACAAAAAACACCTTTAAAGCTAGACCCAAAATCCAACTAAAAAGGGGTGTTATCAAATGCGATTATTTAGCTGCTGCGTAAAGCTCGTCTACTTTATTCCAGTTAATAACTGAGAAGAAAGCTTTGATGTAGTCAGGACGAACGTTACGGTATTTCACGTAGTAGGCATGTTCCCAAACGTCCAAGCCCAAGATTGGTTTTTTACCTTCTGAGATTGGTGTGTCTTGGTTTGCTGTTGAAGTCACTTCAAGCTTACCTTCTTTGTTAACAACCAACCATGCCCATCCAGAACCGAAACGTGTTGTTGCTGCCGCAGTAAATGCTGCTTGGAATTCTTCGAATGAACCAAATGTTGCATCAATTGCAGCTGCAAGTTCTGCTGAAGGAGCTGTTTTTTCTGGAGTCATCAATTCCCAGAAAAGAGCATGGTTCAAGTGTCCACCACCGTTGTTAATAAGCGCTTGACGGATATCAGCTGGGATAGATTCTACGTCAGCAAGCAATGCTTCAAGGTCTTCACCAATTTCAGGGTGTTTTTCAAGAGCTGCGTTTGCGTTGTTGACATATGCTTGGTGGTGTTTGTCATGGTGCAAATGCATTGTTTCAGCATCGATGTATGGTTCCAATGCGTCGTATGCGTATGGAAGTTCTGGTAAGATAATGGCCATCTGTAATACCTCTTTTTCTTTCTATATAAAGATGATAACGCAATCATCCTATTTTTTCAAGTAATTTGCTCAATTTGACTGACTTGCAATCTGTAATAAGGCCCTCTCAAACAGGTAACCTTTCTCGTAAACACCTGTCTTAATTTGGTAATCAGCTTGGATAAGATAACGAATAGAATTCTGTAGAAAATCCAGGGATAGTCTTCGAGAATCTCGAAGGGCAAACTTGATTTGGTAAGGATTGGGATTACGACCAAGGTAGTTCCCTAAACTGCTGACCATCTGGGACTCTGTCTGACCTGACTCTTGTAAAATTTTCACTTGTGTATAGAGTCTGAACTGCCCCAGCATAATGGCAATCAGTTTAATCTCATCTTCTCCCTGCAAGGTCAAATCTTTTACCAAATCTCGCGCCTGATCAATCTTTAGCGAGGATAAGCTGGGTTAAGTCAAAGATATTATCTTGCAAGGTTTTTGGGATAGCTTGAACAATGTCCTCTTCAGTGATGTTACTGTCAGCCTTGTATGACAGCAAAAAGATAAGGTTTTTTTGGATTTCGCTAAATTGAAAACCTGACTTGATGAGTAGATGGTCAAAAGATTTCTCAGCGAAAGTAAGCCCTTGTCTTTGACTCCACTTTTGAAAATATGCTCGTAATTCCTGCTCTTTGGGCTCAATCGCTTCAAAAACTTTGGCATCCCTTTTCAAAAGCTTAACCAACCGTCTCTTACTGTCTAACTTACCTTCTGCAAAAATCACTAATTTGCTGGTAGGCGATGGATTTCCCAAGTATTCTTCAAATGCCTTGAGTTCATCATCAGTTAGATAGCGTTTTTTGGCTGTCGTTATATCCACAAAATGATCAAGAATTACAATCTTTTCATCTGCAAAGAAAGGAAGACTAAGGAGTTCCAACTCAATATCCTTGTAGGTTGCTTCTTTCATGTCAAAGTGAGCAAAATTCAAATCAGCTGAATCATAGCCAATTTGTTTCAATACTTGACTCTTCATGACTTCAAATTGCCCCAAATCATCCCCAGTAAATACCGTTAAGACTGGTAAGTTCTTCATGGTCAAGCCTTGACTCTCTTCAATGGCTAGCATCTTTTCTCCTTTCTTTTTAGTTTATACTCTTCAAAAATTAAATTCAAACCACGTCAGCTTCGTCTTGCTGTACTCAAGTACAGACTGCGACTCGCTTCCTAGTTTGCTCTTTGATTTTCATTGAGTATTAGCTCTATTTAATCAATATAATTCAATTTTCCACGGAAATCCTCTAGGCTTTCGTAACCTTTTTTCGCCATAATTTCTTTGAGTTCCTTGGTAATACGCTCAAAAGCATCTACTCCTTCTTTATGAAGGGTAGTTCCTACTTGCACCATGCTGGCACCACATAGGATATGTTCAAAGGCATCGCGTCCTGTTAATACTCCACCTGTTCCGATGATTTGAATTTGAGGATTTAAGCGTTGATAAAAGGCATGGACATTAGCAAGGGCTGTTGGTTTGATGTATTCTCCACCAATCCCACCAAAACCATTCTTAGGACGAATCACGACAGACTCGTCTTCTATATAAAGACCATTTCCGATAGAGTTAACACAGTTGACAAACTTGAGTGGGTATTTGTTAAAAATCGCTGCTGCCTGATCGAAGTGAACAATATCAAAGTAAGGTGGGAGCTTGATCCCTAGAGGTTTTGTGAAATATTCAAAGACTTCTGACAAAATACGGTCTGTTGTTTCAAAATCATAGGCAATCTGAGGCTTACCTGGAACATTTGGGCATGAAAGATTCAGTTCTGTCAGACCGCGGAAATCACTTTCTTGAACCTTTTTCAAGATGGTATGAGTTTCCTCTGGAGACATTCCGACTAAAGATAGGAAGAAAGTACGGTTAGGTTCTTTTTCTTGCAATTCCAGTAGATAGTTCAAGTAATATTCTAAACCATTATTTGGCAGACCCATAGAGTTAATAGAACCAAGTGGAACATCTTGATAGCGTGGTTCAGGATTCCCCTGGCGAAATTCCAAGGTTGCTGTCTTAGTGACAAAGGTTCCCGCTGCCGAGTTTTTTACACCTTCTAATTCCTCAATTGTCATACAGGCAACACCTGCCGCATTCATCAAGCAATTGTCAAATTCAAAACCAGCAATCTGTGTTTTAGTTGATACCATGATTCTGTTCCTCCGGATTCCATTTTATGTCTATTATTATACCATACTTTGACTTTTGCTTTTAAATAAAACCATTTCCATAGAAAAGGTTCGTTTTTTGGCAAGTTCTGAATAAGTTGTTTCAAATTGAAAGAATTTTTAGAAAATTTGTGTTTTTTTCTTTACACTGAAAAAATTTTCTGCTATAATGACTCATGTAATAAAATATAACAACAAAAAGGAGAACGATATGACATCTGCTAAAGAATATATCCAAAGCGTGTTTGAAACTGTAAAAGCTCGTAACGGGCATGAGGCTGAATTTCTCCAGGCGGTTGAAGAATTCTTCAGCACTTTGGAGCCTGTTTTTGAAAAACACCCTGAGTATATTGAAGAAAATATCTTGGCACGTATCACTGAGCCAGAGCGCGTCATTTCTTTCCGTGTTCCTTGGGTTGACCGTGATGGAAAGTTCAAGTTAACCGTGGTTACCGTGTTCAATTTAACTCAGCTGTTGGACCATATAAAGGCGGACTTCGTTTCCACCCAACTGTAAACCAAGGGATCTTGAAATTCCTCGGATTCGAACAAATCTTTAAAAACGTCTTGACTGGACTTCCTATCGGTGGAGGTAAAGGTGGATCAGACTTCGATCCTAAAGGTAAAACAGATGCTGAAGTGATGCGCTTCTGCCAAAGCTTCATGACTGAATTGCAAAAATATATCGGACCATCTCTTGACGTACCTGCTGGTGATATCGGTGTCGGTGGACGTGAGATTGGTTACCTTTACGGACAATACAAACGCCTTAACCAATTTGATGCTGGTGTCTTGACTGGTAAACCTCTTGGATTTGGTGGTAGCTTGATTCGTCCAGAAGCAACTGGTTACGGTTTGGTTTACTACACTGAAGAAATGCTCAAAGCTAACGGTAACAGCTTTGCTGGTAAGAAAGTTGTGATTTCAGGTTCTGGTAACGTAGCTCAATACGCTCTTCAAAAAGCAACTGAACTTGGTGCAACCGTTATCTCTGTATCTGACTCAAATGGTTATGTCATTGATGAAAATGGTATCGACTTTGACCTTTTGTCAGATGTTAAAAACAACCGTCGTGCTCGTTTAACTGAGTACGCTGCAGAAAAACCAACTGCTACTTACTACGAAGGTTCTGTATGGACTTACACCGGAAACTACGATATCGCTCTTCCATGTGCGACTCAAAACGAGATCAACGGTGAAGCTGCGAAACGCTTGGTTGCTCAAGGAGTTATCTGTGTATCTGAAGGTGCTAACATGCCTAGCGATCTGGAAGCTATCAAAGTCTACAAGGAAAATGGAATCCTATACGGTCCTGCCAAAGCTGCCAATGCTGGTGGTGTTGCTGTATCAGCTCTTGAAATGAGTCAAAACAGTCTTCGTCTTTCATGGACACGTGAAGAAGTTGATGGTCGTTTGAAAGACATCATGACAAATATCTTCAACACTGCTAAAACAACTGCAGAAGCTTACGGTCTTGGTACTGACTACCTTGCAGGTGCAAACATTGCAGCCTTTGAAAATGTAGCAAATGCTATGATTGCCCAAGGTATTGTTTAAGATAAAATATGTTTAATCTCCAATCGCTCCGATTGGGGATTTTTGTGTTGATTTAAAAGTAAACTAGGTAAAAACTCAATTTGAAGATGAAATTAAGTAAATCTTTTCATTATAAAACGCATATTATCAAGATTTTTGAACACCTAATAATACGCGTTTTTCTTACTTTAAAGACTTTTTGTACAGCCTCTTTATCGTTACTAGCACTGAAGCACTATCTAACTTTCACCATGCATAGTTAGGTTCAGCACATGTCAGCATGGCTTCAAATAATTCTTCTGGTGTTACTTTCTTTAAGCCACCATAAATTGGATCCTGTTTAGTATAAGATGGATCGATATAGTATAGATAAGCAATATCAGAACCATCTTCAGACAATTGGTAACCAATACCGATAACATTATGTTCACCGTAACTACCTGGATAAATCTTTGCACAGTCGAATGTATAGTACATTGGATATCCATCTGCTATATTTTGTTTCAAACGTTTTTTAAACAGATGCATTTGTTTAGAGTTTACATCAGATGTTGTTACGGTTTCTAATCGATAGCCAGCTTGACTATCTTGTGGTGTAACATAACCAAATAAATGGTAATTTAAAATCTGAATAGCATTTACATTATGAGTTCCAAATGTCTCATCCGTTTGCATTTCTTTTGCCAATAACTCTTGAGAAACTGTAATACCTTGACTAGAAAGTATCATGCTTACAGTTGTAGGAGCACACATATTCCAAGAATGTTGAACTTGTGGAGAGACATTGAGCATTACTTTCTCTCCTACATTAGACTGGTCTGCTGGTTTATCAATTGTTTCTCGTATAATAGGTGTATTTACTTTGGGAGTGGACTCTTCATCTGACTTACTTTGTTCAATATCTTCTATTTTTTGAGAAGATTCTTCTTGTGGCTTTTGGATAATTTTAGACTCATCGTCAAAATTTTTCCTTAAACTACTCTCTGTTGTTTTTTCTATTGTTTTAGAACTTTTAGCGTCCCCCTTCATCTTATCATCTTTGTATCCTGGATTTTCTTTGCGTAGAAAGAGCAAAGCAATACAAGTTAAAATTATAGAGAATAAAACTATAATACTCCAAATTATCTTACTGTTCATAAGCTACGTCTTCCTTTCTAATTTTTTTAAATTCAAAAATTCTTTTTCTTGAATTCTCTTTAGAAAAAAACTCTAACTTTAACAACATTTTTTTGTTTCCTTTTCCTCACCCTTTTTAAATAATAAATACGAAACAGGAAAAGATACACATATGCAGAAAAAAGCTACTTCCTTTGCCAAGCTTACTACTAATTTTATCATGTAATCGTTTACATTTTGATTGTACTATTTTTCTTTTCTAAAATCAATTCATTTAAGTTCACCCTACAGATTTTAAAGGAGTTGATAATCATAAGATACTTATTAAATCCCCCTTCAACATTTTCATGAGTTTCAAGAGTCTTCTAACACACTATATTTGCAGATCACTCTACAATAAAACTACACTTTAAGTAACAAAAAGACCTATTCGAGTGGATAGGTCTTTACTTTCTTACAATTTACCTGCTACGGCATCCAACAATTCTTGGATTTTCGCTTGGTTGCTTCCTCCTGCCATGGCCATGTCTGGTTTTCCACCACCACGTCCATCAACGATTGGAGCTAATTCTTTGATCACATTACCTGCGTGTACCTCTTTTGTCTTGCTGGCTACAAGGACATTCACCTTGTCACCGATTGCTGCGACAAGAACAAGCACATCCGAATAATCTTTTTGCTTCCAGTTATCCGCAAAGGTACGAAGGGCACCTGCATCTGATACAGAAACTTGGCTAGCAATGTAACGGTGTCCGTTTGCTTCTTGAACATTCTTGAAGACATCGCCAGCTGCTGCTGCTGCTGCTTTTTCCTTCAATTCTGCATTTTCTTTTTGTAATTGACGGAGTTGTTCTTGAAGTCCTTCAACTTTATGAGGAACTTCCTTGAGTTGAGGAGCTTTCAAGGTTGCTGCTACTGCTTTCAGTGCATCTTCTTGTTCACGATAAGCTTCAAAGGCTTCCTTACCAGTCACTGCCAAGATACGACGAGTTCCTGATCCGATACCTTCTTCTTTGACAATCTTGAAGAGACCGATTTCAGAAGTATTGCCAACGTGGGTACCACCACAAAGCTCTACTGAGTAGTCACCGATAGTGACAACTCGAACTTCCTTACCGTATTTCTCACCAAAGAGGGCCATAGCTCCCATTTCTTTAGCTGTGTCAATATCAGTCTCAACTGTTTCCACTGCGATAGCTTCCCAAATCTTCTCATTGACTTGTTGCTCAATAGCACGCAATTCTTCTGGTGTCACGGCTTGGAAGTGGGTGAAGTCAAAGCGGAGGAATTCTACTTCATTAAGTGAACCTGCTTGAGTTGCATGGTGGCCAAGGATATTGTGAAGAGCCGCATGGAGCAAGTGAGTTGCTGTGTGGTTCTTCATGACACGGTGACGACGATTGCTATCGATGGCCAACGTGTATTCTTGGTTCAAAGCAAGAGGAGCAAGAACATCAACGGTGTGCAATGCTTGTCCGTTTGGTGCTTTTTGAACGTCTGTTACAGTCGCTACAACATTTCCTGAAGCATCCAAGATTTGACCGTGGTCCGCAACTTGTCCACCCATTTCAGCGTAGAATGGTGTTTCTGCAAAGATAAGTGAAGCAGTTCCTTCTGATACATTTTCAACTTCAGCATTGTCCGCTACGATAGCCACCAACTTAGAAGACAATTGGCTAGCATTGTAGTTGAAGACACTCTCAACAGTAATGTTTGAAGGGTTTCGTTCTGCATACCCATAGATCCACCTTTGACAGCAGATGCACGCGCACGTTCTTGTTGTTCCTTCATGGCTGCTTCGAAACCTTCACGGTCTACAGTCATTCCTGCTTCTTCAGCGATTTCTTCTGTCAACTCTACTGGGAATCCGTATGTATCATAGAGTTTAAAGACATCTTGACCAGCAATGACAGATTGTCCTTTTTCTTTCAAGTCTGTTACGATGCCTTGGGCAAAGTGTTGACCTGAGTGAAGGGTACGAGCAAATGATTCTTCTTCGCTCTTAACGATTTTCTCAATAAAGTCACGTTTTTCAAGAACTTCTGGGTAGTAGCTTTCCATGATTTTTCCAACAGTTGGAACGAGTTTGTAAAGGAAAGGCTCATTGATACCCAATTTTTGACCATGCATAGAGGCACGGCGGAGAAGACGACGGAGGACATAACCACGACCTTCATTTCCAGGAAGGGCACCATCACCGATAGCAAATGAAAGAGAACGGATGTGGTCAGCGATAACTTTAAAGCTCATGTTGTCGCCATCTTGGTCATAAACCTTACCAGACAATTTCTCCACTTCGCGAATGATCGGCATGAAGAGGTCTGTTTCAAAGTTTGTCTTAGCACCTTGGATAACAGCTACCAAACGCTCCAAACCAGCGCCCGTATCAATGTTCTTGTGTGGCAATTCTTTGTACTCGCTACGAGGAACAGCTGGGTCTGCGTTAAATTGTGACAATACGATGTTCCAGATTTCGATATAACGGTCGTTTTCGATATCTTCTGCAAGTAAACGAAGACCGATATTTTCTGGATCAAAAGCTTCTCCACGGTCAAAGAAGATTTCTGTATCTGGTCCAGAAGGTCCCGCACCGATTTCCCAGAAGTTGTCTTCGATTGGAATCAAGTGGCTTGGATCCACTCCTACTTCAATCCAACGATTGTAAGAATCTTTATCGTCTGGATAGTAAGTCATGTAGAGTTTGTCTTTCGGGAAGTCAAACCATTCTGGGCTTGTCAAAAGCTCATAAGCCCATGTAATAGCTTCGTCACGGAAGTAGTCCCCGATTGAGAAGTTCCCCAACATTTCAAACATAGTATGGTGACGAGCAGTTTTCCCTACGTTTTCAATATCGTTGGTACGGATGGCTTTTTGCGCATTGGTAATCCGTGGGTTTTCAGGAATGATGGTTCCGTCAAAGTATTTTTTAAGAGTAGCAACCCCTGAGTTGATCCACAAAAGTGTTGGATCGTTTACTGGAACCAAGCTAACGGATGGTTCTACTGAGTGGCCTTTTGTAGCCCAGAAATCAAGCCACATTTGGCGGACTTGTGCACTAGATAATTGTTTCATTTGTATCTCCTTTTTACTAATTTGATTGGCTTTCTAGCATTTCCACATAGTCGATAGCGACACAGAGGGAAATGACTAGGTCTGCATAAGATTCGTCATAGACTGTCACGGTATAAGTCGAGGTTAAATGGAACAGTTCCTTAGCAATCTCCGCAATCACTTGATCACGATCATCGAGGAGTTTAAAGTTTAAATCCCAGACGTTTCCTTCAATGCGAAGACCAAGATTGTCAAATTCATACTTATCCTTCCAGAAAGTCAACCTCTTACGGATATAAAAACGATCTCCGTTACTCAGTTGAATTTCAAAACGTGGTAGGAAAGTTAAGACTTCTTTGCTAATCTCACTGATCTGTTCACCCGCTACATCATAGATGGTAAAAGTTTTAGGAATCTTAAAAAATGAACCTTCAACCTGATAGGCGACATTGCCCATTTCATCCTTGATATCAAAACGTTCACCACCTAGGCGAAATTTTTGTTTGACAAGAAATGTTCTCATAAGTACCTCCAAAAATAAAAGACAAATCCATATCACGAAGGGCGAAAAACCGCGGTACCACCTTCATTCAATGAACTTGTCATTCTTTCGTTCTTATGCAATTGTTAAATTGAGTAGCATGATTTTCTATCTTAGATGGCTCGCAGCACCGCCATTTCTCTGGACTAAGATGGAGAGAAAATCAATTCTCAACTTTCTTATTATATCGTTTTTTTAAGTCTGCGTCAACTGGAAATGATTCTAACCAATAGCATATGTTAGCCATAAGTTATCTTTATAAATTAACCTCTCAATTTATCTAGATCTACTTTGTGATGTTTGATGAGTTTTAGGCTTATAAATTGAAATTTTAACTCGTGTACGTTTCAAATCAACTTCCTCTCCTACTTTCGGACTTTGATCTACTACAGTCCCCTCCGAGGTACCTTCAGGAGCAGTTGAAACTTCTACTATTTCAATATTAGCTTCTTTAATACCAACAATTTGGATTAAATTAATTTTGGTAAACTCTAAACTTGAACCTGCATAATTTGGCATTGTAGCGCTAGTTCGCTCTTTTGCAACAGTCAAAATAATATTTGATGCATCATTCAAATCATATAAAGTTCCCTCCGACAAACTCTGACGTAAAATTGTACCGGGAGAATATTCATCACTTTCTTCTTCCTCAACTTTTATATGATCCTCAGTAATTTTTCTACTCTTCAATTCAGCTATAACATCCGAGGATTTTTGACCAATGTAGTTTCCAATATATACTTTTGTAGCCTGTGGTCTAGAAGAGGCAGAACTTGTAGATGAAGTTTGTTTATCTTTAGATTTATTTCCACCAAGAGAAGCTTGCTTTGTAGAACTTGTGGAGGTTGTTGAACTAGTGGATGTTGTTGAACTAGACTGTTGAGTTGAATGATTATTACTGTTATGAGTATGAGATGATTTAGACTTGGTCATACCTATGAAAAAAGTTCCAATAATGACTAATAAAAGTAAGCTTATAGCTATTCCGAAGAACCACTTTATTCTACTTATTTTCTGTCTACGACGCTCTAATAATTCACTCTGTTCTCTTTCTTCCTGTTGTTTTAACAGAAATTGCTCCGCAGCCAAACGTTTTCTTTCTTTCTCTCTCTCTTTCTCAAGTAAATACTCATCATATTCAGCTTCTGCTTCTGCTAGAAGTATCTGAATTCTTCCCCTCTCATCTTCTGATTGAGTTTTAGCCCATAGTTTTTTTAAATCAAATATATTATCTTTATATTGTTGCTCAATACGTAATTCTAACTCTCTTTGATGTCGAGATTCCTCATTCCATTGCCTCTGACGTTCTAACTCATTTCTCTCTTTTAATGTTTCTTGTTGTTCTCGAGCAAGACGATTTTGTTCATCTAGTGCTGCCTGTTGCTTTTGGTTAGAAAACTGCTGTTCCCATCTCTGCTGTTCCAACAAGCTATTCTGTCTTTTTAGCTCTTGATTCAATTCTTCTTCTCGACGAGCTTTTTCCCAATCATTCAAATTATTCATAGCCTCTCCTAATTTGCATTATAACCGTGTTCTTTAGATTTTAATACTTTCTTCCAATATCGTTCACGTTGGAGTGCTTTTTGTTTTCCAACTTCATTCTTTGGAAAAATCTCTAATAAACTATATTGGAAATACTTTTTAATATAACTTATTCCATATTTTTCGACTATTTCATACAATCTTTTATTTGGATAACGGTTCTCTTCCATTTCGGATTTATCATAGCCTTCACTTAAGTATGTAGACCATCTTCCATAAACTCCATTATCTCCATAAGCAGAACCAACATAGAGCTTTCCTGTCTTAGCATCAGTAATAACATAGACACCATAAACAGCTGAAAGATTTTGTCTCCAAGAACTATTTGCCCAATTTTTCTTTAATTCTTGATAAGAAAATGAGATATTTTCATAACCTGGAAATTGAGATGTTTGATTAAAATAGGAGATACTGCTTACAGATTCTACTACAACTGATTCAATTATTTTAGGATTGACATAAAACCATGATTGGCCTGTGTTGGTATGATTGACCAAAACTTTTTCTATAAACTTATCATACTCTTTTAATCGTTTAGCTAAAGCAAACTTGACATGATGGTTCCTATAGGTCACTTTCTTTATCTGACTATTCGTTTCTTTTATAAGATAGGCACCAACAAAAAGCCATTTATGGTACTCTACTTCTATAAATTGAAACTGAATTTCATTTCTACGATTTCGACTTTTTTTATCTGAACCATTACTTAAAATCCAAGGCAAAAAATCTTCAGATCCACTGATATAATCATCAACAAAACTGTAATCATCCCAATTCTTGTTAAATCGTAACTTAATACGATACGCTTTATACTCCGATTGTGACAATAACTCATCAAATCTAAAAATATCCTTCAAATATATCTTTTCATTCATATTGTATTTCTCTTTTATTTATATGGAGAATTTTGCATAATCTATCTCCTATATCATTATACAGAAGGTATTAATAACGGTCAAGAGCTTAAATATTTTTTTAAAAAAATTTCTGGAAATTATATTCTATAAAAAAACATTTACTACATCTCTGATGACTTTTTCAGGATATATTTTTTCTTACTGCTATCACTCTTTTTATCCCAACTTTTATCCCACATTTTCGAATTGCTAAAGATAGCTACGAAAATATTTGCAAATATAAAGAACCCTATCACCAAATGTATGGAATCAGTTGTTAGATATTGCCGATCCAAGCCATCCTTTAAATGGAATAGTATAATTGTTTGGTCAACAATCAAAAAGGTTGGCCAGTAACTTTTTTTGAAAAAAGTAGACATTTTCATGATTTGTTACCGCTTTCTATTATGATAAGATTAGTATACTACTAGGAAATAAAATAAGCAAATAGGATAGTAAAAATAAACAGTTATACAAATTACGATCTATTCAAAAAACGAACCAGATTTACTGATTCATTTTTATTTTATATACTTCTACTTCCGATACATCTTAAACTGTAGGAAGAGGTCACTGTAGATTCCTGTCCATTTATGGTCAAATTTTTCATAAACTTCTAGGTGTTTCATTGTATCTGCATCGGGATAGAAGGACTTGTCCTCTTTTATCTCCTCTGGGAGCATTTCCTTAGCTGCATTGTTTGGTGTTGAATAACCGACATACTCTGCATTTTTTAGAGCATTTTCAGGATTCAACATAAAATTGATAAAGGCATAGGCTGCATCCTGGTTCTTGACAGTTTTAGGAATAACCATGTTGTCAAACCAGAGGTTACTTGCTTCTGTCGGCACAACATATTTGAGGTTAGGATTCTTTTCCAACATCTGGCTAGCTTCTCCTGAGAAGGTCACACCGATGGCTGCATTATTCTGAATCATGTATCCCTTCATCTCATCGGCTACAATTGCCTTGATATTAGGAGTTAGCTCATACAGTTTATCAACCGTTTGTGATAGTTGTTGAGGATCTTTTGAGTTAAGGCTATAGCCTAGTGAGTTAAGACCTAAACCAAGCACTTCACGCGCCCCATCAAAGAGCATGATAGAGTTTTTGTACTCTGGTTTCCAGAGGTCGTCCCAATGTTCAGGTGCTTCCTCTACCATGGTTTCATTGTAGACAATTCCTAAAGTCCCCCAGAAGTAAGGGATAGAGAATTTATTGCCTGGGTCAAAGGACTGGTTGAGAAATTCTGGACCAATATTCTCAATTCCCTCAATCTTACTATAATCGAGTGGAACCAAGAGGTCTTCATCCTTCATCTTATTGATCATGTACTCACTTGGGATGGCAATATCATAGGTTGTGCCCCCCTGCTTGATTTTGGTGTACATGGCTTCATTAGAGTCAAAGGTTTCGTACTGAACTTGAATTCCCGTTTCTTCTGTAAATTTCTCCAGAAGTTCAGGATCGATATAGTCTCCCCAGTTGTAGATAACCAGTTTTTGACTATCACGACTATTGATTTTACTATCCAAATGGTAGGAAATTCCCCACAAGACAAGGATAATCGCTAAAATTCCTGCTAAAAATGAATAGAGTCGTTTCATGCCTGCTCCTCCTTCTCACGTGAAATGAAGTAATACCCTACAACCAGGATAATACTGAAGAGAAAGACCAAAGCTGAAAGAGCATTGATTTCTAGAGAAATTCCCTTACGAGCTCGAGAGTAGATCTCAACTGACAAGGTTGAAAAACCATTTCCCGTTACAAAGAAGGTCACAGCAAAGTCATCTAAGGAATAGGTGAATGCCATGAAGTATCCTGCAATGATAGACGGCGTTAGGTAAGGAAGCATAATTTCCTTGAACATCTGGAACTGACTAGCTCCAAGGTCATAGGCTGCATGAATCATATCCCCATTCATCTCTTTCAAACGAGGAAGAACCATGAGCACTACAATTGGAATTGAAAAAGCCACATGACTAGACAGAACTGTCAAAAATCCAAGTGAAAACTTGAGTTGGGTAAAGAGAATCAAGAAGCTAGCACCAATCATAACGTCTGGTGCAACCATCAAAATGTTATTGAGGGATAGGAAGGCTTCTTGATATTTTTTACGTGATTGGTAGATGTAGATAGCACCGAAAGTCCCAATAACAGTCGCAATCAGGGCTGATAGGAAGGCTAGTAAAAAGGTCTGAACCAAGATGAGCATGAGTCTTCCATCTCCAAACATGGTTTCAAAGTGAGACAAACTAAAGCCTGTAAAGCTATTCATATCATCCCCGGCATTGAAGGCATATCCGATCAGGTAAAAGATTGGCAAATAAAGGACGATAAAGACAAAGGCTAGGTAAAGATTTGATAATTTTTTCATCGTTCTCTCCTTTCCTTAGTCACCCACATAGTGATAAACATAGTCAGGATAAGAACAACACCGATAGTTGAACCCATACCATAGTTGTCGTTGGTCAAGAAGTTCTGCTCGATGGCAGTCCCCAAAGTAATCACTCGGTTCTCCCCAATCAAACGCGTCAGCATGAAGAGACTCAAACTTGGGATAAAGACAGATTGGACTCCGCTTCGCACTCCATTCATAGAAAGGGGGAAGATGACATGACGGAAGGTTTCCCACTTAGTTGCACCGAGGTCATAGCTGGCATTGATGAGATTGTTATCCATATCATCCAAAACATTGAAGATGGGCAAAATCATAAATGGAAGCTCGATATAGCTTGCGACAAAGATAAATGAGAAATCTGTAAATAGCAACTGCTGAGAACCAATTCCGATAAATTCTAGGAATTGATTAATAGAGCCATTTTGACCAAAAATTCCGATAAAGGCATAAGCCTTAAGGAGAAGGTTGATCCAAGTTGGTAGGATAATCAGCATGAGCCAGAGTTGACGGTGTTTAAGACGAGTCAAAAAGAGGGCTGTTGGATAGCTAATCAAGAGTGTCACTAGAGTCACAAGACCTGCATAGAGAACAGAGTTGAAACTCATTTTAAGATAGGTCAAGTTTTGTGACGCAAAGTAGGATTTATAGTTTTCTAAACTGAACTGGCCTTCGATGTTGAAAAAGGATTGACCAAAAATCAAGACTAAGGGTGCCAATACAAAGAGTGCAATCCAAAGCATATAGGGCACTACAAAGAGTTTAGAGGTTGTTTTCTTCATCTCTTTCCTCCTCAATAGCGTTAATCAAACCTGCTTCTTGCTCTTCGATTTCTACGTATTCTTCGATACGAGCATCGAACTCTTCTTCTGTCTCATTGAGACGCATGATGTGGATATCTTCTGGTTCAAAATCCAGACCAATTTCCTCACCCACGATGGCCTTACGAGTCGAGTGAATCATCCATTCGTTGCCGAGTTCATCATAGGCGATAATCTCATAGTGAACCCCACGGAAAAGCTGAGTATCAACCTTAACTTGAAGTTTTCCTTCTTCTGGAAGGGTAATGCGCAAGTCCTCTGGGCGAATCACGACTTCGACTGGCTCATTTGGCTTCATCCCACCGTCAACCGCCTCAAATCGTTTGCCATTGAACTCGACCAAGTAGTCCTCAATCATGGTACCTGGTAGAATATTTGATTCCCCGATGAAGGTTGCTACAAAGTGGTTGATGGGCTCATCGTAGATATCCACTGGTGTACCAGACTGAACAATCTCACCGTCATTCATAACGAAAATCCAGTCACTCATGGCCAGGGCTTCTTCCTGATCGTGGGTAACAAAAACAAAGGTGATGCCCAAGCGTTGTTGCAATTCACGGAGTTCGTATTGCATGTCTGTCCGCAACTTCAAGTCAAGTGCTGACAAGGGCTCATCCAAGAGCACCACACGAGGTTGGTTGATGATAGCACGGGCAATAGCCACACGCTGGCGTTGCCCTCCAGATAGTTTACGGATAGAACGTTTTTCAAATCCTTCTAGCTGAACCATCTTGAGAACTTCTAAAACACGTTGCTCGATTTCTTTTTTATCGACCTTACGCAATCGCAATGGAAAGGCAACATTTTCAAAGACATTCATATGCGGGAACAAGGCGTAAGATTGGAAAACAGTGTGAACATCACGTTTATTGGTCGGGATATCATTGATACGAACACCATCTAGCAAAATATCACCCGTCGTTGCATCCAGCAAACCGGCGATAATATTGAGAATAGTTGATTTCCCTGAACCAGATGCTCCTAAAAGAGTATAGAACTTTCCTTCTTCCAACTCAAAGTTAATATCCTTGAGAACCTTTGTATTACTGTCTTCAAAAACTTTAGAAACGTTTCTGAATTCGATAATTGGTTTTTTCAATTGTCATATATTCCTTCTTTTTCATAATTTAACAGATAAGGGCTCTGTCAGGCCACCACAGACTTTTGCAGGAGCTGTTCACCCCTGCATTAATTTTCTATAAACAAAGGATTAGCTCCCATTTCTGATATGAATGAATGGGAGCTTGGTTCTTTTTATTTTATAGTTTCTCACCCAAGATACGAACCTCTCGCTCAAGGGTAACACCAGAATGTTCTCTAACCTTTTCAATGACAGACTCAATTAAGTCTTCATAATCTCTAGCAGTTCCATCAGCTACATTTATCATAAAGCCTGCATGTTTTTCTGAGACTTCGATACCACCGATACGGTAGCCCTTCAGACCAGCTTCTGCAATCAATTGCCCTGCAAAATGCCCGACTGGACGTTTAAAGACAGAACCACATGATGGATACTCCAAAGGTTGTTTGAGTTCCCGAAGGTGGGTCAAGCGATCCATTTCTTGTTTGATTGTCTCATAATTCCCAGGAGAAAGTGCAAACTTAGCAGATAGGACAACTGCTCCAGATGCTTGAATAGCTGAATGACGGTAACCAAAGGCTAAATCTTTGACTGATAAAGTCTCGATTTCACCATCCTTGGTTAAGATCTGACAAGACTGGAGAACATGAGCAATCTCACCACCATAAGCGCCAGCATTCATAAAGACAGCACCACCGATACTTCCAGGAATCCCACAGGCAAACTCAAAACCAGTCAAGCTATGGCGAAGGGCGATTCTAGTTGTCTCAATCAAGTTAGCCCCTGCTTCTGCTTCAATGGTATAACCATCTACAGAAATATTATTGAGTTTATCACACAAGATAACAAATCCACGGATACCACCATCACGAACGATGATGTTGCTGGCATTTCCCAGTACCATCCAAGGGATATTTTCTTGATTGGCAAACTTAACCACTCGAGCCATCTCGTAGCGATTTCGTGGAAAAACCAAATAGTCTGCCTTTCCACCTACTTTTGTATAGGCATAAGATTTTAGAGGCTCATCGAAACGAATATCGATTCCCACTAAGGTTTCATTTATTTTATCTAATACAGTCATTTTGCTCTTCCTTTTATAAAATACATTCTATTATACCATTTTTAGGAGCATTTTTCGATGAATAGGTTATATTTTTAAAAAGCTCACAGAAAAAAGAGGCTAAGCCTCTTTGATATTAGTCTTTTTTCCAAAAAATTGATTTGGTAAGAAATGCAAAAAGTATCACTTCTACTGCCAGCAAACCTTCTACTATTAGAGGATTAGAAATCCAGCCAACTTGCGATAGGGCAGGAGCCAAATCAAATAAAGCATGTAAAGCGTAGGCCGCTAGTAGATAGATCCATTTCTTTTGACGAACCGCTTGATAAACCCAAACAGTTAAGCCAACTTGGATTATCAAAGCGAAGATTCGCTCTAGTCCCAAAAGGTAAATCTGCCATACTGCTAGATTGTTAATAGTAGCTAGCGTGCTTTCCGGTAAGAGTTGCATAATGCTTGGATTTTGAGATTCTACTGCTGAAAAGAGGATGAAGAGATTAAGTAGACTTACAATTCCTATATAAATCAACTCTAAACCACCATGCCCTAGACCATAAGCAAGAGCATCTGAATCTTCCAAGGTTCTTTTCTTCTCCAACCATTTAAAAAAGATAAGTCGAGCTGTCTCTTCAAACAAAGCAGCCATACAGATGCCATAAATCACATAGAGAAGGGGATTTTCAGTCATGAGTGGAATTGTCCCATCCTTTTGAGGATGGAGAACCAAGAGATGAACGATTTTCTCCAAGACTTGAGAGGAGGCAAAAAACGCAACTGCCCCAAGGCCAAAAACTGCAAAATTAATCTTATATTTCTTTCTTGCATACCAAACTGCTACTATGAGGAAGGTAAACAAGGCAAGCATCGTTATTATTACATGAATTTTCATAGTTTACTCCTTTTATTCTGCCTGTTCAATATCTTTTTTCATTTCATCTACATTGAACTTAGCAAAGAGATACTGACGATCCTGAACAGGGAAGCGTTGATCCAACTGGTCAACAGCTCCCACTTCTACAATCCCTTCCTTGATGACGAAGTCCATAACGTGGCCCCCAAAAGTTAGATCATCTGAGATAAAGTGTAAATGGTAGCCTGCAACACTGACACCATGGAAAATCTCAGGTGTCCAGAAACCAACGATGGTTCCTGAAACATTGTCGCAGCTATATTCAGGCTGATGAGTCGCAACCTCAGCAAACTTCGTTTCGCTTGTAGATTTTGGTATCATACGAACATGCATGTGTTTAAAATCACCATGAATCTTGATAGAGCGGAAAAGATTTTCTCCATCATAGTAGGATTCAATACGTTTTTCTAGTTCCTGATCAGTCATTTCAAAACGCTGGCGGAAAATAACTTCTGCCTGATGGGGCACAACTGCTGCATAGGGAATCAAGGCATCTGGTGAAACTTCGACAATTTCAGGTTTCTCACCTGAACCCTTAGCTTGATAGGCTTTACCATCCAAGACAATCAATTCTCCATCGATAGAATCCAGGGTCCCTAGACCTAAATCTCCATGTTCAAGCAACTCACCAACGGTCATGGTCCCGCCGTATAGTCCTGCCATCAAAGCTCCCAAGGTATTGTATTGGAATAATTTAACTGGTTCTTGCACCTTTATCGTCTCACTCTTCTTTGAAATTTTACTTACTAAGTATATCACATTTCTTCTTAGAATTGAACGTTGAAAAGCCTTTTAACATTGCCAAACGTCTAAAAAAAGGGTACAATGTAACAAAATCAGGAGAGGGATGGAATGAAGCAAGAAAGCAAGTACGAACAAATTGTTCACTATCTAAAAAATGAGATAGAATCAGGAAGATTTTCAACAGGAAGTCGTCTGCCATCTATCCGAAAACTCAGTCAAGATTTCCAATGCAGTAAAGATACAGTGCAGCGTGCACTTTTGGAACTCCGATATGATAAATACATCTACTCCAAACCTCAAAGTGGTTATTATGTTTTGGAGCAACAAACCAGTCATGAAGACCTAATTATCTCAGTCAACGATGAACACGTAGCTGCTTATGATGATTTTCGTCTTTGCGTCAATGAAAGCTTGATTGGGCGAGAAAATTATCTCTACAACTACTATGAACACCAAGAGGGCTTAGAAGAATTACGCCAGTCTGTCCAGACATTGCTCTTTGATCAAGCCATTTATAGTAAAGCAGACCAGTTGGTCATGACTTCTGGGACCCAGCAGGCACTTTTTATTCTTTCTCAGATTGATTTTCCAAGTCAAGCTCAGGAAATACTGGTCGAACAACCAACCTATCATCGGATGAATCAACTGCTGCTAGCTCAAAATCTTCCTTATCAAACGATTGAACGTCGAGTAGACGGCATTGACCTAAACGAACTTGAGGAACACTTTAAAAGCGGAAAGATTAAGTTTTTCTATACCATTCCTCGTTTCCACTATCCTCTGGGACATTCTTATTCTGAGGAAGAAAAAATTGCCATCCTCGACTTGGCTGCCAAATATCAGATTTATATCGTTGAGGATGACTACCTGGGTGACTTGGATCCTAAAATGGGACAAAGCTTTCATTATTTAGACCAACATGATTTAGTCATCTATATCAAGTCCTTTTCTACGAGTCTATTTCCTGCCCTCCGGATTACTGCCCTTCTGCTTCCAAATACTATCAAGGAAGCTTTTGTGACCTATAAAAACATTCTCGACTATGATAACAACCTCATTATGCAAAAGGCTTTATCACTCTATATTGATAGTCAACTCTTTAATAAAAACAGACTAGCAAGATTGGCACTACAAGAGAAAAGTCAAGAGCACATCCAACAGCTCTTACAAAGGTATCCCATTTCCCTACCGAACTATCCACTTCATGATGGACTTTTACTTGATCTCAGGAACTATCCTAAGATTGCTAGTCTCAAACATAGTTCATTAAATCTAGACTTTTTCGAATCATCCTACATAGGAACTTGTCCTTATCACTTTGCAAAAGTTCCCCTAGAAAATATTGAAACAACATTAAGCTATTTAAAAACAGAGAGTGGGACAGAAATCGGTAATTCGTTAGAATTCGATTTCGCTGTCCCACCTCCGCGCAGTTGAGTAATACTCAATGAAAATCAAAGAGCAAACTAGGAAGCTAGCCGCAAGCTGTACTTGAGTACGGTAAGGCGACGCTGACGTGGTTTGAATTTGATTTTCGAAGAGTATAAGGCTGTAAAAGCTGATGAAATCAGCGTAGTAGAGCCCACTCAACCACTGCGTCTTGCTCGATAATCCAAAGACAAGAAGAGGCTAGGACTTTTGTCCCAGCCTCTGTTATTTTTTTATTGTTCTACTTCTGTTAGCTTAGCAGCTTTTTCAAGATAAGTTTGGTAAGTTCCATCAGCTTTCAATTTTTGGATAACCTTATCAACCACTTCCTTCAAATCTGAGTTACCTTTTTTGATAGCTACAGCATTTGCTTCGCCCTCTTTCATAGTCAAGTTTACTGTAGCTACTGCCAAATCTGAGTTCTTAGCAGCATAGCTTAGAGCAACTGGTTCATCCATATGAACAGCATCAACTTTACCAGATTGGAGCTCGTTTACTGCTTCTCCCATATTTGTCAAAGAAGTCAACTGTGCCTTTGGAAGTTGCTCTTTGACCATAGATTCTGGAACAGATCCTTTTTGAGCCGCAATATTAGCACTTGCTAAAGAATCTAAATCCTTGTATTTTTCAAGGTCGGATTTTCTAACAAGGAAGCTAATTTTATTTTCATAGTAAGGAATTGAGAAATCAAAGACTTCTTGTCTTTCTTCAGTTGCACTGATTCCCGCAATGGCCAGGTCGGCCTTACCTGTCTGAAGACTAGTCAAAACATTATCAAAACTCATGCTTGAAATTTCCAATTTTACTCCAAGTTCATTAGCAATTGCTTGCGCCATGTCAATATCAGCACCTACGACTTGGTTCTTACCATCTACAAGTGCTTGAAACTCAAACGGAGCATAGTCTGGACTAGTTGCGACCACTAATTTTCCTTTTTGCTTGATGGCCTCCACTGCAGACTGTGAGCTTGAGTTAGACGTTTGGCAAGCTGCTAAAAAGAAGCTAACAAGAAAACTACATAAGACAAATATCCATTTTTTAAATTTCATAAATAAACAACCTCTCTGTTATTTTTGTATAATTATAACTCCAGAAACCTCGTTTGTCAAGCATATTCTAAATTTTTATGAAATATTTTCAATTTTTGTTTCAAAAAAGGAGCTTTTACTTACTAACAAGCTCCTTAATTTGCATAATTAATCAATCCTACAATTCTACAATCTTACCTGTTTCAAAGTAAACAACCCATTCACAGATATTCTTTGCATAGTCACCGATGCGTTCCAAATAAGAAATAACTTGGAAATAATCACGACCTGTGATAATAGCTTCAGGATGTTTCTTGATTTCTTCTGTAGCTAGGTCTCGAATGTTATCAAAGTAATGGTTGATATTTTCATCCATAGTTGCAACTTCATAGGCTTGATCCACAGAACCATTCAAATAAAGTTCTAAAGCGGCTTCAACAAAATTTTTTACTTCGCGACCCATTTTTTTAATTTCTTCTTCAACTGCAGGGATGCGTTGCTCACCCTTCATACGAATAGTTGCCTTTGCGATAGAAACTGCATGGTCTCCCATACGTTCTAAGTCTGAAACAGCTTTTAGAACTGTTAATACTGTACGTAAATCTTGCGAAACTGGCTGTTGTAGCGCAATCATTTCAAATGATTTCTTTTCAAGTTTCACTTCGTATTCGTTTACTTCTGCATCTTCCTCGATGACTTCTTTAGCCATGTCACGGTCATGCGTTACAAAAGCACGTACGGTACGATTGATTTGGGAAAGAACTTCTTGTCCCATAGCATAAAACTGATTATGCAATTTCTCTAAATCTTCTTCAAATTGAGATCGTAACATCTTCTCACTCCTTATCCAAATTTACCTGAAATGTAGTCCTCTGTTTCCTTATGTTGTGGATAGAGGAACATTTCCTTAGTATCATTAAATTCAATCAAATCTCCATTGAGGAAAAAGCCTGTCTTATCAGAGATTCGAGATGCTTGCTGCATGGAACGAGTAACCAATAGCATGGTGTACTTGTCCTTCAGACTATATAGGGTTTCTTCAATTTTTCCAGCTGAGATAGGGTCCAAGGCTGAGGTTGGCTCATCCAAGAGAATAATCTTTGGACTGGTTGCCAAAACACGGGCTACACAAACACGTTGTTGCTGTCCTCCTGAAAGACCAATTGCAGAATCATGCAAACGGTCCTTGACCTCATCCCAGATAGAAGCACGAGTTAAGGCTTTTTCTACAGCTTCATCCAAAACGTTCTTATCTTTCTCTCCATTAATTCGGAGACCATAAACAACATTTTCATAAATGGACATTGGGAAAGGATTGGGTTGTTGGAAAACCATCCCGATTTCCTTACGTAATTCAACCGTATCTGTACGTGGACTATAAATATTGTGACCATTGTAGACCACTGAACCAGTAGTTGTCACCTCTGGATTAAGGTCCCCCATTCGGTTAATAGCCTTGAGCAGAGTTGACTTCCCTGACCCTGACGGTCCTATAAGTGCTGTAATTTCCTTGGGTTGGAAAGATAAGGAAACACTATTCAAGGCCTTCTTTTTATTGTAATAGACTGACAGGTCTGATACCTGTAAAATCGGTTCTGTCATACTGTTCCCTTTCTAACCAAAATGTCCAGTTACATAGTCATTGGTAGACTGTAGCTTAGCATTTTGGAAAATATTTGAAGTCTTATCATACTCAATCAAATCACCCAAGTAGAAAAATCCAGTGTAGTCACTTGCACGCGCAGCCTGTTGCATACTATGGGTCACGATGATGATAGTAAAGTCCTTCTTCAACTCCAGCATGGTTTCTTCAAGCTGAGCTGTCGCAATCGGATCCAAGGCTGAGGCAGGCTCATCCATCAAGAGAATGTCTGGTTTTACAGAGATAGCACGAGCAATACAGAGACGTTGCTGCTGACCACCCGAAAGCGTCAAGGCTGACTTATGAAGGTCATCTTTGACCTGATCCCAGAGGGCAGCCTGACGAAGAGAGGTTTCTACAATTTCATCAAGAACCTTCTTGTCCTTAACGCCTGCACGTTCGTGTGCAAAGGTGATGTTACGGTAGATTGACTTAGCAAATGGGTTTGGACGTTGGAAAACCATTCCGATATGTTTACGCATTTCATAGACATTGATCTCAGGACGGTTGATGTCAATACCTCGATAGAGAATTTGTCCAGTTACCTTAGCTATATCAATGGTATCATTCATACGGTTGAGACTGCGTAGGTAGGTTGATTTCCCTGATCCTGATGGACCAATCAAGGCTGTAATTTTATTTTTTTCGAATTGCATATCCACGCCCTTGATGGATTCATTCTTACCGTAGTAAACATGTAAATCCTTCGTAGAGAGGGCCACTTTTTCTTCTGGAAAAGTAATGATATGCCTTTCATCCCAATTATATTTTGACATGGCTTCTCCTTTAGGCTGCAGTTAATTTCTTATGTAGATAGCTTCCGAGTTTACGTGCTCCAAAGTTAAAGATCAAAATAAAGATGAGGAGCACTGCTGCAGAACCCGCTGAAACTAGAGTTCCATCAGGAATGGTTCCTTCACTGTTGACTTTCCAGATATGTACAGCCAAGGTTTCTGCTTGACGGAAGATTGAGATTGGACTGGTTACACTGAGAACATTCCAGTTAGACCAATCAAGAGCTGGTGCAGATTGACCTGCTGTATAGATAAGAGCAGCAGCTTCACCAAAGATACGACCTGATGCAAGCACAATTCCAGTTACAATGCCGGGAAGAGCTTCAGGTATAACGACATGAAGGACTGTTTCCCAACGAGAGAGTCCAAGCGCCAAACCAGCTTCACGTTGCGTATGGTGAACGTGTTTCAAACTGTCTTCAACATTACGAGTCATCTGTGGAAGATTGAAGACCGTTAAAGCCAAGGCACCAGAAATAATGGAAAATCCATACTCAAACTGGACTACAAAAATGAGGTAACCAAAGAGGCCCACAACGACTGATGGTAGAGATGACAAAATTTCAATACAGGTACGAACAAAATTAGTCACACGACCTTTTTTAGCATACTCTGCTAGGAAAATTCCAGCACCCATTGATAGAGGCACAGAGATAAATAAGGTAATCACTAAAAGGAAAAAGGAATTATAAAGCTGAATTCCAATACCACCACCTGCTTGATAAGAGGATGATTTTCCTGTCAAGAAGGCCCAAGAAACATGTGGCAAACCTCGAACCAAGATATAAAGAATCAAGGAAGCAAGAATGGTCACAATGATTCCTGCGATGGTGTAGAGGACAGCTGTAGCAAGTTTATCTAATTTCTTAGCGTGCATAGTTTTTCTTTCCTCTCTCTTTTGTAATCAATTTAATGACACTGTTAAAGGCCAGGCTCATCAAGAGCAATACTAGGGCCAGTGACCAAAGAACGTTATTATCAACAGTTCCCATAACGGTATTTCCGATTCCCATGGTCAATACAGAAGTCAAAGTAGCAGCTGGTGTCGTTAATGAAGTTGGGATAACTGCTGAGTTACCAACGACCATCTGAATCGCAAGAGCCTCACCAAAAGCACGCGCCATCCCGAAAACTACTGCCGTAAATACCTGAGCGAGCCGCCTTCAAGGTTACGCGCCAGATAGTTTGCCAGCGGGTTGCTCCCATAGCTAAACTAGCTTCACGGTAGTGACGAGGCACTGCACGTAGGCTATCTGTGGTCATGAAGGTAACAGTTGGTAAAATCATGACAAAGAGAACGAAAATCCCTGACAAAATCCCAAAACCAGTTCCACCAAAGACACTACGTACAAATGGTACGACGACTTGCAAACCGATAAATCCATAAACTACTGAAGGAATCCCAACTAGAAGTTCAATAGCTGGTTGCAAAATCTTTGCCCCTTTTGGTGATACTTCTGTCATAAAGACAGCTGCACCAATTGCAAATGGTGTTGCAATCAGAGCCGATAAGATGGTAACAATAAAGGAACCCAAAATCATTGGTAGGGCACCAAATTGTTTCCCAGATGGATTCCAAGTCTGTCCAAATAGAAAATCAAAAATGTTGACTCCATTGACAAAGAAGGTCGATAAGCCTTTCTGGGCTACGAAAATCAAAATCATAGCAACGATGATGACAATCAAAGAAAGGCAGGCAAAGGTTAGTCCTTTTCCTAATTTCTCAAGACGAGAGTTCTTTGACGGAGAGAGCAATTTTTTAGATAATTCTTCTTGATTCATTATTGACTCCCTTCTAGCACTGTCACAGTTCCTGCAGCATCTTTTTCAACTTTCATTTCCTTGATAGAAATATAGCCCATGCCTTTAACGATTCCATTCTGAGCTTCATCTGAAAGGACATAGTTTAAGAATTCTGCAACTAATTCTTTTGGCTCACCAAGAGTATACATGTGTTCATAAGACCACAAAGGCCAATTGTTAGTTGTAACGTTTTCTGAGATTGGCTCATAACCATTGAGTTTGATAGTCCCAACAGAATCATCAACATAGGCAAAGGCTAGGTAGGAAATGGCACCCGGTGTTTGAGAAACAATTGATTTAACCATTCCGTTTGAATCTTGCTCCTGACTTTGCATTGCTGATTGACCATTCATGATCACACTGTCAAAAGTAGCACGAGAACCTGAACTAGCTGCTCGGTTGATAATAGAAATTGCTAAATCCTTACCACCAACTTCTTTCCAGTTGGTAATTTCACCAGTAAAGATTTGTCGGAGTTGTTCTGTCGTAAGGTTATCGACATCTACTTCTTTGTTAATGATAACAGCTATACCGGCAACAGCTACCTTGTGGTCAACTAAGGCAGAGGCATCAATACCATCTTTTTCCTCCGCAAATACATCCGAGTTTCCGACATCTACTGCTCCTGACTGAACTTGAGACAGACCTGTACCAGAACCTCCACCTTGAACGTTAACTGTTTTACCAATGTTGGCAGATGCAAACTCATCTGCTGCAGCCTCAACTAAAGGTTGGAGGGCAGTTGACCCAACAGCCGTCATTGATTCCCCACGATCAATCCAACTTGCACATCCTGCCAGGGAACCAGCAAGTAAAAAAGTCGCAAGAAAGAGGGTGAGTTTTTTAAATTTTTTCACTATTTGTCTCCTTGAAAATAATGATGAATAGCTTGGAATTTCGCTCTATTTTTCTAATGTTTTATGCAAAAAATCCATACTTCCACTATAACATAGAATACTGATTTTGACTAGTTTTTTACCTTAAACCTCAAGCCCTTAGGGAAATAATTCTTCAAGGTATTTCCGGTCACTTTTGCAAAACCCAGACCATTCCCACCAACTAAAACTTGATACCATCCATTTGACAGAGTTTCAGACAACTGAACTGTTTCACCAGCTACGTAATTAAAGAAGTCTTCTTGATGAATTTCAATTGATTGTTTTACTTGACTTGACTTCAAGGCTAAGCCAAGTGCAAAACTTGGTTCAAAACGTTTTTTCTTAAAGGTTCCAAGATGAAGTCCATTTCGTGCAATTCTTAGTTTTCCTAAATCTGGTAGGTCTTCAGGTAAGAGATACAATTGGTCACCAAAAACCTGTAGGACTCCAGCCAGTTTTTCTTTAAGATGTTTCTTCTCAAAATCTTGCCATAAACTCAACTGTTCACGATTAAGATTAGTCTTAGAAGGCTTAAACTTTCCTGACTTGTTTTGTCCCTTAAATTGAAAATGGGCAACAAACTGGCCTTCTCCCTTAAAACGATGTGGGTACATCCGAGCTGTCTCAGGAAAATCAATCCCAGGAGCCATACCGTTGATATGTTGGATTGGAATCAGTTCAAAATCATAACTAGCCAGTAACCATTTGACGATTTCCTCATTTTCTTCTGGAGCCCAAGTACAAGTAGAATAGATAAGTCGACCGCCATCAGCCAACATGGTGACCGCATCTTCTAAAATCTCACGTTGTAGGTTAGCACACTGGCTTGGATATGCTTCACTCCAATAGTCCATGGCATCAGGTTGCTTACGGAACATTCCTTCTCCTGAGCATGGCGCATCTAAAACAATCAGTTCAAAATATCCCTTAAACACTTTAGCCAAACGATCGGCAGATTCATTAGTCACCACTACATTAGTCGCACCAAAGCGTTCCATATTTTCAACCAAGATTTTCGCTCGTTTGCTTGAAATTTCGTTAGAAACTAAAATTCCCTCACCAGCTAGATAAGCTGCCAGCTGAGTTGATTTCCCACCTGGCGCCGCTGCTAGATCTAAAACCTTCATGCTTGGTTTTGGCTGGGCTACTTGTGCAACCATTTGTGCAGCAGGTTCTTGTGAATAAACCAAGCCAGTTGCATGCTCAGGTGATTTTCCAGAAACCTTGCCATAGTAGCCCCAGGGTGTATTTGGAATAGCATCTGAAAAAGAAACTTGGCTTTCTTTTAAGGGATTAATGCGAAAGGCAGAAACTGCCTCATCATCAAAAGAGGCAAGAAAAGCTCTTGCCTCATCTCCCAATATTGCTTCATATTTTTTTACAAATCCTTCTGGAAATTGCATGTAAGTTTATTTCCTTTCATAGATATAGGATTGGATTTCTGCCAACTTGTCCGTTGGAACCATCATAATTTGTTGTCTTGTCTGAAAATCCACCGGATCTCCCGTTAAGGTTACAATCTGATAACCTAAACTTTCTCCAATGATGCTAGCTGCAGCATAATCCCAAGGTTGGAGATAGCTGATATAGGTCAATAGCTGACCAGATAATATTTTTGAAAAACTAATGGCAGCACTTCCATATATTCGTACGCCAAGTGAAGCATTAGCCAATTCTGCTACACCCCAAGCGTTTGTTTCCAACATACCAGCATTACCAGCCACCAAAAATTCTCTCAACGGTTTCTTTTTAAATGGTGGTAAAAGTTCGTCATTACAACAAGGCGGGAAGTCTCCTCCACCATGGTAGCAATCACCCTTCATAACATCATAGATAATACCAAACTTACCAACACCATCCTCAAAATAGGCCAGCATAACAGCAAAATCTTCACCTTGTGCGACAAAGTTGTTGGTACCATCAATGGGATCAATAACCCAAACAGATCCATGTCCAACTGAAGCACGCAGGCAGCCTTCTTCCGCACAAAATTGGTCATCAGGATAACGCGAACGAATCTTATCAACCAAAAAATTCTGAACTTCCTTGTCCAAACGAGTCACCAAGTCTGTAGGGGATGATTTTCTCTCAATATGCAAATCTTCCTGCATGTGGGCTAGAATATAGTTTCCAGCTTCCTTGACAATTTCTTTGGCAAATGTAAATTTATTTTCCAAGCGAAATCTTCCCTTCCCTTTGTTCTTTGGCCAATTGGACAGCTCGATAGAAGGAATAACCACTCGCAGTTTCAAATTCACGGCCCAAGCGTTTTTCTTCACTCTTACTTGGAACAACTGCTTTGAATTTCTTATAGGAATCTAGTAGTTTTTTTGCTTCAATCCTAGTCTCATAGGCTGCTTCAACATCATTAAAAAAAGAAAGCACTGAAGCAAGTTCTTCAGTGCTCCACGACAAATCTAGTGGGTAACTATACTGTTTATTCATCTAATTAATACCAGCTCTCAATGTAGCTTCTTTCAGTTCTTGTTTACGGTAACTACGAGGGAGAAAAGCACGAATCTCATCTTCATTAAAACCGATTTGCATTCGCTTTGCATCAATAATAATCGGACGACGTAAAAGACTCGGATACTGCTCAATTAAATGAAGCAACTCCGATACTGAGATACTCTCTACATCAATATTCAATTTTTGAAAAATCTTTGAACGAGTCGAGATGATGTCATCAGTACCATTTTCGGTCAAGGAAAGAATGTGTTGCAGTTCTTTTCTCGTTAAAGGACTGGTCATAATATTATGCTCTTGGAAGGGCACTTTATGATGCTCAAGCCAGGCCTTTGCTTTACGACATGATGTACAACTCGGTGATAAAAATAGTGTAATCATGCTTTCCTCTTCTTTACATACTTTTCTAACTCTATTATACAAAAAAATAAAGCGCTTGACTAGTTATTTCCGTAAAAAAAACTACTTTTTCAAGAAAATAGGTTTTTGCTAAAGTTCAAGTTTGCCAGCAAGAAGTCTTATCTGGACAATAAGAGCTTTCATTTAACTAAACAGCTTCAAGACACTTATCAAATGAAATCGAGGACTAACTATAAGCTAATTGAACCATCTAACTTTTAGGAGGCTTGGGTGGCTAACTTCATTATAGAACTTTCATTCTTGCCCTAGTTCCTCTACCAATTTGTTAAAAATATCTACAAATAAGCTTATTTTATCAAAAGGCAATCGACCAGAAATCGATACAGCATGTCTGGATTTTCTATTCCTAGCCCACAAGACTTCAATAATTCAGTAGGTTGGAAAAAGTTGTGTATAGAATAAATTAAAGTTTCATCATAAGAGATTAGAGGGTTTAAAAAACAATATAAAATTCAATTGACTGCCAAATCAAAGGTATATTGATCATTAAAAAACGAGGTCGGGATCTTTTGTCCCAACCTCTTTATTCTGATAAGTGCCTCTCAACTTCTTGTGCTTCCTTATGATTTTCATACAATCTGGCTAAGAATTTAGCAATCTCTTTTAAAATTGAGTAGGTTGGAACAGCAACAATCATCCCAATCACACCATAAATATTACTTGATAATAAAAGTAAGACTAAAATAGTAATTGGGTGAACCTTCATAACCCCACCCACGATACGTGGATATAAAATATTTCCATCAACTTGCTGAATAATCAACATATAAATGACAGCAATAATCATTTTATGGGGATCTGTAAAGAGATTTGAGATAATCATTGGGATCAAGCCAATGCTTGGTCCTACATACGGAATCAAATTAGCCAATCCAGAAAAAATGGCGAAGACCAAGGCATATCTTAGACCAATCACACTATAACCGATAAAAGCTAAACATCCAATAATAACTGCATCTATAGACACTCCACTAATGTAACGAGAAATAGTTGTATTTAGGTTTGTCAATAAACCAGATATGTTCAATTTATCTCGTTTTAATATAGTTCTTTCTAGCATCGGTAAAAATTTATGCCCATCAAGAAGGAAGTAAATCAAGAAGACTGGTGTCATGATGATAATCAATACAGTGCTGACGAGCGCAGATAGAACACTTCCAACACTATTTGTCACACTGTTTAAGATATTTTGCAAAATATCAACATATGAGAGATTTAGTTGTTGAATAGTTTGTTGAATATCTAGATTTTGCAGGGCTGGATGTTTTGATAACTCAATGACTAAATCTTGAAGACGACCATAAATGTTTTGACTCGAGTAGATTAGGCTACTCAACTGATTAATCAAAATCGGTAGCAGATAGACAAAACTAAGTACGATTGCACAAATTAAGGCACAAAGGGTTAACAAAATCCCAATGATGCGATTGATTTTGCATTCCTTCTCTAAAAAGATAACAATTGGGTTGGTTAGGTAATACAAAAATCCTCCCAATAAAAAAGGAATCATGATTGTATTTGCAACACTGACAAAGGGTGTAATAATAGCACCCATTTCTCTCCATAAGTAGAAAATAAGGGTTATTAATAATATCTCAGTGGTCCAGAAGAATAATTTATTTTTCCGAAACATAAGCCACCTCCTCTTTTTCCTATTTTACCATATTTCAAAAAAGATTGATAACCTACATTATAAAAAAACAAGAATATTTTTTGTCTTTATGATAGAATACAATTACTATGAAGAAATTATTTTTAACACTATTAACACTTATTTCGTTTGGTTCCGCTACTACGGTTTTTGCCCAGGATTTTGATGTAGCAGCAAAACATGCCATTGCTGTTGAAGCTAATAGCGGTAAGATATTATACGAAAAGGATGCTACTCAACCTGTTGAAATTGCTTCTATTAGCAAATTGCTTACCGTATATCTCGTTTACGAAGCCTTGGAACAGGGAAAAATCTCTCTTTCTACTCCTGTAGAAATTTCTGATTACCCCTACCAGTTGACAACTAATTCTGCGGCTAGTAATGTTCCTATGGAAGCTAGAAATTACACTGTCGAAGAGTTACTAGAAGCGACTTTGGTATCTAGCGCTAACAGTGCTGCTATCGCTTTAGCTGAAAAAATTGCCGGTTCTGAGAAGGACTTTGTAGATATGATGAAGGCCAAACTAGAAGAATGGGGGATTCAAGACGCTACACTCGTCAACACAACAGGGCTCAACAATGAAACTCTTGGAAATAATATCTATCCAGGATCTAAAAAAGATGATGAAAACAAATTGAGCGCTTATGATGTTGCTGTCGTTGCTCGCAATCTCATCCTCAAGTATCCTCAAGTTTTAGAAATCACAAAGAAACCTTCTTCTACTTTTGCAGGGATGACCATTCATTCTACCAACTATATGTTGGAGGGAATGCCTGCTTATCGTGGTGGTGTTGACGGTCTTAAAACAGGAACAACTGATAAAGCTGGAGCATCCTTTGTAGGTACGACTGTAGAAAAAGGAATGCGTATCATCACAGTTGTCTTAAACGCTGACAACCAAGATACCAATCCATATGCACGCTTTACAGCTACTTCTTCTATTTTAGATTACATCTCATCAAACTTTGCTCTTCAGACAATTGTCAAACAAGGAGAGAGTTATGAAGATAGTAAATCGCCTGTATTAGATGGGAAGGAAGATACAGTTACAGCTGTCGCCAAAGAAGATATCAAAATCGTACAACGTCTTGGTAGTCGTACACAAGCAACTATTACCTACTCAGCGGACACTACTGAACACACTGCTCCACTAGAGGCAGGAACTGTCGTTGGACATTTGACTTATGAAGACAAGGATCTAGTTGGTCAAGGGTACATTACAACTGACAAACCTAGTTTTGAGATGGTCGCAGAAAAAAATGTCGAAAAAGCCTTCTTCTTAAAAGTTTGGTGGAATCGCTTCGTTCGTTTTGTTAACGAGAAGTTATAAAAAATCAAAAAATCGCGAATTTCGCGATTTTTTTCTTTATTCTTTTTTAGCTACAGTCGAATGGTTATATCCATAAACAAAGTAAATAATAACTCCTATTAATAAAGCTAGTCCAAATGCCATCCATGTTTCAAGGGTATATTGAAGCATAAATGAAAGACAGATTAGAATAGACAAGATTGGTAAAAAAGGGACCAGAGGAGTTTTAAATTCTCCCTCTTTGGGCATCCCCTTATCTTTTCTCAATTTGATGATCCCATAGGCTAAGAGAATAAGATAGGCTAAGGTGCAGATATTGAGAAAGGCTGCGATACTTGCCAGTGGGAAAATTCCCGCTGCAATCGCTGAAACAACACCTGTTAAAATGGTCGCATTCTTAGGGACGCGACTGGTCTTAGTCACTTGTTTGAAACTCTGAGGCATGAGCCCATCACGTGCCAAACCATAAATCATTCGAGACAAGGCGTAAGTCATGGAAATACATACCGTAATCAAAGTAAAAATAGCAACGAGTGAAACATAATTAGCGGCCCAACCAATACCGATACTTCTCAGAGCAAAAGCCACAGCATCATCTACATTAAGCTTGCTATAGTGAACGATACCTGTCAATATCAAGGTAACCAAGGCATACAGAATGGTTACAATGGTTAAGGATAAAACAATTCCACGTGGAATATTCTTTTGTGGACTTTGAATTTCATCAACTGCCATAGAAATGGACTCAAACCCTAAGAATCCAAAGAACATCAGTGAAGCACCTGCCATAATTCCAGTGCTTCCACCATAAATTTGACCAAACCAAATGGTGCAAAATCTGACCAATTTTCAGGTTTAATGTACCAAATACCAACTAGGATAAACAAGGCAAGAGCAGAAAATTTTAAAACAACAAGAATAGAATTAAACCGAAGCGCAGCCTTCGAATTTAAAAGTACAACACCTGTAACAAGTAGAATTACTAAAATCGGTAAAAGATCAATATAAGTACCATGTTCGGAATTAAAAGTTCCATTTAAGGCTTGTGGCAAGGAAATTCCATAATGGCTAAGCAAACCCTTAAAATAGGCCGCCCAACCAGAAGCAACACCTGAAACTGCTGTCATAAATTCCATAATGGTTAACCAACCAGCTATCCAGGCTGGAAATTCACCCAAAATTGCATATAAATAACTATATGCTCCACCCGTTGCAGGAACACGAGAAGCAAATTCTGCGAAAAAAAGGGCGGATAATGACACACAGATCGCAGAAATCACAATAGATACAACAAGAGCAGGCCCTGCCAGTGTTGCAGCAGCTGTTCCTGTAATGGTAAAAATACCAGTTCCCACCATAGCACCAATTCCCAAAAGAATTAAATCCCATAGTTTTAAATGACGATGCATTTCTGTTTTACCTAGACTAACGTCCTTGGTTCTAAAAATATTCATAATCCATCTCCAAATTTATAAGATTGTATTATTTTATCATATATAAGGATTTTTGTGAATATTTATTAGCCTCATAAACCCAAAAAAACTGAGAGTGGGACAGAAATCGGTAATTCGTTAGAATTCGATTTCGTCGTCCCACCTCCGCACAGTTGAGTAGGGCTGTAAAAGCTGATGAAATCAGCATAGTAGAGCCCACTCAACCACTGCGTCTTGCTCGACAATCCAAAGACAATTGAGAGGCTAGGACATTTGTCCCAACCTCTGTTTCTGTTCATAAAGTTTATCCGACTGATCCTTCCATTTCGTAGCTAATCAAGCGGTTAAGCTCAACTGCATACTCCATTGGAAGTTCTTTAGTGAAGGGTTCAACAAATCCCATGACAATCATCTCGGTTGCCTCAGTTTCTGATAAACCACGGCTCATGAGGTAATAGAGCTGTTCTTCTGAAATCTTAGATACTTTGGCTTCGTGTTCCAAAGCAACCTGTGAGTTATGAATTTCATTAAACGGAATGGTATCTGAAGCTGATAAGTCATCCATGATAATGGTATCACACTCGATGTGGGAAACAGATTTCTTAGAGTTCTTGTTAAAGGTTACTTGTCCACGGTAGTCCACTTTACCTCCACCTTTAGCGATAGACTTAGACACGATAGATGAACTAGTATGTGGAGCGTTGTGGATCATCTTGGCACCAGTGTCTTGGTGTTGCCCTGCATTGGCAAAGGCGATAGAGAGCATGGTTCCACGAGCTCCTTCTCCATCAAGGTAAACAGATGGATATTTCATAGTCGTTTTTGCACCCAAGTTTCCATCAATCCACTCAACAGTCGCATCTTTCAAGGCTTTAGCACGTTTTGTTACCAAGTTATAGACGTTATCAGACCAGTTTTGGATGGTTGTATAACGCATGTAAGCTCCGTCCAAAGCAAAGATTTCTACAATAGCAGCATGCAGGCTGTTGCTTGAATAAGTTGGCGCTGTACATCCTTCTACGTAGTGGACACTTGCTCCCTCATCAACGATAATCAAGGTACGTTCAAACTGACCAGTATTTTCGTTGTTGATACGGAAGTAGGTTTGAAGCGGAATATCAACCTTGACACCTTTTGGTACATAGATAAAGGTTCCACCAGACCATACTGCTGAGTTAAGGGCAGCCAACTTGTTATCCGTCGGCGGTACCAACTTAGCAAAGTATTGTTTAAACAAGTCTGGGTATTCCTTGAGGGCAGAATCTGTATCTGTAAAGATGATACCTAACTTCTCAAATTCTTCCTTCATGTTGTGGTAAACCACTTCTGACTCATACTGGGCAGAAGCTCCAGCTAGATAAGCACGCTCAGCTTCTGGAATACCGATACGTTCAAAGGTTTCTTTAATCTTTTCAGGCACATCATCCCAGGAACGAGCTGGTTTATCAGATGGTTTTTGGTAGTAGATCAAGTCATCAAAGTCAATCTCTGACAAGTCTGCTCCCCAAGTTTGCATGGGCATTTTTTTGAAGGTTTCATAAGATTTCAAACGGAATTCCAACATCCACTCAGGTTCTCCCTTAGCAGCTGATAGTTCACGGATGACATCTTCGTTCAAACCTTTTCCTGTCGATAGGACAGGCTCTACATCGTCATGGAAACCAAATTTATATTCACCAAGATCAATTGGTTTTGGTTCTACTCTTTCTTCAGCCATAATATCCTTTCTTTCATTCTTCAATTCTAATGATTCATAAGACAAAAGAAACTTGTCTTATTTGTTTTCTTGAGCTTCTATTGTTTTCTTAAGGGCATTCCAAGCGAGGGTTGCACACTTAATCCGTTGAGGGAACTTGGCAACTCCTGATAAGAAAGCTGCATCTCCAAGTTCGTCCTGACGCTCATCTTTTTGTCCTTGGACCATTTCAGAAAAGATAGTCGCAAGTTCTAAGATTTCTTGTTTGGTTTTTCCTAAAACGGCATCTGTCATCATACTTGCAGAGGCAGTTGAGATGGTACATCCTGAATTTAGAAAAGCGATATTTTCCAAACGATCCTCTGCATCAAACTTGACAGAGAGATTGATAACATCCCCACAGGTTGGATTGTTGAGACTGATTTGCTCAGCATCTTCCAGCTTCCCTTGGTGATGAGGATTTTTCGAATGGTCTGCTACCACTGCCATATAGAGGCTATCTAGTTTAGAAAGTGCCATTGAAAAACTCCTTTGTCTTTAGTAAGGCATCGACTAGTTTGTCGCAATCTGCCTTGGTATTGTAGATATAAAAACTTGCACGAGCTGTTGCTGGAACGTCCAAATACTGGAGCAAGGGTTGGGCACAATGGTGACCCGCACGAACTGCTACTCCTTCATAATCCAGAGCAGTCGCAAGGTCGTGAGGATGAAGATCACCTAGGTTAAAGGCAATAACACCTGAACGTTGAGCTAAATCTTGCGAACCGTAAATGGTCAAACCTTCAATTTCCTGTAATTTTGGATAGACGTATGCGATCAATTCTTGTTCATGGGCTTCAATGGCATCCATACCAAGACTTTCCAAATAATCCACTGCAGCAGCCAGTCCGATAGCACCTGCCATGTTAGGAGTTCCAGCCTCGAATTTCCAAGGCAATTCCTTCCAACTAGCAGACTGCTCATAAACGAAATCAATCATTTCACCGCCAAATTCTACTGGTGACATTTGCTCTAGATACTTTTCTTTGCCGTAAAGAACACCGATACCAGTCGGACCAGCCATCTTGTGACCTGAAAAGGCAAAGAAGTCCACATCCAAGTCCTGGACATCAATCTTCATATGTGGTGTAGACTGGGCGCCATCCACCACCATAATAGCTCCAACTTCATGAGCCATTTGAGTGATTTCTTTGATAGGATTAACCACACCAAGAACATTTGAGGCGTGAGCTAGCGAAACAAACTTAACCTTAGCGGTCAATTTAGAACGCAAATCATCCATATCTAGAGCCCCATCCTTGAGATAGACATAGACAAGCTCAGCCCCAGTCTTGCGGCAGGCCTCCTGCCAAGGAATGATATTGGAATGGTGTTCCATGATAGAAATCAAGACCTGGTCACCCTCAGTCAAGATTTCTTCAGCATAACGTGCTACCCAATTAAGACTAGTTGTCGTTCCTCTGGTAAAGAGCACTTCCTTTGTTGAAGCTGCATTGATGAAACTTCCGAATAGTTTCACGAGCAGCTTCATAGGAAGCTGTAGCCCGTTCCGCCAAGGTATGAACTCCACGGTGGACATTAGCATTGTCCTGTTCATAGTAGCGATTAATGGCTTCCAGAACAGCTAGTGGTTTTTGTGTCGTCGCAGCATTATCCAAATAAACCAGAGGTTCGTCATTAACAATCTGATCTAAAATTGGAAATCCTTGCGAATCACTTCTACATCTAACATAGGCTTCCCCTTAGCGTTTTGACAATTTTTCTTCGATCGTCGCAATCATTTCATCACGAACTTCCTTGACTGGAATCTCAACGATTACTGATCCAAGGAAACCACGAACAACCAAACGTTCTGCAGTTGCCTTATCCAATCCACGACTCATGAGATAATACATGTCTTCTGGATCAACTTGTCCGATAGACGCTGCGTGTCCTGCAGTGACATCATTTTCATCAATTAAAAGAATTGGGTTGGCATCTGAACGAGCCTGGTCTGAAAGCATGAGAACACGACTTTCTTGTTGGGCATCTGCTCCTTTAGCACCCTTGATGATATGTCCGATACCATTGAAAGTCAAAGTTGCTTTTTCAAGGATAACCCCATGTTGAAGGATATTACCGATAGAGTTGCAACCATAGTTAGTTACTCGAGTATCAATTCCTTGTACCTGACGACCACTTGAAAGAGCAACAACCTTAAGGTCTGCATGGCTACCATTACCAATCAAGTCACTATCAAAGTCTGCAACAACATTTCCTTCGTTCATAACACCGATAGCCCAGTCAATACTTGCATCGTTACCTAATTTACCACGACGGCTAATGTAGGCAGTGATATTCTCACCAAGACGGTCAATCGCCGCAAACTTCACTTGAGCACCAGAACGTGCAATCACTTCAACTGTGATATTAGCAGTCGCTTTAGCACTACCCTCACCGCGTGATTCTAAACGTTCAAGATAACTAATCTTAGAATTTTTACCAGCGATAATCATAATATGCTTGTTAAATGGCACATCGCTATCGCTGTCTTGGTAGAAAATTCCTTCGATTGGTTCAGCAATTTCCACGTTATCAGGAATGTAGAGAACAGCACCACTATTAAAGTAAGCCGTGTGGTAGGCCGCCAACTTATCATCGTCATACTTGACTGATGACATGAAAAATTCTTCTACAAGTTCTGGAATTTCTTCTAAAGCTGAATGAAAGTCTGTAAAGACAACTCCTTGTTCAGCCAATTCAACTGGAATTTGCTCAAAAACTGTTTGAGTTCCTACTTGTACCAACTTTAAGTGATTATCTAGAGCTGTGAAGTCTGGAACATTTGCTGACGGCTCACTTTCTGTGATGGTTCCATCTCCCAGATTCCAACGGTGAAATTTTCACACGCTCAATGACTGGTAATTCCAAACTCTCAATCTTATCAAAAAGCTTTTTTTGACGGAGGTCTGACAACCAGCTTGGTTCAGCGTGCATTTCTGAAAAAAAGTTTAATAGTTTCTTTAGTCATTTACTTCTCCTAAAAAGATACGAGGGAATTACAATTCTTCCTTGTAGTCATAGCCAAGTTCTTCAGCTAGTTTTTGCGTATCCCTTCACGTTCCAAACGTGCAGCCAGTTCTGGACCACCAGAAAGAACAACACGACCTTCCATCATCACGTGTACCACATCTGGTGTGATGTAGTTCAAAAAGACGTTGGTAGTGAGTGATGATCATAGCACCAAAACCTTCACCACGCATAGCATTGACACCTTTAGAAACAACTTTAAGGGCATCAATATCAAGACCAGAGTCAATCTCATCCAAGAAGGGCGAAAAGTTGGTTCCAACATCAAAGAGTTGAAGAATCTCATTACGTTTTTTTCTCACCACCAGAGAAACCTTCATTGAGGTAACGCTCTGCCATTTCTTCTTTCATATTGAGCAATTCCATCTTTTTCGTCTAGCTTAGTGATGAAACTCGCGAACTGAAATCTTCTCATCATCTTCTTTTACCAGCATTTATAGCTGCACGAAGAAATTCTGCATTGGTAATTCCCAGGAATTTCTGATGGGATATTGCATAGCCAGGAAAAAGTCCCCATACGCGCACGCTCGTCCACTTCCAATTCAAGGATGTTTACGCCCATCAAACAAGACTTCACCTTTAGTGACTTCATAGTTCGGATTTCCCATAATAGCAGCTGAAAGAGTCGATTTACCGGTACCATTTGGTCCCATGATGGCTGCAATTTCTCCTGTTTTAAGGGTCAAATTAACCCCTTTTAAAATTTCTTTTCCTTCAATCTCAACGTGAAGATCTTTGATCTCTAATACTGACATGATAGTTCCTTTCTTTTTCAATCCGTTTTTACCATTCTTTGCTAGAAAATTGTCCTTATTTCTTTCTAGTAAAAAACGATAAAATGTCAATAAATATACTTTAATAGTATAACAAAAAAAAGCCTAAAAGGCTTTAATTTTGTCTAGAAGCTGAGGGTTACTTCTTTCCTCGAAAATGGTCATCTATAGCGTTCACTATTTTCCCCATAATATAGCTAACACGAAAATTTCTCAGGATTAAAATAGCCCAGAGCAAGGCCATAATATACCGTTGTTCCATAATAGACTCATTAAAATAATAAGTCTCAGCAGCAGTAAAAAAGGCCATAATTATAAATTGTTGTCTATTCATTGTATTGTTTCACAAAATCCTTTTAATCTTCTGCTATGGTCACTTTATCCGTTAGGAATTCAAATCCTTGGGGAAGAACAGATTCTTCAACATCTTCCTTGACAGAGTTTCCTTGAGCCGATTTAGCCTTAGCTGAAAAGTCTGCTCTGACTTCTTTCCACTCGTCCATAGATATAGCAAGAATTTCTGGAGAAAAACCAGCTGCTTGACTAAGGATATTGCCAAACATAGTGTTGAGATTATCACGTTTCATGGTTTGCCCAGCATTGAAGTTAGATTCAAATGCAAGAATGGCGTGATGCTCATTAGCCGCAACAGGTTGAGAACCAACTAAAAGTGCCTTATCTGGACCTGACAAGCTTTCAATAACTTCTCCCCAAGCATTTTGGAGACGGATTAGATTTTGACGGGCTAAATCGGGATTTTCAACAGCTTCTTGAAGAATAGACTGAACCTTATTGCGATCTACGCGATAAATTGACTTGCTGTTAACTGGTCGACTTGGCGTTGGTGTGGTCTGTTTGGGACTTGCATTAACATTTGCTAGGGCCTGTTTCAATCGCGCAACTTCTTCTCTTAGTGATGCCAATTCACCAGCGACTTGACCTGTTATTTCAGGCTTAACTTCAAGCTCAGCTAAACGAATGGTCATCATTTCTGCGTAAATCTTTGGTTGGAGGCTAGCCTTGATATCAGCTAAACTACTTGTTGCAATTCCAATCATCTCGAACAAAACAGCCTGTGAAAGACCTAGGTTATCCTTAAAGAGATCACTATAGTGAGTATTCTCCCCACCAGTTTGGACAATCAAAATATCTCGCAAGTATTGCAACAAATCTGTTACAAATCGTGTCATGCTTTTTCCGTTATCAAAAATCAAATTAAGATTTTCCAAAGCACGAGTCACATCTTTTTGTGCCAAGGCAGCCACATAATTATCCAAAGCACTTAGACTAATAGTCCCAGTAATTTCCTCAGAAACAGTTGTTGTTAATCTAGCATCTTGAGTCAAACTTAATGCTTGGTCTAAAATGGACAGAGCATCCCGCATACCACCTTCAGCTCGTCGAGCAATAATCTCGACAGCTTCAGTTTCATAATCAATCCCTTCCTTCTCTAAAATATGGAAAAATATGATCTCGAATATCCTGAGTCTCTGATAGATTTGAACTCAAGCGTTGAACACGAGACAAAAATGGTTGCAGGAATCTTATGAAGCTCTGTTGTTGCTAGAATAAAAGACAACATTTGGAGTTGGTTCTTCAAGAGTTTTTCAAAAGGGCATTGAAAGGCACCTGTTGAAAGCATATGAACCTCGTCAATGATATAAACCTTATACTGTGCTATACTTGGAGCATAGGTTGATTTATCACGGATATCACGAATTTCATCAACCCCATTGTTAGAAGCCGCATCCATTTCGATAACGTCTTCTAAACTACCGTCTGTTACAGCTTGACAGATATAACAGTTATTACAGGATTCTCCCCCTACTTGATTAGGGCAATTCATAGCCTTAGCAAATATTTTGGCTACACTGGTTTTTTACCAGTTCCTCGAGGTCCTGAAAATAAATAGGCATGGCTTATTTTTTCCTGTTCAACAGCTTGTTTAAGAGTTTTTGCAACAACCTCTTGACCTACTAGCTGTGAAAATGTTTGACTTCTATATTTTCGATAAAGGGCCTGATACATTACGCTTTCTCCTCAAACATTGAAAAATTCCATTCGGTTTTCTCTAACAAAATAGAAACAAACTCTTCTAGATATTTCAGATCCAAGTCATCATAATCATCAACAAGAGATGAATCTAAATCTAGAACGCCCAGAAGACGTCCCTCTTTAACCATCGGAACAACAATTTCACTACGAGCACTACTATCACAAGAAATATAGTTTGGGTAGGTTTTAACATCACCAACAATCACTGTTTGACGACTAGCTGCAGACTCTCCACAAACACCTTTTCCAAGAGCGATTCGTACACATGAAACCCCACCTTGAAAGGGGCCCAAGACCAGTTCATTCCCATCAAATAGATAGAAACCTGCAAAAACAGTATTGGGAAAGCTTGTTTTTAGCAGAGCACTGGCATTTGATAGATTAGCCAACACATTGGGCTCTCCTTCTAAAAAGATAAGAGAGCTGTTCATTTATTGTTTGATAAAGTGATTCTTTTTCTGAATATAACATAAAACCATTATATCAAAAAATGCTAGTAGAAAAAAGAAAAATCCCTTGTTTTGAAAACAAAGGATTTTATTCAAATTCAAATGAATTAAAGTTCGATGTCTCCGAACAAGTCAGCCATTGAGAATCCTGTTTGAGTTTCAGGAAGTTCAAAATCACGTTTTTCTTGACGTTTTTGGACGACGTGGACGTGGAGCACGTTTTTCTTCTTTTTGTCCTTCTTCTTGAGTTGGACGTTCTTCAAGAGCTTTGATAGAAAGAGATACACGTTCTGCATCAGCGTTAACTTCAAGGACTTTAACAGTAACTTCTTGACCAACTTTAAGAGCTTCTTTTGGATTTTCAATACGTTTGTGTGAAATTTGTGATACGTGAACAAGTCCATCGATACCTGGCAATACTTCAACAAATGCACCGAAGTCAGTCAAACGTTTAACTGTACCTTCTACAACATCACCTTTAGCCAATTTTTGCTCAACGCCATCCCATGGTCCAGGTGTTGTAGCTTTAAGTGAAAGTGATACACGTCCTTCTTCTTCGTTAAGATCAAGGATTTTCACTTCAACTTCTTCACCAACAGTTACAACTGATTTTGGTGAAACGTTACGTTCGTGTGACAATTCAGTTAAGTGAACCAATCCGTCAACACCACCAAGGTCGATGAAAGCACCGAAGCTTGTGATACGTGCAACTTTACCAGTTACAACATCACCAACAGCCAATTTACCGAATACTTCAGCACGAGCTGCTGCAGTTGCTGCTTCTACAACTTCACGACGTGAAAGGATGAAGCGGTTTTCTTTAGGATCAACTTCTTTGATTTTAGCATCAAACTCTTGACCTACAAAAACGCTCAGTGTTACGTACAAAACGAGTATCCAACATTGAAGCTGGGATAAATCCACGTACACCTTCAAATTCTACTGAAAGTCCACCCTTAACAGCGCGAGTTCCTTTAACTGTAACAACTTCTTCTTCACGTCCTACAAGTTTGTCCCATGCTTTGCGAGCTTCAAGGCGTTTTTTAGATACAAGGTATGTTACTGTATCAGTATCTTTACCAACTACTTGACGAAGTACAAGAACATCCAATACTTCACCTACTTTTACAAAGTCATTGATATCTGCATCGCGATCGTTTGTCAATTCGCGAAGAGTCAAGACACCTTCAACACCAGTTCCAGAGATTGCAACATTAGCTTGAGTAGCATCAACTGTCAATACTTCAGCACTAACAACATCACCTGGCTCAACTTGGCTAACGCTATTTAGCAAATCTTCAAATTCGTTCATCTAAAAAATCCTCCAACAATCAAGTTTTTCTTAAACTTGACATACTTATAATTTTTTCCTAAGCACCCGCAAAGACATGTTATATCGTTCACGTCCTTCAATTATAAAAATAAAATACCCTAAGATATTTTTCTTTTTATCTTGAATTTATTACCTAAGAACTGGGGTAGCTGGATTCGAACCAACGCATGAGGGAGTCAAAGTCCCTTGCCTTACCGCTTGGCTATACCCCAAAAGTGAAATGGAGAGAGAGGGATTCGAACCCCCGAACCCAAAGGAGCGGATTTACAGTCCGCCGCGTTTAGCCTCTTCGCTATCTCTCCAATGTTCAACAAAGACTATTATATCATGAAAATTTACAAAAAACAAGCTTTATTTTGTTAAATTATAGTTTTCAATCAAAATTTCCACAGCTTTTTCAAGTTTTTTATAAAAACTATCGACATTTCCATTCTTTATGATCGCAAATTGATTGTCTAATTCGGCAATTTCACCAATGATCTTTTTACCAATGGTTAATGTGTAGCCTTCAAACTTTTCCTGACCAACTAAAACAGTTGCGTCTGTTAATTGAATTTCGATTTTTTTATCTTTTTTACTCATACCATACCTCTTTTCACTCTTCCTATTGTACAAGAAATTTAAAAAACTGGCAAGAAAAAACTCTTTATAAGGGCAGCCTTGATAAAGAGTTTTTGTGAGAGAATCTAATTTTTAAATCTAGGGAAGACTCATTATTAGTGGGTTGTCCCACCCACTAATTTTATGTCCTTATCTTTATAATCTACAATAGCACCAATCGCAGCTTCGATACCTCTGACGATATCAGTTAAATTCATAGATGCTGTATTAGGCTTATTTACCACTTGTTCTGTCATATAAGGAATATGCATAAAACCTGCTCTCATATTGGGAAACTTTTTATCCGCTAAATAGAGAGCCTGATACATCAAATGGTTGCAAACAAAGGTTCCTGCTGTATTAGAAACAGTGGCAGGTAGACCTACTTCTTTTATGGCTTTCACCATTGCTTTGATAGGCAGAGTGCTGAAATAAGCTGCCTGACCATCAAGACGGATAGGAGTATCAATCGGCTGATTTCCATCGTTATCTGGAATTCTAGCATCATCTTGGTTGATGGCAACTCGCTCAGGTGTTAGACTCGCTCTTCCACCTGCCTGTCCGATGCAAAGCACAGCATCTGGCTGATAGCGGACGATTTCTGATTCTAAAACCTCTGCGGATTGATAAAAGACCGTTGGGATTGCTACCCAATGAACCTCTGCGCCATGAATCTCTGACGGTAATGATTTAACAGCTTCCAAGGCTGGATTGACCTTTTCACCACCGAAAGGATCAAAACCTGTTACTAATATTTTCATTTTATTTCCTTTGCTAAAATGCCAAAAAATACATCAAAAATACATGGATGATAATCATGACAATAGCTACTCCTACCTGCGCTTTGATAACCCCATTTGGATCTTTCATATCCAGGAGAGCTGCCGGTAAAGCATTAAAGTTAGCCGCCATTGGAGTCAATAAGGTTCCACAGCAACCTGCCGTCATTGCTAGAGCTGCAGCCACGATTGGATCAGCTCCCAAGGCAAATACAAAGGGAACACCAATTCCAGCAGTAATAACCGTGAAGGCAGCAAATGCATTCCCCATTATCATGGAAAATAGAACCATCCCAAGGACATAAGCTACTACTCCCATAAAACGACTACCCGAAGGAACTAAACCACTTATCAAGTGAGAGATCAGATCTCCAACGCCTGCCACGGTAAAAATTGCCCCCAAAGCACCTAAAAGTTGAGGAACTATCCCACTGGTTGAAACTTGCTGGACCATGCGATTATTTTCTGCTAACAAGCTTTTAGGAGAACTTTTGGTAATCAATAAGAGAGAGATGGTTGCGAAAAATGCAGCAAGGCTGATAGCAATCTTACTAAACTCAGGAATCATTTTTGCTAATACCAAAGCAATCAAAGCCATTAACATGACTGGGATAAAAATTCTATTCTTTAGTCGTTTAGCTTCAATGTTTGCCTTGACTTCATCCAGAGACGATAAGGTGCCGATACGAACCTGTTTAAAGAGAGTTAGTAGGGCTAATAGCACTACGATAACCCCAATACAGACAGAAGGTAGATAGGAACCACCGATAAAACTGATGCCCAATAAAGCCCAAAACCCAGCCGTTCCAAAGCGAACTGGGTTTGTTTTATCTTTATAGCTACAATAAGCCGTATGAAGGAATTGACAACCAATCACAATATAGGTCAACTCTAATAACTGTCTTGCTAAATTGGTCATTCTTCTTTCCCTTTACTAACCTTATTTGCTAGCAGTTTTCTATCAAACAGGTAATTGTAAATTCCTACCACAAGTAGGGCCACTCCTGCAACAATAAGCGAAGCCGAAGCGATTCCTGCATAATTACTTTCATAACCCAATTGGTCCAGAGTGCCCCCCACCAAGAGGACACCACCTGCACCAACGAAAGTGTTCTGAGCAAAGAAATTTGCAAAATTATCATTTGCTGCTGCACGCGCTTTTAGCGCTTCGCTCTCCTGCTCCGTTAATTTTCTACCTAATTGAGACTCTGCCGCTGCTTGTCCCATGGGTTGAACCAAAGGCCTTACAAACTGCGGATGTCCTCCTAGACGGATGGCAAAGAAGCTATCGAGTTCCCGAAAAAAGAAATACACTGTATAAAAACTTCCTACGGTCAGACCTTTAATCTTTTGAATCAAGTCAATCGAACGTTGCTTGAGGCCAAAAGTTTCAGATAAACCTACCAGTGGCAAGGTTACCATAAAAATCGTAAGAACTCGTTGATTACTAAATTCTTTTCCCAAAATTTCCAAGAATTCAACAAGAGAAACTCCAGAAACTAGAGCTGTAACTAAACTAGCTAAGACTACCGTTGCGATTGTATCTAACTTATAGATAAAACCAACCACAATGATAACTATCCCTATTAGTTTAATCCATTCCATATAGGCCCCTTTATTCCAAAAATACTAGTCTGTTTTTATTTGACATGACTTTCTAGTTCTTTTTGGTATTTACTGTTTGATTCCAATTTTTTTCTCTTTTTGCCATTTTTTTCAAGAGCTGCTTGATATTCTTTAGCAGTTACAATCTCTTTTTGCAATTTCATTCCCTTGAAGATATATGGATCACCCTTAATACCTACTTGTGAGTATGGTTTAGAGAAAGGAACGACGTTGCTGACAACTGGTGAACCACCTGATGAAGCGGTTGGCATCAAGAGAGAGCTATCAGTGAGCCATGCTTGCGCTTTTAGCATATTTTTTTCATATCTCTTATCCAAATCGTTTGTCTCAGAAACTGCATCATCCAAGAGTTTTTTTATATTCGTCCAGACCAAGTTGAGCTACTACTTCCTTGTCTTTTACCTTTCGTAATACCAAGGTGTTTCATAGCAGAACCAGTCTTAGGATCCATGATATTGAGATAACTTGCTGGGTCTTGGTAGCTTGGAGCCCATCCAGTACTGTTCAAGTCATAGTCTTTTTGGGCTGGAACACGAGCTTGCGATGTAATGCTTTCCTTTTCGTTATCGGTCATCTGAAGGACATCAATCACGACATTTTCAGAACCAAGAGTTGATTCGATTGATTGTTTGAAGGAATTGCTTTGTTGAACGGCAATTGTATCTGTCTGTTCAACTGGAACATCCAAGTGAATTGGGAAGGTTACACCTTTTGCTTCCAATTCTTTCTTAGCTTTCTCAAATGAAGCCTTAGCTTTGTCAGGATTGTAGATGGTATCTTTTCCGTCTACAAGCTCAACGCCTTTCCATTGGTCTCCATAGTTGACCAATTCTGCTTGAGCGATATCACCAAAGTTTTTACCGCCAGATTGTACAAAGTTATCTGGAACTAGACTATTACGAATAATCTTGTCCGCACCATCTTCACCATTGAGTTGTGCAGCATATGAATGACGGTTGAAGGCAAAGTTGATGGCTTGACGGAAGTCCTTGTTCAGCATTGCTTCTTTTGTAGAAGTTTTCTGTTCTTCACTTGTTTTCGCTGTCTTATTGAAAGATTGACGGTTTACGTTAAAGGTAAAGTAGTAACTAGTTGAATCCTGTGGACTATATGTAATTTTATCCCCGTATTGTTCCAAAGTAGAAGCAAAGTTTGAGCTACTTGGGAAGAGGCGAGCTGTTGTGTAAACACCCGAAGAGAAGCTACGGATCAAGGATTCTTGGTCTGATCCATCATAGTAAGTTAATTTAACTTTCTCGATTTTAACCTTCTCTTTATCCCAATAATTTGGGTTCTTTTCATATTCGATTAAAGATTTTGAAGTCAATGTCTTCAAAATATATGGACCGTTATAAAGAATACCAGCTGGACTGACCGTTCCATAATTTTTACCAGAAGCTTTGAGGAATTCTTCATTTACTGGCAACATAGTTGCTGAAGTTACTTTTGAATTCCAGAAAGTTTCAGGTGCGTTTAGAGTGTACTCAACAGTATAATCATCCACTGCCTTAACTCCAACTGTTGAGAAGTCGTTAGTCTCACCAGTCATATATTCATTCAAGCCCTTAATTGAGTTTTGAATAAGAGTGACACCGTCTGATTTGCCATCAGCTACGTGTTTCAACCCAGTAACAAAGTCATGCGCAGTTACTTCAGCGTATTCTTCACCTTCTGACGTGTACCATTTAACCCCTTTACGAAGTTTATAAGTATAAGTCAAACCGTCTTGTGAGACACTCCAATCCTCAGCGAGGGAAGGAATCAAATTCCCATATTCATCGTTTCCAACAAACCATCAACGACGTTACCAATGATATCAGTTGTTGAAGTACGAGTTGCGATACTGTAGTCCAAAGATGATGGGTCTACTCCATAGACATAAGAGAAAGTTGTAGGCGCATCTGCTTCCTTGTCGGCTTTACCACAAGCTACAAGAAGAACTGCTGTACTCAGGACCACTCCTGCTGTTAACATCCACTTTTTCGTTTTCATAAAGATCTCCTTTAATAATTTTTAATCTACTTTTACAATCCAACCTTCTGGTGCTTCAATGTCACCAAATTGAATACCTGTCAATTCATCGTATAGTTTACGAGTCACTGGACCAACCTCTGTCTCACTGTAGAAAACGTGGAAGTCATCACCATGTTGGATTCCTCCAATTGGTGAGATAACTGCCGCAGTACCGCAGGCACCTGCTTCTACAAATCGATCCAGACTATCAATTGGTACATCTCCCTCAACAGGCTTCAAGCCCAAACGATGCTCAGCCAAATAAAGTAATGAGTACTTGGTAATCGATGGCAAGATTGACGGACTCAATGGGGTTACAAACTCATTATCAGCTGTAATTCCAAAGAAGTTTGCTGAACCAACTTCTTCAATCTTAGTGTGGGTTGATGGATCTAGATAAATAACATCTGAGAAATGACGGGATTTAGCCATTTTTCCTGGCAAAAGACTAGCTGCATAGTTCCCACCGACCTTGGCAGCTCCTGTCCCATTTGGTGCAGCACGGTCATACTCGTCTTGAATCAAGAAGTTTGTTGGAACCAATCCACCCTTAAAGTAATTTCCAACTGGCATAGCAAAGATGGTAAAAATATACTCCTCAGCTGGTTTTACCCCAATGATATCTCCAACACCAATCAAGAGCGGACGAAGGTAAAGAGTTCCACCAGTTCCATAAGGGGGTACGTATTCTTCATTTGCACGAACAACGGCTTTACAAGCCTCTACAAACATTTCTGTTGGAACTTGTGGCATCAAGAGACGATCACAGGTACGTTGCAGACGTTTAGCATTTTCATCTGGACGGAAGAGTTGAATACTGCCATCCTTTGTACGATAGGCTTCAATCCTTCAAATGCTTGCTGTCCATAGTGAAGGCTTGGAGATGATTCTGAAATATGCAAGGTTGCATCTTCTGTTAATTCTCCTTGAGACCATTGTCCATTTTTAAAATTAGCGATATAACGATAAGGTAGTTTCATATAGGAAAAACCGAGATTTTCCCAATCGATTGTAACTGTCATGACAATCTCCTTTATTCTAATCAAGCTTTGTGTTCTATTCTACACTATTCTCCTAAAAATTCAAGTATTATTTGTAATTTTCTGAAAATTTTGCTTATAAAAAATCAGTCACTAGGACTGATTTTTAATTTTCTTTATCTTCTTTAAAGACTTCTTTAATGTATGCATCAAAAACTTCTTCATCAGAAATAGTATCTGAGATAAAGCTTCCATTACTTGTACGCTCTGATAGATTCAAATCTTGCAGGATTGACTCATAAATTGTTCCGTTATTTGATTGAACAACTAGAGTTTGTTCTCCATCCTCTACTTCTGTACTGAAGAGATCTCCGATAAATCCTTGTTCAGAAACCGCACCAGCCACAAATACGCGATGTGGTTTGCTCTTCAATTCTCTCAGAACCTGAAGGCCACGCTTAGCACGACTGGTTGCTGGAATTTCCTCTGTTGAAACACGTTTCAAACTTCCACGTTGGGTTAACAGATAGAAGGATGAAGTATTGCAGATAAAGGCAGATTGAAGTTCATCATCTGCTTTCAGATTCATAGCTTTGACCCCTGCAGCCTTGGCTCCGACAACTGGAACCTCTTCGATATTAAAGCGAAGAGCGTAGCCATTCTTACTGATTAATAGGACGTCATCTAGCTTGATTGGTGCTACTGCTACAATCTGGTCACTATCGTCCTTCAACTTAGCATACTTGACAGACTTAGAACGATAAGTTCTCCATGGAGAGAATTCTTTGCGTTCTACTCGTTTGATTTGTCCAAGGCGAGTTGCTGCAAAGTAGGTCGTCGCATCGTCAAACTGATCCACCACTTCGACGTAAAGTACTTCTTCAGTGGTTTCAAAGTTTGTAATAGACTGGCTCAGATGCTCCCCGATATCCTTCCAACGAATGTCTGCTAATTCATGGACAGGGCGGTAAATGACATTCCCAAGCGTTGTAAAGATTAAGAGATGCTGAGTAGTTTTGACAGATTGAACGAATAGCAAGCGGTCGTCATCCCGTTTACCAATTTCTTCTAAGGTCGAAGCTGCGAAAGAACGAGGGCTAGTACGCTTGATGTAACCTGCCTTAGTCACGCTGACGTAAGTATCTTCTTCAGCAATCAAACTAGCTGTATCAATCTCGATGACTTTTGCCGTATCTTCTAGAGTACTCAAACGTGGTGTCGCAAACTTCTTCTTGACCTCACGGAGTTCTTTCTTCATGAGATTGTACATAGTCCGTTCGTCACCAATGATAGCCGCCAGCATAGCAATTTTTTCGCGAAGTTCTGCTTCTTCTTCCTGCAAGACAACTACGTCTGTATTGGTCAAACGGTATAGTTGCAATGTAACAATAGCTTCAGCCTGCTCTTCAGTAAAATCATAACTGACCTTGAGGTTCTCTTTGGCATCAGCCTTGTTCTCAGAAGCACGGATAAGAGCAATGACTTCATCTAAAATAGAGATGACACGAATCAAACCTTCCACGATATGGAGACGTTTTTCAGCCTTTTCCTTGTCAAAGCGAGAACGCGCCAAGATTACCTCACGACGGTGGGCGATATAACTAGACAAGATTGGTACAATTCCAACTTGACGAGGTGTGAAATTGTCAATCGCCACCATGTTGAAGTTGTAGTTGATTTGTAGGTCAGTATACTTGAAAAGGTAGTTGAGAACAAGCTCAGTGTTCGCATCTTTCTTGAGTTCGATAGCAATACGAAGACCATCACGGTCAGACTCATCACGAACCTCAGCGATACCTGCCACCTTGTTATTGACACGGACTTCATCAATTTTCTTGACTAAGTTAGCCTTATTAATCTCATAGGGAATCTCAGTAATAACGATTTGTTCCTTACCACCTTTAAGCTTCTCAATTTCTGTCTTAGAACGAACAACCACGCGCCCTTTACCAGTTTCATAGGCCTTTTTGATTTCATCACGGCCTTGGATAATCGCACCTGTAGGGAAATCTGGCCCAGGCAAGAATTCCATCAACTTATCGACCTTGGCAGTCGGGTGATCAATCATATAGACTGTAGCATCAATGACCTCAGCCAAATTATGCGGTGGAATATCTGTGGCATAACCAGCTGAAATACCAGTTGAACCATTGACTAAAAGGTTTGGAAAAGCCGCTGGCAAGACAGTTGGCTCTTTTTCGGTATCGTCAAAGTTCCAAGCAAAAGGAACTGTCTTTTTCTCGATATCCTGAAGAAGGTAGCCTGCAATCTCAGACAAACGGGCCTCGGTATAACGCATAGCCGCAGGCGGATCCCCGTCCATAGAACCGTTGTTACCATGCATTTCAACTAGAATCTCACGGTTTTTCCAGTCCTGAGACATACGGACCATGGCATCATAGATAGAAGAATCTCCGTGTGGGTGGAAATTACCCATGATGTTCCCGACAGACTTAGCCGACTTACGGTAGCTCTTATCAAAAGTATTGCCATCCTTATTCATCGAATAAAGAATACGACGCTGAACCGGCTTCAATCCATCCCGAATGTCTGGCAAAGCCCGGTCTTGAATGATATATTTGGAGTAGCGACCAAAGCGCTCCCCCATGATGTCCTCCAAGGACATATTTTGGATATTACTCATATAAGATACAAAGCCCGTAAAATGCAAAGTGAAAATAGGAAATTCTTACAGCGAGCCATGCTCACAAGAGAATTTATCTTTTTCACACAGCATTTAGGGCGTGTTCAACTCCTTTCAAAGAATATAGAGTAGTTTTTATAGAAAGGGTGTTCAGTTACTATAAATAACCAAACTATCCTTCTGTAGTTTAAAGTTATGAATTATGTTCTTTATTTAATTAGTGTTTTGAAGTTTTTCCTCAGCATACTGTATCATCTTCTCAGCTACTTCTTTTTCATACTTAAAGCCCATCTTTTGGGCAAGGCTTTGGGCTTCTTGATGAAAAAGTTGCATCGTAGTCAATAAAGACTGAATGATTTTGTCTAAACTTGAGAAATCAAGCAGATTTGAGAAGTCCTTCTCCATCTCAGCAGTCAAGTAGTTAAAGAGATACTTGTAGTTTTTACCGATGTCGACTGCTTCTCTATCACTTACCACCTGCCAAGCTAAGATTTTCAAGAGTTCTTGCTGGCAAATACCGTAGAGATGGTCTGTCGCATAGATGACTTGCTTGCGACAAATTCCTTTAACCACGTAAGCTGACACCCACCAAAATTCATTACAAGTTTTTTCAAAATCCATCTCACTAGCTGGATGTATCCAGAAACGTTCTGGCCTGGGAGAATAAGACTCAAACAAACCCTTAGGATCCTCTAGTACCGTGAAATCCGCTTCGTTTTCTACCCACTCTTGAATTTGGTCTTTGGGGCAGAGGGTTAAATCAATCCGATTGCCATCTTCAAATAGCATGAGATAGAGGCGACGGTTTCCTAGGAGATTATGTTGCTCAATGATACGTGTGCCAAACTGGTCTAACCAAGCAAGGTCACTCGTCAAATTATCTAAGTCGTCCACGACATAAACAACATCATAGTCTTGAAACTCGTCTTTGGTGCTTTTGTATCAGTTCGTGAACCAGATAGAGCCACAGCATCAACCTGTATCTTTTTAGCTATTTGTAAAATCAGGTCAAGCATTTCCTGGTCAGTTCTCATGTGGTTCATCCTCAGTTGCCTCTAAGTTCTGAATAACAGCATCTTCATTTCTTTGCTTAAGAAGCTTCTGAACTCTTTTTTTTTCAAGCTCTCCGACCAAGAATTGAATGATAAAACTAATACCAAAAATTGGTAATAGCAAAATAATTCCCATTTCTAGCGTCAGCATTATAAATAGTAGATTCATCCCTGATAAGATTGCCAAAAACCATGCATTTATCTTAAGAAGTTTTGAGTAACTACTAGGATAATACTTGTGATGTTTGGTACTTTTATAAATAGCTGTAAAACTGAATGCTAAGCTAGCTGATGTGAAAATATAAAAGTCAAAAACATAAAAGAGCAAACCTGCATAAGGATTGGATCTTAAAGGATTATCAAATAAAAAGACACAGGTAGTTACTATGGTTAATAGTAAAAATTCAAGATAGCGGCTTTGCTCAGGTTTACCTTGTTTGGCAATTATATACATAACTGCAGCTAAAGCTAAGACTATGACAAGAAATGGACTATCAAACAATAAATTTATCATGATTTATACCTCTTTTAGAGAGCTAAGATTTTGAAGGACGAAGATTTACTTAAAATACTGTTGCTTCCTCCAGCGTAAACTTCACGTTATCCTCAATCCACTTTCGGCGTGGTTCGACCTTGTCCCCCATGAGGACATTGACGCGACGTTCTGCGCGTGCTAGGTCTTCGATTGTGACACGGATGAGGGTACGAGTTTCTGGATTCATAGTTGTTTCCCATAGTTGGTCCGCATTCATCTCACCAAGTCCCTTGTAGCGTTGGAGGGTAGCACCTTTACCAAACTGCTTACGGAGTTCTTCTAGTTCACCATCCGTCCAAGCGTAAGCCACTTCTTCTTTCTTGCCTTTCCCTTTTGACATCTTGTAAAGAGGAGGAAGGGCGATATAGACATGTCCAGCTTCGACTAGTGGACGCATATAGCGATAAAAGAAGGTTAAGAGAAGAGTTTGAATGTGGGCACCGTCGGTATCCGCATCGGTCATGATAATGATCTTATCATAGTTGGCATCTTCAAGAGAGAAGTCTGCCCCCACACCAGCACCGATGGTATAAATCATGGTATTGATTTCTTCATTTTTTTCAGGATATCTGCCATTTTAGCCTTGGCTGTATTGATAACCTTACCACGAAGAGGCAAGATAGCTTGGAACTTGCGGTCACGACCTTGCTTAGCAGAACCACCGGCAGAGTCACCCTCGACTAGGTAGAGTTCGTTCTTAGCTGGATTTTTAGACTGGGCTGGCGTTAATTTACCAGAAAGCAAGCCCTTATCTTTTTTGTTTTTCTTGCCATTTCGGCTCTCATCACGCGCCTTACGCGCTGCTTCACGAGCGTCACGAGCCTTGATAGCCTTGCGAATAAGATTTGAAGCTAATTCTCCATTTTCCATGAGGAAGAAGGTTAACTTATCAGCCACAATCCCATCTACAACGGGACGAGCTAGTGGACTTCCCAGTTTGTCCTTAGTTTGTCCCTCAAACTGCAAATGTTCTTCAGGAACCAAGATAGAAAGAACAGCTGACAATCCTTCTCGGTAATCCGAACCTTCAAGATTTTTATCTTTCTCCTTGAGAAGTCCCGTCTTACGGGCATAGTCGTTCATGACTTTGGTAATGGCTGACTTGAGTCCTGTCTCATGCGTTCCACCGTCTTTGGTACGGACGTTATTGACAAAGGACAAGATGTTATCTGAAAATCCATCATTGTACTGGAGGGCTACTTCTACTTGGAAACCATTGTCTTCCCCTTCAAAGTATAGAACAGGTGTCAAGGTTTCCTTGTCTTCGTTGAGGTAGGAAACAAAGTCTTGTACCCCGTTCTCATAATGAAACTCGATTGCTTCATCTGTTCGCTTGTCCGTTAATGACAAGGTTACATTCTTCAAGAGAAAAGCTGACTCATTGAGACGCTCTGAAATGGTATTGTACTTAAAGTCTGTCGTAGAAAAGATACTGGCATCTGGCATGAAGGTCACTTTGGTACCTGTTTTTGACTTAGGTGCAGTTCCAACCTTTTCAAGAGTTGTTACTGGCTTGCCTCCATTTTCAAAACGTTGTCTATAAACTGCTCCATCACGAGTAATTTCTACCTCTAACCAACTAGAGAGGGCATTGACGACAGAAGATCCAACTCCGTGGAGACCTCCTGATGTCTTATAACCACCCTGACCGAATTTTCCTCCGGCGTGAAGGATGGTAAAGATAACCTCAACCGTTGGAATTCCCATAGCGTGCATACCAGTTGGCATCCCACGCCCATGGTCTTGAACCGTTAAACTTCCATCTTTATTAATCGTTACATCGATGCGATCACCAAATCCAGATAAGGCTTCATCGACTGCATTATCGACAATTTCCCAGACTAGGTGATGGAGACCAGCACCATCGGTCGATCCGATATACATCCCTGGACGTTTACGGACCGCATCCAACCCTTCTAGCACCTGAATGGCGTCATCATTATAATTGTTAATATTGATTTCCTTTTTTGACACAAGGAACCTCCTATTTGTTCATCTTTTCTATTTTACAGGTTTTCTAGGGATTTTGCAAAGCTTTTCTAGTTAAAAAGCCTATTCCCAAGTCCTTTTTAGCAAAAAATCGTACATCTTCACCAAAAAAGAAACTAAGATATACATCCTAGTTTTCTTTTCCTTTAATTTGGCTTGTAGCCACATCTTCGCCAAACCATTTCTGGCTGATTTCTTGGAATTTCCCTTCTTGATAGAGTTCCTTAAAAGCTTTATTTAAATTGTCTAACAAGGTCTTATCAGCCGGTCTTACTCCAACTGCAAAGGATTCACTCTCAAAACCAGCTGGGAAAATCTCATACTGGTCTAAGATTCCTTCAGTTTTAAGATAATAGTTGGCATAAACACGGTCAATTAAAAGAGCATCTATCCGGTCATTTTGTAAGTCAATCAAGGCTTCATTAAAACTTTGATATTGGTTAGCCTTTTGATCTTTTACAATATTTTTCAAGAGTTCAGGCTGAGCTTCAAAATCTAGATAACCCGAAGAACCTGCCTGAGCACCTAAAACTTTACCTGCCATATCAGACACTGATTGGATATTTTGTGATTTCTTAGAGACAAGAACCTGCTGATTTTCCATGTAAGGAATAGTAAAGGCTACTTTCTCACGACGTTCATCCGTCGCAGAATAGCCGTTCCAAATTGCATCAATGGTCCCATTTTGAAGCTCTGTTTCCTTCATATCCCAATCAATGGGTTGAAACTGAACCTTGAACCCAAGTTTCTCAGAAACAGCTTGGGCTAAATCAATATCAAATCCCACATATTGCCCATTCTTTTCTTCAAATCCCATAGGAACAAAAGTATTGTCAAATCCGATAGTAATTGTTCCTTGTTGTTGGTATTTCCCCAATTATCTACTTTAGGATTGCTAGCTTTTTGCGTGCATCCTACGAGGAAAAAAGCAAGAAAGAATACCAAAACAAGGCTGATTTTCTTTCGATTCATAGACACCTCCTACTTAGGCTCTACTTTGAGAATTTGGTCAGCGATATTCTCTGCAAACTGGAGATCGTGAGTCACGACAATCTGCGTCATACCTAAGTCACGATTTTGTAAAATCAGTTTTTCAACTTCGAGACGCAACTCTGGATCAAGGGCAGAAGTTGGTTCATCATACCCAATCACTTCTGGATCTATCATCATTGCACGTGCTAAGGCAACACGTTGCTTTTGACCACCAGATAAAGAGTATGGATAAGCATCTGCGTGTGCTTCAAGACCTAGACGAGTTAGTAATTCTACCGCCTTCTTCTTAGCATCTATTTCAGACATCCCAATAGTTTTGATTGGCGACAAAATCAAATTTTCCATAACGGATAAGTGAGGAAACAGCTGAAAATCTTGAAAAACAAAACCTAACAAGTGTCGTTTTTCAAGTTCATCCAAAGGTAATAATTCTCCGTTATAAAAAATCTCTCCTGAATCAATCGTTTCTAGTCCAGCTAACATTCTTAGTAAGGTTGTCTTTCCACCACCAGAAGGACCAACGATGGCCAAAATCTGCTTTTCAGGAATTGTTAAACTGAAATTGGATAAAATTTCTTTTTTTCCAAATTTTTTGCTGATATTTCTTAACTCTAACATGGATGACCTCCTATCTATAGTAGCTGAACTTTTTCTCAAGTTTCTTAGCTAGGATTGTAACAACACCAATCATTAGAAGATAGATAGCTCCCGCTAGAAACATCGGAATCAAGCTAGCATCACGATTGGCTGCAGTTCGACTGGCTAGGATTAAATCTGAAATACCGAGTGCATAAACCAAAGAAGTATCCTTAACCAAACTCATAACCTCGTTAAATACACTTGGTAGGACAATCTTGGTCACCTGTGGCAAGATGATATAGCGAACGGTATCGATAGGATTGAATTTCAAAACTTTCGCTGCCTCATATTGACCCTGAGGAATGGTTGCAATCCCTCCACGGAATATTTCTGCAAAATAAGCTGCATAATTAAGCGTGAAGGCAATAATGGCTGCTGGTACTCGGTCGAGTCGAATTCCGATACTTGGCAGGACATAATAAATAAAAATCAACTGCAAAAGTAAGGGTGTTCCACGCATCACCCAGATATAAACATCAATCATGTAATGGAGGAGTTTCCAATGGACCTGTACGCAAAAGGCAACCAAAATGCCTAAAGGGATTGAAAAGAGTAAGACCAGTGCAAAAACTTGTAAAGTCATTGTCGCACCGCTCAATAAACTTGGCAATATCTCGAATAAGTAAGACATATTCCACCTCCTAAAAATAATTGTTCCCATTATAGCATAAATAAACATAAATATAAAGCATTTCTGAAACTTTCATGAATTTTTAAAACTTTTCCTTGGTTTTTGGATTAACCAAAGCGTTTATCTGAAAAATTTCTAGTTGCATAAAGTATCAGATGTCACAAACTGAGGAAAAATTTAGTTCGGATTCTCTCTCATTTCATGGTATAATAGAAACATGATGACAATAGTATTATTAATTTTAGCTTATTTATTGGGTTCAATCCCTTCAGGACTTTGGATTGGACAAGCCTTCTTTAATATCAATCTTAGAGAACATGGGTCCGGTAATACTGGAACGACCAATACCTTCCGAATCTTAGGAAAGAAAGCTGGTATGGTAACCTTTGCAATTGATTTCTTCAAAGGTACTTTGGCGACTCTACTTCCACTCATCTTTCATGTGCAGGGAGTTTCACCTATCGTCTTTGGACTCTTAGCAGTCATTGGGCATACCTTCCCTATCTTTGCCAAATTCAAGGGTGGCAAGGCTGTTGCAACCAGTGCTGGAGTTATTTTTGGATTTGCTCCTCTATTTTGCCTCTATCTAGCAGTTGTCTTCTTTGGAACTCTATATCTAGGAAGCATGATTTCTCTCTCTAGTGTTACTGCTGCTCTCGCTGCTGTACTTGGGGTGATCCTCTTTCCGCTTATCGGTTTCCTACTGCCAAGTTACGATTTATTATTCGTAGCGATTATCCTAGCTCTCGCAGGTTTAATTATTATCCGCCACAAAGATAATATCAATCGTATTCAAAACAAAACTGAGAACCTAGTTCCTTGGGGACTAAATCTCACCCATCAAAAAACAAAAAAATAAAGAGTCTGGGACAATAGTCCGCCGCCTCAAAAAAAGCAACGGCAAATCCGTTGCTTTTTTGCATGGTTGCGATAGTCTTGGTAAAATAGAATTGCTTAATAAACCATTTATAAAGGCTATCTCATGCATATTCACTATAACACAAATCAAACAACTTTACCACTAGAAATCAGTTCTTTCTTGCCACAAGACCATCTCGTTTTTACGATTGAAAAAGTGGTGAATTCATTGGATGATAGTCACTTCCACGCCTTCTATCATGCCTTTGGTCGCCCGTCTTATCACCCTAAAATGCTTGTATCTACTCTTCTATTCGCCTATTTACAAGGGATTTTCTCTGGTCGAAAAATTGAAAAAATGATGATTGAAAATCTAGCTATGCAGTATCTAACAGGACAGTTAGTTGTCAGCTATCGCACCATCAATCGTTTTCGTGTCGCTGAAGGGATGGAAGACCTCATTCGTGATCTTTTCATCGACCTCAATCTTCGGTTAAAAATGGAAGAGTTAGTAACCTTAGATTGCTTGTTTATTGACGGGACTAAAATTGAAGCCAATGCCAACAAGTATAGTTTTGTGTGGAAAAAAGCAACGGAAAAATTTTCAGCTAAACTTCAAGAACAGATACAGGTCTATTTTCAAGAAGAATTGGAAAAATTGAGCCAAGACATGGAGGAGACACCCGTTAAAGGGAAGGATGAACGTAAAACTCAACGTCGTAAACTCAAGAAAGTCTTGCGTAAAGTCAAGGAGGATTTTTCAGTACGTGCTAAAAAATATGAGAAGTGTCAAGAGACATTTGAGGGGCGTAATAGCTTTTCAAAAACAGATACAGATGCCACTTTTATGCGGATAAAAAAAGATCATATGAAGAATGGTCAACTCAAGGCTAGTTATAATCTTCAAATCGCTACTGAAAACCAATTTGTGCTTCACTATGATATCTTCTCAAATCCGACAGATACCAAAACTCTTATACCCTTACTTGAAACCTATCCGCATGAATTGAAGACAGTTGTCGCAGATGCTGGATATGGAAGTGAAGAGAACCTCCTTCGTTTAGATGAAAAGGGGGTAAACCATCTGATTAAATATGCCATGTTTGATCAGGAACAGAAGAGAGGGTATACACAGTCGGCTAAAAACTTAGCGAATTGGCACTATAATGACAAGAAGGCTAGCTACACGCATCTTGATGGCTAGTGCTATCGTTTTCACCATACCAAACATCAGAAAACACAGACGGACTTTCAACAGGAAATCAATGTTTACTACGCTGATGAATCCGAATCAGCTCCTCAAAAGGGACTGTATATTAACGAACGCTATCAGCACTTAAAAACTAAAGAATGTCAGGCGCTTTTATCTCCCGAATGTAGGCAGATTTTCGCTCAACGCAAGATTGATGTGGAACCTGTCTTTGGGCAGATAAAGGCTTGTTTGGGTTACAAGAGATGTAATCTGAGAGGTCAGCGTCAAGTAAAAATTGACATGGGATTCATACTCATGGCCAATAAACTCTTAAAATACAATAAGAGAACGACTCAAAATTAAAAAGCTAGAGTTCCACAATTGGAACCTCTAGCTTTTTTGTGGCTGAGAACTATTTTGTCTCAGACTCTTCTCTATATTCTATTGTATCAATTTCCTTATTCCGATTTCAGTTGTGACAAGTTTAATCATATATATTTCCATTCTCCGGTTAAAATTCTATCTTCTATTGGGCTAACTGTTATTAAAAATATAAGCCCTTTTCCACACTTTCCTGAATCAAGTTTTCCGTCAGTTTCCATAATTCTTCTGATTCACTTTTTATGAACTTTTTCTTTTCTAATACCATGTCTACACTGATATTATCAGGGTTATAATTGAATTCTGACACTTCTAAGTGATTTATCAGTGGTACCAAGGCATCGATCACTCTTGCATATCTTGCTTCATCACTCTGCCCTTTTTCAAATTCCAACCACAAATTTTTCATATTCAAATATTTCTCTTCTGGAAGGAGGCTCATTGTTTTTTCTATAGATGCTAGTTCTCTATCATGAGAATGAAGCTTTTTTTCATCATCAAAAACCCAAGTATCTCCAGCATAAATCTCACCTAAATCATGAATCAATAACATAGAAATGACCTTCTCCATATTCAATTTTTCAGGATAATAATCTTGAAGAACCATCGCAGCTATGGCACCCTGCCAGGAATGCTCGGCACTATTTTCAAATCTGCCATCAAGAGTTCTATTAAATCTTGTCACTGACTTTAATTTCTCTATTTCTTTAATAAAATCAACTGAATGTTTCAAATTACTCATTGCTATTCCTACCTTATTCTAAATTACAAATATATTAGCAAAAATTAATCTTTACATCATTAATTTCCCGTATTTGCAAAAAAATAACGCCTAATCCACATGAGATTAGACGCTGATAAAATGACTATTTTAAACTTATTTACGGGTTTAGAATCAAACTTTCAGCCATTCATCAATTCAAGGTTCTCTTATCCATATTTGGCAAAGAGAGTCGGAATTTAATGATGCAGAGTCGAATCACAAAACCAACAATAGAAACAATGATAAAGACAGTGATTCTTGGAAAGTGAAGGACAAAGGCCAACCAATAATAAATAACTCCAATTACGAAAGATAGAAGGGCATAAATATCTTCTTTTAGAACACTTGGTACTTCATTGATCAGGAGGTCTCTGATAATACCTCCACCAGCACCAGTTAAGCAGGCTAAAAGACCTGCAGACATCAAATTTAGCTTACTATCCACTAAGGCTGTCGCTCCAATCAAGGAAAAGATAATCAACCCAATGGAGTCAAAGATGAGATAGGCTTCTCTCAGCCACTTATAGAACTTTTTTTCATGACTAGCATTGGCCTGTTTTGAAGTTACAAAGACATACATGATAACCGCTACAAGGATAGAGGCATAAATCGGGCTGGGATCAGCAAGAGAGGAAGGAAAACGACTGATAATAGAATCTCTCAAAATCCCTCCGCCTACTGCCGTTACAATTGCCAATAAACTAATTCCAAAAATATCTAATCGTTTACCAAATCCTTTGATGGCTCCTGAAGCCGCGAAGGCTATAGTCCCAATATAATTACAGATCATTAGGAATAGGTCAAAATCCATATAAGCTCCTCAATTTATTTTTGTAACCCTCCGACTTCTTGAAGGTTATTCTAAATACTTTAGCTTGAAATGTTGTATCGAAAACAAACTAAGCATCCATATTTTCTAAGTCTTTTAGTTTAACAGAGACAATCTTAGAAACACCCGATTCTTGCATGGTCACCCCATAGATAGAGTCTGCGGCCGCCATTGTACCCTTACGGTGGGTAACGACGATAAACTGGCTATCCTTGTCAAATCGGTTGAGATAATCCCCAAAGCGTTTAACGTTTGCTTCATCGAGTGCAGCTTCTACTTCATCCAAGATAACAAATGGAATGGTCTTGACACGAATGATTGAGAAGAGCAAAGCCAGAGCTGACAAGGCCTTCTCTCCACCACTCATGAGATTGAGAGATTGGATTTTCTTGCCCGGTGGTTGCACAGAGATTTCGACACCTGCTGTCAATAAATCACCTTCTGTCAGAATTAGGTCTGCTTGACCACCACCAAACATCTGCTTGAAGGTCACCTTAAAGGACTCACGAATAGCTTCGAATGTTGACTTAAAGCGTTCTTTCACTTCATCATTCATCTCTGTAATGGTTTCAAGAAGTAAGTTTTTAGCCGAAAGAATGTCATCTCGTTGACTATTTAAGAATTCCAAGCGTTCGTGTACTTCGTCAAACTGTACAATAGCATCCAAATTAACCGGACCAAGTGAACGAATGGATTTTTCTAAATCCTTGACCTCTTGTTCAGCGACAGCCAAATCTTCTAACGGATTGACTTGTTCTAAAGCTTCCGTATAACTAATCTGGTATTCTTCAGTCAGTTGACCTTGAAGATAGCGAAGGCGGTCCGTAATCTTCTCTTTGGTTGCTTCTGCACGTGTTTGCTTACGAATCCATTCTTCATTTTGCTGACGAGCTTGATCCAAATGACTGGCAATATCATCCAACTGACCTTCAATATCATCCAGCTCAAACTGCTTACGAATAAGCCCTTGTTGAATTTCTTCCTTCTGACTCTTGGCTTCTGCTTCCTGCTTAGCCAAAAGTTCTGTATCAACTTTTTCAAGATTGTCTACCTTTTCTTGGAGAAGGCGTTCGATTTCATCTTGCTCGATATTGAGGTTCTCAAGTTCTTTGTTAATCCGTTCAATATCTGCAACTTCGTAACGTTTTTGTCCTATCATTTCTGTTTTGAGCAGACGTTCTTGGGAAAGTTTATCCTGCAAGTTTTGGTAACGTTCCTGGATAGCATTTTTATTGGACTTGATTTCTTCAATTTCTGATTCAAGCTTTTGCTTTTCAGTTGCAATGACTGCGAGACGTTCTTGGCATTTTTCTTTTTCAGCTTGCCAATCTCCACCTCTGAGATTGTTTAATTCTTTTTCCTGAAGTTCTAGAAGTGTTTCGAGTTCCTCGACTTGCTGGCAAGTTTGTTGATAAGCAAGATATAAGCCCTGCTCTTCTATACGAGCTTGCTCTCCTTGAGACTTAATAGTTTCTAAAGTCTGAGTGAGGGTAGCTAAGTTTTCTTGAACTGTTTTCAGTTTTTCTTCTTCCTGACGAATCAACTTTTCTTCTTGAGCAATTTCTTTTTGTAATTGCTCCAATTCAGGCTTGATAAAAATACTGTTATTTTGACGATTGGCACCACCAGCATAAGAACCACCTGTTCGCAATTCTGTACCATCGAGAGTTACCATCCGAACTTGATAGCGCACCTTACGAGCCGCATCACGCGCATGATCTACCGTATCAAAGATTGCTGTTGTAGCTAGCAGGTTTAAAAATAGCTTCATGCTTTGCATCAAAAGTAACCAATTCATCTGCCATTCCAAGAAAACCTGGACTTGAGGCAATCACATCTTGGTTCTGACCAGAAATGCTACGAGCCTTAATCGTTGTCAAAGGTAGGAAGGTGGCGCGACCAGCTCGGTTTCTCTTAAGAAAATCGATGGCCTTTGTTGCTGCCTGTTCATCTTCAACGATAATGTGTTGGCTACTTGCACCAAGAGCAATTTCAAGGGCTGTCTGATAACGAACATCAAAGGTTAAATGTTCACTAACAGCTCCAACAATACCTCCTAGACGATTTTTCTCTTGTAAAACACTCTTAACACCTGCATAGAAATTACTATGATTTTTAAGGATGTTTTCTAAGCTTTGCGCCTTGGCCTGCTTGTTTTTCAGACTATCCAAGCGGTCGAAGAGTTGATTTTGCTGGCTTTGATAAGCCTGCTTTTGTGCTTCTTCTTCTTTGGCACTGGTTTGATAGTCAGCGAGTAAGTTCTGTACTTCTTCTTTAACAGACTTTAGGGCAAGCTCTTGGTCAGCAGCCTTAGACTTGGCAGTAGCCAATTGTTCCTTCAAGGATGCTAATTGTTCTTCTTGCTTTTGAGTCTGTTGGCGACTATTTTCAAGGTCATTTTCAATACGTGTCAGCTGGTTAGACACATCAGCTTCTTCTTGTAAAAAGGCAACGAAACGTTCACGCAATTGCTCAATCATTTGGTCTGGATCATCAGAAAAAGCTAACAACTCAGCTTCTAAACGATTGACTTCCTTCGTATTGACAGCTAGATTTTCTTCTAACTGACTGAGATTTGTTTCTTTTTCTTCCTTCTCTTGAATGAGAACATTTCTCTTTTCGTCCAAACTAGCCAAACGAGCCTGTGCCTCTTGTTGATTGAGGGCAACTTGCTCAGTTTCTAGTTTAGATAAAGCTAACTTACGTTCTAAATCACTGATTAAACCAGTCAAATCCATCAAACTTAACTGGTCTTTAGCCATCTCAGCCTGCAAATCATGACGTTTCTTTTTGAGAGTTTGGTTTTCTTCTTCTAAGTCTTGACGTTTTTGATAATAACTAGTCAACAGTTCTTGGACTTGGTTTAATTCTTCTTCTGTCACATCCAATTCAGCCTTATTGGCTTGAATTTGTGCAACCAGAACATCCAAGTAGATGGCTTTACGCTGACCGTCTAATTCTATAAATTTACGAGCTGTTGCTGCTTGCTTTTCTAATGGTTTGATTTGATTATCTAACTCATAAATGATATCTTCCAAACGATCCAAGTTGTCCTGAGTTTGTTGGAGCTTGCTTTCAGTTTCTTTTCGACGAGTTTTATACTTCAAGACTCCGGCAGCTTCTTCAAAGATAGCGCGGCGCTCCTCAGGCTTAGAGTTAAAGATTTCTTCGACCTTCCCTTGGGAAATAATAGAGAAGGAATCACGTCCAAGTCCGGTATCTAAGAAAAGATCATGAATATCACGAAGACGAACTTTTTACCGTCAATCTTGTATTCACTGTCTCCAGTACGATAGATGTGACGCTCCACCTTGATTTCCTGGCCTGCATCCTTGATAAAGCCATCTTGGTTATCCAAAGTAACAATAACAGAAGCGTAGTTTAGAGGCTTCCGACTTTCTGTTCCTGCAAAGATAACATCAGGCATCTTCCCGCCACGAAGACTCTTGACACTAGATTCACCAAGTGCCCAACGGAGGCTTTCAGTGATATTTGATTTCCCAGAGCCATTTGGTCCTACAACCGCCGTCACCCCTTGGTCAAAAACAACCTTGGTCTTGTCAGCAAAGGACTTAAACCCTTGGATCTCAATTTCCTTTAAATACATGAATCCAGCCCTTTCTCAACTGCATTTTTAGCGGCTTCCTGCTCGGCCAATTTTTTAGAGCGTCCTTTACCTGAACCTAGACTTTGCCCCTCAACAAGGACTTCAACCTCAAACATCTTATCATGGGCTGGTCCAATCTCTGAAATCACCTGATAACGAATATCAACATCTCCATTAACTTGGAGCAATTCTTGAAGGTGAGTCTTATAATCCTTGATCATCTCAAAATCGCCAGCTTCAACCTTAGGAATCATGACTTGGTAGATAAAGGTTTTTACAGTCTTTATATCCTTGTCTAAAAGCAGAGCACCCAAAAAGGCTTCAAAAGCGTCACCCAAGATCGTGTCTCGGTTACGACCACCAGACTTTTCCTCCCCCTTACCAAGCTTGATAAACTGGTCAAACTGACAATCACGGGCAAAACCAGCCAAACTCTCCTCTCGGACAATCATAGCACGGAGTTTTGACAAGTCCCCTTCTGGTTTTTTAGGGTATTTTTTAAACAGATATTCTGAAATTAATAATTGCAGAACAGCGTCTCCTAAAAATTCCAAGCGTTCGTTGTGTGAAATTTTTAAGAGGCGGTGCTCATTGGCATAACTGGTATGGGTAAAAGCTGTTTCAAGTAAGCTTTTATCTGTAAAAACAAGCTCAAAACTATCTTGTAACACTGATTCTAATTCTTTCATGACTACCTCTTTCTAAATCATTATAATCCTATCCATTATATCAAAAAAAGGCTTCATAGTCAGAAAAGAACAGTGAAAAGCTCATTTTCTAACTTCTAGCTAAAATCAGCCCCCAGCTAGCGAATTGGGCTTTTTTTTGGTATAATAAATCTTATGGAAATTGAAAAAACCAATCGAATGAATGCTCTGTTTGAATTTTATGCAGCCCTTTTGACCGATAAGCAGATGAACTATATCGAACTCTACTATGCAGACGACTATAGTTTGGCTGAAATTGCTGAAGAATTCGGTGTCAGTCGCCAGGCCGTTTATGATAATATCAAACGAACTGAAAAGATTCTGGAAGACTATGAGATGAAGCTTCATATGTACTCTGACTACATTGTCCGCAGTCAGATTTGATCAGATCTTAGAGCGTTATCCAGAGGATGCTTTTCTACAAGAGCAAATTGAGATTTTGACCAGTATTGATAATAGGGAGTAATCATGGAAAATCTTGTTGTCTATAAAGGGATACCTTGCAAACTATTAGCTGCAGAGGAACCATTTCCTACAAGACTACAAATTCTCTCACCTGATTCTATTCCTCAAGCCCTTAAAGAAGGATTTAGCTGTTGGGGATATCCAAATGAAATCATGAAAGAAGTCACAACCGAAGAACTAGAGTGTTTGCAACATTTCGGACGATTTCCACTGAATTGAAAAAATAGGAGAAAATAATGGCATTTGAAAATTTAACAGAACGTTTGCAGAACGTCTTTAAAAACCTACGTAAAAAAGGAAAAATTACAGAGAGCGATATCCAAGAAGCAACCAAGGAAATTCGTCTAGCTCTTTTAGAAGCCGATGTTGCTCTGCCAGTTGTCAAGGATTTTATCAAGAAGGTTCGTGAACGTGCAATCGGACATGAAGTGATTGATACCCTCAATCCAGCCCAACAAATCATCAAGATTGTCAATGAAGAATTGACAGAAGTCCTTGGTTCAGACACTGCTGAGATTATCAAGTCACCAAAAATCCCAACTATTATCATGATGGTCGGTTTGCAAGGGGCTGGTAAAACAACTTTTGCAGGTAAACTTGCTAACAAACTTAAAAAGGAAGAGGATGCTCGTCCTTTGATGATTGCGGCTGATATCTATCGTCCTGCGGCTATTGACCAGCTTAAAACACTGGGACAACAAATTGATGTACCTGTCTTTGCTCTTGGTACTGAAGTTCCTGCAGTTGAGATTGTTCGCCAAGGTTTGGAGCAAGCGAAAGCTAACCATAACGACTATGTTTTGATCGATACGGCAGGTCGTTTACAAATCGACGAACTTCTCATGAATGAGCTCCGTGATGTAAAAGCACTTGCTCAACCAAATGAGATTCTCTTGGTCATCGATGCCATGATCGGTCAGGAAGCTGCAAACGTTGCTCGTGAATTTAACGCTCAGTTGGAAGTGACTGGTGTCATCCTTACCAAGATTGATGGTGATACTCGTGGTGGTGCTGCCCTTTCTGTTCGTCACATCACTGGAAAACCAATCAAATTCACTGGTACTGGCGAAAAATTACAGATATCGAAACCTTCCACCCTGACCGTATGGCTAGCCGTATTCTCGGTATGGGAGATATGCTGACTCTGATTGAGAAAGCTTCCCAAGAGTATGATGAGCAAAAAGCCCTTGAAATGGCTGAAAAGATGCGGGAAAATACCTTTGACTTCAACGATTTCATCGATCAGTTGGATCAGGTGCAAAATATGGGGCCAATGGAAGATTTGCTCAAGATGATTCCAGGTATGGCCAACAATCCTGCCCTTCAAAATATGAAGGTGGATGAAAAACAAATTGCTCGCAAACGTGCCATCGTATCTTCTATGACTCCAGAAGAACGTGAAAATCCAGATTTGTTGACTCCAAGTCGCCGTCGCCGTATCGCAGCTGGTTCTGGGAATACCTTTATCGAAGTCAACAAGTTTATCAAGGATTTCAACCAAGCTAAACAACTCATGCAAGGTGTCATGTCTGGTGACATGAACAAGATGATGAAACAGATGGGCATCAACCCTAACAACCTTCCTAAAAATATGCCTGGGGGTATGGATATGTCTGCCCTTGAAGGTATGATGGGACAAGGTGGTATGCCTGACCTGTCAGCTCTTGGTGGAGCAGGAATGCCGGATATGAGTCAGATGTTCGGTGGAGGTCTCAAGGGTAAAATCGGTGAATTTGCTATGAAGCAATCCATGAAACGCATGGCCAATAAAATGAAAAAAGCTAAGAAAAAACGCAAATAAAAGGGACTCGCTTGAGTCCTTTTTTATTGTTCTTTTCTAAGTTTCTCCAAGGTTTGCTTGAAGATATCTGGAATATCAGCAGTAAATTCCATAGTTTCCCCTGTTTAGGATGGGTAAATCCTAGCGTCTTGGCATGGAGAAATTGCCCATGCCCCTTTAGGGTTTTACGGGGTCCATAAACCTCATCACCAGCGACAGGATGACCGATATAAGCCATGTGCACACGGATTTGATGAGTTCGTCCTGTTTCCAGTTGCAACTCTAATAAAGAATAGTCTCCAAAGCGTTCCAAGACTTGGAAACGTGTCACTGCTGGTTTTCCTTTAGCAGTCACAGCTTGTTTCTTGCGGTCTTTTTCGCTACGACCAATCGGCGCCTCAATGACTCCACGGTCATTTGGAAGATTCCCATGAACGATGGCCCAATATTTTCGAAGAGACTTTTTGTCCTTCAATTCTTGAGCTAGTGCTAAATGGGCATCATCGTTTTTAGCAATCATCAAGAGTCCAGATGTATCTTTATCGATACGATGGACAATCCCTGGTCTCAATACACCATTAATGCCTGATAGGTCCTTGATATGGTACATGAGGGCATTAACCAAGGTACCACTGGTATGACCAGCACTTGGATGAACAACCATGCCTTGAGGTTTGTTGACTACTGCTACATCCTCATCTTGATAAATGATTTCTAGAGGAATATCTTCAGCTACATACTCCAAAACCTCTGGTTCTGGCACCTGATAAGTAACGACATCGCCCTCTTGGACCGTATACTTGGCTTTTTTGACCTGACCGTTGACCAAGACTTGACCTGACTTTATTTGTTCATTGGCGAGGCTACGGGACAATTCTGTCAAATCTGACAAAGCCTTGTCTAAGCGTAGTCCGCCTCTTTCAATTTTAATTTCCATTCATTTCCTCTTTTAGCATTGCAAGCAATAAAACAAGCACTCCTACTGTCAGATAACTATCTGCCACATTGAATATAGCAAAATTAACAAAGTCTAAGTGAAACATATCCACCACAAATCCTTGACTGATGCGATCGATAAAGTTCCCTAGACCACCTGCAATAATCAAAACCAATCCAAGAACTGTCCAGAAGGAATCCTCTATATGCTTATGCAAATACCAGATAGCCCCTGCCATAACTACAAGAGTTATCACTGCAAAAAACCACTGCTGATCTTGAAGCATTGAAAAGGCTGCCCCTCTATTTTGCAGATAGGTCAAACTGACCAGATTTGGGATCCATGTTTTAATTTCACCAAGAGCAATATTCTGAACGACATAAGCCTTTACCACTTGGTCTAATGCAATCAAGGCTGCTATAATCCCTGCAATAATTCCTCTTTTTTTCATGCTTTCCTCTTCTGATCAAAATACTCTTGCATGACCTCTACAAATAAAGTCCCTGCCTGACTCAAGTCTACTTCCTCACGCTTGACATAAACCATGCGATTATTGAGATCATCATTTAGCGGAATAACGGTGATCCCGTTCACACTATCGCTATCTAAGAATCCAGATCCAGTCGCATAAGCATTTGTTCTTTCAAGAATCCCATTTAAGGTAGCGCGGTCAGTTACATTAAACATTTGAGAGCTAGCACTTGTATCTACAAAGTTCTCTGAGTAATAAAGATACTCATCCTTTTCTTGCGTGAATCGGACTGTTGGTAAATCAGCCAAATCCTCCATGACCAACTCTTTTTTTCTTGGCTAAAGGATGCCCTTCACGCAGATAGATATGGGTTTGGAAAGGAATCAACTCAATCACTTCAAGTCCTAACTTTTTCAACTCGTTGCATAATTCCCTTTTGGTTTTTGATTGTTGAGGTAGATAATTCCAATCTCACTATGTCCTTGGGCTACTTCATCCAAAAATCTGAACAGTTGTTGATTCAAAAAAATACGGAAATTCTTATAGTCAGGATATTGTTGCGAAAAAAAGCTGTAATGGTTGGTGGCAAGAAATCATAGTGCTGGCTGGCTATTGAAAACTCATCTTTCTCCTCTTCAGGATTGGCATACTGATTTTTGGAAAACATCAAATCCTTTAACCAACTCTTGTGCCTTTTTCATAAAATTCCATCCCACGACGTGTAAGAAAAGTTCCTGAACTGGTTCTGCGAAAAAAATCTTAAAAGCCAAGCTCTTTTTCCAAGTCTCTTACAGAAATAGATAGACTCGGCTGGCTAACGTACATTTTTCTCAGCCGCTTCACGAAAAAGTACCACTATTAGCAATAGCTACAACGTAGCGTAATTGTTGAATATTCATGATTTCTCCTTCGATTTCTATCTTATCATTATACCATAAATCAAGCCTATCCAACAAAGGAAAATCATAAGACGGTTACTTCTAAGAAAAGCAAACAAAAAAAACACCTTTCAAGTTAGATGAAATTCTAACCCCAAGGTGTCGTTCTTAAGATTATTTAGCTGCTGCGTAGAGTTCGTCTACTTTATTCCAGTTGATAACTGAGAAGAAAGCTTTGATGTAGTCAGGACGAACGTTACGGTATTTCACGTAGTAAGCATGTTCCCAAACATCCAAGCCCAAGATTGGTTTTTTACCTTCTGAGATTGGTGTGTCTTGGTTTGCAGTTGAAGTCACTTCAAGCTTACCTTCTTGGTTAACAACCAACCATGCCCATCCAGAACCGAAGCGAGTTGTTGCTGCTGCAGTGAAGGCTGCTTGGAATTCTTCGAATGAACCGAAAGTTTCATCGATTGCTGCTGCAAGTTCTGCTGAAGGCGCAGTTTTTTCAGGCGTCATCAATTCCCAGAAAAGAGCGTGGTTCAAGTGTCCACCACCGTTGTTGATAAGCGCTTGACGGATATCAACTGGGATAGATTCTACATCAGCAAGCAAAGCTTCAAGGTCTTCACCGATTTCTGGGTGTTTTTCAAGAGCTGCATTTGCATTGTTAACGTAAGTTTGGTGATGTTTGTCATGGTGCAAGTGCATTGTTTCAGCATCGATGTATGGTTCCAATGCATCGTAAGCGTATGGAAGATCTGGTAAGATAATAGCCATCTGTAATACCTCTTTTTCTTTCTATATAAAGATGATAACGCAATCATCCTATTTTTTCAAGTTATTTGCTCAATTTGACTGGCTGGCAATCTGCAACAAAGCCTTCTCAAACAGATAGCCTTTCTCATAAACTCCTGTCTTAATTTGGTAATCAGCTTGGATGAGATAACGAATAGAATTCTGGAGAAAATCAAGGGATAGTCTTCGAGAATCACGAAGGGCAAACTTGATTTGGTAGGGATTAGGATTGCGACCAAGATAGTGACCCAAACTGCTGACCATCTGGGACTCTTTCTGACCAGACTCTTGCAAAATTTTCACTTGTGTATAGAGTCTGAACTGCCCCAACATAATGGCAATCAGTTTAATCTCATCTTCTCCCTGCAAAGTCAAATCTTTGACTAAATCACGTGCCTGATCAATCTTCTTCGCTAGGATGAGCTGGGTTAAGTCAAAGATATTATCCTGCAAAGTCTTTGGAATGGCTTCAACAATATCTTCTTCTGTTATCAGACCACCATCCTTATAAGACAGTAAGAAGAGCAGGTTTTTCTGAATTTCACTGAATTGAAAACCTGATTTGATAAGTAACTGTTCAAAGGATTTCCCGTCAAAGGTCAGTCCTTGTTCTTTAGACCACTTTTGAAAATAGGCTCGCATCTCTTGCTCTTTTGGTTCAAGGGCTTCAAAAATCTTGGCATCCCTCTTTAGAATTTTAACTAGACGTCGCTTGCTATCTAGTTTACCTTCAGCAAAAACAACTAATTTACTCGTCGGAGATGGGTTTTCCAAATATTCTTCAAAAGCCTTAAGCTCATCATCAGATAGATATCGTTTTTTAGCTGTTGTTAAATCAAGAAAATGATCTAAAATAACAATTTTTTCATCCGCAAAGAAAGGAAGACTGACCAGCTCTAGTTCCAAGCTTTTGTAGTCTACTTCTTTCATATCAAAATAAGCAAAGTTCAAATCAGCAGAATCGTAGCCGATTTGCTTTAGCACCTGAGTTTTCATGACTTCATACTGTCCTTGATCAGCGCCTGTAAACAAGGTCAAACTAGGTAAATTTGATAAAGATAGCTTTTGGCTTTCTTCTATTGCTAGCATCATTTCTCCTTTCTTTTTAGTTTCACTTTTATTTAATCAATATAATTCAATTTACCACGGAAATCTTCAAGATTTTCATAACCTTTTTCCGCCATAATTTCTTTGAGTTCCTTAGTAATACGTTCAAAAGCACCCACACCTTCTTTATGTAGGGTAGTTCCTACCTGCACCATGCTGGCACCACATAGGATATGTTCAAAAGCATCACGTCCTGTTAATACTCCACCAGTTCCGATGATTTGAATTTCTGGATTCAAGCGTTGATAAAAAGCATGGACATTAGCAAGTGCTGTTGGTTTGATGTATTCTCCACCAATCCCACCAAAGCCATTCTTAGGACGAATCACGACTGACTCATCTTCTATATAAAGACCATTTCCAATAGAGTTGACACAGTTGACGAATTTGAGTGGGTATTTGTTGAAAATCGCTGCTGCCTGGTCGAAGTGAACAATATCAAAGTAAGGTGGAAGCTTAATTCCTAATGGTTTTGTAAAATACTCAAAGACTTCTGATAAGATACGATCTGTAGTTTCAAAGTCATAGGCAATCTGAGGTTTACCAGGTACATTTGGGCATGAGAGATTGAGCTCAGTTAGACCACGAAAATCACTTTCTTGAACCTTTTTCAAAATGGTATGAGTTTCCTCTGGAGACATACCAACTAGAGATAGGAAGAAAGTGCGGTTTGGCTCTTTTTCCTGCAAGTCCAAAAGATAGTCCAGATAGTAGTCTAAACCATTATTTGGTAGACCCATAGAGTTGATTGAACCGAGTGGAACATCTTGATAACGTGGTTCAGGATTTCCCTGACGAAATTCCAAGGTTGCTGTTTTAGTGACAAAGGTTCCTGCTGCCGAGTTTTTGACACCTTCTAACTCCTCAATTGTCATACAAGCAACTCCTGCCGCATTCATCAAGCAATTGTCAAACTCAAAACCAGCAATCTGTGTTTTAGTTGATACCATGATTCTGTTCCTCCAGATTCCTTTTTATGTTTAATATTATACCATACTTTGACTTTTGCTTTTCAATAAAACCATTTCCATAGAAAAGGTTCGTTTTTTAGCAAGTTCTGAATCAGTTGTGTCAAATTGAAAGAATTTTTAGAAAATTTGTGTTTTTTCTTTACACTGAAAAAATTTTCTGCTATAATGACTCATGTAATAAAATATGACAACAAAAAGGAGAACGATATGACATCTGCTAAAGAATATATCCAAAGCGTGTTTGAAACTGTAAAAGCTCGTAACGGGCATGAGGCTGAATTTCTCCAGGCGGTTGAAGAATTCTTCAGCACTTTGGAGCCTGTCTTTGAAAAACACCCTGAGTATATTGAAGAAAATATCTTGGCACGTATCACTGAGCCTGAGCGCGTAATTAGCTTCCGTGTTCCTTGGGTTGACCGTGATGGAAAAGTTCAAGTTAACCGTGGTTACCGTGTACAATTTAACTCAGCTGTTGGACCATATAAAGGCGGACTTCGTTTCCACCCAACTGTAAACCAAGGAATCTTGAAATTCCTCGGATTCGAACAAATCTTTAAAAACGTTTTGACTGGACTTCCAATCGGTGGAGGTAAAGGTGGATCAGACTTCGATCCTAAAGGCAAAACTGATGCTGAAGTGATGCAATTCTGCCAAAGCTTTATGACAGAATTGCAAAAATACATCGGACCATCTCTTGACGTACCTGCTGGTGATATCGGTGTAGGTGGACGTGAAATTGGTTACCTTTACGGTCAATACAAACGCCTCAACCAATTTGATGCTGGTGTCTTGACTGGTAAACCTCTTGGATTTGGTGGTAGCTTGATTCGTCCAGAAGCAACTGGTTATGGATTGGTTTACTATACTGAAGAAATGCTTAAAGCTAACGGAAACAGTTTTGCTGGTAAGAAAGTTGTGATTTCAGGTTCTGGTAACGTAGCTCAATACGCGCTTCAAAAAGCAACAGAACTTGGAGCAACTGTTATCTCTGTATCTGACTCAAATGGTTATGTCATCGACGAAATGGTATCGACTTTGACCTTCTTACTGATGTTAAAGAAAAACGTCGTGCTCGTTTGACTGAGTATGCTGCAGAAAAACCAACTGCTACCTACTACGAAGGTTCTGTATGGACTTACACTGGAAACTACGATATCGCTCTTCCATGTGCGACTCAAAACGAAATCAACGGTGAAGCGGCGAAACGCTTGGTTGCTCAAGGAGTTATCTGTGTATCTGAAGGAGCTAACATGCCTAGCGACCTTGAAGCTATCAAAGTCTACAAGGAAAATGGAATCCTTTACGGACCTGCCAAAGCTGCCAATGCTGGTGGTGTAGCTGTATCTGCTCTTGAAATGAGCCAAAATAGCCTTCGCCTTTCATGGACACGTGAAGAAGTTGACGGTCGTTTGAAAGATATCATGACGAACATCTTCAATACTGCTAAAACAACTGCAGAAACTTACGGTCTTGGAACTGACTACCTTGCAGGTGCTAACATTGCAGCCTTTGAAACGTAGCAAACGCTATGATTGCACAAGGGATTGTGTAAGATAAATCAACACAAAAATCCTCAATCACTTCGATTGGGGATTTTTATTTTGGTTTTAAAAAGAGCTCTCTTAATTTTTTAGTGAACTTAAAATTAATAGTTATTTTACGATAACTAAGGAAAAAGAAAGACATTCGACAATTTCATTTGTTACTTTATCAATGTTTATATCTTCTTTGTCATTTATAATCATAGGAACAATATAAGAAAGACTTAAAGCCAAAATATAGCGAACGATCCTTTCATTTGACCAATCTCGGATAACACCATTTTCTTTAAATTGATTCAAAACAGGACTAATAGGATTAATGATAGAGTGTACAATGATATTTCCTAACTCTTCAGAAATAGTTTTATCAATAAGTGAACGACTCAAAAGAATTTTAACTTGCATTTTATTGTTATGAATAAAAATTAACCTATCCCGAACGATGCTTCTTAGAAAAAGTGAAAAAGATTTTTGCTCTATTGTAAATCTCTTATCCGAAAAATCAGCAATCACTTCTGGAATAACTTGCTCTAGAAATGTAGATAAAATAGCATCTAGGATACCTTCCTTGGTTTTAAAATAACTAAAAACGGTTCCTTCTGAGACTCCAGCGTGTTCAGCAATAAGATGAGAAGTTGTATTTTCAAAACCAATCTCTGAAAATAATTTTAAACTTGACATTAATACTTGACGTTGTTTTAAACTTAAGCTACTGGATTTTAATGTCTCAGCGAACTTATATTCTATAGTTTCCATTGCTAACTCCTCCCTATCTATTCTTTTATCTTGATAATTCTTTTACCACGAGTATGTCCCAATTTCAGACTACGATATGCCTCTCTAACAGACTCCAGAGAAAAACTATACTCTTTCTCAATATTTAGCTGAACTTTTCCATCTGAGACCATCTCCTCTAGAATTTTTAAATCATCATATGTAGAATGTCTTGGCCCAGTGAACTGAGCCCCTTTTATCATAACAAATGGTGAAGGTACTAAAGTTCCAATATCAGTTCCGTTCAATCCAAGATGGAAGGCTAACTTAACGTAATCACCACCATAGCAATCCAAGAATTTTGTAATAGGTTTTGGAGCTACTGATAAAAGAGACTTTTGGACATCCTCTTCATAAGATACTGGTATAGCACCTAATGATTCTAGATATTCTGCATTTTTCTTGCTCGCAATACCAATAACAGTTGCTCCCTTAGCAACCGCATACTGAACTGCAATGCTTCCAATACCACCTGAAGCCGCCGAAATAACTACAACATCTTTTGAATTTAAATGAATTCTTCTAAAAGCGCCACCGACCGTTAAAGAGGCCACACCCATAGTAGCAGCATGATTCATGTCAATATTGTCTGGTTTCAATGCGATTTCCGATTCACTAATACAAATTTCTGTTGCTAACGCACCCCTCTTAGTACCAAGTCCAGGATCACTTATTATTGTTCCAAAAACCTTGTTACCTACTGAAAAACGGCTCACTCCTTCACCAATTTCTGTGATAACACCAGCAAAATCCCTAGCGACACCTCTTGGAAATAAAGATGATTTTGATTCAAACCAACGACCTGGTTGTTTTAATTTTGTCAAAAAACTCAAAAAACAAAGTGGCTTCGCCCCCTCGAAAGTTTTGTAATCAATAGGATTTAAACCAACAGCAAATACTTTTACTCTAACTTGATTCATTCCTAATGATTCAGATATAATATTTACTAAATCTAGAACTTTTTCATCACCAAAACGATTATACTGTATTGCTTTAATAACCATTATCTAATTCTCCTAATCCCTAACAAAATTGAGTGAGCACTCAATTAATTTTGTTATATTATACGCTTATTCTTCAAAGAAATCAACTGCTCTATGACTTTAAACAAAAAAATCTACCAAAAATGGTAGATTTTTTCTTACAATTTGCCTGCTACGGCATCCAACAATTCTTGAATTTTTGCTTGGTTGCTTCCTCCTGCCATGGCCATGTCTGGTTTACCACCACCACGTCCATCAACGATTGGAGCCAATTCTTTGATGACATTACCTGCGTGCACATCTTTTGTCTTGCTGGCTACAAGGACATTCACCTTGTCACCAATGGCTGCGACAAGAACAAGCACATCAGAGTAGTCTTTTTGCTTCCAGTTATCTGCAAAGGTACGAAGGGCACCTGCATCTGATACAGAAACTTGACTAGCAATGTAACGGTGTCCGTTTGCTTCTTGAACATTCTTGAAGACATCACCTGCCGCTGCTGCTGCCGCTTTTTCCTTCAATTCTGCATTTTCTTTTTGTAATTGACGGAGTTGTTCTTGAAGTCCTTCAACCTTGTGAGGTACTTCTTTGAGTTGAGGAGCTTTCAAGGTTGCTGCGACTGCTTTCAGTGCATCTTCTTGTTCACGATAAGCTTCGAAGGCTTCCTTACCAGTCACTGCCAAGATACGACGAGTTCCTGATCCGATCCCTTCTTCCTTAACAATCTTGAAGAGACCGATTTCAGAAGTGTTACCTACGTGAGTACCACCACAAAGTTCAACTGAGTAGTCACCAATCGTTACAACACGGACTTCTTTACCGTATTTCTCACCAAAGAGGGCCATAGCTCCCATTTCTTTGGCTGTGTCGATATCAGTCTCAACAGTCTTGACTGCAATAGCTTCCCAAATCTTTTCATTGACTTGTTGCTCAATAGTACGCAATTCTTCTGGAGTCACGGCTTGGAAGTGGGTGAAGTCAAAGCGGAGGAATTCTACTTCATTAAGTGAACCTGCTTGAGTAGCATGGTGGCCAAGGATATTGTGAAGAGCCGCATGGAGCAAGTGAGTTGCTGTGTGGTTCTTCATGACACGGTGACGACGATTGCTATCGATGGCCAAAGTGTATTCTTGGTTCAAAGCAAGAGGAGCAAGAACTTCAACGGTGTGCAATGCTTGTCCATTCGGTGCTTTTTGAACATCCGTTACAGTCGCTACAAGGTTTCCTGCAGCATCCAAGATTTGACCGTGGTCAGCTACTTGTCCACCCATTTCAGCATAGAATGGTGTTTCTGCAAGATAAGTGAAGCGGTTCCTTCTGATACACTTTCTACTTCAGCATTGTCCGCTACGATAGCCACCAACTTAGAAGACAATTGGCTAGCATTGTAGTTGAAGACACTCTCAACAGTAATGTTTTGAAGGGTTTCGTTCTGCATACCCATAGATCCGCCTTTAACAGCAGACGCACGCGCACGTTCTTGTTGTTCCTTCATGGCTGCTTCGAATCCTTCACGGTCTACAGTCATTCCTGCTTCTTCAGCGATTTCTTCTGTCAATTCCACTGGGAATCCGTAAGTATCGTAGAGTTTGAAGACATCTTGACCAGCGATGACCGTTTGACCTTTTTCTTTCAAGTCTGTTACGATGCCTTGGGCAAAGTGTTGACCTGAGTGAAGAGTACGAGCAAATGACTCTTCTTCGCTCTTAACGATTTTCTCAATAAAGTCACGTTTTTCAAGAACTTCTGGGTAGTAGCTTTCCATGATTTTTCCAACAGTTGGAACAAGTTTGTAAAGGAAAGGCTCGTTGATACCCAATTTTTGACCATGCATAGAAGCACGACGGAGCAAACGGCGGAGGACATAACCACGACCTTCATTTCCAGGAAGGGCACCATCACCGATAGCAAATGAAAGAGAACGGATGTGGTCTGCAATAACCTTGAAGCTCATGTTGTCGCCATCTTGGTCGTAAACCTTACCAGATAATTTCTCAACTTCACGAATGATCGGCATGAAGAGGTCTGTTTCAAAGTTTGTCTTAGCCCCTTGGATAACCGCCACCAAACGCTCCAAACCAGCGCCCGTATCAATGTTTTTGGTGTGGCAATTCTTTGTACTCGCTACGAGGAACCGCAGGGTCTGCGTTAAATTGTGACAATACAATGTTCCAGATTTCGATGTAACGGTCATTTTCGATATCTTCTGCAAGAAGACGAAGACCGATGTTTTCTGGGTCAAAGGCTTCTCCACGGTCGAAGAAGATTTCTGTATCAGGTCCAGAAGGTCCTGCACCGATTTCCCAGAAGTTGTCTTCGATTGGAATCAAATGACTTGGATCTACTCCCACTTCAATCCAGCGGTTGTATGAATCCTTGTCATCTGGATAATAAGTCATGTAAAGTTTGTCTTTAGGGAAGTCAAACCACTCAGGACTTGTCAAAAGCTCATATGCCCATGTAATTGCTTCGTCACGGAAGTAATCCCCGATTGAGAAGTTCCCCAACATTTCAAACATAGTATGGTGACGAGCAGTCTTCCCTACGTTTCGATATCGTTAGTACGGATGGCTTTTTGCGCATTGGTAATACGTGGATTTTCAGGTTTGATAGTTCCATCAAAGTATTTCTTAAGGGTTGCTACCCCAGAGTTGATCCACAAAAGTGTTGGATCGTTTACTGGAACCAAACTCACTGATGGTTCTACAGAGTGACCTTTGGTTGCCCAGAAATCAAGCCACATTTGGCGAACTTGTGCACTAGATAATTGTTTCATATGTATCTCCTTTTTACTAATTTGATTGGCTTTCTAGCATTTCCACATAGTCGATAGCGACACAGAGGGAAATGACTAGGTCTGCATAAGATTCGTCATAGACGGTTACGGTATAGGTAGAGGTTAAATGGAAAAGTTCCTTGGCAATCTCCGCAATTACTTGGTCACGATCGTCTAGCAATTTAAAATTCAAATCCCAGACATTTCCTTCGATACGAAGACCGAGATTGTCAAATTCATACTTATCTCTAAAGAACGTCAACTTCTTCCGAATATAAATGATCGCCGTTACTGAGTTGAATTTCAAAACGAGGTAGGAAAGTTAAGACTTCCTTACTAATCTCACTGACCTGTTCACCAGCAACATCATAGATGGTAAAGGTTTTAGGAATCTTAAAAAATGAACCTTCAACCTGATAGGCGACATTGCCCAACTCATCCTTGATATCAAAACGTTCACCACCTAGGCGAAATTTTTGTTTGACAAGAAATGTTCTCATAAACACCTCCAAAAATAAAAGACAAATCCATATCACGAAGGGCGAAAAACCGCGGTACCACCTTCATTCAATGAACTTGTCATTCTTTCGTTCTTATGCAATTGTTAGATTGAGTAGCATGATTTTCTATCTTAGATGGCTCGCAGCACCGCCAATTCTCTGAACTAAGATGGAGAGAAAATCAATTCTCAACTCTAGTATTATACCGTTTTTGAAGAGGTTCGTCAAGCTTAATAACCATGAAGTAAAACTCATTTTTTTAACAGTTTACCAAATATTATATAGGCGATAGACCACAAGAAACATCCAACCAATAAGAATTGAACTAAAACAATGAGATAATCCAAAATTGAGACCAACTTATACCATCCACTAAATAGAAGACAGGGAAGAACAGTAAAAAGCATAATGATAAAATGTATAATAGATTGTTTAAATAGCGACCATTTTTCAATTTCATAAATTACCGAGGCTGATGCTATCGAGGTAGCAATAATGCCAACCAAAAATGTACTTTTAACCTGAAAAATATCAGTCCCTTGAAGTCTCATAAAAATTGCCAAACTGGTCATAATGACAAAAGGAATCATTCCTCTAAAAATAGCTTTTTTAATCATAGCTATTACCTCAATCTTAAATTAAAATGCCTTTAACTCTATCGAAATTATAGCATAGTTAAGTATATTTTTCTACTAATTCATAATCTATTTTAATAAATAACCTAGCCATAAAATGGTTAATTTTCTATGGCTAGGTTTTATTTTTTTGTCTGATTGAAATTATTTCCGATAGCAGATAATCTCCTACTTCCGATACATCTTAAATTGTAGGAAGAGGTCACTGTAGATTCCTGTCCATTTATGGTCAAATTTTTCATAAACTTCTAGGTGTTTCATTGTATCTGCATCGGGATAGAAGGACTTGTCCTCTTTTGTCTCCTCTGGGAGCATTTCCTTAGCAGCTGTATTTGGTGTTGCATAACCAACATACTCAGCGTTTTTTAGAGCATTGTCAGGTTTTAACATAAAATTGATGAAGGCATAGGCTGCATCCTGGTTCTTGACAGTCTTAGGAATGACCATATTGTCAAACCAGAGATTACTTGCCTCTGTCGGTACGACATAGCGAAGATTTTCATTTTTCTCCAGCATCTGGCTAGCTTCTCCTGAGAAGGTCACACCGATGGCAGCATTGTTCTGAATCATATAACCCTTCATCTCATCCGCAACAATAGCCTTGATATTCGGTGTTAGCTTGTAAAGTTTATCTACTGTTTCCTCCAACTGCTGTGGATCTTTAGAGTTGAGGCTATAGCCTAGTGAGTTAAGACCTAAACCAAGTACTTCACGCGCTCCATCAAAGAGCATGATGGAGTTCTTATACTCTGGCTTCCAGAGGTCGTCCCAATGCTCAGGCGCTTCTTCCACCATGGTTTCATTATAGACAATTCCCAAAGTCCCCCAGAAGTATGGGATAGAGTACTGGTTGTTGGGATCAAAGGACTGATTGAGAAATTCAGAACCGATATTTTCAATACCCTCAATCTTAGAATAATCTAAGGGAACCAAGAGGTCTTCATCCTTCATTTTGTTAATCATGTACTCACTTGGGATGGCAATATCATAGGTTGTCCCACCCTGCTTGATTTTCGTGTACATGGCTTCATTGGAGTCAAAGGTTTCGTACTGGACTTGGATTCCTGTTTCTTCTGTAAATTTCTCCAGAAGCTCAGGATCGATATAATCTCCCCAGTTGTAGATAACCAATTTTTGACTATCACGGCTATTGATTTTACTATCAAGATGGTAAGAAATTCCCCACAAGACAAGGATAATGGCTAAAATTCCTGCTAAAAATGAATAGAGTCGTTTCATACTTGCTCCTCCTTCTCACGTGAAATGAAGTAATATCCGACAACTAGGATAATACTAAAGAGAAAGACCAAGGCTGAAAGAGCATTGATTTCAAGCGAAATTCCCTTACGAGCCCGAGAGTAAATCTCGACTGAGAGGGTTGAAAAACCATTTCCTGTTACAAAGAAGGTCACGGCAAAGTCATCTAGTGAATAGGTGAAAGCCATAAAGTAGCCTGCGATGATAGACGGCGTTAAGTAAGGAAGCATAATTTCCTTGAACATCTGGAACTGACTAGCTCCAAGGTCATAGGCTGCATGAATCATATCCCCATTCATCTCTTTCAAACGAGGAAGAACCATGAGCACTACAATTGGAATTGAAAAAGCCACATGACTAGACAGAACTGTTAAAAATCCAAGTGAAAACTTGAGTTGGGTAAAGAGAATCAAGAAGCTAGCACCAATCATAACGTCTGGCGCAACAATCAAAATATTATTAAGCGATAAAAAAGCTTCTTGGTATTTTTTGCGTGATTGGTAGATGTAGATAGCACCGAAAGTCCCAATCACTGTCGCAATAAAGGCTGATAGAAAGGCTAGTAAAAAGGTCTGAACCAAGATGAGCATGAGTCTTCCATCTCCAAACATGGTTTCAAAGTGAGACAAACTAAAGCCTGTAAAGCTATTCATATCATCCCCGGCATTGAAGGCATATCCGATCAGGTAAAATATTGGCAAATAAAGGACGATAAAGACAAAGGCTAGGTAAAGATTCGATAATTTTTTCATCGTTCTCTCCTTTCCTTAGTCACCCACATAGTGATAAACATAGTCAGGATAAGAACAACACCGATAGTTGAACCCATACCATAGTTGTCATTGGTCAAGAAGTTCTGCTCGATGGCAGTTCCCAAAGTAATCACTCGGTTCCCCCCCAATCAAACGCGTCAACATGAAGAGACTCAAACTTGGGATAAAGACAGATTGAACCCCACTTCTTACCCCATTCATTGACAGAGGGAAGATGACATGACGGAAGGTTTCCCACTTGGTCGCACCTAGATCATAGCTAGCATTAATGAGATTATTATCCATATCATCCAAAACGTTGAAGATAGGCAAAATCATAAATGGAAGCTCGATGTAGCTTGCGACAAAGATAAAGGAGAAATCCGTAAATAGCAACTGCTGAGAACCGATTCCTATAAATTCTAGGAATTGATTAATAGAGCCATTTTGACCAAAAATCCCGATAAAGGCATAGGCCTTAAGGAGAAGATTGATCCAAGTTGGTAGGATAATTAGCATGAGCCAGAGTTGACGGTGTTTGAGACGAGTCAAAAAGAGAGCTGTTGGATAACTGATAAGAAGCGTCACTAGAGTTACAATCCCTGCATAGAGAACAGAGTTGAAGCTCATTTTAAGGTAGGTCAAGTTTTGTGACGCAAAATAGGATTTATAGTTTTCTAAACTGAACTGGCCTTCGATGTTGAAAAAGGATTGCCCAAAAATCAAGACCAAAGGTGCCAAAACAAAGAGTGCAATCCAAAGCATGTAAGGCACTACAAAGAGTTTAGAGGTTGTTTTCTTCATCTCTTTCCTCCTCAATAGCGTTAATCAGACCTGCTTCATGCTCTTCGATTTCTACGTACTCTTCGATACGAGCATCGAACTCTTCTTCTGTTTCATTGAGACGCATGATGTGGATGTCTTCTGGTTCAAAGTTCAGACCGATTTCCTCACCAACGATGGCCTTACGAGTCGAGTGAATCATCCATTCATTGCCAAGTTCATCATAGGCGATAATCTCATAGTGAACCCCACGGAAAAGCTGCGTATCAACCTTCACTTGAAGTTTTCCTTCTTCTGGAAGGGTTATGCGCAAGTCCTCTGGGCGAATCACGACTTCGACTGGTTCATTTGGCTTCATCCCACCGTCGACCGCTTCAAATCGTTTGCCATTAAACTCGACCAAGTAATCCTCAATCATAGTGCCAGGCAGGATATTTGATTCACCAATAAAGGTTGCAACAAAGTGGTTGATGGGCTCGTCATAGATGTCAACTGGTGTTCCTGACTGAACAATTTCACCGTCATTCATAACGAAGATCCAGTCACTCATGGCCAGAGCTTCTTCCTGATCGTGAGTAACAAAGACAAAGGTAATACCCAAGCGTTGTTGCAGTTCACGCAGTTCATACTGCATGTCTGTTCGCAATTTCAAGTCCAAGGCTGACAAAGGTTCATCCAATAGCACCACTCGAGGCTGGTTGATAATCGCACGCGCAATAGCTACACGCTGGCGTTGTCCACCAGATAGTTTACGAATCGAACGTTTCAAAACCTTCTAACTGTACCATCTTGAGAACTTCTAAGACACGTTGTTCGATTTCTTTTTTATCGACCTTACGCAATCGCAATGGAAAGGCTACATTTTCAAAGACATTCATGTGCGGGAACAAGGCGTAAGATTGGAAGACCGTGTGAACATCACGCTTATTGGTAGGGATGTCATTGATTCTTACGCCATCCAGTAAAATATCACCCGTCGTTGCATCCAGCAAACCTGCAATGATATTTAGGATAGTTGATTTTCCTGAACCAGATGCGCCTAGAAGGGTATAAAATTTCCCCTCTTCCAACTCAAAATTAATATCTTTGAGAACCTTAGTGTCACTATCTTCAAAAACTTTAGAAACGTTTCTGAATTCGATAATTGGTTTTTTCAATTCCTCTAAATTCCTTTTTCTTCGTAAATTAACAGATTGGGACCTTGTTAAATGCTAGCAATAACTGTAAGGAATTGACCCAAACCATATCTAGCGAAAGAATCCCAATCTTTGTATAATGTGTAATAATAATGTTATTCGTGTTCACCCAAGATACGAACTTCTCGCTCTAAGGTAACACCTGAATGTTCTTTAACTTTTTCAATGACAGACTCAATTAAGTCTTCATAATCTCGAGCAGTCCCATCGGCTACATTAATCATAAAGCCTGCATGTTTTTCTGAGACTTCGACACCACCGATACGGTAGCCTTTCAAGCCTGCTTCTGCAATCAATTGACCTGCAAAATGACCTACTGGACGTTTGAAGACGGAACCACAAGAAGGATACTCTAAAGGCTGCTTGAGTTCACGAAGGTGGGTCAAGCGGTCCATTTCTTGCTTGATGACTTGGTGATTACCTGGAGCTAAGGCGAACTTAGCAGATAGGACTACTGCCCCTGACGCTTGAATGGCTGAATGACGATAACCAAAGGTCAAGTCTTTAGCAGATAGGGTTTCGATTTCACCTTCCTTAGTCAAGATTTGACAAGACTGGAGAACATGAGCAATCTCACCACCATAAGCGCCAGCATTCATAAAGACAGCACCACCGACGCTTCCTGGAATACCACAAGCAAACTCAAAGCCAGTCAAACTATGACGTAGGGCAATACGAGTGGTTTCAATCAAGTTAGCTCCAGCTTCTGCCTCAATGGTATAGCCATCAACAGAGACATTATTAAGCTTGTCACACATGATTACAAAGCCACGAACTCCGCCTTCTCGGACGATAATGTTACTTGCATTTCCAAGAACCATCCAAGGAATGTTTTCCTGATTGGCAAACTTGACTACACGAGCCATCTCATAGCGATTGCGTGGAAAAACTAAATAATCTGCCTTCCCTCCAACTTTGGTATAGGTATAAGTTTTTAGCGGTTCATCGAATCGAATATCGATTCCTTCTAGTGTTTCTTTTAGTTTATCTAATACGGTCATTTTTCTAATCCTTTTATAAAATTCATTCCATTATATCATTTTTAGCTCTATTTTTCGATGATTTGGTTAGCTTTTTCAAAAGCTCAAACTAAAAAGAGGATGAACCTCTTTTTTGTATTATTGCTTTTTATAAAAGATCGATTTTGTAAAGTAAATAAAAATAATAACTTCCACTGCTAACAATCCTTCTACGAGAAGGGGATTTGACAACCAGCCAACTTGAGATAGGCTCGGAGCTAAATCAAATAGGGCGTGTAAACCATAAGCAGCTACTAGGTAAATCCATTTCTTTTGGCGAACTGCTTGATAAACCCAGAAGGTCAAGCCGACTTGAAGAATCAAGGCTAGAATTCTCTCTAGTCCCAAAAGGTAAATCTGCCATGCTGCTAGATTGTTAATCGTAGCAAGTGTGCTTTCAGGCAAGAGTTGCATAATATTTGGATTTTGAGATTCTACTGCTGAAAAGAGGATGAAGAGATTGAGCAGACTTGCAATACCGATATAGATCAACTCCAAGCCACCATGCCCCAATCCATAAGCAAGGGCATCAGAATCTTCCAAAGTTCTTTTCTTCTCTAACCATTTAAAGAAAATAAGTCGAGCTGTTTCTTCAAACAAAGCAGCCATACAGATCCCGTAAATCACATAGAGAAGGGGATTTTCCGTCATGAGTGGAACTGTCCCATCCTTTTGTGGATGAAGAACCAAGAGATGAACGATTTTCTCTAAGACCTGAGATGAAGCAAAAAATGCAACTGCCCCAAGTCCCAAAACTGCAAAATTAATCTTGTATTTCTTTCTTGCGTACCAAACTGCTGCAATGAGGACGGCAAACAAGGCCAGCATCGTTATTATTACATGAATTTTCATATTTGACTCCTATTATTCTGCCTGTTCGATATCTTTTTTCATCTCGTCAACGTTAAACTTAGCAAATAGATATTGACGATCCTGAACAGGAAAACGTTGATCCAACTGGTCAACAGCTCCCACTTCTACAATACCTTCCTTGATGACAAAGTCCATAACGTGACCACCAAAGGTTAGGTCATCTGAAATAAAGTGCAAATGATAGCCTGCGACACTGACACCATGGAAAATTTCAGGTGTCCAAAAACCAACGATAGTTCCTGAGACATTGTCGCAGCTATATTCAGGCTGATGCGTCGCAACCTCAGCAAACTTCGTTTCAGTTGTTGATTTTGGAATCATACGAACATGCATGTGTTTAAAATCACCATGAATCTTGATGGAACGGAAAAGATTCTCTCCATCATAATAGGACTCAATACGTTTTTCAAGTTCCTGATCAGTCATTTCAAAACGCTGACGGAAAATAACTTCTGCCTGGTGGGGTACAACTGCTGCATAGGGAATCAAAGCATCTGGTGAAACTTCCACAATTTCAGGTTTCTCACCTGATCCCTTAGCCTGATAAGCTTTCCCATCTAAGACAATCAATTCTCCATCGATAGAATCCAGGGTTCCTAATCCTAAATCACCATGTTCAAGCAATTCACCAACGGTCATGGTTCCTCCGTAAAGTCCCGCCATCAAGGCTCCCAAAGTATTATATTGGAATAATTTAACTGGTTCTTGCACCTTCATCATCTCACTCTTCTTTGAAAATTTTACTTACTAAGTATATCACATTTCTGATTAGAATTGAATGCTAGACTGCCTTTTAATACTCAATGAAAATCAAAGAGCAAACTAGGAAACTAGCCGCAGGTTGCTCAAAACACTGTTTTGAGGTTGTGGATAGAACTGACGAAGTCAGTAACATATATACTGCAAGGCGACGTTGACGCGGTTTGAAGAGATTTTCGAAGAGTATAACATTGCCAAACTTCTAAAAAAAAGGTACAATGTAACAAAATCATGAGAGGTCTGGGATGAAGCAAGAAAGCAAGTATGAACAAGTCGTTCACTATCTAAAAAATGAGATAGAATCAGGTAGATTTCCCACTGGAAGTCGCCTACCATCTATCCGAAAACTCAGTCAAGATTTTCACTGTAGCAAAGACACCATACAGCGCGCACTCTTAGAACTCCGATACGAGAAATATATCTACTCAAAACCTCAAAGTGGTTATTATGTATTGGAGCAACAAACCAGTCATGAAGACTTAATTATCTCAGTTAACGATGAACACGCAGCAGCCTATGATGATTTTCGTTTGTGCGTCAATGAGAGCTTGATTGGGCGAGAAAATTATCTCTACAACTACTATGAACACCAAGAGGGTTTAGAAGAATTACGTCAGTCCGTTCAAACATTACTCTTTGATCAAGCGATTTATAGTAAGGCAGACCAGTTGGTCATGACGTCTGGAACCCAACAAGCACTGTTTATTCTTTCCCAGATTGATTTTCCAGGTCAAGCTCAGGAAATACTGGTTGAACAACCGACCTATCATCGGATGAACCAGCTGCTACTAGCTCAAAATATTCCCTATCAAACCATTGACCGTCGAGTAGACGGTATTGACCTAAACAAACTTGAGGAACACTTTAAAAGCGGAAAGATTAAGTTTTTCTATACTATTCCCCGTTTCCACTATCCCCTGGGGCATTCCTATTCTGAAGAGGAAAAACTTGCTATCCTTGACTTAGCTGCAAAATATCAGATTTATATCGTTGAGGATGACTACCTGGGTGACTTGGATCCTAAAATGGGTCAAACCTTTCATTATTTGGACCAGCATGATTTGGTCATCTATATCAAGTCCTTTTCTACGAGTCTATTTCCTGCCCTTCGGATTACTGCCCTTCTTCTTCCAAACACGATCAAGGAAGCTTTTGTAACCTATAAAAACATTCTCGACTATGACAACAACCTTATCATGCAAAAGGCTCTATCACTCTATATTGATAGTCAACTCTTTGAAAAAAACAGACTAGCACGATTGGCACTGCAAGAAAAAAGTCAGAAGCACATCCAACAACTCTTACAAAGCTATCCTATTTCCCTACCAAGCTATCCACTTCATGATGGGCTTTTGCTTGATCTCAGGAACTATCCTAGCATCGCTAGTCTTAAACACAGTCCTCTAGGACTCGACTTTTTCGAATCATCCTACATAGAGTCTTGTCCCTATCACTTTGCAAAAGTTCCTTTAGAAAATATTGAAGAAACATTAGGCTATTTAAAAACAGAGCTGGACTGAAATCCAACTCTGTTATTTTTTATTGCTCTACTTCTGTTAGCTTAGCAGCTTTTTCAAGATAAGTTTGGTAAGTTCCGTCATCTTTCAGTTTTTGGATGACCTTATCAACTACTTCCTTCAAATCTGAGTTACCTTTTTTGATAGCTACAGCATTTGCTTCGCCTTCTTTCATAGTCAAGCTTACCGTAGCCACTGCCAAATCTGAGTTCTTAGCAGCGTAGCTTAGAGCAACAGGTTCATCCATATGAACGGCATCAACTTTACCAGATTGGAGCTCGTTTACTGCTTCTCCCATATTTGTCAAAGAAGTCAACTGCGCCTTTGGAAGTTGCTCTTTAACCATAGATTCAGGAACAGTTCCTTTCTGAGCTGCAATATTAGCACTTGCTAGAGAGTCCAAATCCTTGTATTTTTCAAGATCTGATTTTCTGATAAGGAAGCTAATTTTATTTTCATAGTAAGGAATTGAGAAATCAAAGACTTCTTGTCTTTCTTCAGTTGCACTGATTCCCGCAATTGCTAGGTCTGCTTTTCCTGTTTGAAGACTGGTCAAGACATTATCAAAACTCATGCTTGAAATTTCCAATTTCACTCCAAGTTCATCAGCGATTGCTTGCGCCATGTCAATATCCGCACCTACGACTTGGTTTTTACCATCCACAAGTGCTTGAAACTCAAAGGGAGCATAGTCGGGACTAGTTGCGACCACTAATTTTCCTTTTTGCTTGATGGCCTCCACTGCAGACTGCGAGCTTGAGCTAGACGATTGGCAAGCTACCAATAAGAAGCTTGCAAGAAAACTACATAAGACAAATATCCATTTTTTAAAATTCATAAATAAACAACCTCTCTGTTAATTTTGTATAATTATAACTCTATCTACTTAGTTTGTCAAGCGTATTCTAAATTTTTATGAAAAATTTTCAATTTTTGTTTCAAAAAAGGAGCTTTTACTTACTAACAAGCTCCTTTTTTTGCATAATTAATCAATCTTACAATTCAACAATCTTACCTGTTTCAAAGTAAACAACCCATTCACAGATATTTTTTGCATAGTCACCGATGCGTTCCAAGTAAGAAATGACTTGGAAGTAATCACGACCTGTGACGATAGCTTCTGGGTTCTTTCTAATTTCTTCAGTTGCAAGATCACGAATATTATCAAAGTAATGGTTGATATTTTCATCCATGGTTGCAACTTCATAGGCTTGATCCACAGAACCATTCAAATAAAGTTCTAAAGCGGCTTCAACAAAGTTTTTTACTTCACGACCCATTTTTTTAATTTCTTCTTCGACTGCTGGGATGCGTTGTTCACCCTTCATACGAATGGTTGCTTCAGCAATGGATACTGCATGGTCCCCCATACGTTCTAAGTCTGACACAGCTTTTAGAACTGTTAAAACTGTACGTAAGTCTTGTGAAACTGGCTGTTGTAGGGCAATCATTTCAAATGATTTCTTTTCAAGTTTAACTTCGTATTCGTTTACTTCTGCATCTTCCTCAATGACTTCTTTAGCCATGTCACGGTCATGCGTTACAAAAGCACGTACGGTACGATTGATTTGGGAAAGAACTTCTTGTCCCATAGCATAAAACTGATTATGCAATTTCTCTAAATCTTCCTCCAATTGAGAACGTAACATCATTTATCTCCTTATCCAAATTTTCCTGAAATATAATCTTCTGTTTCCTTGTGTTGTGGGTTGAGGAACATCTTCTTGGTATCGTTAAACTCAATCAAATCTCCATTGAGGAAAGCCTGTCTTATCGGAGATTCGAGATGCTTGCTGCATAGAACGAGTAACCAAGAGCATGGTGTATTTGTCTTTTAGACCATACAAGGTTTCCTCAATCTTACCAGCAGAAATAGGGTCCAAGGCTGAAGTTGGTTCATCCAAGAGGATGATTTTAGGGCTAGTCGCCAATACACGTGCCACACAAACACGTTGTTGTTGCCCACCTGAAAGACCAATAGCAGAGTCATGCAAGCGGTCCTTGACTTCATCCCAGATTGAAGCACGTTGTAAAGCCTTCTCCACTGCTTCATCTAAGACCTGCTTGTCTTTTTCCCCATTTATACGGAGGCCATAAACGACATTTTCATAGATAGACATAGGAAAAGGATTTGGTTGTTGGAAAACCATTCCAATTTCCTTACGCAATTCAACTGTATCGGTACGAGGGCTATAGATATTGTGCCCATTATAAACCACTGATCCAGTTGTCGTCACTTCAGGATTAAGGTCACCCATTCGGTTAATAGCCTTTAGAAGTGTTGATTTCCCAGATCCAGACGGACCGATAAGAGCCGTAATTTCCTTGGGTTGGAATGATAAGGAAACACTATTCAAGGCTTTCTTTTTATTGTAATAGACTGACAGGTCTGAAACCTGCAAAATCGGTTCTGTCATACTGTTCCCTTTCTAACCAAAGTGTCCAGTTACATAGTCATTGGTTGACTGTAGCTTAGCATTTTGGAAAATATTAGCAGTCTTATCATACTCAATCAAGTCACCCAAGTAGAAAAATCCGGTATAATCACTGGCACGCGCAGCTTGTTGCATACTGTGGGTTACGATGATAATGGTAAAGTCCTTCTTCAACTCCAACATGGTTTCTTCAAGTTGAGCTGTCGCAATCGGATCCAAGGCTGATGCTGGCTCATCCATCAAGAGGATATCTGGTTTCACAGAGATGGCGCGAGCGATACAGAGACGCTGTTGTTGACCTCCTGAAAGAGTTAAGGCTGACTTATGAAGGTCGTCTTTAACCTGATCCCAGAGGGCGGCTTGACGAAGAGAGGTTTCTACAATTTCATCAAGGACCTTCTTGTCCTTAACTCCTGCACGTTCATGTGCAAAGGTGATGTTGCGGTAAATTGATTTAGCAAATGGATTTGGACGTTGGAAAACCATTCCGATGTGTTTACGCATTTCATAAACATTGATTTCAGGACGGTTAACGTCAATTCCTTGATAGAGAATTTGTCCAGTCACCTTTGCAATATCAATGGTATCATTCATACGGTTGAGACTGCGTAGGTAGGTTGATTTCCCAGATCCTGATGGACCAATCAAGGCCGTAATTTTATTTTTTTCGAATTGCATATCCACGCCCTTGATGGATTCATTCTTACCGTAGTAAACATGTAAATCCTTCGTAGAGAGGGCCACTTTTTCTTCTGGAAAAGTAATGATATGCCTTTCATCCCAATTATATTCGACATGGCTTCTCCTTTAGGCAGCAGTTAATTTCTTATGTAGATAACTTCCGAGTTTTCGTGCTCCAAAGTTAAAGATTAAGATAAAAATTAAGAGCACCGCAGCAGAACCTGCTGAAACAAGAGTTCCATCAGGAATAGTTCCTTCACTATTGACTTTCCAGATGTGGACGGCCAAGGTTTCTGCTTGACGGAAGATTGAGATTGGACTGGTTACACTAAGGACATTCCAGTTAGACCAGTCAAGGGCTGGTGCTGATTGTCCTGCTGTATAGATAAGGGCGGCTGCTTCACCAAAGATACGACCTGATGCAAGCACAATACCGGTTACAATACCAGGTAGAGCTTCGGGGATAACGACATGAAGAACTGTTTCCCAACGAGAAAGTCCAAGCGCCAAACCAGCCTCACGTTGCGTGTGATGAACGTGTTTCAAACTGTCTTCAACATTACGCGTCATCTGTGGAAGGTTAAAGACAGTCAAAGCCAAGGCACCTGAAATAATAGAAAATCCATACTCAAACTGGACTACAAAGATGAGGTAACCAAAGAGACCTACAACAACAGATGGTAGCGAAGACAAAATTTCAATACAGGTACGAACGAAGTTGGTAACACGACCTTTTTTTGCATATTCAGCCAAATAAATTCCAGCCCCCATTGATAGAGGTACAGAGATGAATAAGGTAATGACCAAAAGGAAGAAGGAATTATAAAGCTGGATACCAATACCACCACCTGCTTGGTAAGAAGATGATTTCCAGTCAAGAAGGACCAAGAAACATGAGGTAAGCCTCGAACCAAGATATAGAGAATCAAGGAAGCAAGGATGGTCACAATGATTCCTGCGATGGTATAGAGGACAGCTGTAGCAAGTTTATCTAATTTCTTAGCGTGCATAGTTTTTCTTTCCTCTTTCTTTCGTAATCAATTTAATCACACTGTTAAAGGCCAAGCTCATCAAAAGCAATACTAAGGCTAGTGACCAAAGAACATTATTATCAACAGTTCCCATAACAGTATTTCCGATACCCATGGTCAAAACAGAGGTTAAAGTCGCAGCAGGTGTTGTCAATGAAGTTGGAACAACGGCTGAGTTTCCGACCACCATCTGAATAGCTAGTGCTTCACCGAAAGCACGCGCCATACCAAAGACTACTGCCGTAAAAATACCTGAACGTGCCGCCTTCAAGGTTACACGCCAGATGGTTTGCCAACGAGTAGCTCCCATAGCTAAACTAGCTTCACGGTAGTGACGAGGAACTGCACGTAAGCTATCAGTTGTCATAAAGGTTACAGTCGGCAAGATCATAACAAAGAGAACGAAAATCCCTGATAAATACCAAAACCTGTTCCACCAAAGACACTACGTACAAATGGTACCACGACCTGCAAACCGATAAATCCATAAACTACTGAAGGAATCCCAACTAAGAGTTCAATAGCAGGTTGCAAAATCTTAGCTCCTTTTGGAGACACCTCTGTCATAAAGACTGCTGCACCAATGGCAAATGGTGTTGCAATAAGAGCTGACAGGATGGTAACAATAAAGGAACCTAAAATCATTGGAAGGGCACCAAATTGTTTCCCTGAAGGATTCCATGTTTGGCCAAGAAGGAAATCAAAGATATTAACACCATTGACGAAGAAGGTAGATAACCCTTTCTGAGCCACGAAAATCAAAATCATGGCTACAATGATAACAATCAAAGAAAGGCAGGCAAAAGTTAGCCCTTTTCCTAATTTCTCAAGACGAGAGTTTTTTGAAGGAGAGAGCAATTTTTTAGATAATTCTTCTTGATTCATTATTGGCTCCCTTCTATTGCTGTCACAGTACCTGCAGCATCTTTTTCAACCTTCATTTCCTTAACTGAAATATAACCCATTCCTTTAACAATTCCATTCTGCGCTTCGTCCGAAAGAACAAAGTTTAGGAATTCAGCAACCAATTCATTTGGCTCACCAAGTGTATACATATGTTCATAAGACCACAAAGGCCAATTATTCGTGGTTACATTCTCTGAAATTGGTTCATAACCATTGAGTTTGATAGTCCCAACTGAGTCATCAACATAGGCAAATGCTAGGTAGGAAATAGCTCCAGGGGTCTGAGAAACAATTGATTTAACCATCCCGTTTGAATCTTGTTCTTGACTTTGCATTGCTGATTGCCCATCCATGATCACACTGTCAAAAGTAGCACGAGAACCTGAACTTGCCGCACGGTTGATAATAGAGATGGCTAAATCTTTCCCACCGACTTCTTTCCAGTTGGTAATTTCTCCTGTGAAGATTTGTCGGAGCTGATCCGTCGTTAGATTATCAACATCTACTTCTTTATTGATAATAACAGCCAAACCTGCAACAGCTACCTTATGGTCGACCAAGGCTGAGGCATCAATACCGTCTTTTTCCTCCGCAAATACATCGGAGTTACCGACATCTACTGCTCCTGACTGAACCTGCGACAGTCCTGTACCAGAACCACCACCTTGAACATTGACTGTTTTTCCGATGTGAGCTGATGCAAATTCATCTGCAGCCGCCTCGACTAAAGGTTGGAGAGCAGTTGAACCAACAGCCGTCATAGACTCCCCACGATCTATCCAACTTGCACATCCTACTAACAAACCAGCAAGTAAAAGAGTCGCAAGAGAGAGTGTGAGTTTTTTAAATTTTTTCACTATTTGTCTCCTTGAAAATAATGATGACTAGCTTGGAATTTCGCCCTATTTTTCTATGTTTTATGCAAAATCCATACTTCCACTATAACATAGAATACTGATTTTGACTAGTTTTTCACCTTAAACCTCAAGCCCTTAGGGAAATAATTCTTCAATGTATTTCCTGTCACTTTTGCAAAACCTAAACCATTTCCAGCAACCAAAACTTGGTACCACCCATTTGGCAAAGTTTCAGATAATTGAACTGTTTCACCAGCTACATACTTGACAAAGTCCTCTTGATGAATTTCAATTCCTTGATTGACTTGACTTGATTTCAAAGCTAGGCCAAGTGCAAAACTTGGTTCAAAACGTTTTTTCTTAAAGGTTCCAAGATGAAGTCCGTTTCGTGCAATCCTAAGTTTACCCAAATCTGGTAGAACTTCAGGCAAGAGATACAGTTGGTCACCAAAAGTCTGTAAAATACCTGGCAAATTAATCTTTAGGTGTTTTTTTTCAAAATCTTGCCATAAACTCAACTGTTCGCGACTGAGATTAGTCTTAGAAGACTTGAACTTGCCTGACTTGTTTTGTCCCTTAAACTGAAGATGGGCAACAAATTGACCTTCTCCCTTAAAGTGATGTGGATACATTCTAGCGGCTTCAGGTAAGACAATCCCAGGGACCATTCCATTGATATGTTGAACTGGGATCAATTCAAAATCATAGCTATCCAGTAACCATTGGACAATTTCTTCATTTTCCTCTGGAGCCCAGGTACAGGTAGAATAGACCAAACGGCCACCATCAGCCAACATGGTGACCGCATCCTCTAGAATTTCACGCTGCAAGTCAGCACATTGGCTTGGATATTCTACACTCCAATAATCCATAGCATCTGGCTGTTTTCGGAACATCCCTTCTCCAGAACATGGAGCATCTAGAACAATTAGGTCAAAATATCCCTTAAACACTTTAGCCAAACGATCGGCAGATTCATTGGTCACAACTACATTTGACGCTCCAAACCGTTCCATATTTTCAACCAAAATCTTTGCTCGCTTGCTAGAAATTTCATTGGAAACAAGAAGACCTTCGCCTGCAAGATAGGCTGCAAGTTGAGTGGATTTACCACCGGGAGCCGCTGCCAAGTCCAAGACCTTCATACCCGGTTTTGGTTGAGCTACTTGTGCAACCATTTGTGCAGCAGGTTCTTGGGAATAGACCAAGCCTGTTACATGCTCAGGAGATTTCCCAGAAACCTTGCCATAATAGCCCCAAGGTGTATGTGGAATAGCATCTGAAAAAGAAACTTGGCTTTCTTTTAAGGGATTGATGCGAAAGGCGGAAACTGCCTCATCATCAAAAAGAGGCAAGAAAAGCTCTTGCCTCATCTCCCAATATTGCTTCATATTTTTTTACAAATCCTTCTGGAAATTGCATGTAAGTTTATTTCCTTTCATAGATATAGGATTGGATTTCTGCCAACTTGTCAGTTGGAACCATCATAATTGGTTGTCGTGTCTGAAAATCCACCGGTTCTCCAGTTAAGGTTACAATCTGATACCCTAAACTTTCTCCTATGATACTAGCTGCAGCATAATCCCAAGGTTGGAGATAGGTGATATAGGTCAATAGCTGACCAGAGAGGATTTTTGAAAAGCTGATAGCTGCACTTCCATATATTCGCACACCAAGTGAAGCATTAGCCAATTCTGCTACACCCCAAGCGTTTGTTTCCAACATACCAGCATTACTCGCAATCAGAAAATCACGCAAGGGCTTATCCTTAAAATTAGGCAAGGGTTCTTCATTGAGACAGGCCTGAAAAGCACCTCCTCCATGGTAACAATGACTTTTCATGACATCATAAATGATCCCAAACTGACCCACACCGTTTTCAAAATACGCTACCATAATAGCGAAATCTTCACCTTGTGCAACAAAGTTGTTAGTACCATCAATGGGATCAATGACCCAAACAGATCCATATCCAACTGAAGCACGCAGACAGCCCTCTTCTGCACAAAATTGGTCATCAGGATAACGCGAACGAATTTTATCAACTAAAAAATTCTGAACTTCCTTGTCCAAACGAGTCACTAAGTCTGTAGGAGAAGACTTTCTTTCAATATGTAAATCTTCCTGCATGTGAGCTAGAATATAGTCTCCTGCTTCCTTGACAATCTCTTTGGCAAACACAAATTTATTTTCCAAGCGAAATCTTCCCTTCCCCTTGTTCTTTGGCTAATTGGACAACTCGATAGAAGGAATAACCACTCGCAGTTTCAAATTCACGGCCCAAGCGTTTCTCTTCACTCTTGCTTGGAACAACCGCTTTGAATCCCTTATAGGAATCTAGTAGTTTCTTTGCTTCTACCTTAGTCTCATAGGCTGCTTCAACATTATTAAAAAAAAAGAAAGCACTGAAGCAAGTTCTTCAGTGCTCCACGACAAATCTAGTGGGTAACTATACTGTTTATTCATCTAATTAATACCAGCTCTCAATGTAGCTTCTTTCAGTTCTTGTTTACGGTAACTACGAGGGAGAAAAGCACGAATCTCATCTTCATTAAAACCGATTTGCATCCGCTTTGCATCAATAATAATCGGACGACGCAAAAGACTTGGATACTGCTCAATTAAATGAAGTAACTCCGATACTGAGATACTCTCTACATCAATATTCAATTTTTGAAAAATCTTTGAACGAGTCGAGATGATGTCATCAGTACCATTTTCGGTCAAGGAAAGAATGTGTTGCAGTTCTTTTCTCGTTAAAGGGCTGGTCATAATATTATGCTCTTGGAAGGGCACTTTATGCTTCTCGAGCCAGGCCTTTGCTTTACGACATGATGTACAACTCGGTGATAAAAATAGTGTAATCATGCTTTCCTCTTCTTTACATACTTTTCTATTTCTATTATACAAAAAAATAAAGCGCTTGACTAGTTATTTCCGTAAAAAAACCTACTTTTTCAAGAAAAATAGGGTTTTTGGAATCACATATGAATGTTTTGATTAAATATAGAAATATTCATGTTACAAACGATAGTTTCTTCCTACATTTTATTTGGAATCAGTAATACTTTTCTTCACTTATCTATTTGTTTTTCGACTCTGTAGGTACATAAATCCAAAAATCAATTCATACAAGCAGAAAAATAGGAGAAAGGCATGGAGGAAAAAGTTCTCTGGTAGGATAAGAATGACAGGATCCTTTGCTGGATCAAACAACCAGGTATCATCACCTACAAATAGAATTTGATGAAACAAGGTAAAGAATTGTTCAAAACCAATGAAGACACCAACTAAACCAAGAACCAAAGGTAGAGAAAGTATGATTAAGAGTGCTCTACGATAAAGTGGCAGAAAACCCTTCCGAATAACTTGCTTCCAAAAAAGATAGAAAATCGGTAGAGTTACTACTGCTACTCCTTGAGCAAGATGGAAAAGTCCCTTCACAACTGCAAAATGATGGATTCCAGAGGCAGACGAAGGAAAATTCGGCATTTCCAATACTTGACTCAATGGATTGGTCAAATAATCCATCAAAACATTAAAATTATGCTGGATGGTCTGAGGTTGCAGATGAACACGATTTGTCAAGTTTAACCAAGAAATCTCCAGAGGGTAAACCAACCAAGCCAGGTAAATAGTCAATAAAATAGCAAGCGAGAGGAGAAAGAGAATACTTCCTACAAAAGTAAACTTAGTTTTCATCGAAATTCCACTCCGCTAGACTTGAGAGGACATGGGTTGGGGCGATTGGTAAATCCTCTACTTCTTCAGGTTTTGTAAATCCTGTCGTTACCAAAAGACTAGGAATGCCATTGTCAATACCAGCTCGAATATCAGTAAGATAATTATCTCCCACCATGACAATTTCTTGGCGTTCAAGTCCTAGGTGTTCAACAGCCTTGTCCATAATAATCGCATTAGGTTTTCCAATATAAACTGGTTTTACACGAGTTGCTGCTTCAAGAAGAGTAATCAGTGAACCGGCACCAGGCAAAAGTCCACGTTCCGTTGGAATATTTAAATCTGGGTTGGTACCGATAAAGTGAGCACCTTTATGGATAGCTAGGGTTGCCTTAGCAAATTTTTCATAGTCTACTTGCCAGTCCAAACCAACAACCACATAGGCTGGATTTTCTTTATCTTCGACATACCCTGCTGCTTGAATGGCCTCCTTTAGGCCTGCTTCTCCGATGACATAGACTGTCTTTTCAAGTCCTAGGTCATTCATGTAATCAATTGTAGCTAAAGTTGCAGTATAGATCGTCGATACAGGTGTGTCAATGTTAAACTGATTGGCTAACATCTCTTGAACACTTTCAGGTGTACGAGTGGTGTTGTTTGTTACAAAAAGATAAGGAATCTCTCTTTTTTGTAACTCATGAACAAAAGCTTCCCCTGCTGGGATTCTATCTTTCCCCTTATAGATTGTTCCGTCTAAATCAATTAAATATCCTTTATAAGTCATACATTTCCTTCTAATCTTTGTTAATTTCTTGCCAAGTTATCTTTGCTTGAGCATTGATATCGCCATCACTTGAGACTTGGTGATTGCTTTCTAGTTCATTCAATTCATAACTAGAAGTAATCATTCCACCTGGTCGAACTTCCTTGACATATTTGAGGTTGATTTTTTTAGGAATATGATTGGTTAGGAAATCTGCCCCCATGACCTCAAAAATCCAGTCTAGGTATTTGCTGTTATTGACGTGGCCATTCATATCCAAGTCGTAAAAACGGACATGATAGTCCTTGCCGGTCGCTTCTTCCAGCTCTGCGTATTTTGGCCCGCGAAGGAGTTTCTTAGAAAACTCAGATTGATAAGGGGCGACAATTTCTGGTTCTACAGGGTGGACCTTACGACTCTCACGATCCATAAGGACAAAGGTAGCTACCATGCGAATGATTTCTTGACCAGCTTCATCATAAATAGTAAAACGGCGGTAGCAAAATAGACGATTGTAGGTCAAGGCTTCCGTTTCAATTGTGATTTCCTCAGCAAATTGAGGCAAACGAACCACATCGATATCATAATCTGTGATAATCCAGACCAGATTATACTGTTCTAAACATCCTTGTCACTCACTCCTAGATTAATTGATTGCATTCCTGATACTTGCAGGGACAACAAAATAACATCTGGCAACTTGATATGGCCATTCATATCAGCCATATCAAAAGGAATTTTCATCTTCATTTGATAAGTTAAGCCCATAATTTTACTCCAATATAAATCGTTCTGCTACTGTATCTCCTAAAAAGAGACCTCTCTTAGTCATGCGAACACTGTCACCATCAAGCTGTATGAGACCTTGTTGAATCAAGTCTTTGACGATATCTCCATACTGTTCCTGGAAAGACCGTTCGAATTTTTCTTCAAAGCGTGCCATGGAAACTCCTGACTTCTTGCGAAGGCCGAGAAACATCTCTTCTTCCATTTGTTCCCTTAGACTCAGGTGTTCTTCATTGATACGAGCACTTCCCTCTTCTACCGCCTTTAAATAATGGCGAATCGGACCATGGTTTTTATAGCGAACACCGTTTACATAGCCAGATGCCCCCGCACCGATACCATAATACTCGGCATTATCCCAGTACATGAGATTATGTCGACTTTCAAAGCCTGGCTTAGAAAAATTAGAAATTTCATAGTGCTCAAAGCCAGCTTTTTCTAGCTCTGCAATGATATACTCAAACATCTCTGCTTCTAATTCTTCCTTAGGAAGAGGTAATTTCCCGCGTCTCATACGGTTCATAAAGACCGTATGATTTTCCAAAATCAAGCTATAGAGGCTCATATGAGGAATATCAAGGGCAATAGCCTTGGCAACATTATCCCTAACCTGGTCCATGGTTTGGCCAGGAAGTGCATAAATCAAGTCAATGGAAATATTGTCAAAACCAGCAAGTTTGAGACGATCGATATTTTCATAAATATCCTTTTCCGTATGACTACGCCCAATCTTTTTCAGCATTTTGTCATCAAAGGTCTGAACTCCTAGTGATACACGATTAACTGCAGAATTTTGCAAGACAGCAATCTTATCAGCATCCAGGTCACCAGGATTAGCCTCAATGGTCAACTCTTCCAACATTGATAAGTCCAGATTTTTAGTCAATCCTTCTAACAAAACTTCCAATTGAGAAGCAGACAAGGCTGTCGGTGTCCCACCACCAATATAGAGTGTACGCAATTTTTGAATATCATAAGAATGAAATTCTTGCAGTAGATGCTCTAAATAGCTTTCTACTGGCTGATTTTTAATAAAGACCTTTGAAAAGTCACAATAATAACAAATCTGTGTGCAAAACGGAATATGCACATAGGCTGATGTCGGTTTCTTCTGCATAGTATTTATTATACCACAAAGAGTTCACTCAAGAAAAAAATCACCATTCTTGATTTTCTAGAAAACCAAGAATGGTGATTCTATGTTAATTTTCTTGAAGCTCAATGACAATTTCTTGACCATTTTCTTTTTCTTCCACAACTACTTTCTCTTCCAGTTGTGATTTAAAATGATTCAAGGTTTCTTTTGAAGCTTCAGTCGCTTGTTGAGCATGATATTTTGCTTTATCTAATACAGTGTCAAGAGTAATTTCCCCAGATTCAATCTGCTCTTTTGTTTTAAGAACAAATTCCTTGGTTTGTTCTTTGACATCCGTTAATTTTTCACAAACCTGCTCTTTAGCATACTCAGGATCTTCTTTTAGATCTTCTAAAAATTCTTGTGCTTGGCTTCTAACTTGTTTTCCTTTGTCACTTGTTAGAAACAAGGCAGCTGCAACACCTGAAACAGTTCCTAAAAGGATAGATGATAGTTTTCCCATTAGTCAACTCCTTTTTTATTTTTTAAAAAATTTACTTGCAACACGAATAGCAGACAAACCTGCCCCAGTTTTTATAGTTTTTGATCCAGCAGATGATGCCTTTTTACTCAAAACACGTGCTTGTTCATTTAGGTCAGAAACAGAAACAGAGAGGTCTGCAACAGCTGTAAAGAGGGGATCAATTGTAGCAACTTTGACATTGATATCATCAACAAGAACGTTGACCTTTGTAAGCAATTCATTTGTTTGATGAAGAGTTACATCTACATCTGATGTTAAAGTTTTAACAGTTTTTTCAGTTTCATCAATTACACGACCAACTTTTTGAAGAGTAATAATCAGATAAACTAAAAAGACAACCAAGGCAATTGCCACAATAATATAAGCCACTTCTAACATTTTAATTCTCCTTTTTTACATTATAAAATGGTGCTTTTTTCCGATTTTGATAAAAGATGATATAAATACCAAGGCCAATCAATAGGGCAGACAACCACTGGGAGACTCGGAGTCCAAAGAACATGAGACTATCCGTACGCATGCCCTCAATAATCATACGTCCAAATCCGTACCAAATTAGATAAAAGGCAGTGATATGACCACGACGGATATTCTTTAATCGGCGTCTAAAAATGACAATCAAGGCAAAACCGATCAGATTCCAGATAGATTCGTATAAGAAGGTTGGTTGGCGGTAAGAGCCATCAATATACATCTGATTCTTAATAAAATCAGGTAAGTAATCAAGATTTTCAACGACTGCTCCATAAGCTTCTTGGTTAAAGAAGTTTCCCCAACGCCCTAGACTCTGAGCAATCATGACGCTCGGAGCTGCAATATCTAAGAAATCCCAAGTATTGATTAATTTGCGATCAGCAAAGATATAGAGAACAATCGCTCCAGTAATTAAACCACCATAAATCGCAAGACCACCATTCCAAATAGCAAAAATCTCTCCCAGATGTTGGCTATAATAATCAAATCTAAAAATAACATAGTAGAATCTGGCACCAATAATGGATAAAGGAAAGGCAATTAAGATAAAGTCCAAAATATCATCAGATAAAATCTTCTTTTTAGGCGCTTCTTTACTAGCAAGATATACCGCTAAAATAAGACCTGAAACAATGCAGAGTGCATACCATCTAACAGCTAAAGGACCAATTTGAAAAGCGATTGGATCAATCATCTTTCACCTCGTTCTTTGCAATCAGATTTGTCAATCTTTCTTCAAACAAGCGAGTAGCATCAAAGCCCATTTCCTTAGCACGATAATTCATAGCTGCTGCTTCAATAACGACAGAAATATTACGTCCTGTTTACAGGAATGCGGATACGTGGAATGGCTACTCCAGAAATCTCCAATTCCTCAGCATTATTGCCTAGGCGATCAAAAGTCTTTTGCGTGTCATAATTTTCAAGATAGACAGCTAACTGAACTTGTGAAGAATCCTTAACTGCACTGGCACCATAAAGACTCATCACATCTATAATACCAACACCACGAATCTCAAGTAAATGCTTCAAGATTTCAGCTGGTTCACCCCAGAGAGTCATTTCATCCTTAGCAAAGATATCTACACGGTCATCAGCCACCAAACGGTGTCCTCGTTTCACGAGTTCTAGACCTGTCTCACTCTTACCAATACCACTGTCTCCCTGGATTAACACACCCATACCATAGATATCCATCAAGACACCATGTACACTTTCACGCTCAGCCAAACGAGAATCTAGGTAACTTGACAATTCCCCAGACAGACGACTTGTTGCTGTACGACTCGTTAAAATAGCGATTTTACATTCTCTAGCAGCCTTTAGCATTTCCTCTGGAACTACTAAACCACGCGCAACAATAACTGCAGGTGTTTTCGGTTGGAACAATTTTTTCAAAACCTGGTAGCGGTTATGAGAAGACATACTAATCAGATAAGACCACTCTTTCATCCCCAATAGTTGAATTCGCTCTGGGGTATAGTAATCAAAATAGCCTGTCATTTCGAGACCTGGACGACAAATATCGCCTGTATTGATTTCTTTTTCAAGTAATTCTGGCTCACCATAGACAATGTCTAGTCTGAGCTTATCAATCACTTCTTTGACTAAAACCGACATAATTTTCTCCTTCAATCGAGTTCTCCCTACTATTATATCAAATTGTAGTAGGAAGTTTATGTTTTTAACAGTATTTGAGGTATTTATTTAAGAAAGTAACCTTTATAATTTTAACAATCAAAAGGAATCAAACAGACTCTTAGAAGCTAACAAAAAAAAGACTAGATAAGTCTAGCCTTTCTTATTAATTAGAATTTTTTACGTTTACGAGCTGCTTCTGATTTACGTTTACGTTTTACAGAAGGTTTTTCATAGAATTCACGTTTGCGTGTTTCTTGAAGAGTACCAGCTTTAGTAACTGCACGTTTGAAACGACGAAGAGCATCGTCAAGAGATTCATTCTTACGTACTACTGTTTTAGACATTTTTTTCACTCCCTTCAAGTTCAAGATCTATTCTATTTTACACGGAATAAAGAAAATTGTCAAGAAAAAAATGAAATTCTCCCAAATCATTCAATTTAATTTTTACAAAATTTACCCCTTACACCTAACCTAGTTCCCAACTTATAAAATTCATTCCAGACGGCCAAATAATTCATTTATTTCACACTCAATGGAATCTAGATATTTCCCATAATCTGACGGTAAATCAGAAATGATATACAGATCCTGACTATCAAAATGCCAGACAAGATGTTTAAGTATCTGCTCTTGAATAAAATGTAAATCCTTTAGTTGAGCTAAACTGATAACTTCTATCTTTGCTAAATACTGACAAAAAGCAGAAAGTGCAGAACAATCAAATTTGCCTTCCTCGTGTAAATAATACAAAAAACTGTGAATTTAAGCCCTTTTATTATCTTTTATAAGATTTGTTTCCTTATGCACGATCGCACTTCTCCTTTTCAGATTCTCTTACTATTCTTGTCATCCTTTCATTCTATCGTTTTATATAAATAGAGATCCTAAATATTTTTAATGGAAATTCAGTTTCATATCTCTCACCCAACCTCCTATTAAAGCTCTTGTACCACTTTCAGAAAAACTGTATTCATTTTTGAACATATCCAGACCAAAAAACCACCCAATCCAAAGATCGAATGGTCATTAATGATTAAAATTTTACTTCTTTAACAAGCTAAGTGCTGCTGCATCTGCGATAATGGTCACATCTGGATGGTTTTGCAGGCTGCTTGCTGGAAGACTTTCTGTCACAGGACCTTCAACAGTTCCAGCGATAGCTTCTGCTTTTGATTCACCATAAGCAAATAGAAGGATAGACTTAGCATCCAAAATGTTCTTAATCCCCATTGAAATAGCTTGGGTTGGAACATCTTCAATCTTATCAAAGAAACGTGCGTTAGCTTCGATAGTAGACTGGTCAAGTTCTACAAGATGAGTTTGACTGTCAAATGGTGTGCCTGGTTCGTTAAATCCAATATGACCATTGCGGCCAATTCCTAAGATTTGTAGGTCAACTGGATGGTCAGCCAGAATTTGATTATAGCGCTCTACTTCTTCTTCAGCATTGTCCTTAACACCACGTGGTAAGAAACTTTCTTTAAATGGTTTCTTGTTGAATAGATTTTCTTGCATAAAGTAACGGTATGATTGAGGATTGTCCCCATCAAGACCTACGTACTCATCCAAATTCACACTTGTAAGATTTGAAAAATCTAGGTCACTCTCTACAATTTCTCTGTAGAACTCAAGTGGGCTACTTCCTGTTGCAAGCCCTAATGTTTGTGCACCGTTTTCCAATTTTTCTTTTAAGATATCAAAAGCAACTTTTCCACCTTCAATTGGATTTTCCACTTGAATAACTTTCATAATTTTGTCCTCCATATTCTTTATTTCATTATATGGTATAGACCAATTTTTGTCAAGTGAAAACGGTTTATTTTTATTGAAATTATAAATATACTAAACAAATCAATTAAGAGTTCTACCCTTAAGCAAAAAAAGAGAGGAGTTTGACGTCCTCTCTTAAATCTTATATCAGAACCACTTCCTAATTATATTTTAGAAAATGATTCTTTTTCTTATATTATTTTTTACGTTTTGCAACCAAACCTAGACCTACCAGACCAAGTGCAGCACCAAGTGCAACAAGTCCAGATTTAGATTGTTCACCAGTGTTTGGCAACTCAGGACCTTTAGGTTTTTCTGGTGTTGGTGGTGTTACTGGTGTTACTGGTGTTGGTGGTGTTGGCGGTGTTGGTGGTGTTGGTGGTGTTGGTGGTGTTGGTGGTGTTGGTGGTGTTGGTGGTGTTGGCGGTGTTGGTGGTGTTGGTGGTGTTGGTGGTGTTACCTTGTTATTAAACTCAGTATCTTCAGGCATTTGTGAAGTAAGAGTCAACACTTTACCATCCTTAGTTACAGTAACTCCAACAGTCGCTACCATCTTATCGTACTCAACTCCAGCCTCTGTACCTTTCACTTCTTCTACATGATAGATATAAGTACCTTCTTGACCACGTTTGAATTCAAGAGCTGAGAACTTGATTTTACCTTCAGCATCATTGCTTACGGTTTCAATCACGTTGCCATCTTTGTCTTTCAATACGAAGCTGAATTCACCAGCTTTCAATGCACGACCATCCAATTTCTTCGTGAAGTTGAATTCAACTTTCACTGGAATATTAATAACACGTTTTTCAGTTGGTTTTTCTGGTTTTTCAACTGATTTCTTAGTTGGATCATATTGGTGAACAATTTGAGAAGCTGTATTTTCAATATCTACACCTTCTTTAGCAGTTCCCTTGATACGTGCTGGAATATCAAACTTGTAGTAACGTCCAAATGCTAATTTAGCAGTGTCGATTACTTGAGTATTTTCAGCATCTCCAAGAGACTTAGTCAAGTCAGCCTTAGATGTAGCAGTAATAACACCATCCACAATTGAGATATCAAACTTAGCTGTTACATCTTCACCAGTTACTGAATCATAAGCTTTAATATCAGCTACATTAACATCCAAGTTTCCGCTGTCATATTTATCTGTAATACCAACAGATTGAATATTGTGAGCTTCTGTGAATTTAGTTGTATCCAACCATACTTGGTAAACAACCTTATCACCTTTATGGAGTGTTTGAGTATTGATATTTTGCTTTTCATTATTATCAACTTTGTCCACATATGGATCATTGTTGGTATCTGTTACTTTATCAGTCAATTCTTTATCGTCATCAAGAAGTTTATTTCCAGTGATATCAAATTTCTCTTTATTAAGAATATATTTCTCTGGATTGAACTCAGGAGTTTCTGGTGGAGTTACACGGTTGTTAAATTCTTTATCCGCAATGTCGCCAACAGTTGCTACAAGAACTTTAGCTGTTCCGTCGTGTTTAACTGTAACTGTTACATTCGCTTTCATGGTGTCGTATGTAACGGTTGCGTCTGTTCCAGCTACTTCTTCAACTGTGTAGTTGTGAACGCCTGCTTGTTCTTTCTTGAATTCGATAGCTGAGAACTTAACGTTACCTGATGTATCATTGCTTACAGTTTCAAGAGTCTTACCTTCAGAATCTTAAGGACGAAGCTGAATTCGTTCGCTTTCAATTCACGGCCTTCAAGTTTCTTAGTGAAGTTGAAGGATACTTCAACTGGTACGCTGTTCACACGTTTTTCAGTTGGTTTGCTTGGTTTTTCAACAGTCTTGCTTACTGGGTTGTAGTAGTTGACTACTTGCGCTGCAGTATTTTCGATATCTACACCAGCTACCACATCAGCTTTCACTGTTGTTGGGATGTCAAACTTGTAGTAACGTCCGAAGGCGAACTTAGTTGTGTCGATAACTTGAGTGTTTTCTGCGTCGCCAAGTGACTTCGTGAAGCCAGCTTTAAGGGTTGCAGTGATCACACCGTTGTTCACAGCGATATCGAATTTATCAGTTACTTCTGCACCTGTTACAGAGTCGTAGGCTTTGATGTCAGCTGCATTAAGATTTAATTTCGCTTCATCATAGTTATCTGAAATACCAACTGTTTGGATGTTGTCCTTGTTAGCTGCGTCAAATTTAGTTGTATCCAACCATACTTGGTAAACCAACTTGTTGCCACGTTTAACAGTCTTCGTATTCAAGTTTTGAGCTTCGTTGTTTGATGCATCATCCGCATATGGGTTGGCATTTGTATCTGCGTACTTATCTGCCAATTCTTTGTCATCGTCAACGAGCTTGTCGCCTGTGATATCGAATTTCTCTTCAGAAACAACGTATTTCTCTGGTTGGAACTTAGGTTCTTCCGGAGGTCTTACTGTATTGTTGAACTCTTTATCAGCGATATCGCCAACAGTTGCCACAAGAATTTTAGCTGTACCATCATGAGAAACAGTGACTGTTACAACAGCCTTCATATTGTCATATGTAACGGTTGAGTCTGTACCAGCAACTTCTACTACTTTGTAACGGTAAACGCCGAGATCATTGTTTGTGTATTTAAGGCTAGTGAATTTAATCTTACCATCCTTATCATTAGTTACTGTTTCAAGAACATTGAATTCATCATCGTCTAACAATTGGAAAGTAAACTCATTCGCTTTCAATTGACGACCTGCAAGAACTTTCTTGAAGTCAAGTTCAATTTGAATTGGAACATTGTTGACACGTTTTTCAGTTGGTTTTTCAGGTTTTTCAACTTTCTTAGTTGTTGGGTTGTAATAGTTTACAACTTGAGCCGCAGTATTTTCGATATCTACACCAGCTACAACATCGTCTTTCACTGTTGTTGGGATATCAAATTTATAGTAACGTCCGAATTCGAATTTAGTAGTATCGATAACTTGCGTGTTTTCTGCATCGCCAAGTGACTTCGTGAAGCCAGCTTTCAAGTTAGCAGAGATCACACCGTTGTTCACAGCGATATCGAATTTATCAGTTACTTCTGCACCTGTTACAGAGTCGTAGGCTTTGATGTCAGCTGCATTAAGATTTAATTTCGCTTCATCATAGTTATCTGAAATACCAACTGTTTGGATGTTGTCCTTGTTAGCTGCATCAAATTTAGTTGTATCCAACCATACTTGGTAAACTAATTTAGAACCACGTTCAACAGTCTTAGTATTTAAGTTTTCCACTTCATTATTGATGGTATTATCTGCGTATGGATTTGCGTTTGTTTCACCATATTTATCTGTCAACTCAGAATCGTCATCAACGAGCTTATCACCAGTGATATCGTATTTCTCTTTAGAAACAACGTATTTCTCTGGTTGGAACTTAGGTTCTTCTGGAGGAGTTACGACGTTGTTGAACTCTTTATCAGCGATATCGCCAACAGTTGCCACAAGAACTTTAGCTGTTCCGTCGTGAGAAACAGTCACTGTTACATTAGCTTTCATTGTATCGTATGTTACAGTTGCGTCTGTTCCAGCTACTTCTTCAACAGTGTAGTTGTGAACGCCTTCTTCACCCTTCTTGAATTTAAGAGCTGAGAATTTAACGTTTCCAGATGCATCGTTTGTTACAGTTTCAACCACTTTACCTGTTGAATCTTTAAGGACGAAGCTGAATTCGTTCGCTTTTAATTCACGACCTTCCAATTTCTTAGTGAAGTTGAAGGATACTTCAATCGGTACACTGTTTACACGTTTTTTGAGTTGGTTTTTCTGGTTTTTTCAACAGATTTATTTACTGGATTATAAACATGAACAATTTGGTTGGCTTTATTTTTCGATGTCCACTCCACCTGCAACGTCAGCTTTAACTGTCGCTGGAATATCGAATTTATAGTAGCGACCAAATGCAAATTTAGTTGTATCGATAACTTGTGTATTATCCACATCACCCAATGATTTGTTTACAGAAGTCTTAGATGTTGCTGTAATGACACCATTTTCAACCTTAATATCGAACTTGTCAGTTACCTCATCACCAGTTTCACTGTCATATGCTTTAATATCCGCAGCGTTAACAGTTAACTTATCTGCATCATAAGTATCAGAGATGCCAACAGATTGGATGTTATTTCTGTCAGTGAAGTTTTTCGTATCCAACCATACTTGGTAAACTAGTTTATCACCACGTTCAACTGACTTGGTATTGATGTTTTCTGCTTCGTTGTTTGAAGTTCCATCTGCGTATGGGTTAGCATTTGTAGCAGTGTACTCATCAGTCAATTCATCATCATCGTCTACAAGTTTTGATCCTGTAATGTCAAATTTCTCTTTGTTAAGAACAAATTTTTCTGGTTGGAATTCTGGTGTTTCAGGAGGAGTGATCTTGTTGTTGAATTCTTTATCATCAGTTCCTTCTGTTGATGTTCCATCAGCATTGACACCGCCAGTTGATGTTACGTTTGTTACAGTAGTCAAGGTGTGACCATTCTTAGCAACTTCAACTGTGACTGTTGCTTTCATAGTATCATAAGTCATACCAAGTTCTTTAGTAGATGGGATAACTTCTTCTACTGTATAAGTATGAGTTCCAACTTTAGTATTATCAAATGATAATTCAGAGAATGTTACAGTTCCGTCAGCTTTATTTGTTACTGTTTCAAGAGTTTGACCAGTTGAATCTTTAAGAACAAAGCTAAATTCGCCCTCTTTAAGTTCACGACCTGCTAATTTCTTAGTAAAGTCAAATCTTGCAACGACTGGAGCCACATGGTAGTTATTGAACTCAGTATCATCCGGCATTGTAACTGCTGCATTCAGGAGGCCTGTTGAAGCATCTTTAGTAACTTTAACTTTCACTACTGCGTTCATAGTATCGTAATCGATATTTGTATCGTTACCAGCTTTTTCACGCACAGTGTAAGTGTGTTCACCTTCAGCGCTGTATTCAATAGCATCAAATGTGATTGAACCGTCTGCTGCATTTTTCTTAGTTTGGATTACATTGCCATTTTCAAGCAATTCGAATGTGAAGGCATCTGCTTCAAGTGCTTTACCTTCAAGACGTTTAGTGAACTTGAATTGAGCTTGAGTAGGAGCAGATGTGAAGGTATTGTTGAACTCTTTATCAGTTGGAAGAGTTGCAACAGCAGTAAGCGCATGACCTGACTTAGTAACAGTAACTGTTACGTTAGCTTTCATTGGGTCATAAGTCATACCTGCTTCAGTTCCTTGAACTTCTTCTACAGTATACTTGTGGTCACCAACTTGTGTGTTGTCAAAAGTCAAATCATCAAAGGCTACTACACCTTCTTTAGTATTTGTCTTGGTTTGAAGAGTCTTACCAGTTGAATCTTCAATACGAAGCTGAATTCACCAGCTTTCAACTCACGACCTGCTAGAGCCTTACTGAAGTCAAACTTAGTCTTAACTGGAGCTACGACATAGTTGTTGAAGATCTTATCATTTTCACCTTCAGCATGACCACCTCTTGATGTATAAACTGCTTGAACTTCAAGTTTATCTTGAGCGTTTTGAGTAACGGTAACTGTGAGAGTAACCTCCATACCATCATAGTCAACGTCCTTATCCGAACCAGCAACTTCTTTGATCTTGTAAGTATAAGTCCCAGGTTTTTCAAAGGTTAACTTGCTAAAGGTTGCCTTACCATTTTTTTGTTGGTAACTGTTTCTTGATGTGTGCCACCTTCTTGTTTAAGGGTAAAGCTAAAATCACCATCATTTAAAGTACGTCCTTCAAGAACTTTACTGACTTCAGGTGTATAGGTTACTGGATCTACTTTTTCATAGTAGTAAACTGTTTCCTTATATGGCGTCAATCCATTAAGCAAGTCAACGTTTGTACCAATGCCGTTTACTCCCCTTACTAATTGGGCATTTGGAGAAAGGTGTCCAATATTATCTCCAAGGAAAGGAATAAAGACTGTTTTCTTAGGTATGTATCCTGGAGCTTTTTGGAAGCCAAACTCCATTTCTTTACCATTTGGATAGTTTACTCCATTCTTATCCGTGAAAGGAATTGTGTAAAGTGGAGTCTTCTGAACAACTAAATCTTCTGTGTTTGCCTTTCCAGGTTTTATAGGCTTGGTTTCTGCTAGTAGCATATAGCCATCTGTACTTAAGGTACCGTTCGAACGCTTGCTCTGTTGCTTTGGATCAAGAAGATAGATACGAACGACAACTGAACCATCTTCTCCAACGATTTCTTTGATACGCTTGATGCCCGCACGCTCCGCATCCATAAATTTAGTCCCAACAACATATGGACGAGAAACATAACCCGTCATACTATCAGCAGGAACTTCTTGATAGAGTTTGTAACCTGCAAACTGACGTTTACCTGAAGCAGTGAAGTTTTGACCTTCTGTAGCTGTCAAGGTGTACTTGGCTAATTCAACTTCATTACCGTTCGCCTCATAATCTTGAACAGTTGTGTCTGTTTTACTAGCATTATAGGTAGGATTGGCTTTGTCAACTACTTTATAGTGAGTGGTTTTGGTAACAACTCGTGGAATTTTGAAGTTACTATCCGTAATCGGGCGTCCATTATAGGTAGGCTCAACTACGTTCATAATATCAGTAGTTGTACGAGCAGCATAAACTGCGTTAAAAAGTGCTTGTTCTGTCGGTGTAAGTTGATGACCTGAATTTACTAGCGATGCAATTCTATCAGCCACCTTATAACCTGTTTGTAGAAAAGGCTGAACTGTTTTATCTGCTGCCATAGAAGTCTGATAGTCAACTTGTAAGGTCAACTCAGAGTTTGACTTGGTTGTTGTTGTAGAGAACTCCTGAACACCACTAGTAGCAGTGATAGTTTTTGTTTCAACTACAGCACCAGTTGTCTTATCGATCAATTCCGCAACAGAATCAGTTGAGTCACTAAAGTTCTTATAGATACGAACGTAGTAGTTGGTATTGTAACGTTCATTAAATTTTGTAAGATCTAAGATACTAAATGTATAGTAATCTCCAGCTTTTCTTTCATAACCAGCAGGCACATTCTGTGATTTAACAGTTGCACCAACAGGAACTGACATATCTGGATCTGCTGTTTCACCATCTTTAAGTGTAGTTGTAGTTGCTAATGCTTCTGTGTTATGGTCAGTTGCAGCACGACGGTTACGGCGACGGCCACCATTTGTAGCCAAAGCAGCGGCATTTACAGTATTTTCCGCTGCTAAGGCAAGAGTTGATTTATCAACAAGTGGTTTTGCTTCAACCTTATCTACACTGACATTTGTATCAAGGCTAGTTGCCTCAGCTACTACTGAAAGTTCTACTTTAGGCTCAGATTTTTTCTCTGATTTAGATTCAGTCTTTTCTTCTGCCTTAGGCTTAGTTGCTACAACTTCTTCTACTTTTGAAGCAGTTGCTGCTACTGGCTTAGAAGACTCTGGTTTTGCCTCAGGGCTAACAGATGTTTTTTCCTCAGGTTTTTCAGCTTTTGTTTCTTCTGATTTTACTTCAGTTGGTTCTGATTTTACTTCTTCAGACTTAACTTCAGGTGTTGATGTTTCTGACTTAACTTCTGAAGTTTCAGAATTAGCTGAAGTTGCCACATCCGTTGATGGCTCTTTAAACTTTTCCTTGTCGTTATTATCGACTAGTTCAGTATTCTCTGCTGTTTGTTTTGCTACAATCTCAGCAGCATTTACAGCACTACCGTTAGCCATCATGAAGCTAAGGGTTGTTCCTAAGAAAACTGATGCGACACCAACTTTGTATTTTCTTAAAGAAAATCGTTGTTGCTCTCTTCTTATCATGTGATAAGTTCTCCTTTTTAAACATTTCAACTAATAATATGTAAGATTATTGACTTTTCCTGAAAAAATAAAAGTTTCCTACATACTAGCAGTAACCCTACTAGTATACCATATTTGGGCCTTTTAAATCAAGAAATAAGGATTTCACTCCCTAGCTTTTTTTATAATTATTATTCATTTTTTTATGGCAATTAATTCGTTTAAAATCAATGTATGTTAGTGTCGCTTTTTTTATATAATTGCATTCCAATAGCTTTTATACCAAAACAAAACTTTCACTTAATAATGTTTTCTATATTAGAAATTCCAAACCTGTAAATTGAATATTTTTTATTCAATTTACAGGTTTAGAATAAATTATTGTTTTAGTAAAATTACTGATTACAAGATAAATATCTGATAAAGACCAATCCTAAAATATATATTTTTTTAGAGTACTTGATAAAGCCTGGTAACCAGAGACGCTGAGGTGAAGGCCATCTGTTGTGAAGTCTGACTTGAGTTGACCTTTCTGATCTAGTAAGTTCTCAAAAACAGGCACAAATTCAACCTGCATATAGGCAGAGGCAAGGTCTTGATAGGCTTGGTTCCACGCCTTGATTTTCTCATTGGTACGAATATACACTGTCTGTTTAAAGTCCTCACCTTCATTGACAGGCAAGATGGAAACTAGCTTTATCTGTGACAGTGGGTAGTCGCGAGAAATGGTTTGAATCACACTCTCGAGATTATTCAGTGCTTCATTCATTGGAACATCTTTCCGATGTCATTTGTCCCAATCAAAAGCACAAATTGATCCACTGCATCGCCATAGAGGTGGACATCAAGGTTATCAAGTAAAAGTCCGGTCTGATAACCACGAATACCTCTATTTACAATGGTCTTTGTTGTCCCTAGTAATTCTTGCAAGGGATAATACTCAACAATAGAATCTCCAATAAAGATGATATCTGGTTCAATTACAGAAATCTGGTTGAGTTCACGATACTTGGTTTGGATTTTCTCCTGCTCTTTTAAGAGCCAATTTTCTAATAGCTGTACTGCCAAGTTATTCTCCTCTTTCTAGCCAGTACTCTAAAACTTTGTAAACACCCGCCTGACTGTTGGCTGGAGCTACTTTTGTCGCAACTCTCTTAACAGCCTCTTCTGCATTTTCCATAGCGTATGAAATTCCGGCCAACTCTAACATTTCAATGTCATTTTCACTATCACCGAAGGCCATGATTTGTTCAGGTTTAAGTTCCAACGTTTGAGTAATTCTACTAGCCCCCACGCTTTATGAATCCCATCTTGTAAGATATCAATACAGCCATAACCGCTGGAAACAGCTCGCACATGCCCATCAAATAGGTCATTAATTTCCTGCAAAACCGATTCGGATCGTTCTTCACCAACAACCATACTCATCTTGAGAACACCACCGAAGAGATTAGGGTCAAATTCATCGACAAAGTTCATTCGTTGATAGAGCTTCTCAATCATCTCTGGAGTCATAAATTTATCAAGTTCTGTAAAAACAGTACCTGTCTTTACAAAACCACCATTCATCGTAGTTACGACAAACTGATCCTGACATTCCCTACCTTTAAAATGAGATAAAGCCCTATCAACCATGGCATCATCCCAAGTTTGTGCTTGAATCAATTCATTGTTCTCGAATATCCGAGCACCGTTAGCAACTACGAGAACCACTCTCTCTGCTAAATGTCCTAGTAATTGTCGCATACGATGAACTTCATTTCCAGTCGCAATGACAAACCGAACGCCACGGTGATCCAGCTTATCCAAAATTTTCTCTAAGCGAGGAAGGTCTAGTTGACCTCTTGGATCTAACAAAGTACCATCCATATCCGTTGCTATTATCTTAATTTCCATTGTGTCTCCTTGAGATTCGAATCACTACCACTTCAAACCTACATGTTCATTCATTTCTTTATAGGCTGTATCAATCCGTTCCTTGGTCGCCTCGTCTAACTGACTACGGTATTTCCCACCCTCAATAAAGTCTTCCAGGATATAAGTTTGGTAAAGATAGAGTGGGTATCCTTCTGGAGAATAGCCTCCCTTTGGAGTCCTACTCACCCAGCTTGGATGGGCTTGGGCAGTTTCGATAGTCGTTTTACCAGATTTCTTCTTAATGGTCACATCCATGAGAACTCCACGTTCCGTCCACTTGGCATTTTCAACATCCTGCATGGTTTCAATCCGTTGATTTGAGATGAAATTCCCCATAGAGTAAATGATGAGTTTTTTATCCCCGTCTTTTTCAACCGTTTCAGCTGGTTCAACAACGTGAGGATGACCACCAAAGATAATATCAGCGCCCCAATCAATCATTTTATGGTAAAGTTTCTTTTGCTCCTCAGTCGGCTCAATTTGATACTCAACTCCCATCTGAGGCATGATAATTGTAATATCTGCCTCTTTCTCTGCTCGCTCAATTTCAGCCTTCATTTTATCTTCATCTAAGTCTGAAAGATAGCGATTATAATCCTCTTGAGAAATGCTTTGTTCAATGCCATTAAAACCATAGGAATAGGCTAAAATAGCAACTTTAATTCCATTGACTTCCTTGATAACTAAAGGCGCCTCACTTCTAGATTCATGAGTATAAACCCCGACTGGTGTCATTCCTGCCTTTTCAATAGCATCCGCAGTTGATACTACTCCCTCAATCTGAGAATCCAAGATATGATTGTGAGCCAAGTCTAGCACTTGATAGCCTGCATCTTTTATAGCATTCATAACTTCACCAGGTGCATTAAACAAAGGATAACCTGCAAGATAGTGGTCTTTATTTACGGTTCCTTCAAAATCACCAAGAACTAAGTCAGCTTGCTTCAGCCAAGGTTTTACGTATTCAAAGTTTTCATGAAAATCGTAGGTGCCGTCTGATTTTTTGGCTGAAATGTAGATAATGTCATGATAGAGCAAATCACCATTTGCCATGATACGCGCACTCGTTTCTTGTTCCGTCTCTGCATTATTTGCCTGAGAACTTGACTCTTGGTGTGCGGAACTTGGATCACTACTGCTTAAAGAAATCCCTCGAGCTCCTTCCACTAATAAAGTAAGCATCATCGAGACAGCTACCGAAGCTAACAAGACCACAATAAAAGTGCGATTATTCCACTGCTTATAGTTCCTGAAAAACCGAACGGAATGTCTAATAGCTTGTAAAACGGGACCATTTTTTCTTTTACTACTACGTTGTTCCATATCTTTTCTCCCATAATTTCAAAGTCATATTACTTACTCTATTATACCACAGACAAATAGGTATTTCCTTTTATTATATTATTTTTTAGCAACTTCTGTGACTTTCTTTCTCATCTGTTTTGTGTTATCATGTAATTGTAATAGAAGGAAAGGAAAGAATATGTCTGCTATAGAACGAATTACCAAAGCTGCTCATTTAATCGATATGAAAGATATTATCCGCGAAGGGAACCCTACTCTTCGTGCCGTTGCCGAGGAGGTCAGTTTCCCTTTGAGTGATCAAGATATCATTCTTGGAGAAAAAATGATGCAATTTTTGAAACACTCGCAAGATCCTGTTATGGCTGAAAAATTAGGTCTACGTGGAGGAGTTGGACTTGCTGCACCGCAGCTCGACATCTCAAAACGCATCATCGCCGTACTGGTACCAAATATCACTGAGGAAGGTGAAACTCCACAAGAAGCCTATGACTTACAAGCTGTTATGTACAATCCTAAAATCGTCTCACACTCAGTCCAAGATGCTGCCTTAGGCGAAGGAGAAGGTTGCTTGTCTGTTGACCGTGCTGTTCCAGGTTATGTTATTCGCCACGCTCGAGTAACTGTCGACTATTTTGATAAGGATGGAGAAAAGCACCGCATCAAACTTAAGGGCTATAACTCTATTGTAGTTCAACATGAAATTGACCACTTAAATGGCATTATGTTCTATGATCGTATCAATGAAAGACCCATTTGAAGTTAAAGATGGTTTGCTCATTCTTGAATAAAGAAAATCCCGTTGCAAGACGGGATTTTGTGTTATAATGAAGATATGAAAACAAACGATATTGTCTATGGCGTTCATGCCGTCACAGAAGCTCTTTTAGCAAATACTGGAAACAAACTCTACCTTCAGGAAGATTTACGAGGAAAGAATGTAGAAAAAGTTAAGGAATTGGCTACTGAAAAGAAAGTATCCATTTCTTGGACTTCCAAAAAATCACTTTCTGAGATGACTGAAGGAGCTGTTCACCAAGGTTTTGTCTTGCGCGTTTCTGAATTTGCCTACACTGAACTTGAGCAGATTCTTGCTCAGACACGCCAGGAAGAAAACCCACTACTACTAATCCTTGATGGTTTAACGGACCCACATAATCTTGGTTCTATCTTGAGGACAGCGGATGCAACCAATGTTTCAGGTGTCATCATTCCCAAACATAGAGCTGTCGGTGTTACTCCTGTCGTAGCCAAAACAGCAACAGGTGCGATTGAACACGTTCCTATTGCTCGAGTCACTAATCTTAGCCAAACCTTAGACAAACTTAAGGATGAAGGCTTCTGGACATTTGGTACTGATATGAATGGAACTCCTTGCCACAAATGGAATACCAAAGGAAAGATTGCTCTCATCATTGGAAATGAAGGCAAAGGTATCTCTAGCAACATCAAAAACAAGTGGACGAGATGATTACTATTCCAATGAATGGACACGTACAGAGCCTCAATGCCAGCGTCGCTGCAGCCATTCTCATGTACGAAGTTTTTCGAAATCGACTCTAATAAAAAGTGAGGTTGGAACAAAAGATCCTGACCTCACTTTTTATTAGCAATCAAACTTTGACGCGTTAGCTGATTGAACTTTTTGTTCGTCATTTAGACTCCAAAAAGCTCCTAATCATCCTCTCGGGGCTGGGACTTCGAAATCAAGACTTTGTCTATCGATTTCTGTCCCACCGACTTTTTAATAATGTTCGGTAATATATTTGTAGGCCTCTTGACCTGCGATAGCGCCATCTCCAACTGCTGTTGTAACTTGGCGAAGGTATTTCTGACGAACATCTCCAACTGCAAAGACACCTGCAACACTTGTCTTCATGTGGTCATCTGTCACAATCCAACCTGCCTGGTCGCGAATCTGCAACTCTTGGACAAAGTCACTAACAGGATCTAAACCAACATAGATGAAGACACCACCAAAGGCTTGTTCTGTCACCTGACCTGTTTTAACATTTCAATCACAACCGATTCCACACGGTTTTCACCCTTGATTTCTTTAACGACAGAATCCCAAATGAAGTTGATTTTTTCATTGGCAAAGGCACGATCTTGCAAGACCTTTTGAGCACGTAGTTCATCCCGACGGTGAACAATGGTAACAGATTTTGCAAACCGTGTTAAGAAGATAGCCTCTTCAACCGCGGAGTCACCTCCACCTACGACCAACAAATCCTGGTCGCGGAAAAAGGCTCCATCACAAACTGCACAGTAAGAAACTCCACGACTATTGAGTTCTTCTTCTCCTGGAACCCCCAAGAGACGGTGCTTAGAACCAGTCGCTACGATAACTGTGCGAGTTTCATAAACTTGGTCGTCTGTTACGACTTTTTTAAACTCACCATGATCCTCAACATTTTCAACGAAGCCATAGTGATGCTCAACACCTAGATTTTCAAGAGGTTCAAACATCTTTTCAGCTAATTCAGGACCACTGATATTAGCATAACCTGGATAGTTTTCAATGTCAGAGGTATTATTCATCTGACCACCAAGGAAGTCCACCTTCAATCAAAGCAACTTTCAAATTGCTACGTGCTGCGTACAAGGCTGCAGTCATCCCAGCAGGCCCTGCACCGATAATAATCGTATCGTACATTCGCTTTCCTTCTTTCTTGTTGTAACTATTTTTATTCTAACGCATTAAAACCCATTTTACAACTATTAAGCCTTGAGAACCAACAAAATGCTCATGGTTGCAAATGACAATACTGGAATTGTTAAAACTCCAATCATAATCATATCGTATAAATGGGCTTGACGTGCTTTAGCAGTTTTGTCAACCCCAGACAGAGCTCTAAGTCCAATCCAGAGTCCCAAAATAATCAAGACCAGTAGAATTGTCAACACTAAACTCTCTAAATACAAAGCAAATAGCTGAACTAGCATGCTCTCTCTCATTTCTATTAATTTTAAAGAGCAAACCCAGTTAGCCTAGCCAACTGAGTCTTTCTTATCTTCTATTATATCAAATATAGGTTCGTTTGTAACTAGCAAAGAATTCTTTTGTTCGTTCTTCTTTAGGATGATTGATAATCTCATCTGGTGTTCCAGACTCAATAATCTTTCCTTTATCCAAGAACAAAACCTTATCAGCTACTTGAGAAACAAAGGACATATCGTGACTGACTAAAATCATGGTTTGACCTGATTTAGCTGCATTAGCGATAGATCTTTCTACCTCACCAACCAATTCTGGGTCAAGGGCTGAAGTAGGTTCATCCAAGAGCAAGATTGCTGGCTTCATGGCTAAAGCACGCGCCAAAGCTACCCGTTGTTTTTGTCCACCTGATAAGTGGCGAGGATAGTGCTGTTGACGATCTGAAAGACCAACCTTAGCTAACTCTTCTTTGGCAATCTTAGTTGCTTCTTCGTCGGAAAGTTTTTTAACAACTACCAAACCTTCCTTGACATTGTCTAGGGCTGTTCTACGTTCAAATAAGTTGAACTGTTGGAACACCATGGACAACTTGCGACGAAGAGTCAAGATTTCATCTTGAGTAATTTGAGAAAAATCCACTTTGAAATCATCAATCTGAATACTTCCACTATCAGGTGTTTCCAGATAATTTAGGCTACGAAGAAAAGTTGACTTCCCCGCTCCTGAGGAACCAATCAAAGCTACTACTTCCCCTTTTTGAATATCTAAATTCAGATGATCCAAGACGGTTTGACCAGAAAAGGATTTGCTTAAATTTGAAATCTTAATCATTAGCGAAGGTCTCCTTTCACATCTGTTTTCGTATTATCTGGTGCTTCGATTGCCATTTTTTTCTCAATAAAGCGGCCAAGATTTTCAATAGCGATATTTACCACCCAGTATACAAGGGCAACTGAGATGAAACGTTCGAAGTAACGATAGTCGGCACCACCCAAAATCTGAGCTTGAGCAAAGACTTCTACAACACCCGCACTAAAGGCTAGGGAAGTCCCCTTAGTCAAACCGATTAGGGAGTTAATCAAGGTTGGAGTCGCTACTACTGCTGCATTTGGAATAATCACACGACGGTAAACTTGTGCACGTGTCATTCCAAGACTACGAGCGGCTTCAATCTCTCCAGGATTGACAGAAAGAATAGCGGCACGGATAGTTTCACTAGCGTAAGCTGCTTCGTTAAAAGCAAAAGCTACAATGGCAAAAGCTGCGGCTGGAATCGCATTGATATTAAAAGCAGTTCCCCATTGTTGATTCAACGCTTTTAATGCTAGAGGAATTCCATAGTAAGTCAACATCAACTGCACTAGGATTGGTGTCCCTTTTAAGAAACTAACAAAGAATGCTTGTAATGGATAAAGAATTCTAACTCGATTAATTTTTACAATAGCAAAAACCAAGGCCAAGATTATACCAAAAAAAGCACCAAATACTGTCAACATCAATGTTGTTGGCAATTGTTGTACAATTCTTGGAATCCCATCAAAGACAGAACGAAACTAAACAGTTTGCCGTCTGGAATATACTGCATCAAGTTTTGGTACCAATCTGATGCTAAAATTGTTGTAACATTCATAGAAACATCCTCTCCTGATAATGAATCATTCTATCATACTTCTGCCTAGATTTAAAATATTTGCTACGAGCAGAAGAGACTTTATCTACCTACTAGTTTATCATACTTTAAAAGTGTGAGGTTATATATTTTACCTATCAAGGAGATAGAAAAAAACTATTTCAAATTCAGGTTGTCGTAGGTTTTACGATAACCAATCTGCTTCACAGCACCATTTTCAACTAGTATTGGACGTTTTAATAACATACCATCACTGGCCAAGAGTTTGGCTGCTTCTTTATTGGATAAAGTTCCAACCTTGTCTTTTAAACCCAGTTCACGGTATTTAATACCACTAGTATTGAAAAATTGCTTCAACTCAAATTCTGAAGTTTCAAGCCAATTTAAAATGACTTCTTCACTCGGAGTTTCTTCTACAATATGAACATCTTTATACTCTAATCCGAGTTGATCTAACTCTTTTTTGGCTTTTTTACAAGTTGTACATTTTGGATATTCGATAAATTCTAACATTTTTTCTCTTTCTATTTTTTATTTTCTTGATAACTTGCACCTTCATGATTCAAGAGCCAAGCCTTCTTATCAAGTCCCCAAGCATAGCCTGTCAGACGTCCTCCAGCACCTAGCACACGGTGACAGGGGACAAGAATAGACCAGGGATTGCGCCCTACTGCTCCTCCGATTGCTTGGGCAGAAGCTACTTGCAAGTCCTTAGCTATTTGTCCATAAGTAACAGTCTGACCGAAAGGAATTCCCCTCAAGTAGTTCCAGACTCTTTTTTCAAAGTCACTACCAACAGGAGCCAAAGGTAACTGAGACAAATCTTGATTTTTGTCCTTTAAAAATAAACATCTAAACAGCTAGCAATTTGATTTAAAATGGGATGACTTTCAACAGCAGTTACATCATTTTCAGATAATCCCTTCTCAAAAATCACTCTCTTCCTCAACCCATATCCCAAACAGATAGTGATCATCTGCTACCAAAGATAAGATTCCAATCGGAGACTTATACAGCATCTTTGCATACTTCTTAGACATTTGATTTTAATTTTTTTGGTAGGCCAAGCGTTCTCCATCTACTGGAACTTTACCGACCTGTTTTAAAAACCAAGCTTTTTCAAAGATATGTTGCATGGCCTTGTTTTTTTAGCATGTGTATCTGAACGAAAATCTAGGTAATCAAAGCCTTCAATCAAGCCTTCCAAGAAGGTCTGGGCAACACCTTGGCCTTGGACATCTCTAGAAACGACAATCCGATGAAATACAAGGTATTCCGGTTCTCTTCCCTCCCAACTTCCATTATAAATGGCTTCATAAGCTTTTTCTGGACTTTTAGTCACTGCTGCATAGGCTAAAAGTTCTCCTTCGTCCAAGGCTACATAAGCCTGACCAGAGATGATATCTTCAATAATCGTGTCGGCATTTGGGTAACCATTTTGCCACTGGGTGCTACCAGCTTCCGCCAAGTATTTTTTAGCATCCTCAATCACCCGCATAATTGTATCTACTTCGTTTGGAAAGGCTAAACGAATTTCCATCTTATCTCCTCTTTTCTGACTAGTTTCTCTCATCATAGCATAATTTAAGGGTTTCTACAAGCAGTTAAAACTTGACTTTTTATTTCTATTATTTTATAATCTAGTTATCAAAACTAGATAAACAGGAGTTGGAAATGAAACGTTGTTTTTCCTACCCAAAATGGGAAGAAATCCCTATTATAGATCTCTATCTTGACCAAGTATTGCTCTATGTTAATCAAGTCTGTGCACCTGTCTCACCAGATACTGATAAAGGCTTAACTGCGTCTATGGTCAATAACTATGTCAAACACGGCTACCTGACAAAGCCTGAAAAGAAAAAATACCAACGCCAGCAAATTGCTCGTTTGATAGCTATTACAACGCTTAAGTCTGTCTTTTCTATTCAAGAAATTGCACAAACACTAAATACACTTCAATCCGAGGCGAGTTCGGAGCAACTCTACAATGCCTTTGTTAACTATATGAATGAAGAAATTGATCCTGCTAATCCTATCATTCTCACCAGTTGCCAAACCATTAAACTCTACCATCGTACCCTAGCTCTCATCACTCCCGATATTAAGGAGGAAAATAAATGAATACCAGTCTAAAACTTAGTAAACGCCTTAGTTTTGGAGAAGAAATAGCAAACAGTGTCACCCATGCTGTAGGGGCACTTATCATGCTGATTTTGCTCCCTATCTCATCGACTTATAGTTATGAAGCTCATGGATTTTTATCGTCTGTCGGTGTGTCCATCTTCGTCATCAGCCTCTTTCTTATGTTTCTTTCATCGACTATTTATCATTCTATGGCTTATGGTTCCACTCATAAGTACGTGCTTCGTATCATCGACCATTCCATGATTTATGTTGCGATTGCAGGTTCTTATACTCCTGTCGTTTTAACCTTGATGAATAACTGGTTTGGTTATCTGATTATCGCCATTCAATGGGGAACAACTATTTTTGGTATTCTTTATAAAATATTTGCCAAAAAAGTCAATGAAAAATTTAGTCTGATACTCTACCTCATCATGGGTTGGCTAGTTGTGGCTATCCTACCAGCAATCATCAGTCAAACAAATCCAATCTTTTGGACTCTTATGGTATCAGGTGGGCTTTGCTATACAGTTGGTGCTGGTTTTTATGCTAAGAAGAAACCATACTTCCATATGATTTGGCATCTCTTTATCCTAGCAGCCTCTGCTCTACAATACATTGCCATTGTTTATTATATGTAAAAAGAAGTTGGGAAAAATCCCAACCTCTTTTTTATTTGCACATATCGATAAAGTACTGGTGTAAACGAACATCATTTGTCAATTCAGGATGAAATGAGGTCACTAGCATATTTTTTTCTCGCGCTGCAACAATTTGATCATTCACTACTGCCAGAACATCAACCTTTTCACCAACTTCACGAATAATCGGGCCTCGGATAAAGATCATGGGAATGTTACCAACTCCCTTGCAGTCAGCTTCTGTATAAAAACTTCCTAACTGACGTCCATAAGCATTGCGCTCCACAAGGATATCCATCGTCGCTAGATGACTTTCTTCCTGAGAACTAATTTGTCTAGCTAGTAAAATCAATCCTGCACAGGTTCCAAAAACTGGCAAACCATTGAGAATAGCCTCTCTTAGGGGGGGCCAACATTTGCTGATCTCGCAACAGTTTTCCCATGGCTGTTGACTCACCTCCAGGCAAAATCAAACCTGATAAGGCGCTCTGATGTTGCTGAAAATCTTCTAGGTTTCGCAGTTCAACACTTTCTACACCTAGTCCAGCAAGCACTTTTTCATGTTCTACAAAGGCACCTTGCAAGGCCAATATTCCGATTTTCATCTATTTTCCTCGCTCCGCCATGAGAATTTGGATTTCATTCTCATTGATACCAACCATTGCTTCTCCCAAGTCTTCCGAAATTTCAGCTAGAATTTGAGGATTCTGATAGTTTGTAACTGCCTTAACAATTGCTGCGGCCCGTTTGACAGGATCACCTGACTTGAAAATTCCTGAGCCAACAAAGACGCCTTCAGCACCAAGTTGCATCATGAGAGCAGCGTCTGCTGGCGTTGCAACCCCTCCAGCTGCAAAGTTGACAACTGGTAATTTCCCGTTTTCGTGGACATATTGAACTAATTCTATAGGAACTTGCAAGTCCTTGGCAGCGACATATAACTCGTCCTCACGGAGATTTTGAATGCGACGAATTTCTTGATTCATCATACGCATATGACGAACGGCTTGGACGATATCTCCTGTTCCAGGTTCCCCTTTTGTACGGATCATTGAAGCACCTTCAGCGATACGACGCAGGGCTTCTCCTAGGTCTTTAGCACCACAAACAAAAGGAACTTGAAACTCTTTCTTGTCCACATGGAAACGATCGTCAGCTGGAGATAGAACTTCGCTCTCATCGATATAGTCAATCTCGATGGCTTCTAAAATCTGAGCTTCAACAAAATGCCCAATTCGAACCTTAGCCATAACTGGAATGCTGACCGCTTCTTGGATTTCCTTAATCATCTTTGGATCACTCATGCGAGAGACACCACCCGCTGCACGAATATCAGCAGGGATTCGTTCCAAAGCCATAACTGCTGCCGCACCTGCAGCCTCAGCAATTCTTGCCTGTTCAGGATTTTGAACATCCATGATGACGCCACCCTTAAGCATCTGTGCCAAATTCTTATTTAATTCATAACGATTTCAGTCATTTTTTTCATCCTCAATAGTTGTATTGGTAGCTACTGTTTTATTGTAAGATAGAAATGACTGCATAACAAGATAAAAAAAGTTCAGTTGTCCGGGTACAATTGTCCCAAACAAAAAAAGCACCCACGTGCGGGTACTTTTATTTCTTTGATTTTTTAATGCTTTTCACAAGATAAAATACATATCCTGAAATCATATAAGCAACAAAGATAGTGGCTGCCCATTTAAAGACAAAGCCCCAACCATGTTTGGTAGCATTCAAAAAGAAATAAGGGAAGGGACTATCCTTAGCATTAGGGACATCCATCTTTAGAACAAAACCGTTTAAGATGGCAAAAATCATATAAAGCAGAGGAAGGCTGGTCCAAAGCATGGGATCAACTAACTTATATTGACGACTCTTATCAAAAATAATTGTATCTGCTAAAAACCAGAGAGGGACAATATAATGGCAAAGGAAATTTTCCAAACGGTAAAAATCTGTCGTCAAGGGAGCTAGCATGAAATGATAAATGACACAGGTGATCATGATACTCATGGTAACGCCACCTTTGAGTCGTAAAATACCTGGGTTTTGCCAACTATTATCGTCACCACGCATCTTTAGTAACAGATAAGCTGTAAAAAGTGTTACCAAAAGGTTAGAAAGCACTGTGTAGTAGAGCAACATCCCAAAACCACCGTGCTTGGTTATTTCCAAATAAACACCAAGAAAAGCAGCGATAAATAGAAGAGCACGACTATAAAATATAATTGTTTTATTTCTCAACATCATTAAATCTTCTTCACAAATTCTGATTTAAGTTTCATTGCGCCAAAACCATCAATCTTACAATCGATGTTATGGTCACCTTCAACAATACGAATATTTTTCACCCGAGTTCCTTGCTTAAGGTCTTTAGGAGCGCCTTTGACCTTAAGGTCCTTAATCAAGGTAACTGTATCTCCATCAGCTAGTTTGTTCCCATTTGCATCGATGGCAATAACATCTTCTTCAATTTCTGCTTGTTCAGCAGGATTCCATTCATAGGCACACTCTGGGCAGACTAGCATGGCTCCGTCTTCATAGACATATTCTGAATTACATTTTGGGCAATTTGGTAGGTTGTTCATTTTATCTCCTTCTATTTTTATGATTGTTTGAAAATCAAATTTTCGTTGACAAAATCTATTATACCTTAAAATTCAAAATTTGACAAATTGCTAAAAAACCGACTCACCACTATCGTGGTCAATCGGTTAAAATTTCAAATTAAAAATGTTTGACTGCTTCTGATTTAATTTTTTCGACAACTTCTAAAATACTTAGTCCTGTCGTGTCCAGATAGATTGCATCATCTGCCTGCTTAAGAGGAGAAGTTTCACGATGGCTATCTTTATAATCACGCGCAGCAATCTCTTCTTTCAAAGTTTCCAAATCTGTTTCGATCCCCTTTGAAAGATTTTCCTTATAACGTCGTTCTGCACGTTCATCCACTGAAGCAACAAGAAAAATCTTCAATTCAGCCTTAGGCAAGACCACTGTACCAATATCTCGACCATCCATGACGATTCCGCCTTGTTGGGAAATTTCTTGCTGGAGGGCTACCAATTTTTCACGAATAGCTGGAATAGCTGCAAAAGCAGATACAGCATTAGTTACTTCATTTTCTCGGATTGGATTGGTAACATCAACGTCTCCAACAAAAACAAGCTGTTCTCCTGTTTCGGCACGACCAAAACTAATCGGATATTGTTCCAATAATTCAAGAAGTCGAGATGACTCCTCTGGGCTTACTTGGTTGTTTAAAGCAATGTAAGTCGCAGCACGATACATGGCACCTGTATCCAGATAAGTATAGCCAAAGTCCTTAGCGATAATCTTAGCTACTGTACTCTTACCACTTGAAGCTGGACCATCAATAGCGATCTGAATTGTTTTCATTCTAACTCCTATCTTGTCTTAAGGACATCACCAGGATTTGCAAACCAAGTTCCTGAAGACATATGACCAGGGTTCAAGGCTTCAAGCTGGGCAATAGAAATGCCTGCTCTAGCTGCAATAGCTGCCTCACCTTCACCTGCAAGGACAGTAATGGTTCCCTCAGCATTTGTATGTTCCTCTGAACTACTTGAAGAAGTTGATTCTGCTTCAGAACTTGATGCTTCAACTGAACTACTTGATGATGTTGAAGAAACTTCCTCTACCTTAGACGCAGAAGAATCATGAAAATCTTTCAAGGCTGCCGTACGATCACTTCCACCGGATGACAGGTAGATTAGAATAGCAATCATACCGACAACGATAACAAAGAAAATACAAGCCAAAATCGTTAAAATACGATTAGCTCCTACTCCTGATTCCTTATTTCCTCTGCTTCTGCGTTCCGAACGACTTTCCTCGATATCGTAAATATCTTCTTGCCATGGTTCCTTTTCCATACCTTACTCCTTGTTTTTTTTTCTAATTTCTTATTACAATATAAATATGAAAATCACACTTATACCTGAACGATGCATTGCCTGCGGGCTATGCCAAACCTATTCTGATTTATTTGATTACCATGATAATGGTATTGTGCGTTTCTATGATGATCCTAATCAACTAGAGAGTGACGTCCCAGCTAGTGAAGAGCTGCTAGAGGCTGTAAAACAGTGTCCTACTCGCGCGCTCATCAAAGATTAATTTGTCATCAGTGGTGATTCGATTTCCAAATACCACTTTCTCTAGTTTAGCATATTTTTCCAGAAAATTATAGTCTTTTGAAGGACTTATTTTTAGCAAATCTTATCTTGACTCACTCTGTTCTTTTATCAGATAGAGGGGTCTTTTTTTCGTTTCCAGATAAATTTTACTGATATATTTTCCGAGAATCCCAATCGTCAATAATTGGACACCACCAAGAAATAGAATGACAGCCATCAGAGAGGTCCAACCAGAAGTTGGATTGCCAAGTAAGAGAGTACGGACAACTACAAACAGTGTCATCACCAAAGCCAGAAAACATGATGAAAGACCAGCAACAAAAGCTAATATCAAAGGAAAATCTGAAAAATTCACAATCCCTTCGATAGAGTAGAAAAAGAGTTGTCTAAAGCTCCAACTAGTCTTACCCGCCCTCCTTTCAACATTAGGGTATTCTAGATAGTGAGTGCGAAAACCAACCCAGGCAAAGAGTCCTTTGGAAAAGCGATTGTATTCTGTCAATTCCAACACTGCATCCACAACTGATCTTCTCATCATTCGAAAATCACGGACACCCAATGGAAGGGCTACTGGGCTAATTTTTTGCATAAAACGATAAAAAAGATCGGCGCAGAAACTACGTAAAACGGGTTCCCCGTCTCGACTAGTTCTCCTAGTTCCAACACAATCCAAGTCTGGATTCTGATCTAGTAGTTCTTTCATCTCAAGCAAGAGACTTGGTGGATCCTGAAGGTCTGCATCCATAACCACCACCAAATCTCCACTTGCTTGTTGTAAACCTGCATATATGGCCGCTTCCTTCCCAAAATTTCGCGAGAAAGAGATATAATGTACTGCAGGATTTTTCTCTCGATAAACCTTTAGAACGTCCAAAGTCTTATCAGTCGAACCATCATCTACAAAAATGTATTCGATTTCTGTTCCCAAATCTGGGATCAGTGCTTCAAGAGTTTGATAAAAAAGAGGAAGTACTTCCTCTTCGTTTAAACATGGGACTATGATTGAAATCATCATCTTAGTCTTCAAATCCGTTTGGATGCTTGCTTTGCCAACGCCATGCGTCTTGACACATCTCTGTAATACCAAGTTCTGCTTCCCATCCTAGCTCTTCCTTAGCTTTTGCTGGATCTGAGTAGCAAGCTGCAATATCACCTGGGCGACGTTCAACAATACGGTATGGAATAGGACGTCCGACTGCTTTTTCCATATTTTGGATAATTTCAAGAACTGAGTAGCCTTTTCCTGTACCAAGGTTGTAAATGTTTAGTCCCGAACCTTTTTGAAGCTTCTTAAGTGCCGCAACGTGCCCTTTTGCTAGGTCAACGACGTGGATATAGTCACGTACACCTGTTCCATCTTCAGTATCGTAGTCGTCTCCAAAGACCTGAACTTGTTCCAACTTACCAACTGCAACTTGTGTCACATATGGAAGAAGGTTATTTGGAATACCGTTTGGATTTTCACCCAAATCACCGCTCTTATGCGCACCGATTGGGTTGAAGTAACGAAGTAAAACAACGTTCCACTCTGAATCTGCTTTATAGATATCTGTCAAGATTTCTTCCAGCATTAGCTTGGTACGACCATATGGATTTGTAGCTGAAAGTGGGAAATCTTCTAGGATTGGGACTGTATGAGGATCTCCATAAACAGTTGCTGATGAACTGAAGATGATATTCCTACAGTTTGTCTCTTCCATAACTTTCAAGAGACTGACAGTTCCAGCGATATTGTTAGCATAGTAGGCAAGTGGGATACGTGTAGACTCACTACAGCTTTCAAACCAGCAAAATGAATCACACCTGTTGGTTCTTCATGTTTGAAAATATCACGAAGTGTATCTGTGTCACGAATATCTGCTTCGTAGAAAGGAATTTCTACCCCAGTGATTCTTTCGACTACTTCAAGACTTTTACGACTACTGTTTACCAAATTATCCACGACAACTACTTGGTGTCCAGCTTGGACCAATTCAATGACAGTGTGAGTTCCGATAAAACCTGCTCCACCTGTTACCAAAATCTTTTCTTGCATCATTTTTCCTCTATTCTTAAATTATTTTTTTCATTTTACCATTTTTGATAGGGAAAGTCATTTACTTTCCTAAGACTATCGTAAAAACTAGGTAAAAGGTTTACTATTGTTTCTTTTTAATGTATCTTTCAGTCGGATAATCTGCTGGATCCAATACTCCTTTTCTCCCTTGAAGCATTTGAGCTAGATGATAACCGATAATAGGACCAGTCGTTAACCCTGAAGATCCTAGACCACTTGCTGTATAGACTCCTGATAAGTTTGGAACCTGTCCGAAAAATGGAGAAAAGTCACTCGTATAAGCCCGAATTCCTACACGTTCACCAGATAAAACCGCATCCTTTAAACTCGGATAAAATGGATTCGCTGCCTCAGCCATTTGTTGGAGCAAATTTTTATCGACTGTAAGATCAAATCCCATGTCATTTTCATGGGTAGCTCCTAGAGATAACTTACCTCCAGGAAATGGTATCAAATCCCACTCCCCTTCAGGCATAACTACAGGGTAAGCTCCCATGTCTTGTGGAACTTGATAATCTCGAAGTTGACCTTTTTGAGGGCGAACATCCACCTCGTATCCTAAGGGCTCTAAGATTTGACCAAGCCAAGCTCCCGTAGATAAAATTACTTGGTCAAACATTTGATTGTCTATCTGATAGCCCGATGATAGAGGAGTTAGACTAACCTCTTTCTTTACGACCTTAACCTGACTGGCATCCAGTAAACGACTCACTAGGAGTTGCCCATCTACTCGAGCTCCACCAGAAGCATAAAGCAATCTCTCAAATCCCTTTAGACCAGGGAATAACTTACTCGCAGACTCTTGATCCAGAATTGCTAATTCCCCTATTAAGGGAGATTCATCTCTACGTTGCAAGGCTAGTTGATAGAGTTCCTCTAGTTTGGACTCATCTTTTTTAAGAAGAAAGACTCCTGAGCGTTGGTAAAAATCTACCTTTTGACCAGATTTTTCTATATCAGCTAATAAATCTACATAAAAATCTGCTCCTAGGCGCGCCATCTTGTACCAGACCTTATTGCGTCGTTTAGAAAACCAGGGGCTGATAATTCCTGCCGCTGCCTTGGTCGCTTGTCCGTGCCCATGATCAAAGACAGTTACTTCGATATCAATTTCTTTAGAAAGATAGTAGGCAGCCGTTGCCCCTACAATTCCTGCTCCTACAATAGCAACTTTTTTCATTGTCTTTACCTTCTAACTAGATATGATGGAATGGATTGGTCGATGCCTGACTTGCGACAACCTCTAAAGGCCAATCATTTTCTTCCTTCCATTCGTTCAGGAACACTGCAATTTTTTCAACAAAGAGAACTTCAATATAGTGTCCTGGGTCCAGAGCCAACAAGCCGTCTGACAACATATCTTGGGCAGTGTGGTAATAGATGTCACCAGTAATGTAAACATGAGCTCCTTTAGCTAAAGCATCAGAGTAGAAAGACTGCCCACTGCCACCACAAATAGCTACTCTTGAGATTGTTTTTTGCAAATCAGTCTCTTTATAATACACCATACGAAGGCTATCTAGACCAAATACTTCCTTAACATGACTAGCAAATTCTTTAAATGTTTGAGGTCTAATAGTTCCAATACGGCCAATGCCACGTTCTGGACCTGTTTCTTGCAGATACGTTGTATCCTTAATATCTAACAATTGGCAGAACCAATCATTAAGACCATTTTCAACGATATCAATGTTTGTATGACTGACGTAAACTGCAATATCATGCTTTATGAGATCGATATAAATCTGATTTTGAGGGCGACTAGCTACCAAGTCCTTGATGGGGCGGAAAAATTGGCGCGTGCTTAACGATAATCAAATCTACACCCTTTTTCAATCGCTTCTGCCATCGTTTCTTCACGGATATCAAGTGCAACCATGACCTTTTTGGATTTCCTTATCTAAGGTTCCAATTTGCAGACCACGACTATCGCCTTCCATAGAAAATTCTTGGGGGCAATAGGTTTCATAACGCTTAATCACTTCACTTGCTTTCATGCAGCACCTCCTTGATGGCTTGAATTTTATCTACTAAAAATTGACGTTCTTCATGATTTTTTTCTGGGATTTGACTAAGGGCAAATTCGAGCTTACTTGCTTCTCTTTGCCACTTTTTGGACAAATACGGGGCTAAGTTCTTTAGATAGAAAAAGGACCAAAACGGGTGTCACTTGCTGACAATTTCATTTCTCCAGCTTCCACAACTAGAATCTCGTAAAAATTTCCCAGCTTCTTCTAGGATACTTTCTGCCATAATTTGAAAACCATGTTCTTGTAACCAACTACGCAACTCGTCTTCACGATTATTGGGTTGAAGAATCAATCGCTCAACATTGGCTAGTTTGTCCAATCCTTCTTCTAATATCGTAGCAATCAAGTGACCTCCCATCCCAGCAATAGTGATAACAGAAACCTGGTCACTTTCTTCGAAAGCTGCTAAACCATTGGCTAAACGAACCTGAATTTTCTCAGTCAAGCCATGGCTCTCAACATTTTTTACAGCAGATTGATAAGGACCTACTACTACCTCTCCTGCAATAGCACGTTCAATACGACCTTTTTCAACTAGTTCAATTGGTAAATAAGCATGGTCGCTACCGACGTCCAGCAAAACAGTTCCTTGGGGAACAAAAGAAGCTACTGTTTCTAATCTCTTTGAAATCATCTTCTCTCACTTTCAAAAACTCTATTTCCCTTTATTATACCATATTTTATCTAGCAATCCTGCACCTAAAAAGACCGCAATCATGGATTGCAGTCTTTCTCTATTTTCTAGATTGATAACGACTTGTCAAGATAAAAATCACAGTAAAGATTAACATCAAGATGCCATAGACAGGTAATGTTTGACCTGTAAGCGTTGAAATTTCAAGTAATTTTTGGATTCTTGGGAATAGAGCTGTTCCAAGGAAACCTCCAACTGACCAAATAATCAATAGCACACGCCACAGGCTAAATGGCAAGCAGGCTCTAACTACAGACATGAAACCAATCGATGCCAACAGATAATACAAAAGTGTCGAAATTTCAATGGCTGACCAACCTTGACTGGTTCCAAAAATTTTAACAAAGAGAACACTAAAGACTACCATTAAGGCACTTGGTAAAGCACGTAGCATGGATTTTCTGAGGAAGTTTTGTTCCACAGGTTTGATATTTCGTTCAAAAGTTAATACAAACGGTGGGAATCCTTCCACAAACTGGTCAATCATAGTTATCTGAATCGGAATGAATGGGAAAATCAAAATCCATTCAGTACGTCCCAACAAAGCACTGGCAATACAGATAACTGCTAACAAGAAAGAATAGATTGTCTTAATCAAGAAAATCGGAGCAATGTGGGCAATATTATTGACCACACGACGACCTTCAAAAAGAATCTCAGGAACATCATTAAAGTCTGAGTTCAAGAGAACCAGATTTGCAATCTGACGAGTTGCTGGGTCTCCTTCAGCCATAACGATGGAACAGTCTGCCTCACGAAGAGCTAGGATATCATTGACACCATCCCCTGTCATAGCAGTCGTATGACCTGCTTTTTTCAACGTTTGGATGATCAGTTTCTTTTGATGAGGAGAGACACGTCCGAAAATTGCTGTCTCCTCAACCATGGCAACCAACTCTTCATCAGTAATTTTCGAGCAATCTACGTAGCTGTGGTAATCTGCAAAACCAGCTTTTTGAGCAATACTTGAAACGGTAACTGGATTATCACCAGAGATAATTTTCAGCCCCACTTCCTGAGAACGAAGATAGTCTAGCGTCTCAGCAGCACCTTCTCGAATCGGATCTAGAATCTCAAGCAAAGCCAAAGCCTGAATATCAGATGGCTTGTGATGGTCAAGTTTTTCTTGACTGAGCGCTAACACCAAGACACGAGATCCTCGTTCAAGAGCTTCTCTAGCTTCAAGAACTTCAGCATCCAACAATATCTCCGGTGCGCCTAGGAAAACAGTTCCTAGACCTTCCAACTCCATTGCTCCCCATTTTCGATCGCTTGAAAATGGAAGACTAGAAATCATCGGATAAGCTACTTCTCCCACAAAACGCTTTCGAATAGCTTGAGCTGTTGGATTTTTATCCTCACTGTGTGCCATATAACTAGTTAGTATTTTGGCAATGGCATCTTGATCAAAAGTCTGGGTCAGAGGAAGGACAGTCTCAACCTGCATCTTCCCTTGGGTGATAGTTCCTGTCTTATCCAAGCAGAGCATATCCACACGCGCCAAGGTCTCAACAGAATACATCTCCTGCACCAAAACCTTTTTCAACCCAAGCTTGATAACAGCGGTTAAGAGAGAGGTGATAGTCAAGAGCGCGATTCCCTTAGGCAACATCCCCAAAAGAGCTGTAGATGAATTGACTACAGAAGACTTCAGTGGTAGACCTTTTAAGACCAAGGCTTCAAGCAAGAGAGCAATACCAAAAGGAATGATAATTTTCCCAGTAAAGCCAGCTAACCGGTCTAGTGATTTCATGATACGAGAGTTAATTGGCTTCACTGTCTTAGCTTCAAGCATGAGTTTGGCTGCATAGTTATCTGCCCCTACATGATGAACTTGAGCAAAGACAGAGCCACTTGCAAGAAAGCTCCCCGACAACATTAGGTCTTCTACTTCTTTGCACCAAGTCGCTCTCGCCCGTTAACATGGCTTCATTGACTTCTGCAAAACCTTCTAATACAATTGCATCACTTGGAATTTGATCCCCTGCTGACAAGCGAATCACATCGTCCAAAACAAGCTCTTCTGGATCCAAAGCTAACTCTTGCCCATCACGAATAGTCGTGATCTTTTCCTTATTCAAAAGATTCAGTTTGTCAACCATGTGTTTAGCTCGAAGCTCGGTTACAATTCCTGAAAAAGCATTAAAGCAGATAACCGCAAAGAAAACTAGGTTACTCCAGGCTTGAACAAATGCGAGTGCTAAGGCAATAGCAAAGTTTAAAGCATTGAAGAGAGTAAAAACATTTCGTTTTACAATCTGCCAAGTACTGGTACTAGCTGATGCTTTGAAATCATTGACCTGCCCCTGTTTCTGACGTTCATTAACTTCTGATTGGCTTAAGCCTATAATTTTATTTTTATCCATAATCTCTATCATATCATTTTTTTTTAAATAATTCTAATTTCATATAAAGAGCTTTTCCGCCTATACAAAAAAAAATTTGCCTGTCCTACAACGATAAGGTATAATAAAAGAAAGAAATTTGAAGGAGACACCATGTTTTATACTTATCTTCGTGGGCTCGTTATGTTGATTCTCTGGTCTATCAACGGTAATGCTCATTATCATAATACCAATAAAATTCCGAGTCAAGATGAAAACTATATCCTAGTTGCTCCCCATCGTACCTGGTGGGATCCTGTCTACATGGCATTTGCGACCAAACCGAAACAGTTTATTTTTATGGCTAAAAAGGAACTTTTCACCAACCGAATCTTTGGTTGGTGGATTCGTATGTGTGGTGCCTTTCCTATTGATCGGGAAAATCCTAGCGCTTCTGCCATTAAGTATCCTATTAATGTACTTAAAAAGAGCGACCGATCTCTCATCATGTTTCCAAGCGGTAGTCGTCATTCTAACGATGTAAAAGGTGGCGTAGCTCTGATTGCTAAAATGGCCAAGGTTCGCATCATGCCAGTTACTTATACTGGTCCAATGACCTTAAAAGGACTCATCAGTCGTGAACGTGTCGATATGAACTTCGGAAATCCTATCGATATCTCAGACATTAAGAAAATGAATGATGAAGGAATTGAGATGGTTGCTGAACGTATTCAATCAGAATTCCAACGTCTGGATGAGGAAACAAAACAATGGCATACAAATAAAAAACCAAATCCTTTGTGGTGGTTTATTCGCATACCAGCACTGATTCTTGCTGTCTTAGTTGCAATTGTTACCATCATCTTTAGCTTTTATCGCAAGTTTTATCTGGAATCCAGAAAAAAACAAAATCAATTAGGTTAGAATAAAATGGCTGAGGGATATTCTCTAAAGCCATTTTAGTTTGACTGACAGCTGATTACTTTTAAATAAAACATTTTATTGACAAAGATTTGATTCTATAGTATACTTTTTAAGTAAGCTGATTTAGCTCAGTAGGCAGAGCGCATCCATGGTAAGGATGAGGTCGCCGGTTCGATCCCGGCAATTAGCATTGTTTAACAGTTCCTTTTTATAGGAACTTTTTTATTGACTTTTTTTCGACTTTATAGTAAAATAAAATTTGCGATGAGTCGATATGTAGCGAGAGCTACTATTGAGCAAAGGAGGTCATAACGCAGGAGCGGACCTTGAGAAATTGTGTGAACCGATTTCTCACATGGAGATGCCTCTCAAGCTTTCTGGTTTTTCCAGAGAGCTTTTTTTATTTTCCTAAACACTACTAAACCCTATCTTTTAGCAATCCTTTCTGCACAAACAGTAATAAGCTCAAGCCTCAATCATACACTTATAGACTTATTACCCAAAAAATCCTAGCTAGGTTTAGTCATAAAGATAGAAAGATGACCATTGCAATCTATAATTACAGCAAAAGTTACAGGGCAAACTGTATTATATACCTTAGCATTGAAAGGAAGGGGATATATTTTGCCCCTCGTCACAAAAAAAAAGACCTATCACACAAGCTAGAAAGCTTGATATGATAGGCTTTTTAATATTAAATTAACGTACAGTACGGATACGCATTGTATTAGTACGAACTGCTTCACCAAGTGGCACACCTGCAACGATAACGATATCGTCACCAGATTGTACAAGACCTGCTTCAACTGCTTTACGTTCTGCAATTTCGAACATGTCATCAGTTGATGATGGAGCTTCTGTCAACATTGGGATAACTCCCCAGTTCAACATCAATCCACGTTCTGTCAATTCGTCAAATGTCAATGCCAAGATATCAGCATTTGGACGGTATTTAGAGATCAAACGTGCTGTGTGACCAGTCTTAGTAAGAGTTACAACCAATTTAATGTCCATTGAGTTTGTAGCATCTTTAACTGCTGAAGCCATAACTTCTGTCTTAGAGTTACGTTCGAAAGTATCTGAGTTCAAACGTCCGTATTCGTTAAGAAGAGTTTGAGCGTTCTTATCGATAGTTGCCATTGTACGAACAGACTCAAGTGGGTATTTACCATTTGCTGACTCACCTGAAAGCATTGTAGCATCAGTTCCATCGATAACAGCGTTAAATACGTCTGATACTTCTGAACGAGTTGCACGTGGTTTTTCAGTCATTGTTTCAAGCATGTTTGTTGCAGTGATAACAACTTTACCAGCAGCGTTCACTTTAGTAATGATCATTTTTTTGGTAAACTGGAACCATTTCAAATGGTACTTCGATACCCATGTCACCACGAGCGATCATGATACCGTCAGCAGCTTCAATAATTTCATCCAAGTTTTCGATACCTTGTTGGTTTTCGATTTTCGCAAACAATTGAACGTGACCATTACCAGTTTCTTCACAGATTGCACGAACTTCATTCACGTCTTTTGCAGTACGTACGAATGAGATCGCGATGAAGTTAATACCTTGTTCAAGACCGAAGCGAATATCAGCATTATCACGTTCAGCAAGAGCTGGGAAAGGAATTTTAGTGTTAGGGATGTTTACACCTTTTTGTTTAGCGATAACACCGTCATTTTCAACTTCAACGACAAATTCACGAGTTGCATCGTCTTTTTCTACAACACGAAGACCAAGTTTACCATCGTCAACCAATACTTGACGACCAACTTCAACATCATCATAGATATCAAGTGCTCCTGCAACGTTCAAAGCAATCACTTCACGAGTTGATTTGATTCCTTGTTTAGTTGCAACACGGATTTTTTCACCAGTTTTGTATGAATACTCTTTAGCTTCACCTTCGAACAATTCAGTACGGATTTCTGGTCCTTTAGTATCAAGAAGGAAACCAACTTTTTTACCTGCAAGTTTTTCAGCAAGTTTAACAGTTGCCATACGATCACCTTGTTCTTGGTGGTCACCGTGTGAGAAGTTGAAACGGAAAGTGTTAGCTCCTGCTTCAATCAATTGAGCAATGTTTTTAGCTGAAGCTTCAACGTCAAGTTTTTCACCCCAGTATCCGTCATCACCAAATTTTTTACCACCGCGGATTTCTACCGCAGGACCCAAAGTTGCAACGATTTTTACACGTTTGTTCATGATTTTGTGACTCCTTTATATAATTCGACCTTTTATGGTCATTTTACCAGATTAGTTAAAGTTGATTAAGACAAGCTCTTGTTTAAAGCAGAAAGTTCAATATCAGCTTTGTGAGGGTTGTTAACAACGATCTTACCATCAGCTGTTAGGCTAAATAAAGCTCCTTCTTCTGCAGTTCCAAGAATTGGATTTTCAACCATTTTCTCATTGCGAATACCAACAGCGACACCACCGATTCCTTGTTTAAGGAGTTTAACAGCATGTGCACCCATGCGTGACGCCAATACACGGTCACGAGCAGTTGGTGATCCACCACGTTGGATGTGACCAAGTTCAGTTACACGAAGGTCGCTTGTATCTCCAGCTTCTTTTAGTTTTTGACCAAATTCTGCCGCTGACATAACACCTTCTGCCAAAACGATAATGTTGTGTTTCTTACCGTGTTCATATCCAGCCTTGATACTTGCTACGATGTCTTCCATCTTGAATCCTTCTTCAGGGATGATAATTTCATCAGCACCTGTTGCAATACCAGCCCAAAGAGCGATATCTCCAGCGTTACGTCCCATTACTTCAACTACGAAAGTACGACGGTGACTTGATGATGTATCACGAATCTTATCAATGGCATCCATTGCAGTCGTAACTGCAGTATCAAATCCGATTGTGAAATCAGTACCTACGATATCGTTATCGATTGTTCCAGGAAGTCCAATAGCAGGGAATCCATGCTCAGTCAGGCGCATAGCTCCATGATAAGAACCGTCACCACCGATAACTACAACACCTTCGATACCGTATTTTTTCAACTGCTCAATCCCTTTAAGTTGACCTTCGAGTTTTGCAAACTCAGGGTAACGAGCAGAGTGAAGGAAAGTACCACCACGTGAAATGATGTCTCCTACAGAAGCAGCATCAAGTGGATAAATTTCACCGGCAACCATACCAGCGTATCCATCATAGATACCAAAAACTTCCATTCCTTCTGAGATTGCTTGACGAACAACTGCACGGATAGCAGCATTCATACCAGGGGCGTCTCCACCACTAGTCAAAACAGCAATACGTTTCATTTGGTTTTGCTCCTTTTTCTTTAACATTCTAACTAATTATACCATATTTAAAGTTAAAATTCTTTTATTTTCATTGATTTTTAACGATAAATCGTTTTCATAACTATCTGACTTAAAGATTCTTGTAAACTAACATCTTTTGCAACAAAATAACTCGGTAAAAGGACATTTTTTTGTTCATTTTCGTAGCGAATGATGACTGGAATTTGTCCCTTGTATTGTTCTAAAATATGATAAATTTCAGTATCATGTTCATGATCAGCAGCCTGTATCCAAAATCGTTCACTCACTGCTTCTTTTAGATTATTTAACACTAATTGAAGCCGACCATCTCTTGCCTGTACTTTTCCATTAAGGTAGTAAAATTTTCCTTCATGTAAGAGATTTTTAAATTGGCGATACTGGTCAGAAAAAACTGTGACTTCAAGCTTAGTTTTACTATCACTAACTTTCAGAAAGGCCATGTTTTCACCTTTTTTAGTTCTGATTACTCGGATAGACTGAATCTCAACAAGTACTGTAGCTGTCTGTCCTTCAAATAGTTCAGACAAACTCACAATTGGGTACAAAGGATTCTTTGCTAAGATCAATAAAGGATGCGGACTGATACCTACTCCAAGCCACTCCTGTTCCTTACGGAACTTTTCGACTTGCGTAAAATCCTCACTCTCAAGCCAATTGTAGCTATTATCTGCAAATAAACTACCCAATTCTTCCACAAAAATAAATAAAGTAGGTAAGTTGGATAAGATTTTTTGGCGATTTTTCTCGAAACTATCGAATAAACCAATCTCGACTAGGGGAGTTAAGAGACTCAACTTCTGATAATTTTTAGGCAAGTGAGTGACAAAATCTTCAACACTTATAAAAGGACGATTCTCTAAAATCCAATAGGCAAAATCTCGAGGCATCCCCTTGATGCTCTTAAGTCCCAAGTAAATAGTCTGGTCTGTCAATTTATCCTGATATGGGATTGTATTGATAGAGAGTGGTGTTAGTTCAAAACCCATTTCAAGGGCATCGAGAATATAATCTCCACTAGCATAATTGAGCATGACTTGATAAAAGATTTCTGGATAATGTGTCTTAAAGTAGGCAAGTTGAAAAGCTAAAGCCGCATAAGCATAAGCATGCGATCGGTTGAAACCATAACCAGCAAATTTTTCCATAACGGCAAAAACCTGCTGTGCCTGTTCCTTTCCATGACCTTTTTCGAGTGCACCTTGGATAAAACTCTCCTCCATTCGGTGCATCTCGGCAGCATTCTTTTTCCCCATGGCGCGACGTAAAATATCAGCTTTTCCAAGACTAAAACCAGCATAACGCTGTGCGACTTGCATTACCTGTTCTTGATAAAGCATAATGCCATAAGTTGGAGCCAGAATATCTTCCAAAACTGGGTCCAGAACTGTTACCTTTTCTTTACCATGTTTTCGAGCCACAAAGTTGTCGATATAGTCACTCGCCCCCGGTCTGTTGAGGGAAGTCGTTGCCACTACTTCTTCAAAGCTTTCTGGTTTCACGCGCTTTAATAAGCGAATAGCACCAGGTTGTTCAAACTGAAAGATCCCCTTAGTCTTCCCAGCTGCAAAGAGGGCTAAAGTTTCCCTATCCTCAAGGTCAATTTCCTCAATCCTTAACTGAATTCCTTGAGTTTCAAATAAGAGCTCCTGCATTTTTTGAGCGAAAGTTAGGTTTCGTAAGCCCAAGAAATCCATCTTGAGCAAACCATTTCCTTCAACTCCATGAGCATCATACTGGGTAATGAGCATATCCTCACCATACTTAAGAGGAATATAATCCGTTAGATTTTTATCACTAATCACGACACCAGCAGCGTGGATGGAAGTTTGCCGAGGATAGCCTTCTATCTTTTTAGCAATTTCAAAAGCCTTTTGGTACTCAATCTTGCTTTGAATCAGTTGTCTAAATCCTAGATTACCTTCATAGGCACTTGTTAAGGTATCTTTAAATCCAATTTTTTTGGTTATGGATGTCAACTCATACTCGGGAACACCATACCGTTTAAAAACATCTCGGATAGCCTGTTTTGCACCAAAAGTCGAGTAGGTGACTATCTGAGCAGCGTGAATACTACCATAACGGTCACGAACATAGCGGATAAATTCAGGACGATAGATATCGGGAATATCAATATCGATATCGGGCATGGTATAACGTTCACGATTTAAAAAGCGTTCAAAGATGAGATTTTTAGCTACAGGATCAATACCAGTGATATCTAAGGCATAGGCCACTAGACTTCCAACTGCAGATCCACGTCCCATCCCCATATAATATCCTTGAGAACGACCGAAACGTAAGAGGTCCCAGACAACCAAGAAATAGTCATCGAATCCCATATCATGAATCACAGATAGCTCTTCTTCTAAACGATCAAATAAGGCTGACTAAGGAGCCCCTTCGCTTGCAAACCATTTCTTGCTCTTTCTCGCAACTCTTCAACAGCAGGACGCTCTGGATTGAAACGTGGAAGCTTGAGACTACTATCAATCTCATAAGTAGTTGCTCCAATAAGTTCAGAAAGATTTTCTAAGGCTTGCGGAAACTTTTCTTGAAATACTTGCCCTAAGCGATCAGCAGGTAAAAACAAGCCTTGTTGCGATTGAACATCTACCTCTCGCAAGGTCATATTTTCCTTAATCGCCTTGAGCATTTGAAGCGTTTCTAAATCCTCAGATTCGAAGGAATTAACACGATAAAGTGGGAGAATGGAGTGAGAAAAATTCGACTGAGGTGTATCTGGATACACTCCGATATAATAGTCATGCCCTAAGTCCAAGGAATCAATTGAAGAATAATAGGGAACAATAACACAAACATCTTCTAGATAGGGAGAAAAATCAGTCCATTCCTTTTTACCTGTCATTTTTAGAGTCGAAAGCTTCATGAGATTTCGATAGCCATGATTTGACAAGGCTAAAAATCGAAGGTTGACGAGTTCCTCCTTATGATGAACAGTCATCTCAAGACCTAATAAGGGCTGAATCCCCTGTTTTTGGCACTCTTTGATAAAATAATAAGCTCCATAGAGATTGTCAACATCCATGATTCCAAGTGCTGAGTAGCCGTATGCTTTTCCTTGGTCAACATACTTCTGAATAGAAATCATACTCTCCATGAAACTATAAACCGTTTTTGTATCAAGTTGCGCAATCACTCGCTATCACCTCCCTTTTTCTCCTTATATTATACCATTTTAAAAAATAGAAAAACAATTTCTTTCTTCCCTTGTAGAAAAAAGAACCACAGTTGAATTAACCGTGATTCCCATTCATTATCCTACCTCTAGGATAGGATTTGTAGCTGTAGAATGACTGATCGTGCCACTGACACAAAAATATTTACCAATTTTAGTATGTAATTCTAGCATTGCTTCCCGATCTCGTGATGTCTGTTCTTCATTGATAGCTTCAATGATTAAAACAGCATCTTTGGTTTCTTCCGTTAACATGGTTCTTTGGGCTTCACGCCAGTTTAAACAGCGACAAACTGTATCTTATTCTTCAAAATAAATCATTTCATCAGCTAATGCAGAAGCATCACTTTCAGACCCTAGTGGAAGAAGGATTCATTCCTTCGTGCTCTTCAGTCACCAACAATCTTAGCTAAATCCTCTTCCCCACAAGGTACTGCGTAAGAAAGTGAAACGCTATTCTAGATATCTACCAAATGATTTATTAGATTAAATTCTCTTCCTAGACTCACACGCTTTAATATACCTTGAATAGAAGAACGAGCACATTTTTTGGTTTTGAATTAAGTGAATGCCTGACACCATTCTTTTTCTTTCATTCTACTACAAATTCAAAAAAACGAGTAGCATACAAGCTACTCGATAGGAACTATAATGAATTTTCACGAATCACTTCTACCTTGTATCCATCTGGATCTTTGATAAAGTAATAGTTTGGTTGAGTCCCTGGAAGTCCATTAGGTGCTGTCACTTCATAGCCTTTGTCGCTATGTTCTTTGTGAAGAGCCTCAAGATCAGGTGTGCTTAGGGCGATGTGAGCAAAACCGTCACCGACAACATAAGGTCCGTGATCATAGTTGTAAGTCAACTCCAACTCATAATCATCACCTTCAAGTCCAAGATAAACAATAGTGAAAGCATAGTCTGGAAAGTCTCTACGACGTAATTCCTTAAAACCAAAAGCATCTTGATAAAAAGCGATTGATTTTTCAAGATTTTCTACTCGCAAGCATGTGTGTAGCATTTTTGAAGCCATTTCATTACCTCTTTCATTTTTATACTTCTATTATACCCTTATTTATGAAAATTTACTAGGAAATTGGACTATAGGCTTCTACTCTATGCTTCAGTTCTAGTCAATACCCTTACGATTTTCCTTACGAATATTTCGTACAAGAATGAGTAAGATAAGGACAAAGAGCACTTCGAGGAAGTAGAAAGCAAACTCATTGTTCATAATTAGAAGGTCCTTTTCAAAAAAGACTTTGCTAAAATCTGGTATAGGTGTAAATAAGATTCTAAATAAACGTCTTAGGAAAATAAATATCTGCAATCCATAAATCATAAATATATTCTTAACACTAGCTACTAAACGCTGATCCTTTGTAAAATAAGACAAAGCGATTCCATTTAATAAGAGGAAGAACGTTAAGCTCAGAGTTTCATTCCTTAGAATAACTGGATTAAAGAGGTTTATACGACTGTGAGTAAATGGTAATAATTGAAAGAATAAAATACCCATTATTGTCGGGAAGATAATTTCCTTCAGTGAGGGTGGAAATCCTATTCTAAATCTTGTAAAGTATAGAATACCAATAGCTAACATAACAATAAAGATGTAAGATATCACAACATCTGAAATCTTTTCACTTCGGTTTGCCAAAGCAACTAGAAAGCCAGCTGATAGAAACAGTCCAAATGGAACTAACTTGTTTAAAGAAACAGTCACTCTCAAACCGTGACGTACATGGAAACCATCAATAAAAGAAAATGCTTATAAATAATAGACAAGAGATGAGTTCAAGCGGAACAACTGGAACAAAAGAAAGCAGTATTACTGCTAAAACCCAAAGATTTCTATTGTAATAAAATTTTATTTTTTTCCCTCGGGCATTGAGTCCTTCTTTGATTGGTTGGTCTAGTCTCCTACACATGTAGTAATTGTAAAGAGAAACCATTCCTATATAAAGCCATCTATTTAAACCAGGTTCATCATAGATGCTTAGAAGCAAACTTATAATGGTTAAAGTCGCAAAGATAAAAGTTAAGAGTCTATTCTTAATCACTTCTCTTTTTATCCAGGTGAAATAGGATACTTTCGAATTCGGATGATAGAGTTGATAAGCATAGTTGGTCATCTCTTCGAGTTTCTGATCTGTCTCCTCTGTCATCAAATGTGGAGCCATACTAGAAGTATGGAATTGCCCCAATATAAACTTCAATAGCTCTCCGTCTGTAAAACGGTGATACTCCTTATAAATTTGTTCAAAAAAGATAGGATAAATACGAGGTTTCTCCTTAAAAACTTGTTTCCAAATCGTCCAATCATTAATGAGTTTATCATCTTTTAATAAATTGTCGACAAAGAGATAACCCTCATAATACCAGTAATCAAATTTCTCTTTTTTATTGAACTCATATTTCTTGATAGCCCATGGATAGGAATGCACATCTTTCCAGAAATTAAATTTCTTCAGATAAGGATTTTCTTCATCCTTGATATGCTTCTTCACAAATTCAAAAACAAGATCTAAGATCTTTTCGTTTGTAAATAGATATACATCGATTTCTTCTAATAATTGAAGTAAGAGAGATTTATCCTGAGTTGTTTCAAGGAGGTAATTCCAAGCGTCTACCAGTCTATCATCATCTTGATAGGGGCTATAGACTAAGAGATATAGCGCCTCCTCAACCTCTGAAGGATTTAGCAAATTATATCGACAAATATCAACTGGTTCAGTTGTTTCTACCTTTAATTCCTCAAAGTAAGCCACAAGCTCGTCATAGGTTTTTTGATCCTCTTCACCCACTTCTGGTTTAATCTTCTCCAGGATATAGGTCAAAACTGGAATGCTAGTAATCATTTGTTTACTGCTATTCAAGAGAAAAAGAACCGTACCAGGAGAAAAAGATTGCTTGAAAAACTTTATCCAAACCCTAATTTGATTGGCTTTTTGAGAATCTTCAAGGATGGCTTGACATAAACGATAAGATGCATATAATTTCGCAATTTCTTTTTTTGCATCTTCAATAGACTCTCCATTTTTGTAAGCAGTAGCACTTTTAACCTTCCAATGCTTCAGTTTATAGTAATACCCCCAGTACTTAAAGTCAAGGATATAGTCTTCCAGTAAGGGGATGATGATGGAGAATTGCTCAGGTTTATTGAAAATATAAACATCCATTTCCTCTAAAACAGACTGAACAGTACTCATATCATATCGATACTGACTAAAAAACTGTTGCCATAGATGTTCTTGTTCTTCTATGGTATAGTCAGGATTTCCTACAATACTCTCAATAGCATTTCGAATCAGATACTCTGACTCTAGATAATCACTAAAATCCAAGACATGGCTAGAAGCATTCGACTCATGAGCAGTTGACTCTTCACTTAAAGTTTCAAATTTAAGTGGAAGAGTAGCCGTTTCCTTGTATGTTTCATTTGAAGCAGCGGTCTCAGAATAGTCACCAAAGTCAAGAGAAGGTTTTGTAGTTTCTACTTGATTATTTTTTTCCTCAACGTCAAAGGATTCAAAATCAAGTGAACTCGTCGCTTGATTTCTTGTTTCCTCTTCTTGTTCATTGATAGGATGAGTGGAGATAAATTCACTTCCACTGCTTTCTTGTCTGGCTCTATTAGACCGTGCTTCTCTCAAAGCAGACTGGTAGGCTTCCACAATTTGTTGATAGATTTCGGGGTGGTCCTCAGGATGGTAAAGTTTGACTAACTCAGAATACCGTCCTCGGATTGTTTTAACGTCATGAGTCGGCTCCATCCCTAAAATTTCCCATTTATTCATACATCTCCCTCTCATAGACCTCGTTCTAGAAACTCTAGATAATTAGAAAATGATTGATAGAGTTTTGGCAAATGATACATAGAGGCCTCTTTGACTTCTTCTTCAAAGCGTCTAGTTTCTGCCATCAACTCATCTCTTCTTCTCCCTAATAGCATGCTGTATACGCGATTAGCCTTTTCAATCAAGAAACGATAAACCTCAGTTTCTTGAGCATTAATCTTGTAACGAGCCAAGGCGTCTTGTTTTTCTTTGATTTCATCTTCAGTCAAGGTAATACTCTCCTGAAGAATAACATGGTTAAAGACTTCTTTTGTTGAATCGATGGTTACTTCTACATCCAAAATCCCATTTAAGTCATAGGTAAATCGAATAGTAAAGCCTTCATGAGCCTTTTTATTAACCGGGACAGGAACTTCCAGCTCCCCAAGGAATAAATTTTGGGAAGCCTTCATCATCTCTCCTTGGTAGACCTCAACCCTCACTTCGCTTTGCCCCAACTCTGCGGTGTAATAATGTTCTGTTCGTGAAGTAGGTAAAGGAGAATTACGCTCGATAATCGGAGAAAAGCGATCACCAACGACTGCAGTTCCAAGCGTGAATGGACAAATATCCGATAGCAATAAGTCACGAACCTCTCCCTGGCGCTCCTTTATTCCCGCTAAAATAGCACAGCCTTTTGCAATCATCTCATCAGGAGCGTCAGGAACCTGCACCGCTTGATCGATACAGTAAGATAGGAAATCTTGGACCAAACGAAGCTTTGAAGTACCACCGACAAGAACAAAATTTTCAGAGGATACATAACTATAGCGCGCATCCATCAAAGCTCTATCTAAAACTGATTTCAGTCGAGCAAGCAACGGCTGACAAAGCTCATAAAATCGCTGATAAGTCAGATTCAAGGAATATTCCTTGTCCTGATCCATCACTATTATCTGCACTTCTTCATTGGTATTGAGATTCAACTTCGCCTTCTCAGCTTGGACCAGTATTTTACTGTAAAACTCACGAGAAATAGATTTCTTGGTTAATTGATTTGACGCTAAAAATTCCTCAGCAATAGCTGCAGTAAAATCTTCTCCTCCCAATCGATTATCACCCGCGATAGACACAATCTCAACAACGTTATCAAACAACTCTACGACTGAGATATCCAGCGTTCCACCACCAAAATCGACGACTACAAATGACTGGTCTTCTTGATTGCTCATCGATTTTTAGCAAGGGCTGCTGCAGAAGGCTCATTGATAATGCGTTCAATTTTAACTCCTGCAAATTGTCCTGCTAATTTTGTAGCATAGCGTTGAGCATCGTTAAAATAAGCTGGTACACTGACGATCACCTCATCTACCTTCTCACCAAAAAAAGTCTCTGCATCATCCACTAGTTTTCGAATGACAAAAGAACTCAGTTCCTCTGCTTTATAAGTTCTATCCCCTAGAACCAATTCATGTTTACTTCCCATAAAACGTTTGAATTGGGAAAGAGTTTTGTCAGGATGTGTTACCAAACGTTCCTTAGCAATTTTTCCTACAATAATTTCATCGTTATCGTCCAAAGCCACAACTGATGGCGTTAAATATTCTCCAAAAGCATTAGGAATCAGTTTTATTTGACCCTCTTGATAAACACCTACCAATGAATTCGTCGTCCCTAAATCAATACCTACTATCATTTTTAAACTCCATTTTTTTAGACATACTTCTATTATACAGGAAAAGCCCTATTTTCTTAAATTAAAAATGCAGTTCACGAATCATTCCATGAAAATAAAAAAGCTTCATTCTCACCAGTAGCTTAACTACTAGTGTAGAAATGAAACTTTTAAAAATTATTTACCAAGTTTTGCTTTAGCTGCATCTGCAAGAGCTGCGAAAGCTGCTGCATCGTTAACAGCCAAGTCAGCAAGCATTTTACGGTTAACTTCGATCTCAGCCAATTTCAAACCATGCATCAATTGTGAGTATGAAAGTCCGTTGATACGAGCTGCCGCATTGATACGTGTGATCCACAATTTACGGAAGTCACGTTTCTTTTGACGACGGTCACGGTATGCATAGTAGTAAGAGTTCATTACTTGTTCTTTTGCAGTACGGAACAAGATGTGTTTAGCTCCATAGTAACCTTTGCTAATTTAAGAATACGTTTACGACGTTTGCGTGATACAACGCCACCTTTAACACGTGCCATTTATATTTCCTCCAAATATTTCCTAGAATTGTTTACTTACAAATACGCGATTATTTCAAGCGAGTAAGCATTGCTTTGATACGTTTGAAATCTCCTGAATGCACCATAGATGCTTTACGAAGATGACGACGTTGTTTTTTAGTTTTTCCGTGGAAACGGTGAGAAGTGTAAGCACGGAAACGTTTAAGTCCACCAGAACCTGTACGTTTGAAACGTTTAGCTGATGCGCGGTGTGTTTTTTGTTTTGGCATGATTTTTTCTCCTTTATTTAACTTTCTGACAATTATTTTTTGTCAGTTGCTGGCGCCAATTGCATGAACATTTGGCGTCCATCCATTTTAGCACGTTGTTCAATGATAGCAATATCTTGAGTTGCTTCAGCGAACTCGGCTAAAACTTTTGCACCAATCTCTTTATGGGTGATCATACGCCCCTTAAAGCGAATGGATACCTTCACTTTATTCCCTTTTTCAAGGAATTTGCGAGCATTGCGAAGTTTAGTTTCGAAGTCACCCTTGTCAATAACCGGGCTCAAACGAACTTCTTTCACGGTCACAACGCTTTGTTTTTTGCGTTGTTCTTTTTGTTTCTTCTGGTACTCAAATTTGAACTTGCCGTAGTCCATAATTTTTGCAACAGGAGGTTTAGCTTGAGGTTGAATGAGAACCAAGTCCACATTAGCTTCATCCGCAAGTGCTTGCGCTTCGCTTAGTGGTTTGATCCCCAATTGCTCACCTTCAAGACCGATTAAGCGAACTTCGCGTACACGAATTTCATCATTGATGAATAAGTCTTGCTTTGCTATGGTTTTCACCTCTTTTTTTAATTTAGAGAAAAACAAGAGCGGACTTGCTAACGCAAACCCGCACTACATGATTGTATTTCATTTCTGAAATTTGATCCGTAGGGGCCAGACAACGTTAGTCGCAAGGCGAGAAGTTCTCACTTCTGCTTTTCTCAACTTTTATATGATATCAAGTTTTCCCCTACTTGTCAAGATTAAAACTATCTTTTTTTAATTTTTTCTAAATATTTGCCGACAATGACCTTACTGGTTACGAGAATAGTAAATCTCATGCGGCTTCAAACGAGTATTGAGTAGATCTGATACAGTAACAAAACTATAACCTTGTCCCTGCAGATACTCAATTACTTTGGGTAGTGAGTTAACAGATGTTTGATGGATATCATGCATCAAAATGATAGATCCATTGCTTACCTGACGTTGAATTTCTGTTAAAATAGCAGCTTCATTTTTACTCTTCCAATCCAAACTATCCACATCCCACATAATAAAGCTTAAATCAAGGCTATTGCGAATATCATCTGAGATTGCACCGTATGGCGGACGCATCAATTTAGAACTTTTTCCAAGAACTTTTGTAATAGCGTCTTCGGTATCTGTGAGCTGTTTCTTAGCATCTTCCAATGACAGTTTTGTTAAAATTGGATGATTCCAACTATGGTTTCCAACTTCATGACCTTCAGACTGCATACGTTTAAGAATCGACTCATTACCTGCAATATTCTTTCCTTGGGCAAAGAAAGTTGCTTTAATCTTGTATTTAGCCAAGATATCCAATGCCTGTGGTGTTGTATTTCCGTCCGGTCCATCATCAAAGGTAAGAGCTACTACTTTTTTATTTTTCTCAGCCTGAGCCTTCTTATAAAGTTCTGCATCCTTTTCAGTTAGATAGGACGATTGGATAACATCAAAGAAGTCTGAAATTGGCAAAGCTATTTCTTCTACATTATTAGTTGCTTTGACTGGATATAACACCAATTGACTATCTTTGTAAGCGAACTTCCAAGATGATAAATCGCTAGCTGAAAAATCGGCTATTACTTGATCAACAAGAGTTTGTTCAAGCTTTTTATCTTGGAGCGTTGACTTGATATTCTCAAGAAATGTTTCTTTGGCTTTGCTAGCATCTGTAAAGAGCTGATCTAAAGTAAACAGGGTCCCATCTTCCTTAAGATAAAGCTGATCTAATGATGTATTTTCTAATTCTACAACAGTAGAATCACTCAAATCATAGACCTGTTTTTTCACAAGATGACTCTCCACACCCTTGATAGAAGAAGAATCTTTCTCAGAGTAGTAAAAGATCAAATCTTCCTTATCTTCTACCTTATCCGTGATATCTTTTACAATGATATCCTGAACAGGGGTAATGACCTTGTCCCCCGTCATAGGATAGTAGGTGATGATTTCTGCCTGCCCTTTACGAAAATGATCTTTCTGACTTCCTTGTGAATAGGAATCATCTTTTTCTTTTTTCAGTGCTTCAATTTTTTGCTCAAAAGCTTGCTTCGTCAAGACTTTATAAGCAATACCTGCTCCTAATGTTAAGATTGTGAAGAATAGAAGCCCCACAATAATCCACAAATTTCTTCTCTTTCTGTCGTTTACTTTACGGCTTGTTCTTTTTTTTGTCATAGTCATATCATATCAAATCATGCCTATAATTTCAATGATAAATAGGAAAATGTCCATTTTTTAGAAAAAGATCGGTAAAAGAAAGAGGTTGGGACAAAAGATCCCTACCTCACTTTTTATTAGCAATCAAACTTTGACGCGGTAGCTGATTGGACTTTTTGTTCGTCTTTCAGACTCCAAAAACTCCTAATCATCTTCGCGGGGCTGGGACTACGAAATCGCGACTTTGTCTATCGATTTCTGTCCCACCGCCTTCACTTGATTAAAATCGAATGATTTCTCTTGTTTTTTCATATGAAGAAACAAAGCGATTTGTTACTCCTGGCTCAGCAACTTCCAAAGCTTGGGAAATCTTTTCAAAAGATGCTTGATAATCAAAGGCATTTTCAAAGATTTCTAAAGATTCATGGAAGGCTTGTTGAATCCCTTCATCAAATGATCTGTAGCGATTAGAATATTGAAGCAACTGTTCTGTCAAGGTAGCATATTGCACGATACTGTATGTTTCTGTTTCCAAAACTTCCATATCATGTGACGCGATTTCTAGGATACGATTGACAGACTCAATGTTGACTTGTGACTGTTCCAACTCTGCCATCAAATCTTCAGTACTGTGACTAGCAGCAAAGAATAATTTCAAGAAGTTCTGTGGAATTCCTGGAAGATTTCTCTTTTCCATGTAGCGCTTGATTGTGTGAAGGCGATTGACGTAAACATTTGCCTTTTGACGAGCATTAACATCATCTTTTTCAATCTGTACTAGACGTTCGCTCACTGAAACTTGATCATCTTCAATTTCTTTTAATGTAGCTTGAACATTTTCTAAACGTTCTTCCAATACAGAGTAAGCTTCTGAATATTCCTCTTGTTCTGAAGTCAAATCGCTAACTGTAAGTTCTAGGGAATCCAAATCCACTTGAAGACGACGAACATGATTTACATCACTCTCAGCCATCAAGTAGGACTTGCTCAAACGCTCGATATCTTTCACCAAGACTTGATTATTGTCTTTTAAGTGGTCAAGGTAGGTTGGAAGTGTTGACAACAAGTTTTCAACAACTTTTTGAGAAGCAATCTCTCGTGTGAAAATATTATAGAGAGCATTGATTTCTTCTTGAATCTGAGTATTTTCATATTCAGCATTATCCAATTCCAATTTTTAATATTTTCTTGGTTATTTTTCAAAGCTTCATACAACAACTGTAAACGTGATTCAATGTCAGTTTCTACAAAGTGATAGTTGGCATCAAGCAACTTACGATAGCCAGCCTCTAGATCTTCAAGTTGATCAGGGAGTTCAGTCGTTAGTTTAGTAACAATTGCTGGAATTCTCTCTACGATATGTGTCAAAGCGAGAATATGATTTTCAGCATTATCCAAAATTCCTGCTGCTTCAACTGGATCTCCTGAAGAGTTTAGAGTCACAAATTGAGAAAATTCAGATTGGATGTTCTCCAATTGTTTTTCAATTTCAGGAAGTGCTTGACCATATTTCTCAGAATCTCCTGCGACTGTTTTCTGCAGGCTTTCAAATAAATCTAAAGCATGCAAGACACGACCACTATTTTTGGATTCTTGTTTTTCTAGATCTGCCAAAGCATTTCGAATGGAAGCAATATCTTCTTCGATAAGGGTAATCTGGCTTTCAATTTGATCAATTTTGTGTTGAGCTTTCAAGAAGCGAAATGAATTATTGTACCCTTCTGCTTCAAACAGATTATTCTCAATATCCGCAAATGAGTTGAGTGATAGGTCTACCCATTTTTGGTTCCACTCTCTAAATGCAATCTGACTTTGACCAATCAGATGCATATTCTTAACAGCTTCTACTTCATCGTTAACTGGAAGGTTATACAACTCTTCCTTTCTTTCTTCTAATACTGCCAGCCTCTTTTCATTGCGTTTGCGTAACAAAACTGCCACAACATATGCAATAATCAGAAGAGCCGCGATTGCAATCATAGTAATAATCAACAGATTATCAGACATATCAAACTCCTTTTTATACTTGAAACAATGTAATGATTATATCATATTTTTCAAACCATGGGAACTATTTCCCAATTTTTTTAAACGTCAAGCGTACTGTAGACAGCATTTTCTTCGATAAATTCTCGACGTGGTTCTACGCGGTCACCCATGAGCATATCAAAGATTTTATCTGCTTCTGCAGCATCATCAACTGATACACGCGCCATGAGACGATGTTCTGGGTTCATGGTTGTTTCCCAAAGTTGATGATCATCCATTTCTCCAAGACCTTTATAACGCTGAATAGTTGGTTTTGAACGTCCTTCACTATAGCGAGCTAAGGCTTCCTGTAGACGGGTTTCTTGATCTGCTCCAGGTTGGATGTATTCTTTAATTTCACTGCCGACCTTAACACCGTAAATTGGTGGTTGAGCGATATAAACATAACCTGCTTCTAAAACGGGTTTCATATAACGATAAATCAACGTTAACAAGAGGGTACGGATGTGGGCTCCATCAACATCGGCATCCGTCATGATAACGAGTTTTTGGTAACGGGCCTTACTGACATCAAATTCGGCACCAAAGCCTGTTCCCATAGCTGTGAAAAGGCTACGGATTTCTTCATTGGCAAGGATTTTATCCATGCTGGCCTTTTCAACGTTGAGGATTTTACCGCGAATTGGTAAAATCGCTTGGAATTCACGGTCACGACCAGACTTTGCAGAACCTCCTGCTGAATCTCCTTCGACGATGAAAAGTTCAGTTTCAGCTGAATTGTTTGAGGAACAATCTGCTAATTTCCCTGGAAGGTTTGAAATCTCTAAACCAGATTTCTTACGAGTAACCTCACGCGCACGCTTGGCTGCGACACGCGCCTTAGCTGCCAGAATCCCTTTTTCAACGATACGCTTAGCAATCTGAGGATTTTCCATTAGGAAATCTGAAAATGCTTCACTAAAGAGTCGGTTGGTAATCTTGACAACTTCACTATTTCCAAGTTTAGTTTTCGTTTGTCCTTCAAACTGAGGATTTGGATGCTTGACAGAGATAACAGCAGTCAATCCTTCACGGACATCCTCACCTGTTAGATTATCTTCATTGTCTTTGAGGATTTTGTTTTTACGAGCGTAGTCGTTAATGACACGAGTTAGGGCTGTACGGAAACCTTGCTCATGGGTTCCACCTTCATGTGTATGAATGTTATTGGCGAAACTCATGACATTTTCATGGTAACCAGTTGTGTACTGCATGGCTACTTCGACTGTGATATCATCCATTTCTCCATCAGTGTAGATTGGTTTTCAAAAATGACATCCTTGTTTTCATTGATATACTCAACATAGCTCGCAATCCCACCTTCGTAGTGGTAATGCTTGGTTTGTTCAAGTCCCTCACGCTTGTCAGTGATGGAGATTTGAAGGCCACGATTCAGAAAGGCGAGTTCTTGGATACGTTTGTTTAATTTATCGAAATCAAAGGTTGTTGTTTCTGTAAAAATCTCTGGGTCTGGAGTAAAGTGAACGGTTGTTCCAGTACGATCCGTATCTCCAATCACCTCAAGGTCAGCGACAACATGACCACGACGGTATTCTTGGTAATGGATTTTTCCATTTTTGTGAACACGAACATCCAACTGAGTAGAAAGAGCATTTACAACGGAGGAACCTACACCGTGGAGTCCACCTGAAACCTTGTATCCGCCACCGCCAAATTTGCCTCCAGCGTGAAGAACGGTAAAGACAGTTTCAACGGCAGGACGGCCTGTCTTTTCTTGAATATCAACAGGGATACCACGTCCATCATCAACAACCGTGATAGAGTCATCTGGCTCAATAAAGACCTGAATATGACTAGCAAATCCCGCCAAGGCCTCATCGATAGAGTTATCAACGATTTCCCAGACTAGGTGGTGAAGACCTTCTTTTGAAGTCGACCCGATATACATTCCAGGACGCATACGAACGGCTTCCAGACCTTCCAAAACTTGAATCTGACTGGCATCATAATCCTGTGCCTGTTGGTTTTTGATTTCTTCTGTCATTTTTTCCCTTTTTCTTACATTTCTAATACTTGTCTCAATGTCACGATATTTTCAAAGAGATGCGTCGCTAAGCCAGCCGCTTGTCCAGCTTCAATATCGATAGGACGATCACCAATAACGATGCCAGAGCTTATCTTGTACTTATCTCGCAAATAGATCATAGACTCTGGATTTGGTTTTCTCTTAAAGCCAGAGCTAGCTGTTACTACTTCTGTAAAATAGTCAGCAATTCCAGTCTTTTCAAGGATTTCCAAAACTTGGTCATTGCGATGCGAAACTAAAAAGTTCCGTCCTCCCTGGTCTGAGATTTCCTCCAATAAAGCAGGTACTCCCTCAAACAAGGCAGGATGTTCAAGCTCTCGCGCTTCATTTTCCTTATATTTTTCTAAAAAATGCTCTATTGTTGGGGCAAATTGGTCAATCGCAAAAGCAGTTGACACTTTCAAGGCATTGTAGACTTTATCATGTTCTTCTTCGATTCCAAATTGAGCTAATGTTTCCACAAAAGCAGCGGTCGAAGTCTCATAATTATCAAGTAAAGTTCCACCTAAATCCCAGATGTAATCGTGATATTTCATACCCTTTATTATAGCATTTTTTTATCAAAAAAGCGACGATTTCCTTCTATTTTAACAGTAAAAAACGAGAAGAATCCCCTAATTGATAGATTCCTCTCGTTTTAGTTAATCTAATCCAAACACATCACTATAGAGCATGGCTTCTCTCAAAGCATCTGCATCTCCACCAAGTTGTTCCACTAGGTTATAAGCAAAGGCAAGGGCAGTTGCTGGCCCGCGACTAGTAGTCAGCTGACCATCAACAACTACTGTTTCCTTGCGATAGTGACCATCAGCAATTTGCTCTTGGACACCATCATAGCAGGTGAACCCTTTATCCTTGAGGAGTCCAGCTCGATTCAGTACAATTGGTGCTGCACAAATGGCTGCTACTTTTTTACCAACTTGCTCAAATTTTTGAAGTTCAGCAATCAATTTCTCATTATCACGCAAGTGAGCTGAACCTGGCATACCTCCTGGTAAGACAATCATGTCGTACTCAGATAAATCACCATCAAACACTCGATCTGCTTGTACTTGGATGGCATGTGATCCCGTCACTTGGGCTTCAAAACCAACCATATGACAAGTAATATTGGCACGACGTAATACGTCCACAACTGTTAGGGCTTCGATTTCTTCAAAGCCTTCTGCTAAGATAACTGCTACTTTAGCCATGATTTACTCCTTATTTAACTTTTTTCAAAACAACTTTCTTCCGTTTAAATCTTGTCTTACCGCTCTTTTTCTTCGGCTAGATGCGTTTGATAACTCATCGATAGAAGCAAACCAACACCAATCAGATTACTGATAATGGCTGATCCCCCTTGGGAAATGAATGGCAGAGGAATCCCTGTCAGAGGAAGGAGGCCTGTCACTGCACCTATATTTTCAAAGATATGGAACAAGAGCATCATAATGAAGCCAGTTGAAATGTAGGTATAAAATTGATTATTAGATTTCAGAGTGATTTTTAACATTCGATAGATAAGTAGGAGATAAAGTGTAATTACAAGGACAGAACCAATAAAACCAAAATCTTCTGCAATGACGGTAAAAATCATATCACTCTCTCGAACGGGAATTAAGAGATTGGATACATTAAATCCTTGACCAAACAGACCTCCACTACCGATGGCGATTTGCCCTTGCGCCTGTTGATAGGTGGTCGTTTGAGCATAATCGAAGGGATTGAGCCAGGCAAGGATACGGTTAATCTGATAGGTTGGCATCCCGATTTGATGTATGAAAGCACGCCCATCTTTTGTGATGAAAATTGCCAAAAATCCTGCAATTCCTGATACAACTGTCGCAAAAATTGGAATGATAATTTTCCAAGAAACGCCAGAGAGCAAGACTAGTCCAGCAAAGATGGCGACAAAAACCAAGGCCGTTCCTAAGTCACTCTGCAAGGCCAGTAAACCTAAGACTGGTAGCGTGAAGATAATCATCCACAGTATCAAGAGGAAGTCTAAAGGAATCGTTCGTTCACTTTCCTTGTGTTTCTGTGTGAATTGAACAATGACCCGAGCCAAGATCAAAATATAGGAAATTTTCATGAATTCGGAAGGTTGGAAAAGTGTCACTCCTCCAATTGACACCCAGTTTTTAGCCCCTGTTGCTGCCACTAAATTGGGATTGTAAAAAACCAAGGGTAAAACCATGAGGACTAGACCTAGGGCGTAGAGATAGGGAGTCGCCTGCCATAAAAATTTTGTATTAAAAAACATGACTACAAAGCTGATGATAATTCCCAAGACGATCCATGCTAGTTGCTGACCTAGAATAGGCCAAATATTTTGAGGATAGTCATGGCTGACAGCTATGTAAATAGCCACAACTCCAATCACCAGCAAACAGAATACTGGTAATATCAAACTATAATCGACCCGAGAGTCGAGAGAACGTTTCATAAATGTCTCCTTCATTCTTTCAGATGTTTATTTTATTTTTGTGTAAAAATTCTTGAACTTTTGAGAATACTTGCTCTTTGCCAACTTCTCTCACTCGACTAGTCTGTGACAAGGCCTTGCCAATCTGCTTTCCATATCGCTTGCTTGTCATTCGACTATCCAATATAAGGACAGAGGAGCGTTGTCCAAGACGACGCATGGTTCTACCTATCGCTTGTTTGAGGCGAATAATAGCCATTGGCAGTTGATAGTCGTAGAAAGGATTTTTCCCTTCAAGACGCAGTTCCTGATTCATTTTTTTCGTAAAAGGATCTTCTGGATTTTGGAAGGGCAGGCGTGTCACCACTTCAATCACTCGAGGGTGAGTTGCAAAATCAACTCCCTCCCAAAAACTTCCTGTCCCTAGTAAGAGTTGAGAGTCTCCTCTTTCAAATCGTTTCTTGAGTTGAGCCGGATCTCCGTTTTTATATTGGGCTAAATGAGAAAGAGATAAAGAATCTGATACCTGCAACAAAAGGTCTTTTGAAGTGAATAAAACAAGCATGGGCTCTTCAAGATAAGACAAATCTTCCAGCACTTCTACAAGAGCATGAGCATAGTCTTCTTGAGAGGTTTCAGTCACCAATGGAAAATCCTTAACAACCAAAATTTCTTGATTTTCTTGAAAATTCTCATCCAGTCTTTCAAAGGCTGCATGCGGGAATCCCATTAGTTCTGGTAAAGATACTCTGCTACTAATTTCCAAGGTTGCAGAGACAGCTAAGAGTTGACAACTCTCTGGAAAGATTTCCGAAAAGAGCAGACGTTGATTGCGACTGGAAGAAATGACAACCTTCTTGCTAGACAAGTCTGAGGCTGATAGCCAAAATTCTCCATCAGTGCAGAAAAATCGCTGACAGTCCTTGAAACCTTGAACTTCTAACTCTGAGAAATCCTGTTGGAGTTGTGCCATTGTTGTCGCAGAGCACATTCTTCGTTTGCCAGATAGGAACTGGTCCATCAAATGACAAAGCTCAAAGCGAATACTCTCCATCAAGCGTCTCTGAAGCGTCCCTTCTTCTCGAACTAGAGCTTGATCTAGCTGGTCTACTATGTCATTTAAAACGAAACTCTTTTGTAAAAGACTTTCCAAAGTTAGTAAGATCTTCTGGGCCTCATCCAAAATCAAGAGACGGCCCTCTAGTAGACTGGGATCATCCTCAAGTCGGGTAACTAGATAAGCATGATTGGTCACAAGTAGCTGGCAAGAGTGAGCTTTTTTCTGCCCCCGTCTCCAAAAATCCTCTAACCAAAAGAGAGAAGCTTTGGGAAGATTCCCATCATGTACCAAGTTTGGTAAAAACTGCTGGTAGCGATAAAGTTGTCCAATCTCATCCAAATCTCCAGTTTCTGTTTCGGTCAACCAAACTAGGAGTTGCATCTTAAACGTGTGTACAAGCGATTGGACTCTTCTTCCTCTAGTGCATGATGAAAGGCATCTAGTTTTATATAATTCTGTGGTCCTTTAAGATTATGAATCGAAAGGTGAAAGACCTCTTCCAATCTACGAGCCTCTTCTTGCATGACTTGATTTTGTAGAACTTTAGTAGGAACACTGAGAAGGATTCCTTTTTCGTTTTCTAGTGATAAAGCGGGTAACAAATAGCCGTAGGTTTTCCCAATTCCAGTCTGAGCTTGCACAAAAGCAATTTTCTCATTCTGTAGAAAATCTTGAACCTTTTGAGAAAAACTAGCTTGTGGGGTTCTATCTTCCAAATCCAACAAGGCAATATTGGTTTGGAAATCTTTAGATAGTTTACGTGGAGAAAGGGCTGGTTTTTCCTTTTTCAAAAACAGACCCTGCACCTCAACTAAATCATGTTCAACTAGGATTGACTGCTTCTGATAAACTTCCTCGATGACCAGATAAGACTCATATAATAAACCATCTGACAAACTTAACAAGCGCTCCAATAAGCCTTTTGGCAGTCCAAACATTTTTTGTCGCATACAAAGAAAGAGCTCTGCTGTTGCTTGGGCATCTGATAAGGCAGTATGGGCTTTTTCTAGTGAAATTCCCAACTCTTGACAGAGAATCCCCAGATTGTATTTTTCAAGTTGAGGATAAAATACCTGAGCCAACTCGACTGTATCGATACGAGGAGTGCGCAATTCATAGCCCTCAAAAAAAAGAGAAATTCTGCCAACAAATTGGCATCGAACTGGACATTGTGCGCAACAAAAACACCGTCCTTGACCAAGTCAAAAATTTTTCCAGCAACCTGAGAAAACTCTGGTGCCTCTGCTAGTCGCTGATCGGTCAAGCCCGTTAATTCTTTGATATGAGAATCCAAGGGTTCGTGGGGATTGACATCCGTTGCAAATTGGTCAACAATCTCGCCATTTTCAATGACCACGATTCCCACTTGGATAATTTTTGCCTTGCTTCCGGTACTGGTCGCCTCTAAATCCACGACCACGTACCGATCATTTCTAAAATTCATCATTAAAAATTATATCAAAATTTACACAATTTGACATCCATGAACTTTATTGGAAGGGTCAAGTTTCTTGCAAGTTTTTCTAAAAAATGATTGAATAGAAGTTTAGAAAAGGAGGGACATCATGAACCCATTAGATTTGTTTAATCAAGTAAAAGAGCTAATCGAGAAAAAAGATTTGGCTGCCGCAAAAACCTTTGTCGAAGAAAATAAGGACCAACTCGGTGAGTATCTTAACCAAGCACAAGCTTTAGTTTCAGGCTCAGAAGGAATCGGTAATCTTGTTGATAAGGTCAAAGGACTCTTCTAATCCTTAAAAGACACCTGAAAACCTCAGGTGTCTTTTTGTATTTTCTTCATGAAGACTGGGATATGTTGACTAATCATAGTTGGCAAAACTACATAGTTGTCCTCAGCTAGTTCTTGAGCAATTGCTGAATGTAGATAGGTCGCTACCGTCACTCTTTCATAGAGACTTGCTTGTGGGAATTGACCTGCAAAGCCAGCGATCATCCCAGCCAGAGTATCACCCATTCCCCCAGTCGCCTGGTAAGGGCCACCAACACTCAACTGATAACAATCAGCATGCCCGGCTTGCCAGATTCGAGTCGCAGGACCTTTTTGGACTAAAATCGTTCCTGAAGGAAAGCTCTTCAAAGCCTCTCCTGTTTCCTTGCTTCCTTGGGAATCCAAATCTAAGCCTGACAAGACTTGCCATTCCCTTTGGTGAGGAGTTAAAACTAGATGGGCTTTAGGAAATTTCATTTCAACCTTCGCTAAAATAGACAGGGCGCCACCATCCAGTATGAGGGTCTGATCTTGATTCAAATGAAGAAATACTGTTTGAAGTAGCTTTTCTCCACGCTTATCATCCACTAGCCCGGGTCCGACCAAGACAACACTTGCTTTCTGTAACTGTTGCTCAAGTAATTGCTTATCATCAAGGTCAAAAGCCATAGCCTCCGGCAGATGGCTATGCAGAGCTGGAATATTATCCTTATCCGTTGCTACTGTCACCAATCCTGCGCCACTTTTAACAGCCCCTAAAGCAGCCATAATAATCGCTCCCCCATAGGGATAAGTTCCCCCCGATCAAGAGAAGGCGACCGTAGTCTCCCTTATGACTAGAACGAGGACGCTCGATGATCACTTTTTTCAGTAGAGCTTGATCAATCTCTTTCATACACTACTCCTTCAACTTATCCTTACCATGTAGTACTTGATTAACCTTGGTATTCCAAGCCTGTAACCCTTCTCCCTCATAGTCTAGGTAAAGCACTCTATCTTGTAATTGACAAGGAATCAAACCTTCAAAACAAGACTTATCTTTTGAAGGAATAACACACAAATGAAGAAAGGTATCCAAATCTAAGCTATCTCTTACCTTTGCAACATGATAGCCATCAAAGATATAACCTGGCGCTTGAATTAATTCTTCATACAGAAAATGAAAACTAACGCCAGGAATGAACTTTTCTTGCAATTCCTCCTCAGAAGGTGCCCGTCCTAACAAACGCTCCATAGCAAGTCGGTAACCCGAAGTCGTATTAGACCATCCAAACATGATATAGTCAAAATAGTCTGCTGGATCAGAAGCTGCATTACGACTATCTGTAACTAGTTCAGCCCCACTTTTACCAAATACTTTTACCGCCGACATGAGTTTTCCAGTCTGAAAAATAGCCTGAGCCACCTCAACTGTACAAGTATGACTACAATAATCTGAAGTAACCAACTTCCTCTGAATATCATAGGTAGAAGCTACAAGCTGATGACTTGGCCTGTATGGAGGAAATAGCTGTGCTCTTGCAAGTAATCATGAATTTGTATATTTAATTTATAATTCTTACATTCCATAATGGTCTGACGACGATGGTCCTGTTCGTAAGCAATAAACTTTGCTAGCTTCTCCAATTCCCATTCTTGAATCTGAGGATAGTTTTCAAGAGCAAATTGATACATCCCATCCCACTGGAGACTAAAATCTGCATTACAAACTTTTACAAGCATGGTCCTTCTCCTCACATTCTCTTACTTTCATTATACACCTCACTACCCAATTAATAAAGGAGAAGACTATGCTATCTTCTCCTTTATTTATAATGATTAGTTTTTTAGAGCTGGGAATTATCAGTCCTTATTTTTCTTTACGTTTAACTGTTAGTAGTGCCACTGATAAAACAAGACTGAGACTTGCTAGGAAAGCAACTGTATCAGATCGACTTTCACCTGTTTCTGGAAGTCTTGCTGAATCTACTTTCTCTGAAGCATTTTCAAGAATCTCTCCATTAACTGCTGGCCCATGAGCCTGTTCTACTGGCTCTTGGTTTTGTTCTTTATAGACAATCGCATAAAGTCCTAGATCTTTGGTTGTAAATTCAACCATATCACCTACTAGCGTCACCTTTTGAACCTGCAAGCCTTGATCTAAGCTCATGTGATAAACTCCTTGAACCTGACCCTTAACTGGTAATCTCACTAGGACAGCACCTTTGAGTTCAACTTCTTGGTTGTCCTTATCTAGTAATTTCACTTGATAAGCATCATAGTGTTTACCAGCTAATTCTTGGCGTAGAACCTTCTGCACTTGAAGCTTGAGGTCTTTAGATAACTCTTTAGTTAGCCCTGCTACCAGAACTCCAGTTTCCTTATCAGTCAAGATTCGGATTTCTTCAGCTGGTTTAACAAGACTTGGTGCTGGCTTGTTCCCCACTGTAGCTACTGTTCCTGTGTATTCTGGCAACTCATGCTTAGTAGCCTCTACTGCATTGACGCCACCTGTGTATTCTGGCGCTTCGTTCTTAACTGCCTCTACTGCATTGACACCACCTGCAAATTCTGGCACTTCTACTACTGGAGCTAGATCGTCGCCTACTGTGCCGATTACATCTGTGTATTCTGGCAACTCATTCTTAGCCGCTTCTACTGCATTAACACCGCCCTTAAATTCTGGGACTTCTACTACCGGAGCTGGTTCGTCACCTACTGTGCCGATTGCATCTGTGTACTCTGGCAACTCATTCTTAGCCGCTTCTACCGCATTGACACCGCCCTCAAATTCTGGGACTTCTACCACTGGAGCTGGTTCGTCGCCTACTGTGCCGATTGCTTCTGTGTATTCTGGCAACTCATGCTTAGCTGCTTCTACTGCATTAACACCGCCCTCAAATTCTGGGATTTCTACTACTGGAGCTGGTTCGTCGCCTTTACTAGTAGTAATGACTGGTTTAACCTTAACTTCAACAATTCGATCTTGCGCCTCAGTCGTATCTGTATGAACAGTTGTACGGTTAGATCCTAAGACCTCAACATAATCAACTCTTCACCCTTTTTACCTTCTGAGATTACACGACGTTCATCTTGAGCTAAATCATTATTTTCACGAATAATTTCCTTAAATGGAATTTCGGTCTTGACAACTTCTAGACTTGGTCGTTCGAGAACAGGACTTTGGTCGCCTTCTTCAGGAACTATACGGTGACTAGGTTTGAAATGAATACGATATTCCTTGACAAGACTACCATCCTTAGCAAGAAGACGAACAAGGCTAGGAAGGTTATCCTGACTAGACTCAACAACCGTTGTCACACCGTTACCACTTACTTGAGCAGTCACCTGTGGTTTAGTACCATTTAAGCTCACTGTATAATCTGAAACCGCTGGATCAAAGTTTTCCAATGCTTTTCCATCAACTGAAATGGTCACTGAAGGAGTTTCCACATCTTTTGCTTTAGCAGGAGAGTAGGCACTAAACTCGACCATTGCTAGACCATTAGTTGTCGATTTACGAGTCATGCGTGCTCGAATAGCTGATGTCTCAATTGGATCAAAGGTAAATTCGATTGGCTTACCAGCCACGATTTCTCCAGATGCCTTATAAGGAATTTCTTGCCAGTTTTCTGCCTTGTTAAATGGATGATCCGCATTTTCTTCATAACGAGAAATAGTACTTGGTTCTGTATAGGCAGGCCCAACATATCTTTCTAGTACCATTGTCGCTGGTGCATCTGTTCCACTGTCTTTAAAGAATTGAATAGCTACTTTTCCAACAGATTGAGGTGTAATCTGACCATTCTTCTTAAAGAGAATTCCCACAGATGTTTCTTGGTCTTTCGGAGTACGAGACCAGTTAGTCCAACGTCCATCTTCGTTAAAGTGCCCATCGTTGATATAGAAAATTTTATCCCGAGAAGCTGCTTGTGTGTCATTTGTAGTAGACGCAAAGGCTTTAGAATCAGTCTCATTATTATTTGCATTTTCTGAAATGACTTGATTACCTTTTGTAACAACTGTTACTTGCATCTTGGTTGTTAAGTCTGTTCCTAGAACATGACCAAGAACTTCAAAGCTACCTTCTTGGGCAGTCGCATGTTCTGGCACTGCATCCCATTGTACAGCAAGGTTAGCCTAACCCAGCCAGTCTGTGATGGATAGTAGACTGTTACCTCTGCAGGCAATTGAAGTTGATCACCAACATTCAAGGTCTGGGCACTATTTTCTGCAGCTACTGGTTGTGTTGACTCTTTTTCGTCATCACGGAAGATACGATATTCTTTCAGAACAGTTCCATCCTCAGCTTTCAAGATAAGGCGTGTCGCACCTTTTTCACTTGTTGCAGGAACAACTGTCACCACACCGTTGTTGCTGGCTGTTGCAGTGATTTCCTTGCTTGCTTGAGGAATATAATAATCTGTCTTAGACGGATTGAAATGCTCGAGCTTCTTGCCATCTACTTGGATAGAAATTTCTGAGCTGGTAGCACTTGGAACTTTACTTCCTAAAATAGTGATTTCTGTCAAACCAACACCAGCAGTTCCATCTGCTTTCTTCATACGCATACGAACAGCATAAGTTTCAACCTTATCAAATGTAAAGTGGTTTGTTTGACCTGCAGATAATTGTCCTGGAGCTTTGAGATGTTCAACTTCTTTCCAGTTGGCAGCATTGTTGAATGGATGGTTGGTATCACGCTGAGCATTATTGACATCATTTGGAAGATCTGGAACTTCTTGACCGACATAGTATTCAATAACATATTCTTTGGAAGTCCGATTGTCCCGTCTGTATAGAAATCGACTGATAGATTGTCTACAAAACGTTTGGTCAAATCACCGGAGTTACCAAACAAGATAGACGCCCAGTCATTATCAGTATTTGTTCTCCAAGTTGTCCATCTGTTCTTGACATCTGTAGTAGCTCTTGAAACTGTCAAATCATTCAAAGTACTTGCCGAATCATCACCACCCGTATTGGATACAATAGCAGCTGGCAATTGAGAACCAGTCCACTGTTTAGAGATATTATTTCCAGCAACAACTTGACTAGAAACACGGATATGGGCCTTAGTAGTTAGGTTGCTACCCACCAATTGACCCTTAATTTCAAAGATACCTTCAGTCTGACTAAAGTTTTCAGGAACCTTGTCCCAAAGGACATCTTTATAGATAGTTGTTCCATTAGAATGATAAGCACGAACACTAGCAGGTAATTGAACAGTTTCACCCTTAGGAAGAGTGAGGCTGATTTCTTCTGCAACCTGCAAACCTTCAACAGTTACATTTGCTACAGCTTCAATATCCGTACCTTCGACATGACCTTTAAGGGTAAAGCTATGATAGTAACCAAGTTCTTTGGCATCTACCTTGTCCCAAGTTACAGCTACCTTACGAGGCAAGCCCTTATCAAATTCTGCTCCGATTTGATCAGGCAAATTCGGTTGCTGATTGATATCTGTAGAGATAGAAACAGGATGAAGTTTGACAATTTTCTTGTCTACTGTATTTTCTTTTATCACAAGTTCAGTTGCTACAGACTGAGTCTTATCAGTTTGATTGTCAATACGAGGAGCGAGGGTTACACTACCTTTCTTGTAAAGAAGCAAGTTCTGACCATTCACCTCAAGATGAGCACCATCAGCTGACTTAACTTCCAAATGGATATCTGACGCTGAAAATTCAGTTTGTGTACCATCTTCGTAGTGCCCAATGACATGATAAGGGAGAACTTGGTCTTCTGTTGCAGTCTCTTTTCCTTCAACACTTACTTCCAAGCGTGTCAAGGCTGGCGCTTCTTTCACAAATTGAATCAAGTAAGTTTGAACTAAATCGCCCTTTTGGTCACTCAAAAATACAGAAGCCTGATAATCATTAGCTACTGAAGCTTGTTGAACAGTTACTTGGTAGCCAGTGGTTTGTGCACCAACATTTGGAATCTTAGCAGTATAAGGAAGGGATACTCGGTAGTAGGTCTTTCCAGGCTCAAAGTTTTCAAGAGTCTTATCTCCAACCGTGAGACCTGTAACAGTACTTTCTGTTTCCTGATCACTTGCGATAAAGGTAGCTGTCACCTCGTAGTCATTGCCTTCCAATTTACCAGTTGCTTCAGTACGTCCACCTTCTTTTGTCAAGGCAGATGGATCTTTCAAGGTCCAAGAAACGACATCCGCATCAACCAAGTTACCATCTGACAAAACAGCCGTAACAGTCTTGTCCAAATTTCAACAGCTGTACCAACTGGGACAGTTGCTACTTTTGGCAACCACTTATCAAGCGCAACTACCTTGACAAGGGCTTCAGCCTTGGCTTCGAATCCTTCCACACTACCAAGGACTTTTTTCTCACCAGCACTTGCAAGGAGATCTTCTGGGATGTCCCAAGTCACAGCTTTTTCTTCGACACTACCATCGCTATAAATAGCTGTCACAGTCTCTGGCAATTTAGGATTTTCGCTGACATCAGTTCTTGCCTTCACAGGGGCAAAAGCGACAAAATGGCGATTTTCTTTCTTGCCTGAAACGGTTGTGACTGTTGCCTGATCAGAAGCCAATCCTGCAGAATCCGCATATAAGGTGAATTTTCCTTCTTTTTCAGTCGATTTTACGATGACAACACCTTTACCATTGAAGGCTTTTCTTTGCCATGTACCATCTTTCTGAGCCTTATAACGTTCACGGCTAGCTTGTTCCCCATTGTCCACACCAACGATTTGGCCTTGCCCATGAAGATTGAAATGAACGAGATTATTAGCAGTTGGTACAACATTGCCGTCTTCATCAACGATTTCATAATGGATATAAGACAAATCTTTGCCATCTGCAGTGATAACATGTTCTTCCTTGGTGAGACGAACTCTAGCTGGCTCCCCTGCTGTTGTCACACTATCACGCGCAATTTCTTTACCATTTTCATCACGAGCAATAGCTGTTAAGGTACCTGGTTTATAGTCTACCAACCACTCAAGATACAATTCACTTGGTTTAGCTCCCTCGTGATAAGGGCGACCATCTTCAGTTGTTTTCTTAACAAATTCTTTTTTACCAAGGGACTCGTTATTCAAGAACAATTCTACGCTAGCGGCATTTGAGAAGGTCCGAACTGGAACCTTGCCATTGATGAGCATATTACGTTCCTTGAGCGTTTCTTCTGTCCAATTCCAGTGAGGCATGATGCGAACAGTTGGTTTTTCTTTGGCACTATACCACTCACTACGGTAGAGATAGAAATCATTCTTAGGCAAACCTGCCGTATCAATGATACCAAAGTAAGAGCTTTTAACTGGTGTATTATCTTGATTATGCCATGGTGTAGGTTCCCCGATATAGTCAAAACCAGTCCAGATGAACTGACCTGCATAGCCAGCACGATCACGGTCAAAGGTCCATGATTCAGTAGCTGTTCTACCCCAAGCTACACGGTCATTACCATAGTCTGATTGTTCATAGTGACGATTTGGGCGATTGTCGTGCCAGAGATTTGAGCAGGATTAAAGTAAGAATCACGAGTTCGAGTTGCTGAAGAAGTTTCAGAACCGTAAATCAACCAGTCTGGATGCGCTTTACGAACTGCATCATAATTACGCTCACCATAGTTCATACCAACAGCATCCATGATTGCAGCTAATTCTAAGAACAAGCCTGTAGATCTACTACTGAATTTATTTTCACCCATGGTCACATAGCGTTCTGTATCGATAGCTTTGATGACAGCTTTCAATCGCTTGGCTATTTCTAGTGAACGAGCACCACCATCAGCCTCATCAACCTCATTACCGAGTGACCACATGATGATTGAAGGATTATTTTTATCTCGTTCAACCATGGTTCTAAGATCAAAATCAGACCATTTTTCACCCTTCTTGGCTTCTGGGTGAGTTGCATCTTGATCAAAGAAACGACCATAGTCATAAGTTTTCTTACCACGATACCAAGTATCAAAGGCTTCTTCTTGGACCAAAAGTCCTAGACTTGCCGCAGCATCTAACAACTGTGGACTTGCTGGATTGTGGGTTGTACGGATAGAGTTAACTCCCATATCTTTTAGGAGTTTTAATTTTCGGTAGGTTGCCTTATAGTTTTCTTCTGCCCCCAAGGCTCCATTATCATGGTGAATACTAACTCCGTGGAATTTCATTCTCTCACCGTTCAGTGAGAAGCCTTCTTTAGCTGTCCAGTTGAAATAACGATAACCAAAAGTATCTTCTGTCACATCAACTAGCTGCCCTTCATTATAAACCTTGGTTTTTAGAACATAGAGCTGAGGATGGTAGCTTTTTGTTGTCCAGAGAGTTGGTTTATTAACCAAAATCGTTTGCTTAAAGTCAGCTGTCTCATTTCCTGCTAGACTCTTAGTTACAGAACGAATCAAATCTGAAACAGCCTTACCTTCCTTAGTAAAAATCTGTTGCTCTACATATACCTTGGCTAAAGTCTTGGCAGTATTTTTGATTTTGCTTTGAATTTGTGTTTCAACATTGCCATCTTTTTGTTCAGCCAATTTTGGAGTGGTAATATGGTTTCCATTTTCAGCCACCTGTACCTTATCACGATAGCTTAAAGTCACATCTCGATAGATACCGCTTCCTGAGTACCAACGACTACTTGGCTGCTTATTAGTAACTTGGACCGCAATGGTATTTTCACTACCATCTTTATTTAAAAATTCAGTGATGTCATATGAAAAATGATTATAACCACTTGGATAATGACCGACAAATTTGCCATTTACATAAACCTTAGAGTCCATGTAAACTCCATCAAAATTAATACGAACATCCTTGTCCTTGGCAGCTTCGTCTACAGTAAAGGTCTTACGATACCAGGCAGTCCCACCATTTAATTGACCACCCTCATTTCGAGCAGGAGACTTGTGGTCAAAATCAAAATAGATACTCCAGTCATGAGGAAGGTTCAACTTAGACCAGTCATGAACGTCCACGTCTTTCTTAGAAAAATCACCCTGAACATTTAATTTAAAATACCAGTCTTTGTTGAAATTTTGTTTTCTTTCCTGTAAAAGTTGGTCTTCTTTTTCCTTCTCTTTTGTGGCTTGAGGCAATTCACTTGCCGAAGCTTTTTCTTCCTTGCTTTTATCGTCCGTTACAGGTTTATTCTGATTAGGTGTATCAGAATGTTCTTCTCGAACTACTGGTTTTTCAGAACTTGCTTCTGAAACTGTAGATTCTTTCCCGTCTACTTCAGCAGCAGGTTTTTCAGTTTTTTCAACTTTGTCTTCTTTAGGGGTGACTACTTCCGCTTCCTTTTCTTCCTTAGTACTTGTTGCCTCAGTCACCTTTTCTTCAGTTGCTGGTTTGGCTGGTTCAACCGCATCATTTCCTTCTTTTTCAGTAGTGGAATCTTGTGCACCATTTTGCTCAGCTTTTGCAATGGCTGCAGCAAGATCATCTGGAAGCTTATCTAAAGGTTGAACTTGATGAATTGTTTCCTCACTGGGAGTTGCTGTTTCAGTTTCAGCAGCTTGAGCCACCTGAAGACCAAATATACTAGCTCCAATCATAACCGAAGCCGCACCAATGGCAAATTTACGAATACTATAATGACACCGTCTTTCAAAAAATCTCTTATCCATTATTGTTCCTTTCCAATGTTCTAGTAAGCGATTACATTTTGCTCCAAAAAATAAACCTCCCTCTAGACGCTTACTTATTTTATCCATATAAATATTGATGCTTTTAATATATCAAAATAGTAGAGTTTTTTCAATAATTTGTAGAAGTTTTACTGTAATTTTATTAAAATAAGTGCAAGAAAAAAACAAGTTCACTTTTTAGAACTTGTTTCTTCACTATCTAGAATAAATGCTTGTTCTATCTATCCAAGCTACGCAATGCAGCCTGATAAGTTTGCTCCATTAGCATAGTAATGGTCATAGGCCCAACTCCACCAGGTACAGGCGTGATATGACTAGCGATTGGCGCAACAGCCTCATAGTCAACATCTCCACAGAGCTTGCCATTTTCATCTCGGTTCATCCCCACATCAATAACAACAGCCCCAGGTTTGACAAAGTCAGCAGTCACAAATTTAGCACGACCGATTGCTACCACAAGAATATCAGCTTTAGAAGCTACCTTAGCAAGGTTATGAGTTCGTGAATGGGTCAAGGTTACAGTTGCATTCTTAGCCAACAGTAACTGGACCATGGGTTCCCAACAATATTGGAACGACCAATAACGACAGCATTTTTACTTTCTAAGTCAATCCCATACTCATGAAACATTTCCATAATACCAGCAGGAGTTGAAGGAATCATAACTGGGTGACCAGACCAAAGGCGTCCCATGTTGAGCGGATGAAAACCATCTACATCCTTTTCAGGGTCAATAGCCAATAAAACTGCCTCTTCATTGATGTGTTTTGGCAATGGCAACTGCACCAAAATACCATGCCAAGCTGGATCTTGATTGTATTTGGCAATCAAGTCCAACAATTCCTCTTGGGTAATGGTCTCAGGAACTCGCACGACTTCACTTTGGAAACCTGCAGCTATCGCTGAACGTTCCTTGTTACGAACGTAAACTTGGCTGGCTGGATTTTCTCCGACTAAAATAACGACCAAACCAGGCACCAATCCCGTCTCTTCTTTTAGTTTAGACGTCTTTTCAGCCAATTGTCCCTGTAACTTGGCCGCCAAGGCCTTCCCATCAATAATCTGTGTCATGTGTTTTCTCTTTTCTAACAAATATCTTCTATTATATCAAAAATATACTTGTCCCTCTAACACTTCTTACCTAAGACACCTTATAGTTTGAAACTATAAGAAAGAAGCTGGGACAAAAGTCCTAGCCTCTCAATTGTCTTTGGATTGTCGAGCAAGACGCAGTGGTTGAGTGGGCTCTACTACGCTGATTTCATCAGCTTTTACAGCCCTACTCAACTGTGCGGAGGTGGGACGACGAAATCGTATTCTAACGAATTACCGATTTCTGTCCCACTCTCTCTAAATTACGATATTCTTACAAAACCTTACTCAAGAAATCCTTGGTTCTTTGTTCTTGGGTTTGTTCAAAGACTTGCTCTGGAGTTCCATCTTCGACAACAACACCGTCAGCCATAAAGATGACGCGGTCTGCCACTTCACGCGCAAAGCCCATCTCATGCGTCACGATGACCATAGTCATTCCTGACTTAGCAAGTTCTTGCATAACCGCTAGTACTTCCCCTACCATTTCTGGGTCTAGGGCAGAAGTCGGTTCATCAAAGAGTAGGACATCTGGTTCCATGGCAAGACCACGAGCAATAGCGATACGTTGTTGCTGCCCACCAGACAAACTTTGTGGATAAGCATCGGCCTTATCTGGTAAACCAACCTTTTCCAAGAGCTCATGCGCTCTCTTCTCAGCAACTTCCTTACTTTCCCCTTTGGTCTTGATAGGAGAAAGCGTGATATTTTCCTTCACTGTCATATTGGGGAAGAGATTGAACTGTTGGAATACCATTCCCATCTTTTCACGCATGGCAAAGAGATCATTTTTCTTATCCGTAATATCCACTCCTTCAAAGATGACCTTTCCTTTTGTCGCTTCTTCGAGGAGATTCATGGAGCGAAGGAGGGTTGACTTCCCGCTACCTGACGGTCCGATAATCACCACAACTTCTCCCTTTTTAATCTCCAGATCAATTCCTTTTAAAACTTCATTTTTCCCAAAGTTTTTATGAAGGTTTTCAATTTTTATAAGCGTTTCAGTCATTATTTTTTCTCTCCTTGTCCCATACGATTTTCAAAAGCTTTCAAGGCTAGTGTCAAGATAGAGGTCATAATCAAGTAGTAAAAGGCCGCAAATAAGAGTGGAGTTAAAGGTAGGTAGGTGGTTGTTGACACCGTAGTAGCTCCATTCCATAATTCCATGACACCGATTGCTGACAAGAGTGAACTATCCTTGATAATGGTAATAAACTCATTCCCCAAGGCTGGCAAGATATTCTTGATAGCCTGTGGCAAGATGACATAACGCATAGCATTTTTAGGACGAATCCCTAGAGAGTAAGCCGCCTCTAATTGCCCTTTAGGTACTGCATTAATACCAGCACGAACTGTTTCTGACACATAGGCACCACTATTCATAGAGATAATGATAATCCCTGGAATCAAACGTGAAAAATCAACTCCCAAAACTCCAATCTGAATTGTCGGAGCATTGATGTGCATAAGAGCAAAAGCAATCATGATCTGTACCATCATAGGTGTTCCACGGAAAATCCAAATATAAACATTGGCAAGCCAAGCTAAGGGCTTCATTTTAGAACGTTGAGCAAAAGCCAAGACTATCCCTAAAATTGTCCCCAAAAAGACAACCAAAACAGAAATCAAGACCGTTACGAGAGCACCATAATTAAAATATGGCAGATATTTAGGTAAAAAAGAAAAATTCATAAATCCACTACTTTCTAATTCTAACTTAAAACTTGTATGAGTATAACATGTTTTGAATAAAAATGCAATCTTTTTTCTTTTATTTTCAATAAAATTTCAAAGAAAACAGAAATAGCGAGAAATCTTAGTTTTTTCTAGTCAAGTGGATACTCTTTATGGTAAAATAGTAACGATAAGAAATGGAGGAGAATCAAAATGGAATCACATTTGGTTAGAATCATCAACCGCCTAGAAGCAATGACAAAAGATGGTGGTAACTTAAAACGTAACTTTGAGCGCGAGGGAGTTGTTGTAGCTGAAGTTGCTTTTAACCATGATGAAGAAAATGGCCCAATCTTTACACTTCGTGATGTTGAAGCTCGTGAAACATATACTTTTGACAGCATTGACTTGATTGCGATGGAAATTTACGAACTTCTATACTAATAATAGATATACAGAGGTTGGGACAAAAGATCCCGACCTCACTTTTTATTAGCAATCAAACTTTGACGCGGTAGCTGATTGGACTTTTCGTTCGTCTTTTAGACTCCCAAAACTCCTAATCATCTTCGCGGGGCTGGGACTACGAAATCGAGACTTTGTCTATCGATTTCTGTCCCACCGCCTTTCACCAACGAGAATCCTTTTTGTATGACAAATAGGATTTTTTTCTTACTATCAAGATTTTCTCATGATTAGCGCTCTACTATTTATAGTGCTAGTATCCAATCTTTTTACTTGAATTGCCCAATAATCATGATATAATTAAATTATATACTTGTTTGACTATTTTTGACCTTTTAGATTTAGTCAAGACTAAGAAAGAAATGAGGTGGCGGTATGCTCTGTCAAAACTGTAAAATCAATGACTCAACAATTCATCTTTATACCAATCTCAATGGACAACAAAAGCAAATCGATCTTTGCCAAAATTGCTACAAAATTATCAAAACAGATCCTAACAATAGCTTATTCAAGGGCATTACAGATTTAAACAACCGTGATTTTGATCCCTTTGGAGACTTCTTTAACGATCTCAACAACTTTAGACCTTCTTCAAATAACAACAATATCCCCCCAACCCAGTCAGGGGGTGGATACGGTGGAAATGGTGGCTATGGTTCCCAAAATCGTGGTCCTGCCCAAACCCCACCACCAATCCAGGAAAAAGGACTCTTGGATGAATATGGTATCAATGTCACTGAGATTGCCCGTCGTGGAAATATTGACCCTGTAATTGGCCGTGACGAAGAGATTATCCGTGTCATTGAAATCCTCAATCGCAGAACAAAAAACAACCCTGTCCTCATCGGTGAGCCCGGTGTTGGTAAGACAGCTGTTGTCGAAGGTTTAGCTCAGAAAATTGTTGACGGTGATGTTCCGCACAAGCTTCAAGGTAAAGAAGTCATCCGCTTAGATGTCGTGAGTCTTGTCCAAGGAACAGGTATCCGAGGTCAGTTTGAAGAGCGCATGCAAAAACTCATGGAAGAAATTCGTGATCGCGAGGATGTTATCCTCTTTATCGACGAAATTCATGAGATTGTCGGTGCTGGTTCAGCAGGAGAAGGGAATATGGATGCAGGAAATATCCTAAAACCAGCTCTTGCTCGTGGCGAACTCCAACTGGTTGGTGCTACTACCCTCAATGAATACCGTATCATTGAAAAAGACGCTGCCCTTGAGCGCCGTATGCAGCCTGTTAAGGTAGATGAACCAACTGTTGAAGAAACCATTATTATTCTTAAGGGTATTCAAAGAAATACGAAGATTATCACCACGTTCATTATACTGATGGGGCTATCGAAGCGGCCGCTACTCTTTCTAACCGCTACATCCAAGACCGTTTCTTGCCAGACAAGGCTATTGACCTTCTAGATGAAGCTGGTTCAAAGATGAACTTAACCTTGAATTTTGTAGATCCTAAGGTCATCGACCAACGCTTAATCGAAGCAGAAAATCTCAAGGCACAAGCAACCCGCGATGAAGATTTTGAAAAAGCAGCCTACTTCCGTGACCAGATTGCCAAATATAAGGAAATGCAAAAGACCAAGGTAACGGATCAGGATACTCCAATCATCAGTGAAAAGACAATCGAACACATCATCGAGCAAAAGACTAATATTCCAGTTGGTGATTTGAAAGAAAAAGAACAGTCACAACTTATCAACTTAGCAGATGACCTCAAGGCTCATGTTATTGGCCAAGACGATGCTGTAGACAAGATTGCTAAGGCTATCCGTCGTAACCGTGTCGGACTCGGTACTCCAAACCGTCCAATCGGTAGCTTCCTCTTTGTTGGTCCTACCGGTGTCGGTAAAACAGAACTTTCTAAACAACTGGCCATAGAACTCTTTGGTTCTGCTGATAGCATGATTCGCTTTGATATGAGTGAATACATGGAAAAACACAGCGTTGCTAAACTCGTTGGTGCCCCTCCGGGATACGTAGGCTATGATGAAGCTGGACAATTGACTGAAAAAGTTCGTCGTAACCCCTACTCACTGATCCTCCTAGACGAAGTTGAAAAAGCCCATCCAGATGTTATGCATATGTTCCTCCAAGTCTTGGACGATGGTCGTTTAACGGATGGTCAAGGTCGCACTGTTAGCTTCAAGGACGCTATCATTATTATGACCTCAAATGCAGGTACAGGTAAGGCAGAAGCTAGTGTTGGTTTTGGAGCTGCTAGAGAAGGCCGTACCAACTCTGTCCTTGGGGAATTAGGCAACTTCTTTAGTCCAGAATTTATGAACCGTTTTGATGGCATTATCGAATTCAAGGCTCTCAGCAAGGAAAATCTCCTTCAAATCGTTGACCTCATGTTAGATGATGTCAATAAACGACTCTCAAGTAATAACATCCATTTAGATGTGACAGATAAGGTTAAGGAAAAACTTGTAGACCTTGGTTATGATCCAAAAATGGGAGCTCGCCCACTCCGTCGTACAATCCAAGATTATATCGAAGATGCGATTACAGACTACTACCTTGAAAATCCAAGCGAGAAAAATCTTAAGGCAGTCATGACTAGCAATGGTAAGATTCAAATCAAATCTGCCAAAAAAACTGAAAAAACAGAAGAGATTTCTTCTGAAAAAGAATAACAAATCTCATAAAAAGAACAGGAAACAAGATTTCCTGTTCTTTTTTAATTCTCCTCTTGAACTTGATAGCGAAGAATAGTTTTCAATTTACTTGGCTCCGTTCGATGAAAATTATTGAGATAGATTTCTCGGTGGACCTCCGTAATTCTTTTGAGTTTATGAAGTTGACAAAAATTCTCCATCTCTGCAAAAGTCTCATTTTCTGTATCAAAAGTCCCTACATGAAGCATGGCAAGACTTTGACCTTCTTCTATTTTTTTAAAATGAATAGCCTTATAGAGAGGATTTGGCTTCTTGATTTTAACCTCTTTCAGAGCTTCCTCAAATAGTTCTCGCGTAATAAAATCGGGTTGGCCAATCATAATGCTATAAGAAAGCTCACTTTTTACCAGTTCTCCTTCCTTCTCCTTTTTCCATAAACCTTCTAAAGGAAAGACAGTAAAATCAGTGTAAACCTCATCCAGAGAAGCTTTTTTATACTTCATCTTTATCGCATAAGCTAAGGCATATAAAGCCCCCACTCGTTCTGAAAAATCCTCTTGATTTGGATCGCCTTTACCATCAAGCACGATATAAGATTGACTAGGTACATGCAAAATAGTGGGCTTAGCCTTAATTTGATAAAGAGCTTTCGCTTCTTTTCTCCATTCATATTTCATTTTGTTCTTCTCCTTTCTATCTCTAGTATAGCACTAAAACCTTGACATCTTTTGTCAAGGTTTGTAAAGTTTTTGGATTTTTTCTAATCTAGAAAACAATTCCTTCTTCACATAATCAGGTTCGAGTATTTCCACCTCATCTAAATAAGACAGGAGGTAAATATACAGACTTTCATGTTCTGGAAGGAGCGTTTTGACATAGTAAGATCCATCCTCCCCCAAGCTAATCTCATCTTCTGAAAAATCTTCATAAACCCGAAAAGCTAGCTTAGGGCTAAATTTCAAGGAAACTTCAATTTGAGTTGTCACTTGATCTGAACTATCAACGGAATCCATCACATTTTTTTGCTTCACAGTTTCATCTGTTACGTGATAGTTCCTAATTCTAGATAATTTGAAAAAACGCCAATCTTCCTTCAAACAACAGTAGGCATAAAGGTACCAATCTCTCTTTTTAAAAACGAGTTTAAAAGGCTCAACTGTACGAATCGTTTTCTGACCACTCCCACCTAAATAAGTGATTACCAGTCGTCTTTTCTCTAGAATAGCTTGTTTGGTTTTATCAAATAATTCTTTTTGACCTTCTCGCTTCCTCCAATCGGTCAAGTCTACTTCTATCCAAGGGCTGGTAGAAACTTGAAAAATAGATTCCAATTTTTCAAGCAAAAAATCTTGTCTATCATCAGTCAGGGCCTGAATCCCTTGCAAAGCAGACAGAAGTTCTAATTTTTCATCCTCAGATACTAGAGTGCGATCTAGAACAAAGTCTTTCATTAAAAAGATACCTCCTGCCTTTCCAGGTATCGAATACAGAGGAATACCTGCCATACTCAACCGCTCAATATCGCGATAAATCGTTCTTACAGACACTTCAAACAATCGGGCTAATTCAGGAGCCGTTGTACTGCCTTTTTCTAAAAGTAAATATAGGATACGAAATAGTCTTGATTCTGCCATAAGATCACCTCTCTTTTATTATACCAGTTAAAATAATAGGGTTGAAAAGTTTATCCAGAAAAATATTTATCAAGATAATGTAGCTTTCCCATCGCAAGTTTATTCTTAACAGCTTGCCCACTACGTCGTACGATTCAAGACTATATCGAAGATGCAATCACGGACTATTATCTTGAAAATCCAAGCGAGAAAAACCTCAAAGCTGTCATGACTAGCAATGGTAAAATCATGATTAAATCAAAAAATAAATTGGAAACAGTTGACTCAAATGACTAATTCCACATACTAAAAGAATGTTCTTACTTGACAGTAAGAGCATTCTTTAATATGATAGATAGAAAGAAAGCGCACACATAAAGGAGAAATTTATGACAAATCCAACCTTTGGAGAAAAAAAAGAGGGTGTAACCTACAAAACTAGATATGGTGTTTATGCAGTCATTCCTGACTCAGCACATAAAAATATTATCCTCGTTCAAGCTCCAAATGGTGCATGGTTCTTACCAGGAGGTGAAATCGAAGAAGGCGAAAACCATCTCGAAGCTCTCAAACGAGAGTTGATTGAAGAATTAGGTTTTACAGCTGAGATTGGTACTTATTATGGACAAGCAGATGAGTATTTCTATTCCAGCCATCGCGATACCTACTACTACAATCCAGCCTATCTCTACGAAGCTACTTCTTATCAAGAAATCCAAAAACCTTTGGAGGACTTCAATCACCTAGCTTGGTTCCCAATTGATGAAGCTATTACAAATTTAAAACGTGGCAGTCATAAATGGGCAATTGAAGCTTGGAAAAAACAGCATCAAGTTTAAATTAACTTTTCCAATTTTTCCAAAAAGTGCTATAATAGACATAGAAACACAGGAGGAAAGCCTATGAAGCTCATCAACACTACTAATTCTCACTCAAACCTTGTTAAAAGCCAACTGGAGAGTACAGACGCTACACTCGTAGAAGTCTACTCTGCAGGAAACACTGATGTTATCTTTACTCAGGCACCGCTTCATTATGAAATCCTCATTTCCAATAAACATCGTGCTATCCGCGAACAAGAAATAGAAAAAATACAAGAATTTTTCTTGAATCGCAAGATTGACAAGCAAAATATCGATGAAACTAATATCAAGACCCTCTACTCTGAAAAATTGATTGAAATCTCAATCCCAACAAAATAAAACTTAGCAATATTTCGAGTACACTCTAAAAATTCTAACTTTTTAGAGTGTTCTTTGTTTGTCTAATCCGATATTCTAGAATCAGATTCAGTGTTACAAAAAGAGTTTTCTAACAATCCTTCAACTTACTAAGTTTGGCAATATTTTTGTAAAAACTCGGTACTTGATCATCAAAATAATTAATTCTACTATTATAATTTACTAACATTAAAAAAGGAGCTCATCAATGGAGAAAATAGTATACAGAAAAGCAAGGCTATATGAATACCAAAAAATTGGAAAAGTTGTAGCCGATAGCTTCTTTGATTATCCATTTTTAACTCTAATCATAGATGATCTCAAGAAACCTGAAAACTATCCTGCTTTTTTAGAACTATTGGAGAGTCTGCTGACTCGCCTCTATATCAAAGAAGAGACCTTGTTTAGTAGCTGAACAAGACGGAGAAATCCTGGCTGTCGCCTTATTACAACAAAATGATTTTTCTATCCTATCTTACTTGCTAAATGGTGTCATAAAACTGTTTCGCTACATTAGCCCTCGAAATTTTTGAAGTATCTTGATTTAGTAGACCGTTCCGAAGAGCATTTGAAAAAATCAAATAGCTTTGACTGGTATTTGATGCTCCTTGCGGTCAATCCATCTGTTAAAGGACAAGGAGTGGGCAGTGCTTTTCTTAGAGATGCAGTCGAGCCTTATGTCAAATCCAAGAGTTGCAAGCGCTTAGGACTCATTACCAGTACAGAAAAAATGTTCCATTCTATAAAAAGAATGATTATGTATTGCTAGATTTTATGGAGTTAGAGTACGGGACTAAGTCCATTGGTAACTGGGCTTTTTTAAAAACTATCAATAAATAAAGTAAAAAGGAGTTGAAATCAACTCCTTTTTACTTTATTTAACTGCTTCTTTCAAGGCATCAACCTTATCCAAGCGTTCCCATGGAAGATCGATATCTGTTCGTCCCATGTGTCCATAAGCCGCTGTTTGACGGTAGATTGGACGTTTGAGGTCAAGCATTTGAATGATTCCTGCTGGACGAAGGTCAAAGATTTGACGCGCTGCTTTTTCAAGCTTGCTTTCAGCTACCGTCCCAGTACCAAAAGTATCGATACGAACAGAAACAGGCTGGGCCACACCGATAGCGTAGGCCAATTGCACTTCTGCCTTCTTAGCAAGACCTGCTGCAACGATGTTCTTGGCAATGTAGCGAGCCGCATAAGAAGCTGAACGGTCAACCTTAGTCGCATCCTTACCAGAGAAGGCACCTCCACCATGACGAGAGTAGCCACCATAGGTATCCACGATGATCTTACGACCAGTCAAGCCTGAGTCCCCTTGAGGTCCACCGATTACAAAGCGACCAGTTGGATTGATGAAGAATTTGTCTGTTCATCCAAGTAAGAAGCCGGAATAACCTCTTTGATAACCTTGCTAATCACATCATTGTGAATTTGTTCATTGCTAACTTCTGGATCGTGCTGAGTTGAAATCACGACTGTGTCCACACGTACCGGACGGTCATTTTCATCATACTCAACTGTAACTTGTGATTTAGCATCTGGACGAAGATAGCTAATTCCACCAGACTTACGAAGCTCTGCTAAACGACGAACCAACTTGTGACTGAGTGAGATTGGAAGCGGCATAAGTTCTTCAGTTTCATTAACCGCAAAACCAAACATGAGACCTTGGTCTCCAGCTCCAATCAAATCAAGCGGATCTTGATCAGCATTTCCACGAACTTCCAAGGCTTCATTAACACCTTGGGCGATATCAGGAGATTGTTCTACCAATGATGGGTGAACTCCTACGGTCTCAGCAGAAAATCCATACTCTGTATTAGTATAGCCAATCTCTGCAATCGTATCACGTACCACACGGTTAATATCTACATAGGCATTGGTCGAAATTTCACCAAACATGAACTGAACCAGTATAAACAGCTGTTTCAGCAGCAACGTGGGCTTCTGGATCTTGCTCTAAAATAGCATCCAAGATAGCATCTGAAATTTGGTCTGCAATCTTATCTGGATGCCCCTCAGATACAGATTCAGACGTGAATAATTTACGTTCTGACATAAAAATGTCCCCCCTTAAAAAATATTCGTTATAGAGTTACAAAGTACTGGTAGAGAATCGATAAACGATCTTCACTACCACCTTATCGGGACCATATAACCTAATTATTATAACACGAATCTTTGAAAAATACTCGTATGATTACTATTTTTCTCAGAAGGAAAATATTTTCTAATCCAAACCAAATAAAAAACTCTTAAAGTAGATCTGATTTTACTCCAAGAGTATTGTTAAAAACTAATTATTTTCTAGATAAAACTCAAAACGTTCTCCGACGTATTGGCTCTTTACATACTCGAAAGCTGTACCATCATCAAAGTAAGAAACTTGAGTAAGCCCTAAAATTGCATGCCCCTTTTCCACTTCCAGATAATGAGCAATTTTTTCCTTGGCTAAGCGAGCATATATAGTCTGGTGAGATTTACCAATCCGATAACCATGTTTCTGCAAGGTTTGAAAGAAGTGCTTGGTTACTTCTTCTTTCTTAAAATTTTTGATAAATTTCTCAGGAATAGAAGCCACCTCGTAGACTACAGGAACTTGATCTGCATAACGAACACGTTCCATCCGGATAATATTTTCAGTGGCCTTGATCCCTAATTTTTCAACTTCTTGCTCATTAGGGATCGTTCGACGATAGGAAATCAGATGACTCGATGGTGTTTTACTCTGAGCTTTTACAATCTCCGTAAAACTAGTTGTCCCACGCATTTTTTCCTGAACACGAGTACTAGAAACAAAGGTCCCACTACCTACACGTCGTTCCAAAACCCCTTCTTCAACCAAAAGAGAGATTGCTTGACGTAAGGTCATGCGGCTAACGGCAAATTCTTCTGCTAAATCTCGCTCACTTGGAAGTCTTCCCCAATTTTCCAACTTCCCTCATCAATGTCTTTCTTGATTTGGTCGTGGATTTTCATATAAGCTGGTAACATGCTTGCTCACTTCTTTTCTTTATTTTTTCCATTGTACCCTATCTCATGGGGAAAAGTCAAACTGCACTTGTTTGGTTGGTAATTCTGGGGCATTTATGATAGAATATTCAAGAAGATATTTCTTTTAAGAAAGGGAAAAGATGACCAACATTTCAACTGATTTGCAAGATGTCGAAAAGATCATCGTACTGGACTATGGTAGCCAGTACAACCAACTCATCTCACGTCGTATCCGTGAGATTGGTGTCTTTTCAGAACTAAAAAGTCACAAGATTTCGGCTGACGAAGTCCGTGCTATCAATCCTATCGGGATTGTACTTTCAGGTGGTCCAAACTCTGTTTACGAAGAAGGATCGTTTGATATTGATCCAGAGATTTTTGAACTTGGAATTCCGATTTTGGGAATCTGCTATGGTATGCAGCTATTGACTCACAAGCTTGGTGGTAAGGTTGTTCCTGCAGGCGATGCTGGTAACCGTGAATATGGACAATCAACTCTTACTCACACTGAGTCTGCTCTTTTTTCCGGAACTCCAGAAGAACAACTTGTTTTGATGAGCCACGGAGATGCTGTAACAGAAATTCCTGCGGATTTCGTTCGTACTGGAACATCAGCTGACTGTCCATATGCAGCGATTGAAAATCCAGAAAAACACATCTACGGTATCCAATTCCACCCAGAAGTTCGCCACTCAGTTCATGGCTATGATATCCTTCGTAACTTTGCCTTGAATATCTGTGGTGCCAAAGGTGATTGGACGATGGATAACTTCATCGAGATGCAAATCAAGCAAATCCGTGAAAAAGTTGGAGACAAACGTGTTCTCCTCGGACTTTCTGGTGGTGTCGACTCTTCTGTTGTTGGGGTTCTCCTTCAAAAAGCAATCGGGGATCAATTGATCTGTATCTTTGTAGACCACGGACTTCTTCGTAAAGGAGAAGCTGACCAAGTTATGGATATGCTTGGTGGTAAGTTTGGTTTGAACATTGTCAAAGCAGACGCTGCCAAACGCTTCCTTGATAAACTTGCTGGTGTTTATGATCCAGAACAAACGTAAGATTATCGGTAACGAGTTTGTTTATGTCTTTGATGACGAAGCAAGCAAACTAACAGATGTGAAATTCCTTGCTCAAGGAACACTCTATACTGACGTGATTGAGTCTGGTACCGATACTGCTCAAACCATCAAGTCTCACCACAACGTGGGTGGACTTCCTGAAGATATGCAGTTTGAACTCATCGAGCCACTTAACACTCTTTACAAAGATGAAGTTCGTGCCCTCGGTACTGAGCTTGGTATGCCAGATAATATCGTATGGCGCCAACCATTCCCAGGTCCAGGTCTTGCCATCCGTGTCATGGGTGAAATCACTGAAGAAAAACTTGAAACAGTTCGTGAATCAGATGCTATCCTTCGTGAAGAAATCGCTAAAGCAGGTCTTGACCGCGATATCTGGCAATACTTCACTGTTAATACTGGCGTTCGTTCAGTAGGTGTTATGGGAGATGGCCGTACTTACGACTATACAATTGCTATCCGTGCTATCACTTCTATCGATGGTATGACAGCTGACTTCGCTAAGATCCCTTGGGAAGTTCTCCAGAAAATCTCAGTGCGCATCGTAAACGAAGTTGACCACGTTAACCGTATCGTCTACGATATCACAAGTAAACCACCTGCAACCGTTGAGTGGGAATAGAGTTAATGATTTAAAAAAAGCCTAGAAATCAATCTTTCTAAGGCTTTTTACTTTATTTTAACAACAATTTAACAACAAAACTACTATTTTTCCTATAAACCATACTTATCTTTAATCTGTTTTTGAATATGTGGTTTTAAATGCCATATTTCATGACCTTCATCATTTGTTTCTACATACTCATAGCTTTTAAGGAATTCTTCTTCAGTTGTGTACTCTCCATCATCAAACATTTCTTCTAATCCACCAACGGGCTTTGAACACTTATCAATAACTTTTTTACTTGAACATTTTTCATTCTAGAACCCCCTTTTATTTTTATTAAGTTGCTAGTTCAACAAACAATTGGGATTTATTGCTTCGTTGCTTTAGAAAAAAATAACAAATAAACTCCAAATATAAATTTAATTATTGCATCAATATAGGCAAATAGTACCAAAGGGACATCAGAAAAAATATACCCCATGATAATATTAATAGTGCACATAATTCCTAATAAAATCATTGATTTTCCATGTACAAAATAGAATGGAAAAAAATGCAATGCTGTGGCTAATAATGCCCCCAACCATATCAATCTCCAATTCTCCGTAGCAAAAAATGGACCGCCTAAAAAAAACATTAATATAAACAGTAATATTATTGAGTATTGAGAAACCTTATTTTGAAATTTAGTTGATGAACCAGTGGATAGTTTTTTTAGTAAGTTTTTATTCATATTAATCGAAAAAAAGAAAACTATATAACCTGTACTAAACACTTGCATATTTATAATTTGGTGTCCACCTATTAAGGTAGCAACTGCGATAACTATGGCAACCGCAATTAACCATAAACCGCAAGATTTTTTATAATTAAATTCTAACTTTTCATTTTTTTCATATCCTAACATTCGCCGAAAAACCTCTCTAAATTCTAATTTATTTATCTATGTTGCTTAATATTATAGCATTTTTTAGGCATTTTTTCTACTGCCAGATTTCATACTCACTCGCTACTACTCCCCATTAGAATGTATTGACATTTACTATAAAAGGAAACAGAGGTTCATACGAAGTCTTCTGGCAATATCCGTTAGTGATACCTTCTCAGTTAGAAGTTGAGCATCCTTTTGTCGGACAAGGTTAGAGATTTTGTCATCATTCTTTTTTATTTCAAATGTATTCTCGGAATTAAATGAATTATAACTAATAATACGGTAAACACTAATAGTTTACCGTAGGAATCTAAAGTTTAATCGAACAGACTTCGCTAGTCAGACAAAACTTTAGATTGAATTTTTTTAGTATGCTGATTGCCATTAAATTTGCTTTTTCTGATATTATTATCACTCACAACTACTTTCCCAGTCATTCTAGTAGCTACTTCTTTCATAGCATTTGGTCTTAAATGAGAGTACGTTCCAAGTGTGGTCTTAATATCAGCATGTCCTAGACGATTTTGCATTTCTAAATCGTTCATTCCTAGAGAGAGCATAAAGCTGGCATGAGAATGCCTTAAATCGTGGATCCTTATTGATTTTATTTTTGCGTAATCACTATGAGTTTTCAAAACACGTTTTAGAGTTGATTTTACCAACGGACTATCTGCTATGGAAAATACAAATTTACATTCTCCTATTTGAGATTGTGCTTTCTTCCAATATTTCAAATGTTCTAATGTATCATCATCAAGATACAAAAGCCTTACACCTGATATAGATTTTGTATCAGTAAGATACCACTCTTTTTGGCTTTTATAATACATTGAGCAGTCTATTAAAACAGTACCTTTTTTAAAATCTATTTTCGACCATTCAATAGCTTGTAATTCACTTGTCCTAACTCCAGTCATAAAGAAAAACCAAAATGTAGTAAAGTACAATAATTCATAAATATTAGATTTATCAAATGTACTAATGAATAGCTGAAATTCTTCCACCGTCCAAAAATCAACTTTAGGACGGTCTTTCTTTACGTTTCCCACTGTTTTAGCAACATTACTTGATAACATACCTAGTTTAACTGCTAAATCAAAAACTTGTTTTAATATTTGATGAACAGAACGAATATAATTATTAGATAATCCCTCTATAAACATTGCATTTTGCCACTTCTTTACATGAGGTGCTTGAATATCTGATAACTTCATGTTTTCAAAATATGACAGTCTTTTAAATTTTGATTGTGTCATATCAAAAGTACGTTTTCTTACTTGGCTTTTATAGTCTGGTATAAAATAATCATCAAGAAACTTTTTAAAAGTCATTGTACTATTAACGATAATAGAACCTTTACCAAAGTCAGCAAGCATACGTAAGCGCCACTCTTGAGCTTCCTTTTGCGTTTTAAAGCCATTCTTAAACTTTTGTATCCTTTTACCAGTCTGAACATCAAAACCTAGAGAAACAGTCGCTCTATACGTGCCATTACTCATAGGATAAATACTAGATATTTTAGGCATTTTCTTTTACTTCCAAATCTACTAGACTGGCTTCATCTATTTTAACACCCAAGATTTCTTCTACCGTTTCAAGTGGTACACGTCCTAAACCTTTACTTTCATACCATGATAGACCTTGACTGGCTAATTTTGCTTTAGCCTGTTTTACTAACATCATAGCTTGCCAACTTGAAAATCCTAATTTCATTAAATCTTTTTTTACAACAAACATACTTTTTCCCCTTTCTTTATGTTATAATTATTTTGGTTTTTTATTTTGATGTGTGATTGATTTTCACGCATCTTTTTTTTGCATCTATTCCATAAATTCCTATCATTCAGGAACATCACATTTTTTTTAGCCATTCGTCATGTCCTTTGCTTTTTTAGGTAATATTCTAGGATAGATACAATCTTCAAGCAATCTACGAATAAAATCGCCCTTATCTTGCGAACAAAACAAATCTTCATAGTCAAAGTTCAAAACGACGCTAGAGCCATCAGGACGTTGAAAATGCCCATTTTCTCTATTTTCTCGAACTTCTGAAACACTATAAAATCTTTCTTCCATTCCATGTTTTCTAACAATTTCAGAAGAATAATTGACACGTCTTAAATACTGATTTATATCCTCTTCTTGAATTTGTCCAAAAAATTGTTTTGGTGACATATAGGCGGACATAATAACCAATCTCGGAACTACTAACTTATTTCTATAACGTGCTGACATTCGAGCCGAGTTGATTGGATCGAATAACTTCAACCAATCCGCAGGAGCAAGACTATCCTCTCGCAAATCATCTAAAATAAGGATTTCCTCACCTGAATAATTGTCAAATGGATTTTTGAGCTTGCAGAATATGAGCCACCTCTTAAACCTGCATTTTCAAGCGCTCCTTGAACCTCTAAAGCAATATCTCTAGCAAGTGTAGACTTACCAATCCCAGGCTTACCTTGAATATATAAAACAGTCAAATCATACTCCCCATTTTGCAATGCTTCCAGTCTTAGCACACTTTCACGCTCACCGAAAATATCAAGTCCTTCAAGGAATTTCTGACGATTGTTTGCCATCAGATAATACAAATTATCATCTTTCATAATATCAAAATAAGTCAGTTCCCCCTTATATACTTTAGCCAACACCAAATCTAGACTTTCATCTGATTTCTCACGTTTCTTTGTGGCTGCATACTTCTCAAAATCTTCTTTATTTTGATTGATAAATGCTTCATAATCGAATGAATCAAATGTTTCTACATCACTAGCTGGATACTGATATTTATCTTTATCCTTGGCATGAATAAGATAGGCTTTTGAATTTACCTTCCCATACTTACCACGTCCACTAGACTCAATATATTGTGGCAAGATACCAAGGTTTAAAGCCAAAACATTTAAATCCTTTTTATTAGAAAATTCTATATACCCATGAATATGGGGTTCAACTAATTTTGTACCATAAGAAATATCTTTATCATGAATAATCAAAGCAATTTTTAAGTCTTCCGATTCAGTCATCAGGCTTACTCGTTCGTAGATTTCCTTAAAAATTTCAATTTTATTTTTTTCCCAATTTAAAAACAACTTTTTACTGTCCTCTGACCAGTCCCAAAAATCAGGCTTTAATTGCTGTTCAAAAATATAAGTCGTTGTTTGTTTTCTCTTTGTCATTTCTCCCTTTCTAATCATTTTTTTGAATTTACTTACTCTAAACTTGAGCAAATTAAAAGATTTTTGCTTAATTTGCTCACTAATTTGCTCATTAATTTGCTCAAGTTTTTTCGGACTTTTTTCAAAATAAAACCTAAAGGGGTTAACCACCCCAAACCTACGGTTTAAAAGGGTTTTTAGACCATTCTGTCGACAAGCCCTAGAATGGTCCGCGCATAGAAAACAAACCTTTTGAGCAAATGAGCAAATTAAAACGCTAAAAACTCTTATCAGCTAAAAAAGTGTATAATTAGAACATAATGATGTATATAGATTGTTAGTGAGCGCTAGTGCCCGCTGGTACACGCTAGTACACGCAGTCGCTGGCTTCGCTTTTGCGACTGCTACTAGCTACCAGCTACTAGCTACTAACAATCTATATTCCTGCTAAAAATGCGGTCGGTGCGGTGCATGGTGCTAGCCAACGGCTTCGCCCCCTGCTTTGCACCTACATTTTTAGCTAGTGTGTGCGAGTTATCAGCTACTTATATTTCTATGTCATTTTAAAATTTTTACATTTTCTGCCTTATACCAACCTAAAGAACTATTATTAAGTTGTCCACCAGTTACATTGTAAAATTCAAGTACTGTACCAAAGACCACTTCTAATTTTACAGGTGCTTTAATTTCATATTCCAACTGATGTACAGTATCTACTATTGCATACTTAAATCCATCACTAACACCATCTTTGAATACTTCCTCGACACTTCCAGTAGAAACAACTTCTAAAACAGGAACTACCTCTGTTTGATATTCTTTACCTTTATTCCCCATAAGATTGACTTTTTTTGTATCTTGTTGGAGAACTTCTCCTAATTTTCTATTCCAGTTTGGTTTTGCCATTACTTATACCTCTTTTTCTTGAATTATGTTATAATTTATATAGATTCTTTATTTAGCCTTTGAGGATTTTTCTTCAAAGACTTTTTTTTATACAATCATAGGCAGTTACCCCCAATTCTTGCCAAACGTTTTATAGTTTGATATAATTAGTCTTAATAGGACTAATTATATTTTAGTCCAAATAGGACTAATTGTCAACAAAAAAATAGTCTTATTTGGAATTTTTTTGAAAGTAGGTATTTTTATGTTAGATTTTCCAAACAGATTAAAAGAAAAACGAAAAAATAAAGGATATACCCAAGAACAAATGTCTAAACTGTTAGATATTGGACAGAGTGCCTATGCCAAGTGGGAAAACGGTCGAACTGAACCCACTCTCGAAAATATAGTAAAACTATCAAAAATACTAGATACTTCCACTGATGAACTATTGGGAAGACAAGTCAATTTTGGAGACAGGATTATATTTGATATATCTAAATATGACTTAAGCAATTTGAAGAACTTTAGTGAACAAGAGATTTATGATTTAAAAGCTACAATAGTTCTTGAATTGTTAGATGAGTCCACAAATACACAAGCAGTCAAAAATAAACTAACTATCAAAAACAAACTTGACAAAGATGAAGAAAGCATTTTAGATGCTTTGCTTACTGAATCTAAAACATTTGCAGATGAGATAATAGCATTTGATAAATTCAGAAAATCACAAAAAAGTTTTAAGTGGCCGTGGAAAAAAGATTAACAACAATTTAACAACAAAGGACTCAAATAACATCAAATAGTAATCATTGATTGTATTATCAATCGCTATTAAATCAACTATCCTAAATAGTCAATATCTGACTTTTAGTGAGTGGGAATGATTTATAAACATGATTTGAAGTGAAATGGTTGATTTAACAGCATTTTCAGTTGTTATAAAAGGTTAAAAAAATAAATCAAAATTGATTGGTTCCCTCATCAAAAAAATCCCACCAGAAATATTCTGATGGGATTTTTTTATATTAAATTTTATTTTTTTCTATTATTTGATGCTTTACAAGCTTTCTTCACGCCTAGTTTTGGGTAACAAAAATCAAATATCTGTAAAAGCCTATTAAATTAAGCATTCAAACTTCATTTTCTTTGGAAATAAACACTTATAACCTAATCTTACAAACAATGGATTATCATTAGATTACCAAAAATTCTTTTTTGGAGCTTATGTTATTGAGAAACAACATTACTAGCAACCTCTACTTTCATAATTTGTCAATAAATGTACACAATTCTCAACCTCAGTAATCAACTGCTCTTGGGTGTTGAAATCATCGAGAGCATTATAAATCTCTCTTATACGATCTGAAAAGTTTATATTTTTTGCTCTTTCACGTATTTCAGAAATACTTAGCTCAACTCCTTTTTTATCGTATTCAATCCAAATGGGTAAGGTTAATCTTGACATTTTTAAGAAATGTTCTAGTTTTTCTTTTTTCGAATTGTGCACGATATTTAATAAGAAAACATTATAATTTATGTATGTAGTTAAGCTAGAAAAGAATGGGGAAATATTGAAAGAGTAGGAAGTCAGAAAAATATCCATAGCTTGACTGAAATATCCATAGATAATAAATTGGAAAAGTTCTGTATCATTCATATCTTGTGGGACTATATCTGAGTACTCAATTCGATATTGTTTTAAACGGTCTTTTATCTCTTGTGTAGGATCATCATAATCAAAGAGTAATATCCGCGACAAGTATTCATGTACGACCACAGTATCTATATTCTCGTACTTGTGTAAATTATTAAAATCAATGCCTTCTATAAAGAAGTTTTCAATAAATGGTCTTATATCAACTTTTTCTTTGTTGATAGTTGAACTAGAAAATCTTAGTGGTAATACGTAAAAATTTGGAATCTCTTTTTCTAATAAAACTATCAAATCATCTATTGACTCTACAATTCTTTCTTTTAATTTTTTGAAGTATCTTTCTATTTGATGTACTGTATTTCCTTTTTCCATTACTTCTAAATAGGATAGTATTGGATCGTCAAATATTTGATAATTCCCTAATGCAAAGAGGATGTTTTTATCTGAGTTATCTATATTAAATTTAGAAACTGCTGTATAAAAATATGTGTTCGAATTATCAAAGAGATATTGGCTACACATCTCTAATAATTTTTGTTTTCTAAACCAAAAATTTCTAATTTTATCTAAATGATAAGCTACATTCTCTAAGTCCAAGTCCCCTCTAACTCTCTTCAGTAACTCTAAATATTCATTTTGTGATTGTCTTAGTCTATCTAGCATAAACTATCACCTTCTATTTGCTCACTTGGAATAGGAAACACTTCTTTAATGACTGATAGATGCTTTGTTAAAACCATCACCAGATCATGACTAACATCAGGTAATTTTTGAATATCGTCTACATCGGGAATACCGTGGAATTGGTGTCCAGCAGAGGTGCATTTCAAAATTGAGCTTTCTCTAATCGCTCCCCAAAGTCCATGTTCAAATTGAGAATCATAATCATAGTGATATTTATATAAATCATCTTCCTCAACTTGTTTAAACTTTTGTCTTATATTCCCATTTCCGAAATATCTAGTATCCATATCTATAAATTCTTTATTTTTGAAATTCAGATATTAGTAAATTTAGATATTCAAAAATTAATATGAGAGTTTGTTAATTCAGGCTGATTTTTCTATATAGCGTTCTGAAATTAGTTTATATCCACCAATACCATAATATTGATATTCTTCCCAAATATTTTTGTGTTTTTCTTCTTCAGCAATTAAATATTTTGTCATTACATAGTTTTCAATGCACGATCTTACTATGGAACGACCTGAAATCGTATATTGCAAATCATGATTCATTAATTCTAGTAACCGCTTATAAGAATAAGTTAGGATACTAGTTAGAACATAAAGTTTCTCGTTAAAAGGCTCTATACTTTGAAGCATATCTCTGTAATATTTTAATGCCGAAGATACTGTATCTTTTATCTTATTCAAATCTATAGCATTACTTCTATCCATAACAATTGAATATACCTCACAATCAGTTAGTTGACTAATATTGTTCCAAAATCTTTTACTATATGGATAATTCATATCTTCGGACATTGATAAAGCTACCTCCATTGAGCGAATCTGAGGACGAATAATACTCATTTCTGGATCCGATATATCTAAGTAAGGGTATTTAGTTAATCCGTCTACCATGTGTGACTGCGATTCTACAAATTTAATTTTTCCCTGTAGCATCTTGTAATACAGTAAAAAATATCTTACATCCGTTGATAATTGACTATGTTGGTCAGATATTTCATTTAGTACTTTAACAAGTATATCTAGTCTTTGATTAAAAGAGTGACTCTTGCTGTAAAAATTTTTACTCAAAACCTCTTCGCTATCAGGCAAAACTATTGAAAGCGGAGAAAATATTGATAAGTCGAAAGCAGAGCTTAATGATTCAACAAAAATTTTCTTCTCATCAATATCTAAATTAAGTATTAAACTCATTGCCGGTAAAGGCAAGATTTTTTCTAAATCTAATGCTTTTGATAAATTAGTCAGAGCTAACATCATTCTTTCCATCTGCTCTATTCGATTTCCATATTGCAGAGCTAAGCCAATCCAAAGATATTCTGGACCTTTTGAATGAGCCCAGTCAGATTCTTTTCCTAATGGAGTGACTAATTGACTGAACTTTGTTCTAAAGACTCCTTTTTTAAAGTCATGGTCACTTAATTTACTAAACATAAGATACCTCTCAGTACAATACTACCTGTAATCTCACTATTGTGCTATACCTCAAACATAAAAGATATTCGTTTTTAATGTTAATCGACCAGGTAGTGTAAAATAAGTTGTGTAAACACAAAAAGGAATAAATCCGTTATAGTAGAGTTGCGAAACATTACTAGAAAGAGATTTATTTCTATGACACAGTTTACCACAGTATTGCTTAACTTCCTAGCCCAAAAACGAGATATCGATGAATTTTTTCGTTCTTCTCTTGAAACAGATATGAACGACCTGCTTAAAGCAGAGTAATCAGCCCTTTTAGGGTATGAACCTTACGATAAAGTAGGCTATAATTCTGGTAATTGTCGTAATGGAACCTATCCACGGAAATTCAAGGTTCAAATATTTTGGGTGAACAGAAAAAGCATCCCGTATTTTTGATACGAAATGCTTTCAATAAGTGTAAATAAGTTTTAACGATTACTAAATTGTGATGCTTTACGAGCTTTCTTAAGACCTGGTTGGAAACATTTTTATTTGAATAAGTTTCAATATCCGCTTAAAATCAATGTTTTCCCACATTTACAGAAAACAGAATTTCATCTAATTTGAATCAATTTCAGTTGAATGGTGTGAATTTTACCCTAAAAATACACAAATTGAGCTAGATTTTACCAAAAAGTTCACACCATTGGTTCAATTATTTTTTGTTACGTACGTTTTTCTTAGATGATAGACTTCCTAATGTATTTCTTATAGCATTTGAGCAAACCTCCGTTAAAGGTTCTCCTATTGCCTCCTTGTAATTAAATCCTAATAGTTCATAGTCTTTAAAGTATCCTTATTAAGTAGAGCAACCAATTGTTTCATTGAATCTTCTTTCCCATCTTCAACATTAGTAAATGAAGATAGAAGAGAAATAACCCGTTCTAAAGTGTTGTGCAAATACTCAATATCTTTATCATCAATATGTACTTTTTCATATTCTTCTTTATATGCCTGAGCAATTCTGATTGCCTGTTCTCGTTCCGAAAGTAACTCATTTATAATTTCATCATAAGTATTTCGTAATTTATCGGCGTTACGTTCTTCCTTTAATGATTGAATTTTACTATTCACTAGTGTTGTTGTTCCCTTAAATGTTAGAGTTCCCAATTCAATCCCTGCTTTTTACTAAAAGCTTCTGTAATATATGGCTCCATGCTATACCTCTGTTATTTCTTTTTATAATAAAACTATTTTATCATAAATCTACATTAAACATAATATGTTTTTTAGTCTCTATCCCTTTAGGTAAAAATACCGATTTTATGGTATAATAAAGGTAACGTTATATAAGGAGGTGTGCCATGACTCTTGATGTAAATAAAGAAGAATTAACAATTTTAGGGATTCCCTTTGATAATTTTTCAGATTTCGATACCGTCTGGTATGCTATTGGATCATCAATGATTGAAAATTATGAACCTACTGTTCAAGATGTGATTGATTTAAAAACTTATGTTGTCAATAGACGAAAGGAATTGAATATTGGTTAAAAATCAATACGAAGGCTATAAGTACATTGACCCTAATCACCAATATACCTATCCAAATTCCACAGTCTTAATCAACAAACAAAATATTACAAATATTGAAGAAGCCTACCGAAATGAACACTTATTCGTTACTAAAAGACTTACAGACTTGCGCTTGAAAGCCATTGAAGTCTATTCCATGAGTAATATTTTAGCCATTCATAACTATTTGTTTCAAGACGTTTATGCCTGGTCAGGACAATATCGCAAGGTGAATATCTCTAAAAGTGGTAATCCTTTTATGTCGATACAGTCGTTTAATGCTGCAGAAACTTATATAAATCATCTCATTCATTCCTATCATCAAACTGCCAACTCAAAAGATGAAATCATTAAACATTTAGCAAAAATTCTTGATAATCTTAATTATTTCCATCCCTTTCGAGAAGGAAATGGACGAACTCAACGAGAAGTTATTCGTTCCTTAGCATTATTAAAAGGGTATTCTGCACAAATACGAGTAGAACAAGATGATGAAGTTTACAACCTTTATATGGACGGAACTGTCTATGGAGACTTAGGGAAGTTAGAAGAATTATTTGCTAAAATATTAAAAGAAATATAGGTTGTAATACTTGATAATTACAGAAGTGAAGTAAGCATTCAATACGAATCAATACATAAGAAAAACGCTGATTTTAAGCGTTTTTTCTTTTTTCCAATTTCAATACATTTCACTATATTTCAGTTCAATCTCTACCTTTTTCTCTACCTTTTTTAGATAAATATATCATCTGGATATTGAAGTTAAGCCCTGCTATCATTTCGATGGCAGGGCTTTTTAATGTTTGCTACACTACCTTCTTATCTACATTTTGATGGAGCTGAAGTTGACATCTACAAAGTTTAATGTTAAAATACATTCAAAAATATATTTGAATGAGGTGTTTTATGGTTCAAAATGTTGTTACTTCAATAATCCTGTATTCTGGAACAGCCGTAGACTTACTTATTATCCTAATGTTATTTTTTGCCAAAAGAAAAAGCAGAAAAGACATCATTAACATCTATTTAGGACAATTTCTAGGCTCTGTTAGTCTAATATTGCTAAGTTTACTTTTTGCATTTGTCTTAAATTATATTCCTAGTAAAGAGATTTTAGGTTTGCTCGGTTTGATTCCAATTTTCCTAGGACTCAAAGTTTTGCTTTTAGGAGATTCTGATGGAGAAGCTATTGCAAAAGATGGTTTGCGCAAAGATAATAAAAACCTGATTTTTCTAGTCGCTATGATTACTTTTGCAAGTTGTGGTGCTGACAATATTGGTGTTTTTGTCCCATATTTTATTACCTTAAATTTAGCGAATTTGATAGTGGCTTTACTTACCTTTCTAGTCATGATTTATCTCTTGGTTTTTTCTGCCCAAAAATTGGCACAAGTCCCTTCTGTTGGAGAAACTTTGGAAAAATATAGCAGATGGTTTATTGCCGTTGTTTATTTAGGATTGGGGATGTATATCCTGATTGAAAACAACAGCTTTGACATGCTAAGGACTGTGTTTGGCTAGGAGAAAAAATTATGAAAAAAGATAGTATCTGCCAAGTGAATATTATAAATCAACAAAATGTTACAACCGCAACGAACTACCTTGAAAAGGAAAAAGTCCAAAAATCACTTCGTATTTTATCAAAGTTTACCGATAATAAACAGATAAATATCATCTTTTATCTCCTTGCTGTTGAAGAACTCTGTGTCTGTGATATAGCCTTTTTACTAGATCTCAGTATGGCATCTGCATCCCACCATCTTCGTAAACTAGCCAATCAAAACATTTTTGATACTAGAAGAGAGGGGAAAATTATATATTATTTTATAAAAGATGAGGAAATCAGAGATTTTTTTAATCAACTAGGATAACAACTATTTTTACTACTTTACCATGATTATATATATAGGACTTATCTAAGAAATTTTTTGATGTAAATTACTCACAAGAAATACCTACCCGTATCAAATGTTTAAGAAAAAAGTATAATTTAAAGCAAAGCGACCTAGGTAATGCAGGTCAAGTTAGCCAAGTTGAAAAGGGAAAGCGACAAGTTACTGCTTCAATATTGCTTTATTTGAATACTCAAACCGACTTAGACTATAAAGAAATTATTTTTGGAGATATTGCTAAGCTTGTTGAAAATATGTTTTACCACTGCTTCGGCACTATTTTATTTAGAGATTTGGAAACTGTAAATAAAAGAATGAATTCTTTGTCGGATGATGACTTAATTTTAATACAATCTAGCTGTCTTAGACTTTCCAAGACATTCGCAAGTTTCAATATTCAAAGAAAAAAATTTTTGATTTTTGATGAAACTGAAACAATTATCCATAATGGCAAAAAGGTCATTAAAAAATCAAAAAAGATAAATCAATTTCAACAACAATGGACACATACGCCGAGTTAGCACCGCAAAGAAAGTTAGAATCTGTTAATCTTTATATCAACGCAATAACTACTCTACCATTCACTCTACCTTTTATTATGTAGCATTCTAAAAACATTGATGTACCAATGTTTCTAACAGCTAAAATAGAAATTATTTAATCTTTTATAGAAGTAAAATAGGGATTCACTACACGTCACTAGACAGTATAGACCTTGATTCAAAGCGATTTTTGAAATTCTAAATTTCACTACATTGCAATATAAATCAACCGAATCACTACCTTATTTGAAATAAAAATGATGATTCGGATATTTAAAGGAAGAGGGACTGAACTGCACCCCAAAAGTTAGACAGAAAAATCTAACTTTTGGGGTGCAGTTTGCTTGGTCTTAGTATGTTTATTTCATTTTGGATAACTTCATCAATAAACTTAAGCGTTCATCATTTTTGAGCTCTGATAACAAGCAAATCAACCGCTCATATCCAAGTTCTTTCTTCTGCTTGATTAATGAATTCATCACAGCCACCAAATCTTCTGGCGTAAAATTCCTTAAGTAAAGTGTAATATAACTTCCTCTATTAGAAGCTAGGCTAACATGAATTGCATTATGTTCTTTTTGTCTAATTTTCATTCCTCCTGTAGACTCCCTAATATAGAACTCATACACTGTCTTTTTGGGGTAGCAATCAAATGAGTTTTCGAATTCTCTGCGATTTTTATAGAGAATATAGTTAATGAGTGAATAATATTTTAGAAACATAGTTGTTTCCTCCTAAAATGTTTTTACAGTTATAGTATGCCACAAATCCCAATTTATAAAAAAAAATAATTAAGAAAAAACGATAAAGATATTGTTTCACTTATTGAATTTTTTGTAGTTTTTCCTCTTTCTCTCATCCCTCATTTATTTTGCAATTCTAATTTTTCTGTGTGTTTAGCGTTGACAGAAACGTATGTGTAAGTCACGCTAAACACACAGTACTAGGTAAAAGTGAATAACGTAAAAAAATCTTATCCCGATTTTTTTATTTTAAAATTTATGGCATACTAATAATATCAAGATAATTGATTGAGTAGAGACGTAACTAATATAGCTACGTTTTTTATGTTTGAAAGGAGGTAGCTATCGTGGAAACAGTAGGTTTAAGCTGGGTTAGGAAAGAACCAGTTTTGTATTTCATTAACTAAAAAAAAATAAATGTATAGATAATAAAAAAGATGTCAATAGCAGTTTAAAAAAAAATTTTTTGATCGTAACAAAGTAAAGAATAAAAGTAAAAAACGAAAGTAAAAAACGAAAGTAAATAACAAAAGTCTAAAAATCAAATACAAAAACTAGCTTAGCTCAGTCGCTAAATTCAGAGCAATTAAACCTGAAAAAGACTAACAAGAAAAAACAACAGATTTTTATCTGTAGGATGGAACTCTACATCTTATTTGAATTGAGTCAACTTGTCATGTTGTAAAATGACTTGGTTATCTTCTTAGCCATCAATTAAGAAGCGCCCTCAGCAAAGGGAAGATACTACATCAGTGAATACAAGCTTAAGTCACTGCACTACTTCAACTTGAATTAAAAAACCTTAAGAATTTTCTTAAGATCTTCTTTATAAGCACATTATCTACAATAGAAAGGAAAGAACTATGGCAAAGAAGAAACGTAGTCGTTCTGAACGACGAAAAGCTAAAGAGAAAGCTAAGAAACAACAGATGGATTCTCTAACTACTTTCGAAGGCCGTAAACAATTCGTCCAATCAAAAGGACTAACTAATCTAGTCACGCGCTTTAAAATAGGAAAGGGTATCAAGCGAAATGAATCCAAAAAAACAGGAGAGGACATTCATTTAATCCATACCGACCGAACTCTTCATAACTACGCTGGTTCCTGGAGCAGATTCGCTTCCTTTGTTGCCGCAACAGCTACTGCCGAAGAGTTAGAAGCTCTTGATAAATCTAACGATATTGAAGGATGGATTGACTTAGTGAATCAATACTTAGAACACTGTAAGAAATTAGGGCTTTCTGCTCCTACTCAGTCAACTTACAAGGCTGCATTAGCTAAAGTCTTAGGAGTACCTTCTACCGCTTTTATTGCAACGGATATTCGATATCGAGCCGACAAAGAATAATCGTTTGAAGTCTAATGACGACAGAATGTCTGAAGAAACAAATAATCGCTGGTTCTCAATCGTATCTGCCACTGGGCTACGAAAAAATGAATTAAAAGCTATTACTGGAGACTCCCTCTGCCAACGTGAGGATGGCCAATATTATCTTAAAATTATTGGTAAAAAGCATAAATCAAAAGGAGCACGAGATCGTTGGGTTCCGATTATTACGCGAGACAAAGAAGAATTAGAAAGGCTTGTTGAAGAATTTAAACTAGCTGGTAAAAAACGTGTGTTTCAAGTTCCATCTGCTTTAAAACCTCATAAATATCGTGCTGAATACGCAAAACGTCTTTATCTTCTTGTCGCACGAGATCCCAAAGATATCAAAGATAAAAAAGAAAAAATTTATCTACGAGGCGAATTAAAAGGTGTTGTCCTTGATCGAAAGGCTTGTTTAATTGTATCACGTGCTCTCGGACACAATCGACCAGAAGAGTTTCAAAAGTCCTATGCTTATAAGTTAATCGCACAAGCAAACTAAGTAACTTCTTTAAACATTATGATATATCTCTCCTTAAAATAAAAAAGGTGGTTCAAATCATTGAACTACCTTTTTTTAAGACTATTTAGCTATTTTTGCTTTTCAAATGTTCCATCAATTATACGAAACTTACTTTGTAATGTTTTAGCTGTATCAAACTTAAAATCAAGTTTTTTCACTTCTTTAGCACCTTCTTCAGGTAATTCTGCTTTTGCACTAGATGCACCATCGATAGATAATTTGATATATTTACCAGCTACTTTCCATGTTCCTTCTTTAGTTTCATCTTTATCATTAGTCACTTCAAGGCTGTTATCTTTTTAAATACTATCATAACATCATGCTCTTTATCATACCATGAGCCAACGAACTGGCTTGCTGGATCAGATTTTTGGTTTAAGTAAAAGAACGCTCCACCCGCCACTAAAAGTGCTACAAGTACAGAAGCTACTATCGTAATAATTTTTTTCATTATTTTTTCCTCCTAAAATACTAAAATGTATTGAATAAAAATTTAAAATCTTTTTTATAGAAATTAAAATACTAAAAATTTCATGTTGTATTCGTTCTGCCCTTATAAATAACTTACTATTCTAACAGAACTTTAACTTAGTATATCCTAGTTAATCACGTCTTCTAAGTGGTAATGCTAGACCAATTCCACTAAGTATAGTTCCTAGAACTACCATCAACATATTTTCACTTGAACCTGTATTTGGTAAAGTCGTATTGACACCATATTTAGGTTTATTTCCAACATAGATATAAGCTGGATTACTTAGAGCAGTTCTAAGTTTGTCTGTTACCAGTTTATGTTCTATATTCTCTACTTTAGAATCATGTCTATGATTCAATGATTCTTGAGGTTTATTATATGCCTTCTGATAAGCAAGTAGAACAGCCTCATACTGAGCTTTGGCATCCAATTGGTTTTGGAGAAGAGCGTTAAGTTTAGCTTGTTCTGCTTCAAGTGTTTGAAGAGCTAAGCGGTGAGCTTCAAGAGCTTTTTCGTACTCATCTTTTGCGACTTCGTAGTTTTCAGAAGCATGGATGAGGCTATCAAGGAGTTTTTCCAACTCTTTAATGCTGTCTTCGATTTTAGCAATCTCTGCACGAACAGCTTCTTCTTGAGCTTTCAAGTCGTCTAGTTGAGCTTGAATAGTTGCTAGAACTTTTTCCTCTTCGGCTTGTTTTGCTTTGAGTGCTTCAAGAGCGTTTTCTTCTTGTGCAAGTTCAGCTTGCGCATTGTCCAAAGCTTCTTGTTTAGTCTTCACATCAGCAGTTAGGTTCTCAACAGCTACTTTAGCATCTGCCAAGCGTTTTTCTGCAAGTTTTTCAGCTTCAAGAGCTTGGTCATAAGCTTCTTGGGCATCAGGAGTTAAGTCCTTAGTTGCCTCTAGTGTCGCAATCACTTTACGAGTAGCTGTAAGCTCCTCATCAGCTTTTTGATAAGTAGCTTGTGCAACTTCCAGTTCAGCTTGTGTCGCTTTCACAAGAGTTTCAGCTTCTTTAAGTGCTTGAACGGCATCTGACAAAGCTTTGCGTTTTTCTTTCAATCCTGCGTTTAGGTTAGTAACGGCTGTTTCTGCGTTTTCCAAGCGAGTTTGAGCAGCCTTGTATTCTACTGTTGCATGGTCAAATTTAGCTTCTGCATCAGGAGTCAAGTCCTTAATGGCAAGGAGTGAAGCAAGAGTTTTTTGGATGTTTGTAAGGGTGCTTGTCGCTTTAGCATGTGCTGTTTCTGCATTAGCTTTCTTAGTTTGAGCAGTAGTGTTAGCTTTCTCAGCTTCTTCAAGTGCTTTGATAGCATCAGCCAAAGCTTGGCGTTTCACTGCAAGGTCAGCGTTTAGGTTGTTGACGGCTGTTTCTGCATTTTCCAAACGAGTTTTAGCTGTATTGTAAGCTAGTTCTGCTTGGTCAAATGCAGCTTGAGTTTCAGGTGTCATCTCTTTAATCGCATTTGCTTTATAAAGAGCATCTTTTGCGGCATCAAGCGCTTTAGAAGCATTGTCTTTAGTAGAAGTTGCTTGCGTAAGATTAGCCTGTGCAGTCTTATCAGCTTTTTCAGCTTCTTTTAACTCTGTCTTGGCTGTTTCAAGATTATCACTATTTGTAGTGATCTCGTTATTGAGGTCAGTCAATGCTTTTTCAGCATTTTCAAGTCGTGTTTTAGCGGTTTGATGTTCTGCTTTAGCAGTATCGAACTTAGCTTGAGCATCAGGAGTTAAATCCTTAATCGCTGTTGTACGTTTGATAGCATCTTTAATACTGTTTAGTTTATCAAGAGCATTATCGTGTTCAGTAGTTGCTTTTTCAAGAGTTTCTTGTGCAACTTTATTTGCGACAGTTGCTTTAGACAAGGCTTTTTCTGTTTCTTGGTGAGTAGCACGCTTATCCTTAATCTCTTGAATAAGATCTGCATAAGCAGTGCTTGCGTTTGTATTGCGCAATTGTGCTTTACTTAATTCTGACTTAGCAGCATTAAGAACACGTTCTGCATCAGGTGTCAAGTCTTGCGTGTTAAGCAAGGTGTTAAGACGAGTTGTAGTAGTTGCAAGTTCAGATTTTGCAGTTTCATCTGCACGTTTAGCAGCACTTAAACGACGTTGAGCGTTGTTGTGAGTGGCAATGGCAGAAACTTGAGTTTTCTTAGCTTGCACTAATTCTTTTTCCATCTTGCTAGTATCAAATGGAGTTGGGAGTGGTTTTGCGATACCTTTGTCGTAGTAATCGTCAATATAAACAGAAGTGCGCTCCCCAGTTGCAGGGTTAAGAGTTGTTTCTGTATGGGCGTTTTTACCAGCAAATTGAACAAAGTGCATGCGTCCAATGTTATCAGCAGTATAACTAATGTTTCCTCCAACTGCGCTTGGATAGGTTGGTTTAACACGTCCTACCATCCCTTTCATGTGTCCAAAGTTGGCATGGATGTCATTAGTCATAAAGACAATAACAGCATCATAAACTTCACGATAAAGTTGAGACATAGTAGCTTTATGAGTTTTTTCAGTGTCAATGGCTTTTTCTAAAGGTGAAGTGCTGCTTAATGTGTTTGTGCGATTCATAACTTCGCCATTCCATTTTACCTCATCAACACCATCATTATTAAGTGCTGTATGGCTATGCCCACTATTGTAGGGTTTATTTTCGTTCGCATAGTTTTTGGCAATATTTTTAATTCCTTGGATAGACTCTTTGGTAACGATAAAGTTGCGCGTTCCCCAAACTTGGTCTTGGAGATTATTCGCCAAAAGAGCGTAATAGTGGCTCAAAGCTTTAATTTGTTCATCAGTTGGGTTATCAAGATTTACAACTGTGTCATCAATTGGCAAAACGATATTTTTATTCGCCCAACCTTTAAAGACAGTTGTTTGTAAGTTATCAGACCATTCGAATTGACGAGTGCCAAAATCATACTTCCCACCCTTGTACCAAGCTTGAATAGCATTGTTCAAAGCCTGTTTGTTCGCTTCACTAGCATCATTCAAGTAAGTCTTGTATGCTACAATGACATTTTGTGGCAATTGAGGAATGGTTAGGTTCTTAATGGCAGCGATTTGTTTTTCAAGAGTATCAACAGCTTTATCTGCTTCATTTTCAGCATTTTTAGCGACAGATGTTGCATCAGTTAGTTCTTGAGTTGTTTCACGAACAGTATCTTCTTGTTGACCTTTTAAAGTCTTCAAATCTTGGATGTCAGAGCGTTTTTGAGCATCTGTATTTTTAGCTTCATCCAGTTTACGTTCTGCATCATCTTTTTTAGATTGCTTAGTAGCTAAGTCAGCTTTGGCATTGTCACGTTCTTCTGTAACTCCTTGCAAACGGTTTTCAGATGAATCAAGACTGTCTTTTGCATCTTTTTCATCAGTAGTAGCTTTTTGAAGTTTGGTTGAAGCAAGGTCTGCACCACCTTGAGCTTTCGTTTTAGCTTTTTTAGTTGTAACTTCTTCCTCTTCAGCTTGAGTTTTCGCTTCATCTAACAAGCTAAGTTGTTCAGCTTTTTCAGCATCTTTGCCTTTTGCATGTTCCAAGTTTGTAGTGGCATTTGCAAGAGTATCTTCTTTGGTTGCTAAGTCAGATTTTGCATCGTTACGCTCATTTGTAACGCCAGCAACTTTCCCTTTAGAAGCATCCAAGGTTGATTGAGCTGTTTGTTCTGCCTTTTTCTTATTCTTCAAGTATTCAGAAGCTTGATTTGCGGCAGTTTGAGCATCAGACAAGTTGCTTTCAGCTTGCTTCAGCGTTGCAGTGGCTTCTTTCAGGCTAGTTGTAGCTCCAGCAACTTGTTCTGCTTTTTTCGCATCCGCACGTTTAGCATTGTCCAAGTTTGTAGTAGCATCTTCAAACTCTGATTTTTTAGTTGCTAAGTCAGACTTGGCATTGTTACGCTCATCTAGGATGGCTTTTGTGCCAGTTCCATCAAGAACAGCTTGGGCATTGTCCTTGTTTTGTTGGGCTACACCAAGTTTAGAAGAAGCTTCGTTTGCTTCGTCAGTCGCATCTTGAAGAGTTTTTGCGGTAGAAGCACTTGTACGTTCTGCATCTGCTTTTGCTTTTTCTAACTCAGCAATATCCTCTTTCTTTTTAGCATCAGTCTTTTTAGCATTATCTAAAGTTTTAGTAGCATCCGCAAGAGTCGCTTCTTTAGTAGCTAAATCAGATTGTGCGTTTTTACGCTCATCTAGGATAGCTGTTGTGCCAGTTCCGTCAAGAACAGCTTGAGCATTGTCCTTGTTTTGTTGAGCGACATTACGTTTAGATGTAGCTTCGTTGTTAGCTTTAGTTGCATTTGAAAGAGTATTAGTCGCTTGGTCAAAAGTGTTCTTTTGTTTTGCTTCAAGCTCTTTTGCATCATCTAAATTACGAGCTTTTGCGGCATCTGCATTTTGCGCCTGAGTCAGAGCTTTTTTAGCACCTTTAACAATTGCTTGTTTCGCTTCTAGGTCTTTCTTGGCATCTGTTTCTTCTTTGATAACCTTGTCAGCACCAGTTCCATTTAGGACATCTTGAGCGTTCTGAACTTTCTTTTCTGCCCCAATAACTTTTTTAGCTTGATTGTTTGTTGCTTCCGTAGCATCTTTGACAACAGTTTCTTGTGCATTTTTCTTTCCTTGCACTTGATTTTGTTGGTCTTTTAAAGAATCAATCTTTTCTGTGTGCGTAGTCACTTCTTTCTTAGAAGCGTCAATTGCATTTTTTGTTCCTTCGATTGCTTCAGGAGTTGCAGCTTTTTTCTTTTGTTCAGCTTGTTCAAGCGCTTGTTTAGCAGAACTTTCTGTCGCAGAAGTTGCAATTTCTTGTTTCTTAGCATCTTCAACAACAGGAGTCTGAGTTTCAACAGCTTGGTCAGCTTGGTCTTTGATTTCTTTTGCTTGTCCAACAACTTCTTCAGTTGGGGTCTTAGTTACAAGAGCAGTTCCATTTGAAACCTCAACACCCTCAACTTGAGTGATAGAAGTTATAGGAGTAGTTTGTACATGTTTTTCTTCAGCTACCGTATTGTCTGTCGGTTTTACATCAACTTGTTCATCAGCTTTTACAGATAATGTTGAGAAACTTGTTAATGCAACTCCTGCCGCTAAAGCAAGAGTTATTTTTTTATTCTTTTTGCTTTTTTTTGATTTCATTTTTACCCACATAAATTTGAAGCGTATCTGCCCCAAATCCAAGTCCTTTACATAATATTACAAACGCTCTCATTATACCATTTTTATTTACTATTGTAAATAAAAATGTATATTTTGAATACTATTGTTTATATAAATATCAACAAAAAATATATACAATAATTAAAAGGAGAATTTGTAAATGAAGATTGGAGAATTAGTCAGGGAATATCGACTAAGTAAAAAGTTAACACAACAAGAGCTTGCTGAAAAAAGTGATCTTAGCTTACCTTTTATTAATCTAATTGAAAATAATAGAAGAAACTTGTCTGTCGATACTCTACTAAAAATTTTATCTGCCATGGATATAAATCCTTCTGATTTTTTTAGACCACTTTCTGAAACTTCAGATGATAATCTTCAACTTTTTAATCGAAAAAAAATTCAACTAAATAAAAAAATCGTACTGAAATTATTGATCTTTTTCTCAACATTCTAAAATTAAATGAAGAATAAAAAAATTTTTTTAAAATAGATAAAAGTAGATAAAAACTTACTTTTTCCTTCAAAACCTTGTCACGACGCGTTTTTAAAGCACTCTTAATTGAGTGTTTTTTTATTTTTAAAAAAATTTTTTTCACTAAAAAAATAAAAAAACATAATTTTTTTAGTGAAATTAATGGCATACTAATTAATGAAATAAAAAAGGAGGTTTAATTTTAAAGAAAATTACATTTTAGAAGTACATCTTCATTACAGATTTAGAAACAAGGAGGAATATACATGGTAAGAAGATATAAAAAAAGTAAACGAGAAAGAGAAGCGGCTAAGAAACGTCATTTAACCCCTGCAGAAAGAAGAAAAAAGGAAAAGCATAAGAAAAATAGAGAACTCAGACAGAGAAAATTACTAGAACTACAGCAAAAAAATGAAAAAAATATAAAATCTTGTTTCTCAGTTACCCCAGCTTATTGGGGTATTGATAACTGTACAGTCTCAATTCTTAGCCCAAAAGTAACTTATGATCCTAACATTTTTGATGAACAAATCTTTAAAGAAACAGTTTCTCTAAATTATAATTCAGAAGGAGAATTAGATAAGATCACTATTCAATCAGAAGATTTAGGAAAAGTAACAATTAGTCTTAAAGAAGAAGATTACAAAAAGAGATTTGCTGCAATCCAACTTAACGGTCCTTCTCCCAATTTTCAAACTACAGGCATTAATGGGATTAAATTAAGGTTACTAGAGGTATTACATAAGTTAGAAAGAGATTATAAGATTAAAATCAAATATAATCCGGATTATGTTAGGTTTAAGAAGATTGAATTAGCATTCACAATTGCTTTTGATAAATTGCCATCTTTACAAACTCGTCAATTATTAATAAGGTCACTTGCAAAAGAAAAGAAAGCAGATTTAAAAAACCATAGAACAAGTAAAAAAATGCAGACGGTTTTTTTCAATGATAACGAGTAAAATTAATCAAAAAGAAATACACACTTTTTTATAATAAAATTGAGAAAGTAAAAAGAACAAACAAATCCGTAAAATAAATTCATCATTAAATAATCTAGAAATCTTCAGATATGAAATCGAATTAACGGATAGTAATATAGCTAATAAATTAGATTCCCATTTCTTAACAGAATTAACTGATGAAAAAGATTATTCAATATTTAGAATCTGTATTGTCTTTAGCTATCTTTAAATACGAAGAAATTCTTGAGAAATCAATTAATTCGTGCGAAAAGATGTTAGATAAGATTTATAAGGAATGTAAACCTCAAGATTATATGACGGTATTTTTACTCTTTGTTATTGATCAGTTATCAAATACTACAGTATCTGATTTAATTGATGAAGAAATCATTACATTTCTTCCATTAGAATTTTTTTAAAAAAACAAATAGGGGTACAACTAAAAAGAAGAATCCTAGAAAGGCTCCAATCCCACGAAGTAAATACGGAAACAAAACATTCATTAGGAAAAATGACTAGTTGGCATGTTTTAGAAATAATAAGAGTAATGTTCCATTCACTGGAAGAAGCAAAAAAATATGGTTTAGGTACTCGTATAAAACCTTCCACAACATCTTATAAAAACTTTTTCCACTAAAAAAACATACTCTTTAGAAGAACGAAATAAGATCTTCAATAACACAATTAAAAAAATACAAAAAGAAAAAAACTTGAAGATAAAATGTTAAAACTGATCTTAAAAAGATTAAGAGATGGAATAAAAAAATTTAGCAGCTATTTTTAATAGCAAATTTATTCTTCAATGTCAAAAAAAACATTGATATATCAAGGGGTATATATAAATATGTACCGCAACTACTATTCGAATATTTTCAAAAGGACAAGGATATGAAAGTTACTTTAAGTAAAAATAAAAAAGAGCTTGTTTCCAAACTTTGGTCGGTGTCAGAAACAAACTCAAAATATACTAGTAATAATATCTATTACCTACTACTATTATCGCAATAAAATTTAGAAATTTCAAGAGGATTATTAATTATGAAACAAACAATGAACAAAGAAGATTTAATTAAAATGGGTTACAATCCCTATACTGCCATTTCAATTATTAGACAAGCTAAGCAAATTATGGTACAAAAGGGATATGCCTTTTATAATAATCGACGTTTAGGGCATGTCCCAACCGCTGCTGTTGAAGAAATTTTGGGTGTTTCACTTCACAAGGAGGAATAATGCCAAAAAATCAACAGAAAACTAAATTTCCTGGAGTCTATACAGACAAAGACGGTAAATTTTTTATTCAAACCGAATTTGGTAAAGATAGAGTTACGGGGAAACGTATACGAAAGAAAGCAAGGTTTGATCAACACGGAAATCCATTTAATTCGGCTGCAGAAGCAAACAAGGAATTAACTCGCCTGAAATATGGATATCAACAATCTCAAGGTTATTCTAACTACCGGATGAAATATCGACAATTTATGGAAGAACATTATATTCCATATTATAGAACAACAGTTGAGCACAGCACATTTTCAGTTCGAGAGAAAAATCTTTTACAGCTTTGTGATCGTTTTGGTGACACTACACTTCGTTCGATTACACTCGAACAAGTCCAGATGTTTCGAACATGGTTACTGACTAGTCAAGATGAGGATGGTGCCGGATATTCACAAGGATATGCTAGCCTCATCTTTGGCATGTTTAGGAAATCATTGGACTATGCTTTGCAAATGGGATATGTGGAAAAAAACATTTCTAAGCAATCTAATGCAATTCCTAAAGGAAAAAGTAATGTCCCATATTGGACTAAGAGCGAATTTGAAGCTGTTATTTCGCAAATTTACATTGAAGATGTATATGAACGTTTAAACTTCGTGATGATTTGGGTATATTTCATGACTGGCGTACGTGTAAATGAAGGTTGTGCCCTTCAATGGAATGATGTTGACTTTGATAAGCAACGCCTACGAGTTCATCATATGCTTATTGTTAAAAACAAAAAAGAATGGACTCGCAATTCGTATTCGAAAACGAAAGACGGCCAAAGGATGATTAGTTTAGATAAAGATACTATTGATGTGTTAAAAAAATGGCGTGAAGCTCAAAAAAAGATTGGACTAGGACACGAGAACGATTTTATCTTTTCATACGATGGCTTACCTATGTTGAAATCTACAATCTCAAGGATTATTAAAAGGTACGCCAAGATTGCTCACGTAAAGCCTATCCAAGCGAAAGGTCTCAGGCACAGCCATGCATCACTGCTAATTAATGAATTAAATGCTGATGTACTTATTCTATCAAAACGTTTAGGACACTCTTCTCCTGAAATCACCTTGAAACACTACTCGCATCTATGGGATGGCGCTGATGAAGCTATCACTAATGAAATGGTCGGAATTATTAATGTTTCTTTCCCATCTTCTAGCTTAGTACATTTCAACGGGAACCAATCAATTTCAAAATAACATTCCCACCAAAAACCCCACCAAAGAATTACTAACTCCTTAAAAAGCCTATTATATAGCGATTCTCAAGGAGTCTGCAACCGTTGAGTGGGAGTAGAGTAATTCATTCAAAAAAACGCTTGAAATCAATGGTTTCAGCGTTTTTATTTTCTTTATAGCACCAATTTAGCACCAAAAACTATTTTTCAATATCTAAATCTAAAATCTTTTTAACAGTTTCAGTACTCTCTTTATACATACCCTTCTTTGATTCTCTAATTCAATTGTACTAGGAACATTTTTAAATAATAGTTTAGAAGGAAATGCCATTGAAGTGTTATGTTTTAAGTACTCAATATCAAACCTTAAAATATCAGATTCTGGTTTATCAAAATATCTGTATATAAATATATCGTTTAATGAATCTTTATAATATTCTTTTTGGTCTTCATAACTAAATGTTCTAGTATATGTTAGAAGTGGAGAAACATTTATTTCTTCTGACCGGAAAGAGGGTTGCTGAGGATAATCATATGCACAAACCGAATCAGTTTCACTAATTTCAAATAGTATTTCTTCTATTTTAATTTCCTGTACTTTCTCTATTATATTTTTCCCTGGATATAATAGGTCATCATGTTTTAAAAGACAACCTTTAGGTACAATTAGTTTAATATCAATATCTTCATCATATGACTTACCTATATTAGAAACCATTAACTCTATATATTCAATGTTATCCATGAATGTAAAATATTCCGTGTATTCATTGAACGACACTATTTCCCAGTATAATTTTTTTAATAAAGAAAATCGGTTCCTTTCTTCATCGGTTCCAATATACGAAGTCGCACTTTTTCCGAAAGGCGTTGCCATTTGAAGTTTATTTTTTTTCAAATTTCCTAAACACCAGAATTTCTCATGTAGTTTGATTTCCTCTTTGATAGCAAAGTCGTTTATGAGTTTTTTAAAATCATCACTAATAGTCACATCATCAGCTATTTTTGACAGAAAATTAACGTTATCTTCTTCATTTAGAGAAAGAGTTAACTTTTTAGTATTATTATCTACTTTAGTTGGAACCTCAGAAATAACAGTTTTTATTTAATTCTTCAATATGGTCAATAATTTTTCTTGTAGTTTTTCATTTAAAAACTTTGACTCTAGTAAATTAAATTTTATAGGAACAGAACATTCATCGGAAGATGTATTCTTATCTCTTATCGTTAAAAGAGGTTTTAATTGTTCATTTTGAAAAGTTTCTTTTTCTGAAATTAATTTTAAAAAATAAAGTGATAGATGATTTGTAAAAAGCCTTTGAAAATCACTCTCGTCATTAACTATAAAAAATATCCCTCTATCTTTATATCTTTCTTTAAATTCTTGCACTTTTTCATATTGCTTAATGTCTATATTAGACGGAATTATCGGAGCTTCTAAAAAGTACATAAAAACTTGTTTATCAGCTGATAGCATCTCCTCAATTTCTTCTTCCGTTCCTGATTCATAATTATCTGTTGCTGTACCAAATCTTGTCCAAAATATAGCAACAGCTGCATCACATTCCCTAACAATTTGCTTATTCAATAATTCCTGTGGTTTATCACCTGATTCAGGAAAGCTATCCGTTGACCAATGCTTGATTGATACTTGTATATTATTCAAACTACCATATAGTTTATTAAAATTATCAACAGCTTCCTTAATTAATTGAAGATAGCTAGTAACATCCCCGGGACACGAAATTAATAAATCGTAAATAGTCACTCCTTCTCTTGGCATCCATGTATCCTCCAAAAATTTAATACTATACAAATCTAACCTATTATAATTATAAATCAAAAAAACAATATAATCAAATTCTCTTACTGTTTTATTGGTTATAAACATTGATTTCACTTGTCTAATTATCTCAATTTAATTGTATGCTGATTGCCATTAAATTTACTCTTTCTGATATTATTATCACTCACCACTACTTTTCCAGCCATTCTGGTTACTTCTTCTCTCATAGCATTTGCTTTTAAATTGGAGTATCTTCCGAGACTACCTTTTTAAATTCCTGAAACCATGCTATAATATAGTAAGTATAAGTTCAATAAACTGACCATAGAAGTCAACAATAAAGATTTCTTACATCATACGTAAGTGTTATTCTCCTCTGATTCATACTATAATGAAAGTAACAAAAGATGGAGGTGTTTCACATGGAAACAATTTTACGAGTAGAATCATTAAAAAAGTATTATGGAAAAGAGCCGAATATCACCAAAGCCTTGAACGGTATATCTTTTCAAGTTGTCAAAGGTGAGTTCTTAGGGATTATGGGGAGCAGTGGTTCTGGGAAAACAACCCTTCTTAACTGTCTCGCTACTATCATCAAACCAACTGACGGCTCCATTCAAATGCAAGAAAAAGATTTAGGTCAGTTAAAAGGTAGTCAGTTAGCTGATTATCGTGGCAAGGAAATTGGTTACCTCTTTCAAAATTTTGAGCTTTTGGACAATCTGACAGCCAAAGAAAATATTTTACTCCCCTTGTCTTTGCACAAGGTCAATGCCAACGAAAGCAAGGTTCGGTTAGAATTGCTTTCCCAATATCTAGATATTTCTGAACTTCTGGATAAGTTCCCATCTCAATTATCAGGTGGTCAACGGCAAAGGGTAGCTGCTGCGCGTGCCTTGATTTTAGACCCTAAGATTGTATTTGCAGATGAGCCCACAGGAGCTTTGGATTCAAAAAATGCGACCATTTTGATGCAAAAATTATCCGAAATGAATCAAGTGGAAGAAACCACCATTCTCATGGTGACCCACGATTCAGTCGCTGCCAGCTTTTGCAACCGCATCTTGTTTATCCAAGACGGAAAACTATTCCATGAAATTCGACGCGATTATCCAAGAGAAAGTCAAGAAGATTTCTACCACAGAATACTAAAAGGTCATGTCTGCACTGGCTGGAGGTGATGGCAATGTTTTTCTAAATTAGTCTCAAGAAATAGCAAGAGGGATCGAAAGAATAATGGCTTGTATTTCAGTTCCATGGTTCTTTCTATTATCTCCTTTTACATCATCCTTTCTTTGTCCCATCAAGATGTGATGATCTTTCTCAAACAAATAGAGAGTGACGCTGTAAATAAACTCTTTAGCATGATTCCAATTCTTTATGTAGCAACCCTCTTTATTCTCTTTTTCTAGTCTACTTCGCAAGCAGTATGCAGATGGAAAGGAGAAAACATGAATTTGGTGTCTATCTAACGCTAGGGATGCGAAGAAGCAAACTGTTCTTGCTGCTCCTACTCGAGGATTTGAGAAACAGTATCCTTGCTCTTGGAATAGGTCTTCCAATTTCAATCTTGATTTCAGAACTGATTAGCCTAATAACCGCTAAAATTGTTGGGCTAGGGATTATTGAACACCAATTTTCTCTATCTACTACAGCTCTATTCTATACAATCATTGGTTTCCTAGCCGTAAAATTAGCTGTCTTTATTCTTTTAAGTGCAAAAACAGCCAATAAGGAAATCGGAGATCTGCTATCCTATTCCCCTTCTGGCATGAAGAAACTACTCCCCAAGGGTGTGTACCTTCTTGCTTCTGTCCTCGGAATTTTGCTTCTAGGAACAGCCTATTACTTGGGGATGAGTGGACGAGCTTGGGAAAATGTCATAACAATGGGCATCACTGTTCTCTTGGGGACTCTAGGAACTATACTATTCTTCTTTGGTATGCGTTTGTTTATAGACTTTTTGGTCAAGCTTGGAAGCAATCGAAAACTCCACACCTATAATTTTAGACAGATTCAGGAATTAGTTATCCAGCGCTCAACTATACTGGCTATCTGCTCCCTCTTAATCTTCTCTGCCTTGTGCCTCTTTGGAGCAGGTGTTGCCATTGCAAGTGGCAATTCAGGCAATCATACCCACGTTTTGGATTATACATTTAGAGATAACAAGCAGGAAACAGATGAAAATCTTGATATGAATACAGTTAAAAAAGAGCTTGAAGCTGCTGGACTGTCATCACAGTTTTCAAAGATTCTACAAATCAAAGTGGGCAAACCGAAAGAACTCGAGTCCGTGTCCTTTGAACAGTTTATCAAGATATTGAAAGAGCAAAAAGAAAGTAAAAATAAGGAAGTTTTTAGTCCATAATTTCCAGAAGTATATAAGTTGCCACCTTTTTGCCACTCTCTGAATACAATGAGCTTAGAAAGGCTGCCAGTCTCCCTCCTCTAGAATTAACAAACAAGGAAGCCTACTTGTATATGGGAAAAGATTTTTCTCCCGGATGAGAATCTAGTTAACTCTGTTCTGAAAACAAATCCTCAAATCAAAGTCATGGGAAATGATGTAAAATTGATTGGAGAGGTTCAATCTTTACCGATTGTAACGGATCGTGAAATAACCATTTCTGTAGCCCTCATAGTCCCAGATGAGACCTTTATGAGCTATACAGATGGTCGGTATTCAAATTATGTTAGTGGTATCTTGGCTCCTGAGCTGGTCAAGGAAAAAGGCCTGATGAAAGCTATCTCAGATACCAATAAAAAGCTGAATCAAAGCCCTCTTGGCTATGAAAGTTATATACAAAATATGGGAAGACAATTATTTTACATCATCTCTGCCAGCTATATCACCATCTATCTGGCTATCATCTTCCTTGTTGTCGCAAATACAATTATCGGCGTTCAGTTTTTGATGGGACAAAGACAATCCTACAGACGATACCAGACCTTAATCCATCTTGGAGCAAACTACGAAACTCTTTGTAAATCTTCAGAAAAACAAATCAATTGGTATTTTGGTCTGCCAATAGCTCTTGCACTTATCAGTAGTAGCTTCGGAGTTAGCTCCCTCCTCACAGGAATAGTACCAGCCAGTGCAAGAATGGCCATGGGGCAGAAATTTATCACAGCCATGCTGATAATACTGCTGTTAGCTGGATTTGAAGTCATCTATATAAGAATTGTAAAGAAAAATAGCAACAAGTACTTGTTGTCATTAATGGAACCCAAAAGAGATGAATAAGGTAGAATAAGGTAGAATAAAATAGGAAAAGGAGGAGCCAATATGAAGCATATTCTGGTTATTGAAGATGAAGCCTTGATTCGAGATGAAATTGTTATTTTGTTAGAGAAAGCGGGTTATCAAGTTGATAAGTTGACTGACTTCAAAGATACAAGCCAGCAAGTATTGCAATACGATACGGATTTAATCATACTGGATTTGAATTTACCGGGAGAAACAGGTTTTCAAATTTGTAAAAATCTCAAGTCCAAACGATCTGTGCCCATATTGGTTCTCACCTCCCGTGAACAACTAAAAGATGAGATTTACGCCCTAAAATTAGGGGCTGACGAGTACTTAACAAAACCTTTCAAGAAAGAAAGATTCTTAGCTCGTATAGAAAACATCTTGAAACGCTATGAAGGTAGACAAAATTTGCTTGAAAAAGATAATTTCCTGCTGGATAGAAATACCTATACTCTTTATATCAACGGACATTCGATTTTACTCCCTCAAAATCAAGGGAAATTGTTAGAAACCTTATTAGTGGCAACTGATTCTGTCGTCACAAAAGAAGAACTAAGCATGAAACTGTGGAATACGACTGAGTTCATCGATGAAAATGCCCTACAAGTAAACATTGCAAGGCTGAAAGGTGATGAAACAGGCTGGCATTGCCCTTAAAGTCAGGTCCGTCAGAGGTATTGGTTACAAGCTAGAAGAGGTAAGTCCAGATGAAACATAATCTAAAATATCTAGCTAGTTATCTGCCTTGGTTACTTGTTCTCTTAGCATTTGATCTATTTACAGCTGTCCTGCTTTGGCTTTCAGATGTGAGAATGTTTCAAGCTCTCATCCTTCTCTATATTTTAGCCACCGTCCTGCTTTTTTTCATCCTATCATTCTTACTTATAAGAACAGAAAGAAAAAAAGCCGCTGCCTATAAATCCTTCATAGCCAATCCTAAGATCGATACTGAGCTTGAATTATTGAATTTATCAAGTGCCTCAGAGAAAGAAAGCATTGAAAAAATAGCAGATACACTTTATCAAAAGCAGGCTCAAATAGGAAAACTCAACTCATTACTAGCCGAGTACGAGGACTATGTTGAAAAATGGGCGCATGAGATTAAACTTCCTTTATCGCTTCTTTCCCTCCTTTTAGACAATCAAAGTGACCAACTACCTGAGGATACTGCTTTTAAATTGGACTATGTGAAAAATCAAATCCAAGGAAATGTATCACAGATCCTATTCTACTACAGGGTGAAAAGTGAGAAAAATGATTTTCTATTTGAAGACCTTGACCTAGAAGAGTGTATCCAAGATCTTTTAGAGAACTTTGATCCCTTGCTCAAAGAAAAGAATTTTACGATTAAGTTAGAGAACATACAAGGAATCTGCTACACCGATCAACGCAGTTTTGTATTTATCCTGTCTCAAATACTAGCCAACGCCCTTAAATATAGCTCTGACAAACCAGAACTCAAGATTTCTATGTCAAGTGACAAGGGGCGCAAAACCCTGATTATTAGGGATAATGGGTGTGGAGTTAAAGCTTGCGACCTCCCTCATATCTTTGAAAAAGGATTTACAGGTGATTCAGGAGAGACAAGGAAAAAATCAACAGGCATGGGTCTCTATCTTGTCAAACAATTAGCAGATGCTTTAAAAATCGACATCGTAGTAAAATCCGAATGGATGCATGGATTTGAAATCTCTCTTTCTATTTCGTAATTTTTCGATTAAGAAAATTGCCTAGTCATAGAAAGCACATATTTTATACCAAAAAGGAAAGCTGTACTGACCCCCAAAAGTTGGACAAATAATTATTGAAAGGATTTAGTTCTGTATTGCACAGGGCTAAGTCCTTTTAGTTTGACTTTAATTCGTTTGTTGTTGTAGTAATCAATGTAGTCCACAATAGCTTGTTCCAATTGCTTGAGTGACGTAAATGTCTTCTCATAACCATAAAACATTTCGGATTTCAAAATACCAAAGAAGGACTCCATCATGCTATTGTCTGGGCTGTTGCCCTTGCGTGACATGGATGGCTGAATTCCCTTACTTTCTAGAAACCTATGATAAGAATCATGTTGGTATTGCCATCCTTGATCACTATGGAGAATAGTATTTGTGTAATAATCCTCACTGAAGGCCTGGTTTAACATAGCTTCCACTTGTTCTAAGTTTGGTGAAGTTGAAAGATTATAGGCGATAATTTCGCTATTAAGCCATCTAAAACTGGTGACAAGTAAAGCTTTTGAGTACTTGCTGGAATGGCAAACTCTGTCACATCTGTATAGAATTTTTCCATTGGTTTAGCTGCTTCAAATTTGCGTTGGATTAGATTCTCTGCTTTCTTGCCAACGTCTCCTTTATGAGAAGAATGCTTGCGTTTCTTGCGGATTATAGCTTGTAAATTGAGCACTTTCATCAAGCGTTGAACTCTTTTATGATTGACCACGAAACCACGATTTCTTAGTTCAAGAGTAAATCTCCGATAGCCATAATTTCCTTTATGCTCACAATAAATTGACTGAATTTCGGTTTTAAGCTCTTTATCTTTATCAAACCCATCCAGCTGCTTCAACTGATAATAGTAAGTTGAGCGAGCTAAACGAGCTGTTTCAAGAAGTAAATCTAGTCGAAATCCTCCTGAAACCATTTCTCTAATCGTCTCTGCCTTTCTCGCTCTAAGGCTTCGTCCCTTTCCTATAAATCTTTTAACTTTTTTAGGTAGGCCACCTCAGTCCTTAAGCGTTCATTCTCCTCTTGAAGTCGCTCTAATTCTGTCATTTCTTCCCAGGTTTTCTTCCGTTTACGTCACATTTTAGCTGGTCTCCCTCTTGTTTTCTCAACAATAGTATACCCGTTTTTCCTGTATTGGCCAGCCAATTTGTCAACAGCGAACGGTCAGGTAAAGCATAAACTAACGCTACACTTCTTTGTGAACAACCTTCCAGTAAGACTTTATCTATCATTTCTTGTTTTAGTTCTGGAGAATAATAACGATTCTTCCCTTTCTTGACGATATCTATGCCATAACGGTCAAATAATTTCATCATGTACTTTAGACCAGAAACATCCACACCAAATCTTTTCGAAAGCTGTTTGAAGCTTTGTCCTTGCTTTCTTAGTTCATAAATCCGAACTTTATCTTCATAATTCAATTTCATAATAAAACACCCCAAAAGTTAGATTTTTTCTGTCTAACTTTTTGGGGTGCAGTCAAATTTCTGATGGGGTTTTTATATTTCTTTCTAATTCTTACCAGAAAAAAACTTTCGATAAATTCTAGCAATCGTTAAAAAAAGATAGCGTAGACTATACCTAAGATGGTTAAAACTATTTTTTTCCAGTACTCACTTCTGAACCGATGATCAATATATGAAAGAGAGGAGCGAGACCGGTACACACATATATCAAATAAGCAATAACATTTATTTCACCAATCCCAGCAATAAAATCTTTAAAATCTTTCATTTAACTTCTCCTACAATCTACTTTTAATTTAAGTATATTATAAACTTCAGAAAATTAAAAGAATGTTCAGATTAAATTATCATTTTCCCAATATCATATACTAATGAATTCTGACAATCCTGGTGTTGAACTATAAAAAAACAGTAAAACCGACTTGGTTCTACTGTATTATTCTTAAAATGTCTGGCGTTTGGCTTTTCGCTCTGCACGTCCGCGAGCACGCCCTTCTGCTCGCTTGGTTTTACGGCGTTTTTCATCGACGGCCCACTGGATTTTTTTCTTATAACCTGGTTTGACTTTTTTCTTTTTCTTTTTAACCAAGCCAATCATTTCGATGTCCAGTTTTTCCTGTTTCTTCTCACGATTAGCACGGCGATCACGGTCATAAGTATCTTGGAATTCTCCGTCTTTGACCATCTTAGGAGTAAACTTGATTCCTAGTTTTTCCAACTCACGAATATCCGAATCATCACTTGGTTGATATAGTGTAATGGCTGTTCCTGGTAAACCATTACGTCCAGTTCGTCCGACACGGTGAACAAAGAAAGACAAGTCTTGTGGAATGGCATCATTGATAACGTGGCTGACACCCTCAATATCAATCCCACGCGCAGCCAGGTCAGTTGCTACTATATACTCAAAATCAAGATTTTTGACCTGATTCATGATCCGTTTACGTTCACGAGGAGCAATATCCCCATGAATCTTAGCAACCTTCAAGCCTTGGGCTGTTAAGTATGTATGCAATTCATCTGCCCGTGTCTTAGTATTGACAAAAATCATGGCTAGATATGGTTGCATGACTTGAGTCAATTCATAAATCTGGGCATTCTTATCACGACCTTTAGTCGAAATCAACCAGTTATCAATGGTATCTGAGATAACTGTTTTAGTCTTGATCTTTTCCATAACTGGATTAGACAAGTATTTTTTCAAAAATGGTTGCAGTTTTTGTGGAATGGTTGCTGAAAAGACCATAAACTGCAAGTCCTTAGGAAGACTTCCTGCAATCTTATCAACTGTTTCCAAGAATCCCATATCCAAGGTCATGTCGGCTTCATCGACTACAAAGGTCTTAGCCTTGTGAATAGCAAGGTCACCAGACTTGACCAAATCATAGATACGACCTGGTGTTCCGATAACAATATGGGGCTGGTTGCTTGCCAGTTTGTCAATTTGGCGCGCCTTGTCTGTTCCACCAACGTAGTTAACGACACGTACTTCTACGTCCGAGTGGCCTGCAATTTGACGAGCAGCTTGGTAAATCTGAGTCGCTAATTCACGACTTGGAGCTGTGATAACTGCCTGCACGCTATCGCTCTCTTCATCCAACTGTTGGAAAATTGGAAGCAAGAAGGTATGAGTTTTCCCTGAACCTGTTTTTGATTCACCAACCAAGTCACGACCTGCCAAGACAATAGGAATCAACTTATCTTGCACCTCTGTTGGAGTGGTAAACTTCAACTCCTCCAAGGCTTCTTCTATATATTTTTTAAACTTAAATTTTGTAAATGACATAATATCCTCGATTCTATCTATTCATTATACCATATTTTGATGCATTACAGTTAAACTTTCGATTTAGACAAACCTACGGAAATTTCAAAATATACACGAATAAAGACAAGAAAAATACTCTCTGTCCATCCTAAACAAAGAGTATTAGATTTTTACGTAAGATTCCACTCTTCTCTCAGCCAATCACAAAAATGATGATAGCGTTGGTCGAGAGCTTCATGATGCCCATAAGCATCAAAAGTAGAATAAGTTGAGGGAACTTTCTCTGAGATCAGTTTATGTATTTTCTCTGCATAAACGGGAGCCTTAGACAGACGGTTGGAATGATTGGCACCTTCTGTCTGACCATTTTGTAGATAAATAAGGCTTTGGCTCTGCATCAAGTCATGTTCCCTGCAAAAATCTGTAAAGTCTGGATACCAGAAGGAACCACAGATAGAGAAAATACAGGTCAAAGGAAGATAGCTACTATAGAGACTATAAACAGCAGCAAGCCCCCCCAGTGAATAGCCACCATAGGCAATTCGACTTTCATCAATCAAGTAGTCCTTTTGCAGAGTTGTTAGAATCCCTTGAAAGAGCTTCTGATGGTATGCATCTACCTTCCCACCAAAATCTGGGGCCCCTTCTTTCAAAGCCTTAGACTGCCAGGGTGTAAAGTCATCCAGACGATTTTCTGGAATCAAGCCCACCAAAATCACAGATTGGGATAGGTCTGATAAATAATCCAGTTCCCCATCGTTTAAGAGCACAACTGGGTAGGCTTGTTTAGAGTCATAGGTTGAAGGAAGGCAGACCCTAACCTGAATCCCTTCCCAGTTAAACTCCTTATTTCTTGATAAAGTCATTGATTTTTTCAAGGGAATCAATCACTGCAGGACCGTAATCCATCAACTCATCGTAAGAGATGGTCATGATTTTTTGGTTCTTGATTGCTGAGACATTTTCCAAAACAGCATTTGCCTTCATCAAATCCACTGCTTTTTCATCCAACTTTTGATTGCGGTCGCTGGTTACATAGATAATCAACTCTGGATCCATTGATACTAGATTTTCCAAGGTCAAACCAGATGTTCCTGTTGCGACATTTGTGTAACCAAGTTGGTTGAGCAAGCTTTCTTGAAGGGCTGACTTGTAGGCACCAAAGGTTTCGTCGTTATAAGCAACCATAATCAAAGCCTTTTTCTTTTCACCTTGTGTTTCTGGGTTAGCTTTTTTAACCGCATCGATTTTAGCTTGCAATTGCTCTGCGTATTGGTTTGCCTTGTCTTGGACATTAAAAATGGTACCAAGATTCTTCACATCTTCTACGATATTTCCCAAATCCTGTTGGATATTTGAAAGTGAAGCTTTTTGCGTATAAACAGGGATTTTATTTTCATTCCAAGCACTGATAGTTCCCATTGACTTTTCAGAGAACATCATGTTCCGTCCCATCAAGGCATCTGGTTCATAAGAAAGAACAGTTTCTTGTGAGACTGATTTTTTATCACCAATATGAGGGATGGTTTCAATTGCTTCCTTGTATTTACCAGTTACGGCATTATCAGGATTGAGCATACCGGCAATTTTATCCTTCAAACCAAGTTCAAGTAGGATTTCAGTTGTTGAAAGATTGTTGGTGATGATCTTTTCAGGAGCTTTTTCAAAGACTTGTTCGACTTCATTTCCTTTAGCATCATAGGTTTTGATAGTCACAGGATAGCTGGTTTCTGTACTAGCCTTTTGACTTGTCTCTGTGCTTGATTGTGTGGTAGCTTTTTCTGTTGCACTATTTCCACAAGCTGCTAAAGTTAAGGTAGCTACTGTTACAAGTAAAATACTAAGTGATTTTTTCATGTTTTGTTTTCCTTTTCATTTTTTATAAATAGTGAATCATGGCTTGCTTATCTTCTGTCCAAGTAATCTGACTTTGGACGTCATAGATAGTCTGCAATGACTCGGGTGTGATGGTCTCTTTTGGAGTCCCTTGGTAAACAATCTCTCCTTCTTTCATTAGGTAGAGATAGTCTGAATAGCGACAAGCTAGCTGAATATCATGTAATACTGCTAGTACATTGATATTGAGATGTTTGACAATGGTTAACAAGTCTAGCTGGTACTTGATATCTAAATGATTGGTTGGTTCGTCTAAGAGCAGAAGAGTCGGTTCTTGTGCCAAGGCACGTGCCAACAAAACCCGCTGCTTCTCTCCTCCTGACAGAGAAGAGTAGAGTCGATTTCTCTTTTCGAGCATATCTACCTTGACCAGAGCATTCTCAACCAGAGCAAAATCACTGTCTTTTTCCTTTTGCAAGAAAGAGAGATGGGGTGTTCTGCCCAGCATGACAATTTCCTCAACCGTACAATCAAATTGTAACTGATTAAACTGCGTGACGACTGCCATCTGCTTTGCCGTTTCCTTGACGCTCAATTGTTCCAGTGGCTTTCCATCTAGAGAAATCAAGCCCTGATCAGGCTTTTCCTGTCGATAGAGGAGTTTCAGCAAGCTAGTCTTCCCACTGCCATTTGGTCCTAAAATGGTATGAAATTGGTTGCCCTCAAGTTTAAGTGAGATTCCTTTGAGAATTTTTTTCTCTCCGATTCCAAAGTGAATATTCTGACACATTAAGTCCATATCAGACCCTCACCTCCCTTCGTCTACTTCCAACCATGTAGATAAAGAAAGGTGCACCTACTAAGGCTGTGAAGATACCAATCGGAAGTTCAGCATTCTGAATCAAGACACGAGCAAGAACATCTGCCCAAACGACAAAGAGGGCACCTAGTAAAGTAGCTATCGGAAATAGCTTTCTGTAATTTGTCCCAACCAAACTTCTGGCTAGATGAGGTGTGATGAGGCCAACAAAACCAATAATCCCACAGGTCGATACCAAGATTGCTGTCATTATAGCCACAATCGTCACATAGAGATACCAGTAAAAACGCAAGGGAATTCCCAAGGTCAAAGCCGCCTCATCTCCCATCATCATGGCATTAAAAACACGATATTGAGTAGAGAAAAATAAGAAAGCTATTCCCACTACTACTGTTGGCAAAGTTAAGTGAGCCCAGGAGGTCCCCGCTAAGGAACCCATGGTCCAAAACTTGATGGTCATAACGCTATCAGCATTGGCACCAATAGAGATAATAAAGTTTGAAAAAGCCAAAAATAGTGCATTCACAACTGTCCCTGATAAAATCAGGCTGGAAGTTGTCATTCTACCTTGCATGGAAGCAATCAGAAGGACTGCAACTGTTGCCACAAGCGCTCCAAGGAAAGAGCCAAGACCAATCATGATCTTAAATCCGAGAATGATGCTCAAAGTCGCACCAAAGGTTGCCCCAGCTGAAATTCCTAAAACATAAGGTTCTGCGATTGGATTATTGACCGTTGACTGCATGACGCTACCACACATGGAAAGGCCTGCACCAACTATCAAACCAAGAAAAACCCGTGGTAATCTCATATTCCAAACAATAGCAAGTGTAGACTTCGAAAGGTCTCCTATATCCAGAGGGGCTCCCATCTTACTTAAAATAATTTTATAGGTATCACTCAAGCTAATTTGAACCGACCCCATCGAAACAGCTAGAAATAGAGAGACTCCCAGTGCTCCAAGCAAAATAGCAAGGAGAAAAAAATATCGCAGGTTTTGATGGCTTCCAGAAATTTGGAAAGCATGAAACCCTCCCTTAATCAAATATTAAAAATTTAGACAATTTTCATAAACTAGTATACCACATTTCCAAGGCAGGAACAAGGCTAGAAAGATACAGCTAAAAAGACTGTTGAAACTAGAGAGCTGATTGAGCTCAGGCTAAAATCCTAATGAAACTAAAAAATCTCCCCCAAGGGAGACATAGCTGGTTTGTTTTACCTTCCAGTGCTAGGAACCGTAACCGAAGAACATACTTGAGTATATCGAGGCAAGGTGATAAAAATAAAAAAGCCCTCTGAAGTCAGAGAACTCATTTGAGCTCGGGCTAAAATCCTAGTGAAAAAGATGAAACTCCTTGTGTTCATCGAACACTGTGTCCTTTCCCTATTTTCATACGGATTTTTAACGCCCTTAGCATCATGATTCTTGCTGGATAAAACGTTTATAGACTAGGCGGCAAGCCGAAGATTGTACAAAAATTTTAGTGAAACAAAAAAATCTCCCCGAAGGGAGATCATTCTGGTTTATTTTACCTTACAGTGCTAGGAACCGTAACCGAAGATTATACTTGAGTATATCGAGGTAAGGTGACAACGCAATGTGAGTGGAAAATAAAGCAGATTAGCGACGAAGTCCTAGAGAGTTGATTAACTCACGGTAACGGTTAACGTCGTTTTTACGCAAGTATGCAAGCAAGTTACGACGGCGACCGATTTTCTTCATCAATCCACGGTAAGTAGCGTGGTCTTTTTTGTGTTGTTTGATGTGTTCATTAAGGTGGTTGATTTCCCAAGTAAGGACAGCAACTTGAACCTCTACTGAACCTGTATCACCTTCGTGACGTGCATATTGTGCAATGATTTCATTTTTTTTCTCCTTTTGAGATTGCCATGATGTTTCTCCTTTTTATTTGGCTTCATCCGAGTGACAGGTTGGCATGCCTGTAACCAAGAAGAAGTTATTTGTCTTTACGACATTTCCTATTCTACCAATAACTAAGTTCTTTGTCAACTGATTTACTATTCTTACCACAAAAGTGCTATAATAGTTATAGGAAGGATATCTAAGTTGACATCTTAAAAAGAGAGGTGATTACCATGCGTAAATACTATCGTTATCTCCCCTACTATCTGGTCATATTTTTCTTTTATTGGCCACTTTATGAGCTGTTATTTTGGACTATTACTAAAAACTATATCTTGAAGGAACTCACCATCGGCAACGTTATTATCTTCTCTCCACTGGTAACTTTCATAGTATCACTATTCTACTCTTATCGTTTCAAGTTCTCAGTTTGGTGGTTAATTGGAGTTGGCTTGCTCTTTTGCTTTACCATCATTACTTTCGGAGAATTTATCCTTCTCTACTTCCTAGCCTATGAAATCTTTGCCCTAGTGGGTATGGCTTCTGGTCTTGGAATCAAGTATTTGCTACAAAAAAGAAAAAACAAAAAACTTTCACAGAATCCTTGAAAAATCTCGCAATCATGCTATAATAATGCATAGAGACAAGTCACTTAGCCCCTTTCTACCAGAGAGTGCGTGGTTGCTGTGAACGCATAGGAAGACTATACTGATACTACTCTACTAACTTTTATGCAAACATAAAACGGTGGCCACGTTAGAGCCAATCAGAGGTGTCCCTCTTTTTGAGGAACATAAATGAAGGTGGAACCACGTTGCGACGTCCTTTTTAGGATGTCGCTTTTTGTTTTTCTTGATTTAAGACTGCAAAATAGGGCAACACTTCTGCTTTAGAAATAATGGATAACCAATATAAGGAGAAAACCATGATTAAGATTACTTTCCCTGATGGCGCTGTTCGTGAATTCGAATCCGGCGTTACAACTTTTGAAATTGCTCAATCCATCAGCAATTCTCTAGCTAAAAAAGCTCTTGCTGGTAAATTCAACGGCAAACTCATCGACACTACTCGTGCTATCACTGAAGATGGAAGCATCGAAATCGTGACGCCTGATCACGAAGATGCTCTGCCAATCTTGCGCCACTCAGCTGCTCACTTGTTTGCTCAAGCTGCTCGTCGCCTTTTCCCAGACATTCACTTGGGTGTCGGTCCAGCTATCGAAGATGGTTTCTACTACGATACAGACAACCAAGCTGGTCAAATCTCTAACGAAGACCTTCCTCGTATCGAAGAAGAAATGCAAAAAATCGTTAAGGAAAACTTCCCATCTATTCGTGAGGAAGTGACTAAAGATGAAGCGCGTGAAATTTTCAAAAACGACCCATACAAGTTAGAATTGATCGAAGAACACTCAGAAGACGAGGGTGGCTTGACCATCTACTGTCAAGGTGAGTATGTAGACCTTTGCCGTGGCCCACACGTCCCTTCAACTGGTCGTATCCAAATCTTCCACCTTCTTAATGTAGCTGGTGCTTACTGGCGTGGAAATAGCGACAATGCGATGATGCAACGGATCTACGGTACTGCCTGGTTTGACAAGAAAGACTTGAAGAACTACCTTCAAATGCGTGAAGAAGCCAAAGAACGTGACCACCGTAAACTTGGTAAAGAATTGGATCTCTTTATGATTTCTCAAGAAGTGGGTCAAGGTCTTCCATTCTGGTTGCCAAATGGTGCGACGATCCGTCGTGAGTTGGAACGCTATATCGTTGATAAAGAAGTCGCAGCAGGCTACCAACACGTCTACACTCCACCAATTGCTTCTGTAGAACTTTATAAGACTTCAGGTCACTGGGATCACTACCGTGAAGACATGTTCCCACCAATGGATATGGGGGATGGGGAAGAATTCGTTCTTCGTCCAATGAACTGTCCTCACCATATCGAAGTTTACAAACACCATGTGCACTCTTACCGCGAATTGCCAATCCGTATCGCTGAAATCGGTATGATGCACCGTTATGAAATCTGGTGCCCTTACAGGACTTCAACGTGTGCGTGAAATGTCTCTGAATGATGGTCATACCTTTGTGGCTCCAGAACAAATCGAGGAAGAATTCAAGAAGATCCTTCAATTGATCATCGATGTGTATGAAGACTTTAACTTGACAGATTATCGTTTCCGCTTGTCTTACCGTGATCCTGAAGACAAACACAAATACTTTGACAACGATGAAATGTGGGAAAATGCTCAACGCATGTTGAAAGCAGCCGTTGATGATATGGGTGTTGAGTACTATGAAGCTGAAGGGGAAGCAGCCTTCTACGGACCAAAATTGGATATCCAAGTGAAAACAGCTCTTGGTAAAGAAGAAACTCTTTCAACTATCCAATTGGACTTCTTGCTTCCAGAACGCTTTGATCTTCATTACATTGGAGCAGACGGGGAAGAACACCGTCCAGTCATGATCCACCGTGGGGTTATCTCAACCATGGAACGCTTTACAGCTATCTTGATTGAAAACTACAAAGGTGCCTTCCCAACATGGCTGGCGCCACACCAAGTAACCCTCATCCCAGTATCTAACGAGAAACACGTTGACTACGCTTGGGAAGTGGCTAAGAAGCTCCGTGACCGTGGTGTCCGTGCTGATGTTGATGAACGTAATGAAAAAAATGCAATTCAAGATCCGTGCATCACAAACTCAAAAGATTCCTTACCAATTGATCGTTGGTGATAAGGAAATGGAAGAGCAAGCCGTAAACGTTCGCCGTTATGGTCAAAAAGAAACTGAAACTATGCCGGTAGATGCATTTGTAGAATTGATTCTTACAGACATCGCTAACAAATCACGAGTTGAAAAATAAACGATAAAACCTAGGATAAAAATTCCAGCTAAATAAAGAAGCAACAACTGAAAACGTTGTTGCTTCTTTATTTAGCCTGAGCTAGTAGTGATTGGTCAAACCACCACAAATAGTATCCTCATCAACAATCCTTTCTATCCATTAACTTTTGGATATAGGATTTGCTTCCATGAGTTAGATAAGTTGACTATCCTCAATCCTTGTCTGCCTCATTTTCTTTTACGAGGTCTTTTTGTGAATCTTTTTCAGAGAGTTTTTGATCGATATACTGGTTAATGGTTTCGTAAAATTCCTTGGTCGCCTCACTATCTAATTTTGTCGAATTATGGACTTGATTGACTTTTAATTGAACAGATTGAATACCGTAAGAGGCCTGCTTTTGGCGAATGGTTTCTAATTCTTCTTCTGAAATCGGATCTCCAACAACTGTCAAGACCAATTCATTATTCCTTGACTTGTAGACTTGATTAATGACCGTATGATTGGCGAACTCTTTGCCTACAAACTGTTTGATCCCTTCTTTTCGCGCTTGATCCATCGTCAGAGTGACTGCTGAATAGCTGGCTGGAAGAACCAATAATACAATCAAGGAGATCAACCCAATTCTCATTTTAATGTTTAGCTCTTTAAATGAACTTAAGGGAGATTTTCTCATCATAATTCTTGTTCCAACAATGTTGATTAGCATGATAAAGACACAGTTGATCAAGAAAAGATAAAGAGCCCCAAATAAAAATCGTACATTTCCATTAGCTAAACCATATCCTGCAGTGCAGATAGGTGGCATCAAAGCTGTTGCGATGGCTACTCCTGGTACGATATTGTTTGCTTCTTTTTTCCTTGAACCAATGAAACCTGCTATCCCACCCGCAATAGCAATGAGAACATCCCAAATGGTTGGAGAGGTTCGTGCAATCAACTCGCTACTTGCATAAGATAAGGGAGAAATCCAGAAATACAGAGTCGATACAAGCAAACTGACCAATACTTGAGTAAATAAAACCTCTAGAGATTGCTTGATTAAACGCGTATCAAATAGCTAAACCAAACCCCAGTCCAACAATCGGTGTCATAAGAGGGGAAATCAGCATGGCTCCAATAACGACTGCTGTTGAGTTCATATTTAGACCTATAGAGGCAATAAAAATCGCACACATCAAAATCACTGTATCTCTTAATCGAACATGAAGGTCATCATATAGTTTCTCGCGGAATTCACGTGTTGAATAGTTTCCGGACATTGGTTACTCCTTTTATTTCATATAGTCTTGTTTCTGCATGGATGATGGTATAGAGACTTCTGTTCAAACTGACATGTTTTTAATTCTTACCTGTGATTCTTTTGAACATTATCTTTTAAATATCCGTCAGTCCATCCTACATATTATATCAAAAATTTTACAGTCTTTCCCTGAAGAAATCAATTCATTTAAAAGATAGAGAAAGGAAGAAATTTTTGTATCCTTATTCGAAGAAGAAAAACGATATCTCCTCTGAAAGTAGATACCTTTTTAATGTTTAAACATGATGAGTTTGTAGCAGCAATCCTAGCTGAAATCGCCAATAAATTACCTGTTGAGAAATAAGAGATAAAACCTGGTACAAAATCCCAGCTACTAAAAAAGAGGCTAGGACAAAAATCCTAGCCTCTCAATTGTCTTTGGATTGTCGAGCAAGACGCAGTGGTTGAGTGGGCTCTACTACGCTGATTTCATCAGCTTTTACAGCCCTACTCAACTGTGCGGAGGTGGTACGACGAAATCGAATTCTAACGAATTAACGATTTCTGTCCCACTCTCTTTTTTGATGTTTCTGTTTTTACATTTGAACAATTCTACGATAGCTTCTTGAAGTAATCATAAAGATTAGTACATAGACTAAAGCAAAGATACCACAGATAGAAAGAGTTACGCTTAACATCATGGCTGAATCAACAACACCAACGACCTTGAGAATCAGGCTCAGCATATGATAAGCAAAGGCCAGATGAAGAAAGGCAAAGGCCAGAGGTAGGAAGAAAACAGTCAAGACTTGTTTATTAATGGTTTGCTTGATTTGTTTTTGATCCAAGCCAACTTTTTGCAGGATGACAAAGCGTTCACGGTCTTCATAACCTTCTGAAATTTGTTTATAGTAGATAACGAGTACAGTACCTACCATAAAGATGATAGAGAGAAAAATACCGATAAAGAGGACTCCACCAAAGAGAGCGTTCATTTCGACAGTTGACTCACTCGCAATGTTTGCACCGTAAACCATACCATTCTCGTTCTTGAGATTGTGACTGAAATTATCAGAGTAGTTTTCAAAATCATCTGCAAGTTTGAGTTGTTCCTCTTTACTTGCCGTCACATCCATTCCACCATATAGCTGAGTGTAGATAGCAGAATCCTGGTATTTATCTAAAAAGTCCTGCAAATTTGAGACAACAAGGTAGTTATAATCTGAGATCAAAAGTACATACTGGTTAGCAACATGGTCTCTGAGGAAATCTTGCTGAATTTCTTGCTTGATCGTATAGTTATGATTGTTAAGACTGAATGCTTTTTGACCTTTAAGGCCATCGTTCTTAGCGAATAGTCCCACCTCATTATTCGTAAGGTTCAGCTTTTGTCCAGTCATTTTTTCATAATCCTTTTGATCAAAGACTAGGAAAACTGTCTTGGGCATAACACTATTTTGACCTTTTTCAAAGGTGGTTAATTTGGTACCATCTTGACTAGAAAGGCCGAAACTTGCATAGCTAAGAACATCCTTAGTGCTGATTGTTAGGTTCTTTTCGCTAGCGTATTGAGTCAAAAGCTTGTCTAAATCCTCAACTTCTACATTTTGTCCTGAAATTGACATATCGTGAGGATACAGGAGTTTTTTAATATTTTCAGAACCATTGTAGATACTGGTTGCTGCTGACATGGTGACCAAAACCATGGTGGAAAGGATGGCAATAGTCGCTAAACCAACCGCATTTCTTCATACGGAAGATAAGGTTAGAAACAGAGATGAGATTATTAGGTTTGTAGTAATATTTCTTGTTTTTCTTGAGCATTTTCAAGAAAACTGTAATCCCAGCATTGAACAAGAGATAGGTTCCTAAAATGACCAGTATTACAGCTAAAAAGAAGGTAGAAATAGCTAATAGAGCATTTGTTACGCTTTGAGCTAGATAATAGCCACTACCTAAAGAGAGTAGTCCCAAGATTGTCTGAAACACTAGGAAACGACCCTTCTTCTCACCTTTTGCTTTCTCACGAGATAGTTGGAGAGCATCCATACGGATAATGCGGATAGCATTTAGGATGACAATGACTAAAAAGATAAAACCAAATACCAGAAGGATGGAAAGGACTACGGACCATTGGAATGTGGCTACTAACTCCACTTTCATCTTTGAAAGTTTGAGCAATAAAGCGAAAATCAGATTATCAAAGAGGGCACCAATTCCAATCCCTGCAGTGACTGTTACTAGCCCAAATATCAAGAGTTCCTTAAAGGTCATACCAATCAAATGGCGTTTTTCTAAGCCCAACATGCCATATATACCCAGTTCTTTGGAACGATTTTTCATGACAAAACTATTGGCATAAAGTACGATAATGGCAGATGCAAGTGTCACTACGATCAGACCTAGTTGAAGGGTAAATTGAATAGAAGATCCACCCCGCATTTCTACCATTTTAGGATTAAAAGTTAATGAATAAAATAGATAGCTGATAGTAACTGCAAGGAGAACTGCTAGTGCAAAAGGGTAATAGAGTTTGCGGTTTTTGATTAAGTTGGAGATGGCCAACTTATTGGTTAGTCGAAACATATTAGTTCACCTCACTTGCCATAACAGTCAAGGTGTCAGAGATTTCTTGGAACATCTGACGTTCAGTCTTTTCACCACGGTAGATTTGATTGTAGAGAATGCCGTCCTTGATGAAAATGACACGTTTAGCACGGCTGGCTGCAGCTGTTGAGTGGGTTACCATGAGAATGGTTTGACCTCGCTCGTTAATCTCATCGAAGACATCTAGCAGTGCTGCAGATGACTTAGAGTCTAGGGCTCCTGTTGGCTCATCAGCGAGGAGAATTTCTGGTTCTGTGATGATAGCCCGTGCAACTGCAACCCGTTGTTTTTGCCCTCCAGAGATTTCATAAGGGTACTTCTCCTGCAATTGATTGATGCCAAGATTTTCGGCCGTCACGACCAATTTTTTCATCATTTCTGTAATAGGCTTTCTAGACAATACCAAAGGGAGTAAGATATTGTCTTTAACAGAAAGCGTATCTAACAAATTGAAGTCTTGGAAGACAAAGCCTAATTTTTCACGACGGAAGCTTGATGCTTCAGAATTTTTAATGGTAGCTGTGTCAGTTCCGTTTAGGAAGACCTGCCCACGCGTTGGCTTGTCAAGCATAGCAAGAATATTAAGTAGGGTTGATTTACCAGAACCAGACTCACCCATGATAGCAACGTAGTCGCCTTTTTCAACGGTAAAGTGAATATCTTTCAGGGCTTCTACTTGGTTGCCTTGAAAGCGAGTTTTATAAATCTTTTGAACGTGTTTTACATCTAATAGTGTCATTTTAACTTCTCCTTTTTAATATCCCATTAATTGAAACTGAGCCTGCATAATAGCGCAACCGAGCTGAACTCGCTCGATCTCTTTTGGACTTGGTTTACTTGTATCTTTCTTTTGTAAGATTGTTTTCATGGCTTCTCTCCTTTTTCTTTATGCTATAAGTTTACTCCAAATAAAGAGTACTTGCCATAACATAACCTTACAAAAGAGGTCTGTAATCTTACATTTTTGTAAGATTACAATTTTTTATCTGATTGAAACCTATTTTTCTTACCATAACAAGGTCTAAAGAAGAGCCTGAAAAGGATTCTTCCAAGCTCTTAGTAATTCTTTTTCACTCAATCAGTAGATTTACTTCTGAAAACTTAATGCGCACAGTCGTCCCTTGACCAAGTTCAGATTCGATACGGATTTGATGTCCTAATTCTTGGCTAATTTTTTTGGGTCAGGTAGAGCCCAAGTCCAGATGACTGCTGGGTCATGCGACCATTGTAGCCTGAAAATCCGCGTTCAAAAAAACTCGCAATTGATCACTGTTTTTTTAATGCCAATCCCAGTATCTTTGATGCAAAGTTCTTGATCTTCCATATAGATCTCAATTCCACCTTCATTTGTGTATTTGAGGCTATTTGAAAGGATTTGTTCAATAACTACTAACAGCCATTTTTTATCCGTCACAATGCTTCTATCCAAGTCATGCAGATTAACACTTAAACCTTTCTGGATAAAGAAAATGGCATATTTGCGAATGACTTCCTTGACCAAATCCTCCACATTTTCTTTCTTCAACACCAGATCATCATGGAAGCTCTCTAAGCGTAGGTATTGGAGAACGAGGTTGGTGTAGGAATCAATCTTAAAAATCTCCTGTTCCAACTGTTGTTTTAGTTGGCGATCTTCCACCTCACTCACGAGAAGTTTACTGGCTGAAATGGGTGTTTTTATCTGATGCACCCAGAGAGTATAGTAGTCCACCAAGTCATTATAGCGGTTTTCAGCATCTGATTTCTTTTGGTAGAGTTCCTCTTCACTTTTCTCTAATTTTTCAGTCAATAGAGCCTCCATTGGTGACTTGGCTTCTCTTTTTCCGTAAAATAATTCCTTACGATAGCGTTGCAATTCTATCAAGAAATCATAGATCAAAAACAAAAGTGTCAAAAAGGTAGATAGAAAGAAGAAATAGTTAAAGTAGGGCACTTGGTTATCAAATAAGACCTCAAAGAGAAAAAGCAAACCCGAAAGTAAGAGAATAAAAGCAAAAAAACGGCTACGCGAACGGATATAAGCTAGAAAAAAACTTTTGAAATCAAGCATGTTTCAATCCGTACCCTATTCCTTTCTTGGTTTCGATAAAACCAATCAAACCTTCTTCTTCCAATTTCTTGCGCAAACGAGCGACATTAACAGATAAGGTATTGTCGTCGATAAAAAAGTCGCTATTCCAGAGTTCCCGCATCAAATCATCACGCGCTACGATATTTCCTGCATGTTCAAATAAAACTCGTAAAATCTGAAATTCATTCTTGGTTAGGCTGATAGCTTTGCCATTGACATGCACATCCATAGACTTGGTATTGAGGATAACTCCTGCATATTCTAAAAGACTCTCATCCCTTCCAAATTCATAAGAGCGGCGCAATAATCCTTGTACCTTAGCTAAAAGAACCTGCTGGTCAAAAGGCTTGGTCACAAAATCATCTGCCCCCATATTAATAGCCATAACGATGTCCATAGCCTGGTCTCTTGATGACAGAAACATAATAGGAACTTTGGAAATCTTGCGAATCTCCTGGCACCAGTGATAACCATTAAAGAGAGGCAAGCCGATATCCATGAGAACCAGATGAGGTTGAGATTGAACAAATAGTGTCAGAACTTCCATAAAGTCTTCTACCATAACTACTTCAAAACCCCATTCGGAGAGCATTTTCCCAACTTGCTGACGAATAACTGGATCATCTTCTACTAGTAAAATCTTGTGCATCTGCTCCTCCTTTTTCTATATTATAGCAAAATTCTTCTGACTACTAGCGAAATTGATGCAAATCTGATATGATAAAAGTTAAGAAAGGAATTCTCATGGCCAATATTTTTGACTACCTAACTGACGTTCAATACGATTCTTTTTATGATATTCCCTTAAATGAACTGGATATACTTGCTCTGACTGAGTTGACCTATCTTTCTTTTGATAACCTATTGGACCAGCCTGTCAATCGTTTAAGCGATGTTGCAACACGCGTCCCTCGAGAAAGTACCATGTTGACCAATAAAGAACGACTTCAGCTCCTCGATCAGTTATCACAACACAAACGTTTTAAAAATAGCAAACTTTCTAATTTTGTCAACGAGGTCGACACAGAACTTCAAAAGCAGTTCGCTGCTATGACCTATCGTCTGAACCTAGATACTTATCTGATTGTCTTTCGTGGCACAGATGATAGTATTATTGGTTGGAAGGAAGATTTCCATATGACCTACATGAAGGAAATCCCTGCCCAAAGGCACGCTCTTGAATACCTAGAAGATTTCTTTACCCAACATCCAAAACAAAAAGTCATGGTCGCTGGACATTCTAAAGGTGGGAATTTAGCCGTCTTTGCTGCTAGTCAAATCCAGCCTGAATTGCAGGAAAAGATATCAGCAGTTTATACCTACGATGCTCCTGGTTTGCAGGCTCATCTGACTGAAACCACTGGTTATCAAGATGTTATTCCAAAAATTCGCCGCTATGTCCCACAGGGATCTGTCATTGGCATGATGCTGGAAGTCCCTGATACACCTATCGTCGTCAAGTCTACAGCTCTCGGAGGAATCGCTCAACACAGTACCTTTAGTTGGCTGACTGAGGGACACCACTTTGTCCAACTAGAGTCCATCAGTAGCGACAGTCTACAAATCAAAGACACTCTTAAAGAATGGGTGGACAGTGTGCCCGATGAAGAACTAGAACTCTACTTCGATCTCTTCTTTGGAACTATTTAGAGTCAGGAATCAACTCTATCAATGATTTATCTTCTATCACTGCTATCGAGCACATCCATCAATTGGTTGTTCAAGCACAAAATCTAGAACCTCAACAAGTTGAAATCTTAAAAAATCTGACACAACTCCTACTGGATGCTCGTTTCCATGCCTGGAAAAATCGTTTTTAATCAAGAACAAGGTCTCTTCTTTGAAGGGACTTTTTTATTGATTTCTTATTTTATTCTTCTGTGTTATACTAGTAGGAGTAAATGCTTTGAAAGAGGAAATCCTATGAAAATCCACAAAACTGTGAACCCTGTTGCCTATGAAAATACTTATTATCTTGAAGGGGACCAGCACCTGATTGTTGTTGATCCGGGTAGCAACTGGGAGGCTATTCGTAAGACTATCGAGACCATCAATAAACCGGTCAGTGCAATTCTCCTGACCCACACCCACTACGATCATATTATGAGTCTGGACTTGGTCAGAGATACTTATGGAAATCCTCCAGTCTATGTGGCAGAAAGTGAAGCTTCTTGGCTCTATACTCCTGTCGACAATCTTTCAGGTCTTCCTCGACACGACGATATGGCAGACGTCGTATGTAAACCAGCTGAACATACCTTTGTCTTTCATGAAGAATACCAGATTGAGGAGTTCCGCTTCACTGTATTACCAACTCCAGGCCACTCTATCGGAGGAGTTTCATTTGTTTTTCCAGATGGACACTTGGTCTTAACGGGAGATGCCCTTTTCCGAGAAACCATTGGTCGGACAGATTTGCCAACTGGTAGTATGGAACAACTCCTTCATAGTGTCCAAACCCAGCTCTTTACCCTTCCAAACTACGATGTCTATCCAGGACATGGTCCGGCTACGACTATCGCGCACGAAAAAACCTTTAATCCATTTTTCTAGCAAGAGAAAAGAGGTTGATCAAAAAGTCTTTAAAATCAGAAAAACGCATATTATCAGGTATTGAGAAACCTTGATAATATGCGTTTTAACATGAAAGATTTTCTAAATTTTTCCTCAAATAATTGATGGATAAATTATAGGTTGTGATTATTTTTCTTTCTTGCGATAGCTAAACAATCCAGCATTTAGAGTCAATACTCCAAATAATGTAGTGAGAATTGAGCTATTTTCACCAGTATTGGGTAAAGTTTCAGTTGTTTTCTCTCCACCTTCTCCCTTAGTTTTCAATGGTTTGGATTGTGGTTGTGTCCCATCTGCACCATTGCTGTTTTGTGTAGGGGTTGTTGGGTTTTCACTACCTGCAACTGGCGTTTGGATACTACCGCCATTGTGATTTACTGACATATTTTTGAAAGTCATAGCATAGATACTAAAGTGATTGGTTTCGAAAGTTACCTTATCCACATCTTGCTTGAAGTCTAATGCTTGCAAAGCGCCATCTGGAGAAACATAGTAGACATTTTCAACTGGCTTTTCTGCAGAAAGGCTCACTAGAACCATGCCATTTGGCTGGACAGCCTTACCATTTGCGTCGTATAGACGAATATCGTAGGCCTTGTAGTTTTTCGCCTCAAGTGAATTTGACTTAGTTTCTTCTACCTTGATGTAGCTGACGTTTTTGAGTGTTTCCTCTGAAGCACGTACTTGAACACTTCCAATTTCATTCGCAAGGATTCGGCTAGTACTTGGAGTAACTGGTTTTGATGTGTCAGGAACTACAGGTTTCTCGCTTGGATTCTCTACTGGTTTCTCCGGCTTAGCAGGTTGTGGTTGATCTGGAACAGCTGGTGTAACTGGTTTTGATGTGTCAGGAACTACAGGTTTCTCGCTTGGCTTCTCTGCTGGTTTCTCTGGCTTAGCAGGTTGTGGTTGATCAGCTGGAGTTGCCGGACCACCTGGTTTAACTTCTTCAGAAGGTTGAACATCCGGTTTGGTTTCCTCAGATGGCTTGCCTGGTTTCTCCGTAGGTTGAGATGGTTTTTCTGGTCGATAATAACCATAATTAACTGAAATATGATCGCTTTCTACACCGTCAACAACAGCAGGATAAAAGTTGAATTTCTCGTAAGGTACAGTTTCTCCAGGTTTATAAAAGTTACCACTAGTTAATTCAGTGCTTCCATCACGGTCGGGAGCATCTTCTATTCTTTCCAAAATATAGCCTTCTATCTCACCCTTAGGTAAAGTAAAACTCTCACCTGGCTTAATAGTGACTGTTATATTTCGTTTTCCATTATCAATGGAATGATAGTGACGATGAAGAGGGAGTGTGCCATCAGGCCAAATTTTAGGAATTTCAGTATAGCTGAAGTTAATATGAAGAGTCCGTTCGCTCCTATTAGGCTTCTCTAGCGGAAGTGTCTCATATTGAAGCCGACGATGTGCTATAATTGTATCGCCTTCCTTTGTGAGAGTATACTTCCTATCTTTAGATGTCTCGTCTATTTCATAAGCTTCAGATCCAGCTGCCTTCCCAAAATTATTTAGATTATCATAACTAATATTCAGTATTTTGGGGTAAGATCTTTCAAGCCTATAGCCTTCAAATCTTGGAGTATCAATTGTTAAATCTTCACCAAAGTTAACAGTTCCTGTCAACGTTTTAGTAGGTTCTACTTCCCCCACAATACCTATATGTTTAAAATGTAGTTCGATTACATATCGGATAGGAAGATGCTTTTCTTCATTTAAGGTTGCATCTTCCCTTGGGGCATCAGATGGTTGAGACTCTGTTGCGTTTGCTGTTGACTTAGCTTCAGGTTTCACTTCTTCAGCCGGTTTAACCTCTGGTTTTTCTGAATCACTTGGTTTGCCATTTTCTACTGGTTTTGAAGCTGTATTTGGCTGTTCTGCCACATGTGTATCTGCCTGAGCTGTAAAAGCTGGCACTACACCCAACACCGCAACCGCAAAGGTTGCGATACCGAGTTTAACAAGTTTATTTGTTTTCATAATTTCCTCCTTAGGAATGTAGAATTACTTTTTAGGTGGGCAAATACTACAAAAATCCTAATTTTTTTGATATTAGTGCTTCGAACAATTCACCTCAACCACTTGAGCGACAAGGGTTTTGGTGTATCGTGTAACGACCGTTAAACGATACACTAAAAAAACAAAAAAATACAAATCCAACACAGGATCAAATCCTTGTTAAATTCGTATTTTCTGAAATATTCACATTGTTATTTTGAATGTTTCGCCAAACGGTCGTTAATCGAAACATATTTACGCCCTCATTATAGCATTTTGTCTTATTTTTAGCAAGAAATTTGCGAAACTTTTTTGCGATTGTTGGCAACCTTGTTTCGTTCCAACACTTTATAGATGGTTGAGGTCGAAATTCGTTCTGTTTTTGCTATTGTTCTGATGCTTGATTTCCCTGCCAAATACTGCTCAATAATTCTCTCTTCCTTATCTCTTGACATTCGCTTGGCACCTAGTTTAACGCCATTTTCCTTGGCTTTACGAAGGCCTTCACGGGTCCGAAATCGCAGATTTTCCAGTTCACTTTCTGCCACGAATCCTAAAATGACGCAAAGTAACCTACCAATGAGCGAATCGGTTTCCAGTTTTTCATGCAAACTGACTAGCTGAATATCAGAAGCATTGAATTGTTCAATCAGTTCTAACAATTTGAACATAGAGCGAGTCAGACGATCTAACTTATAGATAGTGAAAATGACCTGCTTACCATCCTGCGAAAGGTCCGAAGCTAATTTTAAGGCTTTTTCGAGTTCTGGACGTGCATTGTTTGAACCAGATTCACGTTCGATAAAGAGCTGGTCACAGTGCTTGAGAGCCTCCATTTGCACCTCCAAGCCCAGGTCTTGCTTGTGGGTAGAAACGCGAGCATAGCCTATATTGATGGTGGTCTGAAACATAAAAATCCTCCTGTTTTTGATACAGAAAGATATTTTACTATGGATTTCAGAATGAGAAAAGACCTCAATTTCATAATCTCTATGAACTACACACTGATATGCCCTCCCTTATAGTGGACAGCAAAAAAATAAAATTCACTAGAAACTGTAGGGGAGCAGTTTATCATCCTTGGATTTTTTAGTTTCTATTTCTACATCACTACTTGCTCGGTAGAATCAAAATTGACTAGAAAAATAATTCAAAACTAATTAGCTGGATTCAATTCTTTCCAGTCAATGTTAGACAAATCAAGCTTTTCAGAAGAAATATCTAAAACTTGCTCTGCTTTTTCATTACCACCGATTTGAATAGTTGCTTCTTTAATCTTCTGCACTCCATTTTTATCAAACGAATATAGAGCCAGGTTCATTTCTGGACGAGTTGACTGCCAGTCTGCATAACAAACTTGACCATTTTCGTAAATAACAAAGCCTGAGCGAAAACCTCCCGCAGAAGCTACATAAGCTGTGTGAAGTAAGTTAGGCTTTTGGTTTTCCAAATAATAAATGGCTGAAACAAATTTTTCATCGCCAATAAGTAACTCATCTTGCCCATCCTTATTCAAATCAAGAAGGGCATATTTAAAGTCTGGTGCATTTTGATAATCCATTCGAGAGAAAATAAGGCTATATTCTTCTGAAGTAATCTTGTGTTGTTTATATTCCTCTTGCAAATCTTCTCTATTACCTTGTTTTAAAAGCTCTGTATAGTGATTATAACGTTCAATCACTTCTTTATACAAATCTGGTCCCGTTTCCTTCTTATTTTCAGCAATTGATTGTGACGCCTTGGTTGAAGAGTCACTTGTATTTCCAGTCTTTGCTTCTGTTGATGTACTAGACTTATCGTCTTTGGAAACAGATGATAGTGCAGATGAAGGTTCTGTATTGCTATTATTCTTATTGAGACCACAAGATGCCAAAACTGAAATCGAAAAAATAGCTGAAAGCATCATTAAAAATTTCTTCATGTTAACCTCGATAGCATTGCATTTTCAGATGGATAAACTTCAAACATAAGTCATTAACACCAAGTTATACTTGGTTGAGAAATCATTTTACCAAATAATCACACGGTCTTCTGGTGAACGCCACATACCGTCGCCTTCTTTGACATCATAGGTCGTAAAGAAGTCATCAAAGTTTGGCACTTGGATGTTAACACGGAGTTTAGCTGGAGCGTGTACGTCGACGCTAGCCATGAGTTTCATCAACTCTGGACGACCTTTCATTCGCCAGATACGAGCAAAGTTATGGAAGAATTCTTCAGCTGAGAAGTCTGGCTCTCTCTTAGCAGCTTCTAGCGCTGCAGCGATTCCTCCTAGGTCAGCAACATTTTCTGATACGGTCAATTTACCGTTAATCGTTGCGCCGTAAGATTCTTGGCCGTCAAACTGGTCGATAACCTTCTGAGTTTTCTCTTTGAAGGCTGCATAGTCGCTCTCAGTCCACCAATCCTTGAGGCTACCATTTTCATCAAAGGAAGCTCCGTTGGTATCAAAGGCGTGAGAAATTTCGTGGGCGATAACTGCACCGATCCCACCGTAGTTAGCAGAAGATGACTGATGTAAGTCATAGAAAGGAGCCTGTAAGATAGCTGCTGGGAAAACAATCAAGTTCTTTGTGGATTGTAGTAGGCATTGACCATATGAGCTGGCATTCCCCACTCCTTGTAGTCAACCGGCTGATTCCACTTGCTCCAGCTGTGCTTGATTTCAACACGCGCAAAGGCAAGGGCATTCTCAAAGAGGCTAGCAGATTCATCCACTACCTTGTCCTTATAGCGAGCTGGCAGTTCTTCTGGATAACCGATATAAGGCTTGATGACATTGAGTTTGACGATGGCTTTTTCTCGTGTTTCAGGAGTCAGCCAGTCATTTTTAGCCAAACGTTCCTTATAAACGTCAATCATGGTTGCTACTTTTTTCTCTACGTCTGCCTTAGCTTCTGGAGAGAATTTTTCGTGGGCATACCAGAGGCCAAGAGCTTGTTTAAAAGGTCCTTGGGCTAAGTAGTAAGCAGCCTTGCGCTTGTCTTGGGCTTCTGGAACTCCTGAAAGGGCACGTCCATAAGCACCTGACAAGACACGAATCTCGTCTGTCAAATAGCTCGTTGAAAGATTGACCACACTCAAAATCAAGCTTGCCTTGAGCAAAGGCCAAGCTTCCTCACTATAAAATTGCTCTGCTGCTTGCCAGAAACGCTCTTCATCTACGATGACTTTGTCAGGTACTTGCCCAATCACTGCTTGGAAAAAGTCATCCAATGGAAGGGCAGGCGCAAACTTTTTGAAATCTTCGTAAGCGTATGGATGGTAAAGTTTGGCGTATTCTGAACTCTCTTCGTTTGAAAGGACGACAGCTGCGATGCGACGGTCCAATTCCAATCGTTTCTCTAGCAAATCTTCGATTTCTTCATCTGAGAAGTTATAGGCTTTGAGGAGATTAGAAGTACTTTCTTTCCAAAGGTTCAATAACTCCTCACGCTGAGGATGGTCTTCCGCATAGTAGGTCGTATCAGGTAAAATTGTTCCTGGAGCACTAGCCCAGAGTACATTGGTTCTAGCATCCATAAAGTCTGGTGATACTCCAAATGGAAGGAAGTTTGGTTTACCAGATAATTCAAATGCTGCTAGTTTACTTGCAAAATCCGCAAAACTTTTCAAATCTTGGTATTCCTTAAGCAAAGGAAGGACTGGTTTGATTCCATCTGCTTCTCGTTTGTCAAATCTCTGACCATACTATGGTACTTGACAAAATTTGCCAAGATAGCATCTTCTGGCACATCTTCACCTGCCAACCATTTGTCGGTTGTCGTTAGCATCAACTCTTCAATTTCTTCGTCAAGGTCGATAAAACCACCTGTTCTCGATTTATCAGCTGGAATGACGGCAGTCTTTTCCCATTCACCATTTATAGCATCATAAAAATCATCTTGATAACGTGTCATCTTGTTCTCGCTTTCCTATTTTCACTTATTCCTAGCTTAGCAAAATTCCCTTGGGATTGCAATTAAAAATGCCGAGTTGCCCTCTTATTTTAATCATTAATATTTTAAATTTTTACAAAAATTAACTTGACTTAAAAACAAAATTAAGGTATATTAAAAATTAGGAGGAATATAACTGTATGATACGTATCGAAAACCTCAGTGTCTCCTATAAAGAAACGTTGGCACTAAAGGATATTTCACTAGTGCTCCAAGGACCAACGATTACCGGAATCATCGGTCCAAACGGCGCTGGGAAATCAACATTATTAAAAGGTATGCTGGGAATTATCCCACATGAAGGTCAGGCATTTCTCGATGACAAGGAAGTTAAAAAATCCTTACATCGAGTTGCCTATGTCGAGCAAAAAATTCATATTGACTACAACTTTCCCATCAAGGTCAAGGAATGCGTCTCGTTAGGACTATTTCCCTCTATTCCTCTCTTTCGAAGTTTAAATGCTAAACATTGGAAGAAAGTGCAAGAGGCCCTTGAAATCGTCGACCTAGCTGACTACGCTGAACGGCAAATCAGTCAACTGTCTGGAGGTCAATTCCAGCGGGTCTTGATTGCCAGATGTTTGGTGCAGGAAGCCGACTATATCCTCTTGGATGAACCCTTTGTTGGGATTGACTCAGTCAGTGAGGAAATCATCATGAATACGCTGAGAGATCTGAAAAAAGCTGGAAAGACGGTTCTCATCGTCCACCACGACCTCAGCAAGGTTCCCAACTACTTCGATCAAGTCTTGCTTGTCAATCGAGAAGTGATTGCTTTTGGTCCGACCAAAGAAACCTTTACCCAAGCCAATCTCAAAGAAGCTTACGGTAATCGACTCTTTCAATGGAGGTGACCTATGATTGCAGAATTTATCGATGGATTACAAAAATTCCATTTCTTACAAAATGCCTTGATAACAGCTATTGTTATCGGGGTCGTAGCTGGAGCTGTAGGATGTTTCATCATTCTACGTGGGATGTCCCTCATGGGAGATGCCATTTCACATGCTGTCTTACCAGGTGTAGCCCTCTCCTTCATCTTGGGCATTGACTTCTTTATCGGAGCCATTGTCTTTGGACTGCTAGCTGCTATCATCATTACCTACATCAAGGGAAACTCGATTGTCAAAAGCGATACCGCCATCGGCATTACCTTTTCTTCTTTCTTAGCCCTCGGTATCATCTTGATTAGTGTCGCTAAAAGTTCAACTGACCTTTTCCATATCCTTTTTGGTAATATTCTTGCTGTTCAAGATACAGATATGTTTATTACTATGGGTGTAGGGGCAGCCATTCTCTTGTTAATCTGGATTTTCTTCAAGCAACTCTTGATAACGTCCTTTGATGAACTCTTGGCTAAAGCCATGGGAATGCCTGTCAATTTCTATCACTACTTACTCATGGTACTCCTAACTCTCGTGTCTGTGACAGCCATGCAAAGTGTCGGAACTATCCTGATTGTAGCCATGCTGATTACCCCAGCTGCAACTGCTTATCTGTATGCTAATAGCCTGAAAAGTATGATTTTCCTTTCCTCAACCTTTGGAGCTACAGCTTCAGTTTTGGGACTCTTTATCGGCTATAGCTTTAACCTAGCTGCTGGTTCAAGTATCGTCCTGACATCTGCCAGTTTCTTTCTTATCAGTTTCTTTATCGCCCCAAAACAACGCTATCTGAAACTGAAAAATAAAAAAATCAAATCATAATGAGGGAAGACCCTCTGGAGGAATCTAATGAAAAAATTAGGTGCATTGCTGGTTCTCTTTCTTTCCGTCATTGCTCTGGTAGCATGTTCTACTGGAAAGAAAGATGCAGCTTCTGGCCAAAAATTAAAGGTCGTAACCACAAACTCAATTATCGCTGATATCACTAAAAATATCGCTGGAGACAAGATTGATCTTCATAGTATCGTTCCTGTTGGACAAGACCCACACGAGTACGAACCACTCCCTGAAGACGTCAAGAAAACTTCACAAGCCGACTTAATCTTCTACAACGGCATCAACCTTGAAACAGGTGGGAATGCCTGGTTTACAAAATTGGTAGAAAATGCTAAGAAAACAGAAAACAAAGACTACTTTGCAGTCAGTGAAGGCGTTGATATCATCTACCTAGAAGGCCAAAATGAAAAAGGAAAAGAAGACCCACATGCTTGGCTCAACCTCGAAAACGGGATCATCTATGCTCAAAACATTGCTAAGCAACTCATCGCTAAAGATCCTAATAACAAAGAATTCTATGAAAAGAATCTCAAAGATTATACTGAAAAACTAGACAAGCTTGATAAGGAAGCCAAAGAGAAATTTAACACTATCCCTGCTGACAAGAAACTTATCGTAACCAGCGAAGGATGCTTCAAATACTTCTCTAAAGCTTACGGTGTCCCAAGTGCCTACATTTGGGAAATCAACACTGAAGAAGAGGGAACTCCAGACCAAATCAAGACCTTGGTTGAAAAACTTCGTCAAACAAAAGTACCTTCTCTCTTTGTTGAATCCAGTGTCGATGAACGTCCAATGAAGACTGTTTCTCAAGACACAAACATCCCAATCTATGCTCAAATCTTTACAGATTCTATCGCTGAAGAAGGCAACGAAGGCGATAGCTACTACAACATGATGAAATACAATCTTGAAAAGATTGCTGAAGGTTTATCTAAATAAATTTCTAAAAACGTCATTCTCCTTGAATTGGCGTTTTTTGTCTACTTAAATTTCGGCCAAATTATTGGAAAAGTCTGAACATTTAATGTAGAATGAAAGAAAAAAGATTGGAGTAGCTTATGACTACATTCCTTGGAAATCCTGTGACTTTTACAGGCAAACAACTGCAAGTAGGAGACAAGGCTCTTGACTTCTCACTAACAACAACTGACCTTTCTAAAAAATCACTGGCTGACTTTGATGGTAAGAAAAAAGTCTTGAGTGTCGTGCCTTCTATCGATACAGGCATCTGCTCAACTCAAACGCGTCGTTTTAACGAAGAACTGGCTGGACTGGGTAATACGGTCGTATTGACTGTTTCCATGGACCTTCCATTTGCCCAAAAACGTTGGTGTGGCGCAGAGGGAATTGAAAATGCCATCATGCTCTCAGACTACTTCGACCACTCTTTTGGACGTGATTACGCGCTCTTAATCAATGAATGGCATCTGCTCGCACGCGCAGTCTTTGTCCTTGATGCTGACAATATTATCCGTTATGTTGAGTATGTGGACAATATCAATTCCGAACCAGACTTTGAAGCCGCTATTGCAGCTGCAAAGAACTCGACTAAATCAAGCTCTTGTGGTAGTAAGCTAGAGAAATCTAGCTTTTTTTGGTATACTAGATGGAGATTATAAACAAGGAAATGAGAATGACACCTAATAAAGAAGACTACTTAAAATGTATTTATGAGATTGGCATGGAACTTCCTAGAATTACCAATAAAGAAATCGCTGCTCGAATGCAGGTATCACCTCCAGCTGTAACCGAAATGATCAAGCGCATGCAATCCGAAAATCTTATTCTAAAAGATCAGAAAAAGGGCTACTTACTAACGGATATTGGTTTAAAACTTGTATCTGATCTTTATCGTAAGCACAGACTCATTGAGGTTTTTCTGGTTCACCATCTGGATTATACCAGTAATCAGATTCACGATGAGGCTGAGGTATTAGAGCATACAGTTTCAGAACTTTTTGTGGAGAGACTGGAGAGTATGTTAGGCTTTCCAAAGACCTGCCCCCATGGAGGAACCATTCCTGCTAAGGGTGAGCTTCTAGTTGAGGTTAATAACCTGCCACTTTCTGATATCAAAGAAGTAGGAAACTACCTTCTGACAAGAGTTCATGACAGCTTTGAAATCCTCCAATATTTGGATAAACATGCCATCCATATTGGAGACCAACTCCAAGTCAAGCAGTTCGATGGCTTCTCTAATACCTTTACCCTGATTCACAACAATGAAGAACTCCAAGTCAGCCTAGAAATCGCCAAACAACTCTATGTTGAAAAAATGAACTAATACTCAATGAAAATCAAAGAGCAAACTAGCCACAGGCTGTACTTGAGTACGGCAAGGCGACGTTGACGCGGTTTGAATTTGATTTTCGAAGAGTATAAAATCTCTATCAGCAAAAAACCAAGCCCACGAGCTTGGTTTTTCTTATCTATTTTTGGTGTCAAGGATGATGGTTACTGGGCCATCATTGACCAGTTCTACCTGCATATCTGCTCCAAAGACTCCTGTCTCAACAGGAACTTCCTTGGCTAGTTCTTGGTTAAATTCTTGATAGAAAGCTTCCGCCATATCCGGTTTAGCTGCACCTGTAAAGGCTGGACGATTGCCTTTTTTGGTATCAGCAAACAAAGTGAATTGAGAGATGGAGAGTATTTCTCCTTGGATATCCTTGACTGATAAATTCATCTTGCCTTCGGTATCTGAAAAGATACGCATATTGACAAGTTTCTGACTGCATAATCCAAATCTTCTTTTTGATCCTCAGGGCCAACACCAACTAGGAGTAATAATCCCTGCTGGATTTTCCCATATACTTGACCCTCAATAGAAACTTGAGCTTTCTTGACACGCTGAACGATAATTCTCATTGCAATCCTTTCTGATTATATCAAACCAACTTAACCATTGGTCCGTTTAACAGAGTAGACTTCTGGTACACTCTTAATCTTATCAACTACAGTCGTCAGCATTGAAAGGTTAGAAATCCCAAATGAAACGTGAATATTCGCAAATTTCATATCTTTGGTAGGCTGGGCATTGACCGTTGAGATGTTTTTAGTTGTATTTGACAAGACCTGTAAAACATCGTTCAAAAGTCCAGTACGATTGAGACCGTAAATATCGATATGAGCCATATATTCCTTGCTTGAGAATTGGTCTTCCCATTCAACATCTAGTAGACGTTGTTCGTAGTTTTCCTGTGAACGAAGGTTCATACAGTCTACACGGTGGATGGCAACTCCGCGTCCTTTGGTAATATAGCCGACGATATCATCACCTTGGAACAGGGTTACAACATTTGGCAATCCGGATCAAGAGCCCAGAAGCACCTTGGATGACTACTCCACCCTCATGCTTAACCTTAAGCGTGTCCTTGTTCTCCACCTTGACTTCGCCACCCTTAACCAATTCTTCAGCTTCTGCCTTAGCTTTGGCCCGCTCTTCTTCACGGCGTTCTTTCTCTGTCAAACGGTTAAAGACAGTGATGGCTCCGATTTCTCCAAAACCAATGGCTGCAAATAGCGCTTCTTCTGTCTTGTAGCTGGTTTTTTGAAGGACTTCATCCATGTGACGTTTGTCCATAAATTTATTAGCCACATAGCCGTTTTCTTGGAGCTGACTAATCAGCAATTCACGACCTTTATTGATGGACAATTCTTTGTCTTGGTTTTTAAAGAACTGACGAATTTTATTTCGAGCCTTGCTGGTCTTAACCATGTTGAGCCAGTCACGGCTTGGTCCAAATGAATTTGGATTGGTGATGATTTCAACCTGGTCACCTGTTTTTAGCTTGGTAGTCAATGGTACCATGCGGCCATTAACCTTGGCACCTGTTGCTTTTTCCCCAATTTTAGTATGAATTTCATAAGCAAAGTCAATCGGGCCAGAATCTTTTGGAAGTGAACGAACCGCGCCATCTGGAGTAAAGACATAAATCTCCTCAGCCAGATAGTTTTCTTTGACCGTATCTACAAATTCCTTGGCATCATCCGCCTGGTCTTGGAGCTCCATCATCTCCTTGATCCAGTTCATCCCAATGGCAGATTCCCTGCTATTAACTTGACCTTTCATTCCTTTTTTGTAGGCCCAGTGAGCCGCAACCCCGTACTCAGCAACCTCGTGCATTTCTTTGGTACGAATCTGGAACTCGATCGGTCCTTTTGGTCCATAAACAGTCGTATGGATAGACTGATAACCATTGGCCTTACGATTGGCAATATAATCCTTGAAACGTCCTGGCATTGGTTTCCATAGCTCATGAACATAACCTAGCATCGCATAGACATCACTCTGAGTGTCTAGGATACAGCGAATGGCAATTAGGTCATAGATCTCCTCAAAGCGTTTTTTCTTGTCCTGCATCTTGCGATAAATAGAGTAGATATGCTTTGGACGGCCATAGATTTTCCCTGTAAGATGGCGCTCAGAAGAGTATTCCTCAAGTTTCGTCACAACTTCATCGACCAAGGCTTCGCGTTCTTGACGTTTTTCCTTCATCATGTGACTAATCTTGTAAAATTCAGTTGGATTCAGATAGCGGAAAGAAAGATCTTCCAGTTCCCACTTCACACTTGAAATCCCTAAACGGTGAGCAAGTGGCGCATAGATTTCCATGGTTTCTCTAGAAATACGCTCCTGCTTATCCTTACGAAGATGTTTGAGGGTGCGCATATTGTGCAGACGGTCAGAAAGTTTGACCAAGATAACACGGATATCCTCTGACATGGCCATAAGCATCTTGCGGTGGTTTTCAGCCAGTTGCTCTTCAATAGACCTGTACTCAACCTTACCAAGTTTGGTAACACCGTCCACAATCACTCGAACATCATGGCCAAACTCACGCTCTAAGTCATCCAAGGTAGCTTCCGTATCTTCTACCACGTCATGCAAAAACCACAGGCAACTGTAACAGCATCTAGCTTGAGTTTAGCCAAAATTCCAGCTACCTGAATGGGATGAATAATGTAGGGCTCACCTGATTTACGATACTGGCCACTATGGCATTCAACAGCATAAACCAAGGCCTTATGGACAAAAGCCACATCTTCTTTCGATAAATATTTTTGCGTTAAAGCGACGACTTCATCGCCTGAATAAATTACTTCTTTTGGCATGCATACTCTCCAATTCTTCCTACCATTTTAACACTTTTTTGAGGATATGAAAACTAGAAAAGCCTCTTCTGTAAGAGTTTGCTAAACTTAATAAAAAAACACTACCAGAAAAACTCTAGTAGTGTTGATTTATTCAAATCTATCTTAGTAAACTGTTTTTTCAGTTTCTACATCGAAGAAGTGAGCTTTGTTCAAGTCAAATCCAAGTTCAACTGTTGCACCAGCTTGCAAGTAGTCACGAGCGTCAACTTTTGCAACGAATTCATCTTTACCAACTTGGCAGTATAGGTGAGATTCTGAACCGAGCAATTCTGATACAGAGATCGTTGCTTTCACAACTGATTCTGGGAATGTTTCAAGGAAAGCAGGTTCTGCATTCACATCTTCTGGACGGATACCGAAGATCAATTCTTTACCTTCGTAGCCTTTTTCACGAAGAACTTTCAAAGCACCTTCTGGAACTTTCAAGTTAAAGCCGTCAGCAACGATGCGGTCACCGTTCAATTTAACGTTGATAAAGTTCATAGCTGGACTTCCGATAAATCCTGCTACGAATTTGTTAACTGGGTTTTTGTAAACTTCTTGAGGAGTACCGATTTGTTCAACACGTCCGATAGTACCTGTACCAGCAGGGTTCTTAGTTGCTGACATAATAACGATACGGTCTGCAAGTGTCATCGCTTCTGTTTGGTCGTGAGTTACGTAGATAGTTGTAGCTCCGATACGACGGTGGATTTTAGCGATTTCAGCACGCATTGATACACGAAGTTTAGCATCCAAGTTTGACAAAGGTTCGTCCATCAAGAATACTTTGGCATCACGGACGATTGCACGACCCATGGCAACACGTTGACGTTGACCACCAGAAAGGTCAGCAGGTTTGCGTTCCAAGAATTCTTTCAAACCAAGAATTTCTGCTGCTTCTTGTACACGTTTGTCAATGTCTTCTTTACTGTATTTACGCAATTTCAAACCGAAGGCCATGTTATCGTATACAGTCATGTGTGGGTAAAGAGCATAGTTTTGGAATACCATGGCGATATCACGGTCTTTTGGAGCTACGTCGTTGACAACCACGCCATCGATAGATGCAGTACCTTCTGTGATGTCTTCAAGACCAGCAATCATACGAAGAGTAGTTGATTTACCACATCCTGAAGGTCCTACGAAAACGATAAACTCTTTGTCTTTGATGTTCAAGTTGAAATCTTCAACTGAATAGTGTTCGCTGTTTGGATATTTTTTGTAAATATTTTTAAGATTTAATTCTACCATTTTGGAGAACTCCTTTTGTCATTTGATAGTTTTATTATAGATGAAAACGTTTTACTTTTCTATGGCAAGGTGACCAAAAATATAAAAAAGTTCTGTGCAACTTGCACAAAACTTTAGATTATACCTGGTAAAATCAACTGATAACACAAGGTGAGGTCAGTCAATTCTTTCAACTGAAGACCGGTCAATTCTTCCCATTTATCAATCTTGTACTGGAGAGAATTGCGATGCAGATACAGTTGTTGAGCTGTTTTGGTCAGGACTGCACTGTTTTCCCACAGTGAAAGGATGATTTCCTGAATCTGATCCCTGGTCCACAATCATCCGATGCAGATATTCCTTGATCACTCGAAGATCCACAATTCTTTCACCCATACTCCACAGATAGAGTTGAGAAAAAGTATGGAACCCTTGATGTCCTTGTCGCCACCAGTTTTTGAACAAGTCACGTTCTGCTTTGATGAGATCTGACAGAGCCTGATGTCCTGTCTGTGACCAGACCTGACCTAACATGATGGATAAACGTACTCCAAAGTCATATTCTACTGCTTCCAAGGTATCCATCAAGATAGAACGAACAGATGTGTACTTATCCTGTTGGAGAACAAAAATGTAATCCTGCGCTCCCACCTGAAGCACTGTTTGGCAATTTGGAAAGAGGGTTCCCATCATCTCTAACCAAGACGTCAAATTCTCCTGTTGGAAATAGGAAAGGTGACAATAAACAAGCTGCAACTTTTTAAAGTTTTGCGGTGCCTGTCCCTTACCTTCGATCAGATAAGTATACCAAGGATTGAGGGAAATGGTTTGTTCCTGTTTGGTTAAGAGAGCTACCAGTTGTTTTTCACGCTCGCTAAGACTAGCTTCCTCAAGCAAAAGCCACTGATAATTTGACAAAGGTAGACTTAGATAACCCTCTTTATCAACTGGCTGATCTAAGATTTTACCATCAGGAAACCAATCCAGTAGTTCTTTTGCAATCATCTCTAGCCCTCCACTTTTTGGATGCACCAAGAAATCAAGATTTCGAGGCGCTCCACATTTTCTGTCATATGGAGATAGCCCATGACCGCCTCAAAACCCGTAGACATACGATAGGTCACCACATCCGCATTTTTAGCCTTTGTGTGACTATTGGTGTTACGGCCCCGTTTATAGATTTCTTCCTCTTTTTCCGTTAAGATTTCTTCTTCCAGCATGAGGGAAATCAAGTGTGCCTGAGCCTTGGCTGACACATACTTGGTTGCCTCTAGGTGGAGTTTATTGGGTTTGGTCATGCCTTTGAGAATGAGATGGCGACGGATATACATAGAGTAAACCGCATCTCCTTCAAAGGCTAGAGCAATCCCGTTAATGAGATTGACATCAATCACGTGTCCACCTCACTCCATCCTTGGTATCAAGCAATTTAATCCCTTGTGCAGCCAGTTGGTCACGGATTTGGTCAGCTGTTGCAAAGTCTTTATTTGCACGTGCTTCTTGACGTTTTTGGATCAAGGCTTCAATCTCTTCATCCAAAACTTCCTCAACAAAGACCACTCCAAAGACTTCTAACATAGCTGCAAGAGTTTCCTTGACAGCCGCATCATAGTTTCCTGAGTTGATCCACTTGGCCATTTCAAAGATAACTGTGATTCCGTTAGCTGTATTGAAATCCTCATCCATTGCAGCTACGAACTTGTCTTTGAAAGCCTGTAATTCTCCTGGATCTACAGTTCCAGTAAATGGTTGTTCATAGGTGTTCTTCAAATACTTGAGATTGGTCTCTGCATCTCGCACTGCTTTTTCCGTAAAATTGATAGGCTTACGGTAGTGTTGAGTCGCAAAGAAGAAACGCAATACTTGGCCGTCGATCGTTTCAAGGGCATCGTGTACCGTAATAAAATTACCCAAAGACTTAGACATCTTGACATTGTCGATATTGACAAAACCATTGTGCATCCAGTAGTTGGCAAAGGTCTTGCCTGTTTTGGCTTCTGACTGGGCAATTTCATTGGTATGGTGAGGGAACTCAAGGTCAGCTCCACCACCGTGAATATCGATGGTATCACCCAAAATCTCCGTTGACATGACTGAACACTCAATGTGCCATCCTGGGCGACCTGGTCCCCATGGGCTATCCCAAGAAATCTCACCTGGTTTAGCAGATTTCCAAAGAGCAAAGTCTACAGGGTTTTCCTTGCGAGCTGTTTCCTCATCTGTACGGCCTGAAGCACCTAGTTCCAAGTCTTCTAGTGTTTTATTAGCTAACTTAGCATAGTTATGAGATTTTTCCACACGGAAATAGACATCTCCTTGACTCTCATAAGCATAGCCCTTTTCAATCAAATCAGCAACAAAACGAATGATATCATCCATAAACTCAACTACACGAGGATAACGAGTCGCAGGTTTAACACCCAAAGCCGTCACATCTTCACGAAAGGCAGCGATATACTTGTCCGCTACTTCTTGAGGTGTGATGCCTTCTTCCTTGGCTCGGTTGATAATCTTGTCATCTACATCGGTAAAGTTGGAAATGTAGGCAACCTCATAACCACGGTACTCAAAGTAGCGACGAATGGTATCGAAGGCTACTGTCGAGCGGGCATTCCCCACGTGGATATAATTGTATACCGTTGGCCCACAGACATACATGAGAACCTCTCCCTTTGTAATCGGGACAAATTCTCGTAAATCACGAGACATGGTGTCATAGATTTTAATCATAAAATAATAGTCAGGAAAGCTAAAATTCATAAACAGATGTTTCATAACTAACTGTTCAACGAAATTTTAGTCCGATTGCTAGTCACAAATCGGATTTCCTTGCTCCTTTCTAAACATAAAAGAAGAATACAGTAAAAAGATGAAGGGAGTCACTACGGAAGTTTTATTGCTATGTTTTCCGTTAGGCTCCCTTCCTTTCTTGTTTCGAATTTATCGTAAAGACTAGTCTAAACTAACTCTTGAGCAATTACTAGGGCTATCTCAAAGAAAGTCATAGCATCCGCTTTTCTATACTCTCGTCTAGCATCCCATTCGTGATTTTGATGGTCGACATAGTCAGCTGTGTAGAAAAACTGATAGACATTGGCTAGTCGATATTGGGCCCAGGCCATGATAGCTGAAGCTTCCATATCTACAACTCTAGCTCCTGCTGCTAGTCTTCGTTTGACCTTAGCAGCTGTCTCACGATAGAAGGCATCTGTGGTCCAAGACTTTGTTCGAATATGCTCAATGCCAGCTTTATCCAAGGCTTTTTCCATAGTTAAGAGTAGAGATTGCTCATAGACTATTTCATCACTTGCTGGAGCATAGTGATAACTAGTACCTTCATCACGTAAAGCCGAGCTTGGTAGGATAATCTTATCTGCTTGAATAGACTGGTCTAGAACTCCGCAAGATCCTAAAACGATAAAGTTCTTAAATCCTCTTGCTTTGAGTTCTTCTAAAAGTCCAACAACCATTGGAGCTCCAATAAGAGCCATAGCAACTGCTACCTTACTCCCATATTTTTCATAGATATACCATGGCAGTTTACCATTTAGATTGGTAAGATAGCCACCTTCGTAGACACCATCTATCTGCTTTACTCGTTCAAGGATCTCTCCATTAAAAGACAAGATAATGGTATCACAGATTTCTCCACCACTACGGAGGCTTCGATCAGTTGGCTCTATAACAGCAGGTACATTTTCAAATTCTTCTAATAGCATCGACCTAACCTCCTAATTAAAGAGTCACTTCTCATTACAAACCTGACGATCTATGACTGACATCTCTCGCCTGCTCAAGCTTATTGACGTAGTATTCCCGTTTTACTTCAACTTCATGAATAGTAAGCTCATCTTTTTGCCCATGAACGCGGACAATCTTGGCTGGAATACCGACGACTGTTACATCACTAGGTACATCTGCCACAACTACCGCTGCAGCACCGACCTTGGCATTTTCACCTATTTCAACAGGTCCAATGACTTGGGCATGAGCAGAGATGAGAACACCTTTACGAATGGTTGGATGGCGTTTGCCACAATCCTTCCCAGTCCCACCAAGGGTTACCCCATGATAGAGGAGTACTCCCTTTTCAACGATGGCCGTTTCCCCAATGACCAAACCTGCCCCATGGTCAATAAAGACACCTGATTCTATCTGAGCTCCGGGGTGAATCTCTATCTGCGTCCAAAAACGCCAAAACTGGCTGTGCATGCGAGCTAAAAGCTTGAAACCGTGCTTCCAGAGAAAATGGGAGAGACGGTGGGCAGCCAAGGCTTTGACACCAGGATAGGTCAATAAAACCTCTAAAGTGGTGCGAGCCGCTGGATCATTTTCTTTTACGATATCAATGGTTTCACGCCACCATCCCATACATTTCTCCTTTCTTATTCTGAGTCTTTGGGTGCTTCTGTAGTTTCTTTCTTAGGTTTGTGGTCCTTGTGGTGGTGACGAGGACGATCGCCATGACGATGACCTTTATCCCCTTTTTCTTCTGAACGTTCAGGTTTTGGCGGACGTGGCAAGAGTGCCTTCATAGAAGCATCTACACGACCTTTTTCATCGATCTTAAGAACCTTCACATCTACAAAATCACCAATTTGAACTAAATCTTCTACATTATTGGTACGTGTCCAAGCCATTTCAGAGATGTGTACAAGGGCATCTGTCTTGTCAAAGAGGTTGACAAAGGCACCAAATTTCTCGATACGAACAACTTTGGCATGGTAGACTTCGTCCACTTTAGCTTCACGAACCAAACCAGCAATGATTTCTTTGGTACGGTTAATGGCAGCTTGGTCGCTAGAGTAGATAGACACGTTACCTTCTTCGTCGATATCAATCTTAACTCCTGTTTCAGCGATAATCTTATCAATCGTTTCTCCACCTTTACCGATGACAATCTTAATCTTGTCCACATCGATCTTGATGGTATCAATTTTCGGAGCAGTTGGAGCCAATTCTGGACGAACTTCTGGAATGGTAGCTTCGATGACGTCAAGGATTTCAAAACGAGCTTTCTTGGCTTGAGCAAGAGCTTCTGTCAAGATTTCTGCAGTAATCCCTTGAATCTTGATATCCATTTGAAGGGCTGTAATCCCATCACGAGTACCTGCAACCTTGAAGTCCATGTCTCCAAAGTGGTCTTCCAAACCTTGGATATCTGTCAATACTGTATAGTTATTACCATCTGAGATCAGCCCCATAGCAATACCAGCTACTGGCGCCTTGATTGGCACACCACCAGCCATAAGGGCAAGTGTTCCTGCACAAATAGAGGCTTGAGAAGAAGAACCGTTTGATTCCAATACTTCTGCTACTAGACGAATCGCATATGGGAATTCTTCCAAGCTTGGCAATACTTGAGCAAGGGCACGCTCACCGAGAGCACCGTGACCAATTTCACGACGACAGGTGCACCGTAACGACCAGTTTCCCCTACAGAGTATTGTGGGAAGTTATAGTGGTGCATAAAGCGTTTCTTGTACTCTGGATCCAAACCATCGATGATTTGCGTTTCACCCATTGGCGCCAAAGTCAAGATAGAAAGAGACTGAGTTTGTCCACGAGTAAAGAGACCTGAACCGTGAACGCGAGGAAGGAAATCAACAACCGCATCCAAAGGACGGATTTCGTCGACCTTACGACCATCAGGGCGAACCTTGTCTTCAGTAATCAAACGGCGCACTTCTGCGTGTTCCATTTGTTCCAAGATTTCAGCCACATCACGCATGATACGGTCAAATTCTTCGTGATCTGCATATTTTTCTTCGTAAACTGCTGTAACTTGGTCTTTCACTGCTTGAGTTGCAGCTTCACGCGCCAATTTTTCTTCAACTTGAACAGCTTTTTGAAGATCGCTGTTGTAGGCTGCAATGATTTCAGCTTGCAATTCAGCATCTACATGAAGCAATTCTACTTCTGCTTTTTCTTTACCGACTGCCGCAACGATTTCTTCTTGGAAGGCAATCAATTCTTTGACAGCTTCGTGTCCTTTAAGTAGAGCTTCCAACATGATTTCTTCTGACAATTCTTTGGCACCAGACTCTACCATGTTGATAGCGTGCTTCGTACCTGCTACTGTCAATTCAAGAAGCGATTGCTCTGCTTGTTCTTGAGTAGGGTTGATGATGATTTGACCATCAACATAGCCTACTTGTACCCCAGCGATTGGTCCGTCAAATGGAATATCTGAGATAGACAAGGCCAATGATGAACCAAACATAGCTGCCATTGGTGCAGATGCATTTTCATCGTAAGAAAGGACTGTGTTGATGACTTGCACTTCATTACGGAAACCTTCCGCAAACATAGGACGAATCGGACGGTCAATCAAACGCGCTGTCAAGGTCGCATCTGTTGAAGGACGTCCTTCACGTTTCATAAAGCCACCAGGAAACTTCCCAGCCGCATACATTTTTTCTTCGTAGTTGACTTGAAGTGGGAAGAAATCACCAGTTGCCATCTTCTTAGACATAACGGCAGCAGTCAAGACAGTTGACTCACCGTAACGCACCACAACAGAGCCATTTGCTTGCTTAGCAACCTGACCAGTCTCTACGATCAACTCACGACCCGCAAAAGTCGTTTGAAACACTTGTTTTGTCATTGTAATCCCCTTTGGATTGATAAAATTATACGCCTTGCCTACAAAGATCAAGATACTAAGGACGTCAAAAGCAAAGTAAAAATAGGAAACTGGTGAAGTCTTCGATGAAGACAAGACAGTTTATCTTTTTTACACAGCTTTTCGGCCGGGTTCAATTACTCAAGATACTAAGCCGTTAAGCAACTCAAAAGGAAATCTATCTTTTTCACTAGGGATTTAGCCCGTGTTCAACTCCGAAATTACTTTAGTTCTGATTCTTTAACTTACATCTCTTCGACATAAGATTAAGACTGCTTAAATATCGTTTATACCCTCATCTTTGTATCAAGTACGTACAGAGTCTATTTTATCATATTTTTCTTAAAAAGTGCTGGCTTTTCTATTAAAAAGGAACCATTCCTCCATGAAAAGAAGAATGGTTTGCTTTTTATTATCCTAAAGACTGATGATTGAACAAGGCATGGGTTGCTTGGTGGATATATTGGGCAGTTTCTGCATTGTTCATAGTGTAAAGATGCACACCTGCTACGTCTTGCGTTACCAAGTCCACGATTTGGTCTACGGCATAGGCAAGTCCTGCTGCTCTGAGTGACTCAGGGTCATTCTCATACTTGTCCAAGATAGCCTTAAACTTACGTGGAAGATGAATATTCTCACAAGTCTTCAAGAGACGAAGCGCTTGGTTACGGTTGAGGATTGGCATGATCCCTGCATGAATGGGCACATCAATCCCAGCCAAGGTACACTTGTCTTGGAAATCGTAGAAACGCTCATTGTCAAAGAAAAGCTGAGTTACAAGACTTGAGCAGCCTGCATCCACTTTTTTCTTGAGATTTTGAATATCTGAGATTTGGTTTGGCGAATCAGGATGTCCCTCAGGATAACAAGCACCAATGATATCAAAGTGTGGCACCTGCTCCTTGATGAATTCAATCAGGTCTGTCGCATAACGGAAATCCTTCTGTGGCTCAACACCTGGAATGATATCTCCACGAAGAGCCAAGATTTTCTGTACTCCCACCTTATCTAAATCTACAATTGTCTCAGCCACCTTGTCCTTGGTCAAGTAAATGGCTGGCAAGTGAGCAATGGTTGGAATCTCCAAATCATTTTGGATATAGTCAGCCAAACGAACCGTCGTCTCTTTGATATTAAATTTATTATTACTTGCAGTCACACTGATGAAGTGTGGTGCTAAATCCTGCATATTTTGGAGTGCAGAAATAATTTTATCATTGCCTACTGCTGGGTTTGGAGGGAAAACTTCAAATGAGAGGGACGGTGTTTGACGTGACATATGTATGAACCTTTTCTAGTTGATTTCTTACTGATCAACCGTGTAGGGAGAATTGTCTTTTCTTACAATTTCTCACGCGCAGCTTTAGCAGCTTCTACAAGGCGGATCAAGCTTTCTTTAGTTTCTGGGATACCACGTGTTTTCAAACCACAGTCAGGGTTGATCCATACTTTCTTGCTTGGAACTTTCGCAAGGATGGCTTCGATTGTGTGGTCGATTTCGCCTTCATTAGGCACACGAGGAGAGTGGATATCGTAAACTCCAGGTCCAACTTCTGTTTGGAAGTTTTTCGCTTTGAGTTCGTCCAAGATTTCAAGGTTTGAACGGCTAGCTTCAAATGAGATAACGTCGGCATCCAAGTTGTCGATAGCTGGGATGATATCTGTAAATTCTGAGTAACACATGTGAGTGTGGATTTGTGTGTCTGGTGCTACTGTTGAGTGTACCAAGCGGAAGGCTGGGATAGCCCAGTCAAGGTAGTCTTCGTACCAGTCGCTACGACGGAGTGGCAATTTCTCACGAAGAGCAGCCTCATCGATTTGGATGATTTTCACGCCTGCAGCTTCAAGGTCAAGAACTTCATCCTTGATAGCAAGAGCGATTTGAAGAGTAGAATCCTTGATAGAGATGTCTTCACGTGGGAATGACCAGTTAAGGATGGTAACAGGTCCAGTCAACATACCTTTAACAGGTTTGTCAGTACGACTTTGTGCATAGCTAGACCATTTAACAGTGATTGGGTTGAGACGAGTGACATCACCCCAGATGATTGGTGGTTTAACACCACGCATACCGTATGATTGTACCCAACCGTTTAGAGAAGAGGTAACCTGACAAGTTTTGACCGAAGTACTCAACCATGTCATTACGCTCGAATTCACCGTGTACAAGCACGTCAAATCCTACTTCTTCTTGCCACTTGATCCATTCGTCGATGGTTTCAGCAAGGAAGGCATCGTACTCTTCTTGTGACAATTCACCCTTACGGAAGGCCAAACGTTTAGCACGAACTTCCTTGGTTTGAGGGAATGAACCGATGGTTGTTGTTGGAAGGGCTGGAAGTTTGAATGCTTCTTCTTGGATAGCTTCACGTTCTGCAAAGGCTGGCAAACGAGTGTAGTCTGCGTCAGTCAATCCAGCGATACGAGCACGAAGTTCCGCATTTTCACCAACACGTTCAGTCGCAAAGAGTTCTTTGTTTGCTGCAAGAGCCTCTGCACCTTGACCATTGCGGATAGCATCCAAATCACGGATCTCATCCAATTTTTCAACTGCAAATGCAAAGTGGTTCAAGATAGCTGGTTCAAATTCTTCGTTAGCTGTTGTAAATGGCACATGAAGAAGTGAACATGAGCTTGTCAAAACGATGTTTTCAGCTGGGATTTGCTCAAGAATAGCCAAGCTCTTTTCGTAGTTGTTGCGCCAGATGTTCTTACCATTGACAATACCTGCATAAAGAGTCTTGTCAGCTGGGAATCCACCTTTAACGAGTTCAAGAGTTTTCTTACCTTCAACGAAGTCAAGACCGATGGCATCTACTGGCAATTTCACAAGGTCAGCGTAAACGTCACGAACGTCTCCGAAGTAAGTTTGAAGTAAGACTTCAAGACCTTTTTTGTCAGCCAAAAGCTTGTTGTAGAGGTTCAAGAAGAGAGCTTTTTCTTCAGCTGTCAAATCTTTTACAAGAGCTGCTTCGTCCAATTGGATACGAGTCGCACCAAGTTCAGCCAATTTAGCAAAAACATCTTGGTAAGCAGCTACTAAGCTATCTACGAAGTCTTCTGCTTTCACACCTTCTTCAAAGTCTGACAATTGAAGGAAAGTGAATGGACCTACAAGGACAGGACGAGTGTTAAGACCAAGTTCTTTAGCTTCTTGGAACTCATCAAAGATCTTGTGACCAGCCAATTTTACTTGAGTGTCTTTTTCAAATTTAGGAACGATATAGTGGTAGTTAGTATTGAACCATTTTTTCATCGGAAGGGCACGAACATCCCCTTTTTCTCCTTGGTAACCACGTCCCAAAGCAAAGTAACGTTCAAGATCAGACAATTCCAAGTTTTGAACAGATGCAGGAACTACGTTGAAAAGGAAAGCAGCATCTAGGAAGTTGTCATAGTGAGAAAAGTCATTTGATGGAATTTCAGTGATGCCTTTTTCTTTGACGATGTTCCAGTGTTTTGCACGCAATTCTTTAGCCGCAGCCAAGAGTTCTTCTTCTGAGATTTCTTTTCTAAAGTATTTTTCAGTTGTAAATTTTAATTCGCGGAATTCACCCAAACGAGGGAAACCGATAATTGTAGTTGACATGTTTTGTCCTCCAAAAATTGTTGTTGAAACTATCTTAACAGAAAAGAAACTGTCTGTATAATTGTAAAAAATTAGGCTTTGATATAGTTTGAAACTATATCTTGATTTAAAAGGCAAAAAAAGATTTGGAGAAGAATCCCCAAATCCTTTGATAGATATAGATTAGTAACCTTTCAAGGTTCCTATGTTCTTCATAAAATGACAGTGAATTGACAACTACCTATGGCTTGGTATTAGAAAAGACTATAGGTCTTTTTCTTCATTTCGATATTCCCCTTGAAAAGTGCGGACGGGAGCAAATTACTTCGTAATTTCATCCCTAATTTTTGAGCCATAGTGTCTCAAAAATCCCGTTCTAGATAATAAAAAATTATTATCTAGAATACCACTATAGCGGGAAATATCCTCAAAAAGCTCACTTCGTTCGCACTTAATTTTAATAAAGCATAATTTTTCTAAATTATACACTTGAGATACTATAACTGTTAAATTTGTTAAAGCTTTCCAACTTCTTCCTATCAACCTTTTTCCTGCTCAAGGGGGACAATTGCCAATGTCTTTCCTAAACTGGCTAAAACTTTTAAGACGGTATCCAACTGAGGGCTAGTCTTACCTGTTTCCATCCTGGCTATGACAGGCTGGCTCACTCCACTGAGTTCTTCTAGCTTTTTCTGACTAATTCCTTGCTCACGTCTAGCTTCAATCAATTCACTCATGATAGCCACTCGCATATCACTTTCAAGGATTTCCTCCTTGGTAAAGAGTTGAGACCGAACATCCTTCCAATTACTCCCAATAGCACTATTCTTCATCACTTAACCCTCTTTCTTTTAAGTCCTTCAGCTCACGCTTGGCTTTTTAAAATTATAACTCAAAAGTTATTAAAAGTAAAACCAAATATTTATAAAAAGAAGACCTTAGAAAATTCTAAAGGTCTCATTTTAATTATTCGAAAAAAATACGAAAAGAATTCTAAATTAGAGTTAATCCTCACTCTTACTCCAGCTCTATCCCCTTGTCAAGGAGATTGTCCAGACACTCCTCATAGTAGGCATGGTCATGCTCACTATAAATAGGACTTTTCAGCTTTTCCTCTGCTAAGTCTTGATAAGGAGGGCAGGTCTTGCCGCGGTGGTTCTTGTCCAGCCACTCTGGACTGACATTGTAACCACGACGCGCCATCTCCTCCATGATCAAGTCATGATAGGCATAGAGACGGTAGGGCGAGTGGGTAAAGACATAGTTCACCGTCGCATGCTTTCTGCCCCAGCCATTGCCACGAAGGGCGCAGCACTCTCGATGTTGCCCCAAGAGCTGAGGACGAGGAAGTTGTGAAATCAAAGCCTCATGCCAAAGTCTCATGGGAGTCTCCTTTCAGCAAGGTAGAATGTTGCAGATATGCATTTGGGTAACGCTCAAGCAAGCCTCTCGTCTGAGCAATCAAATCTTCCTTTGAAGCTTGACCAAAGCGATAGCGATCCAGCAAGAGCATATAGTCTTTGCGTTCAGTCTCCGTTGCTTTCTTCTTGAAATAGCCCCAAATATGCTGGAAGGCGTTGCAAACCTGACCCCTGTGCTCTGGAATCTGGCAGGCACGGTAAATCATCTCTTGAACCTGATTCAGCTCCACCACTTCTTGCTTGAGATACTGGCGAATGTCCTTGTAAATATTGCTGGAATGGCTCAAAACAAGGTATTTGTTTTCTGCCCAGAGTTTCTGACAAAGGGCACGTTGGTTGTTATTTCCCATTCTTCTCCTAACTTTCTACTAGTTCCTAGGAAATACGGAAACAAAGTTATATCTATAAAAATGAGTGAATTATAAGTGAAGCAATTAGGTCTTTGTATTCAACAATTTTATTAGTCATTTTCACCATTTAATCACATGTTGTTCAATATTACTATTAACTGATCTATCTTTTTTAGAAATTTCTAGAATTATTTCTCTATGTATTTCTTTGATTTTCTTAATCGCCATCCCTCTACTAAATACTGGAGAAATTATTTGTTCAGCAATAATTAATTGTACTTTTGAATTAACTAAATCTTGATAATACTCGTAATCAACATTTGGAGGTGTCATAATAGGAGCCCATACGTTCCTGTGATCTGTTAAATGTAGTTGATTTTGAACATCATCATCTGACATATGAAAGTTTCCACCAAATCCATAATTCAGTTTACTTTTTCCCAAAACTAATATATTACAATGGTTTGGTTCATTTACAACTCTGTTACCTAGTAAAAGCCATAAAAATTCTAAATAATCTTCAGCACTTGGACAATCATCTTTGTCAAAAATACCATTTTTATTTAAAACATCTACAGCATTACCTGAACCAGTAAAACCTACCAATACATTTTGATTCACCTTGAACACTTTAGTGTATGTATCGCTTACAGTTTCACCTGAATCTTTGCTAAGACGCGTATCTCCTGAAATAATTGCGAAATTTTAAATACAGTTCCAATTACACAAGACAATATTCACACACCTCCTTGATAACATTTTATATAAATGTTTTTAAAATTCCCTAGAACTCCACCTTCACCTGTCCATGCATCAGCATTGGCAAGAGCCAATCACGCAGTTGGGTGAGTTGTTTATTCTCTTCGATTAAATTAAGTTGCTGTTTATCAATCACTTCTAATTTTTGATTAATTTCAAATAATAATTTCAACGGAATTTCAGGGACTACAATTTTGTTCATATTTTCTTGATTAATTTTTATTTGAATTAAACCTGTTCTAATTTTCATAACCGAAACATCCTTCAATAGCATCATAAGGAGTTTACAACTATGATTCTTAATTGGTTCTAGCACATGAGTGTTGCAGACCGAACAATCCTTGTTCGTGACCAACCATACTACATTGTACGGTCGCATATTTTAGTTTGTGACAGCTCCTTCGCTTCCGCCTGTGCCGCAGCAATCATAGCAGTAACAGCTTTTTTCATTTCAGGGCTAAGGTTCCTCCAATCGGAAATGAGTTTACGCTCTTCCAGTGAAAAAACCTTTGTTCGCAGATCATCATAGAAAAACTCAGCAACCGAAAGCACAACAGTTTTCAATCGTAGAAACTGTTGGTTTGTTACCACGCTTCATTATGCTTGAGATCGTGGATTCATACAAGTCTGCTTCTTTTGCGAGCTGATATTTTGACCACCTGTGTTCATCGAGAAGCTCCGAAATACGGGCTATCAAATCCATATCATTCACCACCTCGCTACACTATAATTTTATACCGAAACTATGCAGCAGCGTTAGTACGAATAGGCTATATAGTATTACCGTGTATTTGCGTATTATTCGGTATAAAGTGTAACGAAGTAGTTTTATCATTCGGTCGTAATAGAAATGATTGTTCTGTTTTCCTCCATTTTCCAGCAAAATTTAATACCGCCGCTCAAGTATTGATATACCTGTGCGGCGGCATCCTCATCTCAAACTGGTTGCTATATTTCCTTCACAACCTTAGTAAAAACCAGATGAGTGAAAATATCATCGACTTGCTTAGCAATTTCTTTTGAATCTACAAGTGTACCAAGCTCAATATTTCCTTCTTGTCCGTGATAGGATAAGTTTGCTGATGTAATTAGTGTTTGTTGTTCATCAACTGAAATCACCTTTGCGTGTAAAGCGGCCATAGAATCATTACTTCCCTCAAAATTGTATATATGCAAAAATCTTCCTTTGTACCGGCAAAGTTTATCAAAACCTTTTTGGTTCTCGATGTTATTCACAAAGAATTTCACATAAACACCCTTTTGGCTTTTCTCAATAAGAACATCAACAAGGTCAGCAAAGTATCCGGACAGCGAATATCCCGTAATCAAAACACTTCGTTTTGCTCTCCGGATCATCCCTTCAACAGTGTTCTTTGTTGATTTTGCTCTTACAGAAAAAGATGGAGGTACCGTAGTTACTAATGAAGCGGTTACAGCCTTTTCTTCAGCAGAGGCCGCTGTAACTAATTGATATATTTCTTCTGCTTGTTTCTGAGACAAGGAAGGGTATCGTTTCATTATTTGCGGAATGGACTGTTTTGTATTCGCGATTCTGTCCGCTTCAATTTGACCAAGTAAAATATCTAAATTCACATTTCCAGTTGACATAGCTCACACACCAACTCTCTGAAATACGACTCTCGTTCGCGACTTGCAATGGGTACTACCAAGCCACGATCAAGCATACGGTTTCCATTTTCACAGGCTGTTTCAGAAATCATACAACAGGAATGGCAGGCTGCTCCGTTAAGCTTATTTCCAGCCGGAGCATTGCTCATACATTCCGGATCATTAGTGCAGAGAAGCGCCTCTTGGAATGCATCTTTCATCAAAGGAACTAATTTACCAATGTTACCAAGCTCTACTAAGCCTCCTAATGACCCTTCCTTGTCGGCACTTCCTGTGTACAGGAGAATGCCAGTCATTTTTTCACTAAAGTAGATTCTTTCTCGTATTGCCGAAGATGAATATCCAGATGCCATCGACATTTGCTTAATTAGCAAATGGGCGAAAGTGTGCATTAAAACATAGGTTGCATTTCTCTTTACATTTAATGTCCAACCTTTAGCATTGCAGAACTCTTCATAGCACTCTTCGTATCTCTGGGAAAATGCCTTTACTGACGGAATAGCAAGCCACTTCTCTAATGTCTCTTTATTAAACTCGATGAAAACACCTTCGCCATTGACCTCGGCCGCCGGCAACCATTTTTCACTTTTTCCTTTATTAAGATAAACAACATTAGCCTGGACATCTGCATCCGGATCAGGTGCATCTACGCGAGTAAATCCAAGCAATACTTTCACTTCACGAAGGCGAGTGATTCTGACAACCCTACTAAAATATGGTTTCAGATATGCTGGCAAACTGTCCTCCTCTGCTTTGAAGTGTTTTTTATTAGAAGCATAAGCAGGATCATTATGATGAGTGATAGCATCATACTCCATCTGCTTAATTTCTTTGAACTCTGTTATATTACTCAATCTACGAGTTAGGGCTTCATCAAACTCCGCGCGAGAATAATTTTCAGCAAAATACTTTTTATATGCGGCAGTTACACCATCATCTCCCATTACATCCTTCAAAAGCTCGATATCATGAAGATGTTCATCGACTAAATTGTATAAAGGATTAACCCACGGCGGAATAGAAATAGCACTCCTGCTTACAGAGAAATAGACATTTGATGCACCTCTCTGTGATGGGATTACCTTTTTATCGCATCTTTCATTTCTTGATCTCGGACGGAAAGGATGATGACCTGAACAGCGCAATTCGCTAAAGTTATCTTCTTGCGTAGCTCCGCTCATGCTTCTTTTGACGCCACACAGTTCACACTCAACCCACATATCCGCAAGCGTTGAAGTATTTCCTGTCGAGTACATTTTTAACTTTCCTTTGCAGTTGGTCGTGCCGCGATGAACCCAACAACTCCACGGAAAATCATCCATGTGACCTTTTTCGCAAATAGTGATAAATCGAGACGGATATGCAGGTTTGTGGCAATCTGGGCAAGTAACTCCGAACCTCAAATATCGTTCCAAGTCAAAGTTATCCCGTGCATCGAAAAGACGACCACACTTCAAATTTGAACACACATGAAAGGAAGGGAAAGAAATTACCGGCACATCACCAGAATATGAAGTTCGAGGCATATAAAAGCAGTCAACTCCAAGATAGGAAGCCAGTCTTCCGTCAATGATTTTTTTGCCCTTTTCTTTCCAATATTTAATATCAAGTACCGTTACCGAATCCTTGATAGCATCAACAATCGAACCTGGGCCGAATGTTGTAATAATTTGATTAGGGCGCAGTTCGCCCAATTTATTGTTATCGTATCCTGTCATCTTACTCCTCCGTGTAATAGAACATATTTGCCGCGTTTTCCACTTCACGCATAGAGCTTAGTGTAGCCTTCTCGGTATCCTTACATGACTGTCCGTAATAATTCATAAGGCGGTTATATTTATCAGTTCCATAAACATAGTAACGCAAAGGTTTGCCTTGTGCTGCCAGCATCTTCCACCAATCAATAAACTGGTCAATTTCATTCTCAGCATCGAGTCTTACTTCTGGTTTAACTATATTAAGCCGGTCAAGGATTAAAGCCTTTATCTCGGACATTTGTATATCGGAAAGAGCAGCAATATCAGCAGCACCCTCATTAGATGCCATTTCTGGATATTTTAACCGAATTGCAGAAATTATTAGAGCGTGCATTACGCGGTCTCTTGCTCTTGCAGAGAAAGGAGTTGCTGTTGTACCTTCAACAAATCTATATAGCTGCGAATGATAGCCCGTAAAATTCTCGTAATGCGACAAATCGCGAGGACGATATGGGTTATAAAGCGTAAAGACTAGTCCTGGGAAAGCGCGACCAATTCGGCTTGTTGCTTGAATATACTCAGAATTTTGCTTTGGTTGTCCGGTTACGACCATTAGCCCAAGACGGTCAACATCCATACCGACCGCTATCATATTGGTCGCAACGGCTGTATCGAGACAATCCTTTGAATCACAGGTAGCCTCCAACTGTCTTAATTTATTCGGAATCTCGTAGGAGGACATTCTGGAAGTTATCTCAACCTTCTTGTTGAGATAACGAACCTTATCCATATTGTATTTCGTTTAATTCGATAGATTCGCTTCGGAATGTCATCTTGTAACAAACGTACTGCACCGCCAAGTTCTCGAATACTGTTGTAATATCCCACCAAGGAATAGTACGGATCAATCACATCCTTGTATTCATCCTGCTGTGCAAGTTGATAAGAAGTCTGAAGGATAATTGCATACATTCTTAACAGTGTAGTCTTTACGGATTGACCTGGTGCGCAAACTCCTACATACTTTCGGAACGGGTCATTTTTAGTGGATATTTCATTGATGAAAAAACTGTCACCGATTTCAAAACCGTTAGGAGGAAACTGTGCAGTTGATTTTCGTGCATAAAGGCACCTTGTCTGCTCAGATGCGTTTTTAATAGTAGCAGTTGAAACCACATACTTCGGCTTAATCTTCTTATCGCCATAAGTACACATATCCTCAATAATAGTTTCGTATGCACCATAAACCGTTCCAAGAGGCCCAGTGATCAAATGAAGCTCATCTTGAATGATTAGCTCAGGCGGAAGAAACGGTCGAATCGGAGTTAATGTTGAAGTGGGAAGCTCTTGCGTCTTATTGTGTCGTTTATGTTCTTCACCAATGGCAACATACCCATCACGGCTGCAAACCCTATCAACTCTTCCAAACAGCGCATTTGTCTTAACATCCCAAGGAAGGCGGGCAAATTTATCAACGGTAGACAAGATAATAGTCGGACATTTCGCATAGATTTCCTCATCAACAAGATACACTGGAATCTGAATGCGATCCTGTTTGTACTTATAGAACATACAATTTCTATCTGCGCAATAAATAGCAACAGATTTCTGTCAGGGTCAATATAAAACTCATCTTCCTTAAGAGGTTTTCCGCAAAACGGGCAAGTCAACAGCTGCTTATAAAGCAGATTGCGTTTTCTTTTTGCTTCGCCCGGGTTATCAGCTTTTTCAACCAGTTCATCAAATTTGTTAGGTGTTACGCCGCCACCTACCCAGAAACCAATACTAATAGGTTCCTTTCCATACTTAGGATATGTTTTTTGACGAATAAGTTCAGCGGCAACAATCATTTTCGTAATTCGATCTCTCTGCTGTGTCGTCAAAAGGCGTAGCGTATAGCGAAGCATTGCGGTAACTCCACCATCAGCGTTATACTCAGATGCTTCAGAGGCGCGCAATCTTCGATTAGCGATCACAAACGCCATCAAGCCCAAATATGCCTCAGTTTTACCACCACCGGTCGGGAAATACAGCAGATCAACTACATCTCGATCTTTATGTTCTGGATTAACAATTCCACTCAAATTCATTAGTATGAACGCAATCTGGAATGGTCTCCAGCCAAAATCTGTATCAGGCTTTCTTGGGTCTACAAAATCTCTAAAGTTGCATTCTATGCCAGCACCATGTTTTTTAGAATAGCTCATGATATTTCTCTGAAGTAACATGGAGCGGTTCATAAAGCAAAATGCATCAAAAGCAACTTCATCATTTATAATCAATGCAATGCCTTCACGGATTCTATCCAACGCTTCACTACAATGGGAAATTACTTTATCGCCGATTTTATCTTTGAAATCAGCATTGGACATTTTATCATCCGAAATTAGTTTTTCCTGAATCCATTTTCCATAAGAATCAGCTAAGACATTTAATCTCTCAAAGATACTTGCCTTGTTTTTTGGATTGGACATGAATCGCATTGAGAAAAAGAACTTATCAAAGCCCTTCAAAGCAGCACTTACGCCAGGAAACTCATATTCTGGGATAAAATCCGATTTCACCCATGAGGTTCTTCCTTCTACTGCATCATCCCATGTTGCTGCACAGTTTCTGCCACGACCTAAAATGGGACGATGTTCAAAATAGAACTCATCTTCTGCAAGTACATCACGGCAAATATTCTCCGCAAAGAATACTCTATCTCCATTTTCCGAATATGCTTTAAGTTCAACTTGGAACATCATTGATTCAACTTCGTTTTCGGAATTTTTCCGTCTATTCATGACATACGCAGTTACCAAGGAATATCCCGTTTTCAAAGGGATTCTGGAAATGTGGACGATGACATTGGAATCTTCCTGAAGGCGAATTTCTGTGTTTTTTTCAAACGAATCGAAATTGACAACGATTGTGGATGACATTTGCTGACGGGTATAACTGGCATGGTTATACTCTTTGCCGTCTTTTCCAACCCGCTTCTCAACCGATTGAACATAGTCACCCCATTTTACATCAATATTGATTGCTTTCGTAGATGAAGCAATATAGAAGCTTATACCGATTGAAGTTGGTAACTTGAAGCTGGTGGTCATTATGGGTTCATTATCATCATCCTCGCCGGCGGTATAATCCTCAGAATCCCCATACGCAATGTCAGAATCCACCTCTTGCTCTCCAGCAGTGGAAGATTCTCTTTCTTCGTTCTGGGAAGCAAGCATTCCTATAATATATGAGTTTTTGGGATTTTCATTCAATATCTCATTCTCGGACTGAGCCCCCATCAAATCAGTTCTAAGTGCGTTGATAATCTCTTGCCGCACTTCTGAATACTTAAATCTATCCGGCATAGTTTATTCCTCCTCAATCTTATGAGCTGTACCTAAAGTGTACAGGCACGTGTTACCAAGCTTAATGTTGTCATCAGAAATCAAACGATACTCCCAAACTTTATGGTCTGGGTCAACCGTAGATGCAAAGTGGCACCATTTGATTCCTTCGCGAGCTTTCGCAACCACATCATCTGCCGTCACTTCGTTAGAAGCCTTTACCTCTACCATAAATTTACCGCTCGTCGTTTCTACTAAGAAATCAGGATTGTACTGTTGACCAGCTTGCCAGAAAAGCCCCAACTGATTCAGCGGTGGTTTAATCCAGCGGATTACATCTGGATCTTCTTCAAGAATGATAGAAAACAAGCGTTCGGTGTCGCTATCAAAAGAATTTTCGGTATAGTAGGCTTTTTGGTAACCTGTGAACAAGTATTTCTTTATGTTCGACTTATCGGTAAACAGCTTGTCAAAATGAACACGACCATCCTTTTTAACATTCTTGACAAACTTGCGGAACAGAATCAAGTCTTTCTGAACAATATGGATGTCCTCCGTCTTGCGTTCAGTATGTTCAAAAATCTGTTTTCTAATATCAGATACAATCAAAGACGCATAACGACGAACGATTTTCCGTTTATCCTCTTCATCACCTTCAATCTGAGCAAGATACTGCTCTACCACATCAATGATAAAATCCGCATCTTCATAGGACAGTTCGCTAATCGAGTCAAGAAGCATACAAGCCAGTGTATTCAGAGCATCATCAATCTCCAGAATCTGCGCGTCAACGGCAGTCAGAAGCTGCTGATTTATAGCATCAAATCTTTCGATTTTTGCCATAGCAACCTCAAAATCCGGTATTGTTCTCTTGACTGCAAACCGCTTGAATTTCACTTCAGATGTCGTCTGAACCAAGATTTTCGGAACAGAGATTGCTTTGCCAGAGTATTCTTTGATTTTCTGAATAAACTCATCCTTTGAAAGTGACTTCTTTCCTTTACTGGTGGTTGAGGTTGTCTCCGTTGTCTCCAATGTTTCCGGTGTTCCGTCATTCTTCTTATCAGGTTCACCAGTCCCCACATCGAAAAGCAGATCCAATGTCATCTGCACATTTCCGGAAGAATCTGCTTCTTTCTTCTTCGTAGCTCCAAAAGCCTTCAGATAAGCTGCATACAGGTCCTGCTGTGTTTGGGTATTGGTGCTGATTTCGGCAAATGATTTTACACCTGTATCGGTTACAGCAAAATCAAAAATATTAAGCTGGCTTTCATCAACAGGACTGCTGATGTCTACGGTGTCCGAAGGTTCAACCACAGTTTTGTCCAAATCACGATATTTGAAAATATCACTGTTTTTTATTTCATCAACCAACTCGCGGTAATGATCATGGACAACAATATCCAAGGTATCAATATCCTTATTACCGGTAGCCTGTCCAAAAGGTAGACGAAGTCCTCTACCAATAGTTTGCATTGCCAAGATGTCACTCTTTGCCGCATTCAAAGGAATGATGGTAAATAGGTTGTTGACATCCCAACCTTCTTTCAGCTTATAGACATGAAGGACAATCTCGACAGGATTTTGTGCGTTTTCAATCGAAAGCAGCAGTCGAATATTTTTCTCTGATTCATCACCTTTCATATTGGAATGAATCTCGATTACTTTCCCCTTATATTTGCCTTTCAAGAAGTTATCACTATCAATCAAAGCTCGGACTTCTTTAGCATGGTTTGTGTCGCGGCAAGCAATCAAAACGATGGGTTTTACATACGGTAATGCATTATCATCACAGAACTGGCGAATGACACCTTTACGATGTTCGTGAAGTGTTAATCCGTCACGGATTTTCATCTCCTCGATGTCCTCAGCACTATAACCCGCCATGTTCGATCTTCCCATCACCACAGGTGTTTTCAGATAACCCTCTACAGCTCCTCTGGCAAGATCATAAGCGTAGATTACATTAGTGGTTGACTTAGGTGTCGCAGTAAACTCCAACCCAAGCACCGGCTTCAAAAAGTTTATTGCCTTCATGGAAGCAGGCGCATAGTAACGGTGTGCTTCATCCATGCAAATTACTAGGTCATCAAACTGGACAGTACCTCAGCAAATGACATACCAAGAGTTTCTTTGAATTTATGAAAATTAAACTGGGAGTCCGTTTTGCTATTGAAAATCTTTCCGATGTTGAAGATGAACAGTTCAATCTCAGAGCCTTTTTCAAACTGAAGACTCATCTGCTCATATCTAACAGGATAAGAATCATAATTCTCGCCATCGTAAACCTTTGGACGCCCCATCTCCGCCTCTAATCCCTTAAAAATATACTTCGGGTAATTGGGATTTGATTCTTTCCGCAGTTTTTCGTAGATTGTATTTCCTGGTGCTAGAATGAAGAAGTGACGATACCCCTTAGTCTTGTAGAGGTAATACATACAAGCTCCCATCAGACGAGTCTTACCAATACCCGTTGCCATGGCATAACAGAAAGATGGAAAATCAAACTTATCATCAACCTTGATTTTACGCTGTTTCTCACAATGTTCCGTTGCCACTGCTTCAATAACGGCCTTACTATCCTTTTTATAATCACAGTGAGTACTGATTGCATCCAGATAGGAAAGCGCTCCCTTCTGGGGTTTGCGCAGACTCATGGCGTATCCAATTTTTGTTACAATATCAGCCATTTATCGCACCTCACTTTCAAATGTACACTTATCCAGTAAATCTTTCGGAATACGCTTCACTTCAATGTTATCCGGTAGTCTCACCTTTGTACTATATATTAACAACGACTGATTCTCACCGAGGGTCGTTGCGATAGAGCGAATATATTCACCGTTCACAAACTCCTTTGTAATATGAATGAATCGTTTTTCTGACGAATGCCCGTGATACACACCGTCACGCTTATATTTAAATCCTTCAATCTTGCAAATTGCTTCGCACAACATTTCAAATGTGTACTCTGGGTTAATCTGATAAATCGGCAAACGCTCGTTCTTAATTAGCAGGCTTGGCGCAAGTTCATAGAAGTGATAGCCACTTCCACCTTCCCAGTTTACTGCCTTCGTGATACCTCCAGCGTCTTCACCATTTACAATCCGATCAAGACGAACTTTGCAGTGAGTGTAGGCATGATTTCCAAGTTCAATTCCAACCCACTTTCTGTCCATCTTTGTAGCTACCGCAGCTGTTGTTCCGGAACCCAAGAAGGAATCCAAAACCCAATCTCCCGGTTCGGTTGTCATTTCAAAAATCTGCCTAATTAACTGCTCAGGTTTTTTTCCGTTACCAAATTCAACAGAACCTTCTTTAGTTAAATTTTTCATCCAAGCATTCATATCCCAATAAGTCCCTTGGAGGTCTTTCTTGAACAACTCACCATCAATCACTTCGGATGTATCCTTCAGCCAAACAAATAATCTGCATTTATCGCCTTTATAAAACTGCTCATATACCGTTCCACGATTTTTTCCTGTCCGCGGAACATATTCTATCGAAATCAAGTCCTCAGTTATGCTATTTTCGGTTCTATACTCCATGACCCTTGTGCGAATAGAACTCTGCGCATTTGTGGTCTGGAAGATAGAAATACCATATTTCTGATAGGCCTCTTTTTCAGTAATACCATCTCTTGTTGCAACCTGTTTTATGGACATCATTACAGGATTTTTCCGTAAATATACTTTAATCTCGTTTCCATCGCCGTCAACAGTTGAGCCGTAATATTCCTTTTCACCTGGTTCGACTAAAACAGAAGTGTACTTCCAGCTTTTTCCTTCCTCCGTATATTGCTGTACCAAGTCGGATATTTCTGTGTAAACATAGGGACCATTAAAAAGGGGCAATAAAGAATAATCCTTTGCATAGATGAGAATGTACTCGCAGTTCTTCTTCAGACGCTTGTCCTCTCCACCACCTGAAACACCTGCAATGTTTTTCATGTTGACAGAAATCATATTCACAAAATTTCCTCGTCCAAAAACTTCGTCGCAAAGCACCTTCAAATATGCCTGTTCTTCATCATCAATCTGAATCCATATTGTACCTTCTTCGCTAAGCAATTCTCTGAGAAGAATAAGTCTCTTTCGCATTAAGCTAAGCCATATACTATGTTCCAAGTTATCATCATAATGTTCAAATGCACTTCCAGTGTTATACGGAGGGTCAATGTAAATACATTTAATAGAGTCGCAAAAATCCTGCTGAAGTGCTTGTAGCGCTACTAAGTTATCTCCATGAATCAGCATATTTTCACTTCGAGGATCTCCATATGATTTCTCTCGATCCTCCATCAAAATACGAGGTTCGTTTACTTTATCATCATATTTCCCGACCCAGGTCAGTTCCAGTTTTCCCTTGTGTTCCATTCCTGTGTCTCCTTATCTGTTAGAACTTTAGCACGACATTGATAAGCAAAATCGGCTGTATATCAAATTGCTGGTTAAACTCAGCAATTTCCCTTTCAGCCTCTTCCTGGATGGAAGCGACTTTCTGATGGAATGCTGTTTGAACCTTCTGAAGTTGTTTCTTCTTTTCATCAACTTTTTTGCGAATATCAACCTTCTCCAAAAAATCCTTTGCAGCGGTTGCTTCGGCAGACAACTCATCAATTTCTGCATTCATCTCCGCAATCTGGATATTCAACTGTTCTCTTTGAATGTCAGCCCAGTTTTCCACCTTGCGTTTGTTATAGTCCATCACCGGCTTAGATGCCGCCTGATACTTAGATAACATTTCTTGAACCAGTGTGTCATAAATGTTCCTGTATGAATCCATCTCTTCGTTAGTAGGTTTGAAGTATCTTACATCATCGTCATCCACAGTCTCAAGTGCCTGAACAATATCATCTTCCGTAAAGTCGATATATCGTCCTCGGTCATCGCAAAGAAGGAGAACTGGGAAAAGCATCTCATTGTTAGACTTACAAAATGCACCGACAAACAAAGTCCCATGTGAACCGAAAGTTTTTTCACCCCAGTTATCAATTTTCCAGTAGCTCAGGTTTCCTTCCACATCAGGTTCTGCCACCTGAGACCAAAAATCGACTTGTTGTAAATACCGGTCAATATCGTTCTTTGTCCTTTCCAAAGCGGCGCCCTTCGCTTCATCGCTATCTGTCATCAAAACAGAACGGAGTTGAACAGTTTTCTTATTGCGCTTTGCATCAAGATGTCTATCCAATCTATCAAATGCTTTTTTGAATTCTGCCCTTGTTCTACAATGTTGATAAATATCAAGAATTGTTTTTTCAAAACTTGTTCCCGATTCTAATGCACCAATAGCAATATCGGAGGCTCCAAATATGCCATCAAACAGTTCAAACTTCTTGGACAGAATTTCATAAACACGGCGATCTGCTTCATTGCCTGTGTTCAACAGGTTGATAGCAACAACATCATATTTTTGCCCATAACGATGGCAACGACCAATTCTTTGCTCAATTTTCTGCGGGTTCCAAGGGAGATCGTAGTTTATAACAGTATTGCAAAACTGTAAGTTCAAACCTTCCGAACCGGCATCTGTTACGATAAGAACTTTGGAGTGTTCTTTGAAGTAATCGACAATGGCGTGTTTATATTCAACACTACGGCCATAGTTCGTCTTACCAAAATTTTTTACCTGCCATGCACGGTATATTTCTTTTGTCATAGCGTCATTAAAGTCGCCATTAAACAACAGAATATCATCTTCCTCGAATCCGTCTTTGCACAACTCAGCGGCAATGTACTTTTGAGTTCGCTTTGATTCCGTGAATACAACAACCTTTTGAGGAATATTCTGCTTTCCTTGATATTCAAAAGCCGTATGAATCGCAGTTTTCAAAGCTTTAATCTTTGCGTTGCTTTGAATACGGCTTGCTGTCTCGATGATTGCATCAACCTCGTCCATTTCCGCCTGGATCTGCTGTTTCTGAAACAGCGTGTCCTCATCATCAATTTCCTCAAAAGCGGATTCGTCAATTTCATCCTCTATAAAATCCCAGAATAGAGCAAACCCATCTTGGGCATTTGCTGACTTTGTACCCTCATATAACTTCTGAAGTCTGTTCTTTAACACCTCAAAAGTTTCAATCAGAGCATAGCTCGATGAGGCAAGCAACTTACGGATAACCAACACTATAAGTCCCTTATTTGCGTTAGGAATCGAATATAGTACATCCTTTTTCAGGAAGTTATTCACCCTCATGTATAGTTCAACTTCATCAGGAGAAAGTGCGAAGTCAATCGTTCTACATTCCCTCTTTTTGAAGTCCATATATTTTCCAACATCCCGTCGAAGTGTTCGGTATAGAACCGGGATAAGTTCTCTTTTTAATTCTGGATAATCTTGCCCCTCAATAAATCTTTTGTTAAAAACCTTCTCGCTCCCAAAAATCCGAGGATCAATGAACGAAATCAGCCCATGAAGATCAGATAGCGAGTTCTGCAACGGTGTGGCTGTAAGCAATATTTTGGGAATGCCTTTTGAAAGCTCATACAGTCGTTTTGCTCTTTTCGTTCCATGAAATACATTGCGTAGGTTATGAGCCTCATCAATGATAATAAAATCCCACTTCAGATTAGGAAAGCGCTGCATCAACTTTGAAGAATAGTCATAAGAAGTAATCACAATCCTGACTTTATCTCTGTTTTCCAAGCAAGACTTCCAAAAGCTCAAATTGCTCTCCACCGTAAGACGATCCAATATGGTTGCCTTGAGACTAAATTTCTCTTCAAGTTCAACTTCCCATTGTTTGCGGAGGGTTGCCGGAAGTGCAATTAAAACTCGCTTTGCTCCCGAATCCAAAACATACTTTAGTGTAAGACCTGCTTCTATAGTTTTACCAAGACCAACTTCGTCAGCAAGGACAATACCGCCTGTTTTTAGAGCTTGAATTGCAGCACAAAACGCATTGATCTGATGGGGATTGATCTCAATTTTCGTGTTCAACAAGCATCGAAACGGAGATTCCTCCAATTCCGCTTTTTTGAATTTTCCGTATTGTTCTAAAAGCAAATTGCCCTCCATCATCACCCCTATCTGTGTTCCAATTGTTCAGCTATCCCCAACGCTATCCCTTTTGCCATAAGTGGAGGAACTGCATTACCGACTTGAACAAATTGCGCTGTTCTTGGGCCTTCAAAAAAATAACTATCAGGGAATGATTGGATACGAGCAGCTTCACGCACGGTAATGGAACGGTGCTGTTCTATATCTGGATGAATAAAATAGTGTCCATCCTTTGAAAGATGTGCAAGCACAGTGTGACAACAGGACTCATCACCCTCAACAACCTTAAAGCGATCTACAAAGGAATGTCTATTCTTGTGCGTTTTTAATTCTTCAGGCAAGTCGTTGTAATTAAGGCGCCTGTGTCCATCATTCCATAGATCTATTGCCCGTTTGTATATTTCAATATCACGGTCTTTATTAGGACGGCTCTTATGAAGCGTGAGAACATCATCCACTGTCCTAACTTCTGTATCAGATACACACTTGCTCCATGTTTAGTTTTGTATTCGGATGCTCCAAGACCTGGCTTCAATTTGGGAAGATCAGCCAGTAAATCGTTCACAGTAAACGAGCTTTCCTTTTTCAAAAAATCCGGATATGCCATACCGCTGTTTTTTAGCCAACCAATAATTATCATTCGACGACGATTCTGCAAAACCCCGAAATGCTTAGAATTTTGTTCACGCCACTCAATCTCATAGCCAACTCTGCGAAGATACTTTGTCAAATTCTTAAAGGTTGCTCCCTCGTTTGCCGATGAGATACCCATTACATTTTCAAAAACAAACATTCTGGGTTGATAACGCTTCAAAACTCTCGCGTACAGTTTATATAGCTCGTTTCTTGGATCTTCGGACATAGGATGATTCATGTGACTACTCTGTGCGCGTCCAACAAGAGAATATGATTGGCAAGGAGGCCCACCAATTACCACATCTACACTTTGAATGTTTCGGATTTTCATAATTCCGTCTATTGTCTTAAAAATGCCAGGGAGAGTGGTATCTGACATTGTCTCGCATATCACGGTTTTCTTAATACGTTTAGGAATCTTCTGCAAAAACTCTTCTTGTGTCATCTCCCCACGCAAGTATTGATAATAAATGTCCAACTGCTTAGCTTGCTTTAGATAATAATAGGAACTTCTTGTGACCAGTGTTTGAGCCGCAAACGGATTCATTTCTACATGAGCAATAGGATTGAAACCTGCTTGAATAAATCCTTCAGACAGCCCACCAGCTCCTGCAAACAAATCTATAAAATTGTACTTGCCCTCGCCGGGGATTCTACTTGGCATAACAATTCTCCTATCCCTTCTTTATTCCTCTTGCTCAAAAGCAAGCCAACTACTCTCAAGCGGTTCGTAGTCAGCATTATATTTGGTACAAAATTCTTTTATTTGCCGCATGGTAGACATATTGGGTTTGCTTTTTCCTGTCTCCCAACGGCTTACCGTTGTTAAATTCACATTAAGTTCTTTTGCAAATACCTCTTGTGAGTAGAATAGGCGTTGCCTCGTCTGTTTAATATTTTCTGCAAATGTCATATCATCGTCTCCTTGGCTCTGAATGTACATAACTACTGCATTATTTTAGCACAAATTAGGCGTTTTGTCAATGAGAGTCAAGGTTGTCGAAAGGGGAATTACAGCATCTTTTCTTTCTTTGACAAGCAATGCCTTTGTATATACAAAGGCACAAAAACAAAAGGAACCCGCTTTCGCGGATTCCTATGTTTTCTGCTTGTTGAGGCATAACCTCAAACCCCATTAAACGAAGATTGCATCTTCGGCGGCGCACTGTTCCAGCGCTTATTTTTCTTCATGCTAACGCTCCTTCTGCTGTTCTGCTCTCACATTTTCTATACCAAACAGACCGACAAGGTTTGCGTGATAAATCAGCAGATCGCGATATTCCCATTTTACCATACTTGAGACTAAGTCACACGAAGTTTCCCATATAGTCTTTCTCCTTAAAATATGGTATAGTAGAATCATACTACACAAGAGGAGTTTACATGTCACACGATAAAGAAATGAAAGCTGTTTCTCCCCTTCTACAGCAAGCAATCAATATTTCTTCCATCATCGGTGGAGTTGGTACTTTGATTTTCTGTATCTGGGCCTATCAGGCTGGAGTCTTGCATTCTAAGGAAACCCTATCTGCCTTTATCCAACAGGCCGGTATCTGGGGGCCACCACTCTTTATCTTTTTACAGATTTTGCAGACGGTTGTTCCTATCATTCCTGGTGCTCTGACATCCGTTGCCGGTGTCTTTATCTACGGGCATATCGTGGGGACGATTTACAACTATATTGGTATTGTTATTGGTTGCGCCATTATCTTTTACTTAGTGCGTCTCTACGGAGCCCCCTTTGTTCAGTCTGTCGTCAGTAAACGCACCTATGATAAGTACATTGGCTGGTTGGATAAGGGCAATCGTTTTGACCGTTTCTTTATTTTTATGATGATTTGGCCAGTTAGCCCAGCGGACTTTCTCTGTATGCTGGCTGCTCTGACCAAGATGAGCTTCAAGCGCTACATGACCATCATCATCTTGACCAAGCCCTTTACCCTGGTTGTTTACACTTATGGATTGACCTACATCATTGATTACTTTTGGCAAATGTTCGCCTGACCACTAAAAAAAGGTTGAACAAAACCTCAATTTTATACTCAATGAAAATCAAAGAGCAAACTAGAAAGCTAGCCGCAGGCTGTACTTGAGTACGGCAAGGTGAAGCTGACGTGGTTTGAAGAGATTTTCGAAGAGTATTATCAGAAAATGAAAAAAATAAAACGCATAGTATCAAGGCTTTTCAACACCTGATAGTATGCGTTTTTCTGATTGTAATAACTTTTTGCCCAGCCTCTTTTTGTTAACCTTCTTTTTTCAATAGGAGAGAAACAAGGACTGATGTGACAATCATCCATGCTCCTAGAATGATAAAGATCATTCGACCATCTGTAGTCACCAAGCCAATTCCTGAAAGAACAAAAGGTGTTAAGGAGGCACCAAAACTACATCCCAAAACAGCATAGGAAGTTGCTTTGTTGAGGAGCTTTGCTGGGATTCTTTCAGATATCAATTGAAAGACAGTCGTCAGAGCGATGCTGTAGGCGAATCCTCCTAAAACAGAACCAGCAACGACAACCCAGAGTGAAGGGGAAAGAGCAATGATGATTTGCCCAATACCGAAGGTGAAACCAGCGACCAATAAAAGTTTTTCCTTGAAGGCAGAGATCAGGAAAGAAAAACTGATTCCGGCTAAAATCCCAATCAACTGCATGGCACTGAGTACCAGACTAGACAATTGAGCATCTCCAAAGCCTGCCTCAATCATGAGACTAGGAATACGGAAGGTAATGGCTGTATTGGTACATACAATGACTGCAGCTCCGACAGCTAGGAAGAAAATCAGCTGTAGCATGGAGCGAGTTAGTTTGGCTGCTTCTTCTGTCTTTTGCTTGGACTCATGAGCTTCTCCTTTTCCATAAGGGACAAAGAGAAGGAAGAGTACAAGAACCACTAGACCTGCTGCATAGGCTAGGAAGGTCGCGGTCCAACCAAATGCTAAAAGTTGACCGACTGCCAACGTCAAGATAGAGGCTCCTACAACCTCAGCTGATCCACGAAACCCCAGCATCTGGATACGAGTTTTACCATGGTAACGTTCACTAATGATTGATATAGCCTTGGCGTTGAGCATCCCAACTCCAAGTCCAAATAGCAAGCGTGTCGCAAACAAAGTAATAGCCCTGATACCAGAAAGGTGCTGTTCCGCTAATTGACAAGATTAAAAGTCCTAAGGTTAACTGGAGACGTTCAGGGAAAATACGCTCTAAAACTCCGTTAAATAAAAGCATAGCCATGATTCCAAAGGATGGAAGGCTGACCAAGAGCTCGACCTGACCTGTCGAATAGCCCTGATAATATTCAAACATGGCTGGTAGGGCACTTGATATTGAAAATGATGTGATCAATACTAACGACAGGGAAAGTATACTCACTTTTTCCAAAAATTGTTTCATTTTATCCTCATTCATTATTTATGTTAAGTCAAAAGAGCTAGATATTACTGTAGAGATAAAAGATATCTTTCATCTAGTCCCTATCACTCTTTTAGCAAAAAGGTCCTTTCCTATCATACACTGTTTCCCAAAAATTGGCAAGCAACTGCTTTATAAGTTCAACATAAAAAGTAGGACCATCAGACTCAGAGAAGCCTCGATGGTATCCTACTTTTATAGATTTTAGTAAACTATCTTACTTAGATTTTCAAGAATCGGCGCATTGAGATTCCTGAACCAAGTGAACCGATACAGATTCCAATTAGGAACAAAAGACCGATCATCAGTGGAATAAAGGTATCTGGGGTAATCAAGGATAGGTTTTGTCCAACCAAGGATGGGTTGACAGATTGGAATACTCGGTTATAGATAAAGTAAACCAAAACTGATGGAAGAGCTGCTCCCAACAAACCAATAAAGGCTCCTTCTAGCAAGAATGGGCCACGGATGTAGCTGTTTTTAGCACCAACCAAACGCATGATTTGGATTTCACGACTACGTGAAATGATAGTGATACGGATGGTATTTGAAATCAAGAAGACTGCGATGAAGATCAAGAGTCCTGCGATGACCAATCCCCAAACACGGATGAAGGAAGCCAACTTGAAGAGACGTTCAGTATTGGCACCACCGTCTTGAACTTCAGAGACACCTTCGATTTTCTTAGCTTCTTCAGCGACTGGTTTTACATCACTTGGTGAATTGGTATCTACGATGTAGGCATCATGAAGAGGGTTTGCATCTCCTTCAAACACCTTCCACTCGTCACCCATAGTTTCAGTCAGCTTTTGGTATTGTTCTTCTTTACTTGAGAAGGTTACATTTAACAGCTGGCAAGGCTTTGAGGGCATCGTAGACCTTGTGGTAGTCATTGTTCGTGACTGTTTGGCCTTCTTTTACAATGGTTTCACTGTTGTCTTCAACGTCTTTACGAACATAAACCATGACGCGGACGTTGTTTTCGATATCCGTTGCCAATTTCGCAGTATTGAAGATAACTGAAGCAAAGATAGCAACCAAGGTCAAGGTAATCATTACTGAACTGATAGCAGCAATGGTCATCCATCCATTACGCTTTAAACTTTTTAAAGCTTCGAACAGATGGCGGAAAAATCTACTAATCATCGTATCCGTACTCTCCTTTCGCTTCATCACGTACCACGCGACCATTTTCGATGGCAATAACGCGGTGGCGCAAGGTATTTACGATTTGGCTGTTGTGGGTCGCCATCAAAACAGTTGTCCCTTGAAGATTGATGCGCTCCAAAAGGTTCATGATTTCCCATGAGTTATCTGGGTCCAAGTTTCCTGTTGGTTCATCGGCAATCAAAACTTTAGGATTGTTTACGATAGCGCGAGCAATGGCGATACGTTGCTGCTCACCACCTGACAATTCATTAGGGAATGAACGAACCTTGTGTTTTAAACCAACAAGATCCAAAACTTCCATAACACGTTTTTGATATTACGACGGCTTTCACCGACAACCTCCATTGCGTAAGCAATGTTCTCATAAACAGTTTTCTTTGGCAAGAGCTTGTAATCCTGAAAGACGACGCCTACGTTTCTACGCAAAAGCGGGATATCTCTCTTTTTAATCTTAACAAGATTAAAACCTGCAACCTGCAAACTTCCTTTTTCAACTTTAACTTCACGGTATAAGGCACGAATAAAAGTTGACTTACCTGCACCTGAAGGACCTACGATATAGGCAAACTCTCCTGGTTCAATACTCACAGAGACGCCACGTAGGGCTGTTGTCCCGTTGTCATACTTTTTGACAACATCTCTCATTTCAATGATCGACATGTGACTTCCTTTCTATTAACTAATACGCCATTTCAGATAAGCATCGATGAAACCATCTAAGTCTCCATCCATGACCTTATCTACCTGCGCAACTTCAAAACTGGTACGGTGATCCTTCACCATGGTATAAGGGGTAAATACATAGGAACGGATTTGGCTTCCCCATGTGATTTCTTTCTTATCCCCCTTAAGGGCATCTACCTCCGCAGCTTTCTTTTCCTGCTCCATCTGATAGAGTTTTGCCTGGAGCATCTTCATCGCACGATCACGGTTTCCGTACTGAGTACGGTCAACGGTTGATGCAACGACAATCCCTGTCGGAATGTGGGTCAAACGGACACCTGTTGAAACCTTGTTGACGTTTTGTCCACCTGCTCCACCCGAGCGGAAAGTATCCATCTTGATATCATCTTCTCGGATGTCAACTTCAATAGTATCATCCAACTCTGGCATAACTTCTACAGAAGTAAACGAGGTGTGACGACGCTTAGCTGAGTCAAATGGTGAGATACGTACCAAACGGTGAACTCCCATTTCTGACTTGAGAAGTCCATAAGCATTTGGCCCTTCAAAAGACAAGGTCACCGACTTAATTCCTGCTTCATCACCAGCTTGATAGTCCAAGACTTCAACCTTAAAGCCTTTAGCGTTACCATAACGAGTGTACATACGAAGGAGCATATCGCCCCAGTCTTGGGCTTCTGTTCCACCAGATCCTGGGTGAATCTCTAAATAGCATTATTATGATCATAAGGCTCTGATAAGAGCAAGGTCATCTCGTAGCTAGTCATCATCTGATCTAGCTCAGCTAGCTTCTCCACCAACTCATCCTTAACAGACTCATCCTCTGCTAAAAAGTCTAGTAAGATTGCAACCTCATCCTGCAACTCTTCCATGGTATGGAAGGTATTGTAGGTATTTTTTAGTTCGTTTAATTCTTGCGACGTTTTTTGGGCCGCAATATTATCGTTCCAAAAATCAGGTTCTGTCATTTTGTTTTCCAAAATGGCAATTTCTTCTTCTAACCCTTCGAGGTCAAAGAGACCCCCTAAAAGAAGCTAATTTTTCACGATTGGCGTCAATTTTTTGACGGATTTCTGAAATGTCCATATATACTCCTTTTTTGTATCGTTTTATTATACCATAATTTTTCTTATTTATCTAATCGGGGGTTTTTTAAAATTTCTTATCAAAATATTTCGATTTGAAGACTAAGAGAATGTTTTCAACAATCTGGGGGTAAAGAATCAAAAAACATCCCAAAGCTGATCAATATTCTCATCCTAAAAACAATGATCGATTCTTTGAGATGTATATAAATACTATTTCATGAGAAAGCTAGGTTGTGAGTGAAACACTAGCACAGAGGGAGTTTTCTCGAAGACATAGTAAGAGGTAGAAAGCACTTATTCTTTATCTGCCTTCAAAGTCGAAGTTTCTTGGGCATCTGCTGATTTTTCTTCCTTATCTACCGGCTTATCAGAATCCTTCTTAGGATCTTCTTGATTTCCCTGAACTTCTTCCTCTTTTACAGGATTTAAGATCCAAATACCATCTTGATTGACCTTGTAGCCATCAGGTGTTGTTCCATTTCTTAGAAGTGAACCATCTGCTTGGAAATAGTACCAGTTGCCATTCAACTGTTTCCAACCAGTCTCCATTGCGCCGCTAGTATTGAGATAATAACGAGAGCCATCAATCTCTTGAAGACCTGTTAACATGATGCCTTCCTTGTCCAGATAGTACCATGTGTCCTTATCTTTGAACCAGCCTGTCTTCATAGCTCCGCTAGTTGCAAAGTAGTAGTAATGATTATCAAGCCATTTCCAACCTGTTTGCATAGCGCCACTTGCATTGAGGTAATAGCGAGTGTCATCAATTTCTTGAAGACCAGTTTGCATGATACCTTCTTTATCTAGATAATACCAAAGATCGTTTTCTTTGAGCCAGCCTGTCTTCATTGCTCCACTACTTGTGAAGTAACTATAATGATTATCAAACCATTTCCAACCTGTTTGCATAGCCCCACTTGCATTGAGATAATAGCGAGTACCTTCAATTTCTTGTAGGCCAGTTTGCATGATACCTTCTTTATCTAGATAGTACCAAAGCCCCTTATCTTTGAGCCAACCTGTCTTCATTGCTCCACTGCTTGTGAAGTAGCTATAATGATTATCGAACCACTTCCAACCTGTTTGCATGGCTCCACTTGCATTTAGATAATAACGAGTTCCTTCAATCTCTTGTAGGCCAGTTAGCATAACACCTTCTTTATCCAAGTAATACCAAGTATCTTTATCCTTGATCCAGCCTGTTTTCATCGCTCCGGAACTTGCAAAATAGCTCCAGTTCCCTTCAATCAAGGCCCAACCTGTTTGCATAACTCCCTTATTATCAAAGTAGTAGGTAGCTCCATTAATTTCCTTTTTACCAACTATTTGTTTTCCTTCTTCATCAAAGTAGTACCAGTTTGATTCAATTTTTTGCCATCCAGAGCCTGTCTCATTTGACTGTAATGCCCCACTACTTGCAAAGAACATCTTTTTACCGTTAAAGACTTGTAGACCGGTCAACATTTTACCGTCCTTATCAAAGAGGTACTTTTGTCCACCGATTTCAGCTAGTTGATCATAACGTCTTGCACCATCAGATTGAATATAATACCAAGCATTATCATGATAGAACCATCCACCTGTTTGCATTTTACCATCATCGTTAAGGTAATACCAGTTACCTTCAAGATTTACACCATTATTTTTTAAATGGAGCCATCGACTCGTTTGTTTTTGACCTTTTCCATTAAAGAAATAGTAACTACCATCAATTTCTTGCCAACCAATAGCCATTTGTCCATCTGAAAGACGATATTTCCAATATCCACCTTCCTGATACCAATTCGCATCAACTTTAGGAATATCAGGGAAAGAATTTGAGACATTAGTGAATCCTTGATTACTAATATCAAATACCGTTGCGTCTTGTGTTTTACTAGATGCTTGGATAACTTGAATATTTCTCTCCTTAAGGTATTCTCTAGTCGAAGCTAGATTAATATCTCCTCCAGTAGTTTGGATAACCATGCTTGGTGAAAGATTGTCGATAAAAGCTTTAGTATTTGATATTTTTGCATCATAGTGGTGATTCCATTTCATCATGTCCACTTTTCCAATAACTGGACCTAGCTTATCCTCAGCTCCCTCAGCGTTATCTAGGTCGCCACCAAGATATATCTTTTTACCTGCCACAGTCACAACAGCTACAATTGAGTTGGAATTATCATCAAGTACCCTTTTGAGTTTCCCGTCTGCACCATACTCATTCTTATAATTATAGAGTTGGATATCCATGTTTCCCATTGTGAAATGGCTGTCTTCGTCCTTTATATCTTGGACAACTGTAACCCCGCGATTTTGAGCAGCACGAAGAGCATTATCATAATTGAAAAGGTTATCCCACAGTCCCCAATTACTAGTAATTCTTTCATCTGAATATTTTTTCAAATAAAATTTGTCTACTTGATAACGATTAAGTATTTCATCCGCACCACCTATATGGTCGCTATGAACATGAGTTCCTAGGACAAAATCTAATTTCTTCACTCCAACCTGATCTAGATGTCGCATTAAACGATCTTCCAAAACTTGATAATTTCGCATAGAAATTCCCCAGCGATCTGGATATCTCGGATCAGTTCCGTCAGGGAAATCATAATCTTCGCCCATGTCAATAAGGGCATAATGACCATTACTCTCTAGAAGAATAGCATCGCTTCCAGATTTAGCTTTTGTATTGATAAAATGTATGCGATTCCCTGCACCTGCTGAGATAGTATCTGCATTTACTGTTTGCGCTTGAATTATTGTGGCCGATAGAAACAAGGCACTAAGCAATATTGATTTTTTTAAACTTTCATAAGGCATTCAACTTTCTTAATTAATTTTATACTCTTTCGTTAATCAATCCAATAATTCTTTTCATTTCCTGGAATTTGTTTGTCAACAGGAGGTGGAGTCATATACTCTTTACCAAACTCATAGACAAGAATCTCATGATATCTTCTCGGTACTTTTAGGATTAAATTTTCATATGGCATATCAATTGTATCATACAACCATTCTGTTTTAATACCAGCTGGATAGTAAGAGTCATAAGTCGAACAAACTAAGTCTGAAGAATTTTCAACACTGTATTTTAAAGCAAGTTGTTCAAGTTTTTGATTCCAGAATTGAGGAGATGTAAATCTGAATATTGCTGACGCAATATAACGAGGAAGATTTTTAATCCCTCCGTTTTCGTACTTAATTCCCTTAAAGTTTAAAGACGATAGACGAATTAATTGTTTGTAGAGTTTCATTTTCTTACGATCTTGTTCATCTGTAACAAGACCATCGTACGGGAAGACATCTACACAAGTTCCAAGAACAACACTTGGATCTAAAAGATTCGAGTCTCTCCTTGTTCGAATATCGTAAACACGCATATAACTATATGGATATCCCTTCGTTTCTCTAAAAGAAATCAACTTATAGTATGGGTGGTTATCGTTTTTTAGAACAGCGTATAACTTTTCAAATTCATCTCTAGCTAACGAAATGTCTGTATCATCATCCCAAGGAATAAAACCCTTATGACGAACGGCTCCTAATAAAGTTCCAAAATCGATAAAATATTTGATATCGTGTTTTTCACATATCTCATGTAAGTACTCTAGGATACCAAGCTCAACTTGCTTGATTTCTTCAAGGCTTAAGATTTTTTCAGACATTATTTGTCACTCCTAATCTCTACTTCTTTGTTTAAATAATAATCTATTGGTTTTTAGTAATCTTCCACAATTTGAAGTCATGATGCGAAACTTGTTGCTCAACTGGTGGTAACTGCATATAATTTCCATAATCTGAAGTTAAAATTTCATGATAATGTTTTGGAATCATAAATTCCTTACCTTCAAAGCTACCAGCTTCAACTTGTTCTAACCATTCACGTTTCCAAACGGGCTTATTCATATCCTTATAGACAACATAGTCCACCAATTCATAATCTTCTACTTTCTGGATTTAGCTAATTCATCAATCTGAGAAACATACTTATTTGTGTTAGTGAAATAAAAGATAATAACAGAAATATAGCGGATCATTGAATTTACTACACTTTTAGTATTCGTAATTCCTTTGAATGTATAACAACTTAACTGGCGTTTCTTGATGATTTTAGTCATTTTATCCTTAAACGCCTGATCATCTTCATAACCATCTACAGGGAAAATATCTACATAGATACCCATATTCGAATCAATTCGCACATCCTCTTCAACTAAGTAAGTCTGATTGTCTTGAATCTTCATGAAAGGATAGACATAATTGACATTATTTTTATAAGACATGACTTCGTATCGCTCGTCTGGATGTGCAATCAGATAATCTTGTAATTTTTCATAATCGTCTCGTAACATACAAATGTCCATATCATCATCCCATGGAATAAAACCTTGGTGACGAACTGCACCAATTAAGCTACCATAGGACAAGAAATATTTGACACCAATTTTATGACACACTTCATGGATATACTCCATGATTCCTAACTCCATCTGTTGAATTTCAGAAATATCAGTTACTTCCTTGTAACGAATGTTTTTTTCTTTTTCACAGATCATTAGACCATATCCTACCACTAACCAGAAAATGATATTGATAAAGTTTGTCGAATACATGATCTGACTTTCAAACAATTGTCCAAATAATATCCCAAAGAATAGAATCATGACTAGTTTTTCACTATTTCTCTTTGATTTAATCAAGTAAGAAACAAAGCGGAAACTTACATAAGCTATGATGAGTATGAAAGAAGAGAGACCTAAGAATCCAGAACTCACAAAAATGGTAACAAAGATATTGTGGAAATTACCTCCAATAAGTGAGTTTGTAATTTCAAATTTACTAAAATACTTTGTGTAATAATCGGATACGTTTCGAACACCATAACCAAATAGGGGTTTTGCACTTCCCATTTTGATTGCATTTTTCCAAATATATGTACGACCACTTGGTGTCGTCTCGATTAGGTGAAGTTCCCCGTTTTTCTTGGCTACGTCCGAATCTGTCTCTGAATATGATTTGCCTTTATTTAAGTCAATTACAGTTGCCTTGGCTGCTGAAATATATACCGAAGTTACATAACTAATTCCAATATTACTACCTGTGAGTAAGATACTAGCTACTAGAAAAGTAAGCCATTTTTTGAGTAATTTTCCTCTAGAAATAAAAAGACAATAAATTCCAAGCATCAAAATGACTGATAAGAGTGCTCCTCTACTCTGCATGGTTGCAAAATAGATTAACTGAATCAGATTGTTTATCTTTAGATAAACTGAGTATTTACTTCCTTTATGAATGAGGTACAAAGCAAAAACAATGCTGATATAAGAAAAAATAGCACTTGCATTTGGATTAACAATTCCCCATAAGCGTCCATTCATAACACCATAATAATAGGATTGTTCTCCAATTTTAAATAATATTAAGACTCTAAATATTAAAAGAACAAAAGCAAATATGGCTGAGAAAAAAGAAACAATTTGAATCGTTCCTGCGATCAAGCGAATTAACTTCTTAAGGTACTCTAAATTCACCATGGTAAATAGTAAAATGTAAGTTATCATAAAGAAGATTTCAACCAAATTTCCAAGTAAGTGGCCTGAACGATTAACCAGTGTTGCTACTAGATGACTCCCCGTCAAAAGCCCAAATAAACCTAGGAATTTCCTATCGATTTCTATTCGTTTCCAATTTAACAATAAGGTTAAACAAATACAAAGAACAACAACTGCTGATAATCCCTTATAAACAGGATTTGTTACTTTATAAACTAGTGAACTCATGCTTAAAATCGAAATAAAAACAAACAGATATGAAATCCAAAATTTTGATTTTTCAAAGCAATCATTCGTTTTTGAAAAATTCATCTTCAACTCCTTTAAATGACATTATTAATTCAAGCCGACAATTTGTCTATAGATCCATGGAGAAACAAGGAGCGACAAAACGGCTATTTTTCGAAAATGAGTAAAATAAGGGTCTTTTAATATCTCAGATAAGTGATTAATAATCCACTTTCTCAACTTAACTTTTTCTGTTCGATATTGGCTTGAATCTGTAAAAATTATTTTATCATACACTGTGATATAGGACCAACATTCTCTATTCACTAATTCAGTTCTGAGTTTTGGAAATATTTGAAAAACTTCAGAAATAATAATCTTATAGACCTCTATGGTATCAAATACATGATTGTTGACAGAAGTTGTCGCACTCCCCTGTCGATGATCATAATAGTAGATTGGTTTATCAATAAATACGCTTGTACATTTGGTTTTTAGTAAAACTTCTGTTAAAAACAATGCATCCTCAGCCAAATGATAGTCTGTATTGAATGTAAAATCTGAAATAATCTCTCTTTTAAATAATTTTGCAACAGGGAAAAAAGAAGTCCTAGTTGTCGTCAATAATTCCCTCATTGTCTGTTCTGTCGACCACTTCTCTACTTTTCCTGAAAAAACTGGTAGTTCTGTAATTTGACCATTTTTTATATGATGGAGACGTGCTATACTAAATCCGATAGAATCGTCACTATCAACTACACTTATTAAAGTTTCCAAATAATCTGGTGTAATAAAATCATCACTATCAATAAAAGTAATCCATTCTCCTCTTGAATATTGAATACCTATATTTCTAGCATTCGAGACTCCTGCATTCTTAATATGAAAAACTTTGATATTTTCATTTTTAGATGCCAACTGATCGCACAAGGCACCACTCTGATCTGTCGAACCATCATTTATAAGGAGCAATTCAAAATTCGTATATGTCTGTTTTAAAATAGACTTTACACATCGTTCCAAATAAGCCTCCACATTATAGACTGGAACAATGATACTAATTTTTTCTTGCATTGTATTCCCCCTTATATTCTGTATAGCTCTTATCCATATCTGCTATAAGGGCATCGTGATGAGGCACTTGCTTGTCAGCTGGTGGTGGTGTCATGTAGTCACCAAAAGCTGTGCTGAGATAGGCGTCATAGCCGACCGGAATAGGCATTTCTGTTCCCTCGAAAGGTAGGAAGATGTTGTCTTCAAAGGCCTGAATTGGATACTTTTTCTTCATGTATCCTGGCCCTGAACATAATTCTGTAATGCCATCACTTTCGGCTGGTCCATACTTGGTCATTTCTTTCTCAGCCTTTTTCCAGATACGATAGCGAAGCGATTTAGGAGTCAACCCTAGTAAAATGGTACTACCCCACTTCATGAGAGCTCCATGCTTTTCTGGAATGGTTTGTGCACAAAATAGAGAATAAATCAAAGCCCAGCGGACTTGTTTCTTGCGCTCTGCTGGATTTTTAGGGTAGTAGTCCAAGGGAAGAACATCCAAAGCCAAGCCGTGTGGGAGGTCCAAATCTTGTTGATAAGGCTTGATACAAGTCGTCTCCTTATCACGAATGGTGATAAAGAGGTTACGGTCTACATAGTCTTTAAACTCTTTGATAGGAAGTAACGCTCATCCGCATATTGAGGCCATAATTCTGCTAGTTTTTCATAGTCCTTTCGTGGCATAAAGAAGTCCAAATCATCATCCCAAGGGATGAAACCTTTATTTCGTAAAGCTCCAATTGCTCCTCCGCCACACAAATAACAGAGCAAGCCATGTTCTTTACAAAAGGCGACAAAATATTCAGCCATCTCTAAGCTACGAGCTTGAATTGCCTTTAAATCACTCATCTCATTCTTTTCCTCTTCTATAGAATACATCATTCTATTATACCATAAAAATAGTTTATAAATCCATCTGACCATGTAAAAAATCAAAACCCAAGATAACCATTTTCATAGGTACCTCAAGCTCTGATTCATTTTACATTTTATCTAAATCCCATTTGGGCCAATTTATTTTGGTAAGCTTTTTGGTCCACTCGAAGGGATTGACCGCCGTATACGTCAAAGTCGTCTACCCAGTCTCCAAGTTCTGGGACTGTCAATCTTTCAATACCATTCTGCGCACCTTCAAGGACTGATAAGCCATTGGTCAATAAGAAGGTATATGGAAGGTTTGTGGAGGTCATGGCGAATACTTTACCAAGAGCTTCCGAACCAGTGAAAAGTTTTGTCGGATCTTTAATTTGTTGTAAAACAGCAGTCATGACTTGTTGCTGTCTACGAGTACGGCCATAGTCCCCTTCATCATCATCACGGAAACGTGCATAGTTGAGAAGAGTCGACCCATTCATCTGTTGTTTCCCAGCTCGAATGGTTTGAGTCGGTGACTCAGTTTCCGTTGCGTGCAAGTCATCGCCTACAGTCGCTTCTGTAACTGGGACCCCATTTAGAGTTGAAAACTGAGCATCAATGGTCACACCATCAGGGAAAAGCGTATCAATGGCTGTTGCAAAGGCTTGGAAATCGACAAGGGCATAATATTTGATGTCCAGATCAAAATTATCCTTGAGCACCTTGCGGACCATTTCAGCTCCTTGTTTACCTTCTTGTTCCCCTAATTCATAGGCCAAGTTTAATTTATGGTCTGTCTGTTTTTGACCATTGATGACTTGGCTATACCCATCAATATAGACCAGGTTATCACGCATAAAGCTAACGAGCTTCAATATTTTATCTTTGCCACTTACATTTAAGACCATGACAGAGTCCGTCCGTGTTTCTGCACTATTCTGTCCAATACGGCCATCCGTACCCAAAATCAGAATATTAACCCCATCACGCGTATCTTGTCCATTGAAGACTTCAACCTGAGCAGCTTTGGCGTCTTTGGGCCCATTTGAACTATTAGGATTCGCCGATTGGAAGCCTTTAAGAACATGACGATCATTCCTACTGCTACACAAAGCAATATCATCCCTAACCAAGCAAATAAGCGTTTAAAACGAAAACCTCTTTTTTTCTTTTGCTTCTTAGCTTTTGGAATCTTCGTTTCCAGTTGATCTCCACTACTACGGCGACTAGAACGACTACGATTAGCATAGGTTGGTAGGTCGATACTAGAGTCTGAATGAAGTTGTTCTTTGGCTTCTGGATTGAAAACTTCTGCTGAATCTTTTTGACCTTCTATCTTGGCTTGTAAAAAGGCAAATTCTCTCTTTTCTTTCTCATTCAAATAATGAATGTTTTTCAAAAGATAGTCATATCTCAGTTTTTCATGATGTGTCAAAGGATTCTCTCTAGTCATTCCTTCTCCTTCCCTTTATCCTGTATGGTATAGATAGGGTAAGCTCCTAGTATTTTATACTGGATTCCAATCGTTTCTAGTTCTTTTTGAGCAAAATGGACCAGTTCTTTATCAGCATAGTCCACATCAATGATAAAAAAGTATTCGCCCAAGGCTGTTTTTAGGGGACGACTTTCTATCTTGGTTAAGTCAATCCCTCGCCAAGCAAAGGTCGAAAGTGCCTTGTAAAGTGCACCAGGTAAATTGTCTGGCAAGGTTACTGCTAGGCTCATTTTTTCAGTTGCATCTTGTAAAGGAATCTGTGGCAACTCTGCACCCAAAACCCAAAAGCGAGTGAAATTAGCTTCCATCTCTTGAATATCTTGAGCGATTAGCTCCAGCCCGTATTCTCCAGCAGAACTTCTTGGGGCAATCGCCGCAAATGGTTGATCCGGATGCTCAGAAACATAGCGCGCAGCGTAGGCTGTACTGGCAGTGACTTCTAGTTGCACATCTGGATAATGCTCGTCAATAAATTTCTTCCCCTGTGCCAAAGCTTGTGGGTGAGAAAAGATTTTCTCAATTTTAACTTGCCCTGGCACTGCCATCAACTGTTGATGAATTGGCTGCACAATCTCCGCCACAGCTTGAATACGAGCCTGGTGGAAAAGATAATCCAAGGTTTCATGAACACTACCTTCAATAGAATTTTCAACTGGCACCACTGAAAAGTCTACTAAGCCCTGTTCGTAAGCCTTGATAACGTCCGTAATATTTGAAAAAGGCTCTAGTTCCTCATGAGGAAAAGCCGTTTGCACCACATGGTGCGAAAAAGATCCTTTGGGACCTAGATAGGCAATTTTCATGTCAATTCCTCTATAATTTCCTCTAGGCTTAGCTTGGATACATCGATAACTTTACTAGCCACTTCCTCATACCAAGCCTGTCTTTCTTTAAAAATCGTAGCCAAATCTTCCTTGCTATTCTTTAAAAATAGTGGGCGTTGATTGTCCTTATCAGCTGAAATTCGTTGGTACAGGGTCTCAAAATCTGCTTTAAGGTAGATGTTGTCTGGATTTTGCTTTAGCAAGGCACGATTACGTGGAGAACTGACTATTCCTCCCCCAGTTGACACAACTTGGTCTGTTTTTAATAAATCAGCTAAAATTTCTGATTCTACCTGACGGAAGGCTGCTTCTCCTTTTTCTTCAAAGAAAAGAGCAATCGACATCCCCAGTCGGTCTTCCAGCAAGGCATCCATGTCTACAAAGTCAGGATCTAATCCTCTAGCAATAGTAGATTTCCCTGCACCCATAAAACCTAGTAAAACCTTAGCCATGAATCAAAGTCTCCAAATCATCAAAGAAGCTTGGGTAGCTAGTATTAATAGCTTCAGCACGATCTAATTCGACCTCTCCATCTGCCACTAAAAGAGCTGCAATGGCTGTCATCATGCCGATACGGTGGTCACCAAAGGTATTTACTCTGGCTTCATGGAGAGCAGATTTCCCTTTGATAATCATGCCGTCTGCTGTAGGAGTAATAGCTGCTCCCATGCTATTTAAAGCGTCTGCGACAACTTGAATACGGTCAGTTTCTTTAACCTTGAGTTCTTCTGCATCTTTGATAACCGTTTGACCTTGAGCTTGGGTAGCAAGGAGGGCGATAATTGGCAATTCATCAATCAAACGTGGAATCAAGGCTCCGCCAATCTCAGTTCCTTTAGGTCTGACGTCTCAACAGTCAAAGTTGCAGACTTAGCAATTGGGTCAACATCAGTAAGTTCTAATTTCCCACCCATAGCACGGATAACATCAATAATCCCTGTACGAGTTTCGTTAATGCCCACATTCTTCAGCACGACACGAGAATTTGGCACAATCAAACCTGCTACCAACCAAAATGCTGCACTAGAAATATCTCCTGGTACGACAACCGTTTGTCCAATCAGTTTTTGTGGTCCTTGAACAGTAATTTTCTTACCATCGACACTTAACTCCCCACCAAATTGATGCAGCATATCTTCTGTGTGGTTACGAGTGCACTCTTTTTCGATAATCACTGACTGGCCTTTAGCCTGCAAGGCTGCAAAAATCAAGGCAGACTTGACTTGGGCAGAGGCAATAGGTAATTCATAGTGGATCGGTGTTAAATGTTTAGTCCCTCTCAAGTGTAGAGGTGGTAAGTCTCTCTTTGTCTGACCAGAAATACTAACTCCCATTTTTTTCAAGGGAAGAGTCACACGATCCATGGGGCGTTTAGAAAGACTGTCATCTCCAAACATTTCTACTTCAAAGTCTGCACCAGCAAGGACGCCTGAAATCAAACGAATAGAGGTCCCAGAATTCCCCATATCGAGAGCATTCTGAGGGGCTTTCAAGCCATCCATCCCAACACCTTGTATGGTAACGACACCGTCTTTGTCCTCAATCTCTACGCCGAGGTCCCGAAATACTTGCATGGTTGATAGGACATCTTCACCACGCAAGATATCATAAACTTTAGTCTCACCTTCAGCCAAGCTTCCAAAAATAATAGAGCGATGACTGATGGATTTGTCACCTGGTACGCGAATGCTACCATTCAAATGGTTAACGTTTGTTTTTAACTTCATACTAGACCCCATACTGACAATACTTTTTCTTATTTTATCATAAAAAGTCAGAAATTTCTTAAAAATTCCTGACTTTATGAGGTAAATTCTTATTTTAAAAGTTCTGAAATTGGTTCAAAGACAATTTTTTCAATATCAGATAGATAAATAGAAAGTTGTTGCTGTTTGGCAAAGAAAGCTGATAAAAGAGAGTTGCCTTGAATCTGCTTACCATAGCTTTCCATTTTTTCTTGGAAAGAAGCGTCGGGCATTTGACCAGTTTGTGCCATGACTTGGATTTCATGTTGAAAAGCAATATAATCTGCAAAGATTTTACTAGCTTCTGCATCGGCTTGGATAGCATCTCTAGCTTCCTTAACCGCCTTGTATTCAGGCAATTCGCGTAGTCCACGACTAAGTTCGTTTGCACTATCATAAATATTTGACATAATTGTCCTCCTTATTTAATAACGACTGTGTAATTCGTATTTTCTGTAATGACTTGCTCAGCACGTTTTAAATCCTGAGCATTCTTAAAGGAAATTTGCAGAATCCCGTGAACATCCTCACGGTTTTCCTCATTGATATGGATATTGACCAAGGAAGTTCCTCTTAGCAATTCCAAGATGCGCAAGATAACATCTTCTTCATCGGGAACATCTACATAGAGGTCAAATGAGCTATCTACTCCGCCACGTTTATGGATTTCCATAGCTTGACGTTGTTCACGCGCTTGGTTGAAAAAATTCCAGATTTGGTTTTCGTCACCTACACTGATTGCATGACCTATCTCGTCCAAACGCCCCTTGAAATCCTCAATGCGTTCAATAATGGTATCCCGATTGGATAAGAGGATAGAAGTCCACATACCAGGCTCACTTTCGGCAATCCGAGTCATATCACGAAAACCACCTGCCGCAAAACGTCGTGCCATTTCATGCTCTTCAGCATAACTTACAGTTTGTTCCATCAGGCCTGATGCTAAGATATGCGGAAAATGGCTAATCTGAGAAGTCACTCGGTCATGCTCTTCAGCATCGATTTCAATGAAACGAGCATGAAGACCTGACAGCAAGTCCCTCATTTCTTCGAGCGTATCCGGAGTTGTCAGACTAGATGGCGTCAAGATATAATAGGCATTTTCAAAGAGGTTGACATCTGCAGAGGCCGCTCCTGTCTTGTGGCTCCCTGCCATGGGATGGGCCCCCACAAAGCGAACGGACTTATCAGCAAAAAATTTTTCAGCTGTAACTACGATAGCTGACTTGGTCGATCCAGCATCAGAAATAATGACATCTTCTTTTAGTTCCAAAGTTGCCAATTCTTGTAAAAAAGCAATGGTTTGCTTGATTGGCAAGGTAAGAATGATGACATCTGCAAGTGGAGCAAAACTAGCAAAATCATCCGTCGCCCGGTCGATCATTCCTCGCTCCAAGGCAATATCTCTGGACGCCTGACTACGATTGTATCCCAAAATCTCATAATCAGGATGATCTCTCTTAATCCCCAGTGCCATGGAAGCACCAATCAAACCCAATCCTGCGATATAGATGGTTTTAGCCATAAGAACTCCTTAATAATTCTTTGTATACTCCCGATGTTTAGCAACAGCTTCTTTTAATTCCTCCAGATTATCAGAAGAGAATTTCTCTAGAATTTCCTGGGCCAAGACCGTTGCTACGACTGCTTCCATAACAACACCTGCCGCTGGAAGAGCGGTTGGATCACTTCTCTCCACCGTTGCTTTATAAGGTTCATGGGTTTCAATATCGACACTCATTAATGGCTTATAGAGAGTCGGAATTGGTTTCATGACCCCACGAACAATAATCGGTTGACCATTGGTCATACCACCTTCGAAACCTCCAAGGTTATTGGTCCGACGAGTATAGCCATCTTCTGGTAACCAGAGAATTTCATCCATGACTTGGCTACCCTTGAGATAACCTGCTTTAAAACCAAGTCCAAACTCCACACCCTTAAAGGCATTGATGGAGACAACCGCTTGAGCTAATCTTGCATCTAGTTTGCGATCCCATTGGACGTATGAACCCAGACCAACCGGAACACCACCGACAACAGTTTCAACAACACCACCAATGGTATCACCATCACGTTTGATTTGGTCAATATAGTCCTTGATTTCCTGCTCACGTTCTTGGTTGACGATAGAAACTTCTGACTGGGCAGCTAATTTTTAATCTCTGCGACTGTTAAATTTTCTGGAACATCGATTTCCTTACCACCAAAGACAACAACATGGTTGGCAATTTCAATATCAAGCTCAGCCAATAAACGCTTGGCCACAGCCCCAACTGCTACTCGCATAGTCGTTTCACGGGCAGATGAACGTTCCAGGGAATTTCTCAAATCATCAAAGCGGTATTTGATGCCCCCAACCAAGTCTGCGTGACCTGGACGAGGATGAGTGATTTTTCGTTTACTTTTAAGTTTGTCTTCAATATCCTCGGCAGACATGATATCAAGCCACTTTTGGTGGTCTTTGTTAATGACATCCATGGTAATGGGAGCCCCTGTCGTCTTCCCATGGCGAACACCAGAAGTGAAGACAACTTGGTCACTCTCAATCTTCATGCGGCCACCACGGCCGTAACCACCTTGGCGACGTTTGAGGTCCTCATTGATATCCTCGGCAGTCAAAGGAAGGCCTGCTGGGATTCCTTCAATAATGGCTGTCAGACGAGGACCGTGTGATTCTCCTGCTGTTAAATATCTCATACATTCTCCTTATTTTACCAAGTAATCTTTCATTTCTTCGAGAGAAACTGGGTGAATCATTGCTGAACCAAGTTCTGGTACCAAGACTAATTTCATGGTGTTACCACGCGCTTTTTTATCGTGAGTCAAAACCTGATAAAGCTTATCAACATCCCAGTTTTCATAATCCACAGGAAGTCCAAATTTCTGACACATTTCTCGGATTGACTGAGTGATTCCCACTGGCATGAGGCCTTTTTCTTCGGCTACCTTAGAAACCTGAACCATTCCCATCGCTACTGCCTCACCATGCATGACACGTCCATAACCAGCAGTCGCTTCAATAGCATGGCCAATTGTATGACCAAAATTGAGATACAGACGAATGCCATTGTCCAATTCGTCCTCAACTACCATCTTGCGTTTCACCTGGCAAGAATGCTCAATCAAACTTTCTGAATGCTCCAAAATACTCTCTACAGAACCATCCATTTCAGATAACAAGTCCCAGAGTTCTGGATCTTCAATTAAGCCATACTTGATGACTTCACCCATTCCTTCAATCAATTCTCTCTTCCCTAAGGTTTCAAGAACGGTTGGATCAATAAAAACGCCATCTGGCTGGGCAAAAGTTCCTACCATATTCTTGGCAAAAGGAGTATTCACTCCTGTCTTACCACCGATTGAAGAGTCCACTTGAGCAGTCAAACTGGTCGGAATTTGAACAAAGTGAATACCTCGCATATAGGTTGAGGCTACAAAGCCAGCCAAATCACCAACGACACCACCACCTAAAGCTACGATGCCGTCACTACGAGTCAAGTCTTGCTTAACTAGAAATTCATAAGCCTTTGAACCGTGGTTAGATTTTTTCGCTCTTCACCCTCTAGGAAGTCAAAAACTGCTACTTGAAAACCAGCATCCTCTAGGCTCAATTTAACTTTTTCTGCATAGAGAGAGGCCACATGGTTATCGGTAATGATAACGACTTTTTGCGGTTGCCAAAGTTCCCGCAACCATTTTCCTGCTTGAGACAGGCATCCTTTTTCAATCTGAATATCATAAGGATGGTGGGGAAGGTCTATTTTGATTTTCATAGCAGGTCTCCTTTTTTCATTTTTGATACTTTTGTTTTAGTAACTCCCAGATTTGATCGGTTGGCATTTCCTTACCTGTCCATAACTGAAAAGCTTCCGCAGCTTGGTAAAGCAACATGCCTAGGCCATTAACAGCATGATTCCCCTGATTTCTTGCCCACTTTAAAAATGGTGTCTCAAAGGGTTGATAAATCACATCAGCTACCAAAAGCTTCTCTGGTAAAAGGACACTTGCTGGGATTGGCAGAGATACTCCATCCATACCAACACTAGTCGCATTTACCAGTAAATCCGAATCAGTTATCCTTGCTTGCAGTTCAGAAACATCTTCTAAAGCAAATAAATCTGCTTTAACCCCTGTTTCATTTTGCAGTTTTTCTAAGTAAGGTCTTGTTTTTTCTATTGAAGCCGAACGTACAAAGACAGAAACCTGACTGACTCCATCCAAGATTGCCTGCGCCAAAATTGCCTTGGCTGCACCGCCTGCTCCTAACAATACCATTCTTTTCCCAGATATTTTAAAAGAAGGCAAGCTCTTAAAGAATCCCTTGCCATCTGTGTTATATCCGATTAAAGTTCCTTCTCGATTCACCACTGTATTGACAGCACCAATCAACCGAGCTTCTTCACTCAATTGATCCAAATAAGGAATCACCTGCTCCTTATAGGGCATAGAAAGATTGATTCCATACATCTGATAGCGACGAATATTGGCAACTGTTTCAGCCAAGTCAGTAGCTTCTACTTCCCAAGCTAGATAAACACCATTGGTATGAGTTGCCTCAAAAGTTTGATTGTGAATGAAGGGTGAAATGGAGTGTTTGATAGGATTGGCGACTACAGCTGCTAAACGTGTGTAGCCATCAATCTTCATTTAGTATCTCCCGAATTTTTTTCATGCTAGAAAGTGAAATCTGTCCTGGAGCACTGGCTTCGTCCAGACTCGCAAAGACCAGCTAGAACCCGTCACATCTGAAGTGATACGAGAAACCTTGCCCACTTTCCCCATAGAAATCGTCACATATTCTTGTTCTGGGTTCAGAGTTTTAAAGCCACGCGTAAAGTTCATAAGGTCCAATACATCTTGTTCTGTATGAGCCATAACCGATACTTTAACCACTTTTGGCGTTGGGCTGGTTAGCTCGGATAAGATTTCCATCATATTCTCTGGAGTTTCTTGGAAATTATGATAACTCAAGACTAGATTTGGAAAATCAAGCATCTCTTCAAAAACATCCTTATGGGAGAAATACTCAAAATCGATATATTCTGGTTGATAGAGTTGAGCTACATCTTTGATAATTTGTACATACTCCGCCGAATCCAAATCGATTTCGCCTCCCTCAGCACGAGTACGTAGGGTGAAGAGGAGTTCGCGACCTGCAAATTTTTCAAAAATAGCTGGAGCTACCTGTAAAATAGCTTCCTTTGGTAGGAAGTCGGCACGCCACTCAATGATATCAGCATCGATATACCGCATGGCATCGATTCCTTGCGCCTCTTCTAAACTCTTTGGCATTACTGAAACGACTAATTTCATTTAGTTACCTTCATGCTAATCACCTTAAGGTAATTACTACTTTCATCTTTTTCATTGTAGACAAAGTCTGCTGGAAGTCCATATTTATTAAGAACCTGGTACTTTCTTCCTGCAAATCCTTTGTCGATTTGTTCTATAAATTTTTGACGGGAAACATTGGCAGCATTGGTGCTAGCAATAATCATACCTCCCGGATTTAAAATCTCTAAACTCTGGGAAATCAACTTGTGATAGTCCTTAGCTACAGAGAAAGTTTGCTTTTTATTACGGGCAAAGCTAGGTGGATCAAGAACGATCACATCATAAGACAAGCCCTTACGTTTAGCGTATTTAAAGTATTCAAAGACATCCATAACAATGAAACGATGATTGTCAAGACTGAGTCCATTGGCATGAAAATGAGCTTCTGACAGTTCTCTGGAACGTTTGGCTAGGTCTACAGAGGTTGTTTCACTAGCTCCTCCCATAGCTGCAGCAACTGAGAAAGCTGCTGTGTAGGAAAACATATTAAGCAAGGATTTTCCCATAGCTAAACCATCAACCAAGCTACCACGCACTTCATGTTGGTCCAAGAAGATGCCTGTCATAAGACCGTCATTCATAAAGACTTGATAGAGAACTCCATTCTCAAGAACTGTAAAATTTTCTGGTGCTTCTTGACCATAGATATGGGCAGACTCATAGTCTAGATCCTTAAAACGAATCTTTTCATAGGCACCTAAGACTTCAGGGAAAACCTGAGCAAAAGCTGCTAAAATCTGTTGGCGAAGTCCATAGATATAGGAGTTATACCAAGAAAAAACAACATAATCTCCATAGAGATCCAAAGTCATTCCACCAAAACCATCGCCTTCTTGATTAAACAAACGAAAGGCAGTTGTCAACCCATCTTGATAGTAAGCAGAACGTCTTTGTTTGGCTTTTTCAAACAAACTTTCAAAGAATTTTTGGTTAAAAGAAAGCTTCTGGTTCGTTACAAACCAACCAATCCCCTTATTTTGACGAGATAAATAGGCCTTGCCCAAAAACTGCTTGTTTTGACTCAATAACTCAACTTCTTGATCAGTTTCAGATAGTTCTGGAAAATCAATTTCCTCCAAAAGTACTAGACCTTGGTTTAGTTTTTTTTCAACACGTCTACTGACGAATACTTTATTCATAAATACTATTATAACAAATTTTATGACAATTCACAAAATAGAAACTATTGATTCATCCATCATCTTGCCCTATCTGAGAGAATTTTTCCTCCCATTAGTCCTACTATTTTTATTTTATATATTTCAACACTTCTAGTTGAAAAATAGACATAAAATTTAAAGAGTTAAATTTAAGCGCAAACGTTTGCGCAGAAGCTGACTTTATGCTACAATAATTCTCAACACTGTAAGTAAGAGGATAAACTATGAAAAATCAAACCTTAATGCAATATTTTGAATGGTATCTATCCCACGATGGAAAACACTGGATGCGCCTAGCTGACGACGCTGAACACCTAGCTAACTTAGGCATTAGTCACATTTGGATGCCACCTGCTTTTAAAGCAACAAATGAAAAAGATGTTGGTTATGGCGTCTATGACTTGTTTGACCTTGGAGAATTTAATCAGAAGGGTACTGTACGTACTAAGTATGGCTTTAAGGAAGACTATCTTCATGCCATCCAAACTTTAAAATCTCATGGGATTCAACCAATGGCTGATATCGTCTTAAATCACAAGGCAGCCGCTGACCATTTAGAATCTTTTCAAGTTATCGAAGTGGATCCAGAAGATCGAACTGTGGAACTAGGAGAACCTTTTACCATCAATGGCTGGACTGGTTTTTCTTTGATGGACGACAAAATACCTACAATGACTTCCACTGGCACTGGTACCACTTTACTGGAACTGACTACGATGCTAAACGCCGTAAATCTGGAATCTATCTGATACAGGGAGACAACAAAGGCTGGGCTCATGAGGAATTAGTCGACAATGAGAATGGCAATTACGACTATCTCATGTATGCCGATCTAGATTTCAAACATCCTGAAGTGATAAAAAATATCTACGATTGGGCAGATTGGTTTATGGAAACAACTGGTGTAACTGGTTTCCGTTTGGATGCCGTTAAACACATTGACTCTTTCTTTATGCGCAATTTCATTCGCGATATCAAAGAAAAATATGGCCAAGATTTCTATGTCTTTGGAGAATTCTGGAATCCAGACAAGGAAGCAAATCTGGACTACCTTGAAAAAATTGAAGAACGCTTTGATCTTGTCGATGTTCGACTTCACCAAAATCTCTTTGAAGCAAGCAAAGCTGGAGAAAACTATGATTTGACAACCATCTTTGAGGATAGTCTAGTACAACTCAATCCAGACCGAGCTGTAACCTTTGTCGATAACCATGATACTCAACGTGGCCAAGCTCTTGAATCCACTGTTGAAGAATGGTTTAAACCAGCAGCCTACGCCCTCATTCTTTTGCGTGAGCAGGGGCTCCCATGTGTCTTTTATGGAGACTACTATGGTATTTCTGGTCAATATGCTCAGCAAGATTTCAAAGATGTTCTTGACCGTTTGCTAGCTATCCGAAAAGAGTTGGCTTATGGAGAGCAAACCGACTACTTTGATGACCCTAATTGTATCGGTTGGGTCCGTTCAGGAGCTGACAATCAATCACCACTTGCCATCGTGATTTCTAATGGCCAAGCAAACTCCAAAACCATGTTCGTCGGTCAAGAATGGGCTGACCAAACCTTTGTTGATTTGCTTGGTAACCATCCTGACCAAGTAACCATCAATGCTGAAGGTTATGGAGATTTTCCAGTTACAGAACGCTCTCTTAGCGTCTGGGGACTGGCTAACTAAGTTCTTATAGAAAAATGCCCACAAGCCAGATTTTTTTTCTAGCCTGTAGGCATTTTTTTATTATCAATATTTAAAATTAATCTTTCCAAAGATCCATAGCATTTTGAAAATCTGCAGAAACTTGAACATTTTGAGACTTAGTCGCTTCTCTCTCCTGACGCTTCGCCTCTACCTGTACTACACTCTTAATGCCTTCATGACGCCAGTTTCGTAGGATAGCTTGGATATACTTCCAATTTGGTTTCCATTCAAAACGGCCTCACGTAGGGCCTCTTTGATCAGGTCCGCACTGGTTCCGTCTTCTTTCAAACTCTTTTCTAAATCTTCGATCTCAAAAGGACTCAAGAGACGCCCTAGTTCTTGTTGGAAGGTTTCCACCAAGTCTTTCAAATCATTTTTAGCGGGTGCCACTTGGCTTGGTTCTTGTTTTTCAAAAATCTGGTCCAAACGTTCTAAAGCAAGGGTCGCATCAAAAATAACTTCTATTTCTCCATTGAGTTCAATCGTACGATATTGGAGTAAGCCTTTTTCTGTCAAGCGCGAAATCGCTTGATTGACTTCATAGACTTGCTTGCCTATTTTCTCAGCAATTTGGCTTGGGGACAATTCCCCTAAGGCTGTTGTATTTTGTAGATAAAAGAATTGCCAAACTAAGAAATCATCGCTTGATGAGAAAAGTTGATTGTAGTTTAAGAGCAGAGCACTTGGTAAGACCAAATTCCCTGATTTGAAAGCATCTAAATATGTCATAATTCCTCTTATAAATATCCAAAATGAGACACATCTTCTTCTGCACTCTTCCACTCAAAAGGCGTTTCTTGGTAAACTGCATAATTTACCCAGTTACTGAAAAAGAGAGCTGCTGAGGAACTCCAACGCATACAAGGAAGTTCATGGATGTCATCATTTTTGAAATAATTTTCTGGTATATGGGGATCTAAACCAGCATCTAGATCTCTAAAATATTCCTTGGCTAGCGTATCACGATCATACTCCAAATGCCCAAAGCTATAAACTTCTCTTAAATCTCGGCTTGCAAGGATAGAGATTCCCACTTCTTTTCCAGATGCTAAGATCTCTAAATTTGTTTTATTTACAATGTCTTCTTTGAGGATTTCTGTGTGACGAGAATGGGGAGACACATACAAATCATCAAAACCTCTCAGCAAAAGATGACCTTCTTTTAAAACATCCTGAGGATAAATTCCCGAAAGTTTTTGAGCCATCTGGTGTTTATCTACGCCGTAACGATAGTAGAGGCCAGCCTGTGCTCCCCAGCAAATATGCAGGGTTGAAAAGACATGAGTCTTTGACCAATCGATGACCTGAGTAAATTCCTCCCAATAGTCCACTTCTTCAAAAGGGAGATGCTCAACTGGTGCTCCTGTGATAATCAAGCCATCAAAATACTGGTCTTGAACTTCCGAGAAGGTCTTATAAAAAGTCTCCATATGTTCAGAACGAGTTGTTTTCGACTGATGACTTTCCATATATAAGAAATCAATATCTAACTGCAAAGGAGTATTAGCTAAATGTCGTAAAAGCTGAGTCTCTGTAACCATCTTCTGTGGCATCAAGTTTAAAATCAGAATTTTCAGTGGTCGAATATCCTGATGAGCCGCCCGCTGGTCATCCATGACGAAAATATTTTCCGTTCGTAAAATCTCAACTGCTGGTAATTTTTTATCTATTCGAATCGGCATGGAAATCTCCTTACTGTATCAAGTTTAGGCTCAAGTGAACATACAGTCATCAAATGAAAAAATCAGCTGACGAAAGTCCTTCCCTTTATTATACTGTAAGAAGATATAGTTTTCAATTATAGTTTTTCTCTAACTAGATATAGCCTTTTTTTATATCAGATGAAGAGAAAACAGCCCTAGGGACTGTTTTTCATTAATAATGCATAAGCACCTTGTAGTCGTAATCTCCGATAGCTTCACGACCTTTAAGCTCATCAAGTTCGATCAAGAAGGCACAACCTGCTACGACTCCACCCAATTTTTCAATCATTTCGATTGTAGCCTTAACAGTACCACCTGTTGCCAAGAGGTCATCTACGATCAGAACACGTTGTCCTGGTTTGATAGCATCTGCGTGCATAGTTAAAGTATCAACACCATATTCTTTTTCATAGTCAGCTGAAATCACTTCGCGTGGCAATTTTCCTGGTTTACGCACAGGTGCAAAACCAATTCCCAACTCAAAAGCAACTGGACATCCAACGATAAATCCACGCGCTTCTGGTCCTACAATCATATCAATCTTTTTGTCAGTAGCATATTGAACAATTTCACGAACAGCGTAGCTGTAGGCATTGCCGTTAGCCATCAAAGGGCTGATATCACGGAATGTAATTCCTTCTTGTGGATAATTTTCAATACTTGCAATGTAATCTTTTAAGTTCATAGCATTTCTTTCTTTTTAATTTTTTACTCCCTATTATACCATAAATCTTAGAAAAGAGAAATAGAAAGAAACCCTGGAAACTGAGTCCAAGGCTTCTAATCAAATCTGTAACTATTGCTCGTTTAATGAAATCTTTCCTTCTTTTTGCTTTTAGATTTTTGATTGAGTTGACGATTTTTGTTCGATACGCCACTCTCGCTCAAAAGTAGGACATGGCTTCAAAGACTCTTCGCGGTAAAGCGACATCCAGCAAGTAGATTGGGATTTTCAAAACATTTGATTGCTTTGTAGTCGAAAATCTACTTCGTAGACGATTCCATAAAGAGTTGGGTTTTATAAAATCCTTGTCATAAAAATGAACTTCAATAGTATAAAAATCCCTCGAACTTCTTCCACCCTTGATTCTCATAAGAGAAAACGTTTCTACCTGCCCCCAGGAATAAAACTGCCAATCTTTTTTAGGATGTAGCTTATAGAAAAAACCTTGAGACGTACATTTCAAATACTCTTTATCTGAAAAAAGAAGTCGCAAACGTTCATACAAAATCCATCCAACAATGATGATTAAGAATAAAACAAAGAGTCTTAATGCCACCAATCCCACAGGTGCCTCCTTGGGATAGGTCATTATAAAAGATAGGATCCAAAGAAGAAAAGCTAACTCAAGGAAGCAGAGAAGAATAGTCCAGATGATTTTCTTACTGCTCCATTTGATGATTTTCTCTTCCATTAAGCCAACTCACTTAAATATTCATAGCGTTCATATTTTTTTCAAGCAAGGATTCATTCTTCTCATCTAACTCTTTCTGAAGGGTAGCTAGCTTCCCAAAGTCCGAGCCATTGGCCTGCATTTCCTCTTCAATGACAGAGATACGGTTTTCTAAAGGCTTCGATGTCACCTTCAATACTTACCCACTCTTGCTTTTTCTTGATAGGTCATGCGTTTCTTTTTCTTCACGGACTTTGACGACCTTTTTCCTTCTCAGCCTTTTTGAACTTGACTTGTCGCTTCTGCTTCGAAGGCTTTTTTTCATCTAAGTAGTCGGTATAATGCCCAAAGAACGGACGTATGATGCCATTCTCAAAAAGCAAGAATCTTAGTCGCCACCTTATCAAGGAAATAGCGGTCGTGACTAACTGTTAAGACTGGACCTGCAAAAACCTTGTAAGAAATTTTTCTAGAACAGTTAAGGTCGCAATGTCTAGGTCATTAGTTGGTTCATCCAAGAGGAGAACATTTGGTTTTTCGAGGAGTAGTTTAAGGAGGTAAAGTCGTTTTTTTCTCACCACCAGACAACTTCTCAATCAAAGTACCGTGTGTTGAACGCGGGAAGAGAAATTGTTCTAGTAACTCAGCTATTGAAGTCGTAGAGCCACTACTGGTCTTAACCTCTTCTGCCACTTCCTGAAGATAATTGATAACCCGCTTACTCTCATCCAAGCCTTCGATTTGTTGAGAAAAAAATAGGCGATGCGAACCGTTTTCACCGATAGTAACCTCTCCTTCAGTCGGTTTCAAACTTCCTGCAATGAGGTTAAGAAGGGTTGACTTCCCAACACCATTGTCACCAACGATTCCGATACGGTCTTTGGCTTGAACCAAAAGGTTAAAATCTTGCAAAATCTGTTTGTCGTCATAGGCAAAGGAAACATCCTTAAACTCGATGACCTTTTTACCGATACGGCTGGTTTCAAAATTCATGCTCAAGTCTGTCTCAACACTAGTATCAGAAACCTCCTTTTTCAATTCATGGAATCGATTGATACGTGCTTGTTGCTTGGTTGCACGAGCCTGTGGTTGTCTGCGCATCCAGGCCAATTCCTGCTTATAAAGTTGCTCTTTTTTGTGAAGAAGAGCTGCATCGCGCTCATCCTGTTCAGCCTTGAGGCGAACATAGTCCTGATAATTACCCTGATATTCTGTCAAACCAGCTCGGTCTAACTCGAAAATTCGCGTCGAAAGCGCATCTAGGAAGTAACGGTCGTGGGTGATAAAGAGGACGGTCTTCTTGGAATTTTTCAAAAAGAGGGTCAGCCACTCAATGGTGGCAATATCCAAGTGGTTGGTTGGTTCATCCAAAGCAAAAGATTGTGATTTCCTAGCAGAACTTGGGCCAACTGAACCCGTCTTCGCAATCCACCCGAAAGAGCTCCAACTGGAGTTGATAAATCCTGAATTCCCAACTTGCTGAGAACGGTCTTGACCTGACTCTCAATTTCCCAAGCTTGGAGAGAATCCATCTCCGCCATAACCCGTTCCAAACTGGCTTGCTTATCCTCACTGTAGTTGAACATGATCAATTCATACTCACGGATCAACTGGATTTCTTTCAAATCGCTCGATAGAACAGTATCCAAGACAGTCTTGCTATCATCAAAATCGGGATTTTGGGTCAAATAGCCAATCTTGTAATCACTCTTTGCTGAAAAAGGGCTAATATCGCCATCAAAACCTGAAACACCTGAAAGCACATCTAGAAGGGTCGTTTTCCCAGTTCCATTTACCCCAATAAGACCGATACGATCTAAGTCGTGGATGATAAAAGAAATATCCTTAAAAACGGTCTTGTCACCAACTGATTTGCTTAGTTTTTCAACGATAAAATCACTCATTTTTTCTCCCTCAAGTAGGCATGAATAGCTTCCAAGTTATTTTCCAAATCTCCATCCACAATAGCATACTCAATCTCTGCTAAAATTTCTCCCATTTCTGGTCCTGGCTGATAGCCGTATTCCTTGATGAGAATCCCACCATTGATTTGAATTTCTTTTTTATCATGGATGGTTAAGCTGTTGTAAGTCTCTTCGATAGCCTGTGGATTGACTTCTTTTCCTTGAGCCTGACGAAGATTTTCGGCCTGTAAAAGCAAATCTAGATCAAAACGGTAACAATCACGCTTGCTTAGTTCCCCTTCTTCACGAAGTTTCAAGATCGTAAGTAAATCTTGAACTTGCTTAGCGAATTGACGCGAAGTTTTCCAATGTTTCAAAAATTGTTGAGCATCCTCCACTTCTAAAACCCATAAAAGTGCAGCCCAGGCTTGTTCAGAAGATTCAAAGGTAAAATCAGCATCTAAGTCAAATAAAGATTGGAGGTTCTCCTGACTACCAGCCATATCCGGAAGATAATCATAAGCTTTACTTACAATCATAGAAGACAGACCTACTCGCCAATGAGGAGCTAGTAGAAGTTTATCAAATTCAACAAAAGTACGTTCCACAGAAATTTTCTCTAAGAGTGGTGTCAGATCTTTCATAGCTTCAAAGGTTTCTTGCTCAAGCTCAAAGCCAAGACTGGCCTGAAACGGAAACCACGCATAATCCGCAAAGCATCTTCGTTGAAACGCTCACTAGCTACACCAACCGCTCGCAGGACTTGATTTTCTAAATCTTTGAGACCATCAAATAAATCGACGATTTCCCCTGTCTCGTCCAATGCAAAGGCATTGACTGTGAAATCACGTCGTTTGAGGTCCTCTTCTAACGAACGAACAAAAGAAACTGAACTTGGTCTACGGTAGTCTACATAGACATCCTCAGTTCTAAAAGTAGTCACTTCGTACTCTTCATCTCCGTCTAAAACCAAAACTGTTCCGTGCTCAATGCCAATGTCAGCTGTCCGTGGAAAAATCTGCTTGGTCTCTTCTGGATAAGATGAAGTCGCGATATCCACATCATGGATAGGACGATTGAGTAGAGCATCCCTAACAGATCCACCAACAAAATAGGCTTCAAAGCCTGCTTCTTTAATTTTTTCTAATACTGGTAAAGCCTTCTGAAATTCAGAAGGCATTTGTGTTAATCTCATAATAAGTGTTCTAATCCATAGACAAGCTCATGACGCTTGACAACTTCTTTGATTCCCAAATTCACCCCTGTCATGAAGGAGCTACGATCATAGGAGTCATGACGTAGAGTCAATCCTTCTCCCTGATTTCCAAATATAACTTCCTGATGAGCTACCAAACCTGGTAAACGAACCGAATGGATTCGCATGCCATCAAAATTAGCTCCACGTGCACCTGCAATGAGTTCTTCCTCATCGCTAGCACCTTGTTGGATAGATTCACGAACCTCTGCCATCAACTCAGCTGTTTTGATAGCTGTTCCACTAGGGGCATCTTTTTTCTTGTCATGGTGAAGCTCAATAATCTCTACATTTGGGAAGTATTTTGCAGCTTGTGTCGCAAATTGCATAAGTAAGACAGCACCCAAGGCAAAGTTAGGAGCAATCAAGCCACCCAAGTTTAGAACGAGAAAATTCTTTTAGTTCTTCAATCTCTTGACTAGTGAAACCTGTTGTTCCAACGACAGGTGCAAAGCCATTTTCAAGCGCAAAACGGGTATTCTCATAGGCAACAGCTGGTGTTGTAAAGTCCACCCATACATCTGCTTCAAAGCCTTCTAAGGCAGCCTTATCATTAAATACAGGAATTCCCTGCCATTCTGTTGCAGTTTCGAAAGGATCCAATACTGCTACTAGTTTAAGTTCAGGATCAGACAAAACCATCTGACAAGCAGATTGGCCCATTCTCCCTTTAAAACCTGCGATAATTACTCGAATACTCATCTCTACTCCTATCTAAGATACAAAGGACCTTAGCTGCCCATGAAAAATAGGGAATGGCGCCGACTTTCCATGAAAGGCAAGACAGACATCTTTTTTCAAGAGGCAGATAGTCCGTGTTCAATTTTAAGATACATAGACTGTAAGAACAATCTAGACGATTGGTGTGTATGCCAAAGCGATGCTTCCTTCTCCCAGGTGAGTCCCAATAACACTACCGAAGGTTGCAATTGAAACATCTGTAGCCACTCCACCATCGACCAAAAGCTGGCGCAAATCTGCTGCTTTTTGAGGAGCATTCCCGTGAATGACAGTAATCTGGTAATTCCCATTAGCTGTTGCTTCTTGGACAATTTCAACCAAGCGTTTAGTTGCCTTTTTCTCTGTACGAACCTTCTCATAAACTTCGATAACACCCTGGTCATTGAAGTAAAGAATTGGTTTGATACTGAGAAAGTTTCCTAAAAATAGCTGCGCCGTTTGATAAACGACCACCTTTTACAAGATGATTCAAATCATCTACCATGATAAAAGCAGAGGTGTTTTCAATCTGTTCTGTTACTTTATTCAAGATAGACTCGAAGTCATCACCCTGTTCTACCCATTGAAATACACTCTCCACCATGAAACCTAGAGGAGCACTTGTAATACGAGTATCAGGAAAAGCAATGGTTAATCCTTCGAACTCATCCGTCATATATTGGATATTTTGGTGAAATCCTGAGATTCCTGAAGAAAGGAAGAGGCCCAAAACGTGAGTATATCCTTTTTTTCTTTCAATGATGACAAAATTTCATCCAACTTGGCAATACTTGGTTGGCTCGTTTTTTTGGTAATTCGCTTGTTGAAGCCATTTTTTCATAAAATTCTTGAGCGGTTAGATTTACACCTTCAACATACTCCTGTCCATCGATATTCACAGGAATGTCTAGCACAAATAAATCTTCTTTCCGCAAGGTTTCCGCTTGTAGAAAAGCAGATGAGTCTGTTATGACCGCTAACTTCATTTCTTAAAACTCCAAATTAATTCCCGGTAAATCAAGGGCAATTTCTGTTACTTCATAAGTCAAACGATTAAGCATATCCAAACATGGACGAGCTAGTGTCTCAACCTCTTCTTGGCTGAAATCACTTGGTTGATCGATAATTCGACCTTCAACATGGTTGACTTGAGAAATCGTTCCACTAATGACAAATCTATCAAAGACAATCATAAAGCTCAAAACAACTACTAAAGAGGTAACTTGATTTTCTTGATCATGCTGAAGCAACTGGAAGTTTACATCTACCTTAGTTTCAGGTGCTCCATTTTCATTTTCCCATTCAAAGTTACGCGCATCGAAGTGATACTGGCTAACAAATTCTTGTTCACGTTTTAAATTCATTTTCATCTCCATTGGTACAATATAGTTGTCATTGTACCATATTTTTTTATTTTCTGCTAGATTTACTAAATACCAATCTCAGTTTTAACAACTTGGACAATAGTGTCTACATAGTAGTCTACTTCCTCAGTGGTTGGGGCTTCAGCCATGACACGCAAGAGTGGCTCCGTTCCACTTGGGCGAACGAGGATGCGACCATTTCCTGCCATTTCTTCTTCCATCTTCTCGATAATAGCTTTGATAGCAGGAACTTCCATAGCTTTTTCTTTCATGGTATTTTCCACACGGATATTGACCAATTTTTGTGGGTAAATTGTCACTTCTGAGGCCAATTGAGACAAACTCTTACCTGTTTCTTGCATGATCTTCGTCAATTGAACAGCTGAAAGCTGACCATCACCAGTAGTATTATAGTCCATCAAGATAACGTGACCTGACTGCTCACCTCCGAGATTGTAGCCAGATTTTCTCATTTCTTCAACTACATAGCGGTCTCCAACTGCAGTAACTGCCTTATTGATCCCTTCACGATCCAAGGCCTTATGGAAACCGAGGTTGGACATAACTGTTGTCACAATCGTGTTTTGAGCCAATTGACCTTTTTCAGAGAGGTATTTCCCAATGATGTACATAATCTTGTCACCATCGACAATTTCGCCATTTCGTCAACAGCAATCAAACGGTCGCTATCACCATCAAAGGCTAAACCGATAGCTGACCCGCTTTCTTTTACAAGTTCTTGCAAGGCTTCTGGATGAGTTGAACCAACGTTCAAGTTGATGTTAAGGCCATCTGGTGTTTCACCGATAACTGTTAATTGAGCACCTAGGTCTGCAAAAATTTGACGAGCACTTGTTGCAGCTGCTCCGTTAGCAGTGTCCAAGGCAACCTTCATCCCTTCAAGAGGAGTTCCAGTTGAAACAAGATAGGATTCATACTTACGTAAACCTTCCGGGTAGTCAACAACCGTACCCAAGCCCTCTGCACTTGGACGCGGAAGAGTATCTTCACTGGCATCAAGCAAGGCTTCGATTTCTGCTTCTTTGTCATCGTCTAGTTTAAAGCCATCACCACCAAAGAATTTAATTCCATTATCAAGGGCTGGGTTGTGACTAGCTGAAATCATGACACCTGCGCTCGCACCTTCTACTTTAACAAGATAAGCTACTGCTGGTGTTGCAAGAACTCCTAGTTTATAAACGTGAATTCCGACCGAAAGGAGACCAGCAATCAAAGCTGCTTCTAGCATTTGACCTGAGATACGAGTGTCACGTCCTACAAAAACTTTTGGTGCTTCAGTCGTATGTTGACTGAGAACATAACCTCCAAAACGTCCCAATTTAAAAGCTAATTCTGGCGTAAGTTCTACGTTTGCTTCTCCACGGACTCCATCCGTTCCAAAATATTTACCCATGTTATATCCTTTTCTAATTTTTTAGTCTTTATTTGAAGAGTCTGGTTTGGTTTCAGACCCTGTAGTAGAAGATTTCGTTGAAGATGAGCTAGTCGTTGAAGAGGTAGAACTACTTGCTGATCTAGCTTGTTTCGTTGTTATCTTCATGGTTGTTTCATACGGTGTAATCACCGTTGGTAAAACTGTTCCATTCTTATCAATAGCTTGTAAAGGAACTGAACCCGTATAATTTCCAGTAATTTTTTCACTCGTTGGTAAGACAGCTACAATCTTATCAATCTTAGATAAGGTATCGGCATCACTTGTAACTGAAACGCGTTCATCTGAAACGGTCACACTATCGATGAGAATTCGTTCATCAACCTTACCAGAGTCAATCTGTGGAGTGACTGGTAAATTATCCCGTGTTGCCTTCTTCCCAATCTTAACGGTGATTTTCTGTGGTGTTGCTAGAGCTGTTAAACCGCTTGGAAGATTCTCAATGGTCAAGGGAACTTCAATGGTTCCTTCGGTAGCTTGTGTCAAATCTGCAATAACCTTGAATTTACGAGTGCTTTCTTGCATCTCACTAGCCAAGGTCACTCGATTGGATCCAGTTAAAAATACCGTTACTTCTGAACTAAAACCGCTAATAAAATACTGCTCACTATCGTACTGAATATCAATCGGTACATTTACGACCGTATTGGTATAGGTTTCTGTTCGAGCCGGTCTTGCATTATTATTATTTTGGTAATTAATAGAGGTAGCGTAGATAAATAAAACGCAAGCAAATAGGAGTGAGGAGATGATATATAAACTATTTTTTTTCATTCTTCCAGCCTCCTAATATACGCTCTGTTAAGCTTGGCTCTTGTGAATTTTCCGGGATCAGTATGCGGCGTAATTCTACCTCAAACTCCTCCATCGTTAAATCATGCTTAAAGACACCATTATAGGTAATGGAAATGCCTCCAGTTTCTTCTGACACAACAAATGTTAAGGCGTCTGATACTTCAGATAAACCAATAGCTGCACGGTGTCGTGTTCCAAACTCCTTAGAAATACCAGTGTTCTCAGTAAGTGGAAGATAAGCAGATGTTACAGCTATACGATCACCTTTTATAATGACTGCACCATCATGTAAAGGTGTGTTTGGAATGAAGATATTGATTAAGAGTTCTGCAGAAATCTTAGCATCTAAAGGAATCCCCGTGGAAATATATTCCTGCAAGGTTCTGACACGCTGAACAGAGACCAGTGCTCCAATTTTCCGCGGGCTCATATATTCAACAGCCTTAACAAAGGCCTGAATCATCTGTTCTTCTGAACTCATTGGTGTACTTGAAAAGAAATCAGTCGCACGTCCTAATCGCTCTAAACCTGTCCGAATTTCTGGAGAGAAAATAACTACCGCTGCGATAACACCGTAAGTAATCAATTGATTGATCAACCAGGAAATAGTTGTCAAGCCTAGAGTATTTGCTGCTATCTGAGCTAAGATAAAAAAAGCTAAAAACACCTCGAACCAGGATCATAATCTTGGTTCCTGCAATTGATTTTGTAAATTGGTATAAGATATAGGCAACGATAAGAATATCAATCACATTTATCAGAATACTCCAAGGACTAGAAAATAAACTAGACCAGTATTGAAGATTAGATAATTGCTGAAAATTCATTCTAGGCCTCCTCTCCATAAAAAAGCTACTCTTCATTATATCATTTTATATGAAAATTTTCTTCCCCCTACTTCATTTTAAATTGGTAGAAAAATATGATAGAATAAAATGATAAAAATGAAATAAGGAGAAACCATGTCTGAACTATATGATATCACCATTGTAGGAGGTGGACCTGTCGGTCTTTTCGCAGCCTTTTATGCTCACCTTCGTCAAGCCAAAGTACAAATCATCGATTCTCTTCCTCAACTAGGTGGTCAACCTGCTATCCTATATCCTGAAAAAAACAAATTCTCGATGTTCCTGGTTTTCCAAACCTCACAGGGGAAGAATTGACTAACCGCCTTTTTGGAACAACTTGAAGGGTTTGAGACACCTGTTTACCTCAATGAAACTGTTCTTGAGATTGAAAAAAAGAGGATGATGTTTTTAAGATTACAACCAATAAGGAAATCATACTTCTAAAACCGTTATTATTGCTATGGGTGGTGGTGCCTTTAAACCACGTCCACTCGAATTAGAAGGTGTTGAAGGCTATGACAATATCCACTACCACGTTTCTAATATTCAACAATACGCTGGTCAGAAGGTAACCATCCTGGGTGGTGGTGACTCAGCCGTTGACTGGGCACTAGCTTTTGAAAAGATTGCTCCAACTACACTTGTGCACCGTCGCGATAACTTCCGTGCTCTTGAGCATAGCGTCCAAGCCTTGCAAGAGTCTTCTGTGACTATCAAACACCATTTGTGCCAAGTCAGCTTCTTGGTGACGGCCAAACTCTTGACAAGCTTGAAATCACAAAAGTTAAATCCGATGAGACTGAAAGCATTGAACTCGATCATCTCTTTGTCAACTATGGCTTCAAATCTTCTGTAGGTAATCTTAAAAAATGGGGACTTGACCTTAACCGTCACAAGATTATCGTCAATAGCAAGCAGGAGTCAAGCCAAGCTGGAATTTACGCTATCGGTGACTGCTGCTACTACGAAGGTAAGATTGACTTGATTGCGACCGGTCTAGGGGAAGCACCAACTGCTGTTAATAATGCTATCAACTATATCGACCCCGAACAAAAAGTACAACCAAAACACTCTACAAGCCTATAATGTCAAAATTACAATTTTATTAAAAAATCAAGTGAAATTTCATGATAAAACGCATAATAACAAGTATCTAAAGAACTTGCTATTATGCGTTTTTATGATTTTAAAGACTTTTCCACTAACCTCCTTTATTTGCTTTTTATAGAAAGTTTAATACTTATTGATCAATTTTTTAATATTTCCCTTATTCCGACATATTCAGACAAACAATCTCTGTGCACCGTATGAGTAATACTAGATAATATTCTATCTTAGTGTAATTTGTAGTGAAAGTTCGAAGTTAACATTTACAAATTGACGTTAAATACAGTTATGAACATGTTATAAAGTTTGATGTTAGTGGCTGTTAGATTAATTATTACATAAGTCAAATGTTAATCTGACTCATTTATTATTCTGTATCGGTAATCTAAATATAACTTCAGCACCATGACAAGCTTCTCTATTTTTTAAGATTACTGATCCACCATGTAATTTAATTATTTGTTCAGTAATAAATAGTCCAATACCATAATTGGTTGCAGAATGCCTGCTATAATCTCCACGATAGAACTGTTCTTTTGCGTGAATTAAATCGATATCAGAAAAAAACCTTTCCCGTTATCTAATATTGATATTTCTAAAAATTCATCTACAGTTTTTATATTCAATTCCAATATAACTATTCCATTATTATTTTCAATTGAATTCGCTAAGACATTTTGCAATGCTCTCTCTAAGAGTTTCAAGTCTACACTCATTATACCATCTTCAACTACTACATTAGTTTTTAGATTGTTAGAATTAATTGACATTAGTTCTTTAGAAACTGTTACCAATTGTTTTGATACAGTTTTTACTGCCAACGATTGTGGTTGGTATTCAGTGGCATTAGAATTCTTATTCATGATTAGAAGTGTTTTTATATATTCAGATATTCTATTGCTATTCCTCAGTATATAATCTATATAAATACTCTGGTCCTCTGTCACAGATGTCTTTTTAAGCAACTCAGCATTTCCTTGAACAATAGATACTGGGGTTTTCAAGTCATGTATCAAAGCAGAAATCTGTTTTTGCTTATTTTCTTCCTGTATCCACTCTTTGATTAATGACTCTTGCAAAGCATTTCTCATTTTCTCTAAACTAAATAGAACTTCATTAAATTCTTTGACTCTTGAATAATGCAGGTCAAAATCTAAAGTTTGTTCTGATATTTTTTCGGAAGCAGCAAATATAGGTGAGAGTTGTTTCACAAGATATTTAGCCCATACTATTGTAACAACCAATGTATTTAGTAAACTAACTAAAATAAGAATACTGACATACACTACATTGACATTAGGAAAATATTTTGCCATGAATTTATTTGTAAAATAGGGTTTTACTGAATATTGAATAATACAATAACCGTCATTTCGTAAAATTTCTATATAGCTATAAGATGGGGTATTATAGACTCTCTCATTATTATAGTATCGAATTGCTCGATCTTCTTCATCTTTACTCATTGAACTAGTAATGATACTTCCATCCTTTGAAATTAATAGATATGAGGCATTATCTGGTATAAGATTTTTTTATCAAAGGTCTCTGTATTGGCTATCGCATTCTTCCTCTCATAAATCTGATTTTTCTGTGTAATCAGCAGGTAAAAATAAATCCTAATGAATACATGGTGGTGAACATCAGAATTACTAAACCAAATGAAAGAATCAATACAATTCCTACACTTATTAGATATTCTAAAAAAATATTATTTTTTTAGAGATTGCCCTTTTAATTTTTATTCCCATTTATATCCAATCCCCCATACAGTTACTACTGGAGATACACCTTCCTTCTGTAATTTTTGCGCGAATATTCTTAATATGTTCTGAAATAGCTGAAGAATTACCTATTCCATCATATCCAAATATCATCTCATAAATCTGTTCCCTTGAAAATACTTGTCCACGTCTACGTGCTAGAAGTTCACAAATTCGATACTCAGATTTTTGTAAAAGGAATTTTTCTTATCATTCACATAAATTATATTCGCTGATAAATCAAATCTAATTTCTCCAAGATTTAAACTTAAATGTCTCTCTCGGTTTTTCTCGACGTAAATGGGCATCAACTCTCGCAATTAATTCATTTACTCCAAAAGGTTTTTAAAATGTAATCATCAGCTCCTGTTGAAAAAAACCCGAAACAATGTCACTTTTCCAAAGATTTTGCAGTTAAAAAAAATAAGATGGGACAGTCTACTCTATCTCTAATAGATTTACAATAAGATATACCATCGATTTTTTTGGCATCATTATATCTAACAAGATTAAATCATACTCTGATAATTTAGAAATAGGTACTTCTGTTGGATTTTGAAAAATATCTACATGATATAATTTTTGCGTTAAAATATTTTTGATTAAGACCAAAAGATCCATTTCATCATCTATAGCTAATATTTTCACCATCTTATTACCACCTTCATTTCTATTCCATATTAGTTCTGCCGTTCCATTTATTAAACCAAATCAAACTTACAAATAACATTACAACTATTATTGGTGTTGCAACTAAAGACCATTTAAAAAATTCAAAATAAAATGAGTTTTCACCTGAAATTTTATCTACAAAATAAAGACCACAAAGTCTGGAAGGCCATGAACTTGGTAAGTAATACCAAATATTATCCCCCATACTTGTAACAGCAAGTAGCGCTATCAAAGTTTCAAAAAAACCAAGACCAATAGAGGCTCCACTCCCAAATCTGAGGCTAATAACCAGATGTATTAAATATAACGGAACAACTCCTATAATAATTAAGACTAATTCCAATACCAAATCATAAAATTCTTGATAATTAAAAAACATCAAAAAACTACTTTGGAGTAAAATAAGTGATAGTGATGCACACAACAATAAAGATAATAACTTACCTATATACATACTAGTTCTTGATTGCGAACCAGTTAACATTATCTGAAAGCAACCAGCTTCTGCTTCCATTTCTATTACCTTTGCAGTAATGAAACCAATAACAATCGGGAACAATGCACCTAATGTAATCAAATAATTTAATGTGACATCCTCTATTGAATACCTACTTAAGCCCGTAAATTTAAAACCAGCATATATCATAATCACAAATAGTATTGGGAGTAACAGATATAACCAGGGTAACCAAGTATGTTTTATCTTATATAACTCAGATTTTAAAATATTGATCACTATCTTACCTCCTGTTTTGCAAACCAAATAGATGATAAGTATGATAATAGAAGAAATAACAGAATTGAGAAGATACATGGAGGAAAAATTGATGTGTTTAACATCATATTTCCTGCATCTGCTGGTAGTCCATTTGGCATAATTTTCAGCATTGGAACCATCGTTCTTATACTCCAACTATATGGAGATAACAGCCAATAATTTCCAGCAGAAAACACAATCCCAAGTGCAACACCTAATAAACCATTTATCATAAGACTAGTAGAAAAACCAAACTTTTTAGCTAATAGTAGGCAAAATGGAATTTGCCATATACTTGATACCACTAATACTATACTTGAAACTAATAAAGTACTAAAGCTATAGCTTAAAAATAATTGATCTTCAAAAATAAATTGTACAATTAAAACTGCTATCAAATGGACCAAACTGGTCATCAGAATCAAACAGCTTGCCACTATAATTTTTGATATCCAAATCTTTCTCAAATCAATACTGAGAGGATAAACTGCCCTATATTTTATTTTTTTATCTTCGTATCGATTCATTAAAGCAGGAATCAGTGCATAAGTGATTGGCATAATTATAGTATACCACCAATTATATGAATCTACTGTAAAATATGGTGGTGCCAGTATATAAGAAAGAATTATCAGAGATATAGGTATTATATAGATTATTTTTTTTAAAAAAGTTCTTTTATATTTTAAATAATCACCAAGGATATAATTTATCATTTTTAATTCTCCTTCTTTACTACTTCCAAAAATAAATTTTCTAAACTTTCTTGAGAGTTTTTTATATCTTGGTATTTTAATTCACCTTCACATATTATTCCGATATAATCTGCAACTTGCTCAACTTCGGAAATATTATGGCTGGATAGAATTACTGTAATGCCTTGTTTTGGAAAGCCAAGAATCATCTCCCTTAATTCTTGAATTCCCAATGGATCTAAGCCGTTGGTTGGCTCATCTAAAATTAATAATTTAGGATTATTTAACAGTGCTATTGCAATTCCTAATCGTTGTTTCATTCCCAAAGAAAATTTTCCACTTCTTTTTCTACCTGTATTTGATAGACCAACGATTTTTAGAACTTCATCAATTCTTGATTCGGGTAATCCAAGTAACATTGTTCTTACTTTTAAATTTTCTCTTGCACTTAAGTTCTCATATAACGGAGGAAGCTCTATCAAGGCACCAATTTGTTCGAGATCCTTTCTACTCCATGTATGATCATTAAATATAATATCTCCGGACGATTTGTGGAGCATTCCTGTTATCATCTTTAGTGTAGTTGATTTCCCAGCACCATTTGGACCAAGTAATCCGTAGATACAATTCTCTTTCACTTGTAATGAAATATTATTCACTACAAGTTGATTCCCAAATTTCTTTGACAAATTCCGTGTCTCTAAAATATTTTTTTCCATTTTGATCCTCCTTAAATTTACACTTCAATAATAAAATATAAATTTAAAAGATTTTTATAAAGAAAAATACATAATTATCTATTAATTTTTTTAAAAAAACTATAACTACTCAATTTAATGAAGATTAAAAAAATAAAAAAATTTGAAATTTTTAGTATTCTATCTAGAACCTTAATCTCTTAAAACAACGAATCTCCTGAAAATAAAAATTCCACTGAATGAAACTTCAGTAGAATTTTTGAAATTTGAGGTTATTTTAAAAATTTTTAAACATCAATCTCGATGTATCTTTTTTGAACATCAATATATTATATTTTACAATTCATCTGCAATTTTATTGATCTTTCGCAATCTATGATTGACACCACTTTTGGTGAGTGGATTTGTCAAACTGTCTGCCAATTTTTGAATAGAATAGTCTGGATGCTGGATGCGCAGACGGGCAACTTCCTGCAAGTCTGCTGGCAGATTATCCAAGCCAATTCTATCTTTGATTTTACTGATATTGTTGATGGTTTTCATGCTTGCTGAAACCGTCCGAGCAATATTAGCTGTCTCTGCATTATTAGCACGATTGAGATCATTCGAGTTTCTCGGAGAATCTTGACACCTTCAAAAGTATCACGTGCCTGCATAGCTCCTACTAAAATCAGGAAATCCATAATATCTTCTGCTCGCTGGAGATAGGTCACTGCACCTTTTTTTCGTTCAATCACCTTGGCATCTAACAAAAACTGCTGCAAAAGCGAAGCGATCCCTTGGGCATGGTCCAGATAAACTGAACTAATTTCCAGCTGATACTTGCCTGACTCGGGATCTCGAATGCTCCCATTTGCTAAAAATGCACCACAAAGATAGGCACGACCTGCTTCTTCATCTTCTAAAATATCCGGATCAATTCCCGTCTCCAGACCAAAGAAAGAATCAGCCAAACGTAAATCCGCTAAAAGTTCTTGGACTTGTTCATCTGTAAACACAGTATAGACCCGATTTTTACGAAGATTGCTTCTCTGATGATGACGAATCTCCGACTTGATACCATAAAAGTGTAAGAACGATTCATAGAGGTGGCGGGCAAGCTTGGCACTCTCTGTAACAACGGATAAGGTCAAGCCAGAACTAGACAAACCTACGCTTCCAGACATCTTGATAATGGCTGATAACTCATAGCGACTCAGGTGATGTTGACCTAGGATTTCTTCTTTTACTGCTACTGTGAAACTCATTTTCTCACCTGTATGATGCGCATTAATTCATCCACGATTAAATCTCCATCATGGAAGGCACCACCATTTTCCAAACGTAGGAAGTTGGATGAAATGACACGGGGAACTTGTTGATGCAAACCATCGAAATCATGCTCAACCTGAACTAGATACTCATCGAAACGGTTGGTGTCCATATAGTCTCTTGGAACCTTTTCGATATTAACAAGTACGGTATCAATAAAGGGACGACCAAGATGACGATGTAAGACTTCCACATGATCACTATCTGTAAAATGCTCAGTCTCACCACGTTGGGTCATGATATTGCAAACATAAGCCACCTCTGCTTTGGTTTCAAGAAGGGCTTGTCCAATCTCTTCAATGACAATATTCGGCAAAATGGAAGTAAAGAGGGAGCCTGGGCCCAAGACAATCATATCACTCTCAAGAATGGTATTGACAACTCGACGGCTAGCCTGCGGTTTCTCATCGTCTAGAGTGTTGGTGACATAAACATGGTCAATCATACCTGGATGGTCTGCAATGTGACTTTCCCCAGATACTTCTGAACCATCTTTAAAGACTGCATGCAAGGTCAAGGGATGATCGCTGGATGGGTAGATTTCCTGTTGTGTGGAAAAAGAGACTTAGCAGCTGCATGGCATTATAAGTGGACCCTTGCATTTCAGATAGGCCGGCAATGAGAATATTCCCCAGCGGATGTCCAGCAAAGGCACCTGCATCCTCCGAAAAACGGTATTGAAAGACCTTTTCATAGAATTTTGGCATATCTGACATGGCCACAAGCACATTACGTAAATCCCCTGGAGGTGTCAACTGTTGCATATTTTTACGCAGTTCACCTGAAGAACCTCCGTCATCAGCAACAGTTACAATGGCTGCAATGTCCACATCTCTTTCCCGTAAACTTTTTAAAATAACAGGGATTCCAGTTCCTCCACCAATCACCGTAATTTTGGGTTTTCTCATGAACGGTTTACCGTTTCCTTTCTTCGGTCTTTATCACGATGACTTTCATTTACAGGCCAATTCTTAGACAAATCATTGGCTAATCGTTTGGCAAAGGCAACACTTCGGTGCTGTCCACCTGTACAACCTACTGCAATGGTTAAAACAGATTTTCCTTCTTTTTTGTAGCCAGGTAGGATTGGTTCAATCAAGGCCAACAAATGGCGGTAGAAATCTTCAGATTCCTCATGATTCATAACATAGTCATAAACGGCCTGGTCTTCACCTGTCTGATTGCGAAGTTCTGGTAGATAGTAAGGATTTGGGAGGAAACGAACATCAAATACCAAGTCAGCATCAATAGGAATGCCATATTTAAATCCGAAAGACATAACCTCAATACGGAAGGACTGAGCCTGTTCTTGATCTGAAAACTGCTCTGCAATGGTCTTACGGAGTTCACGAGGAGTTAACTCTGTTGTGTCAACCACGTTTTGACTCATATTTTTTTCAAGGGTGCCAAGAGTTCGCGTTCCAACTTGATTCCGTCCAAGATACGACCATCTGCTGCCAGAGGGTGACTTCTTCTAGTTTCCTTATAGCGTGCCACCAATTCCTTATCTGCTGCATCCAAAAAGAGGATTTTTAAAGTCTAAATCATCTTGATTTTTCCAATTCATCCAAGACAGCCTGAATCTCTGAGAAGAAAGAACGGCTACGCATATCAATCACTAGGGCTAACTTGTGGTCATCATCCTTGGTCTCAACCAACTGCAAAAAAATTTTTGGTAAGAGGGCAGGCGGCATATTATCGATGGTAAAATATCCTAAATCTTCAAAGGATTGAATAGCTACAGTTTTTCCTGCGCCACTCATCCCTGTCACAATCACCAGGTGAAGTTGTTTCTTTGTCATCATTGTCTCCTTATATCAAAAGAAGTTTGGAAGAACCAAACTTCAACTCGCTTATCCAATCTCTGCGATGACTTCAATTTCGACTTTTACATCGCGAGGAAGACGAGCTACTTCCACAGCTGAACGAGATGGAAATTCCTTGTTAAAGGCTGTTTGGTATACCTCATTAAAAGGTACAAAGTCGTTCATATCACTCAAGAAACAAGTTGTTTTAACAACATGGTCAAAATCTGTTCCTGCTTCTGCTAAAATAGCTCCAATATTTTTCAAGACTTGTTCTGTCTGTTCTTGGATTGTTTCTCCTACGATTTCTCCAGTTTCAGGAGATAGAGGTACTTGACCGCTAGCGAACAAAAGGTTGCCAACGATTTTTCCTTGAACGTAAGGTCCGATTGCTTTTGGAGCTTTATCTGTATGAATTGTTTTTGCCATTTGTATCCCTCACAATTTTTCTAAAATAGCATCCCAAGCTTGGTCCATTCCTGCTTTTGTCACTGAAGAAAAGAGGATAAAATCATCACTTGGATCAAAGTTTAATTTCTTTTTAATAGCTGATTCGTGCTTGTTCCATTTCCCACGCGGAATCTTGTCTGCTTTAGTCGCCACAATGATGACAGGAATTTCGTAATATTTAAGAAATTCGTACATCTGTACATCATCTGCTGTCGGGTCATGACGAAGGTCAACGAGACTGACAACTGCCCGAAGATTTTCTCGAGTAGTCAAGTACTCCTCAATCATACGCCCCCATTTTTCACGTTCCTTTTTGGAAACACGGGCATAACCATAACCAGGCACATCCACAAAACGCATCTTATCATCAATATTAAAGAAATTGAGTAGTTGTGTTTTTCCTGGTTTTCCAGAAGTACGAGCCAGATTCTTACGATTGAGCATGGTGTTGATAAAGCTTGATTTCCCCACATTTGAGCGACCTGCCAGAGCAATCTCAGGAAGTTCATCCTCTGGATAGTGGGACTTGTTGGCTGCACTCAGCAAAATCTCAGCATTGTGTGTATTGATTTCCATAGTCACCTCTAGGCTGTCTCTAGGATTGGCTTAGCTGTTCCATCAACTGCTTCTTTTGTGATACGAACTGTTTTTACATTTTCTTGACTTGGAACTTCAAACATTACGTCTAGCATAGTTTCTTCGATGATTGAGCGAAGACCACGCGCACCAGTCTTACGTTCGATGGCTTTGTTAGCAATCTCTTGGAGAGCTTCGTCGTCAAATTCAAGCTCAACATCATCATAAGAAAGCAAGGTCTGGTATTGTTTGACCAAGGCATTTCTTGGTTCCTTCAAGATGCGGACCAAATCATCTACAGTCAACTGCTCCAAGGCTGCAAAGACAGGCAAGCGTCCAATCAACTCAGGAATAATACCGAATTTTTGAATATCTTCTGCGATGATTTCTTGCATGTAAGAACTATTTTCATCAATGGCCTTGTTATTTTGTCCGAAACCAATCACTTTTTCACCAAGACGCTGTTTGACAATCTCTTCGATGCCATCGAAGGCACCACCCACGATAAAGAGGATATTCTTAGTGTCCACTTGAATCATTTCTTGTTGTGGATGTTTGCGTCCACCTTGAGGTGGTACGCTGGCTACAGTTCCCTCGATAATCTTGAGGAGGGCTTGTTGTACCCCTTCACCAGAAACATCACGTGTGATAGACACGTTCTCGCTCTTCTTGGCAATCTTGTCAATCTCATCTACATAGATTATTCCACGCTCTGCACGTTCGATGTTAAAGTCAGCTGCCTGCAAGAGTTTGAGGAGAATATTTTCCACGTCCTCACCAACATAACCAGCCTCAGTAAGAGCTGTTGCATCTGCAATGGCAAAAGGTACATTCAAACTTCTAGCAAGTGTTTGAGCAAGGAAAGTCTTCCCTGAGCCAGTTGGGCCAATCATCAAAATATTTGATTTTTGCAAATCTACATCTTCTGACTCTTCACGAGTGTCATGGAAATTGATGCGTTTGTAGTGGTTATATACAGCTACTGCCAAGGCACGTTTGGCACGATCTTGGCCAATCACATAGTGGTTCAAGATGTTTAAGAGTTCGATTGGTTTTGGTACTTCAGACAAGTCTGCTAGGACTTCCTCTGCCAACTCCTCACGAATGATTTCCTGGGCTAACTCCACACACTCATTACAGATAAAAGCGTTGTTCCCAGCGATTATTTTTTTAACTTCTTCTTGGCTTTTGCCACAAAATGAGCAATAAACCATCATATCATTTTTCCTATTTGTAGGCATGATTCCCTTCCGTTCTAATTATTCATTCTCTCTAAAATAAGGTCATATAAAAAGCATGAATGCTATTCACCAAGTTTGTAAAAGCATTAAGCCAAAGTAGAGTAGCAAGTCCAAAGCGCTTTTTACGAAAAGCGTGTGTTCCAGCTACAAGACAGACAGCACACAAAAGAGCTGTAAAGAATCCAAAAATACTACGCTCCATTAGACTTCCTTTCTCTTTCTATATTCGATGGTGAAATCATAGGCATTTTTCTCATCTCTAGTATAAGATTTGCTTGCAACAGTCTCAAAAACAGTCAAGTCAAAATCTGCTGGGAAATAAGTATCCCCTTCAACTTGAGCATGGATTTGTGTCACAATAATCTCATCGAGATAAGGTTCAAAAAGCTGGAAAATCTGCTTGCCCCCAATGATATAGAGATTTTTATCCTGGTTCTGATACCAGTCTAAAACGTCCTCAACATTTTGGAAAACCAGAGCACCCTCAATTGACTCTTTAGGATTGCGCGTCATAATCAGGGTCTCACGTCCTGGAAGCAATCGTCGTCCCATCCCATCAAAGGTGACACGTCCCATCAAGATGGCATGATTCAAGGTTGTTTCTTTAAAATGTTTTAACTCTGCTGGCAAATGCCATGGTAAGCGATCCTCTTTTCCGATTACACCCTTTTCATCTTGTGCCCAGATGGCTACGATTTTCTTTGTCATGCTTTCATCCTTTTTATTGATAGTTCTATTTTATCAAAAATCTTGAAAAAAGACTGTTTTGGAACGCCCTCCGAAATAGAAAAAATCCGTAGAAACTTTCTACGGATTTTTAGAAAAATTCAGTATCTTACAAACCAGGTGCTTGTCCTAATTCTGCTGCAAGCATCCAGACTGTTTTTTCAAGGTCTGCCTTAGCACCAACGAAGATATCATTGGTTACATCATCACCTTCTTCATCTGTTACATCCAAAGCTTTTTGGAAAAGAGTGATGAGGTAACGATAAATTTCAAGAACACGTTCCAAACTTTCTTCTACGTTGCGGAATTCTCCAACTTCTTCTTCGATTTCACTGTGTTGAAGGAATTCTGTCAAAGTAGAGTAAGGTTTGCCACCAAGAGTGATCAAGCGTTCGCTGATTTCATCAAGGTAACCATCAAGGCTATCCATATATTCATCCATCTTAGGATGCCATACCATAAAACCACGTCCACGCATGTACCAGTGTACTTGATGAAGAGCGATATGCGCTACATACAAGTCTGCTACGGCTTGATTCAAGACTTCTTTCGTTTTTACTAGCGTTTCAGGAGCTGTCTTAGATAATGTTGTTACGTCTTTTAATGCATCTTTTTTCAATTCTACCATTTTTCTCACCTCATAATATTATTTTTGCAACCATATTTATTGATTACTATCTCAGTATACTACACCTAGTAGATAAAAGCAAGAAAATTAACCCATATTAAAAAAGTTGTAATAGACTGATAATTTAAGAAAATGAGCAGATATCTTTTTAGTTATTTTCAGTATCTTTCCGAGAGAATTGACTTTGATAAAGATCATAATAGAATCCTTTTGCAGCCAAAAGACTTTCATGATTTCCCTGTTCGATTATCTGTCCATCTTTAAGTACTAATATCTTATCAGCTTCCTGAATTGTCGAAAGACGGTGAGCAATGACAAAACTTGTTCTCCCCTTCATCAAACGTTTCATAGCCTTTTGAATCAAGAGTTCTAAACGGGTGTCAACTGATGATGTCGCTTCATCAAGGATTAGAATTTTTGGATTGGCTAAGAGGGCACGCGCGATAGTTAACAACTGCTTCTGACCAAGAGAAATATTACTTGACTCTTGGTTCATCTCCATGTTGTAACCACCAGGAAGAGTACGGATAAAGTGGTCTACATTGGCAGCCTTAGCAGCTTCAACGATTTCCTCATCCGTTGCCTCAAGATTTCCAAAGCGAAGATTTTCCTTGATGCTACCTTCATAGAGCCAGGCATCCTGTAAGACCATCCCAAACTGTCGACGATAGTCCTGACGAGACAGGTCTCGAATATCTTGTCCATCCACTAAAATAGCTCCAGCTGTCACATCGTAAAAACGCATGAGAAGGTTAATCAAGGTTGTTTTCCCTGCTCCAGTAGGTCCAACGATGGCTACCATTTCTCCAGGTTCAACATCTAAGTTAAAATTACGAATCAATGGTTTGTTTTCCACATATTGGAAATCAACATTCTTGAAGCTAACTTGACCTGTCAACGGCGCCAAGTCTTTTACTTCTGTAGTTTGGACTTCATCCTGTTCATCTAGAACTTCGAAGACACGATCAAGCGAAGACTTGGCACTTTGCATTTGCCCAGCTAATTGAGTAATGTTTGGATAGGCTGGCTGACTTGCCATACATATTGAACGAAGGCCTGCATGTTACCAATAGTCAAGCGCCCTGCAATAACCTGCAATCCACCTAATACTGCAACAATCAGGTAGGTTAAATCAGATACGATATGTAGGGCAGGCATCATCAAACCTGAGATAAAGCTAGCCTTAAAACCAACCTGTTGCAATTCATCCGTAATCTTTTCAAATCTCTCTTGAGAGTTTTCTTCACGTCCGAAAAGTTTTAAAACATTAAAACCTGTCAAGTTTTCCTGAACAAATCCATTCATTCGTCCCAATATAGCTGCCTGCTGTTTAAAGTACGGCTGCGAACGATTCAGAATCGTTTTAGCGCTAAAATAAGTAATCGGAATCGACAAGATAACAATGATAGCCAGCTGAAGATTTAGATAGAGGACCATTCCAATAACAAAAAGAATGGTAAAGACTGCATTAACAATCTGTAAGAAGGATTGTTGAAGAGCATTGGAAACAGTTTCAACGTCACTGGTAAAACGGCCTAGCAAATCCCCAAATTGGTGCTTATCAAAGTAGGACACAGGGATGCGGTTGATTTTTTCGCTCATTTCATTTCGCAAATCCTGTATCATAGACTGGACAGCATTGGTCATAAAATAGTTTGAGTAGTAAGAACCCAACTCATAAAAAAGGCCACGCAAGAGATAGATTACCAGAATCACTGCGATATAGCTGGTATTAATCCCTGCTCCTGCAACACCATTTGCCATGGCAAGGAGGTTGCTGGTTAACTCAGTGATAGCAAGTCCCAATACGAAAGGCTCGATAACACTCATAATGACGCTGACTATTTTCAAGAAGACTGCAAAGAAAACAGAGAAACGGTAGGCTTTTAAATAGCTCCATAGACGAGCTAGACTAGATTGTTGTTTCATCCTTTACCTCCTATTCTTCTGTCAGAGACGCATTTTTCAACTGCGACTCAGCAATTTCTCGATAGATGTCATTGGTTTCCATCAATTCTTCATGACGGCCACGACCAACAATTTCACCCTTATCAAGGACGATAATCTGGTCAGCATCCATGATAGTTCCAACACGCTGTGCAACAATTAATACCGTAGCATCTTGCGTCACTTCCTTGAGACGACGGCGCAAGATAGCATCTGTACGATAGTCCAAGGCTGAGAAAGAATCATCAAAAATGTAGATGTCTGGACCCTTGATGACTGCTCGGGCAATCGACAAGCGTTGTTTCTGACCACCTGATAGGTTGCTTCCCCCTTCAGCCAGATGCGTTGCAAAACCTTCTTCTCGACTTTCGATAAAGTCTTTGGCTTGGGCTACATCAGCTGCTTGGTGTAAGTCCTCATGACTGGCGTCCTCTTTTCCGTAACGGAGATTATCTGCGATAGTCCCTGTAAAGAGCAAGGCTTTTTGGGGAATAAACCCAATCTTCTGGCGGAGTGATTTGAGACGGTAATCCCGGACATCAACACCATCGACCTTAATTTCCCCAGTGTAACATCATAAAAACGAGGAATTAACTGAACCAGAGTAGACTTACCTGAACCAGTTGAGCCGATAAAAGCAATGGTTTCTCCCGGTTTAGCAGTAAAGGAAATGTTATGCAAAACAGGGCTTTCTGTTTCCCCAGGATAGGCAAAGGTTACATTATCAAATTCTAGATAACCATGGGTTTCTGTTTCTTGAATTCCGTCCTCATTTGGATCAATGGAAATAGGCATATCCATGATTTCCTTCAAACGCTCACTAGACACAGCCGTACGTGGATACATGGTAAAGAGGTTTGACAAGAAAAGGAAGGACAAGAGAGCGTGGAAACTATACTCGATGAAGGCTACCAAATCCCCAATCTGCAAGCTTCCTTGCTTGAGAGGATCTAGAGCAAACCAAACGATAGCTACAATCATGGCAATAATGATTTGCACAAAAAGCGGCTCCGTCAAACCAGTCAATTTGAACAAACGATTTGAGTTATCCGCATAGATTGCGTTTTCTCTTCGAAACGGTTTTCTTGGAAGTCTTCACGAGCAAAGGCACGAATCACTCGCAAGCCCATCAAATTTTCACGGACATATTGGTTTATCTTGTCCAGTGTTTTCTGTTGTTTTTCAGATAAGGGGCGCGTTTTCACTGCCACATAAAGGACTACTACAGCTAGGAAAGGAACGGAAAAAGCGACAATCCAGGCTAGTGAGGGGCTAGTTAAGAAAATCATGAGAATACTCGACAGCATCATCATGGGAGTGATAACACCCAATTTAAGCGTCTGCTCTGCAAACTGCATAAGGACAAAGGCATCACTGGTAATACGAGTAACCAATGAAGAAACACCAATTTGTTCATATTCGTGATGAGAATACTCTTGTAATTTAGCATAAACATCATTTCGCATGTCCTTAACCATATTGGTGGTCAGTTTACTAGCAGCATAGGATAGAACAACCCGCCCAAATGTCCCCAAGACGATAATAACCAACATGACGATAGCCCAAAAATAGAGCTTTTCTTCATTACCTTGATTAATCCCCTGGTCAATCATACGAGCAAGAACAGTCGGTAGTCCAAGATTGACAATAACAAAGAAAATAGCTCCGAAGAAGTCTAACACTAACCACTTGGGATAGCGTTTGAGATAAGACCAAATATAAAGCATAATTCTCCTTTCTTTTTCTTCTAAAATGCAGAAAAGAGCGTGCTTTCGCACGCCTTTTTACTAAAAAGAAGACAGGCAGTCTTAACCTCGAGGGAGGGAACTGTCTGTCTCAGATATTTGAAGCTTATTTTACAAAGTCAAGCAATGCCAAGAAGCTTTCTGGATCAAGTGATGCACCACCTACAAGAGCTCCGTCAACGTCTGGACAAGCCATGTATTCTGCAACGTTTTCAGGTTTAACTGAACCACCGTATTGAACACGTACTTTGTCAGCTACTTCTTGACCGAAGTCAGCAGCTACAACGTCACGAACAACTTTACACATTTTTTGTGCATCGTCTTGTGAAGCTGATTTACCAGTACCGATAGCCCAGATTGGCTCGTATGCGATAACTGTTGAAGCTACTTGTTCTGCAGTCAATCCAGCAAGAGCAGCAGAAACTTGAGCACCTACGAATTCTGCTGCTTTACCAGCTTCGTAAGTTTCAAGAGACTCACCACAACAGATGATTGGAAGCATACCGTTAGCAAAGATTGCTTTTGCTTTTTTGTTGATGTCTTCGTCTGTTTCGTGGAAGTAGTCACGACGTTCTGAGTGACCGATAACAACGTAGTCAGTACCGATTTCTTTCAAAACTTGTGGGCTAGTTTCACCAGTGAAAGCACCAGCATTTTCAAAGTAGCAGTTTTGAGCAGCAACTTTAAGGTTTGAACCTTTAGCAGCAGCAAGAACAGCTGTCAAATCAAGAGCAGGAGCTGCGATACCTGCTTCAACAAGGTCTGATGAAGGAAGTTTTGATGCAACGGCTTCAACGAATGCTTTTGCTTCTTCTGGATTTTTGTTCATTTTCCAGTTACCAGCGATAAATGGTTTACGTGACATTTCACATACCTCTTTTTTCATTTTATTTTCTACTTATTTTATCATATTTAAAGATAGCTTGCAAATCTTACTCTGTAACTAGAAGTCTTCTTTTCAAAAACTTTCCAGTTGCCGTTTTTATCTAGAAGCTGGCTTTCTCCTGGTTAATTTGACCACTGCTTCTGTTCTAGCCGTGTGTGGAAACATATCAACAGACTGGATATAGTGTAGATCATAGACCTCTACTAGACGGACTAAATCACGCGCCAAGGTAGACACATTGCAGGAAACATAGACCATCTTTTCAGGAGCGTATTTGACGATAGTATCCAAAAGCTTGTCATCTAAACCTGTACGTGGCGGGTCCACAATCAAAGCATCTGCACGATAGCCTTCCTTGTACCAACGAGGAATAATTTCTTCTGCAGTTCCTGCTTCATAGTGAGTATTGGTATAACCCATGCGCTTAGCATTTCTTTGGCATCTTCAATAGCTTCTGGAATAATATCCATCCCTCTCAGACTTTTAACTTTTTTGGCAAAGGCAAAACCAATGGTTCCAACACCACAATAGGCGTCAATCAGATGGTCATTCTCATTTACGTCCAAGGCCTTAACGGCTTCACTATAGAGAATTTCTGTCTGTTCAGGATTGAGCTGGTAAAAAGCTCGAGGTGAAAGGGAAAACTCATAATCAAGAACACCCTCGCCTATACTATCCTGCCCCCAAATAATCTCGGTCTTGTCTCCATAAATCTCACTGGTTTTTGCAGTATTGGTATTGACTGCAACTGTCACCACTTCTGGAAAATCCTTGACTAGGTCTTGAACTAAGAGAGTCAAATTCAATTGACGGTTGGTGACGATAATGATTTGAACTTGCCCAGTTTTCCGTGCTCGACGAACCATGATGGTCCGAACCCCAAGGATTTTCCGTTCATCTGTAATCGGAATTTGATGATAGGTCAAGAGTTCAGCAATGCGATTGGCAATAATCTGCGTCTCCTTGTCTTGAACCAGACAGTCTTTTAACTCAACCAAGTAGTGAGAATTCTGAGCATATAATCCCGCCTTAACTTGACCTTTAAACTTTCGCGTTTGGAATTGCAGTTTAGCCCGATAATACTTGGGTTTCTGCATGCCAATGGTTGGTCTGATTTCATAGTTTTCATAGCCTGCAGGTTCAAATTTCTTCAGAGCTTGATGGAGGAGATCCGTCTTGAACTCCAGCTGCTTGTCATAGTGCAAGTGCATGATTTGACAGCCTCCACACTCATTATAAATGGTACAGTCTGGAACCACTCGAAACTTAGATTTTTTATTGACCTCAAGCAGTTTAGCCTCAACGTAGTTACGCTTAACCGAAGTCACCTGACAATAGATATCTTCTCCCTTGAGGGCACCTGGAACAAAAACGAGGGTTTTCTGGAAAAAACCAATTCCTTCCCCGTTAATCCCCATGCGCTTGATTTTTAATGGAATTTTTTGTTTGACTTTTAGATTCATAAGTCTATTATACCACGTAGTTTCTCAATGGTTAAGAATATGTTACAATAAAACCATGAATACAAAGATATCTTTTTCCTCATTGAATTTTCCTGAGCAATTACGAACTTATATAGAGGGGGCAAGCCTTTCTGACAGCTCTTCTCATTCAGGCGCAAGGGTTCTTTATCTTGACTCAGGTTACTATTTAAAAATAGATCAAAAGGGAAGATTAGAGCGAGAAGCTAGCATTGCAAGGTGGTTTGAAACCAAAGGACTGGGAACTCCAGTTATCGAATATCTATCTAAAGATAAAGACTACCTCCTGACTAAAGAGGCTATTGGCCATGATGCTCTCGCTTTTTTAGATCAGCCAGAAAAAATCTGCCGAACAATGGCAGAGGCTCTTAAAAAGCTTCACAACTTAAACCCACACAATTTTCCATCAGAAAATCAGTTACAGACCTATAAAGACAGAGCCTTTAAAAACTATGAAAAAGGGGAGTTCTATGCCAAGGCACTCCTACCCCAATTCCAGATTAACAGTCGCGAAGAGGCCTTCCAGCTCATTCGAGAACAAGGGCACCTTTTAAAGACAGATGCCTTTATTCACGGGGACGCCTGTCTACCGAACTTTATTCTAAAAGATGCTAGCCATTTCTCTTGCTTCATTGATCTTGGTTTGGCTGATTTTAGTGATCGGCATATCGATCTCTTTTGGGCAATTTGGTCCCTCAACTATAACCTACATGACCCTAAATACGCTGAACTATTTCTTGACTATTATGGGAGAGAACAGGTCGATATAAATAAACTTCGACTCGTTGCTGCCTTTGAAGCGTTTGGATAAAAGGAAAACCATGAAAATCACAAAACTTGAAAAGAAAAAAAGACTCTATCTGCTCGAACTTGATAGCGACCAAACCTGCTACATTACCGAGGATACCATTGTTCGCTTTATGTTGACAAAAGGGAAAGAGATCTCAGCTGAGGAACTAACTGAGATTAAATCCTTTGCGCAATTTTCCTACAGTAAAAATCTAGCTCTCTACCACTTATCCTTCAAGGCCCGTACTGAAAAAGAAGTTAGAGATTATCTTGCCAAACATGAAATTGATGAGAAAATCATTCCCCAAGTCATTCAGTCTCTAAAGAATGACAACTGGATTAACGACCGTCAGTATACCTACGCTATTATCAATTCCAATCAACTTTCAGGAGATAAGGGAAGCTATATGCTGATGCAGAAGATTTCTCAAAAAGGAGTTGCTAAGGCCGTTATCCAAGACGTCTTACAAGAATTTGATATGACGGAAGTCGCAGAGCGTACAGCTGAAAAACTATTGAAAAAATACCAAGGGAAATTACCTTCCCGTGCTCTACAGGATAAGATTATCCAAGGCCTAACCAATAAAGGATTTTCCTATACAGAAGCCAAGGCTGCCTTTGATCAACTAGATAACCAGGTCGATGAAGAAACTGTCCAAGAGCTGATTTTTAAAGAGCTCGACAAACAATACCCAAAATACTCACGAAAGTATGAAGGATACGAACTCAAGCAACGTTTGACCCAAGTTTTAGCTAGAAAAGGTTATGATTTTTCGGATATAGCCAGCGCTCTCAGAGAATATCTTTAATTTTTTCATAAAAAAACTAAGAACTTTAAACAAAAATGTGATACAATAGTAAACGATAAACTTATAAATTGTAGAAAGTTGGTTAGTTATGAGACTTCCAAAAGAAGGCGACTTTATTACAATTCAAAGTTATAAGCATGATGGGAGTCTTCACCGCACTTGGCGAGACACCATGGTACTAAAAACAACAGAGAACGCTATTATCGGCGTCAATGACCATACACTCGTTACCGAGAGTGATGGTCGTCGTTGGGTGACTAGAGAACCGGCTATTGTTTACTTTCACAAGAAATATTGGTTTAATATTATCGCTATGATTCGTGATAATGGTATTTCCTACTACTGCAATATGGCAAGTCCTTACTATCTGGACGAAGAAGCTTTAAAATACATTGACTATGATTTGGATGTTAAAGTTTTTACAGATGGTGAGAAACGCCTCTTGGACGTTGAGGAGTATGAACGACACAAGCGAAAAATGAAGTATTCTTCTGATCTAGACTATATTCTGAAAGAGCATGTTAAGATTCTTGTTGATTGGATTAACAATGAGCGAGGTCCTTTCTCAGAAGCCTATGTCAACATTTGGTACAAACGCTACGTAGAACTAAAGAATCGGTAAAGTTGTCAGAGGTCAGGATTAAAATCCTGACCTCGTTTTTTGATTTTCAACAAGCCTTTGAGTAGCGACTAATTGAACTGTTTATCAGCCTTCTAAATTTCAAAAAGCTCCTTTGAGCAAACTTCATTTTTATCCACAAATCTTAAGTCTCAACTGATTTATTGAAGTCTCTCGAGTCATGGACTAGGAATTCATAGATCGGTCCATCGACTTCTCTCCATCACCTTTTCCTAGCAAAAAACCTGCCACATTGGGCAGGTTTTCGTCTAAATATCTAACTTCGTAACAGTGAACTTGATATGAGAATAGTCTTTCTCGATATCCTTATCAATCATAAAGGCTGTTGCATCCTTCTTGACCTGTACCAAGTCAATATTCTGTGCTTGAGCGGCATAGACACAGCCACAGTAGCATTGGCGATAAATGTCATACTCTTCACACATTTCTACAGAGCGTTTATAGCCTTGATTTTTCTTAAAGTCGCTCGGAAGATAATGAGTTGTGTAGATTTTCTGCACATCAATCCCGATACTATTGATGGTTTGTGAATTTTTGTGAGGACTGATAGTCAGGGCAGAACCGAAGTAATCAAATCCTAAGTCCATGGCCACCTGTGCTGTCTTATCCAGACGATAGTCAAAACAAACCTTGCAACGATCGCCACCTTCAGGTTCTTCTTCCAAACCTCTGACCAGCTGACGGTATTCGTTGGGTTCATAGGGTGCTTCTAGATATTGAACCTTGTTGCCAGTTCGTTCATTGAAATCACTGACAAACTTTTTTGTCACATAGGCACGCTTGTGATACTCAGCTTTAGGATGGATATTTGAATTAGCAAAATAAATAGTTACATCTGCATACTTGGTCAAATACTCTAAAGTATAGGTGCTACAAGGAGCACAACAGACGTGCATGAGAATGGTTGGTCTTTCTTCATTTTTTTCCCAAACTTGAACCATCTTTTGCATGACTCGGTCATAGTTGATCTTTTGATTGGGATTCATCTTACTTAGAATTTCTTCTACATCGATCATACTCTTCTCCTTTTCCTCTTGCTATTGTACCACAGGATTATCCTTTGGGCAAATAGGTTTTCGTGCTTTACTAAGTTTTTAAGTCCTTATCTAATAGCTTGCCCATCCTTGTCAGACTGATTATTAATATAGGATAAATTAAAAGCAAGATAAGACCTAGAACTAAAAAGACCGCTACAAGACCCCAACGATCAATCATCCAGCCTGTCAACGGGAAAATGACAATCATAGATAAACTAAAGAGCATGGAATTGATACTAAGCATAGTTGCTCTTACACTGGAAGGTAAATAACCTTGTAAGTCATTGAAATAGATTGGCTGATAAACTGCATAAAATGTATCAGTTAAAAGATATACAAGAAGAAAAGCAAAGGGGGTTCCTGAAAACACCAACAACAAGGCCAAGCCCGTTAGTGCAACAAGAGTCGGAAAAACTCGATTACTATTCCATTTTTTACCGATTTGACTAGCTACATAAACCGCTATAAGATTTAAGCTACTACCAATAAGCATAACCAGTGAAACCTGCCATCCTGCTAAGTCACTTATTTTCTGCTGATAATAAAAGTAAAACATACACATGAGTGTCCCTACTAGCTGATAAGTCAGCATCCAGTAAAAAGAGTATTGGTTTTTTTCCTTCCATTCTTTACGAACTTGCTGGACAATCATTTTTAAAGGTTAAGACTTCATTTTTCTCTCTCTTAGCCATTGGTTCTTTCATAAAAATAAATCAAAATGATAGAAAGAAATGAAAATCCTATAGCAATCAGATAGGTCCAGGCAAGTGCTCCGTGAATGAAGAAGCCTGCCACAACTGTACCTAGGGTTCGGGTGACTTCTGCCACACCAGATAAAAAAAGCTAGAAATCTGAAGATATCGGTCCTTTTGACCCGCTTCAACCGCCGAATCATATAAGAAAGCGGTACTGGTTCCCGAGTCAAAATTATAGGACCAAGCACTGACCATCATGGCAAGAGCATAGATCCAAAAATTCCCCTGACCAAACAAAATCAAGATAGAGGATACAATACTAGCCAAGCGAGCCAAATAGAGATTGGTCTTGTAACTAAATCGATCTGCTAACATACCAGATGGGATTTCACACAAGAGACTTGTCCCATGAAAAATACTCTCTAATAGACCGATTTGAAGTAAGGAAAGACCATTCTGAATAAAAAATAAAATCCAAAAACTGGTAATCCCAAAATAAGAAGTGAATTCCAGACCTGCTAAGAGTGGAATATTGCGTTTGTAAGTTCTTTTAAACATTGTTTTCTCTCTTTCAATATGTAATATGAGTTTTTCTAAAAGACTTACTTAAAGTTGCCTACATTTTCTCCACCTCTTTCATTTAAAGTAATACTCAATGAAAATCAAAGAGCAAACTAGGAAGCTAGCCGCAGGCTGTACTTGAGTACGGCAAGGTGAAGCTGACGTAGTTTGAATTTGATTTTCGAAGAGTATAAAAACGCCAGACGGCGTTTTTATGGCTATTAAGGTTTGATACGATGCAACATACGTGGGAATGGAATTGCTTCACGGATGTGTTTAGTTCCAGCTGCAAAAGTTACCATACGCTCGATACCGATACCAAATCCACCGTGTGGTACTGTACCGTATTTACGAAGGTCAAGGTAGAATTCATACTCTGTACGATCCATACCAAGTTCTTCCATCTTAGCGACAAGGGCATCGTAGTCTTCCTCACGCATAGAACCACCGATGATTTCTCCGTAACCTTCTGGTGCGAGTAGGTCTGCACAAAGTACACGTTCTGGATTACCAGGAACTGGTTTCATATAGAAGGCCTTGATGTCTGCTGGGTAGTTAATCACGAAAGTTGGTACACCAAAGTGATTTGAAATCCAAGTTTCGTGTGGTGAACCAAAGTCATCACCATGTTCAAGATGCTCGTAGTCAGCGTCTTCATCATTTTCATACTCTTGCAAGAGGTCAATGGCTTGATCGTAAGTGATGCGTTTGAATGGCTCTGCAATGTAGCGTTTCAAGAGCTCAGTGTCACGTTCCAATGTTTCCAAGGCTTGAGGAGCACGATCAAGAACACCTTGAAGCAATGCTTTTACATAAGCTTCTTGCAAGTCAAGTGACTCGTCGTGTGTTAAGTATGAGTACTCCGCATCCATCATCCAGAACTCAGTCAAGTGACGGCGAGTCTTAGATTTCTCTGCACGGAATACTGGACCAAAGTCAAAGACGCGACCTAGAGCCATAGCGCCTGCTTCAAGATAAAGCTGACCAGATTGGCTCAAGTAAGCTGGTGTTCCAAAGTAGTCTGTTTCGAAAAGTTCTGTAGAATCTTCTGCAGCATTTCCTGAAAGGATTGGGCTATCGAATTTCATGAAGCCATTCTTATCAAAGAACTCATAAGTTGCATAGATGATGGCATTACGGATTTGCATCACAGCAACTTGTTTGCGTGAACGCAACCACAAGTGGCGGTTATCCATCAAGAAATCTGTTCCGTGTTCTTTTGGAGTAATTGGGTAGTCTTGAGATTCACCGATGACTTCGATGTCTGTAATATCCAATTCATAACCAAATTTTGAGCGCTCGTCTTCTTTAACCACACCTGTTACAAAGACAGAAGTTTCTTGGCTTAGGCGTTTGATGGTGTCAAATTTTTCAAGACCTACTTCTTCACCAAATTTCTCGATAAAGTTTGGTTTGAAAGCCACGCCTTGGAAGAAGGCAGTTCCGTCACGCAATTGCAAGAAGGCAATTTTTCCTTTTCCTGACTTGTTAGCAACCCAAGCACCAATAGTGACTTCTTGACCAACGTAGTCTTTTACTTCGATAATTGTTACACGTTTTGTCATGTTTTATCTTCCTTTTTTTGTTTAACTTGTCTAAAGACATTATTACCCACTATTGTACCACAAATAATGCCTGATAGCTAGATTCTATCAGAGAAAAATCTCAGGTTTTATCCAAAAAAACTCCGTCAAGACGACGAAGATCTTAGTTTTATTTTTCCATAAATTGGTGCAAGCGACGAATAGCTTCTTTGAGTGTATCTAGGTCTGTCGCATAGCTGAGACGGACATTCTCTGGCGCACCAAAGCCTGCTCCCGTAATCAAGGCCAGACCAACTTCCTCAAGAATAGCCGTTGTAAATGCTGTTACATCTGTATAGCCTTTCATCTCCATAGCTTTTTTAACATTTGGGAAGAGATAGAAAGCTCCTTGAGGTTTGACTACTTCAAAGCCAGGGACTTGACACAAGAGTGGATAGATGGTGTTTAAACGTTCCTCGAAAGCCTGACGCATGGTTTCTACAGAGTCTTGTGGACCCGTTAATGCCTCGATTGTTGCGTATTGTGAAACAGCGGTTAGGTTTGAAGTCGTTTGACCAGTCAATTTGCTCATAGCAGCAATAATTTCTGGATCACCTACTGCATAACCAACACGCCATCCTGTCATGGCATAAGCTTTAGATACACCATTGATGACGATTGTTTGCTTGCGAATGGCTTCTGACAGACTAGAGATTGGAATAAATTCGTTACCGTTATAGACCAAACGTCCATAAATATCATCTGCTAGAATCAGAATATCATGCTCAACTGCCCAGTTTCCAATGGCTAATAATTCCTCACGAGAGTATATCATACCGGTAGGATTAGATGGTGAGTTCAGAACCAGGACCTTGGTCTTATCTGTGCGAGCTGCTTCTAATTGCTCCACGGTTACTTTAAAGTGATTGTCTTCCTTGGCTTGGACAAATACTGGAATACCTTCAGCCATTTTCACTTGATCCCCATAGCTAACCCAGTAAGGTGTTGGAATGATAACCTCATCTCCAGGATTAATCACAGCCATAAAGAAAGTATAAAGGGAGAACTTGGCACCCGTAGCAAAAGTGACTTCATTAGCCGCTACAGAATAACCATAATAGCGTTCAAAATAGGTATTGACCGCTGCTTTTAATTCAGGCAAACCTGAAGCTACCGTATAGAAAGAAGCACGTCCATCTCGAATAGCCTCAACAGCAGCATCTTGAATATTTCAGGAGTATGAAAATCGGGCTGACCTAAAGTTAAGAAAAGAACATCTTTTCCTTCAGCCTTTAATTTCTTTGCTCTTGCATCGCTAGCCAAAGTCACACTTTCTTCCATTTCTAAGACACGTTTAGATAATTTCATAGTTTCTCCTTTTCGATTAGGGCACCAGATTCAAAATCCACTAGATAGTAGTCTCCACCAGACTTGATTTCCCAAACAGGCTTATCAGCATACCGCCCAAAGGTAATCGTGTCAATCTCAGTTGCTCCTTTTTCTCTGACAACTGCTTCTGCTTTTTCTTGTGAAGTGCCACTTTCTAGTTGATACACATAGATTTTTTGACTATTTTTCTCAATTAAAACAGCTACTGGCTTTTGATTCTTGTCTTGGCCAAGGACACTATAATAGCTCTCTAAACCATTGAAGAAATCAACCTGACTGACCGTTTCTAGATTCGCATACTGCTTGGCAAGCTTTTCCCCTTCTACCTTTGCTGTCTGATAAGGCTTCATGCTAAGCCACACCAAATAGAGAAAGGAAGAAGTCACAACTAGAGCCAGCAGGGTCAAGCCAATACTGTACTGAAATAATAAGGAATTTTTTTCTTTTTTCTGTCTCATTTTCACTCGTCTATTTTACCATCTATCCAAATGAATTACAAGTGAATAAAGGAGGAGGATTTGGCTCGGAACTTCTCTTATGACAGGAATATATGACGCTTGAATCACTGATTTAACAGACTTTTCCTAATCTCTACTCCTAAAAATAATCTTGACTATCATCGATTTTTATTTTCTGGGCAAATTTCTTGCAAATGATTTCATTTTGTTGTAACATTATTTATAACAACAGAGAAAGCTCTGATTAAAATATAAAGGAGACTCCCTATGTCTAAAAAAGTATTATTTATCATTGGTTCACTTCGTGAAGGTTCTTTCAACCACCAAATGGCGCTAAAAGCCGAAAAAGCTCTTGTAGGAAAAGCTGAGATTAGCTACCTTGACTACTCAGCAATCCCACTTTTTAATCAAGAACTTGAAGTTCCAACTCTTCCAGCTGTAGCAGCAGCTCGTGAAGCTGTTCTGGCTGCTGATGCTATCTGGATATTCTCTCCAGTCTACAACTTCTCAATTCCTGGAACAGTGAAAAACTTGCTTGACTGGCTTTCACGCGCAATTGACTTGTCTGACACTCGTGGAGCATCTGCTCTTCAAGATAAAATCGTTACTGTGTCTTCAGTAGCAAATGCAGGTCATGAACAACTCTTTGCAATCTACAAAGACCTCTTGCCATTCATCCGTACACAAGTTGTAGGTGAATTCACTGCAGCTCGTATCAATGATTCTGCTTGGGGAGATGGCAAATTGGTCCTTGAAGACAGTGTTGCTACTTCACTAAAACAACAAGCTGAAAACTTGGTTCAGGCTATTCAATAATTGAATTGAAAAAAAGATAGTAGAAAATGTTAATTTCTACTATCTTTTTCTTAATCAACTAATTCATCAATCATACTATGTTTTAGTGGTAAACTACACATCACTAACAGGAAAATAAAAGATGATTGAATCCAAAAGAGAGCCAAATCAAAAATTCCGTGCACAGCTACTACTGTCAAGAAAGAGAGATAAAGTCCAAGGATAGGACGCTTACTAGGTACTTGACTCATATCAATCAACATTCGTACCGGAGTGGCAGAAGCAATTCCCAAGAGAACTGTACCAACAACTCCATAACTCAAAATCGTATCTATATAAATACTATGAGCATGTTCATGATAAGGTGCTCCAATACGGGGATAAGAATGCATATAGGTTAGTGGGCCTTCCCCCCAGAAGGGATTTTGTTTAAACAAGGCCATTCCAGCATTCCAGATAGAAACACGTTCTTCCATAGATGAATCTAAGGTTCCCATTCGAACACCTAAATCACTCGAAAATAGAAAGGCTAAACCAACACCAAAAACTCCAATACTAAGCCAGAAGGCACGCCAGTTTTTAATGGTCGTGAAGAGGTAAATGATGGCTCCAAAGATGATGGCTGGAAAAGCTGTACGATTCTGCGTAAAGTTTAAACCGAATAAATTAGCAAAGATGGCAATCATAGAAAAGATTCGTAACCACCTTAACTTAGTTGTGCTAATCAGATAAAAACCAATCATGATACAGAAACAACAGATAATTCCATAGTAATTGGGATTAAAGAAGGCAACCTCCGCTCGGTTTTGATGCCAAACTTGCATTCGTGGTGAGAGGAAGGTATAATCAAATTTCTTTACAATTTGGAAATGTTCCAAGGCTGCAAAGGCTGCTGCCAAGACACTCGAGGCTAAAACTCCTTCAAGCGTCAACCTAAAAAATTTAGGAGTCAATTGAGATTGATAATAGTAAAAGAAGATGGCAAACAGAAACATGGCCACCGAAGAAACTAGTCCCATCACATTTTGTGCTAGAAGAGAAATTGCAGTGCTATAGGCAATAAAAAAGAGCAAGACAGGGTGTTGAGACAAACGTTTCAAGATTCCCTTCATCTCCCCGGTATATACTAACCAAAGTAAATAAGAGATAAAAATAATAACAAAAAGATAAAAAGGAAGAAAAATACTCAGAATAACTCCTAAAAGAAGTCCTTCTTGTTTCGATAAACTTTTTAACTTTTCAATGACACCTATTGATTTCACAACAGATCCTTTCCTTCTGAATCTCACATTCAGATAAATAAGCTATTAAAACATTTACCATTTTTCAAGAGATTTGAAAACCTTTTTGCCTCTATACTCCTAACTAAAACTGGGTAAAATTTTATAGTTAGCTAAGATTACTTGAAAATCGCTATCCCTTTTTTAAAAATATGGTACAATAAATCTAATTATTCCAGAAAGGGTCTAGCATGAAATCCTACCAAGAAATCTATAAAATACTAGCTACTGAAACTGATTATCTAAGCGGAGAAAAAATAGCTGAAAGATTGAACTTATCCCGAACTTCCGTATGGAAGGCGATCCAACGTCTCCAACAAGAGGGGCTGGAGATTGACAGTATCAAAAATCGTGGGTATAAACTTCTGGACGGAGACCTTATCTTGCCTCAGGAAATCGAAGCGAATAGTCCCATTACTGTCCAGTTTAAACCCTCAACAAAATCTACCCAAACCGATGCTAAAGAAGCTATGGAAGCTGGGGCTAAAGGGGATAAACTCTACCTTTCCACTAGCCAAACTATGGGACGCGGTCGTTTTCAACGTCCCTATTATTCTCCAGATAAGGGGGGGGAATTTACATGTCCCTTCACCTACAACCCAATCTCCCTTACCAGAAGCTTCCCGCCTATACACTTCTAACAGCTGGGGCTATCTACAAGGCTATCAAGAATCTTAGTTTGATTGATGTGGATATCAAGTGGGTCAATGACATTTATCTGAACCAGAAAAAAATTGCTGGTATTCTAACAGAAGCCATTACCTCCGTCGAAACTGGACTCGTTACAGATGTTATCATTGGGGTAGGGATCAACTTTCTATCGCTAAATTTCCCAATAATCTACAAACTAAAGCTGGAAGCTTATTTTCTCAAAATACTCCCATTACTCGCAATGAATTGATTGCTGAAATCTGGAAATGTTTCTACGAAACAGAAGCCGATGAACTCCTCTATCTCTATAAAAAACGCTCTATCGTTTTAGGAAAAGAAGTCTCCTTTAAGCAAGAGCATCAAACTATCTCAGGTAAAGCCTGTGACATCTCTGACCAAGGACAACTACAGATAGAATTAACCACTGGTGAAAAAATTTGGCTCAATAGTGGTGAAGTTTCACTGACTAAATGGTAGCTCTCCTCGATGAAAAAAATCGACCTTCAATAAGAAAGGTCGATTTTTGTTCTTTTATTTTTTCAAACGTTCAACGTCACGTGCAATGACTAATTCCTCGTCTGTTGGAATTACTAGCACTCGGACACTTGCTGCATCTGTCGAAATATCTCCGGTTGCACCAAAGACATTTTTCTCTGGATCTACATCGCAACCAAACCAAGAAATCCCTGAAATGACAGCATCACGTACATGAACAGAATTTTCACCGATACCCGCTGTGAAAATAATAGCATCTGCTCCGTTTAGGACAGCCAAGTATTGTCCAATGTGCTTTTGGATACGATCAACATACATTTCATAAGCCAAAGTAGCATCATGATCCCCTGCCTCCATAGCAGCAATTACATCACGCATGTCACTAGATTTACCAGAAACACCCATCAATCCTGACTCACGATTGAGAATACGACTGATGTCCTCAGGCTTGTTAAAGTCCTCTGTATATTGCATTAAATAAGGAATGATGGCTGGGTCAATATCCCCTGTACGAGTTCCCATCATTACACCACCAAGTGGAGTGAATCCCATTGAGGTATCAACAGATTTCCCACCCTTAACAGCTGTAATAGAAGCACCATTACCGATGTGACAGGTGATTAACTTCAACTCTTCAAGTGGACGTCCCAAAACCTTCGCTGCTTCTTGAGCAACATACTGATGGCTAGTTCCATGGGCTCCGTACTTACGAACCTTGTTTTCTGTGTAATATTTTGTTGGTAGAGGATAGCGATAAGCTTTCTCTGGCATACTTGTATGGAAGGAAGTATCAAAAACAACGACACTCGTGATATCTGGCAACAATTCTTTGAAGGCACGAATACCCGCAGCATTTGCAGGGTTGTGCAATGGAGCAAGGAGACCTAACTCTTCAACTTTTTCAATTACATCGCCTTCAACGACTGTAGACTCTTTGAAGTATTCTCCACCTGCAACAACACGGTGTCCAACACCAGTAATTTCATCATAAGATTTAATAATATCAAAACGAATCAAGTCATCAAGCAAAATCTTAACTGCCAAAGTATGGTTGTCAATGTCAAGGACTTGTTGTTCTGAACGACCATCAAATTTAACTGTAGAAATAGAATCTTTCAATCCAATTCGCTCAATCAACCCTTTTGCTAATACTTTTTCTTCTGGCATTTGATAGAGTTGCCATTTCAAACTTGAGCTTCCAGCGTTAATTGCAATGGTTTTTGTCATAATGTTTCCCCTTTTTTAAGCGTTTTCAACTATTATATCAAAATTTATACTAGATTTCATGTTCTTGACACCAATTTTGAAAATTTTCCTTAAATTCCAACAAAATTTCAGGATCACGAAGACTAGCAAGTGGATAAACGAAGGGCTCAAAGCCTTCTATCACTTTCTTTTGTACAACAAAAATGGTCTTAGACTGGGCTCCTTGAGCGAAGAGATCCTCTGGTAAAGCTACGATAGCTACTAGTTGAGCCTGATCAGTCAGCCAGGATTTCAAGAGGTCACTCTGGGAACTCGTTAAAAGATCTGTTGGAGCAAGGAAAATAGCATAGCCTCCCGTCTTAAGATACTTGAGAGATTGCTCCATTAATAGATGATGAGCATAAGTATGTTCATCCTTTGCTGCCACTTGATAACGTGAGGCAATTTGATCGTCTGGGTAGTAGCCAATCGGGAGGTCGCTCACAATAAAATCACTTTCTTTTAATACTTGTGGACGTACTGCATCTCCTTGGACAAAGCCCATTTGAAGATCCATAACTTCAGCCATACTCGCCGCCAGATCAATCAAGAGGTCGTCTATCTCAATCCCTAGGTAATCTACCTTTTTGTTCATGGACGTTAAAAAGCTAGCCCCCAGAATTCCCATCCCAGAGCCCAATTCTAGTAGACTTAGATCTTTAGCAGGCCACAATTGCTCCATCAAAAAAATCATCAAGTGACCAATGGCGTCTGGTGTAAACTGGTGATTTGCTTGGAGAGGTTCTGTTTGCGCTGCCTTCATTAATAAGAATTGGTAGGTTCGTAACCACTCTTCTTTTCGAAGAGCCAATCGTTTTAATGCTTGATTGTTTCTTGACATCTTCCAGATTTGTCTGACCATCCAGATAGATTCCATTTTGCTCAATTAAGGCATCGTAAAAATTTGTCGTCAAATCATTTTGAATGATTTGGACATTTTCTAGTAAATAGGTATATGCTTGTTCAATTTTTTCAAAATCCATACCCTTATCTTACCAAAAATAATGTCCTTTTTCCAGATTTTCATAATTGTGAAAACAAATAAAAACCTCTGAGATGACTCTCAAAGGTTTAATCATGACTATTTACTATTTTCAACCGCTGCTGTTACAAAAGCAGTATAGAGTTCTTCTGGGCGGTTTGGACGACTTGATAGCTCTGGATGGTACTGACAAGCCACAAAGAATTTATTTTCTGGAATTTCCACAATTTCGACCAAACGATTATCTGGTGACACTCCTGAAAAGACAAAACCTGCTCCTTCAAACTGTTCACGAAAAGCATTGTTAAACTCATAACGGTGACGGTGACGGCGTTGCACCACCTCTTTGTTATGATAAGCTGCCGCTGCCTTAGAACCACGTTTTAACTTAGAAGGATAAAGTCCCAAACGAAGGGTACCACCCATGTCCTCAACATCAATCTGATCACGCATGATATCGATGATAGGGTATTTGGTATCAGGATTTAGCTCTGCTGAATTAGCTCCTTCAAGACCTAAGACATTACGGGCAAACTCTATACAGGTCAACTGCATACCCAAGCAGACTCCAAGCATTGGTACATCATTTTCACGCGCATAGCGAATCGCTTCAATCTTACCTTCTGTTCCACGTTGGCCAAAACCACCTGGAACGATGATTCCGTCAGCGTCAGATAGAAGTTCTGCCACATTGTCAGCTGTCACATCGTTAGCATTGACCCAATCAATCTTCACTTCTGCATCATTAGCATAACCAGAGTGTTTCAAAGCTTCAACAACTGAGATGTAGGCATCTTGCAACTCAACATACTTACCAACAAGGGCAATCTTGACTTGTTTTTTGAGATTCATGACCTTGTCAACCATAGCTGACCACTCTGTCATATCTGCTGCAGGTGCATCAATTTTCAAATGGTCGCAGACAATTTGATCCATGCCTTGTACTTGCAGATTAAGTGGGATTTGGTAAAGATGATCCACATCCAAGGACTCAATAACTGCTTCTGGCGCCACATCACAGAACTGGGCTAGTTTATTTTTAATCCCTTGTCCTGCTGGTTTTTCTGTCCGAATGACCAACATATTTGGCTGGATTCCCAGACCACGCAATTCTTTGACAGAGTGTTGAGTTGGTTTGGTTTTCATTTCACCAGCTGCCTTGAGGTAAGGAAGCAAGGTTGTATGGATATACATGACATTATCTGCACCCACATCTGCCTTCATCTGACGAAGAGCTTCTAAGAATGGAAGGGACTCGATATCGCCGACTGTTCCACCAACCTCTGTAATAATAACGTCAGAGTCAGTCGTTAGAGCAGCACGCTTGATTTTTTCTTTCAAAGCATCTGTAATATGAGGAATAACTTGGACAGTTGCACCCAAATACTCTCCACGGCGTTCCTTACGAAGAACTTCGCTGTAGATTTTACCAGTTGTCACGTTTGAGTATTTGTTGAGGTTGATATCGATAAAACGTTCATAATGACCCAAGTCCAAATCTGTCTCAGCCCCATCATCAGTTACAAAGACTTCCCCGTGCTGGTAAGGGCTCATGGTTCCTGGGTCGATATTGATATAAGGGTCAAATTTTTGAATGGTCACCTTCAAACCACGGTTTTTAAAAGACGTCCAAGACTCGCTGCAACGATCCCTTTTCCAATAGACGACACCACACCACCAGTGACAAAAATATATTTCGTAGACATAGATTCCTCTTTCTAAAATGTTCAAGGTCTTGTTCACTAACAGGGGATTGAGAAAACAAGACCTTCATCAATAACTACACCCCAAGAAAAAAGCTTCTTGGAAAAACAAAAATAGCTCCCTAATAACTAGGGAGCTCCGACCTCTAAAAGAGGTGCCCGAACAGTATATTACCTCAAAATGAACCATTTGTCAAATAGAACAAATCGTTGACTTGGCACATTCCAGCTTACAAAACTAATTCAGACCAATACAAAAAAGCTGGACTAGGAAATCGAGACTTGATAGACCGATTCCAGCTCCAACTCCTTTTTATTTTTATTCTTCCTCTTCTTCAGAGTCTTCGTCGTCTTCTTCATTAAGATCGACTTCTTCATCTAAATCATCTGGGGCGATTTCATTGATTTCAGCATCGTAGGCTTCCACTTCATTCTTCTCATCATCTGGATTTTCATCATCATAAGAAAGAGCTGGATCTTCTTCGTAGGCGTCTTCATCCTCTGGATCATCTGCACTGTAATCAATAGCATCTGCATCACCATCCATAAAGGCGTTGACACGTTTTTTCTTAGCCTTAGGTGCTACTTCTTCATCATCACTTTCTTCAAGAGCAATGATTTCCTCATCGATTTCATCAACTCCATACCATGAACGAAGGCCCCATTTGTTATCTCCAAGTGAGATAAAGCTACCGTCAAAGTTCAACTCTGTATAGAACAAAGGCAAAGCTTCACGAATATCGCTATTAGAGGTACCGAGATAGTTTTGGATTTCATTAACCAAATCACTAAAATGCATTTCGTGATCACGACCACGGAGTTCCAAGATGGCACGAGCCACCTCAATCATAGATAGTTCACTTTTTTCTTGCCCAGCAAATACTTCTAATTCCAAAGCGTTTCTCCTCATTTTTTACTACTAACGTCAGAGTGGATAAACTCTGATCTCATTTTATCATGTACTCTTTATTGTACGATAATTTTGCCTAATAGTCAAAGGTTTAGGAGAAATAAATGTGAAATATTTCAGCTAATTAATACTCAATGAAAATCAAAGAGCAAACTAGGAAGCTAGCCACAGGCTGTACTTGAGTACGGCAAGGCGACGCTGACGTGGTTTGAAGAGATTTCAAAGAGTATAAAAGACCTGGGAGATACACTCACAGGTCTTTTGACTTATTTATGACTCAAGGATGCAGCTCCAATGCCAACCACAAACTGCAAGAGGATTCCTACCTAGATAAAGGATCATTTGTTGCGCCAGATTAAGTAAAAGGCCTCTTTCAGGTTCTGCCAGTAGTTCCGTTTCATAATGTCTCACTTCCATTCTATTATTCCCCTAGAATAGCGGAAAAGCCTCTCTGTCAATCATTTATCACAAAGAAAAAAGGCTGGGAAAACCAGCCATTTTCACACTATTCTGCTAAGAGTACTTCCTTAATCGTTTGTTTTTGGAGTTTTCTGTTTGATAGATAAAAGAGGCTTTCATATACCAAAGCAAAACCGATCAAAGTCCAGAAGCAAACATTCCCATCAAAGTGATGCTCAATCTTTTCAGGAACCGTATCTTTGATCACACCAATCAAGATTTCCATGATACCGTACTGATAAGCCGTTCCAAGAACAAATCCTAGATAGGCCCAGAGACGATAGGGAGATAGGATATGACCTTGGCATTCACGAACTGTGTAGCCAAAAGCCTTCATAAGAGCCAAGGTTTCGCGACTTTCTGAGACGACAATCCCCAATGACAAAAAGAGGATCGAGAAAGAAAGGATCAAGCCAATCATGATCATCATGGTTTGGATGATGTCATCTGTGTAGTCCCTGAGGCCAAAAGACAATTGAACCATGGCCGCGAAACACATGGAGCCAAAGACCACAAAAAACAGGATCGATTTTCTTCCCCAAATCAGTGACGAAGACAGCTCTTTTAGGAAGTCTTTCTCTTTCTTAGGAGCCCTCTTTCTCCTTTTGACTTTGATCGGACTTGGGGACTTTTTCAATAAGCGAAGTGCCGGCGTTTGTAGTTGTCTTCTAGCATAGCCAATCGCAAGAACCGTAAAGAAAGTCGTTGGCAGTATCACTAAGCGACCAAGAGCTGCCAGTGAAAATGAATGGTAATGTCTGGCAAAATCCCCTTCTCATTGCGAAAGTCATAAAAATGTCCCATCATTAGAAAAGAAGCTAAATAGCCAAGAAGCGCTCCAACTCCAAAACTGAATCCAAAAGCCCAAAATCGTTTCCCCAACTGGCCATTGCTATAACCCAAAGCCTTTAAAATTCCTAACTGTTCCTTGTGATCATCGACAAATTGTTTGATATAAAAACACATGAGAAGGATCGACGTCAAGGACAAGACGCCCCCACTGACCATGGCCACCATCCAGGAAAGCGAAATCTGGGCATCATAGTAGGTCTGAATCATGGGATTGGTTTTAGAAATCTCCAGCTGCTCAATATCCAGGTAAAAATTCAAGAAGAGATTGGCCACAAAGACCGCACAAGCCCCGATTATACTGACAACAACTAATTTTCGAATATCTTTTACTGAAAACATGGCTTACCATCCAATCTCATAGGCAGTCTGAGGCTGATCATTGGTCACAACTTCGGTGATATTGCCGCTATTGACACGAATGATGGTTCTGGCCATATCCGCAATATTTTGGTTGTGCGTCACCATGATGAGGGTAAAACCAAGCTTTTTCTTTAACTTCCAGATATAGTCGAGAATCTTGCGCCCCGTTTCTTCATCCAGGGCTCCCGTCGGCTCATCTAAGAAAAGAATCTCTGGCTTTTTGGCCAAGGCCCGAGCAATGGAGACTCTCTGTTGTTCCCCACCTGACAATTCACTCGGATACTTGTCCAGCTTATCGCCAAGTCCCAAATCCTCGATAATCTGCAAAAAATCATGATTGTCTGCCAGGTCAGCTCCCATCTTTACATTCTGTCTGACCGTTATATTCGGCAATAGATAATACTGCTGGAAAATAAAGGCAATCTTCTCACGTCTAAAGGCTGTCAATTGAGCATCCGTGAGTTGTGATAAATCTTGTGCTTGAATGAGGATATGCCCCTCGTCTACCTTCTCTAATCCTGACAATACGTTTAAGAGAGTTGACTTGCCTGATCCAGAAGGACCTAGGATAACTACATCATCCTGGTCTTGAATCTGCAAATCAATCCCTTTTTAAGACCTTAGTCTGGCCGTAACTTTTTGTGAACATTTTCTAGTTGAATCATTTCTTTCCTACCATTTCTTTGATGAGCGATTGACAAACCTCTGTCAGTAATCCAATTACTTCTTCCATGCTGAATTGATAAATACCAGAAGCAACCATAGAGGCCATCCCGTGTGAGTAGATAAATAGATGCTGGTACAAGCGACTAGCCTCCTCTACAGTCAAAGGATAGTCTGCGACAATCGAATCCAGAACCAATTGGTAACTATGATCCTTCATGGGAAGAAAATCTTGAAAGCGACGAATCGGATCTTTGCTAGGATTTTGAAAAAGCAATTGAAAGAGTTGGGGCTCTTTTGAGGCGAAAAGGATATAAGCAACCCCGACAGATCGAAAAGGCTTTTCATCTTCTAAGGCCTTGCGAATATACTCCGCCACGATCATCTCCGCAGCACCAATAACCTCTGTCTGTAACTCGGCCATATTTGCAAATTGTCCAAAAATGACTCTTGGCGTGGCTCCCAGTTTCTCCGCTAATGCTCGAGCCGTCAAACTAGCCAAGCCCTCTTCTCTCACCAATTGTAAAGCTGTCCCAATCATAGCCTCTTTACTAAATTTAACTTTTGGTGGCATACGACTCCTTTCACGCAACAGTTGTTGCGCAACATTTGTTACCTAAAAGATTACCATAACAAAGAAAACTTGTCAAGAAAAATCTGTAAAGCATAGAACAAAAAAAACCAGCTCACTGATACAAGTGAAACCTGGTCTACTAAATCTGGTCCCTAAGATTAGAACGGCGCTTGAAAACTTTACCCAGCAGGACCTCACACTGGCCATAGCCATAGATATCCGCTAGGTCAAAGGTGTTGATGCCAATCGACAAGACCATCTCCACCTCATTTTCACTCATCTGGCTGATCAGCATCATCCCAAGGACAATGATTAATAAACACTCATTTCAGCAACATCCATATAGTTCATGTCCTCCTCCTTTTCATTCTTCTTTCATTATAAAGTAAAGAAGACCAGACAGCAATGAATTCGCAAAGCAAAAGAGTCTGAGACAAAAGTATAACCTTAAATATAAAAAGCGAACAAAACGAGTTATCTGACACTCAGAATACTGTCTTGTTCGCTTTTTTTCTAATCTATCGATTTTTAAAATTTATAATAAAGAATTCCTAAAAGCAAAATCTTTTTGTCCCAGACTCCTCTTTTAGTGATAACTTAAAGCTCGTTTAAAGGTTTTCCAGATCCCCAAATCATCCGTTTGAAGGACCAGACTAGCATACATCCGTCCGATAAAGATGGTTGCAGTTACCGCAAAAGCAATCGTAATCATAAGGGAAATCCAAGCTTCTATACCATTTGCATAGCCATTGATAGCTCTGAAAGGCATAAAGAAGGTCGAAATGAAAGGAATATAAGAACCGATTTTCAAAATCAAATTGTCTCCTGCAGCTCCTAGTGCAGTAACGCCAACAAAACCAGCTATTATTAAAATCATCAACGGAGACAAGGCCTTTCCTGCATCTTCGGGACGAGAAACCATGGAACCTAAGAAGGCTGCCAAGACTACATACATGAAGAGACTGACTAAGATAAATAATAAGGTGTTAAGCGAGAAGGCCTCTCCCAAGTGATTTAGAATACCTGAATTAGCCAAGATAGGCATATCCTTAAAGAATAAGATAGCTCCAAGACCACCAACGACATAAATACCAATATGAGTCAAATCACAAGAAGTAAGGCAATCATGCGTGCGTAGAAATAATGGCTAGCACGAATGCTTGAGAAGACCACTTCCATGATTTTGGTCCCTTTCTCGCTGGCTACTTCTTGAGCAGTGACACTAGCGTAAGTAATCAAAATCATATAGAGGAAGAAACCCAGTCCTGCAGCCGCAAAGGTTTGAACCAACTTTTTATTTTCCTTGGCTTCATCAATCTGTTCTGTAAATTGAACCGTTTGAGCCAAGCGTTTTTCCTGTTCCTGAGACAAATTTGCCTCTGAACGGTTTAGTTGGGATTGAAGTTCATTCAACTTAGCGGTCACTGCTAACTTAATGCCACTCTCTAGTGAAGTTTCACCATGATAGACTGCCTTGAGGACACTGTTCTCCTGGTCAATAGTTAGATAGCCTTTTATTTTTTCATCCTTGATGGCTTCTTGGGCACTCGCTTCATCCTTATAGTCAAAGTTAAGACCATTGGTCGATTTAAGTTCTTCTGTAACAAGAGGAACAGAACTAACTACTGCTACCTTACTATTTTGAGCCAAGGAAGAACCTTGGAGAACACCAATTCCTCCAGATAGACCTAAAAAGAGGAAAGGCGAAATCACCATAAAGAAGAAACTCCACGACTTGACATGTCTTAGATAGGTTTCTTTGATTACAACCCACATATTTCTCATACTTCCACCCCTGATTCTAATTTAAAGATTTCATCGATTGTTGGAGCTTGTTGGTCAAAGTCGCGATATATTGACCTTGAGTCAAGATTGGGAAGAGTTCTCTACCTGCACTTTCATCATCTAAAATCAACTTCCAACTACCTTGCTTGGTCAAACTAACCTGTTTAACATGAGGAAGACTCTCCAGTTCTTCCTTGCTTCGTTCACTTGAAACAAAAAGTCGTGTTTTCCCGTATTGATTGCGAACCTCTTGAACAGGTCCATGCAAGACGACACGCCCATCACGAATCATGAGGATATCATCACAAAGTTCTTCGACATTGGTCATGACATGGTCAGAAAAGATAATGGTTGCTCCACGCTCTTTTTCTTTCAAGATAACCCTCTTAAGGAGTTCGGTATTGACTGGATCCAAGCCACTAAAAGGCTCATCTAGGATAATCAAGTCTGGCTCATGAATCAGAGTAATGATCAGTTGAATTTTCTGTTGATTTCCTTTTGAGAGACTCTTAATCTTGTCCGTCAGTTTTCCCTTGACTTCCAGTTTTTCCATCCATTGAGGGAGTTTTTCTTTGATTTCCTTGGTATCCATGCCTTTTAGGGTCGCCAAGTAACGAACTTGTTCAAGGACTGTCAATTTAGGCATAAGACTACGTTCTTCAGGGAGATAACCAATGCGAGCATAGGTCTCCTGACGAATATCTTGACCATCAAGCTCAATCTCCCCTTGATAGTCTAAAAATTTCAAAATACTGTGAAAAATAGTTGTTTTCCCAGCTCCATTTTTCCCAACCAGCCCCAAAATACGCCCTGGTCGTGCTTGAAAGTCAACACCAAACAAAACTTGCTTAGGCCCAAAACTTTTCTCTAGATTTCTTACTTCGAGCATCATCCACCTCCGAAATTTATTGCACTCATTATACTCCTTTTTGATAGCTTTTACAATGATTTATGTACATTTTTAAATCTTGATTTCAAGAAGGATATTTTCTGGATAGGAACTTTATTAGCTTATCACCAAGCATTTTAGTCCTCCAGATTTTTATACTCAATAAAAATCAAAGAGCAAACTAGGAAGCGAGCCGCAGGCTGTACTTGAGTACGGCAAGACGAAGCTGACGTGGTTTGAATTTGATTTTTGAAGAGTATTAAGTGATAACTTTATTATACTCATCTCTTGATAAATCCGTTGGCTATGTCCTCAAATGTTCATTTTCAGTCCTGAATTGTTACTACTAATCTTCATCATCCTGCCTAGCTTATCATGGTATTTTATGGTATATTTTTGATAGACTATCGATTATCATAGGCTAGGAATCTGATATGAAAAAAAGACTTAAACTCGAACCAAACAACAATAACTTAATCATTTGGGAAGCTGAACAACCAAAAGCCATTCTTCAGCTTGTACATGGCATGGTAGAATACGTAGAACGATATGAAGAATTTGCTCTAGCCATGAATAACGAAGGCTTTACTGTTATCGGCCATGATCATCTCGGTCATGGCTATACTGCTCAAAATCCAAGTCAACTCGGAGCCTTTCCTGAATCTTCCGAGGAACTCATCGATGATATTGAAAGAGTGACCTCCTTCATTCAAGAAAGCTATCCAGAACTCCCAATCGTCCTTCTAGGGCATTCTATGGGGTCTCTTATGTGTCGCTATTATGTAGCTAAACGAAAACCACCTATCAATGCCTTGATTATCATGGCGACTGGTCAACAACCTCAATTTCTGACTCGATTCGCTCTCATCCTAACAGAATGCATCCGACTTATAAAAGGGGATAAACACCGTAGTAAACTCCTGACCTATCTATCAACTGATAGATTTAATCGAACTATTAAGAATTCGAAAACATCTGTAGATTGGCTCTCGAAAAATGAAGAATCTAACCAAGCTTATCTGAAGGATCCATTCTGTCAATTCATACCTACTATTCCTATGTACAGATCTATTTTTTACTTTTCTAACCAAGTAGCTAGTAAACAAGTGATTGATGAGATCCCAGCCCAACTTCCTATTCTCGTTATTTCGGGACAAGAAGACCCTCTGGGCGAAATGGCAAAGGTATAGAGAGATTTGTAAAACTCCTAAAGGCTTCACATTCGAAAGTAAGCCTCCGATTAGTTGAAGAGGCTCGTCACGAAATTCTAAACGAGAATAATCGAAACGATACCTATCACTTCATAGCTGATTGGATGACAAAAAACATCGATGTCTGAGCATCTTGTAACAGTATTAAAAAGAAGTTGTTTCCCCGTCAATTTGATTCAATCATCAGGCTAAAGCTTGATGATTTTTTCTACTAAAAAATCCATCCCTAGGGATGGATTGAAAATTTTTAACGCACTTCTGCATTCACTTTTTCTTCGAGTGATGCTTGGATTTTTTCCATGTAGCGTGCGACTTCTTCGTCAGTCAAGCTATCTTCTGGATTTTGGAAGGTCAAGCTATAAGCCATTGACTTCATACCTAGTCCCAGTTTTTCGCCTGAGAAAACGTCAAAGAGTTTGATATCTGTCAATCGTTTCACGCCTGCAGCCTGGATAGCATCTACAACTTCTTGGTGAGTGACTTCTGCCTTGAGGAGAAGGGCGATATCACGGCTCACCGCTGGGAATTTGGTGATTTCCACAAATGGAGCGGCTGGTTGAAGAGCTGTCTCAATAGCTGAAAGGTTGAGCTCTGCTACATAAGTTTCTGGAATATCATAAGCCTTAGCTGTAACAGGATGAACTTGACCAAGGAAACCAAGGACTTGGTCACCGAGTGAGATCAAGGCTGTACGTCCTGGGTGAAGGCTAGCGATTTCAGAGGTTGCTGTATAAGTCACTTCAAGACCCAAGCGAGCAAAGAGGGCTTCCAAAATTCCCTTAGCGTAGAAGAAATCAACTGGTGTTGCTGCAGTTTGGAAGTCTTTTTCAGCGACTAAGCCAGTCAAGGCAAAGGCAAAACTGTTGATTTCATTCGGCAATTCTTCTTTTGGATTACCAGTTTGCTCGAAGACTTTTCCAATCTCATAAAGAGCCAAGTTTTTATTCTTACGTGCTACGTTGTAGGCAACTGTATCCAAAATACCTGAAACCATATTTTGACGGAGAACTGAACGGTCCACAGTCATTGGCCACATCAATTCTGTCAAATGACTTGGCTGAATCGTAAATTCAACCGCTTTTTCAGGAGTTGTTAGAGCGTAGGTGATGATTTCTGTCAAGCCTGCTCCTTCTGCAATGGTACGAACTTGACGACGGAGTTTTTGTGTCGCAGTCAATTCACCTGCTGTCCCATCGTCTTTTGGAAGACTGGTTGGCAAGCGGTCATAACCATAGATACGAGCGATTTCTTCAAAAAGATCCGCTTCGATAGTGATGTCCCAACGACGACGTGGTACGCTTACTGTGAAGCTATCTGCATTTCCAGAAAGACCGAAGCCAAGGCGACGGAAGACATCTTCAACATCAGCAAATGAAAGCTCTGTACCGAGGACACGGTTGACGTCAGCAAGAGTTGAAGAAACTTCCACATCAGAAGTGTCAAGCTCACCTGCTGAAACAATCCCCTTACGTACTGTTGCACCTGCAAGCTCAGCAATCATGCTAGCCGCCGCATCAAGGGCTTCATTGACTGTTGCTACATTAATGCCTTTTTCAAAGCGAGAAGATGACTCAGAACGAAGGTTGAGGCGTCCGCTAGTCTTGCGGATAGATTTACCATTGAAAACAGCAGCTTCAAGGACGACACGACTAGAGTTCTCAGAGATTTCTGTAGCCTGACCACCCATAACACCTGCAAGAGCAACTGGTTTGTCTGCGACAGTAATTACGAGGTCATTTGTTTCTAACTCACGCTCTTCACCGTCCAAGGTTACCAATTTTTCACCTTCACGCGCTTCACGCACACGGATCTCGCTTCCTTCAAAGGTATCTAAGTCAAAGGCATGCATAGGCTGACCAAAGTAAAGCAAGATATAGTTGGTTACGTCAACTACATTGTTAATCGGACGGATGCCTTCATTCATGAGGAGGTTTTGCAACCATTGTGGACTTGGTGCGATGGTCACATTATCCAAGATACGAGCCGCATAGTAAGGAGCCTTGTCTGTGTCAATGCTGACAGAAAGAGCGTCTGCTGCAGATTCATTGGTTTCTGTTAAACTGAATTCTTTAAAGTTGACTGCCTTGTCATAGATAGCTGCTACTTCGTGCGCTACTCCACGCATAGAAAGAGCGTCTGCACGGTTTGGCGTGATGGAAAGTTCAATGATTTCATCATCCAAGTCTAGATAAGAGAAGACTTCATCTCCTGGAACAGCATCTTGAGGCAAGATTTGGATGCCATCTGCAAATTCCTTAGGTACAACGGAGTCAGAAATCCCCAATTCACCAAGGGAACAGATCATTCCAAGTGACTCTAAGCCACGGATTTTTCCTTTTTTGATCTTGTAGTTATCCGCGATGCGAGCACCTGGAAGTGCCACCATAACCTTGATGCCTACACGCACATTTGGTGCGCCACAGACGATTTGACGGGCTTCTTCTTCGCCAACGTTAACCTGACAAACATGGAGGTGAGTTTCTGGCACATCTTCGCAAGACAAGACCTCACCGACGACAATTTTTGAGAGACCAGCAGCTGGTGATTCCACACCTTCTACTTCGATCCCTGTGGTTGACATTTTTTCAGCCAACTCTTGTGATGGTACATCAATGTCCACCAATTCTTTTAACCATTTGTATGATACTAACATAATTTAGTTTCCCAGAATGACCGTTGCCACTCTAGTTTTTTTCCTTTCCTATCATTTCATATAGAAGAATCATCTTCTTACCTTAATTTCTTTTTCAGTAACCAATCCGTATCTATCTTTTGCCCAACCATAAAACTATGTTGGCTAAATTTTTCAAAACCATATCGATTATAAAATGCTTGAGCTTTTGTATTATGCTCCCAAACACCTAGCCAAGCCCAGGAAAAACCATTGTTTTCGGCAAGTTCCAAAGCGAATTCAAATAGTTGCTTACCAAGTCCAAATCCTTGGTATGTTTGTAGCACATAGAGACGTTGAATTTCAAAAGCGTTCTCTAATTCTCTCTCGGTTTGAGCATTCCCCCAGTTGACTTTGAGAAAACCAGCTATCTCCTCTTCATGCATGATGAAATAGGTCGCTGATTCAGGATTTTCCAACTCAGCTGACAAAACTCTCAGACTATAAGCCTCTTCAAAGTATTCCTTTAACTGCTCTTCAGTATTATCATGAGCAAATGTTTCACGAAAGGTTTGTTTGGCAATCTGGGACAACACCCCAACATCTGCCTTTTCTACTTTTCTAATCATTATTTAAACTGTTCTGAGAAGCGAACATCTCCTTGGTAGAATCCACGAATATCGTTGATTCCGTAACGAAGCATAGCGACACGTTCTTGTCCAAGACCAAAGGCAAAACCAGAGTAAACAGTCGCATCGATATCACTCATCTCAAGGACACGTGGGTGAACCATACCGGCACCCATAATCTCGATCCAACCAGTTTTCTTACATACGTTACAGCCGTCTCCGCCGCACTTGAAGCATGAAACATCAACCTCAACAGAAGGCTCTGTGAATGGGAAGTAGGATGGGCGCAAACGGATTTGGCGCTCTTCACCAAACATTTTTTGCACAATCAACTGAAGAGTTCCTTGAAGGTCAGCCATAGAGATGTTTTTCCCAACAACCAAGCCTTCGATTTGATGGAATTGGTGACTGTGGGTCGCATCGTCAGTATCACGACGGAATACACATCCTGGTGAGATCATCTTCAAAGGACCTTTAGAAAAATCATGGGCATCCATCGCACGCGCCTGAACTGGAGACGTGTGGGTACGGAGCAAGATTTCTTCTGTGATGTAGAAAGTGTCCTGCATATCACGAGCTGGGTGATCTTTTGGAAGGTTCATACGTTCAAAGTTGTAGTAGTCTTGCTCCACTTCAAAACCATCCACGACTTGGTAACCCATACCGATGAAGATATCTTCGATTTCTTCACTGGTTTGTGTAAGGACGTGACGGTGACCTGTCGCAACTGGACGACCTGGGAGAGTCACATCAATACTCTCACTTGCTAGTTGAGCTGCGACTTTCTTTTCTTCCAAAAGCTTAGCTGTTTCTTCAAAGGCAGCTGTCAAGATATCGCGCGCTTCATTGACGTGTTTCCCGATAACAGGGCGCATTTCAGCTGATACATCCTTCATCCCTTTGAGGATTTCAGTTAGTGACCCTTTTTTACCAAGGACAGAAACACGCAATTCTTGCATCTCTTTTTCATTTTCAGCAGTAATCTGCTTCAAGCTAGCTAGCGTTTCTTCACGAAGCGCTTTTAATTGTTCTTCAATAGTTGACATAATTCCTCCATCAGTCTCTCGTAGATAAAAAGAAAACCACATGCCAAAAACTCCAATCGGAGCGTTGACACGCGGTACCATCCGTTTTCATCTGACAAGTCAGACCTTTATTTCTGAATCCATAGGCAAGTGAATTCACCCAGCTTTCATATAGAGAGCTTTCAGTCACGGCTCTCCTCCCTGATATACTTCCCCTGAGATACTAGTCTTGCAGATTCCTATTTAATTATTATTCATTTTATCAGATTTCAAACATTCTTGCAAGATATTTTGCGACTAATCAACATAGTCTCCACCCTCAAAACCGTAATACTCTTCCAAACTAAGACCACTTGCAGCAATTTCTTTGGCTTCTTGACCAACATAGCGAAGATGCCACTCCTCAGCCATATAGCCTGTTTCTTTTTCCTTACCTTTGAGGTAGCGAACGACAAAGCCGTAGTCAGCAGCATGATCTAAAAGCCATTGGGCAGCCTTAGGTTCCGTGACTAGGTCACCATTTGTCCCAATTATGTCAAAGGCGAGACCAGTTTGATGTTCACTGTAACCAGGTCTTGCAGAATAGCGGTCAGCCTCAGCTTTACCATCTTTTGAGACATAATCTTGATACAGTTTGACTTGATTTTCATAGCTTCTAAAACCACTATAGTGATCACTAATTGGAAAACCTGCTTCCTGCATTGCTTTAATGAGTTTCATCAACTGAGCTTTAGCTGTTGGATTTTCACCTGGATTATAGTCTTTGGACATAGGATAATGCTTATTCGCGACGACAATCTCATCGTACTTTCCTTGAATGCTGTAGTGATCTCCCTTGTTAACCACTTGAGCTTTTTCTGACTAGCTTCCTGAGATTTACTACCGACAGTTCCTTCTTGTACAGTTGATTGCTCTGAAGAAACTTTTGCGTCAGAAGTCGCTGATTTTTCTTGTGAACAAGCTGCCAATGTCAAAGCTAGTAGTCCTGATAATACAAGGTATCTTTTTTTCATTGTTTATCCTTTCATTTCTATCATCTGGTCCAAAGTTTCTGATAATGTTGCAATCAAATCTTCCAATTTCCGACCTTTAACCTGATATTCTTCAGCAATCATTTCTTCCCATGGAACCCACCAAACTGGGCCACGTCCATTAAGACCGTGTCCCTTCATATCAGCCTCTCGTCTAGGAAAAATATGCCAGTGAGCATGGGCATCTCCATTTCCTAACAATTCTACATTCATCTTTTGAGCAGAAAAAGCCTTAGAGACTGCTTCTTGAACCAGACTCATTTCCTCTAAAAAGCGAAGTTTGACAGGAGCTTCCAGATGATGTAATTCTGTGACATGTTCCTTGGCTAAGAATAGAGTGTAACCTTCAAAATACTGGTGGTCACCAATGACAACATATCCTGTTTCTAATTCCTTGACAAAGTAGGGATTGTCACCAGACTTGATGAGTTCAATTCGATCACAAATCAAGCACATCTCAGTCCACCAACTCACTCTTGAGATAAGCATCCACCATACGCTCAGTAGCCACTACAGAGTCAATATGAGTACGCTCGTATGAGTGACTTGACTCAATACCTGCTCCTAGAAGAGCGTGCTTAACCTCTGCTCCAGCTGACATCGCTGCAGAAGCATCAGAACCGTAAAATGGATAGATATCTAGTTTGAATGGAATGTCTTGCTCTTTTGCGAGAGCTACCAAGTGTTGACGGAATTCATAGTGGTAAGGACCAGAAGCATCTTTAACACAGATAGACACTGTGTACTCGTCTGTCTGCTGATCATCTCCCATTGCTCCCATATCCACAGCTAGATATTCGACAACTTGACTAGGAATACTTGAGTTAGCACCATGCCCCACTTCTTCAAAGACTGAAAAGGCAAAATGCGTAGTGACAGGAAGTTCAATTCCTTCTTCTTTGTAGACTTTGAGGAGATTAAGGAGAATAGCTGCGCTGACCTTGTCATCCAAATGACGAGACTTGATAAAGCCTGTCTCAGTCACGACAGTTCGTGGGTCAAAGCTGATAAAATCACCAACCTCGATACCGAGTGCGCGTGTTTCTTTTTCATTGGTCACTTTTTCATCCAAACGAACTTCCATATTGTCCTGTGTACGTTCCGCAGTTCCAGCATCTTTGTAAACGTGACAAGAAGTTTGGTGGATCAAAATGGTACCTGAAACAGTCTTACCTGTACTAGCCACATGGACCGTACAGTTTTCTCCTTCAATCATGTTCCAAGGATAGCCACCAATACGATCCATTTTGAGTCGACCATCTGGTTTAACAGCACGAACGATAGCTCCCAGGGTATCCACATGGGCAGTTACATAGCGATGTTGCTCATTATTTTTACCTTTAATGGTAACATTCACTCCACCTTTAGCAGTACGGATTGGTTGATAACCTAGTTTTTCAAGCGTCTCAACTAAATAATTCGTAATTTCAAGCGTAAAACCTGTTGGTGACGCAATAGCGGTTAGTTCTTTGATATATTCTACAGTTTGATTCATTTTTTCACCTCTTGTTACCATTATATCACTTTTCCCATCGTAGTATGTGCAAAAAAGAAAAACTTAAAATACTTTGATTTTGAAATTAATCTATAGTAAAATGAAGTAAAGTATTATGATGAAAGGAATACAAAATGAACAAATATTTCAAAACGACACTTTTCTTAGCCTTGCCTTTGGCATTCTTGTTGGGATGTTCAAAACAACCCTCAACCACTTCTTCTAGCTCTTCTACACCAGAAACGACTGAAGTAAAAACTTCTGAATCTAGCACTACTGAAAAGAAATCAGAATTAAAAACTGCTACCTTTGTGAACGATTCTCAGCCTGGTGTCGTATCAACCTTAACATATACAGTTGACGGTGATAATGTTGTCAAACAAACTGTTCATAATGTCGCTGATCCTGAAGTCCTCAATAATACAGCAGATGCTGTAAAAAGTGTTCTTGAAGAAACCTACAAAGGCTATAAGGGACTTAAAGGGGTAACTTTCTCAATCGAAGTTAAAGATGGTAAAGTCGTTCAAGATCTTGAAATCGATCTTTCAGTTGCAAGCATTGACGAACTTAGAAAAGCTTTACCAGAAGAATACTCAGGCGTTGGAAAAAACGTAAGTTTTAAAGCCTCTAAAAAAATGTTAACAGACCTTGGTTATACAGAAAAAAACTAAGCAACTAAGACTAAATAGAAAAAACTTGGCCGATGCCAAGTTTTTTTCTATTCCATTTCAAAAGCTTCACTTTCTTGTTTATTTGGAAGAACAAGAGAAAGTAGAATTCCGATAATAGCTGGTACCAACCATGGCAGAGAAGCCTCCGCAAATGGTAGAGCGTTCACGATATTTGCAAGGACCTCAACTTTAAAAGTAGATCCTAAAACACTTGCAATAGCAATGGCTGTGACAATACCAACAGTTAATTGCATTCCTGGTTTTGAAAGAGCAACAAACTTGTTCACAATCACAATCATGACAATGGCAATCGTAATTGGGTACAAAATAACGAGAACTGGTACAGAGTACTTAATAATAGCACTCAAACCAAGATTTGCAATGGCAAAACCAATCAAGGTAAAGACTGTCGCATAAACCTTGTAGCTGACTTGTGGGAAACGTCCGTTAAAGAACTCGGCAGTTGATACAATCAACCCTACAGTCGTTGTAAAGCAAGTAACGGTTACCATAGCCGCAAGGAAAAGCTGAGCAGTAGAACCAAAGATTTCTTGAGTCGCTTGAGACAAGATATAAACTCCAGGAGTTCCACTCTTCATTGCTTCTTCTGTTACTGGGAAATGATTGCCCAAGAAACCTAGACCGATGTAGAGAGCACTAAATCCGAGTGCTACAACGATTCCAACAACCCAAATGGTTGAAATGTACTCTTTCTTACTTGAGAAACCAAGTTGTTTCAAGGTTTGAACTGCAATCACACTAAAGGCAACAGAAGCAAGCGCGTCAAGTGTATTGTATCCTTCAAGGAAACCTGCACCAAAGGCGGAAGCTTGATAAGCTCCTGAAGCTGCTTGTGGTGCGTTCCCACCATACTTGAAAGCTCCAAGGATAACCAGAATAACAATTAAGATGGCAAAAACTGGAGTCAAGACTCGACCGATACGATCCAAGATTTTTGAAGGATTCAAGGAGATTAGGTATGCAGCTACAAAGTATAGAATAGTGAAGACAATCAAACCTAAACCTTTATCTGCTTGATCTAATAGCGGACTAATACCAACTTCAAATGATGTCGTTGCTGTACGTGGAATGGCAAAGAATGGACCAATCGACAAGTACAAAGCTGCAAGATAAATTGTCGCAAACCATGGTGAAATTTTCTTAGAAATTTCATAGATATAGCCCTTTGGATTAAGGGTTCCAATGATCAAGGTTAGGACGGCAATCCCAACACCTGAAAATACAAATCCTGCAATGGCAGGGAGAAAGTTTTCTCCAGACTGTGCGCCTAGAGTTGGAGGGAAAATCAAGTTACCTGCTCCAAAAAATATTCCAAACAGGAGTAATCCTGTTAAAGCACCTTTTTTAGCCATAAACTCTCCTTATTAAAAATAAAATACTTTCTTAGTATAACATGATTAAGGGCTAGAAAAGGCTGTCACGAAACAATTCTAAAATGTTTTCAATTTTCCGAATTTTAATGCAAAAAAATCCTTCGAAGCCTTCCCATTTTTTTAAAGGTTTCGAAGGAAATTTTTCTTATTCAAAGGCATCCATGCCACCTTGGACATTGACAACCTCATAGCCTTGTTCTGCTAAAAATTGGCAGGCACGTGCGGAACGTATTCCTGACTTACAGATCACGTAGTAAGGCTGGGTTTTATCTAGTTGCTCATAAGTATCTGCCAGTTGACTCAGAGGGGAATTAAGAGCACCTTCTAAATGAAGAGCCTCAAATTCCTCTACTTCTCTCACATCCAATACAGAAAGCGACTCTTTCTGATAAAGCTGATAAAAATCGTCAAAAGTAATTTCGTTCATTCTTTTTCTCCTAAAATAATTTTAATTCTTTTTTTCAAATCTGGAACCACCTCTTCCTCAAACCAAGGATTTTTTTTCATCCAAATTTGATTACGTGGTGATGGGTGTACCAGAGGGAAATAATCAGGCAAATAATCTTTAAATCGATGCACACGGTCTGTCACCTTGCCACTGACTTTCTCATTTAGATAGTAGGCTTGGGCATACTGCCCTATCAAGAGGGTTAATTGAATATCTGGTAATTCATGTAATAACTGTGGGTGCCACTTTTCTGCAAAACCTGGACGAGGCGGAAGATCACCCGACTTGCCATGACCTGGAAAGTAGAAATCCATAGGCATGACTGCAAAGTAACCTGAGTTATAAAACGTATCTTCATCCACACCCAACCATTCTCGCAAACGATCCCCACTTTTATCCTTCCAGTAAAGTCCTGCTTCTTGAGTTTTGAGACTAGGTGCCTGCCCAATGATATTGATTCGAGCAGTCTTTGGTGCTGCAAAAAGAGGTTGGATGCCTTGCTCAGTATAGCTGGCATTCTGTGGATCCTCTATAATAGCTTGCTTGATTCTTTCAATTTGAGACATTTTCTCCTCCAAAAAGAAGTCCAAGCATAAAATCTCAGACTTCTATATGATTATTTGATCAATTCGTAGATAGCTTCGGCATAGATAGCTGCTGCACGGAAAAGATCATCCAAAGCGATAAATTCATTGGCTTGGTGCATAGTATCGATAGAATCTGGGAACATAGCACCGTAAGCTACACCACGCTCTAAGAGACGTCCAAATGTTCCACCACCGATAACTTGTTCGTGACCTTTAAGACCTGTTTGTTTTTCATAAACATTCAACAAGGTTTGAACGAGTGGATCTTCCATTGGTACGTAGTGAGGAGTGTGTCCGTGTTCTGACAAGCTAACAGAATTAACAGGCAAGTTTTCAAGAACTGACTTGATTTGCTCTGGACTTGTTCCTTTTGGATAACGGAAGTTAAGGGCAATGGTATTGTCAGCACTTGTTTCATCAAAGCGGAAGACACCAGCATTCATAGAAAGGGCACCCATCTTTTCATCCACATGAGCCACTTTCAAGTTTTTCCCTTCGTGGTCGTTCAAAAGAATCTTACCAGCAATGTCAAGATAGTCTTTTGCAGGTCCTTCAAAAGCAAATTGGCTGAGGAAGAGGGCAAGATAAGTTGCACCATTGACACCTGAAGCAGGCATGGCACCATGGGCTGATTTACCAATTACAGTCACCTTGTACTGACCGTTCTCTTCTTGGATTTCTCCTCTGAGTTTGTGCTCTGCAACGAAAGCGTCTAGTTTTCCTTGCAAATCAGCTAAGTCACCTGAAACAACTGCTGTTGCTGATTCAGGTACCATGTTTTCACGCAAACCACCTGTAAAGCTGTGAAGACGAGCAACACCTGCATTTTCACCTGCAAAGTGAAGGTATTCTGTGATGTTTCCTTTTTCACCATTGATGATAGGGAATTCAGCATCAGGTGAGAAACCGAAGTCTGGTTTTGCAAGTCCTACGTGCTCGAAGTAGTAGTCCATATCTGCCCAACCTGACTCTTCGTCAGTTCCGACAATAAAACGAACTTTCTTAGAAGTTGGAAGTCCCAATTCTTTGATGATTTTCAAACCATAGTAACAAGCTGTAGTTGGTCCCTTGTCATCAGAAGCACCACGCGCATAAAGACGACCATCTTTGATAGTTGGAGTGTAAGGGTCAGTGTCCCAACCGCTACCAGCTGGCACTACGTCCATGTGGGCAAAGATTCCGAGAACTTCTTCTCCTTCACCAAACTCAAAATGTCCTGCATAATTGTCGACATTTTTTGTTGGGTAGCCATCACGGTCTGCGATTTCAAGGAATTTTTCCAAGGCTTTTACTGGCCCAGGTCCAAATGGATGCTCAGCATCTGCCTTGCTGTCATCACGTTCTGAGTTGATTTCCAAAAGGCTAAACAAGTCAGCCAAGAGGTCTTCTTTACGTTTTTCTACTTCTGCTGTAAAATCAATAACTGTCATTTTTTCTTCCTATCTTTTTTCGATAATTTCATCTACTGGCAAGCGGTAACTTGGTTCCAACTTCTCATCTGTATATCCCACTGTGATCAAAAGTTCTGGACGGAAGCGTTCTTCGATTTCCAAGACTTCATTGACTTTTGATTTGTCAAAACCAAGGATAATGTTTGAACCAATTCCCTGGTCAGTCAAAGCAAGGACCAAGTTCATAGCTACAAGCCCAGCATTAAGAGCCAAGTAGTCACTGACTTGTTGTTCGTTGTAACGCGCAAACTCAGCTGGAAGATTTTTCAAGAAGTATTGCAGTTGCTCTTCTGAGAAATTGTTGGCACCACCAGTACGGGCAATCTTGCGAGCACGTTTAGCTAAGTCTGTATCTGTAAACAAGGCAATCGTTACAGGTGCAGATGCTACTTGCTCAAAGTTTGAACCGTAAGCCAATTTTGCTAGTTCAGCATTTTTCTCACGAACTACGACGAATTTCCAAGGCTGACTGTTGTGGGCACTTGGTGCCAAGGTTGCGATTTCAATAGCTGTACGAACATCCTTCGGATCGACAGGTTTATCAATAAAATGCTTAGTTGCATGACGTTTTTTATTTAACTCAAGAAATTTCATAAGCAAGTTCCTTTTCTATTTCTACTGCTTCCATTTTACCACATTCTGAAAGAGCTTGCAGAGATTTTTCATAATGTAGAGATCTTTATTCCAACTCTTAATCAGGAATTACATACTTTTCTATTTAGTTGCTAGCTATAGTAAAAATTTTTTGCATAAGAAAAAGTAGACGATTACTCGCCTACTTTACTCATATTATTGCGCTGAAACAATTTTACTTGCAGACTCAATCGCTTGTTTCATAGCATCACGTGCAGTCTTCAATTGTTGAAGGAAAACAGTGCGTGCTTCTTCTGGCATTTCTGTATCATCAGAACCAGCGCTTGACAATCCATCATTAAATGCCTTTCTTGAAGTTTCTAGTGAGTTAAGAGCAGGTTCCACTTGTTGTTTAAAAGCATCTTTTTGAGCTTCTGGAACTTTGTCACCGATTTCTTCAACATATTTCTTATAGCTGTCAATCAACTTACCAAAAAGAGTTTTCATATCTCCAATTGTTTTAGCGTTGTCGATTTCTTCATCTGTTAAAAGAGTAACTTCAGATGTGTTTGTCTTTGAGTTATCTGTTTTTGATGAAGCAGATGTTTGTTCAGTCGAGCTTGAAGCTTTACTTGCAGAATCAGAAGATTTATTTCCACAAGCTGCTAAAGTTGCAACTGATAAGAGCACAAGGCCCGCAGTAAGAAGTTTTTTCATGACTATCTCCTTTAAATAGTTTTATGATACCTATATTTTAAAATAAAATAATTTCATTGTCAAATATTTATCGAATTATTGAAGCTAAAAAGATCTTTGAGTTCGCTATTTTTAAAATCTATATTAAAACTATCGAAAATGTTCAAAAAATTATTCAAGACCGAGGTTTAGACTTAAACGTAGTCGACTTGGAGAGCAATGATAATCCAAACAACTACATCATCTTTTCAAGTGACCAAAAAGAATTTAAAGACCAGTTTGACAAGGTCCTCAAAGAACTCTACCAAGATGGAACCCTTGAAAAACTCAGCAAAACCTATCTCGGTGGTTCTTACCTACCAGATCAATCTCAATTACAATAAGATATATTAAAAACGATTGGCTAGTCCAATCGTTTATTTAGTATCTGTTCGTTAAAGCAACTCTTACAAAAAATCAAAATAATTTTGGACGTCCTTGACATAGCCATATTTTTCATTGAGGCTAGCCAGCAAGTCTCTGTTATGGCCTTGGTAATTGTCTTCTCGTCGCAACTCTTCATACATTTCGATAAAAGGAAGTCCTTTTTCCTTGGCTGATTCTAGCTCTGCTTCATAATCATAAGTAACCTTACGAAATTGGATATTGACCAATTCACCATTTTCAACCTCAAATAAGGCATATTGGGCTCGGTGATTTTTCAGCCCTTCCCAGTCAAAATAAGGCATACCAATCGAACCTGGATTGATGATTTGTTGACCTTGACTACCATAACGTAGGAGCTGTTTATGGACATGCCCATAGACAGCTACATCAGTAGTTTCATCAAGTAGCTGGTCAAATTTTACGGTATTATTTTCAACCAGCAAATCACCACCATAGTTTTTCTCAGGCAAATTATGAGAAAGAGAAAAGCGCAAGCCATCGACTTCTTTCTTGGCTACCATAGGTAGCTTTCTCAACCAATCAATATACTCTGGCTTTAGGTGCTCCATCAGATACTGAGTCATCCTGAGAAACTGAATTTCTTCGGGATCTTCTAGACCATATTCCCCATCTAAAGCCTCTAACACACAATCATCCCAGTTCCCTCGAACGGATGCTGTAAGGGGAAGTTCTTTCAAAAGAGCCACCAAGTCATTTGCTCCCGGACCAGGAAGAAAAATATCTCCCAGAAGCCAATATTCAGTTGCTCCCAAATTTTTAGCGTCTTCAAGCACTCCAGCCAAGGCTGTCGTGTTGCCGTGAATGTCTGATAAAATTGCAATCTTATGGTTCATTTTCTGCTCTTTCTTTATTGGATAGCATTCAGGGTATCCAAATCACTCTTATTTTTCTTCATTATAGCATAAAATAGCATAAAATCGCTAGAAGATTTTCACATAGAAATATTATCACCAAGATTCTTTTAAAAATATGTCAAAAATAGTTGACATTATGTTCTTAAAAGAATATACTATAGTCAAATATATGTGACATAAACTAAAAAGGAGGAAGCATGAATCGCGTGAAAGAATTCCGCAAGGAACTGGGAAAGTCCCAACTCGAACTTGCCAAGGATATCGGTGTCTCGAGACAAACCATTAACATGATTGAAAACGACAAGTACAATCCAACTCTGGAACTCTGTCTCAATCTCGCTCGAAGCCTCCAAACTGACCTCAACAGTCTCTTTTGGGAGGATGATTTTTAAAAAGGAGAAGAAAAATGAAAAAAGAACCCCTCTATGAAAAACTAATCAAACGTATCTATGGCATTTCAGGGCCACTTGATGAACACAAACGACGCGAAGCTGACCGCATCGGGAATAAAGTCTTTATGGTTCTCTTTTACCTCATGACTTTAGGCAATTTCATCCCTTTTGTCCTTGCTTATAAATATCCACAAATGGTTGCTTTCGGATATCCAATCATTATTTTTATGATTTCCATGATTTGTGCAATCTATGTCACCACTCAAACTAAAAAAACAGGTATTACTGCTATCGATCCTGAGATGTTGAGCCAGAAAGAACAAAAACAGTTGCGCTACCCTGGCCTTAAAGCCGGACTTGTCTATGGAGTTTTGATGTTCTTTGGAATGCCTCTTCTCAATATCTTAACGGATGATAACAAGAACTATCTTAGTTCCCTCTTCAATCTAGGTCATTTCACAAAAATTCTTTTCGCAGCCTTCTTTTTCGGATTAATGATGCAACTTGTCGTCTGGCTTCGTATTCGAAAAGCCAAGGAAGATCAAGACGACTATTAGGAGGAAACTTATGAAATCACTACAAATTTTAATTCTCAGCCATATTTTGATCAGTATCTTTATGACAGTTTTCCTAGTTTATGGCCAAATTACGCGTCCTTTTCTAATCATCTTCCTCTTAGCCCTTCCTGTCTTGAACAAAGGACAAAGATTTCAGAAAATCACATCAAAAAAAATACGCCTCTTAAACGCATCTCTCTGCTTTATCCTCGTATCTTTCCCACAACTGTTAACGAATTCTATGGATTGGAGATATCTCCTATTTCTAACCATCTGTATCATTTTTAGTTTGGTCTATTTCTATACTCTCTATCAACTCTTTAAAGAAGCTAATCAAAAACAAGGTTATTAAGAGGTTACTACCATGAAAAAAGAAGACTTAACCACTCGCTTAGTTCGAAATTTCTTTCATATCCAAGGACCCCTTTGATGAATGCCGTCAAGAGGTGATATACAAGGCTTGCGCCCGTTCCATGGTCCAAATCTTTTACTCTTCCTTCTTTCTCTTCCTGTTCCTGTTCTATCTTTTGTTTGGGCGCTTTATAGAAATTGTTCGAAATGTTATGCCCTACATCTATTTTGGACTCATTCTGTTCATGAGTATAAAAGCTCAAAGAGCCGTCCAAGAGCTTCATCTTGAAAAGGATGACAAATCAGAAATCATCTACAAAACCTACAGCAAACACCAAATAAAAGTTCGTAGTTGGTTGGTCTTTATAAGTATTGAGATTGGCCTGTTTGCCCTGCTACTCTTTCATAAACTCTTCGTTCAGCAGATACCCCTGTCAACTTTCTTGGAAAAAATCATTCAAACAGAGATAATGATTCCTTTACTTGTCTTTGGTCTTAGTATTGGAGCAATCTTTGGGACTATGGTCTACAGCTTTCTATCACTACATAAGGAAAAGTAAGAAACTGCTTGGATTGTTGGTTATAATAGCTATCAACCTAACAGAAAGAACATCCCCTAACACTTCTCAGTGCTAGGGGTTTTTTTAGCTCCTTAAATACCTCATATATTCTACTAATACATAGACAAGAATTGTTAAACAAATGATAGTTTCCAGCCAAACGAGGAGGTTAAGGACTGGAATCTGCAGAATGCCTTGGGCCATTTTCAATGAAGTTGCAGTGATGATAGTTGGGAAGGTTAGGGCTGAAAAAGCTGGTTGAAATCCCTGTTTTAAAATCCGTAGCAAACGACTGAGGACAAAGAAAAAGAAAGTCTGCGATGCAAGGATCATGACTAGCAAAAGCCAGATATGAAGAGCTGAACCTCCGATTCGAACGAGTGCTGCCAACAGTAGAGAAAAGGGAGCACAATAGATTCCTTCTTGCCCCAGTAAAGCCCGTGGCAATGGATTACTTTTCAAATCTTGATAAATCAGAGGATAAAGGAAAAGGGTTAAGGTAAAGCCAAAAATCCAAGCGCCATAGGCAATCTCGACTATACCCACCACTGGGTAGGTCAAGCTTGCTACTGCTATCCCCACATAAAGAACTGTCCAACTTGGCGTTGCGTTCGTTCTTGGTTTAGTCTGCACATAATTTTTAGTAAAGTAGATGATTAAACCTACATCCAGTAGAAAGGCAAACCACCACAGAGTTTGCGCTATGATACTCATACTCGTGGGTAAGATTCGCAGTAAGTAGGTTGATAAAATCATCCCTGCCATAGGAAAGGTCGCCATTCCCGATAATAGAGGAGCTTTCTTAAGTTCTTGCTGGCTTTCTTGCCAATCACTAAGATGACTGTATAAAAAATAAAACCATAAAATCAAGCCTGACAAACTAAAGACGTGCGATAATAGTGGAAAAATATCCAGGATGAGATTGCCTGCTCCAGCCAATCCCAATAAGCACCCTGAAAAGGCCAAGGGGAGTTTTTTCATGTGAACCTCCAATAGTCATGTTATTATCAGTATAGCATAAAAGCGCTTAAATGAAGGATTAAAAAACGAAGTTTAAAAAGATAAACCTCGTTTTTATTTTCTTTATTGTTAGTTTGTCGCTAGAATATGTCGCAATTGCACTGCACTAGGAGAAACAATTGGTAAAAAGGCACCTTCATTCCAACGACGTATGAAACCGGATGTCGATTTACTAAAATATCCTCTACCGCCACCAGCTTGTAGTTCTAACAAGAGACTTTGAGCAACAACATCAACAATATCAATTCGTAACTGGAATAGCTCACGCGGATTTCTAACGAAATAAGACTCTTCAGATAGTCCTTGATAGAGAGAATGTCGAATATCATCTAACTGTTCGACCTGATGCTGCCATTCTTCCTTCAAGACACCTCGTTTCCCCAATTCTTTTTCGACTTCTGAGAGTGAACGTTCAGCCAAACCAAAGGCTAGGCCAAATTGGTAGCCTAAAAAGGCTGGACGATTTTGCGCTAAAAATTGATGAGCATCCCTCGATAGAATCCACTCTTCCTTTAAAGATACCTTGTTAAAAGTCAGAGCTGCTGTATTCCCTCCTCGGAGAGAAACAAATTCCAAATCTTCGGAACGACTAAAGTTTTCTGCGTCCGATGGTACAGCTACTACGTAACTTTGGCTCGGGTCATCTGCAAATCCTGCTACAAAAATAGTGAGAAAGCGATCCCTACGTGCATTGGTTACCCAAGGAAGTCGTCCTTTTAGGTAATAATTCCCATTTTCTTCAAGGATTCGAACATTTAGTTCTTCTAAGTCAGATAGATACTTGACTGCATTAGATAAGGCCGTAGCACCTGCATATTCTCCTGATAAGAGTTTTTCCAAGTAAACTTCTTTGAAATAAGCATTATCAGTATGTAGAATATTGTCTATTAAAGTTCGTTGCCCCCATGAGATAAAGGAGGCTGTTAAGGAATGTTGAGCGAGTTCAGCAAGGATATCGATAACATCTTGATCATTTCCACCTAGCCCTCCAAGAACTTTGGGAACCCCTACACGAAAGGCGCCTTCTGCAGCAATTTTCTCAATCAGTTCTTCTCCAGCTTGACATGATTTTTTGTCAATTTCATCAGCGTGCTGGTCTAACCAGCTTAAAAATTCTTCTGAAAAAAATCCCATACTTTGTCCTCCTCTTATACATAAGGTTGTAATTCTGGATTAATCGGTGTGTTAGCTAGATTGTTAGCATAGTTACAAAGACTTGCTAGACTGACACCGAGAACAACATCCAAGGCATTTTCTTGCGTATAACCAGCTTCAAGGAATTCTCCAAGAGCTTCATCTCCTACGCGCCCTTTGGTATTGATAACTGCCAAGGTAAACTTAGCTAGGGTATCTAGCTTAGGATCGCTTTCGATTGGAGTGCGATTGCGAAGGGCTTGGAGTAGATCATCATTCATCTGGATTTGCTTGATAGAAAAGGCTGTGTGACCAGCGACGCAAAAGGCACAACCATTAGTTACGGCTGCAGTGATTTGCACCACTTCACGCTCTACAGGTGTTAGACTATTGCGACGGTTAATAGCTCCAACAGTTCGGTAAGCTTCTAGGGCTGTTGGGGCATTGGCCAAAAGACCGATAAGATTTGGAATATAGCCATTGTTGTCCTTTTGTACCGTTTCAAGAACTTCTTTCACTTCTGCTGGTGCTGATTCTACTGTGTGGATAGTAAATGTTGTCATAAGGGGACCTCTTTTCGTTTTGTAATTGAATGATTTCTGCGAAAATCTTACGAAATCTCATCAGCCTATTGAACAAATCCTTGCCTTGATTGATGACTCATTAGCTTTTCGTTGACAATAAGTCTAACACAGAATCTATACCTTGCATAATATATATTTTAAATTGCACTGATAAAAAATTTTTATGAAAACAAAAAATCACACCAGATGTGTGATCATACTGTTAATTTATCTGATTCTTGTTTTTTAAAACTAAGATGGACTCTACTAGCAAGCAGAATATAGCCAGGCCAAAACCAGTAAATACACCAAAATATTCTGTGATAGAACTCATTAGAAAAACAGAGGCAGAAAAGGCCAAGGTAGAGACAACTTCGATAACGGAGTAAACATTCACAAGTTCCTCCTCATCAACCGATTCCTGTAATAATACACTCTCAGGGACTTCCTTAATCTGAGATAGAAAACCAATTACTAGAGATAGGAATAGAAAAATAGGTGCATTTGGAAATAACACTATCAACAGAGTTACTAGTGCTGTCGCGAACAAAGAAAAGGTCATAGTCTGATATTTATAGGTAACAACTTTCTCAGCTAAACGGAATATGATAGCTCCTCCCAAGATAATCCCCAAGGAATAAGCTGTATTGACATAACCCCAATAGCTTTCTGACTGGTGTAAAATTTCAGTCACAAAAACAAGTAAAACAGAAGAAACCCAGATAGCATTGGCTTGGATTTCTAAGAGATTAGTCTGGACAATAAAGCGTAATCTTGATTTTTTAACCACCAGTCTCCAGCCTTTTGTGAGCGTCTCAAAACTTGTTTCAGAGGACAGCTCTTCTTTTTCTACAAGTGGCAAAGCAAACATCAAAATCGTAGAAAGTGTAAACAAGACTAACACAATGAGCAGGCTAGGCTTCATTCCCAGACTCGCAAATAAGAAGCCTCCTAAGCCCCAACCAACGAGTTGTACACTTTCACCACTCATTGAGATGGCTGCATTTGCTTTAGCTAAATCTCTTGCGTAGCGTGGCACAATCGCATAGGAAACAGGCGCTGCAAAACCATCCAAAATGGAGATTAAAGTGACAATAGCGTATAAAAAAAGGATAGAGATATTTCCAGTGTACTTGAGTAGAAACCAAAATCGCTAGCAGAATCGTCTTACCCAATTGAGTCAAGAAAAGAACACGATTTAAGGCTAATCTCTTTGTTACTAACGGAACTAAGAAACTGGCTAAAAAGGAGGATAGACCTATCAGAATTGGCACTAGGGAGGTTGAAATGACCGAACCAGATAAGATAAACACATTCGCAATCACAACAACTCTAAAAAAGACATCTGCTAGATTCGCAATCCCCTGTGAAAGCATTAGTTTTCGAATATCTTTTGACATAAACACCTCCAGTTTATTTCTCTTTCGCATATAGATGAAACAAGATATACCAGAACAAAAACAGATTTATGCTGACTATTATACAATAAATAATAGTGCAAATAAAGGCCATCATTAAAAATGTACTATTGAATTTCATTCATCTTATGACATAAAACAAAAGACTAGCTCTAGAAGTGAAAAAACTAGCATCTCGCAAACAGATGCTAGTCTTATCTAGAAATGGTAATATCAATCTTATATTATTTATCAAAATACTTCTTCGTCTCAGCAATAACAACTGGTGATAAAGCCAAGAGGGCAATCAAGTTTGGTAGTGCCATGAGAGCATTAACAATATCCGCAATGACCCATACCATATCCAGCTCGATAAATCCTCCCAGCAAGACCATGAGTACAAAGACCAGACGATAAAGCCAGATAAAGCGAACGCCAAAGAGAAACTCAAAGCAACGCTCTCCGTAATAGTTCCAACCCAAAATCGTGGTAAAGGCAAAAAGTACCAAGAAGACCGTTAAAAGAGCAGGTCCAAAGAAAGAGAAGACTGTAGAAAGCTGACTGAGTTAGAGCAACGCCATCTAAATTACCACTCCAAACCCCAGTCACCAAGATGGTCAAACCAGTCAATGTACAGATAATCAAGGTATCAATAAAGGTCCCTGTCATGGAAATCAAACCTTGCTCCACCGGCTCATTTGTCTTGGCTGCTGCAGCTGCAATGGGAGTCGAACCCAAACCAGACTCATTTGAGAAGACCCCACGCGCCACACCATTTTGAATAGCCATCCGAACACTCGCTCCTGCAAATCCTCCTAGTGCAGCAACTGGACTAAAAGCTGATGTAAAGACCAAGGCCAAAGTTGCAGGGATTTTCTCAATATTAACAAAAATAACTATCAAGGTTCCCAAGATATAGACAATAGCCATAAAGGGAACAACTGTAGTTGACACCTTTGAAATGGACTTAAGTCCACCAAAGACTGCTATCCCAACAAATATAGAAAGGACTAGAGCTGTAATGGTCGGTGACAAGCTGGTTGTATTTTGTATAGACTCTGTGATGGAGTTGACCTGAGTAAAGGTACCAATACCTAAGAGAGCTACCAAAACACCTGCCAAGGCAAAGAGCATCGCCAAGGGGCGCCACCTTTCTCCCATACCTAGAAGGATATAGTGCATAGGTCCTCCTGCGATAGCGCCATTTTCATCCTTACTCCGATATTTGATAGCAAGTAAGCCCTCTGCATACTTGGTTGCCATTCCAAAGAAAGCAGCCACCCACATCCAGAAGAGGGCACCAGGACCTCCCACCTTGATAGCTGTTGCCACCCCGATAATATTTCCCGTACCAACAGTTGCTGCTAGGGCTGTACACAAGGCAGCAAAGCTAGATACATCGCCATGGCCCTTATCCTTGGTAAAAATAAGCTGGAAGGCCTTAGGGAGACGCAAAATTTGTAAGAGTTCTAAACGAAGAGTCAAGTAAATCCCTGTACCAACCAATAAGATCAAAAGGGGTGGTCCCCATACCAGAGCATCCAGCTCTTTTAGCAAATTTAACATACCGTTCTCCTATCTATTCAACCCCAAAAGAAAGAGCACATGTTAAAAACATGTACTCTGGAATGCATCGATAAATGCCAAAAAGCGCTCTATCATTGCTCTGTCCTTTTACCTGAGAGTTTGAGCAGTTGCCTGCCTTGCCCCTTCGGTGCCTTTACGGTCTCTCCAGAGTTCCGTCCATTTACAGTCATGAAAAATCAAACGATTTTCCACTTCTATTAAACTTCATTCGGTGTTGTATTTAATTTTTCTTATTTTACAAGAAAAAACAGAACTTGTCAATTGTTTTCGGAAAATTTTATAACAATTTTCTGAAACTCATATTCTAACCTTTAAAGGTTACAATGGTTGCGCCAGATCCGCCTGCATTTTGTGGTGCATAGCCAAAGCTCTTGACCTGTTTATTTCTTTGTAGGTACTTAGTCACCCCTTCACGGATGACTCCTGTACCGATACCATGGATGATGTCAACTTGGGCCATATTGTTGAGCAGCGCTTGGTCGATAAAGGCATCCAAGGCTTCCATAGCTTCCTCGTAGCGTTTGCCACGAAGATCTAGTCGAGCCTGTGGGCCTTTGCCTGCTGCACGTTTGACGACGTTGACTTGTTTCTTCTTGACTGGCGCTTCTTTCTGGGCTTGAATCAAGTCAAATTCTTTCTCTTCAAGTGTCATCTTAATCAAACCAACCTGAGCCTCCCAACGACCATCCTTGAGTTGATTAGTCAAGGTACCACGTTGACCATAGCTTAAAACGATAATATCATCTCCAACTTTTGGAGCTCGTTTTTTCTTGGCCTTTTGGAGGACCTTGTTTTTAGAAAGGTCAACTTTTTCAGGGGCTAATTTTTTGAGCTTAGCTTTGGCTTCAATAATCTCATGTGGTTTTAGTTGAGATTTACTGTGAAGATTTTTAAGTATATCATCACTCTCAGCTAGTGCTAAGTCAACAATCTCAGCAGCTTGCTCACGCGCCTTATTGAGTTCAGTTTCCTTTTCACGATTAAGCTCATTGTAGAGTTTTTTAAGGGCACGGTTCATCTTGAGATTTTCTTGCTCGACTTGGCGAATATTCTCAAGACGTTTCCGGCTTTCAAGTGTTTGTTCTTCCAATTGCTCAATGATGCGATTGACATCATTGTCTTGATTAATCTGCTTGCTGGCATCACCTACGATGACATCTGACAAGCCTAGACGTTTGGCAATTTCAAAGGCATTGCTTCGACCTGGAACTCCCTGCATAAAGCGATAGGTTGGACGCAGGCTAGCTGTATCAAACTCCATACTAGCATTTTGAACATAGGCCGTTTCAATCCCGTAGGCCTTGAGTTCAGGATAGTGAGTGGTTGCCATAGTCTTGACCTGACGCAGACGCAAGTCTTCTAAGATAGACATAGCAAGTGCTGCTCCTTCTTGAGGATCTGTTCCTGCTCCAAGCTCATCTAGTAGCAAGAGGGAGTTTTGGTTGACCTTACCCAGAATATCAACGATATTGGTCATGTGACTAGAGAAGGTTGAGAGACTTTGCTCAATGGACTGCTCGTCCCCGATATCTGCGAAAATCTCCTCGAAAATCCCTACACGACTACCCTTATCAGCTAAAATTGGTAGACCAGACTGGGCCATCAACTGGGTCAAACCTAAGGTCTTGAGCATAATAGTCTTACCACCTGTATTAGGACCCGTGATGACGATAGCTGTCAAATCTTTCCCAAAGTGCACATCATTTGCGACAGCATTCTTAACCAAAGGATGGCGAACATGGAGGAGTTGAATTTCCTGTTCCTCAGATACTTGAGGGACCACTGCTCCGGTCTCTTGGATAAAGCGCACCTTGACGCGAATCAAATCCAAATGCCCAATAATCCATGCATCATTGGCGATTTCAGCTGCATGAGGTCTTACTCGTTCAGAGAGTTCTTGGAGGATACGCATCATCTCATAGCGTTCGTCTGCACGAAGACTGGCGATTTCTTCACTTAGCTTGACCACTTCACGAGGTTCGATATAAACAGTGTTCCCACTGGCAGAGATATCATGAACTACACCAGCAATCTTATTACGATAGGTATTCTTAACTGGAAGAACTTGGCGACCATTTCTACTTGCTATGATACCTTCTGTCAGCATCTGAGCTTTTTGTTTGAGAAGGTCTTGCAGGACATCACGGACTTGACTTTCACTATCATGGATTTTTCGACGGATTCGTGCGAGTTCTTCACTTGCAAAATTCTCAATAAATCCTGCTTCGTTGATGGCTTGAAAGTTTCCTTGCAGATGTGGGAAATCATGAAGTTTCTCAAACCAACTTGCCAGGTGATCCAAACGTACATTTTCAAGATTGTCATAAAAATTCTGCAATTCACGACTGGCAAAGATGACACGCTTGAGAAGGAGAAATTCCTCGATGTTGAGATCAGCACCCATTTCCAAACGTTTGCAGGTCGCTGCAATATCTTTTGTTGCAGAAATGCTGAAATGAGGATGCTCGACAAAGAGTTCTTGCATTTCCTTCATCTCTGCAAAAGCTTGTCTAATCTTGTCTCCTTTATCAGTCGGAGCAAGTTCTTTCAACTGCTCTAGTCCTTGCTCGGTCAAAAGATGAGGCTCAAATAAAGCCTTGACCTTATTAAATTCTAATGTTTCTAGTATCTTTTTATTCATTTTATTTTCCTTCGTAATGAGCGAACAATTTTTAAAATTCTCACTCTTTTCAAAAAGGCTCCTAAACTATTGATACTCAATGAAAATCAAAGAGCAAACTAGGAATCTAGCCGTAGGTTGCTCAAAGCACTGCTTTGAGGTTGTAGATAAGACTGACGAAGTCAGTCACATATATAATCCAAGGCGAAGCTGACGTGGTTTGAAGAGATTTCCGAAGAGTATGAAATTGTAAACAAAAGGCTAGGAATAGTTCCCGCCCTTTTTATCCGATTATTTTGGTTACCCAGAGTTGTTTAATCACATGACTAGTGATGGGAACACTCTGGATAATATGTTTGGCTACAAAACTGCTTTCAAGTGAATTTTGAACAATTTGTAAAGGAACAGTCGCAAGAATAGTCAGTATCATCTGGAGGACAAATAAGGTCACCGCCACTGATAAAACTCCTGCACCTATACGGAAATATTGACCCGCTAGCTTTTTAGTCGGTAGAAGATTAAGAAAGAGACCCAGCAAACGACCAATGCAGTAAAACACCGTAAAGGCTAAGAGATAACCAATACCTGCATAAAAGACCTTGTCCAGCTGGAAAAGTTGATTCGACGGGAAAAAGAAGGTTCCCTGCCCTTCCTGTGGACTTACATATGGGATCAACAAATCAAATTGTTTCCCTAACGATTGATAAAAATTTCCTGCAAGAAGAGCTGAAATTACAGTTGCTACAAAATAGTAAATCTGGAGAACTAACCCTCTACGATAACCGATATAAAAGCTCCATGCAAGAACCAATAAGAGAAGGACGGAAATCATAGGGAATCCTCAATCTTGCTCTGTTCTTGTTTTGCTGCTACAACCTGATGACGGAGAGCTTCTAATTCTTGCTCCTTATCATCAAATTCAATCTCACGACTGAGTTGAGTGGACAAACTATTGACTGCTAATAAAATAGCGATTGTCTCATCATCCGCTCCAGGCATTTGTTCTTTGATTGCTTCATATTTCTGTTGCGACCTTGGCAATTTCCTCCATAAAGAGGTTGTCATGCTCAGTTGTTAGGGTCAATGTTTTTTTGCCGAATGTAAACTTGTATCGATTTAAATTTGCCATAAAATTCACCTCACGATATTATACCAAATTTCACTAAGTTTGTCAGTTTTTACCAATTCTACAGCTTTTATGGTACAATAAGAACTATGGCAAGTATTACATTAACCCCGAGTGAAAAGGAAATCCAAGCCTTTGTTCAGAAATATGAACAGGCACTGACTCCTAGTAAAAATCCTTATATTCGCTACTTTTTGAAGCTTCCCCAAGCCAGTGTTTCCGTCTATACTTCTGGAAAGGTCTTGCTTCAGGGAGAAATGGCTGAAAACTATGCCAGTTTTTTTGGTTATCAGGTCAGTCAAGGAACTAGCGGACAAAATTTCCCCTTGATTGGAACAGATGAGGTTGGGAATGGCTCCTACTTTGGTGGCCTAGCTGTAGTAGCATCTTTTGTGACTCCTGACCAACATGACTTCCTACGAAAACTAGGTGTTGGGGATTCTAAGACTCTGACAGACCAAAGATTCGTCAGCTTGCTCCTCTGCTTAAGGATAGAATCCAGCACCAAGCGTTGCTTCTTTCTCCAAGTAAGTATAATGAAGTCATTGGGGAGCGCTACAATGCCGTTTCCGTAAAGGTAGCTCTGCATAATCAAGCGATTTTTCTCCTCCTCCAAAAGGGAGTCCAGCCAGAAAAGATTGTGATCGATGCTTTTACGAGTGCTCAAAACTATGAGAAGTACTTAAAGAATGAAGCCAATCATTTTTCTAATCCAGTCAGCCTAGAGGAAAAAGCTGAAGGTAAGTACTTGGCTGTCGCAGTAAGTTCTATCATTGCGCGTGATCTCTTTCTAGAAAATCTCGAAAATCTGGGTAGAGAACTTGGTTATCAACTTCCAAGCGGGGCTGGAACAGCTTCTGATAAGGTAGCTAGCCAAATCCTTCGTGCTTATGGTATGCAGGGACTCAACTTCTGCGCCAAACTACACTTTAAAAATACTGAAAAAGCAAAAAAACGCTTAGAAAGGTAAATTATGAAATATTTAAAATCATTTTTAAAAGAGTGGGGAGTTATCTTCCTACTTATCACACTAGTAGGTCTTAGCCGTCTCTTTCTCTGGAGCAATGTCCGCGTAGAAGGACATTCTATGGATCCTACCCTGGCAGATGGAGAAATCCTCTTTGTGGTTAAACATCTCCCAATCAATCGTTTTGATATTGTGGTTGCTCATGAAGACGATGGGAACAAGGACATCGTTAAACGGGTCATTGGTATGCCAGGAGATACTATCCGTTATGAAAGCGACAAGCTCTATATCAATGGTCAAGAAACTGATGAGCCCTATTTAGCAGAATACCTTAAGCGTTTCAAGGAAGATAAACTCCAAAGTACTTATACTGGAACTGGTTGGGATGGTAAAAAGGGAGAATACTTTAGAACTTTAGCTCAAAAGGCTCAGGCCTTTACCCTAGATGTTAATTACAACACTAGCTTTACCTTCACTGTTCCAGAAGGAGAATACCTCCTACTGGGTGATGACCGTCTGGTATCTAGCGACAGTCGACATGTTGGTACCTTTAAGGCAAAAGATATCACTGGTGAAGCCAAATTCCGCTTCTGGCCACTCAAGCGTATCGGAACATTTTAAAAACTAGGAAGAGGCCGAGAATTTCCCATCTCAGCCTCTTCTCATTCTATTTTGACTCAATCTGGGATAAATTTTCTCAGAGATTATTGTAAGGAATTTTATGGAAGTTTATTTTTCAGGCACCATTGAACGCATTATTTTTGAAAATGTCAACAATTTTTTCCGTATTTTACTCCTAGATATTGAGGATACCAATGCTGAAGACTTTGATGATTATGAAATCATTGTCACAGGTACCATGGCTGATATCATTGAAGGAGAGGAATACACCTTTTGGGGGCAGATAGTCCAACACTCCAAGTATGGGGAACAGCTACAAATGACTCGCTATGAGAGAGCCAAGCCGACTAGTAAGGGCTTGGTCAAGTATTTCTCCAGCAGCCATTTTAAGGGAATTGGACTCAAAACAGCCCAGAAAATTGTGGATATTTACGGAGATAACACTATTGACAAAATCTTAGAAAATCCAGACAAACTCCAGTCTATCTCTGGACTCTCTGCTAAAAATCGTGAAGCCTTCGTCTCAACCCTTCGCCTTAATTACGGAACAGAGATGGTCTTAGCAAAACTGGCTAATTACGGCATCCCAAATAAACTAGCCTTTCAGATCCAAGACTTTTACAAGGAAGAAACGCTAGAGATTGTCGAGAACTATCCCTATCAACTGGTCGAGGATATCAAGGGCTTGGGATTTACTATCGCTGACCAATTGGCCCAAGAATTGGGGATTGAGAGTCAAGCTCCCGAGCGCTTCCGTGCTGGTCTCGTCCATAGTCTCTTTCAAGGTTGCATGGAAACGGGAGATACCTATATGGAAGCTAGAGACTTGTTGGAGCAAACTCTTAATCTTCTAGAATCCTCCCGTCCAGTCGAACTAGAGCCGAGTCAAGTTGCCCAAGAGCTTGCTTATCTGATTGAAGAAGATAAGGTCCAGCAGATTGACACCAAAATCTTTGATAATAGCCTCTTTTTTGCAGAAGAAGGGATTCGCAGCCATCTCATCAGAATCCTCGAAAAAGGGCAGAGTAAAAAACAGAATCTAGAAACCATTCAAGAACATATCGCAACTGTTGAGGAAGAACTGGGGATTGAGTATGATAGTATTCAAAAACAGGCCATCTGCGCTGCTATCCAGAACAAGGTCTTTATCCTTACAGGTGGACCTGGTACAGGTAAGACTACTGTTATCAACGGCATTATCGCTGTCTATGCTCTCTTAGAAGGACTGGATCTCAAAAAAAAGAGCAATCTGCCCATTCTCCTAGCTGCTCCAACTGGTCGCGCGGCTCGTCGCATGAATGAGCTAACAGGTCTACCTAGTGCTACCATTCACCGCCACCTAGGTATGACTGGAGACGACGACACCAGCCATCTTGAAGATCATCTGGATGCTGACTTTATCATTGTTGACGAGTTTTCTATGGTAGATACTTGGTTAGCCAACCAGCTCTTCTCCAATATCTCCTCTACCAGTAAAATCCTCATCGTTGGAGATAGTGACCAGTTACCTTCTGTCAGTCCTGGTCAAGTCCTAGCAGATTTACTTCAGATACCAACCATCCCTCAAACACGTTTGGAACGAATCTACCGTCAGAGTGAAGAATCGACCATCGTCACTCTTGCAAGTCAGATTCGTCAGGGAATATTGCCTGCAGATTTTACCCAGAAAAAAGCAGATCGCTCCTACTTTGAAATCGCTAGTAACCATATCCCTGCTAGCATTGAAAAAATCCTAGGTGCTGCTATCAGAAGTGGTATCCCTGCTCGCGATATTCAGGTTCTTGCCCCTATGTACCGTGGAACTGCTGGTATTGATGCCATCAACCAGCTCATGCAAGACCTCCTCAATCCTCCACAAAAAGACCTGCTTAGCTTTGAAGCACCTCAGTGTCACTATCGAACAGGTGATAAGGTCATTCACCTAGTCAACGATGCAGAGGTCAATGTCTTTAACGGAGACTTAGGTTATATCACAGACTTGATTCCAGGAAAATACACTGAATCTAAGCAAGATGAAATTATGATTGATTTTGACGGCAATGAGGTCTCCTATCCTCGAAATGAATGGTACAAGATTCGCCTAGCCTATGCCATGAGTATCCACAAGTCTCAGGGTAGCGAGTTTCCCGTCGTTATTCTACCTATCACCAGTGCAAGCAAGCGCATGTTAGAGCGTAATCTCATCTACACTGCTATCACTCGGGCCAAAAGTAAACTGATTTTACTAGGCGAAATACAGGCCTTTGACTATGCAACTCAACATATCGGAACAGCTCGTAAGACCTATCTGATTGAACGTTTCGCTGACCTAATGGAGAATGCCGAGGAAACAAACCAACTTGCTACCGATATTACAACTTCAACAGATTCTGAACAATCCTACATCCTAACCGAGGACAACTGGTCTAATATTCCAGCCATGATTGGAATTACTGAAGAAGACCTGAAGGAGATTTTCGGAAAATAAAGCATAAGAAAACCCACCGATTCGGTGGGCTTTTATCTTGTAAAGATTATTTTACTGTTGCAGTGCTTGTGATCAATTCAACAGCTTTTTTCACTGCGATATCGTGTTTCAACATTTCAGCTGAAAGCAAGCTTTGTACTTGTGCCACTTCCATGTTGTAGTCTGCAGCCAACTGCTCGATTTCTTTTTGGATTTCTTCTTCTGAAGCGTCAAATCCTTCAGCTTTCGCAACTGCTTCGATAACAAGGTTAGTCTTCGTACGTGACTCAGCTTCTGCTTCGTATTGTTTGTGAAGGTCTTCTTGAGTAGTTCCAGTGATTTGGAAGTACATGTCAGGGTTGATACCTTGACGTTGCAAGTTTCCAAGGAATTCATTTACTGAGCGGTGAACTTCTTCGTGGATCATTTCTTCTGGAAGTTCTACGATTTCAGCATTTTCAACTGCTTTATCGATTGCTGCACCTTCAACTGCATCCTTGTATGCTTCTTCTTTAGCAGCAGCCAATTCGTTGCGGTATTTTTCTTTCAATTCAGCAAGTGTTTCAACTTCTTCATCAATATCTTTTGCAAGCTCATCGTCAAGAGCTGGAACTTCTTTAGCTTTTACTTCATGGATAGTTGTCACGAATTTAGCTTCTTTACCAGCAAGGTCTTCTGCTTGATAATCTTCTGGGAATGTTACGATAACGTCAACAGTTTCACCAGCTGAATGTCCAACCAATTGGTCTTCAAATCCAGGGATAAATTGACCTGAACCAAGTCCAAGTGAGAAGTTTTCACCTTTTCCACCGTCAAATTCAACACCGTCAATAGAACCAACAAAGTCGATCACAACAGTGTCGCCGTTTTCAGCAGCTGCTTCTTTGATCACCAATTCAGCCAAGTTGTTGCGTTCGCGTTCGATACGCTCTTCAACGTCAGCATCTGTTACTTCTTTTTCTACATCAACTGATACTTCAAGGTTTTTGTAGTCACCCAATTTAACTTCTGGTTTTGTAACAACTTCAGCAGTGATAACCCAATCTTGACCTTTTTCCATTGAAGTTACGTCAATTTTTGGTTGTGCAACTACTTCAAGACCAGCTTCTTTTACAGCTGCTTCATAAGCGTTTGGCAAAAGAGCGTTCATAACGTCTTGGTAAAGTGACTCTTCACCAAATTTTTGGTCGAAGATAGGACGTGGAAGATGACCTTTACGGAAACCAGGAACATTAAGAGATTTCTTTACTGAGTTAAATACACGATCCAATTCTGGTTTGATTTGGTCTTGAGAGATAGTGAAAGTCAAGACACCACGGTTTGTTTCTTTGTTTTCAAATGATACAGACATTCTGTCATTTCTCCTTAAAATTTTTTTAAATACAGTCTATTATATCATATACTAGTAACTTTTTTCAAGTCAGAACCGAGTTTTCAGTACTGCTTGAGATACTTGTTAATTCTAAATTACTGTTTTTTTGCTAAATGTATCCAATTTACCGAATAAACCTTGCTTTGGCTCCAAAAAGTTCATCTAGAAGTCCTCATGCCCTACTAAGTGATGCTGAAAGGCATACACTGCTGCCTGGGTGCGGTCACTAACCTGAAGCTTTGCTAAAATATTGGATACGTGGGTCTTGACTGTCTTGAGAGAGATAAAAAGCTCATCAGCAATACGCTGATTTTCATAGCCCTTGGCAATCAGTTGAAGGACATCACGTTCACGCGCAGTCAGATCCTCATGAAGTTCGATATGATTGCGGTGGTATTCTACTTTCTTACTCACCTCTTGTTCAATGGCTAGCTCTCCAACCGCCACCTTACGAACAGCGTGTAACAATTCATCTGCACTGGACGTCTTGAGCATATAACCTCTAGCTCCAGCATTCAAGACCGGCATGATTTTTTCATTGTCTAGGTAAGAGGTCACGATTAATATTTTAGCTTCTGGCCATTCTTTGAGAATAGCAAGGGTTGCATCAATCCCATTGACTTCAGGCATGACAATATCCATGACAATCACATCAGGACGCAGCTCCAAGGCCATAGAAATTCCTTCCGCGCCATTTGTTGCTTCTCCTACAACCTCAACATCTTCCTGTAGTTCGAAATAACTTTAAACCCAGACGCACCATTTGGTGGTCATCTACCAATAATAGTTTCATCTTACTTCCTCTTATCTATCCAAATCAAGCAAGGGAATGCGGATATCCACTGCCAAACCCTGCTTAGGAGCCGTCATCAATTGTACTGTCCCAGCCATATCTTCCACTCGTTCTTTGACATTGCGTAGACCATAGCTTAGTTCATCAACATCATCTAGCTGAAAACCACGACCATTGTCTACTACCTTCAACTGCAAACCTGTTTCCGTTTGATAAAGGTAAACATCTAGACAAGAAGCTTGGGCATGACGGAGTGTATTACTAATCAATTCTTGTACAATCCGAAAAATATGTTCTTCAATCTTTTTAGGTAATTCGTCTACCTGATATTTAAAGCTGACTTTGAGTTCACTTTTTTCTTCCAATTCTTTGAGAAGTAACTGAATTCCTTCAACCAGACTCTTTTGTTCCAGTTCAATTGGTCGTAAATGCAAAAGAAGAATGCGCAAGTCTCTTTGAGCTGTCTCTAAAATGGCAGTCACACTTTGGAGTTGTGTTTGCATCTTCTCTCTGTCTAATTTGGAAGCTTGTTGACTGAGCCCTGATAAAATCATATGGGCAGCAAAAATTTCTTGGCTAACTGTATCATGCAAGTCACGCGCGATTCGCTTTCGCTCCTTTTCAACAATTTCTTCTCCTTTGACCAAGACCTGATTGTCCGCTTTTTGAATAGCTTCTGTCAACAAACCGAGCTTTCCTGACAAATTTCTAAAACTTGCGTCTAAGTCAGCATCTCCCAGACTTTCAATATCTTTGCCAGCTAGGAGACGTTTGAGATTTGCTTGGATTCTTCTCTTTGAAATTTCGTCAACCATTGTCCAGAATAGGACTAATAAAAAGGCTAGGGCAAGACTAAACATCAGGGCTAAAAAAAGGACTTTTTCTGTCTTTTCTAGATCCTGAAAAAGAGAAGTCCACTCCAAATCCAAGATCTTAAAAATGCTTCGAAATAGAAAAGCAACAAAGAGAAATGAGGTGAGTCCAATTAAAATATAGGGTTGCTTTTTCATCCTCTCACCACCTCAACATCTCCAACCATGGTTGTCAAAAGAATCTTAACACTCTTAGGACTCTTGAGATAATCTCTGGTTTCTTGATGAAATTGCTCATTACGTAGAGCACGTTTAGGCTGGTCAAAGAAGGTTAAATCTCCGTACAGAGAATTGACACTAAGGCTGACTTCTACATCTACTGGTACAATAATTCTAGTCGTACCCACCAGTTTTCTCAAGATGATGACATTATCATGATTGCTCAAAATCACGTGCTCTAGATGAATGGTGTCTTTCCCCATGAGACGAAAGAGGTTGATATCATCAAAGCGACAAGTCTGGTAGCTTGAGAAGTGGTGTAGATTCCCAAACCAGCGATTTTTCTCCCTCTTTACCGTCACTACTTCTTCAAAAAACAGATTGGTGTCTTCTCTTTCCTGATTCATCATAGGATAAAGCAAGAAGAGACTATAAATCAAAGCCACAAAGATAGCTAAAATGACAAAGGGATTGAGCATGATGATAAAGAAAAATAGGATGCTCACTGCCACTAATATGAGGTTATTCCCCTGTCTTCCAGTATAGTATCGAATCAGCAGTAAAAACAAGAGCAAGATCAACAGAAAACGGGAAAAATGCTCTGATACCATCATAATCAGAGCTCCTGTTAATAAACAAGCTTCAATAAATAGAAAAATTTGGAATTTTCGCATGTATCCGTCCTCTCTATTTTATTGTATCACAAAACCAAAAAGTCACATCAGTCTGAGGAATGATAAAAAGATCGGGATAAAAATCCCGACCTCCTCACATTTGGTCTTTTGCTTCTTTTAATTTTCCATAAAGGAGATAGTCGACCTGCTGCAAATCCTCAATCCTTGCGCAATTAAGGGCACACATGATCAAGCGTAGGTCTTCCTTCCAGCTTTCAACAATGGAAATAACGACATCAACAGAATAATTTTCAACCAGCTCTAACATAGTGCGTGATAGACCAACTGCCTTGGCTCCAAAAACCAGGCATTTGATGATGTCTAGTGGATTGCGCACCCCTCCACTCACCAAAAGTTCCATCTTATCTTTCCAGTCTTGGGCATTCAGAAGTGCTTGCATAGTTGATTGACCCCAATCATTGAGGTAGTCACGTTGACCACTGCGACGGTTTCAATATAAGCAAAGCTAGTCCCCCCACGACCAGACAAATCAACGGTTCGTATTCCCATCTCATAAGCCTTAGCAATGGTCTTCACATCCATACCAAAACCGACTTCTTTTAAAACAAGGGGAACCGTGATTTGCTCAGCATAATCTTTCAGATTATGTTGCCATAATCTAAATTGACGTTCACCTTCTGGCATAAGCAATTCCTGCATGACATTAACATGCACTTGTAAAAGTAGTGGATTCATCTCTTTCACTGTTTGTAATCCTAGTTCAACAGGCTTATCTAAGCCAATATTGGTTCCAAGAAGAAGATTAGGATGATTAGTTTTGACTGAAAAAGATTCATCTGATGGATCCTTGAGTGCCGCACTGTAAGAACCCGTCACAAATAAAATTCCACAGGCCTCTGCCACCTGAGCCAACTTTTGATTGATTTCTCTGCCCTTATCACTACCGCCTGTCATGGCATTTATATAAAAAGGAAAGTCCCATTTGCGCCCTGCAAATTCTGCCGATAGGTCAATTTCCTCTATGTCATATAAGGGTAGCGAAGAATGAATCAATTCAACTTCATCAAAACTATTATAAGAACTTTTTTGTTCAAGGGCATAGCGGATGTGTTCATCCTTCCGATTTGTCGTCATGTCCCATCCTTTCTTGATACAAGAGCTCAATTCCTAAATCAGCCCAGCGTTTTTTCAGTAATGTTGTCGAATCTTGGTCAAAACTAAGAGCAATCCCACAATCTCCACCACCAGCACCACTACTTTTAGCGACGGCTTTTAAGTCTCTACTGGCATCTTTTAATTGTCTGAGCGAAGGTGTATAAATATCTGAACTCAAGCCTTCTAAAAGTTGGCTGGCTTGTTCCAGCAAGTCAATAATGGTTTCTTCTTGACCTACCTCCAAAGCCTTTACCAAGTTAGCTACTATTTCTTTTGAAGACTGCAAAAAGCTAGCGTTCATATTATTCTTGATTTGCTTGACCATGTGACTAGATACAGCCACTTCCTTGGTCCAACCAACCAGAAAATCAAATTTCAAAGCTGGTTCAACACTCCGAATAGAAAAGTCCCAGTCACGTGCTAATACAGTTTTCAAGTCTTCCTTTTCTAGCCATTGTGCAACTGTTTCTCTATTAAACGACTGATAGAGTACTAAATCTTCTGAAACGATACAGGCAATATCCCCCATGGAACCATTATCTCCACGTTTGAGAAGAACAGCACTCGCCAGTTTAAACAAGAGGTCTCTTTCAGCTGGTCTTTCGTAGAAAGCAAGCATAGCCTTGATAACCAAAACAACGACGCTACCGCTAGAACCCAGTCCAAACTTCTTGCCTTCACGCTCCATTTTCCCACGAATCTCTAAAGAAAACGGCTGCAAGTCAACCCCTTGATCAGTCAGATACTCCTCCACCAAGGCAACTGTTTCTTGAATCAAAGCATAGGAAGAATCTGGTCGCATGTCTACACTATAGGTAAACATATCTGAGTAGAGTCGATAAGCATCAGACGCTTTAATCTCAGCCGTCATATAGATGGGAATAGCCTTTATTAGCGCCAACTGTCCTGGTTCTAAAATGGCATACTCACCAGCCCAATAGAGTTTCCCACAAGTTTTAACAATCGTCATCTTGGCTCAAGTCCTTTGTCTTTGATACAATCAAGCGATAGCGGTGACCTAAGAGTTCTGATAGGTGTTCCAAGTCCTTCTCTAGACAAAGAACCTTGACATTAGGGCCCGCATCCATGGTAAAGTAGCAAGATTCTCCTTGTTCTCTAAGCTGACGAACAAAATCCATTGCCTCATAACTAGCATCTGTTAGATAAGAGAATGATGGAGTGGCTGTCTTTGTCGTTGCATGCATAGCCAACGCGTTCTTCTCTGTCAATTCTCCAACTTTCTTAAAGTCATTCTCCTTGAGGTAGACCAACATATCCTTGTAGTCTTGCTCAGACTGACGAATCCACTCATCAAAAGTCGTTGAAGTTTCCACACAGAGTTTCATGCCATCCCGACTAGAGATTGGTTTTTTCTGGTCTTCCAAGACCAACATAATCATAGCTAGCTTCAAGTCAGTTTCAACAGGATAGATTTCTCCACTATCCTTATCCCAAGCTGCCAAAGGTCCATAAAAACTACGAGATGAAGAACCCGATGCAAATTTAGCTTCTAAGGCCAACTCTTTACGATCTAATTCTAATTGGAAATAGGCATTGCAGGCTTTGACCAGGGCAGATAAGCCACTGGAACTTGAAGAAAGACCTGCCGCTGTTGGCATATTGTTCTTGGTATCGATACGAACAAAACCTGCTCCTTCAGGACGGTAGCGGTCAATGATTTTACTCATTTTGACATGCTCAGCTTCGTTTTGCAACTGACCATTGATGTAGAAAGCATCCGAGCTTGCATCTGCTGGTAAAGGAGAAAGTGTTGTCTCCGTATACATATTTTCTAAGGTTAGAGAGATACTGCTAGTCGCAGGAATCATCTCTTTTTCTTTTTTCTTACCCCAATATTTGATAATAGCAATATTGGCATAGGAACGTACTGTTACAGGCTTTCGATCCATGTCTGAACAGCTCCTTTCTCTTCTAATCTTTCTGCTAGTTCTTGCGCTTGGTTTACATTAGCAACCAAAGCAATGATGCAGCCTCCTAGACCTCCACCACTCATCTTGGCGCCTAGAGCTCCATGTTCAAGGGCAGTTTCAACCAAGGCATCTGCCTCAGGACTGCTAACTCCAATTTCCTTTAGATTTCCATGAGCTTTGGTTAGAATTTCTCCCAGCTTCACGGCATCTTTTGTTTTTATTGCTTCTTCTGCTTCTTGGGTCAACTCTCCTAGCGCATGCAAGAATGGTAAAGCTTCCTTACCTTTACTCTGCACGACCTGGATAGCTTCACGAGTATGTCCATAAACTCCAGTATCTGCAATGACCAGATAAGCTGATAAATCCATGGTTAATTCTTCAAAACCAACATTCTTGATAAAACGGATAGGCTGGTCACTAAGACAGGTCTTGGCATCCAAACCACTAGGATTCATATGGGCAATCATCTCCGCCCGATTGACCAGAATTTCTAAAACATCATGTGGGAGTTCTGCTTGGTAATAATCAAATACTGCACGAATGGCCGCAATACTTATGGCTGCTGAAGAACCCATCCCCCGTTTTTCTGGAATAGCCGAGTCAATTTGACAACGAATGCAAGCATCCTGGATATTTAAATACTCAAGGGAAGCATAAACTGCCATGGACAAGGTGTCCTCTTCAAACAGACGCCATGGTGTCGCTGCTGGAACCACCCGACAAGTCACCTCCACCTCTAAAAGAGGCAAAGAGATGGCTGGGTAGCCATAAACCACCGCATGCTCTCCTATTAAAATAATTTTACTATGTGCCTGACCGACACCAACTTCTTTTGTCATTTAATCCTACTATCAAATGAAAATCATCTGTTTCTAGATAAAATTTTAGAACTTTATTCCTTTCTATTTTATTATATTTTCACAAAAAAAGCGATTGTTTCCTTTCACAATCGCTTGTTTTCATTATTGTACCCACTCACCATTATAGTTGACCTGGTAGCCACCTACTGTGGTATTTACAGCTAAGGCACCTGAACTATAGGCATAGTACCATTTACCATTAACTTGGAACCAGCCTGTCACCATAGCTCCTGACGAACGAAGATAATACCAAGTATTACCGACATAAATCCAGCCTGTTTTCATATCACCATTTTGAGCATCTAAATAATACCAAGTTGAACCATCTAGATACCAACCGGTCGCCATTGCACCTGATGAACGGAGGTAGTACCACTTATTGCCAAGGTATTGCCAACCAGTTTGCATTGCAGCAGTTGTTGTATCAAGATAGTACCAAGTTGAATTGTCGTTAATCCAGCCACGTGCGAGCTCCCCAACAGTCAATCTGTTGATGCGAGAATCAAAGCCACCATCCTTCTGTAAATAATACCAGTGCCCCTCATCATGAACCCAACCGGTTTTTAAGGTGTGATAACTTCTTTGGTCTTCAAAATAGTAGACTCGTTTCTCTGCTGGACTATCATATTGTTCCCCATGATGTTTGTTGGTATTTGTAGCAGTTTTTGCTTCTAAAACTTGCTTACCAACAAATTCTTGTAGTACGCCATCTTGGTTAAAGTAATACCATTGTGGCATTGGCATAGATTCTAATCTGATACCATTGGGGTAAGGACCAATTGTACTACCTTTAGATGGAAACGGGATATATTGCCAGCCGACAACCATTTCTCCTGATACATGATCAAAATAATAGTACTTCCCATCTATCACTCGCCAGGCCTTTTCTTTGATATCACCCTTCTTGTAGTAGGTTCTACCATTTTCTTGGACAAATTGCCAGCCTTCAGAATCCGAATCATCAGCAAATACTGTACTTGTTGCTAACAGACCAAAAAAGAATACTGCTAGTCCAACTTGCATCATTTTTTTCAAAAATTTCATTCTTGTTTCCTCCAAAATGATTGTAGCAAAGATCAAATCATATGTCAATATTTCAACAACTCAAAAAAAGGGCTCTATAATATTTGTAGTGGGTAAATCCCCTATGGATATTATGGAGCCTATTTTTGTATAGAAAAAAAGTCCCATATGACCTATAATGAAAAGCGACTAAACAACTCATTAGAAAGATTCATATGGAACAATTACATTTTATCACAAAACTACTCGATATTAAAGACCCTAATATCCAGATTCTAGATGTCATCAATAGGGATACACACAAGGAAATCATCGCTAAACTGGATTATGAGGCTCCATCTTGTCCTGATTGCGGAAATCAAATGAAGAAATATGATTTTTCCAAAAGACTTCTAAGATTCCTTACCTTGAAACAACTGGTATGCCTACTAGAATTCTCCTTAAAAAAACGCCGTTTTTAAGTGCTATCATTGCTCTAAATTGATGGTCGCTGAGACTTCTATCGTCAAAAAGAATCATCAAATTCCTCGCATCATCAATCAAAAGATTGCTCAAAAGTTGGTTGAAAAAGACTTCTATGACCGATATTGCCCATCAGCTGGCCATTTCAACTTCAACTGTCATTCGTAAGCTCAATGATTTTTCATTTTTAAGCATGACTTTAGCCGACTTCCTGAGATTATGTCACGGGACGAGTATGCCTTCACTAAGGGAAAGATGAGCTTCATTGCTCAAGACTTTGAAAAACTCAATATCCTCACTGTCCTTGAAGGAAGAACACAAGCTGTCATCCGATATCACTTTCTTAAATATGATAGAGCCGTCCGATGTCGAGTGAAAATCATTACTATGGATATGTTTAGCCCTTACTATGACTTAGCTAAACAGCTCTTTCCTAATGCAAAAATTGTACTTGATCGCTTTCACATCGTGCAACATCTTAGCCGTGCTATGAGTCGTGTGCGTGTCCAAATCATGAATCAGTTTGATCGAAAAGCCCATGAATATCGAGCTATAAAACGCTACTGGAAGCTCATCCAACAAGATAGCCGTAAACTAAGTGATAAACGTTTTTATCGCCCTACTTTTCGTATGCACTTAACGAATAAAGAGATTCTAGACAAGATTTTGAGCTATTCAGAAGACTTGAAATACCACTATAATCTCTATCAACTCTTGCTTTTTCACTTTCAGAATAAAGAGCCCGAGAAATTTTTCGGACTCATTGAGGACAATCTTAAGCAGGTTCATCCTATTTTTCAGACTGTCTTTAAGACATTTCTAAAGGACAAGGAGAAAATCGTCAACGCCCTTCAATTACCCTATTCCAACGCCAAATTGGAAGCGACTAATAATCTCATTAAACTTATCAAACGAAATGCTTTTGGTTTTAGGAACTTTGACAACTTTAAGAAACGAATTTTCATCGCTCTGAATATAAAAATGGAGAGGACAACGATTGTCCTCTCCAGATGTTAGCCGCTTTTATTCAACCCACTACAGTTGACAAAGAGCCAAAAAAAGCAGTTACAAAACTGCAACTGCTTTTCTATTCTTGCATGGTGTAACCAACACCACGCACGGTTTTAATGTAGCTCTTTTGACCTTTCACGTCAAGTTTGCTACGTAGATAACGGATATAAACGTCCACAATATTGGTTTCGGTCGCACTCTCATACTTCCAAACACTTTCCAGCAATTGCTCACGAGTTAAAACCTTCTTACTTCCCATAAGAGTAGCTAAGAGGTCATATTCACGACGTGTCAGAGCAATCATCTCCTCGCCACGATAGACGGTATGATGTTCTACATCCATACGCAGATTGCGATAAGCTGTCGGAACCTTCATCTGACTACAGTGTTGGTCGATGAAATCTCGACCTCGGAAGATAGCTGAAATACGACTGACCAAATCATCAATAATGATTGGTTTATAGATGTATGAAACAGCGAAACGCTGGATTGTTTCAAGTTGGTCTTGCAATTCTTCTCGATGGTCCAAGACCATGATAACCGCAGCTGGCTTGGTTCGACTCAACTTATCTGCAAAATCCTGGGCTGTCATATCCCCTAGATGAGCATTCAGTAAAATCAAGTCATAGTCTGTCTGAAGAGCCATGGAGAGGGCTTTTTGTCCCTCTTCTACCTGATCAACTCGGTATTGCTCTTTTTGGAGTTCCAGACTTAAAAAATGAGCTAGATTTCTTTCTTTCTCAAGTAATAAAATCCGTTTCCCCATGGCTGACCTACTTATTTTTCGTCATACCAAGAGTAGTGGAAGGTTCCTTCTTTATCCTTACGTTGGTAAGTGTGGGCACCAAAGTAGTCACGTTGTGCTTGGATCAAGTTCGCTGGAAGATCAGCTGAACGGTAGCTGTCAAAGTAAGTGATAGCTGCTGAGAATGTTGGTACTGGTACACCAGCTTGGACAGCAAGAGCTACGATATCACGAACAGATTGTTGGTACTTAGCAGTTACGTCCAAGAAGTACTCATCCAAAAGAAGGTTAGCAAGATCTGCATCACGGTTGTAAGCATCTGTGATCTTTTGCAAGAAACGAGAACGGATGATACATCCATCGCGCCAGATAGATGCGATGTCCGCAAATGGCAAGTTCCAGTTGTTTTCTTTAGAAGCTACACGCAATTGAGCAAAGCCTTGTGCGTATGAGATGATTTTTGAGAAGTAAAGGGCTTGACGGATTTTTTCAATCAACTCAGCCTTGTCTCCTTCAAATTTGAAAGCAGCTGGTTTTGGAAGCACCTTGCTAGCGTGTACACGTTCTTCTTTATAAGTTGAAATGTAGCGCGCAAATACTGACTCAGTAATCAGTGACAATGGCACACCAAGGTCAAGAGCTGATTGGCTAGTCCATTTACCTGTTCCCTTGTTTCCTGCAGCATCCAAGATGTAGTCTACGATTGGTCCATCTTGACCTTCATCATCTTTACGGCTCAAGATATCAGCTGTGATTTCAATCAAGTAGCTGTCCAATTCACCCTTGTTCCACTCAGAGAAGATTTCAGACATATCCTCTGCAGAAAGGCCAAGCAAGTGTTGCATCAAGTCATAGCTTTCTGCAATCAATTGCATATCACCGTACTCGATACCATTGTGGACCATTTTCACATAGTGACCAGCTCCATCAGGACCGATGTAAGTCACACATGGTTACCATCTTCTGGTGCTTTTGCAGAGATTTCTTCAAGAACATCTGCTACCAATTCATAAGCTTCTTTTTGTCCACCAGGCATGATAGAAGGACCTTCAAGGGCACCTTTTTCACCACCAGAAACACCTGTACCAATGAAGTTGATACCAGAGTTCGCCAATTCTTCGTTACGACGGATAGTATCTTTGTAGAAAGTATTTCCTCCATCAATCAAGATATCGCCTTTGTCCAAGTGTGGAAGAAGGGCTTGGATCGTTGCGTCTGTACCAGGTCCTGCTTGAACCATGAGCATAATACGACGTGGTTTTTCAATTGAGTTTACGAAGCTTTCGATATCATAGCTTGGCACAAAGTTCTTTTCAGGATGGCAAGCAACAACATCTTCTGTTTTTTCTTTACTACGGTTATAGATAGCAACTGTGTATCCACGAGATTCAATATTAAGGGCAAGGTTACGACCCATTACGGCCATACCAACAACACCAAAGTTTGCTTTTGTCATGTGACACTCCTCTTATTTAATATGTTTTATTTTATCACGTTTATCTGTGAAAAGAAAGAATTTTATAACAATTTGACTAGTAGTCCAAATCATCCGCATGGCCAGAACCATTCCCAACAAAGTAACCTGTCTTACAGTTAAGGGTGAAGAGATAAGTTCCATCTGGTTTGTAAAGATTATAATAACCATTGCCATTAACGATATTTACAGGTTCCAAGATATATTGGTTTCCAGTGATATATCCACGTGCACGGGATGTCTCAAGTATTCGTTCAAGGACACCATCCGCAAAGGTCCAGGCAGGATTACTACTATCACTTACAGCAGATTGATTATACGGTACTCGACTGACACTTCTTTGTAGGTTCACACCATTGCTTGCTAGTCCACTATTAAGGATATTATTTGCTGAGGCTGTTTCACCCGCTGAAGTTGATGCATTAGCAGAGCTGCTAGCATTGCTTTCAGTTGCTGAGTTTGACTCTGTTTGTGTTTGGCTTGATGAACTTGATTGACTACTGCTAGAGCTTGTAGAACTTGCAAGTTGACTCTTACCGAGACTAATAGCCTTATCCAGCAGTTTATCAATTTCAGTATTCCCAGTCTTAACTTCGGTAAATTTAGCATCTGCCTTAATCTTAGCATTCGTATCTAAGACACCATCAGTGATAGCTGGGGTTTCAAACTGAGCATTAACATCTTGTACTGCCTTGATTTGTGTTTCAAGGCTATCGTATTTTGATTTTGCAAGAGTATGTTCTTTAGCACCCTCAAGTTTATCTAATAGCTCTTTGAGCTGACTCAATTGACTAAACTGACTATTTTTAGGGCAGTTTTATTCTCATCAGTATAAAAAGTGTCATAGAGACCGTTAAATTGATCGAGAATTGCTTGATTGCTTACCAAACCTGCATCAGATGACTGAGACTGAATTTCTTGAGAAGAACGCGTAATTTGACGATAAACGTAGTAGCTACCCCCAATAATCAAGACAACAATCGCTAAAAGAGCTGACAAGATGACCCACAGTTTTTTGCGTCGTGGCTCATCCTCTTCTTGAAGAGAGCGAGCTAGAATTGGGGTTTCTTCTTGTAAAGTTTCCTCATTTTCTACCTGTTCTGGTTCAAATACTTCCTCTACAAGATTTTTATCCATAACTAAAGTTTCTTCTAGTGGCGAAAGGAGAACTTCTTCAGTTGCTACTCCTTCTTCAGCAAACTTTTCTGATTCAGAGACTTCTTCTACCGGTTCCACCTCTTCTTCAATCGTTTCTTTGGCGTCTTGGATCAAATCATCGAGACTTTGAAGTTCCTCTTTCTTTGCCTGAATGTTCGTAAATTTGTCAGCTTCGATTTCTTCACGGTGTTGTTTGATGTATTTGTCCAAAATCGTATCATCAGGAGTTACTCCCGCTTCAATTTCTTCATTTTTTCGAATAACTTGCCCAACTGTCAGATCCTTAGCTTCCTCAAAATCAAACTGAGGTTCTTGGGAGGTTTTTTCCGGTTCTAACATTTCTTCTTTTTTATCCTTCTGATCCATGGCAGCTCCTTTCTAATCTGTCAAATTTCTTTTGACACGTTGACCAAAATATTGATATAGATCAACTTTCAAAGTACCGTTGTAGAGTTTTCGTTTTTTGTCCGCCTGACTACCATATTTGCTTTCAAAAGCTTCATCACTTGTCAGGATAAACTTACTCCAAGTTTTGAGAGGTTCAAAAACCTCACCCATTTCAGCATAAAGTTTAGTTACTCCTGCATCATCTGACAAACGTTCCCCATAAGGTGGGTTAGAGATAATGACTCCATTAATCTTGTCCGTACGCAAATCCTGTACGCGCATCTGTTTAAAGAGAATATCTCCAGATACTCCTGCTGCCTGCGCATTAGCCTTGGCAATTTCTACCATACGACCATCGATATCACAGCCCATAATATCCAGTTCAATTTCTCGATCTATCTGCTTACTTGCCTCAGTTCTGACTTCTTGAATCAAGCGGTCACTAACCCAGTTCCATTCTTCAAAGGCAAAGGAACGACGCAATCCAGGCGCCATCTTGCGTGCAATCATAGCCGCCTCAATACAAAAAGTTCCAGAACCACAGGTTGGATCAATCAAAGGCTTATCTGGATACCAGTTTGACAGTTGCAAATCGCAGCTGCCATATTTTCTTTGATCGGAGCTCCACCTTTTTCAGTACGGTAACCACGTTTAAAGAGACTTGACCCACTTGTATCAATCATAAGAGTCGCTACATCTTTCAAAATGGAAACTTCAATCTTGAACTCTGGACCATTCTCCATCAGGGGAACACCTTCTGGTCGTGCATAGTGTTTTTGTAGTTTCTTAACGACAGCCTTCTTAGAAATTGCCTGCACACTTGGCTCATTGTGTAATTTTGACTTGACACACTTAGCCTTGGCAATTGGGAAACGGGCTCCAAGTGGGAGATAGTTCTCCCAATCTAGAGCAAAAACACCTTGGAAGAGCTCTTCAAATGTTTTTGCAGGAAAAGTTCCCACAACAATTTTGATTCTATCCGCAGCTCTTAGCCACAGGTTAGTTTGGATGATCGCTTTAACATCACCTTTAAAACGAACTCGCCCATTTTCAACTTGACAATCATAACCCAAATCTCTTACTTCACGTCCAACTACAGCTTCCAAACCCGCCGCAGCAGTCGCAATTAAATTAAATGTTGTTTTCATTTCAGTCTTTTATAGACCTTTCTTTATTCACTTTAAAAAATGAGGTTGAGAATATATCTCAGCCCCAACCTATATGCAATTTTCTATAAGCCATGTTTTGTTCCAGAAGTGACTAGGACCACTTCCTTCGATAATCATCTGTCTACCACTAGCAGCTCTAGCTGCTAGCAGTCAGAGTACTACGTTCGTTTCCGCGCACTCCATGCCCCGACCAAAATTTGGGTTGCTAGCTTGAGGGGTTTACCGCGTTCCACTCTCTCTGTTTCCAGAGAGACTCCGTCACTGTGGCACTTTCAAGTCTACTCTGACATATCCTAAGACTTAGCCATTTCAACTGCCGTAACGATTTCTCGTCCCTAGGCTTATGGTTTCGCCTAGCACAAACACTACAGGCATCACAGCCTGTGCTAGCATGGACTTTCCTCATGAAAAGAAACTCTCTTCACGCGATTATCCAAAAATTGCACAACAGAAGTATTCTTAGAAATCAGAATTATCCATGATTTGTTTGCCAAATACTTCTTTTTCAAGACGATTCAAACGTTTCAAAATATCAAAGTTTGTCATAGAAGTTGTACTTCCAAGCTCTGCTGGTTCAGAAGCTACTGGAGTCACTTGAGGTTTTTTTGCCAATTCCTCTTTCAACTCTGCAATTTCTAAACGGAGTGACTTTACTAATGCTGCATAAGTTTCATAATCCTTGATGACATCATCCAAGAATTCATCAACCTCTGCTTTACTATATCCACGTACTTCTCTTCCAAAATCCTGCTCAAAAATATCTTTTGCTGTAAAAATAATACTTGCCATGTCTCTCTCCATTCTCAGTTGCTAGTATTATTATATAAAAAAAGGCAAACAAAAAGCAAGGTCAAAGGCTCAATTTTCGGAAAAATTTTCAGCTACTTCGTTTAATTCCTCAAATGTTAATCTTTTTGTAATATAGTTGTCTTTCTTTTTCATCAGTTCGTAAAAATACTTCAGTTTTGTTTCATTTTCTTCATCATAAAAAAGATAGGCTCCATCTGTATTTTCAAGTAAGAAAAGTTGATAATCTCGTAATTGCCCCTTGTGTTCATAGTTGGGATAGGCGTATTTAACAAAATCAACTTGTTTAAATTCACTAAGTTTAACCCGATTCCCCTCATTCCAGTTTTCCCCATGAGTCTCAAAATCAAAGATAGTCGCAAGTTGGAAACCAAAGTCATCTTTCATATCTCTGGCCACCTCTAAAACCCAGTGTTCAAATCCCAGTGTTCCCGTAAACACCAACCATTTCAACCCTTCGTCAGCCATTTTTTCCAAATCTCTACGAATGGCTTTTTTAATAATTTTTAAACGAATATCTTTGTCATTAAACAATCCTAAATCAAAGCTAGAATAGCCTAAAACCAAGGCTGTATGCATTTTTTCACCCTTTCTGTTCACTTTTATGGTATAATAAAGTGATGTTATTGTACCAATAAGGAGAATTATGGTCAACTATCCTCATAAACTTTCATCGAAAAAAAAACAACAAGTCACCTCACAAACTAAAAATTTCGCAAATCGTGGGATGACCTTTGAGAAGATGATCAATGCTACAAACGATTATTATCTGACACATGGTTTAGCTGTTATCCATAAGAAACCAACTCCTGTTCAGATTGTCCGCGTAGACTATCCTCAGCGTAGTCGTGCTAAGATTGTTGAAGCTTATTTTAGACAAGCATCGACTACCGATTATTCTGGAGTTTATGAAGGGTTTTACATCGATTTCGAAGCTAAGGAAACCAAGCAAAAACATGCGATTCCGATGAAGAACTTCCATCCTCATCAGATTCGGCATATGGAACAAGTCCTTGAACAAAAAGGAATTTGCTTTGTCCTTCTTCATTTTTCTTCTTATCAAGAAACGTATTTATTGCCGGCACTTGACCTCATCCGTTTTTATCATCAGGATATGGGAAAAAAGTCAATGCCGCTTGACTATATCAAAGAATTCGGTTATGTGATTGAGCAGTCTGCTTTTCCACAAATTCCTTACCTTGATACAGTCAAACAACATTTACTAGGTGGTAAAACAATATGAACAAACAAACTATCTTGCGCATCGCTAAATACCTCGGCATTGGTATGATTAGCTTATTTATCGCAGCTTTCTTACTTGGTGGTGGTGTCTTTTTTTACTATGCAAATAAGGCTCCTGAACTTTCCGAGAGTAAACTTGTTGCAACTACATCAAGTAAAATTTATGATAGCAAAAATGAACTCATCGCAGATTTAGGTGCTGAACGTCGTGTCAATGCTCAAAGTAGTGACATTCCTACTGGTCTTGTCAATGCGATTGTCTCTATCGAGGATCATCGATTCTTTAACCATAGAGGAATTGATAGCATTCGTATAGCAGGAGCTTTCCTTCGTAACCTTCGAAGCAATAGTGGTCTTCAAGGTGGATCGACTTTGACTCAGCAGTTGATAAAATTGACCTACTTCTCAACATCAACAGCTGATCAAACCCTATCCCGTAAAGTTCAAGAGGCTTGGTTAGCTATCCAGCTAGAGCGAACTGCAACTAAACAAGAAATATTGACCTATTACGTCAATAAGGTCTACATGTCAAATGGTAACTATGGTATGCAGACTGCTGCAGAGAACTACTATGGTAAGGATCTCAAAGATTTGTCCATTCCACAGCTAGCACTCTTAGCAGGTATGCCACAGGCTCCAAACCAATACGATCCTTATTCTCATCCTGAAGCTGCCCTTGAAAGACGAAACCTCGTTCTGTCAGAAATGCAAACAAGGTTACCTTACAGCCGAGCAATATGAAACAGCCATCAATACTCCAATCACAGATGGACTTCAAAGTCTAAAATCTGTTAATAGCTATCCACAGTACATGGATAACTATCTTAAAGAGGTTATTGATCAAGTAGAACAAGAGACAGGTTATAATCTATTAACAACAGGTATGGAAGTCTATACAAACGTCGACCAAGAGGTACAAAAACACCTTTGGGACGTCTATAACACTGATCAATACGTAAACTATCCTGATGATGATATCCAAGCAGCTTCTACTATCGTTGATGTATCAAATGGTAAAGTTATTGCCCAACTCGGATCTCGTCACCAAGCTAGCAATGTATCCTTTGGTACTAACCAAGCAGTGGAAACAAACCGTGACTGGGGTTCAACTATGAAACCAATTACGGACTATGCACCTGCACTTGAGTACGATATCTATGACTCAACTGCTTATATGCTTAAGGATGTACCATATAACTTCCCAGGTACTAGCACTCCAGTCTACAACTGGGATCGTGGCTATTATGGTAACATCACTCTTCAAACTGCTATCCAACAATCTCGTAACGTACCAGCAGTTGAAACTCTCGATAAAGTTGGACTCGATAAAGCCAAAAAATTCTTAAACGGACTTGGCATTGATTATCCAACCATGGTATATGCAAACGCAATTTCAAGTAATACGACTGAATCAGGTAAACAGTACGGTGCAAGTAGTGAAAAAATGGCTGCCGCCTATGCTGCATTTGCTAACGGTGGTATCTATCACAAACCAATGTATATCAATAAAGTTGTCTTTAGCGACGGTAGTTCAAAAGAGTTTTCTGATCAAGGTACTCGTGCTATGAAAGAAACAACCGCCTATATGATGACAGAAATGATGAAAATAGTATTATACTCTGGTACAGGCCGAGACGCTTATATTTCATGGCTTCAACAAGCAGGTAAAACTGGTACATCAAACTACACTGATGAAGAGATTGAAAACCACATTAAAACAAGTCAATTTGTTGCTCCGGATGAAATGTTTGTTGGTTATACCCGTAAATATTCAATGGCAGTCTGGACTGGTTACTCAAATCGCCTTACTCCAATCGTTGGTGATGGCTTTACTGTTGCCACTAGTATCTATCGTTCTATGATGCAGTATCTAGCAGAGGACGATCATCCTGGTGACTGGACAATGCCAGAAGGACTTTATAGAAGCGGTGATTACGTCTTCAAGAATGGGGCACGTAGCAACTGGATTCCACAATCAACTCAAGCAAGTTCGACAACAGAGAGCTCTAGCTCAAGTTCAACTTCAACAACTGAAAGCGAAAGCTCTTCAAACGAAAATACGAATGGTACTACCAATCCAAATGCATCAGTACCAAATTCGTCTGCAAATTCTCAACAACAAAACCAACCCCAACAAAATCCACGAAGACAACAATAAAATATATAAAAAACTGAGGATTTATTCTCAGTTTTTTGTATGCAGTTTTTTATGGTGGAATCTTAATTTTTATAAAGCCAAACTTTTTAAAAATAGGTAGAGAAACAACTGAATAGATTAAATATCTCAATCGCAACCTTATCCCAAATACAAATTAAATAGTCGGGAAAACTGTTTAAAATTATAGATAAAAGATACCTTATTTTTATGTAGTTTATCTATGAACAGGGGCGTGACTTAGAAAGTCTAATCTACTACTTCAATGCAGGGATTAAACCAATAATCAACATGCTAAACTAGAGTCTCAGGAAGAGTATCAAAAGGCCAGACTTTTTGTCCGGCCTCTTTTTTCTTATTTGACATGGTTTGCAAGATCTTCTTGCGCTTTTTTATTAGATTCTTCTTTTTCTTTCTTCCATTTATCTTGAGCTTTTTGATATTCATCAGCAGTTACTGGTTTATCTTGAAGTTCAAGGTATTTGTACAAGAGGGCTTCACTTGTTCCTTTGTTACCTGAGTAAGCAAACGGAAGAGTGTATGGCACCATCTTAGACAACATTGGACGTCCAGTTTGAGAAGTTGTTGGAATAATCAATGCACTATCTGTCAACCAAGCTTGAGCTGCAGCATATTTATCATAACGTTTTGAAACATCAGTGTTTTCGTTTCCGGCTTCAACAACCATCTTTTCGTAATCTTCCAAACCAACTTGTTTGGCAGCGGCGTTGTTTGTACCAGAATCAAATCCTAGATAAGTCTTAGTATTTCACCTACAGACGGTTTGATGATATCAAGGTAAGTAGATGGGTCGATATAGTCTGGTGACCAACCAACGTTATCTGAGAGATCCCAATCTTCTCCAGCAGCTGTTTCAGCAAAGTAGGTAACGTTGAGAACTTCATCTTTTTGAAGTTGTTGGATATCAACAACTACGTTATCAGCTCCTAATGTTGCTTCAAGTGATTGTTTTAATGATTGAACACGTTGTACTTTTGTAGTACTTGTTTGGTCAACAGGCATATCCAAGTGAATTGGGAATTGAACACCTTCTGCTTGAAGAGCTGTCTTAGCTTTAGCAAATTCTGCTTTTGCTTTTTCAGGGTTGTAAAGACCGTCTTGAGCGTCATCCAGATTGACATCTTTCCACTCGTCACCATAGGTTACCAATTTTTCTTTAACTAATTCACCAAAGTTTTTACCATCTGCTTGAACAAATGTTGGTGGCACAAACAAGTTACGAAGAAGTTTTGTTGCTCCACTTTCTCCATTTACTTGAGAAGCATAAGCAGTTCTATCAAAACCAAAGGCAAGAGCTTGACGGAAATCTTTGTTAAGGAGGGCTTTCTTAGTTGATGTCTTTTGTTCATCTGTAGTCTTAGAAGTGTACTTGTAAGATTGACGATCAATATTGGTACCAATCAAGTAGGTTGAAGAATCTTGTGGTGTATAAACGATGTTGTCTTTAAACTCTTTTTCGAGTTCAGGATAACTTGCACTTGTTGGGAAGAGACGAGCCATTGAAAAGCTTCCATCTTTGAAGTTTTCTGCAAGTTTGTTATTGTCTTGACCATCCCAGAATGATAGTTTTACTTTATCAATATGAACATTGTCCTTATCCCAATAGTTTGGATTTTTTTCAAATTCTACTGAAGATTTAGCTACCAATGATTTCAATAAGAAAGGACCATTATAAAGGATACTGCTTGGATCAGTTGCTTTGGCAAAGTCACTTCCTTTAGAAGTAAGGAACTCTTCATTTACCGGTGCGAGAACACCCATAGTTGTTTTAGAGTTCCAGAAGCTTTCTGGTTTGTTCAAAGTGTATTGAACTGTCTGATCATCAATTGCCTTGATTCCAACTTCAGAAAAGTCTTTTACTTCACCTTTCACATAAGCATCAAGACCCTTAATAGAATCTTGGACGAGATAAAGGGCTTCTGACTTATTGTCAGCTGCATACTTAAGACCTGTTACAAAGTCTTGAGCTTTCACAGCTGCATACTCTTCTCCTTCAGAAGTATACCATTTAGCATCTTTACGGATTGTGTAAGTGTATGTCAAACCGTCTTGAGATACAGCCCAGTCTTCTGCCATTGATGGTACGAAGTTCCCGTAGCGGTCATTTTCCATCAAACCGTCAACGACATTACTTGTGATATTAGCAACTGCAGCCTTACCAGTTGTCAAATAGTTGAGGCTGTCTGGATCAGTTTCATAAACGTAAGAAAAAGTTTTCTCACCTTTTGCACTAGAGCCTGAACCCGAACAAGCTGCCAAAACACCTGACGCTAACAGAGTCACCCCTGCTAGGGCCATTACTTTTGAAAATTTCATAATAAACTCCTTTATGACTTTTTATACATTATAGTCCCTTTTTCGCCAAGTGTCAATACAATTTTCAGAATTTTTCCAATTGATTTGAAAATATTTTCTTCCTCTATTTCTAATATGAAAATCTTTTTTAGGAAAAATTTCAATCATTGACATTTATCAACTATATCTTTATGATATAATGAAAGAAGAAAGTTGAAAGGAAATACCATGTCAAAAGAAGTTATTGTTGAAAGTTTTGAACTAGATCATACGATTGTAAAAGCTCCTTATGTCCGCTTGATTGGAGAAGAGACTGGACCGAAAGGAGATATCATTTCTAACTTTGATATCCGCTTGGTTCAACCAAATGAGGACTCTATCCCTACTTCTGGACTTCATACCATTGAGCACCTCTTGGCTAAGCTAATCCGTACTCGCATCGACGGTATGATCGATTGTTCACCATTTGGTTGTCGTACAGGGTTCCATATGATTATGTGGGGACGTCATTCTAGCGCTGAAATCGCAGCTGTCATCAAGGATTCACTGAAGGAAATCGCTGAAACAACAACTTGGGAAGATGTCCCAGGAACAACTATTGAATCTTGCGGAAACTACAAGGATCACAGCCTCTTTTCTGCTAAGGAATGGGCAAAATTGATTCTCCAACAAGGAATCTCAGACGATGCCTTTGAACGTCATGTCATCTAATAATAAAAAAGAAACCAGCTTTTGAACTGGTTCCTTTTTTTATTTTCAAAATCTTGATTTAGGCTTTTTCACGAATGACCAAAACACCATCTTCCATGTCAGCTTCTAGGTGTTTAGCATCAAGGTTATCCAAGTGGAAGTCTGTGACTTTGTCACGGATTTGTTGTTCAACCACACGACGGAGTGGACGAACACCCATGACTTCATCGTAGCCTTCTTCAGTCATGTATTCTTTAGCAGCATCACTCACTGCCAAGTCAATTTCTTTCTTAGCAAGTGTCTTATTGACATCAACCAACATCAAATCAACAATTTTAGAAAGATCTTCTTTGCTCAAGTGTGAGAACTCAATCACTGCGTTAAAGCGATTCAAGAATTCTGGACGGAAGTATGGTTTCAAACGATCCATGAGTTCTGGTTTATCCGCTTCTTCTGTCAAGTTTGCTTCGTAACCAAAGCCAGCATTTGAAGTTGCGATAATCACTGTATTTTTAAAGTTTACAGTATTACCTTGACCATCAGTCAGACGACCATCATCCAAAACTTGAAGAAGAAGAGTAATCACTTGAGGATCAGCCTTTTCAATCTCATCAAGAAGGACAATTGAGTATGGATTACGACGAACACGTTCAGTCAAAGTGTTGTTGTTATCATCGTAACCAACATAACCAGCAGTGGTCCCAATCAACTTAGAAACGGCTGTGCGATCGCTGTATTCTGACATGTCCAAACGGATGATAGCATCCTTAGTTCCAAACATATCAAGAGCCAATTGTTTAGCCAACTCTGTCTTACCAACCCCAGTAGGTCCTACAAAGAGGAAGCTACCGATTGGACGGTTACCTTCGTCAATCCTGCACGGTTACGACGAATGGCACGTGCTACTGCTTCAACAGCCTTATCTTGACCGATAACCTTAGTTTGCAAACGATGACCCATATCTTTCAAGCGTTCGATATCGGTTGCACCCATTTGAGATACTGGAATACCAGTCATCCGTTCAACAGACTCAGCTACGTCATTGACAGTTGCAGTAACCTTATGATCTTCTGTATGGTTGGCAATTTTCTTTTCAAGTTCTTCAATACGAATTTTTGCATTTAATGCCGCTTCATAATCCTCTTTAGCAGCTGCAGCTTCTTGTTTAGCTTTTTCTTCTTCAATTTCATGCTCTACAGCATGTACATCTGTCACTGGGTGTTGTGCTGCCAAGTGAGCAGCTGTTACATCGACTAGGTCAATAGCCTTATCAGGCAAGCTACGTTGAGGAATATATTGTACTGAGTAATCAACAGCCGCTTTCAAAACTTCATCTGGCAAGATAACATTGTGGTGTTGTTGATATAGATCACGAATACCTTGGAGAATCCTGAAGGTATCTTCAGCAGATGGAGCATTGACCTTCACTTCATTGAAACGACGAGCAAGGGCAGCATTTTTCAAAATAGTGTTGCGGTATTCGTCTTGAGTTGTTGCACCAATCACTGTCAATTCACCACGTGAAAGAGCTGGTTTCAAGATATCAGCAAGACCTTTAGATCCTTGACCATCACCTGTGCTACCTGCACCCAGGATTTGATGGATTTCGTCGAAGAAGAGAATAATGTTTCCAGCTTCTTTAACTTCTTTTACCAAGTTTTGAATGTTTTCTTCAAAGCTACCACGATATTGAGTACCAGCTTCAAGTCCAGAAATATCAATAGAAATGATCTCTTTGTTCTTGATTGCTGCAGGAACATCACCGTTCACGATAGCTTGGGCCAATCCTTCTACTACTGCAGTTTTACCAACACCAGCATCACCGACGAGAACTGGATTATTCTTTGTGCGACGAGAAAGAATTTCAGAAGTTTCTTGGATTTCTTTATTACGTCCAATCACTGGGTCCAACTTCCCTTCACGAGCTTCTGCTGTTAAGTTACGTCCAAGTTTTGCAAGAATCCCATCTTGTTTCATACCTTTACCTTGAACGTACTGAGCTTGTTCACTTCCTTCGCTTGGAAGTTGACCAGTTTGACGGTAAATAGCGAATTCTTCCGGAGTTACTTCACGACCGTTAATCAAGTAACGACGATTTTCAGAACTATATCCACGCATACCGCCCATCAATTGGTTAAATAAATCATCCATATTGTTAAAGTTATTAAAGTTGTTATTCATATTTTATACCTCGTTTGTTTTCAAAATTAGTTAGTCAAACTGATTTGACTTTCTCTGACCTTTGTTTCAAAAAATTTAGACTAGCTATTTGCTACTCTACGTATAATTTCAGGTTTTTCTTTATCCAATACAGGTTTTGCGATTGGACTTCTAAAAATACTAATGTTAACCATAGGTTGTACCTCTTTTCTAGGTTTTACCCATACTTTGATCTTAAGATAGTATATACAATCATCTTAAAATCAAGGTTTGCTAAGGATTTCCTTATCCTTATGTTCTTAGTTTATCACTTTAGTCAGTAATAGTCAAGATATTTGACCAATTTTGACTAATTTTTTTAAATATGTTTTTATAGCCAAAAAAAACCAGTCACTTTGACTGGTTTTTGATTTACTATTTATGAATCTTAGCTCAAAGCATCGTCCATTGAAAGAACTTCGTGGAAGACACGTTGTGTCAATTCAGTTTTTTGTTCTGGAGTGAGGTATTTAGTATTTACACAGTATCCAGAGATACGAACGATAACATCTTCACCTGCCATGATTTTATCATAAACATCGTTCAAGTCCATAACGTTCAAGTTACAGTGTTGACCACCATTTTCAAAGTAACCATCAAGAATTGTTACCAAGTTATCAACTTGTTCGTCACGAGTCTTACCAAGGGCACGTGGTGAAACTTGAGTTGTCAATGAGATACCATCAGCTGCATAACCAAAGTCAAGGCTAGCAAGTGAGTTCAAGTTTTGCAACCATCCACCTTTAGCTTTGTTAGATGGATTAGCACCTGGTGAGAAGAATTCAAGTTTAGACAAGTTCACTGAACCATCTTCGTTGAGGTATACACCTTTGTGGACTGGAGAGTTACCAGTTTGTTTAGAGTAAGCAACGTTAGATGTGATTGTCAAAAGTGATACTGTAGCTTCTGCGTCTTTGTAAAGTTTGTGGCTACGTAGACGAGTTGTGTAAGCTTCGATCAACCATTCTGCCAATTCGTTTGAACGTGGGTCATCTTCACCCCAACGTGGGTATTCACCGATTGTTTCGTAATCGTAGATGTAGCCATTTTCGTCACGGATTGGTTTAACTGTAGCGTATTTGATAGCTGACAATGTATCAACTGTGTTGGCAAATCCACAGATACCGAATCCCATATTTGCACGTTGTTTAGTTGGCAAGAAGGCCATTTGAACAGCTTCGTAGTTGTACTTGTCAGTCATGTAGTGGATGATGTTCAAAGCATCTACGTAAGTGTCAGTCAACCAGTCAAGAGATTTTTCAAAGTTAGCTTTAACTGATTCGAATTCAAGAACTTCGTCGCGGATTGGTTCGATGTCAAATACTTTGTAGTCTTTGTGTACATCGTCGTATCCACCGTTCAAACCAGTAAGAAGAGCTTTAAGAACGTTAACACGAGCACCGAAGTACTGGATGTTGTGACGTTGTTCTTCGTTTTCTGGGTCAAGTGGAGATACACAACATGAGATACAGCTCATTTCACCGTATCCGTCTTTAGCCATTGTTGTAACACCTTCATATTGGATTGAAGAGTGTTTGTGGCTCATGTGCATACAGTAGCGACGGAAGCTATATGGTAATTTATCAGTCCAAAGAACTGTCAAGTTTGGCTCTGGAGAGTTACCGATATTGTCAAGAGTGTTCAAGAAACGGTAGTCCATCTTAGTAACACGGTGACGACCATCGTTACCCATACCAGCCATAGAAGTTGTGATGAAGGTTGGGTCACCTGAGTACAATTCGTCATAAGCTTTCGTACGAGCAAATTTAACTGTACGAAGTTTCATTACGAAATCATCAACAAATTCTTGAATTTCAGATTCTGTATAAGTACCACGAGCCAAGTCACGTTCTGCGTAGATGTCCAACACGATTGGTACACGTCCTAGAGATGTAGCGGCACCATTGATAACACGACAAACTGCCATGAATGCAATGTTAGTCCATTGGATAGCTTCTTTTGTGTCAAATGCTGGACGACGTACATCTACACCATAAAGGTCACCTAATTCAACAACTTGTTTTAATGCTTGATATTGAAGGTTGATTTCTTCACGAAGGCGGATAGATTCTTCATCGATTTCAGTGATAGCATTCCAGTCACTTACTTTTTCAGCCATCAAATAATCAGCACCATAAAGAGCCAAACGAGCATAAACCCCGATGATACGTCCACGTGAATATGCATCTGGAAGACCAGTTACTGTGTGAGCGTGACGAGCACGACGAATATTTGTAGTGTAGGCACGGAAGATACCATCATTTACAGTTGTTACATATTTTGTAAAGATTTCATGAACTGCTGGGTCTGGTTCAAAACCATTTTCTTTCAAAGTAGTTTCAGCCATACGGATACCACCTTTTGGCATGAAGTTCAATTTGAAGAGTTCATCATTTTGAATACCATAAATCAATTCATTTTCTTTATCAATGTATCCAGCATCAATTCCTGCGATAGAAGTTGGACGGTTATCGTATGGGAAACGAGTAGCTTCATAGTGTGCTTTAGTTTCTTCTACGATTTTTTTGATGTGGAGTGAACGTTCTGTTGGTCCTGCAAGGAAGCTTTCATCTCCATCATAAGGAGTGTAGTTTGCTTGTACAAAGCGTGATACACTTGCTTTTTCTTTCCAGTCAACACCTTTAAAGCCTTCCCAGGCTTTGTCAAAAATGTCCTGTGCTTCAACAACTGTCTTAACAACCATGTTAATTCCTCTTTTTTCTTTCTAGTAACAGTCATCTGTTACATTCATGTATTCAGTATAACACACAGTAAACGATTTCAACAACTAAAAACTCACTTTTTTAATACTTTCTTTTCTAATACAGTTCAAAATATCCCGCGAACTGTATTATATTTTTGAAAGAGGTTATTTGATTTTCATTTTTTCAGAAAAAGAGTATAATAAAATTAAACAAACTAGTACTGAGAGGTTTTTCCATGTTAATTTTTCCACTAATGAATGATTTATCTCGTAAAATCATCCATATTGACATGGATGCCTTTTTTGCTGCTGTTGAAATTCGAGACAATCCCAAACTTAAAGGGAAGCCAGTTGTGATTGGTAGTGATCCTAGAAACTGGTGGTCGAGGAGTTGTTTCTACCTGTAGCTATGAAGCGCGAGTCTTTGGCATCCACTCAGCTATGAGTTCTAAAGAAGCCTATGAACGTTGCCCTCAAGCTATTTTCATTTCCGGAAACTACGAAAAATATACTGCTGTTGGTCAACAGATTCGGGCTATTTTCAAACGTTATACGGATAATATCGAGCCTATGAGTATCGATGAAGCTTTTCTAGACGTGACTGAAAATAAACTCGGTATCAAGTCCGCTGTTAAAATCGCTCGACTAATTCAACAAGATATTTGGCAAGAACTTCATCTGACTGCTTCTGCTGGTGTGTCTTATAATAAGTTTTTAGCTAAAATAGCCAGCGATTACCAAAAACCTCGAGGCCTGACAGTTATTCTTCCTGATGAGGCTGAAGATTTTCTCAAACAAATGGATATCGCTAAATTCCACGGTGTAGGTAAGAAAACAGTTGAAAAATTGCATCAAATGGGGGTATTTACAGGCGCTGATCTTTTAAAAATTTCTGAAATTAGTCTCATTGACCGTTTTGGTCGACTCGGTTTTGACCTGTATCGCAAAGCTCGTGGCATTGATAATTCTCCCGTCAAATCCAATCGCATTCGTAAATCTATCGGAAAAGAAAAAACTTATAGTAAGATTCTCAATCTAGATGAGGATATCAAAAAAGAGCTAACCCTCCTTTCGGAAAGAGTTGCCCTAAGTCTTCAAAAACATGAAAAATCTGGAAAGATTGTTATTTTAAAAATCCGCTATGCTGACTTTTCTACAATGACTAAGCGGAAAAGCTTATCTCAAAAGAGCCAAGATGCTGAAACTATTTCACAAATGGCTATCCAACTTTACGAATCTCTGACAGATAAAGATAAAGACGTTCGCTTATTGGGTGTCACTGTAACTGGATTTTAAAACCTTGAAGGAAGCAGCTTCCCTCAAGGCTTTTTTCTTATACAAATAATCGAACGAAGCTATAAAGTAGTAAGACACTACCTAGGACAATACGGTATTTACCAAACATTGTAAAGTCGTGTTTTTTTACATAGCTGGTCAAGAAACGAATGGCAACCATGCTGACTGCAAAAGCCACTACCATTGCTACCAAGAGCAAGAAAAATTGACCAAAACTCAAGACTTCTCCAGCCTTGATGAATTTAAAAATCTTCAAAGCGCTGGCTCCAAACATAACTGGAATTCCCAGATAGAAGGTAAACTCAGTTACCACCGAACGACTAGTTCCATTTAACAAACCACCAACGATAGTGGCACCTGAACGGCTAGTTCCTGGTAGAAGGGCCAAGACTTGGAAAAGACCGATATACAATGCTGTTTTATAAGGCAACTTGTCTAGCTCTGTGACTGTTGGCTCAATCGCTTGCGCTTTGTTACGTTTTTCAAGATAGATAAAGGCAACCCCATAAACAATCAACATAATCGCTACTGAAACCATATTATGGAAGTGAGTGTCAAACCAATCATCAAACTTAAAGACTAGAAGAAGAGGTAGAGTCGCAACTAAAACTTTGGACCATAATTGCCAAGTTCTACGAACTTGAACTTTATCCTTACCTGGTTTGAAGGGATTAAGTTTGTTAAAGTAGATAACCATAACGGCTAAGATTGCGCCCAGCTGAATGACTACGTTAAACATAGACATGAAGGCTTCATTTTGATCTTTATACTGGATAAACTCTTCTGCTAAAATCAAGTGACCAGTACTTGAAATCGGCAACCACTCCGTTATTCCTTCAACAATCCCAAAAAAGATCGATTTTAAAATTTCAAAAAAATACATAGATTACTCCTTTTTCTACTCTCCATTATATCATACTTTTAAAGGTTGTGTTGAGTTTTCTTTAGAAAGCACCAATGCTTCCACCACCGCCACCGCCTGAGAAACCTCCACCAGAGCCACCGCTTCCAGATGATACAGAGAAAGTACTTGCTGTATTTGCGACACTAGCATAATGGCTCATTTGTGCTGTTGAATGATAAAACATACTGTTCCAGCCATAAGCTACATAGAGATTGATATCTGGATTTTCCACTTGAATCTGATGCACCTTCATCAAACGGCTGACCTTGTCCGCGTAGCCAAATAAGGTCGCATAGACCAAGAGGCGATTCCAGACCACAATACTTTCCAGCTCAGCCTGATCCAATCGCGCAATCTCACGTAACATATTTTCAAAACTGGTCCAGAGATAATAGACCTCTGCTCCTGCTTCATTTAGGACACCATCACGATTATCTAGTCGAAGCTTCCAATAATAGAAAACAGCCAAAACTAAACCTAGAAAACCAAGTACTGGCAAAGGAAGGTAAAAATAAGCATGAACATCTAAACTGTACAAGAACAAACCAAATCCGATAAATAGAAGTAAGATAGTAAAAAGTCCCATACCCACTTGCAAAGCCTTTTCCACACCAGTTAAAGGACGATAGTAATCTGGGAGTCCCCAGAAGGTAACCCGATTTCTTACTCCTTCTTGCATCTCTTTCAATGCTTCTTCGAAAGAGGATTTGAGCTGACGTCCCCTTGCTTGAATCCGTTTTTCATCAGCAGCTTTGGCTCCGCGATAAAGACTCTCAGATACCTTGTAATCCGCGAACAAATCGGAAAGAGTTGTTTCTTTTTTGCCTGAAAAGGCCAGATTTAGGCAGTCTTTTTCAAAGCTTGACAAACCATCTTCTTTTACCAGCCTCAAACCAACTGCGTCTCCCTCTGAAATAATAGAGACATTCCCACGGTCAATCACATCTAACAAGGTAGCTTGAATAAGTTGGTCAAAGGTGAATTTACCTGCTCCCTTGGTTAGAGGACTCACTTCCTCCAAGGAGGTCGAGTAGACAGCCTCTGATAAAACCATAGGCTCTAATTCCATCGGCGGTTCATAGAGACGATGATTTTTGGCATATTTGACTGAAGGAGTAGTTTTTCTTCTATAGATAAAATAGAAGCAGATACTCAATAACAAGGAGATGGAAAGTATTGAAGGAAACACCCAAGTAACAAGTTGTTTATTCTGATCTTTTTCTCTAACAATCGACTCTTCTATCTTATTAAACTCTTCTAAACGATTTCCTTTTAAGCCCTGATCTGTAGCGCTAGCAAAATCAGTTCGAGGCCAGTAGGCATGCAACTCAACTCCGCGCTTAGACGGAAGATTGTCTAAACGAATAGTATAGTCATGATCACTCTGTTCAATCCTTCCCTCTCTATAGAGTTGCCCTGTGTGGAAAAAGAGTTTTTCGGCCCCATTATCTCCCATCACATGAAACTCAAATTTTTCAATGGATTCTGAACTATCTGTTAAGGGTTGCCAATTTAATTCAGCGATATCATCATATAAGAAAAGAAGATTTTTCAATTGCCAGGTAAGTTCCACTTCGACCCTGTCCCCTTCCTGACCTGGATTATAGACTTTAACAGTATAACCATTCGTTTCTTCTGTCACTTCGCTAGTAAGATTTTCGATTTTATGACCATTTTTAGATGCCTCAACCTTTGGCTGAGGATCAATATAAAATCCGCTAGGCATCTTGCCAGCACGTCCAAGTCCCACGATTTGGCCCTTAAAGTCCTCCTCAAACTGATAAACTATCTTCTGTATAAATTCTGCTGTATTGTCTGCATGAATATACAGTTCTCCTTTATAGGATGGAATGCTGAAATCCACGGCAAAAACCAATTTTGGAACAATTATCAGACAAGTAAATATAAGTACTATTAACCATCTTTTTTTCATCGTATACTCCCTTTCAAGTTTTTTCTCATTATATCATTTTTTTACAAGTAAGGGTTTACTAAGATTGAAAAAGTTCCGCTTTTTCGATACAATAGAGAGAAGCAATTTTAGACTAGAAATAGGAGAAATCATGAAAAAATTATGCTTAACTATCCTTGCTAGCCTGGCCCATTAACTTTAGGACTAGTTAGCCAGGTCCAAGCCGATGAATATTTACGCATCGGTATGGAGGCAGCCTACGCACCATTTAACTGGACTCAAGATGACGACAGTAACGGCGCTGTCAAAATCGATGGAACCAACCAATATGCTAATGGTTACGACGTCCAAATAGCTAAAAAGATTGCTAAGGACCTAGGAAAAGAGCCCTTGGTTGTTAAAACTAAGTGGGAAGGACTCGTTCCAGCCCTTACCTCTGGTAAGATTGATATGATTATCGCAGGTATGAGTCCAACTGCTGAACGCAAACAAGAAATTGCATTTTCAAGCAGCTACTATACTAGCGAACCAGTACTTTTGATCAAAAAGGATTCTGCCTATGCAAACGCCAAATCACTAGAGGACTTTAGCGGAGCAAAAATCACTTCTCAACAAGGTGTTTACCTTTACGACTTGATTTCTCAAATTCCAGGCGCTAAAAAAGAAACTGCCATGGGAGATTTCGCTCAAATGCGTCAAGCTCTTGAAGCTGGTGTCATTGATGCCTACGTTTCTGAACGACCAGAAGCCCTAACTGCTGAGTCAGCAAATGCAAAGTTCAAAATGATTCAGCCTGAACCTGGTTTTAAAACTGGAGAAGAGGATACCTCTATCGCTATCGGTCTTCGTAAAGACGACGAACGTATTAGCCAAATCAATGCTAGTATTGAAACCATATCTAAAGATGAACAAGTTGCTCTCATGGATCGTATGATCAAAGAGCAACCAGCAGAATCTACAACGACAGAAGAAAGCAACAGTAATTTCTTTGGCCAAGTCGCTAAAATTCTAACTGAAAACTGGCAACAACTCTTGCGTGGTGCTGGAATCACACTTTTAATTTCAATTATCGGTACCATCGTTGGTCTCGCTATCGGTCTTGCTATCGGTGTTTTCCGTACGGCACCTCTATCTGAAAACCAATTTATCTTTGGAATCCAAAAACTAATCGGTTGGATTCTCAATATCTATATTGAAATTTTCCGTGGAACACCTATGATTGTACAATCTATGGTTATCTACTATGGAACTGCCCAAGCTTTCGGGATCAACCTAGACCGTACGCTAGCTGCTATCTTTATCGTTTCAATCAACACTGGTGCCTACATGACTGAAATTGTTCGTGGTGGTATTTTGTCTGTTGATAAGGGACAATTTGAAGCGGCAACTGCACTTGGTATGACTCATAACCAGACCATGCGTAAGATTGTTTTGCCTCAAGTTGTTCGAAATATTCTACCAGCGACTGGTAATGAGTTCGTCATCAACATCAAGGATACTTCTGTATTGAACGTTATCTCTGTAGTAGAGCTTTACTTCTCAGGAAATACAGTAGCAACACAAACCTACCAGTACTTCCAAACCTTTACCATCATAGCAGTTATCTACTTTGTCCTCACCTTCACAGTAACGCGTATCCTCCGTTTCATCGAAAAACGTATGGATATGGATACCTACACGACAGGTGCTAACCAAATGCAAACGGAGGATTTGAAATAATGAGTCAACCAATCCTTGAAATCAAACACCTCAAAAAATCCTACGGGCAAAACGAGGTCCTAAAAGACATCTCTCTCACTATTCATAAAGGTGAAGTGATTTCTATCATCGGTAGTTCCGGTAGCGGTAAATCAACCTTCCTACGTTCTATCAACCTTCTCGAAACACCAACTGAAGGTGAAATCCTTTATCACGGTGAAAACGTACTTGAAAAAGGGTATAACCTCACTCACTATCGTGAAAAACTAGGTATGGTCTTCCAATCCTTTAACCTCTTTGAAAATCTCAATGTTCTTGAAAATACGATTGTTGCACAGACAACCGTTCTCAAACGTGAACGATCAGAAGCAGAGAAAATTGCTAAAGAAAACCTTGAAAAAGTTGGAATGGGAGAGCGCTACTGGCAAGCTAAACCTAAGCAACTTTCAGGTGGTCAAAAGCAACGTGTCGCCATTGCTCGCGCACTTTCTATGAACCCTGATGCCATTCTCTTTGATGAGCCAACTTCAGCCCTTGACCCTGAAATGGTCGGTGAAGTTCTAAAAATCATGCAAGAACTAGCTCAAGAAGGCTTGACAATGATCGTTGTAACCCACGAAATGGAATTTGCTCGTGACGTATCACACCGTGTCATCTTTATGGACAAAGGTGTTATTGCAGAAGAAGGCAAACCTGAAGATTTATTTACAAATCCTAAAGAGGAACGTACAAGAGAATTTTTACAACGCTATTTAGGATAAGACAAAAGCGGTTGAATAAACCTCTTAAACCAAGAGTTGTTTTCCTATTCAATCCCCAATCAACATTGAGTCAAAGGCTCACGAACATAAGAATATAAAAATCAAGGTCGGAGTTTTTTATCCCGACCTCTTTTTATATACTTTAAAAATCACTTTTATCCCTTCTTCTGTTTCCTGAGCAAGTAATGCTTGTAGCTCTATTCCTAATCTTTTATTTGATTTTCATGAGTGAGATCACTCTTCTCCTGTCAACCTAGTTCATCCTAACAGATAGATTTGTTGGGCAGGTCATAGCATGGCTATTTCGCCGTTCCATAAATAAAAGCAGACTCTAATTAGAGTCTGCTAGTATCCAAAGATTAATCTTCAAATTTTTCATGATTTTTTTCATAGAAATCAATTAATCCAAGGGCTGTTTCAAAGGAAATATTTTTAACTTTTGCACGTCCTTGAGCTAGAGCAATGATAGACATTTCACGTGCATTCGTTTCTTTAGAAATACGATAACCAGTGATCTTCTTATCACGAACCCAGCTAACAACTGATTCTACTTTTTCAAAGTTAGTCTTAGCCATGTTTTTCTCCTATTTTATTCTTTACGATATTTAATTGTATACGTTTTTAAGGCATTTGTCAATAAAAAAACATATATCCAATCAAATAAGACGTTAAGATTTGGTTTACTTAGCTTTTAAAGCCGATAATATATGGGTTCGTATATCTTCAACTCCGTTAGGATTTGCTGGTAAGAAAATTGTATTATTACCTTGTTTTTCTGCAAAATTATTCAATGTATCTAAATACTGGTTAGTTAACAAGATTGACATGATTTGCTCTTCAGTTAATTCAACATTAGCTCCTTTTAACTCTTTAATAGAATCAGCAAGTCCATCAACAATTGCTTTTCTTTGCTCTGCGATCCCCACACCATGTAGGCGATCCTTTTCTGCCTCTGCTTCGGCCGCTGTTACGATCTTAATTTTATCTGCTTCGGCCAATTCTTGTGCTGCTACTCTCTTACGTTGAGCAGCATTGATTTCATTCATCGATTGCTTGACTTCCGCATCCGGCTCTACTTTGGTAATGAGCGTTTTGACGATAATGTACCCATACGTTGACATTTCTTCCGCTACTTGTTTTTGAACTTCTAATGCAATTTCATCCTTTTTCTCAAACAATTCATCCAAAGTTAACTTAGGAACTGATGAGCGCAATGCATCTTCAATATAAGATTTGATTTGAGCCTCAGGTCTCATTAGTTTATAGTAAGCATCTGTAACATTTTGTTCATTTACTCGGTACTGTGTCGCAACATTCATCGTCACAAATACGTTATCTTGAGTCTTGGTTTCCACAACGATTTCACTTTGCAAGAGACGCAGTTGTACACGAGCTGCAATTTTATCAATCCCAAATGGTGCTCTTAGGTGAATACCACTATTGCTCAACTTTTGATACTTACCAAATCGTTCAATGATAGCTACTGATTGTTGTCGAACAACATAGATTGAGCTCATTAAAATAGCTCCTACAATAAGCATTAGAATAATTAGAACAAGTATAACTTTTAAAACCATGGGAATCTCCCCCTTTCTTCACTTACATTATAGCACTCGTAAATAGGTTAGGCAAATAATATGATAAAAATTTTATAACATATTAAACAAGCATATTATATAGGGTCTCATTCCCATTCAAGTTAATATAAGATGGGTCAAATTTTTCCATTCGGTGAATCAATCCCGCATAATCATGTTTATCAGCAAGTGCGATCCCTATTAGTACTGGACCAGTTCCCTTGCTAGCTCGTTTGATATATTCAAAACGAGTAATATCATCATGAGGTCCTAAGATATCATTTACAAACTCTCGAAGTGCTCCCGGACGTTGTGGGAAATTCACTACAAAGTAATGCTTGATACCATCATAAATCAAGGCACGTTCTTCCATCTCTGGCATACGGTTGATGTCATTATTCCCTCCAGAAATGATACAACAAATGGTCTTGCCCTTAATATAATCGGATAATACTTCCAAGGCTGCAACACTAGCAGCACCCGCAGGTTCAGCTACAATCCCTTGTTTAGAATAAAGATCAATTAAGGTCTCAGAAATCAAGCCTTCATCTACACCGATAAGAGTTTCAACATTTTTTCGTGTTGCTTCATAGGTCAACTGTCCTACTTTTTGCACTGCAATCCCATCCGCAAATTTATCAATTTCTTTAAGTTTAACCGGTCCCCCAGCTTCAAAGGCAGCCTTCATAGAACGAGCACCTTCAGCCTCGACTCCAATGACCTCAATTTGAGGATTTGTTTCTTTAATATAAGTAGAAACACCTGAAATGAGACCTCCGCCTCCAACAGGTACCAAGACAGTATCAAAATCAATAGATTCTTTACGAGCTTCTTCTAAAATTTCATAGGCTACCGTACCCCTGACCAGCTTGAACATAGGGATCATCAAAGGGATCAATAAAAGTACGATTTTTCAGCTTCAGTAAAGTCTTGAGCAGCCTTGGCTGAAGCATCAAAAAGTATCCCCTACTAATTTGATCGTCACAAAATCTCCTCCAAAGAAACGGACCTGACCAATTTTTCTGTTGAGGTGTCGTAATTGGCATAAAAGATTGTTGCAGGGATCTTCATCTCATTACATGTGTAGGCAACTCCTTGAGCGTGATTTCCCGCCGAAGCACACACTACACCACGTTCACGTTCCTCTTTTGTCAATTGCGAGATAGCATAATAAGCTCCACGAATTTTAAAAGAACGGACACGTTGAGCATTTTCCTTCTTAAGATAAATTTTCGCTCCGTATTTTTCGGATAAATAATGATCGTAGTCAAGTGGAGTATTGGCTACTACACCACTCAAAACCTTGTGGGCTTTCACCACATCTTTTGCACTTAGCATAATCTCCTCCTAGATGAGTTTTCAAGATAAAAAGCGAGTTAGGTTCCCCCCAACTCGCCTTCTGTTTATATTCTTAAAAATTAGTTGTAGATCTTGAATGCATCATCGTCGTTTTTACCGACAAATGGCATTGCTTTACGCAATTCTGCACCAACTTTTTCAATTTCAAGGTTAGCTGCTTGTTCACGGTAGGCAGTCAATTTTGGACGTCCAGCTTTGTAGTCATTCACAAAGTCGTTGGCGAATTTACCATTTTGGATGTCCGCAAGAACTGCTTTCATGTTTTCTTTGACTTGTTCAGTGATTACACGTGGTCCTGAGACATAGTCACCATATTCAGCAGTGTTTGAAATTGATTGGCGCATTTTCTTGAATCCACCTTCATAGATCAAGTCAACGATCAATTTCATTTCGTGAAGAACTTCAAAGTAAGCCAATTCTGGAGCATAACCAGCTTCAGTCAAGACTTCAAAACCAGCTTCGATAAGAGCAGTCAAACCACCACAAAGAACTGCTTGTTCACCAAACAAATCTTCTTCAGTTTCTTCTTTGTATGTTGTTTCAAGAAGACCTACACGCGCTGCACCAACACCTTTACACCAGTCCATAGCGATGTCTTTAGCATTTCCTGTAGCATCTTGGTAGACAGCGTAAAGTGCTGGAACACCAAATCCTTCTTCGTAAGTGCGACGTACCAAGTGTCCTGGTCCTTTAGGAGCACACATAAAGACATCAACATCTGCAGGAACTTTGATGAATTCGAAGTGAATGTTGAAACCATGTGCAAATCCAACAGCATTTCCAGCTTCCAAGTTTGGTGCAATTTCTGCTTCGTACAATTCTTGTTGGATTTCATCTGGTGCCAAGATCATGATAACATCAGCCAATTTAGTTGCTTCTGCTACTGTGTAAGTGTCAAAACCATCTTCTTTTGCTTTATCAAAAGATTTACCTGGACGTACACCGATGATCACATCGCGACCTGAATCACGCAAGTTTTGAGCGTGCGCATGTCCTTGTGAACCATAACCAATAACGGCGATTTTTTTACCGTCAAGTGCTGCTACTTTTACATCTTTTTCGTATTCCATTTGAACTGCCATAGTTTTTTCTCTCTTTTCTATTTTTATTGTCTGTTAGGCTAGTTTAACAAATTTAAGTTGGATTTTTAGTCGCGGGTAAATCCAGTTGCACCCGTACGAGCGATATTCTTAATACCGTAAGGTCTAATGACTCGAATCAAAGCTTCACTCTTTTCTGCATTCCCAGTCATCTGAATGGTAATGGAACTTGGAGCTACATCGACTACTGTTGCACGGAAAGGTTGGATAATAGCCAAAATTTCTGCACGTTTTTCAGCAGGCGCTGAAACCTTTATAAGAATTACTTCTCGTTCTAAGTGGGGCTGATCCGTAATATCACGAATACGAATTACATCAATCTGACGATTAAGTTGTTTGATGATTTGCTCCACCTCATCATGTGAGGCAACATCGATGATAATGGTAATCCGTGATACGTTAGGATTTTCCGTTGCGCCAACAGAAATGCTTTCGATATTGACTTGACGTCTCGATAAGACTCCGGTGAAACGATTGAGAACACCTGAACGGTTTTGAAGTTTGGCTGTTAACATTCTACGCATTAAACTTCACCCCCAACATCTCATGATTACTCTTACCAGCTGGTACCATCGGTAAAACATGTTCTTTCCGAGAAATGTCTACTTCAATAAACATTGGTTCATCTTCCATGATGACTTCCAAATCCTTCTCAAGAGTTTCAGGATTATCAAACTTATAATTCTTAATTCCATAGGCTTGAGCCATCAACTGGAAATCTGGAAGGCTATCAAAGACTGACTCTGATGTTCGACCATCGTAGAAGGCTTCTTGCCACTGACGAACCATCCCAAGTGAATGGTTATTAAGCATGATGACCTTGATTGGAATCTTGTAAATATTTAAGATTGCCAATTCTTGATTGGTCATCTGGAAACCGCCATCTCCGACAAAGAGAACAACTTCTTTATCTGGATTAGCAATCTTAGCACCAATAGCTGCTGGAACTCCGAATCCCATTGTTCCTAGACCACCTGATGTTACCAATTGACGCTCGTTTTGGTAAGGATAGTATTGAGCCGTCCACATTTGGTGTTGTCCAACGTCTGTTACGACAATGGCATCGCCATTGGTCAACTCACCGACGCGTTCAATAACTGCTTGAGGTTGAACCACACGTTCCTTCTTATCATAAGAACGAACACGATTCTTATCTTTGGTAACTTTTTCAATCCACTTTTCAGTATTGTTACGAACGATTGGCTCAGCTAGTAACTGCTGCAAAGCCTTTTTCGCATCACCGACAACTGGAATATCAACAGCGATAATCTTACCAATCTCTGCTGGATCGATATCGATATGCGCTACTTTAGCATTCTTTGCAAAGGTCTTAGGATTTCCTGTTAAACGGTCATCAAAGCGGCAACCAATAGAAATCATAAAATCAGCCTCAGTCATGGCAATATTTGCTGCAAAGGAACCATGCATTCCACCCATTCCCAAAAAAAGTGGATGGCTAGTTGCAATTGTTCCCTGTCCCAAAAGACTTGTCACAACTGGAATTTGATAACGCTCTGCAAATTCATTTAACTCTGCTGCAGCCTCAGCGTAACTAATCCCACCCCCAGCTAGCAAGACTGGTTTTTTAGCCTTAGACAATTGCTTCAAGATTTTCTTGATTTGCATATCATTTGGCTCAAGTGTTGGCTGATAACTTGGTAAATCTATCTCTGGAGAGTAAATGAAGTCTGTCTCAAGCGCAGAAACATCTTTTGGTAGGTCAATGACGACTGGCCCTGGACGACCTGTAGTCGCAATATGCACAGCTTCTGTAATAATTCGCGGAATATCCGCAGTTTCTCGAACCTGATAATTGTACTTAGTGATTGGCATGGTGATACCAACGATATCAGCTTCTTGAAAAGCATCCTTACCGATTCCCGCTCTTGCAACTTGTCCTGTGAAGACCAAAAGGGGAACACTATCGCTCATAGCATCTGCGATCCCTGTAATGGCATTTGTAGCTCCTGGTCCGCTTGTGACGACTGCAACACCCAAGGTTTTCCTGTTGACTTAGCATAACCTTCAGCTTCGTGAAGACAGCCCTGCTCATGGCGACCTAGAATATGGCGGATTCCCTTAAAATTATAAATAGCATCATATAAAGGAAGTACTGCTCCACCAGGATAACCAAAAATCGTATCGATTCCTAGAGTCACGAAGTGTTTCCAAAACAGAGTTCCGAACCTGACTTTGGTGAGTCTAAAATGATTTTCTCCATCGTTCCCCTTTCTCTTCTCTTAAAAATAACTTGTTACTATGATACCATTTTTTCAAAAATTTTCAAGAGAAAAGAGCAAATTTTCTGAATTTTCTATCTAGATACTTTACAATATCAAATGAGATTAGTAAAGTTTATACGTATTTATATTTTTTGAATAGAAAAAAGGTTGAGACAGATCTGTCTTCAACCTTTCATGTTAAATTATTACTAATTAAAGTGAGTTAACGTCAACCTTGATACCAACACCTTGAGTAGTTGTGATTGTCAAGCTTGTTACGTAAGTTCCTTTAGCAGTAGCTGGTTTAGCTTTGGATTGTTTCGTTGAATGCTTTGAAGTTTTCAACCAACTTGTCAGCTTCAAATGAAACTTTACCGATGATCGCTTGTACGATACCTGTACGGTCTGCACGGTAAGTGATTTTACCACCTTTAGACTCTTCAACTGCTTTAGCAACATCCATTGTTACAGTACCAGTTTTAGGGTTTGGCATCAAGTTACGAGGTCCAAGGACACGTCCAAGACGTCCAACAAGAGCCATCATGTCAGGTGTAGCGATAACTACGTCGAAGTCCAACCAACCGTCGTTGATTTTAGCAACAAGGTCATCTTCACCAACGAAGTCTGCACCAGCAGCTTTTGCTTCTTCAGCTTTTGCACCACGTGCAAATACAAGAACGCGAGCTGTTTTACCAGTACCGTTTGGCAATACCATTGCTCCACGGATTTGTTGGTCAGCTTTTTTAACGTCAATGTTCAAGTTGTAAGCAACTTCTACAGTTGCATCAAATTTTGCAAAGTTAGTTTCTTTTGCAAGAGCTACAGCTTCTTCTACGCTGTATGCTTTTGTGCTGTCGATCTTCTCAAGAGCAGCACGAAGTTGTTTGCTTTTTTTAGCCATTTTCTATTCTCCTTGTAAGTGGTTCAATCGATTTTCATCTCCCACGTCACTTCTCGAAATGATGAAGTCTTGCGGGTTATATAGGGATGTTATTGATTAGTCAACAACAGTGAATCCCATAGAACGAGCAGTACCTTCGATCATACGCATTGCAGACTCAATGTTTGCAGCGTTCAAATCTGGCATCTTAGTTTCTGCAATTTCTTGTACTTGTGCACGAGTAACTGTAGCAACCTTAGTTTTGTTAGGTGTACCTGATCCTTTTTCAACACCTGCAGCTTTTTTCAAAAGAACAGCAGCTGGTGGTGTTTTTGTAACGAAAGTAAATGATTTGTCTTCGTATACTGAGATAACAACTGGAATGATCATACCAGCTTGGTCAGCAGTACGAGCGTTGAACTCTTTTGTGAATCCCATGATGTTGATACCAGCTTGACCAAGAGCAGGTCCAACCGGTGGAGCTGGTGTAGCTTTACCAGCAGGGATTTGCAATTTTACAAGTTTTTCGACTTTTTTAGCCATTTTTAAATCCTCCTTTGTGGTTTTGGCGGTAATTTAGAGATTTTTACCTCCCACAAGTATGCTTTACACATACCCATCTATTATACACTATTTTTAAAAAAATGCAAGAGAAATTTTTATTTTTGACATTTCTTTCTGTTACACTTTTTTGGTGAAATCAATCTTCAAAATCTTCTACCATGATGGAAAGAATTCATTCGCTCAAAGTCAGTACAAAACTCACTCCATTTTCAGTAGCGCCACTTTCTACAAAACCAAGAGACTCAAAACAGTTTCTAGAGATACGATTGAAAGTATAGATTTCTTGAACGTTCAATTTTTTCCACCCCTTTTGCCGAGCTAGATCAATCAAAGTCTTCAATACCTTGCGTCCAAGTCCCTGATGTTGATAAGTCGGATTGCCAATCACAATAGGAAGATTCTCCTGAGATAAGGTTACATCCCCAATTGGAAGCCACTCTCCCTTTTCTCGAAACTCAATCCAGAACAAATCCCCGTGACTCTCTAAATAGGAATACATAGCATTTAATTTTTCCGAACTATAGGGTATTCTAATACCGTCTACAAGTTCCACCAAATCCACATCTTGATACCAGGCCAAAGCTGCATCCTGATGATCTGCTAAAAAATAGGGAACTAGACGTAAGGAATCATCTATCTGAATGATTTTTGTCATCATTTTCTACTCCTAATACTAGCTCCACTGCTTGATTAAAACCATCACACCAGTTATACCATTTTGCTTCATACTCATCTTGAGGTAAGATATGATTTTTTAAATCCAGAACAGAGTATATCTTTCTTTTCTCACAAGCTTGCGCATAGAGATGATATAGTTCATCACCTCCATCTCTATCAAACTCAGCAGAAATTGTATCCTGGCCTACCAACAAAGCCTGATAAGCCCTGTGATGGCCATCTGTAATCAAGAAGCAATTTCCAAATGCAAGAACGCTAATTGGATTGATATTGCGCTTTTCTTTCGACTGATAAAGCATCTGGATATCTTTGTAACTTCTTTTCTGATAAGTATAGTTGAGTCGGATGAAGATCTTTTATGTTGACTTCCATTTTTATCTCCTCAAGAAGGGGTCAATTCCTACTTCTGCTTTCCTTTGAAGCGCCATTGAAAACGCAGTTTATCATAGAAAGGAAACTCCATAAACAAAACTCCTAGGCCTACACAAAGGCTGGCAATCACATCTGATGGGTAGTGAACTCCCAGATAAATTCTTGATACCAATACACTGACGATGTAAATACTTAGTCCGATTTGAACGACTTTTCTCCAAGTTGTATTCTTAATCCGTTGACTCAAAATCACAATCAAAGATCCTACCATGAGCGTCACAGCTAGAGAATGTCCACTAGGAAAAGAAAAACCTTTTTCCTCTACTAGATGTACTATTTCTGGTCTAGGTCGTTGGTAGATATTTTTAAAAGTTACGATTAAGATTCCAGCTAAAGTCAAATTCCCCAGCATGAGATAACTTTCCAGTTTCCATTGCTTACGGTAAAAAATAAAAGCTACAATGAGAACCCAAGTGATAATGACTGGGATATCAATTAAATGTGTGATTGTTCTGAAAAGGAAGGTCAAGGAAGCAGGTAAGTCACCTCGAATAGCAGTCTGGATTGGTTGATCAAAGCCAATCAGCATATTAGGGTAAAACTTGACAATATAACCTAAAATTACAAAAAGCAAAAGGGCAAAAGAGCCCTTCATCAAATATGTTTGTTTATCTTTCATAGTATTTTAAAGTTGGTTTCAAAAGGACAAACAACAACCAGAAAGAGATGGCAAAGATAATACCTTCAATCAGATTAAAAGGCAAGACCATAGTCATCAGGTAGTTGCTCAATCCTAAGATTTTCTCAATATCAAAAATTAGCAAACTTAGCGTACAAAGGAACAGCATAGACGTAGTTCAGAACTAGCATAGCTAGAGTCAAACCAAGCGTACCAGCTAGTGAAGCTAGGACGAAACGCATGGTTGTTCGCTCTTTTTCCAAATCAAACCAAAAGCAAGCACAAAAGACTCCCAAGGCAACAATATTCATCGGTAAACCAATATAGGTACTAACCCCTTGATTGTTCAGAAAGGATTTTTCAACAAGGACCGAAGGAAAAAGCACTCCAAAAAGCTGCTGGTAAATCCAAGACTACCAAAGCCCACAAGGACCGGTAAAATACTGAACTCAATCCCTCAAGAAAGGATGCCACTGGCAAAAAGCGGAAAGTCAAAAGTACATCAACACAAATGAAAGCGCTGATAGAATTGCAATGGTCGAAAGTCGACGTGTGTTTGTCATAACAGGTTCCTCCAATTTTCTATAAAATCAGAAGAAGTTGGAAAGGATTCCTCTATCTACTCTCTATTTTTATATTTCAAAAGTTTCCCCTCACTCTGTTTAAGCAAGCGGTTGCAATTTACCTATAAAAAATCAATTAGAATAGACAAAGCCATTCTTTCGTCTTCTCCCATCCAGACTATACTGTCGGTTGTGGAATCTCACCACATCAGCTTGCGCTCGCGGACTTCTTTTAGAGTAAGGAAATGGAGATTTTTCTTTTAGACTAGGCGACAAGCTGTAGGCATAACTTTTGGTTAGGCAAAGCTTGGCAACAAAGTATAAAAGGAAAAGAACATTTCCGAGTAAAAGTCACCGCCGGTCGGGAATTACACCCAGCCCTGAAGACCACTTTATAATAACAAAAAAAGCTTGCAAGCGCAAGCATTTTATCTAAGTGTTTATTTCAATTTATCTGTTTCATAAGTATGAACCAGTTCGAGGCCCACAAAGTTTTGTTGTCGGAGAGCCTCATAGACAATCATACATACTGTATTAGATACATTCAGGCTACGAACATGTTCATCATTCATAGGAATTCTGAGAGCCTTTTCTGGATGCTCTCGCATAAATTCCTCAGGCAAGCCCTTATCTTCACGCCCAAAGAGAAAATAATGATCTCCTTCTGTCGTGAAATCTGCATCTGAATAGACTTTTTCTGCAAACTTGGAAATCAAGTAGAGTTGACCATCCATTTTTCCCATAAAATCAGCCAAGCTATCATAAAAATGAATCTCAAGCTTGTCCCAATAATCTAGACCTGCCCGCTTCATCTTACGATCATCAATAGGAAAACCCATCGGTTTGATAATATGAAGGGGCGCATTCGTTGCTGCGCAAGTACGAGCAATATTACCCGTATTTTGTGGAATCTGGGGTTCAAATAATACAATGTGATTTGTCATGCCTTGTTTCCTCTCACTAGTGCAAAAAAATAGCCACACTGCCCGGAGTCAAGCTCAGCAAACAGCGTGGTTAAGGCGTCGTTAACTTACCTCACAACAGGTTTGAAGTAAATCAGCGAAACTACTGTTTTAGTATATCACTTTCAGCTTGATTGTCAATAGAAATGACTTGATTTTTTCAATTTTTTTACAAACATATTTACATTAGCTAAAAATGCTTATGTATTCATTAGAATTACACGAAAATAGCTGATTTATATCTTAAATTTTTAACAAGTAAGATTATCAGTGGGACAATTTTCTACCCTAATAATGAAAAGAGTCGGTTGCCGAGTGCATTTTATTCTAAAAAAGAGTATGATAGATACATATTGAAAAAGTAGGTTATTTAATATGAAGATTATTCTTGTCGGAGGGGGGAAAGTTGGTTCTGCCCTTTGTCGTTCACTGGTCGCTGACAATCATGATGTTGTCTTAATTGAACAGAACGAAACGGTTCTTAATTATATGACAAGCCGTTTTGATATTATTGGAATTGCAGGTAATGGGGCTGACTTTGCCATGCTAGAAGCTGCCAATGTTCAAGACTGCGATATTTTCATCGCTATGACTCAGTATGATGAGGTCAATATGGTCTCTGCTGTCTTAGCTAAAAAGATGGGGGCTAAAGAAACCATCGTCCGTGTCCGCAATCCTGAGTATTCCAACCCTTACTTTAAAGAAAAAAATATTCTCGGATTTTCTCTTATTGTCAATCCAGAACTCCTTGCAGCTCGTGCTATCGCTAATATCATCGATTTCCCAAATGCTCTTTCTGTTGAGCGTTTTGCAGGTGGTTTGGTTAGTTTGATGGAATTTGTTGTCCGTAAGGATAGCAATATCTGTCAGATGTCTATCGCAGACTTCCGGAAAAAGTTTGGCAATGTGATTGTCTGTGCGATTGAGCGCGATCATAAACTGATGATTCCTAGTGGCGACCTTATGCTCGAAGATAAAGGATCGGATCTTTGTAACAGGTCATCGTGTCGATATGATGCTTTTTCATAACTATGTCAAATCTCGTGTCGTTAAAAGTTTACTCATTATCGGAGCTGGGAAAATCGCCTACTACCTCGTTGGTATTTTAAAAGATAGCCGTATTGATACCAAGGTCATTGAGCTCAATCCAGATCGCGCAGCATTTTTCAGTCAAAAATATCCAAAACTCTATATTGTACAAGGAGATGGAACTGCAAAAGATATTCTCCTAGAAGAAAGTGCCCAACACTACGATGCTGTCGCAACCCTTACTGGTGTTGACGAAGAAAATATTATTACATCTATGTTCTTGGATAGTGTTGGTGTTCAGAAAAACATCACTAAGGTCAATCGAACTAGTCTCTTAGAGATTATCCATGCACCTGAGTTTTCTAGTATCATCACACCAAAAACAATCGCTGTTGATACGATTATGCACTTTATCCATGGTCGTGCCAATGCCCAGTATTCAGACCTTCAAGCAATGCACCACCTAGCAAATGGACAGATTGAGACTCTCCAATTCCTTATTAAGGAAGCTAACAAGATGACTGGTAAACTTTGTCTCAACTGAAACTCAAAAAAGATATTTTAATTGCTGCTATTATTCGCAACGGAAAAACAATCTTCCCAACAGGTGAAGATAGCCTTCAAGTCGGTGATAAGTTAGTTGTCATCACACTACTATCAAATATCACCAAGATTTATGATCTGTTAGAGAGGTAAGCTATGAATAGAAGTATGGTACGATTTCTTCTTGCAAAGCTACTCTTGATCGAGGCTGGTCTACTCTTAGTTCCAGTTAGCATTGCTCTTTATTATCGAGAATCGAGTCAAGTTTTTACAGCTCTTTTCTCTACCATCGGGATCCTTGTTGTTCTAGGTCTTCTCGGCATCATCAGCAAGCCTAAAAAACAGCGAATCTATGCAAAAGAAGGGGTCTTAATTGTAGCCCTCTGTTGGATCCTCTGGTCATTCTTTGGTGCCCTTCCCTTTGTCTTTTCAGGGCAAATTCCCAATATGATAGATGCCTTCTTTGAGATTAGTTCTGGCTTCACAACAACGGGAGCAACCATTTTAAATGATGTTTCTGTCTTAAGTCGTTCTCTTCTATTTTGGAGGAGTTTTACCCACCTCATCGGAGGGATGGGGGTACTGGTTTTTGCCTTAGCTATTATGGACAATGCTAAAAATAGTCACCTAGAAGTTATGAAGGCTGAGGTTCCAGGACCAGTATTTGGCAAGGTTGTGTCTAAGCTAAAAAATACAGCCCAAATCCTTTACATCCTCTACCTGGCTATGTTCGCCCTCTTTGTGGTTATTTATTACCTTGCTGGGATGCCACTCTACGATAGTTTTGTTATCGCTATGGGTACTGCTGGTACTGGTGGATTTACTGTTTATAATGACGGAATTGCCCACTATCACAGTTCTCTCATCACCTATCTGACAAGTGTCGGGGTTTTGATGTTTGGTATCAATTTCAACCTCTACTACTACCTCATGCTCCGTCGGATCAAGGAATTCTTTTTTGATGAAGAACTCCGAGCATATCTCTTGATTGTAGCCATATCAACTGGCTTAATCACGCTTAACACGCTCCACCTCTATAGTGGCGTTTCACAAAGCTTTGAGATGGCCTTCTTCCAAGTATCTAACATCATTACCACTACCGGTTTTGGATATGGAGATATCACGAACTGGCCTTTGTTCTCTCAATACATCTTGCTAATGCTGATGGCAATCGGTGGTTCTGCTGGTTCTACCGCTGGTGGTCTCAAGGTCATCCGTGGAGTCATCCTATCTAAAATTGCTAAAAATCAAATCTTGTCTACCATATCACCTCACCGTGTGTTAACCCTTCAGGTTAATCAAACGGTTATTGATAAGGATACCCAGCACAAGATTCTGAAGTATTTTGTGGTTTATATCATGATTCTACTCAGTTTGATTTTCATCGTCAGTTTAGATACCAATAATTTAATGGTTGTCACGAGTGCTGTTTTCAGTTGTTTTAACAATATCGGTCCTATTTTAGGAACAACTGCAAGTTTCTCAATTTTTAGTCCATTTTCAAAACTTCTACTATCTTTTGCAATGATTGCAGGACGTCTTGAAATCTATCCAATCATACTGCTCTTTATGAAGCGCACTTGGTCTAAACGTTAGAACAATCAACTTTACACTCTATCTCCCCTCTTCAAGGAACCCTTGAAGGGGGATTTTTTAGTTTCAACAGACAAGACAGCTCTAAAAATCGACAATTGGGAATTTAAGGATTTTTCTCTCCTATCTTTTAGCTATAATAAGAAAAAAATATAGGGGATACTTTATGGAAAAAGTCATAAAATCAATTCGACTACTCTTGTTCTTTGCCTTAATCCAACTGGCATTTTGTAGTTGTATCTTTTGGTCTGGAACCTCTCTGGCCCTTAAACAATCCTGTTTTTATTTTCTACTGGCTTTATTAGGCTTATCTGGGTCTTGTGCCTTTATGCATTATTTATCTAGTCAAAACCTGAAAAGAGATAGACTGATTGATAGGAGTCGCTTTATCTTTTTATTTTATAGTATGATGATTGTGGTCAACCTCTGTGGAGTTGGGCTGGTTCTATCAGATACTATCGTTACTGTCAACTTACTTCAAAAAGCAGCTGTAGAACTCATCCTCCCCTCCTTCTTTTTTCTCTTTGGAGTTGATCTCGTCACCTTTCTCCCCTTGAAAAAATGGAGAAGGTTGAAAAAAAATTCAAGTAGCAAGGAAGTGAGATTTTCCATCATCTTCATTTCCATTTTAATCTTCCTACGTAATCCAATCACCATTTTATCCATCGCTTTTTATATTGGCCTTGGTGCTCTATTTCTCAGTTTTTTATTCCCAAAAAATTTGAGACAGGAGGTATCATTCTACAGTCATTTGATTCGGGATATTCTATTTGTCGTTTGTACCTTCCTCTTATGGTAACAAATAGAATCCTTGCAATAATTATGTTATAATTAAAAAAATTTTAGGAGATACATCAATGAACTTTTTTAAAGATTTTCGTAAACGACTCGCTTGGTTTGGGATTTTGTTAGTAGCTATCTTTCTATCTCAGACTCCTATGCTAACTCTAGCTATACTAACTAAAATTCAGTTTAATCCAATCTGGTCAACAATTCTTGTGTCCCTTATTTCGATTCTTGTACTTGCTATCTTTTTATACGGAGCCCATAAGAGCAAGTTGCTGGATTTAAAATCTAAACTTTTCACCGTTAACGATCTTCCTCGCATTGTCTTTAGCTACCTAGCTATTTATGTTGGAAATCTTGTAGGTGGAATCTGGTTACAACTCATGAAACAAACAACAACTTCTAATCAACAAGTAATTAACAACCTTATTTCTGAAAGCTCTCTGATTAGCAGTTTCTTCCTCATCGTTTTAATCGCACCTATTTGTGAAGAAATCATCTGTCGCGGGATTATTCCTACCAAACTCTTCCAAGGCTACGAAAAGTTTGGCTATGTCATTGGTTGGCTAATCTTCCTCCTTGCACATATGCCTTCTAATCTCCCTTCCTTCTTGATTTATGGTTGGATGTCTACTGTCCTCACTTGGACTGCTTATCGTACCAGACGTTTGGAAATGTCTATCTCGGTCCATATGCTACTTAATAGTATCAGCTTCATCTTACTGGCACTCTCACAATTTTTATGAAAAATTTCGGTATCTAATACCCAACTATCCATTCCTTTAGGCTAGATCAATCGTCCTGGTCTAAGGGATTTTTTTTGTTTCAAGCAGCACTTTATCTCGGAGAAATTCATTTTTTCTACCATCTTAAAAATTTTAAAAATATTTTTATGCATAAATTTTATATAGTTTAAAAATGGATATCTATACTGAAGCTATTTACCGATTAGCGACCTAAAAGATCTCCTAAACTCCGTCCCTCACCAGGGCGGAGTTTAGGAATTTTGTTAAAATCAGCCAAGAAGAAAAGCCAAGAAGATATTATTCTTGGCCTTTTTAAATAGATTTAAGGTTCCAAAGCAAATACTTTTTTACTACAACACGGAGTTTGGCAAATCGATTTTATTTGCCAAACGCAGTTAGTAAGGCAGCTAGTCCGCTTCCTTTCTGTTACGATGGCAAAACCCACGAATCGATACCATTCGTGGGTTTTGCCTAGTGAGAAGCGTTTAGGTAAACCGTCTTAGTGAATAGTGTTTATTAGATTACGACACTTAGTTTTACAAATCGATTCCATTTGTAAAACTAAGTTAGTGAGGCAGTTAGGCAAGTCTTATAGGACTTGCCGTAGTCTACTTAGATTGCTTTGCAATCAAGTAGACTTACTGAATCACATCTTCTCTTCTAACTCTACATCTGGATACTTGTCCGCAAACCAGCGGAGAGCAAAATCATTTTCAAAAAGGAAGACAGGTTGGTCAAAGCGGTCTTTAGCCAAGATGTTTCGACTTGAAGACATACGCTCATCCAGATCTTCAGGTTTAATCCAGCGAACCGTCTTTTTACCCATTGGGCTCATAACCACTTCTGCATTGTACTCATTTTCCATACGGTGTTTGAAGACTTCAAACTGCAATTGACCAACGGCACCCAACATATATTCACCTGTTTGGTAGTTGGTATAAAGTTGAATCGCTCCTTCTTGCACCAATTGCTCAATTCCCTTGTGGAAAGATTTTTGTTTCATGACGTTCTTAGCAGAAACTTTCATGAAAATCTCAGGGGTAAAGGTTGGCAGTGGTTCAAACTCAAACTTATTTTTTCCAACAGTTAGTGTATCCCCAACCTGATAAGTACCGGTATCGTAAACCCCGATGATATCTCCAGCTACGGCATTAGTGACATTCTCACGACTTTCTGCCATAAACTGAGTAACATTTGACAGCTTAGCTCCCTTACCAGTACGAGGGAGATTAACACTCATACCACGCTCGAATTCACCCGATACGATACGGACAAAGGCGATACGGTCACGGTGACGAGGATCCATGTTGGCTTGGATTTTAAAGACAAATCCTGAGAAATCCTTGTCGTAAGGATCTACAAGTTCACCATCTGTCTTCTTGTGGCCGTGTGGCTCTGGAGCAAACTTGAGGAAAGTCTCTAAGAAAGTCTGCACACCAAAGTTAGTTAAGGCTGAACCGAAGAATACTGGTGTTAATTCACCCGCAAGGATGGCTTCTTCTGAGAATTCATTTCCAGCTTCTTGCAAGAGTTCGATGTCATCCTTGACTTGCTCGTAGAATGGGTTGCTAGCAAATAGCTTGTCCCCATCTTCCAGACTAGCAAAGCGTTCATCCCCTTTGTAAAGTTCCAAGCGTTGGTTATAGAGGTCATACAAGCCTTCAAAGGCTTTCCCCATCCCGATTGGCCAGTTCATCGGGTAGCTCGCAATACCTAGAACTTCTTCCAATTCTTGCAAGAGATCCAGTGGCTCACGACCGTCACGGTCCAGCTTGTTCATAAAGGTAAAGACTGGAATGCCACGGTGTTTAACAACCTCAAACAATTTCTTGGTTTGGGCCTCGATACCCTTGGCAGAGTCTACAACCATGACAGCCGCATCCACCGCCATCAATGTACGATAGGTATCTTCTGAGAAATCCTCGTGCCCTGGAGTATCTAGGATGTTCACGCGTTTGCCATCGTAGTCAAATTGCATCACAGATGAGGTTACCGAAATCCCACGTTGTTTCTCGATATCCATCCAGTCAGACTTGGCAAAGTTTCCTGTTTTCTTTCCTTTTACAGTACCTGCCTCACGAATCTCTCCCCCAAAATATAGCAATTGCTCTGTAATAGTCGTTTTACCCGCGTCCGGGTGAGAGATGATGGCAAAAGGTACGGCGTTTCTTAATTTCTTCTTGAATGTTCATAAGTTCTCTTTCTTTCTACTTTTTTTAATAATTTCAATTTATAATCGTTCTTTGTTACATCGGACTCTAAAATTCCTTTCAACACTCCATTATATCGAATTTTAGAGAGTTTTTCAATTGCTTACACAAGAAAAAGCAGGTCAAGATAGTAGACCTGCTCTTCAGATTCTTTTGTTGATTATTTATATCTATCACTCTTAATATCGCTTCACAGATGAATCGTTTCTAGAGCAATTTTCTTTTGCCAACGTTTCTTAAACAAGATATCAAAGAGTACTAGGGCTGCAGATAGAATGATTGAAACCAGAAGATACTTTATCCATATAGGGGCATCTGGGATAAAAGGTGTGGTATTCAAAAGCCCGTAATTTCCACCTGTGACTTGATTAACTCCAACTAGGAAAAGGTTGAGAACAAAAGTGTAGGCGATAATGCGATACTTTTTAAGCAGGTTTTTATCATAGTGATTCATGAGATAAACCAAGGAATTGACCAAGAGAGCATAATGCCCAATCAGGAAAGAAAAGCTGGTAATATGCGGGAAATCATAAGGATCAAAAACCGGATAGCCCAAAGCAAATACTGCCCCACTGGCTCCCAAAAGGGCAAAATACTGCTTAATTTTCCACTTATCTGGCAAGAAAACTACTGCAAACATGGCCAAACGGCAATGGTAAAGAGGCAGACTGTTCGAAAACGGAATCCCAAATCCAATATACCAAGTATAGAGCGCTAGCAATTGCGCTATTTGAATCCACTTAAACAATCGAACAAATTTGGGATTTTTGTAGTAAGTAAGAGAAGCATAAATAGACAAGGCAAGAAGGCCTATCATAACTCCATACCAAAAAATCGGAATAGGCGGTGGCGTCGTTTGGGTTCTTGTAATAAAATGATGCATAAAGTCTCCTTAAGGTAACGAATTCAGTTGTATATTAACTATTCTTATGTTTCCATTTAACAAGTTGATTAATGAAGATGAGAGTTCCTGTCATGAAACTGGTTACTATCAAATAGTTAAGCAAACTACCATGATCCCCAATCACAGGTGGCTGGCTCATAAAGCCATAATTCCCTCCTGTCAAGAGGTTGGCTAGAAAAATGATAGCATTGACTCCAAGAGTCATCTGGCAAATCTTCCAAATATCCCTATTTTGAACTTGATAGTATTTGACAAGATAAATCAAGCAGTTTGCTAAGAGGGCCCAGTGGCCGAAAACATTGTTAACCGAGGAAACATGAGGAAAAGGAAAAGGATAGAAGACTGGATAAACTAAAGCCATAATAGAACCAAATACTCCAACCAGGGCGAAATATTGTTTGAAAAAGGTCTTGTTAGGAGCAAAAAGAATCATCCACATAGCCATGCGACTATGATAAAAGGGAAGAGCCTCAGATAGAGGCAGACGCGCCGCAATATACCAAGCGTTGATAATGAGCAACTGAATCAATTGTCCCCAATACCAAAAGTTTCTGTAACCTTTAGATGATGCGAAACGAATCGATAAAACAGCTATGATTACTAAAGAAGTAGGCAATAAGAAGTACCACGTCCCCAAATGAGGAGGAACTGTCTTTTTACTGGTAAAAAGTAAATCCCAAATTTTCATATGTCCTCCTTAACTTGTTCGAATCGGTCAATGTATGCATCTTGTTTGCCGACTAAAAACCAATGCTGTTCTTGCTTCTATTTTCAACCATTATATCGAATTAAAAACCATTTTTCAATTTCTACTTCTTTTCAACTTAGCTCACCTTATTTATAGGAAAATATGGTAAAATAGAACAGATAAATAATCATCATTTCACGAAAGGATACCCGATGAAAATTACGCAAGAAGAGGTAACACACGTTGCCAATCTTTCAAAATTAAGATTCTCTGAAGAAGAAACTGCTGCCTTTGCAACTACCTTGTCCAAGATTGTAGACATGGTTGAATTGCTGGGCGAAGTCGACACAACTGGTGTCGCACCTACTACGACCATGGCAGACCGCAAAACTGTACTCCGCCCTGATGTGGCCGAAGAAGGAACAGACCGTGACCGCTTGTTTAAAAACGTACCTGAAAAAGAAAACTACTATATCAAGGTACCAGCTATCCTAGATGATGGAGGAGATGCCTAATGACTTTTAACAATAAAACGATTGAAGAGTTGCACAACCTCCTTGTATCTAAGGAAATTTCTGCAACCGAACTAACGCAAGCAACCATTGAAGATATCAAGGCGCGTGAAGAGGCTATCAATGCCTTTGTCACTATCGCTGAAGATCAAGCTCTTGCTCAAGCTAAAGCTATTGACGAAACTGGAATTGACGCTGACAATGTCCTTTCAGGAATTCCGCTAGCTGTTAAGGATAATATCTCTACAGACGGTATCCTCACAACTGCAGCCTCAAAAATGCTCTACAACTACGAGCCCATCTTTGATGCGACAGCTGTTGCCAATGCAAAATCTAGGGCATGATTGTTGTCGGAAAAACTAACATGGACGAGTTTGCCATGGGTGGATCAGGTGAGACTTCTTACTACGGTGCTACTAAAAATGCTTGGGACCACAGCAAGGTTCCTGGTGGATCATCAAGTGGTTCAGCTGCATCTGTAGCTTCTGGACAAGTCCGTTTATCACTTGGTTCTGATACTGGTGGTTCTATCCGCCAACCTGCTGCCTTTAACGGGATTGTTGGTCTCAAACCAACTTACGGAACAGTTTCTCGATTCGGTCTCATTGCCTTCGGTAGCTCATTAGACCAAATTGGTCCTTTTGCTCCAACTGTTAAGGAAAATGCCCTCTTGCTCAATGCTATTGCCAGCGAAGATGCAAAAGACTCTACTTCTGCTCCAGTCCGCATTGCTGACTTTACTTCAAAAATCGGTCAAGACATCAAGGGCATGAAAATTGCTTTGCCTAAGGAATACCTTGGAGAAGGGATTGACCCAGAAGTTAAGGAAACCATTCTGAACGCTGCTAAACACTTTGAAAAACTTGGTGCTATCGTTGAAGAAGTGAGCCTTCCTCACTCTAAATACGGTGTGGCAGTCTACTACATCATCGCTTCATCAGAAGCTTCATCAAACTTACAACGTTTTGACGGTATCCGCTATGGTTTCCGTGCTGAAGACGCTAAAAACTTGGACGAGATTTACGTTAATACTCGCAGCCAAGGATTTGGTGATGAAGTGAAACGTCGTATCATGCTTGGAACTTTCAGCCTTTCATCAGGTTATTACGATGCCTACTACAAGAAGGCTGGTCAAGTTCGTACCCTCATCATCCAAGATTTTGAAAAAGTCTTTGCAGATTACGATCTCATCCTTGGTCCAACAGCTCCAAGCGTGGCCTTTGATTTGGATTCACTCAACCACGATCCAGTTGCCATGTACTTGGCTGACCTCTTGACCATCCCAGTCAACTTGGCTGGACTTCCAGGAATTTCAATTCCTGCTGGATTCTCTCAAGGTCTACCAGTCGGTCTCCAATTGATCGGTCCTAAATACTCAGAAGAAACCATTTACCAAGCGGCAACTGCCTTTGAAGCAACTACAGACTACCACAAACAACAACCCGTGATTTTTGGAGGTGACAACTAATGAACTTTGAAACAGTCATTGGACTTGAAGTCCACGTAGAGCTCAACACCAATTCAAAAATCTTCTCACCTACTTCTGCCCACTTTGGAAATGACCAAAATGCCAACACCAACGTGATTGACTGGTCTTTCCCAGGTGTTCTGCCAGTTCTCAATAAAGGTGTTGTCGATGCCGGTATCAAGGCTGCTCTTGCCCTCAACATGGACATCCACAAAAAGATGCACTTTGACCGCAAGAACTACTTCTATCCTGATAATCCAAAAGCCTACCAAATTTCTCAGTTTGATGAGCCAATCGGCTACAACGGATGGATTGAAGCGGAGCTAGAAGACGGTACGACCAAGAAAATAGGCATCGAACGTGCTCACTTAGAGGAAGATGCTGGTAAAAACACCCACGGTACAGATGGTTTCTCTTATGTCGACCTCAACCGTCAAGGGGTGCCATTGATTGAAATCGTATCTGAAGCCGACATGCGTTCTCCTGAAGAAGCTTATGCATATCTAACAGCCCTCAAGGAAGTGATCCAATATGCTGGTATTTCCGACGTTAAGATGGAAGAAGGTTCTATGCGTGTAGATGCTAACATTTCCCTTCGTCCTTATGGTCAAGAGAAATTTGGTACCAAGACTGAGTTGAAGAACCTCAACTCCTTCTCAAACGTTCGTAAAGGTCTTGAGTACGAAGTGCAACGTCAGGCTGAAATTCTTCGCTCAGGTGGTCAAATCCGCCAAGAAACACGTCGTTACGATGAAGCGAACAAAGCAACCATCCTCATGCGTGTCAAGGAAGGTGCTGCAGACTACCGCTACTTCCCAGAACCAGATCTACCACTCTTTGAAATCTCAGATGAATGGATCGAAGAGATGCGTACTGAATTGCCAGAGTTTCCAAAGAGCGCCGTGCTCGTTACGTTTCTCAACTTGGCTTATCAGAATACGATGCTAGCCAGTTGACTGCCAATAAAGTCACTTCTGATTTCTTTGAAAAAGCTGTCGCCCTCGGTGGTGATGCTAAACAAGTTTCTAACTGGCTCCAAGGTGAAGTCGCTCAATTCTTGAACGCCGAAGGTAAGACACTGGAACAAATCGAATTGACACCAGAAAACTTGGTTGAAATGATTGCCATCATCGAAGACGGTACTATTTCGTCTAAGATTGCCAAGAAAGTCTTTGTCCACCTTGCTAAAAATGGTGGTAGTGCTCGTGAATACGTTGAAAAAGCTGGTTTGGTTCAAATCTCAGATCCTAATGTTTTGATTCCAATTATTCATCAAGTCTTTGCGGATAACGAAGCCGCTGTTGCCGACTTCAAGTCAGGAAAACGTAACGCTGACAAGGCCTTCACAGGATTCCTCATGAAAGCAACCAAGGGTCAAGCCAACCCACAAGTAGCCCTTAAACTACTTGCCCAAGAATTGGCGAAGTTGAAAGAGAACGAGTAAATATACTTTCGTTAATAGCCTTTTCTACTAAAAAATAGAATAAGGAGAATAAATGAACAAATTTTTACGAGTACTATTTATTTTAGTTATTGTCGCCATGTTGGGTGCTTCTATTCTACAAATCTTTCTCCCATCATATATGGGAGAGCATTCTGGTTACGGTATTTCTGCAGGATGGCAAAGAGAAATTGGAATTTGGAATCTAGCTGTCTTAATTATTATTCTTGCCGTTAATATTAAGTACGATTGGTTTTACCTGCGAATTGCCCTTCTTGCCCTCATTATTGGTGGTATAGGAATAGGAACAAATCATTTGTTAAATTTTATTGAATATCATTCTCCTGTTAATGCAATTGGTGCTATCGAGAATTATATACTCGTATTTGGTTGGATTATAGGGTGGTTTATTGAAAATAAAACTATAAAACTCCAAAACTCTTTATAGACATAAAATTTAGCAAAAACTATTTTTGTACTCACATAGTTAGGAGACATATGAAAAAGTTATATACTCTTCTCGCCACTTGTTTATTGTTGTTCTTCTTCACACCATTTAACTCAATTGATGCTGGCGTTGGCCATTCGCGAAGTGGTAGCTCTAGCCGAAGCAGTTCAAGAAGTAGCAGCCGCAGTAGCTCAAGTCGCAGCTCCTCTTATAGAAGTAGTTATCGCTCTGGAAGTAGCTCCTCTAGTTCAGGTGGTTCTTTAGGTACTGGTATGAACATGCTTATCATGTTTGGTGTTGGAGGTTTCTTACTCTACATGTTCATCAAATATCTAAGCGACCAGAATTCATCTTCTGGCAAGTCTTACGGCAGTTCAACTGGATATAATCCACTAGCCATCGCCGAGTAGAACACAACACACTAGCTGTTAGTCGTGTCAAACATGGTGATCCAAACTTTGATACTGATGCCTTCGCTTCATGGGTTAAAGAAGTCTATATTCAGTTGCAGGCAGCCTGGACTAAAAAGGATTGGAATTTGGTTCGCTCTCTCGAAAGTACTAGTCTCTATTCCCAACATAGTACTCAACTCGAAGATCATATTCGGGCAAAAACAACCAATGTTTTAGAAAAAGTCTATGTTGAAAATATCCGCATTAAAGATTTCTACGAAAATCCAGATGGTAACGATACCCTTGTTGTTATCTTGTCATCTACACTCAGAGACTATGTCATTGAAGACCAAAGCAAACGTGTCATCGAAGGTGATCCTCAAGAGGACTTGTTTACAGTTTATCAAATGAACTTTATCCGCAAACATGGTAGCCAAACCGAAAACAATGTTCAAGATGAAGCTGTTAGCGACCACTGTCCAAACTGTGGTGCTCCACTTAAAATCTCAGCTATTAGCCAATGTGAATACTGCGGAGCTGAGCTCACACGTAGTCCAAATCAATGGGTACTCGATACCTACGATGTTGTGGATGAAGACGAACTTTATAATTAGGAGGAAATTATGGGATTTATTCGTGCCGCCCTATCTTCAGGGCTTAATAGTTTCAACGATAGCAAATTTAAAGAAGCGATCGTACTTCCAAATAACCTAAAAGCCGATGCTTTGGCCATTAAAGGTCAACTTCTTTCAAAAGATCCAGACGGCAAATCTAGACAAGCAATCAAAATACTGGACTACTAACAGATGGTAGTGTCGTTATTGTTCCTCAAGGCTATGTCGCTATTCTAGTGAACAACGGTACCTTCCTTGGAGACGTCTTAGAAGCTGGTAGCCACGAATGGCGTTCTGGAGACAATGCCTGGCTTCTTGAAAAAGGTGGCCTAAAGGGTACTTGGGAAAATTTCAAAAACCGCTTCTCATTTGGTGGTCAAGTCATTACCCAACAAGAAATCATCTTTATTCGTATGCAACCCGTTGCCGGAAATAAATTCGGTACACAAAATGCTGTAGAATACTTCAGTGAACGTTATCAACAATTACTCAACATCCGATTCTACGGTTTATTTGATATCAAAGTTGCTGACCCAGTCCTTTTCTACGTTAGCTCGATCAGTCAACAAATTGAAGACCATAAAGCCTTTACATTACAAAATGTAGCTCAAGGAACACTCCGACAAAATATCGCACCAAAGATTGCCATTGCAATTGCAAAATTTACCAATGAAAACAAGGTAGATATCTATAGCCTTAATGCCAATCAAGATACTTTCAATGAGCTAGCAAAACAAGAAGTTAACAAGGTATGGACTGGACTTTATGGGATTGAAACAACCAACATCCTACTTGAAGATTTGAGCTATGATCAAGAAAGCTTAGATATTGTCCGTAAGCTTGATAGCGAGCTTGTCGCTATGAAGTACAATACGATCGAGATTGAAGAACGTCGTGCTCGTAATGAAGCTCTCATCGCTGCTGCTAACAATGAAGGCAATGGCAATGGTATGAACATGATTATGGGAATGAATCTAGGACAAACACTTGGCAATCAACTCAACCAACAAGCCCAAACTCAAGCACCTGTTCAAAATAACGGGCAAACTGCAAGCAAGAACTTTTACATCGAGGTAGACGGTAAGTATGTTCTCGTAACCAAAGATGAAGAAGGAAATATCGTACCAGTCAACTAATTCAAGCTCATCTGATATTTGAGAATTATTGCATTTTATGGTACAATAAAGAGTAAACTATTTATTAAAGAGGTAAAAACATGATTGAAGCAAGTAAACTAAAGGCTGGTATGACTTTTGAAACAGCTGAAGGAAAATTGATCCGCGTTTTGGAAGCTAGCCACCACAAACCAGGTAAAGGAAACACTATCATGCGTATGAAATTGCGTGATGTCCGCACTGGTTCAACTTTTGAAACAAGCTACCGTCCAGAAGAAAAATTTGAGCAAGCGATCATCGAAACAGTTCCAGCTCAATACTTGTACAAAATGGATGACACAGCTTACTTCATGAACACAGAAACTTACGACCAATACGAAATTCCTGTTGTGAATGTTGAAAACGAATTGCTTTACATCCTTGAAAACTCAGATGTAAAAATCCAATTCTACGGAACTGAAGTAATTGGTGTGACTGTACCAACTACTGTTGAATTGACAGTTGCTGAAACACAACCATCTATTAAAGGTGCTACTGTTACAGGTTCTGGTAAACCAGCAACAATGGAAACTGGTCTTGTCGTAAACGTTCCAGACTTCATCGAAGCAGGTCAAAAATTGATTATCAACACTGCAGAAGGAACTTACGTTTCTCGCGCCTAATCTCTAGAAACTAGAAAGAGGTCATTCTATGGGAATTGAAGAACAACTTGGCGAAATCGTCATCGCCCCACGTGTACTTGAAAAAATCATTGCTATTGCAACTGCGAAAGTTGAAGGCGTACACTCTTTTTCAAACAAATCAGTATCTGACACCCTTTCAAAACTTTCTCTTGGTCGTGGCGTATATCTAAAAGAAGCAAACGATGAGCTCACAGCTGATATCTACCTCTACCTAGAGTACGGTGTCAAAGTTCCTAAGGTTGCTATGGCTATCCAGAAAGCTGTTAAGGATGCTGTCCGTAACATGGCTGATGTTGAAATCTCTGCTGTCAACATTCACGTTGCAGGTATCGTTCCAGATAAACACCAAAACCAGAATTGAAAGACTTATTCGACGAGGACTTCCTCAATGACTAGTCCATTATTAGAATCTAGACGTGAACTACGTAAGTGTGCTTTCCAAGCCTTGATGAGTCTTGAATTTGGTTCAGATCTAGAAACTGCTTGTCGCTTCGCCTACACACATGATCGCGAAGATACAGACGTACAACTTCCTAACTTCCTTGTAGAGCTCGTTTCTGGTGTCCAAGCTAAAAAGGATGATCTGGACAAACAAATTACTCAACATTTGAAAACTGGTTGGACCATCGATCGTCTAACTTTGGTAGAAAAGAATTTACTACGCCTAGGAGTTTTTGAAATCACTTCATTTGATACTCCTCAGCTCGTAGCTGTTAACGAAGCTATTGAACTTGCTAAGAGCTTTTCAGATCAAAAGTCAGCCCGTTTCATCAATGGGCTCCTTAGTCAATTTGTGACAGAAGAAGATTAAATAATATAGAAAAAGTGTTTGACAATTATCAAACACTTTTTTCTTTCCCTTCCACTATCTAAAAAAGTGGTAATAAACATAATTATAAACAAATATCCAGATAGGTTTTGCATAAGTGAGAAAGTTGAAAAAACTATGGCATAGGATTGTGATTTTTAGATTCTTTGTCCAACGGTAGACAAGGGCATAGAAGAGACCGCCTAAACTATAAATGATCAAACTGATAGGATCTCGGTGAGTTAGGATCAAATGACTAAGTCCAAAGATAAGAGCAGATAGGATAACATCCAGATAGTACTTGGACTGGGGGAAAAAGGTATTCATAAAGTACCCTCTATGAATCAGTTCCTCCAATATAGGTCCGACGACTACTGTTAAACTAAAACTGAGAACAGTTGATAGAAAAGTTGGTTGCCCATTGGAGTATAGAATCGAAAGAAGGTCTTGAAAGATATACTTGTTATCAATTAAGTGATGAAACTGTAATTGAAAAGCATCCACCAATTGACGATCAAAATAAGTAGCCACTAGAGCGACTAGAAGATAAAGATTTGTCGACCATTTCCAAGACTCATTTTCAACGATATAGAGCATCTTTTTCTTTTTCAACCAGTAGATAAATGACAGTAAAAGAGCTATTACTTCTACTGTTAAAAAGATAGAATAGGCATCTATCCCCCATCCTAAAAACTTAGTCAGATGCATAATCCCTAACTCTGGTAGATAAACCGATAAAAATACCAGTAAGATGAAGACTCCCAAATGCCCTAGTTTTTTCATACTCACTCCTAAAAATTACCTTGATGGAGGGAAAGAATAACAACTCCCTATTCAGTTTATCAGTTATATACTGACCAAGCACAGCATAAAATCTATAAAAGCTTAGTCTATTCCCTGTAGCACTTATAGATTATCATTCCTTATTATATAATATACATCTTTTTTCATGACTCTCAGTTCCATTTCCTCAACTGTCAATTTTTAATCCTGAAATGAATTTTTGAGAGAAACCAAAAAGCTAGAACCTTTTTTAGTTCTAGCTGTCTTTTTAATATTTTCTAAAGCGTTGATAACGCTCTTCCAAAAGTTTCTCCAACGATAATTGTTTTAATTGTTCAATTTCTGTTTGAAGTTCATTTTTTACACGAGCTAGCAGCTCTTTGGCAGAGAGACCTCTCTCTGAAATAACCTTATCTACGACTTCCATCTCTAAAAGTTCATGGGAAGTGATTTTCATCAACTCAGCTGCTTCCATGGCACGCGTACCATCTTTCCACAAGATGGAAGCAAAGCCTTCGGGACTGAGAACTGCATAGATAGAGTTTTCTAGCATCCAAACACGGTCAGCTACTGCAAGAGCTAGGGCTCCACCAGAGCCTCCTTCACCGATAATAATGGCGATTATGGGCACTTTTAGGTCGCTCATTTCAAAGAGATTGCGAGCAATGGCTTCACCTTGACCACGTTCTTCTGCGCCTACACCAGGATAGGCACCAGCAGTATTGATAAAGGTTACAATTGGACGACCAAACTTTTCTGCTTGCTTCATCAAACGAAGGGCTTTTCGATAACCTTCAGGATGAGGTTGACCAAAGTTACGGTTAAGATTATCTTGTAAACTTTTACCTTTTTGGATTCCAACAACAGTCACTGCTTGGTCTCCCAACCAACCGATACCACCAATAATAGCACCATCATCACGGAAGGAGCGATCCCCATGCAGCTCAATAAAATCATCAAAAATTCCTGTTGCGAAATCCAAGGCTGTTAGGCGAGTTTGTTCACGAGCTTCTCTAACGATTTTCGCAATATTCATCAACTCTCCCTCCTGTGTAGTCTTACTAATCGAGCAATCGTATCTGGCAATTCTCGCCGTTTAATAATTGCATCTACAAAACCATGTTCCAGTAAAAACTCTGCTTTCTGGAAGTCTTCTGGTAGGTCTTCTCTTACTGTATTTTCAATCACACGGCGTCCAGCAAAACCTACCAAACTTTGGGGTTCTGCCAAGATGATATCCCCTTCCATAGCGAAGGAAGCTGTTACTCCTCCAGTCGTCGGGTCAGTAAGGATTGTCAGATAAAAGAGACCTGCATTGGAATGACGTTTGACTGCGGCAGAGATTTTGGCCATCTGCATCAAGCTCATGATTCCTTCCTGCATTCGTGCTCCACCAGAAGCTGTAAATAAGACGACTGGTAATTTTTCAGCGGTCGCATATTCGAACAAGCGAGTGATTTTCTCACCAACAACTGTCCCCATCGATGCCATGATAAAGTTAGAATCCATGATGCCAAGGGCAACCTTCTCTCCCTTAATCAAAGCTGTTCCTGTTACAACAGCCTCATCAAGACCTGTCTTTTCACGCATCAAAGTCAATTTTTTACGATAGCCTGGAAAATTCAAAGGATCCTGGGTCTCAATCCCTTTAAACATTTCCAAAAACGTACCCATATCAATGGTTAAAGCTAAACGCTCTTGAGCTGAAATACGGAAGGTATAGCCACAGTGAGGGCATATCCGCTCACTCCCCAAGTCCTTTTGGTAAATCGTATATTTGCAACCTGGACATTGGGAGAAGAGTTCATCTGGAACCTCTGGCTTGATCTGAGGTTGATTTACAGTCGAACGATTGGGATTGATTCGAATATATTTATCTTTTTTACTAAATAGAGCCATACATCCCCCTTTTCGGTCTCATAGTCTTTTTACATTATTCTTTTTCTTGATAGTGTGGTAAGAAGGTCTCCATCAAGAATGAGGTGTCATAGTCTCCTGCTATCACTCGACGATCTGAAATCAGATCCAGTTGGAAATCAGCATTAGTGACAACCCCTTCAATTTCGAGTTCATAAAGAGCTCGTTGCATTTTCATGAGTGCATCAAAACGATTTTCACCATGAACAATAATTTTAGCAATCATACTATCATAGTATGGCGGAATGGTATAACCAGGATAGACTGCTGAATCCACACGCAAGCCCATACCACCACTTGGTAGATAAAGATTGGTAATCTTACCTGGACTTGGTGCAAAATTAAAGGCTGGGTTTTCGGCATTGATACGGCATTCAATGGCATGTCCTTTTAGAACAATATCTTCTTGCTTCAAGGTCAAAGGTTGACCTGCTGCGATACGGATTTGTTCCTTGACAATATCCACACCAGATACAAATTCGGTTACTGGATGTTCTACTTGGACACGCGTATTCATTTCCATAAAGTAGAATTTACCAGTCGCTTCATCTAGCAGGAATTCAATGGTACCAGCATTCTCGTAACCAACAGACTCCGCTGCACGAACTGCCGCTGCACCAATTTCATTACGAAGGGTTTTTCCAATAGCAATCGAAGGACTCTCTTCTAAAACCTTTTGGTTATTCCGTTGCAGCGAACAATCACGCTCACCTAAGTGAATAACATGTCCCATTTGGTCGGCAAGAATCTGTACTTCAATATGGCGAGCAGGATAAATCACACGCTCGAGGTACATAGCCCCATTACCAAAGTTGGCTTTGGCTTCACTAGAGGCTGTTTCAAAGGCTGACACAAGATCTTCTGCCTTTTCAACCTTACGAATCCCTTTACCACCACCTCCAGCTGAAGCTTTCAGCATAACTGGATAACCAATTTTTTCGGCAATAGCCAGAGCCTCTTCTGCAGTATGGACTTCTCCATCTGATCCTGGAATGACAGGCACCTTTGCCTTAATCATTTGAGCACGGGCGTTAATTTTATCTCCCATGACATCCATGACACGAGCTGATGGTCCGATAAATTTGATACCAACTTCTTCACACATGGTTGCAAACTTGGAATTTTCACTTAAAAAACCAAAGCCAGGGTGAATGGCTTCAGCTTCAGTCAAGACCGCAGCTGAAAGGATAGCATTGATGTTCAGATAAGATTCTGTAGCCTTCCCAGGGCCGATACAGATAGCCTCATCAGCCAAAAGCGTGTGGAGAGCTTCCTTGTCAGCAGTCGAATAGACAGCGACTGTTGAAATTCCTATTTCTCGTGCCGCACGAATAATACGAACAGCGATTTCACCACGATTGGCAATTAAAATCTTACGAAACATGGAAACCTCCCTAGTTTCCAATAGCAAAGGTTAGAGTTCCGCTTGCTGCAAGCTTACCATCTACTTCTGCCTTCGCTTCTACTACGGCGATTGTGCCACGACGTTTGACAAAAGTTGCTGTCATGACAAGCTGATCACCAGGAACAACTTGCTTCTTAAATTTGACTTTGTCCATACCAGCATAGAAGACAAGCTTCCCTTTGTTTTCAGGTTTTGATAATTCCAAAACACCTGCTGTTTGTGCTAAAGCTTCCATAATGAGGACTCCTGGCATAACTGGGTATTGAGGAAAATGACCGTTGAAGAAAGGTTCGTTAATCGTTACATTTTTAATAGCAACGATTGTATCTTCGCTGACTTCCAAAACACGATCCACTAAGAGCATGGGATAGCGGTGTGGCAAAGCTTCTTTAATCCCTTGAATATCAATCATTTGATTCGTACCAAGCCTTTCCCAAACTCAACCATTTCTTCATTAGCAACAAGAACTTCTGTTACGACACCGTCTTTAGGTGCTGGAATTTCGTTCATGACCTTCATGGCTTCGATGATGACCAAGGTTTGGCCTTTTTTAACAGTATCACCGACTGAAACAAAATTAGGTTTGTCTGGTCCCGCAGCCAAGTAAGCAACTCCGACAAGTGGGCTCTCTACTAAATCTCCTTCAGCTACAGATTCAGTAGCGCTTGTTTCTGAAACTACTTCTACAGCTGGTGTTGAAGTTAGAGCTTGAGGTGATACTGTAGGTGCAGGTGCTGAAACAACTGGTTGAGGTGCTGGACTTGTTTCTGCAACAAGTTTTGCTTCATTCTTGCTGAAGAGTAACTCATCCGTTCCATTTTTATAAGAAAATTCTCTCAAGCTTGACTGGTCAAATTGTGCCATCAAGTCTTTGATTTCATTTAAATTCATCTTTACTTATTCTCCCAACGTTTGAAAGCAAGAACTGCATTATGCCCACCAAATCCAAAAGTGTTTGAGATAGCATAAGGAATTTCACGTTCCACGCCTTGTCCATAAATAACATTTGCTTCAATATAGTCTGATAATTCTGTTGTTCCAGCTGTCATTGGAACATAGTTGTTACGGATTGCTTCAATTGTTGCAATGGCTTCAACTGCACCTGCTGCGCCGAGCAAGTGTCCTGTAAATGACTTGGTTGAAGATACAGGTACTTCCTTACCAAGAACAGCTACAATCGCTCCACTCTCTCCTTTTTCATTAGCAGGAGTTGATGTACCATGAGCATTGACATAGGCTACTTGGTCTGGTGTAATCTCAGCTTCGTCCAAGGCAAGTTTGATAGCTTTAATAGCACCTTGGCCTTCTGGATGTGGTGAAGTCATATGGTAGGCGTCACAAGTGTTCCCGTATCCGACAACTTCAGCTAGGATAGTTGCACCGCGTTTTTCAGCATGCTCTAAACTTTCAAGAACCAACATACCTGATCCTTCACCCATGACAAATCCATTACGATCCTTATCAAATGGAATAGAAGCACGAGTTGGGTCCTCTGTTGTTGAAAGAGCTGTTAAGGCTTGGAAACCAGCAATGGCAAATGGAGTAATAGAAGATTCTGAACCACCAACTAGCATGATGTCTTGGAAACCAAATTTGATAGAACGGAAGGCATCCCCGATAGCATCATTTGATGAAGCACAAGCTGTATTGATAGATTTACAAATCCCATTTGCCCCAAAGCGCATAGCAACATTCCCTGCAGCCATATTTGGCAAGGCTTTTGGAAGTGTCAATGGTTTTACACGTTTTGGTCCCTTATCATGTAGTCGAAGCACTTGGTCTTCGATTTCTTTGATACCACCGATACCTGATGCCACAATGACACCAAAGCGGTCTTTATCAAGTGCTTCAAGGTCAAGATTTGCATTGTTCACTGCTTCTTGAGCTGCATACAAGGCATACAAAGAATAGTCATCAAAACGGTTGGTATCTTTTTTTACAAAATATTTGTCAAAAGGAAAATCCTGGATTTCTGCCGCATTATGAACATCAAAAGCACTATGATCAAACTTAGTGATTTCACCGATTCCAATCTTTCCATTTTTTAGACTGTTCCAAAATTCCTCTGGTGTGTTCCCAATTGGAGATGTTAATCCATAACCTGTTACTACTACTCGATTTAGTTTCATTTTTATACCTCTATTTTAACTCTTATTGCATGGTTAGTCCACCATCAATTGCGATGACTTGTCCCGTTAGATAATCTTGACTTGCAAGAAAGGCTGTCACCTCTGCGACTTGCTCAGCTTGGCCAAATTGTTTCATCGGAATTTGTGCCAACATGGCTTCTTTCACCTTATCAGATAGAACTGCAGTCATATCTGATTCAATCATTCCTGGAGCAATGGCATTGACACGCACATTGCGATTGGCAACCTCACGTGCTACCGATTTGGTAAATCCAATCAAACCGGCCTTGGAAGCAGCGTAGTTTGCTTGACCGATATTTCCCATCAAACCAACGACACTAGACATATTGATAATGGCACCTTCACGAGCTTTTATCATCGGTTTCAAGACTGATTGTGTCATATTGAAGGCACCTGTCAAATTGACTTTTAAAACCTTCTCAAAATCTTCTTCTGTCATCTTAAGCATGAGAGTGTCTTGAGTAATCCCAGCATTATTAACGAGGACATCAACTGAACCCAGCTCTTCAATGGCTTGGTCCACCATACGCTTTGCGTCCGCAAAATCAGAAACGTCACCAGAAATAGCAAGGACCTTCACTCCGTATGGTTTAAATTCGGCTAGAAGCTCCTCAGAGATTTCACCACGACTATTCAAGACAACATTGGCTCCCAAGCTGGCAAATTTATGAGCAATGGCAAGACCAATTCCTCGACTTGAGCCTGTAATAAAGACATTTCTGTTCTAGTTTCATTTTTCTCCTTTCAGAACTTCTACCAGTTTGGCTAATTTTCTAAGAGTGCTTGTAAACTTGCTTGATCTTCCACATTAGCAAGTTGAGCTGTTTTATCAATCTTTTTGACGAATCCTGACAAAACTTTACCTGGTCCAATCTCGATAAAACGAGTGACACCCGCTTCTTGCATGACTGCAATACTTTCATAAAAGCGAACGGGTTCCTTAACTTGACGAGTCAGGAGTTCAGCAATTCGTTCTTTTTCCACGACCTTTGCTTCTGTATTGCCAACAAGTGGACAAACAAAGTCACTAAACTCAACATCTTCTAGGGCTTGAGCTAATTTTTGACTAGCAGGTTCCAATAAAGCTGTATGGAATGGACCAGAAACATTGAGCGGAATCAAGCGTTTTGCTCCTGCCTCTTTCAAAAGTTCAACTGTACGATCTACCGCCACTACCTCACCACCAATAACAATTTGACTCGGCGTATTGTAGTTAGCTGGAGTTACAACACCAAGTTTAGAGGCTTCTTGACAAGCTTTTTCAATTACTTCAACCGGTGTATTAAGCACAGCTACCATTTTCCCTGATCCTGCTGGTGCTGCTTCTTCCATATAAGACCCACGTTTAGCAACTAGAGCCACTGCATCTTCAAAATCCAAGGCACCACTAGCTACAAGGGCAGAATATTCTCCAAGAGACAAACCTGCCACCATATCAGGCTGATAACCTTTCTCCTTTAGTAGTCGGTAAATAGCAACGGACGTAGCTAAAATAGCTGGTTGCGTGTAACGAGTCTGATGTAGCTTTGTTTCATCATTATCAATCAAGTCACGAAGGTCATACCCCAAGACTTGGCTAGCTTGGTCGATTGTTTCCTTGACGATAGCATGTTGGTCATAGAGTTCATGCCCCATTCCTAGGTACTGGGCTCCTTGACCTGCAAATAGAAAGGCTGTTTTAGTCATTTCTTGTAACTCCTGCCCAACGAGCAGCTTCTGCTTGAATCTTTTCAGCTGCACCGTAGTAAATATCTTTAAGATTTCTTCAACAGTTTCCTCTTTCGAAACCAGACCTGCAATCTGACCAGCCATCACTGAACCGCCATCCACATCACCATGGACAACAGCCTTAGCTAAGGCTCCTGCGCCCATTTGTTCAAAGATTTCTAAATCTGGATTTTCTTGTTTGAAGGCATCTTTTTCAGCTTTCTCGAAATCACGAGTCAATTTATTTTTAATGGCACGAACTGCGTGTCCAAAATGTTGTGCTGAGATCGTTGTGTCAATATCACGAGCTTTTAAAATTTTAGCTTTATAGTTTGGATGAGCATTTGATTCTTTTGCAACTACAAAACGAGTTCCTACTTGCACAGCTTCTGCACCAAGCATAAAGCCAGCCGCAGCACCTTCACCATCAGCAATCCCTCCTGCAGCAATAACAGGAATTGAAACAGCAGCTGCAACTTGACGAACCAAGGTCATAGTTGTTAGTTTACCGATGTGTCCACCCGCTTCCATACCTTCTGCAATGATAGCGTCCGCTCCAATTTTTTCCATGCGTTTAGCCAAAGCCACGCTAGGTACTACAGGAATAACGGTGATTCCTGCTTCATGGAATCGTTCCATATATTTACTTGGGTTCCCTGCACCAGTTGTGACTACCTTAACGCCTTCTTCAATCACAAGGTCAACAATATCCTCAACAAATGGAGACAGAAGCATGATATTGACACCAAAAGGTTTGTCTGTTAATGATTTAATCTTATCAATATTAGCCTTAACCACTTCTTTAGGAGCATTTCCTCCACCAATGATACCGAGACCACCCGCTTTTGAAACAGCTCCAGCCAAATCGCCATCTGCCACCCAGGCCATTCCACCTTGGAAGATCGGATATTTAATATTTAATAGTTCAGTAATACGTGTTTTCATATTGCCTCCATAAGTCTTGCTTACGTAATAGTTCGATCTTTTTATAATTTGACGGTCAAACTATTGCCTAAACAAGAGGGAGCGGGTCTCCCCTACTCCTTCTTCTTTTATTTTAATTATTTTGTTTGCTCTTCAACGTAAGCAACCAAGTCGCCAACTGTTTTCAAGTTATCTTCAGCTTCGATTTGGATATCAAAAGCGTCTTCAATTTCTGAGATCACTTGGAACAAGTCCAATGAATCTGCATCCAAATCATCAAAAGTAGATTCAAGCGTTACTTCTGATGCATCTTTTCCAAGTTCTTCAACGATAATTTCTTGTACTTTTTCAAATACTGCCATGATAGACTCCTTTAAAATAAATAGTTTTTTATAACAATGTGTTCACCACATGATTACCTAAATTGTAACAATAAGTGTGCCCCATGTCAAACCTCCACCGAAGCCTGACAAGAGAATATTTTGGCTACCATCCAAACGAATGAGCCCTTCCTCTACACACTCTGAAAGTAGGATCGGAATACTTGCCGCACTGGTATTTCCATACTTGGTCATATTGGCAGGAAGCTTGTCTCGATCTACACCGATCTTTCTAGCCATCTTATCTAAATTCGAATATTAGCTTGATGAAGCAAGAGATAATCTAGTTCTTCTGCCGACAGAGGACTCTCTACTATAGTATTTTTTATAGACTTAGCAACATCTCGAATCGCAAAATCAAAGACTGCTCGACCATCCATTCTCAAGAAAGCATCGGGCTTTTCTTGATTTGAAAATGGTGAAGTTAAACCAGTCTGTCCATATGTCAAACACTCACTACGCGAACCATCGCTATTGAGACTCTCCGCTAGGAAATGTGGCTGTTCACTTGCTTCTAGTAAGACGCCACCAGCACCGTCTCCAAAAAGAACAGCCGTTGATCGATCTGACCAGTCTAAAGCTTTTGACATGGTTTCACTACCGATAACTAGACCCTTGCGATAAGCTCCTGAAGAGATGAACTTCTCTGCAGTTGATAAGGCAAAGATAAAGCCACTACAGGCAGCTGTTAAGTCATAGGCAAAAGCCTTGTGAGCGCCGATTTTAGCCTGAACACGAGCGGCTGTTGAAGGCATCATCGAGTCAGGTGTCATCGTAGCTAGAATGATAAAATCCAACTCTTCAGCAGAAATACCTGACTTCTCTAGGAGTTGTTTTGCAACTGCCGTTGCCAAATCTCCTGTTGATTCTGTCTTAGAAATGCGACGTTCCTTAATCCCAGTTCGACTTGAAATCCATTCATCACTCGTATCCATGACCTGAGCCAAATCCTCATTTGTGACAATCTGCTCTGGTACATAATGAGCAACCTGGCTTATTTTCGCAAAAGCCATTATTTCAAATCCTCCAAAAATTGATAAAGATTGATCAAACCTTTACTCATAACATCCATTTCCTCAGGGCTCATGCCCTCGATAATTCTTTCGACCATGGCCTTGTGGAAACGTTTATGGAGACGATGTACAAGTCGACCTTTCTTGGTCAAATGCAGATGTACTACACGACGATCCTGATCTGAACGTAAGCGTTCGATGTAACCTTTTCGTTCCAAGTTGTTCAAGCTAGTTGTCACTGTTCCTAGAGTTACCATCAACTCTTTGGACACTTGACTTGGTGTCGCATTTGGAAACTTACCAACCACATCAATTGTGTGCATTTCCTTGATAGAGATGTCCTTGAAACGACTACCTCGCAAACTTACTTCCTCAATCACCAGGACGTTATTAAAAATAGATGTTAAATAGTCATTGATCCGTTGGTAGTCCAATTCTCTTCCCTCCCTTATCAAAAAAGTTTAACTATCAAAACATTTGGCAAAAAAAGTATATCAAACTTCAAAGAATTGTGCAAGTATTTTTTTATTTTCCGATAAATTTTGGACGTCTTCTTCCAGAATGTGCACGCACACCTTCTTTGAAATCCTCCGTATAAGATAGAGATTTTTGCAATTCCAGTTCTAGCTGTGCGTACTCGTGCCACTGCTTAAACTCGCTTTCCCAGACTAACTTCTTAATAGCAGCATAGGAGTTAGAGGAGCCTCTTCTCAACTTCTTCAATAGTTGCTCTCTTGTCTTTTCTAATTGATCACTAGTACACAGACGATAGACAGCTCCAGCTTCCAGTGCTTTTTCTGCTGCGAAAGCTTCTCCAGTCATAGCTAATTGCGTTGCCCGAGTCGTACCTAGTGATCGTGTAAGCAAGAATAAGCCACCCGCATCAGGAGCTAAGCCCACACCTACAAAGGCCTGAATGAATTTAGCTTTGTCAGAAGCAATACAGAAATCAACTGCTAAAGCCATATTAGCCGCAGCTCCAGCAACTGCTCCATCCACCTCCATAATGACTGGTTTAGAAATTTGTTTAATCTTATAGGAAATCGTATTTACCAACTCCGCAATTTGAGTAAGGGAGCCAATGTCATCCTCATCGACTGCACGTTTCATTTCTACTAAATCCCCTCCAACGGAGAAGACTTTGCCAGCAGCATTAATGAGAATAAACGAAACCGAAGCATCTTTTTCAGCCAATTCCAATGCTTCTAGAATTTCTTGACACATAGGAATATGAAAACCATTGGCCACCTCAGGACGATTTAAAGTTAGTATCGCTAAATCGTCTTGAACTTGATAGAGAATATGATTCATAGGCACTCCTTTTAATTTACAATGAAGAATAAATTATTTTATTTTCAAATTATATCTTTTTTCGACTTTTTAAACAAGAGAAAAATCGACCGAAAGTGTCTCGGCCGATTTTAAAATCTTAGTTTGGTCTCTAAAAATACAGGAAAACCAGTACTTGTATCATCCATGAAATCATAAATCACTTCAAGCATTCGTCCTCCTTCTCTCTGATAAAGCTGTTCTTGGTTTGATCCCTTATGGTAGAATTCTCCTGAAACCATGTAAAAAACACGATTTGGATCTTCTAGGTAGGCAAAAAGATTTCCTGCAAAAGGAGCTTCCTTATCCCCGTCCTTGGTGACCAGACATGTAGCTAATAGTTTCGTGATTCCTCTAAATTGTCCACTTTCATCTGTTCGACAATAAAACTTGACTCTAGCTTCATAGTCAGGATTGACGATAATCTTTTCAGAGAGAATTCGATAGGTCCTTGCCTTACTATCTGATAAGCCGATAGATAAGATAATTTTAGCCCTCTCAACTGAAATCTGACCTTCCTGAGCATATTCCATCGCTAATTCTTCTCCGGTCAAACGACCACTGGGAAGAGGTTGAGAACTTGCTCCGATATTTGTAGGAATCATCACGAAGGTAAGGACTAGTAAGATTAAACAAACTACTCTTTTAATCATCTTCCCCCAACTCCTTTCATTAGAAGAGTCTTTCCTCCTACACCTTTATTATAAGCTTTCCTGATGAGACTTTCAAACAATTATATAGGACATTTTCCAGATTGAAAAAAGCCCCTCTTTCTGCTATAATCGTATAAAATACTTACTTTAGGAGTTCTTATGAAGGTTGTTAAATTTGGTGGAAGCTCGCTTGCCTCTGCTAGTCAGTTAGAAAAAGTTTTAAATATTGTCAAAAGTGATCCAGAACGTCGTTTTGTGGTTGTATCTGCACCTGGTAAACGCAATTCTGAAGATACCAAGGTGACAGATGCCTTGATTAAATACTACCGCGACTATGTAGCTGGAAATGATATTAGCAAAAGCCAAAACTGGATTATTGATCGCTATGCTGCTATGGTTAGCGAATTAGGTCTCAAACCAGCCGTTTTAGACAAAATTTCAAAAAGCATTCGCTCTCTAGCTACTCTTCCAATTGAAGATAATAAGTTCCTCTATGATACCTTCCTAGCAGCTGGAGAAAATAACAATGCCAAGTTGATTGCAGCCTACTTTAACCAAAATGGCTTGGAGGCGCGTTATGTTCATCCTAGAGAAGCTGGTATCGTCGTTACGAGCGAACCTGGAAATGCGCGAATCATCCCATCAAGTTATGATAAAATCGAGGAATTGACAAATTCAACTGAAGTTCTTGTTATCCCTGGTTTCTTCGGTGTTACTAAAGAAGATCAAATTTGTACCTTCTCACGTGGGGGATCAGATATTACTGGTTCCATCATCGCTGCTGGTGTCAAAGCTGACCTCTATGAAAACTTTACGGATGTAGATGGAATCTTTGCAGCTCACCCTGGTATCATTCACAAGCCACACTCAATCCCTGAATTGACTTACCGTGAAATGCGGGAATTGGCCTATGCAGGCTTCTCTGTACTACATGACGAAGCACTCCTTCCAGCCTACCGCGGAAAAATCCCTCTTGTTATCAAAAACACCAATAATCCTGACCATCCAGGTACTCGCATCGTTCTGAAACACAGCAGTGATGAATTCCCAGTAGTGGGGATTGCTGGGGATTCTGGCTTTGTCAGCATTAATATGTCTAAATATCTCATGAACCGCGAGATTGGTTTTGGTCGTAAAGTTCTTCAGATTCTTGAGGACCTTAATATTGGTTGGGAACACATGCCAACTGGTATCGATGATCTGTCTATCATTTTACGTTCACGGGAATTGACTCCGATTAAGGAAGAAGAAATCCTTCGTCAATTAGTCCATAAAGCAGAAGTAGACCACGCTGAAATCGAACACGACCTCTCTATCATTATGATTGTTGGGGAAAAAATGAAACGTCATATTGGGGTAACTGCTACAGCCACTCGTGCCTTATCTGAGAACAACATCAACATCCAAATGATGTCACAAGGTTCTAGTGAAGTTTCTATCATGTTTGTTGTCCATAAAGACCAAGAAAGCCGCTCTTAAAGCTCTCTACCAAGCATTTTTCGGTAAAAATAAGGAAGACTAAATATGGCACAATCTCTCAACAAGGTCGTCGACTTGCAAACAACTGGAACTTCCTATCTCTCCATTACAGGAAAGGTTGGAAAATTTCTGGTTGGAGATCATGCGCTAGAATTTTACGCAGACCGTAATGTCGAGGACTATATTCAAATTCCATGGTCCAGCGTTAATCAAATTGGAGCCAATGTTTCAGGTCGCAAGGTTAGTCGGCATTTTGAAGTCTTTACAGATCAAGGAAAATTCCTCTTCGCCTCAAAAGACTCTGGAAAAATCCTTAAGATTGCTCGTGAAAAATTGGGAAATGACAAGGTAGTCAAACTTCCTACCTTAGTCCAAATCATTGGTCGAAAAATTAAAAATCTATTTGCAAAAAAATAAAAAGTTTAGTATAATCATAGCAACGGATAAGTAGGTTACTTCCTTCTTTCAGAAAGTCTGCGGATGCTGCGAGCAGATAGAAGATTTAATTGAAATTCTACCGTTGTTTTAAATCAAATACAGAATCAAGTGCACACCTGTGAAGTTGGATGGAACCGTGGCCCTGCCACTCCAACGCTTTATCAGGTGTGCTTTTTTCATAAAGGAGTTTATATGTTAGATATCAAACGTATTCGTACAGACTTTGAAGCTGTCGCAGAAAAATTGGCTACACGTGGTGTAGATGCTGCTGTCTTGAATGAGATGAAAGAAATCGACGCAAAACGTCGTGACATCTTAGTCAAGGTTGAAACCCTTAAGGCTGAGCGTAACACAGTTTCTGCTGAAATCGCCCAAGCTAAGCGCAACAAGGAAAAAGCAGACGACAAGATTGCAGCTATGCAAACCCTCTCTGCCGAGGTAAAAGCTCTTGATGCTGAGTTGGCGGAGATTGATGCTAAATTGACAGAATTTACCACTACTCTTCCAAACATCCCTGCTGACAGTGTTCCTATTGGAGCAGACGAAGACGATAACGTAGAAGTTCGCCGTTGGGGAACTCCTCGTGAGTTTGACTTTGAACCAAAAGCCCACTGGGATCTTGGTGAAGACCTCGGTATCCTTGACTGGGAACGCGGTGGAAAGGTAACTGGAGCGCGCTTCCTATTCTACAAAGGACTTGGGGCTCGTTTGGAACGTGCTATCTACAACTTTATGTTGGATGAGCATGGTAAGGAAGGTTATACTGAAGTCATCACACCTTACATGGTTAACCATGATTCAATGTTTGGTACAGGACAATATCCAAATTCAAAGAAGATACGTTTGAATTGAAAGATACGAACTACGTCCTCATTCCTACCGCTGAAGTTCCTCTGACTAACTACTACCGTGATGAAATCATCGATGGCAAAGATCTACCAATCTACTTTACTGCTATGAGCCCATCTTTCCGTTCAGAAGCTGGTTCTGCTGGTCGTGATACTCGTGGCTTGATCCGTTTGCACCAATTCCACAAGGTTGAAATGGTTAAATTTGCTAAACCTGAAGAGTCATACGAAGAATTAGAAAAGATGACAGCCAACGCTGAAAACATTCTTCAAAAACTAAACTTACCATACCGTGTAGTTGCTCTTTCTACAGGAGATATGGGCTTCTCAGCTGCTAAGACTTACGACTTGGAAGTTTGGATTCCAGCGCAAAATACCTACCGAGAAATCTCAAGCTGTTCAAATACAGAAGATTTCCAAGCACGTCGTGCCCAAATCCGTTACCGTGATGAAGCAGATGGTAAAGTTAAACTTCTTCACACCTTGAATGGTTCTGGACTTGCTGTTGGACGTACCGTCGCTGCTATCCTTGAAAACTATCAAAATGAAGATGGTTCTGTAACTATTCCTGAGGTTCTTCGTCCATACATGGGTGGAGCTGAAGTCATCAAACCATAACATTTTCAGATAAAAAAAGAGGTAGCTGAGCTCCCTCTTTTTAAGTGATACAAAAGAAACAGGTAGAAATCATGATTTCCACCTGTTTTTATTTATTTCTTAGTAACCACCCATCATAGATGGATCCATAGCTGGAGCTGGTGCTACAGGTTCTGGCTTATTAGCCACAACGGCTTCTGTTGTTAGAATCAAGCTTGCTACTGAAGCTGCGTTTTGAAGGGCTGAACGGCTAACCTTAACAGGATCGATAATACCTGCTTCAATCATGTTCACCCATTCACCTGTCGCAGCGTTGAAGCCTGTACCAGCTTCTGCATTTCAAACGATCGATAACGATTGAACCTTCATAACCTGCATTGTAAGCGATTTGACGTACAGGTTCTTCCAAGGCACGAAGAACAATGTTGCGTCCTGTTGCTTCATCACCTTCTAACTCCAAGGCAGCAACAGCAGAGATAACATTAACAAGGGCAGTACCACCACCTGCAACAATACCTTCTTCTACTGCTGCACGAGTAGCGTTAAGGGCATCTTCGATGCGGAGTTTCATTTCTTTCAATTCAGTTTCAGTTGCAGCACCAACCTTGATAACTGCAACTCCACCTGACAATTTAGCCAAGCGTTCTTGGAGTTTTTCACGGTCAAATTCTGAAGTTGTTGTTTCGATTTGTGACTTTATGACAGCAATACGGTTAGCAATTGCTTCAGGATTACCTGCACCTTCTACAATGACTGTACTATCTTTATCAACAGACACTTTAGCTGCTTGACCAAGTGCTTCAATGGTAGCATCTTTCAATTCAAGACCAAGATCTTCAGTGATAACAGTTCCACCTGTCAAAATTGCGATGTCTTCCAACATTGCTTTACGACGGTCCCCGAAACCTGGTGCCTTAACAGCAACTACGTTGAAAGTACCACGAATCTTGTTCAAAACAAGTGTTGGCAGTGCTTCACCATCAACATCATCTGCAATAATCAAGAGCGGACGACTGCTTTGAAGAATACTTTCTAGAAGTGGCAAGATTTCTTGGATATTTGAAATCTTCTTGTCAGTGATTAAAATGTATGGATTTTCAAGGTCTGCAACCATTTTTTCATTATCAGTAACCATGTATTGTGAGAGGTAACCACGGTCAAATTGCATTCCTTCTACAACTTCCAGCTCTGTTTCCATACCACGTGATTCTTCAATGGTGATAACTCCGTCTTTACCTACTTTTTCCATGGCTTCTGAGATGTACTCACCTACTTTTTCAGAACGAGAGGATACAGCAGCAACCTGCGCAATAGCTTCTTTATTGGCTACTGGAATAGCATTGTTCTTCAAGGCTTCTACAGCTGTAGCAACCGCTGCTTCAATCCCTCGACGAATACCGATTGGATTTGCTCCTGCTGTAACGTTTTTGATTCCTTCACGAACGATTGCCTGTGTCAAGACTGTTGCAGTAGTTGTTCCATCACCAGCGATATCATTAGTCTTAGAAGCTACTTCTGATACCAATTTGGCACCCATATTTTCAAAATGGTCTTCTAGTTCAATTTCTTTAGCGATTGTCACACCGTCGTTGGTAATCAATGGTGAACCGAATGATTTCAAGAACAACGTTACGTCCTTTAGGTCCCAAGGTTACTTTAACAGTGTCTGCTAGGATATCAACACCACGAACCATAGCTGAACGAGCGTCTGATGAAAATTTAATGTCTTTTGCCATACTTACTTTCTCCTTCTATTCTTCAACGATTGCCAAGATACTAGCTTCACCTACGATGATGTACTTTCTATCACCATCTTTGACATCAATACCTGCATGAGCCTCTACCAAAACAAGGTCACCCATCTTAACACTTGGGGCAACCAAATCACCGTTCAAGGTGCGAACACCTTCCCCAGTAGCTACAACACGAGCTGTTTTTGTTTTTTCTTGGGCTGATCCTGCGAGGACAAAGCCTCCAACAGTTTGTTCTTTTTCTTCAATTTTCAAGACCACACGGTCTCCTAATGGTTTCAACATCTGTTTTCCTCCATAACATAATCATATTGTTAGCACTCTTTACAAACGAGTGCTAAACCATAGTTCTATTGTATCACTTAGTCAGAAATAGTCAAGAAAAAAACACCTCAAAATGAATGAGATGTTCCTTAAAGATCACTTTAGAATTATTAACTTTCGATTAAAATCATCGACGACTTTTTGGAGATTGATCCGTCCTCGATAGATACCATATCCAAAAACCACCATTCCCAATATTCCAACCAAGGCAAGTAAAATTCCGAAAAGTAAGAGTGGGAGGAAGCTTTTATGAAAGAGATAAATCAAGACCATACCTACACTGGCAATGATAAAGAGTAAGCTAAACCAACGGCCAAGATTTTCAATCATGTGACGTTGATACTTAATTTCTGTTTCATATCCATTAACAAGTTCTTGTTTTGTAACCATGAGTATCCTCCTGACAAAAATTGAGAATGAAGTGTAAGAGAAGGAGGTTAGTCTACTTCATTCTCAAAATTCTCTACTAGTAAATATGTGCTTTTCTTGAGCTTAGTAATTAAGATGTGGGTCAAAGATACCTAGAGCAACACCGACCAAAGCGACAACAACTAGAAGCAACATAACTTTGTTTGGTGAAACTTTTTTCTTAGACATTAACCACCAGCAAATAGTGATGAAAGTTGCTGTCAAGAGACCTGGATAAACACCATCAATCTTTTCTTGGATATTTAAGAAGACTTTTCCTTCAGAATTCTCGAATTGAAGAGCTGTTGTAACAGATACCCAAGTTGCTGCTACCGCACCGATAACCATACCGCCGACAACGCTGATTGCTTTACGAAGTGCTTGTCCTTTTGGTCCTACTAGGAATTCAACGGCTTTATCCCCTAATTGATACCCTTTAAAGAAGGCAAAGCGCATACCAAAGTATACTAAGAGGTTCCATACGACGATGTAGAAGATAGCACCAGCGATGTTACCACCTTTATAGAGACCAAGGGCAATCCCCAAAAGAACTGGAATCAAGGTCCCAACGACCAAAGAGTCACCGATACCAGCGATTGGACCCATCAAACCGGCACGCATACCATTTATGGTTTCACCATCCACTGCATCTCCGTTTGCGCGCGCTTCTTCCAAACCAGCTGTAATCCCTACAACGAGAGAGCCAAGTTGTGGTTCAGTATTGAAGAAGGCAGTATAGGTTTGCATAGCATCTTTTTGTTCTTCTTTGTATCATACATTTCTTCTACGATTGGAAGCATAGAAGTCAAGTACCCAAAGGTTTGCATGTGTTCTTGAGAGAAACAAGTCAAATGACCATAATACCAATGATGAAATGCTTTTGCTAATGTTTTCTTTGAAATTTTCTTTCTATCAGCCATTTTAAATATCCTCCTCATCATCGTCTACGTAAACAACCCCAGCTGGAGCAGCTTTCATAGATTTGATTACTTCAAGTTCATAGTAGATTACTGCAAAGATCAATGAAACAACCGCACTAGCTACCAAGTTCAAGCCGAGAGATTTAGCCAAGGTAAATCCAACAAAGAATGGAATGAAGTCAGTTGCTTTTGTAACAATTTGTTTCAACAAGATAGCAATACCGACACATGGGAGAAGAGCTCCGACTGTAAAGAGAGCTTTCATCCAGAAACCATCCATAGGAAGGTAAAGTTTCATCAAATCAACCATGTTTTCACCATATTTAGTGATAATCATAGTTGGAAGGAAAGAGAAGAGGAAGTGAGAAATCCAAGGATAAACCCAGTCAACTGCGTAGAGTTTTTTGAAGTTTCCTTCTTCAACGGCTTTCCAACCAATGTGTTGCCAAAGCAAGTTCATTGTAGCTGTACCGTAGAAAAGAACAGTACCGATTGTCCCAACTGCTGCACCGATTGGGGCTGCAGCTGCTGCAATTCCAGCTTCGTCTGTGATGTGATTTGCATGCACAAACAAGATAGCAAGAGGAACACCGATATAAGAGATGGCACGAACATCGGCAGATACGGTTCCACCAGGTGTTACCAAGGCGATATAAACAACTTGAAGGGCAACCCCGACCATAATACCGGTTGTCACATCTCCAAGAATTAAACCTGAAATCAACCCACCGATCAAGGGACGACCGAGTGTATAGTTCCCGATACTGGAACCTCCCATACCAGGCATTGAAGACAAGCTGGCGAAAACAGCAAGCAAGATTGCTTGAATCCATGAAATTGTCATAACAAACGCTCCTTATGTTTGTAAATTTATTTACCTAACTAATAAAACTGTTAGGTTTAAACCAAATTTAGATTTGAAATCATCCCAGTAACCAATTGAAACATCCGGCAACAATTGGAATTTAACCTTGTAACCTGCTGCCTGAATTGCCTGAAAGGCTTCTGCTTCTTCCTGGGTGATGGATTGGTTATTGCCCAATTTCACTGCACCAGGACGATCATTTGCAGGGCCAACGATGATTTCTTTAACATCTCCTGGGACAAAACCTTGATCCACCAAAATTTCCTTCATATCGATTGGGGTTTTGGTAATCAAGAAGTACCGACTGTCAGATTCCGTTACTTTTGCTGACTTTTCTTTAAAGGCTTCTTTTGTCCATACAAAGGTTTTCTTGTCTGATGCGCCTTTGTAAGCTTGGATCAAAACCTTGTTTGATGCTGCTGCATCGTTTACGGCAATCAAACCATCACATGGTTTTTCTTTTGCCCAGCGTGTGACTGTTTGACCGTGAATCATGCGGTCATCAATCCGTACAAATGTTACTACCATAAGGTACCTCCCTATTAAATATCGTCATCATCTTCTTCAGCACTAGTGGCTGAAACTTCAAAGGTTGTAGTGCAGATTGTGCTTCTGATAAGATAGTTGCTGACAAATCGTCTCCATCCAACACATCCTTCATCACAACTGCTGTCAGGGCCATGGTCAGGTTCATCCCACCAAGGATCAAGGCTCCATCTAGCTTTCCAGCTTCTTCTAGGACAGTAGCTACCGTGGTTAATGGACTACCACCTACAATGTCTGCCAAGACCAGCACAGAATCATCTGCTGTCAATTCTGAAATGCTCTCTCTAAAATCAACTGCAAAGTCATCGACCGATTTTCCTTCCTTAAGTCCAACTGCGATGACCTGATTCATCTTGTCACCAGCAAACATAGCTAGCGATGTTTTTAGTCCTTCTGCCAATCCACCATGACTGACTAAAATGAGATATTTCATTTTGCTACACCTCCTTTATTTGACTCTATTGTAGAATATTTGGAAGCGCTTTTACATTGTCAAATGTCACATGATAAACATGACATTTAGCAACAAAAAAATGACATCTGTCACTTGACACAATGTCATCTTATTTTTCTTTAAACTCCTACCTGAAGACTACTTTCAATTTCCCTCTGAATTTGAGGCAAGCGGTTCTCGACATCTTGATCGCGCAAAGCATTGCCAATCAAGTAGTCCAGCTTTTCCAACATTTCTTTAGAGACATTCTTGGGACTACTTTCAACAGCTTGTTCCATGATACGATTCAAGGTCTGATTGGTCAAGGAATCCGTGCCAAAATCATCTACCTGTAGAAGATCTTTACTAGATTGACTTTGGACCACCTGTGGCATAACGGAAATCCCTTGAGATTGAGCAAAGAGGAGTTGTTGAATTTCTGGATCTTCTGTCAACAATTTCATCAATTCCCAAGCTAACTTGGAATGAGGAGTCCGAGCAGACATGGCAAAAGAAGTCGTCGTAACCAAAGTCGCCTTGGTAGTTTTGACTTAGCAGGCATAGGGATACAGGTCCAGGTGAAGTTTGAATATTTTGAAACATGGTAAGGATAAGGTTTATAGGTTCTATATTGAGCCAAAGTCATGGGATAAAAAGCGACTTTCCCCTGGTCAAAATCTTTGGAACTCACCTTATAGTTCTTATTCAGCTCTTCCAATTTTTGTAAAAAAGTCAATGATTCTTTGACTTCTGGAGCCGTAAGTTTGAGCATCCCACCTTGAAAGAGACTACCCCCATTTGCTGCCAAAGCTTCTTTCCAGGTATATTCTGTACTCCCAAACTGATCCAATTGACCATCTCCATTTGTATCTTTGGTTAGTTTTTTACAAATTGTATGGAACTCTTCCAAGCTCCAACCTTCCTTGGGAACCTCAATGCCTTCTTTGTCCAGCAAATCTTTATTGACACACATCAAAATAGGATTACTTTCATAAGGTAAGGCATAGGATTGCCCCTGATAGACACCTGATTCAAATGCAACAGGATAAAAAGCAGCTTGGTCTTCTTGATTCATATAGCCATTTAACTTTTCTAGAACGCCACGCGCCGCCAATAAGGACAGATCTTGCTCAGAGACCATAAACACATCCGGCGTCTTTCCTGAAACAATCTTTTCTGAGAGCCAGTCTGAATAATCTGACTGCGGAATCCCATTTTCATATTCCACACGGACATTAGGATGGGACTTTTCAAATTTTTGAATCGCAAGATCCAAAGCATGGGAGCGTTGACTGGTCGGTACATCCCAACTAGATCCTGCATAAACGCCTATATGGAGCACGATCGGTTGTTGTTTCCACCAATAAAAACCAGTACTCACAGAGAGCACAAAAAGGAGAACGATTCCCCAACAAAGATGCTTTCGGTTTAATTTCATTCCGTATTTCCTTTTGAAAAATCGCGTCTAGTCACTCCTGTTTGAACTGACCAAATTGCTAATTGCGTTCGATCTCTTAGATTTAATTTCGCCAAAATCGTTGATAAGTAATTGCGCACAGTTCCTTCTGATAAGAAAAGTTTGGCCGCAATTTCTTTGTTTGACTCGCCATAGCCGACTTCTTGAATAATTCGCCATTCTGTCGTACTCAAATCCTTGACGTTGTCCTCATCCACAGCAATAGAGAAATTCGATTTGGCCATTTGAGAGAATATCTGAAAGACCTTGCTAGCGATATTTGGGTTGATCATAGCTCCACCCTGATGCACCACCTTAATAGCCTCATAGAGCTCTTCTGTCGAGGCTCCCTTTAAGAGATATCCTGAAGCACCATACTTGAGTGCACTATAGATAAATTCATCATCGTCAAAGGTTGTTAAAATAATAATTTTGATATCCGGATAGTGTTCTTTTACTTCTTTTGTAGCCAAAACCCCATCCATGCCTGGCATCCGAATATCCATCAGGATCAGATCAGGATGCGTCTGTGGAATACTGGACAAGACATGATTCCCATCTTCCACTGTAGCTACCACTTCGATGTCGGAGTGAGCCGACAAAATAATTTTCAAAGATTCTCGAATTAAGGCTTGGTCATCTGCCACCATTACTTTTATCACCATATCTTATCTCCCCTCTTGATATTTTGGTAAACTGACACGTGTAAAAAATCCATCGCTACTTTCAAATTGAAGCTGGCCTCCTAGAATTGAAATACGCTCCATCATCTGTTTGAGTCCATAACCATAAGTTAAGGTTTCAAACCCAACTCCATTATCTTGCAAAGCGATCAAATAATTCTCTTTATCCTCAAAAAAATGGAGTCTTAGTTGGCTGGCGTGACCGTGGCGAACCGCATTGGTCATAGACTCTTGTATGACACGAAAGATCGTATCTTCAATCATGACATCCATATCGACATCTACCCATTCATAGTTTAGATCAACTTGTAGGTTGGAAAGAATTTGATACTCGCGGATGGTCTTTTCTAAAGCATCTTTGAGAGTTCGTCCCTCAAGGGCTCCCGGACGAAGACGATTAAGAGAACCTCTCACATCTTGGATTCCTTCACGAACCACTTCTGATACGTTTCACCTGCTCTTTTGCCCGATTTGGATCGATATCAATCAAGACCCCAACAGCATCTAAACCTGCTGAGATGCCTGTTAGTGCGTGCCCCAAAGTATCATGAATCTCACGAGCAATCCGCTTACGCTCCCGATCCTCTGCAATCTTCTCAGACAAGGCCATATAATTGTTCAACTCCGTATTAACCTTGGACACCATGGCCAATTCTTCCTCTACTTCGTGGTTCTCCGCAAGGACGTTCATAATATAAAACAAAAGTGAAATAATGAAGAGTACCATATTCGAGGCATAAAGGGAATTCTTTAAGAAAAAGGCCAGAATGCGAATAGATTCAGGATAAAAATGAATATAGACATCTAAGGACGGAATCGGGAAGAAAAGCGAAAAGACATCTGAATTTGTCACAAGGAGCATCAAGAAGCTCACTAGGATAAAGGCAAACCAATACTTCCGATCTCTCTTGGTATTCAACTCTTTGGAACCATAGAAGATATCCGCAAAAACCAAGAGAATGAGCCCGTTATAAGCTACATTTTGAACCCACATCAGAAGCAGCATCAGGAGAATCTCCAGAATATTCCTCTTATCAAAAATAGACCATCGACTCGTTTGAGGCCGATATCGACTCATCGATATCAAAGCAATCCCAGCAAACAAAACTGCAGACAACCAAAAGGTCGTAGATGGAGCAAAGGGAATACGCTCTAGACGCTCTAATAATAGAGAAGCTTGGCGTTGAGCTATGATATAGTTGGTTGCTTGAAGATAGATGATACTGTTTAGCATAACAGCGATAAAATTGACGACCATAAGAATGGCCAAACTGTATCGAACACCTCTAAACTTTCTCATTACTGCCACCCATTCACATCAAACTGATCAATGTTTTCCTTTGTCATCATTTCAACTGGAATGCTCACCTCTTTGGTATAGCTCTTCCCTTCTGCAATATCTTGAATGACCTCCATCACGCGGTCTCCCATCTTCAAAGGAGACTGAGCAACGGTCCCCACAACATCATCCGTCGAGTGCAACAAAGATTTCATATCTGGTGAACCATCGATTCCATAAATCGCAATGGGGTAAGTTATTCCTTGCTCCTTAATTGCAGCCAGAGCTCCTATAGCTGAGCGGTCATTTAAGGCAACCAAGGTATCAATTTCAACCCCTGATTGTAAAAAATTCTGGACAGCCGGCATGGCGATTTCCGTTTGCCCCTTGGTTTCTAGTTCCGAGACAATCTGATAAGAACTGTGCCCCTCTATAGTGTCTTTAAACCCCTGAATCCGCGTATCTGCTGAAACAGTCCCCTTATGTTCCAAAAGGAGGACTCGAGCACTAGAAGAACGTTTCATCAACTCTTTAGCAATCAATACTCCCGCTTGGTAGTTATCGGATACAATACTTGCATCTGGCTTAAAATTCTTCAGTTGGGTATCGACCGCAATGATTTTAATTCCTTGTTTTCTAGCTTTTTCAAGAGCAGTTAAAATTGACTGGCTATCCCCCTTGACCGGATTGATCACTATCATATCAACTTTTTGAGCACAAAAATCATCAATCTGTTGGCTCTGTCTTTCTTCGTCCAATTCTGGATCTCGGACGTAAACAAGAGCTCCTCTTTCATCGGCAATTCGACTAATTTCCGAATGAATACTTTTATAGAACCCATTGTTCATGGTCATATAGGTGACACCAATTTTAGTCTGATCCTTGATGCCACTTGTTTGACAACGGCCGAAAACCCATAAGAGAACACAGACCACTGGAATCAGCAGTAATAGACGCTTTATCAGCCATTTCAACAATTCTATTTTCTCTTTATTTTTCTTCAAATTTCATTCCTTTTCTGAAAATTTTGAATATATATTACTTTATTCTACTACTTTTTCAAAAAAAGTGCTTGATTTTATTGTACAAGTGCATTTATTCGACCCATCTTAAGAAGTAATTTCCGAACAATACTACAAAAACAATAGAAAAAGCTGGTCTATAGGCGAACCAGCTCTTCTATTTGATTGATATTAAAATGGAAGTTCCTCTTCTTCCAAGACCAAATCTGCCAAGTCTTGTCCTGCATTATTTTCACGCATAGCACGTTGGGCACGACTTTCTAAGAGTTGGAAGCCCGTACAGAGAACTTCTGTTACATAGTTGGTCTGTCCATTTTTCTCGAAGCGACGGGTACGAAGTTCCCCATCCACAGAAACCAAACTACCTTTGCTTCCATAACTAGCCAAGGTTTCAGCAAGCTTACCCCAGACTACAATATTGATGAAGTCTGCTTCACGTTCCCCATTTTGATCTTTATAACGGCGATTCACTGCGATAGTTGCTCGTGCAACGGACTTGTCGTTGTTGGTTTTGTGCAATTCTGGTGTAGACGTCAAACGTCCGATCATAATAACTTTATTATACATTTTTTCATCCTCCTACTTATCTATTCGAAGGAAATCAAAAAAAGTTACAAAATTTGTAACTTTTTTAAATAATGTTAATCTCAGTGAATCATAAATCCAGTTGCTTGTTGATTGGCCATAATGGTCATATCTGTGATTTGCACACGACGAGGTTGGCTGGTCACATAAACCACAGTATCTGCAATATCTTGCGCCTGCAAGACTTCAAGTCCCTGATAGACCGTTGCAGCCCGTGCCTCATCTCCATGGAAACGGACCTTAGAAAAGTCAGTCTCTACAATACCAGGCTGAATAGTTGTCACCTTGATATCTGTAGCTATGGTGTCAATCCGAATCCCATCTGAAAAAGTCTTGACTGCAGCTTTGGTTGCTGAATAGACTGCTGCACCAGCGTAGGCGTAAATACCTGCGGTTGAACCCATATTAATGATATGGCCTTGATTTGCAGCCACCATAGAAGGCAAGAGACAACGAGTGACAGCCATCAAGCCCTTGACATTGGTATCCAGCATGGTCAACATATCCAACTCTTCATAGTCCTGATAGGGTGCTAAACCGAGAGCCAGCCCAGCATTATTAACTAAAATATCAATCGAACCTACTGCTTCAAGAATTTCTGAACAAACAGTTTTAACCATTGTCATATCGGTCACATCAAGGGGAAAGGTCCAAACTTTTTGATTTGGAAAGGCTTCTGCGAACTCAGTTTTTAGAGTTTTGAGCCTTTCTGTTCGACGCCCTGTGAGAACAATATTTTCACCTTTTTCTAGATAGGCACGCGCAATAGCTTCACCAATACCTGATGTTGCACCTGTTATCACAACATTTTTTGCCATCTTACTTTCTCCTATCTAACTTAACAAATTTAAGCTGTCCAGTGTTTTGCTGGGTCAAATGGTGTTCCGACAACTTGGTCTTCTGACAATTCAATGACACCACGCTTTTGTGGAGCATTTGGTAAGGCAAGTTCACGAGGACTGCACATCATACCAAAACTCTTTTCACCACGAAGTTCCCCTGGGAAAATGAGATTCCCTTTTGGCATCATAGCTCCTGGAAGAGCAACAATGGTTTTTAAACCGACACGCGCATTAGGAGCTCCTGCAACGATTTGCACTGTCTTATCACTCGCAACTGCCACTTGGCAGATATTGAGGTGATCACTATCTGGATGTGCCACCATCTCTACGATTTCACCAACGACAAATTTCGGTTCCTTGTCATTGATAATCTCTTCGGTAAAATCTTGAGACTGCAATTCTTGGTTCAAACGAGCTACTTGGTCGTCTGTCAAAAATACTTGGCCACGTTCCTCAATTTCGAATAAGCTAGAAACTTCAAAAATATTCCAAGCAACAGTTTCGCCTGTTTCCTTTAGGAAAACACGCGCCACATTGCCTTTACGCTCAACATCTAGTTTGGCATCGCCACTGTTTTTCACGATGACCATAAGGACATCACCGACATGTTCTTTGTTATATGTAAAAATCATTCTTTCTTTTCTCCTATTTTAATTCTGCTAAAAAGTCGTTTATTTGTACCTTGGTTTTACGGTCACGATTGACAAAGCGTCCAATCTCCTTGTCCTTATCTAAGACAATTAGACTTGGAATCCCGTAAACATCCCAAAGTTTGGCTAGTTTCATGTACTCATCTCGGTCTACTCGTATAAAGGTAAACTCTGGATTGGTCTCTTCAATCTCTGGCAGAGCTGGATAGATATAGCGACAATCGCCACACCAATCCGCAACAAAAAGGAAGACCTTCTTGCCATCCTGTTCTACTAGATTTGCTAATTCTTCTATACTCTTAGGAGAAATCATATGACTTCCTCCTCGTAGATGAGATCTTCATCTTCGTAGACAAAGGTATAGTGACGTCCATCTTCAAATAACACCACCAACAAGACGTTCTAAGCTACTTTCGTACACTTGGACATAGAGAGTTCCAATCTCACCCATTTCTGAAAAGTAGTCTCGCACAATAGCCGTTAACTCTTCCTGTGTCTTCATGAGTTTGTGATCATCAGCTACTTTCTTAGCACCAAAGGCAAGTGCTCCAAGCCCTGCCACGACTAAACCTGTTTTAATAATATTTTTCGTTTTCATGCTAACATTGTAACACAAAAAGGCTCAAGGAACAATGAAAAAGGGAGTCCCACTCCCCTTTCTAATTTCTAAACATTAATAATTTCTCTCACCAAACAAACCTTCTGGTAAATCATGGAATCCCTTGCCTGCCTTGAAGTTTTCAAATTTACCTAGCAAGAACTGGTAGGCATCCAAGCGACTCTCGTAGCGAATCATGGCATCTTTAGCACGCTCATCTTGATCTTCTTCATAGACCTTTTGGCTTTCCTTGAGCGCCATATCATTAATCATGATTTGGGTATTAACCCAGGCTTCAAATTCCTTCATAAATTCTTGTTCGTAACTCATTCTTTCTCCTTATTCTATTCCTCGATAATAATCTGTATCAATCTCACGGTAAGGCTGGATATCCTGAACGTACTCCAAGACTCCTTGAAATTCTCCATTTTCATCGTGTACGGCAGCATAAGTGATATGGACAAACTTGCCCCGTGACTCGGACTTGAACCACATCTCGTACTTGTCTTTTTCCCCTTCACGAAGACCTTGCATAATAGTTTTTTTACCTTATCCAAATACTTGGGCGGATGACATAGTTCGACATTTCGTCCAACTTGAGACGGTGTCCGCTTGAAAAATCATCTCATCTGCTGGCGTATTGTCATTATAATACTGGAAGATATCATCCTTATTAACAAAGGTAATCTCCATAGGCAGGTGGTTGAGGATAAGATTAGCTTGTTCAACTGAAAGATAGCCATTTCCAAAAGCCTGCTGACTATTTCGGTCCATCACTGCTTCCTTTTCCTTAGGTGTAAAGGTGATGGTAAACTGACCCTCTGGCGTATCAATCACTTGTTGAACCTGTCCATCTACAGTTTCTGACTGACTTGGTTCTTCTACACTTTTTTCCTCAACAAAACTTTGACGTTCAGGAACCCATTTCTCAGACGGACGGATAATAGCATATCCATAGGCATCACTTTCCTCAGCAATCTGAATCCAGTCATCCTGGGTGAAGGATTCAAGCAGAATCATGAGAAGGATTGATTCTTCCTTAAAAATCATACTTTCAAACTCTGTCGCAAAAGCTTCAAAAGCTTCCTTTACGGTGGAAATTGGCACTTCTGGGAGCGACTTAGTTGCCACTAAGGCTGTTTGAAAGAGATCCCTAATCTGATCATCCACTCCCCACATAACTTTGGGAGGTGAATCATGCCCATAACGTTCCATGATAGGAAAAAAGAGCTCTTCCTTGCGCTGGTAGTGAATATCAAATTGACCAACAAGCCCCATCTGACGCACCAAACCCTTACGCATCTCCGCCAGCATTTCCTCGTCGTCCACAGATTCATAAGTCGAGAGCAATCTACGAACCCGAATCAAAGCAGCACGGAGAGCTAGATTTTCATCCTTAAAGACACGCACAGGGTGACCAGGATGATCGGTGTCCTCAACTTCGACACCCTTAACAGCATTCTTAAAGAGATTGGCATGAACATCACAGAGCTCCATGACGTCTTCAAATGTCACACCTGAGTCAGAGTTCATCAACTCGTGCTCCATGAGAGAAATCTCGATAGCTGATACACCTGTAAAGGTTGCATCAAAGCGTTCCTGAACGGATTCAGGGGAGGCTCCATTATGCAATTCTAATAAAATATCCCGTAGGATATGAATACGTTCATCTGCCATTAGTCTATTCCAATCACTTCGTAACCATTTGCTTCAAGTGTGCGCACAATCTTATCCATAGGAGTTCCCTCCAGCTTAGACCCCTGTTTGAGCGATACTTTTCGTCCGACTGTATTTCGCATCAAAGGATTTGCAAGAGGTTTAAAACCGAGTTCTACTAGGATATCTAAAACTTCTGGATGCTTGTCCACAACTTCCGCAACAGGAATAGATACATCAATGATATTGTCCATCATAACCTCCATCATATTCTCTAACAGTTTTTTCTTTTTTATTATACCACAAGGGCAAAGATTAAAAAACTAGCAGTAGAAGACTTGCTAGTTTATTTCGTATAATTTCATTATTTCCAATTATATAGACTTTTCCTAGTAAAACCTCAAAGTCTTATCCTTACCATGATCATCAGAGAAGTTTGAAAAACCAATCTATGATCTTGAAAAGAATCTTATAGAACAGTAATTGGAAGGCGAAAGAGATTAGGAACCAGAGTATTTTTATCAGACCAACAATTGGTGTTATAAAAAGAAGAGTAAAGAACCTCCAAAAAGATCTCATTCTTTATCCTCCGGCTTCATCAACCAAGTAGCTGTATCCATAAGCTTATCTACGAGAAATATTTTTCCCAAACTAATGACTATGTTTTCATCTTTTTTTATGGTTTCTGCAACTTTTAAAGCTTGCCTTGTTAGAAGATAATTACCGTAGGTTTTGGCCAGTACTGTTATGATCCCCATGTCAATCTCCTTCTATGATTTCCACTTCTTTTCGGATAGTGGCAACATCTCTTTGATATTGTGCTTCATCGTAGTTAATCAATTTGGACAATTCTTTTTGCAATCTTTCTCCCATGGGTTTCATGGTCGCAAAGGTTAAGCCACCTGATAGGACTCCACCTAAGATAGGAATAACTTTCCCCATCCCCTTAGCCAATCCTCCCTTGGTCAGATTCACTCCAAAGATTTTCAGAACTTTTTCCAAAATTGGATACCAAAGAGTCTTTGTCAAAGCCTTTTTGTTTACGATTTTCATCACTTGCTTAGCAACTGTAACACCACCAGAACGAAGGAGAGCGCCCGCACCATTTACTCCCAACATCACTCCCAGATAGAGCAAGAGGGTATTTAGCTTCTTCGCTCAGCTCATTTCGCGAAGCCCAGAGATCATCATAGCCGTAAATATAGCCTAGCTCCTGAGCTAGTTTCAGTGAAAATGCGTAAAACTGGGCTACATCTGCTGGTATAGTAACCGCCATGGCAAGACCGCCAGGTAATCCAGCCAAAACAGATGTCCCACTTGCCAGCAAAACATTATCTTTAATACAGGCATTGGCCACTCGATCTAAGGTTTCCTGAGGTAATAAAGCTGTCGGCCCTTCTTCCAATAATCTAGGAATATCCTTTGAAGCCACTTTCTTAGAGAATTTGTCCATTAAAAATTTTGACCGGTTCACTTTGACGACAAGAAGTTTTACTACCTGTTGCAACACTTGCATCGCCACATCTTCTTTAGCCATCTCTATCTCCATTTTTCATTCATATCAAGCTTTATCTTATCATATTTATGGAATAAATGATATTTTCAAGATTTATTTTATTTTCTGAATTTCTATTTATATAATCTGACTAGACAATGACCGACTTATAGCCACAAAAAAGAGGGTTACCCCTCTTTCTGCTTAATGTTTATCCAGATTGCGTAACATCTCGTCAATCTTGTTTCCATATTCGATGGATTCGTCTTTGACGAAAGTTAAGTCTGGAATTTGTACAATTTCAAATTGCGACCAAGTTCACGTTTGATAGTACCAGTTGCTTTTTCAAGTCCGACTTGAGCTTTTTGATTATCTGAAGCCAGGTTACTCAAAATAGTGTAGTAGACCTTAGCAACAGACAAGTCACCTAGCATCTGAACATCAGTGATAGTCACACCTTGGACACGTGGATCACGGACTTTCTTTTGCAAAATCTCATTGACTTCGCGCTTGATCTCCATGCCCACACGATCCGTACGGAAATGATTTGCCATATTTCTTCCTTTCTCTCAATTGAACCAAAAGCTAGGCCAGCAGACCTAGCTATTTTTAAACTTATTGATTTTCAATTCAAATTGAAATGAATTTCAATTTGAACTCATCTGCTTCTTTCGTCGTGGTGAAAGTGGTTGGACTGATAATTCAGTTCAATCACTGGGAATTTTTGAGACTCTAGGCTCAAAAATAAGCAATGAAACCATAGGTTTACTTGCGTCCCTCACCACCTAAGAAAGGTGCAAAAATCTTATCGTTTGATTTCTTCCATGATATAGGCTTCAATCACATCATCCATCTGGATATCATTGTAGCCATCAATCATAAGACCACCTTCACGGCCGTTTGTAACTTCTTTAACGTCATCTTTATAGTGTTTCAAGCTAGCTAGAGCGCCATCGTAAATAACAACACCATCACGGATAACACGGACTTTAGAGTCACGGGTAACTTTACCGCTGGTAACCATGAATCCTCCGATTGTTCCCACTTTAGATACCTTGAAGGTTTCTCGGATGATCGCTTCACCAATAACTTTTTCTTTAAATTCTGGGTCAAGCATCCCTTTCATGGCTTCTTCCATCTCTTCGATAACCTTGTAAATAATACTGTGGAGACGGATTTCTACATCGTCAGCTTCTGCTTGTTGACGAGCTTGTGGTGTAGACGCACGTTGAAACCAACGATAAAGGCATTTGAAGCTTCGGCAAGAGTCACGTCAGATTCATTGATAGCACCTACTGCTGAGTGAACAATAGTTACTTTAACGCCTTCCACATCAATCTTTTGAAGTGATGCAGAGAGAGCTTCAACAGAACCTTGTACGTCGGCTTTGATGATGACGTTTACTGACTTGAGTTCTCCTGCTTTAAGGGTATCAAAGAGGTTTTCAAGGCTAACACGTTGAGTAGCTTGACGTTGCTTCATAAGAGCACGTTTAGCACGTTCTTCACCAGCTGCACGCGCAGATTTTTCATCTTCGTAAACAGCAAAGTGGTCACCTGCCATTGGCGCTTCATTCAAACCAGTGATCGATACTGGTGTTGATGGGCCTGCAACCTTCACACGACGTCCGAGGTCGTTGGTCATGGCACGGACACGTCCGAAAGTATTTCCGACAACGATTGGATCTTGAACATTCAAAGTACCTTGTTGAACAAGAAGGGTTGCGACCGCACCTTTTCCTTTATCCAAACGAGCTTCGATAACAGTACCGATGGCACGAACTGTTGGATCAGCTTTGAGCTCTTGAATTTCAGCCACAAGTAGAACAGTTTCCAAGAGTTCATCGATATTTTGGTTGAACTTGGCTGAGATTTCTACGAACTCAGAATCTCCACCCCAAGCTGTTGACATAACACCATGTTCAGCCAATTCACCGATCACACGTTCTGGGTTGGCACCTGGTTATCGATTTTGTTGATAGCTACGATGATTGGAACATTAGCCGCTTTTGAGTGGTTGATGGCTTCGATAGTTTGAGGCATAACCCCGTCATCTGCCGCTACGACCAAGATGGTAATATCGGTAACAGAAGCACCACGCGCACGCATAGAAGTAAAGGCCGCGTGTCCTGGTGTATCAAGGAAGGTAATCTTCTTACCATTTTCTTCAATCTGATAAGCACCGATATGCTGAGTGATACCACCGGCTTCTCCCGTAGCAACACGAGAATTACGAAGGGTATCCAAAAGGGTTGTTTTACCATGGTCAACGTGTCCCATGATCGTTACAACTGGTGGACGTTCTACGAGTTCATCTTCATTGAGATAACCCTCTTCAGCAAAGAAACGTTCGATATCAGCATTGTCCACTTCAACCTTTTGTTTAGCTTCAATACCGTAATCTACCATGAGGAGTTCGATTGTTTCACCGTCCAAGGACTGGTTTTGTGTCGCCATCACACCCATCATGAAGAGTTTCTTAACAATCTCAGCTGGTTCGCGTTTGATACGTTTTGCGATTTCCGCAACGGTCATACCATCTGTATATTCAAATTCTGTTGGCAATTCATGGAACTTACGCTCTGTAACAGGTTTTGGTGCCTGATTACGGTTATTTTGCTTATTGCCTTTTTTATTCTTTTTGTTATTGTTCCAGTTACTATTTCTTTGATTTCTCACTTGATTTTGACTACTTCGATTCTTTTGTTGTTTTCTAGGACCATCTTCTTCGTGATCGTAATCATCACGATCTTTGTCTGGTCGGGCTTGTTTCTTACGACGTGTATCCACTACAGGTTCTTTAGCTGCAGGAGCCACTTCAACCACTGGTTGAACTGGCTGCGCTTGTTCAGCTAACTTAGCAGCTTCTTCAAAGATTTCCTCAGGTTCCTTGCGTTTGTTTGCTTGAGCTAAGGCTTCTTTGGCAGCTTGAGACTGCTTGAAGCGTTCCTCACTTGAACGAGCATATTCTGCATTTTGCTCTGCTTTAGAGCAGCTGCACGGGCTTTAAAGTCAACACGTGGGCCAGCTTGATTTGGACGTTTGTCCTCTTGCTTGCGGCGATCATTTCCGCGATTTTGCTGACCTTGTTGTTTTTTACCTTGATCATTGAATCGACGGTTATCACGATTGCCTTGACCTTGTTTACCACCATTACGGTTATCTTTTTTTTGACGATTCCCATTTTGTTGATGGTCACGGTTATTACTCTTATTTTGCTTGCGTCGTTCAGCCTGCTCTTTTGCACGTGCTTCACGCTCAGCCTTGAAGTTTCGACTCTGCGGTTTTGCTGGTGCCACTTTTTCTTCTTTAGGGGCAACAGCTGCTGCTGGTTTTGCCTCTTTCTTAGCGTCAACTGGCTTTGGAGCCACAGGTTTCGATTCTACCTTTGGAGCAGGAGCAGGTTTAAAACTTGCTACGATTTTTGAAGCAGCTGCTTCCTCCACACTTGATGAGTGGCTTTTTACATCCAAGCCCAACTCTTTTGCACGCGCTACAACTTCTTTACTTTCTTTTCCAAGTTCTTTTGCGATTTCGTACAATCTTTTCTTAGACAAATCATGTCCTCCTCTTCTATTCCATAAGAGACCTCATTTTCTTTGTAAATCCAGCATCTGTCACAGCCAAAACTTTTCTTGATTTTCCGACTGCTATGCTTAATTCCAGTGTTGAAAACACGGTAATAACTTCTACTTGATAATAATGACTTTTATCCTGAATCTTCTTGGTCAGGTTGGGAGCAGCATCATGGGCGAGAAATACCAGTTTTACTTTCTGGTCTTGAATAGCTTTGACCACCATTTCTTCACCCGAGATGATTTTCCCTGCTCTCTGAGCAAGTCCCAAGAGATTGGCAATTTTTTGTTTATTCAAGTCCTAACTCTCTTCTTTTCACTTTGTGATTGACATAGGCAATCAACTCGTCATAAAAGCTTTCTTCAACTTCCATACTAAAGCTACGGTTAAAGACTTTTTTCTTTTTGGCCTCAAGGGCTTCTGCATTATCTAGCTTGATATAAGCGCCACGACCATTAGCCTTGCCTGTCGGGTCAATAAAGACCTGCCCTTCTTTGTTCTTGACAATACGGAGTAAATCTCGTTTATCAATCACTTCATTAGACACAACAGACTTGCGCAAAGGGATTTTTCTAGTTTTCATCCTTCCCTCCTCTGATCAGCTTTTATTCTTCGACCAATTCGTCTGTTTCTACCTGGTCAGCTTCTTCTGCTGCTTCCATGGCTTCAAACTCACTTGCAGACTTGATATCAATACGATATCCTGTCAAATGAGCTGCCAAACGAACGTTTTGTCCACGACGACCAATCGCAAGAGAAAGCTTGTTATCTGGCACAACGACCAAGGCACGTTTGCTGTCGTTTTCATCAAAGATAACTTGGTCAACTTCAGCAGGAGCGATAGCGTTGTAGATAAATTCAGCTGGATCGGCTACCCATTCGATAACGTCGATGTTTTCTTCGATTGGAACCATACGATTGCTCTTAGCATCGTAGCGAGCTGGGTGGAATTTGCTAGTGATTTTCTTGATGTTAGCTCCACCACGTCCGACGATTGTCCCGATTGCATCCACGTTTGGATTGTGGCTACGAACAGCAACCTTGGTACGGTCGCCAGCTTCACGAGCTACGCTCATGATCTCAACAGTTCCATCATAGACCTCAGGAATTTCTTGTTCCATCAAACGTTTAATCATTTCTGGATGGCTACGGCTCACAAATACGTTCACACCACGAGGATTGTCTTCAACCTTGTAGACATAAACTTCGATACGATCATGAGAAGCAAAAACTTCTCCAGGGATTTGGTCTTGTTTTGACAATTGTGCTTCGATGCTGCCAAGGTTGACATAAATAAAGCGATTGTCAAAACGTTCTACCGTACCAGACATGATTTCTTGCTCATGCTCTTTGTAAGTATTGTAGGTAATGGCACGTGTTTGCTTGCGCATTTTTTCCATGATGGTTTGTTTGGCAGATTGAGCTGCTACACGACCAAACTCACCTGGTGCTTCTTCAAATTTAATCTTGTCCCCAAGCTCGTAAGCTGAGTTAATGGCAAGAGCATCTTTTAAGCTGATTTCCAAACGGCTATCAAATACTTCATCAACTACTTCACGAACAGTATAAACTGTAAAGTCACCTGTCTTTTCGTTGAAATCAATGGCTACACTGTCTGATTGACCATAGCGTCTGCGATAGGCTGAACGAAGTGATTCCACCACTGCATCAATGATGTCTTCTTTTTTGATTCCCTTGTCTTCTTCCAAAATGCGGAAGGCCTCTAGCATTTCTTTACTCATCTTCTATTCACTTTTGAATCTTCAAAAGCTTCCTTTCTTTTACTATAATTTTACTGCTAAACGTGCTTTTGACACCAAACTGTATGGGATTTGGACCGTTTTCTTACGAGTCTTGTCCATATATTCCATAGTCAACTCATCCTCTTCAAAGGCTAGCAAGGTTCCTTCAAAGACTTTTTGCTTATCGATGGCTTGGTAAAGTCCAACATGGATGTATTTCCCAACCGCTCCAGCGACTGCTTCCTTGGTTTTCAAAGGACGTTCCAAGCCTGGGCTGGTGATTTCTAGGAAATATTGTTCTGGGAAGGGATCTGGCTTGATAGTATCTAGGACAGGACTGATAATCTCTGTCAAGTCCGCTGTGTCGTTCAAGGTAATTCCCTCTGGTTTATCTACAAAAATACTAAGAATCATGTCACTGCCAATCTTTCCGTACTCGATATCCACGAGTTCAAAGGGAGCTTCAATGACAGGTTCTACGACTTCTCTGACTAATTCTACGATAGTTGCGATTGCGTCCACCTCCTCATAAGTAAGAGGCGAAGATATTTCCCCGCCTCACTTTCTCATATTCTTACTTATAGTATAGCACTTTGACTACTTATGTAAAGTATAAGCACTCAGAAGGCTTGATTTTAAGCTTTTTCTTAAAATTCTGCCTCAACTCGATAGATAACCTGACCCTTACTTGAGAATTTTTCTTCATATTCTGTCATGACATTGCCTTCAAAGTCGCTGGCATGCAAGTCCAACCAAACTCCATTGAGCTTCATGCCGTATTGAGAAAAACTCACTAGGCTATATTCAAACAAGCCACGGTTATCTGTCTTGAAATGAATCTCACCGTGTTCAGGCAAGATACGCTTGAAGGTATCCAAGAAACTTTTATAGGTTAGACGACGCTTTTCATGGCGCTTTTTAGGCCACGGATCTGAAAAGTTTAGGTACAAGCGATCAATCTCACCATCTTCAAAGTAGTTGGTCAAATCAGAACCATCAACCCACAACAACTTAATATTGGGTACAGCGACTTCCAAAACCTTGTCCAAGGCATAACTCAAAACAGACTTTTGAATATCAATCCCGATATAGTTGATATTAGGGTTTTGCTTGGCCATACCTGACACAAAGGCTCCCTTACCACTACCAACCTCAACATGGATAGGATTGTCATTTCCAAAGAGGTCTCGCCATTTTCCTTTGGCTTCTAAAGGATTTAAGACAACATACTGAGGATTAGCCTCTAGTAATTCTGTTGCCCCTTTACGATTTCTAACTCTCATCTCTTCTTTCCATACTTGTCACGGAAGATGCGCAAGGCATAAATCTCCCGATTGACATTTTCTAGATCTTCATTTGTATAATATTTGGCAATCTGGCTCAAGAAGGATAACTGAGCATACCAAAATAGTTTGCTGATGACTGTTTGGTTGTATTTGTAACCATAATAAGTCAACCACTCTTTCCACTGATAGTCTGGAATATAGTGACATAGCATATGCGCCACATCAAACATGCGATCCGTTAAACGAACGGAATCCCAATCCACTAAATAAACAAGACCGCTCTCTGTCTCAATCCAATTACTATGTCGTACATCTCCATGAACGATCGTTGCATAATCTTCCCTAAAGTTTGGCAAACTTCCTCGCAAATCCTCTACTACCATTCTTAGATATTGATTGTTCTTCAAGGATTCTGGAGCATCTTTTAACCAAGCCTGAAGCAAGTCAAAAGGTGTTTCTAAAGAATAGCCCAAACGAGTCAATTGCGTCATCAAAGGACGCGAACGATGCAAGCGACTCAGAATATTGATAATCTGCTTGCGATTCATATCATAAGGGGTCAAAATTTACCATTCAACCATTCTTGGGCACACATATCACGCCCATCCGATAAACGGCGAGTCCATAATAATTGAGGAGCGATTTGTTCCTTGGCTAAACCAGGTAGGATTGGAGAGGTGTTCATTTTAATAAAGACGCGCTTCCCATCAGGGTAACTTCCCATATAAGCTTTTCCGCTTTTCCCAGGTATAGGGGTCAGCGTTAGCTCAATATCACCCAAGTCCATTTCTTTCCTCCGTATAAAGTTTCCTTACTATTCTACTAGTTTTTAGCCTATTCGTCAACCAGTCTTTTAAGTTGGTAAGGTAAATAAAGAAATTGTAAAACGAAACTAACTCCAACAAGAGCTAAAAGGGCTAGTTTTTCTTGGAGGGTAATCAACCCAACTACCAGTTGAACCAATAAAACAAAACCAGTCAATCCTCGGACAACTGCCTGTAACCCTTTTTCCTTTTGTCCCTTGTCTAGCGGGAAAAGTTGGGTCAAATATTGGTAATCAAAGGCATGATAGAGAGCCAATAACTGAAAGAGCAAGAGGTAGTTAAATAGAACCACTACTGCTGTCGCTATCCAAGCTTGCTCGATAAAGATCAACGCCAGCAAGGATAGGAAGAGGAGGCGAAGACTGAGGGCAAGGAGGTCTCCATTTCGCAGATAAGAACGAAGATAGAGGTTCTGCCAAATCTTGCTCGGCACCTTTTGAACAACTTTAAGGATAAAGTCTAGATAGGCACGACGCTTGACGCTGTTTGAAATTCCCTTGACTTGGGTAAAGAGGGCAAGAAGCGAAGCAAGAACTGCTTGCGTTTACTTTCTTGGGCAATCACATAGTCCCAGTCAAGATGATTTGCACTAAAAAACTTGCCAGCCTTTTTCTGAAACAGGAAATATTTCCCGACTCCCAAAAGAAGAACATAAACACCAAAAACTCCTAAGCCCAAGCCCATGGCTAAAAATAGAGGGGCAAAAAGAAGCAAAAAGAGAGTCTGTACACTGACCCAAAAGATGAAGGAAACTAGACTTTGCTTCTGGATGTGTTCTCTTACTTCTTCTTCAGCTACTAAGAGAAAGAGCTTATCAGGTGCTTCCACATAAGTCGCTATCCCTCCCCAAAGCATGAGTAAAACAGAGACAATCCCAATTAAACATATGATTGGTAAGTGATTCTCAGGAAAATGCTGGAGCAGTTGACTATACTGATAGGCTAGAAAACCTACTAAGACCAGTAAAAACAAGACAAAGTGATCATTGAGCACATAGCGCAGATAACCAAGACACTCCTTACGAAAAGCCTGCTTTCGCTTTAGAAACAAGTCTTTCATCGGTCCTCCTCTTTGGTCAAAGCCAAATAGATATCATTGAGACTTGCTTGAGGCATGGCAAAAGCTTGTCTCAGCTCTTCAAGATCCCCTTTAGCCCTCACTTGGCCTTTGTGAAGAATGACAAAAGAGTCACACATTTTTTCAGCAGAGTCAAGAACGTGGGTACTCATGAGGATAGACTTGCCTTTTTTCTTTTCAAGGTCCAAAAGCTGGATCAAGTCAGAAATCGCCAAAGGATCAAGACCAAGGAAAGGTTCATCGACGATAAAGAGACTAGGATCCACGACAAAGGCACAGATAATCATGACCTTCTGCTTCATCCCTTTTGAAAAATGAACTGGGAACCAGTCTAATTTCTGATCCAAACGGAACATTTTTAAAAGCGGTTCCACACGTTCAAAAGCTAGATTTTGCTCAATACCATAGGCCATGGCAACCGTCTCGATATGTTCTCTGAGAGTCAATTCCTCGTATAAACTAGGAGTTTCAGGAATATAACCAATCTGCTGACGATATTCTCGAGGATTGGCACCTAAAGTTAGTCCGTCGATGTTTATTTCTCCACTATAAGGTGTCAACAAACCGATAATTTCATTGATGGTCGTTGATTTTCCTGCACCATTGAGCCCAATCAAACCGACCAACTGTCCACTCTCGACTGTAAAGGACACATCTTTCAAGACAGGGACATGGACATAGCCACCTGTCAGGTTTTTAATTTCTAACATATTTTCTCCAAATCTGGTATAATGTAGCTATATTATATCAAAATTCAATACAGTAGAGGTAGATTTTATGTCAGATTGCATTTTTTGTAAAATTATCGCAGGGGAGATTCCCGCATCAAAGGTTTACGAAGATGATCAAGTTCTTGCCTTCCTTGATATCTCACAAGTAACACCTGGTCACACCTTGGTCGTACCAAAAGAACACTACCGCAATCTTTTAGAAATGGATGCTACTAGTGCTAGCCAACTTTTTGCCCAAGTTCCAAAGATTGCTCAAAAAGTCATGAAAGCTACCAAAGCTGAAGGTATGAATATCATCGCCAACTGTGAAGAAGTTGCTGGACAAACAGTTTTCCATACCCATGTCCACCTTGTTCCCCGCTACAGTGCAGATGACGACCTAAAAATTGACTTTATCGCACATGAACCAGACTTCAACAAACTTGCCCAAGTCGCTGAAACAATCAAAAACGCTTAAGGAGTCACTATGAAACTATCAAACTTACTACTTTTTGCAGGTTCTGCAGTCGGTTCATACCTCCTCGTTAAGAATCGCCAAGCTATCACTGAAGAAGTTTTAGATACTACTGATCGAGTTGAAGCCATTAAGGATGACTTGGATATCATCCAAGATAGCCTGCAAATTATCGACCAACAAAAAGAACTCATCAAGGAATATCAAAAAGATTTGACCTATAAGTTTAAAGTCCTGGAAAAAGATGTTCAAACGAGACTTGCTGTACTAAAGAAATGCAGAAAACTGAAGAAAACTAATGTAAAGAAAATCTCCAACTTTCCTTATTCCCCTTTAAATCCATTTGGGTTAGCAGATCTTAATAGACAAGGGAGGACATGAAAATGAAACAGTTTTTTAAAGTTTTGACGCGGATCATCCTGATTATTTGTGGTGGCCTCTACCTTCTTGCAGCCCTGGCATTTCTAATACTGGCCAATCTGTTCAAGACCTCACCGAGTGACATCCGAGGAGGAGATGAAGCCTTAAAACAAATCTTTATCTCCCTTGACCTGCCTCCTGAAAAAGTAGAATCAAATGGAAGCTAGCAATTCGAGGGTGGAGGCTTAGATTTTTATGTGACTTTCTCATACGAGGTCATCAATATCCACCCAGTTCTAAAAGAAAGTCCTAACCTGACTAAAAACCGACTCAAAGTCTATATCCTAAACACAGGAGATATTTCCTACCATTCAGTAGAGGACAACTTATTCAATCATGGTTTATTCCAATTTTTATAGGAGGAAAGCAGGAAGTATTTCCAAGAAATCGGAAAGAAATCAAATCCTTCTTACTTTATTCTCTCTTGGAGGGATCCAGAAAGCCTGAAAAAGGGAATCGCATTCTATGAAAAAGCGTTGACCTTGGTGGATATCCAGGATAATTCGGCGATTAAGCACATTGATACCGTCACCGTTAAGCCTGGCAAGGAATCAGAACTCAAGCAACTCATCCAGGACATGGATGAGGCTGACTTACTCACTCAAAAATATCAATAACAGACCAGTTGGAGATTCTTTCTCCCATGCTAAAAGTCTAAAGATTGCACGAAAAAAGAGCCCTCGGGCTCTTTTTACTTTATGCTTTATTCTCCTTCAAAGGCATCCTTAATATGGTCAAAGAATCCTTTTTTCTTTGGATTGACTTTTAGATCACCTGCAGCTGCGAATTCTTTCAAGGCTGCTTTTTGTCGTTCGTTCAAGCCTGTTGGAGTCACGACATTGACAGTAACGTATTGGTCACCAAGGGCACCACCATGAAGGCTAGGCGCACCTTTACCACGTAGACGGAATCGTTTACCAGTCTGAGTTCCTTCTGGAATGACTAATTCCACATCACCATGAACTGTAGGGATGTCTACTGTATCACCAAGTGCTGCTTGAACAAAATTGAGGTTCAAATTGTAGAAGATAGTGGTTCCTTCACGTTCAAACTTATCACTAGCTTCAACTGAAACCACCACGTACAAGTCACCATATGGTCCACCGTTAAATCCTGCTTCACCCTGACCTGCTAGGCGGATCTGTTGACCTGTTTCCACACCAGCAGGGATTTTTACGTGTACGCTATGGGCTTGTTTTTCATGACCAGTTCCATGACAGGTTGTACATGGATCTTTGATTTCTTGACCACGGCCATGACAGACATCACAGGTTACTTGGCGACGCATCATACCGAGAGGTGTTTGGGTATCAACATTGATCACACCTGAACCATGACAGCGTCCACAAGTGACTGGACTTGTTCCAAGTTTAGCACCAGACCCATTACAAGTACGACAACTTGCCTCACGATTGTATTTGACTTCCTTTTCTGTACCAAAAATAGCTTCTTCAAAAGTCAAATGAACGCGATACTGGAGGTCGTCACCTTGACGAGGGGCGTTTGGATTACGTGATGCACCGCCACCACCAAAGAAGCTTGAGAAGATATCTTCAAATCCGCCAAAGCCACCTGCTCCGTCGAAGCCTCCGAAACCGCCAGCACCACCAAAACCACCATTGGCACCAGCAGCACCATATTGGTCATAGGCAGCACGTTTCTGTTCATCGCTCAAAGTTTCATAAGCTTCTTGAACTTCCTTGTACTTGTCCTCAGCACCAGGATCCTTGTTGATATCTGGGTGATATTTTTTAGATAATTTCCGATAGGCTTTCTTGATCTCATCTTGAGATGCATTCTTTGAAACGCCCAATCGGTCGTAAATTCAGTATTGTTCATACAAGATACTAAGAGCGAACAGAAAGCGACTGAAATTTAGGAAACCGACAAGAAATCCTGATTTCTTAGGCGGTTTATCTAATTTCCAAGCTTTCCGCTCGGGTTCAATTCCTTTCTTTTATATTGAGTAAGAAACTTCAGAGCCCGTGTTCAATTCCCCGAACGCTCTTTGTTCCTTTCTATTATATTAAATTAGAAACTTTGGAACCCGTGTTCAGTTGCGAACACTCTTTGTTCCTTTCTATAATTTATAAGTAAATCATTAGAGGCTATTTTCTATACTCTGCTTCACTTCATCAAACTCTTTGTCCGATAAAGTAAAAATCAAGTCCTCTTCTGAATATTCGTTCTGTTCTTTAAAATAGTTGTCCGTATTCTCTGCCAACCCTAGACTTAGAATCACTTTTCTTGCAAACTCTTGATGTGCGAATCCTATAGCCGTAATGATCTGTTTATCTTGCACAAGAACTTTCGGTTGGAAATTTTCGCGTGGAAGAAATTCAAAATAGTCAAAGAAGTTTTGCCAAATTCCACCTGTGAATTTCGTGTCCTTCAATAGACCTGCTTTGGCTAATAAAAGAGGGGCTGAGGAAATGGCTGCAATTATAATTTCCTGCTTAACTAGCCCCCTTAAAAACGAAATCAATTTCTCATCCTGTAGAGCAGGTCCAATGTTAACCATTCCTGGCAAAATCACACAAGAATACTCTTCTATACGGATTTGATCCAATGTTTTGATCGGTTGACAGGGTAAGCCATCCTCAGATATAACTATCGAATGTTCTGAAGCCACATAATCAATTATTATGCCAAAAGATAAAGCCAAAGTACTTGTTAAAGTGGTTATCTCATAAAGAGAAAAATTAGGATAAATGATACAAAGTACTTTTTTCATACGCAACATCCTCTATTTTACCGAAAAACAGAGGCTGGGTTGCAACCTCTGTTAAATAATTTATAGGTAGTTCCTCAACCAATCTGGCATAGAATCATCATCAAGACTCCAAGATTCAATCTCACGTTTATCCTCACTCCAGACATTTTCATCACCATCAAAAATTTACTGCGAGAACACTTATATTTTACAACTGTATCGCCTTCTAAATGATATTCATTCCAGTAGTAACTCTTTCCGTGTCCCTTCCACTCATTAGTAGTGTAAATAATTGACATACACTCTCCTCCTATAAATTATTTTACTTCTCCGTAAACTCTCCGTCTACGACGTCATCGCCTGCGTTTCCTGTTGCTTGTGCACCTTCTGCTCCTGCTTGAGCTTGTTGCGCTGCTGCGGCTTGTTCGTAGAGTTTAACAGCAAGTCCTTGAGCTTTTTCGTTCAATGCTTCAAGTTTTGCTTTCATTTCGTCCAAGTTGTTGTCTTCTTGAGCTTTCTTAAGATCATCAAGGGCAGCTTGTGCAGCATCACGTTCTGCATCGAAGCCTTTGCCTTCAGTTTCTTTGATTGTCTTTTCAGTCGCAAAGATAGCTTGGTCTACTTCGTTACGAAGGTCTACTTCTTCTTTACGTTTCTTATCTGCTTCAGCGTTTGCTTCTGCATCCTTCATCATGCGGTCGATTTCTTCGTCTGTCAAACCTGAGTTAGATTGGATAACGATTGTTTGCTCTTTTTGAGTTCCAAGATCTTTGGCTTTAACAGATACGATACCGTTCTTGTCGATGTCGAATGTTACTTCGATTTGTGGGATACCACGAGGTGCAGCTGGGATATCTGTCAATTGGAAGCGTCCAAGAGTCTTGTTATCTGCTGCCATTGGGCGTTCCCCTTGAAGAACGTGGATATCAACGGCTGGTTGGTTATCTGCTGCAGTTGAGAAAACTTGTGATTTAGATGTTGGAATTGTTGTGTTGCGATCGATAAGTTTTGTGAAGACTCCACCCATTGTTTCGATACCAAGTGACAATGGAGTTACGTCAAGAAGAACAACGTCTTTAACGTCACCAGTGATGACACCACCTTGGATAGCAGCACCCATAGCAACTACTTCATCAGGGTTAACTGATTTGTTTGGTTCTTTACCAGTTTCAGCTTAACAGCTTCTACAACGGCAGGGATACGAGTTGAACCACCAACAAGGATAACTTCGTCAATATCTGACAAGCTCAAACCTGCATCTGAAAGGGCTTGACGAACTGGAGTTTTAGTACGTTCTACAAGGTCACGAGTCAAATCATCAAATTTTGCACGAGTCAATGTCATTTCCAAGTGAAGAGGTCCAGCCTCACCAGCAGTGATAAATGGCAAGCTGATTTGAGTTGAAGTCACTCCAGAAAGGTCTTTCTTAGCTTTTTCAGCTGCGTCTTTCAAACGTTGAAGAGCCATCTTGTCAGCTGACAAGTCGATTCCATTTTCTTTCTTGAATTCTGCTACCAAGTGGTCGATGATTTTTTGGTCAAAATTGTCACCACCAAGTTTGTTGTCCCCTGCAGTTGCCAATACATCGAAGACACCATCACCGAGTTCAAGGATAGATACGTCAAATGTACCACCACCAAGGTCGAATACCAAGATTTTTTCTTCTTTGTCAGTCTTATCCAAACCGTAAGCAAGAGCTGCTGCAGTTGGTTCGTTGACGATACGTTCTACTTCAAGACCAGCGATTTTACCAGCGTCTTTAGTTGCTTGACGTTGAGCATCGTTGAAGTAAGCTGGAACTGTGATAACTGCTTTGGTTACTTTCACCAAGGTAATCTTCAGCGTAACCTTTCAAGTATTGAAGGATCATAGCTGAGATTTCTTGTGGTGTGTATTCTTTGCCGTTAGCAGAAACTTTTTCAGAAGTACCCATCTTAGATTTGATAGAGATGACTGTATCTGGATTTGTGACTGCTTGACGTTTTGCAGCGTCACCAACGATAATTTCACCATTTTTGAATGACACAACAGATGGAGTCGTGCGGTTTCCTTCTGGGTTTGCGATGATTTTTGATTCAGTTCCTTCAAGAACTGCTACTGCTGAGTTTGTTGTACCTAAGTCAATACCGATAATTTTAGACATGTGTTTTTCTCCTTAAATTTATCTTTTTTTCTTTTTGATATTTCCCCTTAAGTGGTGGGGACGTGAGCAACTCCCTTCGGGATTTCATCACTTATTTTTGAGCCTACTGTCTCAAAAATCCCCTGTTTCAGTAGCACAAGCTACTGAAACTTTCACCACGGCGGGAAATATTTTCCTTGCAAGCCTCCGACTTGCCTCTTATCTTTCTTTCATAGTTTAGTGTCGTTTCGGACAAGGTTTCTATTATGTTACGACACGAGGAGTCGAAATCACAGATTTCTGACTTATCGCCTAGTTATAAACCACTACCATAGCCGGTCTTAGGATACGGTCATGGAGTTTGTAGCCTTTTTGGAAGACTTGTGCGATGGTATCTGCTGGATGTTCGTCATCTGCTGGAACTGTTTGAATGGCCATGTGGTAGTTATGGTCAAATTCACCATCTGCTGGAATTTCTTCAATTCCTTCTTCTTTCAGAGCATGTACCAAACTTTCTTGGACCATTTCCAAGCCCTTCTTCACATCATCTGTCAACCCTTCAACAGCAAGGGCACGTTCTAGGTTATCCAATGATGGCAAGATTGCTTTTGCCAAATCTTGGCTGCGATAGCGTTGCAAGAGTTGGCGTTCTTCGTTGGCACGGCGCTGAATGTTTTGCATTTCTGCATGAGCTCGAAGATATTTGTTTTCAAATTCTTCGGCACGTTCATTTGCCAAGTCCAATTCAGACTTCTCAGGAGTTGTTTCTTCAGCTGTTTCCACAACTTCCTCTTCTTTTACTTCTTCATTTTTAATATCTTGGGCCATTTTCGCCTCCTTTAATGATTTCAATCTTAATTCACTTCATAGTGATTACTGCTGAGATAGCGGTAAAAATCCGTTAACTTCATCGTCAAAACTCGGTTGACAACATTAAGTTGATTAACCAATTGTTGATAATCCAGATTAACTGGACCTATAATCGCAAGAATTCCAAACCCACGATAGGGAATCAGGAACTTACTGCTAATCACTGCTAAGTCAGCTAAACAGGATTCTTGACTATCCGCAACTCGGACACTTTGCATCTGGTCGCCAATCAGATTCTCTCGAATCTCCAAAGCTACCTTTTGTGGCTGATCAAAAAACTGATAGGTCGCTAAATTAGCGAAATTCAAAAGATTGACTTTGCCAGAAACTACGATATTTTCATTGAACATTTCTTTGAAGATATGTTCAACGAGGTCCATAACATTGTCCGTCGTTGTAAAGTAACGTTGGATAATCTGCGGAATCTCTGTCCGAATCTTATAGTGAATATCTAAAACAGTCTGTTCCAGGAAACGCTCTTGAATCATGGTCTTGAGGCGGTTCAAATCCTCCTGCAAGAAATTTCTCGGAATCAAAAACTGACTGGTAACTGTTCTAGACTCATCAAGCGTAAAAACAGCAAGAGCTGTATGTTGCCCGAGGACAACGATATCAAAAGCTGTTAGCTTCTGCCTACTTGGTTCTACATCCAGTGCTACAACCGTACAACCACTCAAGTCTGTCAAGATTCTCGTTGCCTCTTGAAGAATATCCTCAAGCTTGAAGAATTCTTGATCAAAGGCTTTTACAATCTCATAAACTTGATTTTCAGCTAAACGGTCAAAGGATAGGGAGTGTTTGACATAGTATTGAAAACCAGCCACACTCGGCATACGACCACTGGAAGTATGTGCCTTTCAAGTAAACCTTGCTTTTCTAAAGCTGCCATATCATTTCGAATGGTAGCACTACTAGAGTTGATAGACTCTTGCAAGGCCTTAGATCCAACAGGTTCGTGCGTTTTGGTAAAGATGTCAATAATCAGATTTAAAATATTCTGCTGACGTTCTGTAACCATCTCGCTACTCCTCTCTGATAGATCTTTTTAGCACTCGTAACCTCAAAGTGCTAACTTATGATTCTATTATACACCCTTAGAAAAGAATGTCAAGACAAAAACTCAAAAAATTAGCACTCTTTTACCAAGAGTGCTAAAAATCGGTCTGAGGACCTAGAAAATCATCTTACATTCTCAAGATATTTCTTTTTAAGTCTATAAAAACTATAGATTAGGTAAGAAATCATGAGGGCATAAAGGGCAAAAATAAGGAAGAAAGACTGAGAGAGACTTTCACGAAACAAGCTCATACAAATAACTAGACCGCCAGAGATAGAAACTGTAGATATACGAAGTCTAGATTTCACATCAGCCCATCGAAGACGATCGTCCATGAATGATTGATCATTTGAATCTACATCACAAGTTGCTTTTCGAAAAACAGTATAAGAACAATTTTCCACAAATTCCCATCCTCTATCCTTAATACTTTGTAAATCTATCTCATTTTTTCTAAGGTAGCTAGTATTCCACACACGGTAAATTACATCATCTGGTCGGCATGGTTCAAAATAGAAAAAGCCAAAACGATTCGATTTAAATTTCCAACCTTTCAAATGCATCTCATGCAAATAATCTTCTACCTTATCCAAATCAAAAATGGTAAACATTCGAAATTGTACTTTGCTTTTCATTGTCTAACCTCCAAAATGGTTTTATTTATCAGATAATTCTTTCCACTTTTGAAACAATCTCCAAAAAATATAAGAAATCTGAATCGCGAAAACTATCAATAAAGTACAGTCTATGATAACAATCAAAAACATTCCCCAACTGAAAGAACTACCTCCACTGACAAACTTTGAGAAAATCGGTAGTAGAGCTGAAAAGAGAAGCAAAATAGGAAGCATCCGCATTGTTAAAATCTTCTTGACCATTGCTAACTTCCCTGTCGCGTCATTATAAATTTCAAACTCGGCATCCGACTCAACTCCAGAATAAAGCTTTCTAAAGTAGGAAAAACCATTAAAGTCTGTAATATGCTCCCAGCCACAATCTTTAAATAGTTGTAAATAGGAAGCTCTCTCTGACTTTTTCATAGGATAAAAGTCCAACTGATAAACCACCTGGTCCGGTTGGCACTTTTCAAAAGTATACTTAACCGCAACTACTAAGTTGGAGTAGCTTACTTCCTTAAGTTTCCAGCCCTGAGCATGCATTTCTCCGAGATAGAGAGCCTCTCTATCATAATCCGCAATGGTAGCAATTCTATAAACAACTTTCTTTTCCATCAAAGCTCCTCCCGACTGTTTCTATAGAGCCGCTCAATACGTTTCAACTCAATCTCTAAAACTTTTCGACCCAAGTCAGTTATCTGATAAATCTTTCGTTTTTCCTCTTCTCGAACAAAGGAAATCAAACCATCTTTTTCCATCTTTGACAGGGTTCCATACATGGTTCCAGGACTAATGGAAACCTGTGAATCTGTCATCTCTTTAACCTTTTGAGTAATACCATAGCCATGGTTCTCCTTTTGCAGACAGAACAGAATATAAAAACCCGTTTCCGTCATGGGAAAGTAGACACGCCTAATCTTATCTGTTAATTCCATTTAATCAGACCTCCTATTTAGTTCGATATATCGCATCTCGTTATATAAAATATATCACACCTCGATATAAATTGCAAGAAAAAAAGATCGTCCTCACGGACAATCTTTCTGATTGATCATTAGTATAGATCTAGGTAGTTATCAATCTCCCATTGTGAAACGAAGGTTGCATAGCTTGCCCATTCGATTCGTTTAGCTTCAAGGAAACTAGTGTAGATGTGTTCACCTAGAGCTGCTTTAACCACTTCGTCTTCTGTCATAGCCTTCAAAGCGTTGTGAAGTGTAGAAGGAAGATCAGTGATTCCTGCAGCTCTACGTTCTTCCGGTGTCATAATATAGATGTTTTCTTCGATTGGTGCCGGTGCTTCAATTTTATTTTCAACACCATGGAGTCCGACTTCAAGAAGGACAGCCAAAGCGATATAAGGATTAGCCATTGGGTCTACGGAGCGTAACTCAAGGCGAGTACCCATACCACGTGAAGCTGGCACGCGAACAAGTGGTGAACGGTTACGTCCTGCCCAAGCGATGTAAACAGGTGCTTCATACCCTGGAACCAAACGTTTGTATGAATTTACTGTTGGGTTCATGATAGCTGTGTAGTTGTAGGCGTGCTTGATCAAACCACCAAGGAAGTGATAAGCTGTTTCTGACAATTGCATTCCTTTGGATCATTTGGATCAAAGAAGGCGTTGTTTCCTTCCGCGTCAAACAAGGACATATTGCAGTGCATTCCTGAACCAGCTATACCAAATTTAGGTTTAGCCATAAAGGTTGCATACAAACCATGTTTACGAGCAATGGTTTTTACAACAAGTTTAAAGATTTGAATCTTATCACAAGCACGAAGAACTTCATCATACTTAAAGTCAATCTCATGTTGACCTACGGCAACTTCGTGGTGACTGGCTTCTACTTCAAATCCCATTTTAGTCAAGACATTTACAATCTCACGACGAGTGTTATCAGCAAGGTCTGTAGGCGCCAAATCAAAGTAACCACCCTTGTCATTCACTTCAAGAGTTGGATCTCCATTTTCATCAAGCTTAAATAGGAAGAATTCTGGCTCTGGTCCAAGGTTGAAAGATTTGAATCCAACTTCTTCCATATGACGAAGAGCACGTTTAAGATTTCCACGAGGGTCTCCTGCAAATGGTTCCCCTTCTGTTGTATAGACATCACAAATCAATCCTGCGACACTACCGTTCTCATCTCCCCAAGGAAAGACTGTCCAAGAGTCCAAATCTGGATATAGATACATGTCTGATTCATTGATACGGACAAATCCTTCAATAGAAGACCCATCAAACATAGCCTTATTTGACAAGACCTTGTCTAGTTGTTCATCTGTAGCAGGAATTTCGACGTTTTTCATCGTTCCCAAAATATCTGAAAACATGAGACGAATAAAGGTTACATTTTTTTCCTTAACTTCACGACGAATATCTGCAGCTGTGATTGGCATGTTTTTTCTCCTTATATTTGACGACTAGCGGTTGCCTAACCGCGACCAAAAGGTGATTGTTGAGAAGCAAAGCGACTTTGCTGGAGAACTTCATTCCGAAGTGCTCGACGTACTTCAGTTTGACTCACTGGTTTTTTAGACTTCGCCTCACGTTCAGCATATTTTTTCTTAATGGCAGCAATGTTAAGACCTTCAGAGATATAATCTTTAATCTCAAGCAATCGATCCATATCATTCAAAGAATACATCCGGCGATTACCTTCGTTGCGATCAGGTTTAATCAATTCCTGGTCTTCATAGTAACGAATTTGGCGCGCCGAAAGATCGGTCAGTTTCATAACACTACCAATAGGAAAAACTGCCATATTGCGACGAAATTCTTTTTCCTTCATGTACACTTCCTTCTTTCTGTCTATTATAGTCTAAAAAAATTCAATCGTCAATCAATAATGTTATATCTTGTGACATTATTTTGTTTTTTTCAATAAAATGCTCCGTAAACGATCAATATCGTAATTTACAAGAATTGCTGTAAAAACACCCATAAAGGTTTCAAAAACTCGGGCAAACACGTACAAAACTGTCTCACCATTTGGAATTGATAAGGTAATAATCAACATAGCAGCAACTCCACCGATAACACCTGCTTTATTGTTCATGGCGACATTTGTCATAATGGTTAACATGGTGCAAATCGGAACAACAAGAAGGGTTACCCAGAAGGCGCCGTGAAAAAGATTATTTAAGAGAAAGAAAATCAAGGCATAAAAACCACCGATACTATTCCCTAAGATACGAGATGTCCCAAAGTGGACACTCTTATCAAAGTCTTCTCTTAAACTAAAAACTGCAGTAAGAGCTCCAATCTGAAGTCCTTTCCAACCAAAAAAACCAAAAATCATGAGAACTAAAAAAACAGCGATTCCTGTTTTAAACGTTCGCATCCCTAACTTAAACTTAGATTTATCAAATGTATACTTTTTAAAATAACTCATCATTTCAACTCTCTATCTCCATTTTACCATAAATTTACCTATTTTTGAGACGGGGATGCAATAAACTGCTACAAATAGAAAAAGAGAAGGGTATAAATCCTTCTCTCTTATAATCAATATTCTATTTTTAGAATAAATACATGAAAGCCAAAGTCAAGAGACTAGCGAGCAAGCTCACTCCCCAGAAGAAGAAGTCGACCTTCCACTCACTCCAAGCTTGGCCTTTCCCAGAAAAGCCCCCCAACTCAAAATGATGGTGAACCGGTGTCATACGGAAGATACGTTTTCCTCCAGTCAACTTAAAGTAGGTGACTTGCATCATAACAGATGTTGTTTCAAAGACATAGACTAAACCAATCATGAGTAGCGTCCATTCTTGGTGTAGCGCCATGGAAATAGCAGCTAACATCCCTCCAAGGGCTAGGCTACCAACATCTCCCATGAAAACTTTAGCAGGCTTGTGGTTAAAGACAAAGAAGCCAAGAAGACCACCAATCATAGCTACAATCACTAGTAAGATATCAAGCTGATTTTGCACATAGGCAATAACTCCATAAGCAGATAGGCTAATCACCACAGAAATACTTGCCAAGCCATCGATTCCGTCAGTCAGGTTAACTGCATTTGAAAAACCAACTAACCAGAAGAGGGCAAAGAGAATATAAAAAACACCTAAATGCAAGGGAAAACCAAATACATTTAAGATATCTCCTCCTCTTTCATAGAAGAAATAGAAGATAACCCCTCCGACCAACTGAAGCAAAAGCTTCTGTTTAGGATTGAGTCCCTCATTGATTTTGCGGAAAACCTTGAGGAAATCATCCAAGAAACCGACCAAACCATATAAGACCAGGATAAAGAGGATCATTCCGACATTATTGGTTAATTGATTGGTCACGAGAGCAAGGACCAGACTAACTAAAACTCCTGCTAGGAGGAAGACGAGTCCTCCCATAGTTGGTGTCCCTGCTTTTGCTTGGTGTTGTTTGACATCCTCATGCATCTGTTGACCGGTAATCTGTGCTTTATGGTAAAAACGGATAAAGGCTGGAATTCCTATGACTGTTAGAATAAAGGCAATCACTCCAGCAAAGATAGAAATAAGCATTCTAATCTCCTAATGTTATTTTTATTTTCTGTAAATCTTTTAAAGCTGTATTGGAACGAACACTTTGCTTTTTAACAGTTTCTCCGGTACCTTCAAACTCAACTTCAAGATTCAGCCATTTGGCAAAGGTTTCAACATTTTTCTTAGACCATCCATATAAGTCAGGCATCTCTTCTACCTTATCTGAAAGGAGTAAGATTTGCTGATTGGCGTCTAGATTGGTTCCTTCTGCTACAGAGCTTTCTTTGATTTGTCCCTGAACCGATAACAATTGGTTGTACAAGGTTACGACGGAGTTCTTCAGCTAAATCTCCAGGGCTAGAGTCCTTAATGCTAGGCATGGCATAACTAGTTGTAGATGTCACCTGATCCAAGTTTTTAGCTGTGGATTGGAGATTAAGAGATTCTTTCATGGCCGAAGCCCGCTCCAGAATCGGATTGGTAAACTCCCCTAATTGCACTGAAGAATAATGTTCTGGTTGTTGAACTGTGACATAGAGGATAAAATCAGGATTTTCACTTGGATTCATCGAAACTACTGAGTAGATATAGTTGGTAACCCCCTTTAAGTATCCCCCTTTTTCTTCGTCAGCAATCTGGGCAGTTCCTGATTTTACAGAAACAGTCTGGCCAGGTACAGTAACGATTGGTTTACCGGTAAGTTGATTGTACATCGTACCATAAACAGGATCTGTACCAACCAAAATCATATTTTCTCGAGTCAGACTAGCCGCTTCTTTGGATACAGGATTACCTACAATTTCCTTTTTAGACTTCCGCACTGTCTGATCATTAGGATCATAAAGGGCACTGATAAACTTAGGCTCTAGCATAACCCCATCATTAGCAATGGCAGTAAAAGCGCGGAGCATCTGGGTTTGGGTAACAGAAATCCCTTGACCAAAGGCGCTCATGGCAATATTAACAACGTTATCTGCAGGTAGTTGTCCAGCATACTCATCTGGCATACCGAAACGAGTTGGAACTCCAAACTTAAATCGATTGAGGTATTCTAACCAAGTAGCATCCCCCATCTTTGTTGGAGCAAGGTCATACCCACATTACTTGAGTGAGCAAACCCTTGTGAGTAAGTCATTATACTTCCAGCTGATAAGCCATCATTAACATCCCAGTCCCTGATAGTCGCATCAGCAACCTTTAATTCACTACTATTAAAGTATTCGCCTCCAGAGAAGGTTTTATTGTCAATAGCAGCAGCTAAGGTCATGACCTTCATGGTCGAACCTGGCTCATAGTTACTTTGATATAGGATATCTCGCCAAACAAAATCATCTGTTAGACCTTCTTTTGTATTTGCATCAAAAGTCGGTCTTTGGGTTGTGGCAAGAATTTCCCCTGTCTTGGCACTAACCAAGGTTGCATTCGTGTACTTGCCCTTAACTTTTTCTTGAAAGGCATCCATTTGACTTTCCATAAAGGACTGCAAAGGACTGGATAAGGTCGTGTAGACATCTTTCCCATTTACCGTTTGTTGGGTAACTTGTTCCGTACCTGGAACAATATTACCTAAACGATCTTTTTCATAGGTAATAATGCCGTCTGTCCCTGCCAGCAAGCTATTTAAGGAGCTCTCGAGACCAGACGTTCCAATGAGACTTTTTGTCCCATCTTCATTTTCATGTAACTGGGCTAAACCAATAAATGATGAAGCAAATTTTCCATTTGGATAACTTCGATTAGGACTAGTGGTAAAATTAACACCCTCAACCTTAGCAGCTTCTAAGTCCTGTTTAATGGACATCATATTAGCGTAGGTAATCCCATTTCCTTTAGCACCAAAGGAAACCTGTTTGAGACTTGGTTGAGAGAGTTGATCCTTGACGTAGGTCTCCTCCATATTCAAGTACTTATGGAAAATTTCGGCTACCTTATTGTACTGAGATTCTTCTACATATAGAACATCTCCATTAGCTGACTTATAATCCTTATCAATAACAGCATAAACATTATAGGACGTTGCGTCCTCTGCAATCGGCGTTCCATTACGATCATAAATGGTTCCCCTCTTAGCAGGAACTGTCAGAGTTGTTTGGTGAACCTTACTAGCTTCTTTGACCAGGTCAACGCCAAACTTTTTCCCCGTACCAATAATCACCGCAAAGTTAACCAAAAAAACAGCAAAGAGAAAGACGGCCAAGAGACTGAGACTCTTCCCAACTCGTCTGCGGTTTTCAAGGGGAGATTTGCGATTCTTAATGGCAAAGTGTACTATTTTTTCTTTCCAGGTTTTCATATACTACTCCGCCGATCGGATATTTTCATTGTTTAGTTGCAGTTCTTGCGAATTCGCAATCCCTGTCAGTCGTTCTGAACGGATCAATTCATTGACTTCTTGCTTAGCATCATCCAACTCCGTTTTCTTTTCTTCAATTTGAGCATTAACAGTCGTTAGTTCACTCTGGACTTGCAAAAGCTTGGTTTGCATATAGACCACACTGATGGCTAAGACAAGGGCTGTAATGGCAATTGAAAGGTAAAAGGCCTTTTCAACACGTGAAAATCTCTTGATACGAGCTTGCAGTAATTGGCTCGTCGTTTCTCTTTTTTCTACCATTTTATCCCCTTACTTGTGAATTTTTCGAGCTACTCGTAGCTTGGCTGAGTGGGAACGATTATTGGCCTCCAACTCCTCCTTGCTTGGTAGAATCGGTTTGCGAGAGACTAATTCCATCTTAGGCTTGAGATCATCCGGGATGAATGGCAAGCCTTTTGGAACCTCTACCGTCGAAGCTTCCTTGAACAATTGCTTGGTCAAGCGATCTTCCAGCGAATGAAAGGTAATGACTGAGATTCTTCCGTCCACTGCTAGTAATTCCATAGCTTGTTGGATGGACTCATCTGCAGCTCCTAATTCATCATTGACCTCAATACGGATGGCTTGGAAAATTTGCTTGGCCGGATGACCTTTTTTCTTGAGTTCCTTGGCAGGCTTAGCAGACTTGATAATCTCGGCTAATTCAGTCGTTGTCTCAATCGGTTTCAACTCACGCGCCTGTTCAATCTTCCGAGCGATCTGCTTAGAAAACTTATCTTCTCCATATTTGAAAAAGATTCGTACCAAGTCATGATAATCATAGTGATTGACAACCTCATAAGCGGTCAAACTAGCTTCCTGATTCATCCGCATATCCAGTGGCGCATCCTTCTTATAAGAAAAAAACCTCGCTCACGCTGATCCAACTGAGGGCTAGAAACCCCCAAGTCATAACAAATACCATCAATCTCTTCTACACCTGCTTCCTGCAAACGTAGCTGCAAATGACGGAAGTTGTCCTTGATAAAGGTGACCATCCCTTTTTCGATATAAGGCGCCAGACGTTTTTGCGCATTATCAATGGCATTCTGGTCCTGGTCAAAGGCATAGAGATGCCCCTTTTCACTTAGTTTACTTAATAAATACTCGCTATGGCCTGCTCCACCCAAGGTCGCATCAACGTAAATACCGTCAGGTTTCACATCAAGCATATCAATAGTTTCATGGAGCATGACCGTTACATGATGAAATTCTTTAGTCATATCTTATCTATTTTACCACAATTCTGACTAGCTTGCACTCGCTAAAGCAAAAACCTTTCCTTGCTGCTTTATTACTAGTATTCAGCAGGAGACTCAGCAACCTGTGCTAGTTCTACACGCTCTTGGGGATTCAAGTGTTGGTGAACAGCCTCTGCTACTGCTCTTGGTATACCAACTGCGACAATCTCATCCACGCTGGCTTCCTTGATTTTTGTCAGAGATTTGAAATATTTCATCAAGTTTTGCTTGCGTTTTGGACCCAAACCTTCAATTCCATCCAATTGAGAGGAGAAGGAATTTTTAGAGCGCAGTTGACGGTGGAAGGTGATGGCAAAGCGATGGACCTCATCTTGGATTCGTTGTAGGAGGAAAAATTCTTGAGAATTGCGAGATAGCTCTACCACCTCAAGCGGATCTCCGAAGAGCAATTCATGAGTTTGGTGCTTGTCATTTTTTTGCAGACCTGCAATGGGAATATCTAACCCTAACTCTTCTTGAATAACCTGCTTGGCAATATTTACCTGACCTTGCCCTCCATCAATGACGATTAGATCTGGCGGTGTCAAACCGTCACGCTGGACCCGTCCATAACGTCTACGAATAACCTCTCGCATACTTGCATAGTCATCTGGTCCGACCACAGTCTTGATTTTATACTTACGGTAATCCTTCTTGCTCGGTTTTCCGTTGACAAAAACAACCATAGCAGAGACTGGACTTGTTCCCATAATATTGGAGTTATCAAAAGACTCGATGCGAACTGGGGTTGGAATTTGTAAAAGTCGTCCCAAGTTTTCAATAGCCCCTTGGGTCTTTTCAACCGATTTCTCTAACAAATTAAACTTCTGCTCCAGACTAACACGCGCATTTTTGATGGCTAGATTAACTAGCTGTTTTTTCTCACCGCGTTGTGGCTTGAGAACCTTTGTATCCACCAAAGCCTTGATAGCTTCTTCATCAATATCCTGAGGAATCAAAATTTCATTAGGAACCAGATGAGATTTTTCTTGATAAAATTGTCCCACATAGGTCAAGAAATCCTCATCTGGATCATTGTAGTAAGGAAAGAGATTGACATCGCGTTCAATCAACTTGCCCTGACGGACAAAGAAGACCTGAACACACATCCAACCCTTATCCACATAATAACCAAATACGTCACGGTTTTGGAGGTCCTTGGCCATGACTCTTTGTTTGGTCCGAAGGGTACCAATAGCCTGAATCAGATCTCGATATTCCGCCGCGCGTTCAAATTCCATACTCTGGACCGCCAAGTTCATCTTGCTTTTGAGGTCATCGATGATTTTGTCATCCTGACCCTTTAGAAAATCAGAGACTTCTTGGGCCATAGACTTGAAAAGCCTCGTCTTTCTTACAGATGGTGTGAGCCATGCACTGCCCTATATGGTAATAAAAACAAACCTTTGATGGTGGATTGGTACACTTGCGAAATGGGAAAATCCTATCCAGAAGTCTCTTGATTTCATTAGCTGCACCGACATCAGGATAGGGGCCAAAGTAGAGACCACCGTCTTTTTTGACCTGACGGGTAATAATCAAGCGAGGATAGCGCTCATTGGTAATTTTAATAAAAGGATAGGACTTGTCATCCTTGAGCATGATATTGTACTTGGGCTTGTTTTCCTTAATGAGATTAATCTCTAAAAGAAGCGCCTCAATATTGGACTCCGTGACAATAAACTCAAAATCTACAATCTCAGACACCAAGGCTTCTGTCTTGGTATCATGACTTCCGCGGAAGTATGACCTCACGCGATTACGCAGATTTTTAGCCTTTCCTACATAGATAATCGTACCGTTTTTATCTTTGTGAATGTAACAACCAGGGCTGGTCGGCAAGAGCTCCAGTTTTGATTTAATCAAGTTATTCATAGTTCCATTATAGCAAAAAGCTCCCCTCATTGCTTACATCAGGGAGCTCTATTTTTCGTTTGAAAATCACTTATTCTCCAGACTCATAAAGTTCTTGAACTGCTTGAACATCTTGAGCCTGAATACCATAATAAGACCCTGCTGGTTGCATGACTGACACTTCATTAGTATGTTCCAAACCAATGGCATGTCCTAGCTCATGCTCGGCCGTATGCAAGATGCGATCATAGGTATAGCCATAGTTTGGATTAGATAAATAATAATGATTTAAACGAACTGTCACTGAAGTGAATTGTTTGGTAAGGAGATTCGTCTGACTCTCCGCCTCACCGGCAACAGATGTGGAACCATTATTCATTTCAGTCGCAAAAATAGTTGCTTGGTCAGGTTCTGTCACAACTACAAAATTAAAAGCACCGGTCTGATTCCAATTGGTAATAGCCTCAACATAAGCCTTTTGAAAGGTTGCATCCATTTGGGGATCAATATAAATTGTTGCCTGCGCTTGAGGCCATTTTACTCCTGAATCTTGATGATGATCAGTCTGAGACAAGCCTTGCAACTTACCAGTTTCTTGCCATTGATGCCAACCTGCTTGACCAACTTGAACAAGTTTCCCCGCTTGATTGAAGACACCAGATAAATCTCCCGTCACATACCAGAGAATCCCTAAAGCAATGAGAATTAAGACTACAAGAGTCCACACAAGGCGCCAGAACATGCGCCAAATCCCTAGTAACAATCGACATAGAACACGTATAATCCAGAACATGATTTCCCGCCTTTCTAAAAAAATAAGAATCTATCTTTTAGCCAAGGTTTCCCATTCTAAAGATAGATTTCTTATTTTACTCGAGTAAGCTGAAAGAAAACTAAAACCACTTTGTTCACTTATCTTCCGATTATTTTTTTCAAAAATTGTAAACACTTAAACTTGATTGGATTTGGATAATATCGGAAAGTTCCTGCCTTTCTCACAATATAACCATTAAAGTTCTACTTAAATCGTAATACGCCATCACTTCCATCAAAAATCCCTTGAATACCCAGAAAATTGTATTTGCCAATTTTTCTTTCCAGAGCCTGCTTCATTGCATGATATTGAAGCAAAAAAACGGAGCAGAAAACTTCTGATACTCTGTAAATGAGCCTCCAAACAAATATGCTACTTCCGTATTTGTGTAAATGATTAAAGCACAAGCTAAAGCAATGTTGTCAGATTCACTATCCAAGTTCCTCAAAAGATCTTTTTTCTTTTGTAAAGCTTGATATTGCTGTTTAAATTGCTTTGACCTTTCATCAAGACCAGCCTGCTTCACATCGAGAGCTTCGATTGATTTTTTAGGATTCACTTCAGCAATTAGAAAAGCCGCCTTGTCCTCAAAAGCATCATACAATTTACAGTAATAATCTAAATTCTTATCCTTAAACCCTTGTATTTTTCCTGTTTCTTCAATAATTTGTTTGAATTTCGAAATTTCATTTCGTTCTATATTTCTTACAATCAGATTAAAATCATATGCTGATTGAATATTTCGAATACTGTTTTTATTAAAGGATTTCAGCAAAGATTTCTCATCGTAACCCTCCAAATCTTTGATAAAATGCCAAAAAATTTCGCCATTAGGATAACCGGTTGGCAAACCATCAAATTGGTAGCCTAAATTACACAAATCTTGGATAATACTTTTTTCTTCTTCATCTATTGGCTCCCCATCACTGTCAAAAGCTTGACAGGTCTCATAGGGCTTTACAAGCAACTCTAATACACCATTTTGCTTGGCATATTCTTTTAACTCCGCATAAAAAACTGGAAGGGCATCTTGTTGGGTATAAAACGGCCCCGAATTGAGCTCCATATGCAGACCACCTAGCATAGGCAAGCTATAAACCAGAGCTGCAACTTGAATTTCTCCTTCTTGTTTTAAAGCAAGATAAACAATTTGAGCTCCTCTTTTTTCTATCAAATCACCCATCTGGACAGATTGCATAAAGGAACGAGAAGAAACCTGATTAGAAGTAAGTACGAAACTCTTCTTTCGTGAGTGTAATTAGTGCCATATACTTACTTTCTATGTTTTTTTCTTAATGTTTTACGGAAATCAAGAGCAAGTCTTAACAGAGGATAGAGAGGATGAGTGGGCATTGTAAATTCACCCAAGTATTCTTCAATCGTTGGATTAAAATTAGCTTTAAAACGATAGAGTCCACCATCTAAAGCATTCTCGACGCCTCCTAAATTTTGCCATAAAATGCCACGTTCAAAGGAATATCGAGCTGTCTCATACCAAGTCAAAATAGGAGCTTTATAACGTCTAAAATCTTCATTCATTCCTGCGTATAGATTGACAGAAGTTTGTCCGAATTCTAAAGTCAAGGTAGCCGCCAAGGGAACTCTTGATTGACCTGCATCCATATATTCCTGCAAGAAAGTCAATTCCTCTAACAAACGTTCTTTTTCCTTCTTCTGCGCTTCTACTTTTGAAGTGCGAGTTGACTCAGTAAAGGTCTCTTCCAAGGTTCTGTTTTTCGCCAACTGTTCTTCTAATTCTTGCGAACGTTTAGAGACATCCAAGGTTGCCAAGGTGATGTAGGCCTTGTCCTTAAAATTATCTAACAACTTTTTATAATAGGCTTCATTCCTCAAATGAATCTCTTTTCGCTTCTCGGTTTTTTTCATCAAAAAGGAAAAAGGCGCTAATAATTCAGTTCCACCAAATTGGATCTCTACTCCCTTATTTTGCGCTGTTCGAATAGCCTGTTTTGTTGACTTAGAAAGTTTATCTTCTTCAAAATTTTCCTTGTATATTTTCGCCTGAATACGAGGTTGAATAGTGTCTCCCATTTCCTCCGTTTTTCCTGACCACCTTACTCCCATTTGTTGCAAACTATCAATAATAGCCAAATTTTCAGGATATTCTGTCTTTTCCTGATTGATTAAACTTTGAGATAGGCAAATACTTGGGTCAAAAGTCACAAAAACCGCTCTCTTACTGCGAGCATAAGACTTAATAGACTGCAGGACAAACTTTAAAAGTTCTGTATCCCTATAATCCAATATGGGACCTCTTGGAATATAAAACATTTTATACCCCAAAGGCAGAGACTTAATGAGAATACTAGCCACAGCCAGTAATGTTTTCCCTTCATAAACACCAAGTCTCTCATGATTCCAATCAGATTTCACTTTTTCCCAAGCACTACTTTGTAATATATTGACCAACTCATGTTGTTCGATAAATCGATCATGCTCTAACGAAGAAATACCAATTTGATAACGATACATATCTCACTCTCTTTCACCTAGTATCTCATTACTATTTTACTACTTTCAATTAAAAAGTCTAGTGAAAATAAACTCTCATTTTCATTTTTAACCTTAGAGAAATAGTCTATATTATTTTATCGATAAAAAACTAGCTCAATCTCTCTTCCAAAACAAAATCAATCGGCAGTGTAGCCAAAAACCGTTCCAATTGTTTTTCCCAATAATACCATTCATGAGTTCCTGCACTATGGCTATAGGTCACATCAAAACCAAGCCTTTTGAGGTTCTTCACCGCTAGGTTATTGGCAGCATACAAGAAATCTTGCTCGCCACACCAAACCCAGAGCTTGGTCTTCTTGTCTGACTTTTTAGCAAGGGTTTCAAGTGAATAAGGACTAGTTTCCCAGTTATCAAGCTTGCCAAAAACTCCTCGCCAGTAAGCAAGCGTTCCAAGATTTTGACTCTCTGGAGAAAACTCTTCGAAACTAAGAGCACCAGAAAAACTAGCTGCGTGTGAGAAACGATTGGTTGACAAAGCCAACTTGAAGGAACCGTAGCCTCCCATTGAAAGGCCAGCGATGAAAGTTTTTTCACGCTTGCTAGACATATTAGGGAAGAAACGTTTGAGCACTTTAGGCAGTTCTTCTGCTAGAGCTGTATAGTAGTTATAGCCATACTGAGTATCTGTATACCAACCGTTACTTGTATTAGGCATGACAACAATCAGATTGGTCCCTCGCACCAAGCGCTCAACATTGGTCCGTTTGAGCCAACTGTTGTGATTCCCTGACATCCCATGAAGGAGATAAAGAACAGGAATATCCGTAGAATCTGGCTCCTCAACCCGAGACGCATCAGGGTAGAGAACATTCACTCCCCACTCCATATCTAAAACTTCTGAGTAATACTCAATCTTCATTACTGCCATAACTTGCTCCTTATTCATTTAAGATAAGAAAAAGCCGAAACTCGACTTTCTCTTGCTATTTGATCCTATTTTGCTTCCATGACTACTGGTAAGATAGCTGGGCGACGCTTGGTTTGGTCAAAGAGGAACTTGGCCAAATTATCACGTACCTTACCTTTGAGTTCTGCCCAATCAAACTCTTCACCTTGTAGATAGCCTTCTACTGTTTGATTGACTAACTCTGTACTTTCGCGCAAGATATCACGGCTCTTCTTGAGATAGACAAATCCACGCGTGTGCACTCGAGCTTTAGCAATGATTTTTTTCTCACGACGGTTAACAGTGATAGCCACGATGAAAATCCCATCTTCTGACAAGACCTTACGGTCACGAAGAACGACATTCCCAACATCTCCAATGGCATTTCCGTCAATCAAAACATCGCCTGCTGTAACTGCACCAGATGGAACAAAGTCCCCATGCTCGTAAGACATAGTAGTCCCTTTTTTAGGGATAAAAATACGTTCTGGTAGCATACCAACTGCCATAGCAGCCTTAGCATGGGCATCCAACTCACGGTATTCTCCTTGGATCGGGAAAAGATACTGAGGTTGCAAGAGATTGATCATCAATTGCAAATCACGCGCATTCCCATGTCCTGACACACGCAAGCTATGAGTAATTGGCTTGACAATTCCACCTGCTTGGTAAACCATATTTTCTACACGTGCCATAACCGCTTCCTTGGCGATTGATGGTGTTGTAACGATATAAACTAGGTCACCTTCTTTGATTTCAACATAACGGTGACGACCAATAGACATCTTGCGTAGACCGTTAATTGGTTCACCCATACGTCCAGTTTCAAGGATAATTAATTCATGATCTTCAAAACGAGACATATCTTTTGGTTTAATCAAAAGATTTTCACTTGCTAGAGACAATTTTTTCAAGCGAATCGCTGTACGGACGATATTTTCAATGTCAAATCCTGTCAAGACAACACGGCGTCCTGTCTCCGCAGCTGCGTCAAAAACCTGCTGGATACGAGAAAGGTTACTTGCAACTGCAGCAACGATGATACGTCCATCCCAATCAGAGATGGTTTGCGTGATTTCGACACCAACTTCACTTTCACTGGCTACTTGGACATTGCTATCTGCATTGGCTGAGTCACTAAGCAAAGCCAAGACCCCTTCGCGACCAATCTCTGCCAAACGCCCAAAGTCAGTGGCGTAAGATTCACTAGCCGTTTGGTCAAACTTGAAATCTCCCGTATAGACGATGTTACCTTCAGATGTTTTCAAGACCACACCCAAACTTTCTGGAATAGAGTGGGTTGTACGGAAGAAGGATACTACCGTTCCACCAAAATCAATCTCTGTATTTTCATCAATCACATGGAAATCATCAAATTTCTTGACGCTGTCATTTCCCTTAACAAATAGTTTGGCCAGTTCGATAGTCAACTCTGAGCCAAATACAGGAACCTTAGCTTCTGCCAAGAGATATGGAAGGGCTCCAATCGCATCCGCATGCCCGTGTGTTAAGAAAACCCCAGCAATACGATCACTATTTTCAAACAGATAGTCCATGTTGGGAATAACGACATCGACACCCAACTGTTCATTTTCAGGGTATTTCAAACCTGCATCTAATACAAAAATCGAGTCGTTAATCTCTGCGATGTACATGTTCTTACCATTTTCACGTACACCCCCAAGTGTTGTTAATTTAATAGTATTCATTTTTCCTCCGAATAGTCACTTCAACTGTTTGTAGAGCTTTAAATGCTCTCTTTTTCTGAAAGTCCAATTCACTTTCAGCCGAATCTTTTCCATTCATTATACCATTTTTTTACTAATTTTCAAAATGAATCTTACAGATAATCGCACTTCAACTACCTCTTTCCGTTCAATAACGGACAAAGCAGCACTAATAAGAGGGGCAAATGAGACAATTGGTGCTCCCATCCTATCTAATCTTCAAATAAGTCAGCAACATTATAAAGCACTTCGCAGTCACAGTAGGCTCCATTTGCTTCTAAAAATCCCAAATCACTTCAACTTCTAAATCACGCCCTTTTAGAAAGGACCTAGTCAAGGTAAAATCAGCAGGACAAGTCAGCGACTCTAACTCCTGATCCAAAAAATCAAACAAATCTAAAAAAATCTCCCTTGTTATCGGTAAACTAGCTTCAAATTCTTTCTTCTGTTGCTGCTTATACTCTGCCAGTAATTTCTTTTTCTTCTCTTTATCCATTTTCTACTCCGACTAACTTCTCTGGTACTTTTGATACTAATACTCAATGAAAATCAAAGAGCAAACTAGGAAGCTAGCCGCAGGTTGCTCAAAGCACCGCTTTGAGGTTGCAGATAAAGCTGACGTGGTTTGAAGAGATTTTTGAAGAGTATAACTTTCTTCAACAAGGTTCAACAGTCCTTCACTCCTCTCATTATAGCACTAAATTCCTTTCATTGATGTAGTTTTTGATAGCAAACAAAAAAGAGTCAGCAAGCCAACTCTTTCGATCTCTATTCACTTTTTTCCATCAAGAAATCATAGATTTCCTGGACTGTTCCAAGCGCCATAATCTCTTGCTCTTTGACAGTTTGTTTTAGCTTTTGATAAATCTGACTTTCAGCTATATCACGCTTTTCAGCCTCTTTATTCACCCTCATGACTCCATTTTCAATGGTCACAAAGCCAAGCTCTTCAAATATCTGAATCATTTTGACTAATAGGATTTGCTCAATCTTGAGAAAGGCTGCCAAATCCTTGAGTTTATAGCGAATGTCAAACTCTGGGAACTGATAGATGGTTTTATACAATTTTGCAAACTGCTCTCTTGTGCCATAGCCCGTCAAGTAGTAAGCCTTAGCTATATCATTTTTAAAGTAAATAGCTGAAAATTCCTGTTCCTGAAAGATTTTCTTAAGGAGGGATAAATCTTCAGGTATATTCTTAACGACAATAGCTGAACAAGAGGTCACATCAGGTAACTCTTGCGTAAAGTCCAAAACGGCTACCCCTTCTGGCAACAGGGCATTCTTACCACGGATGTTAAAGAGCTGGACACCTTCTACACGGGCATCAACCATCATCAACTGCAAGGTTGTTTGTCCATTCCATTGGTTGACAGAGAGAGTCACTGCTAGTTCCAGTTGCTTGGTCTGTGAGAATTCAGTCGCCCATTTCCCTTGACCAAAAGCGACTACCTCAAAACTGGCCTCACCTTTGAAATTTTCAGCTTGAGATGAGCATTCCCAGCTCCCATAACGCGAGCATTTTCAACTTGAAAATCTCGAATGTAGAAGACAGGCTTTTGGTTATCCATCCCAAAAGGAGCTAGACGTTCAAAACTTTTCACCGTCTCCAAACTCAAGGCCTCTAAGTCCAGTTCTTCGTCTAAAAATAGATTGTTTTTACCTTGGGCATCTGCACCTTTTTCTCGGATATAGGCTTCCAAAACATCAGACAAGACTTCCAACTTTTCCACTTCAAGGGTCATACCTGCAGCACCTGCGTGACCACCAAAGGCGATAAACAGTTCTCGATGTGGGTCCAAGGCTTCAAAGATATCGACTGCTTCTATACTTCGAGCACTCCCCTTGGCGCGTCCATCTTCGATATTCAAGACAACAACCGTCTGGCCTAATTCTTCAAGCAAGCGTCCAGCTACAATTCCAAGAACTCCTGGATTCCAGCCTTCTTTAGCCAAAACTTGAACACTTTTATCAGGATCCACCATGCCCTTGGCTTCATCGTAAATAGACTGAACAATTTCCTTACGTTCTTCATTCTTTTGATGAATCAAAAGAGCGATTTCATGCACTTTCTCATCGTCAAATCCAGTCAACAAATCAATAGCTGGATTGGGATCATCCAAACGTCCTAGAGCATTTAAACGCGGTGCTAACTGAAAACCAACTGTCTCTTCTGTCACATCACTACTCGAAATCCCAGCGATTTCAAACATTTCTTGTAGACCCATTCGCTGAGTATTGCGCAAGACTTCAAGACCATACTGGACCATGATACGATTTTCGTCCGTCAAGCTGACCATGTCGGCAATTGTACCGATAGCAACCAAGTCTAGCAATTCAACCTGTACTTCTTCCAAAAGGGCACAAGCCAACTTAAATGCGACACCACAACCCGCCAAATGCTCGAAAGGATAGTCAGCCCCTGGATGTTCAGGATGGATAATAGCATAGGCATCTGGTAAATCCTCAGGCATAGAATGGTGGTCGGTCACAATGACGTCCACTCCCATATACTGGGCCAAATCAATGGCTTCATGCCCCGCCACACCATTGTCCACCGTCACAATCAAAGAAACACCCTGCTGTTCAATGAAATATTTGTAGACACTAGCATTTGGACCATAACCATCCGTAAAGCGATTGGGAAGATAAACCAGGCACTCAGCGCCTAACTGTTCTAAACTTTCCTTAACAATGGAAGCCGAAGTCATCCCATCCGCATCGTAGTCCCCGTAAATGAGAATCAGTTCCCCTTGCTCAATAGCATGGCGAATTCGCTCCACTGCCTTTCCATATCATTTAAAAGGTAGGGATCATGCAATTCCTCCAAAGAAGGTTCTAAAAATTTTTTTAGACTAGTTTCATCCTTGATGCCTCGTTCAAATAACAAACGAGCTACTTCAGGGCCCAAACCAGCTTTCTTAGCTATCTTTGTAAAATCCGCATCCTCAACTTGCGGAGCGAATTGCCAATTATAAGTAGGAATTATCAAAAAAATCATCCACTCTTTCTTACGATTCTATCTCTTTATTATAACATGATTTCCAGTTTTTCTCTTGATTTTCTTACTAAGTTAATGACTCTTCATCGCTCTAAACAGCCACTTATAAAACATATACATGACAAAGTGTCATTCCTTTTTTTACTTGACTTTTGCAATTTCCCCTCAGATAAGGTATAATAATTGTATTGTCTTTTGGGGTCGTTACGGATTCGACAGGCATTATGAGGCATATTTTGCGACTCGTGTGGCGACGTAAACGCTCAGTTAAATATAACTGCAAAAAATAACACTTCTTACGCTCTAGCTGCCTAAAAACCAGCAGGCGTGACCCGATTTGGATCGCTCGTGTTCAATGACAGGTCTTATTATTAGCGAGATACGATCAAACTTTGTCTAGCAGTTTGATAAGAGATTTATAGACTCGCAGTTCCTAGGCTTGAGTTATGTGTCGAGGAGCTGTTAAAACAATACATAACCTATGGTTGTAGACAAATATGTTAGCAGGTGTTTGGACGTGGGTTCGACTCCCACCGGCTCCATTATATTTAAAAAAAGGCGGTGGGACAGAAATCGATAGACAAAGTCTCGATTTCGTATTCCCAGCCCCGTGAGGATGATTAGGAGCTTTTTGGAGTCTAAAAGACGAACAAAAAGTCCAATCAGCTATCGCGTCAAAGTTTAATTGCTAATAAAAAGTGAGGTCAGGATCTTTTGTCCCAACCTCTTTTTTTGGGCTCTATAATATTTGTAGTGGGTAAATCCCCTATGGATATTATGGAGCCTATTTTTGTATAGAAAAAAAGTCCCATATGACCTATAATGAAAAGCGACTAAACAACTCATTAGAAAGATTCATATGGAACAATTACATTTTATCACAAAACTACTCGATATTAAAGACCCTAATATCCAGATTCTAGATGTCATCAATAGGGATACACACAAGGAAATCATCGCTAAACTGGATTATGAGGCTCCATCTTGTCCTGATTGCGGAAATCAAATGAAGAAATATGATTTTCAAAAGACTTCTAAGATTCCTTACCTTGAAACAACTGGTATGCCTACTAGAATTCTCCTTAAAAAACGCCGTTTTAAGTGCTATCATTGCTCTAAATTGATGGTCGCTGAGACTTCTATCGTCAAAAAGAATCATCAAATTCCTCGCATCATCAATCAAAAGATTGCTCAAAAGTTGGTTGAAAAGACTTCTATGACCGATATTGCCCATCAGCTGGCCATTTCAACTTCAACTGTCATTCGTAAGCTCAATGATTTTTCATTTTTAAGCATGACTTTAGCCGACTTCCTGAGATTATGTCACGGGACGAGTATGCCTTCACTAAAGGGAAAGATGAGCTTCATTGCTCAAGACTTTGAAAAAAACTCAATATCCTCACTGTCCTTGAAGGAAGAACACAAGCTGTCATCCGATATCACTTTCTTAAATATGATAGAGCCGTCCGATGTCGAGTGAAAATCATTACTATGGATATGTTTAGCCCTTACTATGACTTAGCTAAACAGCTCTTTCCTAATGCAAAAAAATTGTACTTGATCGCTTTCACATCGTGCAACATCTTAGCCGTGCTATGAGTCGTGTGCGTGTCCAAATCATGAATCAGTTTGATCGAAAAGCCCATGAATATCGAGCTATAAAACGCTACTGGAAGCTCATCCAACAAGATAGCCGTAAACTAAGTGATAAACGTTTTTATCGCCCTACTTTTCGTATGCACTTAACGAATAAAGAGATTCTAGACAAGATTTTGAGCTATTCAGAAGACTTGAAATACCACTATAATCTCTATCAACTCTTGCTTTTTCACTTTCAGAATAAAGAGCCCGAGAAATTTTTCGGACTCATTGAGGACAATCTTAAGCAGGTTCATCCTATTTTTCAGACTGTCTTTAAGACATTTCTAAAGGACAAGGAGAAAATCGTCAACGCCCTTCAATTACCCTATTCCAACGCCAAATTGGAAGCGACTAATAATCTCATTAAACTTATCAAACGAAATGCTTTTGGTTTTAGGAACTTTGACAACTTTAAGAAACGAATTTTCATCGCTCTGAATATAAAAATGGAGAGGACAACGATTGTCCTCTCCAGATGTTAGCCGCTTTTATTCAACCCACTACAGTTGACAAAGAGCCTGTTTTTGTTTCAATTAGCTATACAATAAGAGAACGACTCAAAATTAAAAAGCTAGAGTTCCACAATTGGGAACCTCTAGCTTTTTGTGGCTGAGAACTATTTTGTCTCAGACTCCAGTATATAAAATTATTTAGCTTCAAATCCTTCTGCTACTGCGTCCGCAAAGTTTTCTTCAACGATGCTTGCGCAGTGGTCACAGATAGTTGCATTGTAATGACGTTCTGCTGTTGTCGGGTCGATACGACGGCAACGGTCACACACTTCACCAGCTGCACGTTCTACAGTGAAAGCTACATCTTCAAAGGCTACTGCACCTTCTGGAGCTGCACCTTCTGCGATAGTCAATTCTGAGACGATCAAGAGTTGAGCAACATTGCTATCAAGAGCTCCAAGAAGAGTTTTAACCACTTCATTTGGATAAACTGTCAAGTGAGCTTCAAGTGATTTACCAATCACTTTTTCATTACGCGCTTCTTCCAAGGCTTTTTGAGCTTGTCCACGGAAGTCCATGAAGGCTGACCAGGTATCTAATATTTCTTCTTGGTTGGCAAAAGTCTGAGCTTCTGGTAATTCTGATAATTGGACGAAGTCTTCTGCCTCAAACTCAAGATATGACCAGATTTCTTCAGCAGTGTGAGGAAGAATTGGAGTCAAGAGTTTAGTGATTTTCACCAAAACATCATAGAAGACAGTTTGCATTTGACGGCGTTCCAATGATTTGGCACCTTCGATGTAGACAACGTCTTTGGCGAAGTCAAGGTAGAAGGCTGACAAGTCAACGTTGATAAAGTTCACTAGTGCTTTATAGATTGTCAAGAATTCAAAGTCAGCATAAGCATCACGAATTGTCTTAACAAGTTGGTTAAAGCGAATAGTCATGTACTTGTCAACTGAACGAAGTTCTTCGTAAGCAACTGCATCCTCAGCTGGGTTAAAGTCAGATGTGTTAGCAATCAAGAAACGAAGAGTGTTACGGATCTTACGGTAAGTTTCAGAAACTTGGCTCAAGATATCCATTGAGATACGCACGTCATTGCTTGAGTCAACACTTGTTACCCAGAGACGCAAGATTTCCGCACCAAATTGTTTCTCAACATCGCTTGGAGCAATGGTATTTCCAAGAGATTTAGACATCTTTTCACCTTTACCGTCAAGGGCAAATCCTTGTGACAAGATTTGTTTGTATGGTGCCACACCATGGTTAGCCACAGATGTGATAAGAGAAGAGTTGAACCAACCACGGTATTGATCTGAACCTTCAAGGTAGAGGTCAGCTGGGTATTTGAGTTCTGGACGGTTAACCACGACACCATTCCATGATGAACCTGAGTCAAACCATACGTCCATGATGTCTGTTTCTTTCTTGAACTCGCCATTTGGTGAACCTGGATGTGTAAATCCTTCTGGCAAGAGGTCTTTAGCATCACGTTCCCACCAGACGATGGAACCATGCTCTTCAAAGAGTTGAGCTACATGCTCAATCGTTTCAGCTGTCATGATTGGTGTGCCGTCTTCAGCATAGAAGATCGGAAGTGGAACACCCCAAGCACGTTGACGTGAGATTACCCAGTCACCACGGTCACGAATCATGTTGTAAAGACGAACTTTCCCCCATTCTGAGTGGAATTTCACTTTTTCAATTTCATCCAAGATTTCTTGACGGAATTTTGATACAGAAGCAAACCATTGTGGCACTGCACGCCAGATGATTGGTTTTTTCGTACGCCAGTCAAATGGGTATGAGTGAGAGATTTCTTCTTGAGCAAGAAGGAGGTTGCCTAGTTTCTCGATAACAGTTGGAACCACCTTGTCATAGAATTGACCTTCGAACTCAGCGCCAGCATTAGCCATCATGATTCCGCGTTCGTTAACTGTCACAGCAACTTCAAGACCATTAGCCACACCAACATTGTAGTCGTCCTCACCAAAACCAGGAGCTGTATGGACGATACCTGTACCAGAGTCAGTTATAACGTGGTCACCAAGGATAACGAGTTCATCTACTGCAGTATCCCATGGGTGTTCTGTCACGATATGGTTCAATTCTTGACCACGATAAGTAGCCAAAACTTGAACATCAGTCCAGCCAAATTTCTCAGACAAGCTGTTCAACAATTCAGCAGCAACCACAAACTTACGAGTTTCACCAGCAGGTTGAACCAAAACGTAATCAATATCCGCACCAACAGTCAAACCACGAGAAGCAGTGATAGTAAATGGAGTTGTTGTCCAAACAACGATGTAAGTATCAGTGTCTAGGACACCTTTGCCATCCTTGATCTTATTGGCATAGTACAGTGATGTTGAAACCAAGTCATGGTATTCAATTTCTGCTTCAGCAAGAGCTGACTCAGATGACCATGACCAGTAAACTGGCTTGGCACCACGGTAGATATAGCCCTTGTTAGCCATCTCGCCGAAGACACGAATTTGCGCTGCTTCATAGTCAGGGGTCAAAGTTACATATGGATTTTCCCAGTCACCAGAAACACCTAAACGTTTGAAGTCTTCGCGTTGTTTATCTACTTGAGAAAGAGCGTATTCACGGCAAAGTTTCAAGTATTCAACCAAATCCATCTCTTTGCGTTTAACACCTTGTTTGCCAAAACTTGCTCGATTGGTAGTCCGTGTGTATCCCAACCTGGGATGTATGGCGCGTAGAATCCTGACATAGACTTAGAACGAACAATGATATCTTTTGAAATCTTGTTCATAGCATGACCAACGTGGATATTTCCGTTAGCGTACGGAGGTCCATCATGAAGAGTGAAGTGAGGTTTCCCTTCATTCAACTCTTGACGACGTTGGTAGAGCTTTGCTTCTTCCCACTCTTTTTGCCAGACTGGCTCTTTGGTTGGAAGTCCTGCACGCATTGGGAAATCTGTTTTCCCTAGATTTAAAGTTTCTTTGAGTTTCATGATATCTCCTTTATGATATAGACAAAATAAAAACCACGACTCGCTAAAAAGGACGAAAATCGTGGTACCACCTTTATTCGGAAAAAGACTCAGTCTTTCTCCCTCTTTTCCCGTAACGTGGGGAACGTCAAATCCTACTAACTTCAGACTTGATAGCTTGAGAGGATAATCTGATCAACAGGGATTGTAGGGCTTCCACCATCTCCTACTCGCTGAAAATATGTTTGATTAGATCTTGTTCTCAGATTTTCTTTCTTATAAAAGATCAATAGATTCCGTCAAGGGTGTTGGTTGAGAATTTTGGTTTGAAGAAACGACTTCTTCTACTACTGAGCTAGCAGTATCTGGCTTTGTTTCTTTTTGTGATTCAGCCAATTCTCGATTAGCTGCTTCAATGCGGGCTTGGAGCTCTGCTACTTCTTCAGGTGAAAACTGACGGGTCATGTCAATCGGCTCTTCATCCTGATAGGTAGAAACATCTTCACCCAAAACTTCTCCAACAACTTCTTTAAAAGCTTCGTCACTGGTTTGTAAATAAGTCGCTGTCGGACGTAAAATTTCTTCCCAGTCGGATGAATCTACAATAGCTAATTGACTCTCAATCGTAGATTTCAAACGTTGATGGAAGACACGGCTCTTATTCTTCAATTCTTCCGTCTCTACGGCAACCTTCTTAGCATTATCCGTAGCTTGACGCAAGATTTCATTAGCCTTATACTTAGCCTCATCAAGCAGACGCTGGGCATCTTGTTCAGCCTGTTTAAGGATATTTTGAGAGCGTTCATTAGCAGCTTGTTTGACACGTTCTGCAGTATCTTGAGCGATCAATACAGACTGGCTCAATGACTCCTTAATCTCATCAAAATAAGACAAACGTTCCTCTAAATTTTTAATGTGTTGTTCTTTTTCGTGATTGCTACGAACAAGTGTTTCATAGTCACGAACAACAATATCTAGAAATTCATCAACTTCTTCAGGATTAAACCCTCTAAATTTGGTACTAAAGGTTTTATCCTTGATTTCTAACGATGTAATTGGCATATTTTCCCCTCACTTACTTAATAATAGTTGAACTATCAATTTTTTCTTATCTTTTTTAGTCTGGCCATTTTCTTTGAGTAAGATCATTCGCCCAAAGCGTCTGACACTTACCAAATCACCAATCTGAACCTGATAATCAGATTTTTCAACCAGATGGTAATTTACCTGAACATATTTTCTTTCTAATAAATCGGCTGTCTGGGAGCGAGATAATTTCAGAACATTCGATAAGAAGGCATCCAAGCGCATGCTCGGAACTAAAACTTCTCTTTCCTGATAGTCATTTTTGGATTCTAATAATTCTTCAAAAGGCCTTACTTCTAGTTTTACAGGTAATCTAGCAACCTTTTGAATTCCATCCTGGAAGAGGGAAACAAATTTCCGGTCCACAATGATTTGCGCTCTATTCTCCGTTACTAATATATCACCAAATAACTTGCGATCAATTCCCAAACGATTCAGAACGGTTCCTAAAATCTTGGAATGGGTCAATTGGTCAAACTTACTAGAATAAACAATCTCAAGCAATTCCATTTCAAAATCCGCTAAAGTCGGTACGAAATAATCTGGTGCAAGAAGCACACGACTATACTCGCTAGGTACAGAATCATTGCTTGAAAAACTTGAATCCCTTGATGATTCCCCAATGTCTTTAAAATAAAGACCTGATGGGGGTTGATAAAGGGAGTTAGGATGGGAGCGTAGTGCTCTTCGACCTGCCTAAGCCACTCCAATCCTTTATCAATGAAAGGAATATCCTCGACTGAGAAATGCTGATAAATATCTTTTCTCATGCTAGTATATAAAGAAAACGGATCAAATAGTTTCCAAGTAAATGAACTAAAATGACCGCCACCCAAACTGAAAAATCAATACCACCAATACTTAGGGGCAGACGTCTCAAGGGTTGAAGGATCGGTTTGACTAAGCTAGTCAACAAACGACCTAGTGCTGTATCATAGGCATTGGGAAACCAAGATAATAGAGCAAAAGCTACAAGTATCCATGAATAGATAGTTGCAGCATTCTGAATAAAACGAATTAGAAAAATCATTACTTCACTCGATTTCTCTTCATATCAAAGTCAAACTCTTCACCGTGAGAACCATCAGGCAAGCGAATGTCTTCAATATTAACCACAACTCCTACTGGTGTCAAAAGGTACATAGTATTTGCGACTTTCCTTAATTCACCAGCCAGCACATAACGAGCACCATCTAAGTAATCTAGACAACGACGTGCTTGTACTTCAGTCATATATTGGAAATCAATTAGAATACTTTCATTTCCTGTTAACAAATCAACAATATCAGTTGCATCTTCGTAGCGGCGAGGATAACGAACAGCAATGGTTACCTTTTCTGCACCTCGGTGACTCTGCATCGCCAATTCTTGTTGACGAGCGTGAAGACGGGTAATATTCTTTTCTTTCGAATTCACTTGTGAAGTTTGTGGTAACTGTTGAGCTCGTGGAAATTCTTCCTTTGGAGCCGAAACTGAAGTTAAGGTTTGTTCAGACTTTAACTCAGCAACGTTCGGTGCCACCTCTTCTCCATCTTCAGTGAAATAATCTATAAACTTATCAAATTTATCTTTTAGTGACATGGTTATTTCCTATTTAAAAAATGCTGTACCGATTCGAACGAAAGTTGAACCACATTGAATCGCTTCTTTGAAGTCTCGACTCATACCCATACTTAGTTCTGTCATCGGCATATTGGGGAGATGTTTTTCTTGAATGGTTTTTTGCAATTCTTGCGTTTCTTTAAATATCTCTAGTAATTCTTGACTAGTTGCTTCAAATGGAGCCATGGTCATCAGACCCACATACTCAATCTGGTCTAATTCTGAAAGTTCGGGTAAGAGGGCTAACAATTCTTCTTTCGAAAAACCGTGCTTACTTTCTTCCTTAGAAATATTTACTTGCAAAAAGCACTTAATCTTGTGGTCCGCTCGTTTTTGAATTTCCTGAGCTAGCTTTAAGGAATCTAAAGCATGAAAATAATCCACATAAGAAATCACTTCCTTGACTTTACGTCTCTGTAAGGTTCCAATCAAATGCCAGGTAAGATTCTTATCACTCAGAGCATGATACTTGTCAAGAAATTTATCAACACGGTTCTCACCAATGTGTTGCACTCCTTGCGAAACCAAAGCTGAGGCTGTTTCAACATCTACATATTTGGTCACCGCAATCACAGAAACCGAATCGTTTTCACGACCGGCTTCCTGAACTGCATTCGATATCTGTTGAAAAACAAGGTTCGTATTTTCTTTTAAATTCATCTTCATTAACGATTTTTAAAGAATGGTGGTGTTTCCAACTCATCTTCATCTGTTGCCGCTGGAACTTCAAAGCGTTCCACTGGAGAAACAACTGGTTCTCCTTGACGAACAATAGCATCGCGTCTCAAGTCCCAGTCACCGAAGGCTGATGTCTTTGGTGCTTCTTGACGGCGATAACTTGGAGTTGGAATTTCTGCTGTATCAGCCATATCAAAATTACGATCAAAAGTTTGTGCATGGCTAGTTCGAGCAGGTTCACGGCGAGTTGCTTGGCGTGGTTGAGCAGTTACAACTTTCTCAACTTTATCCTGACGTACTCCTGTCGCAACAACAGTCACGCGGATTTCGTCTTTCATTGTCTCATCAATAGATGTTCCAAGCCAGATGTTAACACCATGACCAGCTGCTTGGTTCACAATTTCTGATGCTTCTTCAGCTTCAATCAAAGTCAAGTCCAAGCCGCCAGTTACGTTGACAATCACATCTTCTGCTCCATCGATAGTTGTTTCAAGAAGTGGTGAGTAGATTGCTTTACGAGCAGCTTCTACAACACGTTCTTCACCGCTACCGATACCAATACCCATGAGGGCATTTCCTTTGTTAGCCATAACAGTCTTAACGTCTGCAAAGTCCAAGTTGATCAAACCAGGATTTGTAATCAAATCTGTAATTCCTTGTACACCTTGACGAAGAACGTTGTCTGCTTCACTCAATGCTTCAAGAAGTGGAGTTTTCTTGTCAACGATTTCTAGCAAGTTGTTGTTTGAGATAATCAAGAGTGTATCAACATGCTCACGAAGTTCGTTAATCCCTTCGATAGCAAATTGTCCACGTTTGCTTCCTTCAAAACCAAATGGACGAGTAACAACACCGACTGTCAAAGCACCAAGACTTTTTGCAATACGAGCGATAACTGGTGCAGCACCTGTACCAGAACCACCACCCATACCAGCAGTGATGAAGACCATGTCAGCACCGCTGATCGCTTCTGTCAATACTTCTTCGCTTTCTTCTGCCGCTTTACGACCAACTTCAGGTTGACCTCCTGCACCAAGTCCGCGAGTCAATTTAGGGCCGAGCTGAATAACTGTCTCAGCTTTTGTACTGCTCAAAGCTTGTACATCTGTGTTGGCTGCGATAAATTCAACGCCAGAAACGCCTTCGTCAACCATACGGTTGATGGCATTTCCACCACCACCGCCGACACCGATTACTTTAATTACTGCACCTTGTGCAGCTGCTGTATCAAATGAAAATGTCATATTTATATTCCTCTATTTTATTCGTCAAACATGCTTCCAATCAAGCTACGGAAACGATCCGTTAATTTACCTTTGCTCTTTTCTTCTGATTGAAGAGGAGCTACTGGTTCAACAGATTGAGTTGTTTCGGGCTCAGAAGTTGTCACTGTATTAAATACTGGTCGTGGAGAAACAGGTGAAACTGGTTGAGCTGAACTTCTAAAGTCAATCGGTTGGTGGCGTAAACTTTCGTCACTCGAATTGCTCGTTGTGCCAAAACATTCACTTCAGTAAGACTACCAGCGAATTCTGACAAGCTGATGACATGGGCAAAAGCAGGGTTGCGAATCCCAACTTGATTTGGTACGAATAACTTAACGCGTACTCCAAATACTTCTTGGGCCAATTCAACGACACCTGGAAGAAGGGCATTCCCACCAATTAAGACAATACCTCCTGGCAAGTCTAACAGGTGACGTCTTTCCAAGTCTTGCTTAATTTGCTCAAAAATGTGCTTAAGTCTTGCTGAAATAATCTCAGCCAAGTATTCTTCAGTTACTTCAACTGGTTCAACTTCACCGATCACTTCCACTTGGAATGTTTCCTTGCTAGCTAGCGGTGGATAAGCTTCCCCATAGTTCAATTTTAGACCTTCTGCAATTTTCTTAGAAGTCTTGAGAACTTTTGAAATGTCTTTTGTGACATAATCGCCACCTTCTTGGTTGACATTTGTATATTGAAGTTCTTGGTTGCGAATAGTGGCAACAGTCGTTTGCCCACCACCCATGTCGATAACAGTCGCACCAAACTCACGTTCACCTTCATTCAAGACAGAGTGAACCATTGCAAGAGGTGAAATAATCACGTTGTCAACTTGAATGCCCACACGCTCAACAGTTTTACGAAGATTGTGGAGGATCGTACGTGGGCCAGTGTACAAGAGACCGCGCATTTCCAAACGCACACCCATCATCCCGCGAGGATCACGAATTCCTTGGAATCCATCTACGACAAATTCCTCTGGAATAAAGGTGATAACTTCACGGTCTGGAGTCATACTTTTAGTCAAGGCTGATTTGACAACATTTCGACATCTTGATCCGTAATTTCTTTTGTATCTGATGTCACTGGAATCATGCCCTGAGTTGGCTCCACTTGTAGCAAATTAGCTGGCAAACCAACGTTTACAGACTTGATTGAAATTCCTGCTTTTTCTTCTGCTTGAGAAATTGCAGACTTAATAGCAGTCGCCGCTGCCTCGATGTCAACGATAATCCCATCTTTGACACCTTTACTTTTGGCATTGCTTACGCCAATTACATTTACTTCACCATTTACAAGCTCTGCAACCAACACTTTAATAGAGCTAGTTCCGATATCTAAGCCTGTAAAAAAACCATTTCTAGTCATTACACTGCGTCCTCTCTATCTTCCCAGTTTCACACTTCTATTTTTAATAGCTACACCAAGGTATAACTACTCACAAAATATTATAACACAAAAAAAACATTCGTGCTCGAATTTTCTAACATTTAAACAAGCTTTTTCTTGAATTTTTATAATTGTCCGACGATTGCATAGATGAGTAAATAAAAAAAGAAAGAGAATCTCTCTTCTCTCTCTTTCTGTATACATTTTGGCCTCCAGCAAGGCTATTTTTTAAGGTCTTGTTTGTAAAATTCTTTCAAGGCATCTTGCCAAGTTGGGATGACAAATCCAGTAGCTTTGGCTTTTGAAAGGCTCATTGTTGAATTTAGTGGACGTTTAGCTTTAGCAGGAAATTGACTTGAGTCTACTGGCTTGACTTCGACATCTGTATCCTTCAAAATTTCAACCGCAAAGTCATACCAAGTTGTGTCTTCTGTCGCATCATTTGACAAATGATAATAACCAAATTCCTTGCGATTTTCAGCTAGGAAAGTCATGAACTCGGCCAAGGTACGCGTCCAGGTTGGTCGACCATGTTGATCATTTACAACTGTCAAAGTCTTATAAGTTTTAGCAAGATTTTGCATCGTGAAGACGAAGTTTTTGCCGTAATTTCCAAAAACCCAGGCAGTACGGATAATATAGAAGTTAGAAACGTGTTTTTCTACGAGTTCCTCCCCCATACGCTTAGTTCGACCATATTCAGTTTGAGGATCTGGTTTGTCATCCACTTCCCACTCTTGTCCAACTGGTTTCTTACCATCAAATACATAATCAGTAGAAATGTAGACTAGAGTAGCACCATGCTTTCGGATGCTTTTGCAACATTTTCTGTCCCTGTCACATTGATGGCGAAGTCCAATTCTTTCCCCTCATCCTCTGCCGCATCAACAGCGGTGTAGGCTGCACAATGGTATACTAAAGTCGGTTTCACTTGGGCAAAAACTTTCTCCACCATTTCTGCATCGGTAATATCCATCTCAGCCACATCAACCGCAACATATTCTTCATTACGCTCATCTAATAAATAACGAAGTTCAGTTCCTAATTGGCCATTTGCTCCTGTAATTAAAATCATCTTTCTTCCTTTCACCTGATTCACAATTCTTCGGTATAGCAATAGAGGTTGGGACAAAAATCCCTACCTCACTTTTATTTGCAATCAAACTTTGACGCGGTAGCTGATTGGACTTTTTGTTCGTCTTTTAGACTCCAATCATCTTCGCGGGGCTGGAACTAGGAAATCGAGATTTTGTCTATCGATTTCTGTCCCACCGACTTTTATTTTTCAAGAACCTCTTGTGTTTTAGCGTAGTTGGCTTCAACAGCTTCTTTTTCTCCCTGCCACCAGTCTTGGTTATCTTTGTACCATTGAATGGTTTCTTTGAGACCTTGTTCGAAGTTTGTGAATTCTGGTTTCCAGCCCAACTCTTCACGGAGCTTGCTTGCGTCAATCGCATAACGAAGGTCATGTCCTGCACGGTCAGTCACATGATCATAGGCATCGGCAGGTTGTCCCATTTCCTTAAGGATTAGTTCCAAAACTTCCTTGTTGTTCTTTTCACCATCAGCACCAATCAAGTAGGTTTCACCGATTTGCCCTTTTGTCAAGATTGTCCATACACCTGAAGAATGGTCATTGGTATGAATCCAGTCACGAACGTTCTTACCTTCACCATACAGTTTTGGCTTTATGCCACTTAGGATGTTGGTAATCTGACGTGGGATAAATTTTTCAATGTGTTGATAAGGACCGTAGTTATTTGAACAGTTAGAAATCGTTGCCTTCACTCCAAAAGAACGTACCCAGGCTTTGACAATCAAGTCTGAAGCTGCCTTAGTTGATGAGTACGGAGAGCTTGGGTTATATTTAGTTTCAGCGGTAAATTTCTCACCTGGACCTTCACCATGACCTGGCAAATCCTCACGTAGAGGAAGATCACCATAAACTTCGTCTGTGGACACATGGTGGAAACGAATATCATATTTGCGAGCCGCTTCCAAAAGAGTATAGGTTCCGATGAAGTTGGTATGGATAAATGGTGATGGATCATTCAGTGAATTGTCATTATGACTTTCCGCCGCATAGTGAACGATAGCATCGGCTTGAGCTGCCAACTTGTCTACCAACTCTGCATCCGCAATATCACCAACAACTAACTCAACACGATCACCTAAAATTTCCTCAATATTAGCGCGGTTCCCAGCATAAGTCAACTTGTCCAAGACTGTCACGTGAACATCTGGAAAATTCTTGTAAACATAGTGGACAAAGTTGGAACCGATAAAACCAGCCCCACCTGTCACGATAATATTTTTTTGTATTCAGTCATATTCTTTCCTTTTTACAAATCTTCTTTTTTTCAAAGGTTTTACATCCTTAAGTAGTGGATGATTTTTTTATCTGCTTCTGAAACCTCTGCTTCTGCAAGATTTTTCCCATTCGATGCCAAGACTTGGATCAGCGTAGTTCACAAAGGCATACTTGGGTTTTGAGTTCAAGAGCCCAGTAATCATTGACCAGATAACTGTAAGAAACTGTATCTGATAGGACTTGAAAGCCATTGGCCACGCCTCTAGGAACAAAAAAATTCCCTTGCTTGCATCAATTATAGTCTGATAAGTATTCCCAAAGGTTTCGCCCTCACGTAGATCAACCCAAGAGCCCAGAACTTTCCCACCATCTGCTACAGAGATGTACTTATCCCAAGGCTCTGCGTGGAGACCACGTAGGACATTTTTGCGTGAGAAAGATACATTGTTTTGCAATTTTTCCTTCTGCAAAAGAAAGACTCTGGAAACCCAAGTGGAATCATTTTTTTCCTTTTGGAAATTTTCTTTAAACCAACCACGATTATCACCATGAACGGGGATATCAAACTCCAACATACCTGGAATTGCATCAACCTTGCGTGCTGCAAGCGTCTTACCAAAAAAATTGTCTGTCATCTATACTTCTCCTATCAAACGGAGCAAATACTGTCCGTATTCATTTTTCTTAAGCGGTTGGGCTAAGGCCAATACATCTTCTCGACTGATATAGCCCATGCGATAGGCAATTTCTTCCAAGTTCGCCACCTGAACATTTTGCATCCGTTGGACTGTTTCGATGTACTGTGAAGCCTCTAGCAAACTTTCATGAGTGCCAGTATCCAACCAAGCAAAGCCACGCCCCATAACCTCAACGGATAAATCTCCACGATCTAGGTAAGCCTTGTTGACATCTGTAATTTCCAATTCACCACGCGGGCTTGGTTTTATATTTTTGGCAATTTCTACCACATCATTATCGTAGAAATAGAGACCTGTAACTGCATAATTTGAACGAGGATGCTCTGGTTTTTCTTCAATAGAAATAGCGTTCATATCTTCATCAAACTCAACAACGCCAAAGCGTTCTGGATCCTTCACATGATAGCCAAAGACAGTCGCTCCTGACTCCTTACTAGCTGCCTTTTGTAGCATCTTCGAAAGGCCAGGACCATGATAGATATTGTCACCTAAGATCAGAGCAACACTATCATCACCAATAAACTCTTCCCCAATGATAAAGGCTTGTGCCAAACCATCTGGACTCGGTTGCTCTGCATAAGACAGTTGAATCCCAAATTCAGAGCCATCTTGCAAAAGTTCTTTGAAACGAGGCAAATCTTGAGGAGTCGAGATAATCAAAATATCCTTAATCCCAGCCAACATCAATGTTGAAAGTGGATAGTAAATCATCGGTTTATCATAAACCGGCATCAGTTGTTTTGATGCAGCTCGAGTCAACGGATATAAACGTGTCCCCGAACCACCCGCGAGAATAATACCTTTCATAATAGGGTACCTTTCTATATTACTTTACCTAGCCTCGCTTAAATTCCGCGTAAAATACGAACTATCTGTTTACTAGCATCACCATTTCCATAAGGATTACTAGCTTGACTCATTTTTTTATATTCTTCGGAATCGTCTAAAAGCATCTTAAAGTTTTGATAAATAGTCTCCTCATCAGTTCCAACCAATTTCAATGTTCCGGCAGCTACTCCTTCTGGTCTTTCTGTCGTATCTCGCATGACCAATACAGGCTTTCCTAAAGAAGGAGCCTCTTCCTGAACTCCTCCTGAATCAGTTAAAATCATGTAACTATGATTCATGAAATTATGAAAATCAAGAACATCCAAAGGTTCAATAATCTGAATACGTTCTGTGTCTCCAAAAATTTCCGCAGCTGTTTCACGCACCAAGGGATTTTTATGAATTGGATAAATTACCTTAACATCATCATATTCATTTAAAACTCGTTTAACAGCTCTAAACATGTGTTTCATAGGTTCTCCGAGATTTTCACGTCTATGAGCAGTTAGTAGAATAAGACGGGTGTCAACGTTTAAATCTAAATCAGGGTGTGTATAATCCTTTTGTACTGTAGTTGTAAGTGCATCAATAACTGTATTTCCAGTTACATAAACATTCTCTCTACCCTCTTTTAAAAGATTTTCTTTAGCCAATTCAGTTGGAGCAAAATGATAATTTGCAATAATAGAAGTCGATTGTCTATTAAATTCTTCTGGGAAGGGACTTTGCAGGTTGTAAGTTCGTAACCCAGCTTCAACATGGCCAACCTTAATTCCAAGATAAAATGCTGCTAAAGCTGCTGCATATGTTGTAGTAGTGTCACCGTGAACTAGAACAATATCTGGTTGTTCTTCTTCTAAAACAGGTTTAATTTTTTCTAAAATACTTGTTGTTATAGAGAACAAGGTTTGATTAGCTTTCATTATTTCTAAATCATAGTCTGGTTGAACTCCAAACAATTCCAAAACAGGGCTAACCATCTCCTTGTGCTGACCAGTTACACAAACAACTGTTTCCATATCTGCCTGTTTTTTCAACTCATTCACTAATGGACACATTTTTATCGCTTCTGGACGTGTACCAAAAACTAGCATTATCTTCATGATTTCCTCCTAAATCAATAATTAAATTCTTTATTTGTTTATACATTTCAATTTCTGACCAATTTACTTCTTCTTTGCAATAAGAGAAAATAATTGAATCGTCACTTCCTCCTTTAATAAAAGCAGAATTACTAAATATAATGAAAAGAAAGCAAAACCTGCTAGCATTAGAGAATAAAATGGTATAGTTATCGTTATCAGCTGATTCAAAATGATTAGTGGTATTGTAGAAACAACTGTTGCAATTATCACATTAACCAAACTCTTTATCGATATATTTGATACTAAATATTCTTTTGAAAAATGTAGTTGTACCATCATCTGCGACAATTCCGCAAAAAGAGTTGCGACAGAAGCTCCAATAATTCCAAACTTAGGCATTAACAGTAGATTCAAAATAAGATTAATCATAGCACCAATCGTTACTGCAACCATAAAATATTTTTCTCTATTCATTGGAATCAATATTTGATTTCCTGTAATATTCGAAAAACCAGAAATAAGTAAAATTGGCATAAGTATTTGCATGGCTAAAGTCGCAGGAAGATACTGACTTCCTCCTAGTAATAAGATACTATCTTTCGCCTCTACAATAAAGAATACCATCAATGGAATCGCAATAAAAAATATAACCGCAGATGACTCCTTTAATATTTTTCTAAAATTTGAGGTGTCATTTTTACTAATATAAAATGAAAGTCTCGGTAGCAAAACTGCACTAATAGATGTAATAAGAGAAAGCAAAATCCACTTAACCTTTGATGCCACAGAATAGTATCCCACAGCCTCATTACCATTAATAAAACCGAGCATCACTGTATCTAAATTAGTATAAATATTTACTGCAAGTAATGAGGCAAATAAATACCACATTGGTTTAAAATGATGTTTAAATTGTAAATTTTTATATAATTTAATATTAATGAAATGTCGGCTATGCCATAGATTTAAGATATTTGAACTTAGAGAAGAAAACAATGAAATACTAGCAAAAACAATATAATCCTCTGGCCTTTTCACAAGTAGAAAAATCAATATTAATGATAGAATTTTAAACACTACTGACCGGGTAGTAATATAAGTATACTCTTCCATTCCACTATACAACCAATTTAAGGCAAAAGGAGAAGATAAAATTGTCCCACATGTGAGCAATAAGAGTGAAAATTCTTTATTCAATTGTGTTATAAATATAGTCAAAAATAATAGTATTGCAGTTGTTATTATAGACATAGCAACGTTTATAATCATTAACTCCTGCACTACCTTTGACAACTTGTCTCTATCATCTCTAACACTTGCTACTGCTTTGATACCATAAGTTGAAATTCCCAGAGAAGCAAGTAAAATACCATAATTCCCTATTGAACTAAAAAATGAAGTTAAACCTATACCAGTTGGATTCAATATTCTAGATATATAAGGAAAAGTGATTAATGGGAAGATGATATTTGATAGCGTCAGGACAATATTTAATAATGCATTCAACTTTATGGATTTATTCCCCATAATTTTTCAACCTCAATTTCAAATCTAAATATTTCAATAAAAATATAACTCTTGTATATAATTCTGGAATAAATAGGAAATTGACACCACCAAACAATCTATAAACGAAATCAACCCAAAGTAGATCGCTTTTCTCTCTTAATAACGTTTTTAAAGATTTTTTCGTAGTCTTAAGAGTTACTATCTCACCAAAATTTTCAACAACTTTTTCTTTTAAAGATTCAGAAAATGATTGTAACTTAGGTATATAAATACATTCTTTTTTTAGCGACATCATTAGCCATAGATTTTTTTGTTCAAAAGGGAGAAACTTCATTTTCTTATAAGCTTCCAAAATTTCTGAAAATCCAAATACTAACTCTTCTTGATAATCTTTAACTGCCTGATAAATACTCACATGTTTCTTATCATCTTCAAGAATGGGAATAATTTCACTATCTTTTTTATATTTCAAAACTGGACCATGATCTGCTACAAAAATATCTTCATAAAATTCAAAATTTCTACTCACAATATCATAAAATTCCGATTTATTTGGATAATCAGAAAATAATAGACCAGTTTTATCCGTTTTATTTTCTACTGAGTAAACATTGAGCATCAATCCTAGATAATAACCTACTATTCTCTTGTCTGGAAGAGCCTTTTTGATACTATCTTGTATCGTTCCTTTCCAACCCACATCGACTAAATATACTTCATTTTGGTTTTTAGTTAAACGTTCTATATAATCACGTAGTAATTGACTGTCTTTTTTCTCTTTATTGAACTTCGTAATGAACTGAGGATGTTTTTTAAGTTTCTCTAATAAATGATCGTCTACTGTTAATACATATGTTGGTTTCTCTTTTAAATCTTGACAAATCGATGTGATTTCATTATTAGCAAAGTTCAAGTTTAATAAGAAATTTTGTAATGTAATTTTTTTATATTGACGAAAAATCATCTCAAATTCTTCATTCTCTAAAGAAGTAAAAGAAGAATATAATGTCGATCGTCTAGAAACATAAAAATATTCTGTACAAATCTTTTGATTTTTCCCAAAAAAAGTATCTTGATATATATCAAAAAGTCTTTTCAATAACTGTCCTTCTCTTGAGCAAAAGAGTGCTATTTGAACATCATCTTGAATCATCTTTTTATGCAATTTCGAAATAAAGAATACGATGTCAGCTAAAAAAATATTAAACGGTGCTTTTTTACTGTTAGAAAATAAAATTTGATTATAGAGTCTTACCAACTCTTTCTCTGCTACTGTTGTATTTTTATCTATGTATTGTCTATAAATAGCATTTAATCCTAGAGAACGCGGTACTTCATAATCAGATTTATAATTATCTCCTATCATGGTAATGTCTGTAGGATTTAAATTTAATTCTTTCAAAATTAGCTTATATAAATTTCCTGTGGATTTACGGCAAGCTTTTCTCACTCGAAATATAGATAGAAGAAAAAAATAATCAAAAAAATTTCAAATTTTTTTAATATAGTTTCTATTAATTCTCTATCAGTATAAAAAAATCCGAAACTAAGATAATCTGTTTTTGAATCACTTTTCAATTTTTTTAAAACTTCTTTAATTTCCGAATCCAAGTAAATATGTTGTAATTCAATTTTCAACTCTAGAATTTTAGCTCTATGAATAAACTCTTCTTTCGATGTATTTTTTATCTTATCTTTAATTTCATTATATATTCCAGACAAAAGATCTAGATAACACATTTCTTCAGTGCCTAACTCTTTATTGTTTTCGACACTTTTTCTGATCTTGTATAATATTGCAGGAGATACATCAAAATTCAGCTTCAAAGCCATTTCCTTAGCCCACTGATACAAAGTTTGCTCAGGATGACAATTCCTATGTACAACAGTATCAAAAAAATCAAATGCAACTATTTTTGTTTTTATTTGAGATATATCAAACACTTCCATGTTTCACCTAACTATTTTAAATTATGATCCTATAATGACCACTCTCTTTGCTTATTTAATCTAATTATCTTAGTGCATCTACAGTTATAAGCAGTAACTTATTCGTTTATGAAAATAAATGGATAGGATGGATCAATTCTATTAAATACACCATCTAAATAATATTTATACTTTCTTCTAGAACAATCTCTTCTCAAGAAACAATGATAAAGTTGTTGCAGGAATAAATAGAACAAGAAAACAGTATACCTTAGTTTACTATTTACATTTCTTCGAACAAATACAACTCTATTTCTTGCCATTAAATATTCTTGAAGTCCATTGACCGCTTTTATAGAGACCGAACCTTTATGATAAACATAACTTTGAGTAATACATATATTCTTATAGCCTATTTTTTTAGCTCTATAACACCATTCTGTTTCTTCATAAAATAGAAAATAGCTTTCAGGTATATATCCAATAATTTTCAAGATAGAGGTTTTAAACATCAAACATGCTCCCCCAATATAGTCACTTTCGATTTTAGAAGGAAGTTTGTCTCTCTGAGCACCATGATTTTTTAAAGTTACAATTCCTCTATTAATAAAAATATCACCACCTGTAGATTGTACCAAGTTATTATTTTTATATTCAACTAACACTGGACTAACAAAAGCAACAGAGGAATCATCTTCTAGTTCTCGTTTACACGATTCCAAAAAATCAACTTCAATTAGTGTATCGTTGTTTAATATACAAATGTAATCATATCCATTATCCTCAGCATACTTTATTCCAATATTGTTTCCATTCGCATATCCTCTATTTTCTAAACTAGTAATAATCTTAATAGGGGATAGCACCCTGGATAACTCTTTGACACTATCATTAACCGAATTATTATCTACAATCACGATGTCATACTCATTTGATTTTATAGTACTTCTCAAACTTTGTACACATTCAATCGTATCTTCATAATTATTATAATTGAGAATAACTATACATACTTTATCCATTATACACCTAATTTTCTATGTCATTTTTTAGCCTATAGTCATAGTAGAATATTAATGCAAGAACAATTGCCAATGAGAAACTTCTCTGCGCGCCAAAGATATTTAAAGAAATTGAAGTAATTATTAAATTAGTTAAGAGTGCAATAAAAAAGGCTCGGTCAACTCTATATTTATCATTTGACATTCTTAGAATTAAATTAATTATCTTATAAAATATATAACCATACATAAAAATTGCAGCCACACCAAATTGAACAAATAACTCTAAAAAACCTAAATCATCTAGATACATCTTAACGGCACCTGGCCCAGCCAAAATAAAATTACTATTTATATTACTTGATGTTAGAATTCCAACCCCAAGTTTCCATACATCATTAGCTAATAAACCAAGATAGTATTTCAACTCCCAGTATCTAAATCCTAACCCCATATCAAATGATCCAGTATCTATATTTAAATACGCTTTAATATAATCCAATCCACCTCCATAAACGAATACTATAATTACAGTTATAAAACTTAAAGAGGTGAGCAATATAGAAGTTTTTCTAGAATATACAAACATGAGGAAAATTGAAATCAAAACAGAAACCAGTAGCATTCTTGTCTGATTTACAAATGTTATATACATTAATATCAAGAACAAATAATAAAAAGTATTTCCTATTTCCAAATTTAAAAATAGAAAAAAAGCGGAGATTAGCAAACCTACTATAATTAATGGCGTTCCATCTATTCGTACCGAAAATTCATTTCGATACCACAAATCTCCGAATTCTCTTAAAATAGATGGAAATAATTCAACTTGAAATAATGTATAAAAAAACCAAGTGAATGCTCTAATCCCAAGAGAAAACATAAAAAAATATTGAGTGTATTATCTAAAAATTTTTTTCTCATGTTTTTCTTGTTTGTTTTTTTAAAAAAAGGTAAATCAATACAAAAAAATAGAAAAAAATCCATATATATTGCCGGGATGCCAGAAAAAAATATTACTCACACTATAATTATAAAGAGTTTTTAGCTCTTAATATCTCATATATAATACATATAGATAAAAAAAAGTACCATAGATAAAAAGCTGATTTAGAAATTCTTTTAGCATTAACAATCAGTATAGGAATCATTAAAAATAAGAGTGCAATAGATAAAATAGTTAATAAGTTTCTGTGCCAATATAAGTTGAGGGAAAACATAAGAAACATTCCCACTGATAGCATCACTGTAAAATAGTATAGAATCTCTATAAATTCAAACTTCTGTCTCTTCATTCATCTCTCCACAAAAAATTACAACTGATTAATCAGCTGATGAATCATCTCCGCTCTTTTTTCCCAAGTATTACTTTTCAAAAAATCTTCTCTAGCTATACTGTCATATTTCAAATTATTATTTTCAATCAATTGCACCAGATTCATTTGGTAATCTGAATAATTTGAATACATGTATACAAATGGTTCAAATCTCAGAATTTCCTTATAACATACCGTAAGTATATTTTTATTAAAATTGATATATTCATATAACTTAACTGGATCCACTGCTTCAACAATATCATTAATTTGAAACGGCATAATCATAACATCTGCATTCTCAATATACTGATAAATCTTCTCGTGTGGTACACTTCCTACATAATGAATTCTATCATGTTCAGGAATAACAGCTTTGCTAATCGGACCAATCAACTTATATTCAATATTATCAAAATCTTCTAAACTTCTTAAAATGATATCAAAATCAAACCAATGACTGATAGTTCCAACATATGCAAGTACAAGCTTTTGGTTATTCTTTTTATGCTGAGTAGGAATGCTTAAGATTTTACCATTATAACCATTTCTAACAACCACTATTTTATCAACCTGTTCTTCCAAGTTATAATCAGAAATAATATTTTCTCTTAATTTCTCACTCGAAACCAAGATTAAATTAGCTCTATTGACCAGTTTCTCTTCTAAATCCTTTAATCGCTGGCGTTCTTCTCTATCTTCTATAAAAGCCACATGATAATCCATACAATCATATATTATTTTTTGCTCTGAATTGTCTACAAGAGAGGCAAACTGCATTGGATTTGTCAAATATACATATTCTGGTTTAAAAGCCTTAACTTTTCTTCGAATATTCCAAGCAACAATTTTATCATTCAGTTTCTTTAGTTTAGGTGACCTATTAACAAAAGGCAGGGCATAAATACGTGATATATTTGTAATGTTAGTATTTCTATCCTCAGTCAACCCTTTTCTATTATACCAATAGCGATACAGAACTAGTATCTCATAAAAATTAGATAAGCTTTCTGCAATAAATTGTGGACGCTGTTTTATCCAATTCCAATCAACATTTGTCACATATAAAATTTTTTTCATCATTTTTTTATTCATTTTTAATAATTACCGACTAATTTTATTTTTCTCCATTAAAGTTAAAAAATAACTAGTGGATTCAAAGTTGCATTTGTTTGAAAACAAAGTTTTTTCTACTAAGTTTGTATAAACCTGATTAGTTGCAACATTTTGATGGTGCAATACCTTAATCTTCGGTGTGTAAATTCTCTTGTATCCTTTTAATTCAGCTTCATAATCTAAAATCTCTGTTTCATAGTAGAAGAAGGTGTTAGGGTTAAAAGCATACTCCTCTTTTTCGATAAAATCTCTCGAATATACAATAAACGAACCATGAAGAATTGGGTTTTCTACCTGTTTTCTATAGTCTACTGATCCTTTTTTACGTCTATTTTGATAGATTGCTGTTCGAAGAGCTTTACTAGCTTTCAACCAACATTTGATTTTTAAAGCTAGACTAACTTGGCTCCCTTTTTTAAATTTTTCATTTAGAGCTTTAACTTCTTCATAAGTATAATGTGTCAACCGTTTTGGGTTTTGGTGAAGTTGGTAAGTAGTCGAGAAGATATCTGGCCCGAGCAAATGGAATTTCTCCTCACTATAGATATCTGTCACGATTTTTTCAAAATCTTCTGTTTCTATCTCAATATCGTTATTCATGATAACCATGAAATCGGGGTTATACTTTTCCTTAGCAAATTGATAAGCTACATTATTTCCACGAGCAAAACCAGCATTTTCATGGTTAATCAAAACATCAATTTCTGAATCTGATTCATAAAGCTCTTGTAGTTTTTCACCAGTACCATTATTAGAGAAATTATCAATAATAACGATTTGCTTTGCATTAGAATTGCCTTCTTTTATAGATTTAACACAAGAAATAGTTTCTTCTAAGACTTTGTAATGCAAAATAATATAACAAAACAAATTAGTGTCCTCCTAAATGCGATTTCTTTTCATCATCACTAGGCTCTTCGTGAAGATAGTTCTCTCCGTAAAGTCTTTTAAGGTAGCGGTCATACTCCGTTGGAACTTTAAAGAAGGTATCCTCAAAAGGCTTCTCTACTCCTTCTCCCCAAATCTCTACCGGCATAACTTCTTTAGCAAATAAAGAAGCATTGATAGTCCCAGCATACTGCTGCTTTTTCCAATCATACTTTTTATAGAGATTATCCAAACGTCTGTATACAGAATTTTGAGGAAATAGTTTTGCAAATCCTAGTTTTTTAAAGAAACCAATAATTAGTTTTTGCTTAGCGGAATGCATATCCACATGGTCGCCAACATAGGTTGTTCCTAAACTTGCTAAAAAACGATACCAGTATACTTTACCAAAGTAAAGCTTTCTTAAAAACGAATGATTTGGAGCACCGTCCAAAGGAATGATATCAATCAAATGCAATCCTAAATTGGTATTTCGTGGCAAGTCCAAACGTTTTCTTTCATCTTCCAAAAGGAATAGGCGAGGAAAGTAGCAATGCAACGTATCACAGTATTGATAAGCAAGAACCTGATATTTGCCTGCGATAATTCTATCCTTAAAAATTTCCGGAAGTCTATCGTAGCCTTCACGAGGTACTGCGATATCCATGTCGTCATCCCATGGAATAAAGCCATCGTATTTGACTGCCCCAAGTACACTACCTCCACGGAGGAAGAAGTCTATATTATTCTCTTTACAAATTTTTTGAAACTCTTTTATAGCATCTAATTCAACTTTTTGAATTAAGCGAATCATCTCTGTCTGGTTCAAAATTTATATCCCCTTTTCGCTTTTAAAACTTTTCTTATAAATGTAACATTTCCTACAAAATATCGTTTAAAGAGACGTTTAGGTTCATTTGCTACACGAAACAACCACTCAAGGTTTGACTTTTGCATCCATAGAGGTGCTCGTTGGATATGACCAGACAAGACATCAAAACTACCACCAACTCCCATAAATACCGAATTGACACCGTTAGCCATAAATTTTTGAATAATATATTCTTTTTTAGGAGACGTAATACCAACAAACACAAAATCAGGGTTCTTTTCACGAATATCTTCTTGAATATCCTGCTCATCATCTGCAGAAAAATAACCATTTCTGTGTCCAACAACTATCAAATTAGGATAATCATTCTTAAATGCTTTGAGCATATCTTGCAAAACTTCTTCTTTTGCTCCAAAAAAGTATACTGAGTATCCTTTATTATTCGATAACTCTAAAAGAGATTGCATCAAATCAATCCCTGCCACCCGTTCAGGAACAGGTGTTCCTAAAAACTTACTTGCAAGAACAACGGAAGCGCCGTCGGCATTTATGATTCCTGAGTCATTAACAATTTTTTTGATTTTCTCATCTGTATGGCACTGATTAATTTTATCAGCATTAACTCCCATTAAATGTAATGCTCTTTTCCCCAGTACGTATTGTTCAACAGTATCCACTGTTTCCCTCATCGTAAGAGGATCAATGTTAATACCTAAAACTTTGATTCTATTTGTCATCCCTTACTTCGCTCCATCTCTCATCAATACAACTTTTACAGTTTTTAGCAATATTTCAAAATCTTTCCAGATGGTCCAATCATCGATATAAGCCACATCCAGTTTCACGACTTCATCGAAGTTTGTAATTTCACTTCGACCACTAATTTGCCACAAACCTGTAATACCAGGTTTAAAGCTTAGACGACGTTTTTGTTCAGGTGTGTATTTTTCGTACTCATCTACAGTTGGTGGGCGTGTACCGACCAGACTCATGTCGCCAATCAAAACATTCCAAAATTGTGGCAATTCATCCAAGCTAGTTTTTCGGATAAACTGCCCAATCTTAGTCACTCGAGGATCGTTATCGATCTTAAACATACCACCTTGCATCGTATTTTGATCCATCAACTGTTCCTTGATAGCTTCAGCATCGATTCGCATCGAACGGAATTTATAAAAGGTAAAGTGACGACCATTTTTTCCGATACGAGTTTGTGAAAAGATTGCAGGCCCACCATCTTTTCGAATCATGGGAACTAAAAATAGGCTAGCAATCCCACAAAAGATCAATCCAACAATAGCACCACAAATGTCAAGGATTCGTTTAGCAATCACATGGCTTGACTTGTAAAAATTTGTAGAAAATGTCACTACGTTCAAGCCCGCCATCTCATGGATTTGTTTATCTCGACCTAAGTTTTTATCAAAAGCATTGAGATTGACTGTAACATCGATTCCCATCGTTTCAAACTGAGAAATAATAGCCCCGATGTCATAGTCCTCACTTGGAAGATTGACAAAAACTTCATCAACTACCTCGTGCGTTGCATAAGAGAGCAACTGTTCCCTTGGAACAACCGTCACCTTTTCATGAGTGAATTCTGGCATATCTAGGACACATACAGCGACTAGTTCCCCTTGAACATCGTTAGCAGTTAATAATCGGTCCATTACTCTTTCGGTACGAGACATCGCTGTGATCAACAAAATTTTACGACTGCTCTTCAAATTGTGGTTAAAGGTTTTCCAATAACGCTTCACAAAGAAACTGAGTAGATAATTCAAAACACCATACAAGGAAAGCAGATAGAGCATCCCTCGTCTAGAAATCACAAATTTCTTTCAGGAAGAAACTTGAAAAACTAATCAACAAGGCATAAAAGAGGATGTATTTGACCGTTTCTACTAACTCAACATATTGACCTCGTTTGAAAAAATCCTTACCGTAGCCACTAATGTAAAAGGCTGCAAAGTGTAGAAAAAAAAAGACAAGCACTGTATTGAGAACAATATTAGTTTCTGAAATTGCAATCAGTATATAAGCTAATAAACTAACAAGAATACTCTGTAAGAATGCCAAAGTTACATTATAGAAACCTCTTCCCTCCATACTAAACTCCCTTACTTCATTTTATTTTTTCCCGTATGAACCATATGAACCGTAAGAACCGTATTTTTCACGTTTAATATTAAATTTGTTCAGAACCACACCTAAAAATGGCATTCCTGTTTGTTCTAACTGACTTTTAGCTTTTTGAACTTCTCTTCGTTTTGCCACACCAGCTTCTGTGACTAGAATAGATGCATCACATTTTTGTACAATAATAGCCGCATCAATCACGACTCCTATCGGAGCAGTATCAACGATAATATAGTCAAAATATTTACGCAAGGTTTCAATCATACTTCCAAAGTTGGCGCTTTGTAAGAGAGCTGTTGGATTTGGAGAAATTGCTCCTGATTGGATCATAAATAAATTTTCAACATTTGTTTCACAAAGGCCGTTTGACAAGTCTTGGGTGCCAGCCAGATAATCTGTCAAACCAGTGATTTTTTCTCTTGATTTGAATACTCCAGACATGACTGAGTTTCGGATATCGGCATCGATCAATAGTGTTTTGTACCCTGCACGCGCAAAAGCCCAAGCAATATTGGTAGAAGTTGTAGATTTCCCTTCACTAGGATCGACTGAGGTGACTGTAATAACCTTTAAGTTATTTCCACTCAGTTGTATATTTGTACGTAAAGCATTGTAGTACTCTTCTGCTTTTTTTACAGAGTTCAGTTTTTGTTGTGATAATTCTAACTTTGCCATAAGTTCTCCCTTACTTTAATTTATTCAGGTCTGGAATGACTCCAAGGAGTGAGATTTTCATAACATCTTCGATATCTTCTGGACGTTTGACACGGTCATCTAGTAGTTCAATCAAAAGAACGACGACAATAACCAATCCTGCTCCAGCACCAGCACCTATCATAGTATTACGACGGATATTGGGTGATGAAGGACTAGTAGCAGGATGTGCTTCTTCAAGGGTAGTCACGTCTGACACTCGGGTTACAGCAACAATTTTTTGTGCTGCGACATCTCGAAGAGAATTTGCAATACGACTTGCTTCATCTGGTTTATGGTCGCTAACTGAAATAGATACGATACGTGTATCTGAGGGAACTGTTACCTGAACCTTTTTCGCCAATGTTTTTGCATTGATAGTTAAGCCAAGATCAGAAACCACCTTCTCAAGAACGTCTTGAGATAGGATGATTTCACGATAGTCCTTAACCAAGTATGTTCCTGCCTGCAAATCCTGATTTGTCAATGCTTTATCACCTTGAGAACGATTAACGACATAGATTCGAGTGGTACTTTTATATTCAGGTTCAACCACAAAACTACTATATGCAAATGCAGTAGCTCCTGCTACGATGGCTACAAGAAGGATTAGCAGTTTCTTTTTCCATAGTGCCTTTAACAACTGAATAACGTTGATTTCAATAGTATCTTGTTCTTTCATTTTAACTCCTAGATTATTTGATCTTTAATGACTTTTTCGGGATTTTCCACGAAGAGTTCCCGAGCCTTATCTCGGCCATACCTTTTGCTCACTATCTCGTAAGCCTCTCGCATATAAGGTGGACGACCATCTAGATTATGCATATCACTAGCAACTATATGGACCAAATCCCTCTCTAAGAAATAGCGAGCACGCTTTTTCATAAATTTATAAGTATCACTAAACAATTTTGGTTTGAGGATGCTCGAACTATTGACCTGGGTATAGCATCCCATGTTGATGAGGTCTCGCACCCTTTTTTCATTATTTTCCAAAGCATCATAACGTTCTATATGGGCAATAACAGGGGTTATTCCCAACATCAAAACATTGGTCAATGCGTTATGGATTTCGCGATAAGGGGTATTCATGCTGAATTCTATCAAGGCATAACGGGTGCCATTTAGTTGAGGGATCTGCTGATTCTCTAATTTGTTTAAGGCATCACTGCTGTAATAGATCTCTGCTCCATACAAGATGGTGAAGTCGGGACCAATCTCCTTAGCCAACTCCTTGACAACTTTAAAATTTCTTGCAATGTCCTCCTCTGGCGTTTCAAACATCCCCTTCCGACGATGAGAAGTCGAAACGATGGTACGGACTCCTTGAGCATAAGCTTCCTCCAGAAGCGCTATACTCTCTGCCTTATCCTTTGGGCCATCGTCTACATCAAAAACTATGTGTGAATGGATATCAATCATCTTATTTTCCTTCCATAATATCTTTGATCTCTGTTTTGAGTGTCTCTAAGCTATTTGGATCAACCTCTAACATGTAAAGGTTACTATCAGGCATGGCATAGGAAGGAAGATCCATACGACCAGTTCCTTTTAGATCTCGAGTGATGACAGTATATTTTCCCCCACTTGCTAGTTGGTCATTTGCTAAGCTAACCATGGTTTCAGGAGGCATATTGGTTTGTACAGAATCTTGCAACCCTTGCATAATACCATCAAATTCTTCAAGGCTTCTGCCGAAGTTAGTTTTTGAATAATAGCAGCAATGACTTTTTGTTGATTACGTCCACGATCTCCATCACCATTAGTTAAGGAATAACGTTCACGAACAAAGCCTAGAGCCTGCTCAGAGTTTAGATGAACATTTCCAACAGGGAAATGATAGTTCCCATGAAGTGATGTAAAGTCTTGATCATTATAAACATCGACACCACCTAAGAGATCAATCAATTTCAAGAAGGAAGTGAAGTTGAGTCGTACATAGTAATTCAGATCGATTCCATAGAGATTTTCTAGGGTATGAATGGAAGCATCCACGCCGTAAATACCTGCATGGGTCAATTTATCATTTTGGTTGTTTCCACCATCAGCTATGGGCACATAGGCATCACGAGGGGTCGTTGTCAAGAGAATTTTCTTGGTTTCTTGATTAACCGTCATGATGATATTGACATCTGAACGAGAAACGGAGCTAATCGGCCCGTATGTATCAATCCCACTAATATAGATATTAAAAGCCTTGTTTTGAGAAACTTTAGGTGCCTCAACGCTCTTGGTTAGCTCTTTTGTATAAATCTTCTTGATCTTTTTGGCATGGTCTGGGTACTCTTGTTCAATCAGATTTTCAAAGACACTGTTCAAAACGATTGCCTTGGTCTCTCCAGCTAAGAGACTCTTATAAGCAGCAAGATAGGAAGCACTCTCTTCAACCGTTAAGTCTTTGCTCTGACTTATCTTAATATCATCGAGCAGTTTTTTAATATTTTCTGCATCTGTTTTGGTCGGAGCCGTCACACTGGATAATTCTGAGACATTTCCAATCTCACTATCCGCCAAAACTGCGACACTGATGGAGTAACTAGAATAGTTAGATGTTGCATTTAATTGATTTGCTAGGCTAACGAATTGATGAACTCCAATCAAAGAAACTGCGTTCACAATGACCAGAACCACGAGTAAAATCATGGTGAATACCTTAGCTTTTCTCTTTAGAATCAAAAATAAAGCTATTAACGCAAGCAAGATCATAACAATCGCTATAAGGACATTGGCATAGCTAATTGCTAAAATATGATATCTGAATATTAAAAACAGCAAAAAGCAAGCAAGCACTATATATACAAACAACAAAATGATATTGATGCTTTGTTGAAACTTGCTCGTTTTTCTTTCTTTTGAATGTCTACTCAACTTACACCTCTACAAAGTTTTTTTATTTCCATTATATCACAAAGTAGTACTGGATACCACCAATATATATTAAGTAACCGTTTTTATGCACCGTAAAAACATGAATAGTAAATTCCAATGATGAAATGGCTAAAATGTCGCTTGAAGGAAGTATCTGACCTAAAAAAGACGGGGCTATAAACTGTTAAATCAAACCTCAACTTCCTAGTTCCAAATCTACAATATAGTGGGTTGAAATAGGATGTGAACAAAGGGGCTAGGAAAGTCAAATTAATTTCTAAAAATGTTTTAGAATCTGTAACGTACTATTCTAAGTTCAACCCACTATATTTTAACAATCGACTGAGTTATCGAAGAGTGTAGATAAGAAATACAAGATTTTCCCCAAAAAAGATTTCTAGAATCCGAAAAATTAACAAAAAATCCAACCAGCTGTCACATCGAAAACTTAACGCTAATAAAAAATAAGGCTGGGATGTTTGTCCCAACCTCTTCTTATACTTATTTTACGTGACTTTCAAAGTCTTTTTGACTCTTTTCGACTGCATTTTTGCGTTCTTGTTCCCATTTAGCCTTGGCTTCAGCAAATTGAGAGCTTGTAACAACATCTGTCTGTAATCTCATATACTTGTAGTTGCTTCCAGTTCCTTTGATACCAACTAGTGAGTAAGCACGTGTAAATGGTGTCACACGAGTCACTGAAGCACCACCACCGTTTGACACAACTGGGATTAGAAGGGAACTATCAATCAACCAAGCTTGGGCATCTGCGTAGTTTTCATAGCGTTTAGCTACGTCTGTATTTTCAGCATCTGCTGTTTTTAATTTTTGAGTATATTGGTCCAAACCTAGACTAGTAATCTTGTTTGCATCCTTGCTTGGATCAAGTCCCAAAATCTTGAGATAGAATCCATCTTCAGAGTTGAAAGGATTGAGGTAAGTCGAAGGATCTTGGTAATCAGCTGACCAGCCATCCAGGTTCAAATCATAGTCATGATCAGCTGGAGTTGGTGCTTGATAGGTAGCATTTGCATAGTCATCTGTCGATACTTGGATAACATCAACCACTACATTTTCAGAACCGAGTGTTGATTCGATTGATTGCTTGATTGAGTTTGTTCCTGAAAGCAAGGTCTTGTTAACTTGGTCTACAGGCAAGTCCAAATGAATTGGGAAGCTCACACCTTGAGATTCTAATTCTTTCTTAGCTTCTGCAAACTTGGCTTGTGCTTTATCTTTATTGAAATAACCGTCTTGAGCATCTTCAAGATTCATATTTGACCATTGTGTGCCATAGTTGACCAATTTTGAAGCAACTGTTTCACCAAAAGTCTTGTCTCCAACTTGTACGAAAGTTGGTGGTACAAGCGAATTACGAAGAGTGTTCTTAGCTGCTTCTTCACCGTTTGATTGAGCTGAGTATGCTGTACGATCAATGGCGAAGTTAATTGCCTGACGGAAGTTTGTTCAAAACTGCAGCTTGAGTTGCTTGTTTTTGCTCATCGCTTGTTTTTGCAGTATGGTTATAAGCACCACGGTTGACGTTAAAGTTATAGTACCAAGATGTTGCATCTTGCAAGCTATAAACGATATTGTCCTTGTATTTTTCCTTGGTCTTAGCGAAGTTTGAGCTATTTGGATAAACACCTGCAGATGAGTAAGCACCACTTTCAAAATTACGGATTGTCAAGTCTTGGTCTGAACCGTCAAAGTAGGCCAATTTTACCTTTTCAATCGTTACTTTTTCTTGGTCATAGTAATGTGGATTTTTCACATACTCGATAGATGATTTAGATGTAAAATCTTTTAACAAATATGGCCCGCTATAAAGAATGCTATCAGGTTTCAAGGTTCCGAAATCTTTTCCTTTAGAAGCTAGGAATTCTTCATTAACAGGGAACAAAATACTGTTGGTTGTCTTAGAGTTCCAGAATGGTTCTGGACGAGTCAAGGTATATTGGACAGTATAGTCATCTATGGCTTTGACACCAACATTTGAAAAGTCAGTATTTGCACCTGTTACATAATCGTCCAAGCCCTTGATAGAGTTCTGAATCAAGTCTAAAGCTTGTCCTTTGTTGTCAGCAGCGTACTTGATACCAGTTACAAAGTCTTGTGCTTTAAGAGGAGCATATTCTTCACCGTCAGCTGTAAACCACTTGGCATCTTGGCGAAGTTTGTAGGTATAAGTTAAACCATCCTTTGAAACACTCCAATCTTCTGCAAGGGCAGGAATGAGGTTTCCGTAGTTATCATTTTCAAGCAAACCATCTACCAAGTTGGTTACAATAGCAGTGTTATCACCAGCGTAGTCCAAGAGATAGTTGAAGGTTGTCGGATCTGCACCAAAGGTAGACGAGTATGTTTTACCGTCTGATGCTGACTGGCCACATGCTGTCAATAGGACCGTAGCAGCAAGTGTCAACCCTGCTCCAATCAAACGTTTTTCAGTTTCATATTTCATTCTCCTTTTATGTTAGGTTTTGTGACATATAATTATTTTATCAAATTTTAGTCTAAAAGTAAAGTTATATACTAATCGATCTCTCATCGGCAATAAAACAAAAAAAGAAATCCAGCTTAAAAACTGGATTTCTTTACTCATTGGCAAAGGCTATTTAACGTGGTTTGCTAACTCTTTTTGATATTTAGCATTTGTTTCAATCTTCTCTTTTTGCCATTTTTTGAGAGCTTCTTCGTATTCTTTAGCTGTTACAATATCATTTTGTAATTCTAAGCCTTTAAACACAAATGGATCTCCCTTGATACCAACTTGAGAGTAAGCTTTTGTGAATGGCACTGTACGGCTAACTGTCGGAGAACCACCTGAAGAAGCTACAGGGATAAGAAGTGAGCTATCTGAAACCCAAGCTTGTGCTTTGGCATATTTTTCATAGCGTTTGTTAAGATCGTTTGTTTCTGATGCTGCATCATCCAAGAGTTTCTTGTACTCATCAAGTCCAACTTGAGCCATGACTTCTGGATCTTTACCTTTTGTGATACCCAAGTGTTTAAGGGCAGAACCCTTCTTAGCATCTAAGATATTGAGGTAGGTTGCTGGGTCTTGATAGTCTGGCCCCCAACCAGTTCCGTTCAAGTCATAGTCTTTTTTTGAGAAGGAACTTTGGCTTGAGATGTAATGCTCATTTTCTCATTGTCAGTCATTTGAAGTACATCGATAACAACATTTTTCACTTCCAAGTGCTGCTTCGACAGACTGTTTGAGAGAGTTAGTTTGTTGTACAGCAATGACATCTGTCTGTTCAACTGGAATATCCAAATGGATTGGGAAGGTTACACCTTTAGCTTGCAATTCTGATTTTGCTTTTTCAAAGGCAGCTTTTGCTTTTGTTGGATTGTAAATAGTATCTTTACCATCTGTCAAAGCAACATCTTTCCACTGGTCTCCGTATGTTACCAATTGTTCTTGAGCCAACTCACCGAAGGTCTTTTCACCAACTTGAACATAGTCATAAGGTACAAGACTAGTACGGATAATCTTGTCTGCACCCTCTTCGCCATTCATCTGTGCAGAGTAGGCATGACGGTCAAGAGCGAAATTAATAGCTTGACGGAAATTTTTATTGAGAAGCGCTTCTTTAGTTGATGTTTTTTGGGTATCATCTGTCTTGGCTGTTTTATTGTAAGACTGACGATTTACATTGAAAGTAAAGTAATAGCTAGTTGCTTCTTGTGGGCTATAGACAATTTTATCGCCGTATTCTTTCTTCGTTGAATCAAAGCTTGAACTAGTTGGGAAGAGACGAGCTGTCGTATATGAGCCTGACGCAAAGCTACGAATCAATGATTCTTGGTCAGATCCATCGTAGAAGGTAAGCTTAACGTGGTCAATTTTCACATTGTCTTTATCCCAGTAATTTGGGTTCTTTTCATACTCGATCACTGATTTTGAAGTGAAGTTCTTCAAAATATACGGACCGTTGTAGAGAATACCTGAAGGAGCTGCTGCACCGTAATCTTTCCCTTGAGAATTAAGGAATTCTTCATTAACCGGAAGCATGGTCGCTGTTGTCACCTTAGAATTCCAGAAGCTTTCTGGTTGGTTCAAGGTGTATTGAACAGTGTAGTCGTCAATTGCTTTAACTCCAACTGTTGAGAAGTCATTTGTTTCACCGCTAACGTACTCTGCCAATCCTTTGATGGAGTCTTGGAGAAGTGTTAGGCCATCTGACTTACCATCTGCAGCATGCTTCAAACCTGTCACAAAGTCTTGGGCCTTGACTTCAGCATACTCTTCTCCTTCTGAAGTATACCATTTGATACCTTTACGTAGCTTGTAAGTGTAAGTCAAACCGTCTTGTGAAACAGACCAGTCTTCAGCAAGCGATGGAATCAAGTTCCCATATTTGTCATTTTCCAAGAGTCCATCGACCAAGTTGGCAATGACGTCTGATGTTGAACTTTTACTAGTAACGCTATAGTCCAATGTTGTTGGATCAACGGCATATACGTATGAATATGTTGTTGGAGCATCTGCTTTTTTCTCAGTCTTACCACAAGCCGCCAAAAGAAGAGCTGCGCTCATCGTTATCCCTGCCACTGCGAGCCACTTTTTCGATTTCATAGATATTCTCCTTTAAAATACTATTTTTCACCATTATACCCTATTTTTATATAAAAGCAAGGGTTTTCAGGTGATTTTTTAGAAAATTCAAACTAATATTTATTAAAGAAGTTTTTACACTTATTTTAGAAAAAAACTCAAGCATCTTGGACACTTGAGTTTCTGGTTTTAATCAGCTAGTTCGACACAGAAGGCATCCCATGGAGCCAAGGTCTGTGTAGTCAAAACTGCTTCTACTGAGGTATTTTCAATCAAGATAGATTTGACGTTTTCTTCAACTGCAAACTCTTGCTGTTGGTTGGACAAATTGGCCACCACTAGGAAACGACGGTCCCCATCTTTACGGATATAAGCAAAAACTTTTTCAGCCGTATCAAGAAGTTCAAAGTCAGCACGAACCAACCAGCTATTTTCCTTACGAATGTTTACCAGTTTTTGATAAGTGTAAAAGATTGATTCTGGATTTGCTAAAGCTTCTTCTACATTTATCTTCGCATAGTTTGAATTTACAGCAAGCCAAGGTTGACCATCTGAGAAACCAGCATTTTTTGTCCCATTCCACTGCATCGGTGTACGAGCATTGTCTCTTCCAATCACCCGAATGCTATCCATGATTTCTTCCATTGGAACACCTTGTTCAAGAGCTTCACGCGCATAATTGAGGGATTCAATATCCTCTACTTGATCCAGCGTTTCAAATGGGAAATTGGTCATCCCAATCTCTTCTCCTTGGTAGATATAAGGCGTCCCTCTCATGAGATGAAGCAAGATTGCATACGCTTTGGCAGATTTTTCGCGGTATTCTTGGTCATTTCCCCAGATAGAAACAATACGAGGGAGATCATGGTTATTCCAGAAGAGGGAATTCCAGCCATCTTCAACTCCCAACTCTGTCTGCCATTTGTTGAAAATCTCTTTTAATTTCCCTACATTTAGCTCTTTTTGGTACTGCCACTTAGGTTTCCCTTCCTGATACTGAAGACAGATATGTTCAAACTGGAAAACCATAGACAGTTCTTGTCCTTTAGGATCTGAATAGAGTTTGGCAATCTCTGGTGTTGCTCCCCAAGTTTCCCCTACTGTCAAGAGCTCTTTGTCGCCGAAAGTAGCCTGATTCATCTCCTTGAGATAGGGATGAAGCATAGGACCATTGTTGACAATCTTCTGATCAGGAATCTTCCCAATCATGTCAATGACGTCCATACGGAAACCGCCAATCCCTTTATCAATCCAGAAATTCATCATCTCATAGATTTTTTGGCGTAGTTCTTCATTTTCCCAGTTAAGGTCTGGTTGCTTCTTGCTGAAAAAGTGTAGGTAATATTGACCTGACTTTTCATCATATTGCCAGGCAGATCCACTGAAAATTGACTCCAACTCGTTAGATTCATCCCGCCAGATATAGTAGTCTCGCTCAGGACTATCAGGATTTTCACAAGCTTCGATAAACCAAGCATGCTCATCTGATGTATGATTGACCACCAAATCCATAATGATTCGGATATCTCGTTTTTGGGCTTCAGCAATCAGCTCATCCATATCTTCCATTGTTCCAAAGATAGCCGCGATATCTTGATAATTGGCAATATCATAACCATTGTCATCCATGGGGCTATCATAGACTGGAGAAAGCCAGATCGCTGTAATCCCTAACTTAGCTAGATAGTCTAGCTTACTGGTAATCCCAGGCAAATCACCAATCCCATCTCCATTGCTATCCTTAAAACTTTGGATAGACCTGATAAACAACGGCATTGTGCCACCATTTTTCTTGCATCTTTTTACCTCTATTTAAAATTGACTTTACCCCATCATAGACCTTTTATCAAAATTATGCAAGCGTTTGCTTTGCCTTTTTTTCTCACTTTTGCGACTCTCTAGTTTCTAATCTTCAATTTTTTTTATATAATAGAGCTCAGAGGTAAAAAAATGAAAAAACAAGCTTTTAGTTCTGAACAATATTTGAATCTACAACGCGACCATATCTTGGAGCGCATCAACCAATTTGACGGCAAACTCTACTTGGAGTTTGGTGGCAAAATGTTAGAAGATTTCCACGCTGCTCGTGTCCTTCCTGGATATGAACCTGACAATAAAATCAAGCTCTTGCAAGAGTTGAAGGAGCAAGTTGAGGTTGTTATCGCTATTAACGCTAGCAATATCGAGCACTCAAAAGCTCGTGGAGACTTGGGCATTTCTTATGACCAAGAAGTGCTTCGTTTGATCGATAAATTCAATGAACTTGGTATCTTTGTTGGTTCAGTTGTCATTACTCAATATGCAGGCCAACCGGCAGCTGATGCCTTCCGTAATCAATTAGAGAAAAATGGTATCGACTCTTATCTCCACTACCCAATCAAGGGGTATCCTACAGATATGGATCACATCATTTCTCCTGAAGGTATGGGGAAAAACGACTACATCAAAACTAGTCGCAATTTGATTGTCGTAACAGCTCCTGGGCCTGGTTCAGGTAAGTTGGCAACTTGTATGTCTAACATGTACCACGACCAAATCAATGGTATCAAGTCTGGTTATGCCAAATTTGAAACCTTCCCAGTTTGGAATCTCCCACTCCATCATCCAGTAAACTTAGCTTATGAAGCTGCTACAGCAGACCTTGATGATGTCAACATGATTGACCCATTCCATCTCCAAACTTATGGAGAAACCACAGTCAACTACAACCGCGACATTGAAATTTCCCTGTCCTTAAGCGTATGCTAGAACGTATCTTGGGTGAGTCTCCTTATGCATCTCCAACTGACATGGGTGTAAATATGGTTGGTTTTGCCATCACTGATAACGACGCTGCCATCGAAGCATCAAAACAGGAAATTATCCGTCGCTATTACCAGACAGTTCTTGACTTCAAAGCTGAGAAGGTTGGAGAAACTGCTGTGAAGAAGATTGAGCTTCTCATGAATGACCTGGGGATCACACCAGCTGACCGTAAGGTAGCTGTAGCCGCTCGACAACGTGCTGAAGAAACAGACGGACCTGCCCTAGCTCTTGAATTACCTTCTGGTGAAATCGTTACTGGTAAGAACTCAGAACTCTTTGGTCCAACAGCCGCTGCATTGATCAATGCTATCAAGATGTCCGCTAACATTGATGCTGAAACAAAATTAATTGAACCAGAAGTGGTGAAACCAATTCAAGGTTTGAAATCAATCACTTGGGTAGCCGTAACCCTCGACTCCACTCAAATGAAATCCTCATCGCTCTTGCAATCACAGCTATGCAGAATCCTGATGCAGATCGTGCCATGAAAGAACTCGGAAATCTCAAGGGAAGCGAAGCTCACTCTACGATTATCCTAACAGACGAAGACAAAAATGTTCTTCGCAAACTAGGTATCAACGTAACCTTTGATCCTTACTACCAATACGATCGTTTGTATCGCAAGTAAAATACGACACTCACTCCTCTAAGAGTTGGATCCTTATCGTCCAGCTCTTAGAGTTTTTTTATAGCTTGCAAGTCTTCCACAAGCATATCTTTCAAAAAGAATTCTCATTTTAATAGAAACTGGGATAACATTTAATTTTAGATTTAATTCTAATGAATCCTTAAAAGGAGTGATACTCAATGAAAATCAAAGAGCAAACTAGGAAACTAGTCGCAGGTTGCTCAAAGCACTGCTTTGAGGTTGTAGATGAAACTGACGAAGTCAGCTCAAAACACTGTTTTGAGGTTGTGGATAGAACTGACGAAGTCAGCTCAAAGCACTGTTTTGAAGTTGTGGATAGAACTGACGAAGTCAGTAACCATACCTACGGCAAGGCGACGTTGACGCGGTTTGAAGAGATTTTCGAAGAGTATGAATCAATCCTCTTCAATCTATGCTAGAACTACCTTCCATTTTCTCTACAATAAATAAGACTGACTGCGTCACTCTTATCTAAAACCTCAAAGCGATGCTTGGATACATCCACATAAGAGAACTAGTTCGGTCGTTGATTTTCATTAAGTATACAAAAAAGTGAACAAGACAGCATTCTGATTTCCAGAAAACTATTTTGTTCACTTTTGCTTATGATTTAATTTTTTAGTTTATTCTACTGTTACTGACTTGGCAAGGTTACGTGGTTTGTCCACATCGAGGCCACGGTGTAGGGTTGCAAAGTAAGCGACCAATTGTGTTGGTACGACCATTGAGATTGGTGAGAGGTAAGGGTGGACGGTCGTAAGAACAATGTCGTCTGTATCTTTGGCAACATTTCTTCTGCGATGGTGAGGACCTTAGCTCCACGTGCTGCCACTTCTTGGATATTTCCGCGAGTGTGGTTGGCAAGGACTGGGTCAGACAAGAGGGCCAAGACAGGTGTTCCTTCTTCAATCAAGGCAATCGTTCCGTGCTTGAGTTCTCCTGCAGCAAAGCCTTCACATTGAATGTAAGAAATCTCTTTGAGTTTGAGACTAGCTTCCATGGCTACATAGTAGTCTTGACCACGTCCGATATAAAAAGCGTTACGTGTTGTTTCAAGAAGATCACGCACCTTGCTATCAATCAATTCTTTTTCTGAGAGAGTTGATTCGATAGACTGAGCCACGATAGACAATTCGTGAACCAAATCGAAAGCTTTGGCTTTTTCATTGCCATTTGCTTCACCGACCGCTTTTGCAAGAAAGGCAAGGGCTGCGATTTGTGCTGTATAAGCCTTGGTTGATGCTACGGCAATTTCAGGACCCGCATGAAGAAGCATGGTATGGTTAGCTTCACGAGAAAGAGTGGATCCTGGCACATTTGTCACTGTCAAGCTTGGGATTCCCATTTCATTAGCCTTAACCAAAACCTGACGGCTATCCGCTGTTTCACCAGACTGACTGATAAAGATGAAGAGTGGTTTCTGGCTGAGAAGTGGCATACCGTAACCCCACTCAGAAGAGATTCCAAGTTCAACTGGCGTATCTGTCAATTCTTCCAACATTTTCTTAGAAGCAAATCCTGCGTGGTAAGAAGTCCCAGCTGCTAGAATGTAGATGCGGTCTGCCTCTTGAACAGCCTTGATGATAGCTGGATCAACCACCACTTGACCAGCCTCATCTGTGTAAGCTTGGATCAACTTACGCATCACCGTTGGTTGCTCATCGATTTCTTTAAGCATGTAGTAAGGGTAAGTTCCCTTACCGATATCTGACAAGTCGAGCTCTGCAGTGTAGCTAGCACGCTCACGACTGTTGCCATCATAGTCTTGCACTTCAACGCTATCAGCTTTCACGATAACCAACTCTTGGTCATGGATCTCCATGTATTGGTTGGTTTCACGAATCATGGCCATGGCATCTGAGCAGACCATGTTGTAACCATCTCCAAGACCAATCAAAAGTGGTGATTTGTTCTTAGCCACATAGATGACATCTGAATTTTCAGAGTCGATCAAGGCAAAGGCATAAGAACCACGGATGATGTGAAGAGCTTTTTTAAAGGCTTCAAGTACTGACATGCCGTCTTCTTCAACAAATTTTCCAATCAAGTGTACAGCGATTTCTGTATCTGTTTGTCCCTTGAAGTGGTGTCCTGCAAGGTAGTCTTCCTTGATTTCAAGGTAGTTTTCAATCACCCCATTGTGGACCAAGACAAAACGTCCTGTCTCAGAGCGATGTGGGTGAGCATTGTCTTCTGTTGGTTTACCGTGAGTGGCCCAACGAGTATGTCCAATACCAGTTGTCCCCTCAACGCCAGCAGTCTTAGCAGACAATTCTGCAATACGACCAACAGCCTTCACCAAATGGTTTTCAGCACCACCTAGGACAAAAATTCCCGCAGAATCATAACCACGGTATTCGAGCTTTTCAAGCCCTTGAATCAAAATATCAGTTGCATTTGTGTTTCCAACAACACCAACAATTCCACACATAGTATATACGACACAGACAAGCTGTGCTTTCCCCTTAAATTGGTATAGTCTAATTCTCGCTTTGCAGAATCAGCAAAAACAGTATATACTTGTTTCTTTTTCTTGTCAAGAATAAAAATTGGTATAGCGTGATTCTGCCGATTCTATCTACTAAAAATCTATCATATTTCGCCTAATACTCAATGAAAATCAAAGAGCAAACTAGAAAGCTAGCCGCAGGTTGCTCAAAGCACTGCTTTGAGGTTGTAGATGAAACTGACGAAGTCAGTAACCACACGTACGGCAAGGCGAAGCTGACGTGGTTTGAATTTGATTTTTGAAGAGTATAAAGCAAGTATTTAAAAAGGGCTCTACTGCCCTTAATAACTACTATTTTGTAGCAAGCTTGTCTGCCTTTACTACTTCTTGAAAGTTTTTTTGATAATTTACTTTAATTGTCATCGTCATTTGAGAGTCCTCGTTTCTTTTTGATGACTCTAGTATAGGCAATAACCCTAAAAGCAAACTTAAGATTTTCTTAGAGAAAGCTTAATCTAAATGTTCTTTCTTTTCTAGATTTAGGGCAATCATATGCCACTCTGGGTCCTCCTGCCAGTTAGGAAGAGAGCTGATATAACCAGCTACCTTACGCGCTTCCTCAAGAATCGGAAAATCTTCGATAATATCAGCCACTTGAAACTCTGGTAGACCTGACTGTCTGGTTCCAAATCTCACCAGAGCCACGCATTTTCAAATCTTCCTCTGCAAGGACAAATCCATTAGTCGTTTCCGTCATGATGCGCATGCGATCCTTTCCAGAGTCAGTTTTGGGATTGGCCACAAGTACCGCATAGGACTGCTTATCCCCACGGCCTACACGACCCCTAAGCTGATGGAGTTGACTAAGCCCAAAACGATCAGCATCCATGATAATCATAACCGTCGCATTTGGCACATTGACCCCAACCTCGATAACCGTTGTCGAAACCAGAATATCTGTTTTTCTCTCTTTGAACTCCTGCATAATCTGGTCTTTTTCATCACTCTTCATCTTACCGTGTAAGAGAGCAACTTTTGCTTTTTCTGCAAAATGAGCCGTCAATTCTTCCGATAAAGCAATAGCATTTTTAAGATCCAGGGCTTCAGATTCTTCAATCAAGGGCGAAATGACATAGGCTTGGGAGCCTTTCTGAATCTCACTCTCTAACCAAGTCAAGACCTGGGGCAGTTGCTCATGCTTAATCCAGCGAGTTACGATTGGTTTGCGTCCTGCTGGCATCTGGTCAATAATGGAAACATCCATATCTCCAAAAGCTGTGATGGCTAAGGTCCGTGGAATCGGAGTTGCCGTCATCATAAGGACATCTGGATTTTCTCCTTTTTCCCGTAAAATACGCCTTTGTCCTACACCAAATCGGTGTTGTTCATCGATGATAATCAAACCAAGTCGAGCGTATTCCACCCCATCCTGTATAAGGGCATGGGTACCGACGATCACATCAACCTCGCCCTTAACAATCGTTTCCAAAACCGTGCGTTTTTCTGCAGCTTTTAGTGAACCCGTTAGGAGAGCTAGTTTCAAATCAGAAAAGAGACTTTCTAGACTTTCAAAATGTTGCTCTGCAAGGATCTCTGTCGGAACCATTAGAGCTGCCTGATAACCAGCAGTTACAGCCGCGTACATCGCTAGACCCGCAACCACTGTCTTCCCACTACCAACATCCCCTTGTAAGAGTCGATTCATGTGTTGGTCCGACTTCATATCTGTCAGGATTTCTTGCAAGCTTTTTTCTTGGGCTTGGGTCAAGGTAAAAGGCAATTTCTCTTTAACGGCAGTTAGTTTTTCCTGGGACCAATTCAGGACCAATCCACTTCCGTGAATCTTATTTTCAGATTTGAGGGTCTGTAACTGCATTTGGAAATAAAAGAGCTCCTCAAACTTGATTCGACGAAGGGCCTGTTTGTATTCTGCTAAATCCTTAGGAAAATGCATGGCACGAACAGCCTGACAGCGAGACATGAGTTTGTATTTATCGAGCAAGGACTGAGGGATATTTTCCTCTATCAGGAGATCTAGACCCTGGTCAAAGGCGGTTTTAATGACTTTAACAAGTCCTGCTTGACTAACTCCTTGTGCGAGACGATAGACAGGTTGGAGATCATCCTCCACTTGGGCTAAGACCTTCATACCTGTGAGACTAGCTTTAGCACGATCCCACTTCCAAAGACAGCCAAGGTTGCTCCTAGTTCAATCTTGTCAGCCAGGTAGGGTTGGTTAAAGAAGTTAACCGCAAACACAACTTCTCCCTGTTTAAGGCTAAAGCGAAGACGATTGCGCTTAAAACCATAATACTGAACACTAGCTGGCGTTACCACCTGACCAGATAGGACAGCCTTTTCACCATCTTCTAGTTCTAGCACCTGCTTGGTCTTAAAATCTTCATAACGGAAAGGAAAGTAGAGCAAGAGGTCTTGCAGATTTTCAATTCCTAGTTTGGCATATTTTTCTGCTGATTTGGGTCCCACACCAGGCAAGACATGCAAGGGTTGGTGTAAATTCATGCTACTCTCCTTTCCTTCTGTTTTTTAATAATATTCTCTCGGAATTCGATCACTGAGGAGACAAACCACCTCATAATTGATGGTTCCTCGGTAAACTGCTACGTCTGTTGCAGTAATCTCCTTGTCCCCGTTTGAGCCAATCAAGGTTACCTTGGTACCCAATGGATAAAGCTTAGGCAAACGAATGGTGATTTGGTCCATGGATACACGTCCTACGATGGGGCACAATTGTCCATCCACCAGAACTGAGAAATTCTGCATATCTCGTGTCCAACCATCTGCATAACCTATCGGTACCGTTGCAATGACTTGCTCACCGTCTGCTTGATAAGTTGCTCCGTAACCCATACAAGCACCAGCTGGGACTGTTTTAACATGAACAATAGCTGACTCCAAAGTTAAGGCTGGTTTTAGTTCATAAGGCAATTCCAAAACTTGTCCACTTGGATTGAGACCATACATGGAATCTCCCATGCGAACAGCACTGAAAATAGTTTCTGCATGCCATAGAGTCGTTGCGGAGTTACTAGCATGAACCAATTCTGGTACTTCTTGCAAGCCAGCAAGTATTTCCTTGAAACACTCTAACTGTTCCTTAAAATAGCTATCCGACTCTTCATCAGCAGTTGCAAAGTGTGTAAAGATTCCCTCAACATTTGCTCCATGCTCCTTGAGTAAAGTTTGAGCTTCTTCAGCCTCGCTTGCACTTCTAAAACCAATTCGTCCCATACCTGAGTCAATTTTAAGGTGAACAGTTAAACCTGATAAGTCTGACTCTGTGGCTATGAGTTTCTGGATCCATTCCAACCCAGCCACTGTCAAGGTAATATCAAAATCCTTAGCCAATGAAAAAGATTCAACCTCAGATACTCCTAAAATAAGAATCTTCTTAGAAATTCCTGCCTGACGAAGCTCGATGGCTTCATCGATATTAGAAACGCAAAAACCATCAGCGTCATCCTGGATAGCCGTAGCAACAGCTACCGCTCCGTGTCCGTATGCATTGGCTTTTACAACTGCCCATTTGAGGGTATCTTGGGGAATGTGCGCTCCCATTTGTTGGATATTGTAGCGAATTGCTTCTAGATGAATAAGGGCCTTGGTTGGTCTATGTGGACTAGTTTTCATAATCTTCCTCCAAAATAACACTAGCTGTCACAAACTGATCTGTATGGCTGATAGATAGCCAAACTTTTCCTGAAAACGGGGATTTGCTGAAGTAGGGAGCACCTCTCTCATTGTTCAAAATTTCCAAATCCTGAAATCCTAGCTTTCCAATACCCGTTCCCATAGCCTTTGAAAAAGCTTCTTTAGCTGACCAACGACCAGCCAAATACTCAATCTGTCTACGACCTTTGAGACTAGCAAAGCGCTTCAATTCCTTGTCTGTCAAAACACGCTGCGCAAAGCCTTCTCTTTTTTTAACTGCATTTTGTATGGAAGCTAATTCTTCGATATCGATTCCGTGTCCAACTATCATTTTCGTCAAAAAGAGTTGAGGTTCCCCCAACTCCATCCTTTTCACTTATTTTGTTAAGGTAGTATAGATTTCTTCTACCAATGCTACTGTGTTTTCCCATCCTAGACATGGGTCTGTAATAGAACAACCAAAGATTTCTGGTTGATTTTGGCGACCATCTGCCAAGTAAGATTCAATCATGAAACCTCGAACTGTCTTCTTGATCTTTTCATTCCAGTCACGGTTGAGCAGAGACTGACGAACAATTCGAACTTGCTCCATATATTGCTTGCCTGAATTATCATGGTTAGTATCAATCATGATAAAAGGATTTTCAAGCCCCATAGACTCGTAACGGCCGATAGCATCTAAGAGAGTTTCATAGTAGAAGTTTGGTTCATTCTTCCCATATTCATTCATAGCTCCACGAAGGATAACGTGGGCCAGGGGATTACCTGAAGTCTCAACTTCTTGTCCATGGTAAAGAAATGTTTGCTTGTTTTGTGCAGCATAGATGGCATTAAACATAACAGATAGATTCCCTGAGGTTGGATTTTTCATCCCCACTGGTGCATCAATCCCTGAAGCTACAAAACGGTGTTCTTGGTCTTCTACTGAACGCGCACCCACGGCATGGTAGCTCACCAAGTCGTCAACTAAAACTAGATTGGATGGATAAAGCATTTCATCTGCTGTAGTCAATCCAGTTTCTGTAATAACACGATAATGAAGCTGGCGTACAGCCTGCAAACCATTAATCAAACTTGGTGCTTTAGAAGTATCTGGCTGATGAACCAAACCCTTGTAGCCATCTCCATTGGTGCGTGGCTTGGCTGTGTAAACACGCATGACCATGAAAATCTTATCCGCAACTTTCTTCTGCAAGTCTGCCAAACGGCGAGCATACTCAAGAACTGCTTCTTCATTGTCAGACGAACAAGGTCCAATGACCAACAAGATTCGGTCATCCTTTCCTGAAAGGATGTCTGCTAGTTCCTGGTCACGGCTTTCCTTATGTTGCAAGGCTTTTGCAGATAACTGTGTTTCCGCCTTAATCGCTTCAATATCGATTTCTTGACCTTTTTCAATAAATGCCATATTATTCTCCTAGTCTTTGGTAGATTTCGCGCACAAGAGCTTCAGTATTTTCCCATCCAAGACATGGATCGGTGATAGATTTTCCAAAGACCTCTGGTTCATTTTGACGACCGTCTTCTAGATAAGACTCAATCATGAAACCACGAACATATTTTTTAATCTTTTCATTCCAATCGCGGTTAATCAAGGTCTGACGAACGATGCGAATCTGATCCATATACTGCTTACCTGAGTTATCATGGTTGGTATCAATGATGATAAATGGATTTTCAAGGCCCATCTTTTCATACTGGGCAATAGTATCCATCAAATTATCGTAGTAGTAGTTAGGAATGTTTTTTCCGTATTCGTTAAGGGCACCACGGAGAATGGTGTGGGATAAAGGATTTCCAGTAGTTTCGACTTCTTTTCCTAGGAAAAGGAAACTCTGCTTGTTTTGCGCTGCATAAATACCGTTGAACATGACATTGAGATTTCCAGATGTTGGATTTTTAAAACCTGTCGCAAAATCTGCTCCACTAGCTACAAAACGGTGTTGTTGGTCTTCAACCGAACGAGCTCCAACTGCCATATAAGAAATCAAATCATCTACCAAAGGAAGGTTCTCTGGGTACAACATTTCATCCGCTGTCGTCATTCCTGTTTCAGAAATAACACGGTAATGCAGGTGACGAACCGCCTTAATCCCATTGATGAGACTAGGTGCTTCTTTGGCATTTGGTTGGTGAATCAAGCCCTTATAGCCATCTCCATTAGTACGTGGTTTAGCAGTGTAGACGCGCATGACCATAAAGACGCGATCTTTGACTTCTTCTTGCAATTTTGCCAAACGCTTGGCATATTCGAGAACTGCTTCTTCATTGTCAGATGAACAAGGACCAATCACCAACAAAATGCGTTGATCTTCACCACGAATAATCGCTTCAAGTTCTTGATCGCGTTGTTGTTTATTGGCAAGTGCTTGTCCTTCTAATTTAGACAAACTACGAACTTCTTCAATATTAATTTTAGGGCTTTTTGCTGTAAATACCATTATTCATCTCCTTATAAAGCAAACGGACGCCAAGCGAAAATTCACTTTTCACTAGGCATCCGCCTGAAAATTAGTCAATTTTAACGTCGTTTACCGTGACAGTTTTTAAATTTCTTACCAGAACCACATGGGCACAAGTCGTTACGCTTAACTTGGCTAAGATCCAAATCTGCAGGAAGCTCAGTCTGTTGTGCAGCAATATTACGAGTAGCTGTTGTACTGATATGTCGCTCTGCTTGTGGACGCTCTTGTTCATGAATTTGTGCTTTCATCATCAAACGGGTCACATCAAACTCAATGGAACCAATCATATCATTAAACATACGGAAACCTTCTGCTTGATACTCAACGACAGGGTTATTCTGAGCATAACCACGGAGACCAACAGCATTACGCAACTGATCAAGAGCATCGATATGGTCTGTCCACTTGTTATCTACAACACGTAGGATCAAGACTTTTTGGAATTCTTTAACAGCGTCCTCATCACGGAGCTTAGCAACTTGGCTATCGTAGACTTTCAAGGCACGTTGGTAAAGTTCATCTTTGATCGCTTGGTCTGACAAACCTTTAGGTCTGAAAGTGAAATTGAATCTTCTGGAAGCAAGTTGTATCTTGCAAAATTCAAGATAGCTTCTAGTTTTTCATCTTGTTTAGCACGCGCATGATTATCAACAACACGATTAATAGTGCGTTTAATCATTGCATGAATCTCAGGAGCCAAGTCGCGATCAGCAGTGATGACATCGTAACGTTGTGAGTAGATAATCTCACGTTGCTCACGCATGACATCATCGTATTGAAGGACTTGTTTACGTGTGTCGTAGTTGTTTCCTTCAACACGTTTTTGTGCTGCTTCAACCTGACGTGTCAACATACGAGATTTGATCGCTTCGTCTGACATATTGAGACGTTCAAAGACACCCTTCAAGCGCTCTGAACCGAAACGTTTCATCAAATCATCTTCCAGAGAAAGGTAGAATTGTGACTCCCCCTGGGTCTCCTTGACGTCCTGAACGTCCACGAAGCTGGTTATCGATACGACGACTTTCATGGCGTTCTGTACCAATGACACAAAGTCCGCCAAGTTCACGAACACCTTCACCAAGCTTAATATCAGTACCACGACCGGCCATGTTGGTTGCGATAGTGATCGCACCACGTTGACCAGCATTCATGATGATTTGCGCTTCTCTGTAGTGGTTTTTAGCATTCAATACTTCGTGAGGCACGCCTGCTTCAACCAATTTCTTAGAAAGAAAATCACTGGTTTCAACGGCAACAGTACCTACCAAGACAGGTTGACCTTTTTGGTAACGCGCCTTAACATCTTCTACCACAGCCTTGAATTTTGCATCGAGACTAGCGTAAAGAAGGTCTGAATGGTCAATACGTTGGATCGGACGGTTAGTAGGAATTGGAATAACACGAATGTTGTAGATTTCGCGGAATTCTTCTTCTTCTGTTTTACCAGTACCTGTCATACCTGCCAATTTTTTATACATACGGAAAAGGTTTTGGTAGGTAATCGATGCTGATGTCTTGGTCTCATCTTGGATTGGCACACCTTCTTTAGCTTCAATCGCTTGGTGCAAACCATCAGAGTAACGACGACCTTCCATGGTACGACCTGTAAATTGGTCGACAATCAAGATTTCCTGCTCTTCGCTGACCACATAGTCAATATCAAGAATCATGATGTAGTTGGCACGAAGGGCGTTGTCAATAAAGTGAGTCAAGGCTACGTTTTCGATATCGTAGAGATTTTCTAGTTTGAAGTAGCTTTCAGCCTTGTCAATACCAGAATCAGATAGACCGATTGTCTTAGACTGAATATCAATGATATAGTCATCTTTATCCAAAGACTTCACAAAATGGTCCGCCATATGGTAGAGTTGACTCGTTTCAACGGCATTTGCTCCTGAAACGATCAATGGTGTACGAGCTTCGTCAATCAAGATAGAGTCAACCTCATCGACCAAGGCATAGTTAAGCGGGCGTTGAACCATATTCTCTGCACGAACAACCATGTTATCACGAAGATAGTCGAAACCAATTTCTGAGTTGGTTGAGTACGTAATGTCACAGAGATAAGCTTCTTTTTTCTCCATCGGAGATTTTGCAGCCAAGTTGATCCCTACTGACAAACCAAGCCATGAGTACAACTCACCCATTTCAGTCGCGTCACGTTCTGTAAGGTATTCGTTGACGGTAACTACGTGTACACCTTTCCCTGAAAGGGCATTAAGGTATACCGGCATTGTCGCTGTCAAGGTTTTCCCTTCACCTGTACGCATTTCTGGAACGTCACCGTGGTGAAGAACGATACCACCCATAACTTGAACCTTGTATGGGAAAAGTCCAAGAACACGCTTAGCTCCCTCACGTACAACCGCAAAGGCTTCGTACAAGAGTTGATCAAGCGTTTCACCATTTTGATAACGTTGCTTAAATTCTTCTGTCTTAGCTTGCAACTGCTCGTCTGTCAAAGCAGCCATTTCATCTTCGTATTTGAGGACTTTATCAGCCATCTTTTCTAAGCGGCGAAGTTCCCCTTTATCATTTTCGATGATTGTTTTTAGTAAATTTGCCATTTTTTTCCTTACTTTAAATTCTGAATATTTTAGAATGTTCTTTTTATTGTAGCATATTTGCCCAATTTTTTCAAGAAATATTCCGTTTTCCCTTAGGGCAAAAAAGGGCTAATCAAGGTGATTAGTTCCCTTAAAATTCCTACTCTTAGTTTCATTTTTTCCTAATTTGAACTTCTACTTAACTCAGCATTGAGAAACGAAACATCTTCAGTTATTAGGCAATAATTTCCTCAGTTCTCTCAAGGAAGATTAGCCTTCTTCTTTTCCAACTTCAGTTTTTTCATAAATTTTAGACAAGTATAAACTATCCAGTCATTGAGTAAGGATAAAAAGACTAAAACTATCCATATCAACCACCTAGCTAAATCCTTGGGTTCTAGTAAAATAAAATTAAATAAGATTAGCGAAAAAAGAGTGAAAGCTAGACTAAACAAGGCCATGAGAGGTAAATAAATCCAGTAAAAATAGTAAAGGAGTGAAAAGTGTTTTCTTCCTGGTCGTGCCTTCCTTTGCCAACTAAAAAAGAAAAAATAGGGCACTAAAATCAACAATTGTAGCAACTTCTCCATCTCATCACCTCCAGAACTGTTTCCTATTTTTATTATAGCAAAAAGATCTGGAAAGTAGTTTCCAGATCTTGCAATTCTTAGAAATAAACGGCCAGTCTACTGTTTTGATGTAGAAGTACTAAAGTCAACCTTTGGAGCTGTCTTGGCTTCTTCGCTTTCTTTGAAGGTTTCTGCTTCTTTAAAGTTCATCATATTAGCAAAGAGAACAGTTGGGAAGCTTCTCAATTTTTGATTGTAGTCAGTTGCTGCCTGGTTGTAATCCTTGCGGGCTACAAAAATACGATTTTCGCTTCCAGCCAACTCCGTCATGAGTTGTTCCACATTTTGATTGCTCTTAAGCTCAGGATAGTTCTCTGTCAACACAAGCAGGCGTGAAATAGCTGAACTCAACTCACCTTGAGCCTCTTGGTTTTCCTTTGAAGTAACAGAGCCATTCCCAATTTTTGCACGTGCTTCTGCAATCTGGGTGAAGACCTCTGTCTCATGGTTCATTTGTCCCTTTACAGACTCTACCAAATTTCCAATCAAGTCTGAACGACGTTGAAGAGCTGTCGCTACATTTGCTTGAGCTTGTTCTACCTTGGTCTGTTCGGAGACAAGACCGTTATAAGTACCTACAACCGAGCAACCTCCCAGCAAGATAATGGCTAGTAAAATGCTCAATACATAAATGATTCCTTTATTTTTCATATCTAAACCTACTCATTTCTTTAAATTTTATACTGACATTACCAATCATCAGATGAACCTCCACCATCAAAGCCTCCGCCGTCCCAGCCACCAGAAGAATCTGAACCTGAGTCGGACCAAGATGAACCTGAGTCAGATGAGTCACTAAACCACCATCCTCCGCTAGACGAGTCACCGTTACGAGAACTTCCACCTCCTCTGATAACGGCAATAATGACTCCAATGATATATACCACCATCATGAATCCAAAGAAATCTTTTATGGGGTCATTTTTTTGACTGTAATTTGAGGAACTGCTTCTATTTCGACTCGATTTTTTACCACTGATGTTATCAGAGTAACGTCTGATTTTGGCGGAAGCATCTGCAAATGACGTTTCATCAGATGAAAAGGTTCCACTTCCCTTATAAAACTGATTATCCAAAGCTTTGGCAATCGCTAGAATCCCCTTACTATAGTCCCCATTTTTAAAATCTGTACGACTGGCTGCCAGGATCTGCTTGGTTTGGTAGTCTGTTATTCTAATTGCGGTATTATTACTTGTTTCAATCCTTGATTTACGATCTTGAACAGCTACCACAATCAAACTTCCAAAATTATCTCCTGAATAACCTATCTTCCAGGCTCTAGCAGTCTCATTAGCTACTGTTTCAATGCTTTCTCCTTCTAAACTGTCCACGATATAAACTCCCACTTGAAGCTTTTCTGCCTTTTTACTATTAGCTTCATTCAAATCACGAATTTGTGTGATAGTGTCCTCTGTCAAATAGTGATTTGGATCGTAGATACCATAGTCTGGTTTTTCAGGTGCTGTGAACGCTGATAGGAAGAGAAATACCATCAGCAATCCAAGGATACGCGCCAAGAAACTTTTCTTTAACAATCTATATTTTTTCATAATAACCTCCCTGTGCAAGGAAAATTGTTTAGAGAATTATAGCATTTTGATTTTTATAAAAAAAGTACATTTTCATTACAAATCTATGACAAGAACTAAGAAAATGATGTTGTTTTGATGACAAATCTGACTCTCTATTCTGCATTAAATGGTCTAAATTTCCACCATATTGACTGCAATCTCTAGAAGGAATAAGCAGAGGCACTCGAAACCAATCTTAGATAAATTTTGGATCTGTTGGCAAGCCTTATTTCTTGGCATTATAGTTCATAAGATTTGCATTTCTTGATATCCAAGGATAGATCACACAACTCATGACAAAAGAGAGGCTTTGAGAGGGAGGAATTCCTCTGTACTACACCCCCAAAAAATTTAACTTTCGGGGTCTATACATTCTTAAATCTACTAGTCTTTGTATTCTTGTGGAGAAAAATTTTTATTTTACAATATGATAAAAAATATAGTCATCGATATATTTATCTACTGATCAAACATTTTTTACGTTATTCTCAAAATTTTCAAATCACTTGATGAATTTATAATGTTTTAGCACTCTCTGTTAGGGGGGCTAATTCACTGGGTAATTTATTTTCAAAATAAATATAGGCTTCATCTGTCATAGCGTTCAAATTATCTATTCACATGCTTTTTATAGTGAAAACTTCTACATCCTACGCGATAATCTATCTCAAAATAATAATAATGATCTCTGCCATCTTTGGCATTTTCCTTGTTCAAGACAAAGTAGTCCTTTTGGTTGATAGCCATGGTTCGTAGAATGTCGTCAATCAAGAAAGTCAAGGGTACATTCATGGCAGAGTATTTTTGGAAATCTTCCTCAAAACGAATATAGTCATCTGAAAAATAATCCATCTGCAATTTGTTTTCATATAACTCTTTTCTAGTCATCAACTTCCTCCTGACAAAGTTGGATGGCGAGAATATCATCTAGCCTGATTAATCGATAGCCTTCATCCGTTCTAATAGAGATTTCTTGAGAAGATAATTCTCTTACTTCACCCAATATCGTGCTTTTATGATTTTTCTCCTTGACCACAAAAGAGCCTTTTAGGCGTCCAACGTAGAGCTGGGAAAGCAGCAACAACTTCTCGACTGGATTCAAATCTGTTGATAAATCGACACGATTTTTTTCTGCACTGAGTGAACTCGTATGCTCCGATAGAAAAAAGCCCATCCACTTCTGCATGCCTGGATCCTGATAATCCCTCGCGGATTGAAAGGGCAAATAAGAACGATCAATCATTTTAGTCCATCTAATCCTCCAGCGGAATGCCCTCCGATCAGCTTACTTCTGGCAATACTTCTAGACGCATCTTCTAAGGCAGTCGCCTTCAAGAGAGAAGTAAATCCGAATTGTTCTCGAATGGAATCAATGGCAGTCTGGAGCCTTTCTTCTTTTTCTAGCTTGTCAACATCATCAAAAAGGGAAATTAAAGCAAAGGACTCGTCCACAAATCCTGAATAACTAACGGCAACACTTCTGACGGCCCCAGAAGTGTATTTGCTATGGAATAATTTCAGTACATAACTGACTAAAAGACTGGTATTATTGGTCGGCTCCACCTTCATCTGGGTATGGATGGAGCGTTTGTTCCTGCTTAGAAAATCCAAGATGAATAGACACAACTGTCGTCTTCTTTCTGGCCCGTCGAAGCCTGATAGCCACCTGCTCAGCCATCTCTCGAAGGATAATTTCGATGTCTCGCTGCTTGACATAGTCTCTCGGTAAAATTTGCGAATTGCCTAAGCCGTGAGATTTGGCTTTATAGGGCTTGTGAACATTACTCTCGTCTATTCCATTAGCATGAAACCACAAGCGTAGTCCAGCTTGGCCAAGCTCCTTCTTCAGGACATCAGGATTGCTATTGGCTAATTCCTTAATTGAATAAATACCTAAGCTATTTAAACGCTTCTCCATCCGATGCCCAATCCCCCAAAAGTCGGTCATCTTTGGAATGGACCAGACCTTATCCTCCACATCTTGGTAAGACCAATTGGCTCGCATAGTCGGTGTGTGCTTGGCTTCATTATCCAAGGCCAACTTGGCAAGCAGAGGATTGGCATTCGACATACCGACTGTTGAGTAAATCCCGGTCTGCCGCCAGATATCTCTCTGGATACGAGCCGAAAGCATATCTAGCTTATCTTTACGAGAAATCTGCTGGTCCGGAACAAATAATTGAGCGAACTGGTTAGATCAATAAAGCCTTCATCAATTGAATAAGGATAAATATCATCTGGACTGCCATAGTTCTGAAAGATTGCTTGGATTTCCATATTAACTGCGATATACTTATCCATCCGAGGAGGGACAATGACGGTCACTTGAGCCCAATCCTCGATAAATTTCACATAAGCTGAATCCGTAGGTAGGCCTTGTTTCTTAGCATTGTAGTAGGAAAACTTACGCGTCTTAATATCAAAGGGGAGGTCATAAGCACGGCCTACATTTGCTTTCCCAAAAACCTTTTTAAACATAGGTGAGGAGGCAAGAATAAGCCCAACAGAATTATCCGCCCGACTCATGACACAAAGGGAGGTTTTGAGGGGATGAAGCCCTCTTTCCACACACTCAACACTGGCATAAAAGGACTTCATATCAACAAAGGCAATATCACTTTTGGGCTCTCTGGAATAATCAAAGTAGCCCATAGCCTATCCCTCCATCGGTAGAAAATTACCCACAATAATGCCCACAATCCGCGGATCTTCCTCATAGGAGATAAAAATATCCTTGTATTTAGGATTGATGGAGACCAGACGTAAACCTTCTGCCTCTCGATAGACCCGTTTGATATAGGTCTGGTTATTGCAAACCACTGCATAGACAGCGCCATCATAATCAAATCCGGTTTCTCGAATCAGAGCCACGGAACCATTTTGATATTTGGGTTCCATAGAATCTCCAGAGACCCAGGAAGCAAAATCGTGAGCTAGTTCCTCATTAAAGTAAACCGTGTCAAAGTTTCGATCATCATAAACTGAAGCACCGATACCAGCTGACATGCGTTCGTAGACATGATACTCGAAAAGTTTTTCTGAAATAAGCGTCACCTTCTTGGCTTGTTCTTCTTGAACCAGGTTGCGAGCATAGACTACCACCTTTTCTTTCCCTTGATTAGAGAGGCTATTATAGAGACGGACGATTTCGATTTGGGTGAAATAGCCTTTTGGTACTTTTAAGATTTTCTCTAGCTGACGAACCTTTTCTTCGGAAGGTTCCTTGACTCCTCGCTCCCAGGCCGAATAAGCCTGAAAACTAATGCCAAGTTGCTTTGCAATCTCTTTTTGTGTTAGCTTTAGCTCTTTTCTCCGAGCCTTAAGTTTTTCTGGTTGGTACATGATTTACCTCCTAGTGTTATCTTTCATCCTAGGTTGATTCTATTTTTAAAATTCAACCATTTTGGTTTAGTTTTATTATATAAAAAAAGTAGACGAATGTCTACTAGGAATGTTGAGGTTTAGCAGACTATTGGGAATGATGATGCTATAGATTCCTTATCTCAAATACTGCCGTATGAATCCACTCGTTATTCATTTGAAAGTCATTTTCTATGATTTTACTAAAGGTAAAACCATTTTTTAAAAGCACTCTCTGAGAAGCCAGATTGTACGTTGCCGTCCCTGCGATAATCTTATGTAAACCATAAGTAGTAAAGGCCTTTTCTAAAACGAGTTTAACCGCTTCGCTGGCATATCCTAAATTAGTAACATTTTCTCCAATCCTATATCCAAGTTCTGCTGTTTTTCTATCCTTCCCTAAAACACTTAAATTGATTCTTCCAACCATAACACCTTGTGCATCTCTAATAAGATGCATGTAGACATCATGATTCTCTTGTTCCCTTAACAATTCCCTTGTAATCTCTTTAAAACCTTCTGAATCAAAATAGTGAGCTGGTCTAGGAGGTAAACTTCGCTCAAAATACTCCCGATTTTCTTTTTCAAAAGAATAAATATCTATACTATTTTCTTCAGACATCAACTCTAAACTTATCATTGTAAACCATCTCCTATCATTCTATAAATTCAAATGTACTCATGTTCACACAAAGTGACATTTACAGAATTTACAGAGATATCTTAATTTATTCATATCGTATCTACATTATAACACAACATACTATGAAGAAATAATATCCATCAAAATCCTCATAAATTCCAACATCTTGCTAAACAAGCTGGAATGCTTATGGAAGCTATTTCGGAGGCACTAACACGCAGCGATTCAGGTACAACTCGAATTTATGTCAATGCTCCTGCCAGAACAAATGCATCGCTTATCCTGCCATTTAGTCACCGCTCAAACTTTAACTTGACATCTAGAAATTCCAATCGTGGGTTTAGCACATTTGCAAAGTAAGATGAAGTTTTCAAGGGTGCGACCAGTTATCTTTGTAAAAACATTTAATAAAAGTCACTCGTCCAGAAGGGTACTTGCTTATATTCTTTTAAAGCCAGAGAAAGTTCTCTATTTCCAAATTCAATCTCAAAATAATCGTATAAGTCTTTGCCATAGTAAATAATATCTAAATCCACTACTGATAAAATCGGCATCTCCTGATTCTCATAACTAGGGAGAAAACGATGCCCATATAAGGGGATTAGTCGAGGTGCTGATTCTAACATTTTCCTGATTTGGACATTTCTATCCAAGAGTGTAGTTGGCTCGTTCCCCCAAGAGGCATCCCACACCAGTTCATCCAAACTTTCCAAAATTCCATCATAGGGAGCAGCTAGGTTCCGTTTTATATATTCTATATTTTCAGCTGAGAAATCTCTCCAGTTATAAAAACCTTCTGAAATAGGCAATAATTGTTGATAGACTGCCAACCACTGCTCAGGAAATTCAATTCCATAGATTATCTCGACTTTTTGTATTTCTTCATCACTTAGACCTGGTTCCAAAGAAATCCCATTCTCGAGCAATAGCGTCTTAATCCTATCGATTTTCAAAAGATTTCCAACCATTTTTCTCCTCCCATTCACTCCCTACTTTATGGAGATTAGATCACATGTCACATCTTAGCTAAATTAAAATGATTTTAAAAAATCAACAACCCTATCATGTAATTGTATATTCCCATTTAAAACTTCCTTGCTCTCTTTATCAGATAACTCCAAGTTCATGTTACGATAGCCATCCAATAATTCCATCACCAAAACCAAAGTATCATGACTAACATTAAAGAGCAGTTCTTCTTTAGTTAAATCACTCTGATGGATATTCATATTTACAGCTTGCTCCTGGATGATTTTTAGTTCTTGGAAAAATAGTGCTTGCTTATCTGTCATGCTTTATCTAGTCTTTCTATTTTTATTATGGGTATGTTGAACTTCTTTATCGCATAGGATGAAGATTCAAGTTATCAAAATTCTCTCTTTGACAAATGAAGATTGTTCCTGTCATAAGATAAATTTCTTAAATAATTCTGGAATTCCACCTTCCTGTGTAAATAAAGTCTTTACAGCAAAATCATTATCGCAAAAAACAACTTCTTGGAAGTCATTATCAATTCTCCACTCAATTTCCGTATAAAAAATATTATCATTTTCTATATTAACAATTTCAAACCAACCTATTTTCACTCCATAAAAAATAATAACTTCTAATATCTGAGTTGAATATCCTTTATTCTTAATAAAAAATGAAAATAAAGTCGAAATAATAGCATCTTCTTCAGCTATCGAGAGTAAGAGTTCTCTTAAATCCTCAAAAGTCATTTTATTTACCTCCAGTCAGCTCCCCAGCGAGCCCATCTCTCTTGATTCCTAGCCAAGTATTACGTTCGCTAATCTTATAATAGCCTATCAAATCTCAATACTCTTCACAGATAACTTCAATGTCCTTATCTGAAATAGTTCGATTAGATTTTAGGATAAATTTTTTAATACTATTTATATCCTCATCTGCTAGATGTTCAACGCGAAACTCAATGATAAAATCAACTATATCGTCATTTCCTGAAATAATAATCATCGTATCTTCAACAACTCTTCCTACAAATATTTGCCTCACATGCAAATATCCAGTAGCTGGACTCGAAAAATATTGATCCCACTTTATATCACTTGAATAGCTTAGTTCCTGGTTCTTATAATAAAAGTGAGAAGTAACAATCTGCTGACTAACATCTAATAAATTCAATAAGCTATCTATCATGCTTACATCTGCTAACGCTATTCTCAATTCAACACCTAACATCATTTCATTCCTATTTATCAAGACTTTTCCACAGAAATTGCATGTTCAAAGCTCAAAATATTATCATAAGACGATAATTTGCTAAACTCTATGCCAATACTCCGTAGTTAGAGTAGACAATTCTTTAAATAATATACTGAATCTCTCCTCTGATACAACTCGTTCATAAGGATTGGATAAGGACTACTCCAATTTGAATTTTCAAGGTGTATAAAAACAGTTGAAAAAAAGAAATTCAAAATCCAATTGTCTAATAGGACAAGCCAACCTTTAAGGCAAGTGACATAGCAATCCCCATAAATTTATTTCAACAGAAAATCTCTTATTCTAAGCTATTATAGCATTCTTTCAAGTAAAGTTGTATGGGCTTTTCTAAAATTCATTAAAAAACACCCCATGGTGTGAACCATGAAGTGTTTCGAAACGTTGATGTAATCGTATTGGTTAATTTTTTGTTACCACTGACTTCGTCAGGTTGCAGCCACATTTGTAAGCGACTAAAGTCGCAACAACTGTGTCAATTGCACCAATTTAGTATGGAAGCATAAAAAGAACACCTCGAAAGGTGCTCTTTGTAAGTATAGTCATTCTTTCGAAGAACGTTTACTAAATTGTGAAGCTTTACGAGCTTTTTTCAATCCTAGTTTGAAAAGTCTGGCTTTTAGGACAGCTCAAAATCGCTTGATAGGAAACGTCCGAAGAGTTTCTGCCGATTTTGATTTCAAGAAATAGGAATAGATGTATCTATAATAGTGAAATTTTTTAAAACAAAAATTTCAAGCCTATCCTCTTCCTTCTTATCCTAGCAAAGTTTGTAATATTGGAATAACAACGATAAATAGAACCGTACTTAGAGTCACCACATTCGTAGAGAATTCCACATCTCCTTTGCCCTGATTAGCAAGGATTGGGAGAACAGCTAAAGCTGGTGTAGCGGACTGAATCATAAAGGTCTTAAATTCTACTGTCGCCATATTTGGTGCAAAGAACTTCAATACAAGAAGCATAATCAGAGGAGCTAGGATAAAGCGTCCAACTAAAGTGACAATTGTATCCTTATCAAAAGTAATAGTATTCAAGCCTGCCTTTGCAAGAACGATACCAATATAAATCAGAGATAAGGGAGTGACGATATTTCCAACATAAGTTAAGGTATTTGTTGCGAAATCTGGAATGGAGATTCGGAGAATCAAAAATAGTAGAGCCACAAGAAAACCTACAAGCGGAGCTGGTAGCAATTTCTTCCAGTCAAATTTACTTGTCTCCTTGCTTTGACCCGATTTACTATCGCTCGTCATCAAATAAACGCCCAATGTCCAGGTGGAAATCGTATTGGTGATATAGTAAATTAAGAAATATGGAAGAGCCTGATCCCCAAAAAGAGCAACGTTTAAAGGTAAACCAATAAAAATAGTATTGGCATTCACAAAGGTACTAATCATGGTGCCTCGCCGTCCTGGACGAACCTTGAAAAGCACAACTGCAATATAAGCTACGATATATCCCAAGATAAAGGCCACAAATGTATAAAGGAGACCTCCAGAAAGACTGATTAGTTTATCTAGTGTTAGGTATTTCATTACCGACACAAAGATTGACGCTGGCAAGGCTACATTCATGATCAAACGAGATAGGTTAGGTCCAAAGGCATCTCCAAACCATCCCTTCACCTGAAGAATATACCCCAAAACAATAATAGCGATAATCGGAATGATACTCGTAATCGAGGTTAAAAAGAGTGACATAGGCATCCTTTCTAAATTACTTAAGTCCACAGCCCATACAAATCTGTCGCTAGCGAAGGATAGACAGCAGCAGTGAATTATTTATACTCTGGATACCACTTCAAATCACGAACTGCTTTGGCCATATCTGTTTCCTTAGCACGCGCAAGACCTTGCTCTTGTGCTTTTTTAGCGACTGCTTCTGCTACTTTAATAGAAACATCTGCTACATACTTGAATGGTGGCAAGACAGGAGCTCCTGGTTGACCTGGATTGACAATACCACTCAATGAATGAGCCGCTGCTCCGATCATTTCATCAGTCAAAAGACTTGCTTCAGAAGCCAGCATACCTAGACCAAGACCTGGGTAAATCAAGGCATTATTGGCTTGACCAATCACATAGTCGACACCTTTATAAGAAACTGTATCAGCAGGAATTCCTGTTGCGACAAAAGCTTTGCCATCTGACCATTCAATCAAATCTTTGGCACTAGCTTCTGCTAGTTTAGTTGGATTTGACAAAGGGAAAATCATCGGACGTTCTGTATTTTCTCACATAGCTTCTACTATTTCTTTAGTGAAGGTATTAGGTTGAGTTGAAGTTCCTACAAGAATGGTTGGCTTCACAGTCTTCACTACTTCAAGCAGGTCTGTCAACTTGTCTGCATTACTAAAGTCAGCACGTTTCTTAGCAAACGGTTTTTGTTCAGGAGTTAGGTCATCCATGTCATCAAAGAGAAGACCTTGTTTATCAACCATAAAGAAACGTTTATAGGCTTCTTCTTCAGAAAGACCTTCACTCACCATTTCACGAAGAACACGAGAGGCAATTCCTGCACCCGCAGTACCACCACCATAGCAGAGATAAACTTGATCTGTTAATTTTTCACCACTAATATCCAGTGAACCAAAGATACCACCCAAGGTAACGATTCCCGTACCTTGAATATCATCATTAAAAGTTGGAATTTGTTTCCGGTATTTTTCAAGAATATTGGCAGCATTCGAGCGGCCGAAGTCTTCCCAGTGAAGGTAGAGTTTAGGAAAGAGACGCTCTGCTGTTTGAACAAATTGGTCAATGAAGTCGTAGTAACGATCTCCGCGAACCCGTTCGTGACGATTCCCTAAGTAATTAGGATTGTTACGAAGTTCTTCACGGTTAGTCCCTGCATCAATAACTAAAGGAAGGACCATAGAAGGATCGATTCCAGCAGCACCCGTGTAGACCATCAATTTCCCGACAGAAATATCGACGCCATTTGTTCCCCAGTCACCGATTCCAAGGATTCCTTCTGCATCTGTTACAACAATGAGACGAATCTCGCGATTCCCAGCAGCATTTTTCAAAGTGGCTTCAATATTTTCAGGATGGTTGATATCAAGATATCCCGCATATTGGGGATCTACAAAGAGGTCACTATAGCCTTCAATGGTGTCTGCAATGGTTGGATCGTATACAATTGGATTGAATTCCTCCAAATGTTGAGAAAAGAGGTAATAGAAAAGAGTTCGGTTGGTATTAAAAATTTCCATTAGGAAAAGACGCTTTTCCAAATCATTGACTTTTATTTGCATTTGTGCATAAGTTTGCGCCGCTTGCTCTTCAATCGTTTGAACATACGGTGGCAGTAAACCAATAAGACCTAGTTCCTTTCGCTCCTCTAAGGTAAAGGCAGTACCTTTATTGAGGAAAGGGTTGTTTAAAATATCATGTGCAGTCATAGTGCAACCTCCTTTTTACTTCTATTATACCACTTGAAATGAATTGTTTGGAAAACTTTGTTGTTTAAAAAATACAATCGTGTACGCATATGTTATAATGAGTCTACGAAGACAATTTTCTAATAAGCTCTTTTATACTTAAAACACTATTGTTAATGACACTTTAAGGTGTTATTTTTTATAAAGTTCTGAACTCATAAAACTCTCGATGATCACTCTTTACTAAAAGTTTCGAGTAAAAGAAACTAATCATACAAATTGGCAATCCGAATTAAAATAAAAATTATATAAGTTTGCTATGCAATACTTTGTATTTTTTAAGATGTTTTTTTGTCATACAAAACTTGTATTCTATTTATATGACGAATAAAAACTATTTACAACAATATATTTCCCAAAAAGTGAAATATTTTCGAACACAGAAAAAAATGAGCCAGGAAGAACTTTCGGAACAAGCGGGGCTCGGGCTTAAGTATATCAATCAACTTGAAAACCAAAATGTGAATCTGACCATTCACAGTCTTGAAAAAGTGATTGTCGCCCTAAAGATGACCCCAGAGGAATTTTTCAATTTTGATAGCCTTGAATCAACCTCTGATAAGACCGACAATCTTTCACTCAAAAGAATCAACATGAAGATTAAACAACTCCCTATTGATAAACGAGAAAAGATGTTGGTCATTTTTGAAAGTATCTTAGATAACCTTTGATATCCCTGACTCACTTACATTTTAACCGGCGAATACTCGTATAGTCAAATTGTGGGATACGGATAAAAAGTATTTATCTGGTGATTTCCACTTATTTCCCTTCTCCAACTAATGAAAGTGAGCCCATATGAATTTAAAAGATCTACAATATTTTTATGACCTCTGCCAGCTTCAATCCTATACGGAAGTAGCAAAACAACACAAAGTCAGCCAACCATCTATTTCTTATGCTATCAAGCGCTTAGAAGAATCTTTTAATTGCAAATTGATTCACCACGATCCCTCGCATCGTTCCTTCAAACTCACTCCTCAAGGACAAATCCTTCTAAAGCATACAGAAAAGATCTTACCTGAGGTTATTTCTACTCGCAAAGAAATTAATCGCTCCTTGGCCCAATACTCTACTGTAGGATTCCCACCTATTATCATTCAGTATCTCTTTGCTGCCTTAAACGAAAAAGATAAATTCGATTTTTAAAAAAAGTACGCCCTATCCGCGGTGGCTCCGTAGAGTTATTAAATCTTCTCCTCAAAGGAGACCTTGATGCAAGCCTACTCGGCTTGATTGAACCACTCAATCATCCTTCAATAGAGACACATGAACTCTTTCATAAAGAACTGTATGTCGTTTTATCTAAGAACCATCCCCTTTCTACTGCTCCTTCCCTCACTTTTGAAGAATTAGTAGATCAATCCTTTATACTTTTAGACGAACACTTTGTTCACCTGAAAGCTTTTGAACTACTTAATCAAAAGTATCAAAACAAGGCAGAAATATTCTTTAAGACTGACGACATTGTCATCATTAAAGAACTTTTAAAGAAAGGGATTGGCCTTAGTTTACTGGCTGATATCGCACTTTCTGATGAAGATGATGATTTAATAAAAATCCCTCTAATACCGGAGGACCAGATGACATTTACAGTTTATTACGCTTATCTCAAATCAGCTACACTGTCATCAGAAGTAGAAGCCTTATTTAATCTCATTAAATCATATGAATAGAAAAAAACTCTAACTATCAACTACCTGATAGCTAGAGTTTTTTACATTATAGGTATTAGACTAAAGTACGAAGAAATAGGATATGATCTCCGAATCTTTTCATTTACCCGATACCATTCAAGGAGATTTCTAATTATAAATCTACAAGATATCAATAAAAAAGAACACCCCGAAAGGTGCTCTTTGTAAGTATAGTCATTCTTTCGAATTAACGTTTTGAGACGAGCTTTCTTAAGACCTGGTTGGGGCACCACTTATTTCATCTAATTTCAAAATGCTTTAAAATCAACATTTGCATAAGTTTTTAAAAATTAAAATTTCAATTAATTTCAATCACTTTCATTAAAACAAGGTAAACTTTCATTAAAAATAAAATAAAATCGAACCAGAATATCAAAAATTTACCTTATTTAATTTTTACAGAAGTGGAATAGTGGGCCATTACGTTTCAGTAGAAACGAAAAAACCTTGATTTAAGACGCTCCGTAAACAAAAAGAAATTGAAGAAACAAAAAGTCTGCCACATTACGTGAAACAGACTTCTCGTATCATAATTTAGGAAGGTCATCTAAGCTAGTCATAGAGTTCATAATGTTTTCAATTATTATCTTATTCAGAAGCTCATATTGTTCATGAACTTTATCAATTATTTCTTTTTCGTCATCATTTGATGAAAAATTAACTAATTCAAGTAAAACATCAATTTCAATATCCAGTCGTCTGAACTCTTTACCTGCTCGCCTTGATTCTATTGAAGTATTAACTGTAACTAAAATTTTGTTGTCTTCCAAAACAGGAATATAAGAAAAATCATTTTTAGTTTTAATATCTTCAGGAGCTTCCTCTAGTGGTTCTTTAAGGCTATCCTCGTTTATAGTATAATTTAATTTGTTAATTCTTTTTAAATAAAATATCAATTTTCATTATATTTTTCCTTTTTTTAACTACAAAAAAATGAATAGTTTCTTGTTTTTTTGTAGCCATTATCTTAGTTAATTCATCGTTATGTGTCATTTTTTTACTATTGAATTTTTCACTTGAAGTTTTTATATCCACTATCTTTAATGGATTGTTGCATAATATTTGAAATTTCGGAATGACTATTTTTTTCGTACGAATCAGTCTTATTAGTAAATGGAATTATCCTATTCGTTTTGGTCAAACTATTCAATTCTCTATTGAAAATATAGGGATTTTTTTAGCACTTGATACAGTCAGTTCTGATATTTTTTTGTATTTGCTGCAACTGCATTTTTGATATTTTTTTGTTTAGTAAATTCAATGTTTATTTCTTTTGTTAATTTTTATCTTTAAAAACTTCTATTTCCTTATTGTTTAACTTTAAAAAAATACACCCTCATCAACCAAATCTTCTTTATTTAATATCTCAATTTGTCTAACAATATCATCTTCTATATTTTTCTCCAGATTGGATTTCCCATTTTTTATTAGATGAATTCATAAAATCTCGAATTGTTAGTGTATTGTTCAACAATTCGAGAATATTTTTTTCTATTAACTTGGACAACATAATAGTTTAAATCCTCAGTATCCGTACATTGAACAGCGTATATAACTCCATTTTTATCTCTACATAGAAAAAATATAGGAATTTCATTGAAGTGCACTAAACTTATCTGTAAATATAAATCATTCCCATCTATTTTAAAGCATAATATTTTATCATTCATTTTGATTCCTCTTGTAATATATATTGAAATATTTCCCATGGTTTAGCATCTGCTTCTAACCATAAATTTATATGACTACTGTCATCTCTTCCAATTGGACCAAAGTAATTTGTATCACTACTTATTTTACTTTCAGCTATAAATTTAGTAGGCTTTGGGAAATAAAGTGCCCGTTCTAAGTCTTGAATATCTGTAAATACCGAACAACTGTATGAACTTAGTTCTAGTTCATCTACTTTTATTCCTCTAGCTTTTTTAGATTTTTCCATCTGAGAAAGAAAATCATTTTCGTTCAAATCAGAAGGTGTTTTGTCTTTTCTAGTTATTCCACGATATACTTTTATTTCTTCATATTTATATTCTATTTTAGCATCATCTAAAGTTACAATTTTATTATCTAAGGCACTTTGTAACGTATCTCTGAATCTCACAATTATTTTTCCCTGAATTATTATTTGTACATACTCTATTATATCAAAATAATCTGTTTTATGCTCTATTTTTTTCTATTAATAAAAAGAGGAATATGTATACTATACATTTAGAAGAATAGTTTATGAATATTCTATAGCCAGCTAACTAAAAATATAAAATATTCTACATTTAAGAAAATAGAAATCAGTATAAATTTTCGGAAGAGAGGATATTATATAACTTAATTTATTACATTGAGAACATAAGAATTTTATAAGGGGCGTTTGTGAGTATAATATTGGACATGGTATTGCTAGCTATATTGAAATTTGAGTAGATTTAACACTATTAAAAGTAAGCATGTCCTTCCCAAACAAGACCATATTTTGGATGTGGAGAAATCGAACTAATTTTTCTATATCCTCATTTTGGTATCTTCATGAGCTTTTACCAACGGACTTTTGACGTATTGAATTACTTCAGCTTTTTCATTTTTTTGTGAACGTTCTTTAAATTGCTCGACTATTATAAAATACTCTCCTATAACTTTTTAAAAATAACTAATTAACATCTAAGACCAATTATCTCCATATAAAATAATTAATGCTACTATTATATCACGAACTACTTATTTTTAGTGAAAAATATATGCTACTATATTTAATTAAATTAAGAAGGTAGAGATAGCATTAAAAGTAAATATTTTTTTATTAAAGATAAATTTAAAGATAAATTAATAAACTTGTGCTTTCTCAATGTAACAAATATCTGGCTCTTTTAAAATTTTGCACTTGCATAGATTGTATTGCAATTTTAAATTTTCATGAATTTCAATTGTAGCTTCTAGCTTGTCATCACAATGTCTACAAAATAAATCTGCAGAGGCATAATAATCTGAAACATTTTTATTTAAAAATTCTTCATCAATTAAATTGGAAAATCGACAGTTAGAACACTGGATAAGAAAAGGTGAAGTGAATCTAGGTTCATACTCATCACTCTCATCTTCTCCCTTAGTAAATAGCTCAATATTATTTTCTTTAAGTCTTTCTAATACCTTCTTATCCTCTTTGTCAATCTCCACTTGAATATTTTCTAATGCATCAGCAAATATCAACACTTCATTTCCAAATCTATACCTCAAATCAAATAATTTTTGGTTTGGATTTTCTATATAATTAGATTTACTTTTTATCGAATTCAATATTATATGAATCTTTCAATAAGCTTCGAACTATTTCCCCATATGACACATCTGAGATAGTACTATATTTACAGTTAAGATAACCTTGTTCATAAATGAACTCAAAATACTGACTTATCAGTGTATCGGTATTAAGTAATAGCTTTTTTTATCCTTAAAGAATTTCGCCGTTATATTTTTCAAAATTATTTATAGGTCCAAATTGACTGTAGAGTTGTAAATTTATTTTATCCAATAATCTGATAGTTGAATTCCAGAAAATTTCTGCAAAGTCAGAGTCCATTAGTAATTTTTGCCTATTATATTGCTTACTAATATCTATCTCTTGATACATTCTATAGGATTTAACAGGGAGTTCACAATTTAAATAATCCAACCAAGAGGATTCTCTAGGTTCATGGCTTGTTTCTATAAATTGGTAGCTCTCTTTTTTAGAGATATATTTTGAAAATGGAATATAATCTACAAATGTATCAATAATTTTTTTCATAATGTGAATCCATTATAAAAGCATCTTCTAGCATTTTTATTAAAAAAAGAATAAAAAAATTTATTATCAGCAATATACAAAAAAATTCTTCTTTATTTATTCCTCTGACTTTTTTTAAATCCAAAAAAAATAATTCAATTGAATCCTTCGACATATTCTCACTAATAAATTTTAATTGCGTATCTGTTAATATTTTAGGGTCGTTTTTATACCTACTAAAAACCTGTGACGAACTATTCTTAGAATTACCATAGTAGGGTTCCCAGAGTCCCATCTTATCTTCCGCTCTATCTAATTCTGCATTATATAACAATTCGTAGCTATAAAGTTCATTTTTCTTTAATATAAGAAAATATATCATTCCGCAGTTGTTCGCTCAAAAAAATCTGACGAAGTTGAAAAGAAATGACGGTCCATAATTTCTCCTTATATATTTTTATTTTTAAAAACACAAAAAAATAATGTAATGAAAAAATAGAAAAAAGCGATTTGTTTTAACAATATTATATACTTTTGTTTTCAGATAATCAAAAAATAGTCTATTTCATATAACTTGTTTTTGCTGTAAACTATCATTGTAAACATATAGCTTCTCGTTGCTATCTCTTAAGTATCATAGCGAGAGTGATACTTATCAATAATTTCTAAATTAGAATACGAGGTAACTCTTATGAAAACACGTAATCGCAAAGGTGGCTATTCAACTATTACCGCTAATGAATACATTGATAACAAACAAGGCATTTACTGCTTAAGTACGGAACTTGAACCACAGCAACTCTTTGAGGATGGAAAACCTACTGGCGAAATCGTCGCTTACAAGGCAACCTTCATCCAAGAAGGACTCGAACCGTTCCAAGTTAAGTTTGAAGACAAAATTAAGCTACCTGATTTCATGAGTTTGATTCAATTCGATAACCTTCAAGCCGTTGAAGTACGCTATAACGTTTACTTTAAAGCTGATGGCATTAAGGAGGTTAAATAATGGTATCGAAAACAGATGCCGTCTTACAATCATACTTGCTCCAGAGCCTTAATATGGCTCTTGGAGCCTTGATGCAAGGCGAAACAAGTTATACTAACAGTTTTAACATCGCCATCCAAGAAAACGGTTTCATCTTCATCTCACGACTTCCCTGTGCCTATATTTTAGATGATGAACTCTATAATAAAATTTTCTTGATTGCTAACGCATCCCTATACCCACATTATACTTTATTGAAGCAAAATACAACATACTTTGTTCCTCTAAAAACGGATGATATCCATGTTCAGCGAGGACTCTTCTTTCCGTGGAAGGTGGGAATTTCAAAACGATTGGTCATTCCTGACCTTGATAGATATACAACAAGTTTGCCCAAAAATCAAATTCCAATTATGGAAAATTTTTCGCTTAATCTTGATAAGGTCAATCACATTGCAATCTGTGGAAATAGTGGGTCGGGTAAATCTTATGCTCTCACCTATTTACTGAGGTGCTCAAACACCAATCCGATTTAATTATCGTAGACCCAAAATTTGACACACCTAGTCGTTGGGCTCGTGAACATCAAATTGCAGTGATTCACCCCGTTGAAAATCGGTCTAAGTCCGACTTTGTATCAGAAATCAATGAGAAGTTGAGTCAATGCCTTGAGCTGATTCAAAAACGTCAAGCAATGCTATACGAGAATCCACGTCATGAGTTCACTCATATGACAATTGTGATTGATGAAGTTCTTGCATTATCCGAAGGAGTCAATAAGACAATTAAAGAATCGTTTTTTTCACTCTTATCTTCTATAGCACTTCTAGGACGTGCTACAAAACTTCATTTACTATTAGTTAGCCAAAGGTTCGACCATACTACCATTCCTATTTCAGTTCGTGAACAACTTAATGTCCTCATCCAGATTGGCAACATTAACAAGAAGACGACACAATTTCTATTTCCCGACCTCGACCCAGAAGGTATTGTTATCCCTACTGGACATGGAACAGGTCTGATTCAAGTGATTGATAATGAACATCCTTATCAGGTTCTTCCACTACTATGCCCAACATATTACACAAAGAAAGGAATTATTTAATGATGAAAAAATCTTACTTCATGAAGACATTCAACCTCAACATCAATCTGATTCTAGTTTCATTTCTAGCAGGATTTATAGGATGGTCTCTGGAATTTCTATCAAATCAGTTTAAACTAAATCCTCTCAATTTTTCGACCTCTCCCAGTTCAATAGCTATTTAGAATTAGGAAGCAAATATTCTTATACAGCATTGTCCATCCTTCTATTTATACTATTTGTTTCTGTAATGTTTGAAATTCTGAATCGATTTCGATTTGATAGTCTACTCAATTATTTTAAATCCGTATACTTTACATTGAAACTTCGTCAGTTTCTAACGCAACGTGAGAAATCAGAAAAAACAACAATGATTGACAATCAGAATATAACTACCTTCAATCCCATAAATAGTAGTTTTAATCACTGTGCACATAAGAGTGTCGTAGACATACGAAAAGATGATGTGACGATTTTTGTCAAAGTCCCTAGAGAACAGCAGGGACAAAAAATTTTGAGTGACATGACCTCGCAACTGAAAGAAGAAGTTGCAAGTCAGCATCCTGACTACTACTTTTCAGCACCAAATCGAATTCGTAATAAACTATGGTTAGTTGGTAAAAAACGACAAAAAGGGGCTATGGCTTGCGTTAAGCAGTAGCCAGATAGCCCCTGCTAGCATTATACAAGATAATTGGGGGGGAACTACGACCCCCAATTATCCTGTAATCAGTAATCAGAAAGGCATATCAAAATGACAAAAGAACAACGCTCTAGCAAGTGGACATTCCTTTTTTACAAAGAAAGTGCCCCTGCTGACTATCTTGAAATTCTTGAAGAACTACACGTCCCCTTCATCCTGAGCCCTTGGCATGATAAGGATATCAACCGACAAACTGGGGAACTGAAAAAATCTCACAAACACGGGGCTTTCTTCTTTGATTCTCTCAAAAGTTATAAACAAGTTTCTGAGATAATCAAGGACAAGTTGAACGGCCCTGCTCATGTAGAAATCGTACAATCACCCAAAGGACTTTTCGACTACTTCATTCATGCTGAAAGTAAGGAGAAAACTCAATATGATATAGATGATATTGAAGTTGGATGTGGTTTTAATCTCGATAAATTTCTTGTAGAAAATAACTCAGATGATTTCATGCATGAAGTTGTGGATATTATTGAGCAGAATGACTTCACAGAGTTTGAAGAACTCGTCTGGTATGCACGAGCTAATCACACACCACTTCTTGGACTTATCATTGAGCGCACCTACTTTTTTGCTAAGTATTTGGATTCACGTCGATGCAATCCAATGAGGAACCAAGATAAGAAGGAGGGTAATAAATGCAAGTAATCCTACCAGATGAGCAAATTCACCAAATTCAACTATTACTATCCAATCTTATTCAAAAAGAAATTAAACAACAATTAGAAAAAAAGCCTTTAAGTTGTCCCTATTTTAACAAACAACAGACTTGCGACTATTTGGGTATCTCAAACAATACTCTAGATAGTTGGATTCAACGAGGACTGCCTGCAATAAAAATAGGCAAGACTATACGATTTAATAAAGAAGCCATTAACTCATGGCTCTACTCACAAAACTAGAAATATCTATATTTTTGTTTTATAATAGTCATGATATTTTCTGGTTCGATATACAAGGAGAATATCATGACTATCAGTAAGACAAAAAACGGAACTTATCGCTTAAAAGTCTATATCCCAATTGAAGCACGAATGCCACTTGGTATTGTTAATAGCAATTATTACGATAAGAGATTCAAAACAAGAAAGGAGGCAAGACAAGCTGAGATAGACTTGCTTACCAAGTTAAATCAAATAGAAGATAATGAATTTACAGGACTTGCAAAAGGAAAAATTCTTTTCTCAGACTTCTATAACAATATCTGGTGGGATTCTTATAAGGCAGGACAAACTACATCTACTTCTAAGCCACCAAGCAGATCGACAGTTGCAAATACCAAAACCTGTTTTGAAAAACATATACTACCACTTCTTGGAAACTATACGATACAGTTTCTAAACCAAAATAAGCAAGTTATCCTAAATCTAATGACATCTAAGGCTAATGAATATGCGAACTTCAAATCTTTACGTAGCTATGTGATTTCCATTTTTGATTGGGCAGAAGAACTTGAATATATAGAAGCTAATAAAGTTGCAAAAATATTAAGAAGAATAAAAGCCACTAAAAAGATTCAACTTGCAGAGTTAAAGAGAGAGGAAGATTTATATCTAAGTCATGAACAACTCCAAGAATGGTTCTCAGCATTTCAAGAGGATTTAAAGAATGATAAAATAACCCTTAAAGATTATGTCCTATTTTATCTTACTTTTTTCTTAGGCGATAGAAAATCTGAAACCTATGCTCTTCAATGGAAACATATCGATTTTTCAAAATCACAGATTCAGCTAATTCAAGCTTTAGATAGATATGGACAAGTAAAATCTACTAAGGGAAATAAGAAAACTATTTTCTCTATTTCTAATGACTTACTTCAGCTTCTTACTTCTTGGAAAGAGAAACAAAAATATGAACTAGCAAAGTTTGGTATCATCAGTAACCCAGAACAATTTGTTTTTACATATATCGACACTAGAGGAAACATCAACAAACCTTTACATGCTGACTATCTAAACAATAAAATGAAAAGCATCAGAAAGCGACATAAAGAGCAGGCACATGCTACACCTCATAAACTGCGACATACAGGAGCAACGCTTGCTAAACAAGCAGGAATGAGCTTAGAAGCTATTTCTGAAGCTCTAACACACAGTGACACAGGAACAACACAGATTTATGTAAATACTTCTAATGTAGTTCCTATGACAGTAGGTGAATTTGCTTTAAAGTCTCTAAAACAATGAGGTGAAAATAAGGTAAACTTTGAGGTGAACTTTTTCAAAAAACATAAAAAAAGCACCCACAGGGCAAACCTGTGAGTGCTTTGAAACGTTGATATAATCGTATTGATTAACGTTTTGAGAATTGTGATGCTTTACGAGCTTTCTTAAGACCTGGTTTCTTACGTTCAACTTTACGTGAGTCACGTGTAAGAAGTCCTGCGCGTTTTAATGAATCGCGGAAGTCTGGGTCTACTTGGAGAAGGGCACGAGCGATACCGTGACGGATAGCTCCAGCTTGACCAGCGTATCCACCACCTACAACGTTAACGAAAACGTCGTATGAACCTACAGTTGAAGTAACTGCGAATGGTTGGTTGATGACAAGACGAAGGTCAGCGTGTGGGATGTACTCTTCAACATCTTTTTTGTTAACAGTGATTTTACCAGTTCCTGGAACAAGGCGAACGCGTGCAACAGCGTTTTTACGACGTCCAGTACCTGCATATTGTGCTTGTGACATACTTTATTGTTCCTTTCCTTAGATAAGTCCTGAAATATCAAGAACTTCTGGTTGTTGTGCAGCGTGAGTGTGCTCAGCTCCAACGAATACTTTCAATTTCATACCTTGAGCGCGGCCAAGAGTATTGTGTGGAAGCATACCTTTAACTGATTTCTCGATCAAACGTACTGCATTTAGAACGAAGTTCACCAGCAGAGATTGATTTCAATCCACCTGGGTGGTTTGAGTGAGTGTAGTAGATCTTATCAGATGCTTTTTTACCAGTCAATTTAACTTTTTCAGCATTGATAACGATTACGAAGTCACCTGTATCAGTGTGTGGTGTGAATGTTGGTTTGTTTTTTCCGCGAAGTACGCTAGCAACAACTGCTGAAAGGCGTCCAAGAGGTACATCAGTTGCGTCAACAACGTACCATTTGCGTTCTACTTGGCCTGGTTTAGCCATGAATGTAGTTTTGTTCATGATTTCTCCTATATGAATATCGTTTTTGTTTACAGGGCGGATGTTCCGGTCCGCAAGTTATTTGAAAGGTTCCGGGGCCTTACAAATGGGGTAAACAATACCGTCTACTATTGTATCAAAATTCTCAGATAAAAGTCAAGAGATTGGGAAAATATTTTTTTATTTCTGCCAGATTCTCAACCTTTTTTCTGTCTGTTCCTGAAGGATTGTCTGAAAAATTTTAGAGACTAAATAAATGGCGCAAGTCAGGAATAGCGTTACCACTAGATAATTGATCAGACGACCGTGATCTCCAACCAATGGTGGTCTTGTCAAAAAGCCATAATCTCCACCCGTCATTAGATTAACCACAAATATCACCGCATTAAGCGAAGATGTGATGATTAGGGTTCGTTTGAAGTCCAATAAGCTAGCATCGTAGTCCTTCAAAAGATAAATCAAGGAATTTCCAAGAAGGGCTAAGTGTCCGAAAATAAAGGACAAAATGGCAATGTGGGGGAAGGGATAGGGATCTGGTACTGGATAAACAAAGGCTGCCATAGTCCCAAAGGTTCCTAGCACAGCAAAATACTGTTTGACTCTAGAAACACCAGGAAGCAAAAGCACTACAAACATTGCCAGACGGCAATGATAAAAGGGTAGACTTTCTGTCAAAGGCATATGATTTACCAAATACCAACCGTAGAGCAAGATTAGCTGTACCGCCTGTAAAATCTGGAAAAATCGTTGACAGACTTTTTTCTCACCATAACGGTAGGCAAGAAATACAGTCAATGCTAATAAGGTAAATAGACTTCCATACCAAAGAAGGTCAAATTGGGGTGGCTCCGTCGGCTGCGTACTAAATAAAGCATCCCAAACATTCATGTAACTTTCCTCATTTTCATATAAGCCATTCTCTTACTTATCTCTATAGATCATGGCTTACATTTATTTCTAATATTTTTGTGTTCCAAAGAAGCTAGTGGCCTTAAGATAAAACAAAGCTTCTAATCGACATACTGTTCCCGCTCACCCTGATAGACCTGCCATAGAATTTCCATTTGTTCTTTGGTTATTCGTTTTTCAGATAGGGGTGGGAGATTCTTGATATCAAAAAATTCAAGTTCTGCAATTTCTTGATTTTCTTGAAATTGACCATCCAATAACTGACAGTCAAAGACGAACTTGGCATACTGTTTGTTCTGAAGTTGAAAGCAGTTGGTATCAAAAACTGCCAATAAAGAGCCTACTTCTGCCGTAAATCCTGTTTCTTCCTGAACTTCTTTTCGGATATTTTCCTTGGGAGAATATCCTACCTCGCCAAAACCACCAGGTAATGCCCAAGTATCCTCTCCTTGCCCTCTAACCAGGCAAATCTTCTGATTTTGAACAATCCATGCCCTTACATCCATCAAGGGAGTTGCATAGCTACCTGTTGGTTTTAAAATTGCAGTCAATTCCTCTTGATCAAGCTCTGTTTGATCCTGCAAGACACTCCATAAAATCTGACGTAAATCCTCATAACGTTCACGGTCATAAGGATCCTTGGAATAGGTCAACCCAGTATCAGTGATAGCTAACATTCTCTGAATAGCTTTGGCGAAATCAGTTGTGCTCATTTTCTAGGCTTTCTACTAGCTTGGCTAGATTCATAGAGTTGGAACCTTTAAGCAGAATCTGGTCATGTGCGCCAAGACTTTCCTTGACCTGCTTAACCATGGCTTCAAACTGGTCTTCCTCAGCTGTTTTCTTGAAGTAGTAAACATGACCGATTGGGAACATTTGACTAGCTAATTGAGCCAAGTCAGCGATGTCTTCGCCATAGAAAATAACGGTATCAAGGACATCGGGTGTAATGCTCAAAATCATCTGATTATGGAGTTGAACAGACTGGTCTCCAAGTTCTTTCATGTCCGCCAGAACCGCGATTTTCTTACCACCTTCATTAGCTGGAATAGCAGAGAAAGTTTCTAAAATCAACTTCATAGCAGTTGGATTGGCATTGTAGACATCTGATAGGATATCCGCACCGTTGGCTGCTTTTTTCCACTCGGTACGATTACGGGTCAATTCAAGATTTTGGAAGGCTTGACGGATTTGCTCCTCAGTCACTCCTTCTTGCAGGGCAACATAAGAAGCAATCATAGCATTAGTCGCATTGTACTTACCTGTTACTGGCAAGTCAAGAGCCTGCTCCAAGAAATTAACCTTGAAGGTTAAGCTATCCTTACGCTCAGTTAATTCTGTAATTTCTAGTTCTGCACCTGGGCCAAAGCGAACCACTTTTTTGTCAGTAGGTAGATAATCCTCTACAATGGGATCAACTGGCGCTAAAAGCACCCCCCCTTTCTCCATACCATCAGCGATTTGCAATTTCCCTTTGGCAATCTCTGAACGGTCCTTAAAGAAGGCCAAATGAGCTTCTCCAACCAAGGTCACAATAGCTGTCTTTGGATGAGCCAATTCAGACAAAAGATGGATATCTCCCAAGTGATCCTGACCCATCTCCAAGACCAATTTCTCAGTGTCATCTGGCATATGGAGAACTGTATAAGGCAGTCCAATCTCGTTATTGTAATTTCCTTGCGTTTTATATGTTTTAAAAGTCGTAGCAAGTAAATGGGCCAACATATCCTTGGTAGTGGTCTTCCCATTTGAACCTGTAACGGCAAAGACATCTACACCGGTCTTTTGAAGGTAATAGGCTGCAAGATCTTGAAAAGCTGTCAAAACATCCTCTACTAAGATGTAGGGTTGCCCTTCGACTTCCTTCTCGGACAAGGTTACAAGAGCGCCGTTTTCAAATGCTGTCTCGATAAAATCATGACCATCACGCGCCCCCTTGAGTGGCACAAATAGATCCCCAGCTCCAATCAAGCGACTATCAAACTCTGCCTTGACTAACGGGTTATCCGCATAGTCTGTCACATCATTTTTGCATTAACAACACGCGCAACTTCGTGAATCGTAAGTTTCATGTTTACTCCTTTAAAAAGGGGCAAGGAGTCCTTCCCCGCCCTTATGTCTGTCTTTACAATAGGTGCGCTTCACGCTTGACAAAACTTTCCTTAGCAAGGTCAACCAAACGTTCGATTAATTCTGGATAAGAAATTCCCATATTGTCCCAAAGCAAGGGATACATAGACCATTGGGTGAAGCCTGGCATGGTATTTAACTCATTTAGGAAAACTTCCCCCTTATCTGTATAGAAGAAGTCGCAACGCGATAATCCAAGTCCACCGATAGCACGGAAGGCAGTTTCGGCATTTTTGCGCATAAGAGCTATTACATCATCGCTAATTTTAGCCGGGATATCCATGGTGATCTTGTTATCGATATACTTGGCATCATAGTCATAGAAGGCTACATCTTTGACAACTTCACCAGGAAGAGTGCTCTTGACATCATAGTTCCCTAAGAGACCAACCTCGATTTCACGCGCATTTACACCCTGCTCCACTAATACACGACTATCGTACTTGAAGGCAAGCTCTAAAGCTTGGCGAAGTTCCTCTTTATTTTCAGACTTAGAAATACCAACACTAGACCCCATATTGGATGGTTTGGTAAAGACTGGGTAACTTAATTTTTCCTCAACTTCAGCAATTTTAGAAGCTAAGTCATCCCCTTCAACAATGGCTACGTAAGGAACTTGGGCAATTCCAGCAGACTCCAAAACGCGCTTGGTTGTGATTTTATCCATGGCAAGGCTTGAAGATAGGATGTTGCAACCGACATAAGGCATTTTCAAGACTTCTAAGAAACCTTGAACGGAACCGTCTTCTCCCATAGGTCCATGAAGAACTGGAAAAACAACCGCTCCTTCTTCGTAGATAGCACTTGGAGCAATTTTCTTGTCCCAATCAATCGTTTCATTGGTCATGAGACGTTCATCTCGTCCAGGAGTTTGGGTAAATTCTTGGGTTTTGATGAAATCACCGGACTGGCTGATAAAGAAGGTTTTAACTGCAAAACGATCATAGTTGACCGCACGCATGACACTCTCAGCTGACAAGACAGAGACTTTACGCTCTGCACTGCGTCCACCATATAATAGAATAATTGTTTGTTTCATATGATTTGTTCCAATTCTAATAGAATACTCGTCCTTTAGTATATCACATTTGTCCATTTTTTTAAACTTGTACAGCAAAAAACAAGAAAAGAGACCAAATCAAAATGAGATCCAGTCTCTTGATACTTTTAAATTGTTAACAGCCTAGTTCATTGCATCTATCATCAATCTTACAGACTAGAGTTCTGTACGATTTTCGATGGCTCTTAGAAGTGTAACTTCATCTGCATATTCGATATCAGCTCCGACTGCTAGACCTCGCGCTAGACGAGTAACCTTGATCCCTGCGGGTTTGAGAAGTCGAGAGATATACATGGAAGTCGCCTCACCATCAGCAGTTGCATTGGTGGCTACGATGACCTCTGAAACCTCGCTATCCATGAGGCGCGTCATGAGACTCTTGAGATTGATGTCATCTGGGCTAATCCCATTCATAGGGGAAATCAAGCCGTGCAAGACATGGTATAGTCCGTGGTATTCTTGGATATTTTCCATAGCAGCGACATCGCGGCTATCCTCCAGAACCAGAATCGTTGACTGATCTCGACTAGGATCGGTACAGATTGAACATGGATCATCATCTGTCAAGCGTCCGCAGATTGAACAATAGGTCAATTCTCGTTTAGCTGCCAGAAGATTTTTTGCAAATTCATTGACGTCATCATCCGACATCCCAATGGTATAAAAGGCCAGTCGGGTTGCTGTCTTAATCCCGATACCTGGAAGTTTAGAATAGCTGTCAATCAACTTAGCAATAGGTGTTGGGTAAAGCATGGCTTCCTTTCTAGTTCATTGGATGGTGTTGGTTGTACAAATTGATAATATCTCGAGCAATAGATGGTCCGATCGTATTGCTGAGATTGGTATTATGCGGGAAGACAACTGCAACTGCAATCTGAGGGTTATCTGACGGAGCATAGGCAACCGCATTGGTATTGGTAGCCTTTTGACCATCGGCTACATAACTTTCGGCTGTACCCGTCTTACCACTGATAGAGACAGTTGCCCCCATATAGAAGAGGACGACCTGTCGTAAGGGCACTTGTTCCGTGCGACACTTGGTAAAATCCTTTTTGTAGGATGGCCATATCTGACTCAGAAATATTGATTTTATTCATTTCGGTACTAGTTGTTTGCTGAATCAAATTTCCTAGGCCACCTTGCTCATTATTATCATAGACTCCTTCTACGATATGAGGGGCCAGGCGAACACCATTATTAGCGATTGTTGCTACATACTGGGCCAACTGCATTGGTGTGTAGTTATCAAACTGTCCAAAAGCATTGTACAGATAATTAGCCAAATCAAAGTTTTTTTAGGAATAAATCCTGTTGATTCCTCTGGCAAATCAATCCCTGTAGCAGCACCCAAACCATACTCACCAAAAGTTGCGCGTAGTTTTCCCATGGCAGACTCTAGTTGGTCGGTCTTAACTGTCATATCTGGTTGATAGGTTTGGCCCATCATTCCCAAAGCAGTTTGAATCATATAGGCATTGGATGAGTATTCCAATGCCTCGACTGCTGTAATCGGGAAGGAACCGTAAGCAAGAGTATACCAAGAATTGATAGCTGGAGATCCTTGGAAAACGATTGGCTGGTCTGTCAAGGTCTGGTTTCCTTTTAAAACACCATTTTCCCATCCCGAACTGATGGTAGCCGCTTTAACGACAGAACCTGGAACAAAGACATTGGTCACTGTCCCCAGCGAGTCTGAAGTTAAGTCACCCGTTTCCAGATTATGTTTAATTCCTGACATAGCTAACACAGCACCAGTCTTAGGATTGAGCGCTACTGCATAGACACCTTCAGAATATTTTGCTCCACCATTTGATAGTTCTGAATTGAAGTAACTTTTCAGAAGATTATCCACACTGTCTTGGAAGGTCAAATCAATGGTCAATTTAATATTTTTGCCCTTGCTACCTTCTTCGACATTTTCCACACTCTCCATATCGCCATATTTATCGAGATGGATTTCTTTCACCGTGCGCTTTCCTTGTAGAACTTCTTCGTATTGTTTCTCCAGATAAGAAGTTCCAACACGGTCATTAAGTGAATAGCCTTTTTGTAAATAAGCATCCACATCCTCAGCTGGAAGACCTGATTTCTCACTAGAGACACTTCCAACGATAGATGAAAGAGAGGTTTCTAAAACTTTTCTATCCCACGAAGTTGAAATGCTAATACCAGGTAATTCCTTGGAAGCTGAAGCAATGATGGCCACCTGTGTGTCACTTAATGGATCGGTTTGAATATTTCCTGTCGCAAAATTACCAACTGCATTGAGCTGGTTAAAGAGGTAGATAACCTTCTTTTCATCCTCTGAATAGTTCAGCTGATCAGAAGTGATACTCTCAGCAGCATTATTATAAACTTGAGCTTCAGATAGTTGATTACCATCAGAATCAAAACGTTTATCTTTGGGAAGTGCTTCTACCGTTTTTTTATAGACAGCTGGATCTGCTAGATAATAATCAGCCATTTGACGTTCTGTCAAATCTGGCGAGGTAACTGTTACATACGTTAAGAGTTTAGTGGAAATATCCTTTAAATCTGCAGCCGTCATCTTATTGCTTCGTGTGAAAGCTACTACTTGTTTAACGGTATTTTCTACCAAGGGTTTTCCAGCTGCGTCATAGATTTCTCCACGAGCAGAACTCGTTGTTACCCTAGTCTGGCTAGCTGATGCTAGCTTAGCTTCATAAAAATCCTTGTTCAAAACTTGCATATAGAGCAAGCGACCAATGATGGTCATGAAAAGCAAAATAACGATTGCAAACAATAAATTAAGCCGAATCGGAATCGAATGGCTGTTGAATTTTCTCATACAAATCAGTCTCATTTCTAATCAAAAATCTTACTCTTCATTGTACCACAATTTGAAGAGAAAATTATGGAAAAAGAAAAGACTTTTCCTTTTTATCCCAAAAACAAAGCAACTGTGGTATAATGAAAGTAAGCGCTATTTTATTTGTTAGCTTTTATTGACAAATAATGTTTAACAAATAACTACAAAGGAGTCCCATGAACAAGCCAGACATCTCTACGATTATTGATCTTCACTTTGAAGAAATGACCGATTTAGAGCAAGAGATTGCCCGCTATTTTTTGCAGGCTGATACCATTCGTGATGACTTGTCTTCTCAGCAGGTCACTAAAAAACTTCATATTTCTCAGGCGGCTCTCACTCGTTTTGCCAAAAAATGTGGCTTTACGGGCTATCGGGAATTTATTTTCAAATACCAACAACAAAAGGATACCCTTTCCGTTCCTCAACAAGATATGAATCCTTTGACACAAAGAGTCTTGAGAAGCTATACAAATATCCGAGAAATGACACAAGAATTGATTGATGATGACCAACTGGAGCGTATTGCCCAAATGATTGATCAATCAGAACGCGTCTATTTTTTTGGGACTGGAAGTTCTGGTCTAGTTGCGCGTGAGATGAAATTGCGTTTCATGAGACTTGGAGTCGTTTGTGAAGCTTTAACAGATCCAGATGGTTTCGCCTGGACAACTAGTATCATCGATGAAAAATGTTTGGTCTTTGGTTTCTCCCTTTCAGGAACAACTCCATCCATCATTGACAGTCTACTAGACGCTCAAGACATGGGGGCTAGAACTATTCTTTTCACTAGTACGCCTAGCAAGGAAACTCAGGACTTCACAGAAACTGTATTAGTAGCAAGCCAGAGTCAGGCTTCCTATATCCAACGCATTTCTGCCCAACTTCCTATGTTGATCTTAATCGATCTACTCTATGCTTATTTCCTAGAAATTGATCGTGAAAGTAAAGAAAAAATCTTTAACAGTTATTGGGAAAATAAAAAACTAAACGGCTATCGTAGAAATAGAAGGTCTAGATAAGCCCTCATCCCTTTCAAGTGAATAATCATATGAGTAACCAGCGATTAAAGTCGCTGGTTTTTATACTCTTCGAAAATCTCTTCAAACCACGTCAGCTTCACCTTGGATTATATATGTGACTGACTTCGTCAGTCTTATCTACAACCTCAAAGCAGTGCTTTGAGCAGCCTGCGGCTAGCTTCCTAGTTTGCTCTTTGATTTTCATTGAGTATTAGTTTGCTCAAGTTCTATAACTGATGACTTATGCACATAGAACTCTACACCTGATTCTTGATATAAAAAAGCGAACAAGACGGAATTCTGACTCTCAGAAAACTCATTTTGTTCGCTTTTTATAATTGAGATTAGTTATTGGTTTCAATCTCTAAAGTCTGGACAGTTATTACAGCAGTTTTTTAATATTCTGCAATAATTTCCACAAAACCTATACTCCCTCAACAGTATTTCTTGAGTTTGACAGATTCTATTCGTCTTCTTTTTTCTTTCTCATTGCAGCTAGACCAAGAAGTGCTCCTACAGCTCCCAAGCTTGCGAGAGTAGCCGTTTCTTTAGCGCCTGTTTCAGGGAGAATATTTTGACGATTTAAAGGTGCTTGATAGGTCTTATCTTGTGATATAGCTTGAACCACATGTGACTGCTCATCCTTGTGTGTAGTGACTTCATGGTTAGCTGCTTCAGAACCATTTACACCACCAGTAAATCCTGGTACTTGATGAATAGGTGCTTGTCCACCAGGAACTCCTCCTTCAAAGTTTGGAACTCTGTGGACAGTTGCTTCAGAGCCATTCACACTACCGGTAAACTCTGGTACTTCATGGATAGCTGCTTCCAAACCATTTACACCACCAGTAAACTCTGGTACTTCATGGATAGCTGCTTCCAAACCATTTACACCACCAGTAAACTCTGGTACTTCATGGATAGCTGCCTCTGTTTTACCTGATTCTTCTTTCTTAGTTCCGACTAGCACAATCTCATGTTGCGCCACTTCAACAACTTCACGCAGTTTTTCAATACGGCTTCCATCTGGTGCTACTTCTGTTAAGATACGTTCCTTGCCTGCGCGACCTACCTGAGTTACGCGAGTTTCACCTTCTGGCAGAGTTGGATCTTCTCGTTTAACAGTCTTGAAGTTGATAGCTTCTTCTACTACCTCAAGACTTGGTTGAGTAAAGCTCAATTCTTTAACACCTTCAGTCGGAAGATTTGAATGTTTTACTTCCTCTTTCGGAGTCGCTTGAAGCTGGTTGATAGAAGTTAAAGCTGCTTGCAAGGCCTTATCGACTGCATCCTGAGTCTTAGCTGCCTCAATAGCAGTAAGAGCTTGCTCTGATAATTCAACTAGTTTCTTCTTAGCTTCCTTATCATCACCTAGTTCTTTGGTCTTGTTTTGAATGGCCTCTGCCAAACTTGCCATGGCCTTATCATAGTCAATCTTAGGCTCTTCCGGCTGTGCTGGTTGCTCTGGTTTTGGTTCCTCTTTCGGAGTCGCTTGAAGCTGGTTGATAGAAGTTAAAGCTGCTTGCAAGGCTTTGTCTACCGCATCCTGAGTCTTGGCTGCTTCGATCGCTGCTATGGCTTGCTCTGATAACTCGACTAGTTTCTTCTTAGCTTCTTTATCGCTACCTAGTTCCTTGCTCTTGTTTTGAATAGCTTCTGCCAAGCTTGCCATAGCCTTATCATAGTCAATCTTAGGCTCTTCTGGTTGGGCTGGTTGCTCTGGTTTTGGTTCCTCTTTTGGAGTCGCTTGAAGCTGGTTGATAGAAGTTAGAGCTGCTTGCAAGGCTTTGTCTACCGCATCCTGAGTCTTAGCTGCCTCAATAGCAGTAAGAGCTTGCTCTGATAACTCAACTAGTTTCTTCTTAGCTTCCTTATCATCACCTAGTTCCTTGCTCTTGTTTTGAATGGCCTCTGCCAGACTTGCCATAGCCTTATCATAGTTAGGCTCTTCTGGTTGGGCTGGCGTTTCTTCGACACCGTAGTTTTCTTCTTTATCAAGGATCGTTTGCAAGACTGTAGCTGTTTTCAGAACTTCTTGTGGTTTAGCATCACTTGCTGAAAGTTGCTCTGATAATTTGTCCAAGTTTGACTTGAAGGCTTGACGCGCCTCTGGAGTGTTCTTCAAATTTGTTTGATCAAATTTATCCAATTCATCCTTCCAGTTCTTCATAGCTTGAAGCAACTCTTCTTTGGTATAAAGAGCGCTATCTTCTCCATGAGTGATAAACTGGTCAACTTGGATACCAATGTTTCTCGTAGTATCATTACGTTTGGATCCAATTGCAAGGTTACAGCATGCCAACCTTCTTCGAGTCCTGTTAAACGAACGAGAGTCTGATCACCTTGACGTGTGGCAGCTGTACCACTGAAGTACTTCTTACCGTTGTACTCAGAAGCATTACCTAGGCCATCTTGATACTCGACTCTTCTACCGTCTAACGTCACCTTGTAGATACCATGACCTGGGTCTACAAAGCCTTTAATTTCTAAACCTGTACCGTAGAAGTAGGCTGTTACGCTAGCATTTTTCTTTTGCTCTTCTGTTAGACGACCAAATGACGCCCAAGACTCAGTGTTTTGGTATTTACCTGATGAATTGGTTTCATGGTGCCAACCTGGACTATAGTCAAGTTGACTGGCCTGATCATCATGACTTACTTGATCTTTTTGAAGCAATTCAGCTTTCATCACTCGAATCGTTGCTTCTGAAGCAAAGCCAAGCAAAGCTTCGTCTGAAGCACTCGTCATTTTCACTTTGAAGTCAAAGATAGAGTCAGCTTGCTCCGTAAAGTCAATTGTCGGAATGGTCAACGTTTTTTCTGTTTCACCATCTTGGAAGGTCAAATCAGCTGTTGTATCCTTATAAACTTTACCGTGAACCCCTGTTCCTGGTTCAGTCACGACATGAACTGTTGCAGCTCCTTTGCTACCACCAACACGTTTAATGGTTACAGTAACTGGTTGACCTTTTTGAACTTCATAGGTTGTTTCTTTCAACTCAAACATACCTTTACCAGCATTATTGAGCGTGTAGATACCTTCAGTTGCAATAGCTTTTCCAGTTTTGTTAACGAGTTTGATGGTATGTTCACCTGGAGCCAAGTCATCTGTTTCATAAACCATCTGGCTACGTTTACGAGCTGCATTATTCGTTTGTACGTCTGCAACCTTTTGACCATCCACATAAACTGACATTTCACCGTGATTTGGATCCACTGTAGATACAACATAAGCCTTAGTTCCATTGAAACGGTAGGTTACGCTAGCATCTTTTTGATTGGTCCACATGGATGTTCCACGAACGCCTTCAGATTCGTCATACCAGGTTGTATTTGCCTTGTCAGCTGTTGTGTTTGAATGGTAATCCAAACCTAGAGGATAGCCATCTGTTTTTTCGATACTACTTGGTGTCTTATAAACAGAGAAGTTTGTCAAAATAGGAGTTGCTTGTGAATTCGTGATAGTCACACGAATCTTTTGTGCTTCTACAGGTTGACCTTGGACAAGACGACGATAACCAACAGTCGAACCTTCTCCATATGGAACCCAGCGACCATTGAGCTCAACTTCAACCTTAAATCCAGAGATACGTTGACCTTTAGCAATATCTTCTTTGAGTTCGACTACGTCAAAGCGTCTCTTTTGACCGAGATCGACAGTAAATTCACCTGTCTTCGCATCATTTGACAATGCCCAACTAGTATCATCCTTACCATCGGTTAGGTTGCTTGCTTGATACAAGTGATTCTTACGGGTAGAGCTTGCCGTTACAGTTGCTCCCTTGGCGAAGTCAGTTGCATACATTTGATCCAAGGTTGCTCGGAATTCTTGCAAGCGAGCCACGTCTGCTTCTGCGAATTTACCTTCTTTGTTTGGTGGAATATTGAGAAGAAGTGGCGTTCCACGACCAACAGACTTGAAGTAGATATCCATCAAATCTTTGATTGATTTGGTTGTTGATTATCATGGTAGAACCAACCTGAACGGATAGAAACGTCTGCTTCACCGACAGAGTACATATCTCCTTCTGGGTCTCCATGGTTGAGATATTCATTCTTCACATCGTCAGTGATTTTAGCTTTCTTAACCTTATGCCAAACTGGATCTCCAGCGATACCACGTTCATTACCGATCCAACGGACACTTGTCGGTTGTGCAGAGAAGATAGCGATATCTCCTTCAGCTTCCTTGATGTACTTGAACCATTCGTCAAAGGTGTAGGTTACTTTTTGAGCTCCACTACCACGCGCACCGTCCATCCAGACTTCGATAAATTTACCATTGTTTCCGTATTTAGGATTGCCAAGGATTTCCTTGAGTTGGTTGAGATAGTATTCGTTATACTCTTTTTCAGTTGAAACATGATATTTAGGGTTATTAGCATCCCATGGTGATAGGTAAACACCCATATTCATGTCATACTTAGTCGCTGATTTAGAGATTTCTTCGAGAAGGTCACCCTTACCATCTTTCCATGGACTTGCAGCCACCGTATGGTCTGTATATTTAGATGGATAAATCACAAAACCGTCGTGGTGTTTGACAACCATGATTGTTCGTTTGAACCCAGCATCCTTCAAAGTCTTAATCCACTGGTCTGTGTCAAGATTTGTTGGATTAAAGTACTCAGGATTTTCTCTACCATTTCCCCACTCAGAGTTGGTGTAAGTGTTCATTCCATAGTGGATGAAGGCAGCCAATTCTTCCTTGTGGTAGTCCAATTGAGCCTTGCTTGGAAGTGGTCCATAGTTTCCAATTTCTGTTTCTTCGTCTTTTGGATCCACTACTGGAGTTGCAGGAGTTACTGGTTTTGGATCTTCAATTTTTTCGTATTCAAAAATAACTTGGTTCACTCCTTTATGTTGGATTATTGCTTCTTGGCTTGCATTGACTGCACGGTAGCCTGCAATTTCTTTGGCTTGGAATCTATGAACAAAGGAAATTTCATATTCTTTACCATCGTTATTATCCACAGTTGCAGTTGCCAATTCTTGGTCGGTACCTTTCAAACGATAATGAATGTCAAAGGAACCTTTATTGACCTTATAAACAACCTTGATAACGCGAGTTCCTGCAGGAGCCTTGCTCACAACGCTATAATCATCTTCCCAAGCATCTTTTAGCTGTTTATTGACAGCTTTGCCATCAATCGATACAATCTCATATTTTTCTTTATTCTTCTTGAAGAAGTCAGTCTTTTCAATTTCTGTTTTATAGTTATAGTCGAACTGAGTTCCAACTTCTGTCTTTTCAACAAAAGTATCGTTTTCTTTGACTGGATTATCATTTTGGTCTAGGTGTTCGACAACAACTCGTCCATAATCAACACCTTCAAGAAGAGTTGCGACACCACTTTCATCGAATGAATATTTGTTTTCACCGATAACTGCTGTCTTATTTCTTAACATTTCTCCCTCTGGAGTGAAATAATAACGGCCACCGTTATCGCCTTGATACCAGCCTTTAACACCGTATTTATCAATGATGTCTTTGACCCATGCCAATTGTTCTGGCGAGAGGACAAGCCCTCCTCCAAAGCGATCTTTTTCAGCAATGTTCGCATTATCGACAGTTCCACGTTGGTGGATCCCAATGACCTTACCATCACCGTTGATAATCCCACCACCAGAAAGACCAGAAACAGAAGTCAAACGATAGGTAACACCCACTGTTCCCTTATCATCATACTTTTCAGTACCTTTAACAACACCGTCCGCCTTATACAATTGACCTGGAACAATTGGTTCCTTCAATTCTGGAGATGTTGAATCTGTAGGGTAACCAATTGTGCTCACCGGTTCTCCAGCTTTGTATTCCCGATGCTCTGCTAGAGGAGTAAAGGTAGCCGCCTTATTTGGACTTGCAATTGAAAGTGGAACTGGGGCTACAACCAAGGCTAGGTCATTCTTATAGCCTTCACCGAATTTTTCTTTATTCCAGAAATGAATATCTTTTTCCTTGAACAAAACAGTATTTCCTGAGCTTGGCAAAGAATTATTCTTAGCAGTATTTGAACCTACATTGTAATAGAACTTAGCCGTATCACCACCACGGATAGAACCCGCATTAGTATCCGCATCCTTAACTAAGAAGTTGTGAGCCACTGTCAAGATGACATTTGGAGCAACAAAGATACCTGAACCTGAGTTAAGGTATCGCTGACTACCGCCATTGGCCAAAGGTGAGCTAAAGATTGAATAAACCATAGTAGCAGATGTAGCTGGTTGACCTTCATAATTGATATGCTTAAGGTCTTGTCCGCCATTGATAATGGCTCTATTTTCTTTTCCAGCTTCAGATGGAGCTGCTTCTGTAGGTTTCAAAATGCTCTTAGTCTCTACTTGTGGGCTATCTTTTTCTGATACAATAGCTGCAGTATCGACTTTTTTCACTGGAGTATCAGGATAAGCACGATCAGAAATTTCTTCAGGGAGTAAATCACCAGCCACTTCAGCAGTCTTTCCTTCCTCTGCGACTTTCTCAATAGCAGGTTCTGTTTTTTCAGTTACTTCTTCTTTAACTGCTTCTTCTTTTATATGATCTACATCTGCTACTTCTTTTGCTTGACTATCTACTTCAAGTTTTGGTTCTGTCACAAGTTCACTAGCCGCAACATTCCCAGATGCAAAAAAAGCAAGACCGACTGCTACAGAAGCAACACCAACAGTCAGTTTACGAATACTAAATATTCGACCTTTTTCCAAAAAATATTGTTTCATCAAATACTCCTAATCTTCTAGAGCAGTCAGCTACTGCCCGAGCCCAGTGTTATCTGGCGACAATTTTTGTTTGATTCCCTAGCTTAAAACTCTGCTCCTAAGCTATTTATTTTTTGGTAAGTCCTTTTATAGAAATCGCTTACATTTTTAAAAAATAAAATAATGCTTCCATTAGCAAGAATTTTTCTAGAGTTTTCGCATTATTATAAATATACTATGTTATATTAAAAAATGCAAGAGCTTTCAAAGTTTTAACTAGATTTTTACTAAATGATTATTTTACTATTTATGACTAAAAAATCCTAAATTGGCAAGGCCAACTTAGGATTGTTTTGTTTTGAAGTGATAGTAGGCTCCAAGCATACCTGCAGTATTTTGATGACGCGCAAATTCTAATCTTGTTTTTTCCGCTAAGCTCGGAACAAGCGCATCTTTCAGAGCTGTACGAATTTTCGGTTTCAAAATCGCTTCTTGCCCCATAATACCACCACCTAGTATAACAACCTCTGGATTGGCAACATAACAGATGTTAGCAAGACCTTTCCCAAGATAGTCTACCATACGGTCAATGCCCTCCATACAGAGTTTATTGCCTTCTGTAGCTTCTTTGAAAATTCTACGACCATTCCAATGAGCCACTTCCTCATCATGAGCCTTGGCTACATACTCAACCAAGGCAGTTGTAGAAGCTAGATCTTGGAAAGCCCCATCCTGCATATGCATATAGCCAACTTCACAGGCAGAATTACTAAATCCATGGAAAATCTGGCCATCAATGATTAAACAACCGCCGATGCCCGTTCCGATGGTCAAACAAAGCGTTATTCCTGCACCTTTTCCAGATCCAGAAACAGCTTCTGCTAGCCCTGCACAGTTGACATCATTTTCAATTTCACAAGGAACTTGGAAACTTTCTTCAATTTCTTTTTAAATTGAGTTCCAGCATAATTCGGGATCTGTGGACCAGCATAGAAAATCTCACCCTTATCAGGATCAACCATCCCCGCTGAGGAAATAGCCACGCCTGCAACTGGACCTTTTTCTAGATAGCTAGCGACAATATCTTTTGTTTTCTGTAAGATATGTGGACCGCCCTTATGAGCCTCAGTCGCTACTTCGTGAGACTCAACAAGTTGTCCATCTTGGTCAATCAAACCATATTTGATATTAGTTCCACCAATATCAATTGCAACGTAATTAGTCATAAAGCCTCCTATTGATTAGAGGAAACGCTCCTTAGTTTCACGAATCAATGCCGCAGCTGCTTCTACAACTGGACGATCTTCTTCGGTCACTGGTGTAAGTGGAGAACGAACTGATCCGATGTTAAGTCCTTCATTGATTTTCAAGACTTCTTTGATAACGCCGTACATATTTCCATGAGCTGCAGTTAATTTACCGATGATAGCGTTAATAGCGTATTGCAATTCACGCGCTGTTTCTAGGTCTTTATCTGCAATCAATTGGTTGAGTTTCAAGAAAAGTTCTGGCATAGCACCATAAGTACCACCGATACCAGCTTTTGCTCCCATGAGACGTCCACCTAGGAATTGTTCGTCTGGACCATTAAAGACGATATGATCATCACCACCAAGACTAACAAAAGTTTGGATATCTTGAACTGGCATTGAAGAATTTTTAACACCAATGACACGTGGGTTTTTCAACATTTCTGTGTAAAGACTTGGAGTCAAAGCAACACCTGCCAATTGAGGAATGTTGTAGATAACATAGTCTGTGTTTGGTGCAGCAGCACTGATGTCGTTCCAGTATTTAGCAACTGAGTACTCAGGCAAACGGAAGTAAATTGGTGGGATTGTTGCAATAGCATCTACTCCCAAGCTTTCAGCATGGCGAGCAAGTTCGATACTGTCTTTGGTATTGTTGCAAGCCACGTGAGCAATGATGGTCAATTTACCTTTGGCAACTGCCATAACTTCTTCCAAGATCAATTTGCGGTCTTCTACACTTTGGTAGATACATTCACCTGAAGAACCGTTGACATAAAGCCCCTGAACACCTTTATCAATGAAGTATTGCACCAAGGCACGAGTACGTTCTGGGCTTACTTCACCCGCATCATCATAACATGCGTAGAAGGCAGGAATGACACCTTCATATTTTTTTAAATCTGACATAGATTTCTCCTAAGATTTCTTTTTTCTGCTTTGAGCAGATGATTTTTTACAATTTTAGTATACACCTTGTGAAAATCGCTTTCAATACATCTTAGCCACTTAGATTTTAATTTCTATTCATCTCCCATAGCTTTTCTTGTTTGAAAGTAGTTTCATAACGTTTTCAATCTGCCTGATATTTAGCAAACAATTTTTCCATTAATCCAGCTTGGCAAAAAGCAAGAAGACCAAAGCCAAAAAGTAGAAATGCTGAACCACCAAGCACTAGAGTGAAGCCTGATAGATAGAGAAGCATCATGATTAATAAAATAATTGCAAACATCAAGAAGAACCACACGAAGTTAAAGCTTACCAAGAGCAAGCCCTTTTGAAGAACTTCTTTCCAAGTCAAGTCATAGCGTGCTGCAATTGGATAGCTAGCCAACATGACTAAGGTTAAAAATATCAGAATTCCCAAGCAAATGGCTTTAATGAGCTGGAAGCCTAGGCTGGTTTGCCCCCAGAATAGTGATAAGTCAACAACGCTAATCAGAAAAATTCCTAGTTCCAACAAACCTAACTGGAGACCTAATTTCAAATTTTGCTTAAAGGCTCTCATATAAGTTTTAAAAACAGGAACACGTCGACTACTCTTAACTTCGAAGATTGTCTGATAGAGACTGATTTTCGCTACTCCGATCGTCACAATAGGCAAACAAGACACAACAAAGAGTAGATTAACCGTCACAATATCTAAAACTTTCTCGCAAAAACGCATCAGGAAGTTATCCGTATCAAATGCCGCTTTTATCAATCCAGATCCTTTATGTGCCATTGTTTGCTCCTCCTAACTGACTAATCGATTAAAATTTTAAATAAATATTTGCGAACTTTATCTTCCATACCTGCATAACCATTAGGTTGATGAGGTTCACCTGGGAAAAAGACTGCAAAATTGTGATAACCCAACAAGAGTGGGTATTGTTCATGACAATGGACAAAGCCGATATCGCTAGCTTCATCAAAGGCTACAGCCTCATCTTTGACACGAGAACCATAGCTAGAATACTCATGTCCTTCAACCAACAAATGCAAATCTGCATATTTTTTATGATGCTCAAAACGATCATTTTCTTCTTGGTTGAGAACATTTTCCTGCACAACTAGAAAGACCTTATCCCCATCAATCTCATATTTACCTAATTCAAAACTATCTTTACGATGCTCATAGAGATAATCAATAGCCTTATCGAGATTTGGATGAATTCCTTTGTAAAAACTAATGTTTTTTAAATCATCAAAAATCATAGTAATTTCCTTTACTTCTGATGCTTATTTCCAATTTGATTTATCTTTTTTACCCTTTCCCTTAAATAATGCGGACGGAAGGTAAAATTATCCAGTGGATGATTTTAGAAAACCATGAAATGAAAGACCTAATTTTTGAGCTCCTCGCTCATTCATTTCTAGGCTCAGGCTAAAATAGTTCCCCGAACTATTTTACTCTCAAAAATTCCGTCCAAGATAAATACAACATACTTATCTTGGATACCACTATATCGGGAAATAACTATTCTAAATAGTATCTAAAAAGTCAAAAATCAAGTTTATAAGTGTCTAACAAAACTTCCTGAAGTAAGCAACTCCTCTCCATTTTGTAGACACTTATATATCCTGTATTCTCTTAGTCTATCAACTATACTGCTGCATATTGATAAACAGTTTGTACGATATTCAATATTCGCAGAGTATTATCCTTTGACAGCTCCCATAGTAATCCCTTGAGTGAAGGATTTTTGGAAGACAAGGAAGACTGTTACGATTGGCACAGCTGCAAGGGCAGCCCCTGCCATGATCAAACCATAGTTAGTTGCCATCTCGGCCTGCATAGTCGCAACCCCGAGTGAGATGGTCAAGTTTTGACGTGAAGTCAACATTACCAATTGCATGAAGTAGTCATTCCAAGTATTGATGAAGGTAAAGATTGCAAGAGCTGCAAATCCTGGTTTCACAATAGGGAAGGCTACGCTCCAGAAGGTACGAATCTCACCGCATCCATCGATTTTAGCAGATTCGAGCAATTCTGTAGGAATGTTTTCACTGAACTGTTTCATAAGGAAGACCCCGAATGGCCATCCGATTAAAGGCAAGATAACTGCCCAAAGAGTGTCATGGATTCCCATGAAGTTGACGATACGTACCAATGGCACAAGAACAACTTGTTTTGGAAGAGCCATGGCAGCGATAAAGATTGCAAAGAGAATGCGTTGTCCATAGAAACGTTTCTTAGCCAATACATAACCTGCTAGTGAAGAGGTTGCACAAACCAAGAACATCGTTACTAAAGAAATGAACACTGAATTCCACATCCATTGCAAGGCTGGGTTTTGCACCATCAATTGTTGGAAGTTCTCCATGGTTGGAGCTTTAGGAAACCATTGTGGTGGAATCATAATGGTATCTGGTTGTGATTTGAATGCACCTGTCAAGATCCAGTAGAATGGGAAGATAAACAGTACAGTCAACAAGAGCAAAATGATTGTTGAAATAACAGTAAAGGCTGTTAATGGTTTCTTTTGTTGTGTAGGTTGCATAGCTGTCTCCTTTCCTTAGTATTCTACATCGTTTCCGAGGATCTTGAATTGAGCGAAGCTGACAAGGGCAATCATAACTGCCAAGAATACACCAATAGTATTGGCATAGCCATATTCAGTCAATTGGAAGGCTTTCGTAAAGATAGTACATAAGAGTACTTGTAGAGTAGTTTGGACCACCAGATGTCAACAATTGAATCAAGGCGAAACATTGGAATGAGTTGATGGTTGTGATAATTGCGATATAAAGAGTTGTTGGAAGGAGGCTTGGCCATTTAATCTTCCAGAATACTTGGAACTCAGTCGCACCGTCAACACGAGCTGCTTCTACAAGTGAGTTATCAATATTACCCATTGCAGCGATGTAAAGAATGATTGGTTGACCAACTGATGTTGTCAAAAGGATAATCATAATCGCCATCAAAGCCCAGTTTTTATCTCCCAACCAAGAAATGTTTTGGCTGATGATGTGGCTTGACTTAAGCACGAAGTTCAAAATACCTGATAGTGGATCGTAGATCCATTTCCATACTACTGTTACGGCAACACTACCTGTTACTACAGGAAGGAAGAAGACGAAACGGTAGAAAGATCTAGCGATGGCATTTTGTTGGTAAGTTTGTGATGCTACAAAGAGCGAGAAGAGTACAACGACTGGTACAGACCCAATAACCAAGATTACGGTATTAATCAAAGATTTTGTAAAGACAGGGTCTTTAAACATACGGATGTAGTTGTCCAAGCCCACAAACTCAAAGCTAGTCATCGAATAGTTGAAGAAACTTGTGATGAAGCCCATGATCATTGGAGCTAAAACGAAGACGGTAAAGAAGATTAATACTGGTGCTAGGAATGCGTAGGAAACAATAGTTTCCCGCATGCGAATTTTATTGATTTTCACAGTCGGCACCTCACTTTCACATAGTTTTGTTTTTTTGACTGTTATCTGACCCTGATCTAAAATCAAAATGAAATTTTTCTAAGATTCGTCAATGTAAAAACTTCATTTTAATTTTGACCTGTCAGTTGCTTCTATTTCAAACAAAAGTCCCCCTTTTCATACACAGATGTGCTCAGGGAAAAGGGGGAAACTCAGTTTTTATTTAGGGCTTATTATTTAGCTGCTTTTTTGATTGTTTCGTTCGCTTTTTCAGTGAATGATTTCAAAGCTGCAGCAGGTTCTTGGTCACCATTAGACACAGCTTGCAACATTGGGAACCAAAGTGTTCTCATTTCAGCAAATCCATCGATTGTGTTGTAGTATGGTGAATAGTATTGAGTCCAGCTACCAATTGTTTCCATACGTTTATCATCATAGAGTTTTCCAAATGAAGTACGAACTGGGAATGCACCTGTACGAACTACGTCTTTAGGACCCCATTCTTTGTCATCTGCGATGAATTGGATGAATTTCTTAGCTGCTGCGACTTTCTTTTCGTCTTTGTTGTTGAATACTGCAAATCCGTTTACAAGGTATTCAAGAGCAGGCTTACCTGAGTCAGATGGGAATGGTACTTCAACCACTTCAACTTTACTTGCTTCCAAGAGCTTAGCTTGGATACCGTTTTGAGCTGGTGCCCAAAGGATTGTGTAAGAAGTTTGACCGTTTGCAAAGTTTTGGATATCTGCACCACCGTCAAATTGTGAACCGTTGTTCAACAAACCGTCTTTGATCCAGCTAGATGCTTTTTCAAGACCTTTAACGAATTTAGGATCGTCAGTTGTGTATTTAGTTACTTCTTTATCAGTTACAGATCCGCCATAAAGGTTAGCGATGAAGGCACGTGTTCCTTGGTCTCCCCCTTGACCTGAACTGAACAATGAACCTGGTGTGTAGCCTTTATCTTTAAGCGCTTTCAAAACTTTTTCGAAGTCATCTGTTGTCCAACCTTCTTTTACAAGGTTTGCAACTCCTGCGTCTTCCAACATTTTCTTGTTCATAGCCATGTAGAATGGTGCAGAACTGATTGGATACATGTAAGCTTTATCACCAGCTTTACTTGCTTGGATGATGTTATTGTTGTTAACATCTTTCACAAATTCGTCTGTAAAGAGGTCGTTCAAGTCAGCCAATTTACCATTTTTACCGTATTGGATAATACGCCCTGGTGCGTCAAAGAGTACGTCTGGAGCAGTTCCTGCTTCGATTGCTGTAGTGATCTTTTCAGGACCAGATTTGAAGTCGATTGTTTCTAGTTTAACTTTAACATCTGGATTTGCTTTTTCGAAAGCTTCGATGATAGATTTTTCATAAGTTCCTACACCGTCACCAGTTTTTTCTTGAGTAAAGACTGGGAATGCCCACCAAGTGATTTCTGTTTCCTGAATCACTTGCAGCGTCTTTTTTAGCGTCTGATTTGCCGCAAGCAGCAAGAGATAGAACCGCAGCACCTGCAAGTACTGTACAAGCTAGTTTTTTAAATTTCATTTGTATTCTCCTAAATGATGATAAGCGTATCCGAATCGGATAATGAGTAATGTCGGCTTTGTATACGTTTTCATTTTTTCCTACGAATCAACCACTCTCCTCGTTTTTTATATTGTGTTATTTAAGACCCGCAACAAATCGTTCCGTAATCTCTTTTGGTCTAGTAATAGCGCCACCAACTACGATACCTCGCACTCCGTAACCTAGGATTTGCTTAGCTTGTTCTGGTGTGTGAATTTTTCCTTCTGCGATAACGTCTACTCCTGCATCGCAAAGTTTCTTAATCAGTTCAAAGTCTGGGCCATCCACTTTTGGACTGTAAGAAGTGTAACCTGATAAGGTTGTTCCGACAAAGTCAATTCCTGCTTCAACTGCTGTTAGACCTTCCTCAAAGGTACTTGTGTCAGCCATCAAGAGTTGATTTGGATATTTTTCTTTGATCTGACGGATAAATTCTTGGATCTCCAAGCCATCATGACGTTCACGCTTGGTACAGTCAAGAGCAATGACTTCGATGTCAAGAGCTGCTAGTTCATCCACTTCCTTCATTGTAGCAGTAATGAATGGTTCTTGCGGTGGATAGTCCCGCTTGATAATCCCGATAATCGGAAGTTTAGTGACCTCTTTAATCTCCTTAATATCTCGAACACTGTTTGCTCGGATACCGACTGCACCACCTTGTTCAGCTGCTTTTACCAACAAGGGGGATAACTCCTCCCGCTTCTGTGTAGAGCGGTTCATGAGGAAGTGCCTGACAAGAAACGATGATCCCATCTTTGATTTGTTCAATCAAGGCTTCTTTACTAATTTGTGGCATCTACTTTCCTCCTTTTCTTTTCCTTTGTGTTTATGTGACTATTATAGCTTATTATTAAAGCGCTTTCAATATCTTGTGCTAGAATAGATTGGAGTTTCAAAACAATTTTATGCAACAGCTTCTTCTGAAAGTAGTTTCAGGGACCTAAAATCTATCCCAACACCTCTTAAATCTTGAAACCAGCCCTTTTTTCTCGCAAACATGAAAGAAAAAGGCCGTAACAAATTCCCGTTACGACCCTTTCTAGCTAAGATCTAGTTTCACTAAGGAAACCTTCACTTTCAACGATTTGACTAATCTTCTTTTCTCTTACCCAAAGCAAACATACCAAGGATCATCCCTACAAGTCCTACAGATGCAAGGGCAGTGGCATCTTCATTTCCTGTCTTAGGAAGAACATCTTGACGAACTGCAGGTGCTTGATAGGTCTTATCTTGTGACATAGCCTGAGATACAATAGACTGCTGACCTTTGTGATCTGGATTTTTAGGGCTCGCTACTTCTGAACCTTTGACATCGCCTACAAATTTTGGTTTTTCTGTTGACGCGACGTCATTCTTCACACTGCCCTTGAATGCTGGGACTTCATGTACAGCTGCTTCGCTACCATTGACTCCACCTGTAAATTCTGGAGATTCTGCTTTTGCTGCTTCTACTGCGTTCACACCACCTGTAAATTCTGGTTGTTCATGAACTGCTGCTTCTACACCATTAACTCCACCTGTAAATTCTGGAAGTTCAGCAGTCGCAGCTTCTACACCATTAACACCACCTGTGAATTCTGGAAGTTCAGCAGTCGCAGCTTCTACACCATTAACACCACCTGTGAATTCTGGTACTTCGTTAACAGCTGCTTCACTACCGTTGGCAGCTCCAGGAATACCTGCTCCTTCAAGACTCACTGGAAGGTTGTGCATACTCTCGATAGCTCCAGAAGCAAGTCCAGTTATCTCCTGACCAAGATCTGACTTATCTATTGTAAATAGAAGAGTTTTCGTATCGTACTGGGTCATGAAGTTTACTTTTTTACCATTTGCCAACTGAAGTGTTGGGATTTTGTTAACCAAAACTTCTGAATCAAATTCTACTGCAAGAATTCCTGGCCATTTTTCAATAACATTTTTAACTTTGGCTTCTTTAGGAGAAATTCTTTCCTTCGTTAGGAAATCCCAGTTGAATTTCTTGAAGGATAGAGTATAAGGATTGCCTCCAGCTTCATGATGTTCGTACAAGAGACCAAATTCTTTTGGTCCGATCTGTTGAAGTGAGTTATAGGCATACTCCCCTTCTTGAATCAAATGATGATGCAGCCAAGTCAACTCACCATCTTCTTCTACACGAGCCACTCGAATGTAACCATTCTTACGACCTGGGCCATTGGCATTTGCTAGAAGGATATACTCCTTACCATCTTGAACCGTATGAGTTGCTGCCATTTGAACATAGACATCTGGTACATCATAGCGTGCTACATAGTTGTCCCATGTAATACCACCATCATAACTTGTCGCAACCTGCAAATCACCTGTCAAACCACGCATAAAGAGTTTCAACTGACCATTGTTCAGCTGAACAACTGAAGCCTCCGTATTTTGAGCATAGTAATTATTCATGTTGCTTGAATCAACTACTGTACCATCATAAAGTGTACGGTTATCGTTGACACCGCCACCCATATGCCAAGTCTTACCATGGTCATCTGAGTAGATGATACGAGATGATTGAGAACCATTGAGGTGGTTTGTTCTATTCGTCGTATAGACAGGAACGACGATACGACCTTTATGAGGTCCATTCTGGAGGGTAATGCCCACTCCAGGTCCCACACCTAAGAATTTCATCCAATCAGCTTTGACCATTGGGGTAATATCTTGAGGAGCTGACCAAGTCTTACCATCATCATCACTGTAAGACATCCATAGGTAGCTGTCTTTAGCAATTCTAAATGGAGAAGTTTATTACTTGTAAAGTAGATATTTCCTAGTAACTGCTCACCCTGATAAAGATCACCTTTATCGCTATAAGCCGGCTTGACAGGATTTACAACAACACGGTAATCCGTTGCCTGACCATCTGGTGTGTAGACTACACCATTTTCACGAATAGTATAGGCCCCATTTTCTCCTTCACGATAGAGAATTTGGTAGGTTTTCCCATCAATTTCTTTATAAGCTTCCTCTTTTTCAGCTGACATCCCAAAGATACCTTTTCCTTCTGGGAACATATCATAGACTGAAAAGATTCGTTTGGTTTCAGTATCTTGGGCTAAAACCATATCGATATTTACTGGTGAACCAACAGATGGATCAGTAGCTTTTGGATTGTCGCGTAGATTCGTAAGTGTGATACGATCTCCCCATGTTTGACCCTGATCTTCACTTCGTTTGACGACCATACCGATATCTCCCCAGTCATAGTGGTGCAATCGACGTTCGTCAGCTCCAGCAATCAAAGTTCCCTTGTCAGTCTTAAGGAGGGCTGGAATACGATAGCTATTAATACCATCTGGATTTGACTGCCCATTTTTACCAGCTTCAAAGACATCCTTTTTATCTGTTATCTCAGCTCCTTCTGGAAGCTTTTTCTCTAATTCGGATCTTTCAAAGAGGTAGCTACGATTTTGAACTTCTTCTGGACTCAAGGCACGATCGTAAACAGTTAGATTACGAACTTGTAAGCCCGCCCCCCAAACCATACTTCCCGCACGATTTGTGGAACCAATTTGCATATGATTTACATCAGGCATATCTTTGATAAAGCGTCCCGATTTCTTACTTGTTCGTGACAAGACTCCATTTACATAGAGACGAACTTGTCCATCTGGAGAATCTGCACTTGGTCTTTCAACTGTAAAGGTTACTGAGTTCCACTGACCTGGTTTGACTGTTAATGGTGCGTCTGTGTATCTATCATAAAATTGGTCGCCGTTTTGATCGCGCCCCTCAGTCAAGGCAACGTTGTTATAAACAGCCATGGTGAAATATTCATTTCGAACCGTATCACTTGAGACTGAGAAAAGGTTGTAAAATGCTGGTGCGGAAGTATCTGGTTTGAACTCCATATGAATGGTCGCATTTTGAAGCTGTTTCAGTTTGTCCAATTGCTCTGTCAGATCAATTCTATTGCTATTTGCAGCATTAGTCTCTACATCTTCCTTTTCAAGAACAGTATTGACATTTTCCAACTCTCTAGCATAGTAATCACGTGGAAGTGAAGCTGGATCTTTTTCGGTTTCTCTAGTTGCTTCTACCGTTTCTGCTGTTGCAGTTGTTTCTGCCGTTGCAGTTGTCTCTGTTCCAGTATGTGTGACTGTATCTACCCCATTAGACTCTGTCGCACTCTTTTCAGTATCTACTGCTTTTTCTGCCTGATCCTTCTCTACTCCTAGTTCTGTCGTTTCCTTATTGGTAGCTGTTGCTTCTTGTGCCAATACTGGCGATGCACCAAAAACAACTGCTCCAATAACGACTGAAGCGGCTCCTACTGTAAATTTGCGAATTCCGTATCGTTGTTTTCTATCCAACTGATTATGCTTCATCTTTCTTCCTTTCATTTTTAAAAATAAAGCGCTTTCTTTTTTGATTAAAATTTTTAGTCATCTGACTAAATGACAAAAATTACTTTTTCACGAATGGTTACACTCGCTCTTTCAAATTTTCTCTCACTTAACGATCAACAATCTATCATCATGCCATCGTTAACTAGAGTCTCCTACTCCTTTCAAATTTTATCTTATTCTCATTATATAATAAATTTCTCTATTGTAAGATAGATGACTATAGAACAGATTTTACTTTCGGTTTTAGAAATATAAAATTGGATATTTGAAACTACTTTCGGATGCTTTGGATTTTTCTAACATAAAATTGCTTCATTCAGTTGAATCGTTTTTTTAATGAACTTTATCTCAAACTTATACTCAATGAAAATCAAAGAGCAAACTAGGAAGCTAGCCGCAGGTTGCTCAAAACACCGTTTTGAGGTTGTGGATAGAACTGACGAAGTCAGTAACACATATACGATAAGGCGAAGCTGACGTGGTTTGAAGAGATTTTCGAAGAGTATTAACTATTTGACTCCTGATTTATCTAGATCAAAAAGGCCGTAACTAGTTCTAGTCACGACCCTTTCTAATATAAGATCAAATTTCTCTATGAATTTCGTTGATTTTAACTATTTCATTAATCTTCTTTTTTCTTGCCCATGGCAAACATACCTAGGAGCATTCCTACAAGTCCTAGAGAGGCAAGAGGAGCGACATCTTCACTTCCTGTTTCAGGAAGGAGATGCTGGCGAGCAGCAGGAGCTTGATAAGTACGATCTTGTGCCATAGCCTGAACGACAACTGACTGTTCTCCCTTATACTCTGAGATCTCATGAACAGCAGATTCAGCACTGTTTACACCACCTACATACGCTGGAACTTCTGTACTCGCAGCTTCTAGCCCATTAACACCCCCTGTATATTCTGGCACCTCTGACTTAGCGGCCTCTACTCCATTGACGCCACCTGTATACTCTGGAATTTCTAACTTAGCAGATTCTACTGCATTGACGCCACCTGTGTACTCTGGAACTTCTAACTTAGCAGATTCTACTGCATTGACGCCACCTGTATACTCTGGAACTTCTAACTTAGCAGATTCTAATCCATTCACGCCACCTGTGTATTCTGGAGTTTCTAACTTAGCGGCCTCCACTGCATTGACGCCACCTGCATACTCTGGAACTTCTAACTTAGCGGCCTCTACTGCATTCACACCGCCTTCGAACTCTGGACTTTCTGCCTTAGCTCCTTCCTCACCATTGACACCACCTTCAAAGGCTGAAGTGTCTGACTTAGCTGATTCTACTGCATTGACGCCACCCTCAAATTCTGGGCTTTCTGCCTTAGCTCCTTCCTCACCATTGACGCCACCTTCAAAAGCTGGAACGTCATGAATGACAGACTCCCCTTTTGAGCTTTCTACTAGACTACCTTCTGGAACTTCATGGATCGCGGCTTCCTCACCATTGACGCCACCTTCGAAGTCCAGAATCTCATGAATGGCTGCTTCAGCACCATTGACACCGCCTTCAAATTCTGGGACTTCATGAATAGTTCCCGGTGGATTTTCTTCGACCTCTATTTCTGGAACTTCATGAATAGCGGCTACTTCGCCGTTCACACCACCTGAGAAGTCTGGCACATCATGAACGGCGGCTTCCTCACCGTTGATGCCACCTTCAAAGGCTGGATCCTCATAAACTGTACCTTCACCATTGACTGCACCTGTAAATTCTGGAACTTCATGGATTTCTGCTTTGCTCCATTTTTACCACCAGGAACTCCTGCACCTTCAAGACTTACAGGTAAATTATGCATGCTCTCAATTGCACCATCAATAATTTCTGTAATTTCTTGACCAATATCTTCCTTGTTAACTGCGAAAAGCAATGTTTTTGTATCGTATTGCGTCAAGAAAGTCGCAAAGTTCCCATTTGCCAATTTAAGAACTGGTGGTTGATTCACCAATACTTCAGAATCAAATTCTAGAGCAATGACATTTTTGCTCATCTCCACAGCATTTTTCACAGTTGCTTTTGTTGGAGCAATTCTATCCTTGCTTAAGAAATCCCAGTTGAATTTCTTATAAGACAAGGTGTATTCATTTTGAGTGGCAGTTGCATGCTCATAAAGCAAGCCAAATTCACCATTTCCAAGATCTTGCAAGGAGTTATAGGCAAATTTGCCACTTTGAATTGGATTGTGCTTGAGCCAAGTTAAATCTCCATTAGCTTCCACACGCGCTAAGTGCACCAGACCATTGTAACGTCCTGGCCCACCTGCATTACTGAGGATGATATATTCCTTACCATCTTGTACCGTATGAATGGCAGACATTTGAACGTAGACATCTTTGACATCTGAATAGCGTTTTACATCTTTTTCCCAAGTTGCTCCACCGTCTTTACTCGTTGCAACTTGCAAATCCCCTGTCAATCCACGCATGAAGAGTTTGAGATCCCCATTATTCAACTGAACAACAGTTGACTCAGTATTTTGAGCACCTGGATTATTCATAGTTGAAGAGTGAATTGTTTGGTTGCCTACTGGGCGGTTATCATTGACAGCTTCACCGGCGTGCCAAGTTTCACCATGATCATCTGAATAAATAACGCGTGAAGACTGAGATCCACTCAAGTAAGATACGTTATTTGTAGTATAGGCTGGGATAACCAGACGCCCTTTGTGAGGTCCTGAATGCAAGGCAATACCTGTACCAGGTCCAGTACCTAAGAAGTGCATCCAGTCCTTACGAATGCCGTATGTAATATCTTTAGGTGCAGACCAAGTTTCCATCATCATCGCTATAAGACATCCAGAGATAGTTAGTGTTTGAAACTCTAAAGATATTCTTGTCGCTATAATCGAAGTAGACATTACCAATCAGTTCTTCACCCTTGTAAAGATCACCCTTATCACTATAAGCTGGTTTCTTAGGATCAACTACAACACGATATTCTGTCTTTCTATTTTCAGGGTCAAAGACTTCACCTTTTTCACGGATTATATAACGTCCTGCTTCACCTTTTTTGTACAGAACTTGGTAAACCTTGTCACCAATTTGCTCATAGGCTTGTGGTGCTTTTCCTGGCAAATCTCTGACAGCTTCGCCTTCTACAAACATATCAAAAATAGAGAAGATTCGCTTAGTTTTCGGATCTTGGACTAAGGCCATGTCAATGTTGACTGGTGATCCCGCATGAGCTCTTCTGGCATTTTCATTATCACGAGGATTTGAGATGACAATTCTATCTCCCCATGTTTTGCCCTTATCATCACTACGACGAACAACCATACCGATGTCGCCCCAGTCAGAGTGATGCAAGCGTCTCTCATCTGCACCAGCAATTAAGGTTCCCTTATCAGTTTTCAGCAAGGCTGGAATGCGGTAGCTTGCAATACCATCTTTATTTGGCTTGCGGTTCTCACCACCTTCAAAAACATCCAGTTTATCAGTAACTTCTGCTCCTTCAGGAAGTTTCTTCTCCAACTCTCCTCTTTCAAAAAGTTGGCTACGTTTTTTAACTTCTTCTGGAGTAAGAGCACGGTCATAAACCGTTAGATTACGGACTTTAAGATTGGCACCCCAGAAGTTTTTGCCTGTGCGTTTTGTTGTACCAATTTGTACATGGTTGACATCTGGCATATCTTGAATGAAACGACCAGACTGAGGACTTGTACGCGACAAGACACCATTCACATAGACACGAACTTGACCTTTTGGTTGGTCTGCATTTGGTCTTTCAACTGTAAAGGTTACAGAGTTCCACTCACCTGGCTTAATCTTCAAAGGAGCAGTTTTATAATCACCATAGAATTGGTTTCCATTTGCATCACGACCTTCAACGATAGCTGTGTTATCAAGGATGGCCATAGTGAAATACTCATTTACTTTGGTATCACTAGAAACTGAGAAGAGGTTGTAAAAACGTGGAGCAGATGCATCTGGCTTAAACTCCATATGAATGGTCGCATTTTGAAGTTTTTTAAGCTTGTCGAGCTCCTCCTTCATGTCAACTCTTTGACCGTTTGAAGGATTGGTTTCAACATCTTCTTTCTCTATAACAGTATTGGCATTTTCCAACTCTCTTGCATAAAAGTCACGGGGAATGTTTCCAACTTCCTCGTCTTCACTCTCTGTAGCTGGAGTTTCGTTTGATGCTTCTGTTTCTGTTGGTTTTTCAGACCCTGGGTTTGCTTGCAACTCTTCACGGCTCACTTCTGTGCCCTTATCTGTTGCCGTTGCCAATTTGTCTGCAAGTTCCTTATCGAGATTCGTCAGATTTCCTGTCTCTACTTCCTTAGGCAATTCTGGCAAAGATTGCCCCGCTGTTTCACCATTCGTTGATGGCGCCTCTTGAGCCAAAGCAGGAGCAGCACCAAAAACAACCGCTCCAATCACTACTGAAGCTGCTCCAACTGCAAATTTCCGAATTCCGTATCTCTGTTTTCTATCAAAATCTCTCTGATTCATGTTTCCCTTCCGTTATTTTAAAAAATAAAGCGCTTTCTTTTTTGCTTAAAATTTTTAGCCCTTCAGACTAGCTGCAAATAAGAAACTGTATTATTGAATGGAATTTCCATTCTTTGTAATGAAATGCTGTTGCTCTTTTATAAACTCTATGTTAAAAAATAAGCAAACAACTATACTCCTTTCACTTTTTATCTTAATCATATTATATAATAAATATTCCAAATTTTAGATTTTATAATCTATAATAGATTCTACTTTCAAAGATATTTAGAAGTTTCAAACTACCCGAAACTACTTTCTCATTATCTGAGTCACATAAAGAAAAGCCTGCAGTTCATTCGAAACTACAGAGCTTTTTTTCAATTTTTAGTGACCAAGATAGGTAAAGGGGATCTCACTACCACACAACCAATTGTAAACTTGATCATTGACATGAACATTCATGGCCTCATGAGCATATTCAGGCATGATACGATAACTCTTTTCACAAGTCAAACGGTTGTAAATAGCAAACTGAGTGATTGGATAGCAGACATCGTCATCAAGTCCAGTAATCATCCGAACTTCCCCCTTAATACGATGGGCAAGATTTTTCACATCGATATAAGCGAACGTCTCCATAATCTGCTCTTCTGTTTCATGGAATGGATCATGAAACTTGAAGTAACGAAAGAGCTCGTCATAGGCTTCGCTGGTATTGCCAATTTCTAGTACTCGTCTAAAGTCTGATAAGAATGGATAAATAGCAACAGTTCGTTTGATACGTGGATTGAGCCCTGCAGCCACTAAAGCCAGCGCTCCACCTTGTGAAGCTCCGTAACTAGCCAACTGCCCTTCATCTACTTGAGGCAGACTAGCGACAATTTCAACCAATTGATAAATATCAAGATAGACATCCTTGTAGAAGAGTTGCTCTTTTCCTTCTACTGCACCACGAATGATATGGCCTTTTACTGTATTTCCTAGTGGAGAACGCTGACCATCTTGTGAGTACCCAGACTGACCTCTGACATCCATCGATACGACACCATAGCCAGCCACTGTAAATGCGAGCATATCTGTCCAATCCCAGCAACGTCCCATATAGCCATGGAAGTGGAAAATGGCCGGTACTTTCTCTTCTGATTTTGGTAAGACCACACGTGCATAAACAAGACCATCACGTGTACCTTTAAAGGTTAACTCATAGCACTTCACGTTTGGAATACGAAATTCACGTTCCTCTAGTTGGTAATCTGGCAAGACCGAAACCTTCTCAACCTCCCCATCCCAAAAAACATCGAAATCTTGAGGAACTTCATCTCTTCCCTTATAAGTTTTCATTTCTTCTACCAATGCTGGATTTCTCATAAAACCCTCCTTAATTTTGTAACCGTTACCATAACTCTAGCACATATAGGTAGGCTTTGCAAGATAGATTTTTAAATAGAAAGTGATTTTAATTTTGAAGATTCATAAAAGCTTATCTGAAAGTAGTTTTATCTATTCCATTCTGTATAACTTTCAAAGAATAACAACTTCTTTTCTCTCTCCTCCAAGAGTCATTGAAGACTAGTCTTATACTCTTCGAAAATCAAATCCAAACTAGGTCAGCTTTATCTGCAACCTCAAAGCCGTACTTTGAGCAACCTGCGGCTAGCTTCCTAGTTTGCTCTTTAATTTTCATTGAGTCTTAGCATTTTTTCGGGTATATAGTTGTCTATCTTTAAACTAATGTTCTTTTACAAAAATAAAAAAGTTTCATAATCTTAATAGAATTGTTCTACCAAGATTACAAAACTCTTTCTTATTTCAAATCTTTTTTATAGCGTTCCAACTCTGCTTGATTTGCCCAAACATAGTGACCTGGACGAATTTCTACCATAGAAGGTTTATCAGTTTCATAGTCATGTTGATCTGGATCATAGACTTTCAAAACTTTTTTACGTTCCAAGATTGGGTCTGGAATCGGAACAGCTGATAGAAGTGCTTGTGTATATGGATGAACTGGATTGTTAAACAATTCTTCAGTTTCAGCCACTTCTACAATGACACCCTTATAAATTACCGCGATACGATCAGAGATGAAACGAACTACTGACAAATCGTGGGCGATAAAGAGATATGTCAAGCCTAATTCTTTTTGGAATTTCTTGAGCAAGTTCAAAACTTGGGCACGTACAGAAACGTCCAAGGCTGAAATTGGCTCATCCGCAATAACGAAGTCAGGCTGCATAACCAAGGCACGGGCAATTCCGATACGTTGGCGTTGTCCACCTGAAAACTCATGTGGATAACGTGTCAAGTGTTCAGCCAAAAGTCCCACTTCACGAATGATATTTAACTTTTTCTTTTCTCTCTTCTTCATCTTTAAATAAATGGTGGTTGTAAAGACCTTCAGAAATGATATAGTCAACCGTTGCACGTTCATTCAAACTTGCAGCAGGGTCTTGGAAAATCATTTGGATACGACGGATTAATTCCGAAGCTTGTTCACGTGATTTTTTACCATTAATTTTTTTACCTTCAAAGATGATATCACCTTTGCTGGTATCATTAAGACCGATAATAGCACGACCAATTGTTGTCTTACCACTACCAGACTCTCCAACAAGTGAGAAAGTTTCTCCTTTGTTGATAAAGAAGTTCGCATTTTTAACAGCGACAAACTTTTTGCTTCCTTCACCGAAGGAAATTTCTAAGTCTTTAATTTCTACTAATTTTTCAGACATTTCCTTCCTCCTAGTCCTCAAGATGTGTAAAGCCCATCTTTTCACGAATCTTGTCGTGTAAATCTGCAATCACCGATGGTTTTTCAACTTTTGGAGCTTGTTCATGAAGCAACCATGTCTTAGCCCAATGAGTATCAGATACTGCAAACTGAGGTGCTTTTTCCTCGAAGTCAATCTTCATAGCATAATCTGAACGAAGAGCAAAAGCATCTCCCTTCAATTCAGTATAAAGCGATGGAGGTGTTCCAGGGATTGAGTATAATTCACCTTTGTCATCCGCAAGTTGAGGCAAGCTTGACAAGAGACTCCATGTATATGGGTGACGTGGGTCGTAGAAGATTTCTTCAACAGTACCATACTCGACGATTTCACCAGCATACATAACTGCAACTTTATCAGCGATACTTGCTACGACACCTAGGTCGTGAGTGATGAAGATTGTTGTAAAGTGGTATTCGTGTTGAAGTGATTTCAACAAGTCAATGATCTGTGCTTGAATGGTCACATCAAGAGCTGTTGTAGGCTCGTCACAGATAAGAATGTCTGGACGACAGGCAAGAGCAATCGCGATAACAATACGTTGACGCATTCCCCCAGAATATTGGAATGGATACTCGTCAAAACGTTTCTCAGAATCTGGAATACCAACTTTATTCATATAGTCAATAGCCATCTCTTTAGCTTCTTGAGCAGTCTTGCCTTGGTGTTTAACAATAACTTCTGTGATTTGACTTCCGATTGTCTTGATTGGGTCTAGACTGGTCATCGGATCTTGGAAGATAGTTGCAATCTTCGCACCACGAATACTTTCCCATTCTTTATGAGAAGATAAGGCTGTCAAATCTTGTCCACGGTAATTAATACTACCTCGTGCAATACGACCATTTTCTTCCAACATTCCTGTGAATGTTTTTTTGTCAAAACTGATTTACCTGAACCTGACTCCCCAACTAAAGCGAGAACCTCTCCCTCGATCAGATCGATGGAGACACCTCGAATAGCTGTCAAAATCTTGTCACGAACATCAAATTCCACGACAATATCTTGAGCAGTCAAAATTACATTTTTTTCCCTTTTATCATGTCTACTCCTATCTATGTGTACGTGGATCACTAGCATCCGCTAGGTTCTGACCAACTACGAACAGTGACAAGGATACCAAAACCAAAGTTGTCAATGGAATCCAAAAGAGGTAAGCATTGGTTGTTACGTTCTGAGAATAATCTGAAATCAAACGTCCCAAACTTGGTACTGTGATTGGCAAGCCGAGTCCAAAGAATGACAGGAAGGCTTCATATGAGATAAATGCAGGAAGCATTTGTGATGTAGTTGTAACAATAACAGAAACCAATTGAGGCATGATATTTTTTTAATAACAATCTTATGGGTTGGTGTCCCCAGTGTACGAGAAGCAAGGTTGTACTCCAAATCACGGTAACGCATGATTTGGATACGAATCATATAAGCAATACCAATCCAAGTAGTTACACTCATGGCAAAGATCAAATTCCAGAAACCTGCACCGATAGAGTAAGTCAAAACAATAACGATCAAAAGTGAAGGGATGTTATTGATAACGTTATAAACTTCCATCATGATACGGTCAACTGATTTTGAAATACCCCAGATTCCGCCGACAATAACACCAATAACAACGTTGATAAAGGTCGCAATGACAGAAATCAAGATAGAGTTACGTGCTCCAAACCAGACACCGTCAAAGAGAGATTTACCATTACTGTCTGTACCAAACCAATGTTCAGCATTTGGCTTAATGTAACGAGCGCTAAAATCATTTACCTTACTTACATCATTAAAGTCAAAATCAGAAAACATTGGATAGATGAAACTCATCAATACGATGGAAATCAAAATACCAAGCATGATGATTGTTGATTTTTTCTTCAAAAACTGTCTAAAAACAGAACCCCAATATGAGTAGGCAGGAGCATCAATTGCTTCAGAGGCAAAATCATCTCGTTTTACAAATTGAAATTTTTCATTACTAATTGTAGACATTATTTGCCTCCTTTCTCTGTCAATTTAATACGTGGGTCAATAATAGTCATCCAAATATCTCCAATCAAGTAAGAGAAAATTGAAACACATGTAAAGATGAAGACTAGACCAACTACCATATTGTTGTTTGATGCTTTTACAGAGTCAATCAACATTTTACCCATACCTGGGAAGGCAAAGACTGTTTCAGTAAGAGTTGCTCCACCAATAACACCAATAATTGAACCTGGGATACCAGAAACGAGTGGTACCATAGCATTTTTAAAGATGTGTTTGTTAGAAATTTCTTTTTCAGATAGACCTTTAGCTCGAGCAAAACGAACAAAGTCTTGAGATTGTAAGTCAATCATGTAACGACGAATCCAGATAGCTAGACCAGGTGCTCCAAGCAAACCAAGAATAACTGAAGGTAGGACATATGAACGCCAGTCTCCAGCACCCAAGATAGGGAATGAGTCTGGGAATCCGATTGAAGAACCAATCAAACGAATGATATAAACTAGGGCAATCGTTGGAAGGGCCATCAAGAAGGTCAAAGTACCTGTAGAGAGGCTGTCAATCCAAGTATTCTTGAAACGAGCCATTGCTGAACCAAGAGGAACTGCAATCGCATATGAAATCGCAAGACCGATCAAACCAGTTATAGCAGAACTTGCAATCATTGATGGGTACTGATAGTTGCTCTCAGTAGCTGTATATGGATCATCTTTACCGTAGTTGGCTACTTCACGAGCATCAGCTTGACTCGGAGATTTATAAGTTCTTGAGTAAATGTTAACTGATGATGTTTCTTTCCAGTTGGGAATTGAACTTCAGAAGTCTTCGTTTGTCCTTGTCCTTGTGTAATAACTTGAAGAACAGGAGTATTTGCATAAGTTGGATAAGAATCTCCTAGGTTCAAGTTGACAAAGTTTTGGTGAACAAATGGGAACTGACTATTGAAGTACAAAAGGTATTTGTGTTTAGTACCTGAACCCACAAGAGACCAACCGATAGCAGGGTCATTCTCAAAACGCAAATAGCGCTCTAAGTTAGGATTCTCAGGGTCTTGGATCTTGTTTGTATGGTCAATATCAAGCAAGTTTGCGTAGAATTTGAACACACGCTCAAAAATAGGAATTTCACGAGTAGCATAGAATTGACCGCTCTCTGTAAACTCACCTAGAGTCCAACCATTCCCAAGTTGTTGGATATATTTTTCATAGATAGCTTATTTGTATCATTTGCATCTACTGTAACAGAAGAGTCAATGCTACTAGCTTTTTCCTGCAACTCTTTCGTATCGTAATATTCGATATAACCCATACGCTCAAAGACGGTATTTTCATAGTTATCACGTTTATCAGCTGTGGTTGCAATTTTATTGTAGTTAGTATCTTGTTTGAAGATCAACTTCCGTGGAACCATCGTATAGATGATTGTGTAAATCAAGGTCGTTACTAAGAAAATAGAAACCAACGACCGCAAGATACGCATAAAAACATATTTTTTCATATTATTTCCTTTAAAATCCCAAAAGAACCTTCTCCTTTAGGAGAGAAAGTTCTGATGAGCATTATTTATTTCACATGACTCGCTAACTCTTTTTGAGCTTTTTCGTTTGATTCAGCTTTTTCTTTGAGCCATTTTTCACGAGCTTCTTTGTACTCTTTGGTTGTTACAGTGTTAGCTTGCAATTGAAGATATTTGAAGTAAACATCTGAGGCTTTATCACCAGATTGAGTGTAAGATGCTGAGAATGGTACTACACGAGAAATAACTGGTGCTGCTCCTGTAGAAGACATAGCTGGAAGGAAGAGTGAGCTATCTGTCAACCAAGCTTGAGCTGCTGCATATTTCTCATAACGTTTGTTAAGATCGCTTGTTTCACTAGCTGCATCATCAACTAATTTGTCATAGTCTTTCAAACCAACTTGAGCAACCGCTGGGTTTGATGGATTATCATAACCCATGTAAGTCTTAGTTGTTTCACTATTAGTTGATTTTAGGATATCAAGATAAGTTGACGGATCTTCATAGTCTGGGTTCCATCCAACGGCACCTGAAAGGTCCCAATCTTCTGCTGCTGCACTAGCTGCATAATATGTGACGTTTTGTAATTCATCTGTAGTGATTTGTTGGATATCGATGACTACATTATCTGTACCCAAAGCAGTCTCAACAGATTGTTTAAATGATTGGATACGAGCAATATAGTTTTTAGAAGCTTGGTCAACTGGAATATCCAAATGAATTGGGAATTTCACGCCGTCTGCTTCTAAAGTCTTCTTAGCTTTAGCCAATTCTGCTTTCGCTTTATCTACATTGTAAAGTCCATCTTGAGCATCCGCAAGGTTTACATCTTTCCATTCATCACCATAAGAAACAATCTTCTCAGTAACTAAGTCGCCAAATGTTTTTTCACCTGCAGAAACGAAGTCTGGTTTTACAAAGAGGTTACGAACAGCAAGTGCTGCTCCATCTTTACCATTAATCTGAGCCGAATATGAAGTACGATCAAATGCAAAGTTCAAAGCTTGACGGAAATCTTTATTAAGAAGGGCTTTCTTAGTAGAAGTTTTTTCTTCGTCAGTTGTTTTTGAAGTATACTTATAGCTTTGGCGGTCAATATTGACACCTAAACCAGCAACACCAGAACCTTGTGGGGTATAGTAGATATTATCTTTATATGTTTCTGCTACCTTAGAATAGTTTGAGCTAGTAGGGAAGAGACGGGCATAGCTGTATGCACCATTTGTAAAGTTACGCTCGATTGATTCTTGGTCTGAACCATCATAATAAGCAAGCGTTACAGTATCAATATGAACATTGTCTTTATCCCAATACTGTTCATTCTTCGCAAACTCGATAGAAGACTTAGCTGTCAATCCTTTAAGCAAGAAAGGACCATTGTAAAGCAATGATGTTGGATCTGTCGCCTTACCAAAATCTTTACCTTTTGATTTTTCAAACTCTGCGTTCAAAGGCCAGAAAATTCCATAAGACAATTTAGAGTTCCAGTATGGTTCTGGTTGATTCAATGTGTATTGAAGAGTGTAATCATCGACTGCTTTAACACCTACTGCAGAGAAATCTGTGTTGTTTCCTGACAAGTAGTCAGCCAATCCTTTAACAGAATTTTGTGCTAGGTAAAGAGCGGCTGATTTATTATCGGCTGCGTGTTTCAAACCTGTAACAAAGTCATTTGCAGTTACTTCTGCATATTCTTCACCATCAGATGTGAACCATTTTACACCTTTACGAATTTTATAAGTGTATGTCAAACCATCTTGAGAGACTGACCAGTCTTCAGCAACTGCAGGAGTAAGGTTACCATACTTATCATTTGTAAAGAGTCCATCGATACCGTTTGAAGTGGCAACTTTTGTACTTTGTTTCCCAGAGATAAGGTAATCCAATGTTTCTGGGTCAGCAGTATAAATATAGCCATAAGCTTTTGGTGCTTCAGCATTTGATGATTTTGAAGATCCGCAAGCTGCGAGAACGCCTGTTGCAAGTAGGGCAACACCTGCTACTGCAAGAATCCGACTTTTTTTCATGTTTAGTTAACTCCTCTATTAAAATTAATGAGATACTGTTGATTATACCATAATCCCTTTCAAAAGTAAACGAATTTTCAGAATATTTTGTCGCATACCATCTGATAAGCAGGAAAACTTACATTTTCAGAAAAGAAACTATTGACGAGATTTAATTTAAAGGGTATAATAATAAAAGTTAAGGCGGTATAGCCAAGTGGTAAGGCACGGCTCTGCAAAAGCTTGATCGTCGGTTCAAATCCGTCTACCGCCTCTATATTATCAAAGGCTCCTATAGGAGTCTTTTCTTTTTAACTACTAAAAAAGCTTTATCAGTTCTGCTCTGATAAAGCTTTTGTTTTATTCTGTTTCTTCTTCTGATTCTAGTTCTTGGATTTGAACCTTAAGCTTGGTTACACGTCCATTTTTGACCTTATCATTGGTTAGAGTGATATGCTTATTGCTACTTTCTAACTCATAACTAAGTTTTTCTGATGTTGGAATAGTTCCCACACCGGTCAAATAGTAACCTGCAATCGTATCTACATCATCACTTTCAAGTTCAACATCAAAGTAGTCATTGAAGTCATTTAAATTCATTGTCCCTTGGACGATATAGATATTTTCGCCAATAGTGTGAACATAGACCTCAGCTCGGTCAGTTTCATCATCTATTTCACCAACAATCTCTTCAAGTAAATCCTCAAGAGTAACCAAACCAGCCATTCCCCCATATTCATCAAGAAGAATTGCCATCTGTCTTTGGGAATTTCTCAACTCTTTTAACAAATCATCCACAAAAATAGTTTCAGGTACAAAGAGTGGATCTTGTAAGATTCGCCTCCAGACAATATTGTCAAACCCGCTGGCAAAGGCTTCTTTAAGGAGACTCTTAGTATGAATCAATCCAATAACATTGTCCTTATCTCCATCATAAACAGGAATACGAGAAAAGTTTTGTTTTAAGATGCTTTCAATAATCGTCTGAGTATCATCTTGAATGTCAACCATGAAGGCATCTGTTCGAGGAACCATGACTTCACGTGCCATGAGCTCGTCTAGCGAGAAAACACCTTGTAACATTTCGATTTCATCAGCATCCAAGGTTTCTTCACTCTTAGACAACATGTACTCAATCTCATCACGAGTCATTTTTTCATCTGCATCGTCAAATGTCATCGGTGTCAATTGACTCAAGAGATTAGTTGATGCTGAGAGCATCCAAACGAAGGGACTCACAATCTTACCAAGAGCAATAATAAACGGTACTGTTCGGATAGCCAAGGCATCCTTAAGATTTAGAGCAATTCGCTTGGGATAAAGCTCACCAAAAACAATTGAAATATAGGTCAAGAAAGCTAATGATAAGAAGCTAGCTACCGCATAGGCAGTTTCGCTATTTCCCATCCAAGAGGCGATCAACTCTCCAAGTGAATCTGCTAGTTTAGCCCCTGACAAGATCGTAATTAAGGTGATACCAACTTGAATGGTTGATAAAAAGTGATTGGGGTTTTCAAGTACCTTTAGTAAACGGATATAGCGTTTATCTCCCTCCTCAGCTTTTTGCTCAACACGTGAACGACTAAGTGAAACCATGGCCATTTCTGTTGCTGAGAAAAAGGCATTTAAAAAGGTCAAAACAACTAATAAAACAAATTGCAGTAACAAATCCTGACTGCTCGGGTCTTCCATTTTCCTTCTCCTAAAAAGTATAATTGAAACCATTATACCATATTTTCCAATTTTTACACATTAATTTTCAATTTCTATGATAAAGGGGCGCTGAATAGAGAGCTGCAATCCAAGTCTCGACGCCCTAGTTCAAGCCTTGTGAATCTTCAAAAAAGCTCTTTAAAATCAGAAGAGCAAAAAACAAGCAATCGTTTCTACAGTTCATGACTAATAAAAAACGAGGTTGGGATTTTTCCTCAACCTCTTGATCAATTAGCTATTTTTTGTGACTGTGACCTCACCTGTTCGGTAATCTAACTGAATTCCCTTTTGGACATTTGGAATAACGACATTAAACTCCAACTCCCCATCAGAGGACTTGGCTTCAATCTGCGATGCGGACGGCACCAAGTCTTCCTCAGACGCATAGAGCAACGTCACACGGTAACGCACTCGTTTGTTTTGATCTAGAGCTTTTCGAACCAGACTTTCATAATAGTTTTGGCCTGTAGAATCTTCTGCACGCGCTTGGTTTGCCCAAGCTGTCTGTACGGCAATGTTTTTAGGATTGCTAGTAGAAGCATCAAAGCCATCTAAACCACCGATTAAGGCATAGCCCAACAAATGCCCTCTATCGACCGCATGGTTGTAACTTCCTTTTAGATTCTTAACCTGATGCCAACCCGCAGGCGTCCAAGATGTTGAACCATTGCCAGTTTCTTCACGGTCCTTGTACTGTCTGGTCGCTTTTGACATGATTGCATTCGCTACTGTGGGAACTGTCTCTCCTCCTACAGTCTTTGTTTATTATCCGCATAGGGTTTACTTGAAACCTTGGCGTCTAGATTGGTTGTATTGTTATTGACAATAAAGGCTCCTGCGCTATTCCACTCTAGAGTACCCTTAATTTGTTTTTTAACTGAATCGGTCAGTACACTTTCAGCCAGTTCTTGACTTGGAGTATCAGACGACTGTGATTTTTGTTTTACTTGTGTTTGTGGTGCAGTGTTGGAAGACTGCATTTGTTTAATATAGTAGCTTCCTGCTGACAAGAGCAAAAAGAGCAAGAGGCCAATTAGGGCCTGCCTTGTTTTTTTGTTCATACTTTCTCCTTCATTTCACTTCCTAGAAAAAGACTGGTCTCCCAGCCTATTTTCCTGTAAATTTTGCGATGAGTTCTTGCCATTTTGCTGGTGCTAAAATAGCCCAAGGATCTTGACCTTTTCCTAGAATACCATAGCCAATCATCAAACCAATAGCAAGAGCTAAGACTCCTAGTAGTAATACTACAATTACTAGGATAAAGCGACGTAAGACATATTTGGATTGTTTATTCATCTTCATCAGTTTCCACACTTACCCGTTCAATCTTAGCTCCTAACTGGGCTAATTTTTCATGAAAACGGTAGTAACCTCTATCTAAATGGACAAGCTTTCCTACAACTGTTTCGCCTTCAGCTACCAAGCCTGTCAAAATCAAGGCTGCACTGGCACGTAAGTCTGTCGATAGAACTTCTGCACCTTGGAGTCGCTGTCCGCCGATAATACGGGCTGTATCACGGATGATTTCAGAGTGCAAACCCATACGACGCATTTCCTCTAAATGTTGAAAACGATTCTCAAATACAGTCTCTACCATAGTTGACTCACCTTGAGCAACGGTCATCAGAGCAGTGAACTGCGCTTGCATATCTGTCGGAAATCCTGGATGTGGAAGTGTCTTAACGTGAACAGCCTTTAGCTTATCCCTCTGAGAACGTACACGAATTCCTTCGTCCTCATCGATGACTTCAACACCCATTTCCTGTAATTTAGCAATCAAGGGGCGATTATGTTCCAGATAGCATCCAGAATCAAGACATCTCCACCTGTAATGGCAGCTGCTACCATGAAGGCCCCTGCTTCAATACGGTCTTGCACAACATTGTGGGTTGCACCGTGTAGTTGTTCAACACCAGTAATGGTAATAGTTTCTGTTCCTGCCCCCTTGACTTTGGCTCCCATTTTATTTAGGAGAACAGCCAAGTCGACAATCTCAGGTTCACGCGCAGCATTTTCAATGACAGTTACGCCGTTAGCAAGAGTTGCTGCCATCATCAAGTTTTGAGTAGCTCCAACACTAGGGAAGTCCATGTAAATGTGAGCTCCGTGCAAGCGTTCTGCCTTAGCTTCAATATAACCAGCCGTTTGAGTGATCTCAGCCCCCATTGCTTCGAGTCCTTTCAGGTGGAGGTCTATCGGACGACTACCGATCGTACAGCCACCTGGCATCGAAACTTTAGCATGTCCCACACGAGCCAAGATTGGCCCCAATACTACAATAGAAGCACGCATCTTGCTGACATACTTATAGGGAGCTTCTTCTGTGATATCTCCAGTCGCATCAACTTCAACAATATGTGCTTCTTGACCAAAGTCTACTTTCGCATTTAATCCACGAACCACCTGATTCATGGTAAAAACATCCGATAAAATAGGAACATTTTTTAAGACTGTTTTTCCTTCACTTGCTAAAATAGTTGCTGCAAGCAGTGGCAAAACTGCATTTTTTGCGCCCTCGATGGTGACACTTCCAACCAAACGATTATCGCCACCTTGAACTACAATTTTTTCCATAGAGTATTTTCCTTCACTTACAATTTTAGAATAGTGTTCTAACTGCTTCTTGCCAAAGTTGGTAAAGATTTAGGAAAAAGGAACTAATCAGATATCCTAAACCGATACTACACAATACTACCAAGAGTCGAACCTTCTTCGCATTATCCTTTGTCACCTTCAAAATTTGATCCCATCTGACCAAATCTTTCAAGAGCTGAAAGACTAGGTAGACAAAAAACATATGACTACTAAGGGTAAAAAACAATTGAATCATTTGCCTATTATACCATCTTCTTTTTTTCTACGCTAGTTTAGGGATTTGCCTACTGTTTAGGGATTGTTTTTCAAATAGTCAATCGCATCTTGAAGCGTTTTGACTGGAACGATTTTCATGTCTGTTTTAATCATTTGAGCTGCTTCGAGAGCCGTGTCATAATTACTCTTGGCATTTGGATTTGCTTTTTTAGCTTCTTCAGTTACTGGATTGTTAGGAGCAAAGAATACAGTTGCTCCTTTCTTAGCTGCGGCCACAACCTTTTTATCAATTCCACCAATATCACCAACATTCCCATCTCTGTCGATACTTCCTGTACCAGCAATGATGCGTCCATTTCGAAGAGTGGGATCTGCAATTTGCGTATAGATGGATAGACTAAACATCATCCCAGCACTAGGACCACCAATGCCTGCAGTTGAAAACTTGATTGGCACATCACTAGATACTTCTGTGCGGTCAATCAAGCCTATTCCGATACCATTTTTCCCATTTTCTAGAGTAATGATCTTTCCTTCGGCAGTCTTGACTTTTCCATCCTCCTCATAAGTAACCTTAACCTGATCACCTAGAGTTTGAGAATTAACGTAGTCAACCATCTCCTTGGAACTCTCAAAAGTCTTATCATTGACAGCTGTCACGGTGTCAGCAATATTAAGAACTCCCTTGAAAGTCGAGTTATCTGTTACAGTCAAAACATAGACACCCAGATATTTGAGCTCTATTTCCTTACCAGCCGTCTTCAGACCTTGATATTTGGCCATGTTTTGCGAAGTTTCCATGTAAAACTGGTTGATTCTCATAAATTCTGCATCTGATGAACCACCCGTCATCTCTTTGGCACTATGTATGTCCGTAAAAGGAGTTAGCCAGGCATAAAACAAGTCAACCATTCTAGCGTGCTTAACTCCAACCGTCACAAATTGGTAGGAACCTTCCTCTTGGTCAGGTTGGTTATTAACTTGTAAAACCTTTCGAATATCTTCAGAAGTTCCTGGCACCTCGATATAATAAGGCAGGGGCACCGTAAAAGCGATAAAAGTGATAATGAGCCCAATAATGAGATATAAGGGCCATCTAGTTTTTTTCTTCATTGTTTAACTCCTCTAGAACAGCATTTGGTACATACCCGCTGATATCTTGACCAAATTTCAATAGTTCTCTCACAGCCGAAGAGCTGATGTAAACATGCTCCGGCCGACTGTGGAGATAGATTGTCTCCATTTCTCCCGCTAGTTGATGGTTGTAAAAAAATCAAAAACTAGCTTCATACTGAAGATCTGTTGCATTACGCAAGCCACGCACCAAGATCTCTGCACCTAATCTTCTAGCAACATCAACGACTAATTCATCGTGAGAAGCTATGACTTGGACATTCTCTAGATGTGCCACTGTTTTTTCAACAGTTTTCTTTCGGCTCTCTATCGGTAAAAATCCTGTTTTATGAGGATTATAAAAAATTCCCACATACAATTGATCAAAGAGCTTACTTGTACGCTCAATGAGATCCAAATGTCCATTGGTCATCGGATCAAAGGAACCTGTAAATAGCCCAATCTTATCTGACATAAACCGTCACCTTACTAATCCCATATATTTTTTCCTTCCAGATACCCAAACAAGCAATTTCTTCTGGAAGTTCTACTGATTTATCTGTTTCGCAAACCACCATGACATCTTCTGAAAAAAGATTTCTCTCCGCCATTTTTTCAATGTCAGATACGATTTGTTCTTTTGCATAGGGAGGATCTAAAAAAATTAGATCAAAGACACCGTCTACCTGCTCCAGTGCACGGCTAGACTCCATTTTCAACAATTGAAACTTAGAGGTTTCCTTAGTCATTCGGATATTTTCTGCGACTATATTCTGGGCTCGACGATCCCTCTCGACCAGAACGGCACTGGACATCCCTCTTGAGACTGCTTCGATGGATAGACCACCACTGCCAGCATAAAGATCTAGCACACGTCCTCCTTCAAAGTAGGGACCAATCATATTAAAAACAGCTCCTCTTACCTTATCTGAAGTTGGTCGAGTTGTTTTACCGTCCAGCGTCTTTAAAGGACGCCCACCGTAGATTCCTGATACGATTTTCATACCGTATATTATACCAAATTCTTATCAAAAAAAGAAAATCGAACCTTACGGCTCGATTGATTAAAGAATATTTTCGTAGGTATCTCTCACTTCTTGCGGCCAAACACTGGTTTGGACTTCGCCGATGTGCTTCTTACGAAGCAGGAACATAGCCATACGAGATTGGCCAATCCCACCACCGATTGTCAATGGGAAGAGACCGTTTAAGAGAGCTTTGTGCCATTCCAAAGAAAGGCGGTCTTCATCTCCTGTAATAGCTACTTGGCGACGGAGAGTATCTTCATCGACACGAATGCCCATTGAAGACAATTCAAAGGCTGCACCCAAATTATCATTCCAAACAAGGATGTCCCCATTCAAGCCATGATAGCCATTTTCAGACTCAGTTGTCCAGTCATCATAGTCTGGTGCACGTCCGTCATGAGGTTTTCCATCTGACAATTCTCCACCGATACCAATCAAGAAGACCGCACCGAATTCCCTACAGATAGCATTTTCACGTTCTTTTGGTGTCAAGTCTGGGTAGCGTTCTACCAACTCTTCAGTATGGATAAAGGTAATTTGTTTAGGTAGAATTGACTCAATATCGTAGCGTGCTTCTACTGCTAACTCTGTCAAACGAATAGCCTTATAAATCTTTTCTACCGTTTCTTTAAGATAGGCAAGATTGCGCTGTCCGTTTGGAATAACTTTTTCCCAGTCCCACTGATCTACATAGACTGAGTGAATCGCATCTAGTGAATCTTCATCTGGACGAAGAGCCTTCATGTGAACAAAGAGTCCTTCCCCCTCACCAAAACCAAAACGGGCCAAGGTATGGCGTTTCCACTTAGCAAGGGAATGCACTACCTCATAGGTTTCATCTGGGATTTGCAAAACCTTAACAGAAACTGGATGTTCAATCCCTGAAAGGTTGTCCTGCATCCCATCCCCAACCTTACTCAAGATTGGTCCCTGCACTTCTATAACTTCTAATTTATCTTTCAAATACTGAGTAAAGGTATTTTTTACAAAGGAAATTTCTTCCTGTTGATGGATAAAACTTTTCTTCATACATCTCTCCTTTTGAATAATAAGATGATTATACCCTTTTACCAGTAAAAATAAAAGTAAAAGTTTAAAAAAAGAGCCCATTTGAGCTCTAAAAGTATTAATCGTCACTTCCAAAGATACGCAAGAAGCTAAGGAAGAGGTTGATAAAGTCAAGGTAGAGGCTAAGCGCCAAAGAAATTGCCCAACCTGTAGCGACTTGACCATTTGATTCTTCATAAACATAGCGAATCTTTTGGTTATCCCAAGCAATCAAACCTGCAAAAACAAGAACCATGACAATACTGATAATGTAATCGAAGAGACCACTGTTTAAGAATACATTAACAATCATAGCTAAAATGAGACCTACCAAGGCTCCAATCAAAGCACGTCCGATACCACTCAAGTCCTTTTTAATCACAACTCCGATAATAGCCATGACAAAGAAGAGGGCTGCGCTGGAAATAAAAGCCGTTAGAACTGTTCCTGGTAGATAGAGCGACACGATGAAACTCAGTGAAAAACCGTTCACTACTGAATAGATGAGAAACATCGGAAGAGCTGCTGGGCTATTTTTATAAGCCATATTACTGGCTGCAATGACAAGGGCAACTTCAACTACTCCTGTCACGATTAGCCATATGCGGGCGTTAAGCATCAACTGAACAAGAAGGTCTTGGAAGGTTGTTAACATTAAGGCTGAAACAAGTGCAGATAAGGCGATCCCAATCCCTACAAAAGCATATACTTTTGCATAAAATTGATTCAAGCCAGAACGTTCTTGAATAATTGTTTGATTCATATCTTTTTTCTCCTTATGAAATCTTTTTTTACTGATTACAACAAAAAAATAAACTATTTTAACTCAAATAAAACATGAGTATGCCTGCAGCAATGGCAACGTTGAGACTTTCCGCTTGCCCTTTCATGCTGATATGAACCAGTTGGTCTGCCTGGTCTGTCATGAATGGACTAATGCCTTGACCTTCATTTCCCCATGACCAAGGCAAAAATCTTCTAGCTGAACAAGCTCACGATAATCTTTAGATTTTTTTGGGACAAAGTAGTTGCCAGAATTGGTAAATTGCCCTTTTTTAGCCTCTTCTACAAATGTTTCAACAGGCATCCGATAAATCGGTAAATGAAAATGACTGCCCTGCATGGATCGGAGAGTCTTCAAGCTATAAATATCTGCTGACTTGCTTGAAACAATGACTCCAGAAAAAAACCTGCCGCATCTGCCGTCCGAATCATGGTCCCCACATTTCCTGGATCCTGCACATCTTCTAAAAAGAGATACTTCCCTTGGCTCAAATCTGGCAACTGGTCCTCTTCCTTTTTGAACAATGGCAACAATGCCCTGAGGCGTTTGGGAATCTGCTAAATCAAGCAGAATTTCTTCGGTTACAAAGACAGTTTGAGGATAGTCTACCAGTTTATCTCCATACTCTACCAGAGCAAAAATTTTCTCAATCTTTGCACCAGCTTGAACAGCTTCTTCAAACAAGTGCCAACCCTCAATCAAGTAAGAGGTTTTCCGATATTTTTTTTGATGTAATTTTTTGGCATTTTTCACCACAGAATTAGCTTTAGAGGTTATAATAGTCATAAGAGTATTATAACACAATCAAGGAGGTTTGGTATGCAAAAGGTCAAAATGATCGCACAAGGACGCGTTCAGGGTGTTGGCTTTCGTTGGGGTGTCTATACCCTTGCGCTCGAACTAGGCGGGATCACTGGTCGTGTCTGGAACAACGATGACGGAACAGTTGAAATCCTGGCCCAGGCTGAGTCTTCTGCCATTATGGCTAAGTTCATCCAAGAAATCCGAAAAGGACCAACTCCCTTCTCAAAAGTAACCTATCTTGACGTTCAATTGAGTAACTTTCCATCCTATTCTGACTTCAAAGTCGCAAATTAGGTCTCTAGAACTATTGTATATTTTCCAAAAAAACAGTAGAATAGAAAGGTATAATTTTTAAAGAAGGAATAAAAACAGTGAAATCAATTAAACGAATCGCCCTCTCGGCCATGGGAGTGGCTATGCTATTAGTTCTAACAGGTTGCGTTCAGGTTGATAAAGCAACTGGTCAGCCAACCGGATTTATCTGGAATACCATCGGAGCGCCTATGGCTGAAGCTATCAAATACTTCGCCACCGATCAAGGTCTCGGCTTCGGTCTTGGTATTATCATCGTAACCATTATCGTTCGCTTGCTTATCCTTCCACTTGGTATCTACCAATCATGGAAGGCGACGCTTCACTCTGAGAAGATGAACGCTCTCAAAGACGTCCTTGAGCCACATCAAACTCGTCTGAAAGAAGCAACGACTCAAGAAGAAACTAGAAGCCCAACAAGCCCTCTTTGCTGCTCAAAAAGAGCACGGCATCAGCATGTTTGGCGGCGTTGGATGTTTCCCTATCCTCATTCAAATGCCTTTCTTCTCTGCTATCTACTTTGCTGCCCAACATACTGAAGGAGTTGCCCAAGCAAGCTACCTAGGAATTCCTCTAGGCTCACCAAGTATGATTTTGGTTGCCTTTGCTGGTATCCTTTACTATCTTCAATCACTCCTTTCTTTACATGGAGTTGAGGACGAAACTCAAAGAGAACAAATCAAGAAGATGCTCTATATGAGCCCTCTCATGATTGTCGTGTTCTCTGTCTTCTCACCAGCCAGCGTTACACTTTACTGGGTTGTCGGTGGTTTCATGATGATTCTTCAACAATTTATCATCAACTACATGGTTCGTCCAAAACTTCGTAAAAAAGTACGCGAAGAATTTGCTAAGAATCCACCAAAAGCAAGCAAAACTTCAGGCGCTCGTAAAGATGTAACCCCTGAACCAGCAACAGCTATCACAACTTCTAACAAGAAGAAAAACAAAAAACGCAATGCTGGAAAACAACATTCTAGATAAAAAATAAAAGGCTTAGCTTAAATGCTGAGCCTTTTCTATAGTCGAAAAGAGGCCGAGAAAAAATCCCGACCTCTTCTTTCATTTTATCCATGTACACGTTTCATGTAATCTTGATAGCTTTCTGTATCCATTAGTTCTTTAGCATTCTTGACGCGATCTGCTGTTGGAGGTTTAACTCCTTCAAGGGAATATGGAATCCCAAGTTCACGCCACTTGAACTCACCCATGGTGTGGTAAGGCAAGATTTCAAACTTATCAACATTTTTGAGAGTTTTTACAAACTTACCAAGTTCAATCAAATCCTCATCTCTGTCTGTCAATCCAGGTACAAGAACGTGACGAATCCAAACTGGTTTTCCGATATCAGATAAGTACTGCGCACACGCCAAGATGTTTTTGTTGGTTTGGCTGGTTACAATCTTGTGTTGTGCTTCGTTGATTTCCTTGATATCAAGGAGAACCAAGTCTGTCACGGCCATTAACTTGTTGAACTTTTCTAGATAGCGTGGTTTGTTTCGGAAAGGAAGGGCACAAGTATCCAAGGTACAGTGGATACCTTTTTCCTTTGCCTTAGTAAAGAGGGCAATCAAGAAATCAATCTGCAAGAGGGCTTCTCCTCCACTGACTGTGATACCTCCCTTGTCACCCCAGAAACCACGATAACGAAGCGCTTCTTCTAGAACATCATCTACTGTTCGTACACGAGATTTATTTGTTTCCATAGCCCAAGTATCTGGGTTATGGCAATATTGGCAACGCATCTGACAGCCCTGCAAAAAGACAATAAAACGAATCCCAGGGCCATCTACCGCCCCAAAACTCTCTGTCGAATGCACCATTCCTGTCACTTGTCCATAGTCAATTGTTTCTTCTGACATAACGTCACCTTCCTTGAAACCGTTTTATAATTTTATTATATCACGCTTGAAAGGAAAAACAATAGATTTTGTCTATTTTTTAGAAAACAATCTGTTTTTCACTTTCAACTTTCATGATTTTCAAAAATTCATTCTAATCCTTGTCAAAGTCAAAGCCATAGAGAGTCGCAAAATAGTCCTCAGGTCGCTCTGCTCGGCGGATCAAGCGTGCTCCACTATCCTCTGTATATAGAATTTCTGCCGAACGAAGCTTGGCATTGTACTGGTAACCCATAGAGAAGCCATGCGCACCTGTATCATGAATGACTAACAAATCACCAATTTCTGTTTGAGGTAGTTCACGATTAACTGCAAACTTGTCGTTGTTTTCACAAAGAGAACCAACAACATCAACCACTTCAGTCTGACCATCAGGATGCATCATATTGGTGATGTGGTGATAGGCACCATACATAGCTGGTCTCATCAGGTTGACAGCTGAGGCATCTACTCCTAGATATGTACGGTAGGTTTTCTTTTTATGAGTTACTTTTGTGACTAAAATTCCATGAGGTGCCAACATAAAGCGTCCTAGTTCTGTAAAGATCTTAACCTTACCAAGTCCTGCTGGTGTGAGGACTTCTTCATAAACCTGACGAACTCCCTCACCAATCAAAGCGATATCATTAGGCTCTTGATCTGGACGATAGTTAACTCCGATACCTCCAGAAAGATTGATAAAGTCCAGTGAAATACCTAACTTTTCCTTGATTTCTACTGCCAATTCAAAGAGCTGACGTGCTAATTCTGGATAGTAGAGATGGGTCACTGTATTGGAAGCTAGGAAGGAATGAATCCCAAAGGTTTTAGCTCCCTTTTCTTTCAAGATGGCAAAGGCTTCAAAAAGCTGTTCCTTAGTCATCCCGAACTTAGCTTCACCAGGATTATCCATAATGTCCGTACCCAGTTCAAATACTCCACCAGGATTGTAACGGCAAGAGATGATTTCTGGGATGCCTGCTGCACGTTCCAAATGCTCGATATCTTCAAAGGCATCTAAATTAATCGTCGCCCCCAATTCTCGCGCATAAGCATATTCTCTATCTGGGGTGTTATTAGATGAGAACATCATATCGGAACCAGCAAATCCTAGTTTATGACTCATTAAGAGTTCGACATAACTAGAACAATCCACTCCACATCCTTCTTCTTGTAAGATTTTCAAGATGGCTGGAGTTGGCGTTGCCTTAACTGCGAAGTATTCTTTAAAGCCCTTATTCCAAGAAAGGCTTTGTTTACTGCTCGTGCTTTCTCGCGAATCCCTTTTTCATCGTAGAGGTGAAAAGGGGTTGGAAACTCTTCAACAATCTTTTCTAAGGCTTTACGTTTAATAAATGGTGTTTTCATAGGACTCCTTCATATTCATTATCAAAGAAAGGCTGGGACGAAAGTTCCAACCTTTGTATTTCAAGTCAATTCTTATTTTTCTGTATCGAAGATATTTCCAACTTCAACAGCAATTTGTTGGTTCTTCACATCAATGTTCGTGACTCTCAAGAGTGACTTGTAGTCGAACTGTTGTTCACGGTCTTCCTGTGCATTATCAGCAAAGACGGCTACTCCAGCCAACTCTGAATCAAACTCAGACAAGAGGCTAATCATCCCGTTAATGGTTCCTCCACCCTTCAAGAAGTCATCGACGATCAAGACACGGCTTCCTGCTTTGAGGCTACGTTTTGAAAGGAACATCTTTTCGATACGGTCACTAGAACCTGAAACATAGTTGACACTAACAGTTGAACCTTCAGTGATTTTCAAGTCGCGACGGACAATGACAAATGGTACGTTGAGGACATTTGCTACCGCATTCGCAAGCGGAACCCCTTTGGTCGCAACAGTCATAACGGCATCAATCTTCTGGTCCATAAAGCTCTTAGCAATAATGCGACCGATATTTTTCAAAATAGCTGGAGTGCTCAATAGGTCAGATAAATAAATGTAGCCACCTGGCAGAATGCGGTCACTCTCTGAAAGTTTATCACGAAGCTCTTCGATAATCGTTTTAGACTCAAGGGGAGAGATCGATGGTGTAAAAATAACACCACCTCCAGCACCTGTCACCGTTTGAATATGCCCGATTTCAATTTCTTCGAAGGCCCGTTTAATGATGACGATGTCTTCAGAAATAGACGATTTGGCAGATTCATACTTTTCCGCAAAAGTGTTGAGACTGGTTAATTTGTATGGATTGTTAATCAAGTAATTGGAAATGACAACCATCCGATCACTTCTTCTTAATTTCATTATATTTTTACCATTCTTTTTTATTTAGTCTTTTTCTCATTATATCACACTAAAGCAAAAAAACGAACTTTATTGCCTAAATAAAGTTCATTTTTTAGTTTCTAGTCTAATTTCGGCTTGTAGAAGGAACGATTGTCCATAGCAAAGACTTTATTGGTCATTTCTCCCTCATCAACAAGGGCCAGAGCTGTTGTCATCATCATCATGCTGGCATCCAAATTATCAATCATATGAATGATTTCTGCTTCCATCACTCGAGGACGAACTGGACTACCATACTCAAGGAGACCATGGTGACTGAGAATGACATGGCGAAGAAGTACAACCTCTTCTCTAGTATCATCAATGCCAAGATCCATTACCGCTTTGGTAATTTCACTATCAATCAAAGCAATATGGCCAATAAGGTTTCCTCTTACTGTGTACTCTGTCTGGTCGGGACCTGTCAACTCAATAACCTTGGCCAGGTCGTGCAACATAATCCCCGCGTAGAGCAAGCTCTTATTGAGCTGAGGGTAAATATCTGCTATCGCTTCTGCCAAACGAACCATAGTAGCAGTATGGTAAGCAAGACCTGTCTCAAAAGCATGATGGTTGGTCTTAGCAGCTGGATAGGAGTAGAATTCCTTGTCATATTTGGTGTAGAGATTCCGAACAATTCGCTGCCAAATTGGATTTCAATTTTAAAAATCATCTGCGCCATATACTCACGAATCTCTTTGGCATCTACTGGAGATTTAACCTTGAAGTCCGCTGGGTCATTGGGTTCCCCAGCCTGAGGTAAGCGAAGGGTGATTTGATTAACCTGAGGGGTGTTATTATAAACTTCTCGGCGTCCCTGCATGTGGACTACTTTCCCTGCTGTAAAGGTTTCAACATTGTGGGGTTGAGCATCCCAGAGCTTCCCTTCGATTTCTCCACTATCATCTTGGAAGGTGAAGGCTAGGTAGTTTTTCCCAGCACGTGTCTGTCTCAGGTCAGCTGACTTGATCAGGTAAAAGCCTTCAAAAAGCTCATCTTTCTTCATGTGACTAATCTTCATATTCTTCCTCATCTTCTTGGAATTGGAGCAAATCAAGCGCAGGCTCACCTTCTGATAACTCAATGTGACGAAGCGTTCGCTCGATAGCTGTAGTACGACGGTTTAATAAATCATCAATATTGCCAGAGGCATGTTGGAGATGTTTTTGTGCCTTGACCAGAATACCTCCAAACTTGCCAAATTCGGTTTTGACACTAGCTAGGGTTTTACTAATATGATCTGCACTTTTTTGAATGTTTAGAGTCTTGAAACCAACAGATAGGGAGTTAAGAAGAGCCGACAAGGTACTTGGACCTGCAACGATAATTTGCTCCTCCCGTCTCAAATCATCAAAGAAAATCGGATTTCGAACAATTTCCGAATAGAGTCCTTCTGTCGGAACAAACAAGACTCCAAAATTGGTTGTCCGAGGTGGCGCCAGGGTACTTACTCTTAATATCCTTAGCAAAACGCTTGACGCTTGCTAGGAGAGACTTACGACAGCGCTCAATCTCGTCCTTGTCACCTGCTTCATAGGCTTCTCCCAGACGGTAATAATCTGCCAGTGGAAACTTAGAATCAATCGGTAGATAGACATATTCCTGGTCACCTTGCCCAGGTAACTTGATGGCGTATTCCACACGTTCACTAGAGTTTTCAACTGTTGCAAATTCTCGTTCATACTGGGCAGGTGTCATGATATCTTCGATGATCTGTCCCAGTTGTAGTTCTCCTAGAATTCCTCGAGTTTTAGTTCCAGAAAGGACTTTATTAAGCGCACCGACATCTCGCGCCACCGTCTGCATTTCTCCAAGGCCACGATTGACAGATTCCAGTTGCTTAGAAACTGTCTCAAAGGAGGCTTGTAAACGCGTCTGCAAGGTCTTTTCTAGCTTTTCCTCAACCGTTTGGCGCATCTGTTCCAAGCGTTGCTCATTTGATTCCTGCAAGGCCTGTAGTCTTTGGTCAGTCTTATCTCTTGTTTGGAGGAGGTTTTCATTCATCTCCTGCCTAAGCTGAGTTAAGCCTTGGTGCAACTCAAGTCGCACCTCCTGCAAACGGTCACTAACAGCCACTTCAAGATTTTTTTGGTCCAGCTGACTAGCTTGTCGAGCTTGTTCAAAACGATAATCCAACTGGTCTGACAAATGATCTGCCTGATCCTCCAAGCTCTTGGTCAGATATTTCTCCTGCTTGTCCTGCCTTTGCCAAATAAGAAAGAGGCCGGCTAGATTAGCAACTAATAAAACAACAAGTAAACTTTCCATCCTACCTCCTGTCTTGCTATGCAAGACAACCACATAGCCATCTGGGCAAGTCACCGACACTTCCCTATCTATATATTCGTTAGAAGCATAAACTTTCTTAAAGAAAAAATTTTTCTCTGTCAACTCATACTTGGCACCGATAATGGTCAACTGACTATCCCGAACCGGCATAAAGGCCAGATAATCATAGTCCGAACGTGGTTCAAGTTGACTGGTCCCTTCTGGGCAATAGCTAATCAAGTTTTGCCCATCCTCAATCTCTATTTGACGCATATAGGGCGCCAATTTAGGATTGCTAGGCAGAAAGACATTGGCCAGCATATGGTCGATGCGACCACCTAGGGCGCCAAAAATGGTCACTCGAGCTTGAGAATCCTTTTCAAAAACCGTTAACAGTGCTAGTTCCAGATCCGTATCATCTTTTTCCGGCTGGGCTTGGACAAAGTGATGAGCACGCTTTTGAATCAACTGACGCTCTTCCATAGTCACAGAATCAAAATCCCCAACGGCTAGAGCAAGAGGAAGTTTTTCCTCCAGTACCCAGAGTGAGCCACGGTCCACACCGACAAAGCAATCAAAATCTATCCTATAATGTCCACGGTCTCCACCAGCAAAAACTGCAACTTTAGTCCAGTTGTTTTCTGAGAGCTTGCACTCGTTCATTGACATCTCCCTTAAAGACATAAGACCCTGCTACAAAAACTGTTGCACCAGCTCCCTTGGCTTGAGCAATGGTTTGATCATCAATTCCGCCATCGACTTCAATTTCAAAGTTTAAACCTTTTTCCTCGCGAAGGGCCACCAACTCACGAATCTTATCCATGGTTTCTGGCAGAAAGGCTTGTCCACCAAATCCAGGGTTAACCGTCATGACCAAGACTTGATCAACTAAGTGAAGCACGTGCTTGATAGCCTCAACAGGTGTTCCAGGATTGATAACAACCGATGGTTTGACACCTAGAGAACGAATCTTTTGAAGAGCGCCATGGATATGAGGTGTTGCCTCCACGTGAATGCTGATGATATCTGCCCCTGCACGCGCAAAATCTTCTAGATGGTGTTCAGGATTAGAGACCATCAAATGGCAATCAAAAACCATCTTGCTATGGGGGCGAAGGCTTTCGACCACACCTGCACCAAAGCTGATTTGTGGCACAAAGTGACCATCCATGATATCGATATGGGCATATTCTGCCCCAGTTGCTTCTAGGCGTTTAATTTCACGTTCAAAGTTGGCATAATCTGCTGCCAGAATTGACGGAGCAATCTTGTATTGAGACATAGGTTTCTCCTTATTTTGGTATTTTTTTGCTGACTTTTTTATAGGTTTCTCTACGATTTTCAATCTCACTGAGGAATTGCAAATAGTTGTCAAAACGGAAGTTTGCAATAATCCCCTCTTCTACTGCTGGTTTGACTGCGCAAGATGGCTCATGGGTATGAGTACAAGTACGGAACTTGCAGTCTCGGCTAATAGAAGCAATTTCTGGAAAGGCCTGATTAAGGTCTTCTGCTGTTGTCACTTCATAATCCAGTGATGAAATCCTGGCGTGTCTGCGATTTTCCCACCATTGAGATTGTAAAAACTAACAGCTCGAGTAGTATGGCGACCACGACCCAGACTGTCTGAGATTTCTCCTGTTTCGAGATTGAGGTCAGGTGCGATTTTATTGAGGAGGGTTGACTTCCCAACACCTGTCTGTCCCATGAAGACTGTCACTTTATCTGTCAACAAGGGCAAGAGTTCTTCCTTACTAGTCACAAAGTCGTAACCAATAGCACGATAGGTTTTCTCGTAAAAATCCAGTTCTTCACTATCCTCTAGTAAGTCCATTTTGGAAATATAGACGATAGGATGAATGCCCTTGTGTTCTAAGAGAACCAAGAACCGATCCAACAAGTTACTATTAAAGTCAGGTTCTTTAACGGACATAATGACAACGGCTTGGTCAATATTGACAATGGGTGGACGAACCAGACTATTTTTTCGTTCATGAATTTCCAATATATAGCCTTCTGAGTTCTCCTCTGCAGAAAATTCTACCCAATCTCCAACATAGGGTGTATGGCCTTTTTTACGGAAATTCCCACGCGCGCGCGTGTTTGATAAACTTGACCATCACTTTCCACATAGTAGAAACCGGCCAAGGCTTTAATGATTTGTCCCTGCATCTTAGAGTCCTTGTCCTTTAAGCGCATCTGCTAGACTAGCAAATTCTTCTAAGCCAAGAGCTTCACCACGTACACTTGGTGACAAGCCTGCCTGGTCCAAAGCCTTGGTCAGCTTATCCTTGATTTCCTCAGTTTCCCAAAGTAACCAGTCAAGTTGTTCCACAAGGTCTTGCGACGATGAGTGAAACTAGCCTTGGAAACCTTAAAGAAGAAGTTCTCATCTTCGACCGCAACCGCCGGTTCTGGACGACGCACCATTTTCAGGATAGCTGAGTCCACGTTGGGCGCTGGCACAAAGACCGTACGAGGCACGATAAAGGCAACCTTAGCTGTCATGTAATACTGAACTGCAATGGACAAGCTACCATAAGCCTTGGTATTTGGTTGAGCAGAGATACGATCTGCCACTTCTTTTTGCATCATGACCACAAACTCACTAAAAGGAATGCCACTCTCGATTAAGTGCATGAGAATAGGGGTTGTGATATAGTAAGGCAAGTTTGCTACTACCTTAATAGGCAGGTCAGGGTTTTTAAAATTATGGATATGTTTCGCTAGGTCAACTTTTAGAATGTCCTCGTTGACTACGGTCACATTGTCAAAAGCACGCAGGGTATCCGCTAGGATTGGTACCAAACGGTGGTCAATCTCAAAGGCCATGACTTCAGCTGCACGCTCAGCCAAAAACTCCGTCAAGGCACCAATACCTGGCCCGATCTCAATGACATTGACCTGGTCATCAATCTCAGCCGTATCCACAATTTTTTGAAGGATATTGGTATCGGTCAAAAAATTTTGCCCAAAGGACTTTTTAAAGGTAAAACCGTGACGCTCCAGCACTGCCTTGGTCACGCTATAATCTGCAATTCTCATTTATTCTCTTTTCTATTTATTAGCTAAAAATAATATATAAAACCCACATCATTCCTAGTGCCAACAAAAACCAAAACACTAAAAGAACACGAGGCTTGTTCCCTTTTGAATCAGATCCAGTCATATCAAGCACTTTCTTATCTTCTTGGGGGTTCATTTTCTTGAGTTCATCCTGATAGGCATCCGAATCTAAAATATTGTCTTCTGGCAATAATTCTGAAGCATAATAATCAGGAAAGCCCATAGCAAGGCCTATTAAGTTCTTATCCGTTAGAGAAAAATCCAAATCTTTTGGCTGTTTTTCCTGAATAGCTCGGATATTTTTTAACAGTTTATCAGCGACTACAGACACTTGATCCATAAAAACTACATCCAAAACATCAAATCCAAGCACATCACCATCTTTGACGTTTACAAGAATATAACGAACAAAGGCATCATAGAGTTGCAAAGCTTGCGGGACATTCTCTTCTAAAAAAGACCGATTTTGGAGGGCGTTTTGCTGAAATTTTGCAATAGAAAGTAGGATATCCACATTTTTGCTCTTGGTAAAAACTTTTTCTGCTTGCTCTTCATCTTCTTCGAGTTTTTCTGCTGTTTCCCAGAGAGCAATAGGAGCTTTTAAATCTTCTTCATCCCAAAACAATTGCCAAAAATAGGGTATTGTGTAAATTCCCTCTGTTAGAATACGGGCTTCATCTCCGTTTTTTAAGTAAATATAACTTCTATTTGCCATATCATTTCCTTTCAAAATCTTTGAAAAAGGTTAGTGGTTCAAGTAGGATGTAGATAAAACTATAAAGTTTCCAATTTTTCATGCTCAATCGAAAACCTAGACTTCATTGAAAAAGATGTTTCATAAAAGCACCAAGGGACGATAACACTACATGACCAGTTTAACCTTGGTCAGGTCATCATCTGCAATTCTCATTTATTCTCTTTACTAATGTAGTATGCTTCCGGGGTGCAATGATAGAGCAAAACAAATAAGGGAGTCTCAGTAATTCCTTCTAACATTTCTTTTAATACCTCATCTTGATGGATAATCTCTCCTGTTTTAGTGAAATAAACACCTTATTCCCCATTTCGATTTCTAAGTTCCCAGGCCACATTATTTCCTTGGATAGACGGCAAATAACGTTCCTTTTCTAAAAAATCAAAAAAGTCTTTCACCGTCATATCTTCAGGAACATCAAATTCCATCTCATGAGACAGGACATCATCCCCCATACAGACAGAATCTCTATCAACTCGTATTTTCATTCTTTGTTTAACCGTTAGCTCTTCCTTCTAGCTCCTCACTAAGCTTTTGCATCTCTCTAAATGTCTTTTCACTGACATAGGCACCCGCCTTATAATACTCAGTTGCATTGATAGCATAGTCAAAAGAGGCAATCATCCCGCCTGCTTCTTCAATCATGCCATTCCACTTTTCATCAAAGACCATTCGCAGACGTTTCCAATCAGTAAATACTGGAACAGAGTTTCGCCCATCTTTTCCTTCTTTGACTGGTATGTTGAAACTAGAATCTTTTTCCAAGACAAAGGAGTTTCCTTCCTGACTATCCTCCTTAAATTCCGAAGCAGCATCTAAAGGAATTAGGAATTTTGCTTTCGGCATAGCTTCCGAGAAGAACTTATAATAGAGCTTATAAATTACTTCTTCATCTTCTGTCGTCGGGCTATCCAATTGTCCCATCAAAAGCATCCATCTTACTACATCAGGGTTCATGACAGGAACTTGTATTTCTGGCAAATCAGAAATCTGGTTTTTGGACTAAGGCTGAAGCACTGATGCTTACTTCCTTACTATTAAAGAAAGCACCTAAAGCACCGTTTAAATAAAAGGCTGTCCCAAGAAAATTCTCAATCCCTTTTTTATCTTCTGTATTTTCAATTAGTTTTACGACTGAATTTGGTCGGCTGTCAATGGTTTCCTTGAATTGGCGATACCAAGATGGTGTCAAAAGCATGATCATGGGATCAGTACAGAGATACCCTTCTTCTCCCCTGTCATAGGTCGTTGAGAAAAGATAGGGTTCGCCTGTTTTTTCTGAATAAACTGCATAAACAGAATCTGCTGCTAACACCTTATCCTTGACGATTTCCGCTAGACCTTCCAACTTACGAGTGTTGACTTGATAGCTTTCTTCACTTTCAGTCTCCTGATTTTGACGGCATTTCCATAAAAAGAGACGTAAAATCTCTACGCTATCATCAAGACTAGCTGCCAAGTAGTCTTCATTGGTCAACTGTCCCTCTTGGATGGCTACAAAAGCACGATAAAGAGCATCTAAATAGCTAGATAATTTTTGCTCTTCCTCAACACCTGAACTAAAGAGCACACTTCCTTTTTTCAATTTATCCAAAGAAGGAAGCCTATCAACCACTAGATGCGCGAGAACTTCATCAGTAAGACTATCTGCATCTTTGTTTTGACTGCTAAGTTTTTTAACCTCTATAGTACCAAGGCTTTCCATTCCTTGGTCAGGATTGCAAAACTGCAACTGATCTCCAACCTTGAGAGTCCCTTCTAAACTCCCAACAATCAATAATTGATTCGTTTCCTTCATTGGGAACAAATCTAAAACTCCAATACATGCATTGTTTTTAGATTCTTCTCTTTCATTCTGTGCTTCAGTTATTTCAGTTGCCTCTGCAGTTTCCGTCTTTTTTAAAAAATCAAAGATTCCCATAACTTTTCCTCATTAACTCCACACAAGGCTAATCCCGTGGAGCACTTTTCTAATGCTTGCTATCAAGCCTGATTAAACCGTATATGATTACTTCTATTGTATCATATTCCCCCTACATTTTGGGACGGTTTCTCAATTCTCATACGATTTCATGGCATCTTCAACTTCAGCTAGACTGATTCCAAATAATTCTAAACGCTTGAGAAGTTGTTTACCATTGGAATAACCGATACGAAGATTCTCTCCTAAATATTCTCTGCGTTTCGGCTGTCTGCTCCAGCTAAAAAACCAAGGCGAATCAAGTCACTACGGCCAATATCAAAGTCACTTTCTACTTCAAATTGCTCTGTTACTTGAGCCAGTGCTGTTTTCAAGTCTTCATAACTGGCATGTTCGATTCCTAGGGAACGTCCCTTGGTCTTGGACTTGGGAGCAGCTTCATCACGTTTGAGAAAAGCGTGTTGAACTGTCGGAATAGCTGTCATAATCATCCGACGGATGCGTTCCCCATTAAAGTCAGGATCTGTAAAGACAATCACCCCATGACGTTCATGTAGACGTTGGATTCGTTCAAGATCTTCTTCATTGATAGCTGATCCACGAGTCTCATAGGTCTCAACGTCAAAGTAACGTTTGAGATTGGCCGTATCATCACGTCCTTCGACTACGATGACTTGGGAAATTTTCTCTTTCATGATTTACGTTCCAACCCAAAGATGCCTTCTGCATTAGCACTTGTCGCAGCAGCTAATTCTTCTGTTGTCATGCCACGCAAGTCTGCAATAAAGTCTACTACATAGCGCGTGTAAGCTGTCTTATTTTCACGCCCACGCTTGGGTACTGGGGCTAAATAAGGCGCATCTGTCTCTACCAAAATCTTATCCAAAGGTAACTCTTTGGCTGCTTCCTGAATATCTGTCGCCTTCTTGAAGGTCACCACTCCAGAAAAGGAAATGGTCATACCAAGCTCCACAAACTTCTCAGCCCAATCCAAAGAACCTGAGAAGGAATGCATGATGCCGCCACGTGGACCAACTCCCTCACTCTTAATAATTTCATAGGTATCTTCGAGCGCATCACGTGTGTGAACCACAAAAGGTAAGTCCAGTTCCTTAGACAGCTGAATCTGACGACGGAAAACTTGCTCCTGCACTTCTTTAGGTGCCGTCATCCAGTGATAGTCCAAACCAATCTCCCCCAAGGCAACAACTTTTGGATGTTTTAGTTTTTCTAGCAAGTAATTCTCAACTTCCGTTGTATAGGTTCCTGCTTCCGTTGGATGCCAGCCAATCGTCGCATAGAGTTGGTCATACTTGTCCACTAGTTCAAGAGCACGCTCAATAGTCGGTTTATCAAAACCAACAATATTCATCCGAATTACACCCATTTCAGCCGCTAAGGCAAGTTCTTCTTCTTCGCGTCCCAAAAATTCTTCCACATTCAAGTGGGTATGAGTATCAAAAATCATGTATATTTCCTCGTTTTTTCTACCTTCTATTATACCAAAAAAACTAGTCTCATCCTTATAGGAAAAAATATTTTGAAATCATTCATTTTTTCTTGACGACTTTTTTTCATAGCAGTATAATAACTCTTGTTGAAATTTTTCAAAAAAGGAAAGAAAATGTTTACAAAACTAAAATATACCTTTATTGGTCGTCCCCTTAAGTCCTTAACTGAAGGCGAGGGAGGACTACTTGGAAAAACGCAGGCACTCGCAATGCTATCAAGCGATGCTCTATCATCTATTGCCTACGGGCCTGAACAGGTCGTCCTCGTCTTGGCTAGTCTTTCTCCGCTTGCTATCTGGTGGAGTCTCCCTATTGGCATTTTTGTCCTCTTACTATTAGCTAGCCTGACCATTTCTTATAGACAAATCATCCATGCCTACCCTCAAGGTGGAGGTGCCTATATGGTAACTCGAGAAAACCTATCCCCTGAGTTAGGTTTGATTGCTGGGGGAAGTCTGCTTGTTGACTATATGCTAACAGTAGCCGTATCCGTGGCTGCAGGAGCTGATGCGATCACAGCAGCACTGCCTACCCTCCACCCCTATAACCTCCACATCTCCATTTTTCTAGTCTGTTTGCTCATGCTTTTGAATCTGCGAGGCTTGAGGGAATCTGCTAGTTCTCTGATGATTCCGGTCTACCTCTTTATCTTTAGTACAGTCTTCCTCTTATTGTTTGGTATCTTCCAACTATTGACAGGTTCTCTCAGCTATCATGCAACTTCTGCAATTGGTCAAACCGTCCCAAGTCTCTCAATCATCCTGATTTTAAGAGCCTTCACCAGCGGTTCGGCTTCACTAACTGGAGTTGAAGCTATCTCAAACGCTGTTCCGTTTTTCAAAACTCCCAAAGAGAAAAATGCAGCTCAAACACTAACCATCATGTCTCTGATCCTTGGATTTCTATTTGCAGGAATTACCTTCTTAAATTACTGGATGGGAATTACACCTCAACACGGAGAAACGATTCTCTCACAAATGGCGAAAGGAATTCTAGGAAATTCAGCTCTCGGTCAGATTGTTTATTATCTCTTCCAATTCTCAACAGCCCTAATCCTAGCCGTTGCTGCAAATACTGGTTTTTCTGCCTTTCCGATGTTAGCTTACAATATGGCCAAGAACAAGTACATGCCCCATCTCTTTATGGAAAAGGGAGACCGCCTTGGTTATTCAAACGGTATTTTGACCTTGGCCTTCGGTGCTATGATCCTTCTGCTCATTTTCAACGGAAATACAGAACGCTTGATTCCTCTTTATACTATTGGAGTTTTTGTGCCCTTTGCACTTTCTCAAACAGGAATGATTCGTCATTGGAAAAAAGAAAAAGGCTCTCATTTCTTAAAATCTGCCTTCGCAAATATCCTTGGCGCTATCATTTGTTATGCTATCGTTCTTATCCTACTCTTCTTTAGACTTGGAGATATCTGGCCCTTCTTCCCAATCATCCTGGTCCTAACCTTCCTCTTTTTGTCCATCCACAGTCATTACCAAAAGGTAGCTAAACAGCTTCGACTCTATGAAGGAATTCAAAAGAAAACCTACGATGGCAATGTCGTCCTTGTCTTAGTGGGAAATGTTACTCGAGTAAGCGTCGGAGCTATTAACTACGCTCAAAGCATTGGAGATGAAGTTTTGGCCATGCACATTTCCACCAAGGAAACTGAGGAAAAAGACCAAGAAATCCTCCAAGAATTTGCTGGCTACTTTCCAAATATCACTTTAAAAACATTACTACCAGCTATCGCGATATCATCACACCTACAGTTCGATATGTTCGAAAAATCTCTCAAGAAGCCAAGAAAAAGAACTACACAGTCACAGTTCTAGTACCCCAATTTATCCCTAACAAACCTTGGCAAAATATCCTCCACAATCAAATGAGTCTCAAATTAAAATATGCTCTCAGATGGCACGAAGATGTCGTCGTTGCCAGCTACTCTTATCATTTGAAAGAATAAAGAAAAGCTCAAAATCAGAGAAATCACCTCCTGATTTTGAGCTTTTTCTATTGAGCGTCTTTCCAATGCATCTTCTACAGTTTTCAGATTACATCAATTGCCATAGAAGTTTCTCTCTTTTAGATAAACAGAAAAGCCAGTAGACTCGAGTTCCTACTGACTTCTTTGTTGAATTCGTTTGGATTATGCAGCCAAAACTTTGCGTCCTTTACGACGACGAGCTGCCAATACGCGACGACCGTTTTTAGTTGACATACGGTTACGGAATCCGTGTTTACGCGCACGACGTAGTTTACTTGGTTGATAAGTACGTTTCACGATGAATACCTCCTCATAGATTTGTATTCGTTTAGCCGGCTATAAAGTGATCAGTTACTAAACATACTTTACTATTCTATCTGATTCTTTTGCATTTGTCAATAGCTCTGACAAATGTTTCCAGCTTTTTTACTATGAAAGCCTTATCTACGATACTGTTTCAAGAAACGGGTCATCTTTTCTTGGATTTGGGCTAACTCATCTACACGTGGCAGATAAACGATACGGAAGTGATCTGGTTCTCTCCAGTTAAATCCTCGTCCATGAACCAAAAGCACCTTTTCTTGCTTCAAGAAATCAAGGACAAACTGTTCATCATCGTCGATACGGTACATATTGCGGTCAATTTTAGGGAAGATATAAAGACCCGCTTTAGGTTTAACCGCGGACAAACCTGGAATATCTTGAATGGCATTATAAATAAAGTTTCTTTGTTCATAGATACGACCACCCGGCAAGAGTAATTCATCCACCGACTGGTGACCACCTAGTGAAGTTTGAACAACCTGTTGAGCCAAGACGTTGGAACAAAGGCGCATGTTTGAAAGCATGTTGAGACCTTCAATATAGCCCTTTACATGATGTTTAGGCCCAGACAAGACCATCCAACCTACACGGAAACCAGCGATACGGTGAGATTTAGACAGACCATTCATGCTGACACAGAAAAGGTCTGGAGCCAAACTTGCTACTGGTGTATGGACATTGCCGTCCATAACCATACGGTCGTAAATCTCATCCGCAAAGATAATCAAGTCATTTTGACGAGCAATCTCAATGATATCTAGTAAGAGTTCTTTAGGATAGAGGGCTCCCGTTGGATTATTTGGATTGATTAAAACGATGGCCTTAGTATTTGAACTAATCTTAGACTTAATGTCATCTAGGTCTGGATACCATTCAGCTTCTTCATCACAGACGTAGTGAACGGCATTTCCTCCAGCCAAGCTAACTGCAGCTGTCCAGAGAGGATAGTCAGGCATTGGAACCAAGACTTCATCGCCATTGTCCAAGAGACCTTGCATGGACATGACAATCAACTCACTCACACCATTTCCAAGGTAGATATCATCGATGCCTACATTAGGGAATTTTTTCAATTGGCAATATTGCATAATTGCTTTACGGGCTGAAAAGATACCTTTTGAGTCCGAATAACCTTCACTATCACGCGCATTCATAATCAAATCATGGATGACCTCATCTGGTGCTGTAAAGCCAAACTCAGCTGGGTTTCCTGTATTCAAGCGAAGGATTTTTTCCCCATTTGCTCGCATACGCATTGCTTCCTCAAGAACTGGTCCACGGATGTCATAAGCCACATGCTCTAATTTGATTGATTTGTTAAATTCTTTCATTTGAGTTCCTCAATTCATCAGGATAGTTAATATTATACCACTTGATATAAAAATCGTAAATCGCCCAGTACTATTCCACAAAAAAACCTTGCTTAACGCAAGGTAAACAGAGCAAGGTCGATTTCTTTCTATTTTTGGGAGAAGAAAGAGAAAAATATGCACCTCTAGCAAGATATACATCTAAATCTAAAGTCTCGCACATAAACTTCGAATCGAAACGAAGGCATCGTTATGGATGATAGTTGCATGAACTCATGAATTTCTTCCTGTGTCCAGCAAAGCGCAAAGAAAAAATAAGTCGACTCAACAAACAACATAGACGATGTCTGGGCTAATTCGAGTCTGTTTGTAAAGAATTTTACCATATCACTGACTTCTTTCCCTGCCCTGTCACTTAGTATTATACACTAAAACTTTTGCATTTTCAAATAAGTACATATAAAAAGAACTCTTTTTAAAGCGCCACCTAAACATTTAATTGAATATGATTCTACTTTGACAATAAAAAAGAGAGAACCATGTGATTCTCTCAGTTTTTACTTCTACAAATATCTAGAACGAAATTTAATTTCGCCAGATTATTTCGCAATTTCTGCCAACATTTTTTCGATGTGTTGGATGGATTTTTCACGTCCAAGCAAGTAGATGGTATCTGGCAATTCAGGACCATGCATTTCACCTGAAACGGCAATACGGATTGGCATAAAGAGATTCTTCCCTTTGATCCCAGTTTCTTTTTGAACCGCTTTGATTTGTGGGAAGATATTCTCTGTCACAAATTCATCATCTGTCATCGCTTCAAGTTTTGATTTGAAAGCTTCAAGAACTGTTGGGACTGTTTCACCAGCCATGACTTCTCGTTCTGCTTCTGTCAATTCTGGTAAGTCTGAGAAGAAGAGGTCTGTCAATGGTACGATTTCGTCAACTGACTTCATTTGTGGTTTGTAGAGTTCCACCAATTTTTTAGCCTTGTCTGTCAAACGTCCTGCTTCTTCAAGGAATGGTTTTGCCATTTCAAAGATAGTCTCAAGATCCGCATTCTTGATATAGTCATTGCTCATCCAGTCAAGTTTCTTCTGGTCGAAGGCTGCTGGAGACTTGCTAAGACGGTTTTCATCAAAGAGCTTGATGAGTTCTTGGCGAGAGAAGATTTCGTCTTCCCCACCAGGGTTCCAGCCAAGAAGAGCGATGAAGTTAAAGACTGCTTCTGGAAGGTAGCCTTTCTTCCGGTAATCTTCGATAAATTGAAGGGTATTAGTGTCGCGTTTAGACAACTTCTTACCAGTTTCAGAGTTGATGATCAAGGTCATGTGACCAAATTCTGGTGCTTCCCAACCAAGAGCTTCATAGACCATGAGCTGTTTTGGTGTATTAGCAATATGGTCGTCTCCACGGATGACGTGAGAGATTTGCATATCGTGGTCATCAATGACAACGGCAAAGTTGTAAGTTGGGTAGCCATCTTTCTTTTGGATAACCCAGTCCCCACCGATATTGCCACCTTCAAACTCGATATCACCTTTGACCATATCATGCCACTTGTAGATACCAGACTCATTCACTGCCAAACGAACCGTCGGGATGATGCCCGCTGCTTCACGTTCTGCAACGTAAGCTGCTTTTTCTTCTTCGCTCATGCCAAGGTATTCGTTAATGTAACGAGGTGTTTCACCTGCTGCTTCTTGACGTTCACGTTCTGCTGCCAATTCTTCTTCTGTAACGTAAGATTTGTAGGCTTTTCCTTCAGCCAAGAGTTGGTCGATATATTTTTGATAGAGTTCCAAACGCTCAGACTGGCGGTAGTTTTCATGAGTCTCTGGACTTTCATCCCAGTCCATGCCTAACCAACGAAGGTTTTCCAGCTGTGAACGTTCTCCGTCTTCGACATGACGTTTGCGGTCAGTATCTTCGATACGGATGATAAAAGTTCCACCATGGTGGCGTGCATACAAATAGTTAAACAATGCTGTACGGGCATTTCCGATGTGTAGTAGTCCTGTTGGACTTGGTGCATAACGCACACGAATATCTTTTGACATATCTTCTCCTATAAAGTCTCTAGGCGTCTGCCTTTTTGCTCTCTATATTATATCACAAGTCTTGCCAGAGTCCAATTTCTCTTTTCGAGAAAAAGCAAAAAGAGTGGTAAAACCACTCTTTTTTATTCTATTATAGACGAGCGTTTAGTTCTTTGCTCAATTCTTCAAATCCTGGTTTACCAAGAAGGGCAAACATGTTGCGTTTGTAGGCTTCAACACCTGGTTGGTCAAATGGATTGATGGCATTCAAGTAACCTGAAAGGGCGATAGCCAATTCGAAGAAGTAGATTGTGTAACCAAGAGTGAAGGCATCTTGCTCAGGAAGAGTTACGTACATGTTTGGTACGTCACCATCTGTGTGGGCAAGAAGAACACCGTCAGTTGCTTTTTTGTTAACGAAGTCAACGTCTTTTCCCTGAAGGTAACCAAGTCCATCAAGATCTTCTTCCAAAGTAGGGATAATCACGTTCTTACGTGGTTTGTCAACACGGACAACTGTTTCAAACATGATACGAGTTCCTTCTTGGATAAATTGACCCAATGAGTGTAGGTCTGTTGAGAAATTAGCTGAAGTTGGGTAAATCCCTTTTTGGTCTTTTCCTTCTGTTCAGGCACCCCTTGTGGATGCATCTGCTGGAAATTCCCTTGCACTGACTGGCTAGTTTGATTGACTTGCCAATCAACCACTGCGTCATCTATTTTTTCTAATTTAGACCCAGAAGCCTGGACTTTTGGTCCAGGCTCTGAATCAATTTTTTAGACTTTTATTTTTCTAAATTGCTTGATTTGAAATTTTATTATGGTTAAGCAGTTTCAAAAATCTGAATAGTAGAACCTTTCTCAATTACTACCGCTTGCTCTGCTACAACATGGAGTGTACCAGGAAGGCTCCCCTCTTTTGAACCATCAAAAGAAATCGTGATATGTCCCAGTCCAGTTAAATTTTTTTCTACTACATTTCCTACGGAACTAATCGAATATTCCTGATTATCTACCACCAGCTTGCCACCTTCTAGTATTGAACCTAGCAGATTTTTGTTATCAATCTTAAAACAATACTCTGATAAATCTTCTGGTGCTTCTTCTCCAAATAAAATGAGCATATTGGCATCTTGAATCATATTCTGAGCTTCAGACCCTACTTGAATTACTTTAGTTTCAAAAATTTTCTTCATCTGATTTCTATTCATACTTTCTCTAATTTGTCATAAACTTAGGCTTATAGATAAGTTTAACATAATAGTTCTCTGTTTTCAGGCATCTATCAAAGGTCTACTGATAAAGACCAATACTAGCTATCCAAGCAACTAGCACTCGCGGAACACCATTGAGAAAGCGTGAATAAAGTACCGAAGGGACACCAACCTCAACTGTTTCAGCCTTGGCTTCAGATAGGCCGAGTGCTACAGGAATGAAATCACAACCGTTTTGAGTGTTGATAGCAAATAAAGCTGGCAGAGCCATTTGGGGCGGAATAGTCCCTTTTCCGATTTCGACTCCAATTAAAGTTCCAATAATCTGACTAATAACAGCTCCGGGACCTAACAAAGGAGATAGGAATGGTAAGGAACAGATAAAGCCAATTAAAACGAGTCCCCAGATGTTCCCCGCTAGGGGAACCATTAATTTTGCCAGCCAATTTCCAACACCGGATCCTTGAATAACCCCAATCAGCAAGGAAACAAAGGCCATGAAAGGAATTATTGTATTGAGCATTGTTTGGATGGCTTCACGAGCAGCCTGGTTGAAAGTTGCAACGACCTTACCAGCCCCCATCCCAATTCGTGCTACAATACTTGTTTCAGCTTTTTGCTCTGTAATTTTTTTACTAGTATCGTAAGTTGGCTTTTCAGTTACCACAGTTGTCGCTTTTTCGTCTTCATTAGCAGCAGAAATTTGATTAAGGCCAACTGCTGACACATAGATTTCCTCGGTTATATATTGAGCTAGAGGCCCACTTTTCCCTGTAGCGACAATATTTATTGTAGGGATTCCCTTTTTAGGATAAATACCACAGCGAAGAGTACCGCCACAATCCACGATTGCTAAAGCAATTTCCTCATCTGGGATAGAAGTTTTAAACCCATTAACAGCTTCCATACCGGTCAAATCAGCAATTTTATCTACAATATCTGGCTTTTCTCCGCCGCCAGTAATATAGATGAATTTATGCTTAGCTTCACTAGGTGTAATGACCAAAGGTCCTCCGAAACCGCCATTTCCTTTAACAACTTTTATACTCTTATATGACATAATTTCACTCTTTCTATAAATCAAATGTTTTACTCAAGGTAACACCTTGCTGTTTTGCTACATAAGCAGTTGTAAAATCGGTTACCCAACCACCTACAAAGTTCATGACAAGCCCAACAAGCATGTAACGAATGGCTAAGTCCATTTGACTTAAACCTAAAGTTTGAATTCCTGTCGCAATTCCCATCCATACAAATAATTCCCCAGGATTGATATGTGGAAATACACCATTTGAAGTATGGCAAAACTGCATCTGAGCTGCTACAAAACTAGGTTTATAATATTCTGGTAAGAAACGTCCCATACTGATTGCCATCGGATTTCCCAGCATAAAAGCTGAAATGAAAGGTAAAATCATATACCGGCTAACAGGATTTTTGGCAGAAATCTTAGCCAAGGAATTGACCTTCTCTTCTCCCAAGAAAGCGATAAGGGTATTCATTGCAATCAATAGCATCAAGACAAGAGGTACAATATTTGTCATCCAGCTAATAAAGGTTTCTCCACCTAATTGGAAGAGTTTCATAAAACTCTCTGCAAATTCTGTAATGTAATTCATAAGGAACTCCTTTTCTTATTTTTTTTAAATAACTGTTTAATAGATAATTGTAAGTAATCCGCATAAAAGCCGAATCCCAGAAAAGAATCAGAAGAACTTGTCTCTTTCTCAATACCTGCCTCATGCCAAAGATAGACTTTTCTAGCATCTTCTATAGCTGATTGCATCAACTTATTTTCTTTTCTCACAAGAGGATTATACTTGTCAAAATAATGGATGTCTTCTCCAACATAATCGTCCATATTTGAAAACGCGCTAAGATTGTGACTCCTTGCATTTTGCTAGCTTTAAGAACCCGACCGTTTTCATCAACCGCGAACATGACAATCGTACCGGATTTGATTCTTCCGGATTTTCTGCCAATCGCTACGCGCCCCAGTTTCCGGAGCATCGTATAGGTCTTATTGAAGTCTTTGAGTTGCTGCCAGCCGAGGAACATTTGAAATATATAAGCTGCCATGACAAATACAGCGAAAATTATTAGCGAATTCATTAAAATACTCCTTTGCTCTTAGAAAATGATAGAAATTCTGTCTCTGTTTCTACAGCCCTCAATGCTTCTTTTAGAGAAGGCTCTCCTGCAATTCGAAAAATGTCGTCATACAATTCCAGCAATTCACTTTCCATTTTTCTTTCAATTTCTGAGGGTATAGCGACTAGAAAGATAAATTCAATCCAATCATCTCCTTTTTGATAAGGCTCTTCTAGTTTTCCAAACATTAAAATAGTTTTTGCATAACCCTGGTTAATTGTATGGGGAAAAGCAATTCCTCCGCCAAAAACGGTTGATTGTTTTTTCTCCCTATCAATTATCCGATTTCTAAAACCTTCATCAATCATCTGAAGTTTCTCTAACTCTGCAACCATATTTAGCAAGTATTGATGATAGGTTTTTTGTGGACCTAATCGAACAAATCGTAAGCTGACTGTTTCTAGATTTCTTTGATGAAAAGCATTGACTCTCTGCCATTCTTCCCGCAACCATTGATCATCAAAAAGATGATTAACTTGAATGACTGGAGATTTAGAATCTTTATATTTTAGAGGAACTGTCGTAAAAATCGCGAAATAGTCCTGATTCAAATCCACATTAAAATCCTCTTCAGAATACTGAGTAATCTCTACATCATTTCCAAGGATTCGTCTGAGTTGCTGAATAATCATCGCAGCAGTTCCTCTTCCTGTTGTGCAAACTACAGCTATCTGCTTGCGAGAACTATTTACAATAGAGTTTTGCTTTCTTAAAATCATTTCAAAATACAAAGCCAAATATCCGATTTCAGATAATTCCAATTCAGAACCAAAAATTGCAGATAGTTCTTCTCCAGCAATTTTCGCCATTTCAAAAGCAAAAGGATATTGAGTTTGAACCTCGCCATGAAATATATCATTAGCTTGCACATGGAAAATCAGTCGATTGATTAAGAGGCCTAGATGAGACTTGATTTCTTCAAATAATTCTTCATCATCAAAGTTAACCAACATTGTTTCTTTGACTTTCTTGACAATCCCTTGAAAAATGTTTGCAAGCTGTTCAGATTGATAAGACGGCTTGCTTAAAGTGTCAATAAAACGGACATTAAAAGGAAAACACAAAAAGTCTATTTCAAACTGACTGAGGGAAATCTTATAAGTCATCACAATATGATAGATTAATTTCTCAACCAAAGGGGTCTCTGTTAAATCATTCCTATAGTAAGGAATAGGACAACTCAACACCCTAAATGCATGAATACGCTCCACCATAATTGAAATGGTCTTTCGAAGGAGTTCCTTTGTTTCTTTCGGGATTTTATACTCCTGGAGTAGCGTCTCCAGAAAAGAAGATGTTGCCTCGGTGAGTGTCCTTCCTTCAAAGTAAGGGGCCACTTGGTGAATATAGAGCAAGCGCAAATTCAGCTCGTCCCCCAAGACCTCCAGCCCACGGTTGGGCTTTCCTGAAATAGTGATAGAGTAACTCTCTGCCAAAGATTTACTTGTTTTAAATCCTTATTAAGGGTACTTCTACTAACACCTGCTTCCTCAGCCAAGTCGTCAATAAGAAGAGGGGAGTTTGACTTAATTAAACGTTTTAGTAAATAGGCAATTCTTTTACTGGAAGAATTGAAGTCACTCTCCTGTTTTAAACTACCAGATAAAATCCTTTCCAACTCTGTATAGTCATACACTTCTAACATTAACTTATCATCTTGTGAGATAATCTGGATATTAGGAGCCAAAACATCATTTAATTGTTGGATACTCTTTTGCAAGGTTTGCATACTAATATCCAGCTCTGAGCGCATATCTACCAAGGAATAAGTTGGCTGTGAGACCATTTTTTCTAAAATGTTATACCATCGATTTACTAAGGTCAACTCTCTTCCTCACCTTCATTTTTTTAACCGCGAGTTTTCCCTCCAGCAATATTTGTAGTGACTCCAGTTATATAGCTAGAACGGTCTGAAATATAGAATGCTACAAGATCAGCTACTTCCCGTAGTTTACCACTTCGTCCCAAAGGAGTTGTTGAAGTTGAAGCATAACCAGCTCGAATATCTTCTACCGTCTTTCCACGGGTATAAGCAAGAGCTTCCTCATAAGAAAGAGTTCGAAGTCCCGTAGCTTCCATAATTCCTGGAGCAATTCCAACCACACGTACACCATGCTTACCCAGCTCTTCGCCCATGAACGAGTGTAACTATAGACTGCTGCTTTTGTTGCAGCATAGGCACTTTGTCCTTCAGAACCTTCCAAGCCTGCTTCTGAAGCCATGTTCACAATTACACCTTTTCCATTTTTCACTAAAATACGTCCTACTGCCTGACTAACCAAATACAAACCTTTTTGATTAATCATTGTTACTTTTTCAAACGTTTCATCGTCTAACTCGTAAGGACCTTTAGGATTTTCTGCATCAATTAATAATCTGGGAACATTAATCCCTGCATTATTGACTACCGCATCAATATTGCCAAATCTTTCAACTATTTTGGCAACACCCTCTTCTACTTCAGAGCGAGAAGTTACATCAACTTTTACAAATAATAGATTCGGGTGACGCAAATCGTTGTCGCTAAGATCAAAATTCGCTACATTGACTCCTAATTCCAGCAATTCTTCAACGATTGCCTTACCGATCCCAGATGACGCGCCAGTCACAAGAACTGTTTTGCCTTTTATGTTTAACCAATCATTCATTTTGATACCTCTCAAATTTTATTTACAAGGCAATTATACAGCGCTTTCATAAAAGAATTAAGACACTCTTTTTTACACTTTTAAAAAAAATAATAAACTAATTAAGAGGCTTGTACTAAAAATCCACAAGAAATGAACTTGTGGATCTTTTTATATTCTAAATGAACTCAAAGCATATGAGAATCAAAGGCGTGCATTCAACTCAGCACCCAGCTCTTCAAAGCCTGGTTTCCCAAGAAGAGCAAACATGTTTTTCTTATAAGCTTCAACTCCAGACTGGTCAAATGGATTGATACCATTCAGGTAGCCAGAAAGAGCAATAGCCAACTCAAAGAAGTAAATAGTGTAGCCCAAAGTGAACTCATCTTGCTCAGGCAGTGTCACAAACATATTTGGAACTCCACCATCAGTGTGTGCTAACAGCACTCCATCTGTAGCTTTTTATTGACAAAGTCAACATCTTTTCCTTGCAAGTAGCCAAGACCGTCCAAGTCTTCTGCCAATTCAGGAATCAGCACATTTTTGCGAGGTTTATCTACACGGATAACTGTTTCAAAGAGGATACGGGTACCTTCCTGGATAAATTGTCCCAGAGAGTGCAAGTCTGTTGAGAAGTTAGCTGAAGTTGGATAAATCCCTTTTTGGTCTTTCCCTTCTGACTCACCAGCCAGTTGCTTCCACCACTCAGAGAAGTATTGCAGAGATGGTTCATAGTTAGCTAGAACTTCTGTCAGATAACCTTTACGGTACAAGATATTGCGTACAACTGCATATTGATATGCTTCATTTTCAGCCAACTTATCAGAAGCATAAGCCTTGCGAGCAGCATTTGCTCCTTCCATTAACTTGCTGATATCAGCTCCTGCAGCTGCGATTGGCAAGAGCCCCACTGCTGTCAATACTGTAAAACGACCACCTACACTATCAGGCACTACAAAAGTATCCCAGCCATTAGCATCTGCTTCAACCTTAACTGCACCTTTAGCGCGGTCTGTAGTTGCGTAGATACGTTGGTTAGCTTCTTCTTGACCGTACTTCTTAACCAAGAGTTCTTTGAAGACACGGAAAGCAATAGCCGGTTCAGTTGTTGTACCTGATTTAGAAATCACGTTTACTGAGAAATCTTTGTCTGATACATAGTCTACCAAATCAGCCAAATAGCTTGAAGAGATAGAGTTTCCAGCATAGAGGATCTGAGGTGCCTTGCGTTCTTCCTTTCTTGCAAGTTTACAAATGAATTATTCAAGAAATCAATAGCTGCACGAGCTCCTAAATAGGAACCACCAATACCGATTACGATCAATACCTCACTATCAGATTGGATTTTAGCAGCAGCCTTTTGAATACGAGCAAATTCATCTTTGTCATATTCTTCAGGTAAGTTCAACCAGCCAGTCATTTCTGCCCCAGGACCTGTACCATTTCGCAGAGCAGAATCTGCTGCAGTCACTTGAGGCTGCATATAATCTAGTTCATGTGGTGCAACAAATTTATCTAATACTTTTGAATAATCAAATTTAATATGTGACATAATATTCCTCCAAAATTTCTTCTCTTCTATCATAACCCTTACCTTAGATTTTTTCAAGTTTTTATACTGAATTTTTCCAAATTTTATCATAATTTAAACATTTGCGTAAAAAATGTTACAATATTAAAATTTGAACGAAATAAGACAAAAAACGACTAGGTTTCCAGTCGTTACAATTCATTCAATAAATACTCAAATAATTCTAAGTTGCCATCCTCTTTATTGACCAAAAATTCTGGATGCCACTGGAGACCAATAATACGGTGTTCATCAATGGATTCAATTGCTTCAACAGTTTGATCACGTGGATCCACAGCCGTCACGCGGAAGTTGGGTGCCAGATCTTTAATGCTCTGACGATGCACTGAATTAACCTGACTTTCTTTACCAAATAATTTAGACACTACACTGCCATCTACTGTCTCAATAGAATGTGAAGTCCCAAAAGGTAGGCCTTGCCAATGACCTTCAATCTCCTGATTGAGTGTACCGCCAAAGGCAACGTTAACCAGTTGAACACCACGGCAAATGGCTAAAATTGGTTTGTTCTGACGTAGGGCCTCTTGTAGAAGAGCTAGCTCAAACTCATCTCGAGCTAGGTTATAATCATCGCTATCAATCGTTTTTTCCTCACCATAAAACTGAGGATGGACATTTTGCCCTCCAGTCAAGATAAGCTTGTCAATCATTTCTACGTAGTCATGGACAACTGACTCATCACCAACTGGAATCACCAAAGGAAGTCCGCCAACCTGACGAATACTCTCAGCGAATTTACAAGAGACAGATGAATGAATATTTTTTCCTTCTGCGTCCACGGGACATAGATTTGCTGCAACTCCAACAACCGTTCTTGCCATTACTGATTTCCTTTCGTTTTCCATTGATAATCTTATCTTACCATCCTTCCCCACTCCTGTCTAATATGTATTTTTAAGTCCGTGATAAAATTTTTTTATCAGAAAAAGTTGCCCAAAATTAGGACAACTTTTTTGCTTATACTCAATGAAAATCAAAGAGCAAACTAGGAAGCTAGCCGCAGGTTGCTCAAAACACAGTTTTGAGGTTGTGGATAGAACTGACGAAGTCAGTAACACATATACGGCAAGAGGACGCTGACGTGGTTTGAATTTGATGTTCGAAGAGTATTATTCAAAGACAAATTGATTGTGATACAGTTCGGAGTAAAAGCCTCCAAGCTTGAGTAATTCGTGATGATTTCCTTGTTCGATAACCTCACCATCCTTAAGGACAATAATCTGATCGGCATTGAGAATGGTTTTTAAGCGGTGAGCAATTACAAAACTCGTTCTTCCAGCTACAATTGCCTCCATAGCATTTTGAATCTTACTTTCTGTTACAGTATCAACGTTTGATGTTGCCTCATCCAAGATTAAGACCTGTGGATCTGTCATCAATGTACGAGCAATAGAAATCAACTGCTTTTGACCGGTCGAGAAGACACTCTGGTCATCATTAATCAAAGTATCATACTTATCTGGCAAACTTTCGATGTAGTCATGGATGTGTGTAGCCTTGGCTGCTGCTTCAACCATTTCCTGACTGGCATCTGGGACACCAAAACGAATATTGTCCCGAATAGTTCCGCTAAACAAAACAGAATCCTGTAGAACAATTCCCACCTTACTTCGCAAACTATCCAAGTCAAATTCTCGGATATCTCTACCATCAAAGCTGATACTACCTGCATCCACATCATAAAAACGATTGATGAGATTCATAATGGTTGTTTTCCCTGAACCTGTCGGACCAACTACCGCAATCATTTTCCCTTTTGGAGCTGAAATGCTAACATCTTTCAAAATAGGTTTTCCTGGCAGGTAGGAGAAGTCTACATTACGAATCTCCACACCTTCTTTTAATTCGTTAAAGACAGGAGCATCTTGAGGACGAATTTCTTCTTCTGCATCAAACATTTCTTGAATACGGTCTGCACCTGTAAAGGCCAGTTGCAAACTTCCCCAGCTCGCCGCTAATTGGATAATGGGTTGGTAATACTGTTGAGAAAACTGAGTAAACATGACAATCAAGCCCAGAGCAGTTGCTGTCTCGATGTTCTTATCATTCAGTAAGACAGCTGAACCTACAAAAATAACGACTGCTGTATTGACCAAACTCATCCCATTCATGACAGGGAAAAGAATTCCTGAGAACATTCTTCCCTTGAAAGTGGCCTTTCGAACCCGTTCATTTTGTTCAACAAAACCAGCAATCACATCTTCTTGGATCCCTTGAACAATAACGGCTTTTTGTCCAGAGATACTCTCATCCATATAAGCATTGAGCTTCCCAACTTCTTTTTGTTGAAGGTTGGTATATTTCCGCGCTAGCTTCAAGATAAAGAACAACATGATAACAGCTATTGGAGTGCTGGCAATTGTGATTAAAGCCAAGGTGACATTTTTTGCGAACATGACAATCAGTAAGCCAATAAAAAGGGCAATATTTGTCATGACAGACACTAAACTTTCGTTGAAAGCTTGGAGAATATTATCCAAATCACTGGTAAAACGAGACAGGATGTCTCCATCTTGATGGCGGTCAAAGAAGGAAACTGTCAAGCGAGAAAGCTTGCCAAACAGTCCCTTACGCATCTCATTTGTAGATTCGGCAATAATGCGGCTCATCAAGACCATATAGATGAGACTAGAAACTACTAAAACTATCAAAATATAAGCAAGATTAATCAGGAGTCCCAATAGACTTTGCCAAACCATATCTGGATTTCCATTTTGATAGGCCATAACCAAATTAGCCAGTTCCGTTACTGTTTGACCTGCAAACACTGGAAAGAGGGCTTGTGCTACCGTTGCAATGATAATCATAGCAATGACAACGATAAAGGATATCTTGTAAACTTTAAAATAGTTCCAAAAAATTCAAATGTCTTCATCCTACTCCTCCTTTCCTTTTTGCGTTTCATAAATTTCACGATAAACTGGGTTTGTTGCAACCAAGTCAGCATGCTTACCTTGACCAATCAAACGCCCTTGGTCAAGCACTAAAATTTTATCAGCATGAACAACAGAGCTAATCTTTTGTGCGATGATAATCGTAGTCGTCCCCTTCAAATCCTTATTGAGAGCTTCTTGGACCAAACGTTCTGATTTGGCATCAAGGGCAGAAGTTGAATCATCGAAAATCAAGATACGAGGATTGCTGACAATCCCACGCGCAATGGACATTCTTTGTTTTTGTCCACCAGAAAAGTTGGTCCCACGTTCTTCAACCGGACTTTCAAAGGCTAAGTCCATACGACTAATAAATTCACTAGCCTGGGCAATACGAGCTGCGCGTTCCATTTCTGAAACTGTCGCATCTCCCTTACCTTGTCTGAGATTATCTGCGATGGTTCCACTAAAGAGAATGGCTCTTTGTAGGACGATAGAGACAGTCTTGCGAAGCGTCCCTTCACTAACTGTACGAATGTCCTTCCCACCAATCTTGATCGAACCTTGCTGAGGGTCAAACAGTCGTGGAATCAACTGAGCCAAGGTTGATTTCCCTGCACCAGTTGCTCCGACAACCCCAACCATCTCACCAGCTGCAATATCGAAAGATACATCTTTTAGGATAGGTTCTTCATCATTTGGATAGGTGAAGGTTACATTTTCAAAACTGAGACTTCCTTCCAATTCTTCATCTTCCACATCCTTGAAGGTCATAGCCGGTTCTGTATCCAGGATTTCACGAATACGACGGAGGGAAATCATGGCACGAGTAACTGAGTTCCCCAAATCCGACCATAACGATAGTAAAGATAATCTGACTCAGATAGTTCACAAATGAAGCAATGGAACCAACGACTGATGGATCTGACTCTGCCATACCTGCTACAAGCCAGATTGAGAGGAAAACAGCCCCATACGAAATTAACATCATTGCAGGTTGCATAACAGAAAAGGCATAACCAATATAAAGGTTTTCTCCCAAAAGTTCATCTGACACCTGCGTAAATTTATCAAACTGATCTTTTTCTCTGACAAAAGACTTAACCACACGCACACCACGTAAATTTTCTTTAGCAATGGCATTGATACGCTCTAGTAAGGTCTGGAACTTTGAAAAGCGTGGTCCCACCACTCCCATCATAAAACCCATTATGACAACAATCAGAACGACCATGAGAACTAGCACCCACCATAGAGAAGGTAGGGTGACAACTGCTAGAATAAAGGAACCGACAAACAAAAGTGGTAGTCGAAAGAGAATTTGGAAGGTCATCATGACTACGTTTGAATCTGGTTGATGTCGTTGGTCATACGAACAACAAGGTTCCCTGCATTAAATTCCTCGATATTGGCATATGAAAAAGTTTGAATCTTACGAAAGGCATCTTCACGTAAGTCAGACGAGACCCCTTGAGCAATGTAAGCAGCTAACACAACATTAATGCCTCCTGCGATCAAACCAATCAAGGCAACAAGGATTAACCAAAAACCAATATGATAAATAGCTTCATTATCACCAATTAACAGTGCCTCTAAAACTTCCTGCAAATAACGCGGTTGCAGGAGTGAACTCGCCACCATTAATCCTGTCATGACCAAGGAAGCTAGCGCCTGCCATTTATAGGCTTTTATTTTCTGAAACAGCATATTTCCCCCTTCTAAGATAGACAAAAGGGAACGACAACTCTGTCAGTCCCTTCTTATGCTTTCATGTTGATGCTATTCTAACAAAAAAGAATGCTATTGTCAAAGTACTCAACTCTTACAAGCTTGTGCAATGACGACATCAGCATTCTATTGAATCATCTAAAACATCTTCTAATTTAAGTAGAGAATTTTTATTGTTCTGAACTAGCTTGCTCTTCTAGTTTAGCTCGCCCAATTTCACGGTAGCTACGGTCGCCAACAATCTTGACCGAGAACTGACCATCTTGGTACTCAAGAATCGTCACACTTCCATTATCAAGGCCATGCGGATGCATTCCGTTGATTAGATAGACAATGGTTCCAATTGTCATTCCATGGCTAACTACCAGAGCATTTCCTCCCCCATTAGCTTCCATTTCCTTAGCAATGGCTTCAAACCTTCCCAGATGCGACCACTTAGTTTTTCCCAGCCTTCAGCCCAGCCTGCTGTATCCACTTCTACCAAGCCTTCAGCCAGCTCAGCATAGGACAAACGATGCACATGGTCGACATTAAAGATACGTGGGATGATGCCCATAAAAAGGTCTCCATCATATGCACCATCAAAACTACCAAAGCACCATTCACGGATTCGCTTATCCATACGATAAGGAATTTGACCTGTCAGACCTAATTCCTCAAGGATAATTCCCATAGTTTGAATGGTACGCCCTGAATCACTTGAATAAGCACGCTCGAAGCTTAAGCCTGATTCACGCAAGCCAATTCCCAATTCATGAATACCTCGCTCTCCCTCAGCTGTTAGGGGAGTATCACTCCAACCTTGAGCACGCCCAATCGTATTAAACATTGTTTTCCCATGACGCACTAGATACAATTTTACACTTGACATATTCTGTCCTCCATATGTATCTATTATAGCATGATTTCAGACAAAAACCTTGTCCTAACCCACTGGTATCAAACCTCACATCTGAAACTTGTTTTGACAAATCGGACAATCTATTTCTTGTCATTCTTAGATGATGCAACTTCAGATGTCTCGGTAGTCTCTCTTTTTACTTGTTCTTTTTTTTTTCTTCTCGCTTTCTTCTTTTGACTTTTTTTCTGTTTTCTTCGTCTTGTCGTCAGTCTTTTTCAAAGGTGGAAAACGAAATTCAAATTGATTTTTCCCAGTGTCAACAATCGCTGTAAATCCCTGTTGGTCATTGCGATAAGTTGCCTTTCCTGCATTAAATGACTGCTGACCACTCTCAGAACTAGCTTTTTCATAGGTCCTATCAGCAATTGCAAATGCAAGAAGTTTTTCTTTGTTCAGTGCATAATCCTGATGATGAGCTACTTGCCGATTCAGATAAAACTGTAACAAGAGACTAAAAATTCCAGCAATAGTGACAGCGTAAAGGAGAACTCCAGCTCTAACTTTTTTCTTTTTCCACACGATAGATAAACTCCCTCTCTAGTCCCTTTTCAAACTGAAAATTGAAATGAACATTTTGCCCTTTTTGGTAAATATGTGCTGATTTCAGACCGTAGACCATGGGTTGATAGCCACGTCCACTAGCATCTGTTTTCCGAAAATCATCTGACTTTGATTTTCCCATGGAAATGGGGTTTCCATCCTGTTTGAGATAAAGTCTATCATTCTCCACTTTTTCAAACTGGGCTCGATTCAGCTCTGCTTCCAGTTGATCCACAAATAAGAGCCATTCCTTCTGCTCACTTCTCTGCTGATAGCGAACTTCTGAAACCAAGAGTCGGCTCATAGCTTGAAAAAGAAGCAAGCTACCGCTAATCACAATAAGAGCAACCAGGGATTCTAAAAGAGTAAACGCTCTGACTCTACTTATCTTGAATCGCCAGTAATTTCTCCGTCCCATGATACACCTCCAAACCTCGCTCATTCGAGACAACATGAACCGTAAGCCCATTGACAGTCAACTGCTTTTGTTCAGTCTGCAAAGCCATACGAGCCACTCGCAAAACTTCTTCCTGTTCTAAGAGTCTTGCTTCCTGTCGTCTACTTTCTTGAATCTGCCCTAGCAAGAGGGTTGCAATACTGGTAAAAATAGCTAGTGAAATCACTGCCTCCAGTAAAATAACCGCCTTAATTTTTTGCTTCTTGAATACGTTTAATCTTTCCATTTCCTAGATATAGTTGGTAGCGAACTACTTCTTTCCTTGTTTGAAATCTCACACTTGTAAGAGACGAATTCCCACCAGCCTTGTCAAAAGTAATTGACTGATTAGACTGCAATTGAATCCCTTTAGGGATGGCTAATTTCTGATAGCCATTTCCAATGCTTCTCTCTTCCATAATCAAGTTGATCTTCTGCTGACTAGCCAGACTTCGTTTCTGGGTTTCTCGATAAAGTTCCTCAAACTCCATGAAGAAAATTTGCTCTTCCACAGCTGCAAAAGTTGATTGAACTGAACTTGACAAGCCCAAGGCTAACATACTAGCTATTCCTAAGACTAATAAACTTTCCAACATGGTAAAAGCCCTAATCCGCAACTGTTTGACTTGTCTTTTGTTTTGCATGATATTCCTTATAGGCTTTTGCTTGCTCTGCAGTGATACGTCCATCTGCTTGTAGCTTGCTTAGGCTTGCATCCTCATTTTTATCCAGGCTATAGAGTTCTGCCTGGCTCTCTACTACCTTAACGACAGCTGCTTTCCCCTTGTCATTCACTGCATCTTTTTGCTTAGTAAGATTTGGCACAAACAGTAAGAGCAGGACACTAATGATAAGCAACACGACCAACATTTCGACCAGCGTAAAAGCTTTTGCTTTGGCTTCTTTTAATTTCATCATCATCTTTTTCATCTAAAAATTTACCTCCATATTTTGATACATTGGCAGCAACATGGCTGCGTACAATAAAACGATTAGCAGGGCTACAAAAATAAATACCAGCGGTTGAACTAGATTCATGGTACGATTGACTCGAGTAAAAAATGCCTCCCAAGTTTTTTCCGCATAGATTTCCAATTCGCTTCCCAGTTTGGATTTGACCTCTCCGTATTCAATGATTAAACCCAACTCTCTTCTAAAGAAAGGATAATTTTGCACAACTTTCGAAAATTCATGCCCATTTTGCAAGGCTTGATTTAAATCTTGTCCTATTTCCCTAAAAAGAGGATTTCCTTGCTCCTGCATCATCTGGAAAATCTGTGATAGCTCCAGACCTTGACCAATCATATTACCCCATTCTCGAGCATAATAGGCAGTTAGATAATACTGGATAAACACACCTAGAAAGGGGATTCTAGCTAGAAAAGAAAATACTTGTATCTTCCTAGATTTTCTGTAGAATATCAGTCCTGTTAAAGATACTAGACCTAGCAATAGAGTAATCCAAAAAAAAATCTGTGGTAGGTTGCTAATAACTAAAGTAGCTATGTTACTACTATCCAGTTGGGGCAAGAGATAATTTCGCAAACCCAACATAATGAGCAGTAGGAAAGCTAACAAAATGACTGGATAGGTCGCAACTTCGATTAACTTCTTCTTGACCTTAGCAAGATTATCTAGATACTCCTCAATTTTCCCCAAACTCAAATGGAGATTTCCATGAACTTCAGCCAATGAAAGTTGCGTGACAATCGCACTTGAGAAACCTAAATGACCCATCATTTCCGAAAAAGACTTTCCCTGCGCAAGTCCTAGTCGCATCTGCGATACATATTCCTTTTCCAACAAGAGACTTCTATCTAGAAAGGAAATGATTTCTACCAGATGAAAACCACTCGAAAATAAATTGTTAAAGAGAGTGATGATTTTCTTCTGCTTACTAGTAGCTAATTTTCTCCGTTTCAGCTTGAAGGGCAGTGATATGTCCTTCTTTAAGAAGCTGGTCAATTTGTCCATTCCACTTTTCTGCCTGGTGTTCTTGATAATTTCCATTTGCAACATCAATGATTCCTCCTCCTCCGATTAGTCTCTGGTAACAAACACCTTGTAAAACAATTGCAAGTTCATCTTCACTAACACCAAGTTCTAAGAGGCGCTCATAAACCCCACGAACACTCTTGGCATGGATTGTCGAGAATACCGTGGCACCTGTCAGACTAGCTCGTACAACGGCACGAGCTGTTTCACTATCTCGAATTTCTCCAATAATTAAAAGATCTGGACGATGTCGTAGGGAAAGTTTTATCAAGTTTTCATAGCTCAGTCCGATAGCTTCATTGAGTTGTAATTGCAGCATCTCTTCCTGCTTAATCTCGACCGGATCTTCAATAGACATGACCTGTTGTCCCTTAAACAATGACTTGGCTAATTCATGCATCAGAGTTGTCTTCCCACTTCCTACAGGACCTGCAAAAAGATAAAGCCCACGTTGCCTAAAGCCCTTTTCCAGTTCTATAAGGTCCTGAAACCAGAAGCGCAACTCTTGTTCTTGATCATGCAAAAGCCGGATTACTAGACTCTCATGACCACGATAATCTCCCACCGTCGATAAACGTAATGAAGAAACCTTGTCTCCATGCTGATAATCACAGGAACCAAGCTGACTACGGCGTTTTTCTCCAACGTTCATCCCCGCAATAAACTTAAAATGACTAATGACAGCCCCCAACTTTTCAAAGTCATAGGTGTTAATCAAATGTCTCTCATCTCCAACTCGCATATGTAGCTCATAAATCTTTTCTTTAGGAACAAAATAGATGTCCTGAGCTCCTTGTTTTTTGGCCAGTGTAATCAATTCTTGTGCAAGTGTTTGTACCATATCTTCCTCCTCACTCTTATTATTCGAAGAAAATATAAAAAAAGAAGAAACAACTTCATTAAAAAGTTGTTTCTTCTTTTTTTATGCGACAAGTACGGTGGATTTCTAAACCAGTCTGCTTTTCGTAACCAGGTCTAAATTTTTCATCAGGAATGACTTGACCATCTTCCAACAAAGCCAAGGAATGATATTGCTGAAGAAATTCATCGCATTCTTCACACCAGCGTTTATCTTCTGGATCCCAAAAAATAGTCATCAAATCTCCTCTACTTTTGTAAAGGGGAATCTCCTTTTCTAACTCAAACCAACAAGACTTATAATATTTCAAGGCGTCATAATAGTTATCAAATTTTTTGCTCGCAATGACGTCGTCTTCCCAGCCATCTATAAACCACCACGGTTCAAAATCTCCGTACATTTTTATAACTCGATACATAGTTTAACTTCCTTTGTACCGTATATTATAGCGAAATTTTGAGAACAATGAAAGAATTTTGCTCGTTTTCAACAACAACCTTAGAATATTTTTCTTCGACTAAATCAATCTATAAATTATCAAAATAAAAGCAGCAACTAAGACTAGTCACTGCTATATATTTTTATGCTTGATAACGTTTTTCACCATCAAGGTAAGTTGCTACCAATTCCAAATCCTTATCAAGAACGATAAAGTCAGCATCGTAGCCTTCACGGATTTGTCCGCAAACGTCATCAATATGAACTGATTTTGCTGGGTTCAGACTAGCCATCATGACTGCTTCATGAGGATTTGCAATTCCCCACTCAACAACATTTTTCAAACCATCTTTAAGTTTGAGAATGGAACCTGCCAAGTTACCTGTAGATTTAAGGCGAGCAGTCCCATTTGCAACTACAACTGGAAATTCACCTAACATATAATCGCCATCTTGCAAACCACCTGCTGTCATACAGTCAGTGATAAGGGCAATATTTTCAGTTCCTTTTTGTTTAAGAAGAATTTCGCAAGCCTTAGGATCCACGTGATGACCATCACAAATCAATTCTGCATAAGTGTGTGGTAACTCATACATCGCACCAACCATACCAAGTTCGCGGTGTGTTAAGCCACGCATTCCATTATAGGCGTGAACCCATACACTAGCTCCGGCATCAACAGCTTTTTTTGCTTCATCAAAGGTAGCATTAGAGTGACCAAGAGCAACAGTTACACCTTCACCAGTAATTGTGCGTACAAAATCCTCAACACCTTCACGTTCAGGCGCAAGAGCAATTTTATTAAGAAGACCATTAGCAGCCTTTTGCCAAGCGCGGAATTCATCCATACGTGGATCTTTCATATAGGCAGGATTTTGAGCCCCCTTAAATTCTTCGGTGAAGTAAGGTCCTTCAAAATAAATCCCACGAATCTTAGCACCAGATGCTTCTTGATAGCGTGCACCAATGTTTTCAGTAACAGCCAGCAATTGTTCGTATGATGAAGTTAGTGTAGTTGGTAAGAAACTAGTAACACCTGTGCTAAGAAGGCCTTCACTCATCGTATGAAGTGTACCTTCGATATTATTATCCATAACGTCGACACCACCAAAACCGTGAATGTGTGTATCAACTAGACCAGGTGCAATGCTGTAACCAGAGTAGTCTAAAATTTCTGCATCATCCGAAATCTCTTCAACGTGCTTACCAAACTTGCCATCAATAAGTTCCAAATAACCTCCACGACGAATACCATGTGGATAGAAAAATTGATCAGCTTTAATATACTTAGGCATAATGATAACCTCCTTAAGAAATAATCTACTATTTATTATGTCAATTACATTATAAACCTTTCAAAACAATTTGTAAATGGTATAGACCTTTTTTAGTGAAATTTTAATAAATTGTTCAACAAAAAAGACAAGGTCTAAAACCTTGTCTCTAAAACTATACCGGCGGCCGGGGTCGAACCGGCACGTCCTTGCGGACACTGGATTTTGAGTCCAGCGCGTCTGCCAATTCCGCCACGCCGGCAAATAGTAACTGGGGTAGCTGGATTCGAACCAACGCATGAGGGAGTCAAAGTCCCTTGCCTTACCGCTTGGCTATACCCCAATAATATAAAATAGGCGAGTGATGGGGATCGAACCCACGCATGCCAGAGCCACAATCTGGTGTGTTAACCACTTCACCACACCCGCCATAATTTTAAAACACGGGCAGTAGGAATTGAACCCACACTGAAGGTTTTGGAGACCTTAGTTCTACCTTTAAACTATGCCCGTAG